>Ga0209051_1000004_pt1 | contig 1155596 bp, 1053 predicted proteins | sample AraplaCvi_mMS_r2_2_FD_184286 | JGI IMG/M metagenome (GOLD analysis project Ga0209051, IMG submission 184286) | Arabidopsis root microbial communities from North Carolina, USA - plate scrape MF_Cvi_mMS_r2 (SPAdes) (version 2) | ecosystem: Host-associated > Plants > Roots > Endosphere | place... | reverse complement strand
TACTCCCCGCGGTGCTCCTGCACCATGCGCACAGCGCGCTCACGGACCTCAGGGGAGAACTTGTTCGACTTCTTCATGGCTCAATCTTCTCAAAGGTTGGAGCCTCCTCGAAAACCGGGGCGATTCAGCTTGCCAATTACGGCGCTGTGACTTCGAAGCTCGAATCGACAAACTTGAGCGAAACCTACAGGCTGTTCTCTCAGACGAGCAAGGTACGCGGGCTGCCACAGCCGGCGCTGCGCACGGGCTCGCTTTCCGACGGTGAGCGAGTCCTCTTCCAAGTCTTGGCGATGGTGCTTTATCAGGACTTCACTTCCGAGCGACTCAGCTGCTACTACCGACTGCGTGCGACCACGCTTGGCGGGGGTGACTACCCGCCGCCACTCAGCAGTACTTCGCTGAGCGACTACGGCATCAACGTCTCACGTCCGGAGTTTGCCGCGGATGACCTGAATCCTGCCAACGTCACCGCGAAGCGCGTATGTGGCTACAAGGCAGGCCTACCCCGAACCGAAACTGCCGTTGCTGCGGAATTTGCTCAGGCAATCTCCGGCATCGTTCAGCCCAAGGTCTACGCGGTGACACCTAAGGAGGCCGTCCAGCGCATTTCGGATGTCAGCTCGCGGCGGGCTGCGTCCGAGTTCGTCGCCGGGCTGAGCGCTCTGGCGGGAGTAGGCGCCATCGACGCCATGATTCAGAGCGTCCGTGTCAACGATTCCTTTCTACAGGCGCTGCGCAGGCAGCCGCTTGTCGTCGGCTTCTCAAGCGCGCCAACCGACCCTGCTCCAACGGCAGACGAAATCAGCGAGGGAGCATCGCCGACCACAAAGTTCGGCTGGGTTCTTGGCCCAACATTCTCCATCGTGAACGACGGGAAGAAGCCTACTTTCCGGCACACCGTGCGGCAGCAGGCTGTCACTGCGGCCATCAGCGTCCCAAGCTGGTGGGACAGGGTCACCATTGATATGAAGGCCGGATGGCGCCGCGAGAATGGGGCGCAACCGAAGTTTTCGGCCACAGTCTTCTCAGCCAAGTACACGGTGCCCCTCCCGCGAAAGCTGGCAGCCCTAGACGGCATCTTCATCGACTCAGGTTCAAGTCGAGAGCCTGAGGTCGATACCTTGTACACGACTACCGTGCAGGTGGGGCAGCCGGCGCGACTTCTCATTCGAGGCGACAACATCTGGCGGTCCACAGAAGTCCTTCTTGGCAGCCAGCCCGCGAACCGCGTGAGATTGCTACCGGATATGCGTGGTGTCATCGCGGAGTTCGACGAGGTATCGCCAGTGTTCGGCGCGAACTCGTCTGGTGGTGCCGTCGACCGAATCGACGTGAGCGTGGCCACCTCCGATGGCTTTGTAAGCATCGGCAGCGCCACGGTCGTAAGCCAAACGGCGCTAACGGCTCAGCGGGTCATAACGGGATTCGGAAAGCGGTTTGCCGCCGACCAAGCAGCCGCCCTCACGGTCGTTCCTCCTCTGAGGAACTTCCGAACAGCAGAACTTTGGGCGAAGAGCAAGGCCAACGCCACCCTGAATGTGAAGCTGGCGGACCTCACCAACGGGCTCGAGTTCGCAAGGGATGGCGCGTCCATTCGAGTCGCACCCTTCGGCACGAATTTGAAGCTCAAGAATGGCGATTCGGCGGACCTCTATCTGGTGGTCATCTCGGACGCAACCAACCAGCCTGAGTACGTGGCCTTGACCACTGACGCGGTGTATTTCGAAAAGCAGGCGGACTCTAGCGCTAAGGTCGAGTGGGCCACTGCGGGAGCAGGGTTGCGTAACGTGAAGGTCACTTTCCCGCCAAGTGCAGCTGCAGCCTTTGACGCGCTCAAGGGTGGAAGCACAACGGTGACCTCCAGCGCTACTCTCGCGGATGGCAGTTCCATTCGGATGGGGCCGGCTACCTGTAAGGTCGAGAAGAAGCCATGCACGTTCACGCCTAAGCCAGCGGTTCCGCCGAAGGCCGAGGATGCCTCGTCTTTGAAGAAGGGCGAGTTCAGTCTTGTGGTGAAACTCCCTGCGCAGGACTCTCCGGACCTTACGCCTGCAACTTTGGCAGGAAAATAGCGGCGAAAAAGCTTCTGACGAGTGAGCGGCGATTTGCGGCGCGAATGCAAATCCGCTCGCTGCCCGACTACAGTGGGCCGCCTGCAGCGTAGTCGTCAACTGTTGGGCTCACACGGGCCAAACTGGCACGCGCAAGCTCGACATATGCGAACATCCTGGGCGCATGCTCGTCAAATTCCTCGCGCGAAAGCAATCGCTGCCCCTTCGAAAACTTAATCGACAAATCAGCCGCGAACTCTCCCGACTCTTCCTCGTGAGCCAGGATAACCTGGGCTTGCACTGGTGCCGTTGTCGCAAGTTCAGTCAGTAGCTTCTGGAGGTTCGGACGGTCCTGAGCCCCCTGGTTCGGTGAATCAATGACGACTGGCGCAGGAAGCTTCTTGTCGCGCTCAATGGTTCGCCACAGAGCGGTGTAGTACGCAATGATGGCTCGAGCCCGCCGGCTACCGGAGGGGAACGGTCGCTTGTCGATGCGCCACTTTTCAACTCCCTCCAGCTCGTCAGCACTGAGCTGGACAATTGCACGCTGCAGATGGTCTCGGAAGACCTTCAGCGCGGCTTCGGGCTCGTGCGCCTTTGAAAGCAACCGCAACTCCTCTTTCATGTCCCGCAGCAGCGAAGCCTGGACCTCAAGGTCCTTGGCCACGACCGCCTCTTCCATGGCAAGTTGCTCGTCTGCGACGAAGGAGCTGCGGCTCTTCAGGAAATCTTCGAAGGTATGGCGCCCGCGCTTCGTTGCGAGAAGCGTGTGCAGCCGAGCGTAGTTCTCCTTCAGCCCGAGGACCTTGCGACGGTTGCGCTCGAGTCGCAACCGCGTCGACGCCAGCTTCTCCTCAAGCCGCTCCTTCAACTGAACCAACTCACGGGCGTCCTCTGCCAACTCCAAGAACGTATGGAACGAATCATCGTGCTTGGCATGGCACGTCGGGCACACGAAGCCGGCGTCCTCAGCCGAAGCCTCGGCTGCGAACTTAAAATCCGCAGCGTGTTCCTTGAGCGCTCCTTCCGAGAGTCGAATCTGCTGGCTTAACGAGTTCTCGACTTCCTGGTCCTCAACAATTCGACGTCGAAGGCCTTCCTGCTCCGTCCCGAGTTCCGCCAACTGCGCGCTGAGCTCTCGTACCTCGGCCTGAAACTCCTTCTCTGAAATCTTGACCGGGATGGCACGCAGGTTCTTCTTCAAGCGCGCACGAGTTCGCTGTAAGGTGGCCAGCTCAACCTTGAGGTCAGACTCTTTGGACTTGGTCTTCTGCTCGGTCGACTTTAGTTCAAAGTAGCGGAGCGGTCGAACCTCGGCGAAGTACTCCAACGTCTGCGCCGCAGGCGATACGAACTGTCCTAGCTTGTCAAAGGTCTCCCAGCCCTTCTCGAACGAGCCGTCTTGATTGATGAAGAACGGAAGAAAGTACGTCGAGGGGGACGCGTGCCGGAAGCGCCCCTCCCGGTCCACCAGGTTCAGTTTGTAGCCAGTAGCGTCGGCGAAGATGCCGTTCCACTCGAGGCTTGAAGTGGCAGCCCCAACGAGGCGGTCATGGCTGAACAGCGCGCGCAGGTCTTGGCGACGCACGGCGGTGAACGGCCGCCCATCGACCTCGAAGTCAACCGCAATGATGGCTGCATAGTCCCACCCGGGCAGTTGCCCAAGAGGTTCAGCGTCGAACGCGCGGTAGACGGACTTCAGGACTGCCGACTTCCCCGCCCCGTTTGGTCCCCATAGCAACGTCTTCCGCGGATGGAACGCTAGGTCCAGTGCCGCCTGCTCGCTCTCCGAGCAAATTCTGATTCGATTGAATTGCAAGCTTGACATTTGATGGCTTCCGCAGTGCGCGAAGGATTAGGCGGGGATTTGGCTTAGGTCCCATTCGGTCATCTCAAATATAGAAATGGCTCTTATCTCGTCTACAGAGAGTTCGGGGCGCGTCTCAGTCAGCAGGAAGCACGCAGCGTCAAAGCGCTGCTGGTCTGACCACTGCTCGTCCTGCGCAAGTGCAAAAGTCGGTCGCAGCAACTGCTCAGCGTTCCACCGATTCGACTCCCCAATGAGCACCTTGTCTAGGGCGCAGCGGTTGAGAGCAGCCTCTGCCTTCAGTACCTCGAAGTTGCGCCAGGCACTACTGAGCTTGTCAAACAGTCTTCGGCGGGCCGACGGCTTGTCTGGAATGGTCTTTAAAGCTGAGACAGCGGCTTGAAACTTCTCCCTCCCAAACCCTCGCTTCTTGACAAGCTCTTCCCACGTCGCGCACTTCTCGGTCCGCCGAGCAATTGCCTTCAGCGATACGTACAAGGTGTCGACGAGCGAAGCAGCCTGAGCAACGTGCTCAGGAGCGACAATGCTTAGGAACTCAAGCATGACGCCGTTAGAGTGGCGCTGCAGGTCGTCAATTGCGAGCGCCGCGCTTTGGAGCTCAACCTTGCTGAGGTCAAAGCCTTGTGCCTCGACACCAAACGCCTCAGCCATCGCAACCCGAAGCCCCTCCGCGTGCTTTGGGCTCAGAGCATGCAATCGGATGCTGACGTCATTGACGGACCTCTGACCCGAGGCGAGCAGTACGTCGAACTTCGCGTTCGTGACAAACGCGCCGACCACGTCCGCGTTACTTACGGCGTGCACGTGGCGAAGTAGCTTGTATACCGGAGAGTCTGCCTTCGGCTCGAATCGCTTGTTCGTCTGCCCAGTCAACGTGGGAAACGTCCAGTAGCCATCCTCACGCTTCTTGAGCTGGTACAGCCGTAAGCTCTTCGGCTCTGTGCTTGAGTCGAACTCAGCTACGTCCTGCATGTACTCGCTTACAAACAGGTAATCACGGTTTCCCGCCTTCTCCAGCTCAGTTAGCCGAAGGACTATCCAATAGGTCGCGAAGTCGCCGCCTTTGCTACCATGCGGTCCGCCAAAATCATGCAGGCTGTCGTCGGCTTCAATCGCCTCGAGCTCCCGCAAGGTTGCGTGCATCTCCTCGGACATCTCTGGTGCCCCTCCCCCATGTAACTCTAACAGGCGGGGCGTCCGAGTTCACTTTCTACATGTACCTAGGATTCAGCTGCGGGCATTTCTCACAGGTGGCGCGCAAGGAAATTGAACTGCGCGCTGCTCGCGTTGGTCGTCGCCGCAATCTCGACCGGAAACGCGCCCGCGGACAGCCAGGAGAGCAGAAATGTTCGTGCGAAGTTGGCGGCCATCTGCAGGTTGCTATGGACGCCGGTCCTTCGCTGTTTGGGCTCCGCTTAGGATTGCCGACAGGACATAGTTGTGCGGCCGCAAGGCCGGTGGCCGACTCGTTGCAAGACGGGGAGGTCTAGGACATTGATGGAAAAGCGGCGCCCTCACGGGCGCCGCCCCCTCAACCCTCACGAAAGGAGCCTGTCGATGAAGAACAAACCTTCCTCGACGCAAGTTTCTTCTGCGGCCAACGAGACTTTCTGGTGCGTTCTGTGCATCAGCGCCGTTCTCGTTGGCAACGTCGTGTGGTTCATGCCGTCGTTGCCTGAGCTCCTGAAGGTGGCCTATTCCGCCTCTTCAGGACTCTTCGCAATGCTGGCAGGACCCACCGTCGTCTGCAGAAGTCTCTTGCGAGTGACCAAGTGATTGGTCGTGAGCCCCGGTCCGTTGACGCGAACCGGGGCTCTTCTCCGTTCGCGTTAAGTCTAGGACGCAGTTTTATCCGGTGGAGGCTCGCCCCTGTGGCGGACCTGATGGCGCAGTCTTCGACTCGTTACTGGTCGCGCTGGGGCCCAGATTCTGCTCTGCATCGTCAGGCCGGTCGCGCGCTGGGTGGACGCGGTTCGGCGGATTGTTCTTGGCCACCAGCGCGGGCTTCAGTGTCGCTTCGCAGAAGTCGGCGTACCAGAGTGAGAACATCGACCTGTCCTGAGGCGGCGCGTTCGAGTCCTCTAGCGGCTGCCCGTTGATGACGACGTTTCCGTCAATGAGAAGATGAACTGCACGAAGGATTGGTCGCGCCCTCTCCGGTGTTAGAAGTTGGCTCCAGTAGGAGCTGAAGGACGGGGCACGAATGAAGTGAAGAACTACGATGTGGTTCTTCGTGGAGAGGCGCAGCAGCTCATAGAACGTTCCCTCCTCCGGGTAGTGCGTGTCGATGACTTCAACGATGAGGTTTGGCCACCGCATCGAGGCTGCGAACGAATCGGCCTGAGCGATGCGCCCACATAGGTCCGGCTGAATGTAGCGGCCGTACCCGACGGCAATGCGGGTCCCGCCCTTGTCAGACCACCATCGGTAGTGCTCTTTGCGCACCTCTAGGACCACTTGCCCGTCCGGGGCGCGGACGCCGAACTCAAATGTTGGCGTCGTGACTTTGATGCCGCCCTCCTGAACCTTCCGCAGCAAGAATGCTATGCACTTCGTATGCGCCTCGGAACGCGGCCTTGGCGCATCAATTCGATGAACGAAGGCACTTGCGCGAAAACGTCTGAAATGGGGACTCGTTGCATGTCGAACCGGGAAGACTTGTTCGGGAGTTGGCCCTATGCTCCATAACGTCTCGGCTTTCATCGACGGATAGACTATGTCATCGAGAATTTCTCGGTCACTGTAAATTCGGCCCGACTGTCCCTTTGCCGGCATCGACGCTCCCTGACGAATGATTTGATGCGTCAGTGTACGGAATGCCGAGGTGCCAGTCCCACAGAGTCCATATTGACACCGCGCCAGGCTTGAAAACTGGTAATGCGCTGCGGTGCGTTTCTGCGAGGAACTCGCACACGGCGCAGTCAACGCCTCGAGGGAACTCATTGCCGTCGAGCAGTGCATGCACGTAATCGGCCGCAGCCGCATCCACCAGAACAAGCGCAAACAGGCGACGTATAGAGTCGTCCGCCGCCGGTTGGCGCCAGCGCCGATAGCGGACCGCCATGCGGCAACAATGCGCCCCGGCAAGAAGAGCAAGGAGCAGCAGCGCTGCCCGCGCGACAGAAACGCTCGATTCTGAAGTTTGGAGAAGGGGACCAATGCCCCACGCCAGGAACATGATAGCGGCAGCAATAGCTGGGGCTAAACAGCCGACAAGAACACAGATGTCCCGAGTGAACCCGTCGGCTTCAAGTCGTCGGCAGAAGGCCTGCTTGAGCAACCAGGGCATTTCATCCCACTTTGCCATGACGGAGTGACGAAGTTCATTCGCAAGCGAAGGTTGGTTAGCGAAGTGGTGAGGACGGCGCATTACACGTATAGGCAGCCCGCTGCTTCAGAGAGTGTTCTTGCTCTATCCCCTTACGCAAAGTCGGCTCCTTTGACGACGGCCTCAGGGCCAGACTGGGCGTTTCGACAACTATCGACAGCTTTATTGTCAGTTGACCGGCAAGTGTCAGTCGGTATGGCACGGACATGCCAAAGGAGCCATAGTCCAAAGCGGCGGTGACCGCTCTCGGTCGGGACGGGGTATTACCACGCTGCTGGCATGATTCGCCGTAAAGCTATGACCGGCGTATTCGCCTCAAGCTAAGATTGGGCATGGGACGCCCCACTAACCCCCTCCCGCTCGATAGAGTCGAACCGTCGCTCACCTACCTGGAGAGAGTTCACACGGAGCTGGCCGCGCGCCCAGAAAAGCACGAGCTCTCTGTGCCAGAGACCGTGTCGCGGCTGGTGACCGCGCTTGGCAGCGAAGGCGCAGAACGTTGGCTGATGGAGAACCGGGCTGCGTTGGACAGTTCTAACCAGTTTGTAGACGCGCGTGGCTTGCCGTTAAAGAAGCATCGGCTGTTCTGAAGCGCCCCAGCAGGCTTCACGTCAAGAGTTTGTAGAAGTTAGTACGCGGCCTACTAACTTTCATGACCGAGGGAAAAACAAGGCCTCCAGCGGAACTTCGGAGTCAAGCACACTAAGCCCACATGCAGCTCCTGTTTGGCGGGGCTCCCGCCAAGCTTGCCCGAACCTACGCGCGGAAACACGCGTCAATCGCGAACCTGAATGTCATGCTTTCGCCGACCTAACAACCCGGGTCACCCTCGGGGTCGCCGACGGGTTGAGGTCGCTCAGTCTGCGAGGGCGGCCTCGGCGTGGATGGACCTGTGCGTACACCCTTGCAGCGTCAATGTGGGCTTCGGTCAGGAACGGATACGAAGTAATGAGTCGGTCCTTCGCAATGCCTCGCTCCAACGAGGCCAACACAGTCTCGATAGGCACACGACTCCCTGCGAAGCAGGGCAAGCCGTCCATCACTTCCGCGTCCTCGACCACGAGCTGCTCAGCCCTGTCGACCTCCTTGGCCCGGGCCATGGCTTCCGCGACGTAGTGCGATACATCGACACGCACCACACCAACGCCGAGACTGTCGACCTTCCAATCCAGCTCCGTGGGCATCAGCTTCAGCGCGAGCACCTGGTCGCGAGCCTGCAGCTTCTCGATTCGAACGGTGAGCTCCCAAACGACCTGCTTACGGGCTGATGCCGTCAGGACCGTTTCGGTCTCAAAGAAGAACTTGGCGAACGCAGCCGCCAGGCGGGCGAACCGGCGCGAGCCAACAGCCTGAGCGAGGAGCACCCGAGGAACAAGCGCTTCGTCGATGAGCCGATTCAACTGGGGAGAGCTGATGCCTCCAATGAAGGCAGCCTCGGCGGCGGAGACGAAGGCTACTTGGGCAGGCATGGAAGAATCCTTCTGACGTTTCAAAAGGTATATCGACTCACCTCGACGGTCAAGTTGGGCCCTGCGATGCGACCATGGGAAGGCACTATGCTGCTCCGGTCGGTGGCCGCCGGGTCGAACACGCGCATGGCGCGGTCCGAGTCACCTGAGGCCGACCACATCAGCCCTTCACGGCAAAGTCTTCCTTGCTCTTTCCTGAAGCAATGGCTTCGGCGAGCCACCGCGGCGTGCTGCCACGTCCCGTCCAACTATTGCCATTCTCATCGGCATATTTCGCAGGCAGCTTGACGCCTGCCGTGGAAGACCGCGCCGCCTTCTTTTCAGAGGTTTTCAAGGCGCTGCCGTCATTGGCGTAAGCGCCGCCTTTTGCTTTCACCCGACCGGTAGTGCGCGTCAATGCTCCGGAAGCCTGCGATGAACGCTTGCTGGTCACCTGGGGATTTACAGACTTGGCTTTTCTAGCTGCCCCCTTCGGTTGCTGACCAAAGAGTTGGTCAGGGGTGAGGCCGTAGTGCTCAATGGCCTCGCGGATGCGCGCAATGACTCCAGACGCTTCCTTAGCCTTTACCGCTTCGACTTGCTGTTGGAGCTTCGCAATCTGTTGATTGAGCTGTTCAATGCTTTTAGCCATAGGTGCCTCGATGCTTTAGTGAAGCGAGCATATCGCAAGGATGAAGCATTACGCTTTCAGCCGCGTGCATTCGTTTCACGGATGGCGCACGGCTTGTCAACGTTGGGAAACCTTCTCACACCAACAAGACATGCCGTCTCAGATGAAATCAGTGCGCTATACCTCCCATGAACCCCAGACTGAAGACTCGAACCAAACACGCCACTGAACTGCGGGTACGTCTTTCAAGGGCCAAGCTCGAGCGCCTGCTGTACGTGCCAGGTGATGACCTGGGTAGCGAGGCCGAAGCGGCCGCCATTGCCATCGAGCTTCTCTGGGACGAGTTGCTACTCGCGGGCTTGACCGCTAGTGAGCAAGACCAGTCGACGGCCCTTGTCCGTGCGATTGAAAAAGTGAAGCTGGCGCTCTGAAAACGCCATAGTGTCGGTCCGCACGTGCGTTTTTCAGCGCAGGCTTGCAGGGTTCAGTCTTCAGCTTCCAGGCTTCAGCCTTTCAGCACAATGCGAGTCCCGCGGGGCACACGCGTGGGCTTCAGCTCACGGATGCCTCGCCTGAGGCCTACTTCAGCCGGCGACGGTTTTCCAGCGCGGCATCCTGGAGGCGGCGCCCAACAACGTCGTCCTTCGCCACTAACTCAATGTCTTTCTCCAGGCCTACGACGGCGAGCACGCGAACGTAAACTCCCAGCGTGACCGCGGCATCGCCACGCTCAACCTTCGTCAATGTTTGCCGGGAGATGTCGGCCCGCTCTGCAACCAAAGAAGCAATGAACCTGCGACGCAAACGTGCCTCGCGGAGTCGCTGGCCAAGCTGTGCAAGTAGCTTGGCTTGACCTGGGTAGAGGAGTTGAGCAGCGGCCGGCATGACGGAAAGCATTGTGAGCAATGACGAGCGTGTTTGCAAACAATGGTTTCCATCGCAGATTGCAGTTGGCGCGTTTAACGCACGGGCTGGCTTGCTTCAACAGGTGGGTCGCCGTTGACTTCGAGGAACGCGGCTAAAAGTTGGTCCGCGGGCGTCGCACTCGGATGCCTCGCCGTAACGTGGCGAGCCCTATGTGCGCAGTCCTGGCGGAAATGGATTCCAGCGCGGCAATGGGTGATTGCATCCGCGCGCCCTGCGATACGTCAACGCAGTATTGCCGGCCGGGCGTCCGCGCATTGCGTCGAGCACAGGGCGCCTCCCGGCCGCGTTACACATTCCTTACAAAGATTTCGCAGTGGAAGGGCAGGCTTTCATCGCGAACTTCGCACTATCTTGCGTCCCGTAAATTTCGGACAAAGTGCTACGGGGAGAACAACTTAAAGGTGAGTACCGCACCTTCTTGCGTCACTCGTACTCACCTTCTAATGTCACGCCGGAAAAGGGGCCGAAGCCCCTTTTCATCACTCAACAGTCACAGACTTCGCAAGGTTCCGCGGCTTGTCCACATCAGTCCCCCGAGCACACGCCGTGTGATACGCCAACAACTGCAGCGGAATCACATGCAGGATCGGCGACAGCGCCCCATAGTGCTCCGGCATCCGAATCACCTTCACGCCTTCCGACGACTCGATCCGTGAGTCGGAGTCAGCGAACACGAACAGTTCGCCGCCACGGGCACGAACTTCCTGCAAGTTGCTCTTCAACTTCTCCAGCAACGTGTCATTCGGCGCAATCGTCACCACCGGCATCTCCGACGTCACCAGCGCCAGCGGCCCGTGCTTCAGTTCACCGGCGGGATAGGCCTCGGCGTGGATGTAGCTGATCTCCTTCAGCTTCAGAGCCCCCTCAAGGGCGATCGGATAGTGCAACCCACGCCCCAGGAACAGCGCGTTTTCCTTGCGCGCGAACTCCTCGGCCCAAGCCATCACCTGCGGCTCCAGCGCCAGCACGGCTTGCACGGCGACCGGCAGGTGGCGCAGGGACTTGAGGTGGCCGAGTTCCTCGGCTTCGGTGAGGTGGCCGCGGACTTGCGCCAGGGCCAGGGTCAGCAGGAAGAGGCCGACGAGCTGGGTGCTGAAGGCTTTCGTCGAGGCCACGCCGATCTCGACGCCGGCGCGGGTGATGTACGCGAGTTCGCATTCGCGCACCATGGCGCTGGTGGCCACGTTGCAGATGGTCAGCGTGTGGTTCATGCCCATGCTGCGGGCATGCTTCAGCGCGGCGAGGGTGTCGGCGGTTTCGCCACTCTGCGTGATGGTGACGACCAGCTGGCGCGGGTTGGGCACGCTGTCGCGGTAGCGGTACTCGCTGGCGATCTCGACGCTGACGGGGATCTTGGCGATGCTCTCGAGCCAGTACTTGGCCGTGGAGCCGCTGTAGTAGCTGGTGCCGCACGCGAGGATCAGCACCGAGTCGATGTCCTTGAAGACGCGGTAGGCGCTGTCACCGAACAGTTCGGGGGTGATGCTCTCGACGGCGTCGAGGGTGTCGGCGATGGCGCGCGGCTGCTCGAAGATTTCCTTCTGCATGAAGTGGCGGTACGGGCCCAGTTCGGCGGCGCCGGTGTGGGCGTGCACGATGCGCACTTCGCGCTGCACCGGCTTGAAGGCCTGGGCGGCGGTGGGCTGGGTGGCGCCGTACACGCGGCCTTCGGGGGTGCGGCTCGAGATCCACACCTTGCCGAGCTGCACGTCGACCACGTCGCCTTCTTCCAGGTAGATGATCTGGTCGGTGACGCCGGCCAGCGCCATGGCGTCGCTGGCGAGGAAGTGTTCGCCTTCGCCCACGCCCAGCACCAGCGGCGAGCCTTCACGGGCGCCGATCACGCGGTTGGGTTCGTCCTTGCAGAAGACGGCGATGGCGTAGGCGCCGCGCAGCTGCAGCGTGGCGCGCTGGACGGCGTCGAGCAGGTCGCCGTCGTACAGGTGGTCAACCAGGTGGGCGATGACCTCGGTGTCGGTCTGGCTGTCGAAGACGTAGCCCTTGTTCTTCAGGTCGAAGCGCAGTTCGTCGTGGTTCTCGATGATGCCGTTGTGCACGAGGGCGATGCGGCCCGACGTGGCGGTGTTGGCGTCCGAGCCCGGGCCGTGCGAGAAGTGCGGGTGGGCGTTGTGCACGGCGGGCGCGCCGTGGGTGGCCCAGCGGGTGTGGGCGATGCCGGTGCCGCTGGCGACGCCGTCGGATTCCACGTTCAGCTGCAGCTCGGACACGCGGGCCGTGCTGCGCGCGCGGCGCAGCTGGCCGTTCTGGTGCACGGCGACGCCGCAGGAGTCATAGCCCCGGTACTCGAGGCGCTTGAGGCCTTCGATCAGGATCGGAACGATGTTGCGGGTGCTGACGGCGCCGACGATGCCACACATGAAATCTCTCCCCAGGGGTGTCTACAAAGTTCGGGGATGGTAGGGGCGGCTTCAAGATGGAAGTTTGCGAAATTCACGCACAAACGAAATAATTCATCACCACCTCGAATGAGCGAATGATTCCCTCATGAACTCCACTGAATCGCAAGAATCCGTCGTTTTCGACGATCTGGACGAGACCGACCACCGCATCCTGGGGGTGCTGCAGCGCGACGCGTCGATGTCGAACCAGGACCTGGCGGCCGCCGTGTCCACCTCGCCGGCCACCTGCCTGCGCCGGGTGAAGCGCCTGGTGGAGGCCGGGGTGATCGAGCGGCGGGTGGCCATCCTGTCGACGGAGAAGCTCGGCGCCGGGCTGACGGCCATCGCCGAGGTGACGCTGGATCGGCAAGGGGCCGAACATCTGGTCACTTTCGAGGCCCGCGCGACAGGGGACGCGGCGGTTCAGCAGTGCTACCGTGTCGCCCCGGGTCCGGACTTCGTGCTGGTGCTGCAGGTGGCCGACATGGCGGCGTACGACGCCGTGGTGCACCGCCTCTTCACGCAGGACGCCAACGTGCGCAACGTGAAGGCGTTTTTCAGCGTCAAGCGTGCCAAGTTCGAGCCCGCCGTCGCGCTGCCGCCCGTTCGACGTTCAAGCCTGGCAGCCAACCGCCGATAACGAACCCGATGGGCCGCGCCTGCGCGTGGCCGTGCCATTGCCGCAGCAAGAACGACCATGTCCGCCCTAGCTCCCGCCGAAGCCCGAGACGACGACGACGACCCGCAGCCCCTGTCGGCCGCGGCGAGCGCGTTGCGCCAGCGCCAGTGCCTGCGCATGCTGGGCGTCGTGCTGGCCAGCTACACGGTCGACACGCTGCTGCTGCTCGGTTTCGCCCGCTTCGGCGCCATCGACGGGTTCGTGCCCTGGGCCTACGCGGCGGTGGGCGCCCTCGCCTGCGGGGTGTTCTGGTTCGTGCTGCGCTCGGGCCGCAGCGAAGGCCTCGCCGACCCGTTCCTCGTGGTGCCGCAGATGCTGGTGCACTCGGCCATCCACCTCGGTTTCGTGATGTGGGCGCCGGCCATCGGCGTGCCGCTGCTGATGATGCTGCTCGTGATCAACGGCTTCGGCGCCATGCGCCTGTCGCGCACGGCGGTGGTGTCCACGTCCATGCTGATCGCGCTGGGCGTGGGGGCGGTGCTGGTGTGGGGCGGCCTCTCGGTGGCGCTGCCCACGGGCAACGTGGGGCAGCGGGCCGTGAGCGCGGCGTGGTTCGCGCTGGTGCTGGCGCGGGTCACGCTGCTCGACCTGTACGGGCTGCAGCTGCGCGACGTGCTGATGCAGCGCAACGCGAAGCTCAAGGCCAAGTTCGAGAAGATGCACCGCCGCGCCACGCGCGACGGCCTCACCGGCACGCTGAGCCGGCGCAGCGTGATGGAACTGCTCGACCAGCAGCACCGCAAGTTCGAGCTCACCGGGCAGTCGTTCTCCATCGTGCTGCTCGACATCGACCACTTCAAGCAGGTCAACGACCGCTTCGGGCACCCGGTGGGCGACGAGGTGCTGCGCTACTTCTCGCGCCGCGCCGCGGCCGAGATGCGCACGTCGGACCGGCTCGGGCGCTACGGCGGCGAGGAGTTCCTCGCGGTGCTCACGGCCACGGAGGACGAATCGTCGGCACACATCGCGGCAGAGCGGGTGCGTGACGGGGTGGCCAAACATGCGTGGCACCGGCTGCACCCGGACCTGCGGGTGACGGTGTCGCTGGGGGTGGCGGTGTGTCGGCCGGAGGAGACGGTGGAGGAGTTGCTGGCGCGGGCGGATGCGGCGTTGTATGCGGCGAAGCATGCGGGGCGCGACTGCGTGCGGATGGGGTGATTCCGCTTGTCACCCCGGCGAACGGCGTGCTTCGGCCGCAGTGGATCCCGGCGTTCGCCGGGATGACGCAGGGGAATGCTCAGCGCTTCAGCACCACCAACCCCTTGAGGTATTCCCCTTCCGGGAACGTCACCGTCATCGGATGGTCCGGCGCCGCGCCGGTGCGGGCGTAGATCAACCCGTCGGCCGGTGCGTCCAGCCCCGCGCCCGCCACGATCTTGTGGAACAGGTCGGCGCTGATGCCGCCCGAGCACGAGTACGTGAACAGCAGTCCGCCCGGCTCCAGCAGCATGAACCCCAACCGGTTGATGTCCTTGTAGGCGCGCGCGGCACGCTCGGCATGGGCGGCCGTGGGCGCGAACTTCGGCGGGTCGAGCACGATGGCGTCGAAGCGGCGGCCCTGGCGCACGAACTCGCGCAGCGTGGCGTTCACGTCGGCGTCGAGCGCCTCGTGGCGCGATGCATCGAAGCCGTTCAGCGCGACGTGGGCGGTGGCGCGGGCCAGCGCGGGGCCCGACGAGTCCACGCTCGTCACGTAGGCCGCACCACCGGCGAGGCCGGCCACGCTGAAGCCACCGGTGTAGCTGTAGCAGTTGAGCACGCGCTGGCAGCCGAAGTGGCGCACGGTGTCGGCGAAGAGCTTGCGGCTGTCGCGCTGGTCGAGGTAGAAGCCGGTCTTGTGGCCCTCGGCCACGTCCACCGTCAGCTTCCAGTCGTGTTCGCGGATGGTGATCTCGGTGGCGCCGTCGCCCCGCAGCCAACCGGTGACCTGCGGCAGGCCTTCGAGTTCGCGGGAGTTGGCATCGCTGCGCTCGTAGAGCCGCGTGAGGCCGGTGGCTTTGAGCAGCGCATCGGCGATCACCGCCTTCCAGCGTTCGATGCCCGCCGACAGGAACTGCGCACTCAGCGTGTCGCCGTAGCGATCGACGATGAGGCCCGGCAGGCCGTCGGCCTCGCCGTGGACCAGGCGCACGCCGTCGCTCGCGATGGGCAGGCGCGCGCGGATGGCCACGGCCTCGCGGATGCGGCGCTCGAAGAACGCGGCGTCGATGCGCTCGGCCTGGTCGAAGCTCCAGGCGCGCACGCGGATCTGGGACGCGGGGCTGTACGCGGCCCACGCGAGGAAACTGCCGTCGTGGGCGTTGACCCGCACGGTCTCGCCGGGGTCGGCCTTGCCGCTGGCGATGCTGCCGGGGAAGACCCAAGGGTGGCGCTTGCGCAGGGAGCGGTCCTTGCCTTCGCGCAGGGTGATGACTTTCATGGGGGGATTGTCGCGCGTCCTTCGATCCGCACCGTCACCCCGGCGAACGCCGGGGTCCACTGGCCTCGCGGCGCGCTTCGGTCGCGGTGGATCCCGGCGTTCGCCGGGATGACACGGCTCACTTCTTTTTCGCGCGCGGGTGCGCCGCGTCGTACACCTTCGCCAGATGCTGGAAGTCCAGCTTCGTGTAGACCTGCGTGGTGCGGATGTTCGCGTGCCCCAGCAGCTCCTGCACGGCGCGAAGGTCGCCGCTGGACTGCAGCACGTGCGACGCGAACGAATGCCGCAGCATGTGCGGATGCACGTGCGTGGGCAGGCCGGCCTGCAGCGCGCGGCGCTTGAGCCGGTCGCGCACCTGCGCCGCGGTGAGCCGCGTGCCGCGCTGGTTGACGAACAGCGCCGGCTCGTCGGCGCGGGCCATCGTGGACCGCAGCGCGAGCCACTCGCCCAGCGCCTTCAGCGCGGGCCCGCCCACCGGCACGCCGCGCCGCTTGCTGCCCTTGCCGAACACGTGGGCGAGGCCGTCGTCGGCGTCGATCCAGCCCGCGGTTTCGGCGCCGGCGACCACGTCGAGGCCCACCAGCTCGCCCACGCGCAGGCCGCAGCCGTAGAGCAGCTCCACCACGCAATGGTCGCGCGCGGCGATGGCCGGGTCGTCGTGTTCCGCGAGGGTTTCGGCGAGGGTCACCGCCTGGTCGACCGACAGCGCCTTCGGCAGCGGGATGGCCGCCTTCGGCGCGCGCACGCCCTCCACCGGGTTCAGGTCGACGAGGCCGTCGCGGCCCAGCCAGCGGTAGAAGCCGCGCCAGGCCGACAGCACCAGCGCGATGCTGCGCGGCGCGAGGCCGCCGGCGCGCAGCTGCGCGGCCCAGCGGCGCACATGAAATACCTGGGCACGGCGCAGTTCGACAGGCTGGGCCTCGGCGAAACGCTGCAGGCGCACGAGGGCCTCGTGGTACAGCGCCAGCGTGCGCGGCGCGAGCTTGCGCTCGACCTGCAGGTGCTGGAGGTGATTCCCGATGTCGGGCGCGAGCCCTTCCGCCGCGGAAACGGCGGAAGAGGAATCCACGCCCGCGCTCATGCGCTCAGCGCGGCGGCAGCAGCCGCGACAGCCCGGCGCTGGCGATGTCGCCGATGCGCACCAGGAAGTCGGTGCCCATGTCGGCGCTGAAGCGCGTGGGGTCGGGCGAGCCGAGCACCAGCAGGCCGAAGGCCGGCGTGGCGAGGTCGTGGCGCAGCGGGATCAGCGCCATCGACGTGACCGTGGTCGCGTCGTCGAGCCACGACGAGGCCTCGAACCCGGAGTTGATGCCGCAGTACGGTTGCGTGAGGCTGGTGGCGAAGCTCTGCGCGTCGAGGCTCACGTCGCGCGAGAACGGCTGGCCCTGGAACATCTCGGCCGCGCCCCACAGGCGGATGCCGGCCTGCGGGATCAGGAACTGGTGCTGCAGCTCGCTCACCAGCACCTCGGGCACGTCGCTCGGGTTCTGCGTCAGCAGGATCTGGCGCGTCCAGCGGTGCAGGCGGTCGGCGATGGCGAGGTTCTCCTGGCCGTAGCGGATCATCTCGACGATGCGCAGCTCGAGGCCCTTGTGCTTGTCGCGCAGCATTTCCATCTGCCGCTCCTGCAGCGAGACGGCGCGCTGGCCGTGCGGGCTGGTGAGCTGGATGGACGCCAGCAGCTCGGCGTGGCGCTCGAAGAACCCGGGCGTGTTGACCAGGTAGTTCGCGATGTCGGTTTCGGTGATGCCTTGCAGGTTCATGCTCACAGTTCGATTGCTCCTTCGTAGACGGTGACGGCCGGGCCGGTCATCAGCACCGGCGTGTCGCCCCCTTGCCATTCGATCGTCAGGCGACCGCCGCGGGTCTCCACGTCGACCACCGGGTCGAGCAGGCCCTGCCGGATGCCGGCCACCACGGCCGCGCACGCGCCGGTGCCGCAGGCGAGCGTCTCGCCGGCGCCGCGTTCGTAGACGCGCAGGCGCACGTGGCCGCGGTCCACCACCTGCAGGAAGCCGGCGTTCACGCGCCGCGGGAAACGGGGATGGGATTCGATGACCGGGCCCTGCGTGGCGACCGGCGCGGTGTCGACATCGGCCACCACCTGCACGGCGTGCGGGTTGCCCATGGACACGGCGGCGATCTCGACGCGTTCGCCGTTCACGTCGATCGGCCACACCGGGAAACCCGCGACCTCGCGCGGCTGCAGGCCCGACGGGTCGAACGGCACGCGCGCCGCCTCGAACACCGGCGCGCCCATGTCGACCGTGACGCGGCCGTCGGGCTGCAGGCGCAGCTCGAGCAGCGAGTTCATGGTCTCGACGCGGACGGTGGATTTGTCGGTCAGGCCCTTGTCGACCACGTAGCGCACGAAGCAGCGCGAGCCGTTGCCGCACTGCTCCACTTCCTCGCCGCTGCCGCCGTTGAAGATGCGGTAGCGGAAGTCGACGCCGGGCGTGGCGGTGCGTTCGACGAGCAGGATCTGGTCGGCGCCCACGCCGAAGTGGCGGTCGCCCAGGTGGCGCAGCTGCGCCTCGGTCAGGTCGAGCGGGGCGCGGGTGGCGTCGAGCACGACGAAGTCGTTGCCCGCGCCATGCATCTTGGTGAATGGCAGTCGCATCCCGCGATTATCCGCCCGTCGCCTCAATACAGCGACGGTTCACCCGCCGGACGGGTCTTGAAGCGCTTGTGCACCCAGAGGTACTGGGCGGGGTTCTGGCGGATCTCCGACTCGATCCACTTGTTCATCGCAGCCGTGTCGGCCAGCGCGTCGTCGGTGGGGAAGTGGGTCCACGGTTCGCCGAAGCGCACGCGGTAGCCCTGGCCGCCCGGCAGCATCTCGGCGATGACGGGCTGCACCACCATGTCGAGCGCGCGGGCCATGCGCGACGGCGCCAGCAGCGTGGCGCACGGCACGCCGAAGAACGGCACGAAGGCGGCGTCGCGTTCGCCGAAGTCCATGTCGGGCAGGTTGAAGAAGGCCACGCCGCGGCGGATGGCGCGGATCAGCGGCAGCGCCTTGTCGCTGCGCGGGAAGATCTGGGCATGGCCGAAGCGCAGGCGGCCGCGGCGGATCACCGCGTCCATCGCCTTGTTGCTCTGCTCCTGGTACATCGAGCAGCCCTCGTGCTGCTGGAACAGCAGCACCGCGACACCCGCCACGTCGAGGCCCATGAAGTGGGGCACGAGCCACATCACCGGTTTCTTGCTGCGTTCGGCCAGGCCCACGTCGCCCTCGACGTGGATCACCTTCTTCAGCCGCTCGGCCGAGGCGAACCACAGCAGGCTGCGCTCGAGGATGCTGCGGCCGAGCCACTGGAAGTGTTCCTTCGCGAGCTTGCGCCGCTCTTCCAGCGGCAGCTCGGGGAAACACAGCTCGAGGTTGCGCAGCGCGATGCGGCGGCGCGACGACGCCACGCGCCACAGCAGGCTGCCCAGCCCGCGGCCGATGGCGGCCAGCACCGAGAGGGGCAGCCATTGCAGCAGCCACAGGAAACCCAACAGCAGTCGTGTCGCCACGCGTTTACTCCTTGTTCTCGGCCGCCGGCTGTTCGCGCGGCGCCTTGTACCGGTGATACCCCCACAGGTACTGCGACGGGCGCTGGCGGATCAGGCCTTCCATCGCCCGGTTGATGGCGGCCGCGGATTCTGCCGCATCGGCGGGCAGCTCCTCCGGGAACGGCAGGAAACGCTGCACATAGCCCGCGCCGTTCGGCAGGCGTTCGCCCCAGGTGAGCAGGATGGCCGCGCCGGTCTGCTGCACGAGGCGCGCGGCCAGGGTCATGGTGTAGGCCGGCTGGCCGAAGAACGGGGCCCACACGCCCATGCCGTCGGGGGGCACCTGGTCGGGCAGGAGGCCCACCATCTCGCCCTTGCGCAGCGCGCGGATCATCTGGCGCACGCCCGACAGCGTGGCCGGCGCGGCCATCAGGTTCGGCCGTTCGCGCGAGGTGCGCACCAGTTCCTTCAGCAGCGGGTGGCGGGCCGGGCGGTACAGCACGGTGATGGGCTTGCTGGCGCCGAAGCGCTCGGCGATGGCCTGGGCCGTCACCTCGAAGCAGCCCATGTGCGGCGTGAGCAGCAGGACGCCCTTGCCCTGGGCCAGCGCGTCGGCGAGCAGCTGTTCGTTCTCGAAGCGCACCTTCGGGAGGATGAGCTCCTCGGGCGGGCGGGCCCACAGGTACGGGATCTCGGCCACCATGCGGCCGGCCGAGGCGATGGCGCCCCGCCAGTCGGCTTCCGGGATGCCCGCGCTGGCGGCGTTGGCTTTCAGGCGGCGGCGGTAGGTGGGCGAGCACGCGTAGGTGATCCAGCCGAGCCACGCGCCGAGCGCATGCAGCACGCGCAGCGGAAACCTGGAAAACCAACGGAAAAGGATCAGCATCGCGTAAAGGCTTCTCTCTATAATGCTTGCGTCGCCGAGTTACTGAACTACTTGCAGGGCGACGTTAAAAAATACTGCTAAAGCGTTCGCCGCTCGAAAACCCTCCGGTCCGGCAACGCGTTCTCAACCTTTGCCAGGAGTTTAAAGAGTGTCGAACGATTTCCTCTTCACGTCCGAGTCCGTCTCCGAAGGCCACCCCGACAAGGTCGCCGACCAGATCTCGGATGCGATCCTCGACGCCATTTTCAAGCAAGACCCCCGTTCGCGTGTCGCCGCCGAGACGCTGACCAACACGGGCCTGGTCGTGCTGGCCGGTGAGATCACCACCAACGCGCACGTCGACTACATCCAGGTCGCGCGCGACACCATCAAGCGCATCGGCTACGACAACACCGACTACGGCATCGACTACAAGGGTTGTGCCGTGATGGTCTGCTACGACAAGCAGAGCAACGACATCGCCCAGGGCGTCGACCACGCGTCCGACGACCACCTCAACATCGGCGCCGGCGACCAGGGCCTGATGTTCGGCTACGCCTGCGACGAGACGCCGGAACTGATGCCGGCCCCGATCCACTACGCCCACCGCCTCGTCGAGCGCCAGGCCCAGCTGCGCAAGGACGGCCGCCTGCCGTTCCTGCGCCCGGACGCCAAGAGCCAGGTGACCATGCGCTACGTCGACGGCAAGCCGCACTCGATCGACACCGTCGTGCTCTCCACGCAGCACCACCCCGACCAGAGCGAGACCTCGTCGAAGATGAAGCCTTCGTTCATCGAGGCCGTCATCGAGGAGATCATCAAGCCGGTGCTCCCGAAGGAGTGGCTGAAGGACACCAAGTACCTGATCAACCCCACCGGCCGCTTCGTCATCGGCGGCCCGCAGGGCGACTGCGGCCTGACCGGCCGCAAGATCATCGTCGACACCTACGGCGGCGCGTGCCCGCACGGCGGTGGCGCCTTCAGCGGCAAGGACCCCAGCAAGGTGGACCGCTCGGCCGCCTACGCCGCGCGCTACGTCGCGAAGAACGTCGTGGCCGCCGGCCTCGCCCGCCAGTGCCAGGTGCAGGTGGCGTACGCCATCGGCGTGGCCCGCCCCATGAACGTGACCGTCTACACCGAAGGCACGGGCGTGATCCCCGACAACAAGATCGCCGAACTGGTCAACGCGCACTTCGACCTGCGCCCGAAGGGCATCATCCAGATGCTCGACCTGCTGCGTCCCATCTACGAGAAGACGGCGGCGTATGGTCACTTCGGGCGGGAAGAGCCTGAGTTCTCGTGGGAAGCGACGGACAAGGCCGCCATCCTGCGCGAAGCCGCCGGGCTGAAGTAAACCCCGCGGTCACCCCGGCGAACGCCGGGGCCCACCGCCCCATCGGCGCGCCAGCGCCATGGTGGATCCCGGCGTCCGCCGGGATGACAGCTTCTTTCCACGTCACCCCGGCGAAAGCCGGGGCCCACAGCCCCCTCGGCGCGCCAGCGTCACGGTGGGTCCCGGCGTTCGCCGGGATGACATGCCTGGATCGTCGCTGTTGTTTCGGGGGGCCGCTGAGGGCCGACCCTGAGCCGATGTGGGCAACCGCTGCTGCAGAATGGGTGACGGCCCCTCGGGCCACCTCCCCCAACAGCCAGCGACCGCCTTGTTCCGCACCCTGCGAGTTCAACTGATCGTCGGCAGCGTGGCCATCTTCGTGGTCATGCTGGGGCTGCTGCTTTGGAACGCCAACAGCCTCGTCACCACCGCGCTCGCGCGACAGTTCGAGACCGAGGCCGACCAGCTCCGCCCCCTGCTCAACGCCGCGATCTCGCCGCTGCTGGCCAGCCGCGACTACGCCACGCTCACCACCGTCGTCCGCGAAAGCGTGGCCGAGCGCGGGCTGGCCTACCTCGAGGTGGTGGACGCCCAGGGCGCCCAGGTGGCCGCCGCCGGGGCCATGCCCGCGAAGGAACCCACCCTCGACGTCGAGATGCCGCTGTCCATCGAGGGCCAGCGGCTCGGCGCGCTGCGTTTCGGCATCCAGACCCGCGCCATCGCCGAGGCCCAGGCCGCGATGTCCCGCAACGGGCTGCTGATCGGCGGCCTCGTGCTGGCGCTGGGCACCGCGCTGCTGGCGCTGTGCATGACCTGGCTCACGAAGGGCCTGCGCCGCATCGCCGAGGCCAGCCAGCAGCTCGCCGCGGGCCGGTCCGACATCGAGATCCCCGACAGCCCGGTGCTCGAGGTGCGGCAGGTGTCCGACGCGTTCAAGCGCATGGCGCAGGCGGTGCACGAGCGCGAGGCCTACCTGCGCTCGCTGATCGAGACCCTCACCGAAGGCCTGATGGTGACGGATGCGAAGACGCGGCAGGTGCTCGACCGCAACGAGGCCGCCGCCGCGATGTACCGCCTGAACCGCTCGCGCGACAGCGACCTGAAGGGCGCGTACCAGGGCCTGCGCCTGCTGCGCCACGACGGCACCGAACTGCCACCCGAGGAACGCCCGACCCACCGCGCGCTCGTCACCGGCCAGCCGGTGCGCAACCGCATCGTCAACGTGCTGCGGCCGGACGGGGCCTCGGTGTGGATGTCCGTCAACGTGTCGCCGCTGTTCCGCGGCGGCGAGACCGAACCGTACGCCGCCGTGACGTCCTTCACCGACGTCACCCGCCACGTGCTGGCCGAGCAGGACCTGCGGCACGCCAACGAGGGCCTGGAGCGGCGCGTGAGCGAACGCACCGCCGAACTGCAGCAGGCGAAGGAACAGGCAGAGCAGGCGAGCCGGGCCAAGTCGGACTTCCTCTCGCGCATGAGCCACGAACTGCGCACGCCGCTCAACGCGATCCTCGGGTTCGCGCAGCTGCTGCAGCTGTCGAACACCCGGCTGTCGGCCGCTGACGCCGACAAGGTGCGGCAGATCGAACTCGCCGGCTGGCACCTGCTGGAGCTGATCAACGAGGTGCTCGACCTGTCGCGCATCGAGGCCGGCGCCATGACCACGTCGCCCGAGACGGTGGACCTGGGCGCCGTGGTCGGCGAGTCCGTCGCGCTGGTCAGCACGCAGGCCGCCGCCGCGCAGGTGAGCCTCGTCGATCGGTGCACGGTCGGCGGCCGCAGCTGGGTCACGGCCGACCGCAAGCGGCTCAAGCAGGTGCTCAACAACCTGCTGTCGAACGCGGTGAAGTACAACCGCGCGGGCGGCCAGGTCACCATCGACCTCACCACCACGCCGCACCAGACCGTGCGCGTGCGGGTGGCCGACACCGGCCGCGGCATGAGCCCCGCGCAGCTCGAGCGGCTGTACGAACCATTCACCCGCTTCGAGAAGGCCGGCGAGGTGGTGCAGGGCACCGGCATCGGCCTCGTGATCACGCGGCGGCTGGTGGAGCTGATGGACGGGTCGATCGAGGTCGAGTCCGAGGAGGACGTCGGCACCACGTTCAGCTTCGAGCTGCCGTGCGCGGAAGCGCCCGAGCGGCTCCCGCCCACCACCCTGCCCCCGCTCGAGGCCCCGCCGGCATCGCCGCCGGCCACGCGCGCGCCGCGCCCGGTGCTGTACGTGGAGGACAACCCGTCCAACGTCGACCTGCTGCGCCACGCGCTCGCGCTGCGGCAGCACCACGAGCTGCGGGTCGCGCCCGACGGCCCCACGGGCCTCGCGATGGCCATCGCGGCGCCGCCGGCGCTGGCCATCGTCGACATCGACCTGCCCGGCATGGACGGTCTCGAGCTGTGCCGCCGGCTGCGCGCCGACCCGCGCACCGCCCACCTCCCGCTGATCGGGCTCAGCGCGAACGCGATGCTGAGCGACGTCGACCGCGCGCGGGCCGCCGGTTTCGACGTCTACCTGACGAAGCCGCTCGACGTGGTGCGGCTCTTCGCCGAGATGGACCGGCTGGCGCCCGCATGAACACGCCCCTGCTTCCCCGCCGCGCCGTGCTGGCCGCGCTCGCGGCCGCCACGCTGCCGGCCGCCGCCCAGGCGCCGCAGCCGCTCGTGCTGGGCCTCGCCCCGTTCCTGTCCACCACCGCGTTGCTCGCGGCCTTCCGCCGCCTGCGCGAGCACCTCGAGCGGGACCTCGCCGGCCCGGTGGCCACCTACACCGCGCGCGACTTCCGCACCCTGTGCGAGAACGCGCGCCGGGGCGACTACGACATCGCGCTGCTGCCCGCCCACGTCGGGCTGCTGGCGCTGCAGGACTGGGGCTTCGCGCCCATCGCCCGCACGCTGCCGGTCACCACCACGCTGCTGCTCGTGCGGCACGACAGCCGCGTGCGCACGGCGGCCGACCTGCAGGGCGGGCGGGTCGGCGGGCTCGACCCGCTGTCGATCATCGTGGCCTCGGCGCTGGCGTGGCTGCAGTCGCAGGGGCTGGCGCCGGGCCGCGACATGACCTTCGTGCCGCAGGCGTCCATCAACAGCGGCCTGTTCGCCCTCGCCCGCGGCGACATCGAGGTGATGGTGGTGGCGTCGTCGCAGCTCCTGCTGCTGCCGGCGGACACGCCCCGCCCGGAACGGGTGCTGAAGTCGCTGGGCGACGTGGCGGGCCCGGTGTTCGTGGCCCGCCCCGGCCCGTCCGGCGCCACCCTCGACCGCTGGCGCGCCGCGTTCGGGGCGTTCAAGCCCGACCCCGCCGGACCGGCCACGGCGGCGAACACGCCGCTCGCCCCGCTGGCGGCCGCGGACCTCGCCCCGCTGTCGCACTACACCGCGCTGGCGCGGGTGCTGCTGGCCAGCGGCCGCTGACACAGCGCGAGCGCGCAGGCCAGCAGCAGCACGCCGGCCGACGCCGCGAGGCCACCCCGCAGGCCCGCGGACCCGTCGGCCACCCAGCCCACGATGCTGGGCCCCACGATCTGCCCCGCCGCGAACGCGATGGTGAACGCGCTGATGCCACGCGACCAGGCGCCCGGCGGGACGTTGTGCCGCACGAGCGCGGTGGTGGACGCCACCACGGACAGGAACACGCTGCCGAACAGCGCCCCGGACACGAACACCGCCACCGGATGGGCGCTCACCACCGGCAACAGCGTGGCGATGACCAGCAGCCCGTTCAGCACCGCGAGCGGCACGCCGCCGCGGTAGCGCTGCAGCAGCCCCGCCCACAGCCACGACGAGGCGACCGTGGCCAGCCCCAGCAGCGTGTAGAACGCGGTGATGAAGCCGCCGCCCCGCTGCTGTTCGCGCAGCAGCGTGACGATGAAGGTCATGTAGCCGATGTAGCCGAGGCCGAAGCACAGGTACGCCGACAGGCCGAACGCGAAGCGGGCCGTGGGGAAAGGCTCGGGCGGGCCGGCGGTGGCGGCGTCGTCCAGCCAGCCCCGGGTGGCCGACGCGGTCGCCGCGGTCGCGAGCAGCCCGCCGACGCCGAGTGCCATCCACGCCCACTGCCACGCGTGGGCCACCGGCAGCGCGGTGAGCGGCGGCACCAGCAGCGACGACACGACGATGCCCACCCCGGCCCCGCCGTAGTAGATGCCGAGCACGAGCCCCGGCGGCGCCCCGCCCGTGGTCGCGAGGCGAGCGGCCAGCAGGCCGCCGCCCACGAAGGTGCCGGCGCTGGCCCATCCGGTCAGGAACCGCAGGATGTACAGCGCCATGTCGTCGCGCACCACGCCGTGCAGCGCCAGCAGCACGCCGGTGAGCACCGTGCTCACGAGCAGCACCGGCCGCGCGTGGAAACGGCGCAGCCACCACGGCGCGAGCAGCGCGCCGAGCAGGTAGCCCGCCGCGTTGACCGTGTTCATCGCCCCCGCGGTGAGGTAGCTCCAGCCGAGGTCGGCGCGCATGGGCGGCAGCATCAGTGCGTACGAGAAGCGGGCGAGGCCCAGCGACACCGCGGTGGCCAGGGCCAGCGCCGCGGCCACGCGTTGGGTGGAACAGGGGTCGGGGGACGGCATCGGGCGATCGTCGCACAGGGCTGGTGCGTTTTCACGCTCGTTGTCCTACCGCCACGCGCGCCGGGGGCCGATGGCGTCGCGGCGGCCGCCCGGATTCAATGACCGCACCCTGCCGCCCCTCCGATGGACCCCGCCATGAACACCCTCGAACTCGAAGCGCCCCTGCCCCAGACGGACGAGCCGTCCGATCCGGTCATCCACATCGCCAACGCCACGGACACCCCGCCTGGCAAGCTGTTCGACATCGACTGCGAACTCGCCTACGACCTGGGCGGCGAGTGCGACTTCCTCTTCCAGATCCACGCGCTGCAGGGCGTGCGCCAGCAGCTGGTCGAGGAGTCGCTGGTGATCACGCCCGACCTGCCCCACACCGTGCATGCGGATCCGAACGTGGGCCACCGCTTCCTGCGGCTGCACGCCGGCGCCGGACCGCTGTCGGTGCGCTACCGCGCGCAGGTGCGCCTCGCGCCGCCCATCGACCACACCGACGCCCGCGAGGTGCCCATCGCCGAACTGCCCGACGACGTGCTGCACAACCTGATGCCCACGCGGTACTGCGAGTCGGATCTGCTCGGCCGGGCCGCGCAGAAACTCTTCTGCGACGTGCCTCCGGGCTACCAGCGCGTCAAGGCCATCAGCGACTGGATCCACGACAACGTCGAGTACCTCGTGGGCTCCACCACCGCCACCACCACCGCCCGCGACGTGTTCCTGCAGCGCGCCGGCGTGTGCCGCGACTTCGCCCACCTGGGCGTGACCTTCTGCCGGGCGCTGAACATCCCCGCCCGCCTGGTGGTGGGCTACGCCCGCTTCGACGAGCCGCCGCCCGACTTCCACGCCGTGTTCGAGGCCTGGCTGGACGGCGGCTGGGTGGCCTTCGACCCCACGAAGATGTCGCCGGTGGAGGAACTCGTGCGCATCGCGATGGGCCGCGACGCCAAGGACGTGGCCTTCGCCACGATCTTCGGCCCGGCCACGATGACCCGCATGAATCCGTGCATTTCTTCCCCCGACTGATTTCCCGAGGCACTACAATCCCCGGACTTTCCGAGGAGCGTTGCGAGGCCGCCACCATGGCGCCCCAGGCTCGGAACTTCGATCTGCAACCGCGCTCACCCGCACCTCGACCGTGCTCGAGGGTGAGTGAGCCAGCCTGATCGGTCCGATCAGGCCAGACCTCTCCTTCCCACGCGCGTGCGGGTTCCCACCACCAGGAGCCTGTCCATGAACGCCGTCTTGAAGACCCCCGCCGAATACGCCATCGCCGACCTGTCCCTCGCCAGCTGGGGCCGCAAGGAAATCCGCATCGCCGAAACCGAGATGCCCGGCCTGATGGCCATCCGCGAGGAATTCGCGAAGTCGCAGCCGCTGAAGGGCGCCCGCATCACGGGCAGCCTGCACATGACCATCCAGACCGCCGTGCTGGTGGAGACGCTGCAGGCCCTCGGCGCCGAAGTGCGCTGGGCCTCGTGCAACATCTTCTCGACGCAGGACCACGCCGCCGCCGCGCTGGTCGAGCAGGGCACGCCGGTGTTCGCGCACAAGGGCGAGACGCTCACCGAGTACTGGGACTTCACCCACCGCATCTTCGACTTCGGCCCGAAGGGTTCGGCCGGCGAAGGCCCGAACATGATCCTCGACGACGGCGGCGACGCCACGCTGCTGATGCACCTGGGCCAGCGCGCCGAGAAGGACCTGTCGGTGCTGAACAACCCGACCAGCGAGGAAGAGACGGTGCTGTACGCGGCCATCAAGGCCAAGATCGCCGTCGACCCCACCTGGTACACCCGCAAGAGCGCCGAGATCATCGGCGTGACGGAAGAGACCACCACCGGCGTGCACCGCCTGAACGAGATGAGCGCGAAGGGCTCGCTGCTGTTCCGCGCGTTCAACGTGAACGACTCGGTGACGAAGAGCAAGTTCGACAACCTGTACGGCTGCCGTGAATCCCTCGTGGACGGCATCAAGCGCGCCACCGACGTGATGATCGCCGGCAAGGTCGCCGTGGTCGCCGGCTACGGCGACGTGGGCAAGGGCTCGGCCCAGGCCCTGCGCGCGCTGAGCGCCCAGGTGTGGGTCACCGAGATCGACCCCATCAACGCGCTGCAGGCCTCGATGGAAGGCTACAAGGTCGTGACCATGGAGTACGCCGCCGACAAGGCCGACATCTTCGTGACCACCACCGGCAACAAGGGCATCATCCGCCACGAGCACATGGCCGCGATGAAGGACCAGGCCATCGTCTGCAACATCGGCCACTTCGACAACGAGATCGACATCGCCTCGATCGAGAAGTACAAGTGGGAAGAGATCAAGCCGCAGGTGGACCACATCGAGTTCCCGGACGGCAAGCGCATCATCCTGCTGGCCAAGGGTCGCCTCGTGAACCTGGGCTGCGGCACGGGCCACCCGAGCTTCGTGATGTCGTCGAGCTTCGCGAACCAGACCATCGCCCAGATCGAGCTGTTCACGCGCCCCGACGCCTACCAGGTGGGCAAGGTGTACGTGCTGCCGAAGATCCTCGACGAGAAGGTCGCCCGCCTGCACCTGAAGAAGGTCGGCGCCATGCTGACCGAACTCACCGACGAGCAGGCCGCGTACATCGGCGTCGACAAGAAGGGCCCGTACAAGCCCGACACCTACCGCTACTGATCGGAACCCACCTTCATGCGCATCGACCAGCTCATCCAGCAGAAGGGCCTCGCCCCCACGCGTTCCGCCGCCCAGCGGCTCATCGAACGCGGGGCGGTGCGCTGGCTCGGGCCCAAGGGCTGGACGGTGCCGAAGAAGGCGGGTGAGGACGTGCCCGAGGACTGCCAGCTCGAGGTCACCGACGACGCCGAACTCAAGTACGTGTCGCGCGGGGGCCTCAAGCTCGAAGGCGCCCTCGAGCACACGAAGATCGACGTCACGGGCCTCACGTGCCTCGACGCCGGCCAGAGCACCGGCGGCTTCACCGACGCGCTGCTGCAGCGCGGCGCGTCGAAGGTCGTCGGCATCGACGTGGGCCACGGCCAGCTGCACCCGAAGCTCGCGGCCGACCCGCGCGTGCAGGCCTTCGAGGGCATCAACGCCCGCGACGTGGCCGGCACCGCGTTCGCCGCGGCCGTGGCGCCGCAGAGCTTCGGTTTCGTGACCGGCGACCTGTCGTTCATCTCGAGCACCCACGTGCTGCCCACGCTCGTGCACTACCTCGCGCCGCTCGGCCACCTGCTGCTGCTCGTGAAGCCGCAGTTCGAACTGCAGCCGCCCCAGATCGGCAAGGGCGGCATCGTGCGCGACAAGGCGCTGTTCCAGGAGGTCGAGACGCGCATCCGCCAGGCCTGCCGCGAACAGAAGCTGCAGCTGCGCGCGTATTTCCAGAGCCCGATCACGGGCGGCAACGGCAACACGGAGTTCTTCGTGTGGGCCCAGGCGGTTCAACCGCAGTGAGTACCCAATGAGCCAACCCCTTCCCATCAGCCTCGAGTTCTTCCCGGCCAAGACGCCGGAAGGTGTCGCGAAGTACGCCGCGGTGCGCCAGGAGCTCTACGCGCTGAAGCCGACGTTCTGCTCGGTCACGGCCGGCGCCGGCGGCTCCACGCACCGGGGCACGCTGAGCATGGTGAGCGACATCTTCGCCGAAGGCGTCGAGGGCGCGCCCCACTTCACGTGCGTGGGCGCCAGCAAGGAATCCATCGTCGAGGCCCTCGGGCAGTTCCGCGAGGCCGGCGTGCGCCGCATCGTCGCGCTGCGCGGCGACCTGCCGAGCGGCTACGGCAGCTACGGCGCGTTCCGCTACGCGAGCGACCTCGTCGAGCTGATCCGCGCCGAGACCGGCGACCACTTCCACATCGAGGTGGCCGCGTACCCCGAGACCCACCCGCAGGCCAAGTCGCCGCAGGCCGACCTGCAGGCCTACGCGGCCAAGGTGAAGGCCGGCGCCAGCTCGGCCATCACGCAGCTGTTCTTCAACGCCGACGCGTACTTCCGCTTCGTGGACGAGGCCCGCAAGCTCGGCGCCGACGTGCCGGTGGTGCCCGGCATCATGCCCATCACGAACTCCAGCGGCCTGATCCGTTTCGCCGACAACACCGGCGCCGAGATCCCGCGCTGGATCCGCCTGCGCCTGCAGTCGTTCGGGGACGACGTGGAATCCATCAAGGCCTTCGGCCTGGACGTGGTGAGCGAGCTGTGCGAACGGCTGAAGGCCGGCGGTGCGCCGGGGCTGCACGTGTACACGATGAACCAGAGTGCGGCGACGTTGGCGTTGTTCGAGCGGCTGAAGGGCTGAAGCAACCCGGCTCGCAGGAGCCGCGCACACGAACCGCCGTCACCCCTGCGAAAGCCGGGGCCCACGGGCCCATCGGCGCGCCCCGGCCCCGGTGGATCCCGACGTTCGTCGGGATGACACCGCTCTAGACCCGCGAGAACATCACCCCTTCCTCGGTGATCATCACATCCAGCGGTTCCTCGTCCGGCCGCGCGCGCAGCAGCGGCAGGAAGCCGTGGGCGTACCCCACGCCCACCGTCAGCGGTCGCGGTTGCAGCGCCGCCACCGTCTGGTCGTAGAAGCCGCCGCCGTAGCCGAGGCGCACCCCGCCCGGCCCGTACCCCACGCACGGCAGCAGCAGGATGCCCGGCTGGAAGACGTCGGTGTCCTTGGGCTTCGGGATGTCGTGGGCGTCCAGTTCCATCGGGCAGCCCGGGTACCAGACGTGGAAGCGCAGCGACTCGGTCTCGCGGTCGGTGACCGGCAGCCCGATGCGGCGCGGCGAGCCTTCCGGGCCGCCCTCGCTCCAGCGGAACAGCGCCGGCAGCGGGTCGAACTCGCCCTTGATGGGCCAGTAGGCCCCGATGGTGGATTCCTTGCGGCTCACGAGCCAGCTGCGCAGCACCTGCTGCAGCTGCACGGCCCGCTCGAGCCGGTCCGGCAGGGCCTGGCGGTCCTTGATGAGTTTCTCGCGCAGCGAGTCGCGTTCGGTCGGTGTCATGGCCATCCCGTGTCGGTTGCAGTGACATTGTGCAAGACTGGCGGCATGCCCGCACCCATGCCCGACTACATCCAGCACTGCCTGGAACTGCTCAGCCCGATGGGGCCCACCCGGGCGCGCCGCATGTTCGGGGGCTTCGGGCTCTACGCCGACGACGTGTTCCTGGCCCTGGTGCAGGGCGAGCAGCTGTACCTGAAGGTCGACGACACGTCGCGCGCGCAGTTCGAGTCGGCCGGCTGCCGGCCGTTCATCTACGACGCCGCCGGCAAGTCGGTGGCGCTCGGCTACTGGACGGCGCCCGACGAGGCGATGGAATCCCCCGCCTTGATGATGCCGTGGGCCCGGCTGGCGTTCGCCGCCGCGCTGCGGGCACGCAACAAGAAGCCCCGCAAAAAGTAGAATCCCTCCCATCGACGGGGGCCGAACGAGCCGCCGCGAACAGGAGAGAGATTCCGTGAAACGTCGAGGCCCCTCCATCGCCCTCGGTTCGCTGGCCCTGCTGGTGGCCACGCTGGTCGCCGCGCCCGAGGCGCAGGCCCAGTCGGTGTACCGCTGCGGCCAGTCGAACGGCACGGTCCGCTGGTCCGACCGCCCCTGCACCGACACGACGCTGCGCCTGTACGGCCCGGTGCCCGAAGCGCCGGTGAACCGCAACCCGCGCAGCGAACGCATGCCCGAGGCGCTGCCGTACCAGAGCTTCCTCGACGTCGACTGCGGCGAACTCGCCGAGGCCGTGCGCACGGCGCGCGGACGCGGCCTGGGGTACGAGGTCATCGAGGCCCTGCGCCGCGAGTACAGCAACCGCTGCAGCGAGCAGGACGCCGCGGCGCGCCAGCGCTACCAGCAGTCGCTCGACACCGAGACCCGGCGCCGCGCCGACGTGCGCGACTCGCTGCAGCGCGCCCAGGCCGACCAGCAGCGCTTCGAGGAGGAATGCGGCCAGATGAAGCGCAACCTCAACAACCGCCGCGCCCGCACCGACCTCACGCCGGGCGAGCAGGCCGACCTGCAGCGGTTCGAGGCGACGTACCGCGACCGCTGCAAGCGGTGACGCTAGCCGACGATGCCGTTTTCGGTGACCACGAGCATCAGCGGCCGGTCGTGCGCCTCGGGCACGAAGGCCCCCGGTTCGATGCGCCCCACCGACCACGCCACGCCGATGGCCGTGGTGTCGGGGTGCTGCGCCATGTACCGGTCGAAGAACCCGCCCCCGTACCCGAGCCGGTAGCCGTCGTCGGTGAAGCCGACACAGGGCACCAGCACCACGTCCGGCACCACCGGGGCGCCGGTGGCCGTGGGGATGTTGCATTCGTCGCGTTCCGCCGGCTCGCGGCCGTCCCAGGCGCGGTACTGCATCGACGGCGGGTCGCGCCGGGCGAACGGCAGCGCGAGCGGCACATCCCCTTCGTCCACGCGCCAACGGTGTGCTGCGTTAAATTCGGATCGCATCGGCCAGTACACCCCCAGGCACTCGGGAACCAGTTGGGCCAGCACGGCCACCAACCGGTCCTCCAGCGCGCGGGCGGCGTCGGCGGCCGCAGGTGACAGGACAAAACGCTCACGCTCGGCCAGCAGGTGCTGGCGCAAGGCGGTTCGCTCGGAAGCCGGGCTGTGAGTCGGCATGATCAACCCATGAAAGACACGTTGAAGAACTTCAAACGAGTATATGAGCGCCCCCTGGCGGCGCTCGCCTTCGCGGTCACGGCGGCGCTGCTCGCGCCCCCGGCCTCGGCGCAGGTCGCCGCCCCCGGCAACATCCTCGAGGCCCGCGACGCGTACCGCAAGCGCGACCGCGCGAAGCTCGCCACGCTGCGCGCGGCCGCCGTGGGCGAGAACCAGGCGCTCGCCCCGTGGGTCGACTACTGGGACCTCAACAGCCGGCTGAACACCGCGCAGGTCGACGAGGTCGAGGCGTTCTACCAGCGCTGGCCCGGCACCTATGTGGAAGACCGCCTGCGCAACGACTGGCTGCTCGAACTGGGCCGCCGCCGCGACTGGAAGGCGCTGGCCGCCGACTACCCGCGGTTCCGCATGAACGACGACCGCCAGGTGATCTGCTACGCGCTGCTGGCCGACCACCTCGCCGGCAAGGACGTGCGCGAGGCCGGCCGCGACGCCTGGTTCGCGCAGAAGGAAGGCGACGACGGCTGCACGCTGCTCGCCACCACGCTGTTCGACGCGAAGCAGCTGGGCGCCACCGACGTGTGGCGCCGCGCACGCGCGGCGGCCGACGCCAACAAGCCCGCGGTGGCCCGCGCAGCCGTGCAGCTGGTGGCCCCGTCCTTCGTGGGCGACGTGGGCGACATCTTCGACAGCCCGGCCCGCTACCTCGCGAAGAAGAAGCCCACGTCCGACCGCGCGCAGCAGGAGCTCGTCACGCTCGCGCTGATGCGCTTGGCCGCGAGCGACATCGACGCCACCGTCAACCTGCTCAACACCACCTGGCAGAACACGCTGCGGCCCGACCAGGCCGCGTGGGCGTGGGCCACCGTGGGCAAGAAGGCCGCGCTCGCGCTGATGCCCGCCGCCCCCACCTACTTCCAGCAGGCCGACCTGCTGGCGACGAAGGTCGAGCGCGAGCCGGTCTGGGCCGACGACGTGCTGGCCTGGAAGGCCCGCGCCGCGTTGCGCAACGAAAGCGGCCCGCGCTGGCAGCAGGTGATGCAGGCCGTCAACGCGATGGACCCGAAGGAGCAGGCCGACCCCACCTGGGTCTACTGGAAGGCCCGCGCGCTGCAGGCCCTCGCCCGCGACTCGTCCGACCCCGCCGCGTTCAACACGCAGGCGCAGGAGATGCTGGCCTCCATCGCCGGCCAGTACCACTTCTACGGCTCGCTCGCGGCCGAGGAGCTGGGCCGGCCCATCGCGATGCCCGCCGTGCCCACGCCGCTGACGTCGGCCGAGAAGGAGGCCGCCGCCCGCGTGCCGGGCTTCACCCGCGCGATCCTGCTGATCAACGCCGGCCTGCGCAGCGAAGGCAACCGCGAGTGGAACTTCACGCTGCGGGGCCTCGACGACCGCGCGCTGCGCGCCGGCGCCGAACTGGGCTGCGAACGCGCGCTGTGGGACCGCTGCATCAACACCAGCGACCGCACGAAGGCCGAGATCGACATGGCCCAGCGTTTCCCCACGCCGTTCCGCCGCGAGCTGACGGCGAAGGCGAAGGACGCGTCGCTCGACCCCGCGTACGTCTACGGCCTGATCCGCCAGGAATCGCGTTTCATCGCCGACGCCCGCTCCGGCGTGGGCGCGGCCGGCCTGATGCAGCTGATGCCCGCCACCGCGCGCTGGACCGCGAAGAAGATCGGCACGCCGTTCACGCAGGACATGATCACCGACCGCGACATGAACCTGAAGCTCGGCATGGCCTACATGAAGCTGCTGATCGACGACCTGGGCGGCTCGCAGGCCATGGCGGCCGCCGCGTACAACGCCGGCCCCAACCGGCCGCGCCGCTGGCGCGAGGGTCCGCGCCTGGAGCCGGCGATCTGGGTCGAGAACGTGCCGTTCTCGGAGACCCGCGACTACGTCAAGAAGGTGCTGTCCAACGCCACGTTCTACTCGGCGCTGCTGAACAACCCCCATGCCACCCAGGCGCCGTCGCTGAAGGCGCGCCTCGGCCTGTCCATCGGTCCACGCGAGGCGGGGCAGCCCGTCCCGGATGCGGAGTTGCCATGAAGAAGATCCTCGTCCTCGGCGGCACGGGTTTCGTCGGGCAGAGCCTGTGCGAACACCTCACCGCGCGCTTCGGCGGCGCGGGCCCGCGCCTGATGGTGCCCACGCGGCAGGTCCAGCGCGGCCGGCGCGTGCAGTACCTGCCCACCGTGGACGTGATCCCCGCCGACGTCGACAACGACGACGACCTGCGGCTGCTCGTCGCCGGCAGTGACGTGGTGGTCAACCTGGTCGCGCGGCTGCAGGGTTCGGAGGACCAGTTCCGGCGCACGCACGTCGACCTGCCGCGCCGCATCGCCGAGACCTGCCGCCGCGTGGGCGTGCGGCGCCTGGTGCACGTGAGCGCGCTCGGCGCGGCCACCGACGGTCCGTCGAAGTACCAGCGCAGCAAGGCCGAGGGCGAGGCGGTGCTGGCGGTCTCCACGCTCGACGTCACGGTCTTCCGGCCGTCGGTCATCTTCGGCGCGCAGGACCGGTTCATGAACCTCTTCGCCGGCCTGCAGGGCGTGCTGCCGGTGATCCCGCTCGCCGGCGCGGGCAGCCGGCTGCAGCCGGTGTGGGTGTCCGACGTGGCCGAGGCCCTCGTGCGGGCCATCGAACGCCGCGACACCATCGGCAAGACGTACGAACTCACCGGCCCCACGGTCTACACGCTCGGCGACCTCGTTCGCCTCGCGGGGCGGTGGTCGGGCCACCCGCGGCCGGTGTTCGGGCTGCCGGACGCGCTGGCGAAGCTGCAGGCGCTGGCGATGGAATGCCTGCCGGGCGAACCCATGATCTCGCGCGACAACGTCGATTCGTTGAAGGTCGACAACGTCGCCTCGGGCACCCTGCCCGGCCTGGCCGACCTCGGCATCACGCCCGCGGCGCTCGAGGCCGTGATGCCGCCGCTGCTCGCGCGCCGCGACAGCGTCGCGCGACTCGACCCCTGGCGCCGCACCGCCGGCCGCTGACCCCGAAGAAGAAACGACGACCCCAAGGAGGACCCATGAAGCTCTACATCGGCAACAAGAACTACTCGTCCTGGTCCATGCGCCCCTGGGTGCTGCTCACCGAAGCGGGCATCCCGTTCGAGGAGGTGGTGGTGCGCTTCGACTCGTTCGACCCGGGCTCGAAGTTCAAGACCGAGATCCTCAAGCACAACCCGACGGGCAAGGTGCCGGTGCTGGTCGACGGCGACCTGGCCGTCTGGGACACGATCGCCATCGCCGAGTACGTCGCCGAGAAGTTCCCCGAGAAGAAGCTGTGGCCGGCCGACGCGAAACAGCGCGCCCGCGCCCGCAGCGTCACCGCCGAGATGCACTCGGGCTTCGGCGCCGTGCGCAACCACTTCGGCATGAACATCGAGGCGCGCCTGCCCGAGGTGGGCGCGAAGGTGCTGGCCGAGCAGGCGGACGTGCGCAAGGACGTCGAGCGCATCGTGGGCATGTGGACCTCGCTGCTCGCCGAGTCGGGCGGCCCGATGCTGTTCGGCGACTTCACCATCGCCGACGCCTTCTACGCGCCGGTGGTCACGCGTTTCGTGACCTACGGCGTGCCGGTGCCACCGGCGGTGCAGGCCTACATGGACCGGGTGCTCGCGCTGCGCAGCCTTTCGGACTGGCGCCGCGACGCGCTGGCCGAGCAGGACTTCCTGCAGTTCGAAGAGAACTACCGCACGTCGCGCGCATGAAGACGTGGCGGGTCGGCGGCGCGGTGCGGGACGCCCTGCTGGGGCGGCCCGTGAACGACCACGACTGGGTCGTGGTGGGCGCGTCGCCGAAGGAGCTGGTGGACCTGGGCTACCTGCCGGTGGGCAAGGACTTCCCCGTCTTCCTGCACCCGCGAACGCGCGAGGAGGTGGCGCTCGCGCGCACCGAACGCAAGACCGCGCCCGGGTACCACGGCTTCACGTTCCACGCCGACCCGGGGGTCACGCTCGAGGAAGACCTGCAGCGCCGCGACCTGACCATCAACGCGATGGCGCAGGACGACGACGGGTTGATCGTCGACCCGTACGGGGGCCGCAAGGACCTCGACGCGCGCGTGCTGCGCCACGTGTCGCCCGCGTTCGCGGAGGACCCGGTGCGCATCCTGCGCATCGCCCGGTTCGCCGCGCGCTTCCACGACTTCACGGTGGCGCCGGAAACCGAGACGTTGATGGCGCGCATGGTGGAGGACGGCGAGGTGGACGCGCTGGTGGCCGAGCGCGTGTGGCAGGAGTTGTCGCGCGGGCTGATGGAAGCGCGGCCGTCGCGCATGTTCGAGGTGCTTCGCGGCTGCGGGGCCCTCGCGCGGCTGCTGCCCGAGGTGGACCGCCTGTGGGGCGTGCCGCAACCCGAGTTGCACCACCCCGAGGTCGACACCGGCGTGCACCTGATGATGGTGCTGGACGCCGCCGCGCGCCTGGAGGCGCCCCTCACCGTGCGCTACGCCTGCCTGGGCCACGACCTCGGCAAGGGCACGACGCCGAAGGACGAATGGCCCCGACACATCGCCCACGAGGCGCGCAGCGTGAAGCTCGTCGAGCGCGTGAGCGAACGCCTGCGCGTGCCGAACGAATGCCGCGAGACCGCCGTGACGGTCGCCCGCGAACACGGCAACGTGCACCGCAGCGGTTCGCTCGACGCCGCGGCCGTCGTGCGGCTGCTCGACCGCTGCGACGCCTGGCGCCGGCCGGAGCGTTTCGCCGACGTGCTGCTCGCGTGCGAATGCGATGCACGAGGGCGGCTGGGCAAGGAAGACGAGCCGTACCCGCAGCGGGAGCGTCTGTCGGGCGCGTTGAAGGCGGCGCGGGCCGTGGACACCGGAACGGTGGCGGCCCAGGCCGCCGAACAGGGGCGGCAGGGGCCGGCGATCGCGGAGGCGATCCGGCGGGCGCGGCAGGACGCGGTGGCGGTGTTCCTCGCCTGACGGTCATCCCGGCGAACGCCGGGATCCACCGCGGCAGAAGCGCTCGGCGGGGCGGTGGGAACCGGCGTTCGCCGGGGTGACAGCCTTTATCAGGCCACCGCCGCCGCCCGCGCCGGCTCCTCCCGGATGAACGCCCGCATCCCGAACGCGAACGCCAGCCCGCCCACGTACATCAGCACCCCGTAGAGCGCCCCCGGGATCGCCATCGCGTCGTCCTTCAGCACCGAACTCGCGACCACGAGCGCCAGCGTGGCGTTCTGCACCGCCGTCTCGATGCCCAGCGTCACCGCCTGGCGGCGCGACAGCCGCACGACCCAGGCGGCGATGAACCCCACCGCGAGCATCGTGAGGTTCAGCGTCAGCGCGACCGGCGCCAGCGTGGCGAAGTTGTCGCGCAGCAGCGGCCAGCCCTTGGCCACCGCCCCCGCGACGATCAGCACGAACAGCACCGTGGCGATGCGCGTGGCCTTCGGCTCGAACGCGATGGCCCAGCGCGGCGCGCGGTGGCGCACCGTCATGCCGAGCGCGACGGGCACGCCGAGCATCAGGAAGACCTGGGCCATCATCGCCATCACCGGCATGTCGACCGCGCGGCTCGCGCCGAGGAAGTGGTCCATGGACCACGACACCACCAGCGGCAGCGTGAAGATGGTGGCCACGCTGGCCACCGCCGTGAAGCTGACCGCCAGCGCCACGTCGCCACGCGCCACGTAGGTGAGCAGGTTCGACGTGGACCCGGTGGGGCACGAGGCGAGCAGCATGAAGCCCACCGCGAACACGCCCGTGATGCCGGCCGCCGAGATCATGAAGTAGCAGATGACGGGCAGCAGGATGAAGTGGCACACGAAACCCACCAGCAGCGCCCGCGGCGCGGTGGCGATGCGCCTGAAGTCGGCCACGGTGAGGCCGAGCCCCAGCGAGAACATGATGAACGCGAGGATGAGCGGGAGCAGGATCGAGGAGATCAAATCGCTTTGCATGCGGGGCCTCGGAGCGAAGGAACGGACCGGCGATGGTGGCCGGGATGTGCCGCCCAGAATGCCGGCCAGCCGCCATTTCCACCCGCGAACAAACCCGTAAACGGGCCCGGATTGTCAGGTACCCGACATTTGCGGCGAGGCCCCTTTGCCATCATCGGCGCTCCAACGCCCCTTCGGGAGACACCATGAAAACCCTCCACGACCAGCTGTCGGCCTACGCCGCCTACCACCGCGACAGCCGCAACATCGCCACCCACTTCGTCGGCATCCCGATGATCGTGCTGGGCATCACCGTGCTGCTCGCGCGCGCCGCCTGGGGCTGGCACGGCGTGCCGGTGAACCTCGCCGTGGTGTGTGCCGCGATGTCGTGCGCCTACTACCTGCGGCTCGACGTGCGCTACGGCCTCGTGATGACCGCGCTGCTCGGCGCGGCCGTGGCGGTGTCGCTCGAGATCGCCGCGCTGCCGCTCGCCGCGTGGCTGTCGGCCGGCATCGGGCTCTTCGTCGTGGGCTGGGTGTTCCAGTTCGTGGGCCACGCGTACGAGGGCCGCAAGCCCGCGTTCGTGGACGACCTGATGGGCCTGATCATCGGCCCGCTGTTCGTGCTGGCCGAGGCCGGGTTCCTGGTGGGCTGGCGCAAGGACGTCGAGGCCGCGATCGCCGAGGCGAGCGGCCCGGTGCGCCGCCCGGCGCCGCTCGCCACGTGACGGCCCCCGGCCCGGTCTGGGTGCTGGGCGCCGGCAGCATCGGCTGTTTCGTGGGCGGCTGCCTGCAGGCGGCCGGCGCCGAGGTGCACTTCATCGGCCGGCCGCGCGTGCTGTCGGGACTGGCCGCCGACGGCCTGCGGGTCTCCGACCTCGACGGCCGGGACGACACCATCCTGCCGGCAGCGCTGCACCTGCACGAGTCGCCACCCGAACGGTCCCTGCCGTCGCTGGTGCTGCTGTGCGTGAAGTCGCCGGCCACCGCCGACGCCGCGGCCCTGCTGCAGGACGCCGTGCCGAAGGGCACGCCCGTGGTGTCGCTGCAGAACGGCGTGGGCAACCCGGCGGTGGCGCGGGCCCATGCCCCCGCCTTGAAGATCCTTCCCGGCATGGTGCCGTTCAACGTGGCCCAGCTGGGCCCGGGCCACTTCCACCGCGGCACCGAAGGCCACGTCGCGGTGCAGGCCGACCCGGCGCTCGAACCGTGGCTCGCCACGTTCGAGCGGGCCGGCCTGCCACTCGACCTTCATGCGGACCTCGCCCCCGTGCAATGGGGCAAGCTGCTGCTCAACCTGAACAACCCCGTCAACGCGCTGTCGGGCCAGCCGCTGCAGGCCCAGCTGCTCGACCGCGGCCACCGTCGCACGCTCGCCGCGCTGATGGCCGAGGCGTTGCAGCTGCTCGCCCAAGCCGGCATCGCGCCCGCGCGAATGTCGCCGCTGCCCTGGCGGTGGATGCCGGCGTTCCTGCGCCTGCCCACGCCGGTCTTCCGCGTGGCGGCCGCGCGCATGTTGCGCATGGACGCCAAGGCCCGTTCCAGCATGGCCGACGACGTGGCCCAGGGCCGCCGCACCGAGATCGACGCGCTGTGCGGCGAGTTCGTGCGGCTGGCCGCACGACTCGGCACCACGGCCCCGCGCAACGCCGAGATGGTGCGGCGCATCGAGGCGCTCGACCATCCGCGGGTATAACGCCGCAAGGACACCCCTGCGGAGATTCCACCGAGTGCAGCACCAGCAGCAACCGCGCGACTTCCTCCCCGTGCTCGAACAGGGCCGCTGGTTCTCGGCGCTGCCCGCCGCGGTGAAGGACCGCCTGCTCGACCACGCCCAGCTGCGGCCGGTGCCGGCGAACACGCGGCTGTTCTCGCGCGGCGACCCGAACGCGGGCCTCTACTGCGTGCTGAAGGGCGCGGTGGAGATCGGCGCCGTGGACCTGGGCGGCCGCGAGATGCTGCTGGCCGTGGCCGAGCCGCCGCAGTGGTTCGGCGAGATCGCCACCTTCGACGACGGCCCGCGCACCCACGACGCGTGGACCCGCACCGCCACCACGCTGCTGCTCGTGCCCCTGTCGAACCTGCAGGCGATGCTGCACGACGACCCCGTGCTGTGGCGGCACCTCGGCAACCTCGTCGTCGAGAAGATGCGCGCGCTGTTCGAGAGCACCGAGGGCAACAGCACCCTGCCCGCGCCCGTGCGCCTCGCCCGCCGGCTGCAGGCGATGACCGACGCGCACGGCATGGTGGTGCCCGGCCACACGCGCCACGCGCTGACCGTGAACCAGCGCCAGCTCGGCGCCATGCTGGGCCTCACGCGGCAGACGGTCAGCGAGGTGCTGCGCACGTTCGAGGACCAGGGTGTCTTGAAACGCAAGTATGGTGCGCTCGAGATCCTCGACACCGACGCGCTGCGGCGCATCGCCACCGGCGGCTGACCGCCCTCTTCCCGGAGCTTTCATGCCCAAGACCCCCCGCTTCACCGCCTGGCGCTGGATCACCGGGCTCGCGCTGGCCGCCTTGGTGCTGTCGGTCGGCTTCGTGCTCGTGCAGTTCCAGCGCCACCCGTCGCTCGCGCCGTACCAGGCCCTCGTGCTGCCGGAGGCCACGGCCCCGACCGGCGTGCGCGTGCGCTTCGGTGGCGTGACCACGCTGGTCTTCGACGACGGCGAGACCGCGTGGATGACCGACGGCTTCTTCTCCCGGCCCGGCGCCTGGGAGACCTTCACGGGGAAGATCGGCCCGGACCCCGCGCGCATCGACCAGGCGCTGAAACGGCTGGGCGTCGACCGCCTCGCCGCGGTGGTGCCGGTGCATTCGCACTACGACCACGCGATGGATTCGCCCCTCGTCGCCCAGCGCACCGGCGCCCTGCTGGTCGGGTCGGCCTCGACGCTGAACGTGGGCCTGGGCGCCGGCCTGCCGGCGGACCGCATGCGCGAGGTGAAGCCGGGAGACGTGGTACAGCTCGGCAAGTTCAGCCTGCGTTTCATCGCCAGCCGCCACAGCCCCACGCCCTACAGCGACGGCCATTCGATCGAACCCATCGAGGCCCCGATCACGCCGCCCGCGCGGGCCACGGCGTGGCGCGAGGGCACGGTCTGGTCTCTGCTGGTGACCCACGCCGACGGCGGCAGCTGGCTCGTGCAGGGCAGCGCCGGCTACGTGCCGGGCGCGCTCGCGGGCCAGAAGGCCGATGTCGTGTTCCTGGGCACCGGCACGCTCGGCCGCAAGGACGAGGCGTATCGCGCCGCGTACTGGCACGAGACCGTCCAGGCCGTAGGCGCGAAGCGAGTCATCCCCGTCCACTGGGACAACTTCTGGCGCCCGCTCGACGAATCGCTGCAGGCCATGCCGCTGCTGCTCGACGACTTCGACGTGGTGATGGCAGACCTGTCGAAGCGGGCGGCGCGGGACGGTGTGTCGCTCAAGCTGCCGCCGCTGTACGTGCCCTTCGTGCCCTAGAAGAGCTTCCCGACCAGCAGGATGGTCACGCAGATCAGCACGCTGCTGGCGAACGGCAGGAAGAACTCGCGGCCGAAGATCCGGAAGCGGAAGTCGCCCGGCAGGCGGCCGAGGCCGATCTTCTCGAGCCAGCGGTGGAAGTTGCCGAACAGCAGCAACACGATGAAGACGCCGATCAGCCAGCGGATCACAGGCGGTGCGACCGGTCGCCGGTCGAGAAGCCGAGGGGGGCGTTGACGAAGGCCGGGTCGCCGCCGCGGGCGAAGCCGATCACCTTGAACAGTTCGCCCATCTCGTGTTCGTTGACGAGCATCTGCACCGGCGCGTTGGCGCGCAGGTCGCCCGGGGGCAGCAGGTCGAGGAGGCCGCAGTTGAACAGGAAGTTCGCCTGCGAGGTGTAGCCCAGCACGTCGAGCCCCGCGTCCTGTCCCGCCAGCGCGATGCCGGTGAAGTTGACGTGGGCGGTGATGTCCTTCTGGCCCACCTCGACCAGCGGGTCGGGGTCGGCCAGGTGGGCCTTGTGGCACATCAGCGTGCCGCCGTGGCGCTGCGGGTGGTAGAACTCCGATTCGGGGAAGCCGTAGTCGAGGAAGAAGGCCGCGCCGCGGTCGAGCCGTTCGGCCAGCGTCGCGACGAAGGCCTCGGCCTGCGGGTGGATCTCGGTGACGGTGTCCGGCACGTACAGTCCTTCGAGCGGCGGGGACAAGGTCGTGGGGCGGTCGGCCCAGGCGAAGCCCTCGCCGTCGGTCGCCACGCCGCGTTCCAGCCAGGCGAGGCCGTCGAAGTGCAGCAACTGCACCGGCATGGCGTCGAGCACCTCGTTGCCCACCACCACGCCGGCCATCGTGTCGGGCAGCGTGTCCACCCACTGCACGCGTTCGCCGAAGCGGGCGAGGCGCTCGCGCTGGCGTTCACGCAGGCTGCCGGACAGGTCGACGATGGTGTACGTGTGCACCGACTCACCCAGCGCGTCCAGCAGCTGCTCGGCCAGCGCCCCGGAGCCGGCGCCGAATTCCCACACGGCGGACGTGCCGGTGCCGGCCAGCGCCTGGGCGACCTGGCGGGCCAGCGCGCGGCCGAACAGGGGCGACAGCTCCGGCGCGGTGACGAAGTCGCTGCCGGACTGCGGGAGGTGGCCGAACTTGCGGCTGTCGTTCGCGTAGTAGCCGAGGCCCGGGGCGTAGAGCGCCATCGCCATGAAGCGGTCGAAGGGCAGCCAGCCGCCGTTGCGGGCGATGGCCTCGTGGATCAGCCGGGGAAGGGCCGCCGATACACTGACGGACTCGTTGGATTGCATCCCGCCATTGTAGGAACCATGACCACCCGACCCGTCGTCCTCGTCACCGGAAGCGCCCGCCGCCTCGGGCGCGAGATCGCCCGGCACCTCGCCGGGGGCGGGTTCGACGTCGGGGTGCACTACCGGCATTCCCGCGACGAGGCGCTGGAGACCGTCGCCGCCCTGCAGGCGCTGGGCGCCCGGGCCGAGGCGTTCGCGGCCGACCTGTCCGACGAGGCGGCCTGCCGCGGCCTGCTGCCCTCGGTGCTGGACCGGTTCGGCCGGCTGGACGCCGTGGTCAACAACGCCTCCACGTTCGAGTACGACGACGCCGCCACCGCCGGCTTCGCGGCCATGGAAACGCACTGGCGGGCCAACACCGCCCCGGCGGTGCTGCTGTCCCAGGCCTTCCACGCCCACCTGCTGGCCACGGGCGCCACGGGCTGCGTCGTGAACCTGCTCGACCAGAAACTGTGGAACCCGAACCCGGACTATTTCTCGTACACCCTCTCCAAGGCGGCCCTGCAGGCGGCCACCGTGATGCTGGCGCAGGCATTTGCGCCACAATTGAGGGTTTGCGGCGTGGCACCGGGTGTCACGCTGCTGTCGGGGGCCATGACCGACGGCGAATTCGCCGACGCCCATGCCCTCACCCCGCTGAAACGCTCCTCGCAGCCGGAAGACATCGCCCGCGCCGTGCGTTTCCTGATCGACTCCCCGGCCATCACCGGTACCACGATGCTCGTGGACGGCGGCCAGCACCTGCAGCCCCAGTCGCGCGACGTGATGTTCCTGGCCCGCGACGCTGCCCCGAAAGCCCGAGATGCATAGTCTCCTGAGTCACCCGAGCCTGATGGACTGCCGGCGCCTGTTCCTGCGCAACTACGAGGTGTGGATCAACATCGGCGTGCACGACTTCGAGAAGCGCGGCGAACAGCGCGTGCTGATCAACGTCGACCTCTACATCCCGCTCGCCGTGTCCACCCCGAAGGCGGACGACCTCGCCGAGGTGCTCGACTACGACTTCATGCGCCGCACCATCGGCCAGCGCGTCAAGCAGGGCCACGTGCACCTGCAGGAGACGCTGTGCGACGACGTGCTCGCGCTGATGCTCGCGCACCCGCAGGTGCGGGCGGCGCGCGTGTCCACCGAGAAGCCCGACGTGTACCCCGACTGCGATTCGGTGGGCTGCGAGGTGTTCGGCCTCAAGAAGGAGCTGTGAGATGAGCGCGGTGTTCGACACGCCCGACGAGGCGAAGAAGGCCGAGAAGGCTGCCTACGAGCTCAACAAGCTCTCGAAGCGCCTGCACCGCCTGGCCGGCCAGGCCATCACCGACTTCAACATGATCGAAGAGGGTGACAAGGTCATGGTGTGCATGTCCGGCGGCAAGGACAGCTACGCGATGCTCGACATCCTGCTGAACCTGCAGGCCCGCGCGCCCATCCGCTTCGAGCTGGTGGCCGTGAACCTCGACCAGAAGCAGCCCGGCTTCCCCGAACACGTGCTGCCCGAGTACCTCACCTCGCGCGGCGTGCCGTTCCACATCGAGAACCAGGACACCTACTCGATCGTCAAGCGCGTGATCCCCGAGGGCAAGACCACCTGCGGGCTGTGCTCGCGGCTGCGCCGGGGCATCCTCTACCGCGTGGCGGGTGAACTGGGCTGCACGAAGATCGCGCTGGGCCACCACCGCGACGACATCCTGCAGACGCTGTTCATGAACATGTTCTTCGGCAGCAAGCTCAAGGGCATGCCGGCCAAGCTCGTGAGCGACGACGGCCGCAACGTGGTGATCCGCCCGCTCGCGTACGTGCCCGAGGTCGACCTGGAACGCTGGGCCGAACACCGGCAGTTCCCGATCATCCCGTGCACGCTGTGCGGCAGCCAGGACAACCTGCAGCGCGTGCAGATCAGCCAGATGATCCGCGACTGGGACAAGCGTTTCCCGGGCCGCGTCGACAACCTGTTCTCGGCGCTCGGCAACATCGTGCCGTCGCACCTGATGGACCGGAACCTGTTCCCGTTCGCGTCGCTGAAGGCCACCGGCGTGCCCGACCCGCAGGGCGACCGCGCGTTCGACGAGGACGACGACTGCGCGCCGCCGTCGGTGATCACCATCCAGCGCTGACGGCGCGGCGCCGGAGACATCCCGTGAGCCTCCTCCGCCGCCTGGGATGCCTGCTGGCGCTGGCCTTCGCCTGCGCGGCCGCCCCCGCGGCCGAGCGGCGGTGCCTCACCGACTGCACGCCGCGCATCGGCATCGTCTCGGCCTTCGGCGCCGAGGCCGACATCCTGCTCGCGCAGACGTCGCGCAAGCGCGTCCACACCATCAGCGGCAAGACCTTCACCACCGGCGTGCTGCGCGGCAACCGCGTGGTGATCGTGCTGAGCGGCGTGAGCATGGTCAACAGCACGCTCGTGACACAGCAGCTGATCGACCACTTCCGCATCGAGCGGCTGCTGATGAGCGGCATCGCGGGCGGTGTCGACCCGGCGAACCGCGTGGGCGACGTCACCGTGCCCGACCGCTGGGCCATGCCGATGGAGGTGTTCTGGGGCCACGGCTCGGCGCTGCCGGCGCCGTGCGGCACGCCCAACGACCTGTCGTGCCTGGGGCTGCAGCTGGCCACCGGCGACGACGGCCAGCCGCTGCCGCCGTTCGTGCTGCAGGGCCCGTCCGGCCCGGTCGAGACGGGCCTCCACATGCGGCGCAACCACGTCGTCAACGACACCACCGGGCCGAAGGGCGCGTGGTACTTCGACTACCCCGTCGATGCCGACATGCTGGCCGTGGCGCGTTCGCTCACGCCCGCGCTCGAACGCTGCGGCCCGAAGGCCCGGGGCGCGGACGGCTCGATCGACGAGAAAATGTGCGTGCGCGAACAGCCCCGGCTGAAGGTCGGCGGACGGGGCGTGTCGGCCACCGTGTTCCTCGCCAACGCGCAGTACCGCGAGTACCTGCACCGCGTGCTGCAGGCCCGGACCTTCGAGATGGAAACCGCCGCGCTCGCCCACGTCGCGCTGGCCAACGGCGTGCCGTACCTGGCGTTCCGTTCGCTGAGCGACCTCGCCGGCGCCGAGGGCTTCGACGCCGACGTGGGTGCGCTGTTCGCGAGCGGCCTCGCCGAAACCAACGAGGCGGCGGTGACGCTCGCGTTCCTCGAGGCCTGGCGCCGCCGCGGCGCCCGGCCGGAACCTCCGGCCCCGCGGCCGACTCGAACCCCATGATGATGCCCTTCAAGACCACCCTGCCCGCTCTGCTGCTCGCGGCCACGCTCGCCGGTTGCGCCGGCATGAACACCGTCGAGAGCGACGTGTCCACGTTCAGCAAGTGGCCGGCCGACCGCAAGCCGGCCACGTACACCTTCGAGCGGCTGCCCTCGCAGCAGGCCCGCGCGAAGGAGCAGGACCGGCTGGAGGCGCTGGCGCGCGCGGCGGTCGAGGCCTCGGGCTTCCAGCGCGCCGCCGACCCGGCGTCCGCCGACGTGACGGTGCAGATCGGCGCGCGAGCGAGCCGCATGGACCGTTCCCCGTACGACGACCCGCTGTGGTGGCGCGGCGGGCTGTACTACTCGCGCTACGGCCGCTACCCGTTCGCCGGCCCGTACTACGGGCCCTACTACGGGCCCGGCATGCGCTTCGACACGCCGCGCTACGACCGCGAGGTGGTGGTGCTGATCCGCGACCGCCAGTCGGGCGAGCCGCTGTACGAGGCGCGCGCCGAAAACGACGGCAACACACCCGGCAGCAAGGACCTGCTCGGCGCGATGTTCCGCGCGGCGATGGTGGACTTCCCGGCCTCCGGCGTGAACCCGAGGCGAGTCACGGTGCCGCTGGCGCCCTGACCCCGCCCGTCAGCGGGCGCCCGACATCGCCCGGAAGTCGTCCGCCCAGCCCTTGAGCCGCTTCGCGGCCTCCTGGCGCTGGTCGCGGGTCATGGCGTTGTGCACCTCGGCGCCCACCATGCAGTTGTAGGCCTTCAGCCGTTCGTCGTACTCGCGGTAGGCCTCGCGCGGCGACTGCTGCATGCGGGCCACCAGCGTGCGCAGGCCCGCCTGCACCTGGTCGGACGGGGCCTTGGCGGCCAGCAGCGACCGCAGCGTGGCGAGGGTGTCGCGCTGGCGCTGCTGGCGTTCGGCGAGCCACACCTCGGGGTTGAACGGCGACGCGGCGACGAGCTTCGTGATGCGTTCCTTCTGCGCGGCATCGATGCGGCCGTAGAGCGATTCCGTGCGGTCGACCACCCGGTCCACCGCGGCCTCCAGGCGGTCCTGCGGATCCGGCTGCAGGTATTCGTCGCGGAACTTGGCGTTGACCTTGTCGTACTTGCGCTGCAGGTGCTTCAGGTTGTCGGGCGTGAACTGCATCACGGCCTCGGCGGCGGCGGGCAGGCCGCGATCGATCAGCGGCGCGCTGCGCGCGAAGGCGTCCTGGTACCAGCGGCACACCCCGGCCGGCGTGATGGGGTCGGGCGACAGCACCTGGGCCTGCGCCCGCGTGAGCAGCTGGGCGTAGTCGGGCAGCTGCGTGGCGCGGTGCCATTCGGCGTACCGGGCGAGGTCGGCGCGCACCTGCTCGGTCTGGGCGTTGTCGAAATCGACGTAGCCGTCGAGCCACCAGTACACCAGTTCAGGGGCCTGGCCATAGACCAGACGGAGTGCTCCACACCCTGAAAGCAGGGTGGTCAAAAGCAACACCACACCGATAATTGCGGACTTCAGACAAGGACGCTGCATGGCACTCGACATCGTGATCATGGCCGCGGGCAAGGGGACCCGCATGAAATCCAGCCTGCCCAAGGTGTTGCACAGGCTCGCCGGACGCAGTCTATTGCAACACGTGCTGCACACCGCCGGCACGCTCCAGGCCGACCGCATCATCACCATCACCGGCCACGGCGCCGAGCAGGTGGAAGCCGCCGTGCAGGCCCCGCACCTCACCTTCGTCCGCCAGATGCCGCAGCTGGGCACCGGCCACGCCGTGCAGCAGGCCGTGCCGGCGCTGCATGCAGAAGGCACCACGCTGATCCTCAACGGCGACGTGCCGCTGATCCGCGCCGAGACGGCGCGCGCGCTGGTCGAGGCCTGCGGCGGCACGCGCCTCGCGCTGCTCACCATCGACCTGGCCGACGCCACCGGCTACGGCCGCATCGTGCGCGAGGGAGATGCCGTGCGCGCCATCGTCGAGCACAAGGACGCGTCCCCGGCGCAGCGCGCCATCCGCGAGGTCTACACCGGCATGATGGCCGTGCCCACCGCGCTGCTCAAGCGCTGGCTGTCGCAACTGAAGAACGACAACGTGCAGGGCGAGTACTACCTCACCGACATCGTCGCCATGGCCGTCGCCGACGGCGTGCCCGTCGCGGCCACGCAGCCGGCCGCCGAGGTCGAGGTGCTGGGGGTCAACAGCCCGGTGCAGCTCGCCGAACTCGAGCGCCTGCACCAGCGCGCGCTGGCCGTGCAGTTCATGGACGCCGGCGTGCGCCTCGCCGACCCGGCCCGCTTCGACGTGCGCGGCGCGCTCGCCTGCGGCACCGACGTCGAGATCGACGTCAACTGCGTCTTCGAGGGCGACGTGGTGCTGGGCGACAACGTGCGCATCGGCGCGAACTGCGTGATCCGCAACGCCCGCATCGCGGCCGGCGCGGTGATCCACCCGTTCACCCACATCGACGGCGAGGCCCTCGGCGTGAAGGTGGGCGCGGGTTCGCTGATCGGCCCGTTCGCGCGCCTGCGCCCGGGCGCCGACCTCGGCGACGAGGTGCACATCGGCAACTTCGTCGAGGTCAAGAATTCCACGCTCGCCAACGGCGCGAAGGCCAACCACCTCGCCTACCTGGGCGACGCGACGGTGGGCGAACGCGTGAACTACGGCGCGGGCAGCATCACGGCCAACTACGACGGCGCCAACAAGCACCGCACGGTGATCGGCGCCGACGTGCACGTGGGCAGCAACTGCGTGCTCGTGGCCCCGGTGACCCTGGGCGCCGGCGCCACCATCGGCGGCGGCTCCACCATCACGAAGGACGTGGTGGCGGGTGGCCTGGCGGTGGCGCGGGGCAAGCAGGTGGTGCTCGGGGGGTGGGTGCGGCCGGTCAAGCAGAAGAAGTGATGTTCGTCATCCCGGCGAACGCCGGGGTGACGGGGAGTTTCAGGCGGCGGGCACCTTCAGGCCCAGCGCCCACGTCTCGAACGCCGCCTCCGTCAGCGGCCCGCTGACCAGCAGCCCCTGCAGTTCGTCGCATCCCGCCTGCTGCAGGAACTCCCGCTGCGCGGCGGTCTCGACGCCCTCGGCGATCACCTTCAGCCCGAGGCCCCGCGACATCTGGATGATGGCCCGCGCGATGGCGTTCGACTCCGGGTCGCCCGGCAGATCGTGCACGAACGAGCGGTCGATCTTCATCTTGTCGATGGGCAGCTCCTTCAGGTGCGCCAGCGACGAGTAGCCGGTGCCGAAGTCGTCCACCGCGATGCGGATGCCCAGCGCCTTCAGCTCGGCGAGCTTGCGCCGCACCTCGGGCAGGTCGTCCATCAGCATGCGTTCGGTGATCTCGAGTTCCACGAGGCTGCCCGGCACACCCTCGTCCAGCAGCATCTGCTGCACGAGCGCCGTGAAGCCGCTGGTCTGGAACTGCACGCTGGAGAGGTTCACCGCCACCGGCGCGTGGCGGATGCCGGCGTCGTGCCAGCGTTTCGCGCACCGCGCGGCCTCGCGCAGCGCCCACTGGCCGAGCGGCAGCATCAGCCGCTGCTGTTCGGCGAGTTCGATGAACGCGTCGGGCATCAGCAGGCCGCGCTCGGGGTGGTTCCAGCGCATCAGCGCCTCGGCGCCCAGCAGGCGGCCGTCGGCGGCGCTCACCTGCGGCTGGAAGTGCAGCACGAACTCGCCGCGGGCGAGGCCCTGGGCCATCTGGCTTTCCATCACCAGCGCGTCGAGCGCGGACCGCGCCATCGCCGGCGTGAAGAACTGGTGGTTGGCCCGGCCGCGCGACTTCGCGAGGTACATCGCGGTGTCGGCGTTCTTGATGAGCGCGTCGGCCGTGCCGGCATCGTGCGGGAACACCGAGATGCCGATGGACGGCGTGACCGAGATCAGGCGGCCGTCGACGTTGACCGGCACCTCGATGGCGGCCAGCAGCTTGTTCGACACCTCCTCGACGTCGGACCGCTGCAGGGTGTTGGGCAGCAGCACGATGAACTCGTCGCCGCCGAAGCGGGCCACGCGGTCGGTGGTGCGCAGGCAGTCGGTGATGCGCCGCGCGATGGTCTGCAGCAGCGTGTCGCCCACGAGGTGGCCCAGCGAATCGTTGACGCGCTTGAAGTGGTCGAGGTCGATGAACAGCAGCGCGAACTGCGAGTCGGACCGGCGTGCCGCGGCGATCTGGTGCGACAGGTCCTCCATCAGGCTCACGCGGTTGGGCAGGCCGGTGAGCGCGTCGTGGTGGGCGAGGTAGCGGATGTGCTCCTGCGCGGCGTAGCGCTCGCGGATGTCGCGCACGATGGTCATGCGCACGCGCTCGCCCTTGTGTGTCATGGACCGGCCCATCAACTCCACCGGCAGGCGCAGGCCGCTCTTGTGCACGAGGGCGCTCTCGTACGGCGTCTCGTTGCCGGCGCGGATCATGTCGGACACCTTGGCCCGCTGGTCGGCCGCGACGATGTCGAGCGTGCGCATGCCCACCAGTTCCTCGGGCGCGTAGCCCACGAGCTGGGACGCGGCGGGGTTCACGTCGGTGATGACGCCGTCCTGGAGGAACGCGATGCCCTCGGCCGAGGCCTGCAGGAACTTCGAGAGGCGGTCCTGCGTTTCCTGCAGCGCGCGCTCCGCGGCGCGGTGGCGCGTGATGTCGGCGATCAGCACGAAGGCCGCGGCGGGTTCGCCGTCGGGGCCCAGGTGCGGGATCAGGTTGACCTCGAGCCACTGCGTCTGGCCGTTGCGGCCGATGAGCTCGCGTTCGTACGACGCGGTGACCTTGTCGCGCAGCACGATGTCGACGTAGGGCTGGATCTCGCGCGTGGCCGCGTCGCCGATGATCTCGCGGAACGGGCGGCCGAGGATCGAGGCCTCGTCCCAGCCGAACGTGGCGGCGTACTGCCGGTTCGCGAAGCGGCACGCGAAGGTGCCGGCCTCGAAGTAGGCGATGAGCACCGGCACGTTGTCGGCCAGCAGCTGGAACTGGTCGGCGCGGTCGCGGGCGATGCCCTCGGCGCGCACGCGCCCGGTCACGTCCTGGAAGGCGCAGAGGTAGCGGGCGGCTTCCTCGTCCCAGCGGGCGCGGCCGTCGAGCCAGGTGCCGGCGGGGGCCTGGGGCGTGCCCTTGACGACGAGGGTGAGGGCAAAGTCGGCCCGGCGGGGCAGCGCGGCCTGCAGCGCGGCGAGCGACTCGGCCGTCAGCAGCGCCGACCAGACCCAGCCCGGGTGGGTTTCGTGGGCGATGCCGAGGAGGCGCGTGAACTCCCGGTTGGCCTGCAGCACGGCGCCGTCGTCGGCGAGGCACGCCAGCAGGCAGGGCCACGCCTCCGGTTCGGGCAGGTCACGGTCGAGCAGCGCTCGGGGCTCGTTCATCGTCTTGTTCTGGGTTGGAAGCGAGATCGGTCGGGGCCGCTCTGCCCGCGCCCGCCCATGATAGCGACGACATTCAGCCCGCGGGGGCCAGAACCTCGCGCGCCAGGCACAGATCGTCCCAGGCGCGGCCCTTGTCCTCGGGGTTGCGGAGCAGGTAGGCCGGGTGGTACGTGACGACCAGCGGCACGCCCTGGTAGGTGTGCACCCGCCCGCGCAGGCGGCCGATGGGCTCGTTGCTGCGCAGCAGGCTCTGCACGGCGAACCGCCCCATCGCGAGGATCACGCGCGGCTGCACGAGCGCGATCTGGCGCATCAGGAAGGGTTCGCACTGGGCGAGTTCCTGCGGCTCGGGGTTGCGGTTGCCCGGGGGACGGCACTTCACGGTGTTGGCGATGTAGACCTGCCGATCCGGGCCGGCCTCGTCGCGGGTCAGGCCCACGGCGCGCAGCATGTTGTCGAGCAGCTGGCCCGACTTGCCGACGAACGGTTCGCCCTGGCGGTCTTCCTGTTCGCCCGGGGCCTCGCCCACCACCATCCAGTGCGCCTGCTCGTTGCCCACGCCGAACACCGTCTGCGTGCGGCCCTGGCACAGGCCGCAGGCGGTGCAGCCGGTGACGGCCTCGCGCAGCGCGGGCCAGTCCATGGTCTCGGTGCCGGTGGGGCGGTCGCCGCGGGCGACCACCACCGGGGCGGTGGCCGGACGGGCGGGGGCGGACGGCACGGCCGCCGGCGCGCGCGGCGCGGGCGCCGGTGCCCGGGCCTGCGCGGGGGCGGGGGCCGGTTCGGGGGCGGCCACGACCTCGGCCTCGGCCACGGCGGGCGCGGCGACCTCGGCCCGCGTCCAGACGCGGATGCCCATCTCCTCCAGCATCGAGGCCTGGCGTTCGCTGAAACCCATCACTCCCACTCCACCTTCAGGCTCATCACCGCCGCATCCTCACGCCCCATCTGCCCCGGCGGCAGCGGGTAGTAGCCGCGGCGCATCCGGATGGGTTCGAACCCGTACCGGGCATACAGCGCCTTCGCGCGTTCGTTGCTCACCCGCACCTCGAGCCACAGCATCGCCGCGTGCCGCTCTCGGCACAGGCCCACGAGGTGGTCGAGCATCTCGCGGGCGTGCCCGCGGCCCTGCAGCGACGGCGCCACGGTGAGGTTGAGCAGGTGCATCTCGTCGACGCCGTCCATGGCCACGTAGTAGCCGAGCAGGGTCCGGCGCGCATCCATCAGCAGCCAGGCGTCGTAGCCCGCCGCGATGGAGTCGATGAAGTTGCCCCGCGTCCACGGCACCGGATAGGCCTCGACCTCGATGGCGAGCACGGCGTCGAGGTGCAGCACCGTCATCGGCACCCATTGTCGCCGATCGTCGATCACGGCACTCATGGGGCGACCGCCGCGCGAGCGGCCTCCCGTTCGGCCGTGGTCTGGGCGACCTTGTCGCGCACGTAGACGGGCAGCGCGAGGGCCGCGTCGACGGCGCCGCCGGCGGCCCAGCGCTGGCACGCCACGCGCAGCACCGCCCGCGCGCGGGACCGGGCCTGGGGCACCTGCACCGTGGCGTCAGGCAGCGCGAACGCGGCCGCGAACACGGACAGGCCCGAACCGGCCACCACGGCCGGCGGGTCGTCGCGCCAGCGCGCGGCCAGCACGGCCGGGTCGAGCAGTTCGGGGGCCGATTCGACGGCCCAGCCGTCGCCGGACCAGCGGTAGGCGCCGGCATAGACCTGGTCCATGCGGGCGTCCATCGCCACGTGCACCACGGCGCCCGCGTCGGGGCCCAACTGGTCGCGGGCGTCGTCGGCGACGAGCATCAGGCTGTCGACCGGCACCACGGGCTTGCCGGCGCCGAGGGCCAGGCCCTGCGCCACGGAACACGCCGTGCGCAGGCCGGTGAACGCGCCGGGACCGGCGCCGAACGCGATGGCGTCGACCCGGGCCAGTTCGATGCCGGCCGACGCCAGCAGGGCCATGGCCTCCGGCACGAGGCGGGCCGACGCGAGCGGTCCGCCGGCGGACTCGTGCACATGGTCGCCGGACGGCGTGCGCAGCGCCAGGCTCAGCAGGTCGGTCGAGGTGTCGAAGGCCAGCAGCGTGTTCGTCGTCGTTGTCATCTCCCGAAGTCTAGCGCTCGCATCCTTCACGGGGGCCATGCGATCATCGATCCATGCCCATCCCGTCCCTGCTCCGCCGCACCGCGCTGTCGCTGTGCGTCCTCGCCTCGCTCCCGGCCCTCGCCGCCCCCACGCCCCTGCCGCCCGAAGTCGAGGCCGCCCTCGCCCGCGGCCAGGTGCCCAAGGACAACCTCGTGGCGCTCGTCCAGGAGGTGGGCCAGCCGACGAACCGTCTGGCGTGGCAGCCGCACCAGCCCGTCAACCCGGCCTCGCTGCAGAAGCTGATCACCACCACCGCCGCGCTCGACCTGCTGGGGCCGGCCTGGTCGTGGACCACGCCGGTGTGGATCCAGGGCGAGGTGGCCGACGGCGTGCTGAAGGGCAACGTCGTCATCAAGGGCAGCGGCGACCCGAAGCTGGTGGTCGAGCGGATGTGGCTGCTGCTGCGCCGCGTGCAGCAGCTCGGCGTGCGCGAGATCCAGGGCGACATCGTGCTCGACCGCTCGGCCTTCGCGGTGCCGCCGCACGACCCGGCGGCCTTCGACGGCGAGCCGTACCGGCCGTCGAACGCGGGGCCCGATGCGCTGATGCTCAACTACAAGTCGGTCACGTACACGTTCACGCCGCAGCCGGCGCGCGGCGTGGCGCTGGTGGCCGCCGACGTGCCGCTCGCGGGCGTGCGCGTGGACACCACGGTGCCGCTGCTGAAGGGCCCGTGCGACGACTGGCGCGGCGACCTGCGGGCCGAGTTCACCGACCCGACCCGGGTGCGGTTCGCGGGCGGGTACGCGCAGAGCTGTGGGGAGCGGCAGTGGCCCACGGCCTATGCCGATCCGAAGGCCTACAACGAACGCGCGCTGACGGGCCTGTGGCGCGAGCTGGGCGGCAAGCTGTCGGGGCGCGTGCGCGACGGGGCGGCGCCCGCCACGCCGCCCACGTTCGAGGTCACGTCGGAGCCGCTCGCCGAAACCATCCGCGACATCAACAAGTTCAGCAACAACGTGATGGCGCAGCAGCTGTTCCTGACCCTCGGCGCCACGCAGCGCGGCACCGGCTCGCCCGACCTGTCGCGCGACGTGGTGCGGCAGTGGCTGCTGGACCGCTTCGGCGACAACGTGGCCGGCACGGTGGTCGAGAACGGCTCGGGACTGTCGCGCGATTCCCGCGTGACCGCGCAGCTGCTGGCCCGCGTGCTGCAGGCCTCGTGGGCCGGCCCGGCCATGCCCGAGCTGATGAGTTCCCTGCCGGTGAGCGGCATCGACGGCACGATGCGCCGCACCCGCAACGCCAACACGGGCCGCGCCCACCTGAAGACCGGTTCGCTGCGCGACGTGACCGGCATCGCCGGCTACGTGCTCGCCAACTCAGGCCGGCGCTATGTGGTGGTGGGGGTGATCAACCACCCCAACGCCGCGGCGGCGCGGCCGGCGCTCGAGGCGCTGGTGAAATGGACCGCCGCCGACTGACGGCGGCGGACCGGGTCAGAGCGGGTTCGCGCGGATGCGCTGCACCGCCTGGTTGCCCAGCAGGTTGTGCGTGATGGCGCCGAACTGGATGCGGCCCGACCAGAGGTAGTAGACCGGGCTGGCCGCCGTGACGTCCGTGGTGGTGCAGGTGTTCAGCTGCGCCGCGGGGGTGGGCGCACCGTTGGTCAGGCAGGCCGCGTTGACGCGGTTGATCAGCGAGGTGGTGCTGTCGGTGGTGGTGTAGTAGGAATTGATCAGCTGGTCCGTCTGGATGATCGCGCCGTTGCGCCCACCGCCGCTCGGCACTTCCGACATGCGCTTGTTCAGCCCGTCGTTGAACTGCGTGGTCAGGGCCAGCAGCAGCTGGGCGTCGTACCCTTCCGTCGCCACGATCGGGGCGAGGCTCAGGTACGGCACGGTCGACACGAGGATGCGGGCGCCGGTGCCGATGGTGCGGAGCACCAGGTCGCCGAGTTGCAGGCCGCGCGCGTAGGCCGCGACACCCATCGCCTGGCGCTCGGTGGCGTTCGGCGTCTTGTTCGTGCCCACGATCTCGAGCAGGTCGTACGACCCGACCATCACCGTGACGAGGTCGTTCCCGTTGAGCGCGGGCGACACCGCGGTGAGCGCCGCGGAAGCGCCGGCCACCGTCTGGCCGACCTGGGCCGCCATCACGGCGTACTTCTTGGTCTCGGCGGTGGCGGCGTTGCGGCATTCACCGAACGGCAGGCCGTAGTCGGCGGCGACGTACTCGACCCAGATCGGGTTGTTGATGCACGAGATGCCGTTGGGGTTGGTGGTGGCCACCGTCGCGACGTTGTTGACCGTGTACTGGCGGCCATCGGGGTCGATCAGCGAGTTCTCGTCGCCCACCGCCACGATGCGGTTCGGCTGGAAGGTTTCCTTCTGGTCGCCCCCGCCACACGCCGCCAGCAGCGCCGAAGCGGCGAGCACCGCGGCCACGAGGGGCCCGCGGGCGGAAACAGTCGACAGGTCACGGAAAAAAGACATGAACACTCCAGAAACTTGAAAAAGCGGACGCGCTTCGCCGTGACACGTCACGACGCGGCGGCCCGCGACAGGCGGTCCCGCACCCCGTCCCATTCGGGGCCGGGCGGGGGGTCCTCGACCCAGATGAGAGAGACGCCCTGCGCGTCGAGTTCACGCAGGACGGAGAACAATTCGTGGGCGGCGGCCTCCGGGCGGTCGGGCATGGCGCGGTAGAGCGCCTGGCCCGCGGCCCGGCGCGGCACCGTCCGGCAATATACCGCCAGCTTCAACGGCGCGCCGTCGAGCATCTCGAGCGCGGTCTTGAGCATGGGGCCGGCCATCAGCCGCAGCTTGGCCCGCGGGGCGTAGTGCGCCTCGAGGGTGCCCGAGGCCCGGGGCGCCTGGGCGTCGCGGTCGCGGAGGCTTTCGCCCGCCGCGGCCTCGAGCTGCGCGCGGGTGATGGTGCCGGGGCGCAGCAGCACCGGGTGGCCGCGCGAGCAGTCGACGATGCTGGACTCGATGCCCACGTCGCACGCGCCGCCGTCCAGCACCAGCAGGCCGGGTTCGAACTCGTCGACGACGTGGTCGGCGCGCGTGGGGCTGATGCGGCCGAAGCGGTTCGCGCTGGGCGCGGCCACGCCGGCCACGCCGCGCTCGCGGGCGGCCACCAGCAGCGCGTGGGCCACCGGGTGGCCGGGGCAGCGCAGGCCCACCGTGTCCTGCCCCGCCGCGGCGGCCGTGGCCATGCCGGGGGCGCGGGGCACGATGACCGTGAGCGGGCCGGGCCAGAACACCTGCACGAGGCGCTGGGCCACGGCGGGCCAGTCGGCCGCGAAGGCCTTCGCACCGGCGGCGTCGGCCACGTGCACGATCAGCGGGTGGTCGGACGGCCGGCCCTTGGCCGCGAAGATCTTCGCGACGGCCGCGTCGTCGTCGGCGCGGGCGCCGAGGCCGTACACCGTTTCCGTGGGGATGCCCACGAGGTCGCCGTCGGCCAGCGCCTGCGCGGCGCGGTCGATGGCGGCGGGGTCCCGGCCGTCGAGCAGCATCGAGGCGGCTCCCGTCACCAGGCCGGCAGGCCCAGCACGGCGGCGGCGCGGAGCGCCACGTCGAGCGCTTCCGCGGCGGTGGCCGCGGTGACGTTCAGGTGGCCCATCTTGCGGCCGGCGCGCGCTTCCGTCTTGCCGTACAGGTGCAGGTGCGTGCCGGGCAGCGCGAGCACCTGGTCCCAGGCCGGTTCCACCGCGGTGGCGGCGCCACCCGGGAACCACAGGTCGCCCAGCAGGTTCAGCATCACCGCGCTCGAATGCAGGCGCGGCGCGACGAGGGGCGTGTTCGTGAGCGTGTGCACCTGCAGGTCGAACTGGGACCGGTCGCACGCGTCCATCGTGTAGTGCCCGGAGTTGTGCGGGCGCGGCGCCATTTCGTTGGCGACGAGGCTGCCGTCGGCCAGCACGAAGAACTCGACGCACAGCACGCCCACGTAGCCGAGCGTGGCCGCGATCTTTTCCGCGGCCGCCACGGCCTGCTGTTGCACGGCCGGCGTGACGTCGGGCGCGGGCACCGTGGTGACGGCGAGGATGCCGTCGCGGTGCAGGTTCTGCTGCAGCGGGAAGTGCACCACGTCGCCCGACGCGCCGCGGGCCACGATGACGCTCACCTCGTAGGCGAGCGGCAGGCGCTTCTCGAGCACGCAGGGCACGCGCTTCAGGTCGGCCCAGGCCGTGGCCAGCTCGGCGCGGGTGTTCACGCGCACCTGGCCCTTGCCGTCGTAGCCGAGGCGCGCGGTCTTGAGGATGCCGGGCAGCAGATCGTCGGTGATGGCGGCGAGCTGCGCCTCGGTCTCGATCACCGCGTGCGGCGCGCACGGCACGCCGCAGCGCACGATGTGGGCCTTCTCGACCGCGCGGTCCTGGCACGTGGCCACCGCGTCGCCCGACGGCGCCACCGGGCGGGTGGCCGCCAGCGAACGCAGCGCGTCGGCCGGCACGTTCTCGAACTCGGTGGTGACCGCGGCGGACACGCGGGCGAGTTCGGCGAGGCCCGCCTCGTCGCGGTAGCCCGTCTTCACGTGGTGGTGGGAGACCGTGCCGGCGGGGCTGTCGGCGTCGGCGTCGAGCACCGCGGTGAAGTAGCCGGCGCGCTGCGCGGCGTGGACGAACATGCGGCCGAGCTGGCCGCCGCCGAGCACGCCGAGCGTGGCGCCGGGGGCGATGTAGGAGGTCTTGGACACGAACGGACGGGCGGTTGCGGTTACTTCAGGTCGGCGGTCATCGCGCGGGCCACTTCGGTCTGGCGGGCCCGGTAGGCGTCGAGCTTCTCGCGCAGCGCCGGGTCGCCCGTGGCGATCATGGCGACCGCGAACAGCGCGGCGTTGGCCGCGCCGGCCGCGCCGATGGCGAACGTGGCGACCGGGATGCCCTTGGGCATCTGGACGATGGAATGCAGCGAGTCGACCCCCTGCAGGTGGCGGCTGGCCACCGGCACGCCGAGCACGGGCACCGTGGTCTTGGCCGCGATCATGCCCGGCAGGTGGGCGGCGCCGCCGGCGCCCGCGATGATGGCGCGCAGGCCGCGGCCGGCCGCGCTTTCGGCATACGCGAACATGTCGTCGGGCATGCGATGGGCCGAGACCACGCGGGCCTCGAAGGGAATGCCGAACTCGGCGAGAATCTCGGTGGACAGGCGAAGGGTCTCCCAGTCACTGCTGGAACCCATCACCACTCCCACCACGGGGGCGCTGCTCAAGGCTCGCTCCAAGTGCTGGACAGAACCGGATTGTAGGCGGCGCGGGCCGGCCGCCCCTGATTGCCCGACGGCTGAGACACCCATGGACATCACCATTCAGAATTTCGAGACCGACCTGATCAACGCCTCCCTGGAGCAGCCGGTGCTGCTCGACATCTGGGCGCCCTGGTGCGGTCCCTGCAAGCAGCTCACCCCCGTGCTGGAGGCCCTGGAGGTCTCCTACGCCGGGCGTTTCAAGCTCGCCAAGCTCAACGCGGACGAACAGCCCGAGATCTCGGGCCAGCTGTCGCAGATGTTCGGCGTGCGCAGCATCCCGTTCTGCGTGCTGTTCAAGCAGGGCCAGCCGGTCGACGGCTTCGTGGGCGCCCTGCCCGAGGCGAAGCTGCGCGAGTTCCTCGACAAGCACGTGCCGAGCGCCGAGGAGGCCGAGGCCGGCGAGGAAGCCGCGCTGGCCGACGAGCTGCTGGCCGAGGGCAACCCCGAGAGCGCGCTCGAGCGCCTGCAGGAAGCCGTCGCCATCGACCCGGCGAACGACGCGATCCGCAACGACTACCTGCGCGCCCTGCTGACGCTCGGCCGCACCGAGGAAGCCCGCCGCGCCTTCGAGCCGGTGGCCAGCAAGGTGCAGTTCGACGCCCGCCTGGCCGCCGCCGGGCACTGGATCGACGCGCAGGAACAGGCCGCCACGGCCCGCGCGCCCGAGGCGCTGGCCGCCGCCATCGCCGCGAACAAGCGCGACTTCGACGCCCGCTTCGAGCTGGCCCAGACCCACTTCGCCGCCCAGCGCTTCACCGAGGCCATGGACGAGCTGCTCGAGATCCTGATGCGCGACAAGGCGTGGAAGGACGAGCTGGCCCGCAAGACCTACGTCGCCATCCTCGAGCTGATGACCAAGCCGGCCCCGGCCGCGAAGGCCGATGCGGCGCCCAAGGGCGCGCTGGAGGTGGCGGGCAAGGTGAACACGGCGCCGGCGGATCCGGTGGTGGACCAGTATCGGCGGCGGTTGAGCATGACGCTGTTCTGAGCGCTGCCGTCACCCCGGCGAACGCCGGGGCCCACCGGCCCTTCCGCGCGCTGCGGCGACGGTGGATCCCGGCGTTCGCCGGGATGACATGCCTTTCTCAGGCCGGCATCGTTTCCGTCAACCGGTTCAGGCTCGCCACCACCGCCAGCTGGTCGCGCACGTGCGCCTGCCAGTCGCTGTCGGCACGCGCCGCGTGGCGGGCCGCGGTGTCGCCCTCGCCCAGCTCGCTGAACACCTTGAACAGGCGGCTGTGGGCCGCGGCGCGGTCGTCGAGGTCGGTCTCGTGTTCGGCGGCCTGGGCGGCTTCCACCGCGTCGCGCATGGCCTCGCGGTGCTGGCCGAGCTGGTAGCGGCACCAGGCCATGTCCGCGCGCAGGCTGCCCTGCATGCGGGCGAGGCCCTGCACCATGGCCGAGGCGAGGTGCTGGTCGTACAGCACCAGCGCGTCGGCCGGCCGTCCCTGCAGCGAGAGGATCTGCGCGCGCAGGATGGGCACCAGCGCGTCGAGCGACGCGGTGCCCACCAGCTGGTCGAAGTTTCCCGTGGACTCGGCGCTCATCAGCATCTGCGGCGTGGCCACGCCCTGGGCCGACGCGGTGAGCGCCTGCTGGCGCGCGTGGCTCGCGTGCAGCCAGGCCATGTTGTGCATCAGCGCGCTCAGCGTGGCCTCGTCGCCGTCGGCGTTGCCGTGTTGGCGCACCTTCGCGTACCAGGGCTGGGCCAGGTCGTAGCGGCCGCCGAAGTGGTAGGCCTGGGCGATCACGAGGCACGCGCGCGAGCGGGTGCCGTGGTCGGTGGCGTCGGCGAGCGACAGGGCCTCGCCCACGTGGCGCACCATCGCGTCGAAGTCGTACTGGGTGTAGTCCATGTGCGCGAGCCAGGCCGCGGACAGGGCATGGAGCTTCATGTCGCGCGCGGCCCCGCTCAGCGCGTAGGCGCGGCGCATGCGGTCGTGCGCGGCGGGCCCGAGGTCGCTGAAGTGGCTCAGCAGGCCTTCTCCGAGGCTCAGCCACGCGCTCATCACGGCATGCGGATTGGCCGCGTACTGCATGTGCAGCGAGGACAGCACCTGGCGGGCCTCGTCGAGGTGGCCCTGGCGCGCGAGGAACCCCGCGCGCTCGGCGCGCAGGCAGTCGGCCTTCAGCGGATGCCGGGCCGCGGCGATCTCCGCGTCGAGCCGGCTGAGCAGGCGCGAAGCCATGGGGATCAGGCCGTCAGGCGTTGCAGCGCTTCGCGGTACTTGGCCGCCGTGTTGGCCACCACGTCGGCGGGCAACGCGGGGGCGGGCGCGGTCTTGTTCCAGGGCTGGCCGTCCACGCGGGCCTGCTCGAGCCAGTCGCGCACGAACTGCTTGTCGTAGCTGGGCGGGTTCTTGCCGGCGGCGAACGCGGCGTCGTAGCCTTCCACCGGCCAGAAGCGCGACGAATCGGGCGTGAGCACCTCGTCCATCAGCGTCAGCGTGCCGTCTTCGTCGAGGCCGAACTCGAACTTCGTGTCGGCGATGATGATGCCCTTCTCGAGCGCGATCTCGGCGGCGCGGCTGTAGAGGCGGATCGACACGTCGCGCACCTTCGTCGCGAGGTCGAGGCCCACGATCTCGACCATGCGCTCGAACGAGATGTTCTCGTCGTGGTCGCCCATCTCGGCCTTCGTGGCGGGCGTGAAGATGGGCTCGGGCAGGCGGCTCGCGTTCTTCAGGCCGTCGGGCAGCTTGACGCCGCACACCGAACGGCTCGCCTGGTATTCGCTCCAGCCGCTGCCGGCGAGATACCCGCGCACCACGGCCTCGACGGGCAGCGGCTTCAGGCGCTTGACGAGCATGGCGCGGTCGCGCACCTGCTCGCGTTCGCCTTCGGCCACCACCGATTCCGGGTTCTCGCCGGTCAGGTGGTTCGGCACGATGCCGCCGAGGCGGTCGAACCAGAACAGCGCCATCTGCGTGAGGAGCGCGCCCTTGCCGGGAATGGGTTCACCCATGACCACGTCGAACGCGCTCAGGCGGTCGGTGGCGATCATCAGCAGGCGGTGCTCGCCGACCGCATAGTTGTCCCGGACCTTGCCCTGGGCAAGCAGCGGCAGGGAGCGGATGGTCGATTGGAGCAGGGCGGCAGTCATGGACCGGGCTTTCGGAAAAACAAAAGAAGAAGGCCCGCATTCTAGAACGCGGGCCTTGTCGTGACGCTGGAAACGGACCGGGCGGTCAGTTCACCGTCTGCGCCAGCTCACCCTTCGCGTATTTCTCGGCGATCTGGGCCAGCGGGATGCCCTTGATCTTCGCGGCCTGGCCTTCGCAGCCGAACTCGATGTAGCGCTGCTTGCAGACGGCCTTGGCGGCCTCGCGGGCCGGCTTGAGCCACTCGCGGGCGTCGAACTTGTCGGGGTTCTCGGCCAGGAACTTGCGCACGGCGCCGGTCATCGCGAGGCGGATGTCGGTGTCGATGTTGATCTTGCGCACGCCGTACTTGATGGCTTCCTGGATCTCCTCGACGGGCACGCCGAAGGTCTCCTTCATCTTGCCGCCGTACTGGTTGATGATGGCCAGCAGTTCCTGCGGGACGCTGGACGAGCCGTGCATCACGAGGTGGGTGTTGGGGATGCGCTTGTGGATCTCCTTCACGCGGCTGATGGCGAGGATGTCACCGTCGGGCTTGCGCGAGAACTTGTAGGCGCCGTGGCTGGTGCCGATCGCGATGGCCAGCGCGTCGAGCTGCGTGGCCTTGACGAACGTGGCGGCTTCTTCCGGGTCGGTGAGCATCTGGCTGTGGTCCAGCTTGCCGACGGCGCCGATGCCGTCTTCCTCGCCGGCGTCGCCGGTCTCGAGGTTGCCCAGGCAGCCCAGTTCACCTTCGACGGTGACACCCACCTTGTGGGCCATCTCGACCACGCGGCGGGTCACGTCGACGTTGTAGTCGAAGGACGCGGGGGTCTTGCCGTCGTCCATCAGCGAGCCGTCCATCATGACCGAGCCGAAGCCCAGGCCGATGGCGCCTTCGCAGACCTTGGGCGACGTGCCGTGGTCCTGGTGCATCACGAGCGGGATGTGCGGGAAGGCTTCGACGGCGGCCTGGATCAGGTGCTTGATGAAGGGCTCGCCGGCGTACTTGCGGGCGCCGGCCGAGGCCTGCAGGATCACCGGGGCGCCGACTTCGTCGGCCGCGGCCATCACGGCCTGCACCTGCTCGAGGTTGTTGACGTTGAAGGCCGGGATTCCGTAGCCGTGTTCGGCGGCGTGGTCCAGCAGCTGGCGCATTGAAACGAGGGGCATGATGAGTCCAGAGAGTGAAAAATTCTGAGCGGGTGCGGCGCGCGCGCCGCACGACGTGCCGCAGCGGGCCGTGATTCCGTGATTTTAAGCGTCAGCCCCCCAGGCAAACCCCATGCCCGCCACGCTCGATCGAGGGGGAATGGCCCTTGATCGATGAAGTGCGCGGCGTGCGCACAACGCGTTGCAACGGCGGAACTGCACCGTGGAACACCCGCTTTTCCGGCTCAAGCCGGCGCGAGGCCGCCCGACACTGGTTCCCTGTCCCGTCAGGAACCCCGACCTCCCATGGCCCGCATCGACATCCACTCCCTGTGCCTCTGGATCACGGCCGCCGCCGTGCAGCATCCGAACGACCTCGCGCGCCAGGTGGTGGAACGCACCGGCCTGACCCGCGCCACGGTGAACAAGGCCCTCGCCCGCCTGGTGGCGCTCAACTGGCTGGAACGCAGCGGCACGCCGCGCAAGCCGGTGTTCCGCCCCGGCCTGCTGCGCCAGGTGGTGCAGCAGTACACGCTGCACGGCCTGCAGGAGGACGTGCCCTGGTCGCGCGACTTCGCCCCCTTCTTCGCGCTGCCGCCCCACGTGCGGCAGATGACCCAGCACGCCTTCGTCGAACTGCTCAACAACGCGATCGACCACAGCGAGGGGTCGAGCGTGACCGTGTCGCTGCGCCAGACGCCGAGCCACGTGCAGCTGCTCGTGTCCGACGACGGCCGCGGCCTCTTCGACAAGATCGAGGCCGCCTTCGACATCGACGACCCGCACCTCGCCATCTTCGAGCTGAGCAAGGGCAAACTCACGAGCGAAGCCAAGCGCCACACGGGCCGGGGCCTCTTCTTCACCTCGAAGCTGGCCGACGTGTTCGACCTGCACGCCAACGAGGTCGCGTTCCAGCAGCGCGACTGGGAAAGCTCGGGCTGGCGCCCGGCCCGCGCGCTCAAGCGCCGCGGCACCTCCGTGTACGCCGCCATCGCGCTCGACACGACCCGCTCGCTCGAGACCGTGCTCAACGCCTGGAGCCTCGACGGCGCCGGCGTGGGCTTCGACCGCACCGTGGTGCCCGTGCGCCTGATGACGTCGCCCGACGTGGGCCTCGAGTCGCGCGCCCAGGCCCGCCGCGTGGCGTCGCGCCTGGGCGAGTTCCAGCGCGCGGAGATCGACTTCGAGGGCGTCGACCGCATCGGCCACGGCTTCGCCGACGAACTCTTCCGCGTCCAGGCCGCCGATCACCCCGACCTGGACCTGCAGCCGGTCAACATGACGGCCGCGGTAGCGGCAATGGTGCGCAGCGTGCGCGCCTGAAAAAATTACCGCACTGCAGCAAAGGGCTGAACACGACCCGGACTTCCCTGCTCCCTATAGTGACGGCATGCGGCTCGCCCGCATGTTCCCTCACCCCCTTTGAAGAAGCAGGAGCCGGCCATGTCACGCCGCCGTGGATCGTTGTTGTTCGTCGGAGCCTTCGGGCTCGCGACGGTGGGGCCCGCCCTGGCCCAGGTGCCTCCGCTGCTCACGGTGCCGGACGCCCGGGTCGCCCCCGGTGAAACGCCCGACGCGCCCCCCGATGCCGTGTGGAAGTTCGCCGCGAGCCTCGGCGGCAGCAAGACCTCGGGCAACACCGACTCGACCCAGCTGAACGTGACCGGCGAAGCGGCGCGCATCACCGACGACAGCAAGCTGAACCTCGCGCTGCGCGGCCTGTACGCCGAGACGAACAACAACCGCACCGGCGCGAACATCTACGTCAACACCCAGTACGACCGCGACTTCACGCGCGACTGGTTCGGCTTCGGCAAGCTGGACGCGCTGCGCGACCACCCGGCGAACATCCACCTGCGCACCTCGGCCTACACCGGCGTGGGTTACCACTTCGTGCGCACGCCCGAGAACACGTGGGACGTGTCGGGCGGTCTCGGCTACACGGAAGACCAGTACGTGCGCCCCGCGAACGTGGCCGGCAGCCTGCGCGACGAGTACGGCCGCGTCGAGGGCGTGATCAGCGAATCGTCGAGCCACAAGCTCACCGACACCACGTCGATCCGGCAGAAGCTGGGCGTGTTCCCCAACCTGAAGAACAGCGGCGAGTACCGCGTGGTGTTCGACGCGGGCCTGTCCGTCGCGATCAACGCGACCCTGAGCCTCACGGCCGGCTGGACCTACCGCTTCGACAGCGACCCGGGCACCGGCGTCAACAAGGTCGACACGGTGTGGGTCACGGGCATCGGGTTCAAGTGGGACTGACGTCCCCACCGAGCCCGGCCCGCCACTCCAAGCCGGATCAGCCGACCCGGCCCACCTTCAGCATGTTGGTGCCACCCGGGTAGCCCATGGGCTCGCCGCAGGTGATGGCGTAGGTGTCGCCCGGCTTCAGCACGCCCTGCTCGACCAGCAGCGCTTCCGCGTGGCGCAGCGCCTCCTCGCGGTCGCTGAAGTTGGGCATCAGCACCGCGTTCACGTTCCGGTACAGCGCCATGCGGCGCTGGCTGGCGAGCTGCGACGTGAGGCCGTAGATCGGGACGTGGATCTTGTTGCGGCTCATCCAGAGCGCGGTGGAGCCCGACTCGGTCAGCGCGACGATGGCCTTGCAGCCCAGGTGGTACGCGGTGAACAGCGCCCCCATCGCGATGGACTGGTCGATGCGGCCGAACTTCTTGTTCGTGAAGCTCGCGTCGAGCGAGATCTCTTCCGCGTTCTCGGCCTCGACGCAGATGGCGGCCATCATCTCGACGGTCTCCACCGGGTAGCGGCCCGCGGCCGTCTCGGCGCTGAGCATCACGGCGTCGGTGCCGTCGAGCACGGCGTTGGCGACGTCGCTCACCTCGGCGCGCGTGGGCACCGGGTTCACGATCATCGACTCCATCATCTGCGTGGCGGTGATCACGACGCGGTCCAGCTCGCGGGCCATCTTGATCATGCGCTTCTGCAGCGCCGGCACCGCGGCGTTGCCCACCTCGACCGCCAGGTCGCCGCGCGCGACCATGATGCCGTCGCTCGCGCGCAGGATGGCCTCGAGCGCGGGGATGGCCTCGGTGCGCTCGATCTTGGCGATCAGCGCGGGCTTGTGGCGCCACGGTTCGCCGGCGACGTTCGCCAGCTGGCGCGCCATCTCCATGTCGGTCGCGCTCTTCGGGAAGCTGATCGCGAGGTACTCGCACTGGAAGCTCATCGCGGTCTTGATGTCTTCCATGTCCTTCGCGGTGAGCGCCGGGGCCGTCAGGCCGCCGCCGGCCTTGTTGATGCCCTTGTTGTTCGACAGGTCGCCACCGATCACGACCGTGGTGTGGACCTCCTCGCCCACCACCTTCTCGACGGTCAGGCGCAGCAGGCCGTCGTTGAGCAGCAGCGTGTCGCCGGGGCGCACGTCGCGCGGCAGCTCCTTGTAGTCGAGGCCCACGCGGTCGTTGTTGCCGAGTTCCTTCATGGTCGCGTCGAGGATGAAGGCCTGTCCGGGTTCGAGCACGGTCTTGCCGCCCTCGAACTTGCCGACGCGGATCTTCGGGCCCTGCATGTCGGCCATGATGGCCACTTCCTTGCCGGCGGCGCGGGCGACCTCGCGCACGAGGGTGGCGCGGTCGATGTGGTCCTGCGCCGTGCCGTGCGAGAAGTTCATGCGGACCACGTCGACGCCGGCGCGGATCATCCGCTCGAGCACCTCACGGGAACTGGAAGCGGGGCCGAGGGTGGCAACGATCTTGGTGGCGCGAGGCATGAATCGATTCTCCGGACAGGGGTAGCGGTGAAAGTAGCGCGGGTGGGATCGACCACCCGCCGTGAGGGAAAGCAACGGGGAAGCGGATTGCACTTCCCCGGGGTCAATGGGTTCCGCCGGGGGTCAGCCCTTGGCGCGTTTCTCGAGGATCTCGAAGGCCGGCAGGGTCTTGCCCTCGAGCACCTCGAGGAAGGCGCCGCCACCGGTGGAGATGTAGCCGACGTCCTTCTCGATGCCGTACTTGGCGATGGCCGCGAGCGTGTCGCCGCCACCGGCGATGCTGAAGGCGCTGGACGCGGCGATGGCGCGGGCCAGCGTCTCGGTGCCGTGCGAGAAGGCCTCGAACTCGAACACGCCCACCGGGCCGTTCCAGACGATGGTGCCGGCAGCCTTGAGCTGGTCGGCGAGCATCGCGGCCGTCTTGGGGCCGATGTCGAGGATCAGGTCGTCGGCGGCCACGTCGGCCACGGCCTTCACGGTGGCGGGGGCGTCGGCGGCGAAGGTCTTCGCGGTGACGACGTCGACGGGGATGGGCACCGCGGCGCCACGCGCCTTCATGCCCTCGATCACGGCCTTGGCTTCGTTCACCAGGTCGGGTTCGGCGAGCGACTTGCCGATGGGCAGGCCGGCCGCGAGCAGGAAGGTGTTGGCGATGCCGCCGCCGACGATGAGGCCGTCGACCTTCTCGGACAGCGACTTGAGAATGGTGAGCTTCGTGCTGACCTTGCTGCCGGCCACGATGGCGACCAGCGGGCGCTTCGGGCTGGCCAGGGCCTTCGTGACGGCGTCGATCTCGGCGGCGAGCAGCGGGCCGGCGCAGGCGACCGGCGCGAACTGGGCGATGCCGTAGGTGGAGGCCTCGGCGCGGTGGGCCGTGCCGAAGGCGTCGTGCACGAAGATGTCGCACAGCGCGGCGAGCTTCTTCGCGAGGTCCTCGCTGTTCTTCTTCTCGCCCTTGTTGACGCGCACGTTCTCGAGCAGCACGACCTGGCCCGGCTTCACGTCGACGCCGTCGACCCAGTTGGCGACCACGGGCACGTCGCGGCCCAGCAGTTCGCCCAGGCGCTTGGCGACGGGGGCCAGCGAGTCTTCCGGCTTGAACTCGCCTTCGGTCGGGCGGCCCAGGTGGGACGTGACCATCACGGCGGCGCCGGCCTTCAGCGCCAGTTCGATGCAGGGGACCGACGCGCGCACCCGGGTGTCTTCGGTGATCCGGCCCGCATCGTCGAGCGGCACGTTCAGGTCGGCGCGGATGAACACGCGTTTGCCGGCGGCCTGGCCCTGGGCCACGAGATCTTCAAAACGGATGACGTTCATGGATTGACGCTTGGGAGGTAGTGAGGAATTCTGCCGGGAGGCTCGCCCCCGTTAACCCCCTATTGGACATCAAAGCGGCCCGCTTTTGCGAACGACTTCCAGCACGATCGTTCGCCTCCTTGTCACGGAAAAGTCACCAGCCGAGCCACAGCTTCAGCGGCACCAGCACCACCATGCCCGAGACGATGGTGCCGAGCATCGTGCGACGCCAGAAGAACCACGCGGTGGCGGCCACGACAGCGAAAAGGCGCGCGTCGCGCCAGGTGTGGATGAGCTGGTCCTGCGTCATCACGATCTCGGGGACGACGACCGCGGCCAGCGCGGCCAGCGGCGCGTAGCGCAGGCCGCGGCGCAGCCAGCCGGGCATCGGCAGCTCGCGATCGGCGGCGAGGAAGAAGCAACGCGTGACGACGGTGATCAGCGCCAGCCCGGCGATCGCGACGATGGCGTACCAGCCGCTCATGACGCGGCCTTCGCGGTGCGGTCCATCAGCAGCCCCACGCACACGCCCGCGGCGATGGCCACCACGATGTGCAGCCGGAACGGCAGCGAGAACGCGGCCACGGCCGCCGTCCCGGCGACGAGCGCGGAGATGGCGGTGGCGCGGTCGGAGGTCAGCGAGTAGCCGAGGCCCAGCAGCGCCAGCACGCCAGCGAAGCCGAGGCCCCAGTGGGTGGGGATCACGTTCGCGAGCAGGATGCCCGCGACCGACGGCACCTGCCACGACAGCCAGTTGAAGGAGGCGTTGCCCCAGAAGTAGGCCATCTGCGCGTCGCGGTCGCCGGGCGTGGGGTGGCGCTTCAGGAAGAGCACGTAGGTCAGGTCGGCCGTCAGGTAGCCGGCGGCCAGGCGCCAGCGCCGCGGCAGGTGCTGGAAGTAAGGGCGCAGCTGGGCGCTGAAGATGACGAAGCGCAGGTTCACGCACACCGCGGTGGCCCAGATCACCCACAGCGGGGCGCCCACCGCCATCAGCGGCAGCGCGGCGAGCTGGGCGCTGCCGGCGTACACGGTGAAGCTCATGAAGAGGGCGAGGGGCACGCCGAGGCCGGCCTTGACCATCGCGACCCCGGTGACCAGGGCCCAGGCGGCCACACCGGGGGACACGTCGGCCATGTCCTTGACGCCACGCCGGAACTGCGGATCGGCGATGGCCGCGCGGAACGATTGCATGCGCGGCATGGTACGGCGAGGGGCCCGCCCCACGCAGGCGGTGGGACATCCCCGCGCGACCGGAATCAGTGTTCGCCGTCGTGCGGCTTCGCGGTGGCCTTGGCGGGCTTGCGCTCGATCTGGACCACGGTCTCGCCCGGCTCGGACGACGCGGCGGTGCCTTCGTCGGCCTTCGCCTCGCCCTTGCGGGTGCCGGCGACCGGCGGGGTGACCTGCGGGGCCACCGTGTCGATCTTGTTCTCGCGCATGTAGTCGTTCATGTCGCGCCAGCCGGCGAACACGGCGGCCTTGTCGGCCTTCTTGTTCAGCGCGTAGCAGTCCTCGATGGCGCGGCCCGCGTGGCGGCACGCGCCGCCGATGGCCCGGCCGTCGGCGTCGCGCGCGGCGGCGATCTTCTCGGGCGAGTCGCCGAGGAGGTCGCACCCGGCCAGCAGCAGGGCGGACAGGGCGGCGGCGGTCAGGAGGGGCAGGCGAAACATGGGGCGAGAGGGTAGTTCTGCACGGGATATCGGTCAAGCCGGGCCCCGCTTGAGGGCCCGGGCCGGCGCGACACCCGGTCAGCGCATCGCCAGCAGGCGCGCCACGCGTTCCTCGGTGGACGGGTGGGTGGAGAACAGCCCGCGCAGCCCGCCGCCCGACAACGGGTTCGAGATCATCATCTGCGCCGTCTCGGGGTGGCGTTCGGCCGCGGCCATGGGGATGCCGCGGGCGTAGTGCTCGATCTTCTGCAGCGCGCTGGCGAGCGCCTGCGGGTCGCCCGAGATCTCGGCGCCGCCGCGGTCGGCCTCGAACTCGCGCGCGCGGCTGATGGCCATCTGGATCACGCTGGCGGCCAGCGGCGCGAGGAACATCACGAGGATGCCGACGATGGGGTTGTGGCTGCGCCCCTCGCTGTCGCGCCCGCCGAAGAACATCGCGAAGTTCGCGAGCATCGAGATGGCGCCGGCCATGGTGGCGCTCACCGTGCTGATCAGGATGTCGCGGTGCTTCACGTGGGCGAGTTCGTGCGCCATCACGCCGCGCAGCTCGCGGTCGGACAGCACGCGCAGGATGCCCGTGGTGGCGGCCACCGCGGCGTGGTCGGGGTTGCGGCCCGTGGCGAACGCGTTGGGCGCGTCTTCCTGGATCAGGTAGACCTTGGGCATGGGCAGCTGGGCACGCTGCGCGAGCTCGCGCACCATGTTGTAGAACTGCGGGGCGGACGTTTCATCCACCTCCTGCGCGTTGTACATCTTCAGCACCATCTTGTCCGAGAACCAGTAGCTGAAGAAGTTCATGCCCACGGCCACGAGCAGCGCGATCATCATGCCGCTCCGGCCGCCGATGAGGGATCCGATCGCCATGAACAGCGCGGTGATCGCGGCCATCAGCACGGCGGTCTTCAGGATGTTGAACATGGTGGGTTCCGTCAAGAAGGGTGGTCTACGCCCCTTCAGATGCGCGCCACGCGCGGAAGTTCAAGCGCCGCGGGGCGCGAACACCTGCCCGGCGAGGTCGCCGGCCGCCTGCAGGAACTGCGCGGCGGGCACGCGCTTGCCGCCCGGGCGCTGCAGCTCCGTCACGACGAGGCTGCCCTCGCCGCAGGCCACGCGCAGGCCGTCGGGCGAGGCGCCCAGCACGGCGCCCGGCGCGCCGGTCTCGTCCGCCACGCGGGCGGACCAGAGCTTGACGACGTCGTCCCCCAGCCGGCTCGACGCGCCTGGGAACGGGTCGAAGGCGCGGATGCGGCGTTCGATCACGGCCGCGGGCAGCGTCCAGTCGACCTCCGCCTCGGCCTTCTCGATCTTGTGGGCGTAGGTCACGCCCTCGGCCGGCTGGGGCACGCGCTTCAACCCGTCGAGCGTGGCCAGCGATTCGACGACCAGGCGGCCGCCGAGCGCGGCCAGCCGGTCGTGGAGCGTGGCCGTGCGATCCGCCGCGTCGATGGGCTCACGGGCCTCCAGCAGCATGTCGCCGGTGTCGAGACCCGCGTCCATCTGCATGATGGTGATGCCGGTCTCGGCGTCGCCGGCCTCGATGGCGCGGTGGATGGGCGCCGCGCCGCGCCAGCGCGGCAGCAGCGAGGCGTGGATGTTCAGGCAGCCGCGCGCCGGCAGGTCGAGCACCCACTGCGGCAGGATCAGGCCGTACGCGGCCACCACCATCACGTCGGGCTTCGCGGCCAGCAGGCGGTCGCGGGCGGCCGCCGCGTCGTCGGGGTACTTGCCGTCCAGGCGCAGGCTGCGGGGCTGGGCCACCTCGATGCCGTGGGCGAGCGCCGACGCCTTCACGGGCGACGGGTGCAGCTTCATGCCGCGGCCCGACGGGCGGTCGGGCTGGGTCAGCACGAGGGGGACGGCGTGGCCCGCGGCCAGGATGGCCTCGAGCGCGACCTGGGCGAACTCCGGCGTGCCGGCGAAGACGACGTTCATGTCCGGGCGTTCACTGCTCGTCGCGCGTCTTCTTCAGCATCTTGGTCTTGATGCGGTCGCGCTTGAGCAGGCTGAGGTACTCGACGAACACCTTGCCCATCAGGTGGTCCATCTCGTGCTGCACGCACACCGACAGCAGGCCGTCGGCCTCGAACTCGTACGGCTGGCCGTCGCGGCCCAGCGCGCGCACGGTCACGCGGGCGTGGCGCTTGACCTTGTCGTAGATGGACGGCACCGAGAGGCAGCCCTCGTCGGCGAAGGTCGTCTCCTCGCTGCGGGCGATCAGCTCGGGGTTGATCAGCACGCGCGGGTCGTCGCGCCCCTCGGACGTGTCGATGACGATCACGCGCTCGTGCACGTCGACCTGCGTGGCGGCGAGGCCGACGCCGTCGGCCTGGTACATGAGTTCCAGCATGTCGTCGGCCAGCTGGCGGATGCGGTCGTCCACCACCGCGACGGGTTTGGCGACGGTGTGCAGGCGGGGATCGGGATAGCGGAGGATGGAGAGCTTGGCCATGGCAAAAACGACGTTCTGGTCGGCAACCGGACAGGGCCCCTGACATGGAACCCCTGTGGACACCACACAACAACAGGCCCCGTAACGCGGCTTGTCGCAGAGGTATCAGCTGGTCACTTTCGTTGCGATATCAATGGTTTATGGGCAGAATCTGTGAAACTGAATGAAGATTTTCGCCGAACTGGAGGCGCCCCGCGCCCAGCGGGCTTCGGCAAGCTTACATTTCAGCCATTGTGCTGCCTGCGCGACCGGAGACCTACCTTCATGATCCGAAGCCATCGTTTTGCCCTGCGTTCTGTCGCAAGTTCCGCCCTGACCGCTCCCCGCGCCACCGCCCTGGCAGTCCTGCTGGCGTTCGGCGTCGGCGCCGCGTGGGCGCAGGCCGGCAATTATCCGATCACCCCCAAGCAGCGCAGCACGGCCAAGCAGGTCGCCGAAGACGGCGTGCCGCTGTCCGAACTGTCGCCCACCGCCCCTGACAGCTACACCGTCAAGTCCGGCGACACCCTGTGGGACATCTCCAAGCTCTTCCTCACGAGCCCGTGGCGCTGGCCCGAGCTGTGGGGCATGAACATGGACCAGATCCGCAACCCCCACCTGATCTACCCGGGCCAGGTGCTGTTCCTCGACAAGTCGAACGGCCGCGGCCGTTTGCGCATCGGTGAACCGGTGGGCGCCGGCGGCCGGCTGTCGCCGCGCATCCGCGCCTCCGACGTCAACTCGGGCATCCCGGCCATCAACCTGGCCCAGATCGAACCGTTCCTGAACGAAGCCGTCATCTTCGAGCCCAATGCCCTGGCCGCCGCGCCGCGCATCATCTCGGCCCAGGAAAACCGCGTGCTGCTCACGAAGGGTGACTTGGCCTACACGCGGGGCGACCTGCAGGGCCAGCGCAACTTCCGCGTCTTCCGCGAACCCGCACCGCTGGTCGACCCCACCACGAAGGAAATCCTCGGCTACGAGGGCGTGTTCCTCGGCACGGTCGAACTGACCCGCCGCGCCGACGCCCCCGGCACGAACCTGTCCGACTCGGGCGCCATCACGCCGGACACCTTCACCATCGTCAGCACCCGCCAGGAAATCATGCAGGGCGACCGCCTGGCACCGGTGCCGGCGCGCGAGTTCTACAACCACGTGCCGCGCGCGCCCGAAGGCGACATGGTGGGCCGCATCGTCTCGGTGTACGGCGAAGCCGTGCGTGCCGGGCAGAACCAGATCGTCTCGCTCAACCGCGGCAAGCGCGACGGGCTCGAGCCCGGCCACGTGCTCGCGCTGTGGACCAACGGCCGCACCATCATCGACAAGACCGACCCGAAGGCGCCTTCGGTGAAGCTGCCCGATGAGCGCCATGGCCTGCTCTACGTGTTCCGCACGTTCGACCGCATGTCGTACGCGCTGATCCTGTCGGTCAAGGAACCGGTCAGCGCGGGCGACCGCTTCACCGCGCCCTGACCCTCCCGCCGGGCGTTCGTCCAACGCGACTCCGCGCCCGGCCCCTCGCGTGACCCGCCATGCACGACGTCGATCCCGACGAAGTCGAAGCGTGGCTGCGCCTGGTCGTCACGGCCCGCCTCGGCCGCGCCACCGCGCGCCGGCTGCTCGCGGCCTTCGGGTCGGCTGAAGGCGTCTGGTCGGCGAGCCCGGCGGCCCGGCGCGCTGTCGCCGGGGACGCGCCCGGCGTGTCGCTGTCCCGTCCTCCCCCGCTGCTCGCGCCACTCGTCGCGCGCACCCTCGACTGGCTCGCCGCCGCGCCGCCGGGTTCGCCCCGCGCGCTGATTTCCCTCGGCGACCCCCGCTACCCGCCGCGCCTGCTGGAAGCCGCCGACCCGCCGCTGCTGCTGCATGCCGAAGGCCGGGCCGAACTGCTCGCGGCGCCATCCCTCGCGATCGTGGGCAGCCGCCACGCCACCCCTCAGGGCCTGAACCACGCCACCTGCTTCGCGGACCAACTCGCCGCGGCCGGACACACCATCGTGTCGGGCCTGGCCGCAGGCGTGGACGGGGCCGCGCACCAGGGCGCCCTGCCTCACCCGGCCAGCACCATCGCGGTCGTGGGCACCGGGCTGGACGTGGTGTACCCGCATCGGCACGCCGAGCTGGCCGAGCGCATTCGTCGGCTCGGCCTCATGGTGAGCGAGTACCCACTGGGCACCGAACCGCGGCCGCTGCACTTCCCCCAACGCAACCGGATCATCGCCGGGCTGTCCCGCGGCACGCTGGTGGTGGAAGCCGCCCTCGCCTCCGGTTCGCTCATCACGGCGCGGCTCGCGGCCGAGGCTGGGCGCGAGGTGTTCGCCATCCCGGGCTCGATCCACTCACCCCAGTCCCGGGGCTGCCACGCCTTGCTGAAACAGGGCGCCAAGCTGGTGGAGACCGCGGAGGACGTGCTGGAGGAATTCGACGGCTTCACCGTCACCCCGCCCCGCCCGGCCCACGCCACCCCGGAACGCCCGGCCGCCGAAGGCGACCCGGTGCTGGCCGCGCTGGGCCACGATCCCGTCGGGCTGGACACCCTGGCGTCCCGCACCGGGGCCTCGGCCCAGGTGCTGAACACACGGCTGCTCGAACTGGAACTGGAAGGCCGCATCGCCCGCCTGCCCGGGCAGCGTTTCCAGCGTCTCGGCGCGCCCTGAGCCCACCGCGGCACCCAGGTTCGGCACTGCTTGGCAAACACCGCCCGCCGGAAGCTTCCCGTCACCGACCTTGGGGTATAGTGGATTCATGTTTGACGTGCTTGTCTACCTGTACGAAAACTACTGGCGACCCGACGCCTGTCCCGACCACGCCCAATTGACGCGCAAGCTGTCGGCCATGGGTTTCGAGACCGACGAAATCGAGGAAGCCCTCACCTGGCTCGACGGCCTGGCCAGCGCCAGCGACTCCTACGCCGGTGAACAGAAAGCCGACAGCCTGCGGGTCTACACCGCCAGCGAACAGGAACACCTGGGCGAACACTGCATCGGCTTCATCAGCTTCCTCGAATCCGCCGGCGTGCTGCCGCCGCCCATGCGCGAGATGGTCGTCGACCGCGCCACCGCCATTCCCGGCGGCCCGGTGGACCTCGAAGACCTGAAGATCATCGTGCTGATGGTGTTCTGGAGCCTGGGCGAAGAGCCCGATGCGCTCATCCTCGACGAGCTCTTCGTCGACGAAGCCGACCGAATGGTGCATTAAGCCCCCACGTCGCTTTGCTCCTGCCCCCCGAGGGGGCGCCCCGGGTCGGCCGGGAAACCCGTCCTCGCGGGTGGCTTGATCTGTCGGCGCGCGTTGCGCGCCTCCCCGCTTCGCGCTCTCGGTTCGGGGCATCGCTCCGCTCGCCCTCGGGTGTCCATTGAATCGCTTTGCGGGCCGCGTTGAGTCGAGTGGGCCTGTTGGTGCGGCTTGTGTTCCCCGGTATCAACTCGGCGGGCAACGCACCGGGCCATGTGTTTCCCATGTCCCCGAACACCTCGATCGAACCCCGTCATCCCGGCCAAGGCCGGGACCCTGGGCGGTCGAGGGGTGCGCCAAAGCGGGTGGCGAGCGCCCCCGGCGCTCAGTTCAGCAGGCGGGAAGGATCGACGTCGAGCTTCGCCAGCGCGCTGCGCGTGGCGCGCACCGTGAGCGATTCGTCCTGCGCCGGCACGAGCAGGCCAGCCTGCAGGAACGCGGCGAGGCGGTGCTGCTGGAACAGGATGCCGCGGCCGTGGGGAGAGACGAACAGACTCAGCTGGCGGCGCATGCCTTGCCAGGCGAGCTGCACGACCTCGTTGCGGCCGCGGTAGTCGAGCATGTACCAGCCGCCCACCTGCAGTTCGCGGGCCCAGGTCAGCATGGCGGGGGTGGGCATGGAACCGCCCTCGCCCACCACCTCGAGTTCGGACGATTCGTGGCCGGAGAGGTCGAGCACGAGCGACTCGTCGATCTCCATGTCGTCGGTGTCGGGCAGCAGTTCCTCGAGGGTCTCGAGCTTGACCATCAGCTCCTCGAGCCGCTCACGCGGGATCGCGGCGGTCTTCGCGGTGAAGGCGGCCGCCAGCGAGTTGTTCAGGCGCTGGATGTGTTCGTCCTGCTTCTCGGGCGGGAGGCCCGCATGGTCCATGCCCTCGCGCAGCGTCTTGAGAAGCGGCGGCAGACGGCGGATCACCTCGGCGCGCTCCTCGCGGGAGACCTTCGCGCTGGCCGACCAGATCAGGTCGGCGGCCACGCGCTTCATGGTCTTGGTCTCGGCGCTGTGGACGCCGAACTTCACCGAGGTCATGGCCATCACGTCGGCCCAGACGTGGAACAGGAACTCGCGCACGCCCTCCTGCACCGGCACCTCGTTGAGCATCTTGCGCAACTCGATGGTGTACTGGATGGCGAGGGTCTCGCGCAGCTCGACCTGCTGGGCGAGCGACACGCCGCGGCGGCTGGCCTCGTTCTCGTTCTTGAAGTAGTTCTCGAGGAACTTCTCGAACTCGGTGAGCACGGTCTGGAACACGCGCCGGCCGGTGTCGGGGTAGGCCTCGACCACCTGCACCACACGCTTGATTTCCTTCTCGAGCGTGTCGCCGACGGCCTTGCTGGTGGTGTCGAACCCCATCACGCAAGCGCCCATGCGGTCGATCAGGCGGCGCGCCGGGTGGTCCACCGTGGCGAAGAAGTCGGGTTCGCTGACGGCCACCCGCAGCACCGGCATCTGCAGCCGGGCGAACCACACGCGCACGGCGGCGGGGATGCGCTCCTCGGTGAGGATGCTCTGGAACAGCAGCGCGACGATCTCGATGGTGGCGCGTTCGACCGGCGACGTGGCGGCGGACTTCAGCGCCTGCTTGCGCTGGTGCAGCTCGTCCATCAGCGCCGGGGTGCTGACGGCCTCGCCGGCCACCTGGCCGGCGCTCAGCCGCCGCTGGATGCCCTGCTGGGCGTCGGCGATGGCGTTTTTCAGTTCGGCCGACGCCGGCGGCATGGGCGCGGTGCCGGCGAAGTCGGGCAGCTGGCGGCCGATCAGGCGGTTCAGGCGGCCGAGCACGGCCTCGGCATGGTCGGAGCCGCGGGCGAACCCGCCGGCGCGGGTCATCAGCCGGGTTTCCTCGCCGACGTTGGTGCGGGCGAAGGTGCTGCTGGCGCCGGACGGCGGTGCGTTGACGATGGCCGGGCCGCCGCCCCCACCGATGCCCGCGGCGCGGGCGCGGCGGATGAACGGCCGGAGGTCGATCTCGGGCAGCACCCGCTGCTGGATCAGCCAGCGGTTGGTCTCGTGATACGCCTCTTCGGCGAAATGGGCGAATTCCTCGTGCAGCACGCCCTGCAGCGTGCGCCAGGCGTCCTGGCCCATGGACGCCGACCGCCACGTGGTGGTGACGATGCGCGCCAGCACGTGCGGGCGCAGCACGTCGTGGGTGTCGAGTTCGTCGCGCTGCTCGAGCGAGGACATGCGCGAGCGCAGGTCGGTGAACTCCCAGGAGGCCCGGTCCATCATCGCGAGCGCGAGCCGGGAACTCAGGATCTCGACCTCGATGGTGTCGTCGTCGACGAGGGACATGCCGGGCGACCGGCCGCCGCTCGCGGGCATCAGGTCACCCGGGCGGGACGGCACGACCATGCCGTTGCCGAGCGAGCCGCGCAGCGCGGCGACGATGCCGTTGATCCAGGTGGGCGCGGCCTTGCGCAGGTCGACCGCGACGTCGCGCCGCTTGTACTGCAGCCCGTGTTCAGCGGACTGCGTGGCCAGCAGCCGGGCACCGTCCTCGACGGCATGGACCACGCCCGGCACGCCGCTCAGCAGGCGCTCGACATACGAGCGCCTTGCCTGGGCGGCCAGGGCCAACGAATCGGCAGTGGTCGCCATGGAGGGTGGTTGGTGCTTGGAGAATGAAGAGTGCCTAACTCTACACTACCGCCCCGGCGTTCGGGTCGTCCGGATCCAGGTCCTTGGACACCGACTTGGCCAGGTCTTCCCGCTTGACGCCCAGCCACATGGCGATGGCCGCGGCCACGAACACCGACGAGTAGATGCCGAAGCAGATGCCGATGGTGAGCGCGACGGCGAAGTAGTGCAGCGTGGCGCCGCCGAACAGCAGCATCGAGACGACCATCAGCTGCGTGCTGCCGTGCGTGATGATGGTGCGGCTGATGGTACTGGTGATGGCGTGGTCGATCACCTGCGGCGTGGTCAGCTTGCGGTACTTGCGGAACGCCTCGCGGATCCGGTCGAAGATCACGACCGATTCGTTCACCGAGTAGCCCAGCACCGCGAGCACGGCGGTCAGCACGGTGAGCGAGAACTCCCACTGGAAGAACGCGAAGAAGCCCAGGATGATGATGACGTCGTGCAGGTTGGCGACGATGGCCGACACGGCGAATTTCCACTCGAAGCGGATCGCCAGGTAGATCATGATGCCGATGACCACGAAGCCGAGCGCCATCGCGCCGTCGTGCGCCAGCTCCTTGCCGACCTGCGGGCCGACGAACTCGCTGCGCTTGAACGTCACCGGCTCGGCGTCGCCCGCGCGGCAGTCGGGCCGGGTGATCTGCTCGCCCTTGTCGCTCACCTCCTGGTGCGTGCCGACGGTGCCGTTCTCGGCCTTGCAGACCGCGCCGAACACCTGGCTGACCAGCTCATCCTGCTTGACGCCTTCACGCAGCGGCACGCGGATCAGCACGTCGCGCGTGGTGCCGAAGTTCTGCACCTGCACTTCGCCCAGGCCCAGGGCCTCGACGCCGTGGCGCACCTTGTTGATGTCGGCCGACTGCGTGTAGGCCACCTCGATCACCGTGCCACCGGTGAACTCGATGGACAGGTGCAGGCCGCGCGTGACCAGGAAGAACACGGCGGCCAGGAACGTGACGGCCGAGATGATGTTCAGCACCAGCGCATGCCGCATGAACGGAATGTCGCGGTGGATACGGAAGAACTCCATGATGATCCTCTGTTGTTCTTGGTGTGGACGTCAGGACTTGGCCGGCTCGTCGGCCGTGGCCGTGGCAGCCGTGGGCGGCACCCACACCGCGCCGATCGACACGTCCTTGAGCTTCTTCTGCCGGCCGTACCAGAGGTTCACGAGGCCGCGCGAGAAGAACACGGCGGAGAACATCGAGGTCAGGATGCCGATGCAGTGCACCACCGCGAAACCCTTCACCGGGCCGGAGCCGAACACGAGCAGCGCGATGCCGGCGATCAGGGTGGTGACGTTGGAGTCGAGGATGGTGGCGAACGCGCGCTCGTAGCCGGCGTGGATGGCCGCCTGCGGTGACGCCCCGGAGCGCAGTTCCTCGCGCACGCGTTCGTTGATCAGCACGTTGGCGTCGATGGCCATGCCGAGCGTGAGCGCGATGGCGGCCATGCCCGGCAGCGACAGCGTGGCCTGCAGCATCGACAGGATGGAGACCAGCAGCAGCAAGTTCACCGCCAGCGCGATGGTGGAGAACACGCCGAACAGGCGGTAGTAGAGGCACATGAACAGGGCGATGCCGGCGAAGCCGTACAGCACGCTGTTGAAGCCCTTGCCGATGTTCTCGGCGCCGAGGGTCGGGCCGATGGTGCGTTCCTCGATGATCTCCATCGGCGCGGCGAGCGAACCGGCGCGCAGCAGCAGCGCGGTGTCGGTGGCCTCGACGGAGGTCATGGAGCCGGAGATCTGCACGCGGCCGCCACCGATCTCGGAGCGGATGACCGGGGCCGTCACGACCTCGCCCTTGCCCTTCTCGAAGAGCAGGATGGCCATGCGCTTGCCGATGTTTTCGCGGGTCACGTCCTTGAAGATGCGCGAGCCGTTGGCGTCGAGCGTCAGGTTGACGGTGGCCTCGTGGGTCTGGCTGTCGAAGCCGGGCTGCGCGTCGGTGAGGTTCTCGCCGGTGAGCAGCACCTGGCGCTTGACGATCAGCGGGCGGCCGCCGCGCTCCATGTACCGCTCGGTGCCGAACGGCACCGGGCCGGAGCCCGTGGCCGCCGCGCCGGCCTCGGCGCTGTCGTCGACCAGGCGCACCTCGAGGGTGGCGGTGCGGCCGATGATGTCCTTGGCCTTGGCGGTGTCCTGCACGCCCGGCAGCTGCACGACCACGCGGTCGATGCCCTGCTGCTGGATCACGGGTTCGCTCACGCCCAGTTCGTTGACGCGGTTGTGCAGCGTGGTGATGTTCTGCTTCACCGCGGTTTCCTGTACGCGGCGCGCGGTGTCGGGCTTGAGCACGCCCACGAGCTTCATGTCGTTGGCGTCGGCCACGGGGGTCCACGCCATGTCGGTGACCTGGTCGGTCAGCAGCGCGCGGGCCTGGTCGAACGTGGGACGGTCGCGGAAGCGCACCTCGACGTTGTTGCCGTCGCGGGCGATGCCGGCGTGGCGCAGGTTCTTGTCGCGCAGCAGCGTGCGGATGTCGCCGGTGAGCGCCTCGGCGCGCTTGGTGAGCGCGGCCTTCATGTCCACCTGCATCAGGAAGTGGACGCCGCCGCGCAGGTCGAGGCCGAGGTACATCGGCAGCGCGTGGATGGCGGAGAGCCAGTGCGGCGAACGCGACAGCAGGTTCAGCGCGACGATGTAGCTCGGGTTCTCGGCGTCGGGGTTCAGGGCGCGGGTGAGCGCATCCTTGGCCTTGAGCTGGGTGTCGGTGTCGCCGAAGCGGGCCTTGATCGAGTTGCCCTCGAACTGGACGAAGTCGGCCTTCGCGCCGGCGTCGACGAGGATCTGGGAGACACGGGCCTCGAGCGAGGCATCGAGCTTGAGCGTGGCCTTGCCACTGCTCACCTGCACGGCCGGGGCTTCACCGAAGAAGTTGGGCAGCGTGTAGAGGAAGCCCACCAGCAATGCGATCGCGATGATCGCGTACTTCCACCAAGGGTAGCGGTTCATGAGACGGCTCTTTCGCGGGACGGACCCGCTGCGGGTCGGCGGCCCCGCGAACGTGCGGCGCCGCCCGACAGCACGCGGTTGGATTACTTGATGGTGCCCTTCGGCAGGACCTGAACCACGGCCGAGCGCTGGACCTGGACTTCGACGCCATTGGCGATCTCGACGTGGATGTAGCTGTCGCCGGTCTTGGCGACCTTGCCCAGCACACCACCACCGATGACGACCTCATCGCCCTTGGCGATGGCGTCGATCATGGCCTTGTGCTCCTTCTGGCGCTTCATCTGGGGCCGGATCATCACGAAGTACAGCACCACGAACATCAGCACGATCGGCAGCATGCCGGTCAGGCCGCCGAACGGCGACGCGGCGGCCGAGGTGGCCGCAGGAGCGGCTTGAGCAAAAGCTTCGGAAATGAACACGTGAAATCCTCTATGGAAACCGGCGACGGCCGGCGGCGCGCTGCCAACGGAAAAGCATTCGATTGTATGCGGCAGCCGGGGCTCGGACCACCGGGCGCCCCGGGTGGTTCCCCGCATCTTTCGGAGGCGGCTCGGCCACGCGCGGGCACCATCGGCGGACCCACAGGCGGCACACAGGAAATCCCCGGAGATATCCACAGGGTCTTCCGCCAAGGTGCAGAGTCGGGCCCTTGTCCGGGGCGCAGCAACAAATCTTTTCGAACGAACGTTCGTTTCTAAAGAGTATCCCGCGTTCCGTGCAGCGAAACGCCGTGTTACGGTCCACGCCCTGGGCCGCGCCGCAATCGTGCGACCGCCCGTTCGACTGGAGAACAACGCAGTGAAAACCCACATCCTGGCTGTCCTTGCCGCAGCCGTCCTGGCCGCCTGTGGCGGTGGAGGCAACGATGGCGAGAACAAGAGCTCGGTCTCGTCCGTGAAGGTGGTCGGGGCCAGCCTGGCCGACAGCGGCGCGTTCGGCGGCGCCAAGTTCACGGTGCAACCCGGCACCGCCGGCACGAGCTACCCCGTCTACACCCAGCGCATCGCCGCCACGTACGGCGTGCCGCTGTGCAACTCGTACACCATCACCAACGCCAACGGCACCACCGCGAACGTCAACGCGGGCTGCACGAACTACGCCGTGGCCGGCGCGAAGGTGCACGTCAACAGCGGCACCGCCGCGGTCGACACGGTGCCCGTTTCGGGCATCCGCCAGCTGGTCGATGCGGGCAACGCGGGGTATGCCGCCGGTGACCTGCTGATCGTCGGCGAACTGAGCGCGAACGACACGGCGACGCTGGTCGAGGCCTTCCTCACCGCCGCCGCGGGCAGCCCGACGTCGCTGCAGGCCCTGCTCGCCTCGCTGCTGACGCCGGCCCAGCTCTCAAGCACCACCGACACGACGGTGCTCGGCGGCATCTACATGCAGGACGTGGCCGACAAGCTGACCAACGCGGTCAAGGTCAACGCCATGGACAAGGGCGCGAAGCGCATCGCGATCCTGAACACCCTCGACGTGTCGCGCACGCCGCGCCTGCAGGGCGCCCTCGCCCAGATCGCCGCCGGCCCCGGCGGCGCGGCGCAGGCCACGCAGGTGCAGGCCCTCGTGCGCGGCTGGATCAAGGCCTACAACGACAAGCTGGAAGCCAACGTCGCCGCGCTGAACAAGCTCGGCACGAGCAACGTGATCGTGGTGGACTTCTTCACCAACTTCAACAACGAGATGAACGACCCGCCGCAGTACGGGTTGAGCGACGTCACCGCGACCGTCTGCGACCAGATCGTCACGAAGGGCCTGGCGCCCGCCGTCACCGCCCTGTCGACACCGTCCACGATGGCCGCCTGCACCGACGTCAACGCCTCGGCCATCACGCCGACGGTGGCCGCCGACGGCACCAGCACCTGGTGGAAGAAGTACCTCTTCGCCGACAACTTCCACCCCACCCCGTACGGGCATCAGCTGCTCGCGCAGATGGTGGCCAAGCGCCTGACCGAAGCCGGCTGGCTCTGAGCGAGGAACCGCACCCATGAAGTATTCCCTCACCGCTCCCCTCGCCCTCGCCGCCGCCCTGTGCGCCGCGATGCCCGCCCACGCCCAGCAGGCCGGCCAGTGGCTGTTCCGCGGCGGCGTGATGTCGATCATTCCCGACGTCACCAGCAGCGACCTCTCCGCCCCCACCGTGCCCGGCGCGAAGATCGACGTCGAATCCGCCACCACGGTGGCCGGCGGCATCACCTACATGCTGACCGACAACTGGTCGGTGGACCTGCCGCTCGCGTGGCCGCTCAAGCACCACATCAAGGGCGCCGGCAGCATCGCGGGCTCGGGCGAGATCGGCACGACGAAGGTGGCCCCGGCCACGCTGTTCGCGCAGTACCGTTTCCTCGAGGCGAAGTCACCGCTGCGTCCGTACGTCGGCCTCGGCCTGACCTACGCGATCTTCTTCGACGAGACCGCCAACGGAACGCTCACCGGGCTCACGAACCCCGGCGCCGTCGGCACCACGATGAAGATCAAGGACCGCTTCGGCCTTACGCCGCAGGTGGGCGTGACCTACGCCATCGATGACAAGTGGTTCGTCGAAGGCATGCTCGCCAAGAGCCTGCTGAAGACCACGACGACGCTGAGCACCGGCCAGAGCATCGAGACGAAGCTCGATCCGTGGACCGTCGGCCTGTACGTGGGCTGGAAGTACTGATCCGGCGTCCGCCGCATCCGTGCCTGCCGAAGGCCACCCGCGAGGGTGGCCTTTTTCATGTGCGGCGGTCGGTCCTCACCGGAACCACCACCAAGCCGCGGCTCCGCCGATCACCGCGATCCACACGAGCACGATCACCACGGCGCCCGTGCGGCTCACGGGTCGTCCCCGACGCTCCGCGAGCCACGCCGCCGCCTGACGCCGGCAGTCCGCGAGCACGGCCGGTGGCAGCAGGCGCAACGCGAGCCACATCAGCGCGGGCAGCAGCAGCACGTCGTCGACGTAGCCCAGCACCGGGATGAAATCGGGGATCAGGTCGATGGGGCTGAGCGCATAGGCCACGGCCACCGCGCACAGGACCTTCGGCACGCGCGGCGTGCCGGGATGGCGCGCCGCGAACCACAGCGCGACGGCGTCGGACTTGATGCGACGCGCCCAATGGCGCAGGACCTCACGGATCGGCATGGCCGGGAGCGTGCCCGAAATGCAAACAGCCCGTCACCTTGCGATGACGGGCTGCTGCGCTTATTTTGGTTGCGGGGGCTGGATTTGAACCAACGACCTTTGGGTTATGAGCCCAACGAGCTACCAGACTGCTCCACCCCGCGACTGAGCCTGCTAGTTTAGCACCGTTTAGCGTCGGTGTCACACATTCATTTGAAGAATCGTCGACGGGTCAGCACGAGCGCCAAGTAGTAGCCTCCGGCCGCATAGGCACAGAGCACCAGCGCCGGCACGAGCGGCTGCGCCGGCAGCTCGCCGATGATCAGCGGGCGCACGAGGCTCACCGCGTGCGTGAGCGGCAACACCTGGGCCAGCCACTGCAGCACGGTGGGCATCTGCTCGATGGGGAAGTACACGCCCGACAGGAAGGTCATGGGCGTCATCACGAGCGTGAAGTAGTACGTGAAGAAGTCGTACCCGCGGGCCAGCGCGTTGAACACGAGCGCGATGGCCGCGAACGTGAGGCCCACGAGCCACAGCACCGGCAGCGCGAGCAGCATCGTGGGCTCGCGGCTGATGCCGATCACGAACAGCACGACCAGGATCGCTGCCACCGTGAACATCGACTTGATGGACGCCCACAGCAGTTCGGCGAACACGATGTCGTCGAGCGCGATGGGGGCGTTCATGATGCTCTCCCACGTCTTCTGCACCTCCATGCGGGAGTACGCGGAATAGAGGCCCTCGAACGTGGCCGCCAGCGCGCAGCTCACGGCGATGCTGCCCGAGGCGAGGTACAGGATGTAGGGCAGCCCCTGCACCTTGCCGATCATCGAACCGAGGCCGTAGCCGAAGGCCACCAGCGTGATCAGCGGCTCGGCGATGTTGCCGATGACACTCGGCACCGCGAGCTTCTTCCAGACGAGCAGGTTGCGCAGCACCACGGGCCAGAAGCCACGGGTGAGGCGCGGGGTGGCGTACATCGAGATCAGCATGGGTCTTCCGTCGGTCGTTCAGTCGTCGCGGATCTGGCGGCCGGTGAGCTTGAGGAACAGGTCCTCGAGGTTGGCCGGGCGGTGCAGCACGCGCAGGGTCTTGAGCGGCGCGAGCGCCTGCAGCAGCGGGTCGGGGTCGGTCGTGTAGAAGAACACGGTTTCGCCGCGCTTCTCGATGCGCTGGGCCCACGCGGCATGCGTGGCCGCGGTGTCGAGCGCGCCGTCGCCGTACACCTCCACCACGTCGCTCTCGAGATGCTCCGCGATCAGCCCGCGCGGCGTGCCCTCGGCGATCTTGCGGCCGTGGTCGAGCACCAGCAGGCGGTCGCACAGCCGCTCGGCCTCGTCCATGAAGTGCGTGGTGAGCAGGATGGACTTGCCCTGTTGCAGCAGGTTCTGCAGCCGTTCCCACATCACGTGCCGGGCCTGCGGGTCGAGGCCCGTGGTGGGTTCGTCGAGCAGCAGCAGCTGCGGGTCGTTGATCAGCGCGCGGCCGAGGCTCAGGCGGCGCTTCATGCCACCCGACAGTTCACCGGGCCGCGCGTTCGCCTTCGACTGCAGCGCGGCGAACTCGAGCAGCTTCGGGATGCGTTCGTCGATGGTCTGGTGCGACAGCCCGAAGTAACGGCCGTACACCCGCAGGTTCTCGGCGCAGGTGAAGTCGGGGTCGAGGCTGTCGAACTGCGTGACCACGCCCATGCGCTTCTTCGCCTCGCGCACCTGCTGCGGAATCGGCAGGCCGAAAGCCTCGATCTGGCCGCCGTCGGGGCCCACGAGGCCGAGGCACATGCGGATGGTGGTGGTCTTGCCGGCGCCGTTGGGGCCGATCACGCCGAGGCATTCGCCGGGCTGGATCTCGAGCGACAGGTCGTTGACGACGGTGTTGTCGCCGAAGGCCTTGCGCAGGTTGCTGATGCGGAAGATCGGGGTGGGCATGGGGAGGCAGTGTGCCAAAGGATTCCTCAGCCCGTCACCGGGGACGGGTTAGTCCTCACGACAAGCCGTGTCGTGCCCCAAAAGCAAAAGGGCCAGCAGCTGCTGGCCCTTCGGCGGATCGGTCGATCGAGTGGATTACTCGGCCGACGTGTCTTCGGCGGCTTCGGTGGGTTCCGGACGGTCCACCAGTTCGACGAAGGCCATGGGCGCGTTGTCGCCGACGCGGAAGCCCATCTTCAGGATGCGGGTGTAGCCGCCCGGACGCGCCTTGTAGCGCGGGCCCAGTTCGTTGAAGAGCTTCGTGACGACGTCGCGGTCACGGGTGCGGTCGAAGGCCAGGCGGCGGTTCGCCAGCGTGGGTTCCTTGGCCAGCGTGATCAGCGGCTCGACGACGCGGCGCAGTTCCTTGGCCTTGGGGACCGTGGTCTTGATCGCTTCGTGCGTCAGCAGCGAGTTGGTCATGTTGCGCAGCATTGCCAGGCGGTGCGACGAGGTGCGGTTCAGCTTGCGGAGGCCATTACGGTGGCGCATGGTGCATTTCCTTTTGAGTTTGAGACCGGCAGCCGTGTCAGGTACTGCCGGGGCACCGGGTGGCTTGCGGCCACCCAGGGGGTCGGACCCGCTGTCGCGGGCCCGGAGGAGCGATTATCGCTTGTCGAGACCTTGCGGCGGCCAGTTCTCGAGGCGGGCGCCCAGGGTCAGGCCACGGGAGGCCAGAACTTCCTTGATCTCGTTCAGCGACTTGCGGCCGAGGTTCGGCGTCTTCAGGAGTTCGGTCTCGGTGCGCTGGATCAGGTCGCCGATGTAGTAGATGTTCTCGGCCTTCAGGCAGTTGGCCGAACGCACCGTCAGTTCGAGCTCGTCGACCGGACGCAGCAGGATCGGGTCGAACTGCGTGCTGCGCTGCGCCGGCTGGTCGAAGGCGGCGATCTCGCTGCCTTCCAGCTGGGCGAACACGGCGAGCTGTTCGACGAGGATCTTGGCCGAGGCACGGATGGCTTCTTCCGGCGTGATGGCGCCGTTGGTCGCGATTTCCATGACCAGCTTGTCCAGGTCGGTACGCTGTTCCACACGGGCGCTTTCGACCGTGTAGCTCACGCGCGAGACCGGCGAGAACGAGGCGTCGAGGACGATGCGGCCGATCGACTTGGTCGGCTCGTCGCCGTAGCGGCGCATGTTGCCCGGCACGTAGCCACGGCCCTTCTCGACCTTGATCTGCATGTCGAGCTTGCCACCCTGGGCCAGGTGAGCGATCACGTGGTCGGGGTTGATGATCTCGACGTCGTGCGGCGTCTGGATGTCGCCGGCGGTGATCGGGCCTTCGCCTTCCTTGCGGAGCACCAGCGTCACTTCGTCGCGGTTGTGCAGACGGAACACCACGCCCTTCAGGTTCAGCATGATGTGGACCACGTCTTCCTGCACACCGTCAACGGTGGAGTACTCGTGGAGCACACCGGCGATGGTGACTTCCGTGGGCGCATACCCGACCATCGACGACAGCAGCACGCGACGCAGCGCGTTGCCGAGCGTGTGACCATAGCCGCGTTCGAAGGGCTCGAGCGTGACCTTGGCGCGGTTGCCGCCGAGCGGCTCCACATTGATGGCTTTGGGTTTGAGCAAGTTTGTTTGCATGAGGTCTTTCTTTCAATACCCTCGGCTCGTTACACCGATAAGGCTGAGGGACCAACCGGAGCGGCTGGAACCGCCACCGAACGAGGAAAACAAAGTCGGCCGCGACCGGTTGCCCCAGAGGGCAACCAGAACGCGGCCAGCGCTTGGATCAGCGCGAATACAGTTCGACGATCAGGGCTTCCTTGACGTCGGAGGCGAACTCGTCGCGGTCCGGCGTCTTCTTGAACGTGCCTTCGAGCTTCGAGGCATCGACCTGAACCCACGACGGCATGCCTTGCGATTCGGCGAGCTTCACCGAGTCGGCGATGCGCAGCTGCTTCTTCGCCTTTTCACGCACGGCCACCACGTCGCCGACCTTCACCTGGTACGAAGCGATGTTGACGACCTGGCCGTTCACGGTGATCGCCTTGTGCGACACCAGCTGACGACCTTCGGCGCGCGTGGAGCCGAAGCCCATGCGGTAGACGACGTTGTCGAGGCGCGATTCCAGCAGCGTCAGCAGCATGGCGCCGGTGTTGCCGCGGCGACGCTCGGCTTCGGCGAAGTAGCGGCGGAACTGACGTTCCAGCACGCCGTACATGCGCTTGACCTTCTGCTTCTCACGCAGTTGGAGACCGAAGTCGGAGGTGCGCGAACCGGAAGTGCGGCCATGCTGGCCGGGCTTCGCTTCGAACTTGACCTTGTCGCCGATGGGGCGGCGGGCGCTCTTCAGGAAGAGGTCGGTGCCTTCGCGGCGGGCGAGTTTGCCAGTGGGGCCGAGATAACGTGCCACGTGATTTCCTTTTTCAATCTGACGCGTGCCCCCGGTGGACGGGACGGCTCGCGCGAGTCTGGCGCGTGTTGTTGTGGTCGCTCAGACGGTGGGCTTAGTGAAACCTTTCGGCTTCAACAGAACCGCCGGCAAGCACACGAGGTGATTGCCGGCGAAGGGAAGAACTGATCGATTCGATCAGCTGCAACCGTCAGATGCGACGACGCTTCTGGGGACGGCAGCCGTTGTGCGGAACCGGGGTCACGTCCGAGATCGAGTTGATCCGGATGCCCAGCGACGCCAGGGCGCGAACCGACGACTCGCGACCCGGGCCCGGGCCCTTGATCTTGACGTCGAGGTTCTTGATGCCTTGCTCTTGAGCGGCACGGCCGGCCACTTCGGCAGCCACCTGGGCGGCGAAGGGGGTCGACTTGCGCGAGCCCTTGAAGCCTTGGCCACCGCTGGAGGCCCACGACAGGGCGCCGCCTTGGCGGTCGGTGATCGTGATGATCGTGTTGTTGAACGACGCGTGGACGTGCGCAATGCCGTCGGCAACGTTCTTGCGGACTTTCTTGCGGACGCGTTGAGCGGCGGTGTTCGGTGCTTTAGCCATATCGACCTTCTCTCAAATCACTTCTTGACCACGCCGGACTTGCGCGGACCCTTGCGGGTGCGGGCATTCGTCTTCGTGCGTTGGCCACGAACGGGCAGGCCACGGCGGTGGCGGAAACCACGGTAGCAACCGAGGTCCATCAGGCGCTTGATGTTGATGGACATCTCGCGGCGCAGGTCGCCCTCGATCGTCATGCGACCGATTTCTTCACGGATCTTTTCCAGATCAGCGTCCGTGAGGTCCTTGACCTTGCGATCGAACGGGACGCCACATTCGGTGCAGATCTTCTGCGCCGTGGTGCGGCCAATCCCGTAGATGGCGGTCAGGCCGATCTCGGTGTGCTTCTGGGGCGGAATGTTGATACCAGCAATACGTGCCATGTGCGTCCTCTATTCTTCGCGATGTCGAAGGCGATCAGCCTTGGCGCTGCTTGTGGCGCGGATCCGTACAGATCACGCGGACCACACCCTTGCGACGGATAACCTTGCAGTTCCGGCACATCTTTTTGACCGATGCAGCAACTTTCATGCTCTTCTCCTAGGCCTTCTTCAGACCGTCTTCAACAATTCAATACTTCGTGATCCGCAGGCGGCGAGCCCGCTCGGACCACCTGGGGGCTCACTTCGCCCGAAACACAATGCGCGCCCGACTCAGATCGTAAGGCGTCAGCTCGACAGTGACCTTGTCCCCGGGGAGGATCCGGATGTAGTGCATCCGCATCTTTCCGGAGATATGACCGAGCACGATGTGCCCGTTCTCCAACTTCACGCGAAACGTAGCGTTGGGAAGATTCTCGAGAATCTCGCCCTGCATCTGGATGACGTCGTCTTTCGCCATGCGCTTCTGCTTCGTTGTCTTCGATCCGCTGTCCAGCTGTGTCGTCCGAGGCCCTCGCCTCAGCTCGACTTGAAACTTGCCTTCTTCAGCAACGACTCGTACTGCTGACTCATCACGTACGACTGGACCTGCGCCCAGAAGTCCATCGTCACGACCACCAGGATCAGCAACGAGGTGCCACCGAAGTAGAACGGGACGTTGTACTTCAGCACCAGGAACTCCGGCAGCAGACAGACTGCCGTGATGTACACCGCACCCGCCAGCGTCAGGCGAGACAGGATGCGGTCGATGTGACGAGCCGTCTGGTCACCCGGACGGATGCCCGGAATGAACGCGCCGCTCTTCTTCAGGTTGTCCGCCGTCTCACGGCTGTTGAACACCAGCGCCGTGTAGAAGAAGCAGAAGAAAACGATGGCCGCGGCGTACAGCATCACGTAGATCGGCTGACCCGGGGACAGCGCACCGGCGATGTCCTTCAGCCAGCGCAGGCTGTCGCCCGTGGCGAACCAACCCACGGCGGTGGCCGGCAGCAGGATGATCGACGACGCGAAGATCGGCGGGATCACACCGGCCATGTTCAGCTTCAGGGGCAGGTGCGACGACTGACCGCCATACACCTTGTTGCCCACCTGGCGCTTCGCATAGTTCACGAGGATCTTGCGCTGACCACGTTCGACGTACACCACGGCGAAGGTCACGGCGAGCACCAGCACGACGATGAACAGGAACACCGGCGAGCTCATCGCCCCCGTGCGCACCAGCTCGAACAGACCGCCGATGGCGCCCGGCAGACCCGCGGCGATGCCGCCGAAGATCAGGATCGAGATGCCGTTGCCCAGGCCACGCTCGGTGATCTGCTCACCCAGCCACATCAGGAACATCGTGCCGGCCACCAGGCTGACCACCGCGGTGACGCGGAAGCCGAAGCCCGGGTTGATCACCAGGCCTGCCGAGCTCTCGAGTGCGAGCGCGATGCTCAGCGACTGGAAGAGCGCGAGGGCCAGCGTGCCGTAGCGCGTGTACTTCGTGATCTTGCGACGACCGGCTTCGCCTTCCTTCTTCAGCGCCTCGATGCTGGGCACGACGTAGCCCATCAGCTGCATGATGATCGACGCCGAGATGTACGGCATGATCCCCAGTGCGAAGACGGTGAAGCGGGACAGCGCGCCGCCCGAGAACACGTTCAGCAGGCTCAGGATGCCGCCCTGCTGCCCCTTGAACATCTGCTGCAGCGCGACCGGATCGATGCCGGGCACCGGGATGTGCGCACCGATGCGATACACCACCAGCGCGAGCAGCAAGAACACAAGCCGACGACGCAGGTCGCCGAACTTGCCACTCTTGGCCAGCTGATTCGGGTTGGTTGCCACTGAGACGTGTCCTGTGGGTGCGAAGTATTAAGCCAGCGAGCCGCCGACGGCCTCGATGGCCGCCTTCGCGCCTGCCGTGGCGCCGATGCCCTTGAGCACGACCTTCTTGGTCAGTTCACCGGTCTTGATGACCTTGACGACCTTGGCGATCTCGCCCACGAGCTTCGACTGCTTCAGCGCGAGCAGGTCGACTTCGTCGAGGCCCAGCGCTTCCAGGTCGGCCAGCGTGATTTCAGCGTTGTACTTGAGCGAAGCCGACTTGAAGCCGCGCTTCGGCAGGCGACGCTGCAGCGGCATCTGGCCGCCTTCGAAGCCGACCTTGTGGTAGCCACCGGCACGCGACTTCTGACCCTTGTGGCCGCGACCCGCGGTCTTGCCCAGGCCCGAACCGATACCGCGACCGACGCGACGCTTGGCGTGCTTGGCGCCAGCGGCCGGCTTGATGGTGTTGAGTTCCATGTTCTTCTCTCCGCTCAGAGCACTTTGACCAGGTACGAGACCTTGTTGATCATGCCGCGAACCGACGGCGTGTCTTCGAGTTCAGATTCGCTGTTGAGCTTGCGCAGGCCCAGACCACGCACCGTGGCACGGTGCGATTCGCGGGTGCCGGCGATGCTGCGGACCAGCTTGATCTTCAGGGTGGCGCCGCTCTTGGCGGTTTGTTTGTCAGTCATTGCAATTCTCCGGACGGACCGCTCAGCCGATGATTTCTTCGACCGTCAGACCCACGCTTGCGGCGATTTCAGCCGGCGTGTGCGTGTTCTTCAGCGCGTTCAGCGTGGCGCGAACGAGGTTGTACGGGTTCGGCGAACCGAGGCTCTTGCAGACGATGTCGGTGACGCCCATCACTTCGAAGACAGCGCGCATCGGGCCGCCGGCGATGATGCCGGTACCTTCGGGAGCGGGCATCATGAGGACGTGCGAGGCGCCGTGCTCACCGACCACCTTGTGGTGGATGGTGCCGTTCTTCAGCGAGACCTTGACCAGGTTGCGGCGAGCCGATTCCATGGCCTTCTGCACGGCCACCGGAACTTCCTTCGCCTTGCCCTTGCCCATGCCGATGCGGCCGTCACCGTCGCCCACGACGGTCAGTGCAGCGAAGCTCAGCGTGCGGCCGCCCTTCACCACCTTCGTGACGCGGTTCACCGCGATCATCTTTTCCTTCAGGCCGTCGTCATTGCCTTCGGTCTGAGCACGGGGTTGAAACTTTGCCATTTCGAATTCCTTTAGAACTGCAGACCGGCTTCACGGGCTGCGTCGGCCAGGGCCTTGACGCGGCCGTGGTACGCGAAGCCAGCGCGGTCGAACGCGACCTTCTCGACGCCGGCGGCCTTCGCCTTCTCGGCGATGCGCTTGCCGATCAGGGCAGCGGCGGCCACGTTGCCACCCTTGCCGGCCAGTTCCTTGCGGACGTCGGCTTCGGCGGTGGAGGCGCTGGCCAGCACGCGCGCGCCGTCATCGGAGATGACGCTGGCGTAGATGTGCAGGTTCGTGCGGAAGATCGACAGGCGGACCACGCGTTGCTTGGCAATGCGGGCACGGGTCTGGCGGGAGCGGCGAACGCGCTGATCTTTTTTGTTCAACATGTCATGCGCTCCTTACTTCTTCTTGGTCTCTTTGATCACGACCTTTTCATCCGCGTAGCGGATGCCCTTGCCCTTGTAGGGCTCGGGAGGACGGATCGCGCGGACCTCGGCGGCGATCTGGCCCACGACCTGACGGTCGGAACCCTTGATCACGATTTCGGTCTGCGTCGGGCAGGCGACGGTCACGCCAGCGGGCATGTCCTTGGCCACCGGGTGCGAGAAACCGATCTGCAGGTTCAGCTTCGAACCGGCGGCGGCGGCGCGGAAGCCCACGCCGACCAGCGTCAGCTTCTTCTCGAAGCCCTTGCTCACGCCGTTGACCATGTTGGCCACCAGCGCGCGGTACGTGCCCGACAGCGCGTCGGCTTCGACCGACTCGTTCGCCGGAGCGAACTGCAGCTTGCCGCCTTCGTTCTTGACCGTGACTTGCGGGTTCACCGGACGCACGAGCGTACCGAGAGCACCCTTCACACTGATTTGTTCAGCCGTGATCGCGACATCCACGCCTTGCGGCAGGGCGATCGGCATTTTTCCTACGCGGGACATTCTTTCTACCCCTTCCTTAGGCGACGTAGCAAAGCACTTCGCCGCCGATGCCGGCTTGGCGCGCCTTGCGGTCGGTCATCACGCCCTTCGGCGTGGTGACGATGGCCACACCCAGACCGTTCATCACGTTCGGAATGTCGTGGCGGCCCTTGTAGATGCGCAGGCCGGGACGGCTCACGCGCTCGATGCGCTCGATCACCGGACGGCCGGCGTAGTACTTCAGCGCGACTTCGAGTTCCGGCTTGGTCGACTCGCCGCGGACGGCGAAGTTCTCGATGTAACCCTCGTCCTTCAGGACTTGGGCGATGGCCACCTTCAGCTTCGACGACGGCAGACGCACGGTGGCCTTCTGGACCATTTGTGCGTTGCGGATGCGGGTCAGCATATCGGCGATAGGATCACTCATGCTCATACGGATATCTCCTGATCGTCGTGCCGATTACCAGCTGGCCTTGACAACACCCGGGATGTCGCCCTTGAAGGCGAGTTCACGGATCTTGTTGCGGGCCAGGCCGAACTTGCGGAACGTGCCGCGGGGACGGCCCGTCAGCTCGCAGCGGTTGCGCTGGCGGGTGGGGTACGCATTGCGGGGCAGCTTCTGCAGCTCGAGACGGGCGGCATAACGCTCTTCGTCCGACTTCTTGGCATCGTTCGCGATGCCCTTCAGTTCGGCGTACTTCTTGGCGTACTTGGCGACGAGCGCGGCGCGCTTCTCTTCGCGCTGAATGAGGGAAGTTTTAGCCATGGGCTGCCTCAGTTCTTGAACGGGAATTTGAAGGCGGCGAGCAGTGCCTTGCACTCCTCGTCGTTCTTCGCCGACGTCGTGATGCTGATGTTCAGACCACGCAGCGCATCCACCTTGTCGTATTCGATTTCGGGGAAGATGATCTGTTCTTTGACGCCGATGTTGTAGTTGCCACGGCCGTCGAACGAACGACCGGAGATGCCGCGGAAGTCGCGGACGCGCGGCAGGGCGATCGTCACGAAGCGGTCCAGGAATTCGTACATCTGGACGCCACGCAGCGTGACCATGCAGCCGATGGGCACGCCGTCACGGATCTTGAAGCCGGCGATGGCCTTCTTCGACTTGGTGACCACGGGCTTCTGGCCGGCGATCTTGGTCAGGTCGCTCACGGCGTGTTCCATGACCTTCTTGTCCGACACCGCCTCGCTCACACCCATGTTGAGCGTGATCTTGGTCAGGCGCGGCACTTCCATGCTGGATTTGTAGCCGAACTTCGCGGTGAGGTCGGCCACCACCTTTTCGCGGTAGAACTGTTGCAGACGAGCCATGACGGACCTCTTATGCCTTGATTTCTTCGCCGCTAGACTTGAAGACGCGAACCGCCTTCTCCTTCGTCTTGCGGGACTGCTGCTCGCTCTCGCTCAGCAGCTTGAAGCCGACGCGGTCGGCCTTGCCGGTCGCCGCGTTGTAGATGGCGACGTTCGACTGGTGGATGGAGAGGGTCTTGTCGACCACACCACCCGTCGTACCCTTCATGGGGTTCGGCTTGACGTGTTTCTTCACGACGTTCACGCCCTCGACGACGATGCGATCTTCGTCGATGCGCTGCACGACTGCGCCGCGCTTGCCTTTGTCGCGACCCGTCAACACGATGACTTGGTCGCCTTTGCGAATCTTGTTCATAAGCTGTCCTTCAACCGGCTCGATGCTGACCTGTGGGCCCGGCGAATTAGAGAACCTCGGGGGCCAGCGACACGATCTTCATGAAGCGCTCGGTACGCAGTTCACGCGTGACCGGGCCGAAGATGCGGGTGCCGATGGGTTCGAGCTTGGCGTTGAGCAGCACGGCGGCATTGCCGTCGAACTTCACCAGCGAACCGTCTTGGCGACGGACGCCCTTGGCCGTACGCACGACCACGGCGCTGTAGATCTCGCCCTTCTTGACGCGACCACGCGGCGCAGCTTCTTTGATGCTGACCTTGATGACGTCGCCAATACCGGCGTAACGACGCTTGGAACCGCCGAGCACCTTGATGCACATGACGGACTTCGCACCAGTGTTGTCCGCGACGTCAAGCCGCGATTGCATTTGAATCATGTTCAGTCCCCAACTTGGCCACAAACGCTTCCATGACCACCATGGAAGCCGCTGCGATCAGTCTTGGGCCCGTCAGATCACCTCGAGGAGGATCACTGTTTGGGCGGAGCCGACGCCGACATGCACCGTTAGCAGGGCAGGCAGAGCAGCCCAACTGATGCAGCCGGAAATTCGGCGAAGCTTTGGATTGTGCATCGGGCAGAAGGACATGTCAACAGTCTTTCTCGCCCGATTGCGAAAACAGGGCGCCGGCATGGGCGCCCTGCCCGGCCTGGCCACCATCGCCAGGCCTCGGGGCCGGATCAGCCCTTGAGCTGCGCGGCCTGCTTGAGCAGCGTGTCGGCGTCGCTCACCTCGAACTTGCCGGGGGCCTCGATGTTCAGGGAACGCACGACGCCGTCCTGCACGAGCATCGAGTAGCGCTGCGAGCGCACGCCCATGCCGCGGGCGGTCAGGTCGAGCGTGAGGCCGGTGGCCTTCGTGAATTCGGCGCTGCCGTCGGCCATCATGCGCACGGCGTCGGCGGTCTTCTGCTCGCGGCCCCAGGCGCCCATGACGAACGCGTCGTTCACCGAGACGCACCAGACCTCGTCGACGCCGGCGGCCTTCAGCTCGGCCGCGCGCTTCACGTAACCCGGCACGTGCTGCGCCGAGCAGGTGGGCGTGAACGCGCCGGGCAGCGCGAAGATCGCGACCGTCTTGCCGGCCGTGGCCTTTTCGATGTCGAAGCTGTTGGGGCCCAGCGAGCACCCGTTGCCCTCGACTTCGATGAATTCCTGCAGTGCCCCTGCGGGCAGCTTGTCGCCAACTTTCAACATGGTGCTCTCTCCTGAACCGGTGCAATGAAAAACGGCCGGCCACCGATGACTCGGTGAACCGACCGTGATGATGCCTCGTGCCGCGGAAACCCTCCGGAGAGGTTTCCCGCAGGCCGGGCGTCGATCAGACCTCGCGGGCCTTCTCGACCAGACGGGTGACCGTCCAGGCCTTGGTCTTCGAGATCGGACGGCATTCCGAGATCTCGACGACGTCGCCCATCTTGTACTCGTCCTTCTCGTCGTGCGCGTGGTACTTGCTGGTCTTGGCAACGATCTTGCCGTACAGCTCGTGCTTCGTGCGACGCTCGACGAGCACCGTGATCGACTTGCTGCGCTTGTCGCTCACGACGCGGCCGATGAGGGTGCGCGTGTTCTTCTGGGTGGCTTCCGTGGCGCTCATTTCGCGGCCTCCTTCTTCTTCTGAGCCAGGATGGTCTTGGCGCGCGCGATGTCACGGCGGGTGTTGCCGAGCGTCGTGTGGTTGGTCAGCTGCTGCGTGGCCTTCTGCATGCGCAGGCCGAAGTGGGCCTTCAGGAGGTCGGCGACCTCCTTCTCGAGACCAGCGACGTCCTTGGCGCGGAGTTCAGATGCTTTCATGTCGTTCTCCGTGCGGGCTCAAGCGCCCACCTGGCGGGACACGAAGGTGGTGCTCAGCGGCAGCTTGGCCGAAGCCAGCTTGAACGCTTCGCGGGCCAGCTCTTCAGGCACGCCGTTGATTTCGTAGAGCACCTTGCCCGGCTGGATTTCAGCCACGTAGTACTCGGGGTTGCCCTTGCCGTTACCCATCCGGACTTCGGCGGGCTTCTGCGAGATGGGCTTGTCCGGGAAGATGCGGATGAAGATGCGGCCACCGCGCTTGATGTGACGCGAGATCGCCCGACGAGCGGCTTCGATCTGGCGAGCGGTGATGCGGCCGCGCTCCGTGGCCTTCAGGCCGAAGTCACCGAACGACACTGCGGCGCCACGGGTGGCGACGCCGGTGTTACGGCCCTTCTGTTCCTTGCGGTATTTTCTGCGTGCGGGTTGCAGCATGCTTATTCTCCTTTGCCTTCGCCGCCAGCGGCTGCGTCAGGGCCCGGGGCCTTGCGCACGCGCTTCACGGCGGCGGTCTTCGCGCCATCACCAGCCGGAGCGGCGGCTGCCGGAGCAGCGCCGTCACGGGGACCACGGTCGCCACCCGGGCGGCCACGGCCACCCGGAGCGCCCGGACGGTCACCAGGACGCGCATTGCGGCGCGGACGGCGATCATCCTCGGCACCCGGCGGGGTGGTGATCGCGGGCGCTTCGCCGTTGGCGAGGCGGTCACCGCGATAGACCCAGCACTTCACGCCGATGATGCCGTAGGTCGTCTTGGCTTCGGAGAAGCCATAGTCGATGTCGGCCTTCAGCGTGTGGAGGGGCACGCGACCTTCGCGGTACCACTCGCAACGTGCGATTTCGATGCCGTTCAGGCGGCCCGACGACATCAGCTTGATGCCTTGGGCGCCCAGGCGCATCGCGTTCTGCATGGCGCGCTTCATCGCGCGGCGGAACATGATGCGCTTTTCCAGCTGCTGCGTGATGCTGTCGGCGATCAGCTGTGCATCGACTTCAGGCTTGCGCACTTCTTCGATGTTCACAGCGACCGGCACGCCGAGGCGGCGGGTCAGTTCGGCCTTCAGGTTCTCGATGTCCTCGCCCTTCTTGCCGATCACGACGCCCGGACGAGCCGAGAAGATCGTGATGCGCGCGTTCTTGGCGGGGCGCTCGATCAGGATGCGCGAGACGGCCGCGCTCTTGAGCTTGGCCTTCAGGTACTCGCGAACCTTCAGGTCTTCGGCCAGCATGGTGGCGAAGTTGGCGTTCGACGCATACCAGCGCGACGCCCAGTTGCGCGTCACTGGCAGGCGGAAGCCGGTGGGGTGAATCTTTTGTCCCATGGTGCGATGCGCCTCAGTTGCCGACAGTGATGTAGATGTGGGCGGTGGGCTTGCTGATGCGGTTGCCGCGGCCCTTGGCGCGCGCGGAGAAACGCTTCAGCGTGGCACCTTGCTCCACAAAGATCGTCTTGACCTTGAGCTCGTCGATGTCAGCGCCATCGTTGTGCTCGGCGTTGGCGATCGCGGACTCGAGGGCCTTCTTGATGATGCCGGCAGCCTTCTTGGGGGTGAACGTCAGGATGTTGAGCGCCTGGTCCACCTTCTTGCCGCGGACCAGGTCAGCCACCAGCCGACCCTTGTCGGCAGAGAGGCGGACGCCGCGAACGATTGAACGGGTTTCCATCGTCATTCCTTATTTCTTGGCCTTCTTGTCGGCCGGGTGCCCCTTGAACGTGCGCGTGAGCGCAAATTCGCCGAGCTTGTGGCCAACCATCTGGTCGGTGACATACACGGGGACGTGCTGCTTGCCGTTGTGCACGGCAATCGTCACACCGATGAAATCCGGAAGGATGGTCGAACGACGCGACCAGGTCTTGATCGGCTTCTTGTCCTTCGTGGCGACAGCCTTCTCGACCTTGGCCTGAAGGTGATGGTCGACGAACGGACCTTTTTTGAGCGAACGGGTCATTGTGGCGGCCCCTTACTTCTTGCGACGCGAAACGATGAACGTCTGCGTGCGCTTGTTGTTGCGAGTGCGGTAGCCCTTGGTGAGGGTGTTCCACGGCGACACAGGCGCCTGGCCCTCGCCGGTACGGCCTTCACCACCACCGTGCGGGTGATCCACCGGGTTCATGGCGACGCCACGGACCGTCGGGCGGATGCCCTTCCAACGGATCGCACCGGCCTTGCCGTACTGGCGCAGGCTGTGCTCTTCGTTCGACACTTCGCCGATCGTGGCGCGGCAGTCGATGTGGATCTTGCGCACTTCACCCGAGCGCAGGCGAACCTGCGCGTACGTGCCTTCACGGGCCAGCAGCGTGGTCGACGTACCCGCCGAACGCGCGATCTGGGCACCCTTGCCGGGCAGCAGCTCGATGCAGTGGATGATCGAACCCACCGGGATGTTGCGGATCGGCAGCGTGTTGCCGGCCTTGATCGGCGCTTCGGCGCCGCTCAGGACGGTGGAACCCACTTCAAGACCGCGCGGGGCGATGATGTAGCGGCGCTCGCCGTCGGCGTAGCACACCAGCGCGATGTGCGCCGTGCGGTTCGGGTCGTACTCGATGCGTTCGACCTTCGCGGGGATGCCATCCTTGTTGCGCACGAAGTCGACGACACGGTAGTGGTGCTTGTGACCACCGCCCTTGTGACGGATCGTGATATGGCCGTTGTTGTTGCGGCCGGCGTGCTGGAACTGCGGCTCCAGCAGCGACGCTTCAGGCTTGCCCTTGTGGAGGTGCTTGTGCACCACCTTCACCACGGCACGGCGGCCGGGCGACGTCGGTTTGACTTTGATGACGGCCATTACGCGGCCTCCCCGGAGAAGTTGAGCTCCTGGCCAGCCTTCAGCGACACGTACGCCTTCTTGACGTGGTCGCGGCGGCCGATGGAACGGCCGAAGCGCTTGACCTTGCCCTTTTGCACGACGGTCTGGACCGACTCGACTTCAACCTTGAACAGCAGTTCAACGGCGGCCTTGATTTCAGGCTTGGTCGCGTCGCGCAGAACCTTGAACAACACCTGGTTGTTCTTTTCGGCAACGGAAGTGGCTTTTTCGGAAACGATCGGCGCCACCAGCACCTGGGCCAGACGGCCCTCATCATGCTTCACGGTGCTCATCCCAGCATCTCCTTGAGTTGCTCGATCGCACCCTTCGTCACGAGCACCTTCTTGAAGTGCACGAGCGACAGCGGATCAGCGTAGCGCGGCTCGACAACGAGGACGTTGGCGAGGTTGCGCGAAGCCAGCAGCAGGTTGTCGTCGAGCTGGTCGGCGATGACCAGCACGGATTCGAGGCCCATGGCCTTGAACTTGGCAGCCAGCAGCTTGGTCTTCGGGGCATCGATCGTCAGCGAGTCGACGACGGCCAGGCGGCCTTCGCGAGCGAGCTGCGAGAAGATCGCGGCCATGCCGGCGCGGTACATCTTCTTGTTGATCTTCTGCGTGAAGTTCTCGTCGGGCATGTTCGGGAAGATCCGACCACCCCCGCGCCACAGCGGCGACGACGACATACCGGCACGAGCGCGGCCCGTGCCCTTTTGACGCCACGGCTTCTTCGTGGTGTGCTTGACTTGTTCGCGGTCCTTCTGGGCGCGCGTGCCTTGGCGAGCGTTCGCCTGGTACGCAACGACGACCTGGTGGACCAGCGCTTCGTTGTAATCACGGCCGAACACGGTGTCCGGCGCGTCGACCTTCGACGAAGCCTGACCTTGTTCGTTCAGGAGCTCGAGCTGCATCAGTTGGCTCCTTCTTTCTTGGCCTTGACCTTCACCGCGGGGCTGACGACCACGTGGCCGTTCTTGGCACCCGGCACGGCGCCGCGCACCAGCAGCAGCTGGCGGGCTTCGTCGATGCGGACGATGTCGAGGTTCTGGATGGTCTTGGTCACGTCACCGCGGTGGCCGGACATCTTCTTGCCCGGGAACACGCGACCCGGATCCTGCGCCATCGAGATCGAGCCCGGCACGTTGTGCGAACGGCTGTTGCCGTGCGACGCGCGCTGCGAGCCGAAGTTGTGGCGCTTGATCGTGCCGGTGAAGCCCTTGCCGATCGAGGTGCCCTGCACGTCGACGAGCTGGCCCACGGCGAACGTGGTCACGGGGATCTGGGCGCCGGGCTTGAAGCCAGCGGCGACATCAGCGGCGACACGGAACTCCTTCAGGAGTTCGCCAGCTTCGACACCCGCCTTGGCGAGGTGGCCGGCTTCCGGCTTGCTGACGCGGGATGCCTTGCGGGCACCGAACGCCACCTGGACGGCAGCGTAGCCGTCGGTCTCTGCGGTTTTGACCTGGGTCACACGGTTGTTCGACACGTCGAGCACCGTCACGGGCACGGCGTCGCCGTCGTCCGTGAAGATGCGCATCATGCCCACCTTGCGGCCCAGCAATCCGAGGCGATTGCTAAGACTCATGGTTTTTCTCCAGCCCCTTGCGGAGCCTTTGTTTCACATCCCCGACATCGATTGGTCGGGCTGACTTCTTGGCGTACCCCCGGAAGGGAGCCGCCAAATGGGTTTCGCAACCCACGGATTTTCACCCGTGGATGGCGGAAAGCCTGCGAGTGTAGCAGATGAAGCGCGCTTTGCAACGCACCCCACCCGCGGCACGGTATTACTGCAGCTTGATCTCGACGTCGACGCCGGCCGGCAGGTCGAGCTTCATCAGCGCGTCGACCGTCTTGTCGGTCGGATCGACGATGTCCATCAGGCGCTGGTGGGTGCGGATCTCGAACTGGTCGCGCGAGGTCTTGTTGACGTGCGGCGAACGCAGGATGTCGAAGCGCTGCATGCGGGTCGGCAGGGGCACGGGGCCGCGGACGATCGCGCCGGTGCGCTTGGCGGTGTCGACGATTTCCAGGGCCGATTGGTCGATCAGCTTGTAATCGAAGGCCTTCAGGCGGATGCGGATCTTTTGCTTTTGCATGATGTTTCCTTAAAGAGCGATGCGGCCCGCCGGATCGGAGGGCCGCGATGAGAAGGCCTGGGCCCGCGGACTCACCGCGGACCGGGCCCCATCACACAAAGTGGATCAGGCGAGGATCTTGGCAACCACGCCGGCGCCGACGGTGCGGCCGCCTTCACGGATGGCGAAGCGCAGGCCTTCTTCCATCGCGATCGGGGCGATCAGCTTCACGGTGATACTGACGTTGTCGCCAGGCATGACCATTTCCTTGTCGGCCGGCAGCTCCACAGCACCGGTCACGTCCGTCGTGCGGAAGTAGAACTGCGGGCGGTAGTTGTTGAAGAACGGCGTGTGACGGCCACCCTCTTCCTTCGACAGCACGTAGATCTCGGCCGTGAAGTGGGTGTGCGGCTTCACGCTGCCCGGCTTGCACAGCACTTGGCCGCGCTCGACGTCTTCACGCTTCGTGCCGCGCAGCAGGATGCCCACGTTGTCGCCGGCTTGACCTTGGTCCAGCAGCTTGCGGAACATTTCCACGCCCGTGCAGGTCGTCTTCTGCGTGTCGCGGATGCCCACGATCTCGATTTCTTCGCCGACCTTGACGATGCCGCGCTCGACGCGACCCGTCACCACCGTGCCACGACCCGAGATCGAGAACACGTCTTCCACCGGCATCAGGAAGGCGCCGTCAACGGCACGTTCCGGCGTCGGGATGTAGGTGTCCAGCGCTTCGGCCAGCTTCAGGATCGCGCCTTCGCCCAGCTCGCCCTTGTCGCCTTCCATGGCCAGCTTGGCCGAACCCTTGACGATCGGGGTCGTGTCGCCGGGGAAGTCGTACTTGTCCAGAAGCTCGCGCACTTCCATTTCGACCAGCTCGAGCAGCTCGGCGTCGTCGACCATGTCGCACTTGTTCAGGAAGACGATGATGTACGGCACGCCCACTTGGCGGGCCAGCAGGATGTGCTCGCGGGTCTGGGGCATCGGGCCGTCAGCGGCCGAGCACACCAGGATCGCGCCGTCCATCTGGGCGGCACCCGTGATCATGTTCTTCACGTAGTCGGCGTGGCCCGGGCAGTCCACGTGCGCGTAGTGGCGGTTGGCCGTTTCGTACTCGACGTGCGCGGTGTTGATCGTGATGCCACGCGCCTTTTCTTCCGGCGCCGCGTCGATCTGGTCGTACGCCTTGGCTTCGCCGCCGAACTTCGTCGACAGCACCGTCGTGATGGCGGCCGTCAGCGTCGTCTTGCCATGGTCCACGTGACCGATGGTGCCGACGTTGACGTGCGGCTTGGTCCGTTCGAATTTACCTTTTGCCATTTCAGAATCTCCAGATAAAGAGCACTGCCAGTGCGATGTTTAAGGTCTCCGACTCGGTGTTCGTTCGTTCGCCACTGGCAGCGAACGGCACCTGGCCGAAGACCGGCTGGGTCTAGCGTTTCGTCACCCCGGCGAAAGCCGGGGTCCACTGCGGGCAGTGGGTCCCGGCTTTCGCCGGGATGACCGAATGTTTACTTACCGCGGGCGGTGATGATCGCGTCGACCACGTTCTTCGGAGCTTCGCTGTAGTGCTTGAACTCCATCGTGTACGTGGCGCGGCCTTGCGACATCGAGCGCAGCGTGGTCGAGTAGCCGAACATTTCCGACAGCGGAACTTCGGCCTTGATCGACTTGCCGCCGCCAGGGATGTCGTCCATGCCCTGGACCATGCCGCGACGGGACGACAGGTCGCCCATCACGTTGCCGGCGTAGTCTTCCGGCGTTTCCACTTCCACGGCCATCATCGGTTCGAGCATCACCGGCGAGGCGCGGCGGCAGGCTTCCTTGAAGCCCATCGACGCGGCCATCTTGAACGCGTTTTCGTTCGAGTCCACTTCGTGGTACGAACCGAAGGTCAGCGTGACCTTCACGTCCACGACCGGGTAGCCGGCCAGCACGCCGTTCGGCAGGGAGTCTTCGACACCCTTCTTGACCGCGGGGATGAATTCACGGGGAACCACACCGCCCTTGATGGCGTCGACGAATTCGAAGCCCTTGCCCGGCTCCTGCGGCTCGAGCTTGAGGACGACGTGACCGTACTGGCCCTTGCCGCCCGACTGGCGAACGAACTTGCCTTCGACGTCGGAGACTTCCTTGCGGACGGTCTCGCGGTAAGCCACCTGCGGCTTGCCGACGTTGGCTTCCACGCCGAATTCGCGCTTCATGCGGTCGACGATGATTTCCAGGTGGAGCTCGCCCATGCCGGAAATGATGGTCTGGCCCGATTCTTCGTCGGTGCGCACGCGGAACGACGGGTCTTCCTGGGCCAGGCGGCCGAGGGCGATGCCCATCTTTTCCTGGTCGGCCTTGGTCTTCGGCTCGACGGCCTGCGAGATCACCGGCTCCGGGAAGATCATCTTCTCGAGCGTGATGATGGCTTCCGGATCGCACAGGGTTTCGCCCGTGGTCACTTCCTTCAGGCCCACGCAGGCGGCGATGTCGCCGGCCAGAATTTCCTTGATTTCCTCACGCTGGTTGGCGTGCATCTGCAGGATCCGGCCGATGCGTTCCTTCTTGCCGCGGATCGGGTTGTAGACCGAGTCGCCGGACTTCAGGACGCCCGAGTACACGCGCACGAACGTCAGCTGGCCGACGTACGGGTCGGTCATCAGCTTGAACGCCAGTGCGGCGAACTTCTCGTCGTCGGAAGCCTTGCGGGTGACTTCCTTCTCGTCGTCGTCCGTGCCCGGAACCGGGGGGATGTCGACCGGCGAGGGCATGAAGTCGATCACGCCGTCGAGCATGCGCTGCACGCCCTTGTTCTTGAAGGCCGTGCCGCAGAACATCGGCTGGATTTCAGCGGCGATGGTGCGCTGGCGGATGCCCTTCTTGATCTCGTCTTCGGACAGTTCGCCCGACTCGAGATACTTGTTCATCATGTCTTCGCTGGCTTCGGCAGCCGCTTCGACGAGGTTCTCGCGCCACTTCGTGGCATCGGCCTGCAGCTCGGCAGGGATGTCCTCGTAGTTGAACTTCATGCCCTGGGACGCTTCGTCCCAGATGATCGCCTTCATCTTGATGAGGTCGATCACGCCCTTGAAGTTTTCCTCGGCGCCGATCGGCAGCACGACGGGCACCGGGTTCGCGCGCAGGCGAACCTTCATCTGGTCGTAGACCTTGTAGAAGTTCGCGCCGGTGCGGTCCATCTTGTTGACGAACGCGAGGCGGGGAACCTTGTACTTGTTGGCCTGGCGCCAGACGGTTTCCGATTGCGGCTGCACGCCACCCACGGCGCAGTAGACCATGCAGGCGCCGTCGAGCACGCGCATCGAACGCTCCACCTCGATGGTGAAGTCGACGTGCCCGGGGGTGTCGATGATGTTGATGCGGTGTTCCGGATGGTTGAGCTCCATGCCCTTCCAGAAGCAGGTCGTCGCGGCCGACGTGATCGTGATGCCGCGCTCTTGTTCCTGCTCCATCCAGTCCATCGTTGCGGCGCCGTCGTGCACCTCACCGATCTTGTGGTTCACACCGGTGTAGTACAGGATGCGCTCGGTCGTCGTGGTCTTGCCGGCGTCGATGTGCGCCGAGATGCCGATGTTGCGATAGCGCTCGATGGGGGTCTTGCGGGCCATGGTGGCACTCCAGAAACTGAAACGCGCCCGGCGGCCGGAGGGCCGAACGGGCAGCGTCGGGACTAAAGATTTAGAAGCGGAAGTGAGAGAAGGCCTTGTTGGCTTCAGCCATGCGGTGCACTTCGTCGCGCTTCTTCATCGCGCCACCACGGCCTTCGACGGCTTCCAGCAGCTCGTTCGCGAGACGCTGGGCCATCGACTTTTCACCGCGCTTGCGGGCCGATTCCTTGAGCCAGCGCATGGCCAGGGCCACGCGGCGGACGGGGCGAACTTCCACGGGAACTTGGTAGTTCGCACCACCGACGCGGCGGGACTTCACTTCGACCATCGGCTTGATGTTGTTCAGAGCCACGGTGAAGATTTCGAGCGGATCCTTGCCCGACTTCTTCTCGACTTGCTCCAGGGCACCGTAAATGATGCGCTCTGCAACGGCCTTCTTGCCCGATTCCATGATGACGTTCATGAACTTGGACAGATCGACGGATCCGAACTTCGGATCAGGCAGGATTTCCCGTTTGGGGACTTCGCGACGACGAGGCATTTCTCTTCCTTCTGCTTCAGTTGGTGCTGCGTTTCCGCCGCACCGCGGACAACCGCGCTTCGGTCATCCACTTACTTGGTGACCACGAGGGGTTCACCACACATCCGGTCAGCTTGACGCTGGACCGTGACAACTTGATTTTCTTCTCACACCGGAGCCACAGCGGACTCCAAGGCCTTTGAGAATCAGGCCTTCTTCGGGCGCTTCGCGCCGTACTTGGAACGTGCCTGCTTGCGGTCTTTCACGCCTTGCAGGTCGAGCGAACCGCGCACGATGTGGTAACGCACACCCGGCAAGTCCTTCACCCGGCCGCCACGAACCAGCACGACGCTGTGTTCCTGGAGGTTGTGGCCTTCGCCGCCGATGTAGGAAATGATTTCGAAGCCGTTGGTCAGACGAACCTTGGCGACCTTGCGGAGCGCGGAGTTCGGCTTCTTCGGCGTCGTGGTGTACACGCGGGTGCACACGCCACGGCGCTGTGGTCCACCCTGCAGCGCCGGCGATTTGGACTTCGTGACCTCGGTCTCGCGACCGTGACGCACGAGTTGATTGATGGTAGGCATTTGGTAACTTGTTCCCGTTTGAAGTCACACGGCGCCCCGGCCGGTCAAGGCACCCGGGTGAAGGACCCACCTGGGCTGGAGCGCTTTGAGCTTGTTCTTTTCCAATCAGGTTGCCGGAGCCCTCGCCGGGCGTTGAGACCCGGAGGCCGACCCGAAGCCGCAAGTGATTGCGGTGAGTCGCCCGACAAAGAGCGCAGCAAAATCTGCTGAAAAGCCTGCGATTATATGGCTGGGCAGAACCAGCCGCAAGCAACCCGGCCTTTCCCCAAGGAAAGGATCGGTCCGCGGCGCTCCACCGCCCGTCCGAAACAACCCGAAAGCGTGATTCTCCCGCGCCCGAACGACCGTGTCACTGCCCCTCTCTCCGTCCCCGCCATTGGCACCCACACCGTGCGCCGTCATCGACACCAACGTGCTGATGGACTGGCTCGTGTTCCGCAACCCGGGCTGCACGCCGCTGGTCGCGGCGCTCGAGGGCGGGCGCCTGCAGTGGATCGCGACGCAGTCGATGCGCGATGAACTCGCCCACGTGCTGGGTCGCGGCGTGGCGAGCACCTACTCACCGGACCACACCCTGATCGACGACGCCTGGGCCCGCTGGGCGCGGATCGTCGAACCGCCCCTCCCCACCCTGGTCCCCCGCCTGCGCTGCACCGACCGGGACGACCAGAAGTACATCGACCTGGCGCTGCACGGCGCCCGCTGGCTGATCACCCGCGACCGCGCGGTGCTGAAGCTGGGCAAACGCGCAGCCGCTCTCGGCGTGGTCTTCACCACGCCGGAACGCTGGACGCCACCCGAGGCCTGAAACGAAAAAAGGGTGGCCGAAGCCACCCTTTCGAGTCGAGCACGGGGCGGTTGCCCGCCCCGGATCCGGCTTACTCCGTCGCGTCGCCGCCGGCGGCATCCGCCGTCGAGTCGATCGCGTCGGCCGAGACGAACACCTCGGCTTCCGCCGCGGAGATCGCACGGCGCTCGGCGTCGTCCAGCTCTTCCTTGACCTTGCGGGCGTCGTGGAAGGCCATGCCGGTGCCGGCGGGGATCAGGCGACCCACGATGACGTTTTCCTTCAGGCCACGCAGCTCGTCGCGCTTGCCCATGATGGCAGCCTCGGTGAGCACGCGCGTGGTTTCCTGGAAGGACGCCGCGGAGATGAAGCTGTCGGTCGACAGCGACGCCTTCGTGATGCCCAGGAGCACATCGCTGTGGGTGGCGATCAGCTTGCCTTCCGAACGCAGCTTGTCGTTCGTGTCGAGCAGCTCCGAACGCTCCACCTGTTCGTTGGCGATGTAGGTGCTGTCGCCCGGATCGACGATCTGCACACGACGCAGCATCTGGCGAACGATCACCTCGATGTGCTTGTCGTTGATCTTCACGCCCTGCAGGCGGTAGACGTCCTGCACTTCGTCGACGATGTAGCGTGCCAGTTCCTCGATGCCCAGCAGGCGCAGGATGTCCTGCGGGTCCGCCGGACCGTCGACGATGGATTCGCCCTTGTTGACCACCTGGCCTTCGTGCACCAGGATGTTCTTTTCCTTGGCGACGAGTTCCTCGTAGACCTTGCCTTCCGGATCGGTGATCTGCAGGCGGACCTTGCCCTTGGTCTCCTTGCCGAACGACACCGTGCCGGTCATCTCGGCCAGCGTGCCCTTGTCCTTCGGCGTGCGCGCCTCGAACAGTTCGGCCACGCGCGGCAGACCGCCGGTGATGTCACGGGTCTTCTGGCCTTCCACCGGGATGCGTGCGAGCACTTCACCCGGGGCGAGGTCCTGGCCGTCGCGGATCTGGATCAGCGAGCCCACCTGGAAGCCGATGGTCACCGAGTGGTCGGTGCCAGGGATCTTCACTTCGTTGCCTTGCGGGTCCAGCAGCTTGACCTGCGGACGGACCACCTTCAGGGCGCCGCGGCGCTTCGCGTCGATCACGACGAGGGTCGACAGGCCGGTCACTTCGTCCAGCTGCTTCGCGACGGTCAGGCCTTCCTCGACGTTCTCGAAGACGGCGCGGCCGGCGAACTCGGTGATGATCGGGCGGGTCAGCGGGTCCCACGTCGCGAGCACCAGGCCGGCCTTGATCGACTGGTCGGCCTTGATGTTCAGGATGGCGCCGTACGGCACCTTGTGGCGTTCGCGTTCACGACCGTGCGGGTCCGACACCACGATCTCGCCGGAACGCGAGATCACGACGAGCTCGCCCTTGCCGTTGGTCACGTAGCGCATCGTCGGGTTGAACCCGATGATGCCGTCCGACTTCGCATCGACGCTCGAGGCCACCGCCGCACGCGACGCCGCACCACCGATGTGGAACGTGCGCATCGTCAGCTGCGTGCCCGGCTCGCCGATCGACTGCGCGGCGATCACGCCCACGGCTTCGCCGCGGTTCACGAGGCCGCCACGGCCCAGGTCGCGGCCGTAGCAGCGGCCGCAGAGGCCGAAGCGCGTGTCGCAGGTCAGCGCGGTGCGCACCTTGACTTCGTCGACGCCGGCGGCTTCGAGGTCGTCCAGGGTGTCTTCGTCCAGCAGCTTGCCCGACGGCAGCAGCGTCTCGCCCGTTTCCGGGTGCTGCACCTCGATGGCCGTCACGCGGCCGAGGATGCGGTCGCGCAGGCTTTCGATGACTTCACCACCTTCGACCAGCGCGCGCATGTTCATGCCGTTCTGGGTGCCGCAATCGTCTTCGGTGACGACCAGGTCCTGGGTCACGTCGACGAGGCGGCGGGTCAGGTAGCCGGAGTTCGCGGTCTTCAGCGCCGTGTCCGCGAGGCCCTTGCGGGCGCCGTGGGTGGAGATGAAGTACTGCAGAACGTTCAGGCCTTCGCGGAAGTTCGCCGTGATCGGCGTCTCGATGATCGAGCCGTCCGGCTTGGCCATCAGGCCGCGCATGCCGGCCAGCTGACGGATCTGCGCGGCGGAACCGCGGGCGCCCGAGTCGGCCATCATGTAGATGGAGTTGAACGACTCCTGGTCCACCTGCTTGCCGTGACGGTCCGTGGTCTTCTGCTTGGACAGCTGGCTCATCATGACCTTGCCGACTTCGTCGCCGGTCTTGCCCCAGATGTCCACGACCTTGTTGTAGCGTTCGCCGGCGGTCACGAGGCCCGAGACGTACTGCTGCTCGATCTCCTTGACTTCCTTCTCGGCGCGCTCGATCAGCGTGTGCTTTTCCTTCGGCACGAGCATGTCGTCGATCGCGATCGAGATGCCGGCGCGCGTGGCCAGGCGGAAGCCCGACTGCAGCAGCTTGTCGGCGAAGATCACCGTTTCCTTCAGACCGCACTTGCGGAACGAGGTGTTGATCAGGCGCGAGATTTCCTTCTTCTTCAGCGCCTTGTTGATGTTCGAGAACGGCAGGCCCTTCGGCAGGATCTCGGACAGCAGGGCACGGCCGACGGTGGTGTCGACGAGCTTGGTCTCCGGCGTGAATTCGCCGGTTTCCTTGTTCTTCGTCCACTCGACGAGGCGCACGCTGATCTTCGCGGTGATTTCCACCTGCGCGTTGTCGAGCGCGCGCTGCACTTCGATCACGTCGGAGAAGATGATGCCTTCGCCCTTGCCGTTGATGCGCTCGCGGGTCGCGTAGTACAGACCCAGCACCACGTCCTGCGACGGCACGATCGACGGTTCGCCGTTGGCCGGGAACAGCACGTTGTTGGAGGCCAGCATCAGCGTGCGGGCTTCCATCTGCGCTTCGATGGACAGCGGCACGTGGACGGCCATCTGGTCACCGTCGAAGTCGGCGTTGAACGCGGCGCAGACCAGCGGGTGCAGCTGGATGGCCTTGCCTTCGATCAGCACCGGCTCGAACGCCTGGATGCCCAGGCGGTGCAGCGTCGGCGCGCGGTTCAGCATGACCGGGTGTTCCTTGATGACTTCTTCAAGGATGTCCCACACGACCGGCGTGCCCGATTCCACTTCCTTCTTCGCCGCCTTGATGGTGGTGGCGATGCCCATGGCTTCCAGGCGCGAGAAGATGAACGGCTTGAACAGCTCGAGCGCCATCAGCTTCGGCAGGCCGCACTGGTGCAGCTTGAGCGTCGGGCCCACCACGATGACCGAACGGCCCGAGTAGTCGACGCGCTTGCCCAGCAGGTTCTGACGGAACCGGCCGCTCTTGCCCTTGATCATGTCGGCGAGCGACTTCAGCGCGCGCTTGTTCGCACCGGTCATCGCCTTGCCGCGACGGCCGTTGTCGAGCAGCGAGTCCACCGCTTCCTGCAGCATGCGCTTCTCGTTGCGCACGATGATCTCCGGCGCCTTCAGTTCGAGCAGGCGGGCCAGGCGGTTGTTGCGGTTGATGACGCGACGGTAGAGGTCGTTCAGGTCCGACGTGGCGAAACGGCCACCGTCCAGCGGCACCAGCGGACGCAGGTCCGGCGGCAGCACGGGCAGCACGTTCATCACCATCCAGTTCGGCTTGATGCCGGACTTCTTGAAGGCCTCCATGACCTTCAGGCGCTTGGAGTTCTTCTTGACCTTGAGCTCGGAGCCGGTCATGTCGCCGCGCAGGCGCTCGATCTCGACGTCGAGGTCGATCTCGGCCAGCAGCTTCTGAACGCCTTCGGCGCCCATCAGCGCGATGAACTCGTCACCGAATTCCGTGCGCTTCTGGTCGTAGTCGTCCTCGGACATGATGCTGAACTTCTTCAGCGGGGTCATGCCCGGGTCCACCACCACGTACGCCTCGAAGTACAGCACGCGCTCGATGTCGCGCAGCGTCATGTCGAGCACGAGGCCCAGGCGCGACGGCAGCGACTTCAGGAACCAGATGTGCGCGCAGGGCGCGGCGAGGTCGATGTGGCCCATGCGCTCGCGGCGCACCTTGGTCTGCGTGACTTCGACGCCGCACTTCTCGCAGATCACGCCACGGTGCTTCAGGCGCTTGTACTTGCCGCACAGGCACTCGTAGTCCTTGATCGGGCCGAAGATCTTGGCGCAGAACAGGCCGTCACGCTCGGGCTTGAACGTGCGGTAGTTGATGGTCTCCGGCTTCTTGACTTCGCCGAAGGACCACGACCGAATTTTCTCGGGGGAAGCCAGTCCGATCTTGATGGCATCGAAATGCTCATCAGGGGTGAACTGGCGGAAGAGATCAAGCAAACCCTTCATACATCTCTCCTTTAGTTGCGCTCAAGTTCAATGTCGATGCCGAGCGAACGGATCTCTTTGACCAGCACGTTGAACGATTCCGGCATGCCGGCCTCGATGGCGTGCTCGCCCTTGACGATGCTCTCGTACACCTTGGTGCGGCCGTTCACGTCGTCGGACTTCACGGTCAGCATTTCCTGCAGCACGTACGACGCGCCGTAGGCTTCCAGGGCCCACACTTCCATTTCGCCGAAGCGCTGGCCACCGAACTGGGCCTTGCCGCCCAGCGGTTGCTGCGTCACGAGCGAGTACGGACCGGTGGAACGGGCGTGCATCTTGTCGTCGACCAGGTGGTGCAGCTTCAGCACGTGCATGTAGCCGACCGTGACGGGACGCTCGAAGGCGTCGCCGGTGCGGCCGTCGTACAGCTGGGCCTGCGTGCGCGAGTCGGTCAGGCCCTTCGCCTTCGCGATGTCGTCCGGGTACGCGAGCTTCAGCATGCCGCGGATTTCCTCTTCCTTCGCGCCGTCGAACACCGGCGTCGCGAACGGCACGCCCTTGCTCAGGTTGCGCGACATCTCGAGGATCTCGTCGTCGCTCAGGTGCTCCAGGCGCTCGGTCTTGCCACCCGACTTGTTGTAGAGCTCGTCGAGGAACTTGCGCAGCTCGGCCACCTTGGCCTGTTCCTGCAGCAGGTTGCCGATGCGCTGGCCGATGCCCTTGCCGGCCCAGCCGAGGTGGACCTCGAGCACCTGGCCGACGTTCATCCGCGACGGCACGCCCAGCGGGTTCAGCACGATGTCGCAGGGGGTGCCATCGGCCATGTACGGCATGTCCTCGACCGGGTTGATCTTCGAGACCACGCCCTTGTTGCCGTGACGGCCGGCCATCTTGTCGCCGGGTTGCAGGCGGCGCTTGACGGCCAGGTACACCTTGACCATCTTGAGCACGCCCGCGGGCAGCTCGTCGCCCTGCGTGAGCTTCTTGCGCTTCTCTTCGAACGACAGGTCGAAGCTGTGGCGCGTCTGCTCCAGCGAGTTCTTGATGGACTCGAGCTGGTTGGCGATCTCGTCTTCCGCCGGGCGGATGTCGAACCAGTGGTAGCGCTCGACGCTCGCGAGGTACGGCTTGTCGATGGCCGTGCCCTTGGCGATCTTCTGCGGGCCACCGTTGGCGATGCGGCCGACCAGGAGCTTCTCGATCCGGTCGAACGCGTCGGCTTCCACGATGCGCAGCTGGTCGTTCAGGTCGAGGCGGTAGCGCTTCAGCTCGTCGTCGATGATCTGCTGGGCGCGCTTGTCGCGCACGATGCCTTCACGGGTGAAGACCTGCACGTCGATGACGGTGCCGCTCGTGCCCTGGTCGACACGCAGCGACGTGTCCTTCACGTCCGAAGCCTTCTCGCCGAAGATGGCGCGCAGCAGCTTCTCCTCCGGCGTCAGCGTGGTCTCGCCCTTCGGCGTGACCTTGCCCACCAGCGTATCGCCCGGGTTCACTTCGGCGCCCACGTACACGATGCCCGATTCGTCGAGGCGGGCCAGTTGCTGCTCGCTCAGGTTCGGGATGTCGCGCGTGATTTCTTCCGAGCCGAGCTTGGTGTCGCGCGCCATCACCACCAGTTCCTCGATGTGGATCGAGGTGTAGCGGTCTTCGGCGATGACACGTTCGCTGATCAGGATCGAGTCTTCGAAGTTGTAGCCGTTCCAGGGCATGAACGCGACCAGCATGTTCTGGCCGAGGGCCAGTTCGCCGATGTCGGTGGACGCGCCGTCGGCGATGATGTCCTCCGCGGCCACCTGGTCGCCACGCTTGACGATCGGGCGCTGGTGGATGTTCGTGTTCTGGTTGGAACGCTGGTACTTGATCAGGTTGTAGATGTCGACGCCGACTTCACCCGCGACCGTTTCCTTGTCGTTGACGCGGATCACGATGCGGTTGGTGTCGACGTAGTCCACCACGCCACCACGGCGGGCGGCCACCACGGTGCCCGAGTCCTTCGCGGCCACGCGTTCCACGCCGGTGCCGACCAGCGCCTTTTCGGGACGCAGGGTCGGGACGGCCTGGCGCTGCATGTTCGCGCCCATCAGTGCGCGGTTCGCGTCGTCGTGCTCGAGGAACGGCACGAGCGAGGCGGCGACCGACACGATCTGGGTCGGGGCGACGTCCATGTACTGGATGCGTTCGGCCGAGGTCAGCACCGATTCGCCGTTGTCACGGGCGCTCACCAGCTCGTCGATCAGGCGGCCTTCGCCGTCGAGCGTGGCCGAGGCCTGCGCGATGACGTACTTGCCTTCCTCGATGGCCGAGAGGTAGTCGATCTGGTTCGTGACCTTGCCTTCCGTCACGCGACGGTACGGCGTTTCCAGGAAGCCGTACTCGTTCAGCTGGGCGTACAGCGCGAGCGAGTTGATCAGGCCGATGTTCGGGCCTTCCGGCGTTTCGATCGGGCACACGCGGCCGTAGTGGGTCGGGTGCACGTCGCGGACTTCGAAGCCTGCGCGTTCGCGGGTCAGACCGCCCGGGCCCAGGGCCGAGACGCGGCGCTTGTGCGTGATCTCGGAGAGCGGGTTGGTCTGGTCCATGAACTGCGACAGCTGCGACGCACCGAAGAACTCCTTCAGCGCCGCGGAGATCGGCTTGGAGTTGATCAGGTCGTGCGGCATCAGCGCTTCGGTCTCGGCCTGGCCGAGGCGTTCCTTGACGGCCTTCTCGATGCGGGCGAGGCCCGAGCGGTACTGGTTCTCGGCCAGTTCGCCCACGCAACGCACGCGGCGGTTGCCGAGGTGGTCGATGTCGTCCACTTCGCCACGGCCGTTGCGCAGCTCGACGAGGATCTTGACCACGTCGAGGATGTCGTCGTTGCTGAGGGTCATCGGACCTTCGGCGGTGTCGCGGCCCACGCGGGCGTTGAACTTCATGCGGCCCACGCGCGACAGGTCGTACGTGTCGGCGTTGTAGAACAGCCGGTTGAAGAGGGCCTCGACGGCGTCTTCGGTCGGCGGCTCGCCGGGGCGCATCATGCGGTAGATGGCGACGCGCGCGGCCAGCTGGTCGGCCGTTTCATCGGTGGCCAGCGTCTGCGAGATGTAGGCGCCTTCGTCCAGTTCGTTGGTGTAGAGGCACTGCAGGTCCTTCACACCGGCCTGGCGCAGCTTCTTCAGCAGCGTTTCGGTCAGCTCGTCGTTGGCCTTCGCGATGATCTCGCCCGTGTCCGGGTCGACCATGTTGCGCGCCACCACGCGGCCCACGAGGAAGTCCTCGGGCACGCTGATGAACTGGGTTTCCGACTGTTCGATCTGGCGCGTGTGGCGCGCCGTGATGCGCTTGTCCTTCTCGACGACGACGGCACCGTTCTTGTCGGTGATGTCGAAACGGGCGATTTCACCGCGCAGACGATCCGCGACGAACTCCATCTGGGCACCGGAGTCCATCAAGCGGAAATTGTCGAACACGAAGAAGTGCGCGAGGATCGATTCCGGGTTCAGGCCGATGGCCTTCAGCAGGATCGTGACCGGCATCTTGCGGCGGCGGTCGACGCGGAAGTACAGGATGTCCTTCGGGTCGAACTCGAAGTCGAGCCACGAACCACGGTACGGAATGATGCGGGCCGAGAACAGCAGCTTGCCGCTCGAGTGGGTCTTGCCCTTGTCGTGTTCGAAGAACACGCCCGGCGAACGGTGCAGCTGGGACACGATCACGCGTTCCGTGCCGTTCACGATGAAGGAACCGTAGTCGGTCATCAGGGGCACTTCGCCCATGTAGACCTCTTGTTCCTTGATTTCCTTGACCGTCTTCGCCTGGGGCGATTCACGGTCATAGATGATCATCTGCAGCTTGGCGCGAACGGCGGCCGCGTAGGTCAGCCCGCGCAGCTGGCACTCCCGCGTGTCGAACGCCGGCTTGGCCATGTTGAACTCGATGAATTTCATCTCGACGAACCCGTTGTGCGAAACAATCGGGAACGCGGAGATGAAGGCGGCCTGCAGGCCTTCCGGCTTGCGCTTCTGCGGCGGCACGTCCTTCTGGAGGAAGGCGACGTACGACTCCTTCTGCATCGTCAGCAGATAGGGGACGTTGAGGACATTTTCGCGTTTACCGAAGCTCTTGCGGATCCGCTTGCGCTCGGTATAGCTGTAGGGGGTTGTATGCTGCGCCATATGTGATTTCTCACTCCGTCTCAGGGAACGATGCCCGGGCCCAGGGCGCCGTCCCCGAAGGCGACTGTCTTTCGAACCTTGCGTTCGAAGCTTGGTGGTTGGCCACTACCAACCGCTGGCGGACAACCCCGGCATTGCACCGAGGCCCGACCAAACCCGTTCTCTGCAGTCGGATCAGAGAACACTTGGAAAAGCCTTCCATTGTTGCTCGGAAGGCTTTTTCAGGTGTCCTCCAAGGGGATTTGGGCTTGACAGCCGCCATCCCCTGGAAGCACAAAAGGCTGGGGGCCTCTTCGGCACCCAGCCCCCTGTGGCGAAACCAATTACTTGATTTCGGCCTTGGCGCCGGCTTCCACCAGCTTCTTGAGCGCAGCTTCGGCGTCGGCCTTGGCGATGGCTTCCTTGACGTTCTTCGGAGCGCCGTCGACCAGGTCCTTGGCTTCCTTCAGGCCCAGGCCCGTCAGTTCGCGCACGGCCTTGATGACCGAAACCTTGTTCGCGCCGGCGTCCAGCAGGACGACGTTGAACTCGGTCTTCTCTTCAGCGGCCGGGGCAGCAGCGCCGCCGCCACCGCCGCCCGGGGCTGCCACGGCAGCAGCGGACACGCCGAACTTCTCTTCGATGGCCTTGACCAGTTCGTTGAGTTCCAGGACGGACATGGAGTCCAGGGAGGACAGGAAAGCGTCTTTATCGAATGCCATTTTGGGTTCCTAGGATAGGTAATTGTTGAATCGGAAGATCAGGCTGCAGCGGGAGCTTCTTCGGCTGCCGGCGCTTCGGCGCCGCCACCCTTCTTCTCTGCCACGGCCGCGACGGCGCGCGCGAAACGCGCGATCGGGGACTGCAGCAGCCCGGCGACCTGCGTCAGCAGCACTTCCTTCGACGGCACGGCGGCCAGGGCCTTCACGCCGTCGGCGTTCAGAACCTTGCCATTGAGCGCACCGGCCTTGATGACCAGCTTGTCGTTGCCCTTGGCGAAGTCAGCGATGACTTTGGCCGCGGCGACAGCGTCTTCCGAAAAACCGTAGATCAGCGGGCCGACCATGCTCTCCGACGCCACTTCGAACGGCGTGCCAGCAACAGCACGACGAGCCAGGGTGTTCTTCAGCACGTGAAGGTACACGCCCTTTTCGCGAGCCTGCTTGCGCAGCGCGTCCAGGTGAGCGACGGTGAGGCCACGGTATTCAGCCAGCGCGAGCGTTTGCGACTTGGCCGCCTGGGCCGCCACATCCGTCACGACGGTTGCTTTCTCGTTGCGATTGAGACTCAAGGTCTACTCCTCACATCTCGTGCCTTCGGACTTGCCTCGTGGGAGACACGCCCTCCGGCACACTCAAAATCAGCGACCTTCTGTCCAGGAACCCATCTTGCGGATTCATTCCTTTTCAGCGGGACCGCCATCTGCGCGGGTTCCAGGTCGCGGCCCTTGCGGACCCCTTCCCGGGATTAAGCGGCTTTCACCACACCTGCGGTCTTGGATGACCCGGGCCCGGAGCGAACTCCGGATCCGGCCCACCAAACTCATCAGGTCCGCGCCAGACTCGCGCGGACCCTCGATTCACATCAGTTCGAGGCGGTTGCCGCGATCGACGCGACGTCGACGCGAGCGCCAACACCCATCGTCGACGAGACGGCGACCTTGCGCAGGTACACGCCCTTGCTCGACGCCGGCTTGGCCTTGTTCAGGGCTTCGACGAGCGCGCGGAGGTTGCCCACCAGCTTGTCGGAGTCGAACGAACGGCGACCGATGGTCGAGTGCACGATACCGGCCTTGTCGACGCGGAACTGGACTTGACCGGCCTTCGCGTTGCGAACGGCTTGGGCGACGTCCGGCGTCACGGTGCCAACCTTCGGGTTCGGCATCAGGCCGCGGGGGCCGAGGATCTGGCCGAGGGTACCGACGACACGCATGGTGTCCGGCGAGGCGATCACGACGTCGAACGGCATGTCGCCGGCCTTGACGCGTTCAGCCAGGTCTTCCATGCCGACGACGTCGGCGCCGGCGGCGCGGGCTTCTTCGGCCTTGGCACCTTGGGCGAACACGGCGACGCGCTTGGTCTTGCCGGTGCCGTTCGGCAGCACGACGGCGCCACGGACGACCTGGTCGGACTTCTTCGCGTCGATGCCGAGCTGGATGGCGACGTCGATCGATTCATCGAACTTGGCCGTGGCGAATTCCTTCACCAGGACCAGTGCGTTGTCGATGGGGTACAGCTTGGTCGATTCGACCTTGCCCACGAGGGCCTTTTGGCGCTTGGTCAGCTTTGCCATGATCAGATCCCTTCCACCGTCACGCCCATCGAACGGGCGGTACCTGCGATCGTGCGGATGCCGGCTTCCAGATCGGCAGCCGTCAGGTCCTTCTGCTTCGTCTTGACGATTTCCTCGGCTTGCGCGCGGGTCAGCTTGCCCACCTTGACGGTGTGCGGCGTGCTGGAGGCCTTGTCGAGCTTGAGGGCCTTCTTGATCAGGACGGTCGCCGGGGGCGACTTCAGAACGAAGGTGAACGACTTGTCCGCGAAGGCGGTGATCACCACGGGCAGCATCAGGCCCGGTTCGATGCCTTGGGTCTGCGCGTTGAACGCCTTGCAGAACTCCATGATGTTCAGACCGCGCTGACCCAGCGCCGGACCGACCGGGGGCGACGGGTTTGCTTTGCCCGCCGGGATTTGCAGCTTGATGTAGCCGACAACTTTCTTGGCCATGCTTTACTCCAGTGAAGGCCCGACCTGCGGGCCCCTGAGTGCTAACGCAAAGGGCTGGTTACCTTTGCTCCTCTTGCCGTCATCTCGTCGACGGCTGGCTACGGGCGGGAAAGGCGGCTTCCTTGCGGTCGCCGCGGGCCTCCTGCCGGGGCCCATGTTCTTTCAGCGGGTCAGACCTTCTCGACCTGCGAGAAGTCCAGCTCCACCGGCGTGGCACGACCGAAGATCGTGACCGAGACGCGCACCTTCGACTTGTCGTAGTTGACGTCTTCCACCGCGCCGTTGAAGTCCGTGAACGGGCCTTCCTTGACACGCACGGTTTCGCCCACTTCCCACTCGACCTTCGGACGCGGCTTCTCGACACCCTCTTGCATCTGGGTGACGATCTTGGCGACCTCGGCTTCCGAGATGGGGGCCGGGCGGTTCTTCGCGCCACCCACGAAACCGGTGACCTTGCTGGTGTGCTTCACCAGGTGCCAGGTGTCGTCGGCCATTTCCATCTCGACCAGCACGTAGCCCGGGTAGAAGCGGCGCTCGGTCACGGCCTTCTTGCCGTTCTTGAGCTCGACGACTTCTTCCATCGGCACCAGGATGCGGCCGAACTTGTCCTGCATGCCGGCGCGGTCGATGCGCTCGCGCAGGTTGCGCTCGACGGCCTTTTCCATGCCCGAATAGGCGTGGACGACGTACCAGCGTTTGTTGGAAGGCGCCGGCGCGGGTGCGGCGGCGTCGGTGATTGCGATGTCTTCGCTCATCAGTCTTTCCTCAGTGCTTCCAACCGAGAATCAGGTCGTACAGCACCCATTCCAGCGTCTTGTCGGTCAGGAACAGGAACAAGGCCATGACGATCACGAACGCGAACACGTACAGCGTCATCTGCCCGGCTTCCTTGCGGGTGGGCCAGACGACCTTCTTCACTTCGCGCACGGAGTCGCGGCCGAAGGCGATCAACTGCTTGCCGGGCTCGGACACGAAGAACGTGGCGACCGCGCCGGCCAGCAGCACCAGCAGCGCGCCGACCCGCATCCACAGGTCCTGCTTGCCGAGCACGTAGAACACGGCCACGGCGGCAATGACCAGGACGCCCGCGACCGCGAGCTTGGCCTTGTCGGCCCCGGTAGAGACCGTTTCGATTTGCGGATTCGACATTTCGCTTCGTCAGATTGTTGGAGGCGCGGCACGGAGCGCCGCCGCCCGATCACTCACACTCGATTTCGTTCACTCGAAACACGGGCCGCCTTTCAGCAGCAAAGCCCGCCGAGGTCGAAACCTTCGTGCGGGCTGCCGTGATCACCAGGAGAAGGACTTTTTCAGGACCCTGACCTGGCAGGGGCGGGGGGAATCGAACCCACAACCTCTGGTTTTGGAGACCAGCGCTCTGCCAATTGAGCTACACCCCTGTGGAACCGTTATCAGGCGAGGATCTTGGCAACCACGCCGGCGCCGACGGTGCGGCCGCCTTCACGGATGGCGAAGCGCAGGCCTTCTTCCATCGCGATCGGGGCGATCAGCTTCACGGTGATACTGACGTTGTCGCCAGGCATGACCATTTCCTTGTCGGCCGGCAGCTCCACAGCACCGGTCACGTCCGTCGTGCGGAAGTAGAACTGCGGGCGGTAGTTGTTGAAGAACGGCGTGTGACGGCCACCCTCTTCCTTCGACAGCACGTAGATCTCGGCCGTGAAGTGGGTGTGCGGCTTCACGCTGCCCGGCTTGCACAGCACTTGGCCGCGCTCGACGTCTTCACGCTTCGTGCCGCGCAGCAGGATGCCCACGTTGTCGCCGGCTTGACCTTGGTCCAGCAGCTTGCGGAACATTTCCACGCCCGTGCAGGTCGTCTTCTGCGTGTCGCGGATGCCCACGATCTCGATTTCTTCGCCGACCTTGACGATGCCGCGCTCGACGCGACCCGTCACCACCGTGCCACGACCCGAGATCGAGAACACGTCTTCCACCGGCATCAGGAAGGCGCCGTCAACGGCACGTTCCGGCGTCGGGATGTAGGTGTCCAGCGCTTCGGCCAGCTTCAGGATCGCGCCTTCGCCCAGCTCGCCCTTGTCGCCTTCCATGGCCAGCTTGGCCGAACCCTTGACGATCGGGGTCGTGTCGCCGGGGAAGTCGTACTTGTCCAGAAGCTCGCGCACTTCCATTTCGACCAGCTCGAGCAGCTCGGCGTCGTCGACCATGTCGCACTTGTTCAGGAAGACGATGATGTACGGCACGCCCACTTGGCGGGCCAGCAGGATGTGCTCGCGGGTCTGGGGCATCGGGCCGTCAGCGGCCGAGCACACCAGGATCGCGCCGTCCATCTGGGCGGCACCCGTGATCATGTTCTTCACGTAGTCGGCGTGGCCCGGGCAGTCCACGTGCGCGTAGTGGCGGTTGGCCGTTTCGTACTCGACGTGCGCGGTGTTGATCGTGATGCCACGCGCCTTTTCTTCCGGCGCCGCGTCGATCTGGTCGTACGCCTTGGCTTCGCCGCCGAACTTCGTCGACAGCACCGTCGTGATGGCGGCCGTCAGCGTCGTCTTGCCATGGTCCACGTGACCGATGGTGCCCACGTTCACGTGGGGCTTGGTCCGTTCGAATTTGCCTTTTGCCATTTTCTGCTCCTTGCCGTCGACGTCGACCACAAAACTTGGTGCCCATAGCGCGGATCGAACGCGCGACCTCTCCCTTACCAAGGGAGTGCTCTACCACTGAGCCATATGGGCAAGGTACCTGCTACCGTCACCGGTACAGGCTTGATCATCACGATGACCAAGCCTGTACGGGCCTCGCTGCACACCCACCGAGCCGCCTCGACAGCGAACGACTTGGAGCGGGAGACGGGAATCGAACCCGCGTCATTAGCTTGGAAGGCTAGGGTTCTACCATTGAACTACTCCCGCCCGGGAGCCCCTCGGGCACCACCTTGCGGCGGCACTCGCGAGAGTCGAACACTTCTGTCAAACCGAATTCGGCGCTGTGGTGGAGGGGGCTGGATTCGAACCAGCGTACTCAAAGAGGGCAGATTTACAGTCTGCTGCCATTAACCACTCGGCCACCCCTCCGCAGCGAACTCGGGAGTATACATCGTCAGAAGTCGGCTGACAATGGTTCTGCGCACGACTCATCACGACCGCACGTTCCTCCTGCATTGTGCCCCTCCGGTCGGGAGCCCTCCACCCGATAATCCGCAAGCCCTTACCCCTGTCATCACGAAAGCGGATTCCATGAAAAAAACCATCGTCTGCGCCGCCGCCACCCTGCTCCTGGCCTCCGCGGCACATGCCCAGCAACGCCCCGGCGGCGACGTCCGCCCCTTCGTGGGCTTCGGCCTCACGTACGGCGGCGACAAGCTCGAGTCGTTCGACTTCAGCAACGACACCAGCAGCACCGTGCGCGCCGGCAACCTCGTCGACCTCAAGGCCGGCGTCGACTTCCTCGTGGGCGGCCCGTTCTCGATGCAGGCCAGCATCGGCTATCACTTCGACGGCGTGAACGGCTCCAACGGCGACTACTCGTTCAGCCGCGTGCCCATCGAGCTCCTCGGCTACTACAGCATCAGCGACCAGTTCCGCATCGGCGGCGGCGTGCGCCAGTCGCTCGACGCCCACGTCGACTCGGGCGGCGTGGTGGGCGGCCTCGACTCCAGCTTCGACGCCAGGACCGGCTTCGTGATCGAGGCCGAGTACTTCCCGTGGCACCGCATCGGCATCAAGTTCCGCGCGGTCAGCGAGAAGTTCGAGGGCAAGGACGGCGTGTACCGCGGCCAGAAGTTCGACGGCTCGCACGCCGGCGTCTACGGCGTCTTCTACTTCAACTGAGCCAGTCCACCGGGCGGCCCTGCGCCGCCAGGTACCGCGCCGCCTCGCCGAAGTGCCCGTTCCCGAGGAACGGCACCGGCGGGCGCCGGGCCGACAGCGGCGACGGGTGGTTCGACATCAGGATCAGCGGCGCCGGCGCCCCTTCGGGCACGGTGGCCCGGATCAGCCCCTCGAACCGCTGCGCGTGGGCGCCCCACAGCAGGTAGGCGCACGGCTCGGGCCGCGCGGCCACCGCATGCAGCAGCTGTTCGGTCAGCGATTCCCACCCGCGACGGGCGTGGCTGGCCGGCTGGCCGTCCTCCACCGTCAGGCAGGTGTTGAGCAGCAGCACGCCCTGGCGGGCCCAGCCCGACAGGTCGTTGCCGGCCGGGGCGCCACCCAGGTCGCGGCGCAGCTCGACGAACATGTTGCGCAGGCTGGGCGGGGTCTTCATCCCCGACGGCACCGAAAACGCGAGGCCCTGCGCCTGGCCCGGCCCGTGGTACGGGTCCTGGCCCACGATGACCGCCTTCACGTCCGGCAGCGGCGTGAGCGACAGGGCCCGGAACACGTCGACGGGGTACACCGTGGCACCGTCGGCCACCCGACCGTCCACGTAGGCCACCAGCGAGCGGCCGGCCTGGGTGGCGCGCCACCGCGCCACGATGGGACGCCAGCCGTCCGGCACCCGGTCCAGCAGCGCGGACAGCGGCTCGGCGAGCCGCCCTTCCGACGGGAACAGCGGCAGGTCGCTCAAGCGAACAGCGCCTCGAGGGCCACGCCCGGGTCGGGCTGGCGCATGAAGGCCTCTCCCACGAGGAAGGCGTTGACCTTCGCCTCGCGCATGCGGGTCACGTCGGCGCGGCCGAGGATGCCGCTCTCGGTCACCAGCAGGCGGTCGGCCGGCACCCGCGGCAGCAGGCCGAGGGTGGTGTCGAGCGTGACCTCGAAGGTGCGCAGGTTGCGGTTGTTGATGCCGACCAGCGGCGTCTTCAGGCGCAGCGAGCGGTCGAGCTCGGGGCCGTCGTGCACCTCGACCAGCACGGCCATGCCCAGCTCGTGCGCCTGGGCCTCCAGGTCGACCATCAGCGCGTCGTCGAGGCACGCGGCGATCAGCAGGATGCAGTCGGCGCCCATGGCCCGCGCCTCGTACACCTGGTACGCGTCGACCATGAAGTCCTTGCGCAGCACCGGCAGCGCGCAGGCCGCGCGGGCCTGCTCGAGGTAGGCCACCTCGCCCTGGAAGAATTGGCGGTCGGTCAGCACGCTCAGCGCGGCGGCGCCGTGGCGCTCGTAGCTGGCGGCGATGTCGGCCGGAACGAAGTTCTCCCGCAGCACGCCCTTGCTCGGGCTCGCCTTCTTCACTTCGGCGATCACGCCGGCCTGGCCGGCGGCGATCTTGCCGCGCAGGCTGCCGACGAAGTCGCGCACGTCGGTGCGGCCCTCGGCATCGCGGCGCAGGGACGGCAGGTCACGGTGGCGGCGGGCGGCGGAGATCTCCTCGCGCTTGACCGCCACGATCTTCTCGAGGATGTCGCTCATGGGTTCGACGGCTGGAGTTGCCGGGTGATGTGGACGAACTGCGCGAGCTTGGCCTTCGCCTTGCCCGACGCCACGGCGTCGCGCGCGCGCTCGATGCCGTCGGCGACCGAGTCGGCCACGTTCGCGCAGTAGAGCGCCGCGCCCGCGTTCAGCAGCACGATGTCGCGCACGGGGCCCGCCTCGTCGGCCAGCGCCCGCTCGATGCAGCGCACAGATTCCTCCTTGCCCGACACCTTCAGCGCCGAGATCTCGGCCGTGGCCAGACCGAACTGGCCCGGATGCACCGCGTACTCGCGCACCTCGCCGTTGCGCAGCTCGCCGATCAGCGTCTCGCCGGAGATCGAGATCTCGTCGAGGCCGTTGACCCCGTGCACGATCATCACGTGGTCGGACCCGAGGCGCTGCAGCACGCGCACCTGGATGCCGACGAGGTCGGGGTGGAACACGCCCATCAGCTGGTTCGGCGCGTCGGCCGGGTTGGTCAGCGGGCCGAGGATGTTGAAGATCGTGCGCACGCCCAGCTCCTTGCGGATGGGCGCGGCGTGTTTCATCGAGCCGTGGTGGTTCGGCGCGAACATGAAACCGATGCCGGTTTCCTCCAGGCAGCGGGCCACGTTCTCGGGCGTCAGGTTGACGTTGGCGCCCAGCGCGTCCAGCACGTCGGCGCTGCCGGTGCTGGACGACACGCTGCGCCCGCCGTGCTTGGCCACGCGCGCGCCGGCCGCGGCCGCCACGAACATCGACGCGGTGGAGATGTTGAACGTGTGCGCGCCGTCGCCGCCGGTGCCGCAGAGGTCGACGAGGTTGCGCTTGTCGGCGATGGGCACGGGCGTGGCGAACTCGCGCATCACCTGCGCGGAGGCGGTGATCTCGCCGATGCTCTCCTTCTTCACGCGCAGCCCCATCGCGAGGGCCGCCACCATCACGGGCGACATCTCGCCCGTCATGATGCGGCGCATCAGGCCGAGCATCTCGTCGTGGAAGATCTCGCGGTGTTCGATGACCCGCTGCAGCGCCTGGGTGTCGGTGATGTTCATCTCAGCTCCCCCGCGTGGCGTTCAGGAAGTTCTTCAGCATCGCGTGGCCGTGTTCGGTCAGGATGGACTCGGGGTGGAACTGCACGCCTTCCAGCGGCTTTTTCGTGGCGGCGAGCGCGGTGTGGCGCACGCCCATGATCTCGCCGTCCTCGGACGTGGAGGTGACCTCCAGCTCGGCCGGCAGGCTCGATCGCTCGATCACCAGCGAGTGGTAGCGGATCACGGTGAAGCGCTCGGGCAGGTCGGTGTAGACGCCCTTGCGGTCGGTGGTGATCACGTCGGTCTTGCCGTGCATCTGCTTCTGCGCGCGGATCACGTTGCCGCCGAGCGCCGCGCCGATGGACTGGTGGCCGAGGCACACGCCCAGGATGGGCAGCTTGCCGGTGAACTCGCGGATGGCCGGCACGCACACACCCGCCTCGTTCGGCGAACACGGGCCGGGCGACAGCACCAGCTGGTCGGGGTTCAGCGACGCGATGCCCTCGAGCGTGATCTCGTCGTTGCGGAACACGCGCACGTCCTCACCCAGCTCGGCGAAGTACTGCACGAGGTTGAAGGTGAAGCTGTCGTAGTTGTCGATCATGAGCAGCATGTCAGAAGCCCTCCTCGACGAGTTCGGCGGCGCGCAGCAGGGCCCGGGCCTTCGCCTCGGTCTCCTTCCATTCCAGTTCAGGCACCGAATCGGCCACGACCCCGGCCGCGGCCTGCACGTACAGCTTGCCGTCCTTGACGATGCCCGTGCGGATCGCGATGGCCACGTCCATGTCGCCGGCGAAGCTCAGGTAGCCACAGGCGCCGCCGTAGATGCCGCGCTTGACGGGCTCGAGCTCGTCGATGATCTCCATGGCCCGCACCTTCGGCGCGCCCGTGAGCGTGCCGGCGGGGAACGTGGCGCGCAGCACGTCGAGGCTGGTCATGCCGTCCTTCAGCAGGCCTTCCACGTTGCTGACGATGTGCATCACGTGCGAGTAGCGCTCGACCACGAAGGCCTCGGTCACCTTCACGCTGCCGGTCTTGGCGATGCGGCCGATGTCGTTGCGGGCGAGATCGATCAGCATCACGTGTTCGGCGCGTTCCTTCGGGTCGGCCTTCAGCTCCACCTCGAGCGCCTTGTCCTCCTCGGGCGTGGCGCCGCGCGGGCGGGTGCCGGCGAGCGGCCGGATGATGACCTTGTCGCCCTCGGGCGTGTGCTCCTGGCGCACCAGGATCTCGGGCGAGGCGCCCACGATCTGGAAGTCACCCATGTCGTAGAAATACATGTAGGGCGACGGGTTCAGCGAACGCAGCGCACGGTACAGGCTGAGGGGCGATTCGGTGAACGTCTTCTGGAGGCGCTGGCCGATCTGCACCTGCATCATGTCGCCGGCGGCGATGTACTCCTTCGCCTGCAGCACGGCGGCGATGTAGTCGTCCTTCGCGAAGCCACGCTCCACCGGGTGAGCCGTGCCGCGCTTGACGGTGGGGGCCACCACGCTGTCGTGCAGCCGGTCGGCCAGCTGGGCCAGGCGGCGCTGCGCGTTCACGTAGGCATCGGGCTGGCCCGGGTCGGCGTAGACGATCAGGTGCAGGCGGCCCGACAGGTTGTCGATGACGGCCAGTTCCTCGCACTGCAGCAGGAGGATGTCGGGCGTGTCGATGCCGCCCGGCAGCACCGTGCCGGCCAGGCGCGGCTCGATGTAGCGCACCGCGTCGTAGCCGAAGTAGCCGGCCAGGCCGCCGCAGAAGCGCGGCATGCCGGGGCGCAGCGCCACCTTGAAGCGCTTCTGGTACCCGGCGATGAAGTCGAGCGGGTTGCCCTCGTCGGTCTCCACCACCTGGCCGTCGGTGACCACTTCGGTCTTGAAGCCGGTGGCGCGCAGCAGCGTGCGCGCGGGCAGGCCGATGAACGAGTAGCGCCCGAAGCGCTCGCCGCCCACGACGGATTCGAGCAGGAAGCTGTTCTTGCCACCGGACGCGCCGTAGGCGAGCTTCAGGTAGAGCGACAGGGGGGTTTCGAGGTCGGCGAAGGCCTCGGCCGTCAGCGGGATGCGGTTGTAGCCTTCAGCGGCCAACCGGTTGAATTCGGTCTGGGTGATCATCACGGGTCAGGGCCCTCCACGGCCCGGCGGGCGGCATGGGTGCGCCCGCGTGTGAACGATTTGGCAAGGCGGGCCGCATCGGGCCTGCCCACGGCGCCGGAGGGCAGAGGAAGACTGCGCCCGCGGCAAATTCAAACCAACGTGGTCCGGCCCCGCCAGGGCCAGGCTCCCCGGTCGTGCGACCCTTTGGTTTGTTTGCGCGCGATGAACATCGGAAAAGTGTAGCAGGCCCCGCACGCAGCGGACCAAAACGGGAACTGCCCCACGAATCCGGGGGACCGATTCAGGACTGCCGCTGTCACAATTGAAGACACTTCCGGGCCGGAACGGTCGGACCCGATCGACCGTTCCACCCACCTTGATGGAAACCGCCGTGATCCGTCGAATCATCGTTGCCGCCAGCCTGCTGCTGGCCCTGCCCCTCACCGCCCTGGCCGCCCCCGTCACCGTGGCCGGCGTCAAGTACGACGACTCCTCCCAGGTGGGCCCCTCGAAACTGGTGCTGAACGGCGCCGGGCTTCGTTCGAAGGCCATCTTCAAGGTCTACACCGCGGCGCTGTACCTGCCCGCGAAGGCCACCACCACCGAGGCCGTGATCGCCCAGCCGGGCGCCAAGCGCATGCACATCGTGATGCTGCGCGAGATCAACGCCGCCGAACTCGGCAAGCTGTTCGCCCGCGGCATGGAAGACAACGCGCCACGCGACGAGTTCTCGAAGTCGGTGGCCGGCGTGCTGACCATGAGCGACATCTTCTTCCAGTACAAGAAGCTGTCCGCGGGCGACTACTTCACCGCCGACTGGGTGCCGGGCACCGGCACCGTCATCTCGGTCAACGGCAAGCCCGCGGGCCAGCCCATCAAGGAGCCCGAGTTCTACTCGGCGCTGCTCAAGATCTGGCTCGGCAAGTCGCCGGCGGACACGCTGCTGAAGGAAGGCCTGCTGGGCCACCTGAACGACTGACCCCGCGAGACTGACCGGGCGTTCAGTTCAGTCCAGGTCGATCGCGTCCAGCCGGTCGACCGTCCCGTCGCAGTCCACCTCGGCCACCGGCTGGCCGTGGTTGTAGCCGTAGCGCACCAGCACCACCGGACACCCCGCCCCGCGCGCGGCGGTGGCGTCGTTGACCGAGTCGCCGATCACCAGCGTGCGCGACGGCTCGCTGCCCAGCGCCTCGCAGGTGCGCTGCACCGGCAGCGGATCGGGCTTCTTGCGCTCGAAGCTGTCGCCGCCCGACACCACCGCGAAGAACGGCGCCAGCCCCTTCATCTCGAGCAGCGCCTTCGCGAAGGCCACCGGCTTGTTGGTCAGGCAGGCCAGCAGCAGCCCATGCGCCTGCAGCCGCACCAGCCCCTCGATCACCCCGTCGTACACGTCCGCGTACTTGCCGTTGATGCGGTCGTAGTGGTGCTGGTAGCGGTCGAACGCCTCGTCGAAGCGCGACTCCGGCGCCCCCACCGCCGCGAGCGTCTGGCGCACCAGGTGCTCGGAGCCCTTGCCCACGGTGTGTTCGATGAAGCCGCGGTCGACGCGCTCGAGGCCCAGGTCGGCCATGGCGGCGTTCAGCGCGACCTGGAAGTCGCCGAGGGTGTCGACCATCGTGCCGTCGAGGTCGACGATGGCGGCGGTGTAGCGGGAGGGCGGCATGGTGTTCAAGATGGATGGGGAGAAGCGCTGGCGGTGGATCGTACCGTCCGACAGCGACGATTCGACGACCGGCGGGGCCGGCTATTCACGCGCCAGCGCCTGCACGGGATCGAGCCGCGCGGCATTGCGGGCCGGCAGGAAGCCGAACACCACGCCGATCAGCGTCGATACGGCGAAGGCGCCGACGATCGACAGCATCGAGAAGCTCATGCGGAAGGTGCCGCCGGCCAGGTGGTCGAACAACGCGCCGACGCCGAGGGCCAGGCTCACGCCCAGCGCGCCGCCGATCACGCACACCAGCACCGCCTCGATCAGGAACTGGCGCAGGATGTCGCCCTGCCGCGCGCCGACCGCCATGCGCACGCCGATCTCGCCGGTGCGTTCGGTGACGGACACCAGCATGATGTTCATCACGCCGATGCCACCCACCAGCAGCGAGATCAGCGCGATCGACGAGATCAGCAGCGTGATGGTGGCCGTGGTCTGCTCGATCGTCTGGCGGATGCTGTCGGTGTTCATCAGGAAGAAGTCCTCCTTGCCGTGGCGCTGCGCCAGCAGCCTTCGCACGCCCGCCTCGGCCACGGCGCTGTTCACCGCGTCGCTGACGCGCACGGTGATGCTCTGCAGGTGGTCCTGCCCGTTCACGCGGTTCATCGCCGTCGTGTACGGGATCCAGACGTTGAGCGCGTTGTCGTTGCCGAACGCACTGGTCTTCTTCGCCGTCACGCCGACGATGCGCACCGGCAGCGCGCCCAGCAGGATCACCTCGCCCAGCGCGCGTTCGGCGGGTTCGCCATGGGGGAACAGCGTCTTGAACGTGTTGTCGTCGACCACCGCCTCCTGCGCCAGCAGCCGCACCTCGTTCGCGCGGAAGGCCTGGCCCGCCGCGAACGTGTAGCCGCCGACGCGGAAGAACTGCTCGCCCACGCCGCTGACGTTGGCCGTGACGTCGACGTTGCGCCAGCGCAGGCCGGCGCTGACGGAGACGGTCGGGGTCACGCTGTCCACGTAGTCGAGCTGGGCCAGGGCGTCCGCATCGCCGGCGCGCAGCGTGCGGATCGCGGCGGCGCGACGGTCGCCGAAACCGCTGCCCGGCATCACGTTGATCGTGTTCGTGCCCATCGCGCTGATGTCGGCGAGGATCTTCTGCCGCGACCCCTGCCCCAGCGCCACCACCAGCACCACCGACGCGATGCCGATGATGATGCCCAGCATCGTGAGCAGCGTGCGCAGGCGGTGGCTGACCATCGCGCGCCACGCCATGCGCGTGGCCTCGCCCACGCGGCTGCCCAGCGCCGCCAGCGCGCCGCCGGACCGTGCGGGCGACGGCTTCTGCAGCCGGGCCGGCGCGGGGGCGTCGGGCTGGCGGCGGTCGGCGACGATGCGCCCGTCGCTGATCTCGATCACCCGCTGCGCGTGCGCGGCCACCTGCGCGTCGTGCGTGACGAGGATCACCGTGTGCCCGTCGGCGTGCAGCTCGGCGAGGATCTTCATCACCTCGCGGCCGCTGGCCTGGTCGAGGGCGCCGGTGGGTTCGTCGGCCAGGATCACGTCGCCGCCGTTCATCAGCGCCCGCGCGATCGACACCCGCTGCTGCTGGCCCCCGGAGAGCTGCCCCGGTCGGTGGTGCAGCCGCTCGGCCAGCCCCAGCCGCGCCAGCAGACGCTCCGCGCGCTCGTGCCGCGCCGCCGTGTCGGCGCCGGCATAGATGGCCGGGATCTCGACGTTGCCCACGGCGTCCAGGTCGCCCAGCAGCTGGTAGCGCTGGAAGATGAAGCCGAAGTGTTCGCGGCGCAATCGCGCGAGGGCGTCGGCCGCCAGCTCGCCCGTCTCGTTCCCGGCGACGCGGTAGCTGCCGCGGGTCGGCCGGTCCAGGCAGCCGAGGATGTTCATCAGCGTGGACTTGCCGGAGCCCGACGGGCCCATGATGGCGACCATCTCGCCGGCCTCGATCGTCAGGTCGACGTCGCGCAACACGGCGACCACGCCGTCGCCCGCCGGGAATTCGCGGGTCAGGCCGCGCACCTCGAGCAGCGCCATCGCGGTCACGGCCGGGGCGGGCCGCCGCGGCGGGGAGCCTCGGCGCCGGGCGGGGCGGCCTCGCTGGTGATCACCAGCTCGCCGGCCTTCAGGCCCTCGAGCACCTGCGCGCGCACGCGGTTGTTGAGGCCGATGCGCACCTGCCGGTCGACGGGGCGCCCGTTCTCGAGCACGCGCACGAGGTAACGGCCGTCGGCCCCGCGTGCGCCGAGGGCCGCGCTGGGCAGCGTCAGCGCCTTCGCCGCGCGGTCCAGCACGATGCTGGACTGCGCGGTCATGTTGATGCGCAGCTTCCCGTCCGGGTTCGGCACGTCGAAGATGCCGTTGTAGTAGATCGCGCTGGCACTGGTGGTGCTGGTGCTCGTGACGCTGGTCGCCGTCTCCGTGCCGATCGTGGTGGGCCCGGGCTCGACGGCGCGCAGCTTCACCTCGTAGCGCCGGTCGGGCTCGCCGAGCAGGTTGAACGACACCGTCATGCCGGGTTTCACCCGCGGCACGTCGGCCTCCGAGATCTGGGCCTTCACCGTCATCACGTCGAGCTTCGCGAGCTTGATGATCGTGGGCGCGGACTGGTTCGCGTTGACGGTCTGCCCCTGTTCGGTGACGACGGCCACGACGGTGCCGTCCATGGGCGCCGTCACCCGCGTGTAGCCGAGGTTCACCTGCGCCGTGTTGGCCGCCATCTGCGCCTGGACGATCTGGGCCTGCTGCGCGGCGATGTCGGCGCGGCTGGTGGTGAGCGTGGCCTCGGCCGCCTCGAGGTCGGCGCGGGCCCCGGCGTCGATCGCCACCAGCTCGCGCAACCGCACGGCCGCCAGTTCCGCCTGTTTCGCCGCGGCCTCCTTCGCCTTCAGCAACGCCTGCGCGCTCTGCAGCGCGGCCTCCGCGTTGCGCAGGTTGTTCTGCTGGGTCAACGCGTCGATCTCGGCGATCAGCTGGCCCTTCGTGACGGTGTCGCCCAGCGCGACGTGGAGCTTCTTCACCTCGCCGGTCACCTGCGCGCCGACGCTGACCAGCTTGTACGCGCCGATGGTGCCGGTGGCGAGCACCGTGTCCTCGATGTCGGCCTCGGTGACCGGCGCGGTGGCGACCTGCGGCGCGGGCGGTTCCGTGAACCAGACGCGCTTGGCGATCCACGCGCCGAGCACCAGGACGAGGGCCACGGCGACCAGCCGGCCCGGTTTCTTCGACAGAGTCTTCATCATGTTTTCCAGCCGCCTCCGAGCACCTTGTAGAGCTCGAGGCGGTTCGCCTGTTCGGCCAGTCGCAGCGAGATCAGCGCCTGCTGCGCGGCGTACAGCGAGCGCTGGGCGTCCAGCACTTCCAGCATGCCGGTGCTGCCGGCGCGGTGCTGGGCATCGGCCAGCCTCAGCTGGCGAGCCGCGGTGTCGACGAGGGCCTGCTGCGCGGCCAGCCGCTCGGTGATGCGGGCGCGCACGGCCAGCGCGTCGGCCACCTCGCGGAAGGCGACCTGCACCGTCCGGTCGTACTGGGCCAGCGCCACCTCGCGGTCCAGCCGGGCGGTCTCGAGGTTGGCCGCGTTCGCCCCGCCGTCGAACAGCGGCAGCGAGACGGTCGGCCCGAAGCTCCAGCTGCCGGTGCCCGCCTTGAAGAGCCCCGACAGCGCCGTGCTCGCGCTGCCGGCCGACCCCGTGAGGCTGATGCGGGGGAAAAAGGCCGCGCGGGCGACGCCGATGTTCGCGACACTCGCCTGCAGCGTGTGTTCGGCCTGCACCACGTCGGGCCGGCGCTGCAGCAGCTCCGACGGCACGCCGGCGGGCAGGTCGATCAGCCGGCTCGGTTCGGCGAGGTTCTCGTCGCTGCGCGGTGCGAGGTCGTCCGGCAGCGCGACGCCCAGCAGCAGCGTCAGCGCGTTCCGGTCCTGCTCGATCTGTGTCGCGACGACCGCGAGCTCGAGCCGGGCCGAGTCCACCAGCGACTGCGACTGGGCGAGGGCCAGCCCCGTGATCGCGCCGAGTCCGTGACGGCGCTGGTCGAGGGCGAAACTCTGCTGGCGAGTCTCGAAACTCTCCTGGGTGATCCGCTGGCGTTCGAGGTCCGCCGCGAGCGTGAGCCAGGCGTTGGCCGTCTCGGCGACGAGGCTGATCAGCGTGCTCGTGCGCCCCGCCACGTTGGCGAGGTAGTTCTGCGTGGCCGCCTCGCTTTCGTTGCGCACGCGGCCGAAGAGGTCCAGCTCGAAGGCCGAGAGCGCCAGCCCCACGCTCACCTGCGAACCGGCGTTCGACCGGCTGGCCGACGCGGTGGCGCCGACGTTCGGCAGCGCCGCGGCGTCGGCGAGGCGCACCTGGGCGCGGGCCCGGCCCACGTTCAGCGCGGTGACGCGGAGGTCGCGGTTGTTCGCCAGCGCCAGGTCCACGACGGCGTCGAGCCGGCGGTCGGTGAAGAAGTCGGCCCGGGCGAGCGCGGCGGGGTCGGTGGCCGGCATCGGGGCGCCCGCCACGGGCACCGCGGGCGCGGGCCGCTCGTAGGGCGGCGCCAGGTTGGCGCAGCCACCGAGCAGCAGCACCACCAGGGCCATGGGCGCCAGGAAGGAGATCGGCAAGGGGAGACGGTTCAAGGGCAGGCTGGGATCGGTCGGTGGTCGTCGCATCTTAGGACCTCGCGCATGACAGGGATCCGGGGGGTGGGCGGGCAGCGCACGAACGGCGGCCCGAGAAGCCCTCGCCGCGCGGGGATTCCGCCGGCGAGGCACAGTCCGACGGCACCCGCTCCTTCACCTCCCGCCATGTCGCACCTGTTCACGCCACTCGAGATCGGCCCCCTCACCCTCCCCAACCGCATCGTCATCGCCCCCATGTGCCAGTACTCGGCCGTGGACGGCAACGCCACCGACTGGCACCTGATGCACCTCGGCACCCTCTCCCACTCGGGCGCGGGGCTGCTGATCCTCGAGGCCACGGCGGTGGTGCCTGAAGGCCGCATCTCCGGCGCCGACCTGGGGCTCTGGAACGACGACAACGAAGCGGCGCTCGCGCGCGTGCTCGCCGGCGTGCGGGCGCACTCGGCGATGCCGCTCGCGATCCAGCTCGCCCACGCCGGCCGCAAGGCCTCGGCCCGCAAGCCCTGGGAAGGCGGCACGCAGGTGCACCCCGGTGAGCCGGGCGGCTGGCCGACGGTGGGCCCGTCCGCCGTGCCCCATGCCGCCACCGACACCCCGCCGGTCGCGCTCGACGCCGCCGGCCTGCAGCGCGTGCGCGACGGCTTCGCGTTGGCCGCGCGCCGCGCCGCGCGGCTCGGCTTCGAGGGCATCGAGGTGCACGCCGCCCACGGCTACCTGCTGCACCAGTTCCTGTCCCCGCTCGCCAACCAGCGCACCGACGAATACGGCGGCTCGCTCGAGAACCGCATGCGCTTCCCGCTGGAGGTGTTCGACGCGGTGCGCGCGGCGTTCCCTGCCGACCGGCCCGTGTGGGTGCGGCTGTCCGCCACCGACTGGGTCGACGGCGGCTGGGACCTCGACGGCACCGTCGCGATCTCGCAGGCGCTCAAGGCGCGGGGCTGCGCGGCGATCCACGTGTCGAGCGGCGGCGTGTCCACCGCGCAGTCGATCCCGCTCGCGCCCGGCTACCAGGTGCCGCACGCGCGGCGCGTGAAGGACGAGGCGGGCCTGCCCACCATCGCCGTGGGCCTGCTGACGACGCCGGCCCAGGCCGAGGCGGTGCTGGCCGAGGGGCACGCGGACGCCGTGGGCATCGCCCGGGCCGTGCTGTATGACCCGCGCTGGCCGTGGCATGCCGCCGCCGAGCTGGGTGCGCGGGTCACGGCGCCGCCGCAGTTCTGGCGCTCGCAGCCGCGTGAGGTGAAGGACCTGTTCCGGTCCTAGGGCCTGTTAACACAACGGGAAGGCTCGCGCTGGTGCCTGCCAAGGCACTGGGCAAGGCGCGGCGCGCGGCCCGGGCGTCCGCCCGGGCAAGCGGCGCAACGCGGCCCAGCGCCTTGGCAGGTACCAGCCCGAAGGGTGATCTCGTCAAAAGGTCTCCCGCCGCGTTGCACGGCTTGCCCAGGCGGATAGCCTGGGCCGCGCCGTGTGCCTTGCGGGAGACCTTTTGACGAGCCACGCGAGCCTTCCCGTTGTGTTAACAGGCCCTAACCCACCGCCTTGATGCGCTGGTCCCGCGCGGCCAGCGCCAGCATCGAGGCCACGGCGCACGACGCGAGCCGCGCCGATTCGGAGTCGGCCCGGCTCGTGAGGATCACCGGCACCTTCGCGCCCAGCACGATGCCCGCGGCATAGGCGCCCGCGAGGAAGGTGAGGCTCTTCGCGAGCATGTTGCCGGCGTCGAGGTCGGGCACGATCAGCACGTCGGCCCGCCCCGCCACCGGCGAGACGATGCCCTTGATGCGCGCGGCCTCGGCGTCGATCGCGTTGTCCATCGCGAGCGGCCCGTCGAGCACCGCGCCGGTGATCTGGCCGCGGTCGGCCATCTTGCACAGCGCCGCGGCGTCGAGCGTCGACGGCACCTTCGGGTTCACGATCTCCATCGACGACAGGATGGCCACGCGCACCTCGGGCAGGTGCAGCGCGTGCGCGAGGTCGATCGCGTTCTGCACGATGTCGACCTTCTCCTCCAGCGTGGGAGCGATGTTGATGGCGGCGTCCGAGATGATCAGCGGCTGGGCGTGGCCCGGCACGTCCATCACGAAGCAGTGGCTGATGCGCCGCGACGTGCGCAGCCCGCCCTCGCGCCGCACCACCGCGCCCATCAGCTCGTCGGTGTGCAGGCTGCCCTTCATCAGCGCGTCGACCTCGCCCTTCAGCGCCATCGCCACGGCGGCGTCGGCCGCGGCGTGGCTGTGGGGCGCGTCGACGACCGGAAGGCGCCCGGGCTCGAGGCCCGCCTCGGCCACCGCGGCCTCGATGCGTTCGCGGGGTCCCACGAGCACCGGCACGGTCAGGCCCATGCGTTCGGATTCGATCGCGGCGACGATGGCCACCGCGTTGACGGGATGCACCACGGCCACGCGCAGCGGCGGCCGCTCCCGGGCGGCGGCGATCAACCGGTCGTAGTGGGGATGGGCCGCGGTGGACGGGGATGTCATCGAACGCTCCAGGTCACCTCGCCAATACCTGACGAAGCGCGGGGGTTGTCACGGCCCGGGGGCCGGGAATGAGGCATGCTGCAACGCAACATACCACGGGCGTTCCGCTTCCGGCAAAGGGCTCCTCACCGTGATCTCCGCTCCCGACCTGTTCGCCCGTCTGCAACGTGACACGGCGGCCTACGTCGCCGACACCTGGCAGCGCAGCGCGCTCACCCTCGACGTGCTGCGCGAACGCGGCGACATCTTCCTCGCCCACCTGATCGCCGGCAAACCGCCGCTGCTGCAGTTCGAGCACGAGCTGCTGATCGACGGCCGGTCGCTGCCCTCGCCCTGCAACTACGCGCTGCTGCACATCGTGCCGCCGGACGGCACCGTGGTGGACCCTGCCCGGCGCCCCTTCGTGATCATCGACCCGCGCGCCGGCCATGGCCCCGGCATCGGGGGCTTCAAGCCCGACTCCGAGGTGGGGGTGGCGTTGAAGGCCGGCCACGCGGTGTACTTCGTGACCTTCGCGCCCGAACCGGTGGACGGCCAGACGCTGATCGACGTGGCGCGTGCCGAGGCCGCGTTCATCGAACACGTGCGCGAGCGGCACCCCGGGTGCCCCGACAAGCCCGCCGTGATCGGCAACTGCCAGGCCGGCTGGGCCGTCGCCGGCCTCGCCTCGGTGCGGCCCGACATCATGGGCCCCATCGTGCTCAACGGCGCGCCGCTCTCGTACTGGGGCGGCAGCCCCGCGCAGAACCCGATGCGGTACGCCGGCGGCCTGCTGGGCGGCGCGTGGCTGTCGGCGTTCACCGCCGACCTCTCGGGCGACCGCTTCGACGGCGCCTGGCTCGTCAGCAACTTCGAGAACCTCAACCTCGGCAACACGTGGTGGGGGAAGTACGACCACCTGTACGCCAACGTCGACACCGAACGCGAGCGCTTCCTCGAGTTCGAGCGCTGGTGGGGCGGCTACTTCCGCATGACCGGCGAGGAGATCGAGTCCATCGTCGAGAACCTCTTCGTGGGCAACCGCCTCGCGCGCGGCGAGGTGGTGGCCGACGGCGTGCCCGTCGACCTGCGCAACATCACGTCGCCCATCGTGATCTTCGCGTCCTGGGGCGACAACATCACGCCGCCGCAGCAGGCCCTCAACTGGATCATCGACGTGTGGGGCAGCGAGAAGGCCCTGGTGGCCGCGGGCCGCACCATCGTCTACATGCTGCACCCCACCATCGGCCACCTGGGCATCTTCGTCGGGGGCGCGGTGGCCCGCAAGGAACACGACCAGATCGTCAACACCCTCGACCTCGTCGAACGGCTGCCGCCCGGCCTGCACGAGATGAAGATCGTGCCGAAGGACCCGGGCGCCCCGTTCGCCGACCTGGAGCCGGGGGCCTTCTCGGTGCAGTTCGAGCCCCGCACGGTGGACGACCTCCTCGCGCTCGACCCCGACGGCCGGCGCGACGAGACGCTGTTCAGCACCGTCGCCCAGCTGTCCGAGGCCAACATGGCCACGTACCGCACCCTGTGGCAGCCCTGGGTCAAGGCCATCGGCAGCCGCCCGCTCGGCGACGCGCTGCGCTGGCTGCATCCGCTGCGCCAGCAGCACCTCGCGCTGTCGAGCTTCAACCCCGCGGCCCCGTGGGTGCGCGAGGCCGCCCGACGCGCCCTCGCCGACCGCCGCCCCGCGGCGGCCGACAACGTCTGGCGCGCCTGGGAACGACTCGCCTCCGACTGGATCACCGACACGCTGGACCGGGTCGGCGGGCTCCGCGACGACGGCTCCACGCGCTGGGTCACCCTGGCCTACGGCCCGCAGGGCCTGGGTGCCCTGCTGCCGCCGCGGTCCACCGACGCGGACGACGCGCTGGCGCGGGCCGAAACCTCCGAAGCCGACGCCCGCGCCATCGCCGTCGGGCTGGCGGACCAGGGCGGGTTCCCCGAAGCCGTGTGCCGGCTCGTGCTGGCCGGGCTGTCGCGCCGGGGCGTGATCGACCGGCGCAGCCTGCGCCTGGGTGAACTCATCGAACGGTCGCACCGCGAGATGGCCCTGGCGCCGGGCGCCCGCCGCGCCGCGCGGCCCTCGCCCACCGACTGGAAGGCCCTGCTCGAGCGGCAGACGCTCGTGATGACCTTCGCGGGCGACGAAGCCCTTGCGGCATTGCCCAGGCTGCTGCCCGGCGCGTCGGACCGCGAACGTGCCGTCGCGCTGGCGGCCGCCGTGCTGATGGGGGTGCCGGCGCTCGCCGACCCGTCGTCCGACGTCGCACGCGCCGTGCGGGAACGCCTCGACGTGGACCCGGCCCGGGTGGCCGCGCTGGCGCTGTCGCTCGCGCAGGCCGTCGACCCGTCCTTCGCGCCCACCGACCCCACGCCGGCACCGGCCCGCCTGCCGGCGCGTCGCTCGCGCAAGGCGGCCGCATGAACGCCCCCATCGACCCGCTGCCCGACCTGCCCTCCGGCCTGCTCGCGGGCCGGAAGGTGCTCGTGACCGGCATCGCCAACGACCAGTCCATCGCGTACGGCTGCGCCCGTGCGTTCCGCGCGCTGGGCGCCGACCTGGCCATCACCTACCTGAACGACAAGGCCTACCCCCACGTCGCACCGCTGGCCGAGGCCCTCGGCGCCGCGCTGCTGCTGCCGCTCGACGTCACGCGCGACGGTGAACTCGAGGCGGTGTTCGAGGCCGTGGCCCGGCGCTGGGGTTCGCTCGACTCGGCGCTGCACTCGATGGCCTACGCGCCGCGCGCCGACCTGCAGGGCCGGCTCGTCGACTGCTCGCGCGACGGGTTCCTCACGGCCATGGACGTCTCGTGCCACAGCTTCGTGCGCATGGCCCGGCTGGCCGAGCCGCTGATGACGCGCGGCGGCACGCTGTTCACGATGAGCTTCCACGGCGCGACCCGGGTGGTCGAACACTACGACGTGATGGGGCCGGTGAAGGCGGCGCTGGAGGCCTCGGTGCGTTACCTCGCGCACGAACTGGGCCCGCGCGGCATCCGCGTGCACGCGATCTCGCCGGGGCCCATCCGCACCCGCGCCGCCTCCGGCCTCGCCGAGTTCGACGCCCTGGTGGCCGACGCCACGGCCCGCGCGCCCGCCCACATGCTGGCGGGCATCGACGACGTGGGCTACGCCACCGCGATGCTCGCGGCCGACCACGCCCGCCTGCTCACCGGTTCCACGCTGTACGTCGACGGCGGCTACCACATCATGAACTGACCCATGGACCTCCCGGCACCTCCCCACGGCGACCTCGTCGCGGTGGCCAACGCGGGTTCGTCGAGCCTGAAGTTCTCGCTGTACCGGCGCGGTCCGGGCGAGCCCGAGCCCGTGCTGCGCGGCCTGATCGACGGCCTCGGCGCCACGCCGCGCTTCACGGCCAGGTCGCCGTCGGGCGAGGTGCTCGGTGAACAGACCTGGGCCGACGGCGCGGCGCTCGGCCACGACGCGGCGCTGCACCACGTGATCGAGTTCGTGCAGGGGTTGATGCCCGACGTGTCGCTCGCGGGCATCGGCCACCGCGTGGTGCACGGCGGCACCGGCTTCTCGGAACCGGTGCTCGTCACGCCGGAGCGGCTCGAAGCCCTGCAGGCGCTCACGCCACTCGCCCCGCTCCACCAGCCCAACAACCTCGCACCCATCCGCCTCGCGCGCGAGGTGCTGCCCGACGTGCCGCAGGTCGCGTGTTTCGACACCGCCTTCCACCGCAGCAACGCCGAGATCGACCAGATGTTCGCGCTGCCGTACGAGCTGCACGAGGCGGGCATCCGGCGTTACGGCTTCCACGGCCTGTCGTACGAGTACATCGCGTCTCGGCTGCCGAAGGTCGACGCCGAACGCGCGGCCGGCCGGGTGATCGCCGCCCACCTCGGCAACGGCGCGAGCCTGTGCGCGATGTCGAACGGCCGCAGCGTCGCGTCCACGATGGGCTTCACCGCGGTCGACGGCCTCGTGATGGGCACGCGCTGCGGCACCATCGACCCCGGCGTGCTGCTGTACCTGATGGACGAACGGGGGCTGGATGCCCGCGCCATCGAACGGCTGATCTACCGCGAGTCGGGGCTGCTGGGCGTGTCCGGCCTCAGCGCCGACATGCGCGTGCTGCTCGCGAGCGACGCGCCCCGCGCGCGGCTGGCCGTCGACCTCTTCGTGAACCGCATCGTGCGCGAGGTCGGGTCGCTGGCGGCGGCGCTCGGCGGGCTCGACGCGATCGTGTTCACCGCGGGCATCGGCGAACACGCCGCCGAGGTGCGCCGGCGCGTGGTGGCGGGCTGCGCGTGGCTCGGCGCCACCCTCGACGAAACCGCCAACGCGGCGGGCCACGCGTGCATCAGCAAGCCCGGCAGCCGCTGCGCCGTGTTCGTGGTGCCCACGGACGAGGAACTGATGATCGCCCGCCACACCGAGCGGGTGCTCGACACCCTGCAGGAAGATCCGCCATGACCGACATCGACCGCTTCACCACCGACCGCTGGGAACACCTGCTGGAGGACATCGACCTCGAGATCGTCCAGTGCGCCGTCATGTGCAAGGTGCGGCTGCTCGACCCGGGCGTGGCCGAGCGGGTGCTGGAAGAGGACCCGTCGGTGTGGGACAGCGACCACCGCACCGCCTTCATCAAGCTGCGCGGCATGCTGGTCATGCACTTCACCACCGAACGGCAGATCGCCGAGTGCATCGGCCCCGCCGAAGCCGCGGCCATCGCCGGGCGCGTGCGGGAGCACCTGCGCGGCCGCGTCGGCGACCAGCTCGGCGGCCCGCTGCCGCCGGGCGCCGAGGTCACAGGCTGACGCGCAGGCCCAGCTTGATGGTGCGCGGGTCGGCCATCGTCAGGATGCCGCTCTGCGCGCTGGCCCAGTAGTTCCGGTCTGCCGCGTTCTCCACCGTCAGCAGCAGCGTGGCCGGCAGGTTGCCGAAGCGGGTGGTGTAGTTCACGCCGAGGTCGAGGCGGGTCCACGACGGCATCTGCTGCGTGTTGTCGCCGTCGAGGTACTGGCTGCCCGAGTAGAAGACACCGCCGTTCACGGCCAGGCCCGGCACCAGGCCGATGCGGTACTCGCCCCACACGTTCGCGCTCACGCGCGGCACGCCGGTGGCGTGTTTGCCGTCGGACGATTCGCCCGTGCCGCTCAGCTTCGTGTCGAGCACCATCAGGCCGGAGACGACGGTCAGCGCGGGCAGCACGCGACCGCTCGCGAGCAGCTCGACGCCGCGGTGGCGCTGCGTGCCGCGCTGCACGTTCTGGCCCACGTTCACGTCGAAGACTTCCTGCGGCCGGCGCATGTCGAAGAGCGCGGCCGTGAGCAGCGTGTCCTGCCATTCGAGCTTGCCGCCCAGCTCGACCTGCTTCGTCATGCGCGGCGGCAGGAACCGGCCGGACGGCACGGGGTCCATGTCACCGCCCTGCTCCAGGCCTTCCGCGTAGTTCAGGTAGACCAGCGCGCCTTGCGCGGGTTTCCACATCAGCGCGGCGGTGGGCAGCGTCTTCGTGGTCTCCTGGCTGGAATCGACGACGCCGCCATCGTAGTTGTCGACACCCACCTTCGCGCGGCGCGCGCCCAGCAGCACCGACCACTGGGGCGTGAACTCGATGATGTCCGACAGCAGCACGCTGTGGCTGCGGGTCTTGCTCGACAACGTGAGGTCCACCGGGCCGTACGCCGGCGCGGGGGTGTCGACCGGGGTGTAGATGTTGGTGGGGTACGAGCCGTTCGGGCCCGGACCCGCGAAGCCCGTGTGCGCGCCGCGCGACTCGTCGGTGAACCCGGTGAGGCCGAACGTCAGCCGGTGGTTGACCGGGCCGGTGGCGGCCTTGCCGCGCACGAGCAACTGGCCGCTGTCGACCTCGTTGGTGGAGCCCGACAGGCCCCCGAACAGCAGCGTGTCGCCGGCCTCGCTCATGATCATGCCGAAGCGCGCCTGCGGCAGCGTGGGCCGCGCGCCCTCGTTGTGCATCACGCGCGCGGACAGCGTCCAGTCGGTCGCGAAGTCCCAGTCGGCGCGGGCGTAGAGGTTGGTGTCGCGGGTCTTGAAGTCGTCCCAGGACAACGCCGCGTTGGTCTTGGCATCGGGCGCCTTCGGCACCGCGACACCCGGCGCCACCGCGTAGAACGGCGCGAGGCGCGGGATGTGGTTCTCGACGTACTCGCCGCCCACGGTGAACACGAGGCCCGGCTGCACGCGCCAGTCGAGGGCGATGGCGCCCACGCCCTGCCGCCAGTCGTAGTGGTCGACGGCGGTGGCGCCGTCGCGCCAGCCGAGGTTCACGCGCGCGCCGAACTGGCGGTCGGGGCCGAACCGGTCGCCCACGTCGGCGCTCAGGTTCCACAGGGACTTGTTCGCGAAGCCGGAGGAGACTTCGCGCACCGGCTCGTCCACCGGCCGCTTCGGCACGTAGTTGATGACCCCGCCCAGGCTGCCGGACGCGCCGATGCCGGCGAGGAAGCCGCTCGCGCCCTTCATCACCTCGACGCGGTCGACGATCTGCATGGGCGCGCGGCCGTCGGCGAAGCCGTAGTGGCCGGGCAGGCCGTCGTACAGCGTGCCGTCGGTGCCCACGGCGAAGCCGCGCAGCAGCAGGAACGGCACGGCCACGTTGCCGACGGTGGCGGACGGGTCGTTCTTGAGGAAGTCGCCCAGGAAGTACGCCTGCTGCTTCTCCATCAGCTCGCGCGTGACGACGTTGACCGAGAAGGGGGTCTCCACCACCGGCAGGTCGCCGAGCACGCCGGCCGTCGCCTTGGGCGTGAGCACCTCCAGGTCGGACTTCGCCCGGACGGTCACGGTCGGCATCTGGGTCGGTTCGGTGGTCTGGGCGAACGCCGATGCGGCGAACACGAACAGGCCGGACCCGGCGGCGACGCGGCGCGCCGAGGTGGAAAGGGTCTTCATGGGTTTCCTCGCTCCTGGGATGTTGTTTCTTCTCGGCCGAAAGCCAAGTGAAACTTATTCGCATTAATATAATTCGAGACCCCGCCATCCCGCGTTGCCGCGCCGCGACAACCGCCGCCAGGAGCTTTTCATGCCGAGCAACACCGCCATCCGCCGCTGGGCCTGGGTCCACAAGTGGTCCAGCCTCGTCTGCACGGTCTTCATGCTGTTGCTGTGCCTGACCGGCCTGCCGCTGATCTTCCACCACGAGATCGGCCACCTGCTCGGCACCGAGGTCGAGGCCCCGGCCATGCCCGCCGACGCCCCTCGGGCCGACATGGACCAGGTGGTCGCCGCCGCCCGCGCGCTCAACCCGGGCAAGGTCATCCAGTACGTCTTCCGCGAGATCGACGACGACAGCATCTGGTTCGTGAGCCTGAACGACACGCCCCAGGCCGTCGACGGCGGCAAGTCGGTGGCCGTCGACGCGCGCACCGGCAAGGTGCTCGCCGAACCCAAGTTCGACGAGGGCTTCATCTACGTGATGTTCAAGCTGCACGTCGACCTGTTCGCCGGCCTGCCGGGCACGCTCTTCCTCGGGCTGATGGGTCTGCTGCTCGTGGTGGCCGTGGTGTCGGGCGTGGTGCTCTACGCGCCGTTCATGCGCAAGCTCGACTTCGGCACCGTGCGCCGCGAGCGTTCGCCCCGCCTCAAGTGGCTCGACCTGCACAACCTGCTCGGCATCGTCACGCTCGCGTGGGCGCTGGTGGTGGGGCTCACCGGCGTCATCAACACGCTGGCCACGCCGGTGATCAAGCTGTGGCAGTTCGACCAGATGGCCGACATGATCCGCCCGTACCAGGGCCTGCCGCCGCCGGCCACGCTGGGTTCGGTGCAGGCCTCGCTCACGGCGGCCCAGGCGCTCGAACCCTCGATGAACACGGGCTTCATTGCCTTCCCCGGCACGATGCTGTCGAGCCCGCACCACTACGCCGTGTTCATGCGCGGCACCACGCCGCTCACGTCGCGCCTGCTCAAGCCGGTGCTGATCGACGCGCAGACCGCGAAGGTGACCGACAGCCGCCCGATGCCCTGGTACGTGACCGGCTTGCTCGTCTCGCAGCCGCTGCACTTCGGCGACTACGGCGGCATGCCGATGAAGATCCTCTGGGCGCTGCTCGACATCGCCACCATCATCGTGCTCGGCAGCGGCCTCTACCTGTGGCTGCGCCGCAGGGACGTGAGCCGCGAGGTGAAGGAGGCCGGCACCGGCCCGGCGCCCGAGGTGATCGGCATCGACCCCCGGGGCGAACCGGGCATCGCGCTGACGAAGGCGGCGCGCTGAGTCAGGCGGGCGACAGCGCGCGCACCATGTAGTGCGCGTCGTCGCCGTACGCGCCCAGCCGCTCGGGCTGCGCCGGCGCGTGCGGCACGTAGCCGTGGCGCTGCCAGAAGGACGTCGCGCCCTGCACCGCCACCAGCGCCGACCACCGCAGCCCCTCGCGGCGCGCGAGCGCCACCAGCCCGTCGACCAGGCGCCCGCCCAGGCCCGCGCCATGCGCGTCCGGGTGCACGGCCAGGTCGTGCAGGTACAGCGTGTCGGGGCTCGGCGCCGGGCGGAACGGCCCGTTCAGCGCCGTCACGGCGCCCAGGCGCGAGCGGTACGCGGCCAGGTACGCGCACACCCGGTCCCCCTGCGACGCCACCCAGCAGGTGTCGGCCGCCGCCACCACGCGGTCGTGCACCACGCCGGCGGGCTCCAGCAGCGCGTCGCCGTAACAGGCGGCCTGCACGGCCATCACCGCCGGCACGTCGGCCGGCGTCATGGGGCGAAGGGAGACGGTGTCGCGCCCGGACTCAGGCCGCACGGGCCAGTTCGGCGCGCATCGCGTCGATGGCGGCCTTGTAGTCCTTCTGCGTGAAGATGGCGCTGCCGGCCACGAAGGTGTCGGCGCCGGCGGCGGCCACTTCGCGGATGTTGGCGGCCTTGATGCCACCGTCCACCTCGAGGCGGATGTCGCGGCCGCTCGCGTCGATGATGCGACGCGCCTGCTCGATCTTCTTCAGCGCCGACGGAATGAAGCTCTGGCCGCCGAAGCCGGGGTTCACGCTCATGATGAGCACCACGTCGACCTTGTCGATCACCCACTCCAGCACGTCCAGCGGCGTGGCCGGGTTGAACACGAGGCCGGCCTGGCAGCCCTCGGCCTTGATCAGTTGCAGCGTGCGGTCCACGTGCGTGCTGGCGTCGGGGTGGAACGTGACGATGTCGGCGCCGGCCTTGCAGAAGGCCTGGGCCAGCGCGTCGACCGGCTGCACCATCAGGTGGACGTCGATGGGCACGCGGGAGCCGGCGGAAGTGACTGCGTGCTTGCGCAGCGCCTCGCAGATCATCGGGCCGAAGGTCAGGTTCGGGACGTAATGGTTGTCCATCACGTCGAAGTGGATCCAGTCGGCGCCGGAATCGATCACCGACCGCACTTCGTCGCCCAGGCGGGCGAAATCGGCGGACAGGATGCTCGGGGCGATGCGGTAGGTGGGGGTGTTGCTCATCCCCTGATTTTAAGAGGCCCGTCCCGCGCGGGCCGGGCATATCTCACGTTCCGGCCCGCCGGGCTCCTAGAATGGGCCGCATGAGCAAGCCCGAATTCACCTGCAGCGCGGTCGTGCGCCACCAGCCCGAACAATCGGACGCGGAAGCCCACCGCCACGCCTTCGCGTACACCATCACCATCCGCAACACGGGTGACGTGGCGGCGCAGCTGATCGCGCGGCACTGGGTCATCACGAACGCCACGGGCCGGGTCGAGGAGGTGCGCGGGCTCGGGGTCATCGGCCAGCAGCCGCTGCTGCAGCCGGGCGAACGCTTCGAGTACACGAGCTGGACCCGCATCAGCACGCCCCAGGGCAGCATGCGCGGCACCTTCTTCTGCATGACCGAGGACGCCCACCCCTTCGAGGCGCCCATCCCCGAATTCGGCCTGACCATCGCGTCCGCTCTCCATTGATGTTCAAGCTGCGAAACCCCATGGTCCCGGCCGAAGGGCCCTGGGACCTGAGTGCCCTGCTGACCTCCGCGGACCCCGAAGCGTCCCTGCCCGAACGCCACCTGTGGCTCGTGCGCCTGCTCGAATGGCTGCGCCACGCGCCGCTGCCGCAGCAGCAGCCCCAGCCGGCCCAGACGCCCACACCGCTGCTGCGCCTGCGCCACCTGCTCAACGTGCTCGAGCGCCATCCGCAGCACGAGGTGCAGGTGCGCCGCGTGCTGCGCCGCTTCTGGGAGGAGGTGGACAGCGCCGCGCTGCTCGCCGACTTCGGCTTCTCGCCCCGCACCGCCCTGTTCGGCGAGATCGGCCAGCGGCTGCGGCTGCGCGTGCTGCCCGGCACGCCGGACACCCGCGACCTCGGCGAGCTGTTCTCGCTGCTGTTCCCGGAAGAGCGCGATGCCGAATGGCTCGAGGCCATCGACCCGCCCACGCTGCAGCGCCTGATCACGCTGCTGACGCCGAAGGACACCGCCGACGTCGTCAACTGGAAGGCGCCCTTCCTCGACGCCATCATGTTCCTCGCGACGTCGATCCGGGCGCTCGGATTCTCGCCGTCGATCCGCGCGCGCATGAGCCGCGAGCTGCTCGTCGACAAGCCCTTCCGCCAGCTCGCGCGGGTGGCCGAGGACATCCGCGAGCACGCCGAGAACGGCAACGCCGAGGCGCTGCTGATGTCGGCCCAGTACCTGCGCGCGCTGCTCGACACGTGCCGCCGCTGCGCCCTCTCGGTCAACGACCACCTGGAGGAACACGGCATCTCGGTCGACCTCGTGTTCGAGCTCGACCAGCTCGACCGCCGCACGCACCGCATCGAGGACCTGCTCAACTGCGTGATCAGCACCACGCCCGGCACCGAGGTGACCCGCCTGCTTGCGCAGCTCGTGCGCACGGCCGGTGAACGCCGCAGCCTGCGCGAGCCGTTCACGCGGCACTACTCGATGCTCGCGCGCAAGGTGGCCGAACGCAGCGCCGAGACGGGCGAGAACTACATCACCCGCGACCGCGGCGCCTACGCCCGCATGCTGAAGGCCGCGGCCGGCGGCGGCGCGGTGCTGGCCGGCACCACGCTGATGAAGTTCATCGTGATGGCGCTGGGCCTCACCGCGTTCTGGGCCGGCTTCTGGGCCGGCATCAACTACGCCGGCAGCTTCGTGCTGATCCACCTCGCGCACTGGACGGTGGCCACCAAGCAGCCGGCGATGACCGCGCCGGCCATGGCCGAGAAGCTCCGCGACGTCTCCCGGGACGACGCGGTGGAGGGCTTCGTCGACGAGGTGGCCCACCTGATCCGCTCGCAGTCGGCCGGCATCCTCGGCAACCTGACGGTGGTGGCGCCGCTCGTGCTGGGCGTGCAGCTCGCCTGCACCGCTTTGTTCGGCCGGCCGCTCGTGGGCGCGTCGGAGGCCGAACACGTGCTGGACTCGCTGACGCTGCTGGGCGGCACGCCGTTCTACGCGGCCTTCACCGGCGTGCTGCTGTTCACCAGCTCGATCATCGCGGGCTGGGTGGAGAACTGGTTCGTCTGGCACCGGCTCGACAGCGCCATCGCGTGGAACCCGCGCATCGTCTCGCACCTGGGCCGCGCCCGCGCGCAACGCTGGGCGGAGTACTGGCGCAAGAACATCTCGGGCTTCACGTCGAACATCTCGCTCGGCCTGATGCTCGGCATCGTGCCGGTGGTGGCCGCGTTCTTCGGGCTGCCGCTCGACGTGCGCCACGTGACACTTTCCACCGGCCAGATCGCCGCGGCGGCCGGGGCCCTGGGCGCCGACGTGCTGCACGAACCCGCGTTCTGGTGGTGCGTGGCGGCCATCCCGGTCACCGGACTGCTGAACCTGGGCGTGAGCTTCCTGCTGGCGTTCCGCGTGGCGCTGCGGTCACGGGGCATCCGCCTGCGCGACCGCAGCCGCATCTACCGCGCGATCCGGCAGCGCCTGTGGCGCAGGCCGCTGAGCTTCATCATCCCGCCGCGCTGAACGAATGCGCGCGGGATGGGTCACTCGCCCTTGTCTTCGTCGCGCCGCTCGCCGCCGCGGCGGCCCGAGAACATCGTCCACCAGACGATCAACACCAACACGACGAGTGCGCCCAGCGCCTCGAGCAGGATCAAGCCCATGATGCGATTCCTTCGTCCGGTCCGCGGTCTGCGGCCGGCCTTGTCGGCACTGATTCTAGGGGTGCTCGCCGCGTGCGCGACCGGCCCTTCGTCGCCCCCCGCCCCGGTGGAGGACCGCCCCGTCGCCGCCACGCCCCCCGCCGCCCGCCCCGGCGCGCCCATCGTTCGCGACCGCTCGCGCTGGACCCCGGCGCAATGGGCCGACCTGCCCGGCTGGGACCAGGACGCCACCGCCGAGCTGTGGCCCGCGCTGCTGCGCGGCTGCGAACGCCCCGCCTTCGACTGGGCCCGCGTGTGCGTGGACGCACGCGCCGCCGGCCCCATGACCGACGCCTCGGCCCGCGCCTGGCTGCGCCAGCGGCTCGACCCGTGGCGCGTCGAGACGACCGAGGGCGCCACCGAGGGCATGATCACCGGCTACTTCGAACCGCTGATCGAGGCCAGCCGCAAGCCGCGCGGCCCCTACCGCGTGCCGCTGTACGGACCGCCGGCCGACCTCGCGTCCCGCAACCCGTACTGGACCCGGCAGCAGCTCGACACCGTGCCCGCCGCGAAGGCCGGGCTCGTCGGCCGCGAACTCGCCTACGTGGCCGACCCGCTCGACGCGCTGATCCTGCAGATCCAGGGGTCCGGACGCCTGATGGTGCAGGAGCCGAACGGCAGCCAGCGCCTCGTGCGCGCCGCGTTCGCCGGCCACAACAACCAGCCGTACAAGTCGGTGGGCCGCTGGCTGATCGACCAGGGCGAGCTGCGTGCCGACCAGGCCTCGTGGCCCGGCATCAAGAACTGGGCGCAACGCAACCCGCAGCGCCTGAACGACATGTTGTGGAGCAACCCCCGCACGGTGTTCTTCCGCGAGGAGGCCATGCCCGACGCCACCGTGGGCCCGCGCGGCGCGCAGGGCGTGCCGCTGACGCCGGGGCGCTCGATCGCCGTCGACCCGTCCAGCATCCCGTACGGCACGCCGGTGTGGCTCGACACCACCGAACCGCTGTCGAACACGCCGCTGCAGCGCCTCGTGATGGCGCAGGACACGGGCAGCGCCATCGTGGGTGGCGTGCGCGCCGACTTCTTCTGGGGCTGGGGCGCCACGGCCGAGCAGCAGGCCGGCCGCATGAAACAACCGCTCCGGGTGTGGGTTCTGTGGCCCAAATCCTGACGCAAGGACCCCGCCGGGCTGCGATACTGCGGCCCAACTCCCCACCTCCGGATCGTTTGTCGCCATGACAAGTTGGGTGCGCCGCGTCAGCAACCTGCTCTCCAAGGATTCGTCCGCGCGGCCCACGCTGCCGCCCGACACGGCCCCCCCCGTGCTGACGCCGGTCCCCGACCGCCGTTGTTCCGTTCCGCTGGCCGACCTCGACGACGAGGTCTTCGCGTGGATGCTCGACCAGCTCCCGGCCACCGACCACCCCGCCCACCCGGACGAGGCCCGCTGGCTCGACGAACTGGACGCGCTGATCGCGGCCGACAAGGGCCGGGGCGACCTGCTGCCCCGGGCCGCCGGCCTGATTCCCCAGCTGCTCAACAGCCTGCGCGACGAAAGCCAGTCGGCCGACGGGCTCGCCCAGCGTGTCGCCCGCGACCCGAACCTCGTCGCCGAGGTCACCCGGCTGGCCAACAGCATCGCGTTCCGGGGCCACGAGCCCGTCACCGAACTCTCCGACGCGGTGCGCCGCGTGGGCACCGGCGGGCTGCGGCAGGCCATCGCGAAGGTGGTGCTGAAGCCCATGTTCGGCGCGCAGCCCGGCCAGCTCTCCACCCGCGCGTCGGCCCACACCTGGGCCCACTCGCAGGCGCAGGCCGACCTGTGCCGCGCCCTCGCCCAGTCCCGCGGCCTCGACCCGTTCGAGGCCTACCTGGGCGGGCTGCTGTTCGACATCGGCTGGACCGCCGGCTGGCGCGCCCTCGACCAGGTGTTCGAGAAGCTCCCGCCTCCCGCCGGCCTCGCGTTCAGCCGCGGCTTCCGCCACGCGTTCCAGGCCCGGCGCGAACGCCTCTTCAGCCAGATCGTGATCGGCTGGAAACTCAGCGCGCCGCTGCACGCCGCCGCCCGCGCGGTCAAGGCGTCCGGAGGTTTCGAACTCGCCGACGACCGGCTGGCCCAGGTGCTGCTGGCGGGCAACCGCCTCGCCGCGCGGCGGGTGCTGGTGTCGGCCGGCCGGGTCGCGGAAGACCCGGCCCAGGTGGCGCACTGGTCCGAGGGCGTGCAGGCCACCTACACGGCGCTCGCGTGAACGCGCGCCTCGGCTGAGGCCGGCGCGCCCGCCACGTTCGCCCCTTCGATGCGTTCGGCGAGGAACAGCGCGTCGCGCGCCACGCCCGAGAACCGGCCCGACCCCCACGTGTGCAGCCACGGCAGGCCCAGGAAGTAGAGCCCGGGCACGGACGACACACCCCGCTCGTGCACCGGCTCGCCGCGGCCGTTGAACACCGGCGCGTCCACCCACCCGAAGGCCGGGCGGAAGCCGATGCACCACACCACGCTGCCGATGCCCGAGGCCGCCAGGTCGAGCGTGGTGCGTTCCTCCGCGGGCCGCCACGGCGGCGTGTAGGTGGACGGCGGCGGCGCGTCGAGGCCCCGCTCGGCGATGTACCGGTCGATGGACGCGTTGATGCCGTTGTAGACCGCGTCGGCATGGTCGAGGTTCTCGCGCAGGTTGCCCTTGAACCGCAGCACCCCGTCCTCCAGCCCCTCGAGCGCGCCGTAGAGCTCCATGCCTTCGGTGGCGAAGCGGCGCAGGTCGATGTCGCGCCCGCCGTCGCGGCCGGTGACGTAGTGGTTCGTGTTGTCGCGCACGCCCTCGCGCAGCGGATGGTCCGACACCGACATGTCGTAGTAGCCCATGTCGGCGAGCCACGTCACCACGTCGCGTCCGCGGTAGAAGCGTGCGCAGCGCGGCGCCTGGCCCACCGCCAGCACCACCTTGCGGCCGGCGAGGTGCAGGTCCTCCGCGATCTGCGCGCCCGACTGGCCCGAGCCCACCACCAGCACCGCGCCCTCGGGCAGGGAGGCCGGATTGCGGTACGCCTCCGAATGGACCTGCGTCACCGAGGCCGGCAGCCGCTCGGCCATCCGCGGCACGATGGGCTCGTGGTACCCGCCGGAGGCCACCACGACCTGGCCGGCGGTGAGCGGGCCGTGCGACGTCGCCACGTCGAAGCCGCCGCGCGCACGCGGCACCACGCGGGTCACCGTCACGCCGGAACGCACCGGCGCGTCCACGTGTTTCGCGAAACCGTCGAGGTAGTCGAGGATCTGCGGCTTCGTCATGAAGCCGTGCGGGTCGTCGCCGGCGTACTCCCAACCCGGCAGCTTGCACTGCCAGTTGGGCGTGACGAGCGAGAACGCGTCCCAGCGCTGCGTGCGCCAGGTGTGCATCGGCGCGTGTTTCTCGAGCACGACGTGGTCGACGCCACGCTGCCGCAGGTAGTGGCTGAGCGACAGGCCGGCCTGGCCGCCGCCGACGATCACGACGTCGTGGTGTTCGGGGGTGTGGTTCATGGGAGAGTCCTCAGGGGTTGTCGTCGAAGGCGATCACGTCGACACCGGCCTCGGCCCAGTCGGCGAAGCGGCCGGCGGTGTCCTCGATGCGGGCGAGCTGGTCCATCGCGGCCGAACACGCGAAGCCGTACTTCGCGCGCACGCGTTCGGACGCGATGTTCAGCGCCTCGCGCGTGCGGGCGAGGAAGTCGGGCAGCGGGTAGCGCCGGCCCGGCTCCAGGAAATCGCGCACCACCAGCGAGGGCGAGTAGCAGCGGGTCTCGGCGTCGTCCGGCCAGCGGACGGTGAAATGCATGACGGGCATGGCGGGGGTTCTCAGCAGGAGTGCCCGGCGAGGGCGTGGTGGGCGCGGTAGAGGGCGACGTGGCGGGCGGCGCTGGCCGCCCAGCTGTACCGGTCGAGCACGGGCGGCGGGGCCATCCGCAGCGCGGTGGCCCGCGCGGGTTCCACCGCGCGCACCATCGCCGCGGCGATCGAGCCCGCCCGTTCCGGGTCGGCCCACAGCCAGCCGGCCTCGGCCGCATCGAGGTACTCGGTGAACGGCGCGATGCGCGAGACGACCACCGGCGTGCCGCTCGCCAGCGCCTCCAGCACGACGAGGCCGAACCCTTCGCGCAGCGACGGCATCAGCAGCGCGTCGGCGAGGCGGAACAGCGCGGGCATGTCGGCGTCGGGCACGGCCCCGGTCAGCACGACGTCGCGGTCCGGCACGAGGCCGCTCGCGGCGAGGTCGAGGTGGAACGCGCGCACGTAGTCGCCGTGGTCCAGCAGCGTCGCGCCGCCCACGATCGCGAGTTGCGCGGTCGGCATCGACCGGCGCACCTCGGCGAAGGCCGCGAGCACGCGGCGAGTGTTCTTGCGTTCCTCGATGCCGCCCACCGCGAGGAACAGCGGACCGCCCGGGCGCAGCCCGAGCGACAGTGCCACGCGGTCGTCGCCCCGGCACGGGCCCGGCGAGAAGCGCGTGCGGTCCACGCCGTTGGCCACCAGCGACGCGTCCACCTGGTGCTCGCGCTTGAGCGTGTCGCACCACAACCGGCTCACGCACAGCACCTGGTCGGCGGCGCGGAACGCCCGCTGCTGCCACGCCATCAGGCGCGGGTCGTCGAAGGTGTCGAGGTGGTGCACGGTGCGCGTGAACCCGGCGATCGCTCCCTCGTCGCGCAGCACCGCCAGCGCGTTGCCGCTGATGCTGTCCTGCGCGTGGAGCACGTCGAAGGTGCCGCCTGGACGCGTGCGCCGCAGGTGGTTCACGCAGTCGTCGATGCGCGCGCCCACGCGGGTGGCGAGGCCACCGGTCGACAGAGACAGCGGCATCAGTTCCACCGCGTGCGGCACGGGGCGGAACAGGCCCTGCCCCGGGGCGGCCGGCGCGAACACCGTGACGTGGTGCCCGGCCTCGTGCAACGCCTTCGCGAGTTCCAGCGTGTGGACCACGCCGCCGCGCGGGTTCACCGAATGGGTCAGCAGGCCGATGCGCAGCCGGGTCGACCAGCGTTCGTTGGAGGTGTCACGCATGGACCGGCGCTCCGGGCAGGATGAAGGGGGTGGTGTCGAGGTTCCACAACTCGGCCACGTCGCCCCCGCGGCGCAAGCGCACACGGCGGGAATCGTCGACGGCCCCAACCACCGCCGCGGCGATGCCCCGCGCGGCGAACCGGGCGAGCACCTCGTCGGTGTTCGTGGCATCCACCGCCAGCACGAAGCCGTAGCTCGGGAAACTGAGCAGCCAGCGCCCGAGCGGCACGCCGGGCGGGCGGGGGATCGCGTCGACGTCGATCACGGCGCCCACGCGCGAGCATTCGAGCAGCATCAGCGCGGTGCCCACGGCGCCGGCCATGCTGATGTCCTTCGCCGCGCCGCACAGGCCCGACTCGGCGAGCGCCGGCAGCACCTCGAGGTCGCCGCGCAGGCGTTCGCCGGGCGCGTCGGTGGCGGCGTTCCAGTACGGGTGCGGCTCCTGGTACGCGCCGCGCAGGTCGATCGCCATCACGAGGCGCTGGCCGGGGCGCGCGTCGAAGCTCGTCAGCAGGCGCTTGGCACGGCCCACGATGGCGACGGCGAGCTGCGCCTGGTCGGCGCGATGGTTGCTGTGGCCGCCCACCACCGGCACGCCGTAGCGTTCGGACGCGGCCGCCATGCCGGCCATCACCTGGGCCGACCCTTCGGCGCCCCGACTCCAGACGGCGTCGACCACCGCGACGGGGCGCCCGCCCATCGCCGCGATGTCGCTCACGTTGACCATCACCCCGCACCAGCCCGCGAACCACGGCATCGTCGCGACGAAGTCGGCCACGAACCCCTCGATCGCGAACAGCAGCCAGCCGTCGCCGTCGGGGATCGCCGCGGTGTCGTCGCCGGTGCCCACGGCCTGCGCGCCGAGCGCACCCACCGCGTCGCCGATGTCGCGCTTGTGCGCGAAGCCGCGGCTCTCGCGCAGCGCGGCGGCGAGGTCCGACATCGTCATGGCCGGCTCCTCGACGCGGCCACGTGGCCCGCGTACGGCGTGTGGCACGGCGGGTAGGCCGACAGGTCCGCGGACATCCGCCGGTGCGGCCGCCCGTGCAGCACCTCGTCGGCGAGACCGGTCCACGCGAGCTTCTCGAACATCGGCACGTTCTGCATCTGCACGTGCGCGAGGAAGGTGTGGCAGCCACGCGCATGCGCGCTGCCCACCGCGAGGCGGATCAGCGTGGCGCCGATGCGGCCGTGGTGGCGGAACGCCGCGTGCACCGCGAGGCGCGAGCCCCACCAGCGGCCCGGCGCCTCCTCGTGGATGCGCACGGTGCCCGCCACCTGGTCGGGCAGGCCGCCCACGTGGGCGACGGCCACCAGCAACTGCGCGTGCGCGTCGATGTCGTCGGTGTCGTCGCCGACGAACACGCCCTGCTCCACGCAGAACACCGCGCGGCGCAGCCGCCGCGCGTGGTCGGTCTCCCAGTCGCCGTGCGCCCACTTGACGCGGAACTCGCACGGCACGAACGGCGGGGCGGGGGCCAGCTCGATCATGTCTCGAACACCGACAGCGACGAACACGCGCCACACTTGCCGCAGCCGGCCTTGATGTCGCCCGAGCGCAGGCCCGCGCCACCCACCATGCGGCCCAGCGGCTCCAGCACCGATCGCATGAACTCGGGCGACGGCGCGGGGTGGTCCTCGAGCGGCGTGCCGCTGATGGGCACGAACGGCACGACGAACGGGTACACGCCGATCGCGAGCAGCGTCTCGCACAGCGACAGGATGGCCTCGCGGGTGTCGCCCAGCCCCGCGAGGATGTACGTGCTGACCTGCCCGCGGCCGAACACCTTCACCGCGGCCTCGAAGGCCGTGAGGTAGCGCGACACGGGGACCGAGGCCTTGCCCGGCATCAGGCGCTCGCGCAGCTCGGGCGTCACCACCTCGAGGTGCATGCCCAGCGTGTCGATGCCGGCCGCGGCCATCCGCTCGAACCAGCGGTCGTCGTCGGGCGGCTCGCACTGGGCCTGCAGCGGCAGGTCCACCGCGGCCTTGATCGCGAACGCGCTGTCGCACAGCACCTGCGCGCCGCGGTCGGTGGCGTTCGGCGTGCCGGTGGTCATCACCATGTGGCGCACGCCGTCGAGCAGCACGGCCGCGCGTGCCACCTCGGCGAGCTGCTGCGGCGTCTTGTGCGCGATGGTGCGGCCCGCCGCGAGCGACTGGCCGATCGCGCAGAACTTGCAGGTCTTCTTCCGGCTCTCGTAGCGGATGCAGGTCTGCAGCACGGTGGTGGCCAGCACGTCGGCGCCGTGCAGCGTGGCGATGTGGGAATACGGCACGCCGTCCATCGTCTGCAGCGCGTAGAAGCGCGGCGCCTTCGGGAACTCGATGCGGGCGATGGGGATGCTGCCGCGCGTCAGCGCGCTGCGGCCCTGCGCATCCGGCGCCTGGGCCACGAACGGCGACTGCCACGCGCTCGACGTGTGCACCGGCACCATGATCGTGTGGCCGTCGACGGTGACGGCCTTGTGGTCCGACGGGCCCGCGCCGCCGCGGCGGCTCGCGACGCCCGAGGCCGCGCCGGGATCAGCCAGCCGCAACCCGAAGGACTGCAGCTCGGTCATCAGCTGCCGGCTGGCCGGCGAGATCGGAGGGGGCGTGTTCATCGGGAAGGCTCCTGGTGGGGTTCATCGGCACACGGGTCACGGCGGGCCGGTCGTTGACCAGCAGGCCGAGGAGTTCGGGGCGGGCGTAGTGGCCCACCGAATCCATCATTCGCTTGCGCTTCGTGATCAGCGCGAAGTCGAGGTCGGCGACGACCATCCCCTCGCCCTCGGTCAACGGTTCGGCGAGGTACTTGCCCTCGGGCGAGACGATCGCCGTGTGGCAGCCGCCGCGCAGCGCGCCCTGCAGCGCGGGGTCCTTCGTGACGGACTGCACCTGCGCGTCGGTGAGCCAGCCGGTGGCGTTGACGACGAAGCAGCCCGACTCGAGCGCGTGGTGGCGGATGGTCACGGCCATCTGGTCCGCGAAGATCGGGCCCACGAGCGAACCGGGGAACTGCGCGCAGTGGATCTGCTCGTGCTGCGTCATCAGCGCGTAGCGGGCGAGCGGGTTGTAGTGCTCCCAGCACGCGAGCGCGCCCACGCGGCCGGCGGCGGTGTCCACCACCTTCAGGCCGGCAGCGTCGCCCTGGCCCCAGATCATCCGCTCGTGGTACGTCGGCGTGATCTTGCGGCGCTTGAGCTTGAGCGACCCGTCGGCGTCGAAGACGAGCTGGGTGTTGTAGAGGCTGCCGTGGTCGCGTTCGTTGACACCGAGCACGACCACGCAGCGGCGGGCCGCGGCCCGTTCGGCCACCGCCTGCGTGACCGGGCCGGGCACCACCACCGCGTGTTCGTAGAGGCGCAGGTGCGCCGGCCCCTGCTGCACCGGCGGCTGCACGAACGAGAAGTACGGGTAGTACGGCAGGAAGGTCTCGGGGAACACGGCGAGCTGCGCCCCCTGGTCGGCGGCGCGGTCGATCGCGTCGCACACGCGGTCGAGCGTGCGTTCGGGGTGCTCCAGGTCGGGGGCGATCTGCACCGCCGCCGCGCGCACCGTCTTCGGGGAATCGTTCATCGTGGTCCCCCGGCCTTCACAGCGTCCAGGTGTCGAGGATGAACGCGTTCGACTTGCGGTGCAGCAGCACGATGTCCAGCACGTCGAGCGGGCTGATCGGGCGGATGCCCTCGATCAGCGCCCCCTCGCCGTGGCCGTACAGCGCCTGCAGCGCGAAGCGGCATGCATACACCTTGCCGCCCTCGGCGATGAACTTGCCGATCTGGTTGTTGAAGTTCTGGTGGCCGGGGAAGGCCTCGTCGCCGAGCGTCGGGAAGCCGCGCTTCACGCCGAGCGTGACACCCGGGCCGTACAGCAGGATCGACGTCTCGAAGCCCTTGCGCTGCAGGCGCGTGGCCTGCAGCAGGTTCACGAAACCGATGGACCCCTCGAACGCGACGGTGTGGAACGTGACGAGCGCCTTCTCGCCGGGCTCGGCCTTCACATCCTCGAAGACCTTCTCTTCGTAGTCGACGAGGAAGTCGCCTTTCTTGCTGGCGGGTTGGGTGACTTTGGGCATGGGGTTCTCCGTGGAACGGGTTGAAGGAAAGGGGTGACGCGCCCTCCTCCTTTGCATGCGGTGTGCCACTCGCGACCACCCGCCATGCGATCAATCCGCGATCAACACGCACACGGGCCGGCTGGCGGCCGATCAACTTTTTTCCGGGCCCCGAAAGACCCCCGCGGACGCCCGGCAACCCGCACCAGCACGAGGCTTTCCCGTGCGATCAATGCCTCCGATCAAGCGGCCGCCGTGCACCGCATCCGGGCGATGGACGGGCACGGGATGTGCGATCAATCCCCGCACCCATCCGATCAACCCATGCGATCAAGTCGATGAACCACCCCTCCGTCGCCCACTGGTCCCGCCGCCTCGAGTCGAGCGCCCAACCCGCCTACCTGCTGATCGCCGACCTGATCGCGGAGGACGTGCGCAACGGACGCCTCTCCGCGCGCGAGCGCCTGCCCACGCTGCGCGAACTGGCCGACCTGCTGCGGCTGAACTACACGACGGTGGCCCGCGCGTATGCCGAGGCCCGCAAGCGCGGCCTGATCGACTCGCGCCCCGGCATGGGCACCTTCGTGCGCGGCACCAGTCCGTCGCTGCCGCTGCGGGGTGGCAGCGGGGCCGAGATGACGATGAACATGCCGCCCGAACCCGCCGACGCGGCCCTGCTCGCCCGCATGCACGACAGCGCCGCCGACGTGATGGCCCGCACCGACCTGTACGACCTGATGCGCTACCAGGACTTCGGCGGCGCCCCCGACGACCGCCGCGCCGCGGTGCAGTGGCTGCGCCGCGTGCTGCCCGACTGCCGCGGCGAACACGTGCTGGTGTGCCCCGGCATCCACAGCGCGCTGGCGGCGCTCGTGTCGCAGCTCGCGCGGCCCGGCGAACTGATCTGCGTGGAGTCGCTCACCTACCCCGGCATCAAGGCGCTGGCGAACCAGCTGGGCGTGCAGCTGCACGCCTTGCCGCTCGACGACGAAGGGCCCAGCGCGGCGGCGTTCGAGCTGGCGTGCAAGACCCTGAAGCCCAGGGCGCTGTACTGCAACCCCACGGTGCTCAACCCCACGACCACCACGATCTCCCGCGCGCGGCGCGAGGCGCTGGCCGACGTGGCGCTGCGCTTCTCGATCCCGATCATCGAGGACGACGCCTACGCGATGCTGCCGCGCGAGAAGCCGTCGCCCATCGCGCTGCTCGCGCCCGAACTGACCTGGTACGTCACCGGCTTCAGCAAGTGCCTGGGCGCGGGCGTGCGCACCGCGTACGTCTGTGCGCCCAGCGAACGGCAGGCGCAGCGCCTGGCCGGCGCGCTGCGCGCGACCACGGTGATGGCCTCGCCCATCACCAACGCGCTCACGAGCCGCTGGGTGCTCGACGGCACGGCCGACGCGATGGTGAACGCGATCCGCGCGGAATCGGTCGCGCGCCAGGCGATGGTGTCGCGCCACCTCGCGGGCCGCGGCGTGCTGTCGCAGCCGGAGGGCTTCCACCTGTGGCTGCCGCTGTCGTCGTCGTGGAGCGTGGTGGAGTTCGCATCGTACCTGCGCACGCAGGGCGTGGCGGTGGTCGCGAGCGCCGCGTTCTCGACCGATGGCGACCCGCCGGACGCCGTGCGCGTGTGCCTCGGCGGGCCGCTCACACGCCACGAATGCGACGACGCGCTGCGCCTGATCGCCGACACGCTCGAACACCCGCAGCATCCACACGCGACCGTGCGCTGAACATGCCCCTGTCACGAAGGCGGATTCGGTTGTGAACGATATCCTCGTGTGGCTTGCGCCGCCCGGCGCAGTCCCACCGAGGTTGCCGTTTGAACCCGAAGGTCCTTCCCCCCGATGCCGACGACCGCAACGTGCGACTGCTCGCGCACCGGCCGCTGGTGCAGCGCATCGCGAACCGCATGCTGTCGCGCATGCCCGCGAACGTCGCGATGGACGAGCTCGTGCAGGCCGGCATGATCGGCCTCAACGAGGCGCTGTCGCGCTTCGAGGAAGGTCGTGGCGCCACCTTCGACACCTACGCGTCGCGCCGCATCGAGGGCTCGATGCTCGACTCGCTGCGCGCGGGCGACGAACTCTCGCGCCACGTGCGCAGCCAGCAGCGCCAGATCCGCGCGGCGGTGCAGACGCTCGAACACCGCCTGGGCCGCGCGCCGCGCGCGAAGGAGGTCGCGAACGAACTGGGCTGGACGCTCGACGTGTTCTACCGCGCGATGGTGGACGCGGGCGCCGCCCCCACGCGGCTGGAAGACGAGGCGCTCGAACCCGCGTCCGACGACACCGCGGTGGGCACGGGCGAACCGGAGGCCGTCGCGGTCGACGAACACGCCGACCCGCAGCGCGTGCTGCAGCGCCAGCAGCGCCACCAGGCCCTCGCGAAGGCGTTCGACGCGCTGGAGCCGCAGGAGCACCAGGTGATGCAGATGATCTATGCGCGGGAGCTGGACCTGGCGGAGATCGGGACGCTGATGGGGCTCAGTCCGTCGCGGATCTCGCAGATCCACCAGGCGACGGTGGCCAAGCTGCGCATCAGGATGCGCGACTGGTGAGAGGTGTCACCCCGGCGGAAGCCGGGGCCCACCGCGGGATGTGAGAGCCTTGCCGGCAGTGGATCCCGGCGTTCGCCGGGATGACATTTTTCAGTGCGCCGCCGCGAGCCGCCCCGGGGCCCCCAGCGTGGCCTGCGTGAACGCCATCGCCAGCATCGCGCACAGCGTGACCCCCGCCACCATCGGGAAGGCCGTCCCGTCGAGGAACAGCCCCGTGAGGCCCATCACGACCGCGCCGGTCACGAGCTGCAGCGTGCCCATCAAGGCGGACGCGACGCCGGCGATCTCGCCGTGGTCCTCCAGCGCGAGCACGGAGGTCGCCGGGATCACGAGGCCGAGGAAACCGAAGCCCGCGAACAGCAGGCCGGCGAGCACGTCGAACCGGTCGACGCCGGCGGTGAACAGCACCAGCAGCAGCGTCATGGTGACGGTGAAGCCCAGCACCGCGCCGCGCACGGTGCGCCGCAGGCCGAAACGTTTCGCGAACCAGCCGGTGAGCTGCGACACGCCGATGAACGACACCGCGTTGATGGAAAACGCGAAGCTGTACTCGCGCGGCGAGAGGCCGTAGTGGTTGATCATCACGAACGACGAGTTCGCGAGGTACACGAAGAAGCTCGCGAGGCCGAACGCGCCGATGAAGGTCAGCCCGAGGAAATGGCGGTCACGCATCAGCTGGCCGTAGGCAGAGAGCGAGCCGCGCCAGGTGCTGGCCGCGCGTTCGGCCGGCGGGCGGGTTTCCTGCAGCATGAACACCAGCAGCGCGAGGCCCGCGACCCCCGCCCCCGTGACGAACCAGAAGATGCCGCGCCAGCCGAAGGCCTCCACCACGAAACTGCCGACGAGCGGCGCGAGGATGGGCGACACGCTGAACACGAGCATCAGCAGCGACATCAGCCGCGCCGCGTCGTTGCCGGTGTGCACGTCGCGCACCACCGCGCGCGGCACGGTCATCGCCGCGCCGGCGCCCAGGCCCTGCACGAAGCGGAAGGCCACCAGCGTGCCGATGTTGGGCGCGAGCGCGCAGCCGATGCTCGCGAACGTGAAGAGCGCCATGCCGAAGTAGAGCGGCCGCTTGCGGCCGAAGAGGTCGGACGCGGGGCCGTACACGAGCTGGCTGAGCGAGACCGCGGCGAAGAAGGCCGTGAGGCTCATCTGCACCGCGCCGACGTCGGCGACGAGGGTGTTGCCGATGGCCGGCAGTGCCGGCAGGTACATGTCGATGGCGAACGGCCCGATGGCCGAGAGCAGGCCGAGCACGAGGGCCAGGCGCAGGAAAGGGGAGATCATGGGAGAAAAGCGGGCGCGACAGCGGAACAACAACCCTGCATCATGCCAGCCGCTTGACCTCAACCGCGGTTGAGGTCGCATGCTGAAGGCCTCTTTCACCACGGGACCTCGCATGACCGCCCTCACCTTCCTCAACCCACCCGGCCTTTACGACCCCGCGCCCAACGGCTACTCCCACGTCGCGGTGGTCGAGGGCCTGCCGCGCTGGGTGTTCCTCGCGGGCCAGGGCGGCGAGTCGGCCGACGACGCGCTGTCGCCCGACTTCGCCGTGCAGCTGCGCCAGGCGTTCGACAACATCGCCATCGCCCTGGCCGCCGCGAACGCCACGCTGCGCGACGTCGTCAAGCTGACCGTGCTGGTGGTGGACCACGACACGGCGAAGCTCGAAGTGCTGAGCCGCACCGTCCGGGAACGTTTCGAGGGCCGGCCCGCGCCCGCGTGCACGCTGATCCCGGTGCCGCGGCTCGCGCTGGACGGCATGCTGGTGGAGGTCGAGGCCACCGCCGCCACGCGGCCATGACTCACGCCGGCATCTTCACCATCCGGTCGAACAGCTTGTCGAGCGCGAGCGACAGGTCGGTGCAGCGGCCGGAGTGCACCGGCGAGACCTGCAGGCTGCTGCTGCGCGGCGCCACCAGCCAGTCGAAGCGCTCGCGACTGGACATGTGGCGCAGCGGGCCGGCGGCGTCGCCACCCTCGCAGATGGCGGGGATGCTCGCGAGCGCGGCGCGGATGTCGTGCGGGTCGGCCTTCGGCGCGAGCGCGGCGAACCGGGCCTCGTCGAACTCGACCTTCGCGCGCAGGTAACCCGCCGTCTTGCACGAGACGATCACGCCGGCGTTGATGAACTCGCCCCGCTCGACGCGCGGCACCAGCCGCACGATGGCGTAGTCATACGTGTGCAAGGGCGTGGGCACGGCGTGCTTCCTCGGCGAAGGCGCGCGGCGCGGCGAGCCGGCGCTGGAAATACTGGACGAAGGCCTCGCGGTGCGCGGCCGCGTCGGGGAACGGGGAGTCGTGGCGCAGCCAGGCTTCGGGAATGGTGTCGACGATGGCGCGCAGCCGCGTGAGGTCGAGCAACGCCGGCAGCGTGGCGTCGGCCTCGGCGAGCTTCGACGCGAACGGCAGCAGCACGTGGTCCTTGACCAGCGGGAAAGACTTCACCGCCATGACCTCCGGCTCGCCCCACTGGTGCTGGAAGTACAGCGACGCGCCATGGTCGATGAGCCACAGCGCGCGGTGCCACATCAGCAGGTTGGCGTTGCGCGGCGTGCGGTCGAGGTTGGTCACGAAGCCGTCGAACCAGACGATGCGCGAGGCGAGGTCGGGGTCGGGCCGGTCGGACAGCGGGTCGAACGTGACCGACCCGGGCAGGTAGTCGAGCGCGAGGTTCAGGCCGCCGCTCGCGCGGATCAGTTCCTGGATCTCGGGGTCGGGTTCGGTGCGCGCGAGTTCGGGGTCGAGGTCGATGAACACGATCTCGGGCACCGGCAGGCCGAGGGCCCGGCCGATCTCGCCGGCCACCAGTTCGGCGATCAGCGCCTTCGGCCCCTGCCCCGCGCCGCGGAACTTGAGCACGTAGAGGCCGTCGTCGTCGGCCTCGACGATGGCCGGCAGCGAGCCGCCCTCGCGCAAGGGGGTGACGTAACGGGTGGCGCAGACGGTGCGGATCGGCAGGCTCATCGAACGGGCATTCTGCCGCATGGCCGCGCCGCCCCGCCACGTTGCCTATCATCCGGCCCCTCGACGTTTTCCCCCGACCCCCATGCCCGAACACTGGGAAACCGACGCCGGCGAGAACGGCGTCGCCCTCCTCGACATCCCCGCCGACGCCTTCCGCGACCGCACCTTCGAGGTGGCCGTGGACTTCGCGGTGAAGGCCCTGCCCGAGGCCGACGGCCCGTGGCACGAGCTGCGCGTGCTCGTCAACGGCGCCCAGCAGTGGTCGCGCCGCGTGCCCACGCACCCGGACGGCGGCGACTCGCTCGACTACCGCATGCGCCGCACCGTTCCGCTGGGCGAACCGCTGCGCATCACCGCGGTCACGGAAGCCCACCGGGTGCGCCGGGTCCGCCTGAAGGTGGTCGCGGACGAGGAGTGATCGTTACCCACTCGGTGTCGACCCTGACACGGACGTGACAGCACCACGGGATCAGTGAACGTCCGTGCAACAAACGTGACGTTGTGGGCAATGCCGTGGCCGTCAGGGTCTCTTCCTGCCCGGAGAATCCTGCGGTGACCCGAACCGCCGTATCCCTCCCCGCCACGAACGACGTGAGCCTCGCCCAGGCCATGCTCGACGCCCTGCCCGGCCGCGTGTGCCTCGTCGATGCGCAGGGCGTGGTCCGCCAGACGAATCGCCCGTGGCGCGACCATGCGGGCGCCGACTGGGGGCGGGACGGCGACAACCTCCTCACGAACCCCTCCACCCACCCGCTTCCCGCCGCCGTGCGGGACGTGATCGCGGGCCGCCAGCCCTCGGCCTCGGTGACCGTGCGCGACATGCCGAGCCAGCTGCTGGTGCGCGCCACCCGCTTCCGCCACGGCACGATCGACGGCACGCTGCTCGCGCTCGACGACGTGTCCTCGGCCGAACGGGGCGACGAGGCCCTCGCGCGCTTCCGCCACGCGATGGAGACCATGTCGGACGCGATCTACCTCGTCGACCGCGCCACGCTCTCCTTCATCGACTTCAACGAGGCCGCCTGCCGCATGCGGCGCTGCACCCGCGCCGAGCTGATGGCGATGGGCCCGGTGGGCGCGCTCGAGACCACCCGCGGCGCGCTCGAGGCGGTGTACGACGGCGTGATCGCGGAAGGCGACGGCGTCGCCCCGGTCGAATGGGCCGGCATGTTGAACGGCCGGCGCGTGTACGTCGAGATCCGCCGCCGCGCGCTGCACACGGCGGACGGCTGGGTGATCGTCACGATCTCGCGCGACATCAGCGCGCGCAAGCGCGCCGAGAAGGGCGTGCGCCGCGCCGCGCGCCAGCAGGGCCTCATCGCCGGCTTCGGCCACCTGGCGCTCAGCCACACCGACCTCGAATCCCTGCTGGAACGGGCGGCGACGGTCGCGGCCGAGGGCCTCAACATCGAATACGCGGAAGTCAGCCAGCGCGCCCCGGCGGGCGACGGCCTGCTGCTCGTGGCCTGCGCCGGCTTCGACGACGCCCACATCGGCCACGCGATGGCCGGCGACGGCCGCGACACCCAGAGCGCCCGCGTGCTGCGCGCCAACGCGCCGGTCACGGTGCTGCGACACGCCGAGGAACTTCCGGGCGCGTGTTCGCTGCTCGACCGCCACCAGGTGAGGTCGGGCCTCGGCGTGCCCATCCCCGGCCCGAACGGCCCGCGGGGTGTGCTCGGCGTCTACTCGCCGCGCGAATGGCGCTTCAACGACGAACAGGTCAACTTCCTGCAGAGCGTCGCGAACACGCTGTCCACGGCCATCGACCGGGTGGAAGCCGAGGGCCGCCTCAAGCAGCTCTCGCAGTTCGACACCCTCACCGGCCTGCCCAACCGCACGCTGGTGCTCGACCGGCTGTCGCAGGCGCTGGCCCACGCGCTGCGCCACGACTGGCGCGTCGACGTGATGATCCTGAACCTCGACCGCTTCAAGATCGTCAACGACACCCTCGGCCACGCGATGGGCGACGATCTGCTGTCCCAGGCCGCGCAGCGCCTGAAGGGCTGCGTGCGCGCGAGCGACACCGTGGGCCGCCTGGGCGGCGACGAGTTCGCGATCGTGCTGCCCAAGCCCGACGACGCCGCCACCGTCGCCAAGCGCGTGATGGCCGCGATGGCGCAGCCCTTCCACCTCGGCGGCCAGGACGTGTACGTCTCGGCGAGCATCGGCATCGGCGTGTACCCGGAGGACGGCCCCGACGCCCACACGCTGCTGAAGAACGCCGACACCGCGATGAACCAGGCGAAGCAGCGCGGTCGCAACACCTTCCTGTTCTACCTGCCGCAGATGAACGACCAGGCGGTGCAGCGGCTGCGGCTCGAGGCCCAGCTGCGCAACGCGCTGGAGCGCGGCGAGTTCTTGCTGCACTACCAGCCGAAGGTCAACGTCGCGTCGGGCGAGATCAGCGGCTTCGAGGCGCTGCTGCGCTGGCAGCACCCCGAGCGCGGCATGGTGCCGCCGCTGGAGTTCATCGCCATCCTGGAAGACACCGGGCTGATCGTGCCGGTGGGCGAATGGGTGCTGCGCACCGTGTGCCGCCAGCTCGCCGCGTGGAAGGCGCAGGGCCTCGTGCCGCGGCCGGTGGCCATCAACCTGTCGGCCCGCCAGTTCCAGGAGCGCGGGCTCGACGACGTCGTGCGCGCCATCGTGGCCGAGGAAGGCGGCGACCCGGCGCTGCTCGAGTTCGAGCTGACCGAGTCGATGCTGATGGCCGACGCCGACGCGGCCACGCGCACGCTCGCGGCGCTGAAGGCCTACGGCGTGCGCCTGTCGGTCGACGACTTCGGCACCGGCTACTCGAGCCTGTCGTACCTGAAGCGTTTCCCGCTCGACGCGCTGAAGATCGACCGCAGCTTCATGCGCGACGTGACCACCGATTCCAACGACGCGTCCATCGCGCTCGCGATCATCCGCCTCGCCCACAGCCTGCGGCTCGACGTGGTGGCCGAAGGGGTCGAGACGGCCGACCAGCTGCAGTTCCTGCGCTCGCACGACTGCGACCAGATGCAGGGCTTCTTCTTCTCGCGGCCGCTGCCGGTGGCGGATTGCACGCAGGCGTTGCGGGAAGGGCGGCGGCTGGCGGAACAGCCCGACTGAACTCCGGTCATCCCGGCGAACGCCGGGATCCACCGTGGCCAACGCGCGCCAGCCGGCGGTGGGCCCCGATTTGCATCGGGATGACGGATCGTGGCGATGACATTGGTTCGGACGGGGGTTCCCGCGCTCGCTAAAGTCACGGCGCATGATCTTCCGCCAAGACCTGCTCGACCCGAACGCCCTCTCGGTCCACATCTCCGAGCTGCTCGTCGCCACGTCCGAAGCGTCCGACCCCGGCATCGACGAGGCGGTGACGAACGTGTTGCGCCTGCTGCGCGAACAGCTCCGCATGGACGTGGTCTTCGTCTCCGAATTCGCCGACGGCCGGCGGGTGTTCCGCTTCGTGGACCGCGCGGCCGATGCGCCGGAGGTCACCGTGGGCGCGTCCGATCCCCTCGAGACCTCCTACTGCCAGCGGGTCGTCGACGGCCGGCTGGCCGAACTCGTGCACGACGCGTCCGCCGTGCCCGGCCTGCCCGCCACGGGCATCCAGGTCGGCGCCCACCTGAGCACCCCCATCCGCCTGTCGGACGGCAGCATCTACGGCACGCTGTGCTGCTTCAGCACCGCGCCGAACCGCCACCTGCGCGACCGCGACCTCGTGAACCTGCGGCACTGCGCCCAGCTGGTCGCGCGCAAGGTGAACGTGGCCCACGACAGCGGCCGCCCGGCCCACTGGTCCTAGGAGCCTGGGCGGCAGAGAGAAGGGCTCGCGAGCAAAACCCCGGCCGGGAACAGGGTCACCTGCATCCGGTTCGCGGCGGCGAGCGTACGTCCTCCGAAACACTTCGGAGGGCAACACCATGGCCAACCGGGTCGCGCCGGCAGCGAACGACGGCGCGCGGATCTCCCGCGACGCGGAAGCCGCGCTGCTCGCCCGCCTGTTGCGGCTGTCGCCGCTCACGCTGCTGCATGGCGAAGCGGGCACGGGCAAGAGCACCCTCCTCACCCATGACCTGCTGCCGCTGCTGCGGCGGCGGGTGCGCGACCGGCCGCGCACGCATGCCCGCGTCGGGCGCGTCGTCGTGCCGTTCCCGGATCGTCGGCGCGCGGCCGGCTTCGCGGAGGTCCCCGTCGTCGTCGACCGCTGGGACGGCGACCCGCTCGCGCACCTGCGCGCCCGCATCGACGGCGCCCTGGGAACGCCGCCCGATCCCGAGCCCTCGCTCGCGACCTTCCTCGACGCCGCGGCACGCCGCCACGGCGTGCGCTTCCTGCTGATCCTCGACCACTTCGACACGCTGCTCGACGCCCGGCCGGAGGACGCCTCCTCGGGCCCGCGGTTCATCGAGGCGCTGATCGCCCTGCTGAACCTGCCGGACATCCCCGCCCACGTCTTCGTCGTGCTGCGCGACCCGAGTCACCCCCGCCTGCGCCCCTTGCACGACCGGGTGCGCGGGTTCGGCGACCGCTGGCTGCGGGTGCGTCACTGGCAACTGGCCGCCGAGGCCGATCCTCCCGCGCTGCGGCTGGTGGTGATCCCGCTCGAAGCGGCTCCCGCACCGCCCACGCACGCGGCGGAGCCGTCGCCGCCGGCACCGGCCCCGATCCCGCGACGGCAGGCGCGCACGGCGGTGAGCGCCTTGTGCCTGATGTTCGCCGTGGGGCTCACCGTGGCGCTGTGGCCGCGGGCCGAGCCGCTGTCGGCGGCCGTGGCGCCCGTCGCGACCTCCGTGCCACCCGCCCCGGTCGCGCCGCCACCGTTCGGTCTGGCCGTCGACACCGAGGGCGGGCCCGCGCCCCGCGCGGTGCGCGAACTCGCGCGGGCGCTCGTGCCGGCCGGCCAGGCCGGCCCCGCCATCGTGGCGCCGGGCGCCGGCGCTCCGCTCGCCTTGATGCGCTACGACGAACTGGTATGGCGCCGCCGGACCGACCGCGCCGCCGGCCTGCAGGTGGTGTCGGCGCTGTACCGGGAACCGGTGCACGTGCTGGTGCCGGCCCGGTCCGCGCTGGTGTCGATGGCCGACCTGCGCGGCCGGCGCCTCAACACCGGTCCCGAAGGGGGCGCCCGCGCCGCGACCGCCACGCTGCTGTACGAGCGACTCACCGGCGGCGCACTGCCCGACGCCGCGATCGACGCCCGCCCGCTCGCCCCCGCGCTGGCCGACCTGCGGGCCGGCCGCGGGCCGGACGCCATCGTGCTGGTGGGCGAACTGCCCGCCCACCTCGACCCGCTGCCCCCCGACCTGCGCCGCCTGCCGCTCTACACGCGGGGTGGCGCCTTCGAACCCGCGGCCCGCGTGCTGAAGACCTTCCTTCCGGCCAAGGTCGACGACACGCCGGCCGTGGCGTCGATGGCGTTCCTCGTCGCCACGCCCGCGGCCACCGGCACGCTGATCGCCGAGAGCCTGCGCTCGCTGTGCGCGCACCTGCCCGGGTTGCGCCGGGACGGCGTGCCCGCGTGGCGCGAGGTGCGCCCCGACGTCGCCTTCGACACCGGCTGGCCCGTCGCCCCGGCGGCCGCGGCGACGCGTTCGGCCTGCGCCGGCGCGGCGGACGCCACCCCTTCCCCGTCCCCCACTTCACAGGAGCCCCCGCGATGAACACCCGTGCCCGTCTTCTGACCCTCTGCAGCATGGCCGCCCTCGGCCTGCCCCTCGCCACCCGCGCGGCCGACACCTCCGTCGAGCCCGTCACCGTCCGCTCGGTCGCCTACTTCGGATTCGACCAGGCCTCGGTGCGGCCCGTCGACCAGGCGGCACTGCTCGCCGAGGTGGCGGCCATGAAGGACGTGACGTGGCAGAGCGTCACCGCCACCGGCCACACCGACAACGTCGGGCCCGCCGGCTACAACCAGAAGCTCTCCGAGCGCCGCGCTCGCGCCGTCAAGGCCTACCTCGTGGGCAAGGGCCTCGACCCCGCGATGGTCGCCACCCAGGCCCGCGCCGAAGCCACGCCCGCGGCGCCCAACACCACCGTGCGGGGGCGCGCGAAGAACCGGCGCGCCGACGTGGAGTTCCGCGGCGTGCGCACCGTCGCGGCCCGCTGAGGCGCCAATGAAAAAAGGGACGGCGCGAGCCGTCCCTTTTGCCTTGCGGGAACCGGTCGATCAGGCCGGCACCGACGTGCGGATCAGGTGGTCGAACGCGCCGAGCGCGGCCTTCGCCCCATCGCCCGCGGCGATGATGATCTGCTTGTACGGCACCGTGGTCACGTCGCCGGCCGCGAACACGCCGGGGATCGACGTGGCGCCCTTGGCGTCCACCACGATCTCGCCGTGGCGCGACAGCTCCACCGTGCCCTTGAGCCATTCGGTGTTCGGCACGAGGCCGATCTGCACGAACACGCCTTCGAGCGCGGTCTGCGTCGACGTGCCGCTCGTCCGGTCGGTCCACGTGATGCCGTTGACCTTGCTGCCGTCGCCGGTGATCTCGGTCGTCTGGGCGTTCGTGTGGACCACGACGTTCGCCAGGCTGCGCAGCTTCTTCACGAGCACGGCGTCGGCGCGCAGCTGGTCGGCGAACTCGAAGAGCGTCACGTGCTCGACGATGCCGGCCAGGTCGATCGCGGCCTCGACCCCCGAGTTGCCGCCGCCGATCACGGCGACCTTCTTGCCCTTGAAGAGCGGGCCATCGCAGTGCGGGCAGTAGGCCACGCCGGCGTTGCGGTACTGCTTCTCGCCGGGCACGTTGACCTCGCGCCACCGGGCGCCGGTCGACAGGATCACCGACTTCGACTTCAGCACGCCACCGCTTTCGGTGTGCACCTCGATCAGGCCGTCACCGGCCACGAGCTTGTCGGCCCGCTGCAGGTTCATGATGTCGACGTCGTAGTGTTTCGTGTGCTGCTCAAGCGCCGCGGCGAACTGCGGGCCTTCGGTGGCGAGCACCGATACGAAGTTCTCGATGGCGAGGGTGTCCAGCACCTGGCCGCCGAAGCGTTCGGCCACGACACCGGTGCGGATGCCCTTGCGCGCGGCGTACACGGCCGCGGCCGCGCCGGCGGGGCCGCCGCCGACGATCAGCACGTCGAACGGGTCGCGGGCGTTCAGCTTCGCGGCGTCGCGGGCGCCGGCGTTCGTGTCGAGCTTCGCGACGATCTCTTCCACGCTCATGCGGCCCTGGCCGAAGTGTTCGCCGTTCAGGAACACCATGGGGACGGCCATGATCTGGCGGTCTTCCACTTCCTTCTGGAACAGGCCGCCGTCGATCACGACGGAGCTCACGTTCGGGTTGAGCACGGCCATCAGGCTCAGCGCCTGGACCACGTCCGGGCAGTTGTGGCACGTGAGGGACATGTAGACCTCGAAGTCGAACTGGCCTTCGAGGTTCTTGATCTGTTCGATGGTCTCGGCCTCGACCTTCGGCGGATGGCCGCCCACCCACAGCAGGGCCAGCACCAGCGAGGTGAATTCATGGCCGAGGGGAATGGCGGCGAAACGCAGCTTCATGTCGGAACCGGTGCGGTTCAGGCTGAAGGACGGGCGGCGCGCGTCGGTGCCGTCGGTCTTGAGCGTGATCAGGCTCGACAGGGAGGCCACCTGCTTGAGCAGGGCGAGCATCTCGCGCGAGGACTCGCCGTCGTCCAGCGACGCGACGATCTCGAACGGCTTCGTGACGCGCTCGAGGTAGGCCTTCAACTGGGATTGCAGGGTGTCGTCCAGCATCGCGTGCTCCTTGTGTCTTGTGTGTGGCGGTACTTCGGGGAGAACCCCCCGCCGCCTCGTGGGCGGCCGGGGGTGGTTCCGGCCAGGAGGATCTCCGGGCGCGGGGTCTGGCTTCTTAGATCTTGCCGACGAGGTCGAGCGACGGGGTCAGCGTCTTCGCGCCTTCGGTCCACTTGGCCGGGCAGACTTCGCCCGGGTGCGACGCGACGTACTGAGCGGCCTTGACCTTGCGCAGCAGCTCCTTGGCGTCACGGCCGATGCCGTTGTCATGGATTTCGCACAGCTTGATCTGGCCTTCGGGGTTGATCACGAAGGTGCCGCGCAGGGCCAGGCCTTCTTCCTCGATCAGCACTTCGAAGTTGCGCGACAGCGTCAGGGTCGGGTCGCCGACGAGCGGGTAGTTGACCTTCTTGATGGCGTCCGACGTGTCGTGCCAGGCCTTGTGGGCGAAGTGGGTGTCGGTCGACACGCCGTAGATTTCCACGCCCAGCTTCTGGAACTCGGCGTAGTTGTCGGCCAGGTCTTCCAGTTCGGTCGGGCAGACGAAGGTGAAGTCGGCCGGGTAGAACACGACGACGGACCACTTGCCCTTCAGCGTGTCCTGGGTCACCGGAACGAACTTTTCCTTGTGGTACGCGACGGCGTTGAACGGTTTGATTTCGGTGTTGATCAGCGACATGACTTGCTTCCTCTGGGTTTGTAGGTTGAAGGGGACGAACGAGATCTTAGGATCGCCCTGCGATATTGTCTGTGCATTAGATCAATGTGGTTGATTGAAATCTTCTATTGACCCGAAACCGTCATCCGACCGATGCCGGACCCGTACGTCGTTCGACGTATTCGCTGGCGGGGAGCCCATTTCCACAATGGACTCAACCCAGCCACCGAGACGAACCCACCATGATCCACGGCGACATTTCCAGCAGCAAGGACACCGTCGGCGTGGCCGTCGTGAACTACAAGATGCCGCGGCTGCACACCCGCGCGGAGGTGCTCGACAACGCCCGGGCCATCGCGAGGATGGTGGTGGGCATGAAGCAGGGGCTGCCGGGCCTCGACCTCGTCGTGTTCCCGGAGTACAGCACCCACGGGATCATGTACGACAGCGCCGAGATGTACGAGAACGCGGCCACCGTGCCCGGCGCCGAGACCGAGATCTTCGCGGAGGCCTGCCGGCAGGCCAAGGTGTGGGGCGTGTTCTCGCTCACCGGCGAACGCCACGAGGAGCACCCGCACAAGGCGCCGTACAACACGCTGATCCTGATGAACGACCAGGGCGAGATCGTCCAGAAGTACCGCAAGATCATGCCGTGGGTGCCCATCGAGGGCTGGTACCCGGGCAACTGCACGTACGTGAGCGACGGCCCGAAGGGCCTGAAGGTGAGCCTCATCATCTGCGACGACGGCAACTACCCCGAGATCTGGCGCGACTGCGCGATGAAGGGGGCCGAGCTCATCATCCGCTGCCAGGGCTACATGTACCCGGCCAAGGAACAGCAGATCCTGATCAGCAAGGCGATGGCCTTCGCGAACAACGTGTACGTGGCGGTGGCGAACGCGGCCGGCTTCGACGGCGTGTACTCGTACTTCGGGCACTCCGCGCTGATCGGCTTCGACGGCCGCACGCTCGGCGAATGCGGCGAGGAGGAGATGGGCATCCAGTACGCCGCGCTCAGCAAGAGCCTGATCCGCGACTTCCGCAAGAACGGCCAGTCGGAGAACCACCTCTTCAAGCTCGTGCACCGCGGCTACACCGGCCTCATCAACTCCCGCGAGGGCGACAAGGGCGTGGCCGCGTGCCCGTACGACTTCTACGCGCAGTGGGTCAACGACCCCGAGGGCACGCGCGCGAAGGTCGAGTCGTTCACGCGCTCGACCGTGGGCACCGACGAGGCGCCCATCGAGGGCATCCCCAACGCCACCACCGCCGGCCACCGTTGAACACCGCCCGCACGATGGACGCCTGGCGCATCGCCGCCGAGCCGTACTACGCACCGGCCGGCGACGAGTGCGAGGCCTTCGAGGCCGCGTACGCCGAACGCCTGCCGGTGCTGCTCAAGGGCCCGACCGGCTGCGGCAAGACCCGCTTCGTCGAACACATGGCCTGGCGCCTCGGGCGCCCGCTGGTGACCGTCGCGTGCAACGAGGACCTGGGCGCGGCCGACCTCGTGGGCCGCTGGCTGCTCGACGGCGGCGGCACGCGCTGGCAGGACGGCCCGCTCACCGCCGCCGCGCGCGGCGGCGCCATCTGCTACCTCGATGAACTGATCGAGGCGCGGCCCGACACCACCGTCGTCATCCACCCGCTCACCGACACGCGGCGCGTGTTGCCCATCGCCCCGCTGAACGAGCTGCTGCACGCCCACCCCGACTTCGCGCTCGTCGTCTCGTACAACCCCGACGTGCACGCGCAGGGCCTCAAGCCCGCCACGCTGCAGCGCTTCTGCGCGCTGCGCTTCGACCACCCGCCCGCCGAGACCGAGGTGGCCGTGGTGGCGCACGAGTCGGGCGCGAGCCCCGAGCTGGCGTCGAGCCTCGTGTCGCTCGGCGTGCGCACGCGGCGGCTGCGGCAGCACGGGCTCGAGGAAGGTGCGTCGACCCGCATGCTGGTGCGCGCGGCGTCGCTGATCCGCCGCGGCATCGCCCCGCGCGCCGCGTGCCGCATGGCCGTCGTGACCCCGCTCACGGACGATCCCGAGCTGCAGCAGGCGCTGTCGGCAGCGGTGGACGCCACGTTCTGACCGGACCCCGGCGATGCCCACGGTCGCGATGCTCCAGGCCTGGCTGCGCACGCTGTGGGACATCGCCCCGCCGCTGCACCCGCTGCCGGCCGCGGACACGCCCTTCCTGAGCCCGGCCGGCCTGCACCTGCCGGTCGGCCACGCGTCGGACGACCTCGTGCTCGCGGCCGCCGCGCATGCCGGCGCGCACCGCGTGTACTCGCGCCCTGGCGCCGCGGTGGGGGCGCTGCGCCCCACGTCGCGCGTGCTCGCGGGCCTGCTGGAGGACGCCCGCATCGAGTGGCTCGCGGGCCGCGAGCTGCCGGGTCTGCGCCGCCTGTGGGCGTCGCTGCACACGGCCTCGCCCGCCGATGGCGCGAGCGCCGAGGCCTTGCTGCGGCGGCTCGCGCGGGCGCTCGCCGACGAACGCTACGTCGACCCGCACCCGTGGGTCGCGAAGGGCCGGCGGCTGATGTTCCTCGACGACGGCCAGCAGGTGCTCGCGCTGCGGCAGTTCGACGCGGTGCGCCAGGCGGCCTCGCTGCTCGGCAACGACCTCGGCCAGATGCGGCTGCCGCTCGACGCGCGGTCGCACCGTCCGCCGGGCGGCTACCGCGACGACAACCGGTGGCTGTGGGAGGTGGACGACCCACCGGAGGCGTGTGCGTCCGACACCGCGGGCGAGGCGGGTGCCTCGGCCCCGGTCGCGGCGCCGTCGCCCGCGGAACGCACGCGCCACTACCCCGAGTGGGACCGCCGCATCGCCTGCCACCGTGCCGACTGGACCACCGTGGTCGAGCGGCTCGCGCCCTCGGTCGCGGCCGCCGTCGACCCGACGGCCGAAGACGATCCGCTGCGCCGCCGGCTCGGCGACGCACTGCGCCATCGCCACGGACAGGCCCGCCACCGCCTGCGCCACCAGCCCGAGGGCGACGGCCTCGACCTCGAGGCGCTGGTGCGTTCGTGGACCGGGCGCGAGGCCGGCGGCGACTTCGATCCGCGGGTGCACACGCGCTCCGACCCGCGACCCCGGCCGGCCGACGTGCTGCTGATGGTGGACACGTCCGCCTCGAGCGCCGACACGCCGCGGCCCGGCGGGCCGAGCCTGCTCCAGACCGCGCGCCTGGCCGCCCGCCTGTGCGGGGAGGCGCTCGAGCACGCGGGCCACGGCTGCGCGATCCAGGCCTTCTGTTCCGACGGACGCGCGGCGGTGCAGGTCGAGCGGGTCAAGGACTTCGCCGAACCGATGGACGCGCGCTGCGCGGCCCGCCTCGCGGGCCTGCGCAGCCGCTGGTCGACGCGGCTCGGCGCGGCCATTCGCCACGGCACGCGCGCATTGCTCGAACGCGCACCGCGCGCGCGCCACCTCGTGCTGATCACCGATGGCGAACCGCACGACATCGACGTCTTCGAACCGCACTACCTCGCCGAGGACGCGCGGCAGGCGGTGCGCGAGGCGCGGCGCTGCGGCGTGCGCGTGTTCTGCTTCAGCCTGCAGCCCGCGGGCGGCCCCGCGCTGCGCCGCATCTTCGGTGCGCTGCAGCACGGCGACATCGGGCAGGCACGTCAACTGCCACGGGCCCTGGCACGTTTGTGTCTCTGAAGGGACAAGGCGAGTTGCCCAAAATCAACAGTGCGTTTCCAGGGCTTGCGCCCGACGGGAAAGCACGGTTCAAATGGGTCCGCCGCCTGTCGTGACACCTTCGCGCACGTCCCGCCATCCGGCATTACACAACCCAAGGAAGACACCACATGACCAACCGACTCGTTGTTGTTTCCGCGCTCGTCCTCGGTGCCCTCGGCGCCCAGCCGCTGCTGGCCCAGACCGCCGCGTCGTCCCCCACGCGTGCCGAGGTGAAGGCCCAGGTGCCGCCGCCGTCGGAGCGCATGAAGGACCAGAACATCACCGGCGAGCGCATGCCCACGTCCGACCAGCTGCCGCCCAAGCCGAAGAAGAAGACCCGCGCCGAGAAGAAGGCCGAGAAGGAAGCGAAGGCCGCCAGCGCCGCCAAGTAAATCTCGCTCACCGCACCCGGTGCTGTCACCGGGTGCGGCTACCATCTCCCCAACCAGGAGGTGGTCATGTTCGTCTGGCTCCAACGTCTGAATGAGCAGTTCCCCATCCGCTATGCCGTCTGGCTGATCTCGGCGGTCGGCGCGCTCGTCACCCTGTTCACGTGGGTGGCCTTCGGCGTCGGAGGTTTCGCGGCGCTGCTGTTCATCACGCTCACCGGTCTCGGCCTGCGCGACACGCTGCAGACCCGCCACTCCATCCTGCGCAACTACCCGGTCATCGGGCACCTGCGTTTCCTGCTCGAGTTCGTGCGGCCGGAGATCCGGCAGTACTTCATCGAGGGCGACCACGACGCCGCCCCGTTCTCGCGCCACCAGCGCTCGCTCGTGTACCAGCGCGCGAAGGGCGATTCCGACAAGCGGCCCTTCGGCACGCAGATCGACGTCTCCCTCCAGGGGTACGAATGGATCAACCATTCGCTCACCCCCACCGAACTCCCCGGCCACGACTTCCGCATCACCATCGGCGAGGGGTGCGCCCAGCCCTACTCGGCCAGCATCTTCAACATCTCGGCGATGAGCTACGGCGCGCTGTCGGGCAACGCCATCCTCGCGCTGAACGCGGGGGCGAAACGCGGCGGCTTCGCGCACGACACCGGCGAAGGGTCCATCAGCAGCTTCCACCGCCAGCACGGCGGCGACCTGATCTGGGAGATCGGCTCCGGCTACTTCGGCTGCCGCGACGCCGAGGGCCGCTTCGACCCCGAGCGCTTCGCCGCGAACGCCCGCGACCCGCAGGTGCGTTTGATCGAGCTCAAGCTCAGCCAGGGCGCCAAGCCCGGCCACGGCGGCCTGCTGCCCGGCGCCAAGGTGACGGCGGAGGTGGCGGCGGCCCGCGGCGTGCCCATCGGGGTCGACTGCGTCTCGCCGTCGCGCCACACCGCGTTCGACACGCCCATCGGCATGATGCAGTTCATCGCCCGGCTGCGCGAACTCTCCGGCGGCAAGCCCACCGGGTTCAAGCTGTGCATCGGCCACCCGTGGGAATGGTTCGCGATCGCGAAGGCCATGGTCGAGACCGGCATCACCCCGGACTTCATCGTGATCGACGGCGCCGAGGGGGGCACCGGCGCCGCGCCGCTCGAGTTCATCGACCACATGGGCGCGCCGCTGCAGGAGGGCCTGCTGCTCGTGCACAACACGCTCGTGGGCCTGAACCTGCGCTCGAAGATCAAGCTCGGGTGCGCGGGCAAGGTGGTCAGCGCCTTCGACATCGCGCGCATGATGGCGCTCGGCGCCGACTGGTGCAACGCGGCCCGCGGCTTCATGTTCGCCCTGGGCTGCATCCAGGCGCAGACCTGCCACACGGGCAACTGCCCCACCGGCGTGGCCACCCAGGACCCGCGCCGCGAGAAGGCCATCGTCGTGCCCACGAAGGCCGAGCGGGTGTACCGATTCCACGAGAACACGCTGAAGGCCCTGCAGGAACTGGTGCAGGCCGCCGGCCTCACCCACCCGGGCCAGATCACCGCGTCGCACATCGTGCGCCGCTTCAGCGACCACGAGGTCAAGCTGCTGGCCAACCTGCTGCCGTTCATCAAGCCCGGGGCGCTGCTGACCGGCGACCTGCCGCAGCGGGTGTTCCAGGTCTACTGGCCCATGGCCCGGGCGGACAGCTTCGCGATGGCGCCCGAAGAGGCCCTCGCCGCCTTCTGACCCGGGGCCCCTGGCCCTTTGTTCGCGGGGATGCGTTCGGCAGGGAAGTCGTCAAGAATTCGTTAAGCCTCCTGGGAGCCTGGGCGGCAGAGAGAAGGGCTCGCGCCGGGGCGAGTCGCGGTGCCAGACGAGGCGCCGGCGAGGCCGTGTGGCCATCCACACAACGAGTCGGCAACGACGGATGGCACCGCGAATCGCCCCGGCCCGAAGGGTTGGGCCTGAAAGGGGCCGCCAGCGTCGTTGCAAATGCTCACCGGGGATGACCCCGGTTCCGCTTTGCGCCTATCCGGCGGCCCCTTTCAGGCCCAACGCGAGCCCTTCTCTCTGCCGCCCAGGCTCCCTGGCCTGTCGTACCTGCTTGACCCTGCCCGCCACCATGCCGTCCCTCGTTCTGCTGCAACGCGACCATGAAGCCAGCCCGCACCTGCGATCCCTCATCCAGGCGACCGGGCGCTTCGAGGTGCTCGGGCTGACCCACACCGTCGCCGACACGCGGGCGTTGCTGAAGACCTGCCGTCCCGACATCCTGATGTCGGACCTGCGGGTGCAGGACGGCGACGTCACCGGGCTGCTGAAGGAACTGCGCCAGCCGGCGCGCCCGCAGCGCCCGGCCCGGCCGCACGTGCTGGTGAGCATGGTCTCCCACGACGACGGCCTGCTGCTCGAGGCCCTGCGGGCCGGCGCCGACGGCTACTGGGTGCATTCCCGGTCGCCCGAGCTGCTGATCGCCACGCTGGAGCAGCTGGCCCGGGGCGAATCACCCATGTCGCCCATGATCGCCCGGCAGCTGCTGAACCACTTCGACCGCCAGGCCGCGCCGCGCGGAACGGCGACGCCCACGGGGCCGTTCGACCTCACCGGCACCGAGCGCGAGATCCTGAACCGCGTGGCCCAGGGCTACCTGATCGACGAGATCGCCCAGCAGTGGCACGCGAGCGTGCACACGGTGGCCTGCGGCATCCGGCGGGTGTATCACAAGCTGCAGTTCGACCTGCGGGCGAGCGGGTTGTCGCTGGCCTGACCCCCAACGGGGATGTCACCCCGGCGAAAGCCGGGGCCCACCGCTCGTTCCGCGCGCTGCGACCTCAGTGGATCCCGGCGTTCGCCGGGATGACCTTCACTGCGGCGGCGCCGTGTCGATGAAACTCTGCCGCAACGCCAGCTTGGCGCTCAGCTTCGCGAGGTTCGCGTACTGGTCGCGCCACGCGATTTCCGGGAAACGGAAGTCGAGGTAACCCAGCGCGCAGCCCACGGCCACGTCGGCCAGGGAGAAGTGGATCCCGGTGCAGAAGGGTTTCTCGGCCAGGCCCTGGCTCATGGCGGCCAGCGACGCATGCACCTTCACCATCTGCCGCTCGGCCCAGGCCTCGCAACGCTGCTCGGCGGTGCGGCCGGCCCAGGTGCGTTCCAGGCGGGCGAGGATCAGGGCGTCGATGACACCGTCACCCAGCGCCTCCCAGGTGCGCACCTCGGTGCGCTCGCGCCCGCGTTCGGGGATGAGGCGGCCGACGGGGGACAGCGTGTCCACGTACTCGACGATCACGCGCGAATCGAAGACCGCCTCGGCGCCGTCCATCACCAGGCACGGCACCTTGCCGAGCGGGTTGGACTTCAGGATCGTGTCGGTGGACCAGACGTCCTCCAGCTCCAGCTGGTAGTCGAGCTTTTTCTCGGCCATCACGACGCGGACCTTGCGCACGTACGGGCTGGTGAGCGAACCGATGAGTTTCATGGTTGTGGTTTTCCCTCAATCCGGCGGATTCTAGCGAACGCGGTTGTGACATACCTCACGAGCCAGGGGCCAATGATAGAGTTTCGGACAGCAAGAACCATGCACCGCCCCACCCCCCCATTCCGATGAATCTGGACCTGCCCATCGACTTCCGCGACGGCAAGGGCGCCCGCCCGCTGCCCGCGACGCTGCGCATGGGCCAGCAGCGGCTGCTCGTCGCGGGCAAGGGGCTCGCGCGCAGCCTGGCGCTCGACGACCTGCTGCAGCCGGTGCGCACGACGGACGGGGGCCGGTCGCTGCCCCTGCGCGACGGCGGGGTGCTGTACTGCCCCGACGGCGCCGCCTGGGACCGCTGGGCCACCGCCGCCGGGCTGCGCCGCCGCCTCGTGCCGCGGGCGAACCCGGTGTGGGCCTGGACCGCGCTGTTCATCACCACCGTCGCGTGCGCCGTCGCCCTCGGCGCCGCGCTGTACGTCTGGGCCCTGCCCTGGGCCGCCCGCACGCTCGTCGCGGTGGTGCCCACGGAGGTCGACCGGGCGCTGGGCGACGCCGCGCTGAAGTCGATCGAGGCCGACGACCTCGCCCCGAGCGAACTCGCCGAGGCCCGCCAGGCGCGGCTGCGGCTGGCGTTCGCCGGCGTGGTGCGCAAGGCCTGGGGCGACCAGCCGCCGCCGCGGCACGAACTGCTGTTCCGCAAGTCCCGCGACCCCGCCATGGGCCCGAACGCCTTCGCGCTGCCGGGCGGCACCATCGTCGTCACCGACGAACTCGTCACGCTGCTCGACGGCCACGAGGACGCGGTGCTGGGGGTCATGGCCCACGAGCTGGGCCACGTCGAGGGCCGGCACGGCATGCGTCTCTTCGTGCAGACCAGCGTGCTCGGCGTGCTGGCGGCCTGGGTGCTGGGCGATTTCAGCGGCGTGGTGGCCGCGGCGCCCGTGATGCTGGGCCAGGCCGCCTACTCGCGCGACGCCGAACGCGAGGCCGACGCCACCAGCGTGCGGGTGCTCAAGGCGAGCGGCATCTCGCCGCTGGTGATGGTGACCTTCTTCGAGAAGCTGGCCGCGCGTCCGGCGGCCGAACCGGCCTCGGAGGCCACGCCGCGCTGGATGGGCCTCGCGATCTCGACCCACCCCGAGGACCTGGAACGCATCCAGTTCTTCCGGGACGCCGCGCAGTCCCGGCTCTGACCCGCGGTCAGCGGCGCGCCACCCAGTCGACCGACGCCGGCCGTCCCGGCAGGTCGAGCGTGGCCGTGGCCGGCGCCGACCGGGCCAGCACCCGCCCGTCGCGCACCACCAGCAGCCGCGTGGCGCGCAGCCGGATGGCCTCGGCCGGGTCGCGGGCCTGCAGCAGCACCATGTCGGCCCGGTTCCCGGGCGCGATGCCGTAGCCGTCGAGGCCCAGCACCGCGGCGTTGTTGCGGGTGACCGCGTCGAAACAGGCCCGCATCTGCGCCTGCGACGTCATCTGCGCCACGTGCAACCCCATGTGGGCCACTTCCAGCATGTCGCCGGAGCCCAGCGAGTACCAGGGGTCCATCACGCAGTCGTGGCCGAAGCCCACGTTGACGCCGGCGGCCATCAGCTCGGGCACGCGGGTCATGCCCCGGCGTTTCGGGTAGCTGTCGTGGCGGCCCTGCAGCGTGATGTTGATCAGCGGGTTGGCCACCGCGTGCACCCGCGCCTCGGCGATCAGCGGGATCAGCTTGCTGGCGTAGTAGTTGTCCATCGAGTGCATGGACGTCAGGTGCGAGCCGGTGACCCGCCCCTGCAGCCCGAGCCGCACGGTCTCGGCGGCCAGGGTCTCGATGTGGCGGGACATCGGGTCGTCGCTCTCGTCGCAGTGCATGTCGACCGGCAGGCCACGGTGGGCCGCCAGCTCGCACAGCAGGCGCACGCTCTCGGCGCCCTGGGCCATGGTGCGCTCGAAGTGGGGGATGCCGCCCACCACGTCCACGCCCAGGTCGAGCGCCCGCTTCAGGTTCGCGAGCGCGTTCGGCGAACGCAACACGCCGTCCTGCGGGAACGCGACGAGCTGCAGGTCGAGGTACGGCGCCACCGAACGCTTCACGTGCAGCAGCGCCTCGACCGCCAGCAGCCGGTCGTCGCACACGTCCACGTGGGTGCGGATGGCCAGCAGGCCCTTGGCCACCGCCCAGTCGCAATAGGCCAGCGCGCGTTCGACGAGCGCCTCCTGCGTCAGCAGCGGCTTCAGCTCGCCCCACAGCGCGATGCCCTCGAGCAGCGTGCCGCTCGCGTTGACCCGCGGCAGGCCGTGGCTCAGCGTGGCGTCCATGTGGAAATGGGCGTCGACGAACGGGGGCGACAGCAGCCAGCCGCCGCCGTCGACCTCCGGCGTGCCGTCGGGCACGGCCAGCGCCGGCCCCACGGCGACGATGCGGCCGGCCTCGACGAAGACGTCCTGCCCGGTGCGCCCGTCGGGCAGCGCGACGTGGCGCAGGCAGAACGTGCGGTCGGCGCCGGCCATCGGCTTACTTGGTGCCGAAGATGCGGTCGCCCGCGTCGCCCAGGCCCGGGACGATGTAGCCGTCCTCGTTCAGCCCGCGGTCGATGGCGGCCGTGTAGACCGGCACGTCCGGGTGGGCCGCGACGAACTTCGCGAGGCCCTCCGGCGCGGCCAGCAGGCACACGAAGCGGATCGATTTCGGGTTCGTGGCCTTCAGCTTCGTCACGGCCGCGATGGCGGAGTTGCCGGTGGCGAGCATGGGGTCGAGCACGATCGCCTCGCGCTCGTCCATGCCCTGGGGCATCTTGAAGTAGTACTCGACCGCCTGCAGCGTGTCGGGGTCGCGGTACAGGCCCACGTGGCCCACGCGCGCGCCGGGCACGATGCTCAGCATGCCGTCGAGGAAACCGTCGCCCGCGCGCATGATGCTCACGAACACGGTCTTCTTGCCGTCGATGACGGGGCTCTTCATGGGTTCGAGCGGGGTCTCGATGTCGATCAGCTGGGTGGGCATCTCCCGCGTGACCTCGTAGGCCATCAGCATGCTGATCTCGTTCAGCAGGCGGCGGAAGCCGCTGGTGCTGCGGTCCTTCTGGCGCATCAGCGTGAGCTTGTGCTGGATCAGGGGATGGGTGATGTGGTGGACGGTGCTCATGGTGTCGATCCGGGAAACAGGCTGCCACTTTAGGGCAACAGGCCGGTGGAGCACAAAAAGTGCCAGCCGCGCTCCGGGACACCCGCGCGCCCTTAAAATCCCGGTTTGCCCCCCCATCGCTGCGGCGGCATCTTCTCCACCCCCTTGCCGCGACCGTGTTCCCCCCGGTCGCCCCCGCCATGAACCTCTCCGCCCTCTCCGCCCTGTCGCCCCTCGACGGGCGCTACGCCCCGAAGGTCGCCGCGCTGCGCCCGCTCCTGAGCGAATTCGGCCTGATGCACCGCCGCGTCCAGGTCGAGATCGAATGGTTCATCGCGCTGTCGGACGCCGGCTTCAGCGAGTTCAAGCCGCTGTCGGAAGCCGCCCGCGGCCTGCTGCGCGGCCTCGTCACCCGTTTCTCCGAAGCCGACGCCCAGGCCATCAAGGACATCGAGAAGACCACCAACCACGACGTCAAGGCCGTGGAGTACTGGCTGAAGGACCGCTTCGAGAGCAACGCCGAGCTGAAGAAGACCGGCGAGTTCGTGCACTTCGCCTGCACCAGCGAGGACATCAACAACACCAGCCACGGCCTGATGCTGAAGGCCGCGCGCCAGGACGTGATCCTGCCGGCCGTCGACAAGATCATCGCGAAGCTGACCCAGCTCGCCCACGATTTCGCCGCGGTGCCCATGCTCAGCCGCACGCACGGCCAGACGGCCAGCCCCACCACCGTGGGCAAGGAAGTGGCCAACGTGGTCGCCCGCCTGAAGAACGCCCGCGAGCGCATCGCCGCGGTCAAGCTGCTCGCGAAGATGAACGGCGCGGTCGGCAACTACAACGCCCACCTGTCGGCCTACCCCGACCACGACTGGGAAGCCTTCAGCCAGCGCGTGATCGAGAAGCAGCTGGGCCTGACCTTCAACCCGTACACCATCCAGATCGAGCCGCACGACTACATGGCCGAGCTGTTCGACGCGGTGACCCGCACGAACACCATCCTGATCGACTGGTCGCGCGACGTGTGGGGCTACATCAGCCTCGGCTTCTTCAAGCAGAAGACGAAGGAAGGCGAAGTGGGTTCGTCCACGATGCCGCACAAGGTCAACCCGATCGACTTCGAGAACGCCGAGGGCAACTTCGGCCTGGCCAACGCGCTGCTCACGCACCTGAGCCAGAAGCTCCCCATCAGCCGCTGGCAGCGTGACCTGACCGACAGCACGGTGCTGCGCAACATGGGCGTGGGCCTCGGCTACGCGCTGCTCGGCTACGACTCGCTGCTGCGCGGCCTCGACAAGCTGCAGCTCAACGAGGTGGCCCTGTCGGACGACCTCGACAGCGCGTGGGAAGTGCTCGCCGAACCCATCCAGACCGTGATGCGCCGCTTCGGCCTGCCCGAGCCGTACGAGCAACTCAAGAAGTTCACCCGCGGCCAGCCGATGACCCGCGAGCTGATGCAGGGCTTCATCGCCGGCCTGTCGCTGCCCGAGGCCGAGAAGCAGCGCCTGCTGGCCATGACCCCGTCCACCTACACGGGCCAGGCCGCGGCGCTCGCCCGGAAGATCTGAGCGGGGGACCCGGCCCCATGGAATTCCTCGCCCAGCTCCAGCGCGCCGCGCGCAAGAACGACTCCATGCTCTGCGTGGGCCTCGACCCGGAACCGTCGAAGTTCCCGGGCGCGATGCGCGGCGAACCGTCGCGCATCTTCGACTTCTGCGCCCGCATCGTGGACGCCACGAAGGACCTCGTGATCGCGTTCAAGCCGCAGATCGCGTACTTCGCCGCGCACCGCGCGGAGGACCAGCTCGAGCTGCTGATGGCGCACATCCGCCGCGTGGCGCCCGAGGTGCCGGTGATCCTCGACGCCAAGCGCGGCGACATCGGCTCCACCGCCGAGCAGTACGCCCGCGAGGCGTTCGAGCGCTACCAGGCCGACGCGGTGACGGTGTCGCCGTTCATGGGCTTCGACTCCATCGAGCCGTACCTGCGCTACCCCGGCAAGGGCGTGATCGTGCTGTGCCGCACGTCCAACCCCGGCGGCAGCGACTGGCAGTTCCAGCGCCTGGCCGACGTGGACGGCCAGCCGCGCCTGTTCGAGCACCTCGCCCGGCTGGCGCAAACCGACTGGAACCGCAACGGCCAGCTGGGCCTCGTCGTGGGCGCCACGTTCCCGGCCGAGATCGAACGCGTGCGCCAGCTCGCCCCCACGCTGCCGCTGCTGATCCCCGGCGTCGGCGCGCAGGGTGGCGATGCGGTGGCCACCGTGAAGGCCGGCTGGCGGCCCGATGCACCCATCGCCGTCAACTCGTCGCGGGCCGTGCTCTACGCGTCCTCGGGCGACGATTTCGCCACGGCCGCCCGGCGCGTGGCGCTGGAAACACGCGATCTGCTGAATTCCGCACGCAGCGCGGTCTGACTGGCGGAACGCGCGGGAAAACGAGACTGCGCGCGACGGTGGTGGCGATGACACACTGAGGCAACCCCGCTTCAACGTGTCACCCACGCCGTTCCACCCCGCCGCATGACCGCCCGCCAAGACCCCGTGGCACCGAAGCCGCCCGCCCGCGTCCGGCTCGGTTCCAGCCGGAACATCGGACGGTTGTACTTCGGCGCCGCCGCGCTCATCGCGCTCGGGAACGCCTTCCTCTACGCCTTCGTCCCCCTGCACGTCAGCACCGCCTGGCAGGACGTGCTCGTGGTCGCGTGCGTGTGGCTGGGCGTCGTGTTCCTCCACGCCATCCGCCAGCTCGCCACCCAGCCCATCGGCAAGGTGGTGCGCAATGCATCGTGGTGGGCGGCGGGGGTCGCGCTGCTGTCGGCCGTGTCCACCGGCCAGGGCGTGCACACGCCCAGCCTCGGTTACCTCAGCCTGTTCGTCTGCCTCGTGACGGTGCTCGCGGGCGTGCGCAGCGGCCTGCTGCTCGCGTGTGCCTGCGCGCTCGGCGTGCTGGGCCTGTGGGCGGCGGAAGCCTTCGGGCCCACGCCGCCCGACACCACGCTGCAGTACCTGCTGACCCACCTGCTGCTGCTCGCCACCGCCGTGGTGGGCGCCGCGCTCATGGCGCGCACGCTGCAGCACGCGCTGCGCCAGGCCGACGAACGCGAGCAGCGCTTCCGCGGCCTGCTCACCATCGCGGCCGACCTGTACTGGGAGGTCGACCAGGACCTGCGGCTCGTGGACGTGCCCGACGACCTGTCGCCCGGTTTCCTGCGCCCGCCCAAGGGGGCGGCGGGCTCCCACCCGTGGGAGCTCGACCTGGGCCTGAGCGAACGCGACCGCATCACCGCGCGCGCGGCCATCGAGGCCCGCCGGCCCTTCTCCGAGCTGCGCATGCAGCGCACCGACGTCGACGGGCGCGTGCGCCAGTTCGTGATCAGCGGGCGGCCGCGGCTCGACGCGGAAGGCACCTTCCTCGGCTACTGGGGCGTGGGCAAGGAGATCACCGGCGAGCTGCTCGCGCAGCAGGCCGTGCGGGCGAGCGAGAGCCGCTACCGGGAGCTCTTCGCGCGGTCGCCCACGCCACTGCTGATCCACCGCGCCGGCCAGGTGCTCGTGGCCAACGAATCGGCCGCGCGCATGTTCGGCTTCGCCACGCCCGAGCAGCTCGTGGGCACCGGCCTGCTGCCGCGCTACGCGGCCGGCCCGTCGCGCGACCTGCAGACGCGGCGGCTCGCCGAACTCGAACACATGCCGATGGGCAGCGCGCTCGAACTCGCCGACTTCCAGCTGCACTCGGAGGACGGCCGGCGCCTCACCGCCCAGGCCACCGACGTGCGCGTCAACGAGGTGGACGGCCCCGCCACGCTGTCGATCTACCACGACATCACCGCGCGCGTGGCCACCGAGAACGCGCTGCGGCGCTCCGAGGTGATGCTCACGCACATGTTCGCGACGAGCCCCGACTTCATCACGCTGAGCGAGCTCGACAGCAGCCGCTACCTGATGGTCAACGAGAGCTTCTCGCGCATCTTCGGCTACACGAACGACGAGGTCGCGGGCCAGTCGGCCCTCGAGCTCGGCATCTGGTACGACCCCGAGGAGCGGCGCCCGCTCGTCCACGCCATCGAGACGAAGGGCGAGATCCACGAGCTGCCCGTGACCTTCGTGACGAAGGCGAGGCAGCCCGTGTCGCTGCTGCTGTCGGCCGCGCGCTTCGAGCTCGACGGCCGCGTCTACATGGTGGTGAACGGCCGCGACGTGACCGAGTCGCAGCGCGTGCAGCACGAACACGAGGCGATGCTGCAGAACGCGCTGATCGGCATCGCGCTCACGCGCGAGGGCCGCTTCGTGCAGGTCAACGCGCGCTTCGAGCGCATGTTCGGCTGGGCCGCCGGCGACCTCGTGGGCCAGGACGAGCAGGTGGTGTGGCTGCACGGCGACGCCCCCGCCGAGCGCCAGCCCGACACCCCGGTCGAACTCGAGCGCGTGATGCGCCGGCGCGACGGCAGCACCTTCACGGGCCGGGCGCTGGCGCAGCCGGTCACGTCGCCGCATCCGCGACTCGACGGCACCATCTGGATCGTCGAGGACATCACCGAACGCCGCCAGATCGACCAGGCCCTCGCCGAGGCCCGCGACCGCGCCGAGGCGGCGAACCGCGCGAAGAGCGCGTTCCTCGCGAACACGAGCCACGAGATCCGCACGCCGCTCAACGGCCTGCTGGGCCTCGCCCGCCTCGCGATGCAGCAGGGCATCGACGAACGCCGGCGCCACCAGTACCTCGCGCAGATCCACGACAGCGCCCAGAGCCTCGCGGGCATCATCTCGGACATCCTCGACCTGTCGAAGATCGAGGCCGGCAAGTTCAGCGTCGAGTCGGTGCCGTTCGACCTGCGCGCGCTGCTCGCCGCCGTGCACCACGCGTACCAGTCGCTCGCGCACGCGCACTCGCTCGCGCTGCAGCTGCACATCGACGACTCGCTGCCGCTCACCGTGCGCGGCGACCCGCTGCGCCTGCGGCAGATCCTCAGCAACTACATCACCAACGGCCTGAAGTTCACGGCGCGCGGCCACGTGCGCATCGAGGCCGCGCCGGTGGGCGACGGTTCCATCCGCTTCAGTGTGTCGGACACCGGCCCCGGCATCGACGGCGACACGCAGCGCCGGCTGTTCCAGCCGTTCACGCAGGCCGACGAGTCCACCACCCGGCGTTTCGGCGGCACGGGCCTCGGGCTGTCGATCTGCAAGGAACTGGCCGAACTGATGGGCGGGCGCATCGGCGTCGAAAGCCGCATCGGCGAGGGCAGCCGCTTCTGGGCTGAACTGCCGATGCCCGAGACCGAGGCCACCGACACCCTCGCCGACGACGAGGCGCAGGACGCGGCGCGGCTCGCCGGCATCCACGTGCTGCTCGTGGAGGACAACCCGGTCAACATGCTGATCGGCGTCTCCACCCTCGAGCAATGGGGCGTCGACGTGGTGCAGGCCCACGACGGCCACGAGGCCATCGCCGCGGTGGAACGCGCGGTGCTGGCGCGCCGCCCGTTCGACGTGGTGCTGATGGACGTGCAGATGCCCCAGCTCAGCGGCCACGAGGCCGCGCGCCGGCTGCGCGAGCACCACTCCGCCGAGGCCCTGCCCATCATCGCGCTGACGGCGGCGGCGCTCGTGTCGGAACGCGAGGAGGCGCTGGCGGCCGGGATGAACGACTTCCTCACGAAGCCCATCGACGCGCAGCGGCTGCGGCGCGCGCTGATCCGGGTGATCGAGGGGCACTCGCAGTTCGGGTCGTTGAACGTCTGAGCAGGATCGGGCTGTCACCCCGGCGGACGCCGGGGCCCACCCTCCACCGGCGCGCTTCGGGTCCGGTGGGTCCCGGCGTTCGCCGGGATGACGCGCATTTTTGTTGCTAGACTCCCTCCCCATGCGCGCACGTCCCACCCCCGACCACCCGACCGGCATCCGCCCGGCCGCGGTCGCGCGCAAATCGAAAAAACAGCAGCTCGTCTGACCGGAGCGGCTGTGCCGTTCGCAGACGAGCGAAGGCACACCGATCCCCGGAGATCCGGCCGCACCTGCTGACCGTCCCCCTCCTCCCGGCACGCACTCGAACGTTCTCGAACGGACTTCCTCGGTCTCGTGGAGAGAGAACAGTTCATGCAAGACGTCTTTTCAGGCATCTGGGTGCCCCTCGTCACCCCGTTCACGGCCGACGGCCGCGTCGACACGGCGCGGCTCGCCGCGCTGGCCCGCCACCTCGCGTTCGCCGGCATCCGCGGCTTCGTGGTGTGCGGCACCACCGGCGAGCCCGCCACGCTCGACGACCACGAGAAGGCCCGCGTGCTCGAGGCCGTGGCCACGGCCTGCCCGGGCGTGCCGCTGGTGATGGGCGTGGGCGGCACGGCGCCGCGCGAGGTGGCCGCCCAGTGCCGCCGCTGGGCGGAGGCGCAGCCGCTCGCGGGTTTCCTGGTGGCGCCGCCCGCCTACGTGCGCCCCTCGCAGCGCGGCCTCGTGGACTTCTTCGCCGAGGTGGCCGCCACCGCGCCGAAGCCGCTCGTGGTCTACGACATCCCGTACCGCACCGGCGTCGAGATGACCCTCCCGACGCTGCGCGTGATCGCCCAGCTGCCCGGCGTGGCCGCGCTGAAGGACTGCGGCGGCGACCCGCACAAGACGCAGGCGCTGATCGCCGACGGCCGCCTGGCCGTGCTCGCCGGCGAGGACCACCAGATCTTCACCACGCTGTGCCAGGGCGGGCGAGGCGCCATCGCGGCGAGCGCCCACCTGCACCCGCGCGCGTTCGTCGCGCTGCACGAGGCCGTGGCCGCCGGCCGCTGGCTCGATGCCCGCCGCCTGCACCACGGCCTGGCGCCCATGATCGCCGCCACCTTCGCCGAACCCAACCCGGGGCCGCTGAAGGGCATGCTGGCCCGGCTCGGCCAGGTGGAGCCGGTGCTGCGCGCGCCGATGACCCTGGCCGGCCCGGACGCGCTGCGCGTGTTGCAGGCGGCCCACCAGGCCGCGGCCGATCTGGTGCGGGCCTGATCCGGATCAAGGACAGCACGGCCCCGGCGCCTCACGCTCGGAGTTCCTCCCCAACGAAGCGGAGCTCACGATGCAACCGATGGAATGGTCGGCCGCGCTGGCCCTCGAACTGCCCGAGATGGACGAGACGCACCAGGAGTTCACCGAACTCCTGGCGGCGGTGCAGCGGGCGCCCGACAACCAGATCACGTCCGCCTGGACCGACCTGATCGCCCACACCGCACAGCACTTCGCGCAGGAGGACCGCTGGATGCGCGACACGCGTTTCGCGTCGAGCAACTGCCACTCGACGCAGCACGAGGTGGTGCTGCGCGTGATGCACGAAGGCGAACTGGCCGGCCAGGCCGGCGCGCACGGCGTGGTGCGCCGCATGGCCGACGAACTGGCCACGTGGTTCATGCAGCACACGCAGACGATGGACGCGGCGCTCGCGCTGCACCTGCGCCGCGTGGGCTACGACCCGTCGACCGGCGCCGTGACGGTGCCGTCGGCGCTGCCCGCGAAGGAGATCCGCGGCTGCGGGTCCGCCGAGTGTTCGCCCGTGGACACCGTCGTCGCGGCCTGACGGCGGCTCAGGACACCCGCTCCCGCGCGGGCCCCGGCCTGCCGTGGGTCGCGATGACCTCCAGCAGGCGCTGCCGCGCGAGCGGTTTCACCAAGTGGCCGTCGCACCCGGCCGCGTGGCTGGCGGCCTCGTCCTCGGCGAAGGCGTTGGCCGTCAGCGCCACCACCGCCGTGCGGGCGATGCCCGTGTCCGATTCGAAGCGGCGCAGCTCCCGGGTGGCGGTGAGGCCGTCCATGCCGGGCATCTGGATGTCCATCAGCACGAGGCCGTAGGTGCGCTGGCGGTACATGCTGAGCGCCACCTCGCCGTTGCCCGCGACGTGGATCGTGTGCGGCGTGCGCTGCAGCATCGCCTCGACCACGGTGATGTTGACGTCGTTGTCCTCGGCCAGCAGGATCGTCACGCCATCGGCCGGCAGCGCGTCCGGCGACGTCGGCTCCGGTTCGGTGGCGACGGGCGCCGGCGGCAGCAGGATGTCGAACACGAACGTGGAGCCGCGGCCCGGCGTGCTGCGCACCTCGATGTGCCCGCCCATCAGCTCGACGAGGCGACGCGTGATGGCGAGGCCGAGGCCCGTGCCGCCGTAGCGGCGCGCCATGCCGGGGTCCGCCTGAACGAAGGGCTCGAAGATCATCGGCAGCTTGGTGTCCAGGATGCCGATGCCGGTGTCGTTCACCTCGAAGGTCACGCGGTGCCCGTCGCCGCGGCTCACCCGCAGGTCGACCCGCCCCTCGTGGGTGAACTTCACCGCGTTGCCGAGCAGGTTGACGAGCACCTGCGTCAGCCGGCGCGCGTCGCCGAGCACGGCGTCGGTCACGCCGGCGTCGACGTGGTGCTCGAGCCGCACGTCCTTGTTCCGGGCGCGCGGCTCCAGCAGCGCCATCACGTCGGCGGCGAGCTGCCGAAGCGAAAACGGCAGCGACTCGACCTGCAGGCGGTTGGCCTCGATCTTCGACAGGTCCAGCAGGTCGTCGATCAGCGCGGTGAGCGACTCGCCGGACTGCTGGAAGATCGTCACGTAGCGGCGCTGCTCCTCGGTGAGCGGCGTGTGCAGCAGCACCTCGGCCATGCCCAGCACCGCGTTGAGCGGCGTGCGCAGCTCGTGGCTGACGTTCGCGAGGAACTCGCTCTTCGCGGCGTTGGCGGCCTCGGCGACCCGGCGGTCCTCGGCGAGCCGCCGGTTCGCGAGCGACAGGCCCCGCGCGTGGTGCGCCGCGTGCAGTGCCATCAACACGCCCCACGCGACCAGCGCCGGCAGCATCGACACCTCCACGCGCCCCCAGCGCAGCGCCACGAAGGCGGCCGCGACCACGAGGACGGGCGCCACGACGCAGGCCGCGACCCGCCCCGCGCCCAGCGGCCGGCCGGGCGCGAGCCCCGCGACACACGGCAGCAGGGCCAGCGCCAGCAGCACGGCCAGGCCCGGCCACGGCGCGGTGCGCACCACCTCGCCGCGGGCCATCGCGTCGTACACGTTCGCGAGCACGGCGGTGCCGGGCAACACGCCGTGCGGCGTCAGCACCTCGTCGCCGAGGAAAGCCGAGCTGCCCACGAACACCGTCCGGCCGGCGATGGCCTCGCGCAGGTCGTGGTCGACCCGTTCGCCGAGCGCGGCCTCGATGACGGGGCGGTACGCCAGCGTGGGCACCTGCGTGGCGTTGGCCGGCAGCAGCACGCTGGCGCGCCCGTCGGGGTCCACCGGCCACCGGTGTTCGCCGACCGCGACGGTGCCCGGCGACCACGACAGCGCGGCCGGCGGTGACGACTGCATCAGGAACAGCGCGATGGGGAGCGACGGCAGGCGGAAACCCTCCGCGTCGTGCAGCAGCGGCACCTTGCGCAGGCGCCGGTCCGACTCGAGCGGCGTGGAGATCATGCCGGCCCCGCCGGGCCCCTGCAGCGCGACCAGCAGCGTGGGCGTGGGCCAGGTCATCGCGGCCCAGTCCACCGCGCCCTCGGGGCGGGCGGGCCCGATGGCCAGGCGCTGGCGCAGCGCCTCGGGCACCGCCCGGTGGTCCAGCTCCTGCCGCAGCCCCGCCATGCCCAGCACCACGTCGGGCCGCCGGGCGATGGACTGCGCCAGCAGCGCGTCGCCGTCGCGCGCCTCGTCGAACACCACGTCGAACGCGACCGCGCGGGCGCCGGCATCGCGCAGGTAGTCGAGCAGCAGCGCGTGGATGTCGCGGCGGTACGGCCACGGCCCGAGGCGCTCCTGCAGGCTGTGCAACGACACGTCGTCGATGTCGACGACCAGCACGCCCGCGAAGGTGCTGTCGCGGGCCGCCAGACGGCGCATGGTGTCGTCGAGCGCGTCGGACGTGCCGCGGAAGAGCGGCAGCGCCGCCACGAGCACCGCGGCCAGCAGCGCGACGAGCGGCGGCCAGGCACGGTGCATGGGCGGAAGGGCCATGGTCAGAGGAGGAAGACCAGCACGAGCGACATCAGCAGCCACGCGTTCGAGCGCGGCACGTCGACCCGCTGCGCGCCGCCGAACGGGCCTTCGAAGCCGTCGGCGTCGATCGTGCGCGCGCGCAGGTAGTAGACGCCCGGCGTGGGCGTGGCCACCGCGGCGGGCTGCGCCGCCGTCCGCTGTTCACCCACCAGGCGCGTGAACGCCGGGTCCTCGGCGACCTGGAAGTGCACCGTCTGGCCGGGCTGCAGCTCGCCCCAGCGGACCTGCAGGCCGTCCGGCGAGACCCGCGGCGCCTCGAGGGCCGGCGACGCGGGAATGGCCTTCTGCTCGAAACGCACCGGGTCGCCGAAGGGGCCGTGGTCACGGCCCGGGGCGATGCTGGCCACCCGCCAGTGGTACGGCCCGGGCGGAAGCGGCACCGCCGCCCGGGGCTCGGACAGGTCCTCCCGGTCGAACACGGGCGACGCGAAGCCGGCGTCGGCGGCCACCTGGACGTGGTAGCGCTCGGCCACCTCGACCCGGGCCCAGGTCAGCGTGACCGCGTCGCCGTAGGCCTTGGCGTCCGGCGCCGGCGACAGCGTGAACGGGGCGTCCGGACGGGCCTTCAGCTCGAAGGGCCGGTCGCCGTCGCGCCCCTCGAGGCCCTCGGCGTCGCGCCCGCGCACGCGCAACACGTAGTGGCCGTCGGGCAGGTCGGCCCAGCGGGCCTCGGGCGTGGCCGGGGTGGCGTCGAGCAGCAGCTGGTCGGGGGCGTTCGCGGCGAACACCTGCGCGCGGTAGGCCACGGCGCCCGGGATGGCGGGCCAGCCCAGGCGCAGCGGCAGGCGTTCGAGGCGGGCCGGCAGCCCCGAGAGGTCCGGCGCCGGCGGCAGGGCCTTGGCCGCCATCGCGCCACCCGGCGTGGCCACGAGGCCGCGGCCCGCCGGCACCGACACGCTGGCCCGCTCGCCGTCCGCCGCCACGCGGCCTTCGAGCACCTCGAGGCGGCTGCGTTCGCCGGCGGGCTCGACGCCCGCGCGGAACTCCGTGCCGCGCACGCCGAGGTTGACCGCGGGGGTGCGCACCTCGAAGCGGCGCGTGGGGGCGCTCGTGGGCGGCACCCGCAGTTCGGACGTGCCCTCGATCAGCTGCACGGAGATGTCCGGCACCGCCGGTCGCCCGATGCTGAGCAGGCGGCCGACCTTCAGCGTGGTGCCCGGCACGACCATCAGGCGCGACCCGTCGGCGAAACGCACCGTGGCGGACGCCTCGGCGCCGGTGCGCAGCAGGTCGCCGGCCCGCAGCGTCGCGCCGGCCGCCAGCGGCCGGGGGGTGGTCTCGCCGTCCGGCACCACCGACGCGTCGCCGCGCACGAACACGACCTCGGCCATCGTCACCTGGTGGCTGACCCAGCGCAGGGGCAGGCGCACCACCGACCCCGGCACGAGCCGGTAGGGATCGGGGATGCGGTTGAGGGACTGCACCTCGCGCCAGCGCCGCGGGCCGTCGAGGTACTGGCGGCCGATCCCGATCAGCGTGTCGCCGCGGGTGATGCGGTAGTGCCACTCGTCCGGGGCCGCCGGTTCGGCGCGCGCGGTGGCCGTGATCAGGCACGCGGCCGCGCAGGCCGTGCGGATGCACCACGTCGTGGTTCTGCGACCCATGATCACCCTCCCATAGGTGTTCTTGTCGGTTCGCCCGGGGCGCCGGGACCATCCATTCTGATCCCTTTTTGCGGGGCCGCGGCAGGGCGCGTCGGAAGGCTACAGGGCGAGCGGCAGGCTGCGCAGGCGGCGCCCCGTGAGGGCGAACACCGCATTGGCGACGGCGGGCGCGACCGGCGGCACCCCGGGTTCCCCGGCGCCGCCCGGCGGGCGTTCGCTCGCCATGATCCAGGTCTCGATGCGCGGCGTCTCGGCCAGCGACAGCAGGCGGTAGTCGTGGAAGTTCGTCTGCTTCACCGCGCCGCCCTCGATGTCGATGCGCTGGTGCAGCGCGGCGCACAGCCCGAACACGATGGCGCCCTCCATCTGCTGCGCGACGATGTTCGGGTTCACCACCGTGCCCACGTCGACCGCGCACACCACGCGCGTGACCCGCGGCTTGCCGTCGACCAGCGCCACCTCGGCCACCTGCGCCACGATGCTGCCGAAACTCTCGTGCAGCGCGACACCGCGCGCGCGGCCCACGGGCAGGGGCGTGTCCCACCCGGCCTTGGCCGCGGCGAGCTTCAGCACGGCCGCGTGGCGCGGCGCGTGGTCGAGCAGGCCCAGCCGGAAGGCCAGCGGGTCGCGGCCGGCCGCGTGGGCGAGTTCGTCGACGAACCCTTCGGAGAAGAACGCGTTGTGCGAATGCCCCACCGAGCGCCAGTACCCCACCGGCACGCCGCTGAACGTGGCCACGTGGGCCATGCGCTGGTGGCCGATGCCGTAGGGCAGGTCGAACAGGCCCTCGCTGTTGCTGCGGTCGGGGGTGTCGGCGAGCGCCAGCGCGGGCACGGTGCGGCCGAGCCAGCGCGGCGTGATGGCGTCGCCCGCGCTCGTGATGGTGAGCGCGGCCACGTCGCCCCGGTCGTCCAGCGCGCCGCGCAGCACCGCGACGGCCGCCGGGCGGTAGAAGTCGTGCGTGAGGTCTTCCTCGCGCGGCCAGGTGAGTTGCACCGGCCGGCCGTTGGTCTCGACCGCCACGCGCACGGCCTGGCCCACGAAGTCGACGTCGAGCCGGCGGCCGAAGCCGCCGCCGAGGTAGGTGACGTGCAGCGTGACCGCGTCGTCGTCGACGCCCGCGACCCGCGCCGCGATGGCCCGCGCGGCGGTGGGGAACTGCGTGGGCGCCCAGACCTCGACCCGGCCGTCGGCCACGCGCGCCGTGCAGTTGATGGGCTCCATGGGCACGTGGGCGAGGTACGGCGCGCTGTAGACCGCCTCGACGTGGCGCGGCGCGGCCGCGTGGGCCGCGGCGGCGTCGCCCCGGGTGTGGAAGGAGAAGCCGCCGCCGTCGCGGTCGGCGTCGCGCGCCTGCTGTTCCAGCGTGGCCATGATGCGGGCCGTGTCGGGGCCGGCCGCGGGCGGCGCGCGCCATTCGGTGGCCAGCGCCTGCAGGCCGCGGCGGGCGTGCCAGAAGCTGCGGCCCACCACCGCGACGGCGTCGTGCGACCCGGCGTAGCGGCCCAGCCGCACGACCCGCTCGACGCCGGGCGCGCGCAGCGCGGCGGCGGTGTCCATGCGGCCCGGCGTGCCGTCGAGCATGGGGGCGTGCTGCACGGCGGCGTACACCATGCCGGGCAGGCGCACGTCGAGCCCGAACACCGCGGAGCCGTCGACCTTCGACGGCAGGTCGGTGCGGGGCGCGGACGTGCCGATCAGCGTCCAGTCCTTGCGCGGCTTCAGCGTGATGCCCGTGGCCGGCGTGGCGGCCGCCACGCGCGCGAACTCGCCGAAGTGCGCGGCCTGGCCCGAACCGTGGCTGATGATGCCGCGTTCGACCTCGAGGTCGTCGACCGGCAGCTTCCACTGCAGCGACGCCGCCCCCAGCAGCTGCGCGCGGGCGGTGGCCGCGGCCAGGCGCAGCACGTCCCAGGCGTCGGCCACGCTCGACGAACCGCCCGTGACGACGAGGCCCAGTTCGGTGCCGAGCTTGCCGACGATCCACCGGCTGCCGCGCACCGACAGGTCGGGCGTCTCGGTGTCGATGGCGGACGGGTGCAGCGGCAGCGAGGCCACGAGCAGCGCGACATTGCCGTGGATGCGGTCGGGGCCGGCGGGGTCGAGCCGCACCATCGACAGCGGCACGTCGAGTTCCTCGGCCACCAGCATCGCGAGGGCGGTGTGCACGCCCTGCCCCATCTCGCTGCGCGGCATCACGAGGTGCACGAGGCCGTCGGGTGCGATGCGCAACCAGCCGTTGAGGCCGATGGTGCCGTCGGCCGCGGGCAGCCGATCGGCCTTGCCCAGGCGGCTGCGCGGCGGCAGCGCGCCCCAGCCGACCACCAGCGCGCCGCCGGCCGTGAGCGCCCCGACCAGCAGGCGGCGCCGCTTCACTTCGCGGCCCCCGCGCGCAGCTGGCGCGCGGCCGTCTTGATGGCCTCGCGGATGCGCGGGTAGGTGCCGCAGCGGCAGAGGTTGGTGATGGCGGCGTCGATGTCGGCGTCGCTCGGGTCGCGGTTGCGCGAGAGCAGCGCCGCCGCGGCCATCAGCATGCCGCTCTGGCAGTAGCCGCACTGGGGCACCTGGTGCGCGAGCCACGCCTGCTGCAGCGGATGGGGGCGACCGGGCGCGCCGAGGCCTTCGATGGTGCGCACCGCCTTGCCCTGCACGGCCGACAGCGGCGTGACACACGAGCGCACGGCCTGGCCGTCGACGTGCACGGTGCAGGCCCCGCACGCGGCGATGCCGCAGCCGTACTTGGTGCCCGTCAGGTCCAGCACCTCGCGCAGCACCCACAGCACGGGCATGTCGCCGTCGACGGCGTCGTCGGGCAGCGGTCGGGGTTGGCCGTTGAGGTGGAGGTTCATGCGTCAATGTGGTGCGGTGGCGCGGACCGGGGCGAAGACCCCATTCTCAGGCCTGTCGCCCCCCTCCAAAGCGTGATGCGCGGCACGGAAACAACGCCAGTGACAATCGGGTACGCACCTTGCATACAAGCTGCCCGCGATCTTCGCGTCCACCTCAAAACATTCTTTGGAGTCCTTCATGAGCCGTTCCCTCCGCGCCGTTGCCTTCGCTGCGGCCACCCTGTGCGCCAGCGCCGGCGCGTTCGCACAATCCAACGTCACCCTGTACGGCCTGATGGACGTCGGCGTGCGTTCGTACCAGACGGCGGGCACGGAAAAGAACAAGGAAGTGTCGAGCGGCGACATGACCACCAGCTTCATCGGCTTCAAGGGCGCCGAGGACCTGGGTGGCGGCCTGAGCGCGATCTTCATGATCGAGCACTTCCTGCGCCCCGACGTGGGCCAGGCCGGCCGCTTCAACGGCGACGGCTTCTGGGCGCGCAGCGCCTATGCCGGCCTCAAGAGCGAGTACGGCGCCCTCACCTTCGGCCGCAACACCACGCCGTTCTTCGTGTCGACGCTGGTGTTCAACCCGTTCGGCGATTCGTTCAGCTACTCGCCGAGCATCCTGCACTACTTCCAGGCCGGCGGCGCGCTGGTGGGCGATTCGGGCTGGAGCAACTCGGTGGCCTACAAGAGCCCGAGCTTCGGCGGCGCGAGCGTGAACCTGCTCGCCAACCTGGGTGAGAACGGCGCCGGCCAGAAGGGCAACAACTTCGGCGGCAACGTGCTGTACTTCAGCCCGATGTTTTCCGGCACCGCCGCGTACCAGAACGTCAAGAACGCCACCGGCGGCTTGGCGGCCGGCCTCGACAGCCAGGAATCGTGGCAGCTCGGCGGCGCCGTCGACTTCAAGGTCGTGAAGGTCTTCGGCCAGTATGGCCAGGTCAAGAACGAAGGCACGGTCGAGCTGAAGAACAAGATCTTCCAGGTGGGCGCGAGCGTGCCGGTCGGCAACGGCAAGGCCCTGGTCGCCTACGGCCAGGCCAAGGCCGAGAGCGCCGTCACCGACGTGACGCGCAAGACGACCACGGTCGGCTACGACTACAACCTGTCGAAGCGCACCGACGTGTACGCGATGTACATGAACGACAAGAAGACGAACCTGGACAGCGGCAACAGCTTCGGCGCTGGCATCCGACTGACCTACTGAAGAAAAAAGCCCCGGGGAAACCTCGTCTTGAACGGCGCCTTCGGGCGCCGTTTTTTGCGCCCGCCGGGCTTCACGGGCACACTGTCGATTTGCCCGGTCCCCCGTTCATGAGCGCCACCGTCGAGATCCTGCCCGAGTCGGGCCACCCCCAGCTGCTGTTCGTGCTGTTCCACGGCGTGGGCCTGAACGCCGAGGCGATGAAGCCGCTGGCCGAGCAGCTCGCCGCCGAGTACCCGCAGGCGGCGGTCGTCAGCGTCAACGCGCCCCGCGCGTACGAGGGCCCCACGTCGGGCAGCGCGGGCTACCAGTGGTTCTCGCCGCAGGGCCTCACCGAGGCGCTGCGCCGCGAACGCGTCGCCGGCGCCCTCCCGGAATTCACCGCGGTGGTGCGTTCACTCACCCGCCGCTTCGCCCTTCCCTGGCAGCACACCGCGCTGGCCGGCTTCTCGCAGGGCGCCATCATGGCCCTCGAGGCCGTGCAGGCCGAGCCGCACCTGGCCGGCCGCGTGCTCGCCTTCAGCGGCCGGCACGCCACCCCGCCCGAACACGCGCCGGAAGACACCACCATCCACCTCTTCCACGGGCTGGCCGACCAGGTCATCCCGCACGGTCCGGTCATCGATTCCGCCGAACGGCTGGTCGCGCTGGGCGGCGACGTGACGGCCGACGTGCTGCCCGGCGTGGGGCACGAACTCCACCCGCGCCTGGTCGACAAGGCCATCGAGCAGCTGCGCACCTTCATCCCGAAGAAGGTATGGCGCGAGGCGATGAGCGAGGCGCCGGTGGTGCCCCGCCAGGCCTCCAGCACCGAGCTGGGCGACGACTGAGTTCCGCCGCACCCGGACGGTGAAACATTTCACGCCCGGGCGAGGGTGACAGCGCCGGGGTGCCTGCCGCGGGTAGGATGTCCCGCGTGACCGACCATCCCTTCTCCCCCGAAGCCCTGCACGCGCGCCACGGCGAGGGCTACCGCTGGCGCGTGCTGCTCACGGTGATGCTGGGCACCATGGCGTCGATCATGGCGTCCACCATCGTCAACGTGGCGGTGCCCGACATGAGCCACGTGTTCACGCTGGGCCAGGAACGGGCGCAGTGGCTGTCGGCCGGCTTCATGGCGGCCATGACCATCTCGATGCTGCTCACGCCATGGCTGCTCGAGCGCTTCGGCTACCGGCACACCTACGGCGGCGCCATCGTGCTGCTGGCGCTCGGCGGCATCGGCGGCGGCGTCGGCTGGAACATCGACTGGGTGCTCGCGATGCGGGCCGTCGAGGGGCTCGCCGCCGGCGTGCTGCAGCCCATCCCCGCGATCATCGTGCTGCAGACCTTCGGCCGCCACGAGCAGGGCAAGGCGATGGGCATCTTCGGGTTCGGCGTGGTGCTCGCGCCGGCCATCGGACCCAGCATCGGCGGGGTGCTGGTCGAGGCCTACGGCTGGCGCTCGATCTTCTTCGTCGTGGTGCCGTTCTGCGCGGCCGCCTTCGCGCTCGGCTGGCGGTACCTGCCCCACACGTCGCCGGGCGGCGTGCCGGTCAACCACCACCGCCGCCAGCTCGACGTGCCCGGCCTGCTGCTGCTGACCACCGCCGTGCTGTGCCTGTTGAACGGCCTGGTGCACCTGCACGACCAGGCCCATGCCCTCGCCTTCGGGCTGCTGCTGGCGTCGGCCGTGGCCACCTTCGGCTTCATCACGCGCCAGCGCCGCGCCACGCACCCGATGATGCAGCTGAGCCTGTTCGGCAACCACACCTTCTCGTGGGGCGGCGTGGTGGCGTTCATCTACGGCATGGCGCTGTTCGGGTCCACCTACCTCGTGCCGGTGTTCATGCAGATCGCGCTGAAGCTGCCGCCGTCGCAGGCCGGCGCCGTGCTGCTGCCGGCGGGCATCGCGCTCGCGGTCACCATCCCCGTCGCGGGGCGCCTCGCCGACCGGCTGGCCTTCCACCGCACATTGTCGGCCGGGGTGCTGCTGCTCGCGGTGTCGTTCTGGCTGATGCTGTCGGTGGGCCTCACGACCGCGCTCGGGATCATCACGCTGTGGGCCATCGTCGGGCGCATCGGCCTCGGGCTCGTGCTGCCGTCGCTCAACCTCGGCGCGGTGCGTTCGCTGCCGATGAGCCTGCTGCCCTACGGCGCGAGCGGCATCAACTTCCTGCGCCAGCTGGGCGGGGCGGTGGGGGTGAGCGTGGTGGGCATCGTGCTGCAGTGGCGCCTCGGCGTGCACGCGGCCGATCCGGTGCGGGCCTTCCACGAGACGTTTTTCCTGCTGGGCGCCATCTGCGCCGCGGCGGTCGTGGCCGCGTGGCGCATGAAACCGGGAGAGGCCGAACCGCCCGCGGCGGGCGACAATCCGGGGCCATGAACCTCTCCACCGAGCACCTGCCACCGTCCTGCGACGTCCTCGTCGTCGGCGCGGGGCCGGCCGGCAGCGCCACCGCCATCCAGCTGGCGCGGGGAGGCCTGCACGTCGTGCTCGTGGACCAGCACACGTTCCCCCGCGACAAGGTGTGCGGCGACGCGCTGATCCCCGACGCCCACGCCGCGCTCCGGCAGCTGGGGTTGCAGCGGGCGGTGATGGCGCGGGCGCACCGCGTGGACCACGTCGGCTGCGTGGCGCCGCACGGCGGCCGGGTCGACGTGCCCGGCACGCTGGCCGTGCTGCCGCGCCGCGTGCTCGACGACCTGATGTGCCGCGCCGCGGTGCTCTCGGGCGCCCGCATGGTGGCGCCGGCGCGGTTCGTGGAACCGCTGCTGGAATCGGAACGTGTCGTCGGCGCGCGGCTGCGTGGCACGCACGCGGTGCGCGACGTGCGGGCGCGCTGGGTCGTGCTCGCCACCGGCGCCGTGCCGCAGGCCCTGCTCGCCGCGGGCGTCTGCGAACGCCCCCTGCCCAGCGGCGTCGCGCTGCGCGGCTACGTGCGCCACCCCGGCATGACCGGCCGCATCGACACGCTCGACATCGTCTGGCACCGCACGCTGCGCCCGGGCTACGGCTGGATCTTCCCGTGTGGCGACGGCCTCTTCAACATCGGTGTCGGCATCGCCCACAGCCACCACGAACGCGAAGGCGGCGGCTCGGAGAAGAAGGACGACGCCAACCTCCGCGAGCTGTTCGCCACCTTCACGCACCTCTACGGCCCCGCCCGCGACCTGCTGGCCGGCGGCACGATGGAGGGCGAGCTCAAGGGCGCGCCGCTGCGCTGCACGCTCGAGGGCGCCACCTGGTCGAAGCCCGGCCTGCTCGTCACCGGCGAGGCGGTCGGCAGCACCTACTCGTTCACCGGCGAGGGCATCGGCAAGGCCATGGAGACCGGCATGCTCTGCGCCGAGGCGATCCTGAGCGGTGGCGACGACGAGATGGTGCGCGGCGACTACGAGAACAGCCTCCGGCGCCTGAAGCCACGCTTCGACCTCTACGAACGCGCCAACCAGGTGAACGCGCGCCCCTGGCTCGCCGACCTGCTCGTCTGGCGGGCCCGGCGCAGCCCCCGCATCCTCGAACGCATGAGCGGCGTGCTCGAGGAAACCAGCAACCCGGGCAACCTCGTCAGCGTGCGCGGCGTGGCCCGGCTCTTCACGAGGTAGACCCCATGTGCCAGCTGCTCGGCATGAACGCCAACACCGCCACCGACCTCGTCTTCAGCTTCACCGGCTTCGCCCGGCGGGCCGAGGAACACAAGGACGGCTTCGGCATCGCCTTCTTCGAGGGCGCGGGCGTGCGCCTGTTCGTCGACGCGCAGAGCGCCAGCACCTCGCCCGTGGCGCAGATGGTGCGCAGCTACCCGATCCGCAGCAGCCACGTCCTCGCGCACATCCGCAAGGCCACGCAGGGCGCCGTGCTGCTCGAGAACACGCACCCGTTCGTGCGCGAGCTGTGGGGGCGCTACTGGGTGTTCGCGCACAACGGCAACCTCGTCGACTTCCACCCGCGCCTGCACGCCGCGTTCCGCCCGGTGGGCTCCACCGACAGCGAACGCGCCTTCTGCTGGCTGATGCAGGAGCTCTCGAAGGCGCACGCCAGCGTGCCGTCGGTGGCCGAACTCACCACCACGCTCGCCGAGCTCGCGCCCGTCGCCGCGAAACACGGCACCTTCAACTTCATGCTGAGCAACGGGCAGGCGCTGTGGGCGCACTGCTCCACCCACCTGCACTACATCGAGCGCCAGCACCCGTTCGGCCGCGCGAAGCTGCAGGACGAGGACATGAGCATCGACTTCGCCACCGTGACCACCCCAGACGACCGCGTGGCCATCGTCGTCACCGAACCGCTCACGCAGGACGAGCCGTGGACGGCCATGGGGCCGGGCGAGCTCAAGGTGTTCGTCGACGGCAAGGTCGTGCGGTAACGAAAAAGGCGCCCCGGAGGGCGCCTCGTCAGTTCCGCGGATCGATCAGATCTCTTCGTACAGCGGCAGCGTCAGGAATTCAGCGAACGAATCCTGCGTGCTCATCGTCGTGAAGATCTCGGCGGCGCGGTCGAACTTGCCCTCGAAGCCACCGGCCTTGATCTTGGCGAGTTCTTCCGGCACCAGCGCGCGCACGAGGTCGGCGGTGACCTTGCGGCCGTCTTCCAGCACGCCCTTCGGCGAGCGGATCCACTGCCACACCTGCGAGCGGCTGATCTCGGCCGTGGCCGCGTCTTCCATCAGGTTGTGGATCGGCACGCAGCCGTTGCCGGCCAGCCAGGCGCCCAGGTAGTGGATGCCGACGTTGATGTTCATGCGCAGGCCGGCCTCGGTGATGGGCGCTTCCGGCTGGAAGTTCGTCAGGTCGGCCGCGGTGACCGACACGTCCGGACGCTGCTTGTCGAACTGGTTCGGGCGGTCGCCCAGCACCGCGACGAATTCCTTCATCGCCGGTTCCACGAGGCCCGGGTGGGCGACCCAGCCGCCGTCGTAGCCGTCGGTGGCGTCGCGCTTCTTGTCGGCGATGATGCCGCCCATGGCGATGGCGTTCTTCTCCGGATCGTTCTTGATCGGGATCAGCGCGCTCATGCCGCCCATCGCGGGGGCGCCGCGCTTGTGGCAGGTCTTGAGCAGCAGCAGCGCGTAGGCGCGCATGAACGGCGAGGTCATCGTGACCTTGGCGCGGTCGGCCAGGCAGAAGTTGCGGTCGGCCTTGAACTTCTTGATGCAGCTGAAGATGTAATCCCAGCGGCCGGCGTTGAGGCCCGCGCTGTGCTCGCGCAGCTCGTACAGGATCTCTTCCATCTCGAAGGCCGCGTTGATCGTCTCGATCAGCACGGTGGCCTTGATGGTGCCCTGCGGCAGGCCGAGTTCGTTCTGCGTGAGGACGAAGATGTCGTTCCACAGGCGCGCCTCGACGTGGCTTTCCATCTTCGGCAGGTAGAAGAACGGGCCGGCGCCGCGGGCGATCTGTTCCTTGGCGTTGTGGAACATGAACAGCGCGAAGTCGAAGATGCCGCCGCTCACGCGCTGGCCGTCGATGGTCACGTGCTTCTCGTCGAGGTGCCAGCCGCGCGGGCGCACCTGCAGCGTGGCGATCTTGTCGTTGAGCTTGTAGCTCTTGCCGTTCTGCTCGAGGGTCAGCGTGCGGCGGATGGCCTGGCCCAGGTTGATCTGGCCCTGGATCTGGTTCGTCCACAGCGGTGAGTTGCTGTCCTCGAAGTCGGTCATGTAGCTGTCGGCGCCCGAGTTGAACGCGTTGATGACCATCTTCGCGTCGACGGGGCCGGTGATCTCCACGCGGCGGCAGTGCAGTGCCTGCGGGATCGGGGCCACCTTCCAGTCGCCGTTGCGGATGTGGGCGGTCTCGGGCAGGAAGTCGAGCTTCGCGCCGGCGTCCAGTTCCTTGACCCGCTCGACCCGCTTGGCCAGCAGGGCCTGGCGCGTGGGCTCGAACTGGCGGTGCAGTTTCGCGACCAGCTCCAGGGCCGGCAGCGTCAGGATGGTTTCGAAGCCGGGCAGGATCGGGGCGTTGATCTGCATGCCTTGGGGCAGGGAGAGGCTCATGGTGCGGTCTTTCTGCGAAGGAGGAAGGAGAAGGCGAAACGGGCGCTGCGGCGCAGCATTCCATGACTCTATTCGAGACACGTGCTTTCATTAAGACCTTGAAAAGTCTTTGATTTGTGACTTTAATGAATATAGTTAAGGGGCCATGGACAAGTTCAAGCAACTGGAATCGTTCGTATCGGTGGCCGCCCGGGGAAGTCTCACCGCCGCGGCGCAGGCCGAGGGCGTGGCGCCGGCGGTCATGGGCCGCCGCATCGACGCGCTCGAGGAACGGCTCGGCGTGAAACTGTTCGTGCGCACCACCCGGCGCATCAGCCTGACCCACGAGGGCAGCGCCTTCCTCGAGAGTTGCCAGCGGTTGCTGGCCGACCTGGCCAGCGCCGAGTCGGGCGTCAGCGCCGGCGGGGTGCGCGCCAGCGGCCACCTGCGCATCACCGCGCCGGCCGGCTTCGGGCGGCGGCACGTGGCGCCGCTGGTGCCCCGCTACCTGGCGGCGCACCCGGAGGTGAAGGTGTCGCTGAACCTGAGCGACCGGGTGGTGGACATCGTCCACGAGGGCGTCGACTGCGCCGTGCGCGTGGGCGACCTGCCCGACAGCAGCCTCGTCAGCGTGCGCCTCGCCGACAACCGCCGGCTCTGCGTGGCGTCACCCGCCTACCTGGAACGGGCCGGCATCCCCGCCCATCCGGACGACCTCGCCCGGCACGAGTGCCTGACCCTCTCGAGCGACGCCAGCCAGACCCGCGGCTGGGCCTTCTCGATCGACGGCGCGGTGACCCACCTGCGCCTGAACGGCCACCTCGACTGCAGCGACGGCCAGGTGCTGCACGACTGGTGCCTCGCGGGCCTCGGCCTCGCGTGGCGATCGACGTGGGAGGTGCAGAACGACCTCCGGCACGGCCGGCTGGTCAGCGTGCTGGACGACTTCGCGGCGCCGCCGAACGGGGTGTACGCGGTGTTCCCGCATGCGAAACACATGCCGCTGAGGGTGCGGTTGTGGATCGACTTCCTGAAGCAGACGTACAGCGACGAAACCTACTGGCGGCCGCTGGAGAAATAGCCGTCATCCCGGCGAACGCCGGGATCCACTGCCCGCGGTGGGCCCCGGCTTTCGCCGGGGCGACAGTTCGAAAATCAGGCGCCCGCGTCGGCGACGCACTTCTTGACGAAGCTGTTCTTGGCCGCGCCGGCCAGCTTCTTCTCGGCGGCCTGCGTGTCACACGTGGACTTCGCCGTCGTCGCCTTCGCATCCTTCTCGCACTTCGTCACGAAGCTCGACTTCGCGGCGCCCGCGAGCTTCTTGTCCGTGGCCCGGGCCTCGCACGACGCAGCGTCGGTGGGCGGGTTGTCCTTCTCGCACTTCTTGACGAAGCTGGTGCGGGCGGCGCCGGCGAGCTTCTTGGCGTCGGCCTGCGCGTCGCACGAATCGGCGGCGAAGGCGGAGGTGGAGAACACGGCCGCAACCACGGCCAGCACAGTCATCAGGCGTTTCATCGGGTCAGCTCCTTGGAAGACGGGCGGCGCCCGCGGTCGCAGTATGCGCCCGGCTCATGCCACCCGGATGACCCAACGCGCCCGACCGTCGCGCGGTGGACACAGCCGCTTCAGAGGATGCGCCGCGGGTGCGCCAGCGCCTCGTGCGCGGCATGCAGCCGCCGCACCAGCACGCGGATGAACGCCTCGTCGAACAGGTGCCGGCAGTTGGGGCTGACCTGCGCCAGCGTCTCGGGCGTGAAGCTGATGGTGGTGGTGGACTCGGTGACGATGACGTCGGTGCTGTGCGTGCGCAGCTCGTCGCTGGGCGCGAGGTAGGCCATCTCGCCCACCGACGTGCCGGCGCCCAGCTGGGCCACGCGCTGTCCGTCGCGGAACACCTCCACCTCGCCCTGGGCAATGATGTGGAAGCTGCCGCCCTCCTCGCCCTTGCGGTACAGCGCATGGCCGAAGGCGAAACGCTGCCAGCGGGCGCGGTGCACCACTTCCCACAGCTCGACGTCGCCGAAGTTGCTAAAGAAGTCGAGTGTTCGCAACAGGTTGAAACGCTCGGAGTCGAGCACGCCCTGCAGCTGGCCGCGCGGCACCTGCTGGGTGGTGATGAGGCCGGAGAGGGCTTGGGCGAAGGCGTCCCAGCTCGCGTAGCGGTCCTCCGGGCGCTTGGCCACGGCGCTCAGGATCACGCTGTCGACCCCCGGGCCCACGCCCGAGCGCAGCTGGCTCAGGAACACGGGTTCGGCGGTGTAGATCTGGTTCATCATGGCCGACTGCGAGTTCGCGTCGAACAGCGGGCGGCCGGCGATCAGGTGGTACAGCACCGCGCCGAGGGAGTAGATGTCGGCCCGGCAGTCGAGGGTGTTGCCGTCGAGTTGCTCGGGCGACATGTAGGCGAGCGACCCCACGCGGTACACCTGCGTGGTCTCGGAAGCCATGTTGAGCACGCTGCCGAAGTCGCTCACCTTGACGTCGGTGATGTTGCCGTTGTTGATGACGGCCAGCAGGTTCGCGGGCTTCACGTCGCGGTGGATCAGGCCCTGGCGGTACACGTAGCCGAGCGCCATGGCGCACTTGAAGCCGATCTCGACGATGAGCTCGAGCGGCAGCAGCTGGTCGGCCCGGCAGTAGCGGCGCAGCGTGCTGCCCGGCACGTACTCCATCACGAGGTAGGGCTCGTACGGGTCGGCCACCGCGTCGTAGATCTGCACCACGTTCGGGTGGTTGAGCCGGCCCACGAGGGCGGCCTCGGCGGCGAAGAAACGTTCGAAGAAGCGGCCGTCGCTCGGGTCGTTGACGGAGCCGGCGCGCACGCGCTTGATGGCCACGTCGCGCTGGTGGAATTCGTCGCGGGCGAGGAACACCTCGCTCGTGGCCCCGTCGCCGAGCCGCCCGATGATGGGGTACTTGCCGATCTGCGCGGGCAGCGGCACGTGGCTCACGGTGGGGCTGAAGTCGGCGGAGTTCGGTATGGACATCGTCGGGGGCCGGGCCGAGGGGTCCGGGACGTACATCTTGGCACCGTCCGAAAAGCCCCGCATGCCAAATTACACACGTTTCAACCGCCAGTTCCCGTGACGGAACGGTCCGGAGCGGCCACTTAGAATCCTGGAATGATCCAAGCCAAACAGGAATTGCTGCACGCGCTGGCCGCCGCCACCGCGGAAATCAGCCCCGGCAGCACCGTGCGCGCCGCGTTCGAGCTGCCGAAACAGGCGGCCCACGGCGACTTCGCCATCACGTCGGCCATGCAGCTGGCCAAGCCGCTCAAGAAGAACCCCCGCGAGGTGGCCCAGGCCCTGATCGACGCGCTGAACCGCCAGCCGGCCATCGCCCGCTGGGTGGACACCCTCGAGATCGCCGGCCCCGGCTTCATCAACCTGCGCCTGAAGGCCGCCGCCAAGCAGGCGGTGGTGGCCGAGGTGCTGGCCGCCGCCGACACCTTCGGGCGCCAGCCGGCCACCGACCACCGCGCCATCGTCGAATTCGTCTCGGCCAACCCCACGGGCCCGCTGCACGTGGGCCATGCCCGCCAGGGCGCGCTGGGCGACGCCATCTGCAACCTGTTCGAGAGCCAGGGCTGGACGGTCAACCGCGAGTTCTACTACAACGACGCGGGCGTCCAGATCGGCACCCTCGCCGCCTCCACCCAGGCCCGCCTGAAGGGTCTCAAGCCGGGCGACGCCGGCTGGCCCGAGTCGGCCTACAACGGTGACTACATCGCCGACATCGCGGCCGACTTCCTCGCCAAGAAGACCGTCAAGGCCGACGACCGCGAGTTCACCGCGTCGGGCGACATCGAGGACCTCGACGGCATCCGCCAGTTCGCCGTGGCCTACCTGCGCCGCGAGCAGGACCTGGACCTGCAGGCCTTCTCGGTGCGCTTCGACAACTACTTCCTCGAGTCGAGCCTCTACACGAGCGGCGCGGTCGAGACCACCGTGGCCGGCCTCGTGGCCGCCGGCAAGACCTTCGAGCAGGACGGCGCGCTGTGGCTGCGCACCACCGACTACGGCGACGACAAGGACCGCGTGATGCGCAAGTCCGACGGCACGTTCACGTACTTCGTGCCCGACGTCGCGTACCACCTGAACAAGTTCTCGCGCGGCTACACGAAGGCCATCAACCTGCAGGGCACCGACCACCACGGCACCATCGCCCGCGTGCGCGCCGGCCTGCAGGCCTCCAACAAGGGTGTGCCGCAGGGCTACCCCGACTACGTGCTCAACACCATGGTGCGCGTGGTTCGCGACGGCGCCGAGGTGAAGATCAGCAAGCGCGCCGGCAGCTACATCACGCTGCGCGACCTGATCGACTGGACCAGCAAGGACGCCGTCCGCTTCTTCCTGATCAGCCGCAAGGCCGACACCGAATTCACGTTCGACATCGACCTCGCCCTGAAGACGAACGACGAGAACCCGGTGTTCTACGTGCAGTACGCCCACGCCCGCCTGAGCAAGGTGCTGCGCGACTGGGTGGCCGACCACGGTGGCGACCTCGCCGCGCTGAAGGACGCCGACCTGTCGCGCCTGTCGGCCCCGAGCGAGGCCACGCTGCTGCTGAAGCTCGCCGAATACCCCGACATGCTCGCCAGCGCCGCCGAGACGCTGGCCCCGCACGACGTCGCGTTCTACCTGCGCGAGGTGGCCGGCACGTTCCACAGCTACTATGCCGCCGAACGATTCTTTGCCGACGACCCCGAACTGACCCGCTCGCGCATGGCCCTGCTGGCCGCCACCCGGCAGGTGCTGCGCAACGCGCTCGCGATGATCGGCGTGAGCGCCCCCGACTCGATGTGATGGAGAACGAATGAAGAAGCAACGTGGTGGTTTTTTCCTGGGCCTGATCGTCGGCCTGCTGGTCGGCCTGTCGCTCGCCCTCGGGGTCGCGCTCTACATCGCCAAGGTGCCGGTGCCCTTCGTCAACAAGGTGCCGCAGCGCAGCGCCGAGCAGGACGCGGCCGAGGCCGAGAAGAACAAGAACTGGGACCCCAACAGCGGGCTGTCCAACCGCGCCCCGGCGCGCCCGGCGGCCTCGTCGAGCGGCGTCGTGCCGCCGCTGCCGTCCATCGTGCCGTCCGCGCCGGTGGCAGTGCCCCCGGCCAGCGCCCCGCAGTCCACGCGCGACCCGGCCGCCATCCTGAACGACAAGCCGGCCGCGTCGGCCGCCTCGTCCACCAAATCGACCACTGATCCGTTGATCACGTACTTCGTCCAGGCCGGTGCGTTCGGCAAGGCGGAGGATGCCGAAGCGCAGCGGGGCAAACTCGCGATGCTCGGCATGACGGCACGCGTCACCGAACGCGAACAGTCCGGCCGCACGGTGTTCCGCGTGCGCCTCGGGCCGTTCGAGAAGAAGGAAGACGCCGTGTCGGCGAAGGATCGGCTGGACGGCGCCGGGGTGGATTCGGCGTTGATCCAGGTGCAACGTTAAGAAACGTTCGGCGCTGAACTTTCGCACGCCGGATTCACTCCACATTCCGTCACCCGCATGGACCCGAACATGAAACGTCGCGATTTTTCCGCCCGCCTGGCCGGCCTCGGCCTGGGCTCCACCGTGCTGGCCACCCCGCTGCTGGCGCAGGCACAGGCCCAGATCAAGGACTCCGACTACGTCCGCCTCAGCCAGCCCCTGTCCGTGGAGAAGGGCAAGATCGAGGTGCTGGAGTTCTTCTGGTACGGCTGCCCCCACTGCTTCGCTTTCGAGCCGGCGCTGGACGCCTGGCAGAAGAAGCTGCCCGCCGACGTGGCCTTCCGCCGCGTGCCGGTGGCCTTCCGCGAAGCCTTCTCGATCCACCAGCGCCTGTTCTACGCCATCGAGGCCATGGGCAAGGTCGAGGAACTTCACCGCAAGGTCTTCCAGGCCATTCACGTCGAACGCCAGAAGCTCGACAAGGAAGAAGATATCCTCGCGTTCGTGCAGAAGAACGGCGTGGACCCGGTGAAGTTCAAGGAGGTGCTGACCTCGTTCACCGTCGCCACGAAGGCCAAGCAGGCCACCCGCCTGGTCGATGCGTACAAGATCGACGGCGTGCCGGCCCTGGGCATCCACGGTCGCTTCTTCACGTCGGGCCAATTGGCCGGCTCGCCGGAGCGGGCCCTGGTGGTGGCCGAGGCGCTGGTCGACCGCGTCCGCAAGGGGGGCTGATCCCCCGTTGCGCCTCTCCGGCGCAATTTTTGTTCCAAGCGGCATGCAACTTGTGGCTAAAATGGTCTGCAAGTTTCATGCCGCTATGACTTCATCCTCTTACAAACTCCTGCTCGCCACCGCTGCCTCGCTCGTCTTGGCCGGAGCGGCGCTGCCCGCGTTCGCCGAAAAGGCCGACCGTCTGAAGAAGATGGAAATCACGGCCGACCAGCCGGGCAAGGTGGACATCCAGAAGAAGATCGTCACCTTCAACGGCAACGTCGTCGTCACCCAGGGCACGATGTCCATCCGCGCCGACAGCATCGAGGTGCGCGAGGACGCCGACGGCTACCAGTCGGGTGTCGCCATCGGCGGCCCGAACGGCCTCGCCCGCTTCCGCCAGAAGCGCGACGGGGTCAACGAATGGGTCGAGGGCGAAGCCCGCCGCATCGAGTTCAGCGGCCGGGGCAACACCCTCAAGCTGATCAACGAGGCGAGCGCGCGACGCCTCAACGGCACCGAGGTGGCCGACCAGGCCTCCGGCGCCCTCATCACCTACGACAACGCCTTCGAGACCTTCACCGTCGCGGGCGGCGAGAAGGCCGTCACCCCCGACAACCCGAAGGGCCGCGTCACCGTGGTGATCGCCCCGCGCAAGGGCACGAAGGCAGCTGCCGAGGCCGCCGCCGAAGCCGCTTCCGAGGCCGCCTCGGGGAGCCCGCGATGACCGCCACCTCCCAGAGCCTGGTGGCCAACGGCCTCCAGAAGACCTACGGCGCGCGCAAGGTCGTGAAGGACGTGCGCCTGTCCGTGCAGGGCGGCGAGGTGGTGGGCCTTCTGGGCCCGAACGGCGCCGGCAAGACCACCAGCTTCTACATGATCGTGGGCCTCGTGCGGGCCGATGCCGGCGAGATCACGCTGGCCGGCCAGCGCGTCGAGCGCCTGCCCATCCACCAGCGCTCGCGCCTCGGCCTGAGCTACCTGCCGCAGGAAGCCTCCATCTTCCGCAAGCTCACCGTCGAGGAGAACATCCGCGCCGTGCTCGAGCTGCAGACCGGCCCCGACGGCAAGCCGCTGCCCAACAAGCGCATCGACGAACTGCTCGACGGCCTGCTCAACGACCTCAGCATCGAGAAGCTGCGCGACAGCCCCGCGCCCGCGCTCTCCGGCGGCGAACGCCGCCGGGTCGAGATCGCCCGCGCGCTCGCCACGCAGCCCCGCTTCATCCTGCTCGACGAACCCTTCGCCGGCGTGGACCCCATCGCCGTGATCGAGATCCAGCGCATCATCAGCTTCCTGAAGGCGCGTGGCATCGGCGTGCTGATCACCGACCACAACGTGCGCGAGACCCTCGGCATCTGCGACCGCGCCTACATCATCAGCGAGGGCCGGGTGCTGGCCGAAGGCACGCCGGGCGAGATCGTCGAGAACGCCGACGTCCGGAAGGTCTATCTCGGCGAACACTTCCGCATGTGAGCGCGGCATGAGCAGCACCGCAGTACCCCGCCTTCCGGCCGGTTCGCACCGGCCATCCCCCACCTCCGGGAGCACGGCATGAAACCGTCCCTGCAGGTACGCCTGTCGCAACACCTGGCGCTCACGCCCCAGCTGCAGCAGTCCATCCGCCTGCTGCAGCTCTCCACGCTCGAGCTGCACCAGGAAGTCGAGCAGATGCTCGAGCAGAACCCGTTCCTCGACGTCGAGGAAGACGCGGGCACGCCGTTCGAGCCGCTCGCCGAACGCACCTCCCCGGCCGAACGCACCGCCGAACGCGAGGTGGACCGGGCCACGGAGTCGCCAGCCGCCGACGCCGGTGAAGACACGGCCGGTGTCGACAGCGCCGACTTCGGCACCACCGAACGCGACGACTGGGAAAACGGCACCGAACGCGACGACTTCGACGGCATCCGCGAGACCCCGGGTTCGGGCAGCTCGTCGTCGAACGACAACGACGACTTCGAACCGCAGGACCGCAACCCCGTGGGCCCGAGCCTGCAGGACCACCTGCGCGACCAGCTGCTCGGCATGCGCCTGAGCGCCGAGGACGCCGCGGCCGTGCACGTGCTGATCGAGTCCCTCAACGACGACGGCTACCTCGACGACACGCTGGAGGACATCGCCGCCCAGCTCGCCGACAACGACGAGGACCGCGAGGCGCTGGTCGAGCAGCTGCAGGTCGCGCTGAAGTGGCTGCAGCACATGGAGCCGCTGGGCGTGGGCGCCAGCAACCTCGGCGAATGCCTGGCCATCCAGCTGCGCGCGCAGGAACGCTGCGAGGCGCAGACCATCGCCATCATCATCTGCAAGCAGCACCTCGAGCTGCTGGCCAAGCGCGACATGAAGAAGCTCGTCGCGGCCACCGGCGCCGACGAGGAGATGATCAAGGAAGCGCAGTCGCTGATCGTGGCGCTCGAGCCCAAGCCGGGCCGGCGCTTCGCGCGCGCCGAGGCGAACATCATCGTGCCCGACGTGATCGTGCAGAAGTCGGGCCGCAACTGGAAGGTGGTGCTGAACCCGGACGTGATGCCCAAGCTGCGCATCAACGACCTGTACGCGCAGGCCATCCGCCAGTCGCGCGGGTCGGCGGGCAGCGGCGCGGGCGCCGCGCTCAGCTCGCGCCTGCAGGAGGCGCGCTGGTTCATGAAGAACATCCAGCAGCGCTTCGACACCATCCAGCGCGTGTCGCAGGCCATCGTCGAGCGCCAGAAAAGCTTCTTCACGCACGGCGAGATCGCGATGAAGCCGCTCGTGCTGCGCGAGATCGCCGACGAGCTGGGCCTGCACGAATCCACCATCTCGCGCGTCACCACCGCGAAGTACATGGCCACCATGTTCGGCACCTTCGAGCTGAAGTACTTCTTCGGCTCGTCGCTGAACACCGAGGCCGGCGGCAACGCGTCCAGCACCGCGGTGCGCGCGCTGATCAAGCAGCTGGTGGCCGCGGAAGACCCCACCAAGCCGCTGTCGGACAGCCAGCTGAGCCGAATGCTCGAGGAACAGGGCATCCAGGTGGCGCGCCGCACGGTGGCGAAGTACCGCGAGGCGCTTCGCATCGCGCCGGCCAACCTGCGCAAGGACATGTAGTCCCCCATCGGTGGGCATCGCGGCAGGGCGGCGGCGCGGTAGATTGCCGCATCGCCACTGCCGATGCCCCACCGCATGTCCACCGCCCCGCGCAAGACACCGAAGCCCGCCCTCAAGACCCGGTTGAACGCCCTCAACGAGTCGCTGCGGCGCACCGGCAGCACGCTCAAGAAGCTCAAGCCCACGATCGACAGCGTCGACACGATCAAGCGGCGGCGTGTCGCCCGGCGACAGGCGTCCGGCCTGCACTTCGTGCTCGCCGACCGCATCGACTTCGTCAACGCCGAACTCTGGGACACCCTGGCCGGCGCCAGCGTGTTCCTGTCGCGCGACTACCTCCGCGTGCTGGAGTCCCACGGCCCCGACAACGTGCAGCCGCGTTACGCGATCGCTTGCGACGACGCGGGCCGACCGGTCGCCGTGATGCTCTTCCAGCGCGTGCGCATCACCGGCGACCGCCTGCGCAAGCCCGGCTCTCGCAAGCTGATCGACGGGCCGCTGAAGAAGCTCGACGAACACCTGCTCGTCTGCGGCAACCTGCTCGTGTGGGGCGCGCGCGCCTTCGCGTTCGCGCCCGGCGCCGACCCCGCCCTCGTGTGGCACGGCGTGGGCGAGGCGATGTACCGGCTGCGCCGCGCCGACAAGCTGCACGGCGAATCCGACCTCGCCATGGTCAAGGACTTCGCCGCGGGCGACGACCTCGCGAAGGATTCGCTGCGCCTGCTGGGCTACCGGTCCGTCGAGACCGACCCCGACATGGTGCTGACGGTGAAAGCCGCGTGGAAGACCTTCGACGACTACCTCGCGAGCCTCACGTCGAGCTACCGCAGTTCGGCCAAGCGTCTCGAGAAGGACTGCACCACCGCCGGCATCCTGCTGCGCACCGTGACCGCCGCCGAGATGCGCGAACGCCAGGCCGACCTCCACGACCTGTACCACCAGGTGCACCAGGCCCAGGGCCTGCGGCTGGCGTCGCTCGCCACCGGCTACCTGCCGGCGATGGCCGAGGCGCTCGGCACGGGGCGCTTCGTGTGCCGGGTCGCCGAACGCGACGGCCGCTGGGTGGGCTTCATCACCACGGTGCTCGACGGCGACACCGCCGTGGGCTACTACGTGGGCTACGACCGCCCCGCGAACGCCGACGCGCCGATCTACCTCGCGCTGCTGCAGTCGACCATCGCCGACGCCATCGGCTTCGGCGCCACCCGCCTGTCGCTCGGCCGCACCGCGCTCGAGCCGAAGGCCAAGATGGGCTGCAAGCCGGAGCCGCTCGCCTGCGCGGTGCGCCACCGGGTGTCGGCCCTCAACTGGATCACGACGGCGCTGACCCGCACGGCATCCCACGACGAGGCGCCGGAGCGCAGCCCGTTCAAGCAATCCGAGGGTGCCTCGGCCTGAACCGGCGACAATGGGGGGTCAGTCCCCACCGATCGTCCCCATGGCCCTGCCCCTCTTCCTCCCCTGCGCCGCCGGCGTCGAACCGCTGCTCGAAGAGGAGATCCAGCGCATCCTGCCCAGCAAGATCCTGTACCCCACGCGGGGCGGGGTCGGCCTGGACGGCGGGCCCGTCGAGGTGATGAAGCTCAACCTGCACAGCCGCCTGGCCATGCGGGTGCTGGCCGAGGTGGCCGAGGGGCCGTACCAGAACGAGAACGACCTGTACCGCCTCGCGCGGTCGGTCGACTGGCTGCAGTGGATCACGCCGCAGCACACGCTGCGCGTGGACACCACCGCCACCCACAGCCCGCTCAAGAGCCTGAACTTCGCCGCGCTGCGCATCAAGGACGGCGTGTGCGACGTGATGCGCGACGCCACCGGCGAACGCCCGAGCGTGGACATCCGCCACCCCGACCTGCCGCTGCACCTGCACGTGGGCACCGAACGCGCGTCGCTGTACGTCGACACGTCCGGCGAATCGCTGTTCAAGCGCGGCTGGCGCGAGGACGTGGGCGACGCGCCGCTGAAGGAGACGCTGGCCGCCGCGATGCTCGCCGCCGCCGTCTGGCGCGGCACGCCCGAGACAGGCGGCGCGCTGCACGACCCCACCTGCGGCTCCGGCACCATCGCCATCGAGGCCGCGCAGATCGCCTGCAACATCGCCCCGGGCCTCAAGCGCCGCTTCGCGTTCGAACGCCTGCTGCCGTTCTCCGACGACGACAGCCGCGCCGAATGGCAGCGCCAGAAGAGCCACGCGCAGGCCCGCATCCACCCGAGCGCCGTGCCCATCTACGCGAGCGACGTGTCCTTCCGCATGGTCGACTTCGCCCGCCGCAACGCCGAACGCGCCGGCGTGGCCGACGCCATCCAGTTCAACGGCGGCGACGCGCTGGAGCGCCCCGCGCCCGACCTGCCCGAAGGGCTGCCCGGCACGCTGATGATCAACCCGCCGTACGGCGAACGCATCGAGGTCGCGGGCAAGGCCGCGCGGCCGTCGGCGGAAGACCGCGACACGCCGGACGACTTCTTCCCGCGCCTGTCGGCCCACTGGAAGCGCGCGTACACGAAACACCCGGCCGGCTGGACCGCCTGGGTGCTGAGCCCGGACATGAAACTCGCCGGCAGCATGCGCCTGAAGGAATCGCGCCGGGTGCCGATGTGGAACGGCCCCATCGAGTGCCGGCTGTACCGCTTCGACCTCGTCGCCGGCTCGAACCGCCCGGGTCAGGACGCGGCCAGCCGCGGCCCGAGCCAGAAGTAGAACGCCGCGCCGCCGCCGGGCCCGGAGCGGGCCCACACGCGGCCGCCGTGGCGCTCCACCACGCGCTTGACGATGCTCAGGCCCACGCCGTGGCCGTCGAAGGACGTGGCGTGCAGCTGCTGGAACGGCTCGAACAACCGCTCGGCCGCCGCCGGGTCGAAGCCGACGCCGTTGTCGCGCACGAACATGACGTGGCCGTCGCCCTCCGGGTACGCGCCCACGTCCACCTGCGGCGCGCCGGCGTTTCGCGAGAACTTGAGCGCGTTGCCGATCAGGTTCACGTAGACCTGCCGCATGAGACCGGGATCGGCCTCGATGGTGGGCAGCGGCGCCACGTGCACGGGAAGCGGCTCGGCGTCGGGGGCGGCCAGCCGGAGGTGGGCCAGCGTCTCCTCGACCACCTCGTTCAGCGGCACCGGCCGGGGCGCCAGGTCGGCGTCGTTCACGCGCGCCAGCGCCAGCAGCGAGGCCACCAGGTCGGCCGACGATTCCGCCTGCTGCGTGATGGACGGCAGCAGGCGCCGCGCCGTCTCGGTGTCGCCCGCGTCCAGCGCCTCGGTGGCCAGGCGCGAGACGCCGGCGATGCCGCCCAGCGGGCCGCGCAGGTCGTGGGAGATGCTGCGGTTGAAGCTCTCGAGCGCCCCCACCATCTCGTGCAGCTCGGCCGTGCGCTGCAGCACGCGGTGCTCCAGCGCCTCGTTGAAGCGCCGCAGCGCGTCCTCGGCGTCGCGGCGACGCAGCAGTTCGTCGCGCGCCTGCTGCTGCGCCCGGAGCAGGCCGGTGGTGAGCACCGTCATGCCCATCATCGTGGTGGGCACGGCCGCGGCGTAGCGCAGCAGCGCGGCGTCGAACCACCCGAGGCCCGCCGCGGCGATGACCGCGGGGTAGCTGATCAGCGCGAGGAACACGAGGCCGTGCCCGCGCCCGGGTTCGCTGAAACGGGCGCGCAGCGCCAGCGCCGCCTGGGCCAGCAGGAAACTCGCGAGGATGCCGAACCCCGCCGGCCGCGCGACGTGGCGCGACAGCACGAGGAACACGAGCACGACGCCCATCGCGACCGCCACCACCCGGAACACCATCGCCCAGCGCCCCGTCAGCGCGACGTAGTCGATCATGCCGAGGGTCATCGCGACGGCCGTGCTCACCGCCAGGAACGCCGACAGCGGCTGCGTCACGCCGTCGCGCGGGCGAAGCTGCGCGTCGAAGCCGTAGAGCAAGGTCAGCATCAGGAAGGCCAGCCCGAAGATCAGCGACCAGCGCAGGCGCTGCGCGCGCCACACGACGCCGTAGAGCACGGCCAGTGCGGCGCTCGCGAGCGCCGCGCAGAGTCCGTAGATGTCGAAGGCGTGCATGGGCGGGGTTCCGTGCACCGTCGGACGTCAGGCCGTGAGGCCGCCCAGGCTCCAGACGGCCAGCGCCGCCAGCGGCGCGGTGTCGGCGCGCAACACGCGGGGGCCGAGGCTCGCGGGCGCGAAGCCCGCGCCGCGGGCCGCCTGCTCCTCGGCCGGCGACAGGCCGCCCTCGGGGCCGCTCAGGGCCACGACGGCGCCGGTGGCGACGGCCGGCAGCGGCGGCGATTCGGAGGTGCTCAACACGACCCGGCGTGCATCGGCCGGCACCGCGTCGCGCAGCCAGGCCGCGAGCGTGCGCACCGGCTCGATCACCGGCACGCGCGTGCGGCCGCTCTGCTCGCACGCGGACACGGCCACCGCCTGCCAGTGCTCGCGCTTCTTCTCGGCCCGTTCGCCGGACAGGCGCAGCACCGACCGCTCGCACATCAGCGGCTGGATGCGGGCCACGCCCAGCTCGGTGGCCTTCTCGACCAGGTCGTCCATGCGTTCGTTGGCCGGCATGCCCACGGCGAGGGTGACGGCCAGCGCCAGCTCGGGGTCGCGCGCCTCGAAGTCGCCGATGGTCACGTCGACCACCTTGCGGCCCATCTCGGCGATCTCGGCCCGCCAGTCGCCGCCCGACCCGTCGAACAGCGTGACGGGGTCGCCCGGCTGCAGCCGCAGCACCTGGGCGTGGCGCGACGCACCGGGCGGCAGGGACAGCGACACCCCGGCGGCCAGCGGCAGGTCGACATAGAAGCGAGGGGGCATGGGATCGAGCGGATGCGCGGGAACGAGGCCCACAGTGTGCCTCAGGCGTTCCCGTGCCGGCGCAGCCGACGCCATCGCGCCCGCACGCGGCGTGCGAACCTGCGCGCGGCCCGCCACGGCGCGGACTGCCGCACCCGCGCGACCACGCGCGCCTTGGTGGTCCGCCACCAGGTCCACGCCACCACGAACCAGGGGAAGGTCATCAGCTGCACCTGCAGCAGCAGGAACAGCCGCCCGACGATCGCCGTGCCGAGCAGCTTGGCCACGACGATCACGGTCACCCCGAGCGCCGTCTGGCCCAGGTGGATCAGCCACAGCGCGACGAGCTTGAGGGGAAAGAGCGCCACCGCGGGCACGAGGAACAGCACCAGCGCCACGCGGGGGCTGACGCGGCGCACCAGGTCCTCGAGGCGGGCGATGGGCGGCCAGCGCCCGAGGCGGGCCGCCAGCGCCGTCAGCGGTCTCCAGCCCCATTCCTCGATGAACAGCACGGCCGCCGCCAGGACCAGCAGCAGCCCGCGCAACCCGCGAAGGAGGAGTTTCAGCAACGGATCGGAACGCGGTGGAACGGAAGGCGGCAGGTCAGCCGCCGTACAGCCTGCGGCGCGCCTTGTCGGCCGCTTCCTCGCCCTTGCGCTCGAGGATCTGCTTGAGCACGCGTTCGCCCACGTCGCGCAGTTCGTCCGGGGTGCCGGCCTTTTCCACCGCCAGCGTCAGCGTGAAGCCGCGCAGGCCGAGCTCGGAAGAGATCAGCTGGGTGAGGGTCTGGGTGAAGTTGGCGTAGTCGCTGGGTTCGGCGACCGCGGCGGCGGGGGCCGCCGCCGGCGCCGCCGCCTTCGACGACGACGCGGACGGCGCCGACCCGCTGCCCGCCACCGGGGCGATGAGCCCCAGCCCGGACAGGGCGTCGAAGTCCGCCTTGGAGACACCGGCGATGCTGCCCAGCAGCATCTCCTGCGTCTTCACGCCATCGATCAGCAGCAGCAGGTTGCGCTGCGTGCGCTCCTTCACCAGCGCGCGGGATTGCATCTCCACGCGGCCTGCATCGGTCTTGGACCAGATCATTCCGAACGACTCCCATCGAACGCGGTGCCTTCGCAGGCGGGTACGACCCTGCGGGCACTGCTGTCATCCTGGCCTGGGGTACAGGCCGCGTTTCCGCGTCGGTTTGGCGGCCGCCGGCCCCGCGGAATGGGCACGGACGGCTCGTCTCGGTACTTCTTGTAGTTTTGGATCTACGCTGGCGTGTGCGACTCAGACCTTGTCGCGCAGTTCCCGGCGCAGGATCTTGCCTACCGGGGTCTTCGGCAGATCCGTGCGGAATTCCACCACTTTCGGACGCTTGTAGCCGGTCATGTTGGTCTCGCAGTACGCCTTCACGTCGGCTTCGGTGATGGCCGGGTTGCTGCGCACGATGACCAGCTTGACGGCTTCGCCCGCCTTGGCGTCGGGGATGCCGACCGCGGCGCATTCGAGGATGCCCGGCATTTGGGTCACGACGTCTTCCACTTCGTTCGGGTAGACGTTGAAACCGCTCACCAGGATCATGTCCTTCTTGCGGTCGACGATCTTGAAGTGGCCGTTGGCGTCCACCGTGGCGATGTCGCCGGTGCGGAAGAAGCCGTCGGCGGTCATCACCTTGGCGGTCTCGTCGGGGCGCTGCCAGTAGCCGGCCATCACCTGCGGGCCCTTCACGGCCAGCTCGCCCGGGGTGCCGATGGGCACCTCGTTGCCGTCGTCGTCGAGCAGGCGGATGTCGGTGTCGGGCAGCGGGAAGCCGATGTCGCCGCTGTAGGCGGTGCTGTCGACCGGGTTGCAGCTCACCGTGGGCGAGGTTTCCGACAGGCCGTAGCCCTCGACGATGGGGCAGCCGGTCTTCTCGAGCCACAGCTTCGCGGTGGCGCTCTGCACGGCCATGCCGCCGCCCACCGAGATCACGAGGTGGCTCCAGTCGACCGTGTTGAACTGCGGGTGGTTGGCCATCGCGCCGAACAGCGTGTTGACGGCCGGGAAGCTGTGGAACTTGACGCCCTTGAGCTCCTTGAACACCGCCGGGAGGTCACGCGGGTTCGGGATCAGCACGTTGCAGTTGCCGGTGCGCATGCCCAGCATGATGCTCGCCGTGAAACCGAAGATGTGATAGATCGGCAGCGCGCACACGGCCACCACCTGCTCGCCCGCCGGCACCTTCTTCAGCGCGGGCTGGTACCAGGCTTCCGACTGCAGCGTGTTGGCCACGAGGTTGCGGTGCAGCAGCACGGCGCCCTTGCTGACGCCGGTGGTGCCGCCGGTGTACTGCAGCACGGCGATGTCGTCCGGACCCACGGTGGGCGGGCGCAGGCTGCCGCCGCGGCCCTGGGCCAGCGCGTCCTTGAACGTGACGTGGCCGGGGAGGTCCCACGCCGGCACCATCTTCTTCACGTTGCGCACGACGTAGTTGACGATCAACGACATCGGGAAGCCGAGCATGTCGCCCATCGACGCGACGACGACCTTCTTGGTCGGCACGGCCGCGGCCACCTTCTGCAGCGTGGCGGCGAAGTTCTCGAGGATCACGATGCCCTTGGCGCCCGAGTCCTTGAGCTGGTGCTCGAGTTCACGCGGCGTGTAGAGCGGGTTCACGTTCACGAGCACGCAGCCCGCGCGGAGGATGCCGGCCAGCACCACCGGGTACTGGGGCACGTTGGGCATCATCACCGCGACGCGGTCGCCCTTCACGAACCCCTGTGCCTGCAGGTAGGCGGCGAACGCGCGCGACTGGTCGTCGACCTGCGCGTAGCCGATCGACTTGCGCATGAAGCGGTAGGCCGTGCGGTCACGGTACTTCTTGAAACTCTCGTCCAGCAGCTGCACCAGCGAGCTGTATTGACCGGCGTCGATGTGCTGCACCACACCAGTGGGATAGTGCTTCAACCAGGTCTTTTCCATTCGAATGCCCCTTAGCAATCTTTCTTCACGTGATTCTGTTCAGAAACCCGCACGTCCGATCCCCGGGTTTTCACATCCGGACGCGCGTTTGTCTCCCCGCTGTGTGACTTACTCGATGGCCTTGACCATGTCCTCGACGACCTTCTTCGCGTCGCCGAACACCATCATGGTCTTGTCCATGTAGAACAGCTCGTTGTCGAGGCCGGCGTAACCGGCGGCCATCGAGCGCTTGTTCACGATGATGGTCTTGGCCTTGTAGGCCTCGAGAATGGGCATGCCGTAGATGGGGCTGCCCTTGGTGTGCGCGGCGGGGTTCACCACGTCGTTGGCACCGAGAATGATGGCGACGTCGGCCTGGCCGAACTCGCCGTTGATGTCTTCCATCTCGAACACCTGGTCGTAAGGCACCTCGGCCTCGGCGAGCAGCACGTTCATGTGGCCCGGCATGCGGCCGGCCACGGGGTGGATCGCGTACTTCACGGTCACGCCCTTCTCGACCAGCTTGGCGGCCAGTTCCTTCACGGCGTGCTGCGCGCGGGCCACGGCCAGGCCGTAGCCGGGCACGATCACCACGGTCTCGGCGTTGCCGAGCACGAAGGCCGCGTCGTCGGCGCTGCCGCTCTTGACCGGGCGCTGCTCCGCGGCGCCACCGGCGGCCGCGGCGGTGTCACCACCGAACCCGCCCAGGATCACGTTGAAGAACGAGCGGTTCATCGCCTTGCACATGATGTAGCTCAGAATCGCGCCGGACGAACCGACGAGCGAACCCGCGATGATCAACATGCTGTTGTTCAGCGAGAAGCCGATGCCGGCCGCGGCCCAGCCCGAATAGCTGTTGAGCATGGACACCACCACCGGCATGTCGGCGCCGCCGATCGGGATGATGATCAGCACGCCCAGCACGAAGGCGATGGCGAGCAGCGCGACGAAGTCGATGCCGGCCTGGCTGTGGGTGTAGCCGCCGATGAAGAACACGAGGCCGAGGCCCAGCACGAGGTTCAGCAGGTGCTGGCCCTTGAACGAGACCGGGGCGCCCTGGAACAGCCGGAACTTGTACTTGCCCGACAGCTTGCCGAAGGCGATCACCGAACCGCTGAAGGTGATGGCGCCGATGGCCGCGCCCAGCGCGAGTTCGAGGCGGTTGCCGAGCGGGATGCCCTCGCCCTTCGCCGAGATGTGGAACGCCCACGGCTCGACGGCCGCGGCCACCGCGATGAACACGGCGGCCAGGCCGATCATGCTGTGCATGAAGGCGACCAGCTCGGGCATCTTGGTCATCTCGACCCGCTTGGCCATCACGGTGCCGAGCGTGCCGCCGGCCAGCAGGCCCAGCAGCACCCACGCGAGGCCGCCGATGGGCGAGGCGCCCAGCTGGCCCGCGATCTTCCAGATCAGCGCGCCGGTGGTGAACACGGCGATGGCCATGCCCAGCATGCCGAACACGTTGCCGCGGATGGACGTGGTGGGGTGGCTCAGGCCCTTCAGGGCCTGGATGAAGAAGACGCTGGCGATGAGATACAGCAGCGTGACGAGGTTCATGCTCATGACGAGGCACCTTCCTTCACGACCGCCTTCTTGTCCTTCTTCTTGAACATCTCCAGCATGCGCCGGGTGACCAGGAAGCCGCCGAAGACATTGACCGCGGCCAGGGCCACGGCGAGCACGCCCATCGTCTTGCCGAGGCCCGTCTCGGTGAGGGCCGCCGCGAGCATCGCCCCCACGATCACGATCGCCGAGATGGCGTTCGTCACCGCCATCAGCGGTGTGTGCAGGGCCGGCGTGACCGTCCACACCACGTGGTAACCCACGTAGATGGCCAGCACGAAGATGATGAGGTTGATGATGGTCGGCGAGATGGTGTCCATCCGACGTGCTCCTGGTTGAAGATCAGAACTTGCGGATTTCCTTGATGGCGTTCTGCTCGTCGAGCAGCACCACCTTGGGCTTGTACGTCGCCGCCACGTCTTCGGACATCGTGGCGTAGGTGCAGATGATCAGCAGGTCGCCCACCTGGGCGCGGCGCGCGGCGGCGCCGTTCAGCGAGATGACGCCCGAGCCCGGCGGCGCCTTGATGATGTAGGTCGAGAACCGCTCACCGTTGTTGATGTTGTAGAGCTCGATGCGCTCGAACTCCTTCATGTCCGCTGCTTCCAGCAGCGAACTGTCGATGCCGCAGGACCCCTCGTAGTGAAGGTCGGCTTCGGTGACGGTGGCGCGGTGCAGCTTGGCCCGCAGCATGACTCGGTTGCTCATGACTTCTCTGACTGACTCTCAAACACAAACAAAAAAACGGGGCGCGATCAGGCGCGCTTGACTTCACCGCCCTGCGTCATGAGGCAGGCGGCGACGATGTCGTCGTCCATCGGCACGTTGAACGTGCCTTCCTTCGTGAACACGAGCTTGAGGAAGTCGAGCACGTTGCGCGCGTACAGCGCGCTGGCGTCGGCCGCGACCAGCGCGGGCAGGTTCGTCTCGCCGACGAGGGTCACGCCGTGCTTCACGACGACCTTGTTCGCCTCGGTGAGCGGGCAGTTGCCGCCCTGCGCCGCGGCGAGGTCGACGATCACCGAACCCGGCTTCATCGCCTTGACCATCTCCTCGGTGACCAGCACGGGCGCGGCGCGGCCGGGGATCAGCGCGGTGGTGATGACGATGTCGGCCGCGGCGACGCGCTTGGCCACCTCGACCTTCTGGCGGTCGAGCCAGCTCTGCGGCATGGGCTTGGCGTAGCCGCCCACGCCCTCGGCCGCTTCCTTCTCTTCCGGCGTGTCGTACGACACGTCGATGAACTTGGCCCCCAGCGATTCGACCTGTTCCTTCACCGAGGGACGCACGTCGCTCGCCTCGATGACGGCGCCCAGGCGCTTGGCCGTCGCGATGGCCTGCAGGCCCGCCACGCCGACGCCGAGGATCACGACCCGCGCGGCCTTCACGGTGCCGGCGGCGGTCATCAGCATCGGGAAGAAGCGCTGGTAGCGGTCGGCGGCGATCATCACGGCCTTGTAGCCGGCGATGTTGGCCTGCGAGCTCAGCACGTCCATGCTCTGCGCGCGCGTGGTGCGCGGCGCGGCCTCGAGCGCGAAGCTCGTGATGCCGGCGCCGGCCAGGCGCACGAGGTTGTCGCGGTCGAAGGGGTTCAGCATGCCGACGAGCGCGGCGCCGCGGTCCATCAGGCTCAGCTCGGAGTCGACCGGCGCGCGCACTTTCAGCACGAGCTCGCAGCCGAAGGCCCCGGCCTGGTCGGTGATCTCGGCGCCCGCGGCCACGTAGGCCTCGTCGGTGACGCTGGCGGCCACGCCGGCACCGGACTGCACCTTCACGGTGTGGCCCTGGGCTTTCAGCTTCTTCACGGTCTCGGGCGTGACGGCGACACGCGATTCCCCAGCCGCCGTTTCGAGCGGAACCCCAATCAACATGAAAGCCTCCTCAGGCGTGGGCGAACCGGAACTTTCACCCAACTTACAAAGACGAACGGGCCGCAAGCGTAACCGATCGGCGGCGTTACGGGTTTACCCGGAGGCCCGTTTCACCTAGCATCCCGGCCCATGAACGACCGATGGAAACCCAGCGTGACCGTGGCCGCCGTGATCGAACACGAGGGCCGATACCTGCTCGTCGAAGAGGAGACGCCCGAGGGACTTCGGCTCAACAACCCCGCGGGTCACCTCGAGGCCGGCGAGACGCCCGAACAAGGTGTCGCGCGCGAGGCGCTCGAGGAAACCGCACGCACGTTCGTTCCGGAATGCGTCGTGGGCCTGTACCTGTCGCGCTTCCAGCGCACGGCCACGGGCGAGGACGTCACGTACCTGCGGCTCGCGTACGGCGGCACCGCGGGCGAGGCCGACCCCACGCGCCGGCTCGACGACGGCATCGTGCGCACCTTGTGGATGACCCTCGACGAAGTGCGCGCGAGCCGGGACCGCCATCGCAGCAGCCTTTTGCTGCGGTGCATCGAAGACCATGCCGCGGGCCGGCGCCTGCCGCTCGACACGGTGTACGCCGACCCGACCCTCGTCGACCCCGAAGTGAAGTGAACAGCCCCGCGCGGGCGCGCGGACGGCGGCTTCCTTAAAATCGCGTCCATGGCGAAACAACGTGTGGTCGTGGGGTTGAGCGGTGGTGTGGACTCCGCGGTCAGTGCGCACCTGCTGAAGCAGCAGGGCCACGAGGTGGTCGGCATCTTCATGAAGAACTGGGAGGACGACGACGACAGCGAGTACTGCTCGTCGCGCCAGGACTTCCTCGACGCCGCGAGCGTCGCCGACGTGCTCGGCATCGAGATCGAACACGTCAACTTCGCCGCCGACTACAAGGACCGCGTCTTCGCCGACTTCCTGCGCGAGTACCAGGCCGGCCGCACACCGAACCCCGACGTGCTGTGCAACGCCGAGATCAAGTTCAAGGCCTTCCTCGACCACGCGATGCGCCTGGGCGCCGAGAAGATCGCCACGGGCCACTACGCCCGCGTGCGCGAGGTGCCGGGGTCGTTCCAGCTGCTCAAGGGACTCGACCCGCTGAAGGACCAGAGCTACTTCCTGCACCGCCTCAACCAGGCCCAGCTGTCGAAGACGCTGTTCCCCGTGGGCGAGCTGCCGAAGACCGAGGTGCGCCGCATCGCCGCCGAGATCGGCCTGCCCAACGCGAAGAAGAAGGACTCGACGGGCATCTGCTTCATCGGCGAACGCCCGTTCCGAGAGTTCCTGAACCGCTACCTCGCGAACAAGCCCGGCCCCATCAAGGACGACCAGGGCCGCAGGATCGGCGAACACGTGGGCCTGAGCTTCTACACGCTGGGCCAGCGCAAGGGCATCGGCATCGGCGGCCTGAAGAATGCCGACGCCGCGCCGTGGTTCGTGGCGCGCAAGGACATGGCCGCGAACACGTTGTACGTGGTGCAGGGCCACGAGCACCCGTGGCTGCTGTCGCACCGCCTCACCGCCGACGACACCAGCTGGGTGGCCGGCCACGCGCCCACGGGCGGCGCGCTCGCCGCGAAGACCCGCTACCGCCAGGCCGATTCGGCCTGCGAGATCGGTGCGGGCGCGGGGGACACCTTCACGCTCGATTTCACCGAGGCCCAGTGGGCCGTGACGCCGGGGCAGTCGGCCGTGCTGTACGACGGCGAGGTGTGCCTGGGCGGCGGGGTGATCGCGAGTGCGTCACCCGGCGAAGCGCCTTCCCTTCAGCGGGGCTTGGCGAGTTCCATCGTCCAGTAGGTGCCGTAGGTGGACCCGGCGGACTTGGCGCAGCTGAGGCCGACCTGGGTGACCGTGGCGCTCATGAGGTTGGCGCAGTGGCCGGGGCTGTTCTGCCAGCCGGTCATCACGCTGGTCATGGTGCGCTGGCCCGCGGCGATGTTCTCGGCCGCCGACGTCCAGACGTAGCCCGTGGCGGTGATGCGCTGGGTGAAGGTTCGGCCGTCCTGGCTCGTGTGGTCGAAGTAGTTCTTCGTGGCCATGTCGGTCGAGTGACCGGAGGCCGCCTGCGTCAGCTTGTCGTTCCACGCCAGCGCCGGCACCGCCGGGTAGTTGGTGGTGCCGCACGTGCGCGGCTGGGCCCGGAACGCGTTGATCTGGGCCAGCGCGTCGGGCTGGAAGTTGGCCACGTCGCAGTTGCCCGTGAACGGGGTGGCGGTGACGGTGTCGCCCGTGGTGCCGGTGTTGCCCGTGCCACCGGTGGAACCGGTGCCGCTGCCCGTGGAACCGGTCGAGCCGGTGGACCCTGTGGAACCGGTGCCGGCCGTGTCGGTCGGCGTACCGCCGGAGGACGTGGGGGTGGAGGAAGCCGGCGCGGGGTCGTCGCCGCCACCGCCGCAGGCTGCGAGCGAGGCCACGAACGACAGGGCGGCGACGCGCGCGAGAAGGTCGAACTTGATCATGACGGCCAGACTATCGGTTCGGCTGGCCACTTGCTGCGTGAAAGTGTCACAGCCGGTGAGATCGGCCGGAGCATGTCGTGAGGTCCGTCACGTGATCGGTCGCGGCCGTTCAAGGCGGCCACGCCAGGGGCCGATACCCTGCTGAGCGGGCCACGAGCCTGCGCTGCTTCACTTGCCCCACCGATGTCCTACCTGCACCCCTCCCTGGCCGCCGTCCTGACCTTGCTGATCCATGGCTCGGCCGTCGCCGCCACCCTGTCCGTGTCGGTCACCGACGCGGCCGGCCGGCCGCTGCCCGACGCGGTCGTGATGCTGGAGCCGGCCAGCGGCCGCCTGCCGGTCAAGCCGATGGCCGGGGTCGAGGTCGGCCAGGCGGCGCGGCAGTTCACGCCGGCCGTGACGGTCGTCACGGTGGGCACCCCGGTGAACTTCCCGAACCACGACACGGTTCGTCACCATGTCTATTCCTTCTCGCCGGCCAAGACCTTCGAGCTGAAGCTGTACGCCGGCGTGCCCGCCACCCCGGTCGTGTTCGACAAACCCGGCGTGGCCGTGCTCGGCTGCAACATCCACGACCAGATGGCCGCGTGGATCGTCGTGGTCGACACGCCCCACTTCGCCCGCACCACCACCGCCCCGGCCCACCTGGCCGGCGTCGCACCGGGCAACTACCGGCTGAAGGCGTGGCATCCGTCGCTGCCGGCCGACGTGGCGCCCCCGGCCACACCCATCACCGTCGGCGCCGACGACCAGGCCGCCACCGTGCGCCTCGCGACCCGGGCGGCGCCATGACCCGCCCCGAACCCCTGCTGCAGACCTTGAAAGGCCTGACGCGGCGCTCGCTCGGCGTGCGCATCGTGCTGCTGTTCCTCGGCCTGCTGCTCGCGGTGCAGGCGGTGAGCTTCATCGCCATCCGCGCCACCATCGACCGCAACGCGCGCACGTCGATCGCCGGCTCGCTCGTGGCCGGCGACCACCTGCTGCACCGCCTGCTCGACCAGAACGCGCAGAAGCTGATCCAGGGCGCGAGCCTGCTGGCGGCCGACTACGGCTTCCGCTCGGCGCTCGCGAGCCACGACAACGACACCATCGCCTCCGTGCTCGCCAACCACGGCGACCGCATCGGCGCCACCGTCTCCGCGCTGCTCGACACCGGCTTCGTGCTGCGCGCCGCCGCGCAGCCCGGCCTCGAGGAACTGCAGCCCGCCATCTACCGCCTGGCCGAACGCGCCGCGAGCGCCAAGCCCGCGAGCGAGATCGTCGTGCTCGGCCGCCGCCCGTTCCAGCTGGTGCTGGTGCCGATGCGCGCGCCCGTGGTGGTGGGTTGGGTGCTGATGGGGTTCCCGATCGACCGCCCGCTGATGGACGAGATGCGCGACCTGTCGTCTCTCCACGTGAGCCTGCAGGTGCGCGACCATGGGCAGACGGAATGGCGCACCGCGGTGTCGACCCTGCCGCTCGAGGCCGTGTCCGCGCTCGACGCCCACACCCCCGACACGTCGCTGGAACTGCCCGACGGCGAATACAGCAGCCGCCAGGTGACGCTGGCACAAGGCACCACCGGCGACGTGACGGCGCTGCTGATGCGTTCGGTGGACGAGGCCGTGGCCCCGTACCGCCGGCTGCAGCTGGGCCTCGGCGCGCTGACGCTGCTGGGGGTCGTCGTGTTCGCCGTCGGCAGCGTGCTGACCGCCCGCCGCGTGACCACCCCCATCCGCCGCCTCGCCGCAGCCGCCGAACGCCTCGGCGCGGGCGACTACACGACGCCGCTGTCGGGGCGCCACCGCGCCGACGAGATCGGCGAGCTGGCCCAGTCGTTCGAACGCATGCGCATGAACATCGCCGACCAGCAGCAGGAGATCCTGAAGCTCGCGTACTGGGACACCCTCACCGGCCTGCCCAACCGCGTGCAGTTCCGCAACGCCGTGACCGAGGCCACCGAGGCCGCGCGCACCGCGGGCCGGTCGGTGGCCGTGGTGATGCTGGACCTCGACCGCTTCAAGCACGTCAACGACGTGCTGGGCTACCGCTTCGGCGACCTGATGCTCAAGGGCGTGGCCGAACGCCTCGTGCAGCAGGCGGTGCGTGGCGGCGACCTCGTGGCCCGCCTCGACGGCGACGAGTTCGCCGTGCTGCTGGCCGACCTCGACCCGGCCAACGACCAGGCCCTCGCGCAGTCCGTGGCCCAGCGCATCAACCAGGCGATGGACCGCAGCCTCACGCTCGAGGACCAGTCCGTCGACATCAGCGCGAGCATCGGCGTCGCGCTGTGGCCGCACCACGCGGCCGACACCGACACGCTGCTGAGCCGCGCCGAGGTCGCGATGTACTCGGCCAAGCGCCGCCGCGACGGCCCGACCGTGTACGACCCGAAGCTCGACGCGTCGAGCAGCCAGACGCTGTCGCTGCTCACCGAACTGCGCCATGCCGTGGACCACGGCGAGCTGCGCCTGTACCTGCAGCCGAAGCTCGGCCTCGACACCGCCCGCGTGGTGGGCGCCGAGGCGCTGATGCGCTGGCAGCACCCGCAGCGCGGCCTCGTGCCGCCGATGGAGTTCATCCCGTTCGCCGAACAGACCGGCTTCGTGCGGGTGCTCACGATGTGGATCTTCGAACAGGCCGCCCGCGAATGGAAACGCCTGCACGACAACGGCCTGCAGCTCACGCTCTCGGTCAACCTGTCGACGCGCGACCTCCTCGACCAGGAACTGCCGCAGAAGTTCGAGGCCCTGCTGATCCGCCACACCGTGCCGGCCGAGGCCTTCTGCCTCGAGATCACCGAAAGCGCGATCATGGACGACCCCGAGCGCGCCCTCGGCACGCTCGAGCGCCTCAACGGGCTCGGCTTCCGCCTGTCGATCGATGACTTCGGCACGGGCTACTCGTCGCTCGCCTACCTGAAGCGCCTGCCGGTCGACGAGCTCAAGATCGACAAGTCCTTCGTGCTCAGCATGGAACGCGACCTCGACGACGCCCGCATCGTGCGCTCCACCATCGACCTCGCCCACGGCCTCGGCCTGACGGTGGTGGCCGAGGGCGTCGAGAACGCCCAGGCGTGGGAGCTGCTGCGCGCGCTGCACTGCGACGAGGCCCAGGGCTTCCACATGAGCCGCCCGCTGCCGGCCGACGAGTTCCTGCGCTGGTCGATGCTGTGGACCGCGCGGCACGCCCAGCCGGCGCTGCCCGCGGGCAGCGGCCCGGACATCTCGGTCACGCTGCACTGACCGGCCGGTCCTGCACGAACGGCCCCCTGCTGCTACGCTCGGGGCCATGTCGCTCCGTTCGCTGCTGACCCGCGCCCTCCTCGGCGGCCTGCTGGCCGCCCCGGCCCTGGCCGCGCCACCGCCGCCGTTCGAGGACTCCATCGCCCAGCGCGTCCAGGCCTGCACCGGCTGCCACGGCGCCCAGGGGCGCGCCGGCCCCGACGGCTTCTACCCGCGCCTCGCGGGCAAGCCGGCCGGCTACCTGCACCACCAGCTGCTGAACTTCCGCGACGGGCGCCGCCACTACCCGCTGATGACCCATCTGGTGGCGCCGCTGACCGACGCCTACCTGCTCGAGATGGCGACGTACTTCTCGCAGCTCGACGTGCCCTACCCGCCCCCGGCCGGCCGCCCGGCCGCGGACGTCGTCGCCCGCGGCGAGTCGCTCGTGTACCGCGGCGACCCGATGCGCGACGTGCCGGCCTGCGTCTCCTGCCACGGGGAACGCCTGACGGGCGTGGCCCCGGCCATCCCCGGCCTGCTGGGCCTGCCGCGCGACTACCTCAACGCGCAATTCGGCGCGTGGCGCACCGGCAAGCGCCGCGCGCACGGCCCCGACTGCATGTTCGAGATCGCCAAGCGGCTCGACCTCACCGACATCAACGCGGTCTCGTCCTGGCTCGCGTCGCGACCGGTGCCCGTGCCGGCGAAGGCCGACACCTCGCTGCCCGCCCCGCTGCCCATGCCCTGTGGCGGCGTGCCGCAGGAGGTGGCCCGGTGATCCGGCGCGTCGGACTGGCGCTGCTGGCCATCGCGCTGCTGCTGGCCGCGGCGGTGGTGTGGCTCAACTCGCGGGGCGAGGAACCCGTTCCCGCCGACGCGGCGCCCACGCAGGGCACGCCCGAGCAGGTGGCCCGCGGCCGCTACCTCGCCATCGCCGGCAACTGCATGGGCTGCCACACGGTGCCCGGCGGCGACGCGTACGCGGGCGGGCGGGCCATCGACACGCCGTTCGGCGCCGTCTACGCGTCGAACCTCACGCCCGACCCCGACACCGGCATCGGCACGTGGTCGGCCGACCACCTGTGGCGCGCGCTGCACCATGGCCGATCGCGCGACGGGCGGATGTTGTACCCGGCCTTCCCGTACCCGAACTACACGCACGTCACCCGCGAGGACTCGGACGCGATCTACGCCTTCCTGCGCACGCTCGCGCCGGTGCGCCGCGCGAACACGGCCCACACCGTCGGCTTCCCGTACAACACCCGCCCCGCGCTCGCGGTGTGGCGCGCGCTGTTCTTCTCGCCGGGCGGCAGCCTGGCCGACGGCACGCAGGGCGCCGACTGGAACCGCGGCGCCTACCTCGTGCAGGGCCTCGGCCACTGCAACGCCTGCCACTCCGCGCGCAACCTGCTGGGCGGCACCACCGGCGTGCTGGACCTGAGCGGCGGGCTGATCCCGATGCAGAACTGGTACGCCCCGTCGCTCGCGTCGCCCGACGAGGCCGGCGTGGCCGACTGGGAGATCCCCGAGATCGTCGCGCTGCTGCGCGACGGCGTCTCGCCCCGCGCCACCGTGATCGGCCCGATGGCCGAGGTGGTGCAGAACAGCACGCAGCACCTCACCGCCGCCGACCTGCAGGCGATGGCGACGTACCTGAAGGCCCTGCCGCAGCAGCCGCCGAAGGTGCCCCCGCTGCCCGCCAGCGCCGCGAGCGCGGCCAGCGCCCCTGGCGTGGCGCCGTTGGCCACCCGCGGCCGCGCGCTCTACGACCAGCACTGCGTGCAGTGCCACGGCGCGAAGGGCGAAGGGGTGCCCGGCGCCTACCCGGCGCTCGCGAAGAACCGCGCGGTCACGATGGACCCGCCCGCCAACCTCGTGCGCGCGGTGCTGCTGGGCGGCTACGCGCCGGCCACGGCCGGCAACCCGCGCCCGTACGGCATGCCGCCGTTCGCCACGGTGCTCGACGAAAACGACGTGGCCGCGATCCTCACGTACGTGCGCACGCATTTCGGGAACGAGGGCACGGCGGTGACGGCGCTCGAGGTGCATCGGTACCGGACGCACGACTGATCCACTGAAGTGTCATCCCGGCGCAGGCCGGGACCCTGTGCGGAGGCCGAAGGTCCCGGCCTCCGCCGGGATGACAAGCATGTTGGAGATGTACCTTGCTGCGGGAACTCAGCCCGCCAGCACGTCGTACCGCCGCACGATGTACGACACCTGGTACAGCACGTTCGCCACCGCGAACGCCAGGTGGAAGCGCACGTCCTTCACGATCGCCGCGACGAGGCACAGCGCCAGGTACACCGCGACCCGCACCGGGAACTCGAGGCCCATCGCTGCGACGTACTCGGCGCCCTTGAGCCGCGTGTCGAGCGCGTCGACCACGAAACCCATCGCGAGCAGGCCGAAGAACCACCGCCGCCGCGACAGGAAGTAGTCGCGGTAGCCGGCGTATTCGGCGAGGTCGGTCGGGAACAGCAGCGCGCAGAGCAGGAAGTTCACCACCGCGTAGTACAGCACCAGCATGTAGACGCCGAAGTGCCAGCCCTTCACGCGCCCCAGCTCGAACTCCCACCACCAGAAGTGCAGCAGCAGGAGCAGCGTGGACGCCACCCACAGCAGGTGGATGGCATCGGGTTTCAGGCGCCCCGGGTGCTGCACGAACCCGGCGACGCCGGTCAGCAGCCGGGCGATGCCGAGGCTGACCACCATCCCGAGGACGATGCGGACGTGGACGAAGACGTTGGGATCGGTGGCGTGGGTTTCCATCACGGCTGTCCGAGGTAGAGGTACACCGCGTTGGCGCCATCGCCGCCGCGGCCGAACGCCCCGTAGACCGGGCCGAGCGGCGTGTCCATCGAGGCGTAGACCGAGAAGCCCCGCCGCGTGAACGCGTCGCCGCCCCGGGACACGCTGTCGCCGATGCGGCCCAGCTCGGCCGAGGCGCCGATGAACGTCCCCGACAGCAGGCCCGGCAAGGACAGCCGGTAGTTGTAGACGAGCCGGCCGAACGCCAGCTCGCGGCCGAGGAACTGTCCGGTGGCGTAGCCCGACAGGCGCAGGAACCCGCCCAGGCTGTAGAGCTCGTGGACCGGCAGGTCGTCGTCGCCCAGCGCCTTCGCGCCGCGCAGCCCCACCTGCAGCGAGTGGCGGCCGAAGGCCTGCGCGGCGTTGACGTTCGCCGAGAGCTTCGTGTAGCTCTCGTCGGCGCCGAACGCGGGACGCGACGCGAAGAGCCGCATCTCGCCCTGCCAGCCCCGGGTGGGGAAGCGGATGTTGTCGAGCGAGTCGAACCGCAGCCGCGCGAGCACGCCGCCCGTTTCCTGCGGCGGCTGCAGCAGCTCGGGTGGCACGAGGCCGGTGTCGGCCAGCATCTTCACGTGGCCGCGGGTGAGGCCCACGCGCAGCTCGCCGCTGCGGCCGATGGGCGTGCCGAGGTCGAGTCCGACGCCACCGTACTGCACGCGGTACTGGCCGATGCGGGTGCCGTCGCCATCGGAGCGGCCATCGCCGTTGTCGTAGACATCGAACGGGTTGCGCGTGAACTCGGCGCGGGCCGCGACGAACAGGCGTTGCGCGGCGGTGAGCGGCTGGTACCACTCCGTGGCCAGCCGGTCGGAGTGGCCGATCTGCACGTCGTTGCGCCACTCGGCGCCCAGGTGGTTGAGCCACGTGGCGCGGTGGCTCGCGGCGAGGTTGAAGAACGAGTTGCCCTTCAGGTCGCTCGACAGCCCGAGGCCGAAGCGCAGGTACTGCGGCCCCCACGATTTCTCGGCCACCTCGGCCGTGAGCACGTGGCCCGTGCCGGGCTCCTCGCTCACGGTGTAGGCCACGCCCTCGAAGTCGCCGCGGGCGTAGATGCGCTTGATGTCGGCGTCGGCCCGCTTCACGTCGAACGTGTCGCCCGCCTTCGTGCGCATGGACGCGGTGACCACCTCGGGGTTCACGCGTTCGGTGCCCTTGACGCGCACCTCGGCGATGGTGAACGGGGCCTGGTCGCCCGAGCGCACCGTGCTCGCGCGCCACGCCGCGTAGCGCGGCCCGTCGATCACGTAGCGCATCAGGTCGGGGGTGGCGAGGCGCGCGGCGGCCTCGCCCGCGGCGGCGGCCTCCCCGAGGCGGTCGAAGTCGGCCGTCGTGACCGTGCCGAGGTCGGGCGTGAGCAGGATGTCGTCGGGGCCGATCTCGCGCACCGACTTCGCGACGTTGGAGTTGGTGAGGATGCGCGTCATCTGGTCCGACACGGACAGCAGCGACCGGATCTCCTCGCGCTTGAGCAGCGGCGTGCCGATGTTGACGGCGATGATGACCTCGGCGCCCATCGCGCGGGCGACGTCCACCGGCAGGTTGCGGCTGGGGCCGCCGTCGACGAGCAGGCGTCCGTCGATCTCGATCGGCTCGATGACGGCGGGGATGGCCATGCTGGCCCGGATCGCCTGCGCGAGGTTGCCGCGCGACAGCACCACCATCTCCGACGTGGCCAGGTCGGTGGCCACCGCGCGGAACGGGATGGGCAGCCGGTCGAAGTCGTCCGTGCGCTGGCGGTGGGTGAGGCGCCGCAGCACCGCCTCGAGCGACACGCCGGCCACCGCGCCCTTGGGCAGCGCGAGCGAGCCGTTCTGGATGCCCATCTCGGGCCCGATGTAGTTGACCGAGTCGTGGATCTTGCTGTTGAGCGGCACCTCGGAGCGGTCGACGTCGTGCAGCAGCAGCGAGGTGCTGAGCCCCTTCATCTCCTTCTCGATCTCGGAGAGCGGCATGCCCGTGGCGTACGCCGCCGCGACGATGGCGCCGGCGCTCGTGCCGACGATGACGTCGACCGGCACGTTGAGTTCCTCGAGCACCTTGAGCACGCCGATGTGCGCGCCGCCGCGCGCGCCGCCGCCCGACAGCACCAGGCCGACCCTCGGGTGCGCCTCGTCGTCGGCCACCGCCGTCGTCACGACACCCATCGCACACACCGCCGCCGCGATGCGCCGCATCCAGCCCATGCTTGACCTCGTCTTGTTGTCCGAGGCGCATGGCCCCCGGGATCGTCAGGCCGTGACTGCGCCTTCCGCATTGTCGTGCCTGATCCAGTCGCACTGGTTGGGATTCAGGCGGGTGCACAACTGCATGCCGGCGTGGTGTTCGAAGATCTCGGCGACCCATTCGACGAACACGCGCACCTTCGGCGACAGGTGGCGGTTCGAAGGGTAAACCACGTGGAAGGGCGTCGGGTCGGACATCCACTCGCCCAGCACGATTTCCAGCGCCCCGCACTCGAGGTACTGGTTGAACACGTGGGTGGGCAACCGCCCGACACCCAGCCCGGCGAGGCAGGCGTCGACGTAGGCGTTGGTGTCGTTGAGGGTCAGCGGGCTCGACACCGGCAGCGTCACGCGCTGGCCGTCGCGCGAGAAGTCCCAGTCGAACAGGTGGCCCGAGCGCTGCCCGAAGTAGTTCAGGCAGACGTGGTCCTTCAGGTCCTGCGGGTGCTGCGGGCGGCCGTGTTTCGCGAGGTAGGCCGTGGTGGCGCAGGTGACCACGTGCATGGTGCCCACGCGGCGGGCGATCATGGACTGGTCCTCGATCTCGCCGCCGCGCAGCGCGCAGTCGACGCCGTCGCTCAGCAGGTTCAGCGGTCCGTCGCTGCACCCCAGCTCCAGCTGGATGTCGGGGTAGCGCTCGAAGAAGGTGTGCAACGAGGGAATGAGCAGCCGGCTCGCCACCGCGGTGGCCACGTCCACCCGCAGCCGCCCGCGCGGGTTGGCCTGGCGCGACGAGAACGACTCTTCGGCGTCACGGATGTCCTCGAGGATGCGCACGCACCGCTCGTAGTACGCCGCCCCGTCGGCGGTGACCGACACCCGCCGGGTGGTGCGGTGGAGCAGCCGCACCTTCAGGTGCGCTTCCAGCTCCGCGACGCTGGCCGACAGCGTGGCCTTCGGGGTGCCGAGCAGTTCGGCCGCCTTGGTGAAACCGCCGGTGTCGACCACCCCGACGAAGGCGCGCATGGCTTTGATCGTGTCCATTGTCCGATTTCCTGAACAGTGCTTCTTGCAAATCACACTTTATCTCAGGATGCCGAACAAATACAGTTCTGCTGCGGCGCACAAGTGGCGGCGTGCAGATTTTTCCTCAGTGTTTACCAGCAGTCCATGACCACCCCCACCACCGACCCGGATTCCCTGCCTCGCGGCCAAGCGGACGAGACGTTCGAGTGGCCGGGTGCGAGCGGCCGCCTGACGCTGCGCCTCTACACCCCCGGCCCGCGCAAGTCGGAAGCCCTGCTGGTCTTCTTCCCGCCGGGCGGTTTCGTGGTGGCCGACCTGGACGCCGCCGACGACTGCCTGAAGTCGTTCGCCGAGGAATGCCAGGTGACGATCCTGGCCCCGAGCTACGCCGTGGCGCCCGAACACCCCTTCCCCGCCGCGATCGAGGACACCCACGCCGTGCTGAAGCTCGCCGGCTCCCGCGGCAGCCGGCTGCGCGGCTGGACCGGCCGCCACCTCGTCGTGGGCGGCATCGAGGCCGGCGGCAACCTCGCGGCCGTCTCGACGCTGATGGCCCGCGACCGGCTCGGCCCGAAGGTGGCCGGACAGGTGCTGCTGATGCCGATGCTCGACCCGAGCATGCGCGAAGGCCGCGATTCTCCCTACAGCCCCGTGCCGCAGGCGATGACCGACGCCTTCCGCGACTACCTGCCCCGGGCCGCCGACCGCGTGCACCCGTACGCCTGCCCGCTCGAATCGAGCCGGCTCGCCGGGCTGCCGCCCGCCCTCTTCGTCTATGCCGACGGCGACCCGCTGTCCGCCGGCGCCGTCGCCTACGCCGACAAGCTCGAACGCGCCGGCGTCGCCGTGCAGCGCACCGTGCTGCCGGCCAGCGCCCTCGCGAACGTCGAGGAACGCTGCGAGGCCGCCGGCAGCGACCCCTGTTGCCAGGCCGTCAAGAACTTCCTGGCTCCGTTCACCGTTCCGGCCCGGCCTCACCCGTCGAAGTCCGTTGCATCCGTCCTCCACAAGAAAACACCCGAGGTTCCCCATGACTGACCGCCCCATCTCCCTCGCCCTGACCATCACCTCGCTCGCTCTTGCATCGGCCGGCATGCTCACCCTCGGCGCGTGCTCGAAGGGCATCGACGCCCAGGCGCAGACGGCCGCCCCGCCGCCGCCGGTCAGCGTCGCCGCCGTCGTGGCGAAGAAGGTCACCGAGCTGAACGAGTTCTCCGGCCGCATCGAGGCGGTGGAATCGGCCCAGATCCGCGCCCGCGTGCGCGGCACGGTCGAGGCCATCCACTTCAAACCCGGTTCGATGGTGAAGAAGGGCGACCTGCTCTTCACGATCGACCCGCGCGCGTACCACGCCGAGATGCTGCGCGGCGAGGCCTCGGCCGCCGCCGCCGCGGCCCGCGCCGAACTGGCCCGCACCGAACTCGAACGCTCGAAGCGCCTGCTGGCCGACAACGCCATCGCGCAGAAGGACTACGACGAACGCGCCGCGAACGCCCGCCAGCTCGACGCGGCCGCCCGCGCCGACCAGGCCGCGCTGGCCTCGGCCAAGCTCAACGTCGAGTACTCGTCGGTGCGCGCCCCGTTCAGCGGCCGCATCGGCAAGGCCGAGGTCACCATCGGCAACCTGGTCGACGGCAACATCGTGCTGACCTCGCTCGTGTCGGTGGACCCGGTGTACGTGGCCTTCGACGGCGACGAAGGCACCTACCTCGCCCTGGGCCCCGCGGCCCGCGGCGGCGCCGAGGCGGTGAAGGTGCGCCTGGGCCTCGCGAACGAGACCGGCTTCCCGCGCGAGGGCCGCCTCGACTTCGTGGACAACCGCATCGACCCGACGTCGAGCAGCGTGCGCATGCGCGCCGTGGTGGACAACAAGAACGGCGCGCTGACCCCGGGGCTCTTCGCCCGGGTGCAGATCGGCGCCGAGGCGAACAGCACGTCCGCCGTGCTTATCAACGACACGGCCATCGGCACCGACCAGAACCGCAAGTACGTCTACGTGCTGGGTGAAGGCAACAAGGCCGAGTACCGCGTGGTCGAGCTCGGCCAGAGCATCGACGGCCTGCGCGTGGCCCGCACCGGCCTGAAGCCGGGCGACAAGATCGTCGTCAACGGCCTGCAGCGCGTGCGCCCGGGCGCCCCCGTCACGCCGCAGGAGGTGCCGATGGCGGCGCCCGCCGCATCGGGCGTGACCGTCGCGTCCGCCAAGTAAGAAGACAAGACAAGAAGACCCCTCATGAACTTCTCCAGATTCTTCGTGGACCGGCCGATCTTCGCGGCCGTGCTGTCCATCCTCATCTTCCTCGGCGGGCTGATCGCGATCTTCAAGCTGCCGATCTCGGAATACCCCGAGGTCGTGCCGCCGTCGGTCGTGGTCAGCACCCGCTTCCCCGGCGCGAACCCCACCGTGATCGCGCAGACCGTCGCCGCGCCACTCGAGGAGGCGATCAACGGCGTCGAGGACATGCTCTACATGTCGTCGCAGGCCACCGGTGACGGCGGCATGAACCTGACGGTCACGTTCAAGGTCGGCACGAATGTCGAGCAGGCCGAGACGCAGGTGCAGAACCGCGTGCAGCGCGCGCTGCCGCGCCTGCCCGAGGAAGTGCGCCAGGTGGGTGTCACCACCGTCAAGAGCTCGCCCAACATCACGATGGTGGTGCACCTGATCTCGCCGAACTCGACGTACGACGAGACCTACCTGCGCAACTACATCGTGCTGAACGTGCGCGACCGCATGAGCCGCATCCAGGGCATGGGCCAGGTGCAGGTGTTCGGCGCGGGCGACTACTCGATGCGCGTCTGGCTCGACCCGCAGAAGGTCGCCGCGCGCGGCCTGACCGCGCCCGACGTGGTGCGCGCCATCCGCGAGCAGAACGTGCAGGTGGCCGCCGGTGTCGTGGGCGCCGCGCCCGCGAAGGACGCGCCGTTCCAGCTGTCCGTCAACGCCCAGGGCCGCCTGAGCACCGAGCAGGAGTTCGGCGACATCATCATCAAGACCGGCACCGAGACCGGCGGCGTCGTGCGCCTGCGCGACGTGGCCCGCCTCGAGCTCGGCTCGCAGCAGTACTCGCTGCGCTCGCTGCTCGACAACAAGCCGGCCGTGGCCATGGGCCTGTTCCAGGCGCCGCAGTCGAACGCGCTGCAGCTGTCGACCGACGTGCGCGCGCTGATGGACGAGCTGAAGAAGGACTTCCCGCAGGACGTCGACTACGCCATCGTCTACGACCCGACCCAGTTCGTGCGTGACTCCATCAGCGCCGTGATCCACACGCTGCTGGAAGCCGTGGCCCTCGTGGTCATCGTCGTGATCGTGTTCCTGCAGACCTGGCGCGCCTCCATCATCCCGCTGCTGGCGGTGCCCGTCTCGGTCATCGGCACGTTCGCCGTGCTGCTGGCCATGGGCTTCTCGATCAACACGCTGTCGCTGTTCGGGCTCGTGCTCGCGATCGGCATCGTGGTGGACGACGCGATCGTGGTGGTGGAGAACGTGGAACGCAACATCGCGAACGGGCTGAACCCGCGCGAGGCCACCATCCAGGCCATGAAGGAAGTGTCCGGCCCGATCATCGCCATCGCCCTCGTGCTGTGCGCCGTGTTCGTGCCCATCGCCTTCGTGTCGGGCCTGACCGGCCAGTTCTACCGCCAGTTCGCGCTGACCATCGCCATCTCGACGGTGATCTCGGCCTTCAACTCGCTGACGCTGTCGCCGGCGCTGGCCGCCGCGCTGCTCAAGCCGCACGACGCGCCGAAGGACAAGCTGTCGAAGGCGATGGACTGGGCGCTGGGCGGCTTCTTCAAGCGCTTCAACCGCTTCTTCGACCGCGCCTCGCACCGCTACCAGAAGGGCGTGGGCGGCGTGCTGACGCACAAGACCGCGACCCTCGCCGTGTACGCCGTGCTCGTGGTGCTGGCCGTCGTGATGTTCCGCGTCGTGCCGTCGGGCTTCGTGCCGGCGCAGGACAAGCAGTACCTCGTGGGCTTCGCGCAGCTGCCCGACGCGGCCTCGCTCGACCGCACCGAAGACGTGATCCGCCGCATGACCGACGTGGCCAAGAGCGTGCCGGGCGTGAAGAGCGCCGTCGCGTTCCCGGGCCTGTCGATCCACGGCTTCATGAACGCGCCGAACTCGGGCATCGTGTTCTACACGCTCGACGATTTCTCCAAGCGCAAGGGCCCCGGCCTGAGCAGCGGCGAGATCGCGGGGCAGGTGAACCAGAAGCTCGGCGCGATCCAGGACGCCTTCATCATGGTGTTCCCGCCGCCGCCGGTCGACGGCCTCGGCACCATCGGCGGCTTCAAACTGTACGTGGAAGACCGCGGCAACCTGGGCCAGGACGAGCTCTACAAGGCCGTGCAGGCGCTGCAGATGAAGGCCTGGCAGACGCCGGAGCTGGCGGGCGTGTTCTCGGGCTACCAGATCAACGTGCCGCAGCTCGACGCGAAGGTCGACCGCACGAAGGCCAAGCAGCTCGGCGTGCCGCTGTCGGACATCTTCGACACGATGCAGATCAACCTCGGCTCGCTGTACGTGAACGACTTCAACAAGTTCGGCCGCACCTACCAGGTGATCGCGCAGGCGGACGCGCCGTTCCGGTCCGACGCCGCGTCGATCGGCCAGTTCAAGGTGCGCACCGCCACCAACGAGATGGTGCCGCTCGGCAGCCTGATGAACGTCACGAGCACCTACGGCCCGGACCGCGTGGAGCGCTACAACTCGTTCATGGCGGCCGACTTCAACGGCGGCCCCGCCCCGGGCGTGTCGTCGGGCCAGGCGCAGGCCATCATGGAGAAGATCGCGGCCGAGACGCTGCCGCGTGGCATCAACATCGAGTGGACCGACCTCACGTACCAGGAGATCCTGGCCGGCAACACGATGGTGCTCGTCTTCCCGCTGTGCGTGCTGCTCGTGTTCCTGGTGCTGGCCGCCCAGTATGAAAGCTGGACGCTGCCGCTCGCGGTGATCCTGATCGTGCCGGCGTCCATCCTGTTCGCGCTGCTGGGCGTGTGGCTGACGAAGGGCGACAACAACATCTTCACGCAGATCGCGCTGTTCGTGCTGGTGGGGCTGTCCGCGAAGAACGCGATCCTGATCGTCGAGTTCGCCCGTGACCTGGAGCACCAGGGCAAGGGCATCGTCGAGGCCGCGCTCGAGGCGTGCCACCTGCGCCTGCGCCCGATCCTGATGACGTCCTTCGCGTTCATCATGGGCGTGCTGCCCCTGGTGTTCTCGTCGGGCGCGGGTTCGGAGATGCGGCACGCGATGGGTGTGGCGGTGTTCGCCGGCATGCTGGGCGTCACGCTGTTCGGCCTGTTCCTGACCCCCGTGTTCTATGTGCTGCTGCGCAAGCTGGCCGTCCGCCTGGAGCGCAACCGCGCCCCCGCCGGCGCCACCGCGCCGCACGTGATCGAGGCCTGAGGAGCCTGATGATGACTTTCCTGAACCTTTCTTCGCTGACCCCGCTGGTGGCCGCGCTCGTGCTGGCCGGCTGCTCGCTGGCCCCGGCCGTGCCGGAGCCCGACCTGGCCGTCCCCTCGGCCTACAAGGAGAACCCGGTGCCGGACGTGCCGGCCGCCCAGGGCCTCTGGAAGCCGGCCGCCCCGTCCGAGGCCGTCTCGCGCGGCGAGTGGTGGACGGTGTTCGGCGACGAACGCCTCGACGCCCTCGAGGCGCAGGCCGCCCAGGCCAGCCCCACGCTCGCCTACGCGGCCAGCCGCGTGAAGGCCGCCCGCGCGCAGCTGCGCGTGAGCGAAGCCGACCGGTCGCCGCAGGTGGGCCTGAACGCCGGCGTGGGCCGCTCGCGGTCCGCGCCCGCCACGCTGGGCCTGGCCGACGGGTCGCCGGTGTCGCCCGGCACCGCGTACCGCGCGGGCGTCGGCGCCAGCTACGAGGTCGACCTGTTCCGCCGCGTCGAGAACACCGTGAACGCCGCGAAGGCCGACGCCGCCGCGGTCGAGGCCTCGTACCGCTCGGTGCTGCTCGCGCTGCAGGGCGACGTGGCCCAGACCTACTTCGCGCTGCGCACCGCCGACGCCGACATCGCCCAGGTCGACTCCACCGTGAAGCTGCGCGACGAAAACGTGCGGCTGATCGACAAGCGCTTCCAGGCCGGCGACGTGGCCGAGATCGACGTGGCACGTTCGCGCTCCGAGCTCGCGACGGTACAGGCCGAGGCCGCCGCGCTGCGTGGCGAACGGGCACGGCTCGAACACGTGCTGGCCCTGCTGCTCGGGGAAGCCCCGGCGAACTTCCGCTTCGAGGCCTCGCCGCTCGCGGACACGGCCACGCTGCCGGTGGTGCCCGCCGGGCTGCCGTCGGCGCTGCTCGAACGCCGTCCCGACGTGACCGCGGCCCAGCTCACGATGCAGGCGGCCACCGCCCGCGTCGGGGCCACGAAGTCGGCGATCTTCCCGTCGCTCGCGCTCACGGCGAACGCCGGGTTCGTGTCGAGCGAGCTGGAAAACCTGTTCAAGCGCGGCGCGCGCGAATGGCTCGTGAGCGCGGTGTTCGCATTGCCGATCATCGACGGCGGGCGCAACAAGGCGGCGATCTCGTACGCCGAGGCCCAGCTCGACGGCGCCGTGGCCCAGTACCGCGAGTCGGTGCTGCAGGCGTTCGCCGACGTGGAAGGCAACCTCGCGGGCCTGCGCACCGTGCGCGAGCGCGTGGCGTACACCGACACCGCGCTGGGCTCCGCCCGGCGCGCGGCCGAACTCGCCGACAAACGCTACCGCGCGGGCGAGGACAGCTACTTCCAGCTGATGGACGCCCAGCGCAACCTGCTGGCAGTGCAGCGGCAGGCGGTGCAGCTGCGCGGGCTGCAGGCGGCGAATACGGTGGGGTTGATCCGGTCGCTGGGTGGGGGCTGGAACGCGCCCTGACGCTTTGTCACCCCGGCGAAAGCCGGGGCCCACTGGCCGACGGCGCACCAACATGCGGTGGATCCCGGCGTCCGCCGGGATGACATCTTTTTTGCACCGTCACTCCGGCGGAAGCCGGGGCCCACTGGCCGATGGCGCACCAGCGTGCGGTGGATCCCGGCGTTCGCCGGGATGACGCCTTACATGAACCGGCCGAACCAGATCGACGCGATCATCGCCGCGCCCAGCGTCAGCAGCCACGCCTGGATCGGCGCCGGCTCCGTGCGCGGCCGCTGCATCACGTGGCGGTGGTTCAGGAACAGCGCGAGCGAGGCCCCACCGGACAGCACGAACACCAGCGCCAGCGTCAGGCCGACGATGGAGCCGTTGTGGAAGGCGGAGATGCCCATCACCATCTGCCCCATCAGCAGGCCGGTGGCCGCGCAGGCCAGGGACTTCGGGGACATCATCGGGGAGGCGGGGGCGGACTTGCTCATGGGGGACTCGCTGTTGAAGGCTCCAATCTAACGGCCGCCCCCGGTTCCCGTTGACCTGAAAACGTGCGATTCCTGACGCCACTTCCGGCTTTCGAACCCGCCCCCGTCCGACAGCGCGGCCCGTCCGGGATGGCGATACTTCCGGACACATGGCAAACCCGGACGACTCCGACCTGGTCGTGGCCCGCCCCCAGGGCCTGTACTGCCCGCCGGGTGATTTCTACATCGACCCCTGGCGGCCGGTCTCCCATGCCCTGATCACCCATGCCCACGGCGACCACCTGCGGGCGGGCCACGGCCACTATCTGGCCTCGGCCCCCAGCGCCGGGGTGATCCGCGCCCGCGTCGGCGACGTGGCGCTGCAGACCCTCCCCTATGGCGAACGCATCGTCCACCGCGGCGTGACCGTCTCGTTCCACCCGGCCGGCCACGTGCTCGGTTCCGCGCAGATCCGCCTCGAACACGGTGGCCGCACCTGGGTCGTCTCGGGCGACTACAAGACGGGCCCCGACCCCACCTGCCCGCCCTTCGAGCCGGTGCGTTGCGACACCTTCATCACCGAATCCACCTTCGGCCTGCCGGTGTTCCGCTGGAAACCCCAGCAGGAGATCTTTTCCGAGATCGACGCCTGGTGGCGCGCCAACGCCGCCGTCGGGCGCACCTCCGTGCTGTACGCCTACTCGTTCGGCAAGGCCCAGCGGGTGCTGGCCGGCATCGATCCGTCCACCGGGCCCATCGTCGTCCACGGCGCCATGACGGCGCTGAACGACGCCTACCGCGCGGCGGGCGTGGCCCTGCCGCCCACGCGCCTCGTCTCCGAAACCGATCCGGCCGACCTGAAACGGGCGCTCGTGATGGCGCCGCCCTCCGCCCAGGGCAGCCCCTGGCTCAAGCGTTTCGGCGACTTCAGCGACGCCTTCGCGTCCGGCTGGATGCAGCTGCGCGGCACGCGCCGTCGGCGGGGACTCGACCGCGGTTTCGTGCTGTCCGACCACGCCGACTGGCCGGGGTTGCTGGAAGCCGTGGCGGCCACCGGGGCGCCCCGGGTGATCGTCACGCACGGCTACGTCGAGCCGCTGGTGCGGTACTTCGCCGAACAGGGCCTGCAGGCCGGCGCGTTCAAGACCGAGTACGGCGACGAGGCCTCCGGCGACCCGGAGGCGGCCGCATGAAGGCGTTCGCCGCGCTGTTCACCGAACTTGACGCCACCACGTCGACGAAGGCGAAGACCGAGGCGCTGGAGGCCTACTTCCGCACCGCGCCCGCCGCCGACGCCGCGTGGGCGTTGTACGTGCTGGCCGGCGGCAAGCCGCGCCAGACCGTGCCCACCGCGCTGATCCGGTCCACCGCGCGCGAGATGGCCGGCATCCCCGAGTGGCTGTTCGACGAAAGCTACGACGTGGTGGGCGACCTCGCCGAGACGGTGGCCCACGTGCTGCCGCCGCCCGCGCGAACGGTGGAGACACCGCTGCACGTGTGGATGCAGGAACGCCTGATCGCCCTGCGCGGCCAGGCGCCCGAGGTGCTGGCCGCCGCGCTGCGCGGCTGGTGGGACGAACTCGACACCGCCGGCCGTTTCCTGTTGACGAAGCTGATCGGCGGCGGCTTCCGCGTGGGCGTGGCGCGCAACCTCGTCGTGCGCGCGCTGGCCCAGGCCGCCGGCCTCGACGCCAAGGTGCTGGCCCAGCGGATGATGGGCTACACCGACAAGCAACACACCCCGTCGGCCGCCGCGTTCACCGCGCTCACCGACCCGGACCACGTCGCCACCGTCAGCGGCCAGCCCTACCCGTTCTACCTCGCCCACCCGCTGCAGGCCGACGTGGCCACGCTCGGCGACCGCGCCGACTGGCTCGTCGAATGGAAGTGGGACGGCATCCGCGCGCAGTTCATCCGCCGCGGCGGCGAGGCGTGGCTGTGGTCGCGCGGCGAGGACCTGCTCAACGGGCGTTTCCCCGAGATCGACGCCGCCCACGGCCAGCTGCCCGACCACACCGTGCTCGACGGCGAGATCGTGGTGTGGCGCGATGGCCGCGTGATGCCGTTCGCCCAGCTGCAGCAGCGCATCGGCCGCAAGAACGTCACGAAGAAGATCCTCGCCGACCTGCCGGTGGCCTTCCTCGCGTACGACGTGTTGGAGCATGCGGGCGAGGACCTGCGGCCGCTGCCGCAGTGGCAGCGGCGGCAACGCCTCGAGGCCATCGTCACGAACGAGGGGCCGCTGCAACTGTCGCCCCTCGTCGACGCCCCGGACTGGCCCGCGCTCGCCACGCTGCGCGAGGAGTCGCGGTCGCGCGGCGTGGAAGGTTTCATGCTGAAGCACCGCGACGGCCGCTACGGCACCGGCCGCACGAAGGACGCCGGCGTCTGGTGGAAATGGAAGGTGGACCCGTACACCATCGACGCCGTGCTGATCTACGCCCAGAGCGGCCACGGCCGCCGCGCGAACCTCTACACCGACTACACCTTCGCCGTGTGGGACGGCGACGCGGCCGATCCGGAGAACCCGCGGCGCCTCGTGCCCTTCGCGAAGGCCTACTCCGGCCTCACCGACGAGGAGATGCACCAGGTGGACCAGCGCATCCGCCAGACCACCACCGAGAAGTTCGGCCCGGTGCGCAGCGTCACGCCCACGCTGGTCGTCGAACTGGGCTTCGAGGGGCTGCAGCGGTCGCCCCGCCACAAGTCGGGCATCGCCGTGCGGTTCCCGCGCATGCTGCGGCTGCGCTGGGACAAGCCGGTCGACGAGGCCGACACGCTCGCGACGCTGCGGGCCCTGATCCCCGAACCATGACGCCGCTGCAGCAGGTCGAGGCCTGGGTCGCCGCCCGCGGGTGGACACCCTTCCCGTTCCAGCGGGCCGTGTGGCGGGCCGTGCGCGCGGGCGAGAGCGGCCTGCTGCACGCCACCACCGGCGCTGGCAAGACGTACGCGGTGTGGCTGGGTGCGTTGGCCGCGCTGCAGTCGCGCAAGGCGCCGCGCGGCGCGCCGCCGCTCACCGTGCTGTGGCTCACGCCGATGCGCGCGCTGGCCGCCGACACCCTCGCCGCGCTGAAGGCCGCCGCCGACGGCATCGCCCCCGCGTGGACGCTCGACGCCCGCACCGGCGACACCGGCAGTGCGGCCCGCGCCCGCCAGGCGCAGCGGCTGCCCACCGCGCTCGTCACCACGCCCGAGAGCCTGAGCCTGCTGCTGACCGCGCCCGACGCGCGGGAGCGCCTGGGCCAGGTCGCGATGGTGGTGGTGGACGAATGGCACGAGCTGATCGGCAACAAGCGCGGCGTGCAGGTGCAGCTGGCGCTCGCCCGCCTGCGCGCGTGGAACCCGGGGCTGCGCACGTGGGGTCTGTCGGCCACGCTCGGCAACCTGGCGGAAGCCCGCGACGTGCTCACCGGCCCCGCGGGCCACATCGTGCAGGGCCAGGTGCCGAAACCCCTCGCGATCGACACGCTGGTCCCCGACGAAGTGCAGCGTTTCCCGTGGGCCGGCCACCTGGGCCTGTCGATGCTGCCGGCCGTCGTGCGCGAGATCGAGTCGAGTCGCAGCCTGCTCGCGTTCACGAACACCCGCTCGCAGGCCGAGCTCTGGTACCAGGCGCTGATCGAGGCGCGGCCCGACTGGGCCGGTGTCATCGCGCTGCACCACGGTTCGCTCGACCGGTCGGTGCGCGAATGGGTCGAGGCCGGCCTCAAGAACGGGTCGCTGAAGGCGGTCGTCGCGACGTCCAGCCTCGACCTGGGCGTGGACTTCTCGCCCGTCGAGCGTGTGCTGCAGATCGGCTCCGCCAAGGGGGTCGCGCGCCTGATGCAGCGCGCGGGCCGCTCCGGCCACGCGCCGGGCCAGACCTCGCGCATCACGCTCGTGCCCACGCACAGCATCGAGCTGCTGGAAGCCGCCGCCGCCCGCCGCGCCGTGAAGCAGGGCCACGTGGAGCCGCGGCACAGCCCCGACAAACCGTTCGACGTGCTCGTGCAGCACGTCGTCACCGTGGCCCTCGGCGGCGGCTTCGAGGCCGAGGCGCTGCTCGCCGAGGTGCGCACCGCGTGGGCCTACCGCCACCTGACCGACGAGGAATGGCAGTGGGTGCTCGACTTCGCCGGCCGAGGCGGCCCGTCGCTCACCGCGTACCCCGACTACCAGCGCATCCACCTCGGCGACGACGGCCTGTACCGCGTCACCGAACCGCAGCTCGCGCGGCGCCACCGCATGTCCATCGGCACCATCGTCAGCGACGCGAACCTGAAGGTCTCGTTCCTGCGCGGGCCGGTGCTGGGCACGATCGAGGAAGGGTTCATCGCGCGGCTGAAGGCGGGCGACTGCTTCCTCTTCGGCGGACGGCTGCTCGAGCTGGTGCGCGTGCACGACATGACCGCGTTCGTGCGCGCCGCGAAGGGCCGCCGCCCGGCCGTGCCGCGCTGGAACGGCGGGAAGATGCCGATGTCGTCCGAACTCGCCGCCGCGATGCTGGAGGAGATGGCCGACGCCGCGCCTCGCCTCGAACGCGGCGCGGTGTCGCCCGAGATCGCCGCGCTGCGCCCGCTGCTGGCCGTGCAGCAGCGGGCCTCCGCGCTGCCCGTGCCGGGCGCGGTGCTCGTCGAGCACCTCGTCTCGCGCGAGGGCCACCACCTGTACGTCTACCCGTTCGCCGGCCGGCAGGTGCACCTCGCGCTCGGCACGCTGTGGGCCTGGCGGTACGCGCGGGTCGTGCCGCGGCAGGTGTCGGTCTCGTTCAACGACTACGGCCTGGAACTGCTGAGCGACGAACCGCTCGACCCCGACGTGCTGCCCACGCTGCTCGACACCACCGACCTGCTCACCGACGTGTTGCACAGCATCAACGCCGCCGAACTGTCGATGCGCCGCTTCCGCGAGATCGCCCGGGTCTCGGGCCTCGTGTTCCCCGGTTTCCCGGGCGCGAACAAGAGCGCGAAGCAGATCCAGGCGTCGAGCAGCCTGTTCTTCGAGGTGTTCCGGAAACACGACCCGGCCAACCTGCTGCTGACCCAGGCCGAACGCGAGGTGCTGCGCCAGGAGTACGAGATCGACCGCCTCGCCGCCACGCTGGACGACCTGCGCGCGCGCCGCTGGGACGTCCACCGCATCGCCCGCGTCACCCCGTTCGCGATGCCGCTGCTGGTCGAGCGCTTCCGCGAACGCCTCTCCACCCGCGACCTGCAGGACCGCCTGCAGCGCCTGCTCGCCGACCTGGAAACCCATGCCGGACAGCCCTGACCTCCCACTCGACCTCGCGCCCGCCCAGGTGCGGCTGATGCCCGAACGCGCGGTGTTCGAACCGGCGAGCGGCACGCTGTTCGTCGCCGACGTGCACCTCGGCAAGGCCGCCGTGTTCCGTGCACGGGGCATCCCGGTGCCACACGGCACCAGCGGCGAGACCCTCGACCGCCTCGCCGCGGCCGTGGCCCGGTGCGGTGCGACACGGCTCGTGGTGCTGGGCGATTTCCTGCATGCGAAGGAAAGCCGGTCCGCTTCGACGATGGCGTCGCTCGCGGCATGGCGCGACGCGCACCCTCACCTCGACTGCGTCGTGGTCGAGGGCAACCACGACCGCCACGCCGGGCAGGTGCAGGCCACGTTCGGCTTCCGCACGCTGGACGGTCCCTGGGTGGCGGGCGCCCTGCGCGGCGTGCACGACCCGGCGGAGGCGTCGGTGCCGGGCCTGTGGACGCTGGCCGGCCACGTGCACCCGGTGGTGCGCCTGCGCGGCCGCCACGACCGCCTGCGCCTGCCGTGCTTCTGGCTGCGCGATCGGGTGCTGACCCTGCCGGCCTTCGGCGCGTTCACCGGCGGCCACGAGGTGGCGCTGGCCGAGGGTGACGCGGTGTTCGTGGCGGGCGAGCGGGTGCTGCCGCTCAGGCCGGCGCCGGCAGCGTGAACAGGCGGTCGTAGTCGTCGCGCACCACGCGGGCCGAGTAGTGGGCGTCGAACAGCGCGAGGCTCGCGGCCGACTGGGCCGCGTTCACCGCGGGGTCGAGCAGGCGCCGGCACTGCGCGCCGAACTGGTCGATGTCGTTCTCGACGATGAGGCCGTTCCGGCCGTCGGTCGCGATGCCCTCGGCGCCGTAGTCGGTGGCCACCACCGGCACGCCCATCCGCAGCGCGTCGATCACCTTGATCTTCACCCCCGAGCCGAACAGCAGCGGCGCGATCATGCCGGCGCAGCCGGCCAGCAGCGGGTCCAGGTGCTCGACGAAGCCCGCGAGCTCGATGTGGTCGGGGTACCGCGCGGCGAGCTCCCGCAGCCGGGGCCCGGCGTGGCGACCCGCCACCACGAGACGCACGTCGGGAATCTGGGCGAGCAGTGCCTCGAAGCGCATCTGGATGAACAACTCGATCGAGATGGCGTTGTGCGGCAGGTTCAGCGAGCCGAGGAACACGAACACCGGCCGCCCGGTCCAGTTCCGCGGGGGGCGGGCCGGTTCGGCGCCGCCGAGGAACGGCCGCAGCGTGAACACGTGTTCGAAGCGCGCGCGGTGGCGCAGCCGCTGCACCTCGCGGTCGCTCACCAGCAGCGCGAGGTCGAAGCCCACGGGCTGGGTGTTCTCCGACTGCATGATGAGCTGCCGCTCGCGCCGCAGCAGCCACCGCTGCATGCCCGGCAGCGCGCGGTACAGCGCCAGCAGGGCCTTCGGGATGTGTTCGACGAAGTTGCCGAGGGCGTCGATGGTGAGGCCCGGGAACCGCGCGAGGGTGGCGAGGATGCGCTCGTACCGCACCGAAAAGAGGTCGTCGAGGTACAGCACCGCGCGGAACGACGACGCCCCGGGCAGGTGCCGGTGGTACTGGCCGGCCCGCAGGGTGTCGTAGATCACCAGCTCGGGCTCGTAGTCGGCGATGGCCTCGGCGATCTGGCGCTGCGCCTCGGGCGCCCAGAACAGGGCCTCCTGCATGCTCTTGTCGCGCCGCACGCCGGTGTGCCACGCGAGGTTCCAGAACTTGCGCCAGCGCGACGGGCCGGACAGGCGCGGGAACCCGGTGTCGAGCGCGGGCGGCAGGGCGTCGAACGACAGCACGCGGAAGTCGGCGGGGGCCCGCTCGGCGGCGAACCAGTCGCACAGGCCGCCGAGCATCACGCGCTTGCCCACGTTCTTGGGATACGGCGAAACGGTGGTGATCAACAGGGTGCGGGACATGGGGCGGGCCTCGTGTTGGGAGCTCCATGGCTGCAAGCGGCGTTCCCGCCCCTTCGGTCACACCCCGATCCAGCGCTCCCAGAGGGACGGATCGGCCGCCAGCGCCGGCGAATCGCCCGTCCACACCACCCGGCCGCGCGCCACGATGCTGTGCCGGTCGGCGATGCGCACCAACCGCTGCACGTACTTGTCGATCACGAGGATGGCCTGGCCCTCGGCCCGCAGCTGCGCGAGGCAGCGCCAGATCTCCTCGCGCACGAGCGGCGCGAGGCCCTCGGTGGCCTCGTCCAGCACCAGCAGGTGCGGGTTCGTCATCAGCGCCCGGCCGATCGCGAGCATCTGCTGCTCGCCGCCCGAGAGCTGGTTGCCCCGGTGGTCGGCCCGCTCGCGCAGGCGGGGGAACAGGTCGTGCACCCGCGCGAGCGTCCACGGGTCGGCGCGCCCCGTGCGGTTGGCCGCGAACGCCACGAGGTTCTCGCGCACCGACAGGTTCGGGAACACGTGCCGCCCCTCGGGCACCAGCGCGATGCCGAGCCGCGCGATGCGGTCGGGCGCGAGGCCGTCGATGCGGTCGCCGCGGAAACGCACCGAACCGGCGCGCGCCGGCATCAGCCCCATCAGCGTGCGCACCGTGGTGGTCTTGCCCATGCCGTTGCGGCCCAGCAGCGTGGCCACCTGGCCCGCATCCACCCGCAGGTCGACGCCGAACAGCACCTGGCTCGGCCCGTAGGCCGCTTCCAGGCCGGTGATCTCGAGCAGCGCGGTCATGCGATCTCGTCCCCCAGGTAGGCGCGGCGCACTTCGGGGTGGGCCCGGATCTCGTCCGGCGTGCCACACGCGATGACCCGCCCCGACACCAGCGTGGAGATGCGGTGGGCGAGGCGGAAGACGGCGTCCATGTCGTGCTCGACCAGCAAGATCGTCACCTGCCCCGCCAGGGATTGCAGAAATTCCAGCATGCGGGCCGTCTCGTCGGGGCCCATGCCGGCCATCGGTTCGTCCAGCAGCAGCAGCTTCGGGTTCGTCGCGAGCGCGAGGCCCACTTCGAGCTGACGCTGCTCGCCGTGCGAGAGCTCGCCCGCGGGGCGGCCCAGCCGGTCGCCGAGCCCCACCCGGGCCGCGACCGCGGCGGCCTCGTCGTAGCGGGCGCGTTCGGACCGCGCGGGACGCCAGAAGCGCAGGCTGCCGCCCGAACGGGCCTGCACCGCGAGCGCGAGGTTGTCGAGCACCGGCAGCCGGCCGAACACGTTGGTGATCTGGTACGAGCGGGCGAGGCCCGCGTGCACGCGCTGCGGCATCGACCGCGCGGTGACGTCCGCGCCGTCGAACACGATGCGGCCGGCGTCGGGCGCGAGGCTGCCGGCGATCTGGTGGATCAGCGTGGTCTTGCCCGCGCCGTTGGGGCCGATCAGCGCGTGCACTTCGCCGGCGCGCACCTCGAGCGTCGCGCCGTCGGTGGCCGCCAGGCCCCCGAAGCGTTTCACGAGGCCGTCGACGTGGAGGAGGGTCGCGTTCACTTGCGCCTCCCGAAGCTCATCACGCCGTTCGGCGCGACCAGCACCACGGCGAGCAGCACGAGGCCGAGCACGAACTTCCAGTGGGTGGTGTAGCCCGACAACAACTCCTCCAGCAGCAGGAAGATCGCCGCGCCCGCGAGGCCGCCGTACAGGTGGCCCACGCCACCCAGGATCACCATCATCAGCAGCAGGCCCGACTGGTGCCAGTCGAGCAGCGAGGGGCTGACGAAACCGCCCTGGTTCACGAGCAGCACGCCGGCCAGGCCCCCGAGCGCGCCGGCCAGCACGAAGGCCACGAGGCGGTGGCGGAAGACGGGGAAACCGATGGCGGCCATGCGCGTCTCGTTCTCGCGCAGCGCCTGCAGCGTGTGGCCGAAGCGCGCGTTGAGCAGGCGCTGCACGCCCAGGAAGGCGGCGGCGCACACGGCGAGCACCAGCAGGTAGAACGTGCGTTCGTCGCCCAGGTCGACCGCCTCGGCCACGACCGACTTCGACATCAGCGACAGGCCGTCCTCGCCGCCGTAGGCCTTCAGCGACGTCATCACGTAGAACAGCATCTGCGCGAACGCGAGCGTGATCATGATGAAGTAGACGCCGCGCGTGCGCAGGCTGATGGCGCCGATCGCCGCGGCGAGCAGCGCGCTCGCGCCCACGGCGACGGGCCATGCGATCCACGCGCTGGCCACGCCGTCCTGCATCAGGATGGCCACGGTGTACGCGCCCGCGCCCACGAACGCGGCGTGCCCGAAGCTCACGAGGCCGCCGAAACCGAGCACGAGGTTCAGGCTGGTGGCGGCGAGGCCGAAGATCAGGATGCGCGTGGCGAGGCCCAGGTAGAAGTCCTGGCCCGCGGCCTGCAGTGCCCACGGCAGCGCCACGAGGGCGGCCAGCAGCACCAGCGCCGGGACCTTGCGCAGCCGGTGGTCGAGCGGGGAGACGTAGGGATCAGGCATGCGAGGGGAACAGGCCTTGCGGCTTCCAGAAGAGCACGGCCGCCATCAGCACGTAGACGAGGATGGACGCGAGCGCGGGCGCCACGTCGGACGCGGCCGCCGGGCCGGCGAGCCGCTCCAGCAGCGGCGGCAGCAGCGCGCGGGCGGCGGTGTCGATCACGCCGATCAGCAGCGCGCCGATGAACGCGCCACGCACCGAACCGATGCCGCCGATGACGATGACCACGAACGCGAGGATCAGGATGTTCTCGCCCATGCCCACCTGCACCGCGAGCAGGGGCCCGAGCATGCCGCCGGCCACCGCGCACAGCGCGGCGCCGAGGCCGAACACCGCGGTGAAGAGGCGCCGCACGTTCACGCCCATCGCGAGCGCCATCTCGCGGTCGGACGCGCCGGCGCGCACCTGCATGCCGAGCCGCGTGCGCGTCACCAGCGCCCACAGGCCCGCGGCGACGACCAGGCCCGTCGCGATCACGAGCAGGCGGAAGGCCGGGTACGAGAAGCCGGGCAGCAGTTCCACCGGGCCCGACAGCGCGGGCGGCGGGTTGAGGGTCATCGGCTGCGAACCCCAGACCCAGCGCACGCCCTCGTTGCACATCAGCAGGATGGCGAAGGTGCCGAGCACCTGCGAGAGGTGGTCGCGTTCGTAGAGGCGGCGCAGCACCGTGGTCTCGAGCGCCACGCCGAAGAGCGCGGTGCCGGCCACGCCGGCCGCGAGCCCGAGCCAGAACGACCCCGACGCCAGGCTCGCCGCCGCAATCAGGTACGCCCCGATCATGTAGAGCGAACCGTGCGCGAGGTTGATCATGTCCATGATGCCGAACACGAGCGTGAGCCCCGCCGCGAGCAGGAACAGCATCAGGCCGAACTGCAGCCCGTTGAGCGACTGCTCGAGGACGAGGATGCCCGTCACGACGGCATCTTGCAGGTGCTGGCGTACGCGTCGGCGTGGGCCTTGAACACGGTGCCGAGGGTGCGGTTGGTCACGCGCCCTTGGGAGTCCTTCGTGATCACGCGCAGGTAGTAGTCCTGCACCGGGTGGTGGTTCGTGTTGAACTTGAAGGCGCCGCGCACCGATTCGAACCTGGCGGCCTCGAGCGCCTTGCGGACGGCCTTCTTGTCGTCGAGCTTGCCCTTGGTGTCGCGCACCGCGGCGTCCATCAGGCGCGCGGCGTCGTAGCCCTGCGCCGCGTACAGCGTGGGCAGGCGGCCGTATTCCTTCTGGAAGTCGGCCACGAAACGCTTGTTCGCGGCGTTGTCGAGGTCGTGCGCCCACTGCGACGTGTTGAACATGCCCAGCATCGGTTCACCCACCGCGCGGATCACGTCCTCGTCGGCCGAGAAGCCGGGGCCGAAGAGGGTCATCTCCTTCGACAGGCCCGCGCCCACGAACTGCTTGATGAAGTTGATGCCGAGGCCGCCCGGCAGGAAGATGTAGACGGCGTCGGGCTTGGCCGCGCGCATCTTCGAGACCTCGCTGCCGTAGTCGAGCTGGTTCAGCGGCGTGTACGTCTCCGAGACCACCTCGCCCTTGAAGTAGCGCTTGAAGCCGGCCAGCGCGTCCTTGCCCGCGGGGTAGTTCGGCGCGAGCAGGGCCACGCGCTTGAAGCCCTTGTCGGTCACCGTCTTGCCCATCGCCTCGTGCTGGTTGTCGTTCTGGTAAGCGACGTTGAAGTAGTACGGGTTGCACTGCGTGCCGGCGAGCTGCGACGGGCCGGCGTTGGCGCTGATGTAGAACGTGTTCGACTGGAACACCGGGGGCGCCACGGCCAGCAGCAGGTTCGAGAACACGATGCCGGTCATGAAGTCGACCTTGTCGCGCTTGACGAGGCGCTCGGCGCTCTGGCGCGCCACGTCGGGGTTCTGCTGGTCGTCCACCACGACCACCTCGGCCGGCAGGCCGCCCAGCTTGCCACCGGCGTGCTTGACCGCGAGCTGGAAGCCGTCGCGGATGTCGATGCCGAGGCCCGAGCCCGGACCGGAGAGCGTGCTCAGCAGCCCCACCTTCACCGCGTCCGCCGCCTGCGCCGCGCCCGCCGTCACCGCCAGCGAGGCCGCAAGAGCCACCACACGCACCGAGGTCCACTTCATGGCCGATCCTTTGTCTGTGTCGAGTCGAAGGCGCCCGGACCGTCCGGGCGATGGGGCTGGATTTTCCTCGATGTCTGGAATGTTTCCGTGTCGCATGCGCGCGGGGAGACCGTGACATAAGTCTCTGCACGGACCTCGCGCGCCCGACGGACGGCACCCCGCGGACCCGGAGGTTTGTGAAAGGATACGGGTTTGTCCTGAATGGTCACGGCAACCGCCCGCGTGGCCGACGGTGTCTGGAGTACCCCCCCTTGAAGTTCACCCTCACCGGCCTGCTGGCCGCCGCTGCATTGCTCGTGTCCGTTCCCGCCTCCGCCGAGATCGTCGTCGGCCAGACCTCGGGCTTCTCCGGCCCCGTGGCCGCCTCCGTCAAGGAACTGACCGAGGGCGCCCGCCTCTACTTCGACGCGGTGAACGCCGCCGGCGGCGTGAACGGCCAGAAGATCGAGCTGATCAGCCTCGACGACAAGTTCGACCCGAAGATCGCGGCCGAGAACGCGCGCCAGCTGGTGGTGGAGAAGAACGTGGTGGCGCTGTTCCTCACGCGCGGCACGCCGCACACCGAGGCCATCCTGCCGCTGCTCGCGCAGCACAAGGTGCCGCTCGTGGCCCCGAGCACGGGCGCGATGGTGCTGCACAAGCCCGTCAACCCGTACGTGTTCAACGTGCGCGCCACCTACCAGCGCGAAGCCGAACGCGCCGTGCGCCACCTGAGCCTGATCGGCCAGGACCGCATCGCCATCCTGCAGGTGGACGACTCCTTCGGCGCCGACGTGGCCACCGGCGCCGACGCCGGTTTCGAGGGCGTGGGCAAGAAGCCCGTGCTCAAGCTGGTGTTCGACCGCTCGAAGCCCGACTTCACGCAGGCCGCGCCGGCCATCGTCAAGGCCGACGCGCAGTCGGTGCTGATCATCGGCTCGGCCGCCGCCGTGGTCGACGCCACGAAGGCCCTGCGCGCGCTGGGTTCGCGCGCCACCATCGTCACCGTGTCGAACAACGCGTCCACCGGCTTCATCAAGCAGATGGGGCCGCTCGGCCACGGCACCATCGTCACGCAGGTGTTCCCGTACGAGCGCTCGATGTCCGCGCCCATCGTGAAGGAGGCCGCCGACCTCGCCCGCGCGAAGGGCATGGACGGCGTGTCGCCGGCCCACATGGAAGGTTTCAGCGCCGCCAAGGTGCTGGTGGAAGGCCTCAAGCGCACGAACGGCAAGTTCACGCGCGCCAACCTGACCGCCGCGCTGAACACGATGCAGAAGTTCGACCTGGGCGGCATGGAGCTGACCTTCGGCCTGAACGACCACACGGGGCTGGTCTACACGGACATGTCCATCATCAGCGAGGACGGGAAGTTCCGGCGCTGAGCCGAACGCTGTCACCCCGATGGAAATCGGGGCCCACCACCCGCCGGCGCGCCGCGGCACCGGTGGATCCCGGCGTTCGCCGGGATGACGCTTCAGCGCGCCTTCAACCACTCCCTCGCCGACACCCCCACCTTCTGCGCGAACACCCGCGACAGCGCCGCCGCGCTCGCATAGCCGAGGTCGCCGGCGAGCTGCTTGATGGACGCCCCCTTGCGCAGCTCCGCCTGCGCGATGGCGAGCCGCCAGTGCGCGAGGTAGTCGGCCGGGGTCTCGCCCACGTGGGCCTTGAACGTGGCCGCGAACACGCTGCGCGACAGCCCCGCCTCGCGCGCCATCGACTCCAGTGACCACGCCTCGCCCGGCCGCTCGTGCATCGCCACCAGCGCCCGCGCGAGCGCCGGGTGCGACAGCCCCGAGAGCAGCCCGAGCGGCACCTCGCCCTCGGCGGGATGGTCGAGCAGCCACCGCAGCAACTGCAGCAGCAACACCTCGAACATCCGGTCGGCCAGCAGCCGCTGGCCGCAGCGCACGCGCGTGGTCTCGGCGAACAGCAGCGCCAGCGTGTGGTCGATGCCCTCCACCTTCGCGAGCGGCAGCACGACCACCGGCGGCAGCGCGCGCGCCAGCGGGTGCGACGCGCCGCCGTCGAATGCGAGCGTCGCGCACGTGAAGTCGTTGTCTTCCTCGGGCGGGTTGTGGAAGGTGTGCGCGAGCGGGCGCGGGTAGAACAGCACGCTCGGTTCGGTCACCTCGATGCGCCGCGGCGCGGCCGGGTCGTCGCCGTGCGTGACCACCATCTCGCCCCGCCGGATCACGTGCAGGAAACCGATGCCCGGGCGCTCGGCGTAGTGCGTCACGCCACACAGCGGCCCCGCGTGGAACAGGTGCGCGCGCACACGGAAGCGTTCCAGCAGGGCCGACAGGCGGTCCACTGGGCCGGCGAGGGAGGCAGGTTGATCGGGCATGTTTCCAGGACGTTTCGATACCCATCGTATCGCATGCGGCCCAACACTGTGAACCGTGCGCTGTTGCACGACCTTCCCAGGAGATCACCATGTCCCGCGTCCCCCTCGTCCAGTCCCCCACCCACGCCGGCACCCGCGACACGCTGGACCGCATCCAGCGCGCCTTCGGCGCCACGCCCAACATGTTCCGCGCCGTCGCCAACTCGCCGGCCGCGCTCACCAGCATGTGGAGCGCGTTCGGTGCGCTGTCCACCGGCACGCTGGGCGCCGCGATCGGCGAACGCATCGCCATCGCGGTGGCCAACCGCAACGCGTGCGACTACTGCCTCGCGGCCCACACCGCGATCGGTGGCCAGGCCGGCGTGAGCGCCGCCGAACTGTCGTCGGCGCGCGAGGGGGTGTCGACCGACCCGAAGGCCGAGGCCGCGATGCGCTTCGCGCTGCGCCTCGTCGAGGGCCGTGGCCAGGTGACCGACACCGACGTCGCCGCGATCCGCGCGGCCGGCTTCGACGACGGCCAGATCGTCGAGGTCGTCGCCCACGTCGCGCTGAACCTGTTCACGAACTATGTGAACATCGCACTCGACGTTCCCGTCGACTTCCCCGCCGTGCCGCTCGCGCGCGCGGCCTGAGCCATGAAACAGTGTCTGGTGTTGCGCCACGTGGCGTTCGAGGACCTCGGCGTGTTCGCCGGGCCCCTCGCCGATCGCGGCTTCTCGTTCGACGTCCGGCAGGCCGGCGTCGACACGGTGTCCGATGCCGAGTGGCGCGACGCCGACCTCGCCGTCGTGCTCGGCGGCCCCATCGGGGTCTACGAGACCGACAAGTACCCGTGGCTCGAACGCCAGACCGCGCAGTTGAGCGGCCGCCTGGCGGCCGGCCGCCCGACGGTCGGCGTGTGCCTCGGCGCGCAGCTGATCGCCGCGGCGCTCGGCCAGCGCGTGTACCCGGGTCCGGCCAAGGAGATCGGCTGGGCGCCGGTGACGCTGACCGAGGCCGGCCGCGCCGGACCGCTCGCGGCGCTCGAGGGCAAGCCGGTGCTGCACTGGCACGGCGACACGTTCGACCTGCCCGACGGCGCCTCGCGGCTCGCGTCCACCGCGATCACGCCGAACCAGGCCTTCGCGATCGGCGACACGGTGCTCGGCCTGCAGTTCCACCCCGAGGCCGACCCTCGGCACATCGAGGCCTGGCTGATCGGCCACACGGCCGAACTGGCCGCCGCGGGCGTCGACCTCGCCACGCTGCGCGCCGATACGTCGCGTCATGGCGAGGCGGCGGCGGTGGCCGGACGGGTGCTGATCGGGTCCTGGCTGGACCGGACATTTCCTACCCGAGGCTGAGCGGACGTCCGTTGGGCAAGGCCGCCCGACGGGCGTGCAATGGAGGTTCCACCCACAAGGAGGAACCTCATGCACCACCATCCCCACCCTCATCACCCCGTGCTCAAGTCGCTCGCCATCGCGCTCGCCGCGCTGCTGGGCCTGGCGGCCGCGACGAGCGTGGCCGCGGCCGGCACCGAATCGGCCGAGGCCGAGATCCTCGCGATGGACAAGAACGGCGACGGTGTGCTCACCGCGGCCGAACACGGCGTGGGCGCGCGCACGATGTTCGTCACGATGGACACCGACCAGGACGGCAAGGTGACCACGACCGAGATGGACGCCTACCAGGCGAAGCGCACGGTGCGCGACGCGGCCCACGAGAAGTCGTCGGCCGAGAAGATCCGAATGGTCGACACCGACGGTGACGGCGCGCTGAGCGCCGAGGAACACCGCACGGCCTCGCAGAAGATGTTCGGCACGATGGACGCGGACGGCGACGGCACGCTCAACAAGGCGGAGCTGGCGACCGGGCACGCGAAGATGCTGCTGAAGAAGAAGTGACATCGCCCGTCGGTGCGCGCCGGCCACAGTGGGCCCCGGCGTTCGCCGGGGTGACCGTGCGGCTTGTTCATCCCGGCGAACGCCGGGATCCACCGTTGTCGATCCCGCCTGCTCCCGAACGACGTGATGATGGAGGCAGTCCCGCCTCATCCTCTGGAGCACCCATGCGATTCGTCATCCTCCGCAAGGCCGACCCCGACACCGAGGCCGGCCGGAAACCCACCCAGGCCCTGATCGAGGCCATGGGCGCCTACATGGGTGAGATGGCCGCGGCCGGCGTGCTGCTGGGTGGCGAGGGGCTCAAGCCCACCGCCACCGGCGCGCGCGTGAAATTCCGCCGCGGCCAGCCCACGTTCACCGACGGCCCCTTCACCGAAACGAAGGAGCTGGTCGCCGGCTACACGGTGATCGAGGTGCGCTCGCGGGAAGAGGCGCTCGACTGGGTGCGCCGCTGGCCCGTGCTGGATGGCGACGGCGAGGTCGAACTGGAACTGCGCCAGGTCTACGAGATGGCCGACTTCGAGGCCGAGGCGTCGCCTGCGCTCTCGGCGCTGGAGCAGCGCCCGCGCGAGGCGGGCTGATCCGGCCACGGCCCCGGAACGGTGCGCTCGGCCCTACGCGGGCCTCGGCTATCGGTGGGCCCCGCGGCGGTCGGATGGCGTTGCGCTAACGTGGCGACACACCCTGGTCGTCACGGAGGTCCACGTGGCTTTCCGCACCCTGCTCTACCGCTACTTCTTCTTCGGCTGGCTGTTCCGGGACGTGAACCGCGGCAACCTGTTCGAACGCGCCGCCGCGTGGCGCCACAACCAGACGCAGGCGCACTGGCTGCTCACGTACATGCGGCGCTGGTTCGTCATGGGCCTCGTGCTGTACCTGGGCGGCGTGTTCGTCGAGCAGGTGTTCGCCGCGCCCGTGCTGTCGAGCTTCCTCTACATGCCGTGGGTGCTGAGCGTGTCGTTCAACGCCACCGCGCTGGTGGCGTGGGCCGGGCTGAAGTCGCTGCCCGGACCCGGCCCCTGACCGGCGTCAGTACCCGATCTCCACGCGGTACCCGCGGAAGTCCAGCACCGCCGACTTCAGCTTGATCTGCCGCAGCTTCAGGTCCTTCGCCAGCGTGTCGCCCTCGTGGAACACCTGGCCGTTGAGCACCACCATGCGGTCGGCCGCGCGCTCCGAATACATCGCGCCGCCCACCGACAGCTTCGGGAAGTCTCGGCGCACGTTGTCCGGGAGTTCGGCGACCGCGTAGACACGGTCGGCCGGCGCCGCGGCGGGCGCCTGGCCCACCACCGCGATGCCCGGCGGCAGGGCCGCGGGCTGGGCGGCCGGCGCGGGCTTGGGCGCCGGGGCGGCCGCCACCGGCTTCGGCGCGGGGGCCGGCTCCGGCAGCGGAGGCGGGAAGTTCGGCAACGCGTCGGCGCTCGGCGGCGGAGCGGCCGGGGGCGGCGCCTCCACGGGGGCCGGTGCGGGGGCGGGGACCGGCGTCGGCGTCGGCGTCGGCGTCGGCGTCGGCGCGGGCGCGGGCGTGGCCACGGCCACCGGCGGGGTCGCCACCACCGGCGCGGGCGTGGGGGTCCCGCCACCGCGCAGCAGGTTCCAGCCGAGCGCGGCGAGCAGCGCGAGGCCCATGCCGCCCAGCACCCAGATCCAGGGGCGGGCGGGGGTGGGCGGCAGGTCCGCGTCCGGATCGTCCGGGGCCACCAGCACCGCCGGCTCGGCCAGGGCCGCGGGGGCCGTCACGCCGCGGCGTTCCGCGTCGGCCTTGCGCAGTGCATCGAGGATGTAGGACATGGCGGTCTTTCAGGGCGTGGCCGGCATCGCGACGAGCTTGGGCTCGTCGACACCGGTCACGCGGTTCAGCTGCATCAGCGTGGTGGGGCCGGGCAGGCCGTCGGGCTTGAGGCCCTGGGCGAGCTGGAAGGCGGCCACGCGCGCCTGCATCTGGTTGTCGTAGACGGCGGCCTTCGTGGGCGCGGTTTCGCCGGCCGCCTTCGCGAGGCTGGTGGAGAGCCAGTCGACGAACACGCCCTTCTGGCCCTTGTCGAGGCGGTTCGTGAAGCCGGGCGGCTGGCGCCAGAACGTGGCGAAGTCGCCGCGCCAGATCTTCGCGAGCGACACCAGCGAGATGCGCTGCGACACGTCGCCCATGCGCAGCATCGCGTGCCGTTCGCCGAGGCCGGTGAGCAGCGCGTAGGCCGGCTTGTCGCTCTCGTCGTGCAGCGTGACGATGACCGGGCGGTCGAGCTGACGGATCAGCGTGAGGTCGGCGCTGCGGCGGAAGCACTGCAGCTCGTGCTGCTTCGCCGCGGCACACGGGTCGGCGCCGGACACGTCGGTCTTCCACACCGCGCCGAGCGCGCGCCACGCGTCGTCCTCCACGCGCGTGGGCGAGCCGATGCCGGTGCGGACCTCCGGCGTGGCGGCCGGCGCCGACGCCGGTGCCGGTGCCGAAGCCACCGGCGCGGGCGCGGGCGCGGACGCGGACGCCACCGCGGCGGCCATCGCCACCGGCGGCACGACGGGCGCCGAGCGGTCGCGTTCGAACAGCCACGTGACCCCGCCGAACAGCAGCGCACCGCCCAGCAGGCCGGCGCCCACGAGCAGGCCGCGCCGGGGCACGGCGATGGGTGGCGGCTCGGGCTCGGTCTTGTAGAACACCTCCTTCGCCGCACGCTCCAGCGTGGCCGAACTCACCGTCTGCCTGCTCTCCGCATAGGCGCCGAGCAGCGCGCGGTCGCACAGGAGGTTGATGCGCCGCGGCACGCCGCGCGTGAGCTGGTGGATGCGCCGGCGCGCCTTGCGGTCGAACGGGCGCAGCCCCGCCTGCCCCGCCACGGCGAGCCGGTGGCGGATGTACTTCGACGTCTCGGCCTCGGACAGCGCCGGCAGGTGGAAGCGCGCCGTGACCCGTTGCGCGAGCTGCTCGAGTTCCGGCCGCGCGAGCATCTCGCGCAGCTCGGGCTGGCCGATCAGGATGATCTGCAGCAGCTTGCGCTCGTTGGTCTCGAGGTTGGTCAGCAGGCGCAGCTGCTCCAGCACCTCGGCCGCGAGCATCTGGGCCTCGTCGATGATCAGGATGTTGCTGAGCCCGATCGCGTGCGTGCGCAGCAGGAACTCGTTGAGCGGATCGATGTAGTCCTTGACGGTCATCAGCGCCGGGTCGGGTGCGTGCACCGGCACGTTGAACTCGTCACAGATCGTCTTCAGCAGCTCCATCACGGTGAGCTGCGGGTTGAAGATGTAGGCGACGTTGCAGCGCTTCGGCAGATGCTCGAGGAAACAGCGGCACACCGTGGTCTTGCCCGCGCCGATCTCGCCGGTGAGCAGCACGAAGCCCCCGCCCCCGGTCGCGCCATAGCGCAGGTGGGCCAGCGCCTCGCGGTGCCGCTCGCTCATGAACAGGTAGCGGGGGTCGGGCGCGATCGAGAACGGCTGTTGTTTCAGGCCGAAGAATTTCGCGTACATGGGGGCAGAGGATACTGCTACAGGATGTCACACCCCGCGGAACCCCGGCCACCGGGGCACCGCGGCGCACAGCGCGTCCACCAGCAGACGCGCGCGCGCGGGCCGGTAGCGGAGCGACGGGTACATCACCCAGGCGCGCTGCGGCTCGGCGCGCCACGCGGGCAGCACGCGCACCAGCTCGCCGGTGTCCAGCAGGTCCTGCACCAGCCAGTCGGGCGCGAGGCCCGGCCCCGCGCCGAGCAGCAGGCCCTCGCGGATCGCCATCGAGCTGTTGACGCGGTAGCGGCCCGCCACCGGCACCGTCTCGCGCGCACCACGAGGTCCGTCCAGCACCAGCGAGTCCAGCGATGCCGCCCACGCGAACCGCAGCACCTCGTGGCGCGACAGGTCGGCCGGCCGGCGGATGCGCGGGGCCGATGCAAGGTACGCGGGCGAGGCCACCACCCCCCGGTGCGACACGCCCACCTCGCGCGTCACCACGTGCGGCGGTGGCGATCCGCCGAGGCGCAGCGCCACGTCCATGCCCTCCTCGGCGAGGTCGACGAAGCGGTCGTTCAGGATCAGCTCGGCCGACACGCCCGTGTTCGCCTTCAGGAAATCGAGCAGCCAGCCGTTGAGCCGCAGCTGCCCGATGGCGAGCGGCGCGTTGATCCGCAACTGCCCCGACGGCGCGCGCGCGTGGCCGCGCGCCTGGTCGATGGCCTCGGCCTGCAGGTCGAGCACGCGGCGCGCGTGGTCGAGGAACACGCGGCCCTCGTCGGTGGGCGCGAGCCGCGCGGTGCTGCGTTCGAGCAGGCGCACGCCCACGTGGCGCTCCAGCGCCGCCACGGCCTTGCTGACCGTCGGCTGGGTGGTGCGCAGCTCGCGCGCGGCGGCCGACAGGCTGCCGAGGTCCACGGCGCGGACGAAGGTGGCCATGGCGTTCAGGGTGTCCATCGGGTCATTCCGATCTCGAATGGGAGGCATGCGATTCTTCCATCTTCCGTCGGAATCGGCATGAACCTACCGTCGAGGCCTCTTCCACTCGAGCGTCCACGATGAACACGAAAGCCCTGCTCCTTTCCGCCACCCTCGCCTTTTCGGCCGCCGCCTCCGCGGAAGGTCCCTGGACCGGCACGTGGCGCGCGAGCCCCCAGCCGCTGTGGTCCGGCGACTTCGTGCTGCCCACGCTGGCCCCCTTCCAGTTCGTGCAGCAGACGCTGCGCCAGCCGATGCGCGTGAGCCTGGGCGGCGAGCGCTGGCGCGTGGTGGTCTCCAACACCTACGGCACGCAGCCGCTGCGCATCGGCGCCGCGGCGTTCGCCCGGTCGGCCGGGGGTGCCGCGGTCGACCCCGACGGGTCACGGCGGCTGACCTTCGGCGGCCAGGCCGGCGTCGAGGTCCCCGCGGGTGGCGACGTGGTCAGCGATCCGGTGAGCCTCGCGGTGCCGTCGCTCGGCCGCGTGGCCGTGTCGCTGCACCTGCCCGGCCCCGTCGCCCCGTCGACGTTCCACTGGGACGCCCGCGAGACGGGCTTCACCACCGACGGCGAGCAGGTGACCGCCCCCACCTTCGCCACCGCCGCCCCCGTGCCCGTGCGCGCCTTCGTCAGCCGCCTGCTCGTCGAAGGGGGCGCGGGTTCGGTGGTGGTGCTGGGCGACTCGCTCACCGACGGCAACGGTTCGACGCCGGGCGCCGACCGACGCTGGCCCGACGTGCTGGCCGAACGCCTCGCCCCGGACGGCCTGGCCGTGCAGAACGCGGGCATCTCGGGCGCGCGGTTGCTGCGCGACGGCATGGGCGACAGCGCGTCGGCGCGGCTCGACCGGGAGGTGTTCGCGTCGCCCGGCGTCAAGGCCGTCATCGTGGCGCTGGGCACCAACGACCTCGGCTGGCCGGGCGGCCCGTTCGCGCCGCACGAGGCGCCGATGACCGCCGAGCGCCTCGCCGCCGGGTTCCGCCAGCTGGTCGAACGGGCGCACGTGCACGGCGTGCGGGTGATCGGCACCACGGTGCCGCCGTTCGAGGGGGCGCTGCAGGGCACGCCGCTCGAGGGCCACCACAGCCCCGCGAAGGAACGCGTGCGGCAGGCGGTCAACGCGTGGATCCGCACGAGCGGGACCTTCGACGCGGTGGTCGACTTCGACGCCGTGTTGCGCGACCCGGCGCACCCCACGCGGCTGCGCCCCGCGTTCGACTCGGGCGACCACCTGCACCCCGGCGACACCGGCTACCGCGCGATGGCCGACGCGGTCGACCTCGACACGCTGGCGAAGTGATCCGGTCGGGCACGCCGAATGCCCCTGCGGGGGTATCCGCCCACCATTCCGGAAGAATGACCCGATGACCTCCACCGTGCACCTGTACGTCTTCGACGGGTACGCCGACTGGGAACCCGCGTTCGCCATCGCGGGCCTGAACAACCCCGACTTCCAGCGCGCGCCGGGCCGCTTCACGGTGCGCACCGTGGGCGCGCAACGCGACAGCATCGTCCACTCGATGGGCGGCCTCACCGTGCTGCCCGACCTGGGCCTCGACCAGCTGCGCCCCGCCGACAGCGCGATGCTGATCGTCCCGGGCGGTCGCGGGTGGGAGGACGAAGGCGCCCACATGTGGGCCGTCAACAAGGCCGCCGACTTCCTCGACCAGGGCGCGCCGGTGGCCGCCATCTGCGGCGCCACCGCGGGCCTCGCGAAGGCCGGCCTGCTCGACGACCGCCCGCACACGAGCAACGCGGCGGCCTACCTGAACGGCACGGGGTACGACGGCGCCGACTGGTACCGCGACGAACCGGTGGTGGTGGACGACAACCTGGTCACGGCCGGCGGCATGGCGCCGCTCGAGTTCGCGCGCGAGATCTTCCGCCTGCTCGAGGTGTACGACGACGACGCGCTCGAGGCCTGGTACCAGCTCTACAAGACGGGCAAGTCGGCGTGGTTCTCGCGGCTGCGCGAGGCCGCGGACGCCTGACGGCGGCGCACGCCCAGCGCCACGCCCACGAGGCCCAGGCCGGCCAGCAGCGCCGTCCCGGGCTCGGGCACCGGTGCGGCCAGGGACGACAGCACGAACACGCGCCCTTCCCCGTTGAACACGCCGGTGCCCGCCACGTCGCCGCGGTCGTTCACGAACAACGGCGTGAGGTAATTCCAGCCCTGGAGCGTGGACGGGTCGATCAGCGCGACCAGGTCCAGCACGCCGTCTTCCGGCGTGTAGAGAAAAGGCACCGGATCGAACGGCAGTGGACCGTCGCGCAGCGCGCGCCCCACCACCCAGCCGTCGTTGTTGATGTCGTTCGCCTGCTCGCTGGCGCCGACGAAGAGGTCGGGCACGCGGGTGAACGTGCCGTCCGGGTGGTAGATCACCACGCCGAGGTTCAGGCGGAACCCCTGCGACGCCATCACGTCGCCGCGGTCGTTGAGGGCCGCCTGGCCGGCCGGGTCGAGCGACGGATCCAGCGCGATCTGCGTGACCGACCCGGACGCGACGTCGTAGCGGTAGAGCTCGGTCAGCGGCCCGCCATCGCGCCCGAGCAGCGCCTGGCCCGTGTCGTTGAGGTCGATGGTCCAGCTGCCCGCCGGCAACGCCACCGATCCCTGGCCCGGTGTGTGGAGGTAGGCGCGGTCGTCCGCCCAGCCGATGACCTGCCCCGCGTCGTTGATCGCCGATGCGTTGCTGCGCGTGGCCGCGGCGGTGCCCGGGACGGCGCTGCCGCCGCCCGGCGCGAACTGCCACGCGTGGTCGAGGCGGCTGCCCACGGCCTGGCCGTTGTCGTTGAGCCCGTACACGCGCCAGTCGTCGAAGCCGCCGGGTGATTCGCCCGGGGGTAGCAGGTTGGCGAAGCCCGCGCCCGGCGTGTAGAGGTACGGGGTCGCGGCGGTGTCGGCCGTGATCCACGTGCCGGCCACCTGGCCCGCGTTGTTGAAGCCCCCGAGCTGCAGCAGGCCCTGGGCGCCGTTGTCGGGCTCGGGAATGGCAGAGATGCCGTAGCGCGGCGCCGCGGCAGCCGATTGGACGGTCCACAGCAGGACCCCGCACAGGACGGACGACAGGCTCTTCATGGCCACGCTCCCTCGCCGCGGACGCGGCAATGCGGAGCACTTTAGGCGGTGGTGCGCGCGACCGCCACCACCGACCTCGACACCCCGAGGGTCACTGCTCCCGCAGCTGTCCGGACATCGCCGCGAGCGCCACCATCAGCACCACGAGCAGGCCGAACGCGGTGCCGAGACCGGCCAGCGAGGCGATCCAGCCGATCACCGGCGGGCCGAGCAGGAAGCCGGCATAGCCCACGCTCGCGACGAGCGCGATGCCATGGCCCGGCGTGGTGCGGCTGCGGCGGCCGGCGGTGGCGAACACCACCGGGGCGACGATGGCGAGGCTGATGCCGGCCAGCACGAACGCGACGAGCGTGAGCGGCAGCGACTGCGTGAAGAGCGCGGCCCCGAGCGCCGCGGCGCCGAGCAGGTTGCCGAAGCGCAGCACACCGACCGCGCCGAACCTGACCGTGACACGGTCGCCGGCGAACCGCATCGCGGTCATCGCCACGGCGAAGGCGGCGTAGCCCCAGGGGGCCACCGCGTCGCTCGTGGACAGCGTGTCGCGCAGCAGCACCGCGCTCCAGTCGGCCATGGCGCCTTCGACGAGGAAGGCGCACAGCGCCATGGCGCCGAGCAGCATCATCGTGGCGTCGGGGCGGCCCTTGGCGGCGGGGGTGTCGTGGGCCGGCGAGGCCTCGGGCAGCGACGGCCGCGCCACGAGCATCACCGCGCCGAGCAGCACCGCCACCAGCGTGAGGTGCAGCGCGGGCGGCACGCCCTGGTGCGCGGCCAGGCTGCCGAGCACGGCGCCCGACAGGCCGCCCGCGCTCCACATGCCGTGCAGCGACGACATCACGGGCCGGCCCGCCTGCCGCTCCACCTCGACGCCGAGGGCGTTCATGGTCACGTCGACCGCGCCGTTGGCCGCGCCGAACACGAACAGCGTGACGATCAGCGAGATGTGCGAGCCGACCAGCGCGGGCTGCGGCAGCGCGAAGCAGTACAGCGCGGCGGCGAGCAGCAGCTGCAGCCGGGTGCCGAGAATGTCGGCGCCCTTGGCGGACAGCCGGAAGGCCACGAGCGCCCCGGCCGCCAGCGCGAACAGCGCGGTGCCCAGTTCACCCTCGCCCAGGCCGATGCCGTCGCGCACGGCCGGGATGCGCGACACCCAGCTGGCGAACCCCAGCCCGTTGCAGAAGAAGACCGCCGCGATGGCGCGGTGGGCGGCGGAGACGCGGGAGGGCGTCCGGGTGAGGCTGGCGGCTGGCATGCGCGAATGTTAGGGTATTTGCTCGTTTCGAGCAATACACGAGCACATTCGAGCAACTACAATGCACGCATGATCATCACCAACCCGCCCCGTTTCACCCACGAGCGGCACGCCCGCATCGTCGACTGGCTGAACGCCCACGGCCGGGTCGAGGTGCTCGAATTGGCGCGTTTGCTCGAAGTGTCCGAGCACACCATCCGCCGCGACCTCGACGCGCTGCAGGCCGCCGGCGTGCTCCAGCGCACCCACGGCGGCGCGGTGGCCATCGACACGCGGCGCCTCGGGTTCGGCGGACGGGCGGCCGTGCTGGCCGACGTGAAGTCGAGCCTGGGGCAGCTGGGCGCGGAGGTCATCGAGGCCGGCCAGTCCATCGTGCTCGACGCCGGCTCCACCACGCTCGAGATGGCACGGGCGCTGACCGTGCGCCCGCTCACGGTGATCACCAACTCGCTCGACATCGCCGCCGTGTTCGACCGCGACCCGCTGGTGCAGCTGGTGGTGCTGGGTGGTGTGTGGCAGCCCGACGCCCGCGCGTTCTGGGGCCATGCCACGTGCCAGATGCTGGCCCACCACCGCGCCGACTGGGCGGTGCCCGGCGCCTGCGCGGTGGACCTGGAAGCCGGCGCCACCGCCAGCGAGGAACCCGACGCGATGCTCAAGCAGGCGATGATGCGCGCCGCCCGCCGCACCCTGGTGCTCGCCGACCACTCGAAGGTGGGCGGCGTGGCGCCGTACCTCGTGGCCGACTGGCCGCAGGTGCACACGCTGGTGACGGACCGGGCGTGGCCGGAGCTGGAGGCGCGGGGGGTGGTGGTGAAGGTGGCGAGCGCCTGACGTCGTCCCGGCGAACGCCGGGACCCACTGCCCCCGGAGCGCGCTCATTCACCGGTGGGCCCCGGCGTTCGCCGGGGTGACCCGGTCAGGACCCCAACGTCACCCACACCGGCGCATGGTCGCTCGTGTGCTCCCACCCGCGCACCTCCTTGTCCACCCCCGACGCGGTCAGCGTGTCCGCCAGCGGCCGGCTCAGCAGCAGGTGGTCGATGCGCAACCCCGCGTCCCGCGGCCAGCGGTTGCGCAGGTAGTCCCAGAACGTGTAGAGCGGCGCATCGGGATGCAGCTTGCGGATCGCGTCGGTCCAGCCCTGCTCGAGCAGGGTCTGCCACGCCGCCCGCGGCTCGGGCTGCAGCAGCGCGTCCTTCAGCCACGAGCGGGTGTTGTAGATGTCGGCGACGGCGTCGGTGGGCACCACGTTCCAGTCGCCGGCCAGCACCACCGGCAGGTCGGTGTCGAGCAGCGACGCGGCATGGCGCACCATGCGGTCGAACCAGGCGTTCTTCTTGTCGAACTTCGGGCCCGGCTGCGGGTTGCCGTTGGGCAGGTACAGCGACACGACGATCATGCCGTCCACCGCGGCCTCGAGGTACCGCGCCTCGACATCCTTCGGGTCGCCCGGCAGCTCGCGCCGGATCTCGATGGGCTGCGCGTCGCGCGCGAGGATGGCCACGCCGTTCCACGATTTCTGCCCGCGCCACAGCGCGCCGTAGCCGGCCTTGTTGACCGCGTCTTCCGGGAAGGCGTCGTCGGGCGCCTTGAGCTCCTGGAGGCACACCACGTCGGGCTGGTATTCCTCGAGCCAGCGCAGCAGCAGCGGCTCGCGGGCCCGGATGCCGTTGATGTTCCAGGAGGCGATCTTCATGCGGGGTCTTCTTCCTGTACGCGTTGCGGGGGCGGCCGGCCGCGCGTGCGGGTGGCGACGGGCCACCAGCCCGGCAGCAACTCGCGTACCTGCCGCCGCGTGAAGCGGTCGTCGATCAGGTGCACCACGCCCTGGTCGTCCGGCGTTCGGATCACGCGGCCCGCGGCCTGAACCACCTTCTGCAGGCCGGGGTACAGGTAGGCGTAGGCATACCCGTCGCCGAACGTGGCCTCGAGCCGCTCGCGCAACGTCTCGTTGACCGGGTTCACCTGCGGCAGCCCCAGCGTGGCGATGAAGGCGCCGATCAGGCGGTCGCCCGGCAGGTCGACGCCCTCGGCGAACGCGCCGCCCAGCACGGCGAACCCGATGCCGCGGCCCCCCGGCACGAAACGCGCGAGGAAGTCGGCGCGCGCCGCCTCGTCCATCGCGCGCGACTGGGCCCACGTGGGCACGTCGGGCGCGTCGGCGTGCAGCCGCGCCATCACCTGGTTCAGGTACTCGAAGCTGCTGAAGAACGCGAGGTAGTTGCCGGGCCGCTCGCGGTACTGCGCGGCGATGAGCGACGCGATGGGCGCCACCGACGCGGGCCGGTCGGCGTGGCGCGTGGAGATGTGCGGCGTGACATGCACCGCGAGCTGGTCGCGGGTGAACGGCGAATCGACGTCGATCCACACGGTGTCGGGCGGCAGGCCCAGCGTGTCGCCGTAGAACGCCCGCGGCGACAGCGTGGCCGAGAACAGCGTGGTGGTGTGGGTGGCGTCGAAGCGCTGGCGCAGGAACGGCGCGGGCACCACGTTGCGCAGGCACAGCACCGAGCGCTTGCGCGCGCCGTGGTCTTCCACCGTGATGTCGAACTGCGAGTGCGTGCCGAAGCGGTCCGACACCCGCGCGAAGTGCAGCAGGTCGAAGTACACGCGCAGCAGGTCGGGCGGCACCTGGTCGGGGTGGTCGCCGAGGAACGAGGCCATGGCGTCGATGGCGTTGGCGAGCGCGCCGAACCAGCGCTGCGGCAGTTCGTCGAACACCTCGAAGGCCGACGGGCACTCGCCGTTCAGCTGCACCCACGCGCGGTGCAGGCGTTCGAGCGGCTTCTTCAGCGGGTCGGGCGCGATGCGCCGCGCGCCGTCGAGCTGCACCTGCTCCAGCGTGGCCGAGTACATCTTGCGCGCGCGTTCGAGCAGGTTGTGGGCTTCGTCGACCAGCAGCCCCACGCGCCACCCGTTGGCGAGCGTGAGGCCGTGCAGCATGGCCGTGAGGTCGAAGAAGTAGTTGTAGTCGCCCACCACCACGTCGGCCCAGCGCACCATCTCCTGGCCCAGGTAGTACGGGCACACGCCGTGGGTGGCCGCCACCGAACGCAGCGTGGGGCGGTCGAGGAAGCCGGCCTCCACCGCCGCGGCGCGCGCCTCGGGCAGGCGGTCGTAGAAGCCGCGGGCGAGCGGGCAGCTGTCGCCGTGGCAGGCCTTGCCCGGGTGTTCGCAGCTCTTGTCGCGCGCCACCAGTTCGAGCACGCGCAGCGGCTGGCCGCCGTCGCTCTTGGCGACTGTGTGCAGCGCCTCCAACGCGAGGCCTCGGCCGGGGGTTTTCGCGGCGAGGAAGAAGACCTTGTCGAGCTGCTGCGTGGGGCAGGCCTTCAGCATCGGGAACACGGTGCCGAGCGTCTTGCCGATGCCCGTGGGCGCCTGCGCCGCGAGGCACCGCCCCGCGCCCGCGGCCTTGTAGACCGCCTCGGCGAGCTGGCGCTGGCCCGGGCGGAACACGCCGTGCGGGAACGCGAGCGCGGACAGCGCGGCATCGCGCGCCGCGCGGTGGGCGAGTTCCTGGCGGGCCCATGCCATGAAGCGTTCGCACAGGTCGACGAAGAAGGCGTCGAGGTCGGCGGCGGTGTGTTTCTCGGACATCACCGTGTCGTGCAACGTGCCCACGTCGTGGTACACGAGCGCCACCGTGAGGCGTTCCAGCCCGCGTTCGCGGCACAGCAGCGCGCCGTACACCTTGGCCTGCGCCCAGTGCAGCGCGCGGTGGTTGGCGGGCATGGCGGCCAGGTCGCCGCGGTAGGTCTTGACCTCTTCGAGGCGCTGGCGGTCGGGGTCATAGCCGTCGGCGCGGCCGCGCACCTGCAGCGCGCCGTGTTCACCGGAGAGCGACACCTCGTTTTCCGCGTTGGGCCCCCGGCGCATGGCGACGGCGGCGTGGCCCGCGATGCCTTCCGCCGCGGACGGTCCGGGCGTGAAGCGGTGGTCGAGGTCGCCGACCTTGGCCGCGAACTCGCACAACGCACGCACCGCGACGACGTAGACGGGGTTTTCCACCGCGCCAGTTTACTGGATGAATCCACAGGCTTCTACCCGCCCCTGCGGTCGTCACGCATGACGACATGCGAAAACAGTCGACGTCGCCAGGGTGCATGAACGGCCGTGAGGGCTAGGCTTCGCTTCAGCGCCGTCGGACCACTCGCCTGCCGGTCGCCGGATTCGACCACGCTTCGCTCCATTCCAGGATTCATGACGCTCTCGACCGTGCTGTTCATCGACCTCGACGGGGTCATCCGCCATTGGACCGGCGATGATTCCATCATTGAAGAAGCACACGGCTTGCCGCCGGGTGCGCTCAAGCGCGTGGCGTTCGCGCCCGAGCGCCTGACACCCGCCATCACGGGTGCCGTGTCGGATGAACGGTGGCGCGCAACCGTGGTACGGGAACTGCGACGGCGACATCCGCAAGCGAACGCAGAAGGCGCCGTGGCCGCATGTTCGTCGTCGCCAGGGCAGGTCGACGGCGACGTGCTGTCCTTGCTGGATCGCTGCACGCGGGGCCTGCGCGTGGTGCTGGCAACGAACGCCACCTCCCGCCTCGACGCCGACCTCCGGTCGCTGGGCATTCACGGACGATTTCATGCGGTCGCGAATTCGAGTGCGCTTCGGGTGGTCAAACCCCACGCGGAGTTCTTCGCCGCGGCGCTTCGATCCGTCCAGGTCACTGCTGCAGACGCGTTGTTCGTCGATGACACCCCCGTGAACGTGACCACCGCGGCGCGACTCGGCATCACCAGCCACCTGTACGCCGGCGAGGCGGGCCTGCGCCTGTTTCTGGAAGACGCCGGGGTCGTCGACGGCGGGAATCAGGTCCTTCGCTCAGGAAACGCTGGCAACCCATCGGCGATACACGACCACGCGACACGGGATCGAGTCCAAGACTGATACGCCGGGATCACGATCGACGGTTCGTCCAGACTGCCCGCCTTCATCCACAGGAATTCCGGACGAGACGGGTGTGTCGTGAAGAGCGGAGAAACGCAACAGGGGCAGAAATGCCGCGTCACCGGAGCGCCGCTGTCCGCTGCCTTGGTGAAACTCGCGGTGCTCCCGGAGGCGATGCGGAACTGGGCGGCCACCATTCGAAGGCTGACATTGAACGCGCTGCCCGTCACCCGCCGGCAGTCAACGCAATGGCAGTAGCTTGCGGGCCCCGGTTCGCCGACGTACTCGTAGGTCAGCGCCGAACAAAGACAGCGTCCGGTGATTGGCGGAAGTGCCACGAAAGTTTCGGGGGCTGGATTCACCATCGCGCGATTGTTCGCGGCCGCCCGCCCCGTGCATACAATGAAAATCGCCAATCGACATGCGCGAGTTGGACGGAAGCGGAACCGCGGAGTACACACCGAGGAGCACCCCATGCATGGCGCCACCCACGAAGTCACGAACGTCGTCGCCCCGCTGGCCGACTACAACGTGTTCACCACCGACACCGCGCTGCGCGAGGCGGTGGACCGCGCCGGCGCCTCGGCCCACGTGGACGACCTCACCGCGTACGGCGCGCGCCTCGGCAGTGCCGGGACGCTGCGCCTGGCCGAGGAGGCCAACCGCTTCAAGCCCGAGCTGCACGCGTTCGACCGGGTGGGCCACCGCATCGACCGCGTCGAGTTCCACCCGTCGTGGCACGCCATCATGCGGCTGCAGCGCGAGAGCGGGCAGATCTCCCAGCCCTTCTCCGACCCGCGCCCCGGCGCGTGGGGCGCGTACGCCGCGGCGTTCTCGATGCACATGCAGGTCGAGGCGGGTTCGCAGTGCCCCGGGTCCATGACCTTCGCCGCGATCCCGGTGCTGCGGCAGGAGCCGCAGCTCTTCAAACAGCTGGAGAGCAAGCTCTACTCGCGCACCTACGACGCCCGCGACGTGCCCGTCGAGCAGAAGGCCGCGATGCTGGTGGGCATGGGCATGACCGAGAAACAGGGCGGCTCCGACCTGCGCGCGAACACCACGCGCGCCGTGCCGGTGCGCGGCGAGGGCCGCGGCGCGCAGTACGAACTCACCGGCCACAAGTGGTTCTTCTCGGCGCCGCAGTCCGACGCCCACCTCGTCGTGGCGCAGGCCCCCGGCGGCTTCTCGTGTTTCTACGTGCCGCGCTTCCGCCCCGACGGCAGCCACAACGCCGTCTTCATCCAGCGGCTCAAGAACAAGGTGGGCAACCACTCGAACGCCAGCAGCGAGGTGGAGTTCAACGGCGCGTGGGGCCTGATGGTCGGCGAGGAAGGCCGCGGCGTGCCCACCATCATCGAGATGGCCACGTACACGCGGCTCAACTGCGTGATGGGCAGCGCGGGCCTGATCCGCCAGGCGGTGGTGCAGGCCATCCACCACACGCGGCACCGCAAGGCCTTCGGCCGGCTGCTGGTGGACCAGCCGCTGATGCGCAACGTGCTGGCCGACATGGCGCTCGAGAGCGAGGCCGCCACGGCGCTGATGATGCGGCTCACGCAGGCGTTCGACCGCGCGGCCGACGACCCGCTGGAGCGGGCGTACAAGCGCATCGTCACGCCCGCCGCGAAGTTCTGGGTGGCCAAGCGCAGCATCGAGCTGGGCGCCGAGGCCATGGAGGTGTTCGGCGGCAACGGCTACGTGGAGGACGGCCCCATGGGCCGCCTGTTCCGCGAGATGCCGGTGATCTCCATCTGGGAGGGTTCGGGCAACGTGATGGGCCTCGACATGCTGCGCGCCATCGGCCGCGAACCCGAAGCGCTCGCCGCGCTGGCGGCGCACCTCGGCGACAAGCTGGGCGACGACACGCGCCTGCGCCCCCACCTCGCCGGCCTGCAGGCCGTGCCGGGCCAGCCGCCCGAGGCCGTCGAGGCGGGCGCGCGCCGCGTCGCGCAGCAGCTCGTGCTGCTGCTGCAGGCCGCGCTGCTGCGCGAGCACGCCCCCACGGTGGTGGCCGACGCCTTCATCGCGAGCCGCTTCGAGCCGCAATGGGGCCGGGTGTTCGGGACCCTGCCCGACCCGTCGGCGTTCGAGGCGTTGATCGATCGGGCCTGGCCTCGTTGACCGACGACGGCGCGTCGGGTGTCCACGACGCCCACCCGCGCTGGCTCAGCACCAGCAGCGCCAGGAGCGCCGCCGCGATGCCCGTCGCGGCCACCGCGGGCGCCGGCCCGAAGCGGTCGGCCAGCAGGCCCACGCCGAGGGTCGCGAACGGCTGGCCGCCGAACCCCACCATGCCGAACAGCCCCATCAGCCGACCCCGGCTGGCCGCGGGTGCGATGAACTGCATCGTGCCGGTGCAGCCCACCATCGCCATCGACGTGGCGAGGCCGAACAGGAACATCGCCCCCATGCGCCACGCGAGCGACTGCGACAGCGCCGCGACGGTCAGCCACCCGCCCATCCACACGAGCGACAGGCACAGCGCGAGGCCCACCCGTCGCAACCGTCCGAAGAACGGCGACAGCAGCACCGCGTAGACGAGCGAGCCGCCTCCGGCCGCGCCCAGCACGAGGCCGGTCTCGCGCGCATCGCCGTGGGTCAGCGCCGGGGTCATCTGCAACATCGCGAGGCCGAACAGGTGCAGGATGGCCGAACACGCGTAGAGGCTGCGCAGCGGCGTGCTGCCGGCCACCTGCCGCAGCGTGGCGAGCAGGTCCGGGTTCGCCGCCGCGGCCCCCCGTGGCGCCGCGACCAGCCGCACGGCCCACAGCGACAGCAGCACCGCCGAGAACGACAGCCCGTTCTGCCAGAACGCCACCTCCACGCCGAAGCGGGCCACGAGGTAGCCGGCCAGCGCCGGGCCGCCGGTGCGGCTGATGTTGAGCACCATCGAGTTGATGCTCACGAGCTTGCGGATCTGGTCGATCCCGGCCAGGTCGAAGCAGAAGGCCTGCTGCGCCGGCATGTTGACCGACTGCGCCGTGCCCAGCACGAGCGCCAGCGCATAGATGTGCCCGAGCTGCACCGCGCCCGTGTGCGACAGCAGCGCGAGCGAGATCGCCACGCCCATCTGCACGATGGCGCAGCCGGCCATCAACCACCGGCGCGGGAAGCGGTCGGCGAGGCCGCCGGTGAACGGGCTGAACAGCAGCAGCGGCAGCGCGGTGCAGAAGGACAGCACGCCCAGCGGCGCCGCCTCGCCACCCGACAGGTGGTACACGAGCAGCCCGAGCGCCGTCTGCTGCAGGAAGGTGCCCACGAGCGAGACGCCCTGCCCCGCCAGGTAGATGCGGACGTTGCGCGAGCGCAGCGGCGTGAAGTTGTCGGCCCAGATGCGGAGCGCGTTCATGGAGAGGGATCGGGAAGCGAAGGCCCGAGCAGGCGCACGAAGTGGCCCCGCACGAGGCCCTGCAGCAACTGCACGCGGGCCGGAGCCGGCAGGGCGGGAAACGCCGACGCGAGGTCGGCGAGCGAAAAGGCGCGGGCCCGGTCGGCCACCCAGCGCGCGGCGGGCGCCACCTCGGCCGGCACCTCGGTGCGCACGGTCTCGCGTGCGACCCAGTCCTGGTCCCACGCGCGCAGCGTGAGGCGCACGCGGCCGGCGCTGGACGGTTCGAGGTCCAGCGACGACGTGGGCACGCGCAGGAAGGTGGACGCGGGTGTCAGCCGCGCGAGGCGTTCGTCGAGCGAATCGTTGGCGAGGTCATCGGCGGACAGAGCGGCGAGCAACGCGGGCAACCCGCGCAGCAGGCCCTCGAGCCGCGCGCGTTCGGCGTCCCGCGCGGGCCCGGCCTGCCGCCACCCGCGGATCGGCGCTCGCCAGCCGGGCGACGCCAGCAGCAGCGCCTGCAACGCAGGCTGCAGCGTGTCGATCGCGCTCGGCGGCCGCAGCACGATGCTGACCGCGAACGAATCCTCCCGCGCCTCGGTGCGGTGCCACGTGCCGCGCGGCAGGAACAGCACCGACCCCGGCGCCATCTCGACCGTCTCGAAGCGCGCCTTCGACGCGTCGGGGAACCCGCCGCGCGCCTGCGGGAACAGCGTGTCCACGGCCACCATGTCCGGCCCGAACTGCGTGCCGTACGGCGACTCGATCTCGGTCATCGGCGCCACGTGGAAGGTCTTCGTGCCGGCGAGCTGCACCGAGATCACGTCCTCCGCGTCGTAGTGGCACGACACGCCGTCGTCGCCGGGCGACGCGAACGCGCCGAGGCGCGCGCAGCCGTCGGCCACGCCGAGTTCGTGTTCGAGCGCGCGCAGCAGCGCGGGCGCGCCCGGCACCCACGGCACGACGTCGCGCAGGTACACGGTGAGCCCGAGCTTGAAGAGGCTCGCCGCGTTCGACGCGATGTCGAAGGTCTGCGGGTCGCGAAGGCCGCGACCGAACGACAGCGGCCCGCGGTAACGGCGGGCCAGCGTGTCGAAGCTCGCGAGTTCGGGCGCCCGCAGCGCCTCGGGCAGCCGCGCGGGCGGCCCGTGCGCGGCCAGCACGCCGGCGGGCCACCGGCCTTCCGGCCAGCGCCCGCCGAACAACGCACCGAGGGCGGTCACCCGTGGAGCAGCGGGAAGCCGTGTCGCTGCGCCAGCAGCTCGGCGATGCGCTTCGACTGGTTGACGAACCGTTTGTCACCGGAGGTCGACGCGTCGTCCGGCGCATCGCCACCGAACACCAGCAGCGGGAGCGACTGGTGTTCCTCGCCCACCACCGCGATCACCGCGGCGCGGGGTCGCGGGAACGGCACGCGCACCACGTCGAGCTGCTCGGCGAGCTTCGGGAAACTCGCGAGCAGCCCCTCGAGCACGTTGCAGTGCGGACAGACGAAGTACGGGCCGGGCTGGCGCACGTCCTCGAAACCGGGCTGGATCAGGTACAGGGTGTCGCGGCTCATCGAAGCTCCCGAACGGGTTGAAGGAATGAAGAAGTGCTCACCAGGCCGCCTCCAGCTTGGCGAAGTAGTACGCGCCGTTCACGCCGTACGGCGCGACCCAGCTCGGGTTCGGGCGGTCGACCGGGAAGCCGAAGTACTGGATGGCCTGGGGCGACAGGTCGGGCGGCGTCTTGTCGAAGAGGTTGTTCGCGCCGATGCTGAACTTCACCTTCGGGGTGATCCAGTACCCCGCGACCACGTCGAAGATGGTGGCCGAGCCCACGTACTCGTCGCGGTTGGCCGCGACGGCGTTGCGTCCGACCACCTTGCTGTAGTTCGTGGCCTTGAACAGGGTGTCCCACTGGCCGATGGTCCAGTTCGCCGACAGCACCGCGATGTTCTTCGGCCGCGAGTCGGTCAGCTTGCCTTGGATGTCGCGGCCCACGAGCTGGATGCCCGCGTCGGTAAGCACTTGCGGGTTGTTGAGCGACTTGATCCTGTTCCAGGTGTGGCTGTTCGTGAAGACCCACTTGACCGAGCCCCACTCGCCATATCGCTCGCGGTGGTCCACGACGAGGTCGAGGCCGCGCGTGAGCGTGGTGCCGGCGTTGGTGAAGTAGCTGACGCTCTGGCGCGGGTCGAGCCCGTTGGCGTTCAGGATCGCCGCGATGGCGGGGATGTTGTAGTTCAGCGAGGTCGACTGAACGATGCGGTCGCGCACCTCGATCTGGTACGCGTCGAGCGTGACCGTCGTGCGCGGCCCTGGCGTGAACACGAGGCCGAGGCTCAGGTCGCGTGACTTCTCGGGCCGCAGCGCCTCGGCGCCGAGCGCCTTGGCCGCCGGGTCCGTGGCCGGCACGAGGCGGCCGCGGCCCTGCACCCACTCGCCGGTGATCGGGTCGGCGTTCCAGCCCGACGAGATGTTCGTGTAGTACGTGTTCTGCAGCGACGGCGCCGCGAACCCGTTGCTGAACGTGCCGCGCAGCGCCAGGTCCTTCGTGGCCTGGTAGCGCGTCGAGAGCTTGCCGCTCGGCACGTTGCCCACGTCGTTGTAGTGCTCGTAGCGGGCCGCCACCGACACCAGCCAGTCCTTCGTGATGTCCTGGGTCAGGTCGAGGTACAGCGCCTGGTTGGTGCGGTTGTACGAGCCCGCGGCGTCGGGGGCGATGCCCGCCATGCCCGCCGAGCCGGGGCTGATCGGCTGGCCCGCCCAGGGCCCGGTGGTCGGCACGACACCGCCGTAGCCCCACGACTGTTCCTCGCCGGGCCGGATCTGGAACACGCTCAGGCGCTGCTCGGCGCCCCACGACACCGTCAGCGGTTTCTCGAAGTACCCGGTGTCGAAGCGGCGCGACGCGTCGAGGTTCGTCGTCCACTCGCTCGCCTGCAGCGTGCCGAGGTAGAAGTCGCGCTTGCTGGCGGCCGCGCCGTAGGAGCCGCTCAGCGTGTTGTCGTTCGTGACGTCGGCCTTGTCGCGGCCGTAGCTCGTGCTGAAGTCCCACTTCCAGCCGCCGAGGTCGCCCACGCGGGCGCCGGCCACCACCTGGTAGTCGTTGTCCTCGACGCCGAACTCGGGCAGGAAGCCCTCGGGGTAGACCTCGATCAGGTTCTGCGACGCGGCCGGCGTGCGGTAGGTGCCGAAGCCGTACGAGCGCCGGTGGCTGAAGGTCGAGAACGAATAGGCCGTGACCTGCGAGGTCAGCGGCACCTCGAGGTTGTAGCCGAGGTTCTGCGTCTCGGTGTTCGGCAGGCCCATGATCTGCCGGTAGCGGTTCGCCGTGTTCTCGCGCGGGTCGGGCTGGCCGTTGACCTTCGGGTACAGGTTGATGCGGGGGTTCGGCACGGGGCCGGCGACGTTCGTGTCGCGCTGGCGCAGGAAGTCCGCCGACAGCGTCAGGAAGCCGTCCTCGCCGAGCGCGAAGCCCTGGCTCACCTGGAAGGTGCCGGTCTGGCCCTTGTGGCCCAGGCCGCCCACGTGCGAACTGGCGCCGAACTGGCCGTAGCCGATGCTGCCGCTGCCGCCTTCGGAATCGGCCTTCAGCACGATGTTGATCACGCCCGCGAGCGCGTCCGAACCGTACTGCGCCGCGGCGCCGTCCTTCAGCACCTCGATGCGGGCCACGGCCGACATCGGGATCAGGTCGAGGTCGGTGCCGGTGCCGCCGATGCCCGAGATGGTCACCGCCGACGAATGCCGGCGCTTGCCGTTGACGAGCACGAGCACCGAGTTGCCGCTCAGGCCGCGCATGCTCGCGGTGTTCACCGCGAGGCCCTGCTGGCCCTTGAACTGCGGGATGTTCGCGTACGACGGTTCGGCCGCGGCCAGTGCGTCGCGCAGGTTCTGCTTGCCGGTCTTCTCGAGTTCGGCCGCGGTCACCACGCTGATCGGGTTCGGGCTTTCGGCGATGGTCTTCGACTGGCCGCGCACACCGGTCGAGATGGTCACGCTCTGCACCTCGGGCTCTGCGGCGCCTTGTGCGTGCGCGCCGGTGGCGGCGAACGCCGAACCGATCGCGAGCGACAGGGCCGCCAGCCGCGGAGGCGTTCGCGGATCGACGGGGCGGAAGGAATTTCGGGCGTGCGCGCGTCGCGCACCGGCCCCGGAACGGGTCGGTTCGGTGTCCATGGGAGTTCGATGAGGAGGTGGGCGCGACGGCGCTCTCGCGCCGCCGCCGAGGCCCGGGTCCCTCACGGGACTCGGGCCCGGGGTGTCACGCGTCGTTCGTGACGAGCAGGCCGAGGCCCGCCGCGTGGCGCGGCTTGCGGCCGTCGAACGGGTGGCTCGGGTCGTTGTAGCCCGGCGTCGACGAGTGACCGGTCACCACGAGGCTGTCGACGAAGGCTTCGTCGGCGTCGGTGAACTGGTACTGCAGCGCGGGGATGTAGTCCTCCCACTGCGCCTCGGTGCGCGGGCCGGCGATGGCCGACGTGATCAGCTTGTTGTTCAGCACCCAAGCGAGGGCGAACTGGCCGGCGGTGATGCCGCGTTCGACCGCGTGGCGCTTCACGCGCTGCGCGAGGTCGAGCGACTCGGGACGCCACTCGGTCTGCTGCAGGCGCTTGTCGTTGCGACCGGCGCGGGTGTCGGGCTGCGGCGGTTCGTTCGGGTCGTACTTGGCCGTCAGCACGCCGCGGGCGAGCGGGCTGTAGGGCACGACGCCGATGCCGTAGTACTCGGCCGCGGGCAGGTGCTCGTTCTCGATCTGGCGGTTGGCCAGGTTGTAGAGCGGCTGGCTGGCGGCCGGGCGGTCCACGCCCAGCGCGTCGGCGGTGCGGCTGAATTCGGCGAGCTTCCACGCGCGGTGGTTCGACAGGCCGTAGCTGCGGATCTTGCCCTCGCGGATCAGGTCGCCCAACGCGCGCACGGTCTCGGCGACCGGCGTGTCGTGGTCCTCGCGGTGCAGGTACAGCAGGTCGATGTAGTCGGCGCCCAGGCGCTTCAGGCTCGCGTTGACCGAGGCGATCACGTTGTGGCGCGACGCGCCACGGTCGTTGATGCCCTTCGGGCCCGGGTTCGGATTCACGAACTTGGTCGACAGGATCCACTGGTCGCGGCGCGGCGCGATGATGCGACCCACGACTTCCTCGGACTGGCCGCCCTGGTAGCCGTTGGCGGTGTCGATGAAGTTGATGCCCTGCTCGAAGGCGCGGTCGGCGATGCGGCGCGACGTGGCTTCGTCGGCCGGGCCGCCGAACATCATCGTGCCCAGCGTGATGGGCGAGACCTTGATGCCGTTGCGGCCCAGGTTGCGGTAAGTGATCTTGCTCATGGTCTTCTCTTGGTTTCTCTCGGGAGGGGAAATCGGTGGGGGGTTCAGCGGCCGGCGCGCAGTTCGAGGCCGGCGACGAGCTTGCGGGCGCGCTCGAGCGGCGCGGGGTCGATCCACGCGTCGAAGTCGAAGTCGGCGGGAATGAAACCTTCGGCCAGCAGCCAGTCCTTCTGGTCGCGCAGGCCCTGCAGGTACAGGCGCGACAGCTGCGGCTCGAACGCGAGGTGCAGCTTCGGGCCGAAGGCGCGGCGCACGGCGTCCTCGCTGGCGTTGGTCTCGGCGGAGATGGACCGCACCACGTCGTCGGCGTTGTCGCGCGCCCATTGCGCGGTCTTCAGCAGCACGGCGAGGTAGCGGTCCACGAGTTCGGGCGAATCGATCAGGGTCTGACGGTCGACGGTGACCGGGCGCGGCGAACCGGCGCTGATGCGCAGCAGCGGGTCGAACTGCTCGTTGACGTCGAGGATCGGGCGCAGGCCGCGGTCGAGGGCGATGGAACTGCCGGCCCCCTTGATGAAGATCGCGTCCACCTTGCCGGCCAGCAGCGCCTCGGTGGGCACGTGGCGGCGGGTCTCGGCCGCGTCGGTGCGGTCCTTCAGCTCCCATTCGGCGTCGTCGAGGTCGACGAACGTGACCTCCTCGCGGCCCACGCCACCGATCTTCAGCGCGGTCAGCAGGCCGCGCAGGCCTTCGGCGCGGCCCACGTCGACGAGGTCGCTCTTGGCTTCCTTCCTGACGATGCCCAGCTTGCGGCCGCGCAGGTCGGCGATGGAACGGATGTCGCTGTCGGGGCGCACGAGCACCAGCTGGGTCTCGTCGACCCACGTGATCGCGACGACCACGGTGTCCTGGCCGCGCGAGCGGGTCCAGATCGGCGGCACGTTGCCCCCTTCGCGGAAGCTGCCCGGCAGGCTGTGGCGGAAGTGCGACTCGCGCACGGCGCGGTCCTGCGACGCGCGGATGGATTCGAGCTTCACGCCGGTGCGCTCGAACTCGCCGTGCAGCCAGCGCTTGTGCTGGGCGATGCCGGACGCGGTGGGCACGGGGCAGCGGGTGTACCAGAGTTCGGTGACCTGCTGCGTGGACGTGGTGGTGGGTTGGTCGAGGACGGCGGACATGGGAGTCTCCTGGTCGTGGCGGGTGGAAGAAGTTCAGGACAGCGCGGGTTCGGGCACCGCGAGGCGCGCGACGGCGTCGCGCACCAGCGGGGCCACGTCGCGTCCGAAGGACACGGTGTCGGGGATCGGGTCGAAGCAGCGCACGAGGAAACTCGTGACACCGAGGGCGTGGTACTTCAGCAGCGCGTCGGCCACCTGGCGCGGCGTGCCCACGAGCGCGGTGGAGTTGCCATGGGCGCCGGTGACGGCGGCCACCTCGGTCCACAGGCGTTCGTCGAGCACGGCGCCGCGGGCCGCCGCGTCGCGCAGCCGCACCGAGCCCACGTTCGTCGGCAGGCCCTTGTTGCCGGTGTGCGGGCCGTGGCCGCGCAAGGCGCCGCGGTCGTAGCGCCGGACGGCCTCGAGGATCGTGCGGGTGCGGGCCCACGCGGCGTCCTCGGTGTCGGCGACGACGGGGCGGAAGGCCAGCACGAATCTCACCTTCCCTTCGCGGCCGTGGCGCGCGGCGGCGGCCCGCACGCGGCGGATGGTGTCGGCCGTGTCGGCGAGCGGTTCACCCCACAGCGCGTACACGTCGGCGTGTTTGCCGGCCACCTCGATGGCGGCGTCCGACGACCCGCCGAAGTAGATCGGGACGCCCGGCGCGCGCACCGGCTTCACGACAGAGAACGCACCACGCGCGCGGTAGTGGGCGCCCTCGTGGTCGAACGGCTTGTCGCTCGTCCACACCTGCTTCACGACGTCGAGGTACTCGTCGGTGCGGGCGTAGCGCTGGTCGTGGTCGAGGAAGTCGCCGTCGCGCTGCTGGTCGTCGTCGGACCCGCCGCTGATGATGTGCACGCCCAGGCGGCCGTCGCTCAGCTGGTCGAGCGTCGCGAGCTGGCGCGCGGCCATCGTGGGCGCGACGAAGCCGGTGCGGTGCGCCAGCATCACGCCCAGGCGCGTGGTGCTGTGCAGCACGTACGCGGCGATCTGGCTGTTGTCGGGCATCGTCGAGAAGCTGCCGATCAGCAGTCGGTCGAGGCCGGCGCCTTCGGCGGCGTGGGCCATCGATCGGATGTACGCCTTGTCGACGGCGGGGCCTTCGCCCGGCAGGGCGTCGGAGCCGGCGCGCGCGCCGACGTGGCCGATGAATTCGAGGGTCATTGAGGAAGTTCCGAGGGAGATTCGGCGCGCGCATGGCGCACCAGGCTGAGTTCGACGACCGTGTCGAGCAGCGCGAGGCGGGCCTTCGCGGGTTCGATGCGAATGCCGTCGTGCAGCGGCACGGTGCAGGCGGTCTGCACCTCGCCGTCGATGCGCATCGCGCACAGCTTGCAGAGGCCGCGGCGGCACGACAGCGCGTAGCCGAGCTGCGGGTCGACGGTGCGCTGCAGCACCTGCAGCGCGGTGCTGACGCTGACGCCCTCCCACGTGTCCTGCACCAGGCCGGAGGCCCGCGGGGGTGGGAGCGTCAGGTCGACGGTGCGGGCGGCGCCGTCGCGCCAGAGGGTGAGGTGGATCTGCATGCGCGGCCTCAGGCGGGGGTCACCAGCGGATGGGCCACCGGCTGGCTGCGGTGGGTCAATGTGCCGTCGGCCCCCTGGGAGACGAACGAGTGCGTCAGCACCGACGCGGCGGCACGGCCCAGGTCGCGGCGCTGGTGCGCGCCGATGGACCCGGTGCGCGCGAGCGCGCCGAGCAGCGCCGACTCGAGCACCGGCACGCCGGCCTCGCATTCCAGCGCATCGCTCCAGTCGCGGTTCCACACGCGCTGGTGCGAGCGGCACGCGAGGCGCGGCAGTTCGTCGCGGGCGATGGTCCTCACCTCGGCCAGCGCGGCTTCGAGCGAGGCGCCATCGCGGGCCGCACCCAGGGCGCGTTCGGCGAGCGTGGTCAGGCGGTCCTTCAGTTCGTACGGCGCGCGGGCGCCATCGCCCACGGGTCGCTGGAACGGCGCGGTGATCGACGCGAGCACGGCGGCCACGTCGTCCGCCGCGCCGAGGGCACGCCTGGCCTGCGCCGCCGCCGCCGCGGCGAGCCCGGCCTCGCGCCCTTGCACGAGCATCTGCGTGCCGGCGTTGCCCGACAGGCGGTTGGCGCCATGCACCCCGCCCGCGGCCTCGCCGCAGGCGAAGAGGCCAGGCACGCCGGTGTCGCCGGTGGCGTCCACCCGCACGCCGCCCAGCGAGAAGTGCGCCGCGGGCGCCACCTCGATCGCGTAGCCGGCCTTGATGCGTTCGATCAGCGGGCTCATGTCGAAGCCCTGCCACTGCCAGTCCGGGGTCACCGACTTCGACCAGGTGGCGAAGTTGTCGATGATGTCGTTCGGCAGGTGGCGCCACGACAGGTACACCGCGCCGTTCGGGCTGCCGCGCCCCTCGGCCACCTCAGCGGCGCACGCGGCCGACACCACGTCGCGCGTGGCGAGTTCGAGGCGCTCGGGGTCCCAGCGCGCCATGAAACGTTCGCCGTAGCGGTTCAGCAGCCACGCGCGCAGGCCGCCCTGCGGGCCCATGATCCACGGGAACTGCAGGCCGCGCCACAGCGCCGGCGCCGCGAGGCAGCACGGCAGGAACTGCAGCATCTCCATCTCGATCAGGTCGGCGCCGGCGGCCAGCGCCATCGCGTGACCCTCCCCCGAGAGTTCGTCGGGCGCGGTGCGCAGGTGCCAGTTCGACGTGGTGCCGCCGGTCGCGATCACCGTCGCGTGGCCGTACAACGCGTCGGCCTCGCCGGTGCGGCGGTCCAGGCCCGCCACACCCACCACCTCGCCGCCGCGGCGCAGCAGGCGGGTGGACTGGAAGTCCTCGCGGAACTGCACGCCGGCCTTCAGCGCCGCGTCGGTGACGGCCTTCTGCATGTCGGGGCCGGTGATGTGCACGCCACGACCGCTGCTGTGCCCCGGCGCCTTCTTGTTGACGCGGAAGCGCACGCCCGCGTCCACCAGCCGCTGCAGTTCGCCGCCGATGCCGGTCACCATCGACTCGACGAGGCGCTGGTCGTTGAGGAACGACCCGGCGCGCACCGTGTCGGCGATGAACTTCTCTTCCGTGTCGGCCGGGTCGCCGCCCTCGAGCCCGAGCCGACGCAGGGTCTCACCCGCGACCGACACCCCCCCGCCCGACGTGATCGTCGCGCCGGTGCGACCCACGAGGCCCTTGTTCACGACGAGCACCGACGCGCCCTGCCGGCGCGCGTGCCAGGCCGCGACGAGGCCCGCCGCACCGGCGCCGACGACGATCACGTCCCAGGGTTTCGAGGTCGTGGTCATGGCTTCAGACGGCGAAGCGCCACATCAGGAACGACGGCGCCACCTCGGCCACCGGCTCGACGGTGGCCGGCGGTTCCACCGCGTCGTCCGGCGGCGGCGCGAAACGCGGGCTGGGCACGGCGCGGATGAGCGTCTGCGTGTACGGGTCGCGCGGCGCGGTCCACAGGTCGTGCTGGTCGTCGCTGCGTTCGACGATGCGTCCGCCGTTCATCACGAGCACCCGGTCGGCCATGTACTTGACGACGGACAGGTCGTGCGAGATGAACAGGTACGACAGGTCGAAGGCCTGCTTCAGCTCGACGAGCAGGTTCAGGATCTGCGCCCGCACCGACACGTCGAGCGACGACACCGGCTCGTCGCAGATCACGAGCGACGGCCGCAGCACCAGCGTGCGCGCGAGGCCGATGCGCTGCCGCTGTCCGCCCGAGAACTCGTGCGGGTACCGGTCCACCGACGCGGCGGGCAGGCCCACGCGGTCCAGGATGTCGGCGACCCGGCGACGGCGTTCCGTCGCGTCGGGCACGCCGTTGACCCGCAGCGCGGACTCGAGGATGTCTCCCACGCGGTGCCGCGGGTTCAGCGACCCGTACGGGTCCTGGAACACCATCTGGATGCGGTGGCGGTGGGCGCGCAGCTGGCGCGGCGGCAGCGACGCGATGTCGGTGCCCTCCAGCACGATGCGCCCGGCCGACGGGTCCACGAGGCGCAGCAGCGTCTTGCTGAGCGTGCTCTTGCCGCAGCCGCTTTCGCCCACGAGGCCCAGCGTCTCGCCGGGGCGGATGTCGAACGACACGCCGTCCACCGCCGCCACGTCGCCGCGCGCGGTCTTGTAGACGGTGCGCAGGTCCTGCACGGACAGCAGCGGCGCGGTGTCGGGCGTCACGACACGCGCCTCGCGCGCTTCGGGTGCGGGTCGGGTCTCCAGCTGGAACGACCGTTCGCCGGTCGTCGCGTCGGCCCGCACGCGCACCTCGGGCAGTTCGGTGTTCCGGTAGAACACGTTGCTGTCGAGCCGCAGCGACGCGCCGAGCAGGCCGCGCGTGTACGCGTGGCCGGGCGCCGAGAAGATGCGTTCGGTGGACGCCGATTCGAGCACTTCGCCGCCGTACATCACCGACACGCGGTCGGCCCATTGCCCCACGACCCCGAGGTCGTGCGTGATCAGCAGCAGCCCCATCGAGAACTCCTCGCCGAGCTGGCGCAGCAGTTCGAGGATCTGGGCCTGGATGGTGACGTCGAGCGCCGTCGTGGGTTCGTCGGCGATCAGCAGCTTCGGCTGGCACGCCACGGCGATCGCGATCATCACGCGCTGCCGCTGGCCGCCCGACAGGTGATGCGGGTAGTCGTCGACGCGGCGCGCGGCGTGCGGGATGCGCACGCGGTCGAGCAGCTCGATGGCGCGCGCCCTCGCCTGCCAGCGGTCCAGCCCCTGGTGCCGGCGCAACACCTCGCCGATCTGTTCGCCGATGGTGAGCACCGGGTTCAGCGAGGTCATCGGCTCCTGGAAGATCATCGAGATCTCGTTGCCGCGGATGCCGCGCAGCGCGGGTTCGGGCAGCGCGAGCAGGTCGCGCCCGCCGAACAGCACGTGGCCCGAGGCCTTCGCGTGGTCGGGCAGCAGGCGCAGGATCGCCATCGCCGTGGTCGACTTGCCGCAGCCGCTTTCGCCCACGAGCGCGAGCGTCTCGCCCGGCGCCACCTGGAAGTCGACGCCCCGCACCGCGGCGTGCGAACCGAACGACACGCGCAGGCCACGCACGTCGAGCAGCGGCGCCTCGTCGAACCGCGGGGCCAGCACGGCGCTCATCGGGCGCCTCCGCGCAGGCGCGGGTTCATCGCCTCGATCAGCGCGTCGCCGATCAGGTTCAGGCTGAACACCGTGACGATCAGCGCGAGGCCCGGGATCACGGTCAGGTACCAGGCGGTGCGCAACATGTCGCGCCCGCCGCCGATCATGCTGCCCCAGCTGACCTTGTTCGCGTCGCCCACGCCCAGGAACGCGAGCGACGATTCCATCAGGATCGCGCCGGCCACCATCACGGAGGCGGTGACCACCACCGGCGGCAACGCGTTCGGCAGGATCTCCCGGAAGATCAGCCAGCGGTGGCCGAAGCCGATGCTGCGCGCGGCGAGCACGAAGTCGCTCGACAGCAGCGCGCGGAACTGCGCGCGGATCAGCCGGGCCACGGTCTCCCACGTCGTGAGGCCGATCACCACCGAGATCACTTCGAGCGACGACTGCGTGATCGACACGATCACGACGACCAGCAGGAACGACGGCGTGGTCTGGAACACCTCGATCAGCCAGGTCAGCACGGCATCGACCTTGCCGCCGAAGTAGCCGGCGGTGGCGCCGATCAGCGTGCCCACGGTGACGCCCACGCCGGCGGCGGTGAGCCCCACCAGCAGCGAGACGCGGGCGCCGTGCGCCAGGCCCGCCGCGATGTCGCGGCCGAGGTGGTCGGTGCCGAGCAGGAAGGCGGCGTCCTCGCCGGGACGCAGCAGCGGCTGGCCGACGATGTCGAGCGGGTCGCCGGGGAAGAACACGCCGGCGGTGAGCGCGATGCCGACGATGACGGCGAGCAGCAGCAGGCCGATCACCGCGCCAGGCAGGCGCAGCAGCGCCGCGGTGGTGGGCCAGCGGTCGCGCAGGCGCGACGTGTGGACGACCGGCGCGGGCGGGGTGTCGGGCGCCGCGCGGCTGCCGAGCAGCGACGACTGGAGCTGGCCGCGCCAGGTCGGGGGGGCCAGCGTGCCTTCGGGCGCCGGGAGGACGGTGGTCGGAGGCATTCAGTTTCCCTTGATGCGCGGATCGAGCCGCGCGTGGAGCAGATCGACCAGCACGTTGGCCAGGATCACGAGGAAGGACGACAGCAGCAGCACGCCCAGCAGCACTCGGTACTCGCGCGCCTGCACGGCCTCGAGCGTCAGGCGACCGATGCCGGGCCAGCTGAACACCGTCTCGGCGACGGCCGCGCCGCCCAGCAGGCCGCCGATGTGGGCGCCGGCCACCGTGGTGAGCGGCAGCAGTGCGTTGCGCAACACGTGGCGCAGGGTCACCCGCACCGGGTGCAGGCCCTTGGCGCGGGCGGTGCGCACGTAGTCCTGCGTGCGCACGTCGAGCATCGCGGCGCGCGTGAGGCGGGCGTACACGGCGATGTAGAAGGTCGCGAGCGTGAACGCCGGCAGCACCGCGTGTTTCAGCGTGTCGCCGAACTTCGCCCAGCCGGCCAGCTCCGCGCCGATGGTGGCGTCACCACCGCTCGGCAGCCAGCCGAGCTGCACCGCGAACAGGATGATCGCCATCAGCCCGATCCAGAAGCCCGGCGTCGAGTACAGCAGGAACGCGATGGACGACAGCACGCGGTCGGGCCAGCGGCCGTTCCACGTGGCCATCACGACACCGAACGACACGCCGAGCGACAGCGCGATGCCGAGCGCCATCGACATCAGCAGCAGCGTGTTCGGCAGCCGCGCGAGGATCAGGTCCATCACGGGCATGTCGTACCGCGGCGAGTAGCCGAGGCTGAAGTGCGCGAGGTGGCCCAGGTAGTCGCCGAGCTGCGCCACCGGCGGCTTGTCGAGGCCGTAGCGCTGGCGCAGCAGCGCGGTGGTCTCGGCCGTGGCGGAGCCGGCCTCGGCCACGAGCGCGTCCACCGCATCGCCGGGAATGGCCTGCAGCAGCACGAAGTTCAGGACCACGACGCCGAAGGCCGTGGGCAGCGCGCGCACGAACGGGCGGCGCCAAGCCACCAGCGTGGCCAGCAGGCGCCGCCATGGGGAGGCGGGGGACAACGACACGTCGTTCATGCCGCCCCCTTGTCGAAGAAGGCGCCCGAGAAGTTGCCCAGCATGCCGTCGGCGGTGGTCAGGAAGTCGCGCAGGTTGCGCTGGGCCACCACGACCGATTCGGAGCCGATCAGCGGGATCTTCGGCAGGTCGGCCTGCACGAGCTGCTGGAAGCGCACGTAGAGCGCGCGGCGCTTCGCGGCGTCGGTCTCGACCTGGGCGGCTTCGAGCACGCGGTCCACCTCGGCGTTGCGGTAGGCCGCGCCGTTGGAGAAGGCCACGCCGGGCTGCACGTTCCTCGACCAGTAGAAGCGCTGCGTGCCGATGGCCGGGTCCGGGCCCGCGCCGGCCGTGTAGATGGCGGTGTCGAAGTCGCGGCGGGTGTAGATGCGCTGCACGAATTCACCGAAGTCCTGCGTGCGCACCTCCATGCGCACGCCGATCTTGGCGAGGTTGCTCCGCAGCACCTGCGCGGTCTGGAACAGCACGCCGGTGCTGCCGTTCGGGTCGTTCGTGAACGACAGCCGGACGCCCTGGGCGTTGCGCTTGAGGCCGGCGGCTTCGAGCAGCGCCTCGGCCTTCTTCAAATCGAACGGGTACTTGGGCACGTCCTCCGTGTGGAACGCCGCCCAGGTGCGCGGGATGGGCGCCTCGGACACGTCGCCGTAGCCGTACCAGACGTTCTTCAGCAGGAACTCGCGGTCCACCGCGTGGGCGATGGCCTGGCGCACGCGCAGGTCCTGGAACTTCGGGCGTTCGAGGTTGAACTCGAACGCGGTCAGCGTCGCGCTCAGGGTCGCCCCGCGCTTGTGCACCGCGAGGTTCGGCCTCGCGGCCAGCGTCTTCAGCTCGCTCATCGGCAGCTCGCTCGCGAGGTGCACGCTGCCCGTCTCCAGCGCGGCCGTGGCGGCGCCCGGATCGGTGAGCTGCTTGAACACGATCTGGTCGAGGTACGGCTTGCCGCTGTCCCAGTAGTCGGCATTGCGTTCCAGCACGAGCTGGCGGCCACGCTCCCAGCGCACGAACTTGAACGGGCCCGTCCCGATGGGCGCGCTGTTGTGCGGGTTCGCGAGCAGGTCGGTGCCCGCGTACAGGTGTTTCGGGATCACCTGCGACTCGACCGACGACAGCGCCCGCAGCAGGTACGGCGCCGGCTTCGACAGCCGCAGCACCGCGACCCGCGGCGACGGGGTCTCGACCCGTTCGACGTTGAGGAACGTGGTGCGACCGCGCGCGTTGAACTTCTTCCAGGCCTCGAGCAGCGAGAAGGCCACGTCGTCCGACGTGAAGGGCTTGCCGTCGTGCCAGCGCACGTTCTCGCGCAGGTGGAACGTCACGGTCAGGCCGTCGGCGCTCGTTTCCCAGCGCGTGGCGAGCTGCGGTTGCGGCTGCAGGTTCAGGTCGTACGTCAGCAGGCCGTCGAAGACCTTGCCCGACACGAGCTGCGTGGGCCCCGCCGTCGTGAACGCGCTGCACAGGCTCGGCGGCTCGCGGCCGACGCCGAACACGAGCGTGCCGCCCCGCGCCGGCGTGCCGTTGGCGGCGAAGGTCGGTCCCGCGGCCAGCGCGGCGGACCAGGCGAGGAAGTCGCGGCGATCGAAGTTCACGGCGTGGCCCCCGTTCAGATCCGCAGGCCGGCCTGCTTCATCAGCGGCAGGATGCTCTCGCCGAAGTGGGCCAGGTCCTTCTCGAAGTCGAAGAAGCCCAGCTGCACGCCGTCGATGCCCGCCTTCTTCAGCGCGAGCAGCTGGTCCACCACCTGCTCGGGCGTGCCGACGATCTCGATGTTGCCGCCGAGGCCGCGGCCGACGTTGCGCGTGCCGTCCTTGCGGCCACGCCACGCGTGGGCGTCGCTGTCGTACTGGTTGCCGGCGCTCAGGCCGCCGGCGAGCTTGCCCGCCACGATGGCATCGGCATAGGCCTCGGTCTCGCGTTCGGTGTCGCGGCTGACGATCACCGGGTTGATCAGCGTGCGCACGTTGCGGCCCACGTTCGCCGCCGCGCGGCGCACCTGGGCGGTGTGGTCGGGCAGCGTGGCCAACGCGGCGTCGATGCCCGAGCCCCCGGGGCTCGTCACGAAGATGATGTCGGAATAGCGGGCGGCGAAGTCGATGCCGGCGTCGGACCCCGTCGCGTTGACCAGCACCGGGCGGCCGAACCGCGGCTTCGGCGTGATGAAGCCGTTGTGCACCGTCCAGCCCTGCTCGCCCTTGTGCGAGAAGTTCTCGTCGCTGGTCCACAGCGTCTGCACCACGTCGAACAGTTCGGCGGCGAGCTTGTAGCGGGTGTCGTGTTCGATGCGCGGCCAGCCGAACATCTCGTGTTCGACGGCGCGGTGGCCGGTCACGATGTTGATGCCCCAGCGCCCCTTCGCGATGTGGTCCAGCGTGGCGCCGTACTTCGCGAGGTGCAGCGGATGCAGCGGCCCGTACAGCACGTGGATGGTGGAGATCAGCAGGATCTTCTTCGTGATCGCGGCCATCGCGCCCAGCGCGATGAACGAGTCGAGCGACGCCTCGCCGTCGTAGCCGCCCTTGGGCAGCCACTGCGTGCGGCTGAAGGCCAGGTCGAAGCCGAGCGCCTCGCCCTGCTGCACGATGCGCGCGTTGTAGTCGAAGGTCCAGGTGTTCGACGTGGGCAGCGTGTTGCGCTGGATGTCCTGCAGGTTCAGGAACAGGCCCAGCATCATCGGCTGCTTGAAGGCTTCGCTCAGCGGGCTGCCGGGGAAGTCGGCCGGCGACGGGAAGTGTTTCGTGTCGGTCGACGGGATGACGGGATCGGAAATCACGGCGCTCATGGCGGGCTCTCGGTTCAAGGGAAAACGGGTCAGGCGGTCAGCAGGTGAACGCCGGCGAAGTTGCCGTACAGCGGGTCGATGTCGTCGAGGCCGGCCACGCGCTTGTGGCCCACGACCACGTGCGCGGCGGAGACGAAGGGCAGCCGCACCGCGTCGGCCTGCACGCGCCGCTGGAAGTCGGCGTACAGCCGCCTGCGCGCGACGGGGTCGGTCTCGACCTGGCCACGCTCCAGCAGCGCGTCGACCTCGGGGTTCGCGTAGTGCTCGGCGTTCGAGAACGCGACGCCCGGCTTGAAGTTCTTCGACCAGTAGAAGCGCTGCACGCCGATCGCGGGATCCGGGCCGGCGTTGCCGCTGTAGAAGGCCGTGTCGAAGTCGCGGCGGGTGTAGACGCGGCTCACGAACTCGCCGAAGTCCTGCGTGCGGATGCGGAGGTCCACGCCCACCTTCGCGAGCTGGCTGCGCAGGTGGTGGGCCACCGGCAGCAGCGGGCCGGTGGGCGCCGGGTCGGTGGTGACGGACAGGCGGACGCCGGCGGCGTTGCGCGCGAGACCCGCCTCCTGCAGCAGCGCCTCGGCGCGGCCCAGGTCGAAGGCGTAGCGCGGCAGGTCGGTGACGGCGAAATCGGGGAAGGCCGGCGGGATCGGCGAATCGACCGCCACCGCCTGGCCGTGCCAGATGTTCTTCACGATGAAGTCGCGGTCGATCGCGTGGGCGAAGGCGCGGCGCACGCGCACGTCGCGGAACACCGGGCGGTCGAGGTTGAAGCCGAACACGCCGACGCCGGTGGTGTAGCTCGTGGCCTCGCTGCGCACCTGCAGCGACGGCACCTTCGACAGGCGCGCGACGTCGGACAGCGGCAGCTGCGTGGCGAGGTGCACCGAGCCCGTCTCCAGCGCCGCGACGTTGGCCGCGCCGTCGGGGATGAAACGCAGCACCAGGCGGTCGAGGTACGGGCGCGGCGCGTCCCAGTACGTCGGGTTGCGCTCGAGCACGATGTGGCTGCCGCGCTCCCACTTGACGAAGCGGAACGGGCCGCTGCCGACGGGCGCGTTCAGCGCCGGGTTGCTCAGCAGGTCCCCCTTGCCGTAGACGTGGCGCGGGATCACCTGCGACTCGACCGGCGAGCTGAGCGCGGTCAGCAGGTACGGCGCCGGCTGCGTGAGGCGCAGCACGGCCGTGAGCGGGTCCGGCGTGTCGACGGCCACCACGTTCGCGAACGTGGCGCGGCCGCGGCTGTGCACCTGCTTCCAGACCTCCATCAGCGAGAAGGCCACGTCGGCGGACGTGAACGGCTGGCCGTCGTGCCACGTCACGCCGGCGCGCAGCTTGAGCGTCACCGTGAGACCGTCGCCCGACACCTGCCAGGACGTGGCGAGCCGCGGCTGCGGGCGGAACTGCGCGTCGTACGTCAGCAGCCCGTCGAAGATCTTGCCGGACACCAGCTGCGCGAGGCCCGCGGTGGTAACCGCGCTCGTGAGCGGCGTGGTCATCTCGGCGCCCGGCCCGATCACCACCGTGCCCCCGCGCACCGGCACGGCCGCGGAGGCCCACGCCGGCACGGCGAGGCCGGCGGACGCGAGCACGGCGCGGCGCGTCAGCGAGGGGTGATCGAAGGGTGCGGTCGGGTTCATGGTGCCGGCCTGTTTTGCAGCCGCCGTGCCAGCCGGCGCGGGCAACAGCCGCGTGGTGGGAATGCAGCAATCCCGCCCGCCGATGCGACACGGCCGCTGCTGCGCGGGCACCCGCCGGGCGGGCCACCGCCTCCGGACGTCCGATCGTTGGCATCCGCGTCTATGCATCGGAGGAAACGGCATGACGGTGCTGCCCGTCGGTCGACATCGTGTTGCGGGTTAACCAGCAACGGTGACCGCCACAGGCCACCGGCCCTCCCGCCGTCGATCGGCGGAACCGCGATGCTGCTGCGGCAGCAGCAGCGCAACACCGATGCTGGTTTCGGTGACGGGCGACGCCGCTCGCCGACGCCGCGGTGTTGGACATCGGACGCCACGCCGCGCCGGCTGCTGGGCGTGCAGCACCGGACGGGCCTCCGCTGTCGGGTCGACAACAAACGGCCGACTGGCATGGTCGCTGCGACAGCAGGCCTGCGCCACGCGACGCCGGCCTTGGGGAGACCGGCGGAACGCACCGCGATCCGCACGCCTCCGGGCGGCCGGTCGACAGGCAGGCGATCCCTCCACCGAACCCAGGAAGTCCATCCATGTCCACGAACACCGAGACCGGCGCACCGACGCCGGCGGGGAACCCCGGCGCGCTGCGGCGCCGTCCGCTCGCCATCGCCATCTCGCTCGCCTGCGCCACCGGCCATGCCGCCGCCCAGGACGCCGGCACCGACCAGATCATCGTGACCGGCACGCGCGTCGAAAGCACCGTGCTCAAGAGCAGCGCGTCCATCCAGGTGGTGGGCGGCGAGGCGCTGCGCGCCACCGGCCAGAACGACCTGCGCACCGCGCTGTCGCAGGTCTCGCCGTCGTACATCGCCGTCAACAGCAACGGCGGCGCGCTCGCGAAGAACACGCGCGGCTCCTCGCTGCGCGGCCTCTCCGGCAACCAGGTGCTGATCCTCGTGAACGGCAAGCGCCGCCACGGCAGCGCGATGGTCAACAACAGCGGCGGCTCGACGCTCGGGTCGTCGGCCGCCGACCTCGCGCACATCCCCGTGAGCGCGGTCGAACGTGTCGAGGTGCTGACCGACGCCGCCTCGGCCCTCTATGGTTCCGACGCCATCGCCGGCGTGATCAACATCATCCTGCGTTCGGACGCCCTGGGCGGTTCGGCCAACGTGCTGTACGGCGAGTACGACCACAGCACCGCGAAGGTCAACGGCGTGGGCGATGCCGGCCGCACCACCACGCTCGACCTGAACCAGGGCCTCGAGCTCGGCCAGGACGGCGGGTTCCTGAACCTCAGCGCCTCCATCCTGCAGACGAAGAACAGCCACACCGTGGGCGCCTGGAAGCAGCCCACGAAACCCATCTGGCAGATCTACGGCGACCCGAACGACCCGCGCGAGGCCTCCGCCGACCGCCGCCTGCACTCCAACATCGAGGTGGTGCCGCTGCAGAAGCTCGGCAACCTCTCGTACAACGCCGAGCTGCCGCTGCCCAACGGCCTCAAGCTGACGTCGTTCGCCACGTACAGCCAGCGCGACTCCGAGGCCAAGGGCTCCTACCGCACCGAGACCAACGGCACCGCCAACGTCGTCACCACGCCGGGCGGCTACGGCCCGAGCCTGCAGACGAAGGAAGAGGACTACCAGTTCAACCTCGGCATCACCGACGGCAAGGTGTTCGGCTGGGACTGGAGCGCCGGGGTCAGCTACGGCCGCAACGACGCCAACATCGCGGTGCTCAACACCATCAACGCGTCGTTCGGCGACCTGGTGCCGCTGCAGGACATGCACGCGGGCAGCCTGCGCTTCGAGGAGGGCATCGCCGACGTCACCGTGCGCCGCGCCTTCGACACCGGGCTCTTCGAGAAGCCGCTGCAGGTGTCGGCCGGCGTCGAGTACCGCCACGACCAGCTCAAGCTGCGCGCGGGCGACTACTACTCGTACGCGGGCGGCGGCTACCGCTTCCCGAACGACTACCCCGCGGTGAACCTGCGCGGCACGCTCGCGGGCGCCGGCTCGGCCTTCCTGACCGGCTTCCTGCCCGAGTTCGAGTTCGACGAGTCGCGCCACAACCAGGCGCTGTTCCTCGACCTGTCGCAGAAGCTCACGTCGCGCTGGGACGCCGGCGCCGCCGCGCGCTGGGAGAACTACTCCGACTTCGGCTCGGCCCTGTCGGGCAAGCTGTCGACCCGCTTCGAGGTGTCCTCCGACATCGCGCTGCGCGGCTCGGTCAGCACGGGCTTCCGCGCGCCCTCGCTGCACGAGCAGCACTACCAGAGCGCCACCGTCCAGCCGACGAACGACCCGATCACGAACACCTCGTACATCTCGTACAACTACGACACCTTGTCGCCCACCGCCCCCGCGGCGAAGGCGCTCGGCGCCGAGCCGCTCAAGCCCGAGAAGTCGAACAACTACAGCGTGGGGGTGGTGTTCACGCCGGCCCGCAACCTGTCGACGTCGATCGACGTGTACCAGATCGACATCAAGGACCGCATCTACCTGACCGGCGCGTTCAACGGCTTCAACAACACCGCCGTGGCGAACATCCTGACCGCCGCGGGCCTGACGGCGCAGCAGTCGGTGCGCTACTTCGCGAACATCGGCGACACCCGCACCCGCGGCCTCGAGCTGAAGGCGGACTACGCGGCCGACTACGCCGGCTGGGGCAAGGCGCGCTGGGGCCTGGCCTACGCGCAGAATCGCCAGAAGGTCAAACGCGTGAACACGCCGGCGGCGCTGCAGGGCACCGGGCTGAACCTGCTCGGGCGCGACCGCTACGTGCTGCTCGAGGAATCGCTGCCGCAGCACATCGTGCGCGGCTCGGTGAACTGGCGCTACGGCCAGTTCGAGTTCGACGTGGTCGAGAGCTGGTACTCCCAGACCCGCACGGTCAACAACGTGACGAACGTGAACCAGGACTCGATCACCGACCCGGCCTTCATCACCGACGCGGCCGTCTCGTACCACTTCGGCAAGTCGATCAAGGCCACGCTCGGTGCGCGCAACCTGTTCAACAAGAAGGCGCCGAACCAGCCCGAGTCGCTCGCGTCCACGCTGAACTACGAGAACCCGTACCCGAACCAGAACACCCCGTGGGGCTTCGGCGGCGGGTTCTACTACGCGCGGCTGTCGTATGTCTGGTGACCTGACACGGCGGCACCTGCTGCTCGCGGCGGCAGGCGCTCCGTTCGCGGACGCATGGGGGCAGGCCCCCGTGCGTGGCGGCACGCTCGTGATCGCGCAGTACCCCGAACCCTCGGTGCTGACCACCGCGATCACGACGTCGCCGCCCACGCAGCAGATCTCGCCGAAGGTGTTCGACGGCCTCGTGTCGCTGACACCGGCCAACGGCCCGAAGCCGCAGCTCGCCACGAGCTGGAGCGTGAGCCCCGACGGGCTCACGGTGACGTTCAAGCTGCGGCCGAACGTGCGCTGGCACGATGGCCAGCCGTTCACGTCGGAGGACGTCGCGTTCTCGGTGCTCGAGGTGTGGAAGAAGTACAGCTCGCGCGGGCGCTCGGCCTTCCCGCACGTGGAACGGGTCACGAGCCCGGACCCGCTGACGTCGGTGTGGCACCTGTCCCGCCCGACGCCGTACCTGCTCAGCGCGCTGAACGCGCGAGACTCGCAGGTGGTGCCGAAACACCTGTACGCGGGCCGGGGCGATGTGCTGGCGAACCCGGCCAACGTCGCGCCCATCGGCACGGGGCCGTTCCGCTTCGTCAAGTGGGAGCGTGGCAGCCACCTCCTGCTCAAGCGCAACGACGACTACTGGGACACCGGCAAGCCGCTCCTCGACCAGGTGATCTACCGGTTCATCCCCGACGCGGCCGGCGTGTCGGCCGCGCTCGAGACCGGCGCGGCCCACGTGGCCACCGGCGAAAACGTCGCGGTGAGCGAGGTGGCGCGGCTGCGCGGCGTGCCATCGCTGCAGGTGTTCCCGCGCGTGCCGAGCTACGGCGGCACCGGCATCATGGCCTTCGAGTTCAACCTGCGCCGCCCGGTCTTTCGCGACCTGCGCGTGCGCCAGGCCTTCGCCCACGCGATCGACCGCGACACGATCCTGCGCAACGTCTACCGCGGGATCGGCACCGCGGCCGACTCGCCCATCCCGAAGAACTTCCCGCAGTTCTACAGCGCGAACGTGCCCAAGTACGCCTTCGACCCGGCGAAGGCCGAGGCACTGTTCGAGGCGTCCGGGTTGAAGCGCGACCGCTCGGGCGTGCGCCTCACCGTGTTCAACGACCCGAGCCCGTCGCCCACCTACCTGCAGACCGCGCACCTGCTGCGCAGCCAGCTCGCGAAGGTGGGCGTGAAGTTCGAGATCCGCACGCAGGACTTCGCCGAGTGGCTGAACCGCATCTACACGCGGTACGACTTCGACACGAACCTGTCGGGCGCCTCCACCGCGCCGGACCCGGCCATCGGCTTCCAGCGCTTCTACTGGTCGCGCAACCAGCAGCCCGGTGTCGCGTACTCGAACGCGACCGGCTACACGAACCCCGAGGTGGACCGCCTGCTGGAAGACGCCCAGGTCGAACTCGACCCGGCAAAGCGCCGCGCGCTCTACGACGACCTGCAGCGCCGCGTGCTGGTGGACCTGCCGCGCATCCCGATCGTGTCGACGGAGACCGTCATCGTGGCCTCGCGCCGCGTGCGCAACCTCGTCGAGTCCGACACCGGCGGCCTGATCGGCAACCTCGCCGACGTGTGGCTCGCCTCCTCCCCTTCTTCCGCGAAACCGACATGACCCTCTCCCGCCGTGTGCTCCTCGAAGGCGGCCTCGCGCTGGCGGCACTGCCCACGTTCGCGATCGGCGCCCCCGCCGCCCGCGGCACGCTGGTGGTGGCGCTCGCGAACGAACCGCAGTCGCTCACCAACGCGCTCTCCACCGAGGGCAACATCTACACGATCTCCAGCAAGATCTTCGACGGCCTGCTGACCTTCGACAGCCAGCGCCGCCCGCAGCCGCGGCTCGCCACCGCATGGGACGCCAGCCCCGACGGCCTGACCGTCACCCTCAAGCTGCGTCCGGGCGTCACGTGGCACGACGGCAAGCCGTTCACGTCCGCCGACGTCGCGTTCTCGGTGCTCGAGATCTGGAAGAAGTACAACGGCCGCGGCCGCTCGACCTTCGCCCACGTCGAGCGCGTGGAGACCCCCGACGCGCTGACGGCGGTGCTGCGCCTGTCGAAGCCGGCGCCGTACCTGTTCTCCGCGCTGAGCTCCATCGAGTCGCAGGTGGTGCCGAAACACCTCTACGAAGGCGGCAACCCGCTGCTGAACCCGAAGAACGCGGCCCCGGTGGGCACCGGCCCGTTCCGCTTCGTGAGCCGCCAGCGCGGCAGCCACATCCTGCTGGAGCGCAACCCCACGTACTGGGACCCCGGCCGCCCGAAGGTCGAGAAGCTGATCTTCCGCTTCGTGCCCGACGTGGCCGGGGTGTCGGCCGCGCTGGAGACCGGCGAGGCCCACATCGGCCTGCCGGCGCTCAGCAACGTCGCGCGCCTGAAGAACAACCCGCAGCTGCTCGTCACCGAACTCGACGTGCCGTTCTCGGCGGGCCTCACCTGCCTCCAGTTCAACCTCGACCGCCCCGCGCTGCAGGACGTGCGGGTGCGCCGCGCGCTCGCGCACGCGATCGACCGGCGCTTCATCCTGAACAGCATCCACCACGGGCACGGCGCGGTGGCCGAGTCGCCGCTGCCGCCGACGATGAGCGAGTTCTTCACCGACAACGTGCCGAAGTACGCGTTCGACCTGAAGAAGGCCGAGGCGCTGCTGGACGAGGCGGGGCTGAAGCGCGACGCGCAGGGCATCCGGCTCACGCTGCGCAACGACCCGAACCCGGGCGTCGAGATGACCCAGATCGCGCAGTACCTGCGCAGCGCCTTCGCGAAGATCGGCGTGAAGCTCGACGTGCGGACGCAGGACTTCGCCGAGTACGTGAACCGCCTCTACACGCGGCGCGACTTCGACACCGCGATCGTGGGCGGCACCGCCGGCCCCGATCCCGCCATCGGCACGCAGCGCTGGTACTGGTCGAAGAACTTCCGCCCCGGCGTGGCGTTCTCGAATGGCGCGCACTACGTGAACCCCGAGGTGGACCAGGCGCTCGAGAGCGCCCAGGTCGAACTCGACGCCGTCAAGCGCCGCGCCCAGTACGAACGCTTCCAGCAGCTCGTGCAGGCCGACCTGCCGCGCATCCCGCTCGTCGCGCCCACCGGCGTGGTGGTCAGCAGCCGCAAGGTGCGGAATTTCATCAACTCCGCCGAGGGCCTGTACGGCAACTTCGGCGACGCCACGTTCTGAACCATGAGCCCCACCGCCACCCCCGAACGCCATCGCCTGCACCTGCCGGTGCCCAAGGCCCACCGCATCGCCTCCGACGACGAGGCCATCGCCGTCGCGCACCGCGTCGCCTCGCGCTTCCGCGAGGGCGCCATCGAACGCGACCGCGACCGCAAGCTGCCGTGGGACGAGATGGACTTGTACGCGCAGAGCGGCCTGCTCGCCGCGCGCGTGCCCCGTGCCTTCGGGGGCGCCAACATCTCGTACGAGACGGTCGCGCGCGTCGTGGCCATCGTCTCCGCGGCGGACGCGTCGCTCGGCCAGCTGTACCTGAGCATCCTGCTCGCGTCGAGCATCATCGAGGCCGTGGGCCGGCCCGAGCAGCAGGCGCACTTCTTCGGGAAAATCCTCGACGGGCACCGCTGGGGCAACGGCCACGCCGAGGCCGGCGGCACGCAGTCGGGTGTCACCACCACGCGGGTCACGCGCCAGGGCGACCGCTTCGTCGTCAATGGCCAGAAGTTCTATTCGACGGGCGCCCTCTTCTCGCACCTGATCTCGGTGGGTTGCCTCGACGAAGAGGGCCGTTCGGTGACCGCCGTGATCGCGCACGACGCGCCGGGCCTCACGATCCTCGACGACTGGGACGGCTTCGGCCAGCGCACCACGGCCAGCGGCACGCTGCTGCTCGACAACGTGGAGGTCGAGGCGAGCCACCTGCTCGACAGCGAACGCGCCCGCACGCAGTCGAACAGCTTCGGCATCCCCGACCTCGTGCACAGCGCGATCGACGCGGGCATCGCCCGCGCGGCGGTGGAGGACACCATCGCCTACGTGCGCGAACACGCCCGAGCGCACCGCCGCGCGGGGGTCGAACGCGCCGTCGAGGACCCGTACGTGATCGAGCAGGTGGGCGACCTCGCGACACGGCTTCATGCGGCCGACGCGATGCTCGAACGCGGCGCACGCGCCTTCGACCGTGCCGTGAACGACCCCGCCGGCGGCCATGGGCCGGCCGCCGTCGCGGCGCTGGCCGAGGCGAAGATCCTCACGACCGAGGTGGCGCTGCTCGCCACCAACCGGCTGTTCCAGCTGGGCGGCGCGAGCTCGACCCGGTCGGCGCATGCCTTCGACCGCCACTGGCGCAACGCGCGCACGCACACGGTCCACGACCCGGTGCACTGGAAGTACAACGCGGTGGGCGCGCACCACCTCGGCGGGGCGGCGGTCTGAGATGGCGCACCACCAGGACGTGACCGTCGCGGTGATCGGCGGCGGGCCCGGTGGCCTCGCGGTCGCGCAGGGCCTGCGGCGGCACGGCATCCGCGTCGCCGTGTTCGAGCGCGACGCGGTGCGCGCCGACTACGTGCAGGGTTTCCGGCTGCGACTGCGCCAGCGGGGGCTCGACGCCTTGAAGGCCAACCTGTCCCCCGAACTCTTCGCGGCGTTCCTCGCCACCACCGGCCGGTCGCCCGTGGCCTCGGTCCACGTGGACGACCAGATGCGCCCGGTGGCGTCACCGACGGCGCTCGCGGGCGACCCGGACGACGCGCTCGCCGGGTACTCGGTGAGCCGCATCACCCTGCGCCAGGTGCTGCTGCGCGGGCTCGACGACGTGCTGACCGTCGGCCGGACGTTCACGCGCTACGAGGAACGTCCCGACGGCCGCGTCACCGCGTGGTTCGACGACGGCGGCTCGGTCACCGCCGACCTGATCGTGGGGGCCGACGGCGCGCAGTCGCGCGTGCGCTCTCAACGCCTGCCCCACGCGCGGCTCGTGGACACCGGCATGCGCCGCCTCGCCGGCAAGATCACCTTCGCCGCGGCCCGCGCCGCCGGCGTGCCGGCGCTGTTCTTCGAGAAGCAGGTGGGCGTGCGGCCCGCCGGCAGCCGCGGCCTGATGGTCAGCGCCCACCAGGTCGACGCCGAGGCGTTCCGCACACACGGTCTGGGTGGCAACGACAGCACCCACGCCGGCATCCCCGGCTTCCACTTCGACAACACCACCGACTACCTGTGGTGGAACACCGCGTACCGCCAGGACGAGCTCGCGACCGACGCGGTGCTGGAACGCGCGGACGGCGCCGCGCTGCTCGACATCCTGCTGTCGAAGGTGCGCGACTGGCACCCCGACCTGCGCCTGTTGATCGGGCGCTCCGATCCGTCCACCGTCGCGCTGCTGAAGGTGCGCACGTCGGAGCCGGTGGACGCCTGGGCGCCGTCGCGGGTCACGCTGCTCGGCGACGCGATCCATGCGATGACGTACTTCCGCGCGCTGGGTGGCAACACCGCGCTGCAGGACGCCGGCGTGCTGGTGGCCGAACTCGCCGCGGCGCACCGTGGCGAGAAGACGCTGGACCAGGCCGTGGCCGACTACGAAATCGCGTTGCGCGACCACGGGTTCGAGGCGGTGCGGACATCGTTGCGGGCGCTGGAGCGGTCGCTGGCGCCAGCACCGGTCGCGGTCGCGTAGCACCCGATTACGCCGTATCGTCAGCACCCGAGTCGGGACGGACGGCGACCGCCACCGCCCACATCGCGCAATTGCACACAGGAGATTGTCATGATCGTGTTCGTCACGGGCGCCACCGCCGGCTTCGGCGCCGCCATCGCGAAACGCTTCGCCCACGCGGGCCACCGGGTGATCGCGGCCGGCCGCCGCGAAGACCGCCTGAAGGCGCTTGTCGCCGAACTGGGCGAGGACCGCGTGCTGCCGGTCGTGCTCGACGTGCGCAACCGCGCGGCCGTCTCCGCCACGGTCACCGCCCTGCCCCCGGCGTTCGCCGAGGTCGACCTGCTGGTCAACAACGCGGGCCTCGCGCTCGGCCTGAACCCGGCACACCAAGCGGACCTCGACGACTGGGAGAACATGGTCGACACGAACGTGAAAGGCCTGATGTACATGACCCGCGCGGTGCTGCCGGGCATGGTGGCCCGCAACCGCGGCCACGTCGTCAACATCGGCTCCGTGGCCGGCGCGTACGCCTACCCGGGCGGCAACGCGTACGGCGCCACGAAGGCCTTCGTGCGCCAGTTCTCGCTGAACCTGCGCGCGGACCTCGTCGGCACGCGCGTGCGGGTGACGGACGTCGCCCCAGGCCTCGTCGGCGGTTCGGAGTTTTCCGCCGTGCGCTTCAAGGGCGACCAGGCCCGCGTCGACAAGACCTACGAAGGCGCGGACGCGCTGACCCCCGAGGACATCGCCGAGACGGTGTTCTGGGTCGCCACGCTGCCGGAACGCGTGAACATCAACTTCCTGGAAGTGATGCCGGTGACGCAATCGTTCGGGCCGTTCGTCGTGCACCGCGAGGCCTCCTGAGGCCCCGGGCGGTGCCTCACGGCGCCGCCCCGTCCGCCAGCAGGCCGAAGCGCTTCAGCTGCGCCCGCAGCACGTTGCGTGACAGCCCCAGTTCGCGCGCCGTGCGCATCTGGTTCGCGTCGCAGAATTCGAACGCCGTCTTGATCACCGCCTGCTCGATCAGCTCGAACAGCGCGGCCGGCTGGTGTTCGAGCAGCCGACGCACCGCGCCGCTCAGGTCCTCGATGGCCTCGACCGGCCCCGGCACCGCATTCGCGCGGCGCGGCAGGCGCAGGTGCTCGCGTTCGATGCGGTCGCCCGGGCACACGATCACGGCGTAGTGGATGACGTTCTCGAGCTCGCGCACGTTGCCCGGCCAATCGTGCTCGCGCAACGCCTGCTCGGCCTCGGGCCCGATGGCGATCGCGTCGGCCTCCAGGCGCCGGCGGTACAGCTCGACGAAACCACGCGCGAGCGGCAACACGTCGCGCACGCGGTCGCGAAGCGGCGGCACGCGGATCACCGCGACGTGCAGGCGGTAGAACAGGTCGGCGCGGAAGCGGCCCTGCTGCACGGCCAGCGCGAGGTCGGCGTGGGTGGCGGCCACGAGGCGCACGTCCACGCGGCGGGGTGTTCGCGAACCGATGCGGGTCACCTCGCGCTCCTGCAGCACGCGCAGCAGCTTGACCTGGAACGCGAGCGGCATGTCGCCGATCTCGTCGAGGAACAGCGTGCCGCCGTCGGCGGCCTCGAACCAGCCGGCGCGTGCCTGGTCGGCGCCGGTGAAGGCGCCCACCTCGTGGCCGAACAGCTCGGCGTCGATCAGGCTTTCGGTGAACGCGGCGCAGTTGATCGCGACGAACGGCCCGGTGCGGCCGCTCTTGTCGTGCAGGTCGCGGGCGACGAGTTCCTTGCCGGTGCCGGTCTCGCCGATCACGAGCACGGTGGCCCCGCTGCGCGCGATGGGCTCCACCTCGGACAGGAAGGACGGGCTGCGCACGACGGGCCGCGTGCCGTCGGTGGCCGCGCGACGCACGGGCACGTGCACGGCCGGGCGGGCCGCGGGCGGCAGCACCGGCTCGAACGGCACGGCGGGCCAGTCCTCCGACGGCGTGCGGTCGCCCAGCGCATGGCGGAAGGATTCGATGGAGGCGAGCACCGCGGGGCCGCCGGCCGCGAGCATGCGCGACTCGTAGCCCTGCACCGCCTCGCGCAGCGGCGCGCCGCTGGCGATCGCCTCCACGAGCAGCTGCGCATCGTGCAGCGCCGCGTTGGCGCCGAGCGCGCGGAAGTACGTCATCGCGTGGATGGCGTCGCCGAGCAGCGTGACGGATCGCGTGGGCCACGGCGTCACCGGCAGCGAGGTGCGGATGGGCGTGGCGTTCACGGTGGTGGGGTCGGTGAGGCGCAGCAGGCCGCGCAGGTCGGGGTGCCAGCCGGCCGCGGTGTGCTCGACCCACTCGTGCAGCGAGTGCCGGCCACGGCGCAGCACGTCGGCCGGCGGCAGCTTGTCCGCCGGAGTGCCCAGCGCCCAGAAGACGTAGTCGCGCGTGTTGTCGAACAGCAGGCCGGCGTGCAGCGACGCCGACGCGTCGTTGCCGGTGAACACCGCGTCGGCCGGGGCCTCGTCGTGGTGGTTGATGCGGTGCGTGGTGATGAAGAGGTTGAGGCCGTCACGCACCTGCACCGTGGCGTTCTTCGTGTACAGCCACGGCGCGAGGCTCGCGCGCGCCTCGGCGGTGAGGTCGATCTTGCCGGCGATGCGCTGGGCGCCCGTGTCCACCCACGGCACGTCGGGCAGCAGCTGGTGGCGCACGGTGGACTCGGCGCCGTCGGCGCCCACCAGCAGGTCGGCGACGACCGAGCCGCCGTCCGTGAAGTGGATCGTGACGCGGCCGTCCTCGCGCTCCTCGTAGCACTCGAAGGTGCGGCCCGTCTCGATGACGTCGTCGAGGCCGGCGAGCAGGATCTGCTGCAGCGTGATGCGGCTCACCGATTTCTCGAGGTGCACGTCGTCGTCGATGGGCGAGGCGCCGAGGCGCGGCAGCGGCTCCAGCCGTTCGTCGATGTGCCGGGTCTCGCGCGGCGCGCGGCCGCAGGTGCGCTCGAACGCGCCGAACAGCTCGGCCGGCAGGCAGTGCCGCAGGGCCTCGATGCCGCGGGTGCGGATGCGCAGGCGGAAGCCGTGCACGTGGTCTGCGCGGGTGCGGTCGCGCTCGTACAGCTTCACGGGAATGCCCTGCTTCTTCAGCCCCTGGGCCAGGGCGAGGCCGCCGGGCCCGCCGCCGACGATCACCACGAAAGGGGTTTTGCTCACGCCAGTTGCTCCACTGCGGGGGTTATCTCCGGGGACACCGGATATTCACCTGCCCGAATATCAACAGCACGTGTTTTCTTTTCAACACGCACCGCACGGATCCAGCCGCCCACCGAAGGTTTCCGTCTCGGGAAAAACACCGTGGCCATCGGGCTGCTACGAATGGGGCATTGTAGTGACGGACCGCGTGCGATAGGCAGCAGAACATTCCTCGAAAACCGAATGAAGATACTTCATCAAATAGATTGTTCAGGGGAATACGGGGCCGCATGATTTGGGTATCGAGGCGCCCGCGAGGGAATATCCCCGGCGCCCGCCCTCCCACCGCTTCGCCCACGCCCATGACCACCCAAGACACCCTCTGGTACACCCGCTGCCCGGTGCCCTCGCCGCTCGGCATCGCGGCCCGCCTCGGCTGGCTCGACGACACCTTCGGGCCGCTCGGCCTCACCGTGAAGTCCATCATCGATTCGCCCGATCCGCGCATCCGCGACAGCCACTTCAACCACCACCTGCCGTGGTCGTTCCGCCAGGGTGGCAACATCCCGGCGCTGTGGGCGCGGGCCAACTTCGCCGCCGGGCGCGGCGCGCAGTCCACCCGCCTCGTGGCCATCACGTGGACCGACGAGTTCCAGGCGCTGATCACGCTGCCGGGCCGCGGCATCCGCACCGTGGCCGACCTCGCGGGCCGCCGCGTCGCCGTGCCGCGCAACGACGGCGCGGTGGTCGACTTCCAGCGCGCCACGTCGCTGAAGGGCATCGTCTCGGGCCTGTCGCTCGCGGGGCTCACGGCGCGCGACGTGACCCTCGTGGATCTGCCTGCGCCGGACGACGCGGCAGCGCCCGAGTTCTTCGGCCTGAAACGCCGCCTGCCCTACGCCCGCGAAGCCGCCGCGCTGTGGGCCGGCGACGTGGACGCCTTCTTCGTGAAGGGCGCCGAGGGCGTGGTCGTGGCCAACCTGCTGCAGGCGCACCTCGTCGCCGAGTTCGGTCGCCACCCCGACCCGAAGGTGCGCATCAACAACGGCACGCCGCGCACGCTCACCGTCGACGAGACGCTCGCCACCGATCGGCCCGACCTCGTGCAGGCCCTGCTGTCGCAGGTGGAACGCGCTACCGCGTGGGCCGAGGCCCATCCCGACGAGACGCTGCGCATCGTCGCCCGCGAGATCCACGTGAGCGAGGACGCCGTGCTCGCCTCCAACGGGCCCGACGTGCACCGGCACCTCGCGCTGAGCCTCGACCCCGCGCTGGTCGATGCCCTCGCCCATTTCAAGTCGTTCCTGCGCGAATGGGGCTTCCTGCCCGCCGATTTCGATGTGAACGACTGGGTCGACCCCGCGCCGCTGCAGGCGGTCCGGGCGCTGCCGCTGGCGGCGTGACCTCGCAGGAGCAGTTGCCATGTCCTCGCTCGAACTGACCCTCGACCGCCCCGGCGCCGGCACCACGCCGCGCCCGCCCCACCGCAGCACGCCCATCGCCACCGCCGCGCGCGCCACGGCGCAGGCTCCGCAACCGTACAAGCCGGCGGGGCGCAGCCCGGTCGGCATCGGCATCGTCGTCGGCGCCCACGTGCTGCTCGGGTGGGCGCTCGTGAGCGGCCTGGCCCGCACCGTGGTCGACGTGATCAAGGCGCCCATCGAGACGCGGCTGATCGAGGAGATCAAGCCGCCGCCCCCGCCTCCCCCGCCGCCGGTCGAGCGTGTGCAGCCGCCGAAGGCCGTGAAGCCGCCGCCGGCCTACGTGCCACCGCCCGAGGTGCAGGTGACACCGCCGCCGCAACCTGCGCCCACCATCACCACCACCCAGGTCGCGCCGCCGCCGGCCGAACCCGTCGTGGTCGCGGCGCCCGCCCCGGTGGCGCCGCCCGCGCCGCCCAAGCCCATCGGCACGCCCGCGCGCATCGACGTGTCGTCGTGCGAGAAACCCGCCTACCCCGACGCCGCCGCGCGCGTGGAAGCCACCGGCACCACCAAGATCCGCTTCGCGGTGGACGCGAGCGGCGCCGTGTCGAAGGCCGACGTCGAACGCGCCTCCGGCGGCAGCCGCGAGCACCGCCTGCTCGACCGCGCGGCCGTGCTCGCGCTGAGCAAGTGCCGCTTCAAGCCGGGGCTCGACGAGAACGGCTCGCCCGTCGGCGGTTTCGCGATCGTCGACTACGTCTGGAAGCTCGACTGAGCGCCCTCCCCTTTCCCTTTCCTTCCGTCACCTGGAGTCACCATGTTCGCCAAACGTCTGCTCGGCGCCGCCGCCCTGCTGTCCGCCTTCGCCGCCCACGCGCAAGGCCCCGCCACCGAATCGGTGGCGAACCCCTACGGCCTCGGCGCCCTCTGGGCCCAGGGCGACTTCGTCGCGAAGGGCACGCTCGTCATCATGGTGATCATGTCGCTCGGAAGCTGGTACATCATCCTGTCGAAGCTCGTCGAGCAGCGCCGCCTGAACCGCAGCGCCGACGCCGCGGCCAAGACCTTCTGGACCGCCGGCACGCTGCAGGACGGCGTGGGCACGCTGAAGGAAGGCAGCGCCTTCCGCTTCATCGCCGAGAGCGGGCAGAAGGCGCAGGAGCACCACGAGGGCACGCTCGTCGAGCAGATCGACCTGCACACCTGGGTCTCGCTGTCGATCCAGCGCGCAGTCGAATCGGTGCAGGGCCGGCTGCAGGAAGGCCTCGCGTTCCTCGCCACGGTGGGGTCCACCGCGCCCTTCGTCGGTCTGTTCGGCACCGTCTGGGGCATCTACCACGCCCTCACCGCCATCGGCATCAGCGGCCAGGCGTCCATCGACAAGGTGGCCGGCCCCGTGGGCGAGGCACTGATCATGACCGCCATCGGCCTGGCCGTGGCCGTGCCCGCGGTGATCGGCTACAACTGGCTGGTGCGCCGGAACAAGGCCGCGCTGGAACGCGTGCGGTCGTTCAGCAGCGACGTGCACAGCGTGCTGCTGGCCGGCAAGCGCTGAGCGGGGTCCACGATGGCCATCTCGATCGGCGCCGCCGACGACGGCGAGGACGCGCTGAACTCCAGCATCAACACCACGCCGCTCGTCGACGTGATGCTCGTGCTGCTGATCATCTTCCTGATCACGATCCCCGTCGTCACGCAGTCCATCAAGCTCGACCTGCCGAAGGAACGCAACCAGCCCACGCAGACGAAACCCGAGAACATCGTGCTCGCGGTGGACCGCGATGGCGGCATCTACTGGGGCATCGAGCGCATCCCCGACATCCCCACCCTCGTGGCCCGGTTGAAGACCGAGGCCGTGAAGGACCCGCAACCCGAAGTGCACGTGCGCGGCGACGGCGAGGCCCGCTACGAAGGCGTGGGCCGCCTCGTGGTGGCCTGCCAGCGCGCCGGCATCTTCAAGGTCGGGTTCATCACCGAACCCCCTGCAGGCGCGGTCTCGCGCTAGGAGCCCCACCATGGCCATGAATGTCGGAGCGTCCGCGGACGACGACGTGCTCGTCGACATCAACACCACGCCGCTGATCGACGTGATGCTCGTGCTGCTGATCATGTTCATCATCACGATCCCGATCCAGACCCACGCGGTCAAGATGAACATGCCGGTGCCCACCGAGGCGGCGCCCCCGCCCGTGCCGCCCGAGATCGTGCGGCTGGACGTGGACGCCGAAGGGCGCATCGGGTGGAACGGCGAGGTGGTGCCGGACCGGGCGGCGCTGGAAGCGCGCCTGTCGGCCGCGGCCGCGCGGGCGGAGCAACCGGAGATCCACCTGCGGCCGGACCGCGGCGTGCCCTACAAGCACGTGGCGGCGGTGCTGGCGGCGGCGCAGCGGCTGGGGGCGAACAAGATCGGGTTGGTGGGGAACGAGCAGTTCCTCGAGTAGGAGAAGTTCGTCACCCCGACGTAAGTCGGGGCCCACTGCCCCTCACGCGCGCTTCGACCCCACTGGATCCCGACGTTCGTCGGGATGACAAACGCTCTGCGCGCAAAAAAGGCCCGCTGCGCAACCTGCAGCGGGCCTTTGCCTTTCGAGGAACCGATCAGGCCGCCAGCGCCACCGGCTGGAACGCGTGTTTCAGCACCGCGATCTCGAACCCGCGCCGGCGCAGCCAGTGCGCGGTGGTGGCCGCGCGCACCCCGGCGAGGTCGTCGATCAGCACCACGCGGGCGCCACGCACGGCGATCGTGCGGTGCGACACCCCGAGCAGCTGGCCGCCCTCGGCGGACACGGTGTCGGGCAGGTGCCCCGCGGCGTAGTCGTCCGGCGAACGCACGTCGAGCAGGTACGTGGTGCGCGCGACGTCGGCCTGCCAGGCCCGGGCCGTCGCGAGGTCGATCTCGGGCACGGCCGGGTCGTCGAAGGCTGTCACGCCGGCCTGCGCCGCCGCCAGCACCGCGTCGTCGACCACCGCCTGGCGGGCCGACGGCCCCTGTTCCAGCGAACCGCCGATGTCGGTCCAGCCCCGGGTACCGTCGTCGAGGTAGGCCACCTTGTTGGCCACCCCGGCGTCGATCAGCGTCTGCGCGCCGAGGATGGCGCGCGGCAGGCCGGCGCACGAAACGAGCACTTCCGTGGTGGGCGACGGCACGAGGCTGCGGAAACGCAGCAGCAGCTCGGCGCCCGGGGCGCTCCATGCGCCAGGGACGTGGCCGCGCGCGAACTCCTCGGCGGTGCGGGTGTCGAGCACGACCACGTCGGCGCCGTTCGCGCGGCGCGCCTGCAGTTCCGCGGCGGTCACCTTCGGCGTGCCGCGTTCGTCGCGCACGCCGACCGAGAAGCGCAGGCCGGACGTGTCGAACGTGGGCAGGGCGCCGTTCGCGGCCTCGGCCCCCCACGCGGCAAGGCCGCCCTGCAGCGACACCACGCCGGCGTGCCCGCGGTCGCGCAGCTGCTGCGCCAGGCGTTCGGACACCGCGGCATCGTCATGGACCAGCACCGTGCGCACCACGGCACGGGGCACGAAGCGGCTGAAGTCGGCGAGCAGGCGGTCGGCGGGCACGTTGGTGGCGTACAGCGGTTCGCCCTTGGCGAACAGTTCGACGCTGCGCAGGTCGAGCACGGCGAGTTCGCCGCCGTCGTCCAGCCAGCGGCGGAAGGTGGGGGCGTCGATCGAGAGGGAAGGCATGGTGGCTCCTGGGTGGATGGACCTGACATTGACGCTGGTTTCCAGTCGGCCGTCAGCGAACAAGATCGCATGACGTCCTAGCGAAATCGCAGGAACGGAACCCGGCGCGTCCAGCCGGGTCCCATCCCGATCGACGCCGCTGGAGCCCCGCATGTTCACGTCCCTGAAGACCTTCCTCGACTCGCTGTTGCCCCAGGCCGCGCCCCGCGCCGCCTTCGAACACACGCTGCAGGTGGCCACGGCGGTGCTGCTGGTCGAGGTGATGCGGGCCGACGCCGAGATCGGGCTGTCGGAGCGGGCCGCCGTGATCGTCGCGCTGCGCGACCGGTTCGCGCTCACCGGCGACGAGTTGGAGGCCCTGATGGTGGTGGCCGACCGGACCGCCCGCGAGGCCCACGACCTGCACACCTTCACGTCGCGCCTGAACGACCAGCTGGAGCCCGAGCAGAAGGCGCGCATCGTCGAGTACATGTGGCAGGTGGCCTACGCCGACGGCCGGCTCGACGGCCACGAGCTGCACGTGATGCGCAAGATCGCCGACCTGCTCTACGTCCCGCACGGCGACTACATCGCCGCGAAGCTGCGCGCCCGGGACGCGGTGACCACCTGATCGGCCCGGCGGGCGTATGCTCGCGGCCAGATGTCCTCCCCGATCCTTCCCCACGGCGCGCTCAGCCTGCGCCAGTACGGCGCCGGCGGCGCCGCGCACCGGCACGACCACGTGCAGGTGGTGATCGGCGTGCGCGGGCGCATCGACCTGGAGGTGGAGGGCCGCGGGGCGCGGGTCGACAACGGCCAGGCGGCGTTCATCGCCCCGGGCAGCGACCACGCGCAGTCGGGTGACGGCGACAACCAGTTCCTCGTGCTCGACTGCGCGCTCGCCGACATGGGCGACGACGCGGTGGAGCGCCTGCGCCGCCAGACCTTCCTGCCGGTGCCCGCGGCCGTGCGCCGGCTCGTCGAGTTCGTGCACCTCGCCTCGCCCGGGCCGCTGGTGCCCGAGGCCATCACCCGGCATTGCGCGCCGCTGCTGATCGACGCGCTGGTGGCCGAACACCGGCCCGTCTCGCGCCTCGACCCGCTGCTGCGCCGCATCGAGGCCGCGCCCGGCGAGGCCTGGCCCGCCGCGCGCATGGCCGTCGAGGCGGGGCTGAGCGTCAGCCGGCTGCACGCGGTGTTCCGCGCCGAACACGACCGCACGCCGCAGGCCTGGCTGTCGGACCTGCGGCTGCGCGCCGTGCAGGACGCGCTGGCCGGCACCAGCACGCCCATCGCCCAGCTGGCCCTCGACGCCGGCTACTCCGACCAGACCGCGCTGACGCGCGCGCTGCGCCGGGCCACCGGGCTCACGCCGGCCGCGTACCGCCGGCTGCACCAGGGGCGGTAGGAGTCCGGGTCAAGGCCGCGCGAGGCCGGGCCAAGACATTGCGGCGGGTCGCGGCGAAGCTCGGGGCATGGATTCCTCGACCACTTCACCGCGCGACACGCGGCTGCTGCGCGGCACCGCCCAGGGCGTGACCGCGGGCGCCCTCTGGGGCCTCGTCTTCCTCGCGCCACAGGTGCTGGACACGTTCCCGGCGCTGCAGCTTTCGGCCGCGCGTTACCTCGCCTACGGCGCCATCGCCGCGGTGCTGATCGCCCCGCGCTGGCGCGCGCTGTGGCCGCGCCTGGGCCGGACCGACGCCGTCGCGCTCGTGCAGCTGGCCCTGCTCGGCAACATCGTCTACTACCTGATGCTCGCGACCGCCGTGCAATGGGCGGGCGGCGCCGCCACCGCGCTGATCATCGGGCTGACACCGCTCGTCGTCGCGGTGCTGGGCAGCCGCGAGCCTGGTGCCGTGCCGCTGCGCGCCCTGGCCGCGCCGCTGGCCCTCGGCGCGCTGGGCACCGTGCTGGTCGGGTGGGAAGCGCTGCAGGGGGGACACGGCCCGGGCGGCGACCTGCTCACGCGCGGCCTCGGCCTGCTGTGCGGCTTCGGCGCCCTCGCCTGCTGGTGCGGGTACACGGTGGTCAACCGCCGCTGGCTCGCGCGCCGCACCGACCTGTCGGCCCACGACGCGTCGCTGCTCGTCGGCGTGACGACCGGCGCGCTGGCGCTCGGGCTCGCGGTGCCGGCCTTCGCGGGTCCGTCCTCGTCGCACACACCGTCCGAGTGGCTCGGGTTCTGGGGCATGGCCCTCACGGTCGCGGTGTTCGCCTCGGTCGTCGGCAACGCGTGCTGGAACCGCGCGGGCCGGCTGCTGCCGCTGTCCCTGATGGGGCAGATGATCGTGTTCGAGACGCTGTTCGGTCTTCTGTACGGCTTCGTGTGGGACAACCGCGGCCCCACCGTGCTGGAGGTGGCCGCGGTCCTGTGCCTGCTGGGCGGGGTGGTGTGGTCCACCGCCGCCCACCGTCCCGCGCGTGGCGCTACAGCGCCCGCAGGAACGCCACCAGGTCCTTCTTCTCTTCGGCCGTCAGCCTCGTCTCGAGCACCAGGTTGAAGAACTCGACGGTGTCGTCGAGCGTCAGCAGGCGACCGTCGTGCAGGTACGGCGGCGAGTCCTTGATGCCGCGCAGCGGGAAGGTCTTGATCGGGCCGTCCATGTTCGCGGTGCGGCCGAGGATGTCGCGCGGCGTGAAGAAGCGCTCCGTGCGCAGGTTGTGCATCGTGTTGTCGGTGTAGTACGGCGGGGCGTGGCACGTGCCGCAGGTGCCCTTGCCGAAGAACACCGCCTGGCCGCGCAGCTCGGCGGGCGAGGCCTTGCGCGGGTCGAGCCTGCCGTCCACGCCCAGCTTGGGCGCGGGCGGGAAGTCGAGCAGCGCCTGGAACTCGCCCATGAAGTGCACCTGGCTGCCGCGCTCCAGGATGTTGACGCCCTTCTTCGTCGCGATCACCGGGTCGCCGTCGAAGTACGCGGCGCGCTGCTCGAACTCGGTGAAGTCCTCCACCGACTTCAGCGCGCGCTGCGAGCCGAACAGCCGCTGCACGTTCACGCCGCGCAGCGTGGGCGTGTCGATGCGGTGGCGGAAGCCCTGCGGCCGCACGTCGCCCGCGAGGTGGGTCGCGCCGTTCGCGTGCCCGTTGGCATGGCAGTCGAGGCAGGCCACGCCGCGGCTCGGGCGTTCGGCGCGGCGGTCGTTCGTCTGGTTGAACTGCTGCTGCGGGAACGGCGTGACGAGCAGGCGCAGGCCCTCGAGCTGCTTCGGGTTCAGGACGCCATCGAACAGCTCGAAGTAGTTGTCGATCGTCACGAGCTTGCCCTTCGACACGTCGCCCAGGTCCGGCCGCGTGGTCAGGAAGATCGGCGCGGGGAACTCGGGCAGCACGTGGTCGGGCAGGTCGAAATCGAGGTCGAAGCGCGTGAGGTCGCGCGCCTCCTGGCGCTTGACCTCGTCGATGTGGAACTTCGGGAACACCATGCCGCCCTCGGGATGGTTCGGGTGCGGCAACGGCAGGAAACCCGCGGGGAAGGCGTCGGCGCGGCGGACCTCCTCGGGGCTCATCGCGGCGAGGCGGTCCCACGTCATCCCCTGCGGCAGCTTCACGCGCACGCCGTCCTGCACGGGTTTGCCACGCGACATCGTCACACCCGGCGCGGGCCGGTTCGACAGGTCGTAGCGCTGCTGCAGCAGCTGCTGGTGCCGCGCGGCGATGCCGGGCTTCGCGGCCTTCATGCGGTTCATCGTCGTGGGGAAGTCCTCGGCCATGACCACCGGCGCGTAGCTCGTCGGTGGGGGTTTGTTCGAGGCGGGGTCGGCGGCCGGCGCGGCGCCGGCGAGGCTCGTGAGGCCGGTGGCGAGCAGCCAGCGGAACGAGATCGGGTGATGCGGTTGACGGGCCATGGGTTTCTCCCTTCTTGAATGGGTGGATGCCTGAGGCCGGGCCATGCTAGGTCTGCGATGCAATCCCACGTCGGCGTGGAATGACCCACCGGCGCGCGGTGGCAGGGCCCTACGCCCTATGATCGAAACCACCTATCCGTGACATCAAGAATTTCCATGACCCGCATCTGTGTTTTCGGCGCCGGCGCCGTCGGTGGACACCTCGCCGCGTGGCTCGCCCGCGCCGGCCTCGACGTCTCGGTGGTCGCGCGTGGCGCGCACCTCGACGCCATCCGGGCGAACGGCCTGCGCTACGTGTCCGACGCCGAGGACTTCACCGTCCACGTCAAGGCGAGTGCCGACGCCCGCGACCTCGGCCCGCAGGACCTGGTCATCGCCGCCGTGAAGGCCCACGGCCTGCCCGGCTCGGTCGACGCCATGCAGCCGCTGCTCGGTCCCGACACCCCCGTCGTGTTCGCCATCAACGGCGTGCCGTGGTGGTACTTCCACGGCCTGCCCGTCGAACCGGGCCAGCCGCCGGCGAGCGAACGCCTCGCCCGCCTCGACCCGGGCGCGCGCCTGTGGCACACGCTGGGCGTGCAACGCGCCATCGGTTGCGTGGTGACGTCGCCCAACGAGGTGTCGTCGCCGGGCGTGATCCGCAACAACGCCACCTCCAACACGTTCGTGATCGGCGAACCCGACAACACGCCGTCGCAGCGGCTCCGGCACATCGCGTCGGTGCTGCAGCCGGCGCTGCCGGGCCTGTCCACCAGCACCGCGATCCGGGACGTGGTGTGGTCGAAGCTGATGCTGAACATCACCACCTCGCCGCTCGCGACGCTGACGATGCGCCCGCCCATCACGTTCTCGCACGACGAACCGATGCTCGCGGTGTACCGCCAACTGCTCGCCGAGGGCGTGCGCGTGGCCTCGTCGCTGGGCATCGCGGTGGCGGCCGACGAGGAAGCGCGCATCGCCCGCATGCGCACCGTGCGCCACCCGCCGTCGATGCTGCAGGACCTGGTCGCGGGCCGCCCGCTCGAGATCGACGCGCAGCTGCTGGCGGTGCAGGACCTCGCCCGGCAGGGCGGTGTCGCCACCCCCGTGCTGGACACGCTGCTCGCGCTGCTGGTGCAGCGGATGCAGGCGACCTTCCGCCCCTGACCCTGACCCCGAAAGGAACCCCATGGCCCACGCCACCCCGCTGCTGCTGCTTCCCGGCCTGATGAACGACGGCCGCGTGTGGATGCCGGTCCGCGCCGCCTTCCAGCCCGCCGACCGCGACATCGTGGTGGCCCGCACCGACCTGCACGACCACGTCACCGCCATCGCCGCCGCCGCGATCTCGCTGATGCCGGCGGGCCCGTTCGCCGTCGCGGGGTTTTCGCTCGGCGGCTACGTCGCGCTCGAGGTCTGCCGCCAGGCGCCCGACCGCATCGCCGGCCTCGCGCTGCTCGACACGGGCGCCCGGGCCGACACGCCGGAATCCACCGAGAACCGCCGCAGGATGGTCGCGGCACTCGACCGCGGCCAGGCGAGCTTCGCCGAAGTCGCCGGGTCGTTCGCGCCGCGCCTGCTGCACGCCAACCATGTCAGCGATGCGGCCCTGATCGGCCTGCTCGGCGACATGGCCCGCAACGTGGGCGCCGAAGGGTTCAAGCGACAGCAGACCGCCGCGATGAGCCGCCCCGACAACCGCGAGGTGCTGCGCGGCGTGCGCACGCCGGCGCTGGTGCTGTGCGGTGCCGAGGACAAGGTCACGCCGCCGGAGTTGAGCGACGAGATGGCGTCGCTGCTGGCGGGCGAGGTCGAGCGGGTCGCGGTGGCGACGGCGGGGCACATGACGACGCTGGAGCAGCCGGAGGCGGTGACGGCCGCGGTGGCGCGCTGGGTTCAGCGCGTGGATGCCGCGTCGGCCCACTGATCCGGGCGTCACCCCGATGCACATCGGGGTCCACCGCACGCTGGCGCGCTGCGGCAGCAGTGGGTCCCGGCGTTCGCCGGGATGACTGCACTTGCGGCTAATCCACCGGCGCCATGTCCATCCCCCGCAGCGCCTCCATCAGGTGCTCCCCGAACGCATGCGCGATCACCGGCAGCTGCCGCCCGCGCAACCGCGCCAGCACGAGGCGGCCGTGGGGGAACTGCCGATCCTCGAGCGGCAGCGTCACCAGCTCGCCGCCATCGGTGACCGCCCCCACCGCGATCTGGAAGGTGATGGCCTGCCCGTGGTACAGGCACCCGCGAAGGAACTCGAAGGAATTGCTCTCGACCATCGGCTGCAGTTTCAGTGAACTGCGCGCGAGGAACTGCTCGATGAGCTGGCGGCCGGCGATGTCGCGGTTGGGCAGCACGAGCGGGTAACCGGCGCAGTCGCGCAGGCGCACGCCGGTGCGGCCGGCCAGCGGGTGGTCGCGGTGCATCACGGCCACGAGCTGCTGGTCGAACGCGGCGAGCACCTCGAGGTCGGCCTCCGGGGCCAGGTTGAAGACGAGCGCGAGGTCGGCGTCGTACGCGCGCAGCGCCTCCAGTGCCTGGTGGTGATCGCCGATGCGCACGGCATAACCCGCGAGCGGGTGCGCGTCGCGGAAGCGCGCCACCACGGCCGGCAGCAGCGCGGGCGCGAGCGCCTGGCTCGCCACGAGGCTCACGCGGCCGCGCCGCAGGCCCTTCAACTCCTCGATCTGCGAACGCACCTCGTCGAGTTCGGCGGTGCGCCCGCGGATGTAGCGCACGAAGAGTTCACCGGCCGTGGTGAGCCGCATGCCGCGCGGCAGTCGCTCGAAGATCGGCGTGCCGAGTTCGTCCTCGAGGTCGAGGATGCGGCGGTTCACCGCGGACGGGGCCACGTGCAGGCGTTCGGCCGCCTGGCGGATGGAGCCGGCGCGCGCGACCTCGTCGACGTAGCGCAGGAATCGGAGGTGGTTCATGGCGCGGGCCCATGCAGGTTCGGTGCCCACCCGTTGCCGGATCGGCAACGGTCGATCGCGATTCCGCGCCTGATCCGCAACGGTGCGCACGCCACGCAAGCGTGCGCCGGCGCGCGCTTTTGGCGCACGTTCGCGCGCGGGCCGCACGTGACGATCGCGGCGGGCGAGCGGAAAAGACCGCACCGACGGGGGCCGGCGCAGGGACACCGGCGCGTCCGCTCACCCATGACAGCCACCCCACCGTTGCCGCAACGGCAACGGGGCATCGCGAAAACGGCATGTCGCGGACACGCTGTCCGGCACGCGAGGTGCAAGAGGAGACGCACCTGCCACCCCGGAGTGCCCATGTCCCGAATCCTCTGTTCCCTGCTGGCCTCGGCCACGCTGCTGCTCGGCGGCGCGGCCCATGCCCAGGAGACCACCCCGATCAAGTTCGTGCTCGACTGGAAGTTCCAGGGCATCCACGCGTGGTACTTCCTCGCGAAGGAACGCGGCTACTTCGCGCAGGAGAAGGTGGACGTGGCGTTCGACCAGGGCGACGGCTCGGCCAGCGCCGTGACGAAGGTGATGGCCGGCACGTACCAGGCCGCGTTCGGCGACCTGAACGCCATCGTGCAGAACGCCGCCACGTCGCGGCCCAACGTGCCGGTGATGGTCTACATGATCTACAACCGCGCGCCGTTCGCGATCATGACGAAGGCCACGAGCCCCATCCGTTCGCTGAAGGACCTCGAGGGCCGCAACGTGGGTTCGCCCGCCGGCGGCGCCGCGATGAAGATGTTCCCCGCGCTCGCCGAACGCAGCGGCCTCGACACCACCAAAGTCGCGTGGACCAACATGGCGCCCAACCTGCAGGAGCAGATGCTGCTGCAGGGCCAGGTGGACGCCTCCGCGGTGTTCTCGGTCACGGCCTACATGAACCTCGTGGCCCAGCGCGTGGACCCCGACAAGGACATCCGCTGGTTCCACTACGCCGACCACGGCATCGCGCTGTACGGCAACGGCGTGATGGTGTCGCCGCAGCTTCTGAAGGACAAACCCGAAGCGGTGGCCGGCCTGGTGCGCGCCATCCACAAGGGCCTGCGCGACACCGTGGCCGACCCCGACGCCGCCATCGATGCGCTCGCGAAGCAGGAGCCGCTGGTCAACAAGGCGATCGAGAAGCGCCGCCTGCTCTACGCGCTGCAGAACGTGGTGCTGACGCCCGAGGCCGCGCGCCGCGGCGTGGGTGACGTGGACGACGAACGCCTGCGCCTGGCCATCGGCCAGGTGAAGGAGGCCTTCGAGCTGCCGCGTGCGCCGGCCGGCGCCGAGGTGTTCGACCGCCGCTTCCTGCCCCCGTTGGCCGACCGCCAGCTGCGCCTCAAATGAACGACCGCCTGCGCTTCGGACCAGCCCCGCACAACGCGTGGACCTGGTCGCCCGACGGGGTGAGCCTCGTGCGCGAGGCGCGCGTGCCGCGGCCGGTGCGGCTCGCCACGCAGGACGACATGGTCGAGATCGACGTGGTGCGCAGCGCGCTGATCGTCGTCGACATGCAGAACGACTTCTGCCACCCCGAGGGCTGGTTCGGCCAGAAGGGCGTGTCGATGAAGGCCACGCGCAAGCCGATCCCGACCATCGCCGAGCTGCTGCCCGCGTGGCGCCATGCCGGCGGCCAGGTGGTCTGGCTCAACTGGGGTGTGCGCCTCGATACGCTGAACCTGAGCCCGCTGGTGCAGTTCAAGGCGTCGCGCCCCGGCGCCGACGGCCAGCCCGGCGTGGGCTATGCCGACAGCTCGCCGCTGGACCACGGTCCGAGCGTCGTGCCCGGCACCTGGGGGGCGCAGGTGATCGACGACCTGCCCGTCGATCCCGCCGACATCACCGTCTTCAAGCACCGCCTGAGCGGCTTCTGGGACAACGAGCTCGATTCGATCCTGCGCCAGCAGGGCATCACCACGCTGCTGTTCGCCGGCGTCAACACCGACCGCTGCGTGTTCTCGACGCTGCAGGACGCGGCCTTCCTCGGCTACGACTGCGTGCTGCTGAAGGACGCCTGCGGCACGCCGTCGCCCGCGTACGTCACGCGCGCCATCCATTTCCTCGTCGAGAAGCTCCACGGTTTCGTGGCCTCCGCCGATTCGCTCATTCCCGCCCTCGTGCGCACCCCCAAGCCCTCCTCCCGAAAGGACACACGATGAAACCCGTCCGCTGGCTGACCGCCCTCGCCACCGCCGCCGCGATGCTCCCCGCCGTCGCCTTCGCCGACACGCCGATCAAGGTGGTGCTGAACTGGAAGTACCAGGGCCCGCAGGCCTGGTTCTTCGTCGCGCAGGACAAGGGCTACTTCAAGGCCGAGGGCCTCGACGTGACGATCGACCAGGGCGAGGGTTCCGCCGCGTCGATCACGAAGGTGGCCGCCGGCGCCTACCAGGCCGGCTTCGGCGACATCAACGCGGTGATCGACCTCGCGGCCAAGCGCCCGGCCGACGCGCCCGTGGCCGTCTACATGCTCTACAACACGCCGCCCTTCACCATCGTCGTGAAGAAGGACAGCCCGATCCGCACCGCGAAGGACCTGGAAGGCAAGACGCTCGGCGCGCCCGCCAACGACGGCGCGCTCAAGCTCTTCCCCGCGTTCGCGAAGGCCGCGAAACTCGACCCGTCGAAGGTGTCGATCAGCAACATGGCCCCGAACCTGCGCGAGCAGATGCTGATGCGTGGCCAGGTCGACGGCGTGTTCGGCTACATCAACACCATCGCCTTCAGCGCGCGCCTCGTGGGCCTCGACCCGGAGAAGGACCTGCGCTTCATCAACTACGGCGACAACGGCCTCGACCTGTACTCGAACGCCATCGTGTTCTCGCGCGCCTTCGTGAAGGAGAACCCGAAGGCCGTGACCGCGTTCCTGAAGGCCGTGAACCGCGCCATCAACGACTCGCTCGCGAACCCCGAGATGGCGATGGACGCCGTGATGAAACGCGAGCCGCTGCTCAAGCGCGACATCGAACGCGACCGACTGGCCGCCACGCTGAAGGACGAGATGAGCCACCCCGAGATCGCCCGCATCGGCCTCGGCGACATCGACCCCGCCCGCCTCACCCGTTCGATCGGCGTCGTGGTGGAAGCCAACCAGCTCGCCCGCACGCCCACGGCCGCCGAGGTCTTCGACCGAAGCTTCCTGCCGGCCCGCGCCGACCGCGCCAGCAAACTCTGAAAGGACACCCCGCCATGAAACTGAACCTCAACGACAAGGTGGTGGTGATCACCGGTCCCGCCAAGGGCATGGGCCGCGCCGTGACACTCGCCTTCGCCGACGAAGGCTGCCAACTGGTGCTGGCCGGACGCGACACCGCCGCGATCGAGCCGGTGGCCGCGGAGGTGCGTGCGAAGGGTGTGTCCGCCATCGTCGTGCCATGCGACCTGACCGACGACACGCAGACCGAGGCGCTGGCGAAACACGCTCTGGAAGCCTTCGGCCGGATCGACGTGCTGGTCAACGTGGCCGGCGGCTCCGGCCCCATCGGCAAGACCGGCTGGGAAACCACCGCCGCCGAGTTCAACGAGATCGTCGAGCTGAACATGACCGGCTGCTTCAACACGATGCACGCCGTGCTGCCGTCGATGATCGCCCGGAAGAGCGGCAAGATCGTCAACGTGGGCGGCACCTTCGGCATGCGCGGCCGCGCGGGTCGCACCGCGTACTCGGCGTCGAAGTGGGGCCTGCGCGGCATCACGAAGAGCTTCGCGCTCGAGGCAGGCCCCCACAACATCAACGTCAACTGCGTCGCCCCCGGCATGGTGGACGGCCCGCGCTTCCGCGAGAAGGTGTGCGCGAACATGGCGACGAAGCTGGGCATCACGCTCGAGGAGGCGATGACGCGCCACGCCGCCGACTATGCGCTCAAGCGCGTGTCGCAGGACGAGGACATCGCCAACGCCTGCCTCTTCCTCGCGAGCGACGTCTCGCGCCAGATCACCGGCGTCGACCTCCCCGTCGACGGCGGCTGGGCCATGCTCTGAAGGAGGACACGACATGAGCAACGTGGACCTCGTCATCCGGGGCGGCAAGATCGTCTCGCCCGAACAGATCATCGACGCGTCGATCGCCATCGACGCCGGCCGCATCGTCGCCATCGGCCACGACGACCTGATGCCCTCCGCCCGCCAAGAGCTGCGCGCCGACGGCCTGCACCTGCTGCCCGGCGCCATCGACAGCCATGTGCACTTCCGCGACCCGGGCTACCCGCACAAGGAGACGTGGAAAAGCGGTTCGGCCGCCGCGGCCTGCGGCGGCGTGACGACCGTGTTCGACATGCCCAACACGAAGCCGGCCACCGGCACCGTGGAGGCGCTGCAGATGAAGCTGCGCGCGGCCGAATCGTCGTACGTGGACTTCGGCATCCACGCGCTGCTGGGCGACGAGACCATCGACCGGCTGGAGGACCTGCTGGACGCCGGCGCCACGAGCTTCAAGGCCTTCGTGGGCAACACCTTCGGCAACCTGCCCGCGCCCACCGACGGCGCGCTGCTGGAAGGGTTCGAGATCCTCGCGCCGCTGGGCATCCGCACCGTGGTGCACGCCGAGAACTCGTCGATCATGGCGCGCCGCCAGGCCCGCCTGGAGGCGGCCGGCCGCAACGACGCGTGGGCGCACCTCGCCGCGCGCCCGGCCGTCGCCGAGATCGAGGCCATCGGCCGGGTGCTCACACTCGCCGAATGGACCGGCGCCCGCGTGCACATCGCCCACCACAGCGCGGCCGACTCGCTGTTCGTGCTGCGCGACGCGAAGCGCCGCGGCGTCGACGTGACGGTAGAGACCTGCCCGCAGTACCTGCTGCTGCACACCGGCGACATGTCGCGCCTGGGCGGCATCCTGCGGCTGAACCCGCCCATCCGCGAGGAGCGCCACCACCAGCCGCTGTGGGACGCGCTGATGGACGGCACGATCGACATGATCGCCACCGACCACGCGCCCCACACGCCGGAAGAGAAGACGCGCGAGAGCATCTGGGCCTGCGACTGCGGCTTCCCCGGCGTCGAGACGCAGATGTCGATCATGCTGACCGAGGTGAACCGCCAGCGCGCCTCGCTGATGGACTATGTCAAGTGGAGTTCGGTGGCCCCCGCGAAGGCCTGGGGCCTGTACGGCACGAAGGGTGTGCTCGCGCCGGGCGCCGACGCCGACATCGCGATCGTCGACATGAACGCGAAGGGGGTGCTGTCGCAGGGCAAGCTGCAGTCGATCAGCAAGATCTCGCCGTGGCACGGCCGCACGGTGATGGGCCACCCGCTGCACACCCTCGTGCGCGGCCGCTTCGTGATGCGCGACGGCAAGCTCGTGGAAGACACCGCCGGCTGGGGCAAGTCGATCAAGACCGTGCAGCGCATGCCGACGCCGCGCCCGCGCAACACCGAACACCGCATCAGCGCGGTGCTCGCGACGCCCGAAGGCGCGCCGCGCGCCGACGTGGCGAAGTTCACCAACGGGGACCTGGCATGAGGCATCAGGCCGTCGGGGTGTTCCGCGTGGCGTGCCGCGGGCCGGGGGACCTGTCCGGGGTGCAGGCGCTGGTCGACGCCGGGCAGCTCGTCGCCGCCAACATCGTCGCGGTGATGGGCAAGACCGAGGGCAACGGCTGTGTCAACGACCACACCCGCGAGTACGCGAGCGTGTCGTGGTGCCACTGGCTGGCCGGGGCGCTCGGATGTTCCCCGGCCGAAGCCGGTCAGCGTGTGGCCCTCGTGATGTCGGGCGGCACCGAGGGGGTGCTGTCGCCGCACTTCACCGTGTTCACGCGGCGCTGGATCGACGGCCCCGCGCCGGCCGGCCCGAAACGCCTCGTGATCGGCACCGCGCAGACGCGCGACTTCGCGGCGCATGAACTGGGCCGCGCCGCGCAAGTGGACGCCACGGCCGAGGCCGTGCGCGACGCGATGCGCGAGGCCGGCATCGCCTCGGTCGACGACGTGCACTTCGTGCAGGTCAAGTGCCCGCTGCTGAACTCCACCGCGGTGCAGCGGTCGGTGGATGCGGGCCACGAGCCGGTCACGCGCGACACCTACGAATCCATGGGCTACTCGCGAGGGGCCTCGTCGCTGGGCATCGCCGTGGCCTTGAAGGAAGTCCCGCGCGACGCCGTCACCGACGACGTGGTGCTGCGCGACTTCTCGCTGTACTCGGCCCGCGCGTCGGCCTCCGCCGGCATCGAGCTCGCCCACAACGTGGTGATCGTGCTCGGCGAAGCAGCCGGTGCGGCATCGCCGTACCGCATCGCCCACACCGTGATGAACGACGCCATCGACGGCCAGGCCGTGCAGGCGCTGCTCGACGGCTTCGACCAACCCGGCCGCCTCGTGAACCTGCTGGCCAAGGCCGAGGCGAGCCCCGACGGCCGCGTGCGCGGCGAACGCCACACGATGCTCAACGACTCGGACATCAACGCCACCCGCCACGCCCGCGCCGCCGTGGGCGGGGTGCTCGCCTCGCTGGCGGGCCACACCGCGCTGTACGTGTCCGGCGGCGCCGAACACCAGGGCCCCGCCGGCGGCGGCCCGGTGGCCGCCCTCCTTCACCTCGGAGACCCCGCATGACCTCACCCATCATCGACCTCGCCGACGTCACCGTGCGCTACGGCGCCAACGGCACGCTGGCCCTTTCGTCGACCGACCTGCGCATCGAACAGGGCGAGTTCGTGGCCCTCGTGGGGCCGAGCGGCTGCGGCAAGTCCACCATCCTGAAGCTCGTGGCCGGGCTGCTGCAGCCGAGTTCGGGCGGGCTGATCGTGGCCGGCCGCGAGAGCCCGGCCGGCGCCGTGCGCATCGGCCTCGCGTTCCAGAACCCGACGATGATGCCGTGGCTCAACATCCGCGACAACGTGATGATGCCGCTCAAGATCGTGCAGCCCTACCGCCAGGACTACGCGAAGAAGAAGCGCGGCGAATACGCCGAACGCGCCGAGGCGCTGCTCGCGCAGGTGGGCCTCGCCGGCATGGGCGACAAGCGCCCGTGGCAGCTGTCGGGCGGCATGCTGCAGCGGGCCTCGCTGTGCCGCGCGCTGATCCACGAACCCCAGCTGCTGCTGCTCGACGAACCCTTCGGCGCGCTGGACTCGTTCACGCGCGAGGAGCTGTGGGCGCTGACGCAGCAGCTGTGGCTCGACAAGAAGCCCACCGTGCTGCTCGTCACGCACGATCTGCGCGAGGCGGCCTACCTCGCCACGCGCATCTGCGTGATGACGTCGCGGCCGGGCCGCATCCTCGAGGACCGCGCGGTCGACTTCCCCCGTCCGCGCACGCTCGAGATGAGCTACGCGCCGGAGTTCGCGTCGCTCGTTCAAGGCCTGCGCATGCGCATCGCCGAGGCGCGCACCGCGCCGGTGGCCCTGGTGCCCACCCGACCCGAGAAGGTGGCCGCATGAACCCCGCGATGTCCCCCCGCCTGCGGCAGCAGCTGCTGTCGCTGTCCGCCCTCGTCGGCTTCTTCGTGCTCTGGGAGATGGCCTGCATCGCCAGCGGCGTGTCCGACCTGATCCTGCCCCGCCCCTCGCAGATCGCCCACGTGCTCTACGACAAGATGCCGCTGATGTGGCCGCACGCGGTGCAGACGCTCAACACCACGCTGATCGGCTTCGGCCTCGGCGTGCTGATCGGCATCCTGCTCGGGCTGCTGATCGGTTCGTCGCGCACCGCGTACGACGTGGCCTACCCGCTGCTTGTCGGGTTCTCGAGCATCCCGAAGGTGGCGGTGGTGCCCATCTTCGTGGTCTGGTTCGGCTCGGGCACGGTGCCCGCGATCCTCACGTCGATGGTCATCAGCATCTTCCCCGTGGTGGTGAACGTGGCCACCGGCCTCGCCAACACCGAGCCGGAACTGGAGGACGTGCTGAAGGTGCTGGGCGCGCGCAAGCGCGACATCCTGTGGAACGTGGCCCTGCCCCGCGCGCTGCCCTACCTGTTCGCGTCGCTGAAGATCGCGATCACGCTCGCCTTCGTGGGCACGGTGCTCGCCGAGACGGTGGCCTCGAACAAGGGCATCGGCAACCTGATGATGATCGCCAGCGGCAACTTCGACGTGCCGATGGTGTTCGCCGGCCTCGTGATCCTCGCGGTGCTGGGCGTCATCCTGTACGCCATCTCGTCGTGGGTGGAGCAGCGCATGACGGGCTGGGCGCAGCGCAAGAACGACCTGGCGATGGGATGATGCACGCATGACCTCACTGAAATCCGTCGCCGTGTTCTGCGGCTCCAACTTCGGCGTGTCGCCGGCTTACGCCGAAGCGGCGGCGCAACTCGGCCGCCTGCTCGCCGAACGGGGCATCGGCCTCGTCTACGGCGGCACCCACAAGGGTTTGATGGGCGTGGTGGCCGACGCGGTGCTCGACGCCGGCGGCCGCGTCACCGGTGTCATCAACCGGCGCCTGTTCGACCGGGGCCACCTGCACCCGCGCCTCACCGCGCACGAGGTGGCCGCCACCATGCGCGAGCGCAAGGCGCGCATGGCCGACCTCGCCGACGCGTTCATCGCGCTGCCCGGCGGCCTCGGCACGTTGGAGGAGTTGCTGGAGGCCGCCACGCTCACGCAGCTGGGCGACCACGTCAAGGCCTGTGGCGTGCTCAACACCCGCGGCTTCTACGAGCCGCTGCGCGCGCTGCTCGCCACCGCTGCGGAGGAAGGGTTCCTGAAGCCCGAGCACCGCGACATGATGGTGATCGAACCCAACCCCGCCGCGCTGGTCGACGCCCTCGCCGCCTGGCAGGCCCCCACCGTCACCAAGTGGATCGGACAACCCGGTTCCTGAAGAGAGTTCCCATGACACGCATCCAGATCACCGCCGGCGGCCACCGCTTCGTCGCCGAGACCCACCCCGACGCCCCGAAGACCGTCGCCGCCTTCCTGAAGCTGCTGCCGTACAGGCAGAAGCTGATCCACGTGCGCTGGAGCGGCGAAGGCTGCTGGATCCCGATGGGCGACTTCGAGCTGGGCGTGGGCTACGAGAACCACACGAGCCACCCGTCCGTGGGCGACATCCTGTTCTACCCGGGCGGCTACAGCGAGACCGAGATCATCCTCGCGTACGGCAGCTGCAGCTTCTCCAGCAAGATGGGGCAACTCGCGGGCAACCACTTCCTGACCATCGTCGAGGGCCGGGAGCACCTGCGCGAACTCGGCGTGAAGACGTTGTGGGAAGGCGCGCAGGACGTGGAGTTCTCGCTGTGAAGGGCCGCCTGCTGATCGAAGGCGGCCTGGTCGTCGCCGACGCCGTCACCGCCCCGCGCCACGCGGACATCCTCGTCGAGGACGGCCGCGTCGTCGCCCTCACCGCCCCCGGCGCCTCGGGCGTGGACGCCGCCGTGCCGCGGCTCGACGCCACCGACCGCCTCGTGATGCCCGGCCTCGTCAACGGCCACACCCACGCGCATGGCGCGCTGGGCCGTGGCGCGGTGGAGGACGTGGCGCTCGAGGGTTTCCTCGCCGCGTCGCCCGCCATCAACGGGCACCGCGGCCTCGACGACATCGCGCTCAGCGCCACGCTCACCGGGGTCGAGCTGCTGCGCAAGGGCTGCACGGCCCTCTTCGACATGACGACGCAGTTCCCGCTGCCCACGGTGGAGGGCCTGCAGGCGGTGGCCGGGGCGTATGCGCGCGTGGGCATCCGCGCGGTGGTGTCGCCCATGCTGGCCGACCGCACGCTGTACCAGGCCTACCCCGAACTGCTGGCCTCGCTGCCCGAACCGCTGCGCGCGGGCGCGGCCGCGCTGAAGGGCGCGTCACCCGCCGACAACCTCGCCGCGGTGGACGCCGCCGCGCGCGACTGGCCGTTCGATCCGTCGCGCGTGCGCCTCGGCATCGCCCCCACGATCCCGCTGCACTGCTCGGACGACTTCATGCGCGGCTGCGCGCGGCTCTCGGAGAACTGGGGCCTGCCGATGCAGACCCACCTCGCCGAAAGCAAGATGCAGGCGGTGTTCGGCGAACAGCGCTACGGCAAGAGCCTCGTCGCCCACCTCGCCGACATCGGCCTGCTGGGCCCGCGCCTGAGCACGGCGCACGCCATCTGGATCGGCGACGACGACATCGAGACGCTCGCGAAGGCGGGCGTCACCGCCATCCACAACCCCCTGAGCAACCTGCGCCTGGGCTCCGGCATCGCGCCGGTGCGGCGCATGCTCGAACGCGGGCTGCGCGTGGGGGTGGGCAGCGACGGCGCGAACACGTCGGACACCCAGAACCTCTTCGAGGCCACGCGCCTCGCAGCCTTCCTGTCGCGCGTGATGAGCGCCGACGAGGACCGCTGGATCGACGCGGCGGAGGCGCTGCGCATGTCCACGGAAGGCAGCGCCCACGCGCTCGGCTGGGGCGACCGCCTCGGCCGCATCGAGCCCGGCCGCGAGGCCGACCTCGTGCTGCTGGACCTGTCCCAGCCCATCTACGTGCCGCTGCGCCACGTGGTGAAGCAAGTGGTGCACGGTGAAAACGGCGCCGCGGTGGACCGCGTGCTCGTCGCCGGCGACGTGGTGGTGGAAGGCGGCAAGGTGCTGACGGTGGACGAGGCCGCGCTGCGCCGCGAGGCCCAGGCCGCGGCCGACCGGCTCGACGCGCTCAACGCCGAAGGCCGGAACCTGGCCCAGGCGATGCGCCCGTGGGTCAGCGCGTTCTGCTGCGGGGTGGGGAAGTCGCCGTTCCACCTCCATGGCGGCCGTCCGGTCGGGGCCTGATCGCCGGGCGGGCCGGGCGCGATAGACTGGCACGGCCCATCGACCGAGGACCCGTCTTGCCTTCGAAACGCCACCTGCTGCACACGGCGCTCGCCGCCACCACGCTCGTCGCCCTGTCCGGCCTGCAGGCCTGCGCCGGCACACCCGACCCCGCCGTGGCGCCGGCGGACGACGCCGCCTTCATGGCCTGGCTCCGCAACCTGACCGAGCGGCTGAAGGGGGACCCGTACGCGAAACCCCTGCCCATGAAGAGCAAGTTCGAGAACGACACCTTCCTCGTCCGGCTGCACGACGCCTACCGCAAGCGCACGCCGCGCGACACCTTCACCACGTGGTTCAACACGCAGTTTCCCGGCTACCTCTACGAAGGGTCGGTGATCTCCGAGCAACTGCCCCGCTGAAGGCCCGCGCGCACCCGGACTTTCCCGGGCTTCCGTGAAATCCACACGAAGGTGGACCAGGAAGTCTGCTTCTTCCGGCCGATATCCCTCAGGTACTTCGTGCAACGCCGCACGGATTCCACCGGGCTTTCATCCGATGACCACGCTCTCCCCCGTGCCGCAGTCCGCCGAAGCGCAGCGCCAACAGGTGCTCGCGTCGACGCTCGACCACGTCAAGGCCTTCGCGCAGTTCTCTCCGCAGGGGGTGCTGGTGTCGGCCAACGACATCTTCCTCGCCATGCTGGGCTACTCCCGCGACGAGGCGCTCGGGTCGCACCACCACCGTTTCTGCGACCCCGCGTTCGTCGCCTCGCCGGAGTACGAACACTTCTGGCAGCGCCTGCGCGCCGGCGAGGCGTACACCGACCTCTGCGAACGGCGTCGCAAGGACGGCTCGGTCTGCTGGCTGGAAGCCACCTACGCGCCGGTGCGGGAGGACGGTGTCATCACCCGCATCCTGAAGATGGCGAGCGACGTCACCGACCGCGTGCACCGCGACAACCTGGCCCACGAGAACGTGCGCCGCCTGTCGCTCGTGGCCAACGCCACCGACAACGCCGTGCTGATCACCGACGGCCGCTGGCGCACCTCGTACGTCAACCAGGGTTTCGTGCGCAAGTTCCGCATGAAGCCGCACGAGATCGGCGGCCGCCAGCCCACGTTCACGCTCGCCCCGCACCTGGCGCCGGACGTGCTGCGCGAGATGCGCCGCGAACTGCTGCAGGGCCGCGACGTGCGGCGCGAGGAGGTGCTGCGCGCGCGCGGCCAGGAGCGCTACTGGTGCAGCATCGCGACCAGCCCCGTCTTCGAGCACGGCCGCCTGGTCAACACGGTCACCGTGATCACCGACATCACGCAGTCGAAGATGCACCAGGTGCTGCACCAGCGCGTGCTCGAGGCCATCGTGCAGGAACACCCGCTGCTGGACGTGCTGGAGATGATCTGCACGGAGGTGGAGCGCATGCTGCCCGACATGGCCTCGGCCGTGCTCGAAGCCACGCCCGACGGCATGGTGCACCTGCTGGCCGCGCCGCGCCTGCCCACCGAATCGCTGCGCCGCCACAGCGGCCGCGTGCGCTGGCCGGGCACCAGCCAGGCCGTCGACGGAGTGGATCCGCTGGTGCATTTCGACTTCGACGTCGACGCGGAGATCCCGCTGCGCGAGGAACTGGTGGCCCTCGGCTACCGACACGTGTGGGGCCTCCCTGTGCGCGACGGCGATGGCCGGCTGATCGGCGGCGTGGTGCTGCACGGCCGCGAGCCTCAGCCGATCGACGCCTTCCAGCGCCGCCTGATGGACGCGGCCGTGCACCTCTGCGCGCTCGCGCTGACGCGGGAACGCGCCAAGGAACGCATCCGCCAGCTCGCCTTCTACGACGCGCTGACCCACCTGCCCAACCGCACGCTGCTGCTCGGCAAGGCCGCGCAGGCGCTGGCCGCCGCGCGCCGCAACAGCTCGCCGGTGGCGGTGCTCTTCATCGACCTCGACCGCTTCAAGCGCGTGAACGACTCGCTGGGCCACGCCGCCGGCGACGACCTGCTGCGCCACGTGGCCGAACGCATCGGCGAGACACGGCGCCACAGCGACATCGCCGGACGCCTGTCGGGCGACGAGTTCGTGCTGGTGCTCCCCGACTGCAACGCGGCCCACGCCACCGACATCGTCGAGCGGCTGCAGGCGAGCCTCGCCGCGCCCATCGAGCTGGCCGGCACGCGGATACAGTGTTCCGCGAGCATCGGCATCGCGATGTTCCCGCACGACGGCAACGACATCGACACGCTGCTGCAGCGCGCGGACATGGCGATGTACCAGGCCAAGGGCGAGACCCGCGGCCGGTTCGCGTTCTTCAGCCACGAGCTCAACGTGGCCGCGCAGGAGCGCCTCGCGATGGAGGACGCGCTGCGGCTCGCGCTGGCCAACGGCGGGCTCGCGCTGCACTACCAGCCGCAGGTGTCGATGAACACCGGCGAGCTGCACGGCGTGGAGGCGCTCGCGCGCTGGACCGACCCGCACTTCGGCGTGGTGCCGCCCAACCGCTTCGTGCCGCTCGCGGAAGACTGCGGCCTGATCGCCGAGCTGGGCCAGTGGGCCCTGAACCTCGCCTGCGAGCAGCTCGCCGCGTGGCGGGCCGAGGGCCTGCGCGTGCCGTCGGTCTCCGTGAACTTCTCGCCCACGAGCTTCCACGACCTCGACCTGCCCAAGTTCGTGGCCGCGACCCTCGCGAAACACGGCCTCGACGCCACGGACCTCACCGTCGAGATCACCGAGAGCGTGCTGATGGACGACCACCCGAGCGTGGCCTCGACGATCCAGGCGCTGAGCACGATGGGCGTGCGGCTCGCGATGGACGACTTCGGCACCGGCTACTCGAGCCTCAGCTCGCTGCGCCGCCTGCCCATCAGCGAACTCAAGCTCGACCGCAGCTTCATCAACGACCTCGAACGCAACCCGACCGCGCGCGCGCTGAGCCGCGCGGTCGCGCAGATCGGGTCCACGCTCGGCCTCACCGTGGTGGCCGAGGGCGTGGAGACGGACGCGCAGCACGCGCTGCTCGCCCGCCAGGGGTACCACGTGGCGCAGGGCTACCTGCTGGCCAAGCCGCTGCCGCCGGGCGACTTCGGCCGGTGGCTGCGCTCGGTGCCCGCGGCGCAGGACACGACGTTCGGCTGATCGCCGCCGGTCACCACCACGCTTCGGTCTGCACGCCGACGCTGGTGCCCGAGCGCTTGTCGCCGTACACCTGCGCCAGGCGCTCGCCGTTGACCCAGTTCTGGCTCAGCACCTGGCGGGCCGCCTCGTTCCAGATCGCGTGCGTCACGAAGAGGCGGATGGTCGGGCGCGACCACGCCTCGGGGCCGGCCGACACCGCGCCGGCGAGCGTGAACTTGGTCAGTGAACGCGCCGGCGCGCCGTCCGGCTTCACGCGGTCGTTGCCCACCTCGGCCAGCAGACGGAACGGACCGCTGATGCGCGTGTCGGTGCGGCCGCCGAGCGCGCTCCAGGCGCTGTCCACGCCGTTGTTCGTCGCCACGCGGTACTCGCCGAACAGGTCGAAGCGGGTCGTTTTCCCGAACGAGCCGGTCTGCTGCACGACGACGCGGCTGTTGCGCACCTCGCCGATGCGGTCGTACTTCGCGCCCACCAGCGTCTCGCCGCCGAACGTGCCGCCGATGGTCTGGTACAGGCCGATCGCGACGCCGTCGTCCTGGTCGTCCGCCACCACGCCGGTCAGGCGGTTGCGCGACTTCACCTGCGTCGACGGCGTGACGTACACCGACAGTTCGCCGTTCGGCAGCGTCTTCACGTTGGTGAGCCGCAGCGGGATCGACAGGCGGTTGTTTGTCGCGGCGTCGCGCGGGTTCAGCATGAAGCCGATGCTGAACTTGCCGAAGCCGACGTTCACGTCCTCCAGGCCCGCGCCGTCGCCGTCGTTGTTCTCGAGGTACTGGTCGTTGATGCCGGTCTGCAGGCGGTTGTAGAAGCGGCGTCCGGCCCACAGGCGACCCCCGCCCAGCGCCGAGATGTTGTTGCCGTAGGTGTAGACCTGGCCGAAGCGGGCGACGAGCTCCGAGCTGCCGGCGCCGGCGCCGTTCGTGAACTCGTTGTCGCCCCAGGCGCGGTACACGCCCGGCATCACGAGCACGTGCCAGTCGGACCCTTCGTAGGTGGCGAGCTTGGCGTTGAACGTGGGCTCGATCACGTAGTCGCATTCGTTGCCCAGGCGGAACTTGCTGTCGGCGCCCGGCAGGCCGTAGCAGACCTGCGTGCCGCCCCGCGCGTTGAGGCCCACGCCGGCCCGCATGTAGCCGGAGAAGTCGAGGGTGGCGCCGGCGGCGCCGGTGGTCGCGACGGCGAGCAGCGCGGCGAGGGAAAGGGTGGTGGTCTTCAAGGTCGGGTCCTGTGGTCGGATGGAGTTCAGGCGTGCAGGGGCATCCGCACCCGGCTCGCCTGGGCGCCGGGTGCGGGGGGCAGGAGGAAGGGGAAGGCCTAGCGGAGGACGGTGATCGCGCCGACCCGGAAGTCGACGTCGCGGCGCTTCGCGGTCTCGGTGGTGGGCGCGCTCACCTCGACGGCGGTCAGGCCCGGCAGCGTGGCGGCGGCGGCCTTGCCCTGGGCGCCGCAGTAGCCTTCGGGCGCGAACGCGCTGAAGGGCAGGTCGTAGGTGCGCAGCTCCGGACCGACGTTCTGCACGACCACCGGGTAGCAGCCGTTGTTGACGGTGGTGGCGTCCGCCCCGACGAGGCGGATGCGCAGCGGGGTGGGCGTGGCGGCGGACAGCGCGATGCGCAGGCTGCGGTAGCCGCTCAGGTCGGCCACCGCACCATTCGGCGCGCCCTGCACCATCAGGCCGAGGCCGGCCCAGGTGCTGCCCTTGCCGGCGCCGGTGAAGCCGGTGACCCGTGTCGCGCCGCCGGCGGTGGCGACCGCGCCCAGGCCGGCGTCACCTTGTTTCTCGGCGTACGCGAAGCCCTCGAAGGCGCCGCCCTCGGCCGTGGTCTTCGCGTCGGTGAAGGTGGCGTAGGCGCGGGGCGCCACGGCCGGGCCCGTGGCCGTGGGCGGTTGAGCCGGGGCCGGGGCGGCGGGCGCCGCCGGGGTCGCGGGTGTTTCCGACACGCCGGGTTGGGCGCAGGCCGCGAGGCCGGCCGCGAAGGCGCAGGGCAGGACGAGGGAACGCAGGGCGTGGGAGACGTCGTTCATGGGAAGGTCCGATCGAGGTGGGATGGCCGGTGCGTCAGCGCGTGCCGGCGATGGAAAGCAGCGCGGCGCCGTTGCCGCGGACGTGGTCCGAGCGCAGCCCGCGCACGGTGGCGGCCCAGGCGGACTCGCTGGACGTGATGGCCCAGCTGGTCTCCTTGATGATGTCGAACCAGGTGAAGGCGCGCACGGACGGCATCGTCGGGAAGTCGGCGAACATCCGGGCGATCCACGCCGCCTTGTCGCCGCCGCTCTCGGAGCTGGCCATCTCGGAGAGGATCACGGGCTTGTTCGGGGCGATCTCGGCCGCGGTGGCCAGCGCGCGCTCGAACACGTCGCGGAACGAGGTCCACTTCGACCACGACTGGCTGCTGCCGAAGTTGTAGCCGTCGATGCCCACCCAGTCGACCACGTCCTCGCCGGGCCACGCGAGCTTCGGCGCGTTCCAGGCCGCCTGCGGCGTGCTCTCGTTGTTGAAGCACCAGACCCACTGCACCTTCGTGGCGCCGGCCGCGCGCAAACGTTCGACCACGCGGCGGTAGGCCTGCACGAACAGCGGCGTCGTCATGCCGTTCTTCGCGGTGCTCCACGGGTACCAGTCGCCGTTGAACTCGTGGCCCCAGCGCAGCATGAACGGCAGGTCGAGCTTCGCGGCGGCGGCGCCGTATTCGGCGAGGTACGCGTCCCACTTGCCGGCGACGATGTCGGCGAGCGGGATCGCCTGGTCGCGGTCGCCCCACGGCTCCCACGTGATCTGGGCGGCCATGCCCTGCTGGGCGAGGTAACGCACCGCCGACTCGGGGAACGGCGCGCCGAAGCGCGTGAACCACATCGCGGCGGCCGGCTTCATGCGGTAGTCGGCCTGGCCGTCGACGACGACGTCGGTCAGCGCGGCCTCGCGGAACAGGCCGAAGAACACGCCCTTGCCGGGGTCCGTGTCGGTGTCGATGCGCACCGGCAGGGAGCGCAGCGCATCGGTTTCGGCGGTGTCGGCGGTTTCGCCGCCACTGGCGCAGCCCATCAGCGGAAGGCCCATCGACAGGGCCGCGGCGGCGCCACCGCCGAGCAGGCGGCGGCGGTGGCCGTCATGGGAGGGGAGGTTCAGGTTCATGGGGCGATGTCCAGCGAGATGAAAGTCATGGTGCGGGCGGGCAGCGTCAGTGTGGCCGCTGGCGCGAGTTCGGCGAGGGGCAGCTCCTCGTCGGCGATGCGGCCGTCGAACCACCGCGCGCCGGTCATGCGCGTGCCCGGGGCGTCGATGCGCACGGGTTGCGGCTTGTCCTTGCTGTTGATGACGATGAGCCCCACGCGGTTGCCGTCGCGCGCGGCGTGGGCCCAGACCGCGGTGTCGTCCGACCGGGCCGGCACGAAGGACCCGGCGAGGTCGCCGAGCAGGCGGAAGGCGTAGTGCGACGGGCGCGGCACGCCGCCCGCGTCGATCAGGCCGTGGTAGCCGGTGCCCTGGTAGGCGAAGTAGTGCGCCACCGCGATGCCGCCCTGCGCCATGCGGAGCGCGGCCTCCACCGACCACAGCGCGTTCTCCTGGTCGGCGAGGAACCGCGGCCGGTCGGTGCGCCACGAGAGGCCGTATTCGGTGACGCCGAACTCCACCGGCCGGGCATGGCCGAGCGGGTTGGCCTTCGGGTCGCGCCAGGTGGCGCGGTAGTCCTTCAGCAGGTCGTCGACCATCTTCACCGAGGCGAGCGCGTCGGCCTCGGTGCCGTCGCCGCCCGTCGGGTACACGTGCCAGGTCAGCAGGTCCACCACGTCGCCGCAGCGCTTGACGAACTCCTTCAGGAACACGGTGGCGTTCGGCTCGGCGGCCGACGTGGCGGGGCCGGCGATGCGGGCCTTCGGGTCCTCCTTGCGGATGGCCGCGGCCTGGGCGCGGAAGACGGCGCAGTAGCGTTCGGCGGTCCATCGCGGGTCGCCCCGCACGGTGGCGTACAGGTCCGGTTCGTTGCCGATCTCCCAGTACGGCACGGCGAGGCCGCGTTCACGGGCCAGGCGCACCGCGTGCGCGGCGTCCTCGGGGGAGTTGGCGGCGGGCCGGTCCACCCGGCCTTCGAACACCCGTGTCTGGATCAGCAGCTCGGGACTCCCGCGCACGAGCTTGAGCAGGCTGGCGAAGGTGTCGAGCGTGGCCTCGTCCATGTTCTGGTCGTCGCCGATGTTGCCGCCGGGGAACCGCAGCGCACCGGCCGGCACCTCGGCCAGCGCGGCCTCGTGGTCGGCCACCGCCATCCAGTTGCCGAAGTTGAAGCCGCGCAACACGGCGCGGGGCAGCGGCGCGCCGACCTTCGTGGCGTCCACCGTCACGCGCACCTGGGCCGCGGCCGGCAGCGCGGCCGCGAACAGGGCGACGGCGCAGGCCGAAAGCAGGGCACGCGCGCTCATGCCGCGCACCCGCCGTCGGCGATCAGGCGCTGGAACCAGCGGTAGCTGGCCTTCGGGGTGCGCACCTGCGTCTCGAAGTCCACGTGCACGAGGCCGAAACGCTTGCCGTAGCCGAAGGCCCATTCGAAGTTGTCCATCAGCGACCAGGCGGTGTAGCCGCGGATGTCGCAGCCCGAGCGCAGGGCGCGGTTCATCGCGATCACGTGGCGGTGGTAGTAGTCGACGCGCAGCGTGTCGTTCACCTGGCCGTCGGCCCCCGGGGCGGTGTTGTCGCAGGCGCCGTTTTCGGTGATGAAGATCGGCGGGTTGCCGTACTCGTCGCGCAGCCACAGCAGCACCTTGTAGAACGCCTCGGGGAACACGTCCCAGCCGATGTCGGTGCGGGCGAAGCCGGCGACGTTCACCGTCTCGAGGTCCAGCACGGCGTCGAGCTTGGCCTGGGTGTCCGGGTTCGGGTCGCGCGGCAGCGGGGTGGTGCGCGCGCGGGCGTGGCTGCCGGTGTAGAAGTTGATGCCCAGCATGTCGGTGGGCAACGAGATCAGCGCCATGTCGCCGGCCTGCACCGGCACGTGCGCGCCGAGGCGGGCGTAGTGGGCCTGCAGCGCTTCCGGGTAGCGGCCGCGGTACACCGGGTCGAGGAACCAGCGGTTGAACCAGTCGAGGCCCCGCTCGCAGGCGGCCACGTCGTCGGGGTGCTGCGAGAACGGCTCGCGCCAGTCGACGTTCGGGGCGATGCCGATCTTGCCCGCCAGGCGGCGCTCCCGGAACGCCTTCACGGCGAGGCCGTGGCCGAGCAGCGTGTGGTGGGCCACGGTCAGCGCCTGCTGCAGGTCGCGTTCGCCCGGGGCGTGGTGGCCCATCGCGTGCGACAGGAACGACACGCACCACGGCTCGTTGATCGTGAACCAGTACGGCACGGTCTCGCCGAACGCGTCGAACATCGCGCCGGCGTACGCGGCGAAGTCCTCGGCCGTCTGGCGGTTGAGCCAGCCGCCTTCGTCCTGCAGGCATTGCGGCAGGTCCCAGTGGTACAGCGTCACCATCGGCGCGATGCCCGCGGCGCGCAGGCCGTCGATCAGCCGGCGGTAGTAGGCGACCCCGGCCGGGTTCACCGCGCCGCGGCCCTGGGGCATCACGCGCGACCACGAGATCGAGAAACGGTAGACGGTGGCGCCCATCTCCTTCAGCAGCGCGACGTCCTCGTCGACGCGGCGGTACGAATCGCAGGCGACGTCGCCGGTGTCACCGCCCTCGACGCGGCCCGGGGTCTTCGAGAAGGTGTCCCAGATGCTGGGGGTGCGGCCGTCGACGTCGGCCGAGCCTTCGATCTGGTAGGCCGAGGTGGCGGAGCCCCACGCGAAGGTGGCGGGGAAACGGATGGCGGGAGAACTCATGGCAAGGCGGCAGTGTCGATTCGGATGGCGTCACCTTACCGATCTGTGCAAGCGCTTGCAACGAACGACCTAGCCGAACTTGCGGTTCGGTGCCGGAACGAGGGTTATCCAGGGCCTTCGGGATGGACGGCGTGTCCCGAAGGGCCAGCGGCGCGATGACCGGCGCTATCATCGGCAGCTTCCCCATCGTCCTTTCCGCCCGAGCGCGCGCCCATGGCCACCAACGTCACCCTGGAAGAGGTCGCCCGCCTGGCGGGTGTGTCCACCAGCACGGTCTCCCGCTACCTCAGCGGCACGCACGCGGTCTCCGCCGACAAGAAGGCGGCCATCGACGACAGCATCCAGCGCCTCAACTACCGGCCCAACCTCGTGGCACGCGGCCTCGCGAAGGGCCGTTCGATGACGGTCGGCGTGATGACGCAGGAAATCCTCAGCTCCTTCTTCAACGAGGCGATGCGGGGCGTCGAGGACGGCCTCATCGGCCACAACTACGAGGCCATCTTCGTCAGCGGCCACTGGGATCCCGCCGACGAGTCCCGCCGCCTGGCCTCGCTGCTGGGGCGGGGCGTGGACGGCGTCGTGCTGATCATGAGCGGCCTCACCGACGACGTGCTCGAGCGCCACGCCAACGGCATGCCCACGGTGCTGATGGGCGGGCACACGAAGGCGCGCCACGTGCACTCGCTCGGGCTCGACCACTACGACGGCGCCTGCCGCGCCGTGCGGCACCTGGTCGAGCTGGGGCACCAGCGCATCGCGTTCATCAGCGGCCCGTCCGACCGCCTCGACGCCGACGAGCGCCACCGGGCCTACCGCGACACGCTGGCGCAGGCCGGCATCGCGTACGACGACCAGCTGGTCGCGTCCGGCAACTACGTGGCGCCGGGCGGCATGACGGCGATGAACATCCTGCTCGACCGCGGCCGCCCGTTCACCGCGGTGTTCGCCGCCAACGACGACTCCGCGTACGGCGCGATGCTGGCGATGCACCGCCGCGGCATCGTGGTGCCGCGCGACGTCTCGCTCGTGGGCTACGACGACCTGCCGCACTCGTCGTACTGCATCCCGCCGCTCACCTCGGTGCACCAGCCGCTGCGCGAGCTGGGGCGCGAGGCGGCCAACGCCATCGTCGCGTTGATCGAGGGGCGCAAGCCGCCCCGCTCCGCGCTCACGCGGCTGGACCTCATCGTGCGCGAATCGTCGCGCGCGTTGCCGGCCTGACCCCTAGGGGCCTGGGCGGCAGAGAGAAGGGCTCGCGCCGAGGCGAGTCGCGGTGCCAGACGAGGCGCCGACGAGGCCGTGTGGCCATCCACACAACGAGTCGGCAACGACGGATGGCACCGCGAATCGCCCCGGCCCGAAGGGTTGGGTCTGAAAGGGGCCGCCGGCGTCGTTGCAAATGCTCACCGGGTACGAACCCGGTTCCGCTTTGCGCCTATCCGGCGGCCCCTTTCAGACCCAACGCGAGCCCTTCTCTCTGCCGCCCAGGCCCCTACTAGGGTTCTCCCTCGAACGTTCCGCGACGGCCTCGCCGTAGACTTTATGCAAGCGCTTGCATGAATTCTGTCATGCCGGCGATCGTTCAGTCCGACACAAGGAGCAAGACGTGGGTTTCATCTCGAAAGCGGGTTCCGCAGGTTTGTTGGTTTCGGCCGTGTTCGGCGCGCAGGCGCAGACCACCGTGCTGACGGTGGCGTCGTTCAAGGACCTCGACCGGTCCGTGCTGGCGGCCATTCCGCTCTACAAGAAGGCACGCCCCGACGTCGAGATCAAGCTGGTCTCGCTCGGCTACGGCGACCACCACAACGCGATGACCACCGCGCTCGCCACCGGCGCCAACCTGCCCGACGTGATGGGCATCGAGATCGGCTTCGTCGCGAAGATGGCCGAAGGCGGTGGCGTGGAGGACCTCTCCAAGGCCCCGTACGACGCCAACGCGCTGCGCCCGAAGTTCTTCAAGTTCGCGAGCGCGCAGGCCACGAGCCGCGGCGGCATCTTCGCCGCCGTGCCGGCCGACATCGGCCCTGGCGCCCTCTTCTACCGCAAGGACCTGATGGACAAGGCGGGCATCACCGAGGCCCAGCTGACGCAGTCGTGGGACTCGTACATCGAGGCGGGCAAGACGCTGAAGGCCAAGACCGGCGCGTACCTGATCCCGAACGCCGGCACCATCAAGGACATCCTGCTGCGCTCCGGCCTGAAGGACGGCGAAGGCATCTACTTCGACGACAAGGGCAAGGTGCTCGTCGACTCGCCGCGCTTCGTGCGCGCGTTCGAGACCGCGAAGAAGGCCCGCGCCGCCGGCATCGACGCCAAGGTGGGCGCGTGGAGCAACGAGTGGAGCGAAGGCTTCAAGCGCGGCACCGTGGCGTCCGAGATGATGGGCGCCTGGCTTGCCGGCCACCTGAAGAACTGGATCGCGCCGGAGACGGCCGGCCAGTGGCGCTCGGCCACGCTGCCCGGCGGCCTGTCGGCCTCGTGGGGCGGTTCGTTCTACGCGATCCCGAAGGCCGCGAAGAACAAGGCCGCCGCGTGGGACTTCATCAAGTTCATGACCACGAACAAGGAAGTGCAGATCGCCGCGTTCCGTGAACTCGACGCCTTCCCGGCCCTGGTGGAAGCCACCAACGACCCGTTCGTCGACCAGCCGATGCCGTTCCTCGGCGGCCAGGTGGCGCGCAAGCAGTGGAAGGCCACGGCCGCCGCGATCCCCGCCACCGCGGTGGACCGCCTCGACCCGGTCGCGGCCGAAGTGATCGCCGCCGAGTTCGACAAGGTGCTCGAGCAGGACAAGCCCGTGGCCGCCGCGCTGGCCGATGCGAAGAAGGCGATCGAACGCCGCGTGCGCCGCTGATCCTGTCCGTTCCCGCCATGTCGACCCCGTTCCCCCCGATCCGGCGCACGCCCACGACGCGTCGCCGCTCCGCCCTGAAGCCGTGGCACTACATGCCCTACGTCTTCGTGGCGCCGTTCTTCATCCTGTTCCTCTCGTTCGGCCTGTTCCCGCTGCTGTTCTCCGCGTACGCCTCGTTCTTCCGCTGGGAACTGTCGTCGGGCCTCGCGGGCATGAAGTGGGAGGGATGGGGCAACTACGCGTTCGTGCTCCAGCTCGACGCGCTGCCGTGGAAGCAGTTCTTCACGGGCGCGTTCTGGAGCGAACTGCACGGGCTCGACTTCTGGCGGGCGCTCTACAACACGTTCTGGCTCGGGTTCGCGTCGGGGCTGCCTCAGCACCTGATCGCGATCCCGCTCGCGTACTTCATCCACATGAAGTTCCGGCGGGCCCGCAACCCCGCCATCGCGATGTATTTCCTTCCGTACATCACCAACACGGTGGCGATCACGCTCGTCTTCTCGTCGCTGTTCTCGCGGGACTTCGGCGTGATCAACCAGGTGCTGACGGGCCTGGCGCACTTCGACGTGGCCGGCGTGCGCCCCCTCGCGTGGCTGTTCCCCGACCAGAACATCGACTGGGGCCGCCCGGAGTACACACGCCCCATCGTGGCGTTCATCATCTGGTGGCGCTTCGTCGGCTGGAACACCGTGCTGTACCTGTCGGCGCTGCAGACCATCCCGAAGGACCTGTACGAAGCCGCCACCATCGACGGCGCGGGCCTCTGGCAGCAGTTCCGCTACATCACGCTGCCGATGCTGCGCCCGATGATCCTCTTCGCCGTGACGCTCACGATCATCGGCAACCTGCAGTTGTTCGAGGAGCCCTTCATCCTCACCGGCGGGTCGGGCGGGGTGGGCCAGGTGGCCGAGACCGTCGCGATGCAGATGTACAAGGTGGGCCTCACGGACGGCGACTTCGGCACCGCCTCGGCCGTCGCCTGGCTCATGTTCATGGTGATCGCCGCGCTGACGTGGCTCAACAACCGCTACCTCGGCAAGAAGGACTGACCCGTGAGTGCCTCCACTTCCCTGCTGCCGCCGGTGGCCCTGACCCCCGCGCGCGCGCGCCGCCGCGCTTGGCGCAACCCCGTCGCCTGGGTGCCCTACGCGCTCGTGCTGCTCGGCGCCGTGATCATGCTGGTGCCCTTCTACTTCATGTTCGTGTTCGCCACGCACACGAACACCGAGATCCTGTCGGTGCCCCCGCCGCTGTGGTTCGGCGACGCCTTCCTCGACAACGTGCGCGCGCTGGTGGCCGAGCGGCCCCACTTCTGGCGCAGCCTCGGCCTGTCGCTGTGGATCGCCGGCGCCGCCACCGTGCTCAACCTGTTCTTCTGCTCGCTGGGCGGCTACGGCTTCTCGATGTACGAGTTCCCGGGCAAGAACGCGCTGTTCGGCGGCCTGATGGCCACGATGCTGCTGCCCGCCTTCGTCGGCATGATCCCGTTCGTGCTGCTGATGAAGGAGCTCGACTGGCTCAACACCACGCGGGCGCTGATCGTCCCCGGCGCGTGTTCGGCATTCGGCGTGTTCCTGATGCGGCAGTACATCGGCTCGGCCGTGCCGCGCGAACTCGTCGAGGCCGCGCGCATGGACGGCTGCGGCGAATTCGGCATCTACTGGCGCGTGGTGGTGCCGCTGATCGGGCCCGCGATGGGCACGCTCGGCCTCGTCACGTTCATCGGCGCGTACAACAACTTCGTGGGCGCGCTGCTGGTGATGAGCGACGTCGACATGTTCACCGCGCCGCTCGTGCTGCGTTCGCTGCAGGGCACCGGCCAGACCCCGTGGGGCGCCATCAGCGCCGGCTCCGCGATCACCGTGCTGCCGCTGCTGGTCCTCTTCGTCCTCTATTCGCGCCGCCTCATCGAAGGCCTCACGGCCGGCGCCGTCAAGGGCTGATCGCCCGTTCCCCGATCCACGGAATCCACCATGACCGATGTTTCCCTCCACCACGTCGTCAAGCAGTACGGCAACGGCCCCACCGTGCTGCACGGCATCGACCTCCACGTCGAGTCCGGCGAATTCATGGTCTTCGTCGGCCCGTCGGGCTGCGGCAAGACCACGCTGCTGCGCGCCATCGCCGGCCTCGAGGAACTGACCGATGGCCGCATCGTCATCGGCGACCAGGAGGCCCAGGACCTGCCGCCCGTGCAGCGCGGCGTGGCGATGGTGTTCCAGAGCTACGCGCTGTACCCGCACATGACCGTCGCCGAGAACATGGGCTTCGCGCTGAAGTTCGGCAAGCTCGGCAAGGCGCAGATCGACGCCGCCGTGCAGAAGGCCGCCGAGGTCCTGCAGATCGTGCCGCTGCTGAACCGCAAGCCGAAGGAGCTGTCCGGCGGTCAACGCCAGCGGGTGGCGATCGGCCGCGCCATCGTGCGGCAGCCGAAGGTGTTCCTGTTCGACGAGCCGCTGTCGAACCTCGACGCCTCGCTGCGCGTGCAGATGCGCATGGAACTCGCCAAGCTCCACCGTGAGCTGGGCACCACGATGATCTACGTGACCCACGACCAGGTCGAGGCGATGACCCTCGGCACGCGCATCGCGGTGTTCAACGCGGGCCGCATCGAGCAGGTGGGCCGCCCGATCGACCTCTACCGCTCGCCGGGCAGCCGCTTCGTCGCCGGGTTCCTCGGCTCGCCGAAGATGAGCTTCCTGAAGGCCGAGGCGCTCCGCGAGCGCGACGACGTGGTGCTCCGCTTCGGCGACGCCGGCCACATCCGCGTGCCCGCGCGCGACGCGGGCCTGAAGGCCGGCGACCTCACGCTGGGCGTGCGCCCCGAACACTTCGCGCTGGGCGGCCAGGGCGACGGCATCCGCGCCACCGTCGACCAGGTCGAACACCTGGGCGACTGCGACATCGCCTACGCGCGTGTCGCGGGCCACGCCGAACCCGCGGCCGTGAAGCTCGCGAGCGGCGGCCATCCGCTGTCGGCGGGTGACACCGTGTGGTTGCGCCCCGAGGCGGAGAACTGCCACCTGTTCGACGACCAGGGACGGGTGGTGAACGCCCGCTGAAACGCCGCGACGTCCGGCCGTACCGAGGACACCGATGGAACCCATTGCCGTAACGGACCGGATGCCGCTGTCTCCGGATCGCGCCCCGCGTGTCGCCACGCTGGTCGATGTCGAGGCCCCCGTCCGCCGTGGCGACGGGCCCGCGCTGCAGCCGCACCACATCCGGCGCATGGAGCAGGTGCTCGACTTCGTCGACGAACACCTCGCCGGCGACCTCGGCCTCGAACGGCTCGCCAGCCGCGCGGCGATCTCGCCGTTCCACTTCCACCGGCTCTTCCACGCGTGGACCGGCGAGACCGTCAAGGAATTCGTGCGCCGGCGCCGCCTCGAGATGGCCGCGGGCCGCCTGCGGCATTGCCGTGACGAGCGGGTCACCGACGTCTCGCTCGCCTGCGGCTTCGCGTCGTCCGAGGCCTTCGCGCGCGCGTTCCGCGAACACTTCGGCATGACGCCGACGCAGTGGCGCGGCGGCGGCTGGGTGAGCTGGCGCGTGTCCGCCAACGACTGCTGGGCCGACGTGCCGTACCGCGTCGACGTGAAGCGCCACGAGGCCGTCGACGTGCTGTACCTGCGCGAGCGTGGGGACTACGCGCAGTCGGCCCGCCCGCTGTGGACGCGTTTCCTGGAGTGGGCCGAAGCGCTCGACGTGGCCGGCCAGCCGTTGCTGTCGATGGGCATCGACGACCCCGCGATCACGCCACCCGGCCGCTGCCGACTGGACGCCTGCGTGCAGGTGCCGCCGGGCTGGACGGACCCGGGCCTGCGCCCGCTGCGCCGCACGGTGCCGGGCGGCCTGTTCGCCACGCTGCACTACGCCGGCCCGGCGCGTCACATCGGCCGCGGCTGGGACGCGCTGCTCAACGGCTGGTTGCCGCAGTCCGCGTACACGTTGGGCGAAGGGCCGTTCTCGGAACGGTACGACGCCGCGCGGTCGCTTCCGGTGGACGACGTGGTGGTGTGTGAACTGCGCATGCCGGTGCGCGTCCGGACGACCTGATGCCCAAGACCTCATCCTTCCATCTCGTGCGCCCGCTGCTGGGTGTGGCGCTGGCCGTCGCGTGGGGCGCCGCCGTCGCCGCCGACCTCCACTGGGCCACGTTCGTGCCGCCCGCCCACAGCGACACGGGCGCCGCGGTCGACACCCTCGCGGTGTCGGAGCGCCCCGGCGACGCCCAGGTCAGCAAGGTGGCCGTGGTCGACGGCCTGCTGCAGGTGACGGGCCGCATCGGCAACGCGAACGGCAGCGGCTGGAGCACGCTCGGCATGGACGTGGCGGCCGATGGGGCCGCCCGGCTGGTCGACGTGTCGTCCGCCCGTCGCCTGCGCATCCGGCTCGCCGCCGCGACCCCGCAGGTGCTGCGCGTGCGCCTGAAGGGGCCCGACCGACGCATCGCCGCGGCCGGCTGCTACCCCGTGATGATGCAGCGCGTGACGGCGGAACCCACCGACTACGTGATCCCGCTCGAGGCCTTCTCGGCCGAGTCGTGGTGCGGCGAACTCGCGGCGACGCTGCCGGAGACGCTCGTCGCGCTGAGCCGCGTCGAGGTGACGGCCAACACGGTGATCGACGCGCCGCAGGTGCTGTCGATCGGCCGCATCGACTTCGACGACGCGCCGCCCGCGCCCCGCGCCGTGGCCCCCGCCGAGGCGCCTCGCAAGCCGTCGGCGAAGAACGCCGCGAAGCCGCAGCCGGCGCCCGCGGTGAAGCCCGCGCCCGCGCGGCAGGTGGTCTGTGAACGCAACCACCTCGGCCTGATGATGTGCTACTGACCTGATCGCAAGATCCGCTAGCCGGAAAGCAAGCGGTCGACTGCGGGCGAGGCGGGTGACCGACACCATGGCGTCACCCTCACTCGCACCGGAGTTTCCGTGAAGCACCCGATCCGCCACACCGCCCTCGTCACCCTGTTCGCCACCGTCGCGCTGACGGCCTGCGGCAGCGGCGACGACGACGACACGGTGGCCACCACGCCACCCGTCACCGCACCGCCGCCCGTCGGCGCCCCGGCCACCGACACCGCGTTCGCCACGCCGGTCAACGCCACCGACACCGCCGAGGTGGGCAAGATCGACCTGTACGCCTTCGCCGAGAAGGGCAACGAGCAGACCGTGGGCGCCGTGTCGTTCGCCAACGGCGCCGCGACGCTGTCCACCTCGCTCACCGGCGCGCAGGCCTTCGCCGGCGCGGCCCTGCGCCTGCACGCCCCGAACAACACGGGCGTCGCGCCCGTGACGGCGTTCAACGCGTCCACCTACGGCAAGCTGCACCTGCAGCTCAAGTCGACGACCGACGCGACGCTCACGATCAAGCTGCAGCCGAACCCGGTGGCCGCGGACGGCTGCACCGCGACGGCCGAGGCGCTCGTCAGCGCGACGCAGTCCGAGATCGTGATCGACCTGAACGCCACGCGTTTCCCGCTGCCCGACTACTGCAACGGCGCCGGCACCACGCTCGCGGCCGTCCAGTCCGGCCTGTTCGCGGTGGACGTGATCAACAGCGCCACCACCGCCGGCGCGCACGACCTCACCGTCGGGCGCCTTTCGTTCAGCCAATGAGCTGAGTTGTTCTCCACCGCCTCCTGAATGAGGAAGGACAGACGATGACCACGACGACGACCATCCTGCGCGCCCTGGGCGCGCTCACCCTGGGCGCGGGCATGTCCGCCCACGCCGCCAGTTTCTACGAAGGGTTCGACGGCACCGGTGCACCCGGCGCGCAATGGGAAGGGGCCAACTGGGCCAACGGCGACATCTTCGGCTGCACCTTCGCCTACAGCGAGGCGTGGCGGACCGGCTGGGGCGCGCTGCAGCTCAACGTGAACAGCGCGAACCCGGCCGCGGTGAAGTGCGCCGAGGTGCGCACCTGGCAGAGCTTCACGTACGGCAAGTTCACGACCCGGCTGCAGCCCGGCACGATCGAGGGCGGCAACAGCTCGTTCTTCCTCTACACGGGCACGGCCGGCACGGCGAGCCACTTCGAGATCGACCTCGAGTTCATCCACGGCGGCCGCACGCTGCACACGAACGTGTGGACCGCCGGCCAGCAGAACTACCAGCAGTACGCGATCGCCATCGGCTGGCGCACCATCGGCTTCGAGTGGCGGCCGGGCTTCGTCCGCTTCTTCCACGTGAACGACGCGGGCCAGGAGCTGGAGTTCCGGCGCGTGAACACGAACATCTCGGCGCCGATGCGCCTGATGCTCAACCACTGGGTGGGCAACAACACGCCCGGCGCGGTTGGGTTCGTCGGCAACTACTACGGGGGCGGCGGGCCCGCCTACTACGACTGGGTGCGGGTCACCGACTGACCGGACCGTTCAGGGGCGGGCTTCGGCCTGCCAACGGTCGACCAACCCCGGCACGGCCTCCGACGCGAGGTCGCGCAGGAACTCGAAGCGCGGAGGCGGGCTGTCGACCTCCAGCGCCACGAGCACCTTCTCGGCGTCGTCGGGCGCCTCGTGCACCAGGCCGGCCACGGGCCACACCGACAGCGACGTGCCCACGACCAGCACCTTCGCGGCGCCACGGATGTGATCGCGGGCCTCGTCGAGGAAACGCACGTTCTCGCCGAACCACACCACGTCGGGCCGCAGCTGGCTGCCGCGCGGGCACAGGTCGCCCAGGGCGATGGGGCGGTCGTCGAGCCTCACGCGATGGTCCCCTTCCCGCTGGCCACGGGCGTACGCGAGTTCGCCGTGCACGTGCAGCACCCGCGTGGAACCAGCCCGTTCGTGGAGCGCGTCGACGTTCTGCGTGACCACCACCACCTCGTGCGTGGACTCGAGTCGCGCGAGCGCGCGGTGCGCCGCGTTGGGCTCGGCGGCCCAGGCGTCGCGGCGACGCTGGTTGTAGAAGTCGAGCACCAGTTGCGGATCGCGGGCGAACCCCTCCGGGCTCGCCAGGTCCTCGAAGCGGTGCTGCTTCCACAGGCCGCCCGCGCCGCGGAACGTGGACAAGCCGCTTTCGGCGCTGATGCCGGCGCCGGACAGCACGACGACCTTGAGGGGGTTCGGGGTGGAGGTCATGGCCCCGATCATCGCAGCCCGGGGGCAAAGCCGGGGATACTCGGCCCAGGAGTTCCCTCGCCGATGACCCACACGCCCTTCCCCGACCGCCGCTTCGCCGCCTGCCTGTTCGACATGGACGGCACCCTGCTCACCTCCATCGTCGCCGCCGAACGCGTGTGGGCCGCCTGGGCCCGCCGCCACGGACTCGACGTGGCGGCGTTCCTGCCCACCATCCACGGCGTGCGCTGCGAGGACACGGTGCGGAAGCAGAACCTGCCGGGCATCGACGTCGCGGCGGAGGTGGCCTGGATCACCGAGGCCGAGATCGCGGACACCGAAGGCGTCGAGCCCATTCCGGGCGCGGCCGGATTCGTCGCCGCGCTGCCGGCGGACCGGTGGGCCATCGTGACCTCCGCGTCGCGTGAACTCGCCCTCGGCCGTCTCGCGGCGGCCGGCTTGCCCGTGCCGGCGGTGATGGTCACCGCCGAGGACGTCGAACGGGGCAAACCCGCGCCGGACGGCTACCAGCTCGCGGCACGGCGTCTGGGTGTTCCGATCGCGGACTGCCTGGTGTTCGAGGACGCACCCGCGGGCATCGCGGCCGGCGAGGCCGCCGGGGCGGCGGTGCTGGTGGTGGGGACCACGCACGCGCACCCGCTCGAGACGCCGCATCCGCTGATCCAGCGGTACGACGGGCTGCAACTCACCCTCGGTGAGTGAGCCTCAGCGATCGATGATGCGCCGGGCGAACGCTTCGAGGTAGTCGAGCAGCCGGTTCGACCCCGTCACGGCGTCGTCCTCTTCGCCGGTGGCGATGCCCTCGGCGAGCTGCATGTGGGCGTTCGCGGCCTGGACGATGTCACCCTGGTGCTGGTACGCATACCAGAAGCGCCGGCACTGGACGATCAGCGGAACGACGGCATTGACGGCCGACTTGTTGTTGCACGCCAGGTGGTTGATCAGGTCGAGCTCGTGGTCGGCACGCATGTACTCGGTCAGGTTGCCGCGCTCGGCCGCCTTCACCATGCGCTCGGCACTGCGGACGATTTCCTTGCGCTGCGCCGCGGACGCACGGCGGGCCGAGCAGCGCGCGATCACGTCCTCGAGCACGCGGCGCGTCTGGATCACGTCGAGGTGGTCCGCCAGGTCGATGTTGGAGACCAGCAGGCCGCGGCGCGGCTGCTGCGTGATCAACCCGATGGCGGTCATGCGGAGCAGGGCCTCCCGCACCGGCGTCCGGCCGAGGCCCGTGAGTTCCACGAGTTCGCCCTCGACGATGGGGCTTCCCGGCTCGAGCCGCATCGTGGAGATCAGCGATTCGATGGCGTCGTACGCCACGTCCGCGGCACGGCGCTTCGGAAACTTCACGGTGGCTGCGGACACAGGGCTTGGCATGGCGTGGGCAACGAACGGACGCGGTGGCGGATGGGCCGAAGGCGTCCTGGTTGAAGTGGGCGTGAATGTATCGCACTGTGCGATATATCCACCGGATATGCGATGGGTGTTTGCGAGCCGCCCCGGAGCGGCTCGCACGGCCGGTCAGGACCGCTTCAGCTCCCCATCGACCACCCGCCACAACCCCAGCGGATTGGCGTCCTGCAATGCTTGCGGACGCAGCCCGTCGGGCAGGTCCTGGTAGCACACCGGGCGCAGGAACCGGTCGATGGCCGTGGCGCCGACGGAGGTGAACATCGCATTGGAGGTCGAGGGGAACGGGCCCCCGTGCACCATGGCGTGGCTCACCTCCACACCCGTCGGGAACCCGTTGGCGAGGATGCGGCCGACCTTGCGTTCGAGCACCGGCAGCAGGCGACGCGCCTGGTCATGATCGGCCGGATCGATCTGCAGCGTGGCGGTCAGCTGCCCCTCCAGGTGTTCGGCCAACTGCAGCACTTCATCGAAGTCCTTCGCCCGGATCACGACGGATGCCGGGCCGAACATTTCCTCTTCGAGCTCGGGGGTGGACAGCAGACGCGCCGCATCGGTCACATAGAGCGCGGCCTGGGCCGCGTTCGGGGACGCCTCCGCGGGCAGGCCCTCGGCCACCTTCTCGACGCCCGCGACACCGTCGACCTTGGCCGTGCCGGCGAGATAGGCCTCGTGGATGCCGGGCGTCAGCATGGTCTGCGCGGCCTTGGCCGCCAGCGCCTGGCTCGCCGCCGTGATGAAGCGCTGCACGTGGTCGTCACCGATGGCGATCACCATGCCCGGGTTGGTGCAGAACTGGCCCGCGCCCATCGTCAGCGAGTCCGCGAACCCCTTGCCGATGGCCTCGGCGCGCGCGGCGAGCGCGGCGGGCATCAGGAACACCGGGTTGATGCTGCTCATCTCGGCATAGACCGGGATCGGTTCGGGGCGTGCGTTGGCGACACGCACGAGGGCCAGCCCGCCCTGGCGCGAGCCGGTGAAACCCACCGCCTTGATGGCGGGGTGGGCCACCAGCGCTTCACCGATCTTCCGGCCGGCGCCGAACAGCAGCGAGAACACGCCTTCGGGCAGGCCTTGTTCCTTCACGGCCTTCTGGATGGCGCGGCCGACCCACTCCGAGGTGCCCAGGTGGGCGCCGTGCGCCTTGACGATCACCGGCGCGCCAGCGGCCAGGGCCGAGGCGGTGTCCCCGCCCGCCACCGAAAACGCCAGCGGGAAGTTGCTGGCGCCGAACACGGCGACGGGACCGAGCGGCACCTTGGCCAGGCGCAGGTCCGCGCGCGGCAGCGGCTGGCGGTCGGGCTGGGCCGGGTCGATGGTGGCGCCGAGGAAGCGGCCGTCGCGCACGACCTTCGCGAACAGGCGCAGCTGGCCGACGGTGCGGCCACGCTCGCCTTGAAGGCGGGCCACCGGCAGGCCGGTCTCGGCATGGGCGCGTTCGATCAACGCATCGCCGAGGGCGACGATGTTGTCGGCGATGGCTTCGAGGAACAGGGCCCTGCGTTCGAGCGGCAGGCTGCGATAGGGATCGAACGCCTCGCTGGCCAGCTGGGCCGCGCGGTCGACTTCGTCCGCGCCGCCCAGGCCGAACACGGGCTCCGGGATGTCCGCGTGGGTGGCCGGGTTGAAGGCCAGTTGCTGGCCTTCCTGGCCGCGGGACGCCTGGGCGCCGATGAGCATTTCGCCGGTGATCTGGGACACGACAGACTCCAAAAGTGAAGGTGGGCGGACAGCGCACGGCCGCCCCGGATTGGTGTAGCGCACGCTCCCCATGCAGGTGCGCGCCTCTTTCGACGGGCCACGACGCCGCGCCGGAACGACGGGGTATGCCACGAAAACGTGCGTCGCGCTAGGCATGGTTTGTGCTGATGTCCACGCAGGATACTGCAAATATATTTTAGACATCTTTAAGCGTCGCCCACCGAGTTTTTCCGCGCGCCGCCCCCTGTCCGAGCCCCGACCCCGAACCCGACCCGCCCGCCATGAGCGCCCTCGACACCGACCTTTCCCGACCCCCGCCGCGGTTGCCCGTGCGACTCGTGCTCGACGCCTCCGACACGCTCCTGCGCATCGAACGCGGCTTGCTCACGTACCTGATGACGCTGCTCGTGGGGCTCGTGCTGCTGAACGTGGTCACGCGCTACACCGGCATGCCGCTCTACTGGGTGGACGAGGCCTCGGTGTACGCGGTGGTGTGGCTGACCTTCATCGGCGCCTCCGTGATGACGCGGCTGCGCCTCGACTTCGCGGTGACCATGGTCACCGACAAGCTCGGCGCGCGCAGCGCCCACGTCGCGAAGGTCATCGCTTCCGGCGGCGTGCTGTTCTTCGCCGTCGCGCTGATCGCAATGTGCTGGCTCTGGATGGACCCGGTGGGCATCGCCCGACACGGCTTCGACGCGAAGGACTACGCGGGCGAGTCGTTCAACTTCCTCTACACCGAACGCACGCAGACGCTGGAGTGGCCGGTGTGGGTGCTGCAGCTGATCATGCCGCTCTTCGCGGTGTGCATGAGCATCCACGCGCTGGCCAACCTGCTCGAGGACCTGCGCCTCGCGCCCCCGCGCAAGCACCCCGAATTCCAGACCGGCAACGCCGACGTGGTGAACTGACATGCTGACCTCCGCCTTCTTCCTGGTGATCATGCTGGTGGGCGTGCCCATCGGCCTGTGCCTGTGCCTCTCGGGCATCTTCTACATCTACAGCAACGACAACGCCGTGCTGCTGCAGTCCTACGCCACGCAGATGTTCGCCGGCGTCGACAGCTACGGCCTGATCGCGATCCCGCTGTTCATCCTGATCGGCGAGGTGATGAACAGCGGGGGCATCACCCGGCGGCTCATGGACCTGTCCATGGCCTTCATCGGCTCGGTCAAGGGCGGACTCGCCTACGTGAACATCCTGGCCAACATGCTGGTCTCGTCGATCATCGGTTCGGCCACCGCGCAGGTGGCGATCATGTCGCAGGTGATGGTGCCCGAGATGGAGAAGCAGGGCTACGACAAGACCTTCGCCGCCGGCCTCACCGTCTATGGCGGCATGCTCGGCCCCATCATCCCGCCGTCCGTGATGTTCGTGGTCTACAGCGTGCTGGCCCAGGTGGCCGTGGGCGACATGCTGATCGCGGGCATCCTGCCCGGCATCCTGCTGACGGTGCTGTTCTTCATCGTGATCGCGTGCATGGGCTGGATCTACCAGTACCCGCGCAGCGAGAAGCGCACGCTGCGCCAACGGGCCCGCACGGTGGTGGTCTCGAGCCCGACGCTGCTGATCCCGCTGGTGATCGTGGGCTCCATCCTGACCGGCCTCGCCAACCCGACGGAGGCGGCCGCGGTGGGCGCCGTCAGCGCCGTGCTGGTGGGCCGCTATGTCACGCGGGAGTTCAAGTACTCGGAGCTGCGCGCGATCATGCTGCGCTCGGCCATCTACTCGGCCATCGTGCTGTTCCTGGTGGCCGCGGCGTCGGTGTTCTCGTGGCTGCTGATCTACGGCAAGGTGCCGCAGATGGTGGCGGCCTGGGTGCAGACCGTGGCGAAGGACCCGGTCACCTTCCTGCTGCTGGTCAACGTGATCCTGCTGGTCATCGGCACGGTGATCGACGGCATCCCGGGCCTGATCATGACCGCGCCGATCCTGCTGCCCATCGCCACCGAGATCTACCACATCGACCCGCGCCACTTCGGCGTGGTGATCGTCATCAACCTCGTGCTGGGCCTGATGTCCCCGCCGGTGGGCCTGAGCTTCTTCGTGGCGGCCGCGGTGACCGGCGCCAAGCCCGGGAAGATGTTCATCGTGACCCTTCCGTTCTTCATCATCAGCTGCATCGCGCTGGTGATGCTGTCGCTGTTCCCCAGCCTGTCGCTGGGGCTGTTGTAGTCCTGTTTCTCCTCGGAGCCTTCCATGACCCTGAACCGCCGCAACTTCCTGATGACCTCGGCCGCCGCGGCCGCGCCGATGGCCTTCGTGACCCCCTCGCGCGCCGCCGCCGCGAAGGAACTCCGCCTGGGCATCATCACGCCCGCCGGCCACTCGTGGAACCGCGCCGCGCTGCGCTTCGGCGAGGCGCTGTCCAAGGCCACCGACGGTCGCCTGGCCGTCACGGTGTTCCACTCCGGGCAGCTCGGCAACGAGTCGGCGATGATGCAGCAGATGCAGTCGGGCGCGCTCGACATGGGCTGGATCCAGGCGGCCGAACTCGGCACCCGGGTCGCCAGCGTCGCGTCGATCAACGCGCCGTACCTGGTGCGTTCGACCCCGGCGGTGGGCAAGCTGGTCAAGACGCCGGCGGCGCTCAAGCTGCTGGACGTGCTGCCGCGCGAAACGGGCTGCGTGGGCCTCGGCTGGGGCATCACCGGCATGCGCGTGGTGTTCGCCACCAAGGACATCAAGACGCCGAACGACCTCAAGGGCCTGAAGCTGCGCATCAACCCGACGCCGGTCTACCGCGACTTCTACCAGCTCTTCGGCGCCGCCCCCACGCCCATCCCCACCCCGGCCGTGTTCGACGCGATGACCAACGGCCAGGTCGACGGGCTCGAGGCCGACGTGGAGTTCTCGTGGAACCAGCGCTTCGACAAGGTCTCGAAGGTGATGATGCCGATGAACGCGCTGTTCATGCCCTTCGCGCCGCTGTTCTCGGGCCGCGTCTGGCAGACGCTCGACAACAAGGACCGCGAGTTGATCCGCCAGCTGACCGCGCAGGCGCTGGACGCGCAGATCAACGACATCGTCACCACCGAGGCCGGGCTGCTCGACAAGCTGAAGAAGGAGTCGATCACCATCCGTGACCTGAGCGACTTCGACATCAAGCCGTCCATCGAAGCGTTCGACAAGATCTGGTTGCCGAAGGCGCCCCAGATCGCCGAACTGCGCAAGGTCGGCGCCACGCTCTGATCTCCCGCCGGCCCGCGTCGCCCATGCCATCGCCGGCGTGTGGCGCCGAGGCCGCCCGCGTGCCGCCCCATCGCGGCGCGCGACCCCGCCCACCCACCCGATCGCACCGCCACCTTCGCCGCATCGGACCCATTAAATATATTTCCAACCTATTTGCGCCAACCCGGCGTGATGCTTCCTCGACAAGGCAACTCCCATGAACGTCAACATCTTCACCGGCACCATCCCCGCCCTGATGACCCCCTGCACGGCCGACCGCCAGCCCGACCTCGACGCGCTCGTCGCCAAGGGCCGCGAACTCATCGCCGCGGGCATGAGCGCGGTGGTCTACTGCGGCTCCATGGGCGACTGGCCCCTGCTGACCGCGGCGCAGCGCCAGGAAGGCGTGGCCCGCCTGGTGGCCGCCGGCATCCCGACCATCGTCGGCACCGGTGCGGTGAACTCGAAGGAAGCGGTGTCGCACGCGGCCCATGCGGCCCAGGTCGGCGCACAGGGTCTGATGGTGATTCCGCGCGTGATGTCGCGCGGTTCCTCGGCCATCGCGCAGAAGGCCCACTTCTCGGCCATCCTGGCCGCCGCCCCGAACCTCCCCGCGGTCATCTACAACAGCCCGTACTACGGCTTCGCGACGCGGGCCGACCTCTTCTTCGAACTGCGCCGCCAGTACCCCAACCTGATCGGCTTCAAGGAGTTCGGCGGTGGCGCGGACCTGCGCTACGCCGCGGAAAACATCACTTCGCAGGATGACAGCGTCACGCTGATGGTGGGCGTGGACACCCAGGTCTTCCACGGCTTCGTGAACTGCGGCGCCACCGGCGCCATCACGGGCATCGGCAACGCGCTGCCGAAGGAAGTGCTGCAGCTCGTCGACCTGTGCAAGAAGGCCGCGCAGGGCGACGTCGTCGCGCGCCGCCAGGCCCGCGAACTGGAAGCGGCCCTGGCCGTGCTGTCCTCGTTCGACGAGGGAACCGACCTGGTGCTGTACTACAAGCACCTGCTCGTGCTGAACGGCCAGAAGGAATACACGCTGCACTTCAACGAAACCGACGTGCTGACCGACGCGCAACGCAAGTACGCGGAAAGCCAGTACCAGCTGTTCCGCACCTGGTACGCGACGTGGTCGAAGGAAGTCGCGCGCTGATCGCGTTTCCGGCGCTCGCCGAAGAGGCCCGCTTCCGTTCGGAGGCCGGGCCTTTTTCACGTCTCCGCATGCCATCGACCCCGGAACCCGCAGGGCTTCTGGCGCTGCATGGACACGATCGGTCGCCCCGCCCGCACCCGCGAAACAGGCGATTTCCCTGCGGAAACACGACGGCCCCGACGCTTGCGCGACATCGCGCGCACCACCCCCGTACAAACACTCACATCCTCCCCCCTTGCAATATGGAACCGGTTCCATACACTCCGGTCCCCAGAAGGCGCCGCGACGCATGCCGGTGCCACCCACAGAACCGATCAGGGAAGGACGGATGCGTATGGACCAGAAGCTCTGGAGATGGAAGGCTGCGCGCGCGGCCGTGGTGATGGCCTTCAGCGGTGTGCTCGCCGCGTGTGGCGGAGGTGACGGCAGCGCTGAAATGCCCGTCGCGGCCGATGGGCCCGACGCCCGCATCCAGGCCGTGGCGGCCGAGGCTTCGACCACGGTGCACGCCGAACGCTACGTGCTCGCGGGCGCGGCGAGCGGCCAGTGTGTCGAGGCCGCACCCGAGGCGGTGAACGGCGCCCGCCTGCGCTGGGCCACCTGCGGCACCGGTGCCCTGCAATCGTTCGACGTGGTGTCGGACGGCACAGGCCGCTACAAGCTCGTCGCCTCGACGGGCCGTGTCCTCGACGTCTCGGGGTCGTCGAGCGCCGATGGTGCGTTGGTGCAACTGTGGGAAGACAACGGCACCCAGGCCCAGCGCTTCCGCCTCGAACGCCGCGCCGGCAACCGCTTCGCCCTCGTCAACGCCAGCAGCGGCAAGTGCGTGGCGCCGTCGGCGAGCGCGGGCCTGCAGCAGCTCGCCTGCAGCGGTGCGGACGACCAGTCGTTCCTGCTGCACCCGTCCGCCGCGGGCGGTCGCAGCGCGCCCGCGATCGGCCGCTATGCCGTGCGTTCGCTGCATTCGCAGCTGTGCCTCGCGATCGCGTCGGGTTCCACGGCCGATGGCGCCGGGGTCGTGCAACAGGCGTGTGGCACCGACGACGCCGTGCGCTTCGACGTGGTGGCCGCCGGTGGTGGCGCCTACCAGTTCGTCAACGTGCGCAGCGGCAAGTCGCTCGAGGTGAGCGACGCGTCGACCGGCAACGGCGCCGCGATGGCACATCGCACCGACACCGGTGGATCGCACCAGCGCTTCGCCGCGGAAGCGATCGCCGACGCCTTCCTGCTGCACCCGAAACACAGCGGCAAGTGCGTGGACGTCGCGGGCTTCAGCACGAGCGCGGGCGGCGTGATCCACCAGTGGGACTGCACGCGCAACACGAACCAGCAGTGGCGCCTCGAGCCCGATGCGACCTCGTCGAACCCGAACCCGTCCACCCGCAGCGCGAAGCGCGGCATCGCGTACGACGTCGCGTCCGCCGCCGACATGGCCGCGCTCTCGCCAGGGGTGTCCTGGTGGTACAACTGGAGCCCGCGCCCCAACACCGCGGCGCCCGCCGGCACCGACTTCGTGCCGATGCTGTGGAACTTCAGCTTCAACGACGCCGAGATCGAGGCGCTGCTGAAGGCGAACCCGCAGTACAAGTTCCTGCTGGTGCTCAACGAGCCCAACCTCACCGACCAGGCGAACCTGTCGCCCGCCCAGGCCGCCGCCGCGTGGCCGCGCTACGAGGCCATCGCCGCGCGCACCGGCGTGAAGATCGTGGGCCCCGCCATCACGTGGGGCACGTACCGTGGCTACGAGGACCCGGTCGTGTGGCTCGATGCCTTCCACGCCGCGTACCGCGCGGCCAACAACCAGCGTGACCCGCGCATCGACGTCCTCGCGTTCCACTGGTACGACTACGGCCTCGGCGGCCAGCTCGACCGCCTCGCGAAGTACGGCAAGCCCTTCTGGGTCACCGAGTTCGCGAACTGGCACGGCGGGAACGACGGCGCGCAGATCGACACGCTCGCGAAGCAGAAGGCGCAGATGACCGAGATGGTCACGCTGCTCGAAGGCCGCGCCGACGTGCATCGCTACGCGTGGTTCACCGGCCGCTGGCCGAACGACACGCACCACTCGAGCCTGCTCGGCGCCGACGGCCAGCTGACCGAGCTCGGACGCCACTACCTCTCGCTGCCTTCCGGCACGCGCTGACCCCTCACACCGTGTCCACGCCCTCGCGCCCCGGGGGTGGGCGCGAGCCCGCGCCGTCGCGCGCGTTCACGGGGCCGTTCCCTTCAGTTCGACGTTCATCGAGGAGGAATTCAATGACAACCAGATCCTGGATGCTGACCCATGCCCCGAGGCGGGCCGTGGCGACGGCACTGTGTGCACTCGCCGCCGGTTGCGGTGGCGGCGGTGGCAACGACGGCAACGCGCCGGCGGCCAAGTCCGTCGCCGCCCCGCAGTCGGAAGACGCCCCCGGCGCGCGCATCCTCGCGGTGACCTCGGGCCGCACGGCGCTGCGCCACGTGGCAAGCGGGCAATGCGTCACCGTGTCCGGCGGCAGCGGCGCGAAGCTGCAGCTCGCGGCCTGCAACGGCGCGCCGCAGCAGGCCTTCGACGTGACCGAGGTGTCCTCGGGTGTCTTCCGCCTGCTCAATGCGGCGAGCGGCAAGGCCGTCGACATCGAGAACGCCTCCGCGGCCGACGGCGCGCCCCTGCAACAGTGGGACGACAACGGCACCGGCGCGCAGCGCTTCCGCCTCGCCGAGAACGCCGACGGCAGCGTGACGCTGCAGAACGTCAACAGCGGCAAGTGCGCGTCACCCGCGGCCGACGGCCTCCGCCAGCAGGGCTGTTCGGGCGCCGATGCGCAAAAGTTCTCGCTGGGCACCCAGACCCCCGAGCCACCCGTGGGCGACTACGTGCCGCTGTTCCCCGCGAACACCGCCGCCACCGAACAGCTGCAGTGGACCGAGCCCGACGGCACGCTCGTCACCCGCATGGGCATGCGCCCCACCGAACGCCATGCGCGTGAACGCGGCGAACCGTGGGAGGCGCCGGACGAAGGCCCGGGCCGCTACCTCACCTTCCCGTCGTTCTACTTCCAGAACCGCACCTTCGGCCTCGAGATCCGCGACCACGTGCCCGCCGGCCGGCAGCGCGTGGACATCCGCATGATCGTCAACGACGGCACCTTCGACGGCACGACCTTCAGCCTCTTCCGCAACGTGCAGGACCCGACCGTGCGCGAGTTCGGCTGGGCCCTCAACTACGGCTTCAACAACCCGAAGGAAGGCAACCAGCCCATCTGCCACGCGGGCCAGCCGACCGAGGACTGCATGATGGTGGTGGAGTCGAACTGGCGCACGTCGCCGCACTCGCCGCTGAAGATCGGCGACAAGATCGAACTCGCGCCCGCGCCCCGCCTGAAGTACAACGCCGACGGCAGCGCGACGATCGACGGCGGCGGCGCCCGCTACTACTCGTTCGAGCAGCTGTACGTCGTGGGCGTGGGCCTGCGGCCGTGGTACGGCATCGCGCCGAACCTCGACTCCGAACCGGTGCCGGCCGACGCGCTCTCCGGCGGCCTCGCGAGCGTCTCGTACAACTACTCCGAGGAACCGATGCGCATGTTCCAGCAGATGCCGAACAACATCGGCATCGGCAACACGAAGCGCTTCGTCGAGGGCCGACGGCTGTTCCACACGTCGTTCTCGGACGGCCGGCATTCGGAGCACCCGGACGTGAACCCGGTGTTCTCCGCCCACGCGGGCCAGCTCGGCCCGCGCTTCAACCAGGCGAGCTGCATCGCGTGCCACGCGCAGAACGGCCGTGGCGTCGCACCCGACGTGGGGACGCGCCTCGACACCCTGTCGATCCTCACCCACGCGGACAACGCGGGCCCCGACGCCACCTACGGCTTCAACGTGCAGCAGCGCGCCACCGCCGCGAACGCGACCGACTGGGGTGTTTCGGTGCAGTCGTACACCCGCACCACGCGCACGCTGTCGGGCAACGAGACCGTCGAGCTGCAGAAGCCCGTGTACGCGTTCAAGGGCCCGGTGCCCGCGCGCTACTCCGCGCGCCAGGCGCCGCAGGTGATCGGCCTCGGCCTGCTGGAGGCGGTGCCCGAGGCGACGCTGCTCGCGGGCGCCGACCCGGACGATCGCAACGGCGACGGCGTGCGCGGCATCGCGAACCTCGTGAAGGACCCCGAGACGGGCGTGACCCGCGTGGGCCGCTTCGGCTGGAAGGCCGCGAAGTCGAGCCTGCGGCACCAGGCCGCCGAGGCGCTGTCGCGCGACATGGGCGTCACCTCCCCGGTGTATCCGTCGCGCGGCTGCCAGCGCGGCGCGGCCGACTGCCGTACCGACACGAGCGTGGCCGGTGTCTCCGAGAACGAGCTGCAGCGCCTCGTGCAGTACGTGGAGCTGATCGGCGTGCCCGCCCAGCGCAGCCTGCGCAGCGGCTACCCGGCGGGCATCCGCGTGTCGCCCGAACACGACGTCGACCCCGCGCGCATCGCGCGTGGCAAGACGCTGTTCACGCAGGTGCAATGCGCGGCGTGCCACACGCCCGAGCTGAAGACCGGCGCCACGCACCCGTTCGCCGAACTGCGCGACCAGACGATCCGCCCGTACTCGAACCTGCTGCTGCACGACATGGGCCCGGGCCTCGCCGACACGCTGTCCGAAGGCAAGGCGACGGGCAGCCTGTGGCGCACCGCGCCGCTGTGGGGCCTCGGGTCGCTCAAGTTCGTGCAGGGCGGCGCGCAGAACGTGCGCTACCTGCACGACGGCCGCGCCCGCACGCTGATGGAAGCCATCGGCTGGCATGGCGGCGAATCCGACCGCAGCCGCACCGCGTTCGAGGCGCTGTCGAAGGACGACCGCGCCGCGGTGCTCGCGTTCCTCGAATCGCTCTGATGGCGTGACGAGTCCCGGCGGGCGCCCACACGGCGTCCGCCCTTTTTGACCGCCGGACCCCGGCGAACCTCTGAAGGAGATCCCGATGAAGACGACCCGAAAACGACTGCGCCCGCCCGTGTGGCTGGTGCCCCTGATCGCTGGTGGTTTCGCCCTGCCGGCGTCCGCCGCCGACATCTGCTTCTACGAACACATCAACTACCAGGGCGCGTCCTTCTGCGCCTCGGCCGACAACACGTGGGTCGGCAACGCCTGGAACGACCGCGTGTCGTCCGTGCGCGTGCCCGCGGGTGTGTCGCTCGAACTCTACGAACACATCAACTACGGCGGCCGCGTGCTGAAGCTGACCGCCGACAGCGCGAACCTCGTGACCCTCGGCTTCAACGACGCCGCCTCGTCGTTCCGCATCAAGTCCGGTGAACCGCCGGTGGTGGGCGGCGGGCCGCTGGGCCCCAACGTGCTCGTGTTCGACCCGACGACGCCGCAGGCGACGGTGCAAGGTGAACTCGACCGCGTGTTCCGCATCCAGGAATCCAACCAGTTCGGCCTGCAGCGCTTCGCGCTGATGTTCAAGCCGGGCCGCTACAACGTCAACGCGAACGTCGGCTTCTACACGTCGGTGGTGGGCCTCGGCCAGAACCCCGGCGACGTCGTCGTCAACGGCGTCACCGCCGACGCCGGCTGGTTCAACGGCAACGCCACGCAGAACTTCTGGCGCTCGGTCGAGAACCTGACCATCACGCCGCCGAACGGCGAGAACCGCTGGGCGGTCTCGCAAGCCGCGCCGATGCGCCGCGTGGCCGTGAACGGCGCGCTGAACCTCGCCCCGTCGGGCTACGGTTGGGCGAGCGGCGGCTACATCGCCGACACGAAGGTGACCGGCGCCATCGGTCCGTACTCGCAGCAGCAGTGGTTCACCCGTGACAGCACCATCGGCGGCTGGGTCAACGGCGTGTGGAACATGACCTTCGTCGGCGTGGCCGGCGCCCCGGCCAACGGGTTCCCCGAGCCGGTCTACACGACCGTCGCGCAGACCCCGGTGATCCGCGAGAAGCCGTACCTCTACGTGGACGGCGGCGGCGCCTACCGCGTGTTCGTGCCGTCGCTGCGCACGAACAGCCAGGGCGCCACCTGGCTCAACGGCAACACGCCGGGCAACTCGCTGCCGATCAGCCAGTTCTTCGTCGCCCAGCCGACCGACTCGGCCGCGAAGATCAACCAGGCGCTGCGCCAGGGCCTGAACCTGCTGTTCACGCCGGGCATCTACCACGTCAACGAGACCATCCAGATCAACCGCGCCGACACCGTGGTGCTGGGCCTCGGCTACGCGACGATCATCCCCGACAACGGCGTGGTGCCGATGAAGGTGGCCGACGTCGACGGCGTGAAGATCGCGAGCGTGCTGTTCGACGCGGGCCCGGTGAACTCGCCGATCCTGCTCGAGGTGGGCCCGACCGGTTCCAACGCGACCCACGCGGCCAACCCGACGACCGTGCAGGACGTGTTCTTCCGCATCGGCGGCGCGCACCCGGGCAAGTCCACCACGAGCCTCGTGGTCAACAGCCCGAACACCATCATCGACCACATCTGGGCCTGGCGCGGTGACCACGGCGAGGGCATCGGCTGGACCGTCAACACGGCCGACACCGGCCTGATCGTCAACGGCCGCGACGTCACCGCCTACGGCCTCTTCGTCGAGCACTACCAGAAGTACAACCTGATCTGGAACGCCAACGGCGGCCGCGTCTACTTCTTCCAGAACGAGATGCCGTACGACCCGCCGTCGCAGACCGCGTGGCGCACCGACGCGCGCGGCTACGCCGCGTACAAGGTGGCCGACTCGGTGACGACACACGAGGCGTGGGGCGTGGGCGCGTACTGCTACTTCAACGTCGACCCGTCGATCCACGCCGATCGCGGCTTCGAGGTGCCCCAGACCCCGGGCGTGAAGTTCCACTCGCTGCTCACCGTCTCGCTCGGTGGCAACGGCGTGATCGACCACGTGATCAACAACACCGGCGGCCCCGCCCAGGGCGTGGAGACGGTGCCGAGCAAGGTGGTGCAGTTCCCCTGACCGTCGAAGTGGTGCGGTGCGGTCGCCCAGGCGCGACCGCACCCCGGCCTCGTTCGTGCGCAGATCGCCACGGCGAACTCAAGTTCCGGACGAGGCCGCCGATCCGGACCAGGAGGGCCCGCAGACGCGGGCTGCCACCCTGGAGGATTTTTCTTGAAGCGACTGGTTCCCGCGTGGACCGCCCTGGCCGTCCTGGCCGGCTGTGCCACCACCCCCTCGACCACCTCGATCGACCCCGCGAAGATTCCCCGCACCGAAACCTTCGGCCACGCGCTGGTCCAGGACCAGCCGCTGTACGACTACGCGGTGGTGCGGACGAACCGGACCGCCGTGCTCGACGCTCACGCGAACGCGCCTTGGCGCCTCAACCGGTTCCGGCCCAACCCGAACCTGCCCGAGATGGTGAACGCGGAGCTGCTCGCGAAAAACCCGAACCTCGACACCGACCGGCTGAACGCGCTCGTCAAGGCGAACGAGGCCGTGCTCTTCACCATCCCGCGGCTGAAGGTCCTCCCGTGCGACGAGGGTTGCGTCGGCAACAAGGACTACGAGAAGGCGGTCAAGGACTTCACGGACCGCTACGACGCGGCCCGGGGCCAGGGTGTGGCCTACCGAGGCGAGATGACGGTCAAGGTGCGCTGGTTCAACAAGCGCAGCTACCTGGAGTCGATCAACCCGCTGTCGCTCGCGCAGGACGTCTTCGCGATCCAGTTCCCCATCGAGGGCAACCTGCTGACGATCAGCTCGTCGTCCTTCGGACGCAACTCGAAGATCGAGGACCGCGTCGCGCTGGTGTCCACCCGCTTCCGGGTGGCGGTGGTGCTGCCCCTGTCCTACGGCTTGCGCAACGGCTTCAGCGTCACGCTGGACCCGGCCTATGACCCGAGCGTGATGGAACGCACCACCGCGTTCGTCGCACCCGGCCTGCGCGGCATCAAGAAGGTGCTCGGGCAGGAGGACTATTCGTCCCGCATCGAACCGCTCGGCGCGGACAACGCGCTGCTGCCGGCCGTCGACGGGCTGAAGTCGGGCGAGGTCGTGGCGCTGGACACGCCGGTCCTGTTCAACTGACCGGACAGTCGTCACCCAATGGAAAAGGGCCGGCAGCGCGCGCTGCAGGCCCTTTTTCCATTCGTCCGGTGAGCGCCCTCGGGCGCGACCGTCAGAACGGAATGTCGTCGTCCATGTCGTCGAAGCCAGTCGACGACTTGGGCGCCGGAGCGGGTGCCTGGCGCGGGGCGGCAGCCGGACGCGGGGCCGGAGCGGCACGTTCGCGCGGGGCGTAGCCACCACCACCGCCGCCTTCGTCACCACCACCACCGCCGCCGCCTTCACGGCCGCCCAGCAGCTGGAGGTTGTCGGCGATGATTTCGGTGGTGTACTTCTCGGCGCCGTCCTTGTCCTGCCACTTGCGAGTCTTCAGGCGGCCTTCGACGTAGCACGAGCGGCCCTTCTTCAGGTACTCGCCGGCGATCTCGGCGAGGCGGTCGTAGAAGACCACGCGGTGCCATTCGGTCTCTTCCATCTTGTCGCCGGAATTCTTGTCCTTCCAGTTGCGCGACGTGGCGATGGTGACGTTGCAGATGGCAGCGCCGTTGGCGGTGTAGCGCACTTCAGGGTCGCGGCCCAGGTTGCCGATGAGGATGACTTTGTTGATGGATGCCATGTGTCTGTGTCCTGTAAGTCCGCGTCAGAACAGAAAAAAACGCGTCGGGAGGCCCTGCGAAGCAGAGACGGAATCGGTCGATTATCCCTCACCTCCCCCGGACCCACCGCCCGCGCAAGCCCGGCGAAACCCACCCCCTAGTTCGACAACAGCCCCCCGAACAGGGGCCTGTCCCAGAGGTGAAGACTGCCTACCATCGTCCGGTGCGAGCAGCCACTCACGCTCGCCGTTCTCAGGGAGAGAATTCGATGAAACCTTTCGCCTTCTTCGCAGCGGCCGGCCTGGCCGTTGCCTTGATCGGAACGGCCCACGCGGCCGACACCACCTACTCCGCCAGCCTGGCGCTGCCCGGCACGCTGCCCATGTTCCGCACGGGCGTCCCCAGCCAGGACGGTCCGCACAACATCGCCGGCGACTGGCTCGACCGCGGCGAACGCCATGCCGGCGCGTACGTGCGCAACCAGACCGGTCCCGGGCCGACCTGGGATTCGGGCAACGGCAACAGCGACATGCACAACAGCAGCGGCCCGAGCTACTACATGATGGGCGAGACGCGCGGCCAAGCCTACCTGCTCGACAACAATGCCTCGGCCAGCGGTTCCGTCTACGTCAACCGCCTGGGGGCCAGCGGCACGGTGGTCACGCCCGGCGCCGAGATCAACGCGTATGCCAACTACCAGCGCAGCTTCTCGCTCGACGCCTTCAGCTCGTTCACCTTCTCGGCCATCGCCTCGCTGAGCATCCTCGGCGACGCGGAACCGCTCGACACGCAGTCGTTCTTCACGCTCGACCCATCGGCCTCGTTCGCGTCGCTCACCGCCACCGACGCCCTGGGCCGCCTGAGCGCCACGCTCAGCGCCACGCTCAACGGACTGGCCGGCGGCTTCGCCAGCGCGATCAGCTACGCCATCGGCTCCGACGGCCTGCTGTCGCTGACCATCAGCAACCAGACGGCCAACGCCATCACCGGCACGCTGGGCCTGGCCACGCGCGTCGGCGTCACCTCGCTCGCCGATGGCAGCCCGGTGCTCAGCTTGCCGGTGGGGACCCCGGTGGCGGCCCCGGTGCCGGAACCCGCCGCCATGGTGTCGATGCTGCTGGGCCTGGGCCTCGTGGCCGGCGCGGTGGGTCGCCGCCGTCAGGCGCGTCGAGCGCCCTGATTCGCGCCGCGGACGCCGCGGGTCGGCCGTCGGGCCTCGCTGAGCCCGACGCTGGCTCCCGGCAGCGTTCCTTTCCGGGCCCGTCCCGAAGGGTCGGGCGAGCGCCGGGAGGTACGATGCGGTTCGGCGTCCACCTGGCGCCCCTCCGATCCGCCATGTCCGCTGAACCCGCCTTCGCCTCCGCTTCCCCCCTGTCCGCCGCCCCGTCCGACATCCTCCACGAGGTGTTCGGCTATCCGGCGTTCCGCGGCCAGCAGAGCGACATCGTCGACCACGTCACCGCTGGCGGCGACGCCCTGGTGCTGATGCCCACCGGGGGCGGCAAGAGCCTCTGCTACCAGGTGCCGGCGATCGCGCGGCACCGCGCGGGCCAGGGCGTGGCGCTGGTGGTGAGCCCGCTGATCGCGCTGATGCACGACCAGGTGGGCGCGCTCGAGGAAGCAGGCGTGCACGCGTCGTTCCTCAACTCGTCGCTGACGGGCGAAGACGCCATGCGCATCGAACGCGAGATGATGAGCGGCCGCCTCGTGATGCTGTACGCGGCGCCCGAGCGCATCGCCACGCCGCGGTTCCTCGCCCAGCTCGATTCGCTGTACGAACGCGGCCTGCTGAGCCTCTTCGCCATCGACGAAGCGCACTGCGTGAGCCAGTGGGGCCACGACTTCCGGGAAGACTACCTCTCGCTGAACGTGCTGCACGAGCGCTACCCGAACGTGCCACGCATCGCGCTCACCGCCACGGCCGACGACCTCACGCGCGCCGACATGATCGAGCGCCTGCAGCTGCAGGACGCCCGCGTCTTCATCAGCAGCTTCGACCGCCCGAACATCCGCTACGCCATCGTCGAGAAGGACAACGCGCGCACGCAGCTGCTGCGTTTCATCGGCGACGAACACGAGGGCGACGCGGGCATCGTCTACTGCCAGTCGCGCAAGAAGGTCGATGAAACCGCCGACTGGCTGGTGAGCGAGGGCCTCAACGCGCTGCCGTACCACGCGGGCCTCGACGCCTCGGTGCGCAAGCGCAACCAGGACCGCTTCCTCCGGGAAGACAGCATCGTGATGGTGGCCACCGTGGCCTTCGGCATGGGCATCGACAAGCCCGACGTGCGTTTCGTGGCCCACCTCGACCTGCCGAAGAACATCGAGGGCTACTACCAGGAGACCGGCCGTGGCGGCCGCGACGGCGCGCCGGCCGACGCCTGGATGACCTACGGCCTGGCCGACGTCGTCAACCAGCGCCGCATGATCGACGAAAGCCCGGCCGCCGAGGAGTTCAAGCGCGGCCAGCGCAGCAAGCTCGACGCGCTGCTGGCCTTGGCCGAAGCCCACGACTGCCGCCGCGTGCGCCTGCTCGACTACTTCGGCGAAGCGAGCCAGCCGTGCGGCAACTGCGACAACTGCCTGAACCCGCCCGCCACGTGGGACGCCACCGAGGCCTCGCGCAAGGTGCTCAGCTGCATCTACCGCTTCCACCAGAACAACGGCCAGCGCTTCGGCGCCGGGCATTTGATCGACGTGCTGCGCGGCAAGGTCACCGACAAGGTCACGCAATACCGGCACGAAAGCCTCTCCACGTTCGGCATCGGCGCCGACCTGTCCGAGACGCAGTGGCGCGCCGTGCTGCGCCAGCTGATCGCGCTGGGCCACGTGCGCACGGAAGGCGAATGGAACACGCTCGAACTCACGCCGAGCGCCCGCGACGTGCTGCGCGGCGAGGTGCAGCTGCTGCTGCGCGTGGCGAACGAGACGAAGGGCCGCGCGCGGAAGGGCGCGCGGGGCGCATCGGGCAGCGGCAAGGAACGCCCGCCGCCCATCCCGCTCGACGCCGAAGGCACGGAACGCTTCGCCGCCCTCAAGGCCTGGCGCGGCGCCGTGGCCAAGGAACACAACCTGCCGGCGTACATCGTGTTCAACGACGCCACGCTGGCCGAGATGGCCCGGGTGGCGCCGTCATCGCTCGACGAGCTGGCGGAAATCAGTGGCGTCGGTGCGAAGAAGCTCGAGGCCTACGGCAGCGAAATCCTGCGCGTGCTGGGCGGCTGAGCCCTCCCACACACGTCGCCCCGGCGAACGCCGGGGCCCACTGCACGCTGACGCACTGCGGGCAGAGTGGATCCCGGCGTTCGCCGGGATGACCGCAGGTTTTCGGGCCACCCCACTTTCCACGGACTGCAGTGGGCGTTCGCCGGGATGACCGCGGAGGAACGGTCGGACACGTCCGACATCGATTTGGTTGATCGACCGCTTCTCAACGCCGTCTCACAGGCCCAGACTGGCCGCTCGGCTTCGCACACAGGGCGCGACGCCAAAAACGGCAAAGAAAGGATCTGCCATGACCGCCACCTCGATGCAAAACTCCAAGTCCAATCTGGCCGACCGTCTGGCGCTCTCCGCCGACTCGGCCATCCATTCCACCCAGTACGCGACGAACAAGGCGTTCGACAAGCTGTCGGGTGGCGTGGAATCGCTGCGTGGCCGGGCCGGCCCGCTCATGGAAAAGGTCTCCTCGAAGGCCGACGCCGGCAAGCACTACATCGAGGCGCAGCCGATGAAGTCGCTGCTGATCGCCGCCGCCACCGGTGCCGCGCTCGCTGCGCTGCTGTCGTGGATGGGCCGTTCGCGCGGCTCGCGCTACTGACACAGCCTCTCAATCCCGCCGGCGCCCAGGGCCTTTCCGCCGGCGGGCATCATGGGGGAAACCCTTTCGTTGTTCCTCCCATCCACCGGGGCCACGCCATGACCACCGAACCGACCCAACCGCCGCCCGCCCGCGACGGCGCCGCCGATCCGCTGACCGTCTACCTGGTGGAAGACAGCACGATCATCCGCGACAACCTGCTCGCGCTGATGCACGAGACGCTGCCGCTCACCGTGATGGGCTCCGCGTCCAGCGAAGCCGATGCCATCGCCGCGCTGCGCGACGGCGCCGCCTCGGCCGACCTCGTCATCGTCGACATCTTCCTGAAGGACGGTTCCGGCCTCGGCGTGCTGTCCGCGCGCCACCAGATGGGCGCCAGCGGCCACTGGATCGTGCTCACGAACCACTCCACGCCCGACATGCGCCGCAAGTGCCTCGAACTGGGCGCCGACGCGGTGTTCGACAAGAGCAACGAGATCGAGGCGCTGCTGCTGTACTGCAAGCGCCTTGCCGGCCTCGACGCCCTCGGCGACGCGCGCAACAGCCTCGAAGCCGCGCTCGACTGAAGAAGAAGGACGCCTCGCCCGTCAGGGCGACGGCGCCACCGCCACCGGTGGCAACCACAGTTCGATCACACCCGCCCGCCGCGTGGGCAACGTGGCCGGCAGGTCGCGGATCCACACCTGGCCCGGCTCGTCACCCACCACCCAAGGCTCGCGCACGTAGGCCGCCATCGCGGCCGCGCACGCGCGGCTCGCGGGATCGTGCAGCACGAACGTGGCCTGCGCCCACGGCGCGGGCCGCCGCTGCTGGCGCAGTTCCGCGGTGCGGGTCACGTTCTCGATGGGCGCGATCTGCATCGACCCCGCCGACGCGCGCCGCAGTGAACGCGTGAGCGTGGACGCCGCCATGCGGCTCGATTCGTCGTACACCTGCACGTAGAGCGTGGTGAACCCGGACGCCCTCTGGCACGCGGCCGCCAGCGTCATCGGCGCCGAGGCCGCGGGCGGGGGGGGCACCGCGGCCGGGTCCCCGGCGGACGGCACGGCCTCCGGCCGGGGTGGCAGCTCGGGCCGGGTCACGGCCGCCGGAGCCACCTCGCCGGTGGCCACCGCCAGGGCCGCGGTCACGTTGCGCACCACGACGCTGGCGGCCCGCGACTGCTCGGCGGGGGAGACGCCGGGGTGCCAGTAGTTCAGCGCCGTGTTTTCGGTGGCGGGCTTCAGCACCAGCGAGCACAGGTCGGTGAAGGTGTTCGACGGGGTCGCGGCACACGTGGTCCCGGGAACGGCCGGCCGGATGCACTGGTCGGCGAGCCGCGCGGTGAGGCGCTCGAGGCCCGCCCGTTCGAGCGGCCGCATCGCCGGGCTGCCCCGCAGGTCGAGCAGCAGCGACACCTGCGACACCAGCACCTCGGGCACCGCCGGGCACGTGGCGTCGATGGCCTGCAGCCCCTTCGACACCTCGCCGAACAGCTGCCGCGCCTCGGCCTGCTGGTCGGCGCGGTTGCGCACGAAGGCGTCCTGCAACTGCCACACCGACAGCAGCAGCGTGCCGGACGCGCCGATGCCGAGCGTGGTGCCGATGGCCGCGGCGCGCGCGCTGCGCCGCCACAGCGGTTCGGTGCGGGCGCCGGTGGCGGGTTCGGTGCCGCTCAGGCGCGCCGCCACGCGCATGCCGTGGCGCGCGGGCGCGCGCCAGCCCGGCAGTTGGGCGAGCCAGGTGTCGTGCATCGCGCGGCCGAAGTCCTCGCCGAGGCGGTGGTAGCTCTCCCACTGCGCCTCGTCGAACGACTGGTCGCCGGTGCTCTCGTGCGGGAAGGTGGGGTGCTGCTGCGCGTAGGCGAGCAGGTCGACGTCGAGCGCGTCGTGCAGGTTGGGCTTGACGACGAGCAGCGTGCCCTCGGGGCGGAACGGCAGGCCGTCGGGCCCGGGTCGCTCGCGGTAGCGGATGCGCGCCAGCAGCACGCCGCGGCACGAATGGTTGTCGCCCATGTCTTCGGGGGACACCACGGTGAGGTCGGCGCCGGCCAGCGTGAACAGGCGGGCCGCTTCCTCGCGGGTGTAGAAATCGATCTCGGCGCCGAAGTCGATGCGGGCCTTGCGCACCAGGTTCTCGATGTCGCCGAAGGCGTACGCGGCGTCGCAGCTGGCGTCGGACAGGATGATGAAGTCGAGCTCGCGCTTGATCAGCGGGTACACGCCGGTGTTCTCGAAGTGCCCGCCGTCCGACAGGTACCACCACGGCCGCTCGACACCGTAGAACGTGGCCGACGCCTCGCTCGCGAGCATCAGCGGCTTCGGCAGGCAGCGCCAGCCGAACCGGCTCAGCCAGCGCAGCTGCACGCGCTCGCGCGGCGCGCGCACCCAATGACCCAGCCGCACGCCCAGGAAGTACACCAGCAGCGCGAGACCGCGCGACGTGTACGACCCCGCGCCCGGCGACGCCGCCGCGCCCGACACCGCGACCCAGCGCCCGAGCGTGCCCACGTCGTGCCCTTGCTGGAACGCCACGAACTCGGACGGCCCCAGTTCGAGGCCGCGCCATGTGGCCGTGACGCCGGTGCCCTTGCGGTCGGCGTTGTAGAGGCCGCTGCGGTCGTCGCGCGTCTGGTTCAGGCAGGTGTTGACGAGGTGGATGGGGCCGCCGCCCCCTTCCGGCCGGTACTGGTCGAGGGCGGTGTCGTCGCCGTCGACCACCACGGTGACGTCGTCGCGGCCCTGCGGGGCGCTGCCGTCGAGCGCGCGGCGGCGGTTGCCCACGGCGAGGTAGGCCCGCGCCAGCCGCGCCCGGTAGAAGCTGTGCAGCGACGACGTGTTGGCCATCTGCGCGTTGCACGCGGTGAGCAGCACCCACCCCGCCCACACCACCGCGACGAGGGCGGCCCGCATCGCGGCGGGCCAGTTGCGGAACATCGCGAACGTCTCGGGCGCGAACACGAACCACTGCATCACCACGAGCCACGCGGTGGCCAGCACCAGCAGGCCCAGCAGGCTCGCGAAGTCGATCAGGCGCGGCAGCCAGTCGCGGGCGTGCGCCCCGGCGTCGGCGGCCATGCGCTGCAGCGGCTGCACCATCGTGCGCAGCACCACGACCACCGCGCTGCCCAGGCCGAATCCGCCCCACAACCAGTCGTTGCCGGACTGCAGTTCCTCGAGCACCCACCAGCTCATGGCGTCGAGCACGCCGAGCCCCGCGATGCCGAGCGACACGAGCGTGGCCACCCGCAGCGCCCGCGTGAGCCGGTTGCGCACGCGCGCGACCAGAAGCGCGTGCGGCTCGCGGCCCACCGCCATCCAGCCCTGCACGAGCGCCTGCCCCACCACACCCGAGGCCAGCGCGAAGGCGATGGCGGTGGGCCAGTTGAGGGCGTCGCGGTGCAGCACGATCAGGCGTCCGCGCCACAGGTGGTTCAGCAGCACGATGGCGAGCGCGGCCATCACCGCGAGCAGCAGCAGGTCGCGCCACGCGGGGCCGCGGCCCCGCGCGTCGGGGTCGGGGTCGTCGCGGGCGGCCCAGTAGCCGGTGATGAGGCCCGGCGCGGTCAGCGCCCACAGCGCCGTGGCCAGCGGCCACCATGGCGTCACCCAGCGCGACCAGCCGTTGGCGTCGAGCGCCTGGGTGCTGTGCTGCACGAGGTGCGGGGCCACGACGACGAGGCCCAGCAGCATGCACGCGAACATGAACTCGGTGTGGATGGCGATCCACGCGCGCAGGTACGTGACGACCGCGATGCCGATGTCGCGCGACCCCGACGGCGACAGGTAGCGGCCGTAGCGCCGCAGCCAGTGCAGCACCGGTGAATCGCTGCGGGTCATCAGGGCCTGCGCCGCGGCCAGGCCGTAGGTGTCGACGAGGCGGCCGAACATGGCGCCGATGTAGCCGCCGCCGGAGACGGTGGAAAGGTAATCGAGCCGGCCCAGCAGCCCGTCGGACGACAGCGTGCGGCGGGTAGGATCCGGCGGGCCCGCCGTGAGCGCCCGGCGGCCCTGGGCGAGGCCGCGCACGAGGCCCAGCGCGAAGGTGGCGCTGCGCACCCCGCCACCCGACAGCGCGAGCCCCACGCGCGGCAGCTTCAGTTCGGCCTGCTGGATGTCGCCGGCCTGGCCGGGCGCGGTGTCGAGGACGATGTGGCGGCGCAGCTGCAGCGCCGCGGCTTCCTCGGCGAACAGGGCCGCCGGGGTGTCTGCCGTGGAGGAATCGGGCGGGGGCGTGACGGCGGTGGTCATCGGCGCGACAGCATGTGGTGCGGCCACTGTAGGGACGCCACGCGTGCCTGTCATCCCCCCGTTGTCCTAAGGGGCCAAGGTACGATGCGGCCCGATGCTCCGCCACCTGCTGCTCCGCGCCCTGCTCCCGCTCGCCCTGTGGGCCGGCCTCGCCTCCCCGGCGACGGCGGCCTGTACCGACCGCCAGCCGCCCGCCGAACGCCCGGCCGGCGTGCCGGCGCGCCTGCCCGAGCTGCTGTACGAGTGCGTGACGCTCGAGGGCTCGGGGCGGTCGCTGTGGATGGGCGAGACCGGCCGCCAGCACGACACCACGGTGCTGCTGGTGCACGGCCTCGGCCACATGGCGCACCGCGACTGGCGCGCGGTGATCGGGCCGCTGTCGCGCCAGTTCCACGTGCTCGCGGTCGACCTGCCGGGCTTCGGCGCGTCCGACGCGCTGCCCGACGGCTACTCGTTCGCGGGCCTCGACCGCGTGCTGGACGAGGTGGTCTCGCGCTTCGCGCGCGGCGGCCGCGCCCACGTCGTGGGCCACTCGCTCGGTGGCGCCGTGAGCCTGAACTTCGCGCACCGGCACCCCGCGCGGGTGGACCGGCTCGTGCTGGTGGACGCCGCCGGCATCCTGCTGATGAACCTGTACGCGATGCCGCCGCGCCTCGTGATCCCCGAGTCGGGCTTCTCGCCGGTGGACCGCCTGATGCGCCGCATGGACGCGGGCGTCAACGGCCTGAGCCGCGCGGTGGCCGGCCGGGTCGACGACCGCATGGACCCGTCGCGCTGGCTGGAGCGCAACCCGCTCGTGCGCAACGCGCTGCTCGGGCCCTACACACAGGTGGACGCGGCGGTTGGCCTCGTGCAGCACGACTTCACCGAGGCGGTGCTCAACGTGCGCGCGCCCACCACGCTGATCTGGGGCCGCGACGACCCCGTGGCGCCGCTGCGCACCGGCCGGCTGCTCGCCGCGCGCATGCCGCAGGCGCGCCTCGAGGTCATCCCCGACACCGGCCACGCGCCGATGACCCAGCGCCCCGCCGCGTTCGAGCCGCTGCTGATGCAGGCCCTGACCGGCCCGGTGGAGCCGCGCGACGCGGCGGTGCCGGCCATCGACACGTTCCAGGGCGGCGCCCAGTGCGACGCGCGGCTGGGCGGGCGCTACAGCGGCCGCCACGGCCTCGTCGAACTGCGCAACTGCCAGGACGTGGTGATCCGCGATGCCCACCTCGACGGGCTCGTGCTGAACAACTCGTCGGTGGTGCTCGACAACGTCGCGATCGTCGCCGACGGCGTGGCGCTGGACGCGCGCCGCAGCCACGTCACCGCCACCAACGTGAACCTCAGCGGCCGCGTGGGCGTGCGCACCGACGGCAGCATGCTGGACCTCGCCGGCGCCCGCATCACCGCGGAACAGCGCGCGGTGGAGGTGGTGAACACCAGCTGGATCTACTTCTCGATCAGCGAGATGGACGCCCCGGACCACCGCGGCAACGTCCACCGCGTGTGGCCGGGCGCGCCCACCGCACGGCCGTGATGGCCATCCAACGACAAAACGTCTGAACTGCGAACGAGTGCCGTGCGCTTCCGCACGGCGGAAGCATCCGGCTTCACCCCCGCCCTTGCCCCGACGGCGATTCCGCCGAAGTCCGGAGACAAGTGTGTTGCGGGTCGTTGGTCATGCGTCATCTCGTTCGTTCCCTGCTGGTCCTCCTGTCGGCCGTGTGCTCCTCCGCGTGGAGCGCCGACGCCGACGTGCCGAAGGACACCCTCGGTTTCCACCTGTTCAGCCAGCACCTCCCGGCGGCCGACTACAACAACATCAACCCCGGCATCTACTACCGGCTGGCCGAAGGGCCGGTGGCCGGCATCTACCGGAACTCGGTGCGTAGGGCCAGCATCTACGCCGGCTACACGTGGCAGTACGGGCGCTTCGACCTGACGACCGGCGCCGTCACCGGCTACACGAACAGCGTGCAGGTGCTGCTCGTGCCGTCGGTGGCGATGTTCACGGTGAACGGCGTCACCGCGCGGCTGGCCTTCATTCCCCGCGTGGAAAAGCGCATCGGCTCGCACGTGCTGCACGTGGCCGTGGAGATGTGACCTCCGTCAGGGCGACACCAGGGTGCTGCTCTTGAGCGGCACCCAGATCAGCGCCACCAGCACGTTCGTCGTGGTGGACTTCTGGAACAGCGGGCTGTCGCGGTTGGCCGCGCCGCCGTGCAGGTTGACGGTGAGGCCCGCCGTCGCCGTGAGCGTGGGCGACAGGCGCCGCGCGTAGCCGGCCCGCAGCGCGCTGCCGAAGTAGCCCGACCGCGCGTCGTACGCGGGCCGCGCCGCCGTGGCCTGGCTCGGGTCCACCTGGTAGAAGTAGTCGTGCAGCTTCTCGCTCGCCCAGAAGAACTGGGCGCCGGCGACCACCTGGCTCGCCGCGTCGGGCCAGCCGCGACGGGTCCAGCGGAACTCCTGCTCCACCACCCAGCCCCGGCCGTCGAACCGTTTCCAGTCCGTCGACACCACGCCGCGCGCCTTCAGGTGCGCGCTGACCTGCTGGCCGCCGTCGAGCGGCACGCGGTACACGGCCTGCGGGCCCAGCTGGAACATGTAGTCGAGGTCGGGCATGGCCTGGCGCGCGCCGTTCGAACGGGCGTTGAAACCCGCCGACGCCGACAAGTCGATCTGCAGGTTGCCCTGCTTGAGCACCTCGCTGCGCACGCCGTCGTCGTCGGACTTGATCCACGCCCCGCGGTAGATCACGATCGGCGCGACGATGCCGCGCGTGCGCCGGGTGCCGGCCGCCGGATAGTCGGGACCGTTGGCCCCCAGCACCGCCACGCCGGCCTCCCACAGCGGCTTGCCCTCGGCCGGGGCGCCCGCGGGCGGGTTGTCCGCGGAGGTGACGGGGGGCTCGTCCGGCACGGTGGCCTGGGCCCACGCAGGGGCGGTGGAAAGCAGCGCGCCGGCGAGGGCGACCGTGCGGACGAGGGGGGCGGCGGTTTTCGGCATCGCGCCACCATACCCGATCCGGAAGGGCGGAACGACGCGGCTCAGCGGAAGGTGTGTCATTGACGGAGCGGCTCTACCTCGACGTGCAGCGCCTCACTGAGGTCATCGGCATCCGGCAGAGTGACATGGACGTCGCGGTCGCGGCCATCGGCTCCCACGAAACGAAGCATGCCCCCCGCAGCAAGCCATGGCACCTTTCGCTCCACGCGATGCGCAAGATACTCGCCCGGCAGGATCGGTACTGGCTGCCCGCTGGTCGTGAATCCGGACAAGCGGTGGCCGTCTGGCACTCTGACGCGGTAGCAAGTGATGCGGTTCATCTCGCGTCCTGCCGTACTGTGGTCTTGCCGCCAGCTGCGGCGTTGCATGCGCGTCGCACCGCCTCGCGAGCCAGGAGGTAGGCCTGGATCTGGGCAGCGGAGGCGAACGGTTTCTTTTTTAGCGAACGTGCGGGTTTCGTGTCGCTTGTCGAAGTTTTTGCCATGATTCAACTCCTTTCCGATGCGTGGGAGCAGTGGGGAGGAAATGTCTTGATCGGCGGAGCGTCACGGGCTTCCACCGGCGGAGGCCCGTGACGCGTCGACCGCCTCAGGCAGTCAACCCGCGCGCACGGGAATGCGTCGGGTCGAAAGCGGTTCGCTGCGAGGCAGTTCGATGCGCAGCACTCCCGCCTCGTAGGTGGCCTTGGCGCGATCGATGTCCACCTCCACGGGAAGAACAATGTCGCGACGAAACGTGCCGTAGGCGCACTGGATGAGCGCGCCGGTGCAGCTGGACCGCTCGCTGTCGTAGCGCTTTCGTCCCAACACGCTCAGCGTCTCGGGCGAACTCGTCTCGATCTGGAAGTCCTCTCGGGCCATGCCCGGTGCCTCGATCCGGACGACCAGCCTGCCCTGCGACCAGTAAAGGTCGACTGCCATGAAGGACCATCGGGCAGCAGGCAGGGCGGCACGTCTGTCGCGGTCGCTGGCGATGCCCTGACGTGGTTCCGAGGCGGGCCTGGTGTCATCCGAGTCCGACCAGAAGCGCGTCAACGCCCCGCCTGCGCGCCCACTGAGCTCGCGCCACCCTTCACTCAAGGACTCCCAGGCTTGGCCGGCGCCATGCTTCAGTTGCGTAGCAAGGTTCGTCATGGTTTCGGCCTCCCTTCATGCAGCGTTCACGGCGATGCGCCGTGGCTGCGCATGCGCCTGCTTCGGAATCCGCACCGTCAGGACACCGTCTTTCAGATTGGCGTCGACCCTCGCCGAATCCAGCTCACGGCTGAGCGTGAATGTGCGCCGGAAGCGCGAAGCCCGAAACTCCGCGTACACGGCTTCCAGACCGGCCGGCGCCTGAGGCTGCACCTTGCCCTCGATCAGCAGCGTGTCGCCCTCGACTCGCAACTCCAGTTGGTCGCGCGGGACGCCCGGCATGTCCGCCCGCAGCGTGATGCCGCTGTCGTCCTCGATGACGTCGACGGCGGGCGTCACGGCCCGACCCGTGGAAGTGGGGTCCAGGGGGGCCTGCGACTTCTCGATTTGGGAAACGTCGTTGTTCATGATGTCGACTCCTCGTTGGCTGTGAATCACTGGATCGCGATGCGCTTCGGCTGAACTGCCTCCCGCCGGCCGACACTCACCTGCAAAACGCCGTCGCGGTAGCTGGCGGTGACCCTCTCGGGGTCGACATCGTCCGGGAGCGTCACCGTCCGGTCGAAGCGTCCGGCGGCACGCTCGCGCGCGTGGAAGCGGGTGCGCTCGCCCTCCGCAGGCGCGGCCGTCCGCTCCCCTGCCAGCCGCAGCACACCCCGATCCAGGGTGACTTCGATCTTGTCGGGATCCAGGCCCGGCGCGAAGGCGTACACCTCCACGTTTTGAGGCGTCTGGCCGACGTTGATCTGAGGCAGTGTTCCGCCAGCGACCGAGCGAATGCTGGTGGGCAGCCCGGCGGTCCCGACAAGCTCGTCGAGGTCGCGCTGCAGGCGGTCGAAATGTCCGAACAGGCTGTTCGGATGGGTCAGCAATGAATGAAACATGGCTTGATCTCCGTTCAGTGGTGTTCGCCAGCCCGGGGTTGGGCCGGCCGATTCCGAATTAGGGGCAGGCCGAAAACTTTTCAAGAGCTTTTTTTGGGCCGCCTCCAACGACGCAACTGCCGCCGGCAGCGCCTGCTGAACCTCGTGAACCAGGGATGCGATGGAACTGACACGAACGGGCTCTCCCAGGGACCTTGGACACCGTGCGGTTTGCCATGCCGCTGATGTGGCGAAGCAGGGCGAGGCGACCATTCCGCACTCAACCCCGAGGCAGCTTCGCCACTTCCTCGCCCACGAGCCGCACCACCAGCTTGTCGAGCGTCTGCACCGAGTACTGGCGCACGTCGTGCACCGTCTCCGAACCCGGGCCGCTCGACGGGTCGGCGCCGTCGCGGTAGGTCAGGAACACGAAGCGGCCGGCGGTGTACTGCGCGAGTTGCCGGAACACGTACTCGCCCGACGGGTCCAGTCCGCTCGCGCCCACCGGGAACAGCTTGATGCCCTTCGCGAGCGCGGCCTGCATGTCGCGGTCGTACTGCGGGCCGCCGTAGTCGAGGTGCGGCGGCGCGTCGGCTACCAGCACCACGAGGCGCACGGCGTCGCGGCGCCACGCGAGGCCGTGCACGGTCTCGGCCAGGGCCTCGTTGAGCGCCTCGGGCGTGTCGCCGCCACCACCGGCCTGCAGGCGGCCGAGCGCGGACTGGAACGCGCCGAGGTTGTCGGTGAAGTCGGCCGTGCGCGTGAGGAAGGCGTCGCCCTTGTCGCGGTAGGCGACGAGGCCGTAGCAGACGTCGGGCTGGCCGGGCAGGCGGCCGATCTGCTGCGACATCGCGAGCATCGACGACTTGAGCTTGGCGATCTCGTCACCCATCGAGCCGGTGGCGTCCACCAGGAAGACCAGGTCGAGGCGCGGGCGTGCCACGGGCGCCGCGCGGTCCAGGCGCACCTGCACGGCGTGCGCCTGGCCGCGGGTCAGCGTCGCGCGGCCCATCGCGCCCTGCTTGCGCACGGCGATGCCGAGCGTGCGGTCCTGGTTGGCCTCCGGGGAGAGGAACGCGCGGGGGTGCAGCCACACGCGGCCCGACGTGTCGGTGCGCGCCCAGGCCACGGGTTCGGCGACCCCGGCGCGCTGCACCGCCACCTCGGCGTCGTGCACGGGGCGGCCGTTCGCGTCCACCACCTCCAGCGGGTAGCGTTCGCCGACGTCGCGGTCACGCACGGTCAGGCCCTGGGCGCGCCGCTGGCGGTAGGCGAGGTACTCGCCGAAGTCGGCGTTGTCGTCCACCACGCCGGCGGTGACCGTGGCGGACGGTTCCTGCTGGCGGGCCTTCGGCGGCGGGGCGGGCCGGGGTGCGAAGGCGGCGGCGGGCGGGGCGGACTTGCTCACCGCACGGGCCTCGTCGGCCGCGGCGGCGGATTCCCGCGCGCCGGCCGCCTCCGTCACGGGCTCGCCACGCCGCAGGCGGCCCTGCGGTTCCGCCTCCCGGCCGGGCACCTCGCGCACCACGGGCAGGCGGTGGCAGTCGGCGGCCTGGGGCGCGGTGAACTGCACCGGCGAGAAGTCGGTGGCGTTGCTGGACGTGTCGTTCCAGGACGGGGGCCAGGGCTGTGGCGACAGCGCCTGCGCGCCGAGGGCGAACGCGAGGGCGGACAGGGCGGCCGGCAGGCGCAGCCGGCGGGCGAGGTGGGTGAACGGGATCATGGTCTTCTCCAGTGAAAGATCGAACGGACACCCACTGACACGCACCACGCCACCGGACGGGGTGAACTTTTTTTTGGCCCTTCGCCCTCCTCGCGGAGTTGGGTGAAGAGCCACTTTTTTTTCGCGCCCGGGCGTCACCCCGTTCGCCGCCGCCGGACGTATCACCCCGTCATGAGGCAGACTCTCGACCGATGCCAGCGCCCCGCCCCGACGACGAACCGGATGACCTGCTGATGGCCGCCTATGCCAACGGCGACGACACCGCCTTCGAGCGCCTCTACACGCGCCACGAGGACGGGCTGTACCGTTTCGTGCGCCGGCTGCTGGGCCCGTCGCTCGCCGCGCAGGCGGACGAGGTGTTCCAGGACACGTGGATGCGCGTGGTGCGCACGCGCGCGGCGTGGTCGCCGCAGGGCGCGAGCTTCCGCACCTGGCTCTTCACGCTGGCCCACCACCGCGTGATCGACGTGTGGCGACGCAGTGGCCGCGAGGTGACACCGGTCGACGACGGCGACGCCCCGTGGGAACCCGACGCCGACGCCGGCTCGGCCTGGGCCCGCTGGCCCGCGCCGCAGACGGAGGACATCGCCTTCTGGCGCAAGGCGGGTGAACGCCTGCTGCACTGCCTCGAGCAGCTGCCCCTCGCGCAGCGCAGCGCGTTCCTGCTGCACCACGACGACGAACTGCCGCTGGCCGACGTCGCGCGCGCGCTCGAAGTGGGCTTCGAGACCGCCAAGACCCGGCTGCGCTACGCGATGGCGAAGCTGCGCACGTGCATGGGCGCGCACCTCGCGCCGATGGAGCCGTGATGGCCGACCACGACGAACCCCGCGACGCGTGGCTGAAGAAGGCGCTGCACCACGCGCCCGACACCACCCCGGTGCCGCCCTCGGTGCGCGACACGATCCTGCGCGCCTCGCGAACGCCCCGGCCCGCGCCGGTCGCCACGGTGCCGTGGTGGTCGCGGCTGTCGGCCTGGCTCGTGCGGCCGCAGGTGGCTGCCGGGTTCGCGAGCGTGGCGATGGTCACCGTGGCCGGGCTGCTGTGGCACGACGAGCCGTTGCCGCCCATGCCGGCGTCGACCCCGCCGGCCGCCGTGGAGACGCCGTCCGCGAACGTGCCGGCGCCGCCTCCCGAAGCCCCGCCGGTCATCGAACGCGCGGCGGAAAAGTCCGAACCCGCACCCGCCCGTTCGGCGCCACCCCCCAGGCCACCCGCGCCCAAGGCCCGCGAGATGGCGCCGCCCGTCATGAAACCCGCGCCGGCCGCCGATGCCGCGGCGCGGTCGGAGGCGCCCGTGATGGAAGCGGCCGTGCCCCCGCCCCCTTCGCCAGCACCCGCCCCGACGGTGGCGATGGCCCCGCCCGCGCCGGTCCCCGAGCCGATGGCCGAACGGCGCGCCGCCGCGGCCGAAGCCGAACGCGCCGACACCCAGCGCAAGGCCATGGCCCCGAGCGGTGCCCTGCGCCGGCAGGCGGCGCCTGCAGCGGAGGCCTTCGCGCCCGCCCCGGTGGCCATTCGCCTCGCCGACGTGCGGTCCGCCGTCGCGGCCACGCCGTCGCGCTGGACCTGGCAGCGCCAGGCCGGTGGCACGAGGCCGGCCGACGCCGCGCTGAACGACTGGCTCGCGCTGCTCGACGTGTCCGCAGGCGCCGGCTGGAGGGCGTCGACGGGCCCGCGCACCGGCGCGGCCGAGGTGCACCTGCTGTTCGACGGCCAACCCGTGCAGCGCTGGGTGGTGACCGACCAGGCGGTGTTCTGGTTCTCGCCGTCCGGCGTGTGGACGGCCCCGGTGGGCGCCCCGGCGGCACGCCGGTTGCTGGAAGCGCTCGAGACCCTGCCGTGACGGGTGTCCCTGCTGACGCGGGTTGGCAGGGGCCGTCGCTATCATCTTCCGTCCTTTTCCGTGTGACCCGACGCTGCCCATGCCGCCCCGCCCTGCCCTCGAAGACGACCCCGCCGCCCGGCTCGAGGCGGCCCTGACCGCGGAAGCCTCCATCGAGGCGCCCACGATCCGCGTGCGTGGTGCACGCACCCACAACCTCAAGGACATCGACCTCGACATCCCCCGCAACCGCCTCGTGGTGATCACGGGCCTGAGCGGCTCGGGCAAGTCGAGCCTCGCCTTCGACACGCTGTACGCCGAGGGCCAGCGCCGCTACGTCGAGAGCCTGAGCACGTACGCGCGCCAGTTCCTGCAGCTGATGGACAAGCCCGACGTCGACGTGATCGAGGGCCTGAGCCCCGCGATCAGCATCGAGCAGAAGGCCACCTCGCACAACCCGCGCTCCACCGTGGGCACGGTCACCGAGATCCACGACTACCTGCGCCTGCTGTACGCCCGCGCCGGCACGCCGTACTGCCCGATCCACGACGAACCGCTGCAGGCCCAGAGCACGAGCCAGATGGTGGACGCCGTGCTCGCGCTGCCCGCCGGCACGAAGCTGATGGTGCTGGCCCCGGTGGTCCGCGACCGCAAGGGCGAGTTCGGCGACCTCTTCGCCGACATGCAGACCCAGGGCTACGTGCGCTTCCGCGTCGACGGCGACACGTACGAGGCCACCGACGTGCCCAAGCTCAAGAAGAGCGAGAAGCACGACATCGACGTGGTGATCGACCGCGTGAAGGTGCAGCCCGGCCTGCAGCAGCGCCTCGCCGAAAGCTTCGAGGCCGCGATGCGCATCGCCGACGGCCGCGCGATGGCGCTCGAGATGGACACCGGCGCCGAGCACCTGTTCTCGAGCAAGTTCGCCTGCCCCATCTGCAGCTACAGCCTGAGCGAACTCGAGCCGCGCCTGTTCTCGTTCAACTCGCCGGTGGGCGCCTGCCCCAGCTGCGACGGCCTCGGCCACGTGACCGCGTTCGACCCCGAGCGTGTGGTGGCCTTCCCGTCGCTGAGCCTCGCGAGCGGCGCGGTCAAGGGCTGGGACCGGCGCAACGGCTACACGTTCTCGCTGCTCGAGAGCGTCGCGAAGCACTACAAGCTCGACATCGACACACCCTACGAGAAGCTGCCGAAGAAGGCCCAGAAGGCGCTGCTGTACGGCTCGGGCGAGGAGGAGATCGCATTCGTCTACGAGGCCGAGGGCGCCAACGGCAAGATGCGCAGCGTGCGGCGCACGCACGTGTTCGAGGGCATCATCCCGAACCTCGAGCGGCGCTACAAGGAGACCGACTCGGCGGCGGTGCGGGAAGACCTCTCGCGCTACCAGGCCCCGCGCCCGTGCCCCGAATGCCACGGCGCGCGGCTGCGCAGCGAGGCGCGGCACGTGTTCCTGTCGGGCGCCGACGGCTCCAAGGGCGAACCCATCTACACGGTGGAGCACAAGACGCTGCGCCAGTGCCTCGACGACTTCGGGCGCCTCGAACTCAAGGGCGCGAAGGCCGAGATCGCCGACAAGGTGATCAAGGAGATCCGCTCGCGCCTGAAGTTCCTGAACGACGTGGGCCTGAACTACCTGAGCCTCGACCGCAGCGCCGACACGCTGAGCGGCGGCGAGGCGCAGCGCATCCGGCTCGCCTCGCAGATCGGCTCGGGCCTCACCGGCGTGATGTACGTGCTCGACGAGCCCAGCATCGGCCTGCACCAGCGCGACAACGACCGCCTGATCGGCACGTTGCGCCACCTGCGCGACCTGGGCAACAGCGTGCTGGTGGTGGAACACGACGAGGACGCCATCCGTGCCGCCGACCACGTGATCGACATGGGCCCCGGCGCCGGCGTGCACGGCGGCCAGGTGATCGCCCAGGGCACGGCGGCCGAGGTGGCCGCGAACCCCGAGTCGCTGACCGGCAAGTACCTCGCGCAGGTGCTGCGCATCGCGGTGCCGGAACAGCGCCGCGAACCCCTCGCGGGCCTGCGCATCCTGAACGCCCGGGGCAACAACCTCAAGGGCGTGACGGTGGACATCCCCGTGGGCGTGATGACCTGCGTGACCGGCGTGTCCGGCTCCGGCAAGAGCACGCTCGTCAACGACACGCTGTACGCGGCGGTGGCCCGCCACCTCTACAACAGCCACACCGAACCCGAGGCGCACGACGGCATCGAGGGGCTCGACGCGTTCGACAAGGTCATCAACGTCGACCAGAGCCCCATCGGCCGCACGCCGCGCAGCAACCCGGCCACCTACACCGGTCTCTTCACGCCCATCCGCGAGCTGTTCGCGGAGGTGCCCACCGCGCGCGAGCGCGGCTACGGGCCGGGCCGCTTCAGCTTCAACGTGGCCGGCGGCCGTTGCGAGGCGTGCCAGGGCGACGGCGTGCTGAAGGTCGAGATGCACTTCCTGCCCGACGTGTACGTGCCGTGCGACGTGTGCCACGGCCGCCGCTACAACCGCGAGACGCTCGAGGTGCAGTACAAGGGCAAGAACATCACCGAGGTGCTCGAGATGACGGTGGAGGACGCCCACGCGTACTTCAACGCCGTGCCCAACCTCGCGCGCAAGCTGCAGACGCTGCTGGACGTGGGCCTCGGCTACATCCGCCTGGGCCAGAGCGCCACCACGCTGTCGGGCGGCGAGGCGCAGCGGGTCAAGCTGGCGCTCGAACTCAGCAAGCGCGACACCGGCCGCACGCTCTACATCCTCGACGAACCCACCACCGGCCTGCACTTCGCCGACATCGACCTGCTGCTGAAGGTGCTGCACCAGCTGCGCGACGCGGGCAACACGCTCGTGGTGATCGAACACAACCTCGACGTCATCAAGACGGCCGACTGGCTGATCGACATGGGCCCCGAGGGCGGGGCGGGCGGCGGCACGGTGGTGGCGGTGGGCACGCCCGAGCAGGTGGCGGCGGCGCCCGCCAGCGTGACGGGGCGCTACCTCGCGCCGCTGCTGCAGCGTTGATCGACCGCGGGCGTCAGGGCGTGACCGGCGCCCAGTTGCTGGTCAGGTTGACCAGCCGGCACGCGGCCATCTCGGGCTTGCGGCGGCCTTCGCAATCGGCCAGCGCGCGTTGCGCGGCCTCCTGGTCGGAGGCGGCGCCGGACACGTGGCCCCACGCACCGCCCGTGGACGCCGCGAAGGCCTTGTTGCCGCCGGCGGGCCAGTAGTCGGACCGGAAGGCGGCGCGGGCGTCGGCCGTGAGGCCGTAGACGCCGAGGCGTTCGTCGGTGACCTGCGGTGCGACGGGCGACGCCCCGCCCCAGGTGTGCCAGCCGGCGCCCGCCAGCACGGCGAACACGACGGCGCCGATGCCGGCCAGGACGGCGGGGCGGCGCGAGGGATTGGACCTCGGGACCGATGCGGCGGACCGTGGCGCCGGTTCGGGCGGGGGGATGCTGTCGTCGCGGCGCGGCTCCGCGCGTTCGGCGCGGGCCTCGGCATCGTCCGGTTCGACGAACACCTTCGCGCCGATGCGCTCGAACTTCGCCACGTACCGGGTGGCGTCGTCGAACGCCATGCCCTTCTTGAGCACGGTGCGCTTGCCGGAGAACATCGAGTCCTGCCGCGCCCGGGTGAGGTGCAGCAGGTCGGCCATCTTGCGCTGGACCTCTTCGACGCGGTGACCTTCGAGCACGTCACCGGCGAAGACCAGTCGGAAACGATCGCTCATGGATCACCAGCGGGAAAGTTGACGGGGGAACTGCCGGTCGATTGTGGGCCAAACCAGGGGCAGCGTCATCCATCCGGCCGGAGGCACGGGGTCACGTGCGGGGGGCGTCGTTCTCGGGTTCGGAGCACCAGTCGCCCTGCATCAGCGAGCAGACGTGGGGATGGATGAGGCAGAAGCCGAGGCCACCCAGCAGGGTGAGCACGGCGACGACGACGAAGAGGGAGGCGAGGAAGCTCAACGTCAGCTCCAGTGCGCGGTGAGAGGGTCGGGGGGAACGTGCCGCGGGGCCTTCGAGAGGCCCCGCGGAATCACGTGGTGCTTACTGCTTGTACTTGGCCTTCGCCTGGTTCGTGCAAGCGGTCTTGGCGTCGCCCGCCAGGGCGTCGCACTTCTCGGCCTCGGCCTTGTAGGCGACCTTGTTCTTGTCCTCGACGGCTTCGTTGTGGGCCTTCTTGGTGTCGCGTTCGGCCTTGGCGTCGGCCTTGGTCTTGTCGCGCGCGGCCTTGGCTTCCTTCACGCAGACGTCCTTGTCGTTGCCGGCCTTGTCGTCGCAGCGTTCCTTGGCCACGTTGTAGTCGGCTTCGGCGATGTCCTCGGCGGCGTCATAGCGTGCCTTCGGCGTGCCCTTGTACTCGGCTTCGGCGGTGGCTTCGGTCTTCTTGCGGGCGGCCTTCGCTTCGGCCTGGCAGATGTCCTTGGCGTTGCCGGACAGCGAGTCGCACTGCTTGTGCGCGGTCTCGTACGTGGCCTTGGCGGACGCCTTGTGCTGGTCGTATGTGGCCTTGTCGCCCGCGGCGTGCGCGCCGGCGGCGAAGACGAAGGCGCCGGTGACGGCGACGAGCGCTCGGGCGATCGTGTTGAGTTGGGTCATGTCGTTCTCCTTTGTCGTGATTGGGTTCCTGCGGGATGCACGGAACGTGTGCCAACGGAACGAAGGTTAGGTTCCGCCCCGCGAAGGGTCTGCCGGACAAGCCGGGCAGACACCGTCGGACGCGACCTACACCCCATGAACACGTGTAAAGGGCGATGCTGCGGGTTCACCCTGATCCGGGCATGACCGACAATCGACGGATTCCTCCCAGGTGCCCGCCATGCATTCAGAGCGTCTGCCCGATGAACCCCGCCGCCTCGCCAGCCTCCAGGCCCTCGGCATCATCGACACCGCTCCGGAGCAAAGCTTCGACGAACTCGTGGCCTTCGCGGCGCAGCTCACCGGCTGCCCCATCGCCGCCATCTGCCTCATCGACGACCAGCGCCAGTGGTTCAAGGCCGTGACCGGCATGGCGCCGGTGGAACTGCCGCGAGAACAGACCTTCTGCGCGCACACCATCCTCGGCCACGACGTGATGGAGGTGCCCGACGCCCGGCTCGACCCGCGTTTCGTGCAGCACCCCGGCGTCGTCGGCGAGCCGCACGTGCGGCTCTACGCCGGCATGCCGCTCGACGTCGAAGGGGTCATGGTGGGGTCGCTGTTCGTCATCGACACCGTGCCGCGGTCGCTCGAACCCGCCCAGCGCGACGCGCTGCGCCGGCTCGCGAAGGTGGCGCTCGGCCTGATGCGCGGGCTCGAGCGGCTCACGTCGCTGGAACAGGAACGCGCGCGCCTGCTCGACTTCGCCCGCGCGTCCGGCGACTGGATGTGGGAGACCGACGAGAACCTGCGCTACACCTGGGTCTCTGGCGCCTTCGAGGCGGTGACGGGCATGCCGCCCGTCTCGCTGATCGGCCAGACCATCGCCGACTCGCCGCTGCTCGACCCGCTCGGCGAACCGCTGGCCAACGGCCACACGTTCCACGACCTGCTGCGCGCCCGCCGGCACGTCACGCGCGTGCTGACCGACAAGTCGACCACCCGCGGCGTGCTGCAGATCTCGCGCAGCGCGGTGCCGGCGTACGACGCCCAGGGACGCTTCTGCGGCTACCGGGGCACCGCGCGCGACGTGTCGGCGCGGGTGGCCGGCGAACGCGACGCCCACGTGCAGGCCGAGCTGCTGCGCAAGCTGTCGTCGCAGGTGCCGGGGGTGATCTTCCAGTTCCGGCTGCTGCCCGACCACACGGTTCACTACCTGTATGCGAGCGACGCGTGCCGCGAGATGTTCGGCGCCGAGCCGCCGCACGAAGGCAACGGTGGCGACCGCGACGTGGTGTGCCGCGCCGTCCACCCGGACGACCAGGCGAGCTTCATGCGCAGCCTGATCGAGGCCGCCCGGTCGCTCACGCCCTGGAACCGCGAATACCGCACGTTGCGCGACGGCAAGGTGCGCTGGCTCGAGATCCGCGCGCTGCCCGAACCGCACCCGGAGGGCGGCGTGCTGTGGCACGGGTTCGCCGCCGACGTGACGGCGCGCAAGGAGATCGAGCTCGCGCTGCGCATCGGCGAGCGCCGCTGGAACATGGCGGCCCGGGCCGCGGGCATCGGCATTGCCCAGTTCGACCGCGCCTCCGACCGCATCTCGCTCGACGCCATCGCCTGCGCGAACCACGGCCTCGCGCCGCTGCGCGCCGACCTGTCGATGGCCGAGTGGCTGCAGCACTTCCACCCCGGCGACCGCAGCGGCGCCCGGCATGCACTGGAGCAGGCGATGGCGCGGCGCGGCACGCTGGAGGCCCGGTACCGCATGGCCCTGCCCAACGGCACCACCCGCACGCTCGAGATCCACGCGCACTGCACGCTGGACGACGGCGGCCAGGTCAACGGCATGCTGGGCACCTGCCGCGACGTCACGCAGCAGGTGGCGCACGAGCAGCTGCGCCGCGACAAGGAGACGGCCGAGCGGGCCAGCCGCGCGAAGAGCGAGTTCCTCTCGCGCGTGAGCCACGAGTTGCGCACGCCGCTCAACGGCATCCTCGGGTTCGCGCAGCTGATGGCCCTCGACCAGGTGCACCCGCTCGCCCTCGACCAGACCCGCCGCCTCGACAGCGTGCTGCACGCCGGCCGGCACCTGCTGGAGCTGATCAACGACGTGCTGGACCTCGCCCGCATCGAGCAGGGCGACGTGTCGATGCAGCGGGCCCCGGTCGACCTGATGGCGTCGGTGTCGGCCTGCATCGCGCTGATCCAGCCGCTGGCGGACAAGGCGAACGTGCGCGTGGCCGCGCCCGCGTCGGCGCCGCACTGGTCCGTGGCCGACGGGCGCGCGGTCGAGCAGGTGCTGATCAACCTGCTCTCGAACGCGATCAAGTACAACCGGCCCGGCGGCCAGGTGCGGGTGGTGCTGCGGCACGAGACGGGCTGGGTGCACCTCTCGGTCAGCGACGAGGGACAGGGGCTCACGCCGGCGCAGCAGGCCCACCTGTTCGAACCGTTCAACCGGCTGGGCGCGGAACAGCGCCGGGTCGAGGGCACCGGCCTCGGCCTCGTGATCGCGCGGGCGCTCGCGCACGCGATGAACGGCCAGCTGCGGCTGCTGAGCGCCCCCGGCCTCGGGTCCACCTTCACGCTGTCGCTGCCGGCGAGCGAGGCGCCCGCGCGGGTGGAACCGAAGGCCGACGCGCCCGCCCTGCCCCCCGCCCGGCCCTCGCCGCGGTCGCGCAGCGTGCTCTACATCGAGGACGAGCCGCTCAACCAGCTGCTGATGCAGGAGGTGTTCCGCTCGCAGCCCCACTGGACGCTGCACGTGGCGGGCGACGGCACCACCGGCCTCGCGCACCTGTCGTCCGAACGCCCCGACCTCGTGCTGATCGACATGAACCTGCCCGACATGAACGGGCTCGAGCTGATCCGCCGCGTGCGCGAAACCCCCGCCACCGGCGACCTGCACTGCATCGCGCTGTCGGCCGACGCGATGCAGCCGCAGATCGATGCGGCGCTGGCCGCGGGCTACAACGCCTACTGGACCAAGCCGGTGCACGTGCCGAACGTGCTCAGCGGACTCGCGGAAATCCTGGGCTGAAAACCCGCCCGCCCATCCCGCGCACCAACGAAAAAGGCCGGGATCCTCGCGGATACCGGCCTTTGCAAGGAACCCCTTTTCAGGGGCCCGCGATCACTTCAGGTGACCGTTGATCAGCTTGGTCATCTCGAACATCGAGACCTGAGCCTTCTTGAAGATTTCCTTCAGCTTGGCGTCAGCGTTGATCATGGTGCGCTTCGCGGAGTCTTGAAGGTTGTTGGCCTTGATGTACTCCCAGACCTTCTTCGTGACCTCGGTGCGGGGCACCGGGGTGGCGCCGATCACGGCGGCCAGTTGAGGGCTCGGGGTCATGGCCTTCATGAACGCGGCGTTCGGCGTGCGCTTCTTCGCCGGGGCCGCGGCCTTCTTCGCGGGAGCAGCCTTCTTGGCCGGAGCCGCCTTCTTGGCGGGGGCGGCCTTCTTGGCTGCCGGCGCGGCTTTCTTGGCCGCTACCTTCTTCGCAGGAGCCGCCTTCTTGGCGGGGGGTTTCGCAGTTGCCATGTTGAATTTTCTCCATCAAATGGTTGGTTGATGTGCCCGGGTTGGGTGAAGGCCGCATGAGCCCCCTGTTCTCCATGACCACGTGCGGAGCGAATACTACTGCGAAGGTGCTGCATTGAGAAGCAGTTTTCATAGGTAAAACGCGCATTCTTCCCCCGTGGGAAGCCGATTTGTCGCCCCGCTGCATCACTGCCTGCTGCACTCGCGCGCCATCACGCGCCCGCACCCCACTCGAATTTGTAGCCCACGCCGTACACCGAGTGGATGATCTCGCGGTGCGGAGAGACGTCCGCGACCTTCTTGCGAAGCTTCTTCACGTGGCTGTCGACGGTGCGATCGGAGACCACGCGCGTGTCCCGGTACATCGCATCCATCAGCTGTTCGCGCGAGAAGATGCGCCCCGGCTGCGCCGCGAGCACCTTCAGCAGCTGGTACTCGACCGCGGTGAGGCCGAGGTCGCGGCCGCCGAGCGTGGCGCGCCAGCCGGCGTCGTCGAGCACCAGGTCGTGTTCGGGGGACGCACCGCCATGGGTGCGGCGCAGCACCGCCTTGACGCGCGCGACCACTTCGCGCGGGCTGAACGGCTTGCAGATGTAGTCGTCGGCGCCGAGCTCGAGGCCGAGCAGGCGGTCGATCTCCTCGACGCGCGCGGTCACCATCACGATCGCGGCCTGCGTCTGCTGGCGCAGCGCCTTGCAGACGTCGAGCCCGTTCTTGCCCGGCAGCATCAGGTCGAGCAGCACGAGGTCGGCGCCGTGATCGCGCATCCACGCCTCCACCTCGTCGCCGCGCGTGAGGCGCGAGACCTCGAAGCCGTGCTGCACCAGGTAGTCGCGCAGGATGTCGGCGATCTTGTCCTCGTCCTCGACGATCAGGATCCGTTCAGGCATGGGCACCTCCACCATCGAACTTCGGGAATCTCAATTGCCACAGGACGCCGCCGAGCGGGCTCGCGCCGGCCGCCATCTCGCCGCCGTGCGCCTGCACGATGGCCACCGCAATGGCCAGGCCGAGGCCCGAACCGCCGCCGGCGCGGCTGCGCGAACCCTCCACGCGGAACAGGCGTTCGGTCAGGCGCGGCAGGTCGGCCTCGGACACGCCGGGGCTGGAGTCCTGCCACGTGACGAGCACCTGGCCGCCGTCGTTCCCGACCTGCACGGCCAGCCGCGCGGGCGCATCGGTGTAGCGCAGCGTGTTCTGCAGCAGGTTGCCGAAGACCTGGGCCAGGCGCGCGCTGTCGCCGAAGACCCGCGCCGCGGCGCGCGGCTCGAACGACACGTCGAACGCCTTGTCGTGCAGCGCGCCGCGGTGCGCCTGCAGCACGTCGTCGATCACGTCGGCGATGTCGAGCGCCTCCTTGTGGTACGTCAGCGCGCCGGTGTCGGACAGGGACAGCATGCGCAGGTCGTCGACCAGGCGGGACAGGTGCCCCACCTCCTGCGCGAGCGACCCGAGGCTGGCCAGGCCGAGCGGGCGCACGCCGTCCTGCAGCGCCTCGATCTCGGCGCGCAGCACGGCCAGCGGCGTGCGCAGCTCGTGCGCGATGTCGGCGATCCACTGCTGGCGGGCGCGCTGCGCGGCCTCGAGCGTGCGCGCGAGGTGGTTGAAGTCCTCCGCGAGCTGGGCCAGTTCGTCGTGCCCCTGGGCCGGGATGCGCACTTCGTAGTGACCCTGGATCAGCGCGTGCGCGCCGGCCGCGAGCCGGCGGATGCGGCGCGCGAGCCACCACGACACCAGCGCGCTGACGACGAGGCCGGCCACCAGCATGCCCACCGCGATGACGGCGAACTTGCGGTTCTGCTGTGCCGAGAAGAGCTTCTCGAGCGACGCGACCGTCTTCAGCCGCGGCACGTAGCCGAGGAAACCGACGACCTGGCCGCCGTGGACGATGGGCTTCTGCACGGCCTCGGCCACCATCTCCTGTCGACCGACGAGCAGCGTGCCGTCGGCGTCGAACAGCATCAGGCGCGGGTCGATGGTGAGCAGCGGGTCGGGTGGCGGCGGGGGCGGCGGGGCGTCGCCGGCCGCGGATGCCACGGGTTCGGCCGGCGGCGGCGTGACGGCCGGAGCCGAAGCGCCCGACGCGGGTTCATCGCCGCGGCGGATCACCCGCGAGCCGAGCACGTCGCGCAGCAGGTCGAACCAGCGCTTGCGGTCCTCCGACGCCCACTTCCAGTTGCCTTCGCGCGCATGGCCTTCGGCCAGCCGCGCGATCACGGGCTGCAGGCGCGCCTCGTCGCCACGGTTGAGGTACTCGACGAAGCCCTGGTCGAAGCTCCAGCTGAAGACGAGGAACGTGGCCAGCGCGAGCACGGCGTTGGCGCCGGCGATCGCGAGGAACAGCTTGATGCGCAGCGTGTCGAACCGCGCCGGCCAGCGGAACCCCGGGGCCGAGGGGGGGAGAAGCTCGGAAGACATGCCACGCAGACTAAGCGCCAATCGGGCAAACACTGTGGAGATGCGGGTCTCCGCCGCCTCGGTTACATCAGATTACATTTTCTCCTTTTTCCTTCCTCAGTGGCTCTTCATTCGGTGAGGACACTGGCTCCATCGCTCCTCAATCGTTATTCCTTCGACGGTCTCTTTCCATGAATGTCTCTGCACGCAAGTCCTGGGTTCGGCGCATGCTGAATCCCTATTCGGTGACGGTGCTCGTGCTCGCGCTGGTCGGCGGCGGGTGGTGGGCCTGGCAGGCCTTCGGCGTGGGTCGGAACCCGCGCGACCTGTACCAGATCGCCACCGTGCAGAAGGGCGACCTGGAAGACCTCGTCACCGCGACCGGCACCGTGCAGCCGCGCGACTACGTGGACGTGGGCGCGCAGGTCTCCGGCCAGCTGAAGAAGCTGTACGTCGAAGTGGGCTCGCGCGTGGAGTCGGGCGACCTGCTCGCCGAGATCGACCCCACCGTGCTGAAGGCCACGGTGGACGGCCGCCGCGCCAGCCTGCGCAACCAGCAGGCGACGCTGCTCGAGCGGCAGTCGGCGCTGGAACTGGCGCAGCTGCAGGCCACGCGCCAGAAGAACCTGATGGCCGCCGACGCCACCACGAAGGAATCGCTGCAGGTGGCCGAAGCCTCGTTGCGGTCGGCGAAGGCGCAGATCGCCGCGGTGACCGCGCAGATCGAGCAGACCGAATCGCAGCTGCGCGCCGACGAGGCCAACCTCAACTACGCGAAGATCTTCGCGCCGATGTCGGGCACCGTGGTGTCCGTGACGGCGCGCCAGGGCCAGACCCTGAACGCGAACCAGACGGCGCCGACGATCCTGCGCGTCGCCGACCTGAACACGATGACCGTGCAGACGCAGGTGTCGGAAGCCGAGGTCTCGAAGCTGCGCCAGGGCATGGAGGTGTACTTCACCACGCTCGGCGGCCAGGGCCGGCGCTGGTACGGGGCGCTCCGCAAGGTCGAACCCACCCCCACGGTGACCAACAACGTGGTGCTCTACAACGCGCTGTTCGACGTCTCGAACACCAACAACGCGCTGATGCCGAACATGACCACGCAGGTGTTCTTCATCGCGGCGTCCGCGCAGGACGTGCTGCTGGTGCCCACGTCGGCCGTGACGCTGCAGCGCGGCCAGGGCGGCGCGGGCCCGGGTGGCCGTGGCGGCCGGCGTGATCGGGCGGCGGGCGAGGCGGCGACGTCCGCATCGGCGGCGTCCGCGCCATCGAGCCCGGCTTCCGCACCGCCAGCGGCGGCTTCGGCCGCGCGCCGCGCCCGTCCCGAAGCGGCAGCGTCCGCCCCCGCTCCGCGGGCTTCCGCGCCCGCCGGCGACACCGACCGCTTCGCGTCGATGAGCCCGGACGAACGCCGAGCCGCCTTCGAAGCCATGTCGCCGGAGGAACGCCAGGCGATGCGGGAACGCCGCCGCGCGATGCGCGAGGCCGCGGGCGAATCCGCGCCGCCGCGTCCCGCGGACGCACCCGCCTCGTCGCCCCGCCGTGCGGGCGCGAAGGCTGCCACCGCCAACGCCGCCGAACCGGCCGCCTCGGGCCCGGTCAACCGCGGCATGACGGGTGGCTTCGTCGGCACGGCCGGCCAGCGCGCGCCGCGCAAGGGCACCGTGAAGGTGATCGACGCGGCGGGCCACATCGAGGAACGCCCCGTCGAACTGGGCGTGACCACGCGCGTGCAGGCCCAGGTGCTGTCCGGCCTGAAGGAAGGCGACGAGGTCGTCACCGGCCTGAAGCCGCCGCCGGCCGCGCAGAAGGCGGCGCAACAGGGCCAGGGCGGCCTGCAGCAAGGGCCGGGCGGCATGCCGCCGCCGGGCGCCGGCGCCGGTGGTGGCAACAGGGGCCGCTGATGGACCGCGTCCAGGAAACCGCGCCGCTCGTGCGGCGCACCCGACCCGACAGCGAGGTGCCGCTGATCCGCCTGCGCGGGGTCACGAAGACCTACGGCGGCGGCGAGTTGGCGGTCACCGTGCTGCACGGCGTCGACCTCGACATCTACGAGGGTGAGTTCGTCGCGATCATGGGCGCGTCCGGTTCGGGCAAGTCCACGCTGATGAACATCCTCGGCTGCCTGGACAAGCCGAGCACCGGCACGTACGAGTTCATGGGCCGCGATGTCTCGCAACTGGACCGCGACGAACTCGCGCGCCTGCGCCGCGACGACTTCGGCTTCGTGTTCCAGCAGTACAACCTGATCCCGAGCGCCAGCGCCGCCGAGAACGTCGAGGTGCCGGCCATCTACTCGGGCCTCGACACCGTCGAGCGCCACGAACGCGCGAAGGCGCTGCTCTCCGAGCTGGGCCTGCAGGACAAGCTGCAGAACCGGCCGAACCAGCTGTCGGGCGGCCAGCAGCAGCGGGTCTCCATCTCGCGCGCGCTGATGAACGGCGGGCGCATCGTGCTCGCCGACGAACCGACGGGCGCGCTCGACAGCAAGAGCGGCGCCGACGTGATGCGCCTGCTGGCCGACCTGTCGGCGCGCGGGCACACGGTGATCCTGATCACCCACGCGAAGGAGGTGGCCGCCCACGCGCACCGCCTGATCGAGATCCGCGACGGCGACATCCTGTCCGACGAAGGCCCCGCGCCCGTCTCGTCCACGCAGCAGCCGTTCGTGCGGCCCGTGGTGCCGCGTGAAGGCACCCACATCGGCGACATCGTCGAGGCGGCCCGCATGGCCTTCCGCTCGCTGCGCGCGAACGTGTTCCGCGCGGCGCTGACGCTGCTGGGCATCGTGATCGGCGTGGGGTCGGTGATCGCGATGCTCGCGATCGGCGACGGCGCGAAGGCGCAGGTGATCGAACGCATCAGCGCGATGGGCTCGAACCTGCTGCTGGTGCGCCCCGGCGCGCCGAACCAGCGCGGGTTCAGCAGCACGGCCACGCTCGTGCTGCCCGACGTCTACGCGGTGGACGACGTGCCCAACGTGCTCGCCGCCGTGCCGGAGCAGAGCAGCACCGCCACGCTGCGGGTGGGCACCTCGGACGTCAGCACCAGCGTCAACGGCACCTCGTACAAGTTCCCCATCGCGCGGCAGTGGCCGGTCGCGAAGGGCAGCTTCTTCAGCGAGGACGACGAGATGGGGTACGCCACGGTGGCGGTGCTCGGCGAGACGGTGGCGAAGGCCCTGTTCCCCGACTCCGAACCGGTGGGCCAGTTCGTGATGATCAACAACCTGCTGTTCCAGGTGGTGGGCGTGATGACCGCGCGCGGCGCGTCGCCGATGGGTTCCGACCAGGACGACGTGGTGTTCGTGCCGTACGCGACGAGCAGCCTGCGGCTCTCCGGCCAGCGCTACCTGCGCAACGTGACGGTGGCGGTGGACGACGTCAAGCGCATCGACGAGACGCAGGAGGCGGTGGAAGCGTTGCTGACCGAACGCCACGGCGTGGTGGACTTCCAGATCCGCAACATGGCGTCGATCATCGAGGCCACCGAGCAGACGCAGAACACGCTGACGATCCTGCTGGGCTCCATCGCGGCCATCTCGCTGCTGGTGGGCGGCATCGGCGTGATGAACATCATGCTGGTGTCGGTCACCGAACGCACCCGCGAGATCGGCATCCGCATGGCCACCGGCGCGCGCGAGGCCAACATCATGCAGCAGTTCCTGATCGAGGCGGTGGTGGTCTCGGCCCTCGGCGGCGCCATCGGCGTGGCCGGCGGCCTGGCCACCGCGGCCATCATCGGCGCGTTCGGCACCCCCATCCAGTACTCGGTCGCCCCGGTCGTGCTCGCCTTCGGCTGCGCGTTCGCCACCGGTCTCGTGTTCGGCTACCTCCCGGCCAAGAAGGCCGCCAAGCTCGACCCCGTGGTCGCGCTGTCGGCGGAGTGATTCCATGACCCTCTCCCCTTCCTTCCCCTGGCGCCATCGCCTCCTCGCGCTGGCCGCGGCCGCCACGCTCGCCGCGTGCGCCACGCCCATCGCCACCACCCGCCCCGAACTCGCGCTGCCCGCCACCTGGGCCGAGGCCTCGTTCGCGAACGCGAGCGACCGCGCGGTCGAACGCGACTGGTGGCGCGGCTTCGGCTCCGACGAACTCGTGCGCCTGATCGACGAGGCCCAGGCCGGCAGCCCCGACCTGCGCATCGCCGCCGAACGCGTGACGCAGGCCGAGCTGTCGGCGCGGCTCGCGGGGTCGTCGCTGTACCCGCAGCTGAGCGTGGGCGCCGACATGGGCTCGCAGTACAGCCGCACGCGCGGCGAGCCGGGTGTCACGCGCGACACCACCAGCGCCAGCATCGGCATCAACTACGAGATCGACCTCTGGGGCCGTGTCGCGGCCGTCAACGAGAGCGCCCGCGCCTCGCTGCGCGGCAGCCGCTACGACCTCGAGACGGCGCGGCTGTCGCTCACGACAGGTGTCGCCAACGCGTACTTCCAGGTGGTGGCCGCCCGCATCCAGCTCGACGTGACGCGGCGCAACCTCGCCATCGCCGAGAAGCTGTTCAGCATCGTCGAGGCGCGCTACCAGAACGGCGTGGCGTCCGCGCTCGACGTGAGCCAGCAGCGCACCCAGGTGCTGTCGCAGCGAGCGTCCATCCTGCCGCTGGAAGTGGCCGAGCGGCAGTCGCTCAGCGCGCTCGCCATCCTGCTCGGCCGTCCGCCGCAGGGCATGACGGTGGCCGCCACGAACTTCAGCGCCGTCACCGTGCCCGAACCGACCGCGGGGCTGCCGTCCACGCTGCTCACGCGCCGGCCGGACATCGCCAGCAACGAGGCGTCCCTCGCCGCGGCCGATGCCAACGTGGCCGCCGCGCGCGCGGCGCTGTTGCCCACGATCTCGCTGTCCGGCGCGGCCGGCCTCGCGAGCGATTCGCTGCTGACGCTGTCGAACCCGGCGTTCAGCGTCGGCATCACCGCGTCGGTGCTGCGTTCGCTGTTCGACGCCGACAGCAAGCGCACGCAGATCGAGGTGAACGAGTCCAGCCGCCGGCAGCTCGTCGAGGCGTACCGCCGCGACGTGTACGCCGCGCTGAAGGAGGTGGACGACGCGCTCGCGAACGTGGGCCGCTACCGCGAGCAGCAGAAGACGCGCGAGGTGATCCGCGAGGAGGCGGCGCGGACGCTGCGGCTGTCGGAAGTGCAGCTGCGCGAGGGCACGGCCACGCTGAGCACGCTGCTCGATGCGCAGCGCGCGCTGTTCACCGCGGAGAACGACCTCGCCCTGGTGGTGCAGTCGCGTCTGGGTGCGTCGGTGGACCTGTTCAAGGCGCTCGGCGGCGGCTGGGAGATGCCCGCCGGCGATCCGTCGGCGGCTCGCGCCACGCGCTGACGACACCCCGCGTCCCCTCGAAAGGCCCCGCACTGCGGGGCCTTTTTCATGGCCGATCGGACCTTCTGGTCTGTGTGTCGACGAAGACACACACGTGACATAGTGCTTGACGTTTGCAAATGCGAATCCTTATCATCCACGCCTTCTGAAAAGCAGCCGCCGCCACTTTTCGTCCGATCGGCACGGCGCGTTGACTTTTTCCGCGCGTTGCCGGTCCTCAAAAGATCATCAACGACGTTGGAGAGAGAGTCATGGCTCACATCATCAGCCGCAAACATGCGGCCCGCCCCCTGCCCTCGCGGCTGACCCACACCACCGCGGCCCTGGCCCTGATGGCCCCCGCGCTGGCCCTCGCGCAGCAGGCCGAGCCGAACTCGGCGCTGCCGGCGGTGAAGGTCAAGGCCGCCGTCGAAAACGACTACAAGGCGGAGCGCTCGAGCTCGACCAAGGTCACCCAGCCGCTGGTCGACACGCCCCAGACCATCACGGTCATCAAGAAGGAACTGCTGCTGGAGCAAGGCGCCACCACGCTGAGCGAGGCGCTGCGCAACACGCCCGGCATCACGTTCCAGATGGGTGAAAACGGCAACACCCAGACCGGTGACGCCATCTTCATGCGCGGCTTCGACACGCAGAACAGCATCTTCGTCGACGGCATCCGCGACATCGGTACCTTCAGCCGCGACGTGTTCAACCTCGAGCAGGTGGAAGTGGTGAAGGGTCCGGTCGGCGCCGACATCGGGCGCGGTGCGCCCACGGGTTACATCAACCTCAGCACGAAGCTGCCGACGCTGGTCGACGCCAACTCCGGCACCGTGACCCTCGGCATGGCCGAGACCAAGCGCGGCACACTGGACATCAACCGCGCCCTGCCCTTCCTCGGTGACGGCACCGCCGCCCGCCTCAACCTGATGTACGAGGACCGCGGCGTGGTCGATCGCGACCACGTCGAGAAGAACAGCTGGGGCTTCGCGCCTTCGGTCGCGTTCGGCCTGAACTCGCCGACCCGGACCTACCTGTACTACCTGCACCTCGAACAGGACAACGTGCCCGACGGCGGCATCAGCGCCATCGGCATGGACGGCTGGGCGTTCAGCGCCGCGCAGCAGACGACGTTCACCAACGCCGGCCTGCCGGTCCCGACGCCGGCCCGAGTGGACCGCAGCAACTTCTACGGTTCGACGAGCGACTACGACCGCGTCAAGGCCGACATGTTCACGGCGCGGGTCGAACACGACCTGAAGCCGGGTGTCACCATTCGCAACGTCTCGCGCTTCGGTCGCACCGAACAGCGCTACGTGCTGACCGGCATCAACGCCGTCGCCATCTCCGGAGGCACGGTCAATCCGGCCGACCCCTCGACCTGGACGGTCGGTCGCAGCCGCCAGGGCAAGGACCAGGAGAACCAGATCCTGACGAACCAGACGAGCGTCAATGCCGACTTCGCCACGGGTGAGCTGAAGCACTCGCTGGTGTCCGGCGTGGAGTTCATCTACGAGAAGCAGACCAACCTGACGCAGGGCGCGGTGGCCGGTCAGGTGACCGATCCGGCGAACCTCTACAACCCGGACCCCAACGGGCGCTTCGCGGACGTCCGCAGTACCGGTGCGCGCACCGCGGGCTCCACCGTCACCGCCGCGCTGTACGCGTTCGACACGCTCAAGCTGACCGAGAGCTGGCTGCTCAACGGCGGCGTGCGCTGGGAGAAGTACAAGACGACGACGGACGCGATCACGCTGTCCACCGCCGCCGCCAACCCGACGCTGCCGGTGGGCACGCCGCTGGGCTCCAACCTGACCAAGGGCGACGACCTGCTGACGTGGAAGGTCGGCGCGGTATGGAAGCCCACCGAAAACGGCAGCGTGTACGTGGCCTACTCCACCGCCGAGAAGCCGCCCGGCAGCGAGAACTTCACGCTCAACGCGTCGGCCACGAACATCAACAACCCCAACATGGACCCGTCCAAGGCCTCGAACCTCGAGGTCGGCACCAAGTGGGAACTGCTGGACAAGCGCCTAGCCGTCACCGCTGCGGTCTACAAGGCCGTCACGAAGAACGACCTGGTGAGCGACGTCGACCCCGTCACGGGCGTGGCCACGCCCATCGGCAAGAAGACGGTCGAAGGGATTGAACTGGCGGCGGCCGGCATGCTGACGCCCGCGTGGCAACTGAGCGCGGGCATCGCGTTCATGGACACCACCATCAACGAGACCAACAACGTCAACCAGCAGGGTCAGTCGCTGTCGTGGTCGCCGAAGACCGCCTTCACGTCGTGGACCACGTACCGCCTGCCGTTCGGCCTGACGATCGGTGGCGGCGCGCGTTACCAGGACTCGGCGCTGCGCAGCAGCAACGCGGTGGTGACCGGCGTATCGAACATCCCGTCGTACTGGGTCTTCGACGCGATGGCCACCTATGAGGTGACCAAGAACCTGTCGCTGCAGCTCAACGTCTACAACGTGGCCGATAAGTTCTACGTGCAGAGCCTGAACAGCGGTGGCTCGCGCTACACGCTGGGCGCGCCGCGCTCGGCCAACCTGACCGCCAACATCCGCTTCTGATCGCGGACAAACCGCCACGCGGGTGGCGGTGCGACACTTGAGGCCCCTTCCCCGGAAGGGGCCTTTCCATTGGAGCCACGACCATGATGCTGCACGTCCCCAACGTCCTGACGCTCGACCAGGTGGCGGACCTCCGTCGCCGCCTCGATGCCACCGACTGGGTCGACGGCCGCGAGACGGTGGGCCCGCAGGGCGCGCTCGTGAAGCGCAACCGCCAGCTGCCCGAGTCCTCGCCGGTGTCGCAGGAGCTGGGCCACGTCGTGCTGAAGGCGCTCGCCGCCCAGCCGCTGTACTTCTCGGCCGCGCTGCCGCTGCGCACCGTGCCGCCGCTCTTCAACCGCTACGAGGGCGGCGAACACTACGGCGACCACATCGACGGGTCGGTGCGGTCCGTGCCCGGCACGAACCTGCGCCTGCGCACCGACATCTCGTGCACGCTGTTCCTGACGTCGCCCGAGGACTACGACGGCGGCGAACTGGTGGTGGTGGACAGCTACGGCACCCACGAGGTGAAGCTGCCGGCCGGTGACATGATCGTGTACCCGGCCTCGAGCGTGCACCGCGTCGAACCCGTCACGCGCGGCGCGCGGGTGTGTTCGTTCTTCTGGGTGCAGAGCATGGTGCGCGACGACTGGCGCCGCAGCATGCTGTTCGAACTCGACCGCAACATCCAGGCGTTGCGGCAGCGCGTGGGCGACGGCCCCGAGATCGTCGGCCTCACCGGCCACTATCACAACCTGCTCCGCCAGTGGGCGGAGGTCTGATTCAGTAGACGTCGCGGCGGTAGCGTCCCGCCTCGATCAGCCGGTCCACCCCGTCGGCGCCCACCAACTCGGTGAGCGCCGCGTCCACCCCACCCGCCATGCCCTGCAGGCTGCCGCACACGTACACGGCGGCGCCGTCGTCGAGCCATGCCTTCACGTCGGCGGCGGCTTCGCGCAGGCGGTCCTGCACGTACGTGCGTCGCGGGGTGTCGCGCGAGAACACGAGGTCGGCGCGCGCGAGCACGCCGCTCGCGAGCCAGCCGTCGATCTCGTCGCGGTAGTACGCGTCGAACGCGCTCTGGCGTTCACCGAAGACCAGCCAGCAGCGGCCGGCGCCCGCCGCCGCGCGGGCGCGCAGGTGGCCGCGCAGCCCGGCCAGGCCGGTGCCGTTGCCCACGAGGATCAGCGGCCGCGTGGCGTTGTCGCCCAGCTGGAAGTTCGCATGCGGCCGCAGCCGCAGGTCGATGGTGCCGCCCACGTCGACCTGCTCGGTGAGCCAGCCCGAGGCCACGCCGACGGACCCGTCGGGGTGCCGCTCCTGGCGCACGAGCAGGTGCACCCGGCCATCGGCCGCGATGGAGGCGATGGAGTACTCGCGCGGTCGCGACGGATCGGCCGGGGCCCGCACCTGCACCAGGTCGCCCGACTGCCATTCGACCGTCTCTCCGGACGACGGCGCCAGCTCGAGGTGGAACGTGGGCCCGCCGGCGCTGCCCGGGTTCAGGTGCTCGCGCGCTAGCAGGCGCCACGGCTCCCAGGCCGGGGCCTGCCAGTCGGGCAGGTCGCTCGTGCCCGCGAGGTGGCTCAGCCGGTGATGCCACTCGGCCATCGCGGCTTCGCTCGCGTTGTCGACCTCGATGCGGTCGAACAGCGGCGCCGCGCCGGTGGCGGCGAGCCAGGCGTCGAGCGCGCGGCCGAAGCCGCAGAACTGCGCGTACTCCTTGTCGCCCAGCGCCAGCACGCCGTAGTGGAGGTTCGGCAGCGAACGGCCCCCGGCCATCACGCGGCGCACGAACAGCGTGGCGTTGTCGGGTGCATCGCCCTCGCCGCAGGTGCTGGCGATGAACAGCGCGCGCTCCGTCGCGGCGAGGTCGTCGGCCGTGACGTTCGAGAGCGTCATCAGCCGCGCCGGGACGCCGGCCGTGTGCAGCAGGCCCGCGGTCTGCCGGGCCACCTGCTCGGCGAACCCGGTCTGGCTCGCGTAGGCCACCAGCACCGGAACACCGGCGCCGGACACCGCCAGCGACTCGGCGCGCCGCGCCCGCCGCTGCGTGCGCGCGATGGACACGCACATCAGCACCCACGCGAGCGCGACCGCCAACGCGGCCCATTGCCGCGCCGCGGCGCTGCCCCATTCGATGGCGTTCACGTCATCAGTTCCTCGAAGGCCCGGCTCCAGCGCTCCACCGGCCGGCCGTCCGCGCCCTGCTCGATCCAGTGCGCCGCGAGGCCCTCGGCGTCGGCGACGGGCAGGCCCGCCTTCGCACCGAGCACGGTCAGCGCCGTGGACCACGCGTCGGCCCACATCGCGTCGCGGTGCAGCACGCTCACCGACATCACGCCGTGGCGCACCGGCCGGCCGTCGCGCGGGTCGACGGTGTGGGCGTACCGCACCCCGTCCTGGTCGTGGTACCGGCGGTAGTCGCCCGACGTGGCGACCGACAGGCCATGCAGCGCGATGCGCACGGGTTCCAGCACCGTCGCGAACGCGGGCGGCACCTCGAGGTCGACCCACCACGGCGAGCCGTCGGGCTTGACGCCCGCGCCGCGGAGTTCACCCCCCACCTCGACGAGGTGGTCGCGCACGCCGAGGTGAAGCAGGTGGCGGGCGACCTGGTCGACGCCGAAGCCCTTGGCGATGCCCGAGAAGTCGAGCGACAGCCCGCCCGGCTGGCGCACGCGGCGCGCCGCGGCGCCCACCTCGAGACGGGTCCAGCCGCTCGTCTCGCGGGCGGCCAGCAGTTCGGCGTCGGTGGGCGCGCGGAAACCCGCCGGGTCGTCGCGCCCCCGGGGACCGAAGCCCCACAGGTTCACCACGCTGCCCACGGTGGGGTCGCACGCGCCGCCGCTGCGGCGCGCCACCTCGAGCCCGCACGACAGCACCTCGAAGAAGTCGGGCGGCACGGTCTGCCAGTGGCCGGCGGGCGCGCGGTTGAAGCGGGACACGTCGGACCCCGCCTCCCACGTGCTCATCTCGGCCACGACGGCGTCGAGCGTCGCCTGGATGCCTCGCGCGCGCGCGGCCAGGTCGGCGTCCGCCGGGCCGACGAACCGCACCGACCAGGTCGTGCCCATCGTCTTGCCCTGCACCAGGTGCAGGCACCCCCCGAGCACCGGGCCCGCGGGGTCGATCACGGCAGGGACGAGGACACGCCTCATCATGTCGCCGTCGTCACTGCGGCAGCACCTCGAGCGTGGCCGAGTAGCTCGCGCGGCGCAGCGGCTTGTCGAGCGTGCCCGTGGGGCCCGCCGGCGCGCTGGCGCCCGGCGCCGGACGCGGCGTGGCGCCGTGCGTGGCGCTCAGCCAGTAGAAACCGGCCGACGGCCACTTGACGCTGAACTTGCCTTCGGCATCGGTGCGCACCTTGATCTCGCCGAGCGCGTCGCGGTGGCGCACGCCGCCGGGGATCACCGTCACCTCGACGTCGGCCGCCGGCTTGCCGTCGAGCAGGAAGCGGAACGAGGCCGTGTCACCCGCGAACAGGTCGTTCGGGTGCGTGATGGGCGCCAGTTCCAGGCCCTGGTTCGTGGGCTTGAGCACCGTCTCCGTCGGCTTGCCGGAGGTGACGAACACCTCGAGGCGCGACTGGTTGCGCGAGACGTTGAGGCCTTCGGCGTTGGCCGGGATCTCCTTCGCGAGCGACTCGGACGTGCCGCGCGCGCGCTTGTTCTCGCCGCCGACCTTCCAGCTGGCCATCAGGCTGTCGTTGACCATCGCGAGCTTGTACGTGCCCTTCTGCGACAGCTTCAGGTCGAACGTGCTGCGGTACTTGCCGGTGGCGAGGTTCTCGGGCGAGGCCTTCGAGCCGTCCGGCGCGAACGCCAGCAGGCCGTCGAGCTTCATCGCGTTGTGCTCGAAATAGAAGAGGTCGTTCGAGATCGCGGCGTCGACCGTGACCCACGGGTCGTTGCCCGAGAGCACGGTGGCCGACGGCAGCATCCAGCCGCGGTGGGCGTGGGCCGACAGGGGCAGCAGCGCGGCGAGGGCCAGGGCGATCGGGGCGGCAGCGCGGGAGATCAGGTGGTTCATCGTTGTGGCTCCGGAAGTGGGGATCGTTCAGGGCTTGACGGCGACCGAGACGGCGCCGAGTTCGTGTTCACCCTTGGCCTGGTTCGACTGCGCGGCGGTGGGCGGCCAGGTGAACGGCACGCGCACCAGCTCGCGGCCCCCCACCTCGCGGGCGGCCTCGACCACCACGGCGTACTCGCCGGCCGGCAGCTTGTCGAGCGGCGACTTGCCCGCGGCGAAGGTCAGCGTGTGTTCGCCAGGCGCGCGCGTGGCGCCGCTCAGGCCGTCCACAGGCATCTGCAGGTCGCGGCCGCTCTTGCGCCACCACTGGCGCATGTCCTTGAGCCACTTGGTGCCCTCGTTGTTCTTCATCTTCAGGTCGTACCAGACCGACAGGTTCGCGACGAACGACTGGTCGGCCTTCTCGATCCAGAGCGCGGTGTAGGGGCGGTGGTACTCGGCGACGGTGAGGCGCGGGATCTCGACCTTCACGGCCAGGTCGGCCGCGAACACGGACGGCACGCCCATCACGGCGGTCATGGCAACGGTATAGCGCATTCGCATGGGAAGTCCTCGGTGAGAGGGAAGTGGTGATTCAGTGGATGAACAGCAGCGCCAGCACGACGGGGATCACGATCCCCAGGCCCACGATGGGCCACGTGGTGGGCCGGCGGGCGGCGTGCATCTTCAGGATGAACAGGCCGGTGATCGAGAACAGCAGCGCCGCGCCCGCGAAGATGTCGATGAACCAGCTCCAGGCCACCCCGGTGTGGCGGCCCTTGTGCAGGTCGTTGAAATAGGAGACCCAGCCGCGGTCGGTGAGCTCGTACTCGGCCTCGCCGCTCGCGCGGTCGATGCGCAGCCAGGCGTCGCCACCCGGCCGCGGCAGCGCGACGTAGGCCTCCTCGGGCGACCACTCCACGGCGGCATCGGCGGGAACGTCGACCGACAGCGCCTTCGCGGCCCAGCGGCGCACGTCGGCGGGCAGCGGGGTGTCCTTGCCCGCGGACAGCGCGGCGAGCGCGGTGCGTTCGGCCTCGGGCAGTTCGGCGGTGCGCGTGGTGACCCGCGGCTTCGCCTCGATCTGCCCCGCGTGGTTGAGCGTGATGCCGGTGACGCTGAAGAGCAGCATGCCCAGCAGGCACAGCGCCGAGCTGATCCAGTGCCACTGGTGGAGCGTCTTGAGCCAGTAGGCCCGCCGTTGAGTGTTGTTCGTCGTGTCCATCGGATCCCAGGGGCCGGATTCGCGGGCGTCGGCGGGCGATCGGGTCGGGCAAAGTGTATCGTCAGATGAGAATCAGTCTCAACTGAAATGTGGAAAAACTGTGAAAACGACAGGGCCCGGCGCGCCTCGCGGCGCGGCCGGGCCCGGGTTCAGCGGACGGCGATCAGAAGCGGTAGGTCACGGTGCCCACGATGTTGCGCCGGCTGCCCCACCAGCAGTCGCCACGGCTCAGGCACGTCGAGACGTACTTCTTGTCGGTCAGGTTGCTGACGTTCAGCGCGACGCGCCAGCTGTCGCTGTCCCAGGCCACCATCGCGTCGAGCAGCGTCACCGACGGCACTTCCGGCGCGACGCCGTCGTGGAACTGGCTCATGTAGCGCACGCCGCCGCCAGCGCTGAGGCCGGTGATGTCGCCCACCGCGAAGCGATAGTTGGCCCAAAGGCCGGCCTGACGGGCGGGGATCCCTTCGAGCTGGTCGTCGATGTGGATCTGGTTGTAGAACGCAACCAGGTCGAGGGCACGGGTCACCTGACCCTTGGCCTCGAGCTCGAAGCCCTTGGTCTTCGTCTGACCCAGCTGGGTGAAGCCCGTCTGCGCGGACCCGGCGATGCGGTTCTTCTCCTTCAGGTCGTAGAAGGTAGCGCCGAGTGCGTAGCCAGCGTTCGACGGCTCGTACTTCACGCCGGCTTCCCACTGTTCCCCGCGCAGCGGATCGAAGCTGAAGCCGTCCTGGTTGCCTTGTGGCGTGAACGATTCGCTGTAGCTGAGGAACGGGCGCAGGCCGTCGATCACTTCGTACATCGCGCCGAAACGCTTCGTGACCGCGCTGTCCTTCTCGACGTCCTGGGTCGCCGTGGCGTTGCGCGCCCTGTCATAGCGGACACCGACGAGGCCGATCCAGCGTCCCCACTTGAACTGGTCCTGCAGGTACAGCCCGCCTTGCTGGATGACTTCCTTGTTGATGTCGACCAGGGTGGGAACCACGTAGTTGCCATAGACCGGGTTGTAGGCGTCGATGGGCGTCGCGTTGCCGTTGTAGGAGGCCGGATACTCGGCGCCCGACTGACCCGTGGTCTCGCTGCGGGTGATGTCGAAGCCGGCGAGCAGGGTGTGCCCCACCGCGCCGGTCTTGAACTTGCCTTCGACGTTCTGGTCGGCCTGGAGCATCTTCACGCGCGTGATGCCGGCATCCGCCCAGCGTTCGACGATGCGCTCGGTGGGGTCGTTCGGGTCCCCGAACGTCGGATCGCTGCTGAACGAGTTGGCGTAGTGCTGGCGGTAGTCCACCTTGTTCACGGAGTAACGCGTGTTCTGGTGCACGGCCCAGGCGTCGTTGAACTGGTGCTCGAACAGCCAGCCGAACGAGCGGCGGTCGGTGTTGTAGCGGTCCCAGTCCGGTTCGCCGATGAAGCGGTTCGTCGGCAGCTGGCCGTTCGGGTTCGGCGTGAGGATCCCGGACCACGGCAGGAACTGCGACGTGCTGCCCGTGCGGTCCTTCTGGAACAGCGCCTGCAGCGTCAGCGATGTGCCGGCGTTCGGCCGCCACGTCAGCGACGGGGCCAGCAGCGCGCGGTCGTCACGCACGTAGTCCACCTGCGTGTCGGACTTCCGGCCGACGCCAATCACGCGGTACAGCCAGTCGCCTTCGGGCGTCAGCGCACCGGTGAAGTCGCCCTGCACCTGCTTGCGGTCGAAGCTGCCGTACTGCACGCCGATCTCGTTGCGGCGTTCCGCCTGGGGCCGCTTGCCGACGAGGTTGATCACGCCACCCGTGCTGCCCTGGCCGTACAGCATGGCGGCCGGGCCGCGCAGCACCTCGATGCGTTCGAGCATGTACGGATCGGCGCGGAACTGGCTCGTGTACCAGTTGAAGGACTTGCGAAGGCCGTCGAGGTACTCGTCCGGCGAGGTGCCGCGCACGCGACCCGAGTCGGTCCGCGAATCGAGGCCGTACGCATCCGCGCGCACACCCGCGGCGTAGGTCAGAGCGTCCTGCACGCTGTTCGCGCCCTGGTCGACCATCTGGTCGCGGGTGATGACGGTGATGGCCTGCGGCGTTTCGGCGAGCGGCGTGTCCGTCTTGGTCGCCGATTGCGCGCGCTTGGCGCGATAGCCGTTCACGGGACCGGTGGCGCTTTCCTCGGTCGCGGCGCGCACCCGCACGGCCGGGAGCGTGGCCTGGGGTTCGGTGGGAGTGACGGCATCGGACTGGGCCCAGGCGCCGCCGACGGCAGCGGCCAGGGCGCACAGGGTGAAGACAGGCAGGACGGGGTGTTTCATCGGCGTACTTCTTTCTTAGTGTTCCTGGCTGGCGCGAGCTGGCTCGGTGTGGGGTGAGGGGGTGGGAACCGGGTGGGGCGCGGGGTCGGCCACGGCGGCCAGCTCGCGCGCGAGTTCCTGCGGTCGGCCCCGGCGGGCGAACCACAGGTAGAGGCCGCTGCCGAGCACCACGATGGTCACGAGGTCGAGCAGGGCCCAGAGGATCTTCATCGGCATGCCCCCGTAGTCGCCGAAGTGCAGCGGCTGCGAGACGAGCAGCGCCTTCAGGTACCACGGCAGGTCGACGCTCTGGTCGTGGCGGGCGGTGACCGCGTCCATCAGCACCGGCGTGAGCAGGCGCGACGTGAGCGGCTCGTTGCCGCGCAGGAACACGGCGTAGTGGAACGGGCTCGAGAACTGGGTGCCGGGGAACGCGATGAAGTCGACCCGCATGCCGGGGTGCGCGGCGCTCGCGCCCTTCACCGCGGCATCGAACGAACCGAGTTCCGCGGACGGGGCCTTGCCCTTGTAGGGTTCGAGGATGTGGCCGAGTTCGGTGAACTGCCAGTACTTGATCATCAGGTCGGCCCACGTGTTGATCATGCCGGTGGCGCCCACCACCAGTGCCCACGTGAGCGTGACGATGCCGAGCAGGTTGTGCAGGTCGAGCCACTTGACCCGCGTGGAGCGGTCGCGCCGCACCTCGCCGAAGTCGAGCTTGCGCATGAAGGGCGCGTACAGCACCACGCCCGACACGATGGCCACGAGCAGCAGCAGGCCCATCAGGCCGAGGAACAGCTTGCCCGGCAGGTCGGCGAACAGGTCCACGTGGAGCTTGAACATCACCCACATGAACCCGCCGGTGAACTCGTTCTCGCGCAGGACCTTCGCCGTGCGCGCGTCCACCGCCACGTTCCTCGGCTCGAGGTCGGTGACCGAGTCGCCGAACGTGAAGAACCAGAGGTTGCCCTCCTCTTCCTCACGCGCGGCGAACAGGGGCACCTTGCCCGGAAAGAACCCGCGCGCCGCCTGCAGCACGTCGTCGAGGTTCGCCTTCGGCGTGTCCGCCGGCATCGCCGGCGCCTCGATCTCGGTGCCGAGCAGGTGCCCGATCTCGTGATGGAAGATCAGCGGCAGGCCGGTGAGGCACAGCAGCAGCATGAACACGGTGCAGACGAGGCTGGACCACTTGTGGATCCAGGCCCAGGTCTTCAGGCGGCGGGCGTTCACGGTTCAGGGCTCCTGGCGGTCGATCACCAGCGGTAGACCGCGCGCGCCTTGACCTCGCGGCCGTAGCCGAGGGTGCAGACGGTCGGCGTGCAGTTCGTCAGCACGCGGCGGTCGGCGAGGTTCTCGACGGAGGCCGACAGCGTCCACGGACCCGACGTGTACGACGTCATCGCGTCGATGAGCGTGTACGCGGGGTTCTTGGTGGTCGGGTCGAAGCTGGTCGATTCGCCGACGTAGCGCACGCCGCCGCCCACGGTCAGGCCCTGCACGAACGAGTCGATGCGCACCTTCGTCCACACCGACGCGGCATGGCGCGGGATGGCGACCGTGGCCTCGCCGACGTTGTCGCCCTTGAGCACCTCGGTGTCGGTGAAGGCGTAGTTGGCCAGCAGCGCCCAGCCGCGCAGCAGCTCGTAGTTGGCCTCGAACTCGAAGCCGCGCGAGCGCACCTCGCCCTCGGCCACCGAGAACGGCGACGACGGGCCCGCCGACATCGGCACGTTCGTCTTGCGCAGGTCGTAGATCGCGGCCAGCACGTTCAGCGGGATGTTCGACGGCTGGTAGCGCGTGCCGATCTCGATCTGCTTGCCCTGGCTGGGCTTGAACGTGGCGCCGGAGGCGTCGGTGCCCGAGTTCGGCTCGAACGAGGTCGCGTAGCTGACGTACGGCGACAGGCCGTTCGTCCCGAGGTACACGAGGCCCACGCGGCCGGTGGTGTCCCAGGTGATCTCGTCGGTCAGCGACGTGAAGTACGTGCCGTTGGCCGGGTTGATGGTGCTGCTGTTCGCGACCTGGTGGACGCGGTCGCGGCGGACACCCGCCATCGCGACCCAGCGGTCGTTGAACTTCGCCTGCTCCTGCAGGTAGAGGCCGGCGCTGCGCGTCTCGTCGTGGTAGTCGTAGGCCTTGAGCCCGAACGACTTCCAGTCGGGTTCGACGAAGACCGGGTTGTAGAGGTCGACCTGGTAGACGGCGAGGTTGCTGTAGATGCCTTGCGTCATGCGGTTGCGGCGCAGGTCGATGCCGGCGAGCACGGTGTGCTGCACCGGGCCGGTCCGGCCCTGCCACTCGACGTTCGTGTCGATGCTGAGGGTCTGGTCGGCATCGGGCCGGTTGACCCCGAGCACGTCCAGCGTGCGGCCGTCGGCACGGAGGCCCAGGGTCGGGAGGAAATAGCTGTCCCACACCTCGCGGCGGTCGGTGGTGATGTCGCTGAAGCGCAGCCGCTGGCGCAGGGCCAGGCCCTTGTCGAACTTCTGTTCGAACTCGTAGCCGAGGCTCTTCGAGGTGCGGTGGTAGCCCGCGCCCGGACCCGCGAAGTTGAACGAATCGGCCACCGGCGCCAGCGGGTTGCCGGGGGTGCCCGTGTTGCGGTACTGGTTGCCCCACACGTACATGTTGCGGTCTTCGTTGTACGCGCCCAGCAGCGTGAGCGTGGTGCCGGCCAGCGGCTTCCACGTCAGCGACGGCGCCACGTACAGGCGGTCGTCCTGGACGAAGTCGTACTCGGAGGAGCCGTCACGGCCCAGGAAGACGAGGCGGCCCAGCACGCTGCCGTCCTTCGTCAGCGCGCCGCCCACGTCGGCCATGATCTGGCCGCTGACGGGCGAACCCGTCTCGACGCCCCATTCGTTGACCTGCTCGGCCTGCGGCCGCTTGCTGACCACGTTGACGATGCCCCCCGGCGTCGCCTGGCCGAACAACACGGAGGCCGGGCCGCGGACGACCTCGACACGTTCGGCGCCGTAGGTCTCGATGGAGCTGGAGAACACGTTCGCGAACGCGCGCAGGCCGTCGACGTACAGCCCCGCCACGCCCACGTCGAAGCCGCGGATGGTGAACACGTCGCCGCCGTAGTTGAAGGCGCCCGGCACGACGCCGGCGCTGTAGCCCAGCGCGTCGCCGATCGAGGTCACGCCGCGGTCCTCGAGCTGGTCACGCGTGATCACCGACACCGCCTGCGGGGTCTCGGCGAGCGGGGTGTCCGTCTTCGTGGCGCTCATCTGGCGGGTGGCGCGGTAGCCCGTGACCGGGGCGGTGGGCGATTCCTCGGCCGAGGTGGAACGCACCCTGACGGCGGGCAGCGCGGCCTCGGAGGAGGCCGGCGTGGCGGACTGGGCCCACGCGCCGGACATGGCGGCGGCAAGCGCGCACAGGGCCAGGGCCGGACGGCCGGACGAACGGGGCAATGACAGCGACAACATGGGAAGGGTCCTCTCTCGGGTGCTTTCTTGTGTTGGCTGGCGTCGGTCGGCTGGCTCGGTTGGATGGAATCGGCATCGCCCCCGGACACGACAACACCCCGGAGCCGGCCGCTGGCAGTGGCGGACGATTCCGGGGTGTGTGTCGCGCGGCGCCCGGGGGCGCTGGAACGGGTTTACTTGTCGTGCTTGGCCGGCGGGACCGGGGCGGGCGGCTTGGCGCCGGTGGGCTGGTCGAAGGTCAGGGTGGTGACGAACATCGCCACGTCGTACTTCTCGGCGCCCGACGGGCCGGGACGTTCACCCGGGTTCTTGTCGGTGTGGTGCACCTCGACGGCATACGGGCCCTTCCAGGGCAGCTCGACGGTGAACAGGCCCTGCGCGTCGCTCTTGAACTCGCGCTTCCAGCCGGAGGCGGCCACCACCTCGACCTTCGCGTCCGGCAGCGGCTTGTTCAGGTACGTGACCTTGAACTGGCCCGACCCGCGGACCGGGAACACGTCGAGCGCGAGGCCCGGTTCCTGCGGGCCCATGTCCGGGACGAAGCGCGCGGCCGGCACCCAGATCGTGCGGATCGACTTGTCGCCTTCCTTCTTCTCCCACGAGGGGTACTTGCTCTCCTGCGCGAGGATCACCTGGCCGCGCGCGATGCGCGTGCCGAGGTCGAAGCTGTCGGCCGTCTTCTTCGGGGACAGCGAGGTGTTCCCTTCCAGCGTCACGACCTGCGCCTCGAGCGTGGGCAGCTTGTCGAGCGTGCCCGGCGAGGTCTCGCGGAGGTTGTCGCCGAACTCGCCGAAGTACAGCTTGGCGTTGCCGTTGACCTGCTCGATCCAGATCTGGTGCGCGGAGGCGGGCAGCGAGACGATGCTGGCCAGGCCGAGGATCACGGGAAGGAGGCGCATGGGAAGGCTTTCGAAGTGAAAAGAGGAAAGAGGGATCAGGAGGTGGAGGTGTCCTCGACCGGCAGCGCGGCGAGGCTGCGGGTGAAGCTCGCCACGCTGGGCTGGTCGAGGTAGACGCAGCGCTTGCCGGTGCGCTTGCAGTGGTCCTTCACCAGCCAGTAGGCGTTGTGGCTCAGGCAGCCGGTCTGGCAGATGACGAGGTCGGCCGCGGCCAGGCTCGCGTCGAGGCGGTGGGCGTTGTCCTCGATGCCGCCGTCGTGGTGGCTGAAGCGGCCGCCGTGGCGCTCGACGAGGTCGCGGTAGATGGGGATCTGGGCATGCCGGCCGCCCACGCACAGGATGCTGCGTTCGGCGAGCTGCACCGGCACGGTGGCCGTGTCGTCGACCGAGGCGCGCGCGGCCGACGCGATGGCGGCGTCGGCGCGGGCCCGGGCTTCGTCGACCTCGCGCTCGGCCGCGGCGAGCTGGCGGCGCAGTTCGTCGACCTCGGTGTCGAGCGTGCGGTTGCGCGCGGTGAGGTCGGCGACCCGCTGCGACAGGTGCAGGCGCGACTGCAGCTCGGGCATCGATTCGCGCAGCATCGCGTTCTCGTTGCGGAGCGCCTCGATGGTGGTGTCCTTGCCGATGGCCGTGGCGCGCGCCTGCATCAGCTGGGCGGCGAGGCGGTCGTGGTCCAGCGCGCGTTCGGACTGCGCCTGGGCGACCCGCGCCCGCGCCTCGCCGATCTCGCGCGACAGCTCGCGGTTCTCGCGCGTCACCTCGGCCAGCTGCCGCACGTCGGCGCGCACGGTGGCGCCGGCTTGGTGCTGGATCATGTGGATGTCGCGGCAGATGCGGTCGTGCAGCTCCTGCGTGCAGCGCGGGTGGGTCAGCGCGGCCCACAGCGGCGCGGCGACGTCACCGGCCTGGATGGCCACGTCCCACAGGGTCATCATGGCCTCGCCGGTCTTGGCGCGGCTGAAGTGGCGCACGGCGCCGGCGCAGCGGCGTTCCAGCTCGCGCTGCACCGCCTCGGACACGCGGTTGCGCATGCCGCATTCGGTGACCACGCCGACGTGCAGGTCGTAGTCTTCCGCGACGGTCTCGCCGCCGAGGGCCTTGTTGACCACGCGGCGCAGCGTGTCGAGCGGCAGGCACACGCCGACGACCGGGCAATGCGCGGTGCGTGGCACTTCCCACAGCCGCTTGCGACGCGACCCGGTGGCCGGCGGCGGCTCGGGCGGCAGGTCGGGCGCGACGATCGACGTGAAGACGGAAGATTTGGATTCACACATGGCCTGGGACTCCATCGTGACGAGAAGGGGAATGTCCTTGCGTCGTTGCACGGGCTGGCTGGAGCGGGCTGGTGCGAAGGTCTGACCTGCTTACTTGGTCAGGATCAGTTTGCCGAGCGAGGTCTGCTTGAGCCGGTAGAGCGCGCCCCGGTGCTCGATCTGCACCTCGTTCGCGCCGGCGAGCAGCGACTCGCTCGAGATGCAGACCACCGGCGAGCGGGGCACGCTGCGCACCGGGACCCGCACGACGTCGCGCATCGCCAGGGATTCGCGGTCATCGCCCGGAACCGGGGCGTCGGAGTGGAGCGGGTCGGCGCCCATGGCTCAAGGCGTCTCGGGTTCGCTGATGAAGCCGACCTTGCTGAGGCCGGCCTTGCTGGCATCGGCGAGCGTCTCGGCGACATTGCGGTACACGGCGTTCTGGTCGGCGCGCAGGTGCACTTCGGGCTGCGGCTCCTTCTGACCTTCGGTCACGAAGCGGCGCGCGGCCTCGGCGCGGTCGACCGGCTCGCCGTTCCAGTAACGCTGGCCGGCCGCGTCGATCGCGAACTCGATCTTCTCGGCCTTCACCACGTTGGGGCTGGAACTCGCCTTCGGCAGGTCGAGTTTCACGGCCTGCGTGAGCAGCGGCGCGGTGACGATGAAGATCACCAGCAGCACCAGCATCACGTCGATGAGCGGCACCATGTTGATCTCGGCCATCGGGGCGCCGGCGTTTTTGGAATCGAAGCTGGCGAATGCCATGGGATGCTCCTTCGGGGTTTCAGCAGGTCAGGTCAGGCCGCGCGCGGACGGCTGGCGCCCGGGCCGGGACGCACGTTCTGCAGCGGGGCGTTGTCGGTGCCGGCGGCCAGGGGCTGGCCCATCGACACGAAGGTGTGGAGTTCGTACGCGAAGGCGTCGAGCTTCGACAGGATCACGCGGTTCGAGCGGGTCAGCCAGTTGTAGCCCATCACCGCGGGGATCGCGACGGCGAGGCCCAGGCCGGTCATGATCAGCGCTTCACCCACCGGGCCGGCGACCTTGTCCAGCGTGCCGGCGCCGCTCACGCCGATGGCGACCAGCGCGTGGTACACGCCCCACACCGTGCCGAACAGGCCGACGAACGGGGCGGTGGCGCCCACGGTGGCGAGGATGGCCAGGCCGTTTTCCAGGCGGGTGGTTTCCTCGTCGAGCACCTTCTTGATGGTGCGCGTGACGAAGTCGCCCGACGAACCGGCTTCTTCCAGCTTGGCCGCGCCGTACTTGGCGTGGTGGGCCTGCGAGTGGATCGCGTGGATGGTGAGGTGCGAGAACGGGTCGTTCGCGCCGTGGGTGGTGATCTCGTGCTCGACGGCGTCGAGCGAGCTCGCGTTCCAGAAGAAGTTCAGGAACTTCTCGCTGCGGTTCTTGCGGGCCACGAGCGTGATGCCCTTGATCACGATGATGGCCCAGGAGGCGATCGACATCAGCACCAGGATGACCAGCAGCGACTTGCCGACGAAGTCGGCCTGCATGATGAAGTGGCCGAAGCCGAGGGCGTTCTGCGAGGCCGCGGCGGCCGTTTCGGTGTTCACAGTCAATTCTCCAGTTCAAAAACGAGGGGAAGGGTCACCCAACCAGCGATGGCGCGACCGTTTTCCAGATAGGGCTTGAAACGTGCCTTGCGGACGGCGTCCACGGCGGCTTCGTTGAGGCGGGCGAAGCCGGACGACTTGGCGACCTGGACGTCCTTCGGCAGGCCGTCCTCGCCGATGTAGACCCGCAGCGTGACCGTGCCGGACTCGCGCAGCCGGGTGGAGGCGCGCGGGTAGACCAGCGGCGGACGCACGAGGTAGTCGGCGGCCTCCGGCGGCAGGTTGCGGGCCGGCGGCGGCGGGGCCGGCGGCGCGGGGGCGGCTTCCACCGGCGCGGGCGGCGACGGCACTGGCTCGGGAATGGGCGGCGGCGGCGGCACCACGAATGGCGCGGGCGCCGGCGACGGCGGGGCGGCCATGACCGGGGACGGCGCCGGCGGGCGCGGCGTGGGACGCGGCGGCGGCGGAGGGGGTGGCGGCAGGTCGGGCTTCGGCGGCTCCGGTGCCGGCACGAAGTTCACGAAGATGGGCACCGCTTCGGTGACGGCATCGCGGACCGCGGGAATCTGCAGCAGCGCCCAGCCGCCGCCGACGTGGATCGCGGCGATGGCGGCGATGACGGCGCGCAGCTGGCCCTTGGTCAGGCCATCACGGCGTTGCAGCGCGTCGGCTCGCCGGAGGCGCGGCGCCGACCCGGTCGCCATCGGGGGCGGAGCGGAGGTGGAAGTAGCGGCCATCGAGGTGGTGGTGGACATGGATTCGGGAGAAACACCCATTGCCCTCGGGCATACGGGAAAACGAGTCTAACAGAACAAGAACGATTCTCATTTGATTGGACTCAATTTTTTCTGGCGATGGCCGAGCCCCCCGCCATAGGGCCCGGGTATGCTTGCCGCCATGGTCAAGATCATCGTCCGCTGGGTGTTGCTCGCCGCCGCGCTGCTGTTCGTGGCGTACCTGTTGCCCGGGGTGTCCGTGGCCAGCTTCGGGTCGGCGCTGTTCGCCGCCGCGGTGCTCGGGCTGCTGAACGCCCTCCTCCGCCCGGTGCTCGTGATCCTCACGCTGCCGGTCACGCTCATCACGCTGGGGCTCTTCCTCTTCGTGATCAACGCGCTGATGTTCTACTTCGCCGCGCAGTTGCTGAGCGGGTTGACGGTCGCGAGCTTCGGCTGGGCGCTGCTCGGGTCGCTGGTCTACAGCGCATGCGGTGTCGTGATCGACGCCGCCATGGAAGGGCTCTTCAAGAACCGTTGAATGTCGTCCCGGCGCAGGCCGGGACCTTCGGCGGAGGCCCAGGGCCCCGGCCTTCGCCGGGGTGACAGCGCTTTTTTGCGCTGCCTCAGCGCGTCAAGCCATCTTCTTTGAACATCTGTTTGATGCCTCGCACGGCCTGGCGGATGCGGGACTCGTTCTCGATCAGCGCGAACCGCACGTGGTCGTCGCCCTGGTCCCCGAACCCGATGCCGGGCGAGACCGACACCTTCGCCCGCTCCAGCAACCTCTTGGCGAACTCCAGCGACCCGAGCGCGCGGTACGCCTCGGGGATCTTCGCCCAGATGTACATCGACGCCTTCGGCAGTTCGACCGCCCAGCCCGCCTCGGTCAGCCCCTTGTGGAGCACGTCGCGGCGGCGCTGGTACTGCGCGGCGATGTCCTTCACGCACTGCTGGTCGCCTTCGAGCGCGGCGATGGCGGCCACCTGCAGCGGCGTGAACGTGCCGTAGTCGTGGTAGCTCTTGATGCGGGCGAGCGCCGTGACGAGGTCGGGGTTGCCCACCATGAACCCGATGCGCCAGCCCGCCATGTTGTAGCTCTTCGACAAGGTGAAGAACTCCACCGCGATGTCCTTCGCGCCGGGCACCTGCATGATCGACGGCGCCTTCCAGCCGTCGTACACGATGTCGGCGTAGGCCAGGTCGTGCACCACCAGGATGTCGTGCTTGCGCGCGAGCGCGATCACGCGTTCGAAGAAGTCGAGTTCCACGCACTGCGCCGTGGGGTTGCTCGGGAAGCCGAGGATGATCATCTTCGGCTTCGGGTAGCTGCCGCGGATGGCACGCTCCAGTTCGCCGAAGAAGTCGATGCCCGGGCCCACCGGCACCGAGCGGATGTCGGCCCCGGCGATCACCGCGCCGTAGATGTGGATCGGGTAGCTCGGGTCGGGCACCAGCACCGTGTCGCCGCGGTCGAGCGTCGCGAGCATCAGGTGCGACAAACCCTCCTTCGAGCCGATGGTGACGATGGCCTCGCTGTCGGGGTCGATGTCGACGGCGTAGCGGTCGCGGTACCAGTGCGAGATCGCGCGGCGCAGGCGCGGGATGCCCTTCGAGGCCGAGTAGCCGTGGGTGTCCGGCCGCTGGGCCGTCTCGGTGAGCTTCTTGACGATGTGCTCGGGCGTGGCCCCGTCGGGGTTGCCCATGCTGAGGTCGATGATGTCTTCGCCACGACGGCGCGCCGCGAGCTTGAGCTCGGCGGTGATGTTGAAGACGTAGGGGGGAAGGCGATCGATGCGCGCGAAGCGGCGCTTGCCCGGAGAGGACATGGAGAGGTCTTTCACGTGAGCGCCCGGAACCGTCCGAGCGACGTCGCCGTGCAATGGGGCACGGCTGAGGGCCATCCTAGCCGAAGTCCCTCGCCGCGTGTCAGCGTTTCGCCTGCCGTGTGTCTTTCAGCGACGCACCGCGCACCTCGAACGTGACCGTCTGCACGACACGCCCGCCTGCGGCGAGCAGCGACAGCTCGTGCCGCCCCGGCCACGGCGCCCACGTGAGGCGTTCGCCCTGCCCCAGCCGGCGACCGTTGAGCGTCCACGTGCCGCGTTCGCCCTCGAACACGACGCGTTGAGCCGCCGGCGGGATGTCGGGATCGAGCGCGAAGATGCTGCCGTTGCGGGGCGTGACGATGCCGAAACGGCCGGTGGCCGGGGGCGGCGACGTGTCGGCCGCGGGTTGCAGGCCCGCGAGGTACCAGTCCTCGCGCGGCGGCTCGTGCCCCGGCGTCACCGCATGCGCCACCACGCCGGCCGGCGCCGCGCGCCGCACCGACGGCCGCCCGTCGTGCAGGTGCCGCACCACCGCCTGCCACACGGGCGCCGCGCCGCTCACGCCGCTCACGTCGTGCATGGCCTCGCCGCTCGCGTTGCCCACCCACACGCCCACGGTGTAGCGGTCGGTGAAGCCGACGCACCAGTTGTCGCGCATGTCCTTGCTGGTGCCCGTCTTGACCGCGGCGAAGCCGCGCGTGACGAGCGCGCTGTCGAGGCCGAACGTGCGCACGCGCGCGCTGTTGTCGGCCAGGATGTCGGTGACGAGGAACACCGCCGCCGGGTCGGCCACGCGTTTCGGCGCGGCCTTCGCCGGCCGCAGCGCCACCGGCGCGTACAGCCCGCCGTTGGCGAGCGCGCGGTACGCGTTCGTGAGCGCCATCAGCGTGACCTCGGCGCTGCCCAGCGCGAGCGCGGGGCCGTAGTGGCTGCCGTCGAACGCGAGGTCGAGCCCCAGCGCGTTCAGCCGGCCCACGAGCGCGTCGGGACCCAGCAGCGCGCCCACGCGCACCGCCGGCACGTTCAGGCTCGCGCCGAGCGCGGTGCGCGCGCTGACCCAGCCCTTGAACTGGCGGTCGTAGTTCTGCGGCAGGTACAGGCCCGTCGGTGTCGAGATCTCGGCCGGCGAATCGTCGACGAGGCTCGCCGGCGACAGCAGCCGCCGCTCGAACGCGAGTTCGTAGACGAAGGGCTTCAGCGTGGAGCCGGGCTGGCGCCGCGCGACGACCCCGTCCACCTGGGCCGCGTCGGACAGGTCGCCGCTGGACCCCACCCACGCGCGCACCTCGCCGGTCGCGTTGTCCAGCACCACCACCGCGCCGTCCTCCACGTTGCGCGTGGTGAGCGACGCGATGTGCCGGCGCAGCGTGTCGCGCGTGAACCGCTGCAGCGGCGCGTCGAGCGTGGTGGTGACGGGTTTGCCGGGGGCGAGTTCGAGCTGCCGCGCGAAGTGGGGTGCGAGCTGCTCGCCCAGCACCGGCCCGCCGCGCCGCACGAGCGCCGTGGACGCGAGCGCCACGACACCGGTGCACGACTGCTTCTGCAGCTGCAGCACGCCACAGGCGCGTTTCGCCACCGCGTCGGCGCCGGCGTTGGGGCCCCGCAGCAGCGACGCGGTGATCGCGGCCTCCTGCGTGTCGAGCCCGCTCGGGTGTTTGCCGAACAAGGTCTGCGACAGCGCCCCGATGCCCACCAGCTCGCCGCGGAACGGCACGAGGTTCAGGTACGCCTCGAGGATCTCGCTCTTCTTCCAGCGGCCGTCGAGCCGCGTCGCGGTCCAGGCCTGGCCCACCTTCTGGCCCACGGAGCGGCCGCCGGCCGGCCGCTTCAGGTCCTCGTCGAGCAGGCCGGCCAGCTGCATCGTCAGCGTGGACGCCCCGCGGGTGCGCGTGTTCCACACGTTCGCCCACGCGCTCTGCGCCACCGCACCCCAGTCGACGCCGCTGTGTTCGTGGAAGCGCCGGTCCTCGCTCAGCACGATGGCCTGCAGGAGCGCCGGCGACATCGACTGCAGCGGCACCCAGTCGAGCCGGCGCAAGGTGCGGTCGACCCGCACCGTCTGCACCGGCACGCCACGGCGGTCGAGCAGGGTCACGTCGGACGGCTTGAACGCCGCCTTCACCTCCGCGAACGTGGGCGCCGCGTGCGCCACCGCCGACACGACGGCCAGCAGCAGTGTCACGGCGGCCCGGCGGGCTCTCACGGCTTCACCTCGATGGCCGCGTTCGGCGCTTCACCGAAGGTCTCCGGCGAGTACATCGCCTCCACGCGCGTGGGCGGCACCGAGAACTGCCCCGGGTTGTTGAGCCGCACGGTGTACTCGATCACGTGCTTGCCCTTCGGCAGGTACTCGAAGTAGCTGCGGAAGGCCTCGAAGCTGCGCTCCTCGAACGTGGGCCAGGCCTTGTCCTCGGACGACGCGGGCTGCGTGGCGATCTCGCTGTCGCGGCCGAGCCCCGAACCGAGCAGCGTGGCGCCGCCCGGCACCGGGTCGCTGACGACGACCCAGGTCATGTCCGACTGCGCGTCGACCTCGAGCCGCACGCGCAGCACGTCCCCGCGCGACCACGTGCCCTTGACCTTCTGCTCCACCGCCGTGACGGTGCGCGTCACGCCGTAACCCGCGCGCAGCGGCGCCTTCAACGGGATGGCCGCCAGGCTCTGCACGGTGAGCCACGGCTTGCCGGTGCCTTCCTGCGTGACCGTGAGCGTGCCCTGCTTCTCGGGCCAGGCCAGCTGCACCACCCCACCCTTCGGCTGGCGCGACCAGTCGATGGCCGAGGCGGGTCCGCCGGCGTTCGCCACCGTGCGGCCGGCGATGCGCGCCGACTCGAACTTCGCCGCGAACTTGTCGAGCGCGAGCGAACCCCACAGGTTGGCCGTGGTGGTGAGCCAGGCACCGTTCTTCTGCCGGCCGAGCGAACCGACCACGAGGCGCGGCAGGTCGTCCTTCCACGCCGGGTCGTCCAGCACCGCGAGGATCAGGCGGGCCGCGTTCGAGTCGGCGCTGTCCATCAGCCACCACCAGAAGTCCTCGTCCTCGGTGCTGAAGCGCAGCGTGGTGCCGGCGTAGGTCAGGCGCGACCGCAGGATCTGGTCGGCCTCGGCGAGGCGTTTCGCCTGGTCGGGAATCTCCTTCACGCGGTGCAGGATGTTGTACCAGTCGATGACCGCGGCGGTGGGCCACAGGTTCGGCGTGAGGTTGATCGAGCCGAGCATCTTCGGCGTCGCGCGCCCGTGGCGCGACAGCGCCTCGATGGCGGCGAGCTTGCGCACGTCGAGGTCGGCCCGCGGCGACCAGAACTTGCGCTCGATGCGGCCCTCGACGAAGGCCGTGAGGCCCTCCAGCATGTTGTCGCGCACCGTCGGGGCGATGGCGAAGCCGGCCTCGTGCGTCGCGGCGATCAGGTAGGCCGTCAGGCGGTCGCTGCCGCGCGGGCCGTCGCTGGCGCGCGGGGGGAAGTAGCTCGCGAGGCCGTCGGCGTCGAGGTAGGTCGGCAGGTCGTTCGACACGGCCGTCCACAGCGCCTTGTCGCGCAGGCCCACGGCCTTCGACGTCTTCTGCTCGAGGCACACGAACGGGTAGTTCTCGAAGAAGCGGCGCATGCCCGGGAGCGCGCCCGTGAGCGTGGGCTGCACACCCACGTTCAGCCCGCCGCGCAGCACGCCGCCGGTGGACAGCGCATCGGCCGGCGGCGCGACCGGCATCGTCGCCGTGCCGTCGAGCTGCTGCAGCGTGGCCTGCAGCACGCGCACCGGCACGGCCGGCACCACGAGCTGCGTGAACTTCAGCTTGTCGCGCACCTTCTCGCCGCCCAGTTCCTCGGCGCCACCTTCCCACGCGATGCTCACCGCATCGGGCGGCACGGTCACGCCCCACAGCACATCCTTCGCGCTGCCGGCGGCCAGCACGACCTCCTGCGGCGCGAGCGTGATCGGGTCGCGCACCAGGTCGGCCTTGTTGCCGCCCACCGCCTTGTTCGCGGTGGCGGCGAGCGAGGCGCGCACCTTCATCTCGCGCTGCGTGGTGTTGCGCAGCGTCAGCATCGCGGTGAACTGGTCGCCCTCGCGCACGAGCGGCGGCAGGCCTGGCAGCATCTGCAGGTCCTGCGTGACCTTGATGCTCGTGTGGCCCTCGCCGAACTGCTGCGAGCCCGCGTCGGCGACGGCGACGAGGCGGAAGCTCGTCAGCGAATCGTTGATGGGCACCTGCACGACGGCCTCGCCCTTCGCGTCGAGCGCCACGTCGGCCTTCCACAGCAGCAGCGTGTCGAACAGCTCTCGCGTGGGGTTGCGCCCGCCGCCGCCGCCCGCGGGCAGCGCCTTGCGCCCGTAGTGGCGCTTGCCGATGATCTCGCTCTGGCCCGTGCTGGTGTCGACGCTCCAGGACCGGGGCTGCATCATCGCGCCCAGCAGGTCCCACGAGGTGTTGGCGCTCAGCGCCAGCAGGCCTTCGTCCACCGCCGCGAACGCGACCTCGCCGCCCTTCACGGGAACGCCGTCCTGCGTGACGCGGATGCGCGCCGTGGCGGTCTGGCGCACCGAGTACTGCGGCTTGTCGGTGGTCACCTCCACCTTCAGCTCGTGTTCGGCCAGGCCCACCTTGAACGTCGCGACGCCGAGCTTGAACGCCGGTTTCGACAGGTCGACCATCGCGGTGGGCGCCTCGTACTCGCGCCCCTCGTACCAGTAGGCCCGCACCCATTCGACCGGGTTGCGCCAGCCCCACGTGAACAGCGAGTACCACGGCACGTCGCGCACGCGGCCGCGCAGCGCGAGCACGCTCACGTACACGTTCGGCCCCCAGCCGCGCTCCACCTTCACGTCCACCGTCGGGTCGTCGCCGCGCAGGCGCACGACGCGCGTGTCGATGACCCCCTCGCGTTCGACGCTCACGAGCGCCGTCGCCTCGCGGAACGGCATGCGCACCTGCAGGCGCGCCACCTCGCCGGGCTGGTAGAAGCGGCGCTCGGGCAACACGTCGATGCGGTCGTCGTTGTCCTGCGCGAACCACATCTCGCCCTGGCGCGTGACCCACACGCTCGCCGCGGCCTCGGCGGCGTTGCCGGCCGCGTCCTTCGCGGTGGCGACGAGTTGCACCTCGCCGGCGTTGGTGATCGCGGTGTCGCAGAGCATCATCCCGCGGTCGTCGGTCTTGCCCGAGCACAGGCTGCCCAGGTCCTTCACCTCGGTGCGGTTGTCGTAGGCGTAGAAGCCGCCCACGAGGCGCTTGCGCGTGCTGGTCTGCTGCGCCCAGCGGCCGCGCACCTCGACGGACTGGCCCTGGATGGGCCGGCCCTGCGTGTCCAGCGCCAGCACCTGCAGCTCCACGCGGCCCTTGGTGCTGACCCACGAGCCCGTCTTGACCCCGAGCACCACGGCGCTCGGCCACACGGTGGTGCGCATCGACGCGGTCTGCACCTCGCCGTTCGGGTCGTTGAAGGTGAGTTCGGTGACGAGGTCGCCGGCGCGCTTGAGCTTCGGCAGGTCCTTCAGCGTGACGGTGGCGGCGCCGTCCTTGTCGGTGGCCAGCGGCAGCTTGTCGGCCACCAGGCGGGTTTCACCGCCCTCGCCGCCCTCGCCCTCGTCCCCCTCGCCGCCGCTGGACATGTCCCGCGCCGGGTCGAACGAGAAGCCGGGGTACCCGTCGAAGGAGACGTAGCGGTTCTGCAGCATCGACGACACCCGCAGGCCGGACTGGGCCATGCCGCCGCCGGACAGGTACGTCAGCTGCACGCCCACGGGCAGCTCGCGCGGGGCGATCACGGAGCCCTTCGGGCCGCTCAGGCGGGCGTCCACCAGCGGCACGCGGAATTCCTCGACGCGGAAGGAGCCGCTCGTCCAGCTGCGTTCCTGGCGGTTGTCCGGACGGTCGCGGTGCAGTTCCACGCGGTACGTGCCGAGCTTCGCGCTCGCCGGGATGTTCCAGGTGGACGACGTGCTGCGCGGGGTCTTCCACGACAGCGGCATCTCGAACGACTGACCCGAGCCCTCGTGCACGATCTTCACGCGGCTCGGCAGGTCCGCCGCCTTCAACGGCACGAGGCCGCCGGACGTTTCGGTGCGGATGAAGTGTTTCATCGACACGGTCTCGCCGGCACGCAGCAGCGTGCGGTCGAGCACCGTGTGCGCGCGGGCGTTGGGCTGGCGGCCCCAGCCCGTCGGCAGGCCGTAGCGCCACGATTCGATGCCCTTGGTCCACTGGCTGAAGACGAAGGCCATGTCGGCCTCGCCGCCGCTGCGGTCGGACAGGCGCGCCACCACGAACACGCCGTCGGGCGACACGCACTTGGTGTTGGACGGGTCGATGGGCACGCCCACGCGGGCCAGGCCGTTCACGTCGGTGCGGCCCGACCACAGCGGGCGGCCGTTGCAGTCGTTGATGGAGACGTCGGCGCCTTCCACCGGGCGGGCCTTGTCGAGCGTGGTGACCCACACCATCGCGTTCTCCTGCCCCTGCTTGAAGTGCACGGCGAGGTTCGTCACCAGCACGCCGGTGCGCACGTACATCGGCGCCTGGCGGTCGAGCAGGCTTTCACCGAGGCGGCGCGACTCGATCTCGACCACGTGGTAGCCGGGTTCGTCCATCGGGATGCCCACCACCTCGAACGGCCGCGGGTCGCCGCCCGACAGCTGCGGCAGCGAGGTGCTCTTCGCGTCCTTGCGCGACTTGAGCCAGGAGGTGCCCCGCAGGTCCCAGTCCTCGTGGCCGGCCTTGAGCTTCGCGTACCAGGACAGCACGTCGGCGTCGGTCTTCAGCTTCAGGATGCGCACCGTGCCGCCGGAGGAATTCGGCCGCAGGTCGCCCTGCACGTGGCGCAGCGTCACCGGCAGCATGGGCTCGGCGTTTCGCTCGAGGATGCCGAACGGCGCGGTGGCGAACTTGGCGATGGGCGGTGCCTCGCCGGTGGCGACGGCCAGCGGGAACGACGAGGCGTTCGCGAGCGGGCGGCCGGTGATGTCCTTGAAGTCGGACGGCAGCTCGAGGCGGAACGACATCTCGGGCGGCATCGGGCCCTTGAAGGCCAGGCCGTTGACGTCGCTGCCGCCGTCGCGGTCGATGGTCGGGGCGATGGCCTTGCCGTCCTTCGGCACGAGGCGCACCTTCTCGGCGAGCGCACGCGGCACCGGGGCGGAGAAGGCGAGGGTCAGGTCCCCGAGCGGCCAGCACGGCGCGCCCGCGCGTTCGCGGCTGCACGAGAACTCGGCCTTGAGCACCGGGCGCACGCGGAACGGGAACCGCTGCTCCACCTTCGTGACGATGGACGGGTTCGACGCCGCCGCGATGCCCTTGCCCCACACGAGGCGCACCGGCGTGTCCGCCGGGAGCGGGCGACCGCAGTTCACCACCAGCGTGCTCTCGAGCCGGTTGCCGGTGATGCCCTCGGACGCCAGGATGTCGTCGCGCACCTTGCCGGTCACCACCTGCAGCGGCAGCCGGTCACCGAGGCCCTCGATCTCGCAGCGGGCCTGCGCGGCCACCGACGCGGGCGTGGCGGCGCCGCTCAGCGACAGCACGAAGTGCTGGTCTTCCTCGATCTGCGCGTCCTTCCCCGAGTACGGATTCACCGACACCACGGCCGGGCCGCCGGTGCTGAACTCGAACTTCGTGGTGCCGGTCAGCGCGCCCTGCAGCGGCTTCCAGTCGGGCTTGGCGAGCAGCGCGCAGCGCACGCCCGGCGGCAGCGCGTCGTTGAAGTCGTACAGCCACACGCGTTCGTTGGCCCAGCGGCCGGAGCCGTTCGGCACCTTGCCTTCGCACGACAGGCCGAACGGGTCGGGCAGCCGGGGGTCGCCCGCGGCCACCACGGCCTCCGAGAACTTGACGGTGACCTGCCGCACCTGGGCGACCTCGCCCTGGGGGCTCACGCTGGTCACGGTGGCCGCGAAGGCCGAGGAAGCGACGCCGAACCACGCCGCGGCGGACAAGAGAAGGTGACGCGTGGTGAAAGACTTCATCGAGGAATTCCCTGCCTTCAAAGTGGCGGCAAGGATAACCCCCAGATCAGTCTCTCAACCTTCTGGTCGTTCGTCCTGGCGTCGGAGCCGTTCGATGTCCCGCAGGCGGGCGTCGATCACCGAGGCCTCGATGAAGTCGACCGAACGCGCCCCCTTGGCCAGGCGCTGGCCGGCGCGCAGCCGGTCGATGGCGCCGACGTAGTCGCCGAGCGCGATGCGCGACTCGGCCTCCGCCCGCAGCGACCGCAGCTTGAAGCCCATCTGCCCCCACAGGCGCCCGAGCAGCGACCAGGCCGCCGAGTCCTTCGGGTGCACGCTGGTCCAGGTCTGCAGCTCGTCGGACGTGGCCTGCAGCACCGCGCGGTCCTTGCTCGCCAGCGAGGCCTGGGCTGCCAGCAGCAGCACCGGGCGCGACTCGGCGGCGGTGTCCACGTACGGCTTGAGCAGCTCGTTGGCACGGGCCACGTTGCCGCGTTCGAGCTGCGACTGCACCGCGAGCAGCACCACCGACCGCTCCGCCGCCGCATCGCTGCGCGGGCTGCCGCGCACGAGGCCCAGCGCGAGGTCGATGGACTCGTCGGCGAGTTTCCAGTCGCGCCGCAGCGTGGCGGCGAGGCCCTTCGAGTACGCGGCGATCAGCTGGTCGGCCACGGGCGCGGTGGGGTCGACGCTCTGGTTCTCCCACCGCTCGAGCGCGGTGGCGCGGGTGTCCATCAGCACCCGGGCGCGGCCCTGCGCGGCGGAATGCGCCAGCACGCTGACCGGCGCCACCGGCGCGGTCGAGCCCAGCCGGCCGCGGGCCTCGCCGATGCGTTCGGTGGACAGCGGGTGGCTGCGCAGGTACGGGTAGCCGCCGCTGTCGTTCAGGCGCGAGGCCTGATCGAGCTTCTCGAACATCGCGGCCATGCCGCCCGGCGCGAAGCCGGCCTCGGACATCACGGCGAAGCCGATGCGGTCGGCCTCGCGTTCCATGTCCCGCGAGAAGTTCAGCTGGCCCTGCACCGCGAGCGCCTGCCCGCCGGCGATCACCGCGTTGGCGCCGTCGCCGCTGCGGTTGCTGCGGCTGGCCACGAGCACGCCGAGGATGATGGCGGCCACGCTCATGATCGACTGCCGCTTGCTGTTGACCATGCCCCGGGCGATGTGCCGCTGGGTCACGTGCGACATTTCGTGCGCCAGCACCGACGCGAGTTCGTCGCGCGTGGCCGTCATCGAGATCAGCCCGAGGTGCACGCCCACGTAGCCGCCCGGCAGCGCGAACGCGTTGACGCTGCGGTCGCGCACGAGGAACACCTCCCAGGCGAACTTCTGCTCCAGCTCGGGCTCGATTTCGCCGCGGTGGCGGGCCGCCGCCACGAGGGGATCCCAGATCGACTGCAGGTACTCGACCAGCACCGGGTCGTCGATGTAGTCGGGGTCGACGCGGATCTGCCGCATGATCTGCTCGCCGAGCTTCGCCTCGGTGCCCACGCCGAACGAATCGGAGATCTGGTCGCCGAGGCCGGGCAGGCGGTTCTGCGCCCAGGCGGGGGCCCACGCCGGCGGGGAGAGCATCAGGGCAGCGCACACGAGGGCCATCCAGCGGGAGGCTCGGGAACGGAGAGGCGGTTTCTTCAAGGCGTCGGCGACTTCGGAATGCTGCCGCTATCATGCCAGCGAGCGTTTTCCCCTTTGATTTCCGTTTGTTTCCCCACCATGTCCGACCCCACCCCGTCCCCGCTGACCCACTTCGACGGGCAAGGCCAGGCCCACATGGTGGACGTGTCCGCCAAGGCGGAAACCCACCGCATCGCCGTGGCCACGGGGACCATCCGCATGTTGCCCGCGACGCTCGCGTTGATCACCGGCGGCACCGCGAAGAAGGGTGACGTGTTGGGCGTGGCGCGCATCGCCGCCATCCAGGCGAGCAAGCGCACGTCCGACCTGATCCCGCTGTGCCACCCGCTGCCCATCACCCGCGTGGCGGTGACCTTCGAGACCGACGACGTGGCGAACGAGGTGCGCTGCACCGCGCAGGTGGAGACGCTCGGCCGCACCGGTGTCGAGATGGAAGCGCTGACCGCCGTGCAGGTGGGCCTCTTGACCGTCTACGACATGTGCAAGGCGGCCGACCGCGGCATGGTGATGGGCGGCATCCGCGTGCTCGAGAAACACGGCGGGAAGTCGGGCGACTGGTCCGCGCAACCCTGACCCGCGTCACCGACCGCCGCGGAAGTCCTCGTAGGTGAACGTCCGCGTGGGCGACGCGCACTGGAACGGCAGCGGCTCGGCCGCGTCGCAGGCGGCGAAGAACTTGTCGCCCTCGGGGTGCTTGAACTCCTTGAGCCGCTGGGCCACGTAACGCGCGCGCTCGACGTCGCCGCGTTCGTTCAGGGCCTTGGCCCACGCGACCATCAGCCGGGCGTCGAGCAGGTAGTGCGGCGCCACCTCGAACCCGGCCATCTCCTCCGCGGGGAACTGCGCGGTGGTGACGGCCGCGTAGTGGGCGTGGTGGGAGAAGAACACGCTGTGGCGGCCCGACTCGATGCGCGCCTCCAGCGGCGGCGGCTGGCTGCCCGGGGCGAAGATCAGCACCACCCGCAGGTAGTCCGCCACCGAGAACAGCCCCCCCAGCGCCAGCACGATGCCGCCGCCGAGCAGCCACGGCGCGGACCGCGACGGGCCCGGCCGGCCCTCGACCCGGCCGCTCACCGCGAAACCGAACGCGAAGGCCGTGGGCAGCAGGAAGTAGGCGTACCAGAGCGGGTACTCGAGCAGGCTGTGCACGCCCATCATCAGCACCATCACGAGGCCGCAGCGCACGGCGGGCTGGTCGGCCGGGACCGCGCGGCGCGCGCACCGGAAGGCGCCCCACAGCGCCACGCCGACCAGCACCATCACCAGGGTGGCGAGGGGCAGGCCCAGCTCCACCGCGAACTGCAGCGGCAGGTTGTGCGTGTGGTCGAAGAAGGCGACGGGGCGGCCGGGGAACGGGGTGAGCGTCCACGCGAAGTTGAACTCGCCCCAGCCCACGCCGGCCCAGGGGTGCAGGCGGATCAGCGAGAGGGTGTTCGACCAGATGCCGAAGCGCGAGCTCGACAGGTCGGACTTGTGCAGCTGCGACTCGCCGGCGAAGGCGTGCGCCTCGGCGGCGGACCACTCGCTCACGCCCATCCAGCCCAGCACGTACACGAGCGGCAGCAGCCACAGCATCGCCCGCGTGAAGCGCGACAGGCGGTGGTCGACCACGCCCCACAGCGCCAGCAGCACGATGCAGACGGTGCCCGTGCGCGAGACGGTCAGCACCACACCGAAGACCAGCAGCAGCGCGATGGCGACCGTGGCGACGCGGAACGCGATGGGCGCCCGGGCGGCGCCCTGTTCGCGGCGGTCGTGCAGCCACACCACGCCGGCCAGCGCGGCCAGCAGCAGGCTGCTGAGGTGGTTCGGCTGCCGCAGGTTCGCACCCACGCGGCCGGGGCTGGACGCCCGAGCCAGCACGTCGCCATCGGCGAACGCCGGGAAGAAGTACTGCACGACGGCGATGGCCGTGCTGGCGAGCGCGGCCGCCAGCAGCGCGAGGCAGAACACCTCGAACGCGACCTCGCCCTTCCCGGCCCGCTGCACCGCGGCGGCCGTGCACACGACGAGGACGGCCGCGCCGATGAGCCCGAGGGACGACAGCCCGAGGCCCGACGGCAGCCCCGAGCGCGCCATCGACACCACCACGGCGACGAGCAGCAGCCCGAGCGCCACCACGAGCGGCCGCAGGCCGCCGGCGGCACCCGCCACGGCCGACTTCGGCAGCGTGATCGACAGCATCGCGCAGAAGAAGCCCCAGCCCACGAGGGCGGCGGCCTGGTTCAGGAAGGTGGACGACGGCGGCAGGTTGTACGCCAGCAGCACGGGCAGCGCGACGGCGGCCAGCGCGCTCGCGAACACGACGGGGGATGCGCCGGGGGCGCCTTCGGCGGACGGGACCGCCGGGGCGGCCGCGGTCATCGGGGAGCGGGCCGGCGGGCGGCGCGGGGGCAGGACATCAGGGGAGCCTCGGTCGGAATCGCGGGTGCGGCCGACATTCTGGCTCAGGCGACCGCCTGGCGACGTCTCAGAATGTCATTTGCAGGCCGCGGGCACGAACTGCACGGGCAGCGCGCGGGCGCCGACCGAGCGGCACACGAAGTGATAGGGCTTGCCGGCGTTCTCCGGGTCGTTCAGCGCGAACACCACCGGTTCGGTCTCGAGCGGCCCTTCGCCGGCCACCGGGATGAACGTGAGTTCGGTCTGGGCCGTGCCGCCGAGGCCGGCGCGGAACGCCAGCACGATCACGCCGGTGCTGTCGGCCTGCACGTCCGCCACGTCGTTCGTGCGACCGGGCACGGTGGCGCCGATCGCCGCGCACTGGGTGTCGACCTTGGTGCCGCACTGCATGTCGCGCGGCCCCTGCGACGAGAACGACTCGGCCACGGCCGTCTTCAATGCCGCCGACACGTTGAAGCCCTCGCTGACGCGCGCCCGGACCGTGTAGACCCCGTACGCCGGGATCGCGATGGCGGCGAGGATGCCGATGATCGCGACGACGATCATCAGTTCGATCAGGGTGAAGCCGCGTTGGGCGTGGCGGGGGTGCATCGGGGAGTCCGGGAGTTGACGGGGCATGATGGCCGTTGAGCAGTGGGCGTGCCATGGCGGCCTGGCCGCATTTCTGCGCACAGCGTCACGGAGCGGTCCGTGAAATGTCAGCTGACCTGGTCAGGATTTGTCACGGCCGGGGCGACGGGGCCCGGTCGGCCTGGAAATCGGCGAAGGTCAGGTGGCCCTGCGGTGGCACGCACTGGTAGGGCAAGGGGGTGCCCGGGTCGGGCTGGCGGCACGGTTCGAAGAACTTTCCCGCGCCGCCGGACTTCAAGTCCTTCAGTCGCTGCGCCAGGTAGCGCGCGCGCTCCAGGTCGCCTTGCGCGGCATAGGCCCGCGACATCGCGACGAGCACGCGGGGTTCCAGGAACAGGTGGCGCACCTGGTCGTACTGCCGGGGGTCGGTGGGGGGCGTGCCGCTGAGCGTCGCGGCCGCGAGTTCGGCCTGCGCCGCGAAGAACACGCTGCGGCGGCCTTCCTCGATGCGCTGCGCCAGCAGCGCGGGCTGCCCTTCCGCGTCCCACATCGCCAGCACCACGCGGTACTGGACCATCGCGAACACGCCGGCCGCGGAGAGCAGCAGCGCCGCCACGCCGAGGCCGGCCGCCGTGGCGCGCCCGCCGGACGACGCCACCGCGGGCGCGGCGGCGCGGCGGGCGCCCAGCGCGAGGCCGAACACGAACGCCGCAGGCAGCAGGAAATAGGCGTACCAGAGCGGGTACTCGAGCAGGCTGTGCGCGCCGATCATCGCGAGCATCACGAGGGCGCACCGCGCCATGGGCCGGTCGTCCGCCACGGCGTGCCGGCAGGCGACCGCCACCTGCCAGAGCGCGGCCAGGATCAGCCCCAGCACCAGCAGCGTCAGCGGCAGCCCCAGCTCCACGAGCCACTGCAGCACGAGGTTGTGGGTATGGTCGAACAGAGCGACGGGACGATGCGCGAACGGGGTGAGTGTCCAGGCCAGGTTGAACTCGCCCCAGCCCACGCCCGTCCACGGGTTCATTTTCACGAGATCGATGACGTTCGACCACGCCCCGAAACGCGAGCTCGAGACGTCGGCCGCGTTCATCACGGTCTGGCCGGCGAAGCCCTGCACGCCGGCCGCGGCCCAGAGTTCCAGCCCCCACCAGCAGAGGCCGTACAGCACCGGCATGCCCCACAGGACACGACGGCACATGGGCGCGAGGTTCCGGTCCAGCACGCCCCACAGGCACAGCAGCAGGATGCACAGGGTGCCGGTGCGCGAGGCCGTGCCGGCCGTGGCCAGCACCAGCAGCACCGCCCCGGCGACGAACGCCACGGTCCGGCCGCCCCGGGCGCGGCGGGCGGCGTCGTGCAGCCACACCAGCGCCGCCAGGCCGGCCACGAGCAGGCTGCTCAGGTGGTTCGGCTGGCGCAGGTTGCCGCCGATTCGGCCCTTGGCCGTGGGCAGGCCCACGAGGAAACCATCGATGAACTGGGGCGCGAACAACTGCACCAGCCCGATGCCCGCGCCCACCACGCTCGCGGCGACGAGGCCGGCGCAGAAGGCATCGAACGCCCGGTCCCCCGTCCCCGACCGCTGCGCGAGGCCCCCCAGGCCGGCGCAGAGGGCGGCAGCCGCGTAGAACCCCAGGGCGGACAGGCCGAGCCCGAGGGGAAAGCCCCGCTGGACCATGGAAGCGATCACCGCCAAGGCCAGCACGCCCAGCGCCGCGAGCAGGCCGCGGAGCCCGCGGACGTCGCGCAGGTTCGCGGTGGGCCAGCACGTCGCGGCCAGCGCCACGCCGAAGAGGCCCCACGCCGCCAGCGCCGCCTGCTGGTTGAGCGCGGAACGCGACGGCGGGCCGTCGAAGGCGATCAGCGTGGGCAGCAGCAGGGCCAGCAGGCCGCCGAGGCGAAGCCACCGGTCGACGGGCCGGGGTGTCATGGCGACGTGGCTGTCACGGAGCCTCAGAACCCGTCGAGCGGCAGGAAGCCGACGATTCCGGCGTCGCTCGCGCGCACGAGGACGACCCAGTTGTCGTTGCGGCGGGTCTGCAGCGGCAGGAACTTCAGGTCCGCCTCGGGCAGCCCGGTGGCCGCGATGGCCCCGTCGATGGCCGAGGCCTCGCCCGGGTGTTTGGCCCGGAGCGTGGACAGGGGACGGGACACCCGCCGTGCCGCATCGCGCTGGCTGTCGAAGGAGCGCCAGAATTTCGGTTGGAAGCTGACTTCCTGGACGATGGCCTGGCCGAAATCGGGATCGCTGCCATGCGGAATGCGCACGCCGATCACCCTCGGGCCATCGAACGGGAGGGTCCGCAACTCCGGGGCGGCTTCCTGGAGTCGCTCGGGGTCGACCTCCACGGCGGACACGACACGGAAGCGGTCCGCCTCGAACACCGTCAGCACCGGGCGGGCCTGGAGCGCGGCGTGCACCCCGTAGGCCAGCGCGGCGAGCTGGATCAGCACGACGAGGCTCATGTCCAGCGTGAGCTCGCGGCGGGATTTGCGCGGGTTGAACAGCACCAGCGTCAGCAGCGGGCCGCACACGGAGTCGACGCAGAGGATGATGGCCAGCAGCTGCCAGCCGTGCGCGACCTTGGCATAGCTCCCGGGGAACCACACGCCCAGGATCAGCGCCCCGATGGTGGAGGCGATGACGGCGCTCACCGCCAGATGGATCAACGCGGCTTTGACACGAAGGCGATGGGACATGGGCGGTGGCGGAATCCGGGAAACTCGATTCTCAATGAAAAACGGCGTACCCCAGGGTACGCCGCTTGGTGCGAGCCGACCCGTTGCCGGGCCGGTCGTCAGAGTCGATCAGGAACCAGCCAGCAGGCGGCAGGCAGCCGGACGGTACTTCTGCAGAACGCCGTCGGCGTCTTGGGCCGGGCCGGTGCAGTCCCAGCTGATGGTGGCGCCAGCGGTGCCAGCGTCCGACAGGTCGGAACCGGCGGCGGTGCCGTCGACCGTGGCGGTCGGGATGACGGTGATCGTGTTGTGGTCAGCCGGCACGACCTTGTCGGTGTAGGAGATGGTGATCGTGCCACCGTCGCTGCTCACGACCGAGGTCACGTTGCGGTTGTTGGTCAGCGAGGCCATCGAGGTGGCGCCGATCTTTTCGCAGGTGTCCTTGTCCGAGCATTCCTTCTTGCCCGGGCCGGCGGCCTGGTGCGTTTCGGCGATGGCCGTCTTCAGGGCGTCAGCCAGCACGAGGCCTTCCGAGACCTTGGCGCGGATCGTGTAGTCCTGGTAGGCCGGCAGGGCGACGGCAGCCAGGATGCCGATGATCGCGACGACGATCATCAGTTCGATGAGGGTGAAACCTTTTTGGATGGAACGCTTCATGGAAAAACTCCTAGTGGGAAAGCGGGGGTGGTGACGGGGAATACATTGCAGTCGGCGTGCCAGCGGTCGGAAACCCGTTTTCGTGTGGAATTTGCCCTGACAACTGACACATTGGGTCACCCGTGTCAGGGAAAGTCGTTTTCGGGGTGTTCCAGGGCTGACAGGAATGGTCACAAAGTCCGACATCCCGGTGCGTGCCAGGTCTGGCACACCGCCGTTCAGTCGAGGTCGAGCACCTGGCCCGCGAACAGCGGCGAGATGCGGTGCGGGGTCGACAGCGCGCCCACCTCTTCCATCACGCTGGCCACTTCGCCCGGCTTGATGTGGGTGATGTGCACGTCGACGCTGCCCGCCAGGCGGGTGAGTTCGCGGCCCAGTTCGGCCGGGCACAGGTGGCGGCTGATGCGGGCGAGTTCGTGTTCGTCGTCCGAGAACGCGGTCTCGATCACCAGGTGGGCCACCTTCATGGTCTGAAGGCGCGCCCACAGCGCGGGGTTCGGGCCCGTGTCGCCGGTGAAGACCCAGTGGCCCTCCTCGCCGACGAGGGCGAAGCCCACGGCCGGCACGGTGTGCGCCGCCGACAGCACCTCGAAGGTCTTGCCGCCGAGCACCAGGCGGTCGCCCAGCGCGAACGGCAGGAGCGACAGCGCGGGGCGTTCGGTGCTGGGCAGGCGGGTGAAGTCGGGCCAGATGACCCCGTTGAAGATGTGCTTGCGCAGGGCGTCGATCGTCTCGGGCAGCGCGTGCACCTGGATCGGCCCGCGGCCCTGGGCCATGCGCACGCGCATCACGCTGTCGGCCAGCAGGCCGATGGACAGCACGTGGTCGAGGTGCGAGTGGCTGACGAGGATGTGGTCGATGCGGGCCAGCTCGTCGAGCGAGAGGTCGCCCACACCCGTTCCGGCATCGACCAGCACGTCGTGGTCGACCAGGAAGGCAGTGGTTCGGCTGCCGGCGGCGATGGCGCCGGAGCAGCCGAGGACGCGGATTTTCATGCGGCGCTACGGAGAGGAGCTGGAGCCCGGCATGGGCCACCATGGAATGACCGCGCGTTCATGGACACCGCGATCTTGTTCCCTCGATGCTGACGGCGAGCGCCTCCCGGCGCAAGCGGTCAAAGTCTCATTTCCAGGGACCTCCGAAGACGGAGATGTACCGGAAAGAAACACGCGTGGAATGCATCACGCCCCCTGGAGAGGCGGTGGATCCCGACGTTCGCCGGGATGACTACGCCGGATCAGACCTGGACGAATTGCATCTGCGTTCCGGCGAGTTCAATCACGTCGCCGTTCTTCAGGTGCATGGTGTCGCCCACCAGCGGGTTCCCGTTCACCGTGGGGCGCGTGGCGCCTTCCACGTGCGCGAACACGTAGCCGCCCGGGCGCTTCGTGATGGAGGCCACCTGCACGCCCGGCTTGCCGACCGTGGTGACGACCTTCGTGAGCGCGACCTCGCGGCCCGCCGCGGCACCGTTCAGCACCTTGATGGAGCCGGGCATGACCGGCTGGCCGAGGCCGCCGAAGTTCGAGTTGGGGGCGCTGGTCTGCGCGAAACCATGGCTGTAGCTGGGCGCGGGCATGGCGGCGCCGCCACTGCCCTGCTTCATGATCATGGTCTTTTCGTAGTCGGTGCCGTCGTCGACCAGGTATTTGATCTTGTACTTGCCGATCTCGACCGTGTCGTTGTGCGCAAGCAGCTGCTTCTTCACGGCCTTGCCGTTGATGTAGGTGCCGTTGGTGCTGTTGAGGTCTTCGATGAAGACGTCGGCGCCCACCATCTGCAGCACCCCGTGTTCCCCGCTCACCGCGAGGTTGTCGATCACGATGTCGTTGTAAGGACGCCGGCCAAGGGTCGTCTTGTCCTTCGTGATCTGCACTTCCTTGATCACCACACCGTCGAGCGATACGACCAGCTTGCCCATGCTAAACCTCTAGTTTTGTCTGTTGCACGACCCGCGACGCGAGCCGGAATGGCATCTCGAAGCTATCGCCTTGCTTTTGGCCTGGCGCTACCGCCGGAACGGCCACCAGGACCGGGAGGCCACGCTCTGTCCCCGGACGCGAACCAGCACCACGGCGATATTATCCTTTCCGCCCGCGTCATTGGCCGCATCGATCAAGGCGACACCCGCCGCCTCGGGCGATTCGTGCGCCTGCAACACCTGGGCGATGCTGTCGTCGTCGAGCATGTCGGACAGCCCGTCGGAGCACAGCAGGTACATGTCGCCCGGCATCACGTCGTGCAGGTGGGTTTCCAGCAGCACGGTGTCTTCCACGCCCACGGCGCGGGTGACCAGGTTCTTGTTCGCGGAGAAGGCGGCCTGCTCCGGCGTGATGAGGCCCGCGTCGATCTGCTCCTGGAGCAGCGAGTGGTCGTGGGTGATCTGCACCAGGCGGCCGGCGCGGAAGCGGTAGCCGCGGGAGTCGCCCACGTGGCCCATCAGCAGCCGGCCGTCGCGGAACGCGCCCACCACCAGCGTGGTGCCCATGCCCGCGTACTGCGGGTTCGAGTTGGCGGCGTTGAAGATGGCGCGGTTGGCGTTGTCGACGCAGATGTCCATGGCCCGCCGCACGTCGCCGTCGGACGCGCTGTCGGACGCCTCGAGCAGCCAGCGGCCCAGTTCCGTCTTGATGAACGACGTGACCATGCCGCTCGCCACTTCACCCGCGTTGTAGCCGCCCATGCCGTCGGCCAGCACGACGAGCGCGGAGGGCTCGTGGATGGCGACGGAATCCTCGTTGTTGTTGCGGGCGCGGCCGGTGTCCGTGGCACTGAAATATTCGAGCGTCATCGAAGAGGGCGCGGGGAGGTTCATCGGACCTGGGTGGCGGGCAGAGGTGCGAATTGTGCCTTCATTCGCCTCGGTTTATTTTCACCGTGGCGTCGAAACCGCTGGAATTGGGGGGTGAACCGTCGATTGTGGGCGCCGCGGGGGGGGCCAGCCCTGCCACCTCGGCCAGCACCGCGGTCAGATCGGCGGCCATCAGGCGGCCGTCGGGGTACCGCGATTCGGGGCGCTTTTCCAGCGCCAGGGCCACGGTGCGGGCCAGGGATTCCGGGATCTCCGGGCGCCAGTTGCGCACGTCCGGCGGCGTCTGGTTGGCGATCTCGTACATCAGCGTGGCCATCGAGTCGGCCCGGTGCGGCAGGTGGCCGGTCAGCAGCTGGTACAGCATCACGCCGAGGGAATAGAGGTCGCTGCGCCCGTCGACCCGGCGCCCGGCCATCTGTTCCGGCGACATGAACGACGGCGTGCCGAGGACCATGCCGGTGCGCGTGCGGCTGGAGTCGGCGATGCGGGCGATGCCGAAGTCGGTGACCTTCACCAGGTCGGTGGCCAGGTCGATCATCACGTTGGCCGGCTTGATGTCGCGGTGCACCACGCCCTGGCTGTGCGCATAGGCGAGCGCCTCGGCCACGCGGGCGGTGATGCGCACCACGTCGACCACCGGCAGCAGGGTCTGGGTGTGGCGCTGCAGGTCCTCGCCCTTGAGGTATTCCATCGCGATGAAGGCGAGGTCCTGGTCTTCGCCGGCGTCGAAGATGGTGACGATGTCGGGGTGCTGGAGCCGGCCGGCCGTCTCGGCCTCGCGGAAGAAGCGCTGGCGCGCCTCGGTGAGTTCCTGGCCGTGGAACTCCTTGCTCAGCGCCATCGTCTTGATGGCCACCTGGCGGTTGATCTTGGGGTCGGTGCCCAGGTACACCGCACCCATGGCGCCGCGGCCGATCTCGCGGTCGACGCGGTAACGTCCGAGGGTCTTGCGGTCGAGCACGGGGGCCGCCGCGGGCGTGGCCGCGGCGGCGCCGGCGACACGGGCCGGCTGCGAGACCGGCGCGGGCGGGCGGGGCCGCATGGCCAGCGCGCCGAGCATCCACCCGGCGTGGCCCATGCCCAGCGCCACGGCGCCCACCGCGCAGCCGACGGACCACGGCGCGGGGGTCAGCGTGGCGACGAGCAGCAGGGTCATCGCGGCCAGGGCGGAGACGAACATCGCGCTGACGGGCCGCACCCGCTCCAGCCCCCAGCGGAGCCAGACGAGCACCAGCACCACGAACCCGCACACCAACGCGATGGTCGGCACCTGCTGGATCCAGAACGACCTCATGCGTCAACGCCTCCGTGCGGGCCCGCGCGGGGGCCCGATTGCCGAATGGGCGTCGCCGTCAGTCGGACGTCGCACCCGCCTTGTTGCCATCGGCCGCCGCATGGCGCGCCGCGATGATCTTGCCCAAGGCGAGCACGAGCAGGGCTCCGGCGATACCCGCAGCGTACTTGATGGTGTCGGTCACGACGAGCTTCGGGAAGCTGGCGACGGTGTCCGGGTTCACGAGCGCCGGGTCGGTCACCAGCATGCTGCCGGCGATCCAGCCCAGCAGCATGCCGCCGAGCGTGATGATGAGCGGGAAGCGGTCCATCAGCTTGATCACGAGCTGGCTGCCCCAGACGATGATGGGGATGCTGACCAGCAGGCCGAAGATCACGAGCGGCATGGTGTGGCCCGCATGGCCGGCGTTGCCGGCGGCGCCCGCGATGGCGATCACGTTGTCGATGCTCATCACGAGGTCGGCCACGATGACGGTCTTGACGGCGCCCCAGAGCTTGTCGCTGCCCTCGATGTTGCCGTGGTCGTCTTCCGGTTCCGGGGCCAGCAGCTTCACGCCGATCCAGACGAGCAGCAGCGCGCCCACGATCTTCAGGAACGGGATGGCCAGCAGCTGCAGCGCGAAGAAGATGAGGATGACGCGCAGCACGATGGCGCCCGCGGTGCCCCACAGGATGCCCTTCGTGCGCAGGTTGCCGGGCAGCTTGCGGCAGGCGAGCGCGATGACCACCGCGTTGTCGCCGCCCAGCAGGATGTCGATCATGATGATCTGGCCCACCGCGATCCAGAACGCGGGGGTGATGAACTCCGCCATGGAGATTCCTTCGAAAAATTGGCCGGCGCACCGCGCGCGCGATCGGGACAGAGAGTTTAAGTTCCGCACGGGGCGGCCCCGTGCGTGGAATTACGGACGCATCGCCTCCCGGAACTGAAAAGGCCGCCCGGAGGCGGCCTTGTTCAGCGGAGGCAGGCTCGGAAGATCAGAGCAGGCCCTTGAGCAGCTTGCCCATCTCCGACGGGTTGCGCGTGACGGTGAAGCCACACTCTTCCATCACGGCGAGCTTGGCATCGGCCGTGTCGGCGCCGCCCGAGATCAGCGCGCCGGCGTGGCCCATGCGCTTGCCCGGAGGGGCGGTGACACCGGCGATGAAACCGACGATCGGCTTCTTCATGTTGTCCTTGGCCCAGCGCGCGGCTTCGGCTTCGTCCGGACCGCCGATCTCGCCGATCATGATCACCGCATCGGTGTCCGGATCGTCGTTGAACAGGCGCATCACGTCGATGTGCTTCAGGCCGTTGATCGGGTCGCCACCGATGCCGACGGCGCTCGACTGGCCGAGACCGATCTCGGTCAGCTGGGCGACGGCTTCGTACGTCAGCGTGCCCGAGCGGCTCACGACGCCGATGCGGCCCTTGCGGTGGATGTGGCCCGGCATGATGCCGATCTTGATCTCATCGGGGGTGATGAGGCCCGGGCAGTTGGGGCCCAGCAGCAGCGTCTTCTTGCCGCCGGCCGCTTCCTTGGCCTTCATGCGGTTGCGCACTTCCAGCATGTCGCGGACGGGGATGCCTTCGGTGATGCAGATGGCCAGGTCCAGGTCGGCCTCGACGGCTTCCCAGATGGCGGCGGCAGCGCCCGCGGGCGGCACGTAGATCACGCTGACCGTGGCGCCGGTGTTCTTGGCGGCGTCCTTGACGCTCGCGAAGATGGGGATGCCTTCGAAGTCTTCCCCGGCCTTCTTCGGGTTCACGCCGGCCACGAAGGCGGCCTTGCCGTTCGCGTAGTCACGGCACATGCGGGTGTGGAACTGGCCCGTCTTGCCGGTGATGCCTTGCGTGATGACCTTGGTGTCTTTGTTGATCAGGATGCTCATGATGTTTCCTTGGTGCTCCGTCGGCTTACTTCAGGGCAGCCATGACTTTTTGCGCGGCTTCGGCCATCGAGTCGGCGCTGATGATGGGCAGGCCGGACTCGGCCAGCATCTTCTTGCCGAGGTCCTCGTTCGTGCCCTTCATGCGCACGACGAGCGGCACGTTCAGGTTCACGGCCTTGCACGCGGCGATCACGCCTTCGGCGATGGTGTCGCAGCGCATGATGCCGCCGAAGATGTTGACCAGGATGGCCTTGACCTTCGGGTTGCCGAGCATGATCTTGAAGGCTTCGGTGACCTTCTCGGCCGTGGCGCCACCGCCCACGTCCAGGAAGTTCGCGGGTTCGCCGCCGAACAGCTTGATGGTGTCCATCGTGGCCATGGCCAGGCCGGCGCCGTTCACGAGGCAACCGATGTTGCCGTCGAGCTGGATGTAGGCCAGGTCGAACTTGCTGGCTTCGATTTCAGCGGGGTCTTCCTCGTCGAGGTCGCGGTAGGCGACGATCTCGGGGTGACGGAACAGCGCGTTGCTGTCGAAGTTGAACTTGGCGTCGAGGGCCTTGATGCCGCCGTTGCCTTCGAGGATCAGCGGGTTGATCTCGGCGAGCGACGAGTCGGTGTCCATGTACACCTGGTACAGCTTCTTGAACACGTCGATGGCCTGCGCCTGCGAGGCGGCCGGAACGCCGATGCCGTTGGCCAGTTCGGCGCCTTGCGCGTCGGTCAGGCCGGTGGCCGGGTCGACGAACACCTTGATGATCTTCTCGGGGGTGGCGTGGGCCACTTCCTCGATGTCCATGCCGCCTTCGCTGGAGGCCATGATGGCGACCTTCTGCGTGGCACGGTCGGTCACCGCGGCGACGTAGTATTCCTTCTTGATGTCGGCGCCTTCCTCGATCAGCAGGCGACGGACCTTCTGGCCTTCGGCGCTGGTCTGGTGCGTGATCAGCTGCATGCCGAGGATCTCGCCCGACAGCTTCTTGACGTCTTCGATGGAGCGGGCGAGCTTGACGCCGCCACCCTTGCCACGGCCGCCGGCGTGGATCTGGGCCTTCACGACCCAGACCGGGCCACCCAGCTTCTGGGCGGCGTCGAGGGCTTCCTGCACGCTGAACGCGGGGTAGCCGCGCGGCACGGGGACGCCGGCTTGGCGCAGGATTTCCTTGCCTTGGTATTCATGGATTTTCATCGCTGACTCTCTTGCTCGGGTTCGAGGGGGAAACGGGGGTGGATCGTGTGGCGCGAGGCGCCGTCACGCAAGGCTTCCGGTGCGCCGATTCCGGGCGGCAACCCCCTGGCCTGCGCAGGCGCGCAGGGCACGGTGGAAGGCCGAAGCCGGGGACTCAGCGGAAGACAAGGCCATCGGGATGGTTCGAAGGTGCGGCCTGCCTTCAAGCGAGAGCAAGCACGAAACCACAGGGAAAAGCCCGAGGAATATAGCATTTTTGCACTGCACCAAATTGGCGCGTGCCATACGTAGAACCCACGTTGCCATGGGCTTTGCGGGCGATTTGACGGATGGACGCGTTGGTGGTTCGGCCGCTGGCGGGCGGGGTGCCCCGGGGTGGAAGCCGTCGTCGCTTGTTATCGTTCACCTTTTGCGGCCCGCCATACCGCGTCTTCCGCGGGCGGGGCGCCAAGCGTGCGATGTGCGCACGAACGACGGTGCGGCCACCACTCAGTCGTCATCGCCGCCGCGCACCACGCGGCGGATCACCTCGGGGGAAAAGCCACGCCCCGCGAGGAAACGCATCTGCTTCGCGCGTGCCGCCGGCTCGGTGGGCACGTCGCCGAACTTGCGCGACCACACGTCGCGGGCCCGCGCCAGTTCGGAACTTTTCAGCACCGCGGCGTCGTTGTCAGACAACACCACGCCGTGCTGGGCCATTTCCTGGCGGATGCGGAGGTTGCCGTAACGGCCCGACCGGGCATGCAGACGGCTTTCGACGAAGCGGGATTCGTCGAGGTAGTGGTGGGCTTCGAGCCAGTCGAGGAGGGTTTCGACGGTGGCTTCGGGATCCGGGGGAGGTGTCGGGTCGACAGGGGGAGAGGCGACCGGCGATGAACCGAGGGGCCCCGCGTGGACATTCACCGGGACCGACGCCGAGGCGGCGACGACCTGCTGGGCGACGAGCGCGTCGGCCCGAGCATGGCGCAGCAACTTGGCCCGGAGTTCGCTGCGGCTGTGCTCGCGTTGGGCCAGCAACTGGATGCCGCGGGCCTTGAGGGAGAGCTTGAGCTTCACGGAAGGCGGGGCGGAGCGGGACGAGTGGGCCCCGGCTTTCGCCGGGGGGGTGACCGCTTCTCCGGAGGGATTTATTCCTCGGCGTCCTTGGGTGCAGCCTTCGCCTTCTTGGCCGGCTTGCCGGCTTCGGCGGCGACGGGCTCGGCCACCGGCAGCAGCGGGATGCCCAGGGCTTCGCGCACCTTGTTCTCGATCTCGACGGCGAGGTCGGGGTTCTCTTTCAGGAATTCGCGGGCGTTGTCCTTGCCCTGGCCGATCTTTTCGCCGTTGTAGGCGTACCAGGAGCCGGACTTCTCGAGCACCTTGGCCTCGACGCCCATGTCGATGACTTCGCCTTCGCGGCTGATGCCCTGGCCGTAGAGGATGTCGAATTCAGCGGTCTTGAACGGAGGCGAGACCTTGTTCTTGACGACCTTGACCTTGGTCTCGTTGCCGATGACCTCTTCGCCCTTCTTGATGGAACCGATGCGGCGGATGTCGAGGCGCACCGAGGCGTAGAACTTCAGCGCGTTGCCGCCGGTGGTGGTTTCGGGCGAGCCGAACATCACGCCGATCTTCATGCGGATCTGGTTGATGAAGATCACCATCGTGTTGTTCTTCTTGATGGTGCCGGTGAGCTTGCGCAGCGCCTGGCTCATCAGGCGGGCCTGCAGGCCGGGCAGCGAGTCGCCCATTTCACCTTCGATTTCGGCCTTGGGCGTGAGGGCGGCCACCGAGTCGACGACGACCAGGTCGACCGAGGCGGAGCGCACCAGCGCGTCGACGATCTCGAGGGCCTGTTCGCCGGTGTCGGGCTGGCTGATCAGCAGCTCCTGCAGGTTGACGCCGAGCTTCTGGGCGTATTGCACGTCGAGGGCGTGTTCGGCGTCGATGAACGCGCAGGTGCCGCCGAGCTTCTGCATCTCGGAGATGACCTGCAGCGTGAGGGTGGTCTTGCCGCTGGACTCCGGGCCGTAGATCTCGACGACCCGGCCACGCGGCAGGCCGCCCACGCCCAACGCGGCGTCGAGGCCGAGCGAGCCGGTGGAGACCACGTCGATGTCGTCGATGACCTCGCCCTCACCGAGGCGCATGATGGTGCCCTTGCCGAACTGCTTCTCGATCTGGGCGAGCGCAGCCTGCAGGGCCTTGGCCTTTTCGGTGTTCAGGGTGGCGGGTTTGACGGCGGCGTCCATGTGTTCTCCAGAAGGTTGCCCTGAATTATCAACAAGACTGGCTATTTGTACAGTGTTTTCGACAGTGAATTAAACAGCCCCACCCGAGGGGTAGCCCCGAAGCCTCCCCGCGCGGCCCATGGGAAACTCGGGCTTCCCCCTCACAGGACTGTGTCCGCGCCATGCGTATCCTGATAGCCGAAGACGACCAGGTCCTCGCGGACGGCCTGCTCCGGTCCCTGCGCAACGGCGGCTACGCCGTCGACCACGTCGCGAGCGGCAGCGAAGCCGACGCCGCCCTCGCCTCCCACGAATTCGACCTGCTGATCCTCGACCTGGGCCTGCCCAAGCTGCACGGCCTCGAGGTGCTGCGCAAGCTGCGCGGGCGCGGCGCCAGCGTGCCGGTGCTGATCCTCACCGCCGGCGACAGCGTCGAGCAGCGCGTGAAGGGCCTCGACCTGGGCGCCGACGACTACATGGCCAAGCCCTTCTCGCTGCAGGAACTCGAGGCCCGCGTGCGCGCCCTCACCCGCCGCGGCCTCGGCACCGCGTCGCACATCCTGAAGCACGGCCCGCTCACGTTCGACACCACCGGCCGCGTCGCGTACTTCAACGACCAGATGATCGACCTCTCGGCCCGCGAGTTGAGCCTGCTCGAGGTGCTGCTCCAGCGCGCCGGCCGCCTCGTCAGCAAGGACCAGCTCGTCGAGCGCCTGTGCGAATGGGGCGAGGAGGTGAGCAACAACGCCATCGAGGTCTACATCCACCGGCTGCGCAAGAAGATCGAACACGGGCCGGTCCGCATCGCCACCGTCCGCGGGCTGGGCTACTGCCTGGAAAAGATTGCGTCTTGACGCGTTCCGCTTCCGGCGCCTGAGGTCCCGCGCGCCCGAAGGCGGCACGCCGGAGGACGGCGCGGGCTTCCCGCGCGAGCAGCGCTCGCTGTTCGGCGAGATCCTCGACTGGATGCTCGCCCCGCTGCTGCTGCTCTGGCCCATGAGCGTGGTGCTCACGTGGCTCGTGGCCCAGGGCATCGCGAACAAGCCGTTCGACCGCGAGCTGGGCGACAAGGCGCGGCTGCTGTCGCGCCACATCAGCGCCCAGGTGGCGAGCGACGGCGCGCCGAGCACGCTGTTCTCGCTGCCCCCCGACGCGGCCGAGTTGCTGCACGCCGACGAGTCGGACACGCTCTACTACCAGGTGGTCTCGCCCGACGGCGGGTTCATCGGCGGCGACCGCCAGCTGCCCGGGCCGGTCGACGAGGAAGCCGCGCCCGCCGGCACGATGCTGTTCCGCGACGACGAGATGAACGGCGAGCCGGTGCGCGTGGCCTACGTGCGCGTGCGCCTGCCGGGCCAGGTGGCGGGCCCGCCGCCGCTCGTGCAGGTGGCCGAGACCCTCGGCAAGCGCTCGCGCCTGGCCACCGAGATCATCAAGGGCGTGATGTTGCCGCAGTTCGTCATCCTGCCGGTGGCCGTGCTGCTCGTGTGGCTCGCGCTCGCCCGCGGCATCGCCCCGCTCAACGAGCTGCAGCAGCGCATCCGCCGGCGCGAGAGCCACGACCTGAGCCCCATCGACGAACGCGAGGCGCCGGAGGAGGTGTCGCCGCTCGTGCGCGCCATCAACGACCTGCTCGCGCGGCTCGACCGCAGCATCAGCGCGCAGAAGCACTTCCTCGCCGACGCGGCCCACCAGCTCAAGACGCCGCTCGCGGGCCTGCGCACGCAGGCCGAGCTGGCCCAGCGCGAGATCGACGCGGGCCAGGTGGACCCGCAGACGCTGAAGAAGTCGCTGCAGCAGATCGCCCGCTCGAGCCAGCGTGCCGCGCACATGGTGAACCAGCTGCTCGCGATGGCCCGCGCCGAGAACGCCGCGCAGTCGCTCACGCACCCGGCGATCAACCTCGCGCGGCTGGCCACCGAGACGGTGCAGGACCTGGTGCCCCGCGCGCTCGAGAAACGCCTCGACCTCGGCTACGAGGGTCCCGAGGCCGGGCGCCCCGGCCGCACGCCGTCGGCCGGCCCGCTCCTGAGCGGCCAGCCCGTGCTGCTGCGCGAGCTGATCCGCAACCTCGTCGACAACGCGCTCAACTACACGCCGGCCGGCGGCACGGTCACCGTGCGGGTGGTGGACGATCCGTTCGGCCAGGTGGTGGTGCTGCAGGTGGAGGATTCGGGCCCGGGCATCCCCGCCGCCGAACGCGAGAAGGTGTTCCAGCCCTTCTACCGCGCGCTCGGCACGAACGTCGACGGCTCGGGCCTCGGCCTGGCCATCGTCGCGGAGATCGCCGCGCAGCACGGGGCCGAGGTGGCCCTCGAGGACGCCAACCTGCGTCCGCGTGCCGGCCACGCGTCGAGCCCCGGCGCGCGCTTCACGGTGCGGTTCCCGGCGGCGCCGGCCCATGCGGCCGCCGGCGCGGTGGAGCCGCCGAAAGGTTGACTGCCCCGGCGGGCCGGGCCCGCCCCGCATAGACTCGGGCGGTCACCTCCGAGGATCCGTCCCATGGCCGCAGCCGAGCGCCCCGCCCCACCCCACCGCCAGATCGACCTCGCGCTGCAGGGCGGCGGCTCGCACGGCGCCTTCACCTGGGGCGTGCTCGACCGGCTGCTGGAGGACGAGCAGATCCACTTCCAGGGTGTCTCCGGCACGAGCGCCGGCGCGCTGAACGCGGCGGTGCTGGCCACCGGCTACCAGCGCGGCGGCCGCGCGGGCGCCCGCGAGGCGCTGCGGAACTTCTGGCACGACGTGAGCAAGTCGGGCTCGGTGTTCGCGCCGTTCTCCGCGAGCAAGGTCAACACCATCACCGACAGCTTCAGCCTCGACATGCTGCCGGGCTACAAATGGGCCAACTCGTTCTTCCGCTCGTTCAGCCCGTACGAGTTCAACCCGCTGAACCTGAACCCGCTGCGCGACGTGTTGCGCCGCCACGTCGACGAAGGCGCCATCCGCGACTGCGCGCTGCACCTGTTCATCACCGCCACCAGCGTGCGCACGGGCCAGCCGCGCGTGTTCACCGGCAAGGACCTGAGCCTCGACGCGCTGCTGGCGTCCGCGTGCCTGCCCCTGCTGTTCCAGGCGGTGCAGATCGGCGACGATGCGTACTGGGACGGCGGCTACACCGGCAACCCGGCGCTGTACCCGCTGATCTACGAGACCGAGTCGCTCGACATCCTGCTCGTGCGCATCAATCCGCTGGTGCGCGAAGGGGTGCCGCATCGCAGCGAGGACATCATGGACCGCATCAACGAGATCACGTTCAACGCGAGCCTGATGTCGGAGATGCGCGCCATCGCGTTCGTGTCGCGCCTGGTGCGCGAGGGCCACCTCGACCCGGGCCGCTACAAGGACCTGCGGCTGCACATGGTGGCCGACGACAAGGGCCTGGTGGCCTTCGGCTCGGCGTCGAAGCTCAACACCGAATGGACCTTCCTGGAGCAGCTGTTCGAGCTGGGTCGCACGGCGGCGAACCAGTGGCTCAAGAAGCACCGCGACGACATCGGCGTGAAGGCCACGCTGGACATCGACAAGGAGTTCCTGAAGGCGTCGAAGGTGCCGAAGAAAAGTTGATCAGCTTTTCATGAACCGCCGCGACTTCGCGATGGACATCAGCATCCCGAGGCTCAGCCCGAGCGTCACCATCGCCGTGCCGCCGTAGCTGATGAACGGCAGCGGCACGCCCACCACGGGCAGGATGCCGCTCACCATGCCCATGTTGACGAAGCAGTAGGTGAAGAAGCTGAGCGTGATGGCCCCGGCCAGCAATCGGGAGAACAGCGTGGGCGCGTCGGCCGCGATCATCAGCCCCCGGAAGATCAGGAACGTGAAGCCGAGCAGCAGCGCGATGCAGCCGGCCAGGCCGAATTCCTCGGAGAAGGCGGCGAAGATGAAGTCGGTGGTGCGTTCGGGGATGAACTCGAGGTGGGTCTGCGTGCCCTTCATGAAGCCCTTGCCCTGCACCCCGCCGGAGCCGATGGCGATCATGCCCTGGATGATGTGGAAACCCTTGCCGAGCGGGTCGAGGCTCGGGTCGAGCAGCGTGCAGACACGGTCCTTCTGGTAGTCGCGCAGGATGGGCGCCCACGAGACGCCCGGCTGGCAGATCTGGTCCTCCGCGGCCACCAGCGCGCCGATGCCCAGCGCCCCGGCCACCACCACCGGGATGATCAGCTTCCACGACAGCCCGGCGAAGAAGATCACGAACAGGCCGGCCGACATCACGAGGATGGCCGTGCCCAGGTCGGGCTGCTTGGCGATCAGGCCCACGGGCACGAGCAGGATGCCGATGGCGCCCAGGAAGTCGAGCACGCGCAGGTTGCCCTCGCGCCGCTGGAACCACCACGCGAGCATCAGCGGCGTGGCGATCTTGAGCATCTCGCTCGGCTGGATCACCACCCCGACGTTGAGCCAGCGCGTGGCGCCCTTCTTCGTGATGCCGAACACCGCGACGGCCAGCAGCAGCGCCACGCCCACCAGGTACAGCGGCACGGCCACCGCCATCAGCCGCTGCGGCGGCAGCTGCGCCACCACGAACAGGATGCCGAGCGCGATCAGCATGTTGCGGCCGTGGTCGACGAAGCGCGTCCCGTGATCGAAGCCGGCCGAGTACATGGTGACCAGGCCGCCGGCGGCCAGCAGCACGATGGCGAGGAACAGCGGGCCGTCGAAACCGGTGAACACCGGCTTCAGGCGGGTCCACGGCGAGGGTTTGTCGAACACGGCGCTCACCGCGCACCTCCGGTCGATGCGATCTGGCGGCCGCCACGGGCCGGCGCGGGAGACGAAGCCGCCGAGGCGGCGGAAGACGGGGCCGACGCGGCCGAAGCGGCCGGGGGCGGCGCCATCACGATGGGCGCCGTGGGCACCACCGGCCCGGTGACGGCCACCGACGGCGCGTTGCCCGGCAGCGGGATGGACGAGGCGGCGCGCGCCACGCCGATCGGCGGGCCGGACTTGCCTTCGCGCGTGAGGGCCAGGTCTTCCACGCTCGGGTAGCGGCCCAGCAGCTCGAAGTCGATCACGCGGCGCGCGATGGGCGCGGCCGCCGCGGCGCCGAAGCCCGCGTTCTCGACGATCACGGCGAGCGCGATGGACGGGTTGTCGAGCGGCGCGAAGGCGGTGTAGAGCGAGTGGTCGCGGCGGTGCTCCTCGAGCTTCGACGCGTTGTACTTCTCGTTCTGGCGCACGCCGACGGCCTGCGCCGTGCCGGTCTTGCCGCCGCTCTGGTAACCCGCGCCCGAGAACACCCGGGTGGACGTGCCTTCCTGCGTCACGCCGTGCATGGCCTTCATCACCAGCTGCACGTGTTCGGGCTTGAGCGGCAGCGGCTCGAGCGCATCGTGGGTCACGTCGCGCCGTTCGCGGGTGACCACGTCCTCGATCTGCCGCACGAGGCGCGGCTTGAAGCGCTGGCCGCCGGAGACGAGCGTGGACAGCGCGCTCGACAGCTGCAGCATCGTGAAGTTGTTGTAGCCCTGGCCGATGCCGAGCGAGATGGTCTCGCCCGCGTACCACTTCTGCATCTCGGGCTTCTTGTATGCCTTCTTCTTCCAGGTGGTGGACGGCAGCAGGCCGGTCACCTCGCCCTCGACGTCGATGCCCGTCTTGCGGCCGAGGCCGAAGGGTTCGAGCTGGTCGTGGATCAGGTCGACGCCCATGTCGTTGGCCAGCGAGTAGTAGTACACGTTGCTCGACTTCACGATCGAGCGGGTCATGTCCACCTGCCCCAGGCCGCCGTCGCCGTGGCTGCGGAACGTGTGGTTGCCGAACTGGAAGGTGCCGCCGTCGTAGATGGTCTGCGTGGGCGTGCGCTTGCCGGTGGCCAGCGCGGCCATGGCCATGAACGGCTTGAACGTGGACCCCGGCGGGTAGGTGCCGCGCAGCGCGCGGTTCAGCAGCGGCTTGTCGATGGACTCGTTCAGCTCGCGCCACGATTCCACGTCGATGCCGTCCACGAACAGGTTCGGGTCGAACGTGGGTTTGCTGACGAACGCGAGGATCTCGCCGGACCGCGGGTCCATCGCGACCAGCGCGCCGCGGCGGTCGCCGAACATGTCCTCGACGAGCGCCTGCAGACGGATGTCGATGGACAGCACGAGCTTGTTGCCGGGCGTGGCCGGGTGGCTCTTGAGCCGGCGCACCGCGCGGCCGCCGGCGCTGGTCTCGACCTCGTCGAAGCCGGTGATGCCGTGCAGCTCGGACTCGTAGCTCTGCTCGATGCCCAGCTTCCCGATGTATTCGGTGCCGCGGTAGTTGTCGAGCTGCTCTTCCGGCCAGTCCTCCATCGCGGTCTTTTCGGTCTGGTTGATGCGGCCGATGTAGCCGATCAGGTGCGCGCCCACCTCGCCCAGCGGGTAATTGCGGAACAGCCGGGCCTTGATGTCGACGCCGGGGAAGCGGAACCGCTGCGCGGTGAACCGCGCCACTTCCTCGTCGGTGAGCCGGGTGCGGATGGGCAGCGACTCGAAGCTCTTGCTTTCGTCCATCAGCCGCTTGAAGCGCTTGCGGTCGCGCGGCGCGATCTCGACCAGCTCGGCCAGCGCGTCGACGGTGGACTCCAGGTCGTCCACCTTCGACGGCGTGATCTCGAGCGTGTAGGCCGAGTAGTTGTTCGCGAGCACCACGCCGTTGCGGTCCACGATCAGCCCGCGGTTGGGCACCACGGGCACCACGGCGATGCGGTTGTTCTCGGCGCGCGTGGAGAGTTCGTCGTGGCGCACGACCTGCAGCACGATCAGGCGGGCGAGCAGCAGACCGAAGGCGAGCAGCACGAAGACAGCGGCGGCAATGAGCCGCAGCCGGAAGCGGCTCAACTCCGCCTTGACGTTCTTGAGTTCGGTCATGCCGCCTCCCCTCGCCCCGTCATCCCGGCGAAAGCCGGGACCCACCGCGCACGACGCAGCGGGGCCTCATCGACGCGGCAGTGGATCCCGGCTTTCGCCGGGATGACAGGGGTGGAGCGCATGACGGGCCGTCGGGGTGGAGCTAGAGGGGGCGATTCTTGTCAGTGTCCGGCGGCCTGCGCTGCGGCGCCAGCAGCAGCAGCGACACCACCGGCCACAACAGGCTTTCGAACACCGGCGCCAGCAGCAGTTCCCACCCGGGGAACATGCCGCCCACCAACATTCTCACGGCGAGCGACACCGCGTGGGCCGCGAGGAACAGCGGCAGGATGTGCAGGGCCTGGGTCAGCAGGTCGAACCACAGCAGGCGGCGGTGGATGGTGATGGCGAAGTAGCTGAGCAGCGTGTAGGCGAGCGCGTGCTGGCCCAGCACGGCGCTGTCGTGCACGTCGATCATCAGCCCGAACAGGAACGCCACGCCCACGCCCACGCGGCGGGGCTGGTGCACGTTCCAGAACACCAGCACCAGGGCCAGCACGTCGGGCAGCGCCGGGTTGCGGCCGAGCGGCACCAGGTTGAACAGGAAGGCCATCAGCAGCGAGAACCACATGAACACCGGGTTCACGGGCAACAGCAGCTGGCCGGTGCCACGGGGCATCATTTGCGGCCTCCTTTCCGTCCGGCGGCGGCCGACGCGGCCTTCGGCGCCTCGGGTTCCGGCTTGGCCGGCATCTGGACCCCGACGGGTTCCAGCACCAGCACGTGGCGCACGCTGTCGGGCGACGACAGCGGGGCGAGCGCGATGCGGGCGAAGCCGGAGTCGACGCGCCGGTCGACGTTGATGACCTTGGCCACGGGCACGCCGGCCGGGTAGATGCCGTCGACCCCCGACGTGGAGAGCTCGTCGCCCACCTGCACGTCGGCATTGCCGGCCATGAAACGCAGCTCGAGGCCGGCGCCGCTCGGGTTGCCGAAGGCGGCGCTGCGGGCCTGGGTGCGGTTGTTCAGCACGGGGATGGCGGCTTCCTTGTCGGTGAGCAGCGTGACCTCGGCGCTGTACGGGTAGACGCGCGTGACCTGGCCCAGCACCCCGGCCTCGTTGATGACCGGCGACGCGAGCGCCACGCCGTGGCGCGCGCCGCGGTCGATGATGACCTTGCGGGAGTAGGGGTCCGGCGCGTCGTACAGGATCTCGGCGGCCTGCGAGCGCACCTTCAGCGCCGGGCGCAGGTCGAGCAGCGCGCGCAGCCGCAGGTTCTCCTGCATCAGCGTCTCGACACGCGCGGCCCGCATGGCCTGCACCGACAGCTCCTGGCGGGCCTTGGCCTCGGCACCCAGCGCTTCCTCGAGGCCGAGGAAGTACTCGCTGCCGCCCTGCCAGGCATCCACCGGCACGCGCAGCACGCGTTCGACCGGGTGCAGCACGGTGGCGAAGATGGCCCGCAGCGGCTGGGTCAGCTGGAAGCGGGTGTCGGCCACCATCAGGAACAGGGCCAGCGCCGCGAAGAACATCAGGCGCGTGAGCGCCGACGGCCCTTGTCGGAAGAAGGGCGGCGGGGTCCGGTCGAGCATCCCTAGAGCCATGGGTGAACCCGTGTCGGCAGTGCGTTCAAGTCAAACCATCTCGGCGGCGCGGTGGCGGGCACCGGCCGTGTCACGCGGAAAGTGGGTGCGACGGTCGGTCACTCGGACGTGAAGATGGAACCCAGGCGCTCCATGCGCTCGAGCGCCATGCCGCAGCCGCGCACCACGCAGGTCAGCGGGTCTTCGGCGACGAGCACCGGCAGGCCGGTTTCCTCGGCGAGCAGGCGGTCCAGGTCGCGCAGCAGCGCGCCGCCGCCGGTGAGCATCATGCCGCGCTCGGCGATGTCGGCGCCCAGTTCGGGCGGGGTCTGCTCGAGGGCGTTCTTCACCGCGGACACCATCTGGTTCAGCGGGTCGGTCAGGGCCTCGAGGATCTCGTTGCTGCTGATGGTGAAGCTGCGCGGCACGCCTTCGGACAGGTTGCGGCCCTTGACTTCCATCTCCTTGACCTCGGAGCCCGGGAAGGCGCTGCCGATGTTCTTCTTGATGGCCTCGGCGGTGGGTTCGCCGATCAGCATGCCGTAGTTGCGGCGGATGTAGTTGATGATGGATTCGTCGAACTTGTCGCCGCCCACCCGGATGCTGCCCTTGTAGACCATGCCGCCCAGCGAGATGACGCCCACCTCGGTGGTGCCGCCGCCGATGTCGACGACCATGGAGCCGCTGGCTTCCGAGACCGGCAGGCCCGCGCCGATGGCCGCGGCCATGGGTTCCTCGATCAGGTAGACCTCGGACGCGCCGGCGCCCAGCGCCGATTCGCGGATGGCGCGGCGTTCGACCTGGGTGGAACCGCAGGGCACGCAGATGATGATGCGCGGGCTCGGGCGCAGCATCTTCGAGTCGTGGACCATCTTGATGAACTGCTTGAGCATCTGCTCGGTGACGGTGAAGTCGGCGATCACGCCGTCCTTCATCGGGCGGATGGCCTCGATGTTGCCGGGGACCTTGCCCAGCATGGCCTTGGCTTCCGCGCCCACCGCCTGGATGGTCTTCTTGCCGTTGGGGCCGCCTTCGTGGCGGATGGCGACGACGGAGGGTTCGTCGAGCACGATGCCCTTGCCGCGCACGTAGATCAGCGTGTTGGCGGTGCCGAGGTCGATGGCGAGGTCGGTGGAGAAGTAGCGGCGCAGGGATGCGAACATGGGCGGTGTGGGGTTGGTCGTCTGGCTGTCGGAGCGGGCGCGTCGGGGGCCGGGCGTGAACCCGGGACCGGTCGCGGGGGCTTGGAAGGCAGGCTGGGCGACGTGGTTCCGTTGGGATGAGGGGCGAATGCCCGCGCGGGCTTTTTCGTGAGCGGCCCGCGAGGGCTCAAATGGGTTTCAAGCCCCGAGGGCTTGTGGATAACCGGGGATAATACTGCATCACCCCTGGTTTTCGCCCCCGCGGAGACCCCTTCTAGAGCGCATTTTCAATGGCACTGACCCCCGACGACGTCGGCCGCATCGCCAACCTGGCCCGCCTGGAACTCCAGGCTCCCGAGCAGGCCGCGATGCTGCAGCAACTCAACGGCTTCTTCTCCATCGTGGAGCGCATGAGCGCCATCGACACGAGTGGCGTCGAACCGCTCTACACCCCGCTGTCCGCCGTGCAGGAAGTGTCCCTGCGCCTGCGCGACGACCGCGCCACCGAGACCGACCAGCGCGAACTGAACCAGCGCAGCGCCCCCGCCGTGGAAGACGGCCTCTTCCTCGTGCCGCAGGTCATCGAATGAGCAAGGAACTCCACACCTTCGGCGTCGCCGAACTGGGCCGCGCGCTCGACGCGGGCACCGTCTCGAGCGTCGAAACCACGAAACATCTGCTCGCACGCGTTGCGGCTCACGAACATCTCGGCGCCTTCCTGTGCGCCGACACCGAACACGCCCTCGCCCAGGCCGCCGCGGCCGACGCGCGCCGCGCCGCCGGTGAACGCGGCCTGCTGCTCGGCGTGCCGCTCGCGCACAAGGACATCTTCGTCACGCGCGACCTGCCCACCACGGCCGGCTCGAAGATGCTCACCGGCTACCAGAGCCCGTTCGACGCCACCGTGGTGCAGCACCTCGCGGGCGCCGGCATGGTCACGCTCGGCAAGCTCAACTGCGACGAGTTCGCGATGGGTTCCGGCAACGAGAACTCGGCGTACAGCGCGGTGAAGAACCCGTGGGACGTGACCCGCGTGCCGGGTGGCTCGTCGGGTGGCTCGGCCACGGCCGTCGCGGCGCGCCTCGTGCCCGCGGCCACCGGCACCGACACCGGCGGCTCGATCCGCCAGCCGGCCAGCTTCACCGGCATCACCGGCATCAAGCCCACGTACGGCCGCGTGTCGCGCTTCGGCATGATCGCCTTCGCGTCCAGCCTCGACCAGGCCGGCCCCATGGCCCGCAGCGCCGAAGACTGCGCGCTGCTGCTCGGCGCGATGAGCGGCTTCGACGAACGCGACGCCACGAGCGCGCAGCAGCCGAAGGTGGACTTCGCCGCGGCCCTCACGGCCCCGCGCGAGGGCGCCACCGCGGCCCAGCCGCTCAAGGGCCTGCGCATCGGCCTGCCCACGGAGTTCTTCCCGCAGGCGCTGGCCGCCGACGTGAACGGCGCCGTGCGCGCGGCGCTCGCCGAGTTCGAGAAGCTCGGCGCCACGCTGGTGGACGTGAGCCTGCCCCGCACCGAGCTGTCGATCCCGGTGTACTACATCATCGCCCCGGCCGAGGCCTCGTCGAACCTGAGCCGCTTCGACGGCGTGCGCTACGGCCACCGCGCGGCCAAGTACACCGACCTCGTCGACATGTACAAGAAGAGCCGCGCCGAGGGCTTCGGCGACGAAGTGAAGCGCCGGATCATGATCGGCACCTACGTGCTGAGCCACGGCTACTACGACGCCTACTACCTGCAGGCGCAGAAGCTGCGCCGCATGATCGCCGACGACTTCCAGGCCTGCTTCCAGCAGTGCGACGTGATCGCCGGCCCGGTGGCGCCCACGGTGGCGTGGAAGCTCGGCGACAAGACCGACGACCCCGTCGCCAACTACCTCGCCGACATCTTCACGCTGCCCGCGAGCCTGGCCGGCCTGCCCGGCATGAGCCTGCCCGCCGGACACGGCGAATCGGGCCTGCCCGTGGGCCTGCAGCTGATCGGCAACTACTTCCAGGAAGGCACGCTGCTCCACGCCGCGCACGCGTTCCAGCAGGCCACCGACTGGCACGCCCGCACCCCGACCGGCTACTGATCGAACCATGTCCACAACGTCCAAACTCATCCGGGGCTACGAGGTCGTGATCGGCATCGAGACCCACGCCCAGCTGTCCACGCAGAGCAAGATCTTCAGCGGCTCCAGCACGCAGTTCGGCGCCGCGCCCAACACGCAGGCGTCGGTCGTCGACCTGGCCCTGCCCGGCACGCTGCCGGTGATGAACCGCGGCGCCGTCGAACGCGCCATCCGCTTCGGCCTGGCCGTGGGCGCCAAGGTGGCGCCGCTGTCGATCTTCGCGCGCAAGAACTACTTCTACCCCGACCTGCCCAAGGGCTACCAGATCAGCCAGTACGAGATCCCCGTCGTGCAGGGGGGCGCGGTCGAGTTCTACGTGGGCGAGGTCAAGCACAAGGTCAACCTGACCCGCGCCCACCTCGAGGAAGACGCCGGCAAGTCGCTGCACGAGGACTACGCCGGCCAGACCGGCATCGACCTGAACCGCGCCGGTACGCCGCTGCTCGAGATCGTGACCGAACCCGACATGCGCTCGAGCGTCGAGGCCGTCGAGTACGCACGCACGCTGCACGAGCTGGTCAAGTGGATCGGCATCTGCGACGGCAACATGCAGGAAGGTTCGTTCCGCTGCGACGCCAACGTGTCGGTGCGCAAGCCCGGCGCCGAGTTCGGCACGCGCCGCGAGATCAAGAACCTGAACTCGTTCAAGTTCATGCAGCAGGCGATCGACTTCGAGATCAACTGGCAGATCGACCTGATCGAGGACGGCGGCCAGGTGCAGCAGGCCACCGTGCTGTTCAACGCCGACACCGGCGAGACCCGCGCGATGCGCTCGAAGGAGGACGCCGCCGACTACCGCTACTTCCCCGACCCCGACCTGCCCCCGCTCGTCATCGCCGACAGCTGGGTGCAGGAGGTGCGTGCCTCGATGCCCGAGCTGCCGCGCAAGATGGCCGAGCGTTTCCAGGCCGACTACGCGCTGCCCGCGTACGACGCCACGCTGATGACGGCGGACAAGGCCACCGCCGCGTTCTTCGAGACCGCGGCGAAAGCCAGCGGCCAGCCGAAGCTCGTGGCCAACTGGCTGATGGGCGAGATCTCCCGCCGGCTCAACGCCGACGGCCTCGCCATCGACGACAGCCGCGTGGACGCGGCCACGCTGGCCCGCCTGATCGGCCGCATCGCCGACGGCACCATCGCCAACAACAGCGCGAAGAAGGTGTTCGACGTGCTGTGGGCCGAAGGCGGCGACATCGACGCCATCATCGAGGCGAAGGACCTGAAGCAGTCGAACGACACCGGCGAGCTCGAACGCATCCTCGACGAGGTACTGGCGGCGAACGCCAAGTCGGTCGAGGAATTCCGGGCCGGCAAGGAGAAGGCGTTCAACGCGCTGATCGGCCAGGCGATGAAGGCCACGAAGGGCAAGGCGAACCCCGCCACGGTGAACGAGCTGCTGAAGAAGAAGCTCGGTTGAACGAACCCCGGCCCGCGGTGACGTGTCGTCGACGTCACCGCACGGCCGGCAAGGGGTTCAGCGCGACGCGTCCTTGCGCGGCTGCGGCGCGGACGGCGGCACCGGCGCCAGGGGCAGCGACCCCGGCGCGGCGCCGGCCCACAGCCGCTTCAGGCGCGCCAGTTCGGCGTCGTAGATGCGGTCGATGCGGACGATCTCGTCCTTCTGGTTCTGCACCAGCGCCCGCTGTGCGTCGGTGGCGGCGTCGTTCGCGTCGAGCTGCTGGCGCAGCTTGAGCGGCACCTGCTTGCCCGCGTAGAACTCCGACTCGCTGATCAGGGGCTTGCGCTCGCGCTCCAGCTCCTTCAGGCGGTTCTCGGAAAACCGCACGCCCTTTTCCACGTCGTCGAGCGCGGCCTCGCGCGCCTTGCGGTGCGTGGCCTCGTCGGGGAACCGCAGCAGCAGGTTGCGGTCGCGCCGCACGGCGTCCTGCTGGGCCGCGCGGTCGGCCGCGGCCTTGCGTTCGCGGGCTTCGTATTCCGTCTGTTCGTCGACCGTGCGGATGGGCGGCACCACGCGGCGCACCGACCCGTCGGAGTTCAGCAGGCGCTGCTCGCGGGCCGAACACTCGGCGATGGGTCGGTCGGAGGTGAGCCGGCGGCCGCTGCCGTCGACGCAGCTGTAGATCTCGGCCGCCTCGGCGCCGGCACCCGCGCAGCACAGCAAGGCGATGGCCGCGACGCGGCCGGAACCCGGGAAGGACAAACGTGACGATGGCACCATCAAACCCCGTAACGGTCTCGGTAGGCCGCCACCTTGGCGCCGAATGCGCCCAGCGACGGGTCCTGGTTGGTTTCCAGATACTGCAGCAAGTCCTTCAGGGTCGCAATGGCGCAGACCTCGAGGCCCAGCTGGCGTTGCACGAATTGCACGGCGGACTCCGTGCCGTCGTCCGTGGCCTTTTCCTGCCGGTCGAGCGCGATGACCACCGACGACGGCACGGCGCCGGCCGCCTGGATCATCGAGATGGATTCACGCACGGAAGTTCCCGCGGAGATGACGTCGTCGATGATGAGAACGCGGCCGGCGAGCTTCGCGCCGACCAGGGTTCCCCCTTCGCCGTGGTCCTTCGCTTCCTTGCGGTTGTAGGCGTACGGCACGTTGCGGCCATGGCGCGCGAGTTCGACGGCCACGGCCGCCGCCAGCGTGATGCCCTTGTAGGCGGGGCCGAACAGCATGTCGAACTGAAGGCCCGAGGCGATCAGGCGGCGCGCATAGAATTCCGCGAGGCGGCCGAGCTTGGCGCCGTCGTCGAAGAGGCCGGCGTTGAAGAAATAGGGCGACAGCCGCCCGGCCTTCGTCTTGAATTCCCCGAACCGCAGCACCCCGGCCTCCACCGAAAACGCCACAAAGTCTTGTGCGAGGGGATCGGTGTCGCGCGGGAGGGTCATGGGAGTCTTTCGTGTTCCGTCTGGTGTCTCTGAATCTGAACGGCATCCGGTCCGCTGCGACCAAGGGGCTCGTTCCCTGGGCCGAAGCCCTGGGCGCCGATTGTATGGGTGTGCAGGAGATCAAGGCCCAGCAGGCCGACGTGGCCGGTCGCTTCGAGCGGCTGCACGACCTGCACGGGCACTTTCACTTTGCCGAAAAGAAGGGGTACTCGGGGGTCGGGGTTTACACCCGGAAGACGCCGTCCGACGTGGTCGTCGGCTTCGGAACGCCCGAATTCGACGCGGAAGGTCGATACATCGAACTGCGGTTCGACACCCCGGAACGCAAGCTGAGCATCATCAGCTGCTACTTCCCGAGCGGCTCGAGCGGCGAGGAACGCCAGCTCGCGAAGTTCCGCTTCCTCGCGCTGATGACGCCGCACCTGCAGCGGCTCAAGGCCGAGCGCGAGTTCATCCTGGTGGGCGACATCAACATCGCGCACAAGGAGATCGACCTGAAGAACTGGAAGAGCAACCAGAAGAACAGCGGCTTCCTGCCCGAGGAACGCGCGTGGATGACCCACACGCTCGACGAGGTCGGGCTGGTGGACGTGTTCCGCACGCTGAACCCGAACGCCGAGCAGTACACCTGGTGGAGCAACCGCGGCCAGGCGTGGGCGAAGAACGTGGGGTGGCGCCTCGACTACCACCTCGCCACGCCGGCGCTGGCCAAGCTGGCGCGCAAGGAATCCATCCACCTCGAGCCTCGGTTCAGCGACCATGCGCCGCTGATCATCGACTACGAGTTCGATCTCTGATCGGTGCGCGGGCTCACCGGTGGACCCCGGCGTTCGCCGGGGTGACCGAGTTCTTGTCGTCCCGGCTCAACCCTTCTCCGGGATGGGATTGCGGAACCCCACGTTCAGCAGGTTCCACGCGTTGATCGTCGCGATGGCGAAGCCCAGTTCGGCGATCTCGGTGTCGTTGAACTGCGCCTTGAGCAGCGCGAACTCCTCGTCGCTCGCGTCGCTGTGCGGCGTCGCGTTGATGATCTCGGCCCAGCGCAACGCGGCGCGTTCGCGCGCGTCGAAGAACGGCGACTCGCGCCAGCCGGCGAGGGTGTTGATGTGGCGCGGGTCCTCGCCCTGGCGGATCAGGTCGCTCCAGTGCATGTCGATGCAGTAGCCGCAGCCGTTGATCTGCGAGACGCGCAGGAACACGAGGTCGACGAGGCGCGGCGACAGCGAGCCCTTCTTGATGACGGTGGAGAGGTCGTACAGGGCCTGGAAGGCCTTGGGGACGAGCTTGAAGTACGGAACACGGGGGGCGTGGCTCATGGCGGTCTTTCATCCGAGGTGAAGGACGGCCGCACCGTGCGACCCTCCATGCCTTCCAAGACGCGGCAGCCCCGCCGGTTGTGACAGCCGCTGCTGGTGGAGCCGGGCGCGAAGTCGTAGCATCCACGCACCCCCACCCCTCTCCGAGGAGCACGCCATGCAGATCACGGACATCCTGGCCCAGATGGGCGGCCTCCAGTCGGTGGCCAACGAGCTGGGCGTCAGCGAAGGCGAGGTCGCGACCGGCGCGGCCGCCCTCCTCCCCGCCATCCTCGGCGGCTTCAAGCAGCAGGCGCAGGTCCAGCCGGGCGGCCTCGACGGGCTCGGCAGCCTGCTGGGCCAGCTGGGCGGCGGCGGGCTGCTCGACCAGGTGCTCTCGCCGCAGCGCACCGACCCCAGCCAGGGCAACGAGGTGCTGGGCCAGATCTTCGGCTCGCCGGACGTCAGCCGCACCGTCGCCCAGAACGCCTCGTCGCAGACCGGGCTCGACCCGTCGCTGCTGAAGAAGATGCTGCCGTTGCTCGCGATGCTGGTCACCGGCTACATGGCCCGCCAGCAGGGTGGTGGCGCGGCGCCCGCCGCCGCGTCGTCCCCCATGGACAGCGACCTCGGCGGCCTGCTGGGCGGCCTCTTCGGGGGCCGCCAGGCCGCGCCGGGCGGCGGTGGCGGCGGGCTCGCCTCGATGCTGGACCTCAACGGCGACGGCAACTCGCTCGACGACATCCTCCGCCTGGCGGGCAAGGCCCTGCGCTGAAGGCCATCCACCGACACCTTGGCCCTTCTGGCCGAGGGCCGATCTCACCAGCACGTCACGAATCGGTGACCATCATCCCCTGAACGGTTGAAGAAATTCCGGCGACCTGCCGACACAGTGTCGCAGTGCCGGACCGCGCTTCGCGGTCCGACCCCTTCCAACCCAGGAGACCTTCCGATGATCCGACGTTCCCTCGCCGCCGCCGTGCTGCTCGCTTCCGCTTCGTTCGCCCACGCCGGAGAGGTGTACGGCAACATCGGCCTGCCGGGCGTGATGCTCGGCTACGCGCAACCGGTCAGCCCGAACTTCACCGTGCGCGCCGACCTGTCGACGCTCGGCAGCTACAAGGAACGCCGCACCGAGGACGGCATCGCGTACGACGCCAAGATCAACGCCCACCGCGCCGGCCTCTTCGGCGACTGGTTCGTGGCCGGCGGCTTCCGCCTCACGGCCGGTGTGACGTTCAACGACGTGAAGGCGAACCTCGACGCGCGTGGCGATGGTGTCACCCCGTGGAACGTCGGCGGCACCACCGTGGTCGCCAGCCCGAACGACCGGTTCAACGTGAAGGTCGAGTACCCGAAGACCACGCCCTACCTCGGCATCGGCTACGGCCACCACCAGGACAGCGGCTGGGGCTTCGTGTTCGACCTGGGCGCCTCCATCGGCAAGCCGAAGGTCTCCGAGACCCACTCGGGCCCGAACATCGGCAACCCGGCCATCGTGAGCCAAGCCGACATCGACGCCGAGATGGCCGAGGTGCGCGACAGCGTGGGCAAGGTGAAGGTGATTCCGCAGATCAGCATCGGCGTGAACTACCGCTTCTGACGCCCGGGGATAATCGGGGGGATGCGCCCCATCCCCTCCCTCCCCCCGCTCCCGAAGGCCCCCTGAGATGGCGATCCAGTGGTTCCCGGGGCACATGCATGCCACGAAGAAGGCGATCACCGAACGCCTCAAGGGTGGCATCGACGTGGTCATCGAGCTGCTCGACGCCCGCCTGCCGGGCTCGAGCGCCAACCCGCTGCTGGCCGACCTGACGCAGGGCAAGCCCGCGCTGAAGGTGCTCAACAAGCAGGACCTCGCCGACCCCGAGCGCACCGCGCTCTGGCTCGCGCACTACAACGCGATGCCCGAGACGCAGGCCATCGGCCTCGACGCCAGCGTCACCGCGCCGGCTCAGCGCCTCACCGACGCGAGCCGCTCGCTCGCGCCGCTGCGCGGCGGCATGGCCAAGCCCATGCGGGTGCTGATCTGCGGCATCCCGAACGTCGGCAAGTCCACGCTGATCAACACGCTCGTGGGCAAGAAGGCGGCGAAGACGGGGGACGAACCGGGCATCACGAAGGTCGAGCAGCGCATCGTGCTCGCGAGCGACTTCACGCTCTTCGACACCCCCGGCATGCTGTGGCCCCGCATCGCGGTGCCCGAGAGCGGCTACCACCTCGCCGCCAGCGGCGCCGTGGGCCGGAACGCGCTCGACGAGGAGGAGGTCGCGCTCGACCTGCTGCACCGGGTGCGCACCGAATACCCCGGCCGCATCGAGGACCGCTTCCAGCTCAAGGGCGACCTCGCCGACGAACCCGACGAGGTGTGGCTCGAGGGCATCGCCCGCCGTCGCGGCGCCGTGATGAGCGGCGGCCGCGTGAACCTGCAGAAGGCGGCCGAGATCCTGATGCACGAGTTCCGCTCCGGCGGGCTCGGGCGCATCACGCTCGAGACGCCGGAGCAGTTCGTGCAGTGGCGGGCCGCCGCCGCCGAACGCGACGCGGCCCGCGAGGCCGAACGCCAGCGGCGCAAGGCGCCCCGCAAGGGCACGCGCCAGGCCGCCGACCTCGAAGCCGGGCAGGACGACGACTCAGGCGAGGGCTGACGCCGGCCCGAAGAACTCCCACCGCGTCTGCGCGGCGGGCACGCCCACCTCCACGAGGTGGCGGCGCACGGCCTGCATGAAGGCCTTCGGGCCCACGAAACACGCATCGACGTCGCGCGACGCGGGCAGCCATTCACGCAGGTGGTCGGCCGACAACAGGCCCACCGCGTCGGGCGCCGGCGCCGGTTCGGCGTGGTCGGCGTAGACGTAGCGGCGCGTGAGCTGCGGGTGCACCGCGGCCAGCCGGTCGATGGTCTCGCGGAACGCATGCACGCCGGCGTCGCGCGCGCAGTGGATGAAGTGCACCGGACGGCCGCTCGGCAGCACCGACTCCAGCATCGCCAGCAGCGGCGTGATGCCCACGCCGCCGCTGATCAGCACCAGCGGGCGGTCGCCGGCCGGCAGCGTGAACTCGCCGGACGGCGGGAACAGCTCGATCGTGTCGCCCACCCGCACGCGGTCGTGCAGGAAGCCCGACACCCGGCCGTCGACCTCGCGCTTGACGCTGATGCGATACGACCGCCCGTTCGGCGCGGCCGACAGCGAGTAGTTGCGGCGGATCTCCTCGCCGTCGATCGACAGCTTCAGGCCGAGGTACTGCCCCGGCGCGAAGTCCATCACCGTGCCACCGTCGGCCGGCACCAGCACGAACGACGTGATCTCGGCGCTTTCGGGCACCTTGGCCTCCACGCGGAACGACCGCGCGCCGCGCCAGCCGCCCGGCGCCCGGGCGTTGGTGTCGTACACCGAACGCTCGGCGCCGATCAGGATGTCGGCGAGCTGGCCGTAGGCCACGCCCCAGGCCTCGATGACGGCGTCGGTCGCCACCTCGGCGCCCAGCACCTCGCGGATCGCGCGCAGCAGGCAACCGCCCACGATGGGGTAGTGCTCGGGCTGCACCTGCAGCGAGACGTGCTTGTTGACGATCTGCGCGGCGAGGTTGCCCATGCCCTCCAGCCGGTCGAGGTGCTTCGCGTACATCAGCACGCCATGGGCCAGCGCCCGCGCCTGCGCGCCGCTCGCCTGGTGCGCCTGGTTGAACATCGCGCGCACCTCGGGGTGTTCGGCCAGCAGGATCCGGTAGAAGTGCGTGGTCAGCGCCTCGCCGCCGGTCTCCAGCAGCGGGATGGTGGCCTTGACGATGTACCGTTGGGCGGGGGTCAGCATCGGGTTTCCTTTTCGTTCGTTCAGGGGTGACCCGTCTTCGCAACCCGCATGCCACGAAGGACTTCCAGCAGAATCAAGCACTTGGCGCGGCCGGTGGTCATAATGACCCGACACAGATCAAGTCGGATCGACTCCACAGAGGTCATAGTGACTCCCACCCCGCTCCTCGATGCCCTGGTCCCGCTGGTGGCCGACCTGGCCCGCGACCTGCCCGAACGCGAGCGCTACCGCCGCCTGCTGGAGACCCTGCGCGTGGTGCTGCCGAGCGACGCCGCGGCGCTGCTGCGGCTCGACGGCGACAGCCTCGTGCCGCTGGCTGTCGACGGCCTGAGCGACGACACGCTGGGCCGCCGCTTCCGCGCGGCCGACCACCCGCGCCTGGCGGCGCTGCTGGAAGGCAGCGGTCCGGTGCACTTCGCCCCCGACTGCGGCCTGCCCGACCCGTACGACGGCCTCGTCGACGGCGCGGGCCCGCACCTCGAGGTGCACGACTGCATGGGCTGCGTGCTCCGGGTGGGCGAACGGCCGTGGGGTGTGCTGACGCTCGACGCGCTGGACCCGTCGCGCTTCTCGCCCGACGACCACCCGACGCTGCAGGCGTTCGCGAGCCTCGCCGAGGCCACCGTGCGCGTGGCCGAACGCATGGACCAGCTCGCGCTGCGCGCCGAAGGCTTCCGCGCGGCAGCGGGTCCCCGGCCGCTGCTCGGCCAGAGCGTGATGTTCCGCGCGCTGCAGAAGGAGATCGCGCTGCTCGGCACCAGCGAACTGACGGTGCTGATCGGCGGCGAGACCGGCGTGGGCAAGGAGCTGGTGGCGAACGCCATCCACGCGGCCTCCGGTCGCGCGGGCCGGCCGCTCATCAGCCTCAACTGCGCCGCCCTGCCCGACACGCTGGTCGAGAGCGAACTGTTCGGCCACGTGCGCGGCGCGTTCACGGGCGCCGTGACCGACCGGCGCGGCAAGTTCGAGCTGGCCGACGGCGGCACGCTGTTCCTCGACGAGGTGGGTGAACTGCCGCTGGCGGCGCAGGCCAAGCTGCTGCGCGTGCTGCAGAGCGGCCAGCTGCAGCGGTTGGGCTCGGACCGCGAACCGAAGGTGGACGTGCGCCTGATCGCCGCCACCAACCGCGACCTCGCCGACGAGGTGCGCGCCGGGCGCTTCCGCGCCGACCTGTACCACCGCCTGAGCGTCTACCCGCTGCGCGTGCCGCCGCTGCGCGAGCGGGGTCGCGACGTGCTGCTGATCAGCGGCGCCTTCCTCGAGGAGAACCGCGCGCGCCTGGGCCTCGGCGGCCTGCGCCTGGCCGCGGACGCCCAGGCCGCGCTGCTGGCCCACCCGTGGCCCGGCAACGTGCGCGAGCTCGAGCACACCATCGCCCGCTGCGCGCTGCGCGCCCTCGGCCGGCACGCGCAGCGTCCGCGCATCCTCACGCTGACCGCGGACGACCTCGACGTCGTGGCCGACACCCCGGCGCGGACCGAGGACGACCCCGTTTCGTCGCGGGCCGAGGCCGTGGCGGTGGCCCCGCTGCGCGACGCCACCGACCAGTTCCAGCGCCGCCACATCGAGGCCGCGCTGCGGCGCCACGACGGCAACCGCGCGGCCGCGGCGCGGGCGCTGGGCATGGACCGGGCCAACCTCGCGCGCCTCGCGCGGCGCCTCGGCCTCCCCTCGCCGGTGGCATCGACAGGGTCGGGATCGGACCACTAGACTGGCCTGCTTCTTCGACGAGGATCCCGATGAACAAGACGCTCCTGATCGCCCTGCTCGCCACCGCCGCGGCGGCCCCCGCCTTCGCCCGCGACACCGAACTCAAGCTGCCGTTCGCCGACGTGCTGGCCATGCCCGAAGCGCAGGGCAAGCTCGATGGCTCCGTCCGCTTCTTCCTGGCCGGCGCCAAGACGCCACGGGGCTCGAAACTGGGCGACGACGTCTCCAACAAGAAGACCAACGGCGTCGGCAAGAGCGACGAGGTCGCCTGCCGCTGGGCCGCGCTGTCGGCGCTGGTCGCCTTCCAGGAGAAGGCGAAGTCCCGCGGCGCCAACGCCGTGGTGAACATCGTGAGCTTTCACAAGCGCAACACGTTCTCCAGCCCCACCGAATACGAGTGCCACGCCGGCGGCATGATCGTCGGCGTGACACTCAAGGGCACCTACGCGAAGGTGTCCCGGTAACGGTCAGGGGAAGACCGGGCCCGCCAGCGGGTGCCGGTTCTGCACGGCGCCCTTCACGTAGACCGTGTTGAACTTCTGGTCGGACGTCATCAGGTCGCCGTACAGGAACTCGCCGGCGGCCGCCTTGGTGTTGGCCTTCGTGGTGATCTGGGCCAGCGTGTCCGACGTGGCCACGGCCACCACGTCGTACGTGATCGGCGTGGTCTGCAGCGAGCTCTTCTCGTAGATCTGCACGAAGGTGTTCAGGTCGTTCACGCTGAACGCGCCCAGCAGCGCGTTGCCGTTGGCGCCCTGCGCGTTCAGCTGCGTCTTGAGGGCCGCGCCGTTGGCGGCGCCCGTCGCCGTGCTGTCGACGAAGGTGTAGGTGTAGGTCGCCGCGGGGGCGGAGGCCTTCACGTAGACGTTGAAGGCTTCCAGGCTCGGGACGAGCACGCCGGTCGAGTGGTAGCGGAAGCCGCGCGCGCCCTGGGCGTTCAGCTCGGCGAGCATCGTGGCCTTCTGCTGGGTCGTCGTGGTCGGCTTGACCTCGTACGTGAACGTGGTGGCCTTCGTGGTGTCCTTGACGAACAGCGATCGGATCTCGACCGAGAGGCCGGCGCCGAACGACACGTCGCCCTTGTACAGGGAGCCGGTGGCGCCCTGCTGGTTCAGCTGCGTCGCGATGGCGGCCACGGTCGTCGCCGGCGTGGCCAGGCTGTACTGCAGCTTCGACCCCGTGTGGGCCGTGTCGGTCAGGTACAGGTCGCCGATCGGCACGGGCAGCGTCTGGGTGTACGGGGTGACCGAGAACACGAAGCCGTAGCCCAGGGCGCCCATCGCGTTCAGCGCGGAGAGGCCGGCGGCCGCGGTGGACGGGCTCGACTCGAGGCGGTACTGGCCGGTCACCGTGGCGGGCTGGCCGGGGGTGGGATCGACCGGCACGCCGGGGGTCGGGTCGACGGGCACGCCCGGGCTGGGCGCCGGGGTCGTCGCGATCGGCGGATCGTCGCCGTCACCGCCGCAGGCGGCGAGCGAGGTGGCGAAGACGGCGGCGGCGAGCCACGAGAGGGAACGCGAGTTCATCGACATGGATTTCCTGGTGAGGTGAGGACCCGCCGGGGCGGGCCGGAACCGACCAGTGTTCGGCAGCACACCCACCCGGGGTACCCCTCCCCGGTAGGGTTGCTGTAACCCCTCGAAGCCGGCCCGGGGCCGGGACGTGCGACGATGGCGGGGCAGTTCTCCTCCCTGGACCCCTCCTTGGCCGTCTTCCCCGACCCCTCCCCTGCCCCGCGCGCCGGCTACGCCCTCGTGGTCGACGACCACCCCCTCGTCTCGCGCGGCATCACCGCGTTCATCCGGTCGCACCCGCTGCTGGGCGACGCCATCGGCACGGGCAGCCCGCGCGAGGCGCTGCAGGCCGTGGTGGACCGCGGCCCGCCGGTCGTCGCACTGGTGGACTTCTGGATGGCCGACGGCGCGAGCACCGGCTTCCTGCAGGACCTGCGGGCGCTGGCGCCGAAGGTGCGCATCCTCACGATGAGCGGCGACGGCCACCCCACCGTGCGGCAGAGCGCGCTGGGCCACGGCGCCCACGGGTTCCTGCACAAGCAGGAACCGCCCGAGGTGTTCGCCGCGGCGGTGTCCGCGGTGCTGGGCGGTGGCACCTGGTTCGGAGGCGACGACCATCCACCCGACCTGTCGCGCGAGGTGCCCGTGACCCCCGCCTCGCTGGGCCTCACGCCGCGCCAGGGCGAGATCCTCGCGCGGATCCTCGAGGGCCACCCGAACAAGCAGATCGCCCGCGACCTGAACCTGTCCGAGTACACCGTGAAGGAACACGTGACGGCCGTGCTGCAGCGCCTGCAGGTGCGCAGCCGCGTCGAGGCCGTCGCGAAGCTGCGCGGTACGCGGCTGCAGCTCAACCCGCAGTAGACGTGGGCAGCCAGCGCGCCAGCACCGCGTGCAGCACGTCGGGTTCGACGGGCTTGCGGAACACGAGGTAGCCCTCGTCCTCGGCCTCGTTGAGCTCCGGGGTGTCGAGTTCGCCGCTGACCATCGCGCCCTTCGCCCGCGGGCACCGCGCGAGCAGCGCCTTCAGCACGTCGAACCCGCTCTCGCCGGCCGCGAGCCGCTGGTCGCACAGGATCACGTCGGGGTCGAAGCCCGCCTCCAGGCACTGGAGCGCCTGCGCGCGGTCGCGGGCCAGGCGCGCGGTGGCGCCCCACGTGGCGAGCAGGCCCAGCCAGGCCGGCCCCACCTGGGGGTCGTCCTCGACCAGCAGGCAGCGGCCCGCGAGCGACCGCACGCGGCCGAACACCCCGCCCGCCGGGGGTGCGTGCACGGCCTCGGTCTTCGGCAGTTCGACCCAGAAGCACGAACCGCGGCCGGGTTCGGACGCGAACCCGTACCCCGCCGACATCAGCTCCGCGCTGCGGGCCACCACCGCGAGGCCGAGCCCGTGCCCGGCGGTGTGGCGCGACCGGGCGCCCGGCCCGCGGAAGAACGGCGAGTAGATGCGGCCGCGGTCTTCCGCCGCCACGCCGCTGCCGGTGTCCCACACCTCGAGGCGCCACTGGTCGGCCCGGGAGCGCACGCCCAGCAGCACGCCGCCGCGCTGCGTGTAGCGCAGCGCGTTCTGCAGCAGGTTGAAGACCACCTGCCGCACGAGCGTCGGGTCGCCGGCGAGCACGGCCTCGCCGCGCCGCGGCCGGTGGCAGCGCAACGCGAGGCCCCGCGCCGCCGCATCGCCGCCGAAGACGGTGACCGCGTCGTCGAACAGCTCCCGCACCGGCACCGCGACTCGCGTGGCGGCCGACGTGCCGGCCTCGATGCGCGAGAGGTCGAGCAGCGCGTCGAACATGCCGGTGAGCGACCGCGCCGCGCGGCGCACGTCCTGCAGCACCGGCGCGAGGCCGTCGTCGGTGTTCCGCGCGAGGGCGGCCTCGACCAGCATGCCCATCGCATGCACCGGCTGGCGCAGGTCGTGGCTGGCGGTGGAGAGGAAGCGGTCCTTCTCGGCGAGCGCGTGTTCGGCCCGGTCGCGGGCGCCGCGGTAGCGTTCCGCGAGTTCGGCCCGCTCGCGTTCCAGCTGCAGCTGCTGGCGCACGAAGTGCCGCGTGCCCCAGGCGTGGCGGCAGATCACGACGCCGTACAGCAGCGTCAGCGGCAGGATGAAGGGCCAGCGGGTCGGGAACATCCACACCACCGCCAGCGCCAAGGGCCCGAAACACGCGGCGAAGAAGCGGAAGAACACGCCGGGCAGCGGCGCGAGGAAGGTGGCCGCCGAGGCGATCACCGCGGCCAGCACGAGGTAGAGCAGCAGCTTGAACTCGTACGACGGCACCTTCAGCGTCAGGTACACCGGCACGGCCCAGCACAGGCCGTTGACCACCGCCAGGCGCTGGAACACCGGCTCCCAGCGGTCGGCGGCCGCGTCGCCCCGCGCCGCGACGTCGGCATGGAAGCGCCGGCGCCGGTCCATCAGCACCAGCGTGAACACCGCGAACACGGCCCACCAGACCAGCATCGAGGAGACCGGTCCGTAGCGCCAGACCGCCCACACCAGGAAGCCGGGGATCAGCATCGCCGCGATCTCGCTCGATCCGCGCGAGGCCATCGACTCGAGGAGCCGGCGGCGGGAAGACAGGTCGAGGGACGGCTCCGCGGCGAGGCGCGGGAAAAGGGAAGCCAGGGGCATGCGGACCATTTTCCAACACCGGACGGTCTGGTCCACCACGCGCGAAATGTCACAGGTTAACGATCCTTCACCCGGCCCGCGCCGCTTGTGACGATCCTCGTCCGCCGGGACGCTCCGGAAGGGCCCGCCACCCCTGGCGCGGCCTTTGCGCCAGCTGCGGATTCACGGCCGCGAGAGCCGACCCCATGCCCAGACAGAACCCGACAATGCAACGACAACGCGGTCGCGTGAACGCCTACCCGGCCGCCACGCTGGAGGAAACCGGCCGGGTCTCGACGCCCCTGCGGCGCGCGAGCGACTTCGAAGTGATCCCTGTCGGCGACACCCGCCGCACCGGCCGCGCCCGCGTGCGCGACGCCGTCTGGTCCCTGGACGCGGCCGGCCTCGAAAAGGACACGGGCTTCCACTTCGCCTGCCGCGCGCTCGAGGGCGACGGCGTGTTCGTGGCCCGGGTCGTGACGGTGGGCGGCCCCGCGGCACGCGCCGGCATCCTGATGCGCAGCGGGCCGCAGCCCACCGCCGACACCAAGGCCGTCTGGCTGCAGCTCGCCGAGGACGGGGAACTGCGCGCGCTGTGGCGCCACGGCCTCGGCGCGAGCCGCATCGAGCCGCACGGGCACCCGGCCCTCACGCCGTGGTGGCTCAAGCTCGCCCGGCAGGGCAACGGCATCCAGGGCTGGGGCTCGGCCAACGGACGGGACTGGGACCTGATCGCCAGCATCCGCTTCCACGAGCTGCCGGCCACGATGCTCGTGGGCCTCGCCGCCTGCTCGGGGTCGGCCGTCGACACCACCACCTCCACCTTCGACCACGTGCGCCTGGTGTCGGCCCCGCCCCGGCCGCCGGCGGACAGCCACCCCTGGCTCACCGTGAACGGCGAACGCCGCGGCATCCGCCTCGCGTGGCGGCGCTGCCCCGGGACCACGCACCACAACGTGCTGCGCGCGACGGCGCACGGCGGCCCGTACGTCCGGATCGCCCACGGGGTCGACGGGCTGGCCTACGACGACACCACCGCGCTCGAAGGCGTGGCGTACCACTACGTCATCGACGCGGTGGGCCACGGGCGGCCCAACCTGCGGTCGAACGAGGCGACGGGACGGTGGACGGCCGGCCCAGGTGAATAGTTCACAAGGACCCCGGTCAGATTCACATCGGCGGCCCCACCCCGGCGTCTAGATTGTGTGCCATGGGCTCGCGCGCGTGCCCGCCCGCTCGCACACACCTCCAGGGGAACGACCATGCTGAACGCCGACCTGCTGATGCCCGAACCGGTGACCCATCGCCGTCCGCCGCCGTTGTCCGGCCCCTACCTGGGCCCCGAGCGGCGCAGCCGGGGCGAACGCCTCACCCGCTGCCTGTCCCTCGTGCTCGACGAGATGGCGCACGGCGTGCTGCTGGTGTCCGCCGAGGGCCAGCTGTGCCACGCGAACCACCCCGCGCGCGACGAACTCGGCAGCCACGGCGCGCTGCAGCTGAGCCAGGGGCACGTCATCCCGGGCCGGCCGGAGGACCTGGCGCGGTTCCTCCTCGCGGTGCAGGAAGCCGCCCTCGGCCGGCGGCGCCTCTTCACGCTGGGCGAGGGGCCGCGGGCCCTGTCCATCGCCGCGGTGCCGCTGCCCGCCGGGCGCGACAACCCCGAGCCGCTCGTGCTGCTGGTCCTGGGCCGGCGCCAGCACGTCGAGACCCTCACCATCGACTTCTTCGCCCGCAGCCAGGGCCTCACCGGCGCCGAGGCCAACGTGCTGCGCGGCCTGTGCCGCGGCCTGCGGCCGAAGGAGGTGGCGCGCGACTGCGGTGTCGCGGTGTCCACCGTGCGCACGCAGATCACGAGCATCCGCCAGAAGACGCAGAGCCAGAGCATCCGCGCCCTGCTCGAACGGGTCGCGGCGCTGCCGCCCATCAACTCGCTGATCCGCCCGCCGTCGCCGCACTGAGCCCCGCCGGGCGTCCCTCCGGGAGCGTGCTAGAGTTTTTGCGGGCCGGCGCCGCCGGCTCGCATCGCACGCTCCACCATGGACCTGGCCGACACCGACCTCTCCGCCCTGCCCGACCCGCTGAAGATCCTGGCGAGTCGGGGCACCCTGAGGCGTTACCGGAAAGGCACCCTGCTGATCCAGGAAGGCGACTTCAGCGACACGCTGTTCATCGTGCTGTCCGGCCGGGTGAAGGCGTTCTCGATCGACGACCGCGACCGCGAGATCACCTACGGCACCTATGGCCCCGGCGAGTACCTTGGCGAGATGAGCCTCGACGGCGGCCCGCGGTCGGCCTCGGTCATCACGCTCGAGGCCACGTCCTGCGTGGTGGTGCCCCGGGCGACGCTGAGCGACCACATCGCGGCCCACCCCGACTTCGCCTTCGAGCTGATCAAGCGCGTGATCCGCCGCGCGCGCCTCGCCACCGACAGCGCCCGCAACCTGGCGCTGCTCGACGTGTACGGCCGGCTCATCCGCGTGCTCAACCAGCTGGCCGAGGGCGAACCCCGGCGCATCGCGTCGCGGCCCACGCACCAGGAACTCGCGAACCGCGTGGGCGCCTCGCGCGAGATGATCAGCAAGCTGATGAAGGACCTGCAGCGCGGCGGCTACGTCGAGAACGACGGCGCCGGCCTGCTGATCGCGCGGCCGCTGCCGTCGAGCTGGTAGGCCTGGAATCGCCGAACACCCGTTCAGCCAAAGCGGCCCGGGCTTTCACGTATGCTCCGGCCGATCAACACTCCCGAGCAGTACACATGGCCAAGACCATCGCCCAGATGACCGCGGAAATCGAAAAACTCCAGCGGCAGATCGAAGCCACCAAGAGCAAGGAAGTGCAGGGCGTGGTGGACCGCATCCGGGAAGCGATCGATTTCTACGGCCTGACCTCCGACCAGCTGTTCGGGCAGAAGTCCCGCAAGAACAAGGTCGCCAAGGCGGCAAAGGCCACGCGTCGCGCACCGGCCAAGGCCGCCGCCCCGCGCACCCCGACCAAGCTGCCCGCCAAGTACTCGGACGGCGCCGGCAACGAATGGACCGGCCGCGGCAGCACCCCGCGCTGGCTGCAGCAGGCCATCGCCGAAGGCAAGTCGAAGGACGACTTCGCGATCAAGCCCTGACCCGCCGCCGCTTCCATCCCGTTCAGAAGTCCCGCAGCAGCACGTTCTCGATGTTGCGCTCGGCCAGGGCCGCGACCGTCAACGCCGGGTTCGCGGCCAGCGCCCCCGGGATCAGCGCGCCGTCGGTCACGTACAGCCGGTCGTAGCCGGCCACCCGGCCGTACAGGTCCGTCGCGCGGCCGAGCGGCACGCCCCCCACCGCGTGGTAGGTGGCCGCGTCGGAGAACACCTTCCCGCTGAACAGGTCGTTGCGGTACGACGTGCCGTTGGCGCTGTTGACCCGGTCGAACACGTGTTGGGTGCTGGCCACCGCCGGCGCGTTCTGCCCGCTCCAGTTCAGCACCGCCTGGTCGGCGGCGCCGTCGTACGTGAAGGAGCCGGTCTCCGGGTTGCGCGGCATCACGATGCTCATGCTGATGCCCGACTCGAACGGGAACGGCAGCGGCAGGCTCATCGAGAACAGCGGGCGCCCGTTCTGGTCGCGCGTGCGGAAGCCGGTGGCCGGCACGATGGACTGCGCGATGCCCACCGGGTTGTCGGCCGTGTTGGCCCGGCACACGAAGATGTCGCCGTTGGCGCTCCAGCGCGTGCCCACGTGCGCGTTGAGCCGCGGCAGCGCGCCCGTCTGCCGCGCGCGCACGAGCATCTCGGTGGTGCCCATGCTGCCGCCCGCGAGGAACAGGTAGTCGCAGCCGATCGTGTACCGGCGCAGGATGTTGCCGACGAGGTCGATCTCCTCGACGGTGACGACCCAGGTCCGGTCGGCCGCGCGCTCGATCTTCTTCACCGACGACATCGCGCGGACGGTGACACGGCCCGTTCCCATCGCCTCGGCGAGGTAGTTCTTGTCGAGGCTGCTCTTGCCGAAGTTGTTGCCGAACCCGCCTTCGTTGCCGAGCGCGGACTTCGGCACGAGGCCTGCCTCTTCCTTCTCCATGTACGCGAAGTCGTAGCCCGATGGCAGGAAGTCCGTGGTGTAGCCCGCGCGGGCGAGGTTGGCCCGCAGCGTCCGCGCGTACTGGTGGTACGGGCTCGACTCGAAGTACGCCGGACGGATCGTGTTGGCCTTCAGCTTGGCCCGCGCCTTCGGGCAATGGCGGAGCAGGAAGTCGTCGACGAGGAAACCGGCCGGCATCACCTCGGCCAGCACCTCGCGCAGCGGCGTGATCAGCATCGCCATGTTGACCAGCGAGCCGCCGCCCACGCCGCGCCCGAGGTAGACGTCCATGCCCGAGAAGCGCTTGAGCGCCAGCACCCCCGCGCCGTACGGCACCTCGCGGTTCACCGGGTGGCCCCCGAAGCTCGTCACCACGGCGGCGGCCTGCGTGGAGAACCACATGGCGCGTTCGTCGGGATGTTCGTTGCTGCAGAAGACCTTGCCGTCGGCGCCCGGCGTGTTCCACAGCCGGCCCATCTCCAGCATCGTGACCGGAACGCCCCGTTCGGCCAGCCGCAGCGCGGTCACAGCGCCGCCGTAACCGGTGCCGACGACCAGCGCGCGCACCCGCTCGCGACTGGCCTGGGCCAACGACGCCTGCGCCACCGTGGCGGCGAGGCCGCCCGCCGCGATCGTGCGGCCCACCACGCCGACGCCCGTCACCGTGTTCAAGCCGAGGGCCGCGGCCACGCCCAGGATGCGCTGGCCGAAATCACGCCGTGTTGTCTCCGTCATGTCGTTCTCCTCCTTGGTTCAGGAGGAGGCATGCTAGGAACGACCGCGGCCCGGATCTATGGCCTGGCTGACGCGATCATTGCCCGCGGATCACGGGGCTTCCCCGGAGGGCCCTCGTCGCGCGCCGGACAGGGGTGTGTCCCGCCACCTCACCGGCGTCGTGCCCGTCCACCGCCGGAAGGCCCGGTGGAAGCCGGCGACCGAGGCGAACCCCAGCCGGTCGGCCACCTGCTTGATCGACAGGTCGCGGCGGGCCAGCAGCTGTTCGGCCATCGCGCGGTGGCATTGCTGCGTGAGTTCGATGTACGTCACGCCCGAGGCCGACAGCCGGCGCCGCAGGCCGCGTTCGCTGAGCCGGAGGCGCACCGCGGCCTCCGCCATCGACGGCTGCCGCGGCAGCACGGACAGCAGCCACTGCCGCACGCGTCCGGCCGTGTCCGGCGCCGGGCCGCGCGCGGCCAGCGCCGCCTCCGCGACCTCCCGGGCCGCCGCGTAGGCGCCCGGGTCGTGGGTCTGGAGCGGCACGTCGAGCAGGCGCGGGTTGAAGACGATCGCGCAACGCTCGCGCCCGAAACGCACCTGCGGGCCGAACGTGGCCGCGTAGCGCGCCTCCTGCCCGGCGGGGCAGTCGTGGGGCAGCTCGACCGCGTGGATGTCGTCGGCGGCGCCCCGCGCGAACCGCACCATCTGCGCGGCGCTGGTGGCGACCAGCTCGGTGCGGAACCGCCCGCCGGGGCCCTGCGCGACCACGGGCGACACGACGATCTCGGCGACCCCGTCCCGCAGGCACAGCTCGACCTCGGACCGCGCGAGGTACAGCGGCGCGAAGCGGCAGATGTCGTCGATCACCTGCCGCAGCGTGGGCGCCACCAGCGTCACCTGCATCAGCGTGACATGCCGCATGAGCCCCTTGCTCTTGCCGGCGACAAGACCGAAACACGGATCGCGCGTGACCTCGACCACCGCCGCCATGAGTTCGCCGAAGCGGGGCGCCGGCAGCCACGGCCCGCGGTCGTCCAGCGCGTCGACGGCGCCGAACCCGCAGCGCGCGAGCGCCGCGCCCGAGTCGAAGCCCTCGACGTCGAGCACGTAGGCCATGGCCTTGAAGTTGATGGGCGACACGTCCATGGCGATCCCGCGAGCCGGCGAACCCGACAGTGTCGGGCCGCCATCCGGCTGCGGGGCCCTGGAATACCCGGCCCGATCGTTCCGTCTTGAAGACCGGCGGGTCAGCGGTCCACCGGCAGCCCCAGCTGCTGCCACGTCAGCATGCCGCCGCGCAGGTTGGCCACGCGCGTGAACCCGCCCTGCTTCAGCAGCACCGTGGCCTGCCCCGAGCGCATGCCGGCGTGGCACACGGTGACCACGGGGCGGTCCCGCGGCAGGTCGGCGAGGTGGTCCTTCAACTCGCTGAGCGGCAGCAGGCGCGCGCCGCGGATGCGGCCGAGGCGTTCGTCCATCTCCTCGGGCTGGCGCACGTCGAGCAGCAGCACGTCGTCGAGGTGGTCCGACACCCAGTCGGGCTCCACCTCGATCAGCCCCGCGTAGGTCTGCCGCACCGGCGCCCAGTCGGCGAGCGACGGCGCCTTGCCGTCGGCGGGCCGGCCCGAGCGCAGGTTGGCGGGTACCGCCACCGCCAGCTGCTTCGGGTGCGGCAGGTTCAGGTTCTCCATGAAACCGACGAAGTCGCGCTCGTCCGCCTGGCCACCGATGCGCGGGTTGTGCACGCGTTCCTCGCCCACGCAGGACATGGTGCGGCCGGCGTAGTCGTGCGCCGGGAAGACGAGGCAGTCGTCGGGCAGGCTGAAGATCTGCCCGGTGATCGACTCGTACAGCGTGCCGGCATGGCCCTGCTGGAAGTCGCAGCGGCCGGCACCGCGGATCAGCAGGCAGTCGCCCGTGAACGCGAGCCGCTGGTCGTCGCTCACGTAGGTGACGCAGCCGTCGGTGTGGCCCGGCGTGGCGCGCACGGTGAGGTGGCGCATGCCGAAGGGCACGCGGTCGCCGTGGTCGAGCCGCAGGTCGGCCCCGTGCAGGTCCGCGCCGTAGCGCGTGGAGATGCCGATGCGGCAGCCGGTGGCCTGCTGCATCAGCCATGCGCCCGTCACGTGGTCGGCGTGGCAGTGCGTGTCGAGCGCGGCCACGAGGTGCAGCCCCAACTCCTCGACCAGCGCGCGGTCGCGGAAGTGCTGCTCGAACACCGTGTCGATCAGCACCGCCTGGCGCGACACGGCGCAGCCCAGCAGGTACGTGTACGTCGACGAGTTCGCGTCGAACAGCTGGCGGAAGATCAGGTTGCCGAACATGGGGACCTCCAATGACGGCAGTGTCCCCGGGGGTGAGGTGCGGGTCAGTGAGGAAGGTCACACAGCACGGCGCGCAGGCCGGCCGGTTCAGGTCCGGGGCGGCCCTTGGAGAAGCCGGGCCCACCATGGACGACGCTGCCCCGGTCTCGCTGCCGGTTCGACCTCGACCGAGCACCGATCGTCATACGGGAACAGGCCGGCATCGGTCTTGGCGCAGGTCACGAAACAGCGATGGACGACCAGTTCCCTTCGCTCGTGCGGGCTCAGCCCGTGATCGTCCCGTTCGTCCGGTCCGACCTTCGACAGGTCGATCTCGCCATCCAGGTTGAAATGGAACGTGCCGTCCAGGAGGTAGTCGCGCCGAAACGCCGTTCGCCAGGACGAGTTGTGCCCCCAGCCATGGGCGAGATCCTCGTGGCGACGCGTCTTCCTGAGGTGCGCCCAATACAGCGTCGATCGGTCCGCGATCCCGGGGACCAGGTGTTCGGCCCCCGCGGACACCGAGACACCGCCCCGCATGAACAGCATCGGGCCCAGCATCAGGCAGGGCCAATGGCAACTCAGGATCTCGGGGCGCCGACCGGGCTCGGCCACGGGAGTCAGTTCGACGATTTCGTGATGGAAAGGCGACCAGCCATCGGGACTCACGACCTCCAGGCCGACAGCCCGTGCGAACCCGGTGAACTCGTCCCGGGTGATCGCGGGGCCCAGCCAATCGCGGCCATCGGCGGCACCCGGCTGGAATCGGTACACCAGAAGCTCGAGCACACGATGCGCCGAATAGAGGTACCACAGCTCCTCGACGGACATCTGCGGAATCGGGTTGCCGGTCCGCGACCCCAAGGATTTCAGCAGCTCGATTTCCGAGGTGCCGTTCTCCAACCAGGGTCGCAGGACGTCTGCGAAGGCGGCCTGGCCTTCGTAGTCCTGCAGCGCGTCGTGAAGGGCTCGGAATGACATTTTTCTTGGCGTGTTCGCGGTCGAGTATCCGACAGTCTCGCCGGAGACTTCGATACATTGCCCTTGCCTTCGACACACTGTTCCCAGACCCGGCACCATGCCCTTCCGCTACCAGACCCTCCCCGTCACCGCCTTCCACCAGAACTGCGCCATCGTGTGGTGCGACGAGACGCGCGAGGCCGCGGTGATCGATCCGGGCGGCGAGGTGGCGCGGCTGCTCGCGTTCGTCGAGGCCGAGGGCCTCGTGCTGAAGCAGATCTGGCTCACGCACGCGCACATCGACCACGCGGGCGGCGCCGGGCAGCTCGCGCGCGAGCGGGGGCTGCCGATCACCGGGCCGCACGAGGGCGATCGGTTCTGGATCGACGGGCTGCCGCAGCAGAGCCGCATGTTCGGCTTTCCGCCGGCAGAGACCTTCGAGCCCACGCGCTGGCTCGTCGACGGCGACACGGTGACGGTCGGGCGCTGCACGCTGCAGGTGCGGCACTGCCCGGGGCACACGCCGGGACACGTCGTGTTCTTCGAACCGGTGGCGCGCCGCGCCTTCGTGGGCGACGTGCTGTTCGCCGGCGGCATCGGGCGCACCGACTTCCCGCAGGGCGACTTCGACCAGCTGATCGCGTCGATCACGCAGCGGCTGTGGCCGATGGGGGACGACGTGACCTTCGTGCCCGGTCACGGTGACGAGAGCACTTTCGGGGAGGAGCGCCGGTCCAACCCCTACGTGCGCGGCACCTGAGGCAGGCGCCCGGGTTTCAGGCCTTCGCGGTCACTTCGAGGACGCCATCGGCGGCGGCTCGAAGCGGCGCGGGGGCTTCTGCGCGCGCGCGTACAGCGGCTCCACCTGCGGCAGGGCCGCCTGGATGTCCTTGATGCGGGTGGGACCCGACGGGTGGGTGGACAGGAACTGCGGCGGCGCACCCTTGCTGGCCACCGCCATCTTCTGCCACAGCGACACGCCGGCCTTCGGGTCGTAGCCCGCGCGGGCGCTGAGGTCGATGCCGATCAGGTCGGCCTCCGACTCGTCTTCCCGGCCGAAGCGCAGCGTGAGCAGCTGTCCACCGATGTCGGCCACCATGCGGCCGCCGTTGCCGAGCCCGAAGATGGCCGCGCCGATCTCGATGGCGCCGCGCGTGGCCGCGGTCTTGCCCATGCGCTCGCGGGCGTGTTCGCGCAGGGCGTGGGCCATCTCGTGGCCCATGATCATCGCGACCTCGTCGTCGTTGAGCTGCAGCTGCTGCAGGATGCCGGTGAAGAAGGCGATCTTGCCGCCCGGCATGCAGAAGGCGTTGACCTGCTTCGAGTTGAGCAGGTTGACCTCCCACTTCCATTCGCGCGCGCGCGGGTTCCATTCGTAGCTGTACGGGATGATCCGCTGCGCGATGGTGCGCAGCCGCACCACCTGCGGGTCGCTCTCGGGCACGAGCGCGTTCTTCTCGCGGGCTTCGGCCTTGAGCTTGCCGTACTCCTGCAGCGCGGCCGTCTCGACCTGCTCGGCCGACACGAGCTTGGAGAACTGCGACTGGCTGCCCACGTCGACGCCTTCGCGCGCCATCGCGACGCCGGCCCCGGTGGCCAGCAGCGCGCCCGTGAAGAGCCGCCGCGCGTGGAACGCGCAGGTGCAGCCCGCGAGGTGGCGGGCCTGGGTCAGGTCGAACTCGGCGGAATCGGTTGAAGAGAACATGGTGCGTGGACCCTTGTCGGGTTTCAGAGGTTCCAGGATAGATCTTCTCGGGTGTTTCAGTCGTCGGACAGGGGCGCGTCGGGGTCGACCTCGAGGGCCTCGACCGGGCGGCGCAACCACCCCAGCAGGAGCAACGCGGGCAGGGCCACCGCGGTGGACACGAGGAAGAACACCGGCCAGCCGATGGTCTCCGCGAGCACCCCGGCCAGCGGCCCGACCCACACGCGGCCCACCGACGCGAACGCCGACAGCAGAGCGTACTGCGTCGCGGTGAACCGCTGGTTGCACAGGCTCATCAGGAAGGCCACGAAGGCCGCCGTGCCCATGCCGCCGGAGAGGTTCTCGAAGGCGATCACCATCAGCAGCCCGCCGTCGACCGGCGTGGCCTGCGCGAGCGACACGATGCCGAAGTCGAACGCCGGGATCAGCAGCGACGGCATCACGCCCTTGCCGTTTTCGGCGAGCCACCAGAAGCCGAGGTTGCTCGCCATCTGCAGGATGCCGAACAGCATCAGCGACCGCCACAGGCCCAGCTTGAACATCAGCGCACCGCCCAGCAGCGCGCCGCCGATCGTGAGCCACAGCCCGATGAGCTTGTTGGCCACGCCGAACTCGGCCGGAGAGAACGCCATCGACTTCAGCAGGAAGGGCGTCATCAGCGACCCGGCGAAGGCGTCGCCCAGCTTGTAGAGCACGATGAACGCGAGGAAGGCGCCCGCGCCCGGCTGCGCGAAGTAGCTGCGCAGGCCGCCCAGCAGCGTCTCGAAGCGGGCGGCGCGCGCGGCCCAGGCGGCCAGCGGCAGCGTGAAGCCGATGCCGATCAGCAGCGTGAGCAGATCGACCCACTTGCCCCGCAGCGCCGCGGACAGCGTGGTGGTGGACAGCCACGGGTCGAGCACCGCGGAGGCCACCGGCCGCACGATGCCGTGCGCCACCCACGGGTTGGCCGACGCGGCGTCGCCGAGGCCCGCGCTCAGCAGGTACCCCGCCGCGATGGCCAGCGCCACGCACGCGAAGCCCATCAGGTCGTGCGACGCGACGCTGGTGGGTTTCGGCGCGGCGACGAGGCGGGGCAACGCCACCGCCGACATCACCGCGGCCGCCACCATCAGCCCGGCCATCACGCGGTACACCTCGGGCCAGGTCCAGCCGCCACCCTGCGTGGGGTCGACCCAGATCAGCGCGACACCGCCCGACAGGATCATCGCGAGGCGGTAGCCCAGCACGTTGAGCGACGAGCCGAGCCCGCGCTCGTGCGCGTGCAGCAGGTCGGTGCGGTAGGCGTCGATCACCACGTCCTGCGACGCCGAGACGAACGCCACGAGCACGGCCAGCAGCGCGAAGGTGCGGGTGGCGTCCGACGGCGACGTGGCGGCCATGAACCACAGCGCGCCGGCCAGACCCAGCTGCGTGAGCACGAGCCAGCCCCGGCGGCGGCCGAGCCACGGCAGCTCGAAGCGGTCCATCAGCGGCGCCCACAGGAACTTGAAGGTGTACGGCAGGCCCACGAGGCTCAGGAAACCGATGGTGGCGACGTCGATGCCCTCGCCGCTCAACCATGCCTGCATGGCCTGGCCGGTGAGCGCGAGCGGCAGGCCGGACGCGAACCCGAGCACCGCGACCACGGCGAGCCGCCAGGCGACGAGCGCGCGGGACTGCAGCGGGGGCATCGGGCGCCGGGCGGTCGTGTCGGTCATCGGGCCATTCTAGGAGGCGGCCCGGGGCGGCCCGGCGAACTCGATGCGTTCGCCCACCCAGCGCAGCAGGTCCATCCACATCTGCCGCATCTCGGCGTCGTTGGGCGTGCGGATCGCGCTGGGCAGCTCGATGGTGACGACCGGCACGCCCTTGTGCACGCCGCCGTAGTGGCCGAGCGAGCCGGGGAAGATGCCGACCCGGTCGAGGTACAGGCGGCCGAGGCGCTGCGGGGGCACGTTCGGGCCGTCGTAGTCGAGCACGGCGTATGGCGCGTGAACGCTCACGATCAGGTCGGGCTTCCACGAGGCCATGGTCTCGACGACGAAGCGGCTCTCGGGCTCGGACAGCGCCTTCGGACCGGGGTAGCGGCGCTTGTCGCGGCGGGTGCGTTCGATCCAGTACCTGGCCGCCTCCTGGTCCCAGCGGGGGGTGGGGAAGTTGCGGTTCAAGTCCACGCCCCGGGCATTGACCCGGGTGGGCCGCGCCAGCAGCAGGCCGTCGGGGTTCAGGGCGGGCACGAAGCGCCAGTCCATGCCGGCCGGGGTTTCGCCGGCCCGGGCGATCCAGTGGAACACGAGGCCGGCCGACGAGAGTTCGTCGCCGTGGATGCCGCCGATCACGAGCACCCGCCGCCGGCGCGGGGTTTCGACGCCGGGAACCGGGGGCTCCACCACGTCGCGCTGCCACAGCGGCAGCCCGTTGACGGAGCGGGCGCCCGAGGGCTGCAGGGCCGCGTCGCGGCACAGCGCCGGGGTGACGTTGGGCAGGCGTCGCGCGAGGTCGGCGCAGGGATCGGCCCGGGCCGGGGCCGCGGCGAACAGCAGGCCCAGCGCGAGCACCGTGACGGAACCGGCATTCATGGCCCGCGAGTGTAGGGGGATGCACCGGATTTCCGGCTTCGCGGACAATCAGGGGATGACCCGCCCGCCCCGCGACCCGTCCAGCAGCTTTTCACCCCAGGAGTTCCGCCAGGCCCTGGGCATGTTCGCCACGGGTGTCACCGTGGTCACCGGCCGCGACGTCAACGGCACCGTGGTGGGCCTCACCGCGAACTCGTTCAACTCGGTGTCGATGGACCCGCCGCTCGTGTTGTGGAGCCTGTCGCGCCGTGCCGGGTCCATGCCCGTGTTCGCGCGCGGCTCGCACTACGCCATCCACATCCTCGCGGCGGAACAGGTGGCCCTGGCCCAGCGTTTCGCCACGAAGGACATCGACCGCTTCGCGGGCCTGGACTGGCGCGAAGGCGCGGGCGGCGTGCCGCTGCTCGAGGGCGCGGCCGCGCGGTTCGAGTGTTTCAACCGCAGCCAGTACGAGGAAGGCGACCACGTGATCTTCGTGGGCGAGGTGGAACACTGCGATCGGCGCGAGGGTGCGCTGCCGCTGATCTTCCACGGCGGGCGGTACTACACCGAGCTGCCGATCGCCTAGTCCGAGGGGCCCCCGACGGGCTCCGATGGCCCGTACCACGAGCCCAGCGCGGCCAGCGGAAAGGTGAGCATCATGCTCAGCATGCTGCCGGAGTGTTCGCGCCGCGCGCCGATGCCGCCGCTGCGGGCCACCTGGTGCAGCATCAGCCACCGCAGGTTGTCGGCGCCCTCGTCGGTGCTTTCGGCAACGCCGTCCAGGGGCGCGGCCGAGGTGATCGGGCCGCCGTGGTGCACGTCGATCAGCAGCAGCACCTGGCGCGACGCCGGCTGCGGCCGCACGCGCACCGCGAGCGAGTCGCCGGCTTCCAGCGCCAGCTCGATCGACAGGTCGAGCAGTTGCTCGAGCACGGCGGGGTCCACCTGCACGCGGGCGGTGGTCTCGTCGGGCTGGCTCAGCGAAACGCCACGGGCCTCGGCCGAGGGCGACCACAGCGCGATGGCCCGCGACAGCGCGTCGCCCAGGTCCACCGCCTCGGCCGACTGCGTGCCGTCGTGGCTCATCATGCGGGCCATCTGCTGCACCTGCAGGCCGAGGTTCTCGAGCCGGGCCAGTTCGGCCAGGCCCGCCTCGAAGTCGTGCGGGTCGCCGTTGCGGAGCTGCTCCTGCAGCGTGGCGAGGGACGTGGCGAAGGCCTCGCCCACCTTGGCCAGCAACTTCGGCGGCGCCTGGATCACGGGCGGCCGGGCGACGGACGGCCGCCACGCGGGGGCCGGGGCGGCGGCGCCATCGGCGAGCCACATGGGGTCGGGCGACGGCACGGAAGTCTGCGGGCGGGGCTGGATCGGCATCGGGGGTCTCCTCGCTGACAGGATCATGCTATGTCCGCGCCCTCCTGGCGTCCACCCCGCCGATCGAGTGGTTGAAATCCGTTCGGGTGGCGGCATCTGCCGAAACACTGCAGCCACCGGACCTCCACCATGCACGTCGCCTGCCCCCATTGCCTGACCACCAACCGCGTGCCCGACGAACGCCTGGGCGAGGCGCCCGTGTGCGGCCGTTGCGGCCAGGCGCTGCTGCCCGACACGCCGGTGGAACTCGACGATTCGAACTTCGACACCTTCATCGCCCGCAGCGAGCTGCCGGTGGTGGTCGACTTCTGGGCCACCTGGTGCGGCCCGTGCCGCCAGATGGCCCCGCAGTTCGAGGCCGCCGCGCGCGAGCTGAAGGGCCGGGCGGTGCTCGTGAAGGTGGACAGCGACGCGAGCCCCCGCACCGCGGGCCGCTTCGGCATCCGCAGCATTCCCACGCTGGTGAAGCTCGACAAGGGCCAGGAGGTCAAGCGCCAGCCGGGGGCGGTGGGGGCGGCGCAGATCGTGGCGTGGTCGACACGCTGAGCCCGGTCACACTGACGTCGCGGCGCGCGTCGGGGCCGGTGGGTCCCGGCGTTCGCCGGGATGACGCTATTGCACGTCGGGGTGCGGCTCGATGTCCAGCAGGTGCCACTGGTTCCGCCAGAACAGCGGCCGGCGGTAGCCCACGACCCACGGCTGCGTGAGGTCGGTGTAGAGGCGGTGCACCGCGAACTTGTAGGGCATGTAGGCCACCAGCAGCTTCTTCGCCTCCTGGAACGCGGCGAGGCGTTCGGGGCCGTCGGGCAGGTGGTCGATCTTGCGGTACAGCTCGTCGAACTTCTCGAGCTTGAAGCGCGACAGGTTGGCCCCGCCGGCGCCCGGCCCGTAGGCGAGCTGCAGCGAGTCCTGCCCGTCGGGCGTGGTGGACGATGAACCGAGCTGCCACACCATCAGCTTGCCGGCGCGGGCGTTCTTGAGCTGCTCGGGCCACTTGCGGATCTGGAAGTCGAGCTTCACGCCGAGGGCGTCGAGGTTCTTCTTCCACAGCTCGTCGAACTGGCGCGAGATCTGGTCGGGCGTGGTGGCGTAGCCGATCACGAGCGGCTTGCCGTCGGGCAGGTCGCGCCAGCCGTCGCCGTCCTTGTCCTTGTACCCGTACAGGTCGAGCAGCGCCTTGGCCTTCGCGAGGTTGTACTCGCTGTTCTCGGACTTGAACGCCGGGTCGTAGCCGTAGGTGTGCGGCGCCACGCCCGCCTGCGCGGGGATGGCCTGCGCGCGGCGCACGAGGCGGATCTCGAGGTCGACGTCGGTCGCGAGCGAGATGGCGCGGCGCAGCGCCACCTTCTCGGGCGTGTAGCCGCCCACCACCGGGTCTTCCATGTTGAAGAAGAAGAACGTGACGTCGGATGCGAGGCCCCGCGACATGCGGATCCCGCGCTTCTCGAGGTTCGGCGCGAGCTTGCCCTTGGGCGCCGCGACGTTCGTGAACTCGAGCGGCACGCCGGTGATGTCGAACTCGTTGTTGAGGAAGGCGAGCCAGCGCGGCTGCCCCTCCTCGACGATGCTGACCTCGACGCGGTCGATCATCGGCAGGCGGCGCCCCTTGAGCTTCGCGAGGATCGCCTGGCCCTCGGCGTCGTCGGCGTTGGGTTCGGCGTCGTAGTACAGCTCGCGGAAGTTCGGGTTGCGCTCGAACACCATCAGCGAGCTGCGCCGCCACTGCACGAGGCGGTACGGGCCCGTGCCCACCGGGTGTTCCATGATGCGATCGCCGTAGGTCTCCACCACCTCGCGCGCCATGCCGGGCATGTCGGTCAGCATGTAGAGGAAACGCGGCCGGGGTTTCTCGAGGCGGATCTGCAGCGTGTACTTGTCGAGCGCGCGCAGGCCATCCACGGGCCGGTCGTAGTCGAACGGCTTCTTCGCCTTCTGCGCGGCCTCGCGCAGCCCCTGCAGGCCCACGATGCCTTCCTCGAACCACCCGGTGTAGTGCGGGCTGTTGAGGGCCGGATCGTAGAAGCGCTTGATCGAATAGACGAAGTCGGCGGCCACCAGCTCGCGCTTCGTGCCCTTGAACGCGGCGTCGTCGGAGAAGTACGTGCCCGGCTTGATGCGGATGGTCCACGTGCGGTAGTCGTCCGTCACCTCGGGCATCGCCGCCGCCACCGACGGCTTGATCTTGAACGGCCGGGCCAGGTGGTCGTACTGGTACAGCGAGTCGAAGATGTGCGAGATGGCGACGTTGGAGTACAGGTCGCTCACCTGCGCGAAGTCGAACCCGGTCTCGGGCGCGGCGAAGGCGTAGCGCAGCACCTTCTTCGCGGGTGCCGGGGCGGGAGACTGCGCGAAAACAAGCAGCGGCGCCACCAGGCAGGCCGCGGCCAGTCGCCGAACGAGGGTAGGCCAGGAGTTCATGTGCGCAGTCTAGGGTGGTTTTGACCGTAGACTCGGACCGCATTCACGAACCCGCCCGAGGTTTCCCCCGCATGACGGCCTACCTGCTGAGACGACTCTGGCAAATGATCCCGACCCTGGTCGGGGTCGTGCTGCTGGTGTTTTTCCTGTTCAAGTACTTCGGGGGCGACCCGGCCGAGATCCTCGCCGGCCAGAACGCCTCGGCCGAGGTGGTGCAGTCGATCCGCACGCAGCTGGGGCTCGACCAGCCGGTGTGGGTGCAGCTGTGGATCTTCGTCAAGCAGGTGGTCACCTTCGACTGGGGCCTCAGCTGGACCACGAAGGAGCCGGTGTCGGCGATGTTCGCCAACCGCCTGCCGGCCACGCTCACCGTGATGGTGCCCATCTTCATCCTCGAGGTGGTGCTGGCCATCCCGCTCGCGCTCGGCGTCGCCTACCTGCGCGGCTCGCTCACCGACCGCACGGTGATGATCGTCACCACCATCGCGCTGTCCATCTCGTTCCTGGTCTACGTGATCGTGGGCCAGTACGTCTTCGCGTTCCGCCTCGGCTGGTTCCCGGTGCAGGGCTGGAGCGACTCCACGTGGACCAACCTGGTGCGCTTCGCCCCGCTGCCGGTGCTGCTCGCGGTGTTCGTGTCGCTGTCGCCCACCACGCGGGTGTACCGCTCGTTCTTCCTCGACGAGATGGACCACGACTACGTGCGCACCGCGCGCGCCAAGGGCCTCACCGAGAAGCGCATCCTCTTCAGCCACGTGACGCGCAACGCGATGATCCCCATCCTGACCGGCATCGGCGGCGCGCTGCCCGGCGTGTTCCTCGGGTCGTTCCTGATCGAGGTGTTCTTCTCGATCCCCGGCGTGGGGCGCGAGGTGCTCGGCGCGGTGAACCGCAGCGACTTCCCCGTGATCCAGGCCGTGACCGTGTACCTCGCGATCATCACGATGGTGGTGAACCTGCTGACCGACGTGCTCTACAAGGTCGCCGATCCGCGGGTGGTGCTCAAATGACGGCCACCGTCGAGGGGATCTGGGGCTCGGCGTGGAAGCGCCTGCGGCGCGACCGCGTGGGCATGGTGTCGCTCGTGATCGTGGCCCTGTTCGGCGTGATGGTGCTGCTGGCGGCCACCGGGCTCGTGGCGGGCGACTGGCAGCGCGAGCGCGGCGTGGCCAACGCGCCGCCCACGTTCATGGGGCCGGCGCCCGCCGAGGAGGCCTCGGGCATCGCGCCACCGTCGGGCCCGAACGTCGACCTGAGCGACATCGACCCGCTCGCCCCGCGCTACAAGGAATGGGCCGAACGCGCCGCGCAGTTCGAACACGCGACGGTGGAACGCGCCGCCACGCTGCCGTTCGGCGCCGACCGCCTGGGCCGCGACGTGCTCGCGAAGGCCGTGCAGGGCGCGAAGATCTCGGTGTTCGTGGGCGTCCTGGCCGCGGTGGTGGCCACGGTGATCGGCACCGTGCTGGGCGCGCTCGCCGGCTTCTTCGGCGGCAAGGTGGGCGACGTGCTCGAGTGGGTCTACAACGTGTTCACGTCGATCCCGGGCATCCTGCTGATCTTCGCGTTCGCGGCCGTGGCCGGGCGCGGCATGCATTCGGTCGTGCTGATCCTCGGCTTCGCCGGGTGGACCGGCATCTACCGCCTGGTGCGCGCCGAGTTCCTCAAGCACTCGGTGCGCGAGTACGTGCGCGCGGCCGAGGCCATCGGCGCCAGCACCACGTCGCGCATGTTCCGCCACATCCTGCCGAACATCAGCCACGTGCTGCTGGTGCAACTGTCGGTGCACGTGGTGGGGTTCATCAAGGCCGAGGTGATCCTGTCGTACCTCGGGCTCGGCGTGGCCGTGGACGAGGTGAGCTGGGGCACGATGCTGTCGGAAGCCCAGAGCGAGCTGATCCTCGGCTACTGGTGGCAGCTGGCCGCCGCCACGCTCTTCATGGCGGTGTTCGTCACCGCCTTCTCGCTGTTCACCGACGCGCTGCGCGACGCGCTCGACCCCAAACTTCGCGGACTGGAATGACGTCATGCTGCTGAGCATCCAGGACCTCCACGTGAGCTTCCGCACCGGCGCCGAGAACGGCGTGGTGCAACGGGTCGAGGCCGTGGGCCGCGGCCCGGTCGGCGTGAGCTTCGACGTGCCCGAGAACACCACCGTCGCGCTCGTGGGCGAATCCGGTTCGGGCAAGAGCGTCACCGCGATGTCGATCCTCAACCTGCTGCCGGTGAACGCCGAGCGGTCGGGCCGCATCGACTTCGAGAGCCGCGACCTGCTGAAGGCCACGCTGCCCGAGCTGCAGGCGCTGCGCGGGCGCGACATCGCCTGTGTCTTCCAGGACCCGATGAGTTCGCTCAACCCGGTGTTCACCATCGGCCGCCAGATCTGCGAACCGCTGCGGCGCCACCTCGGCATGGGCAAGCGCGAGGCGCTGGAGCGCGCCGAGGCGCTGCTGGCCGAGGTGCAGCTGCCCGAGCCGCGGCGGCGGCTGTCGAGCTACCCGCACGAGCTTTCGGGCGGGCAGCAGCAGCGCGTGATGATCGCGATGGCGCTCGCCTGCGGGCCGAAGCTGCTGATCGCCGACGAACCCACCACCGCGCTCGACGTCACCATCCAGCGCCAGATCCTCGACCTGCTCGCGCGGCTCAAGGAGACGCACCGCATGAGCATGCTGTTCATCAGCCACGACCTCGGCGTGGTGGGCGAGATCGCCGACGAGGTGGTGGTGATGCGCCAGGGCACCGTGCGCGAGCGCGGTCCGGTGGCGGGCATCTTCGCCGACCCGAAGGATGCCTACACCCGCGCGCTGCTCGCCTGCCGCCCCGCGCTGCAGCAGCACCACGCGCGGCTGATGACCATCGACGAGACCCGCGCCGCGGCCCCGGTCGCCCCGAAACCGAAGGACCCGGCCGCGCCCGTGGTGCTGCAGGTCGAGAAGCTCTCGAAGGGCTTCTGGATGCGCCAGGGCGTGTTCGGACGCCGCGAGTTCAAGGCGGTGAAGGAGGCGAACTTCACGCTGCGCCGCGGGCATACGCTGGGCGTGGTGGGCGAGTCGGGGTCGGGCAAGACCACGATGGGCCTCACGCTGCTGCGCCTGCACGACCCCACCGGCGGGCCCGAGGCCGGCCGCGTGCTGTTCGACGGCCGCGACCTGCTCACGCTGTCGGCCCGCGAGATGCTGCCGGTGCGCCGGCGCATCCAGGTCGTCTTCCAGAACCCGTACGCGTCGCTGAACCCGCGGTTCCCGATCGGCAAGACGCTCGTCGAGCCCATGGCCATCCACGGCATCGGCGGTGGCACCGCCGAACGCGAGGCGCGCGCGCGCGGCCTGCTCGAACGCGTGGGGCTCGACGCCGGCGCGATGACGAAGTACCCGCACGAGTTCTCCGGCGGCCAGCGCCAGCGGGTCGCCATCGCCCGCTGCCTCACGCTCGACCCCGAGGTGCTGGTGCTCGACGAGGCGGTGAGCGCGCTCGACGTCTCGGTGCAGGCCCAGGTGCTCAACCTGCTGAAGGACCTGCAGGACGAGCTGGGCCTCGCCTACATCTTCATCAGCCACGACCTCGCGGTGGTGCGTTTCATGGCCGACGAGGTCATGGTGATGAAGGACGGCGAGGTGGTGGAGCAGGCCTCGGTGGACACCGTGATGAACACGCCGCGCCAGGACTACACCCGCCGCCTGCTGGACGCCGTGCCGCGGGGCTACGCGCCGGGCTGATCGATCAGGCCGCGAGGGCCCGGCCGCGCGGCAGGCGCACGACGAAGGTCGAGCCCACGCCGGTGCGGCTGCTGGCCGCCACGCTGCCGCCCATCAGCGTCACCAGCTGGCGGGTGATGACGAGGCCGAGGCCGCTGCCCACCACCTTCGAGTACTCCGCGCCCAGCCGGTTGAACGGCTGGAACAGCTGGCCCAGCTGCTCCTCGGTCATGCCGGCGCCGGTGTCGTGCACGGCGGCCACCACGTCGTCGCCGTCGTGCGCGAGCGTCAGGCGCACCTCGCCGTCGGGGCGGTTGTACTTGATCGCGTTCGAGATCAGGTTGATGAACACCTGCTCCAGCCGGCGCGGGTCGGCCATCACGTGCAGTTCCGGGAACGGCTGCTCCGGCACGATGCGCACGTGCTGCGCCTCGGCCAGCGCCGACAGGCGGTCGCTGCAGCGCTCGAGCACCGGGCCCACGGCCACGTCCTGGGCCGAGAACTTCATGCCGCCCGAGTCGATGCTGGTCACGTCGAGCATGTCGTTGATCAGGTCGAGCAGGTGGCGCCCGCTGTCGATCACGTGCTGCACGCGCTGGGCCTGCGCCGGGCGCAGCGCCTCGGCGTTGTCGAGCTGCATCAGCTGGGCGAAGCCCAGCACGGCGTTCAGCGGCGTGCGCAACTCGTGGCTCACGCGCGACAGGAACTCGCCCTTCGCGCGGTTGGCGCGTTCGGCGGCCTCCTTGTCGAGGCGCAGGCGTTCGGCCTGCATGTCCTGGCTCACGTCGCGCAGGATGCCGATCATGCGCGGGTGCCGGCCGTGGGCGCGCACCCGGGCGCGCAGCTCGATCTGCCGCGGCTCGCCGCCGGCCGGTTCGACGCGGTAGCGCACCGCCACCGGCTCGGCGCGGTCGATGGCCTGGCGCAGGGCCACCTGCACGCGGTCGCGGTCGTCCGGGTGGAGCGCCTGGCCGGCGAGGCGGTCGCCGTCGGCTTCGGTGTCCACCGCGGGCAGGTCGGTGAGGGCCGCGGCGCGGGCGTCGAGGGCCACGCGGTCGCGTTCGACGTCCCAGTCGAACACGCCGATGCCGGCGGCGTCGGCCGCCAGCGCCCAGCGTTCGTTGCCTTCCCGCAACGCCCGTTCGGACGCCATCTGCTGGCTCAGCAGCCGCGCGATCATCACGAGGCCGGCGCACGCGAGCAGCACCGACAGCAGCAGCGTGGTCCACACCACGAGCCGCTTCGACAGCCGGGACGCCTCGCCCAGCCGGTCGGAGAACTGCCGTTCGAGCTGGGTCAGGCGCACGTCGAGCGGCGGGAGCTGGAGCGCGAGCGCCCGCAGCGCCGGGGCGTCGGTGTCCCCCGCCTCCACCAGCTCGCGGATGTGCAGGCCGAGCAGTCGCAGCTCGTCGATCGCCAGGTCGGCCTCCGCCCAGATCGCGATGGCGTCGGCCATGAAGCTGACGTCCTTGAAGCGGAGGAACAGCTTGATCATCGACTCGATGTCGTCGGGGTGGTTGCCGCCCTGCAGCAGCCCGGCACGGGCAGCAGCCAGGTCGGGCTGCTCGCTGGAGAGCTGTTCCCGGGCGACCCGATCGCCGAGCGGCACCGCGAGCGCTGCCTCGAAGCGGGCATGGTCGGCGGGGTCGTGGAGGCGGGCATAGCGGTCGAGGTGGTACAGCGCCTCCTTCTGGCCCTTGGACCAGCGGCTCTCGCCGGCGACGTAGCCGCGCACGGCGGACAGGATGTCGCTGCTGGCCACGCCCAGCGCGGCGGTCAGGGACACCACCAGCAGATAGGACACGACGGCCAGCCAATGCCGCCGACTGAGAGCGCTCGGAACCGTCATGCTGCGGTCGCCCTGGGTTGTTGCTTGAAACGGGTGGGGGACTGCTTCGACTGCGAGCAGGGTGTACCACGGGAAGGCGACCGCTGTCGATGGCGCGTTAAATCGGGGCTTGCATGTTCGCACGTTCGTGCTAAATTGGTGACATGGAAACCCGCACCGAACGCAGCGAAGCCACGTTGGCCGCCATCGTCGACACCGCCCTCGACATGGCCGTGGCCGATGGCCTGAACAGCCTGAGCCTCGGCGAGGTGGCGAAGCGGCTGGGCCTGTCCAAGAGCGGGGTGTTCTCCCGCATCGGCTCACGCGAGGCGCTGCAGAAGGCGGTCATCGACGAATACGCCAAGCGTTTCCTGCAGGACGTGTTCGTGCCGGCCATGCGCGAGCCCCGCGGCCTGCCGCGCCTGAACACCATCATGCAGCTCTGGCTGCAGCGGGTCCGGGAGGTGGAATCCCGCACCGGGTGCCTCTACAGCGCCGGCGCCTTCGAGTTCGACGACTGCGAAGGCCCGCTGCGCGACCTGCTGCTGGAACACGTGCTGCACTGGCGCTCGTCCCTGCGCCGGGCGGTCGACCAGGCCCTCGAGGCCGGGCACCTGCGGCCCGACACCGACCCCGAACAGCTCGTCTTCGAGATCGACGGCCTGTTCGTCGCGCTGATGCGCGAAGCCCGCTTCCTGCGCGAGCCCCTCGCCTGCGACCGGGCGTGGACCGCGTACGAACGCATCATCCGCTCCTTCACCCCCACCCCCTGACAGACCCCGCCATGGCCCGCCGCCGCGTCTGTCGCCCACGTTTCGCACACTCGTGCGAAGAAAGGTCATTCATGGTCACCTTGCTGTTCCTCCTGCTGGTGCTTCTCGTCGCGCGGGGCGTGCTGTGGCTCGTCCGCGTCTGGCGCGGGGTGCCGCGTCGCAACGCCGATTTCGAGGTGTTCCGTTGAACCCGGCCGCCGACACCGCCGCCGCGGCCAACCCCATCGCCAGCTTCTACGGCGGGGGACGGCTGGTGCGCGGCCTCGGCCACCTGCTGCAGGCCGTCCAGACGTTCGCGCCGGGCTTCGGCACCCGCGCCGCGCTGCGCCTGTTCTTCACGCCGCTGCCGTCCAAGCGGTCCGCCCGGCGGCTCGCCCTGCCGTCCGGCTGGCGGGTGGAACGCTGGCCGTTCGAGACCGGTTCCATCGCCGTGTACCGCCGAGCCGACCTGGAGCCAGGCCGCCCGACCGTGCTGCTCGTTCACGGCTGGGCCGGCCACGGCCTGCAGATGCAGGCGCTGGGCGACGCGGTGGCCGCCGCCGGACTCAACCCGGTGCTGCTCGACCTGCCGGGCCACGGCCGCAGCGACGGCTGGCGGTCGACGCTGCCGCAGTTCGTGCGCGCGCTCTGGGCGGCGTCGAGCCGGCTCGGGCCGCTGCACGCGGTCGTCGCGCATTCGATGGGTGCGCTCGCCGCGTCCCACGCGGTGGCGCACGGCCTGCCCGCCGGGCGGCTCGCGCTGATCGCCACGTCGCCTCCGCCGAAACTCGTGCTGAAGTGGTTCGCCCACGGGTTCGGCCTCGGGGCGGCGATGTCGATGCGCATGCGGCGGCTGATCGAGCAGCGCGAAGGCATCGACCTCGAGCACTTCGAGGCCGACGAGCTGGCGCCGCGCCTGCCCCGCGCCACGCTGGTGGTCCACGACGAGGACGACCGGGCCGCCCCGGCCCCGCTGGCCCGCCGCCTGGCCGAGCAGGTGGCCGGCGCGCGCTGGGTGAGCACCCGGGGCCTCGGGCACCGGCGCGTGCTGAGCGATCCCGAGGTGCTCCGCCAAGTGGCCGAACACGTCACTCGCCCCCTCGGCATTGACCATTCGGGTCAATGATGTAACCGGCGACTTACCGGTTCGCCACAAAAGGGCGGCTTTTGCCGCAAGACAGGGTCGGAGCGGGCAAAAATCACACTGGCACAAAAGCTGCGCTCCTTCGGGCAGCTCAAAAGACCAGGACGTCGTTGCCATGTCGTACTCCCCGCTCCGTTCCAACCGCGCCCGCCGTCCCGGCCGCCGTTCCACGCCCAGCTGCCGCGGGGGCGTGTCGTCCCTGCTGCGCCTGGCGCAACCCGTGTCCTCGCGCCCGTCGGCCCACGGCTTCGACGTGACCTCCTGGTTGACCCGCGCCGCCGGGGTGCTGTCCCCGATGCCGGTCCAGGTGCTCGACGTGCGCCCGAGCGAATTCGCCCCCAGCCAGTGGCTGGTCGGCCGCTGATTTCCGTCCGAGAAGACTTCCCCGAACAAGAACCGACGAGGTGGACATGGCCCTCCTGCAACCGCAAGCCCGCCCGCTGGCCCACCCGCCCAGCACCCGTCAGCCGGTGATGCCCACGGGCATCCGCCCGATGCCGCCGGCCCCTGCCCGGGCGTTCCAGGTGCTCCAGACGCACCGCACGCCCACGCAGCTGTCCTTGTTCGCTCCGCCGGTCGCCAGCCGCAACGGCACCCGCTGAGCCCGATCCTTCTTCTTTTCTTTTTCCGGTTTCCAGGCGCGTTTCACACGTCCGCAGGGGAGCGGGCAGTCCGGGGTGGATGAGAGCGAGTCCCCGGGTCCACTGTCCCGCTTCCCTTCTTTTTTTCGACGTGTCGCCCCGGAATTTCCCGGGTCAACCCGGTTGCCGGTTTGGTCGCACACTGGGCGTCTCACTGCTTCGAGACGATCCATGACCTCTCTGCATCGACGCCACCTCGTGCTGGCTGCCGGCGCCGGGCTGCTGCCCGCCACGCTGCCGGTGTTCGCCCAGGGCGCCTGGCCTTCCAAGCCCGTCCGCATCGTGGTGCCCTTCGCCCCCGGCGGCACCACCGACATCCTCGCCCGCGCCATCGCCCCCGAACTGCAGCACGCGTTCGGGCAGCCCTTCGTCGTCGACAACAAGCCGGGCGCCGGCGGCAACGTGGGCGCGGACCTCGTCGCCAAGTCCCCACCCGACGGCCTGAACCTGCTCATGGGCACCGTGGGCACCCACGCCATCAACCAGGCGCTGTACCCGAAGCTGCCGTACGACCCCATCAAGGACTTCGCCCCCGTCACGCTCGTGGCCGGCGTGCCCAACGTGCTGGTGATGAACCCGGCCAAGGCCGAGTCGTACGGCATCCGCAACGTGGCCGACCTGATCAAGTACGCGAAGGCCAACCCGGGCAAGCTGAACATGGCCTCGAGCGGCAACGGCACGTCCATCCACTTGAGCGGCGAGCTGTTCAAGAGCATGACCGGCACGTTCCTGCTGCACTTCCCCTACCGCGGCTCGGGCCCGGCGCTGCTCGACCTGATCGGCGGCACCATGGACCTGATGTTCGACAACCTGCCGTCGGCCATGCCCCACATCAAGGCCGGCAAGCTGAAGGCGCTGGCGGTCACCACCGCCCAGCGCAGCGCCGCGCTGCCGGACGTGCCCACCATCGCCGAGGCGGGCCCGGTCAAGGGCTTCGACGCCAGCTCGTGGTTCGGCCTGCTGGCCCCGGCCGGCACACCGGCCGACATCGTCAACCGCATCCAGCAGGAGTGCGCGAAGGCCCTGGCCTCGCCGTCCGTCAAGGAGCGGCTGCTGTCGCAGGGCGCCATCCCGGGAGGGAACACGCCGCAGGCGTTCGCCGCCTACATCGCCGCCGAGACGAAAAAATGGGCCGCGGTCGTGAAGCAGTCGGGCGCCAAGGTCGACTGATCGGCGGAGGTTGATGCGCGAGGCCGTAGGATAGGGATCTCCCTGATCCCTCCTGATCGAATGCTGTCGTCCACCCGCCTGCGAGACGCCGTCGCCCGCTACCGCGAGGCGGCCCTCGCCGACGACCTCGTCGCCGCGGTGATCGTCTCGATCCTGCTCGTGCCGCAGGGCGTGGCCTACGCCCTGCTGGCCGGGCTGCCGCCCGAGGCCGGTGTGTACGCCAGCCTGCTGCCCATGGTGGCCTATGCCGCGCTCGGGTCCAGCAACGTCAATTCGGTGGGCCCGGCCGCGGTGCTCGCGTTGATGACGGCGCAGGCCATCGCCCCCGCGGTCGCGCACGACGTGCCGGCCACCGACGCGGCGCTCGTGCTCGCCATCGAGTCGGGCGTGATGCTCGCGCTCGCCGCCGCGCTGAAGTTCGACGCCCTCGCCTCGCTGCTGAGCGTGCCGGTGCTGCAGGGCTTTTCGGTGGGCGCCTCGCTGTCCATCCTGCTGTCGCAGCTGCCGGTGATGTTCGGCGCGCACGCCGCCGGTTTCAACGCCATCGAGGTGTTCGGCTCGTGGTGGCGCGGCGGACATGCCATCCACCTGCCCACCACCCTCTTCGGCCTCGGCGCGCTCGTGCTGCTGAGCCTGTCGCGCAAGCACGCGCCCACGTGGCTCGAACGGTGGATGTCGCGGCGCGCGGCCCAGCTCACGGCCCGTGCCGCGCCGCTGGCGGTGATCATCGTGGCCACCGTCGTCGCGTGGGCGGTGTCGGCCGCCGACCACGGCGTGCGACTCGTGGGCGGCCTGCCGCCGCTGCACCCGGTGCTGACCTGGCCGGACGTGGAACTGGCCGTGTGGCAGCAGATGCTGCCCGGCGCGGCGCTGATCGCGCTGGTCACCTTCGTCAGCAGCCTGGCCGTGGCCGAGAACCTGGGCCTGCAGCGCGGCAAGCGGGTGAGCGCACGGCGCGAGCTGATGGGACTGGCCGGCGCCAACCTCGCCGCGGGCGTGGGCGGCGGCATGCCGGTGGGCGGCAGCTTCTCGCGCACCGCGGTGAACGCCGAGGCCGGCGCCCGCACGCGCTGGGCCGGCGTGTTCGCGGCCGTGTTCACCGGCTTCGGCATGCTGCTCTTCGCCGCGCCGCTCGCGCTGCTGCCGAAGGCGGTGTTGGCGGCCACCATCGTGATGTCGGTGCTGGCCGCCGGCGAATGGAAGGGCTTCGGCGAGGCCTGGCGCTACTCGCACGGCGAGGCCGCGATGATGGGCGCGGTGGCCGCCATCACCGTGCTGAAGGATGCGCAATGGGCGCTGGCCTTCGGCGTGGCGCTGTCCATCGCGATGCTGCTCAAGCGCACCGCCCGGCCGCACGCGGTGGTGGTGGCGCGCATGCCGGGCACCGAACACTTCCGCAACGTGCGCCGCTACGCCACCGAGGGCACGCCCGGCCTGCTGGGCATCCGCATCGACGAAAGCCTGCTCTACATCAACGCCCGCCAGCTGCCCGACGTGGTGGTGGCGCTGCTCGAGACCGCACCCGGCGGCATCAACCGCGTGCTGTTGCAGATGTCACCCGTGAACCACATCGACTTCAGCGGCGTGGAGGCCCTGCGTTCGCTGCAGGACCTGCTGGCCCGCCGCGGCATCCAGCTCGACCTCTCCGAGGTCAAGGGCCCGGTGCTCGATGCCCTGGTGGCCAGCGACTGGCTGCGCTGGTTCCGCGGCCGGCTGTTCCTCAGCCACCACCAGGGGGTGGCCGGGACCGAAGAGGTCACTCTACTTTCACGCCCTTCCAGAACGCCACCCGCCCCTTGATCTCGGCGGCGGCCTCGGTGGGCTCGGGGTAGTACCAGACCGCGTCCGGGTTCATCTCGCCGTTGACGAACAGGCTGTAGTAGTGCGCCTGCCCCTTCCACGGGCAGCCGGTGCGGTGGTTGCTGAACGTCACGTAGTCGCGGTTCAGGCTGCTTTCGGGGAAGTAGTGGTTGCCTTCGACCACCACCGTGTCGTCGCTTTCGGCGAGGGTGACGCCGTTCCAGGTTGCTTTCATGGGAGATCCTTCCGTGTTCCGCCACGGATGGTAACGGTCGGCCCGGTACCATGGGCTCGATGAAACCGTTCGCCCCGATGCTGTCCCGGTGGCTGCGCCGCGCCACCGCCACCGTGCGGCAGGTGCTGCACGGCGCCCCGCCGCCGCCCGCCGCCCCGCTCCAGCGCTTCGCGTCCGGCACCTACAAGGGGCCCGCGGGGTCGCGCGCCTACAAGCTGTTCGTGCCGGAAGGGTTCGCGGGCAAGCCGCTGCCGCTCGTGATGATGCTGCACGGCTGCACCCAGGATCCCGACGACTTCGCCCGCGGCACCCGCATGAACGACCTGGGCCAGCAGCACGGTTTCCTCGTGCTGTACCCGGCGCAGCCGCCGCGTTCGAACGCCCACAAGTGCTGGAACTGGTTCTCGCCGGGCGACCAGCGGCGCGGCGACGGCGAACCCGCGGTGCTCGCCGGCCTCGCCCGCGAGGTGGTGGCCACCCACGGCGCCGACCCCGACCGGGTGTACGTCGCCGGGTTGTCGGCCGGCGGCGCGATGGCCGCGATCCTCGGGCGCGAGTACCCCGACGTGTTCGCCGCGTCCGCCGTGCATTCGGGCCTGCCGCAGGGCGCGGCCCGCGACGTGGCCTCGGCCTTCGCCGTGATGCACACCGGCCGCCTGCGGCCCACCGGTCCCTCCCGTTCGGGCGGCCCCGGCATCCCCACCATCGTGTTCCACGGCGACGCCGACAAGACCGTGCACCCGGCCAACGGCCAGCACGTGGTGGACGACGTGGTGGCGGGCTCGCCCATCGACCCGGTGATCAGCCGCGGCGAGCTGCAGGGCCGCCCCTACGTGCACACGGTGTTCCCCGGCCGCGACGGCCGCCCGTTCGTCGAACACTGGGAGGTGCACGGCGCCGGCCACGCATGGTCGGGCGGCAACCCGGCCGGTTCGTACGCCGACCCGAAGGGGCCGGACGCCAGCCGCGAGATCGTGCGGTTCTTCGAGCAGCAGCGGCGAAGGGCCCTCGCCTAGGCGTACTGGGCCAAGGCGGCGCGCAGCCGCGCCTGGATCGCGTTGGACAGGGCCTTGTCGCCGCCCACCACCACGCGGTCGCCCCAGCGCAGGATGTCCATCGCGAGTTCGGTGGGGTCGCTGTAGGGCACCTGCAGTTCGTAGCGGCCGTCGTCGAGCCAGCGCGACTTCTGCTGCGGGTGCCACTCCTCGCCGGCCACCCACTGGGCGGCGTCGGCCTGGAACACCAGGGTGGCCCACTTGACCTTCTTGTCGCCGGTGCCATAGATGCCGTAGCCGGCGTCGAGTTCGGCCTCCAGTTCCTTCACGGCGACGTTGCGGGCCTTCGTGTCGAGCGCGCGGGCGTCCTGGATGGCGTCGAGCGCGAAGCGGCGCAGGCCGTCACTGCGGTGGCACCAGGCGTCGAGGTACCAGGTGTTGCGGTAGTTCACCAGGCGCTGCGGCGACACCTCGCGTTCGCTCGTGCTGCGGTCGCTGCGCTTGAAGTAGACGAGGTCGACCCGCTTGCGCTGCACGAGCGCGCTGCCCAGCAACTCGAAGAAGCGGCTCGGCGACCGCCGCCGCGCGGTCACGAGCACCTTCACGCGGCGCATCAACTCCTTCGCCTCGCTTTCGTCCGCGCCCAGCAGGCCCTGCAGCTTGTCCATCATGGGCTGCAGGTGGCGCGACAGCACGCCGTCGTCGTCCAGCCCGTTCATCAGCTGGTGCATGGTCAGCAGCGCGTGGATCTCCTTTTCGCTGAACCACAGCCCCGGCAGCTCGTGGCGCTCGCCGCCGGCCGATGCGTCGAAACGGTAGCCGTTGTCGAACCGGTCGTAGACGATGGGGGCGTTGAGCCGGTCGCGCAGGTACTGCAGGTCGCGCTTGAGGGTGGCGCGCGAGACGGCCAGCTCCTCGAGCAGCGTGTCGAAGGGCACGCAGCCCCGGTTGCGCAGCAGCAGTTCGATCTTGTAGAAGCGTTCGGTGCGGTCCATGGCGGCGCAGCATACCGCAGAAAGATTTAACTGGCTCACGCCATGAGCCTCCGGACCGAGACACTGGCTCCATCGCTGCAACGGTTGCAGTGAACGAACTGGAGCGCCAGATGACCCTCGAACTGCACCTCTCGCACGACCGCAACGCCGGCACCGTCACGACCCACGAGCACATCGGTTTCGAGCTCGGCTGGGACTACGCCCACTACAACGTCCACCTGCCCGCCCCCTACGCCCAGGAGCCGTCCGCCCTGCGCAACGGCCTGCTGGCCGGCGCCGCAACCTTCGGCATGCGCACGCTGCAGCCCACCCGCCACGTGCGCAAGTGGCTGCAGCTGCGCCTGCACGCCTGGCTGCGCGGCCGCAGCGTCGAGCTGGTGCAGGTCACGCCCCACTACCTGCAGCAGATCGACGTCACGCACTGCCCCATCACCCGCGTGGCGCTCAGCGTCGCCACGCTCGAGTCCACCGACAACTCCATCGACCGTGTGCGCAGCGACGCCGGCTACGCCGCCGGGAACCTCGCGGTGATGAGCGCGAAGGCCAACCACGCCAAGGCCGCCCACGGCTTCCGCGACGCGCTGGGCTTCGTGCGCCAGATCGAGGCCGAGTCGCTCGGCGGCATCGCGGGCCTCACCGCCGCGCAATGGGCCCGCACCGCGGTGCTGTGCAGCTACGTCGAACGCCTGTCGCACGCCGAGGCCTGCGCGCTGCCCATGCTGGTGCTGCCGCCGAACCGGCTGCGCCTCTTCAACCCGGTGCAGGCGCTGCAGGCCTTCGTGAGCCTGCAGCTCGCCACCGAGGGCTGGAGCCACCGCCTCTCGCGTTTCGAGGACCTGCTGCCGGGCAAGGACGCCAAGCGCGCGTTCCAGATGTTCTTCCACGCGCTGCTGCCGCGCGTGCTCGAGGCCGGCCGTTCGGCCGAGCCGCACGAGGTGCGCTGGGCCATCGAGGACGCATGGCGCAACCCGCTCGCGCTGCAGCGCTGGACGGCGTTCGCGAGCCGGCTCACCGAGGCGCAGTGCGAGGACCTGGTGGCCCGCGCCAGCCAGCGCAAGCTCGGCACCACCCGCCTCGACCGCGTCGAGGACGACCAGGCCGTGGAAGGCTGGAACCTCGACTCGCGCGGCTACGTGCCCCACACGGTGCTGATGCGCCGCCGGGTGTCGCGCGCGCGTCCGGTGGACGTGCGGCCGCCGGCGCGGGTGCCGCAGCAGGCGCATCTGCCGTTGCAGTGATCCCCGGGGGGTCGGGTGACCCTGGCGTGATCCTGCAGAATTTAATCAATCGTTTGATTTAACTGCTAGGATGCCGCCCGCCATGAGTGGAAATCCGACCCCCGTCCCCAGCCGATCGCGCGTGCCCCGCAGCGACGGCGAACAATCCCGCGAGCGCCTGCTGCAGGCGGCGCTGCGCCTGTTCGCCGAACACGGCTACACGAAGACCTCCACCCGCGCCATCGCCGAGGCCGCCCAGACCAACGTGGCGTCCATCCGCTACTACTTCGGCGACAAGGCCGGGCTGTACCGTTGCGCCTACTTCGAGCCCTTCGGCTCACCCGAGGCCGACATCGCCCGGTATTCCGACCCCGACATGAGCCTGCGCGAGGCGTTGCGCGAGCTGTACGCCACGTTCATCGAACCGCTGGCCGAAGGCGAGGCCGTGCGGCTGTCGATGAAGCTGCGCTTCCGCGAGATGCTCGAGAACACCGGCCTGCTGACGGACGAGATCCACGAGAGCATCAAGCCCCAGTTCGCCGCCCTGCAGGCCCTGATGTGCCGCCACGTCGGCGTGAAGAAGGCCGACGACGACATCCGCCGCCTCGCGATGTGCATCGCGGCCCTCGGCGTGAACCTGTATGCCATGGACGACGTGCTGGACGCGATCGCGCCCACGCTGAAGTCCGGCCCCCGGGCGATGGACCTCTGGTCCGACCGCCTGGTCCTGTTCGGCGAGGCCCTGGTGCACGCCGAAGTCCGCCGCCGCGCCGAGGACGCGGCTCCCAGCCCTGTGAAAGCGAAGAAGAAGTGACTCGAAGATCTCTCACTCCGCTGTTGCTCGTCGCGGCGCTCGCCGGCTGCGCCGGCGGCGCGCCGGTCGACGTGCGCGACGCGGCCACCGCCGCGCCCGCGCAATGGCACGCCCCGCTGCCCCACGACGGCCGCATCGACGACCTCAACCAGTGGTGGCGGCAGTTCGACGACCCGCTGCTCGCCGACCTGCAGACCGCGGCCCAGACCGTGAACCCGACGCTCGCCACCGCGCGCAGCCGCATCGAGCAGTCGCGCGCCACGCGCGTGGCCGCCGGCGCCTCGCTGCTGCCCACGCTCGACGCCTCGGCGAACGCCAGCCGCGGCCGCCAGCAGCCCGACCTGCCCGTCACCAACGCGTACACCGCCACGCTGCAGGCCGGCTGGGAGATCGACCTCTTCGGCCGCAACCAGGCCGCGTGGGAGGCCGCGCGCGCCCGCTACGCCGGCGCCCAGGCCGGCTGGCACGAGGCCCGCGTGGCCGTGGCCGCGGAAGTGGCCAGCACGTACCTGCAGCTGCGCTCGTGCGAGGCGCAGCTCGTGAAGGTGCAGGCCGACACCACGTCGCGCAACGAAACCTCGCGCCTCACCGACCTCGCCACGAAGGCCGGCTTCCAGGCGCCCGCCGCCTCGGCGCTCGCGCACGCCACGGCCGCGCAGGGCAACGCGCTGGCCGTGCAGGTCAAGGCGCAGTGCGACTCGGCCGTGAAGGCGCTCGTCGCGCTGACCGGCTTCGAAGAACCCGCGCTGCGCGCGCGCCTCGCCGACCGCGCCGGCACCCTGCCCGTGCCCGCGCTGATCGGCGTGGGCGCCGTGCCGGCCGACGTGCTGAACCAGCGGCCCGACATCTTCGCCGCCGCGCGCGACGTGGAGGCCGCCGGCGCCGAGGTGTCGCAGGCGCGCGCCGCGCGGCTGCCGCGCGTGACCCTCGGCGGCTCGTACGGCCGCATGCGCATCGAGACGAGCGGGTACGAACTCGAGGGGCCGTCGTGGTCCGTCGGGCCGCTCACCGTGTCGCTGCCGCTGTTCGACGGCGGCGCCCGCGCCGCGAACGTGGACGCCGCGCGCGCCCGCTACGACGAGTCGACCGTGGCCTACCGCGCCAAGGTGCGCGGCGCCGTGCGCGAGGTGGAGCAGGCGCTGCTCGACCTCGACAGCACCGAGGCGCGCCGCGACAACGCCCGTGCCGCCGCCGACGGTTTCGACGCCTCGTACCGCGCCGTCGAGGCGAAGTACCGCGGCGGCCTCGGCAGCCTGTTCGAACTGGAGGACGCCCGCCGCAGCGCCCTCCAGGCCCAGATCAACCTCGTCGACCTGGAACGCGAACGGGTCGCCGCGTGGATCTCGCTGTACCGCGCGCTCGGCGGGGGCTGGACGCCCTCCGCCCCCGCCCCGTCTTCCGACGCCCCGCAGCCGACGACCCCCTGAACACCGCCATGAACTTCCGCGCCCAACCCCTCCTCCTCACCCTGTCCGTGATCGCCGTGGCGGCCGCCAGCTACACGGTCCGTGCCGCGGACCCCAAGCCCGCCGACGCGCCGCGCCCCGCGCTCACCGTCACCATCACGCAGCCCCAGCGCCTCGCGGTGCCGCTGCGCGTGAGCGCCAACGGCAACATCACCGCGTGGCAGGAAGCCAGCGTCGGCACCGAAGCCAACGGCCTGCGCCTCGCCGACGTGAAGGTCAACGTGGGTGACGTCGTCAAGCGCGGCCAGGTGCTCGCCACCTTCGCGCCCGACACGGTTCTCGCCGAGCAGGCGCAGATCCGCGCCACCGTCGCGGAGGCCGAGGCCTCGCTCGCCGAGGCCGCCGCCAACGCGCAGCGCGCCCGCGAACTCGAGACCACCGGCGCGCTGAGCGCCCAGCAGATCAACCAGTACGTGACGGCCGAGCGCACCGCGAAGGCGCGCCTCGAGGCCCAGCGCGCGTCGGCGAAGGCTCAGCAGCTGCGCCTCGGCCAGACCCGCGTGCTCGCGCCCGACAACGGCGTGATCTCGTCGCGCACCGCCACCGTGGGCGCCGTGCTGCCGGCCGGCCAGGAGCTGTTCCGCCTGATCCGCCAGGGCCGGCTCGAATGGCGCGGCGAGGTGGCCGCGGCCGACCTGTCGCGCGTGAAGCCCGGCATGCCCGTCGAGGTGACGGCCGCCTCGGGCGCCAAGCTCGCGGGCAAGGTGCGCATGGTGGCCCCGACCATCGACGTGCAGACCCGCAACGGCCTCGTCTACGTCGACCTGAACGCCTCGAACGAGGCCCGCGCCGGCATGTTCGGCCACGGCGAGATCGACGTGGGTTCGTCGCAGGCCCTCACACTGCCGCAGAGCGCGGTGACGCTGCGCGACGGCTTCCACTACGTGCTGCGCGTGGGCGATGACTCGAAGCTGACCCAGCTCAAGGCCAAGGTGGGCCGTCGCGTGGGCGACCGCATCGAGATCACCGACGGCGTGCCGGCCGATGCCAAGGTGGTCGCCGCCGGCGGCGGCTTCCTGGCCGACGGCGACCTGGTGAAGGTCGTCTCGGCGCCGGCCACGAAGTGACGGAGGCGCCCTCATCATGATGAACGTCTCATCCTGGTCCATCAAGAACCCCATCCCCGGGGTGCTGCTGTTCATCATGCTCACGCTCGTGGGCCTGGTGAGCTTCAAGGCGATGAAGATCCAGAACTTCCCGGACATCGAGCTGCCCACGGTCACCGTGGTCGCCTCGCTGCCCGGCGCGTCGCCGGGGCAGCTGGAGACCGAGGTCGCCCGCAAGATCGAGAACTCCCTCGCCACCAAGCAGGGCGTCAAGCACATCTACACGAAGGTGCAGGACGGCACGACCACGATCACCGTGGAGTTCCGCCTCGAGAAGCCCGTGCAGGAAGCGCTGGACGACGTGCGCGACGCGGTCACGCGCGTGCGTTCCGACCTGCCCGCCGACCTGCGCGACCCCATCATCTCGAAGGCCGAGCTGTCGGGGTCGCCGATCCTGACCTTCACCGTCGAGTCGTCCCGTCTGGACGAGGAGGCGCTGAGCTGGTTCGTCGACAACGACGTGCAGAAGTCGATGCTGAGCGTGAAGGGCGTGGGTGCGGTGGCCCGCGTGGGCGGCGCCACGCGCGAAGTGCGCGTCGAGCTCGACCCGGCGCGCCTGCAGGCGCTCAACGCCACCGCGTCCGACATCTCGCGCCAGCTGCGCCAGATCCAGACCGAGGCCTCCGGCGGCCGTGCCGACGTGGGCGGCGCGGAGCAGTCCGTGCGCACCATCGCCACGGTGCAGTCGGCCGAGGAACTGGCCGGGATGGACATCGCGCTGACGGACGGTCGCCACATCCGCCTCGACCAGGTGGCCCACGTGTCCGACACGGTGGGCGAGAAGCGCTCGGCCGCGCTGCTGAACGGCAAGCCGGTGGTGGGCTTCGAGATCACCCGCACCCGCGGCGCGGGCGAGACCGAGGTCGCCGCCGGCGTGCGCGAGCGCCTCGAGCAGATGCGCGCGTCGCACCCCGACATCACGTTCACCGAGGCGTTCAACTTCGTGGACCCGGTGCAGGAGAACTACGACGGCTCCATGACGCTGCTGTACGAGGGCGCGTTCCTGGCGATCCTGGTGGTGTGGTTCTTCCTGCGCGACTTCCGCGCCACGCTCGTAGCCGCCACCGCGCTGCCGCTGTCGGTGATCCCGGCGTTCGGCGCCATGTACCTGCTGGGCTTCACGCTCAACGGCGTGACGCTGCTGTCGATCTCGCTCGTGGTGGGCATCCTGGTGGACGACGCCATCGTCGAGATCGAGAACATCATGCGCCACCTGCGCATGGGCAAGACACCGTACCAGGCCGCGATGGAGGCGGCCGACGAGATCGGCCTCGCCGTGATCGCCACCACGTTCACGCTGATCGCGGTGTTCCTGCCCACCGCGTTCATGAGCGGCATCCCGGGCCGGTTCTTCGTGCAGTTCGGCTGGACCGCGGCCATCGCCGTGTTCTTCTCGCTGGTGGTGGCCCGCATGCTGACGCCGATGATGGCCGCCTACGTGCTGCGCCGGCCGAAGAAGGAACATCACGAGGGCCGCTGGATCTCGATCTACATGCGCTGGGCCGAGTGGTGCCTGCACCACCGCATCAAGACGACCCTCGCGGCGCTCGTGTTCCTCGTCGGCTCGTTCATGCTCGTGCCGTACCTCCCCACCGGCTTCATCCCGCCGGACGACCTGTCCCAGACGCAGGTGACGCTCACGCTGCCGCCGGGCAGCACGTACAAGCAGACCTTCGCCGCGGCCGAGCAGGCGCGCCACATCCTCGAGAAGAACGAGCACATCAAGCTCATCTACACGACGGTGGGCGGTGGCGCCACGGGCGCCGACCCGTTCGCGCCGGCCGGCGCGCCAGAGGTGCGCAAGGCCACGCTGACCATCAACATGACGCCGCGCAGCGAACGCAAGGGCCTCAGCAAGCAGGCCGTCGAGGCCAGCATGCGCGAGGCGCTGGCCGTGGTGCCCGGCGCGCGCGTGAAGGTGGGCCTGGGTGCGTCGTCCGAGAAGTACGTGCTCGTGCTGGCCGGCGAGGACGGCCGCGTGCTCGCCGAACACGCCGCGAAGGTGGAGCGCGACCTGCGCACCATCCAGGGCATCGGCAACGTGACGTCCACGTCGAGCCTCGTGCGGCCCGAACTCATCGTGCGGCCCGACTTCGCCCGCGCGGCCGACCTCGGCGTGACGTCCACCGCCATCGCCGAGACGCTGCGCGTGGCCACGGCCGGCGACTACGACCAGGGCCTCGCGAAGATGAACCTGTCGCAGCGCCAGGTGCCGGTGATCGTCAAACTGCAGGAGGACGCCCGCACCGACCTCGACCTGCTGTCGCGCCTGGCCGTGCCGGGCGCGCGCGGGCCGGTGATGCTCGGCAACGTGGCGAACCTGTCGATCGAGAGCGGCCCCGCCGAGATCGACCGCTACGACCGCCAGCGCAACATCAACTTCGAGATCGAGTTGAACCAGAAGCCGCTGGGCGAGGTGGAGAAGGAGGCGCTCGCGCTGCCGAGCCTGAAGCAACTGCCGCCGGGCGTGATCCAGACCACCATCGGCGACGCGGAAGCCATGGCCGAGCTGTTCGCGAGCTTCGGCCTCGCGATGCTGACCGGCGTGCTGTGCATCTACATCGTGCTCGTGCTGCTCTTCAAGGACTTCGTGCAGCCGGTGACCATCCTCGCCGCGCTCGTGCTGTCGATCCCGGGCGCGTTCCTCGCGCTGTTCCTGACGCACACGGCGCTGTCGATGCCGTCGATGATCGGTCTGATCATGCTGATGGGCATCGCGACGAAGAACTCGATCCTGCTGGTGGAGTACGCGATCATGGCGCGCCGCGAACACGGCCTGTCACGCTGGGACGCCCTGCTCGACGCGTGCCACAAACGGGCACGTCCGATCGTGATGACCACCATAGCGATGGGCGCCGGCATGCTGCCCATCGCGCTGGGCCTCGGCACCGACCCGAGTTTCCGGGCGCCGATGGCCATCGTGGTGATCGGCGGGCTGATCACGTCGACGTTCCTGAGCCTGCTGGTGATCCCGGTGCTGTTCACCTACGTGGACGATATCGTGCAGCGCTTCGGGCGGCTGTTCAAGCACAAGCACCACGACGAGGAACCGCCGGTCGAGGCGGCCCCGGAGAAGGGCTGAAGCGAGGAGGTCAGCGACGCACCAGCGTGTCGGTGCGTTCGCCGCGTTCGCCACGTTCGTATTGGGCGGGCACCACCTGGGCCCGCTCCAGCCGGTCCTCCAGTTCGCCGATGTAGGCGGACAGCGTGTTGGCCGTTTCCTCCTGCGCGGCGCGGGCCGATTCCTGCGCGCGGTCGAGGCGCGAGACGAGCACGGCGCGGGTCTGGTCCTGCGACACGGCCACGGTCTGCAGTTCGGCCGTCAGGAAGTTGCGCAGCTCGGTGAAGCGCGAGGCCTCGGCCTTGTCGGCGAGTTCACGCTGCGTGTGCAGGTCCTTCGCGAGGCGGCGCGACTCCATCAGCGCACCGGCCTGCATGGACATGGCCCACACCACGAACAGCACCGACAGGAAGCCCACGATGGCGAGCATCACTAGGCCCAGCGGCGCGTCGACGGTGGTGAAGCCGAGCGACAGCGGCTGCGGCGTGACGAAGGTGTTCCAGTTCAGCAGGGCGAACAGACCGACGAGGGTCAGGCCGATGAACAGGGCGATGGCTCGGGTCATGTCGCGCTCCTTGGGCTTCGAGATGACCGAGCGTAACTCCGGCGGCGTCGCCGGGCTGTAGGACGCCCGCCCTTCGCCCCGCCAGCGGCCGGGCAAAGGCGCGGGGCCGGGTCAGAACAGCGGCGTGGCTTCGCCGCGTTCGGCCAGCGCGACGGCGCGCGGGTCGCCGTCCTCGCGCAGCTTCTGCTGCAGGCCCAGCATGGCCTCGCCGAGGCGGTCGAGTTCACGCTCGTCGAGCAGGTCGCGCACCTTCGGGAAGAGGTTCTCCTCCTCTTCCTCGTGATGGTGTTCGGTCTGCTCCTGCAGCACCTTGGCCTTCGGCTTGAAGGTGTCCTCGGCGGGCTTCAGCGCCAGCAGGTCGGCGAGCAGGCGCTTGAGCGAGAGGTGCTCCTCGAGGGACTCCATCAGGATGTCCTCGGTGCGGCGCGCCTTCACGGCCGGGTAGAAGATCAGCTCCTCGGAGGCGATGTGCACGGCGAGGTCGTCGCCGGCTTCGGCGAGCAGCGCCTTGCAGCGGGCCGACGAACCGGAATCCACGGCCGTCATCAGGTCCTCGAACTTCGATTCGAGCGCGCGGTGCTGGGCGATCAAGAGGTCGATGGCATTCATCGCGGGATCTCCTTTGATGTGCGATGACCGCGAGACTAGGCCGATGCGCGCTTGCCCGCGAGGCCGTAGGAGAAGATTCCTTCGACCCCGGTCAGGCAGGGGCCTTCGCCGAGCGGGCCGCGCGGGCCTTCGCGTTCTGCTCGCGGACGGCGGCGCAGCGCACCTCCGAGAACTCCGCCTCCAGCGCGTCGAGGAAGGCCCGCGTGCGCGCCGGCATCAACCGCCGGCCGGGGAACACGGCCCAGGCCTCGGTGGGCGGCAGGTGCCAGTCCGACAGCACCGGCGTGAGTTCGCCGGCCGCGACGTCGGGTTCGGCGAAGTGGTCGGGCACCACGGTGATGCCGGCGCCCGCCCGCGCCAGGCGGATTAGCAGCTCGGGCGAGTTGGCCAGCGCGCGCGTGGGCGGCACGCCCTCCCACACCTCCTGCCCGCGGGTGAGCACCCACGGCCACGGCTCGCGCTGCTGGGTGGCGAGCTGCAGGGCCTGGTGGCGCATCAGGTCGGCGGGGGTCTCGGGGGTGCCGTGGGTGGCGAGGTAGGTGGGCGAGGCGTAGAGGCCGGACGAGAACAGCGCGAGGCGGCGGGCCGCCAGGTTGGCGTCGTCGTGCAGCGTGGCCATGCGGATCGCGAGGTCGAAGTTCTCGCCGATCAGGTCGACCCGGCGCGGGGACACGTCCACCTGCAGCGAGATGGCCGGGTACTTCGCGGTGAAGGCCACCATCAGGTTGCCGAGCACCCCGTTGGCGAAGTCACCGGGGATCGACAGACGCAGCCGCCCGCTCGGCTCGGCCTGCCGGTGGTGCGCGAGCGACGTCGCCGCCTCGACCTCGGCCACCACCTGGCGCGCGTGTTCGAGCACGCTGTGGCCGAAGTCGGTGACGGTGAGCTTGCGCGTGGTGCGCAGCAGCAGCCGCTCACCCAGCTGGGCCTCGAGCCCGGCGAGCCGCCGCGAGACGGTGGACTTGGGCAGCCCGAGGCGTTCCCCCGCCCGGCTGAAGCTGCCTTCGTCGACCACGCGGGCATAGAGCAGCAGGTCGTTCGGTTCCAGGGCGGTGGTCGTGCTCATCGAAACTCCGTCGGTTCCACAGGTGGAACAATGTTATCCATTTTGATGGCTTCCGGGTTGATTTCGGGATGAATACAGTTCTTCCATCGAACACCGCTTTGCCAAAAGCAACCCCCGAAAGGACCGTCATGAACATCCTGCAGATCAACTCCAGCGCCCGCGCCGAAGCCTCCCACTCCACGGCCCTGGCCAACGAGATCACCGCCCGCGTGCGTGCCGCGAACCCCGGCGCCACGGTCACCGTGCGCGACGTCGGCCGCCAGCCGCACCCCGCGCTGGACGAGCCCACCCTGCAGGCCCTGTTCACGCCGGCCGACCAGCGTTCGCCCGAACAAGCCGCCCGCGTGGCCCTCGACGAGGCGCTGATCGCCCAGGTCCAGGCCGCCGACGTCGTGGTGCTCGGCGTGCCGATGTACAACTTCGGCGTGCCTGGCGCGCTGAAGAACTGGATCGACGCCATCGCCAAGGCCGGCGTGACCTTCTCGTACACCGAGAAGGGCCCGGTCGGCAAGCTGACGGGCAAGAAGGTCTACGTCGCGCTGACCCGTGGCGGCATCTACCGCGACGGCCCGGCCGACTCGCAGGTGCCGTACCTGAAGACGACCTTCGGCTTCCTGGGCATGACCGACGTGCAGTTCGTCTACGCCGAAGGCCTGAACATGGGCCCGGACGCCGAGAAGAGCGGCCTGGCCTCGGCCCGCGCGCAGATCGCTGAAGCCGTGGTTGCGTGAGGAATCCTCACTCGGGCTGAGTGACGGTATCGGGATATAGTCCCGGCCGTCGCTTTGGCCCTGCATGTACGTCTCTTCCCTCGGATCCGCCCTTCCTTCCGCCGTCGCCGCCTTCGTGCGCGAAACGGTCGCGAACGGCGCCGCCCCGTACAAGAACGTCGAGCTGAACACGTCGGTCCCGGGCCTCGGGCCGTACACGATCGACAACGGCGGGGCGTTCACGATCACCGTCTACCCCGGTCCCGTCACCAAGTTCAGTGCCAGCCCGAAGCTCGGCCGGCACGTCGATACCACGGCCTGAGGAAACCCTGCGCCCACCGGTTCGGGGGCGGCGGCCTACGATCGGCCGATGAAGATTCCCTTGTCCGTCCTCGACCTCGTGCCCGTGGGCAGCGGCGGCAGCGCCGCGGCTTCCGTCCGCCGCGCCGTCGACCTCGCCCAGCTCGCCGAACGCCTCGGCTACGTCCGCCTCTGGTTCGCCGAACACCACGGCATGCCGGCCGTGGCCAGCGCCGCGCCCGAGATCCTGATCGCCCACGTGGCGGCCCTCACCACGACGCTTCGGCTCGGCTCCGGCGGCGTGATGCTGCCCAACCACGCGCCGCTGAAGGTGGCCGAGGCCTTCCGCACGCTGTCCGCGCTGTACCCGGGCCGCATCGACCTGGGCCTCGGCCGCGCGCCGGGGTCCGACGTGCAGGCGACCCGTGCGCTGCGCGCGTTCGACGGCGAGCAGTTCCCGGCCTTGCTGAACGAGCTGCTGACCTGGTCGGGCGAACGGTCGCTGCCCGAAGGCCACCCGATGGCCGAGCTGCGGGCCATGCCCGACGACGCGCCGCTGCCGCCCATCTGGATGCTGGGCTCGAGCGGCGCCAGCGCGCAGATGGCCGGCGAGCTGGGCATGGGCTACTCGTTCGCGAGCCACTTCAGCCCCACGCCCGCGGCCCCGGCCTTCGACGCCTACCGCGACGCCTTCGTGCCGTCGCCGCAGTTCACCGAACCGCACGCCATCCTCGGCATCGCGATGGTGTGCGCGCCCACGAAGGAGGAGGCCGACTACCTCGCGTCCAGCATGGACCTCGCCTGGCTGCGCATCCGCCAGGGCCAGTTCCACCCGCTGCCCTCGCCGGAGGAAGCGCTCGCCTACCCGTACACCGAGTCGGAGCGCCGCGTGGTCGCCACGTACCGGCAGCTCGCGGTGGTAGGCGACCCCGCCTTCGTGGCCGAGGAGGTCACCCGGCGCGCGCGCCATTGCGACGCGTCGGAGGTGATGCTCGTGTCGAACGTGCCGAACCCCGTCGCACGCCTGCTCGGGTACGAGCTGCTCGCCGGGGCGATGGGCAACGTGTAGGACAACGCCCACACGGGGGGACGCGGATGGCCGACTGACGGTGCCGGGCGCCTTTCATAAGGTGTCGCCCATGCAACCGAACGCCCTCCCCACCACGTCTTCCGGCGACGCCGTTCGCCAATCGCAACTCGAAGCCGCCCGCCGCGTGACCGAATGGCACGCGCAGCGCTACGCGCGCCAATGGGCCGCCGCGGTGGCGCCCCGCCCGACCAACTAAGCGGCCCCGTCTCGTGGGGTCTTGGGCCCCGGGGTAATCTCCATGTCCCACATGGAGACCCCGATGACGACCCCGCGCCTGTCCGTTCCGAAAGAAAAACTCAAGTTCGTCCTGCTCGAGGGCATCCACCCCTCGGCCGTCGAGGCGCTGAAGGCAGACGGCTACACGAACATCGTGACCTCCCCGAAGGCGCTGGCCGGCGACGAACTGCGCGAGACGCTGGCCGATGCCCACTTCGTCGGCATCCGCTCGCGCACCTTCCTGACCGCCGAGGTGTTCGCCGCGGCCCCGAAGCTCACCGCCGTGGGCTGCTTCTGCATCGGCACCAACCAGGTCGACCTCAACGCGGCGCTGCACCGCGGCATCCCGGTCTTCAACGCCCCGTTCTCGAACACGCGCAGCGTGGCCGAACTCGTGCTCGCCGAGCTGATCCTGCTGATGCGCGGCATCCCGGAGAAGAACGCGATCCTGCACCGCAACGGCTGGGTCAAGAGCGCCGCCAACTCGTACGAGGTCCGTGGCAAGACGCTGGGCATCGTGGGCTACGGCCACATCGGCACGCAGATCGGCGTGCTGGCCGAACACCTCGGCATGTCGGTGGTCTTCCACGACATCGAGGCCAAGCTGCCGCTCGGCAACGCACGCCAGGCCGCATCGCTCGACGCGCTGCTGCAGGTGGCCGACGTGGTGAGCCTGCACGTGCCCGAGACGCCGCAGACGCAGGACATGATCGGCGCCGCGCAGATCGCCCGCATGAAGCCGGGCTCGCACCTGATCAATGCCTCGCGCGGCACCGTGGTCGACATCGACGCGCTCGCCGCCGCCCTCGAATCGAAGCACCTGCACGGCGCCGCCATCGACGTGTTCCCGGTCGAGCCCACGGGCAACGACGCGGTCTTCACATCGCCGCTCACGCGCTTCGAGAACGTCATCCTGACGCCCCACATCGGCGGCTCCACCGCCGAGGCGCAGGCCAACATCGGCAAGGAAGTGGCGGCCAAGCTGATCCGCTACAGCAACAACGGCTCCACCACGTCGGCCGTGAACTTCCCCGATGTCGCGCTGCCCGAACACGCGGGCCGCAGCCGCCTGCTGCACATCCACCGCAACGTGCCGGGCGTGATGGCCCGCGTGAACGAACGCCTGTCGTCCGCCGGCATCAACATCGCGGCGCAGTACCTGCGCACGAACGACGACGTCGGCTACGTGGTGATCGACGTGGAGGACGCGACGCGGTCGGCCGCGCTCGACGCGCTGTGCCAGGTGCCCGACACCATCCGCTGCCGCGTGCTCTACTGACAGTCTCTGGCGCGATAGCACGTCGCGCCAGCCGTCGCAATCGGACGGCATCCATTGTTGGAACCGAGGCCAAATCGGGCATCCGGGAGATTGCGGCGGTCATCGGCCACTGCTAAGGTGGTCCGCTTCCACCCGGAGGCCCGCCACCTTGCCGTTCACCGCCCTCGCCCCGGTGCCCCGCACCGATCCGCGTTCGCCGCTGGCCACCCAGTACGACGCGGTGCGCTCGCATTCGCTGGCGCTCGCCGAGCCGCTCTCGGCCGAGGACCAGTGCGTGCAGTCGATGCCCGATGCCAGCCCGATCAAGTGGCACCTCGCGCACACCACGTGGTTCTTCGAGACCCTGGTGCTGCAGCCGTTCCTGCCCGGGTACGAGCCGTTCGACGCGCGCTACGCGTTCCTCTTCAACTCGTACTACGAGGCCCTCGGCCCGCGCCACCCGCGCCCGTCCCGCGGGCTGCTGACGCGCCCCTCCGCCGGCGAGGTACGCGCGTACCGCGACGCGGTCGACGGCGCGATGCGCCGCCTCCTCGACACGGCCGACGCCGACACGCTCGCGCGCGCCGAGGCCACCATCACGCTCGGCCTGCACCACGAACAGCAGCACCAGGAGCTGATGCTCACCGACGTGCTGCACCTGCTGGCGCAGAACCCGCTGCGGCCCGCGTACCGCGCCGCGGCGCCCGTGCCCGCGGCGGCGTCCCCGATGGGCTGGCGTACGTTCGATGGCGGCACGGTCACCATCGGCCATCGCGGCCCGGCGTTCGCCTTCGACAACGAAGGCCCGCCGCACGCGGTGCTGCTGCGGCCGTTCCGCCTCGCCGACCGGCCCGTCTCCAACGGCGAGTACCTCGCGTTCGTGCGCGACGGCGGCTACCGCGACCCGCAGTGGTGGCTCAGCGACGGCTGGGCCGCGGTGCGGGCCCAGGGCTGGGAGTCGCCACCGTACTGGTCCGACGCGGAGACCGATGCACCGCGCGCGTTCACGCTGCACGGCGACCACCCGCTCGACCCCCACGCGCCCGTCACCCACCTGAGCCTGTACGAGGCCGCCGCCTACGCCGCCTGGGCGGGCGCGCGCCTGCCCACCGAGTTCGAGTGGGAGGCCGCCGCGGCCGCGGGCCTCCGCGCCACGGGCCAGGTGTGGGAATGGACCCGCTCGGCCTACGACCCGTACCCCGGCTTCAAGCCCTTCGACGGCACGGCCGCCGAATACAACGGGAAATTCATGATGGGCCAGGTGGTGTTGCGCGGCGGCAGCGTCGCCACGCCGCCGGGCCACATCCGCCCCACGTACCGAAACTTCTTCCCTCCATCGGCCCGCTGGCAGTTCTCGGGACTGCGGCTTGCCCATGACGCCTGAGACCCCACCCCGGAGATGCCGCCGATGAGTGCCACGCTGCCGTTGTCCCCCGTCGCCGCGACCGAGCGCCCCGCCTCGCCCCCGAGCGAGTTCGAGCGCGAACTGGTCGCGGCGCTGTCCGCCCACCCCCGGTCGGTCTCGCCCAAGTTCTTCTACGATGCGGCGGGCTCGCGCCTGTTCGACCGCATCTGCGACCTTCCCGAGTACTACCCCACCCGCACCGAGTTCGGACTGCTCGCCGACCACGGCCCGGAGATGGTGAGCCACTTCGGCGACGGGGCCGACCTGGTCGAGTTCGGCGCGGGCTCGCTCACGAAGGTGCGGCTGCTGCTCGACGCGTGGGCGCATCCGGGCCGGTTCATCCCGGTGGACATCTCCGCCGAGCACCTGCACCAGTCGGCCGCCCAGCTCCGCGCCGAATACCCCGGCCTCGAGGTGCTGCCGGTGGCCGGCGATTTCACGCGGCCGCTGTCGCTGCCGCCCGCCCCGCGCCGGGTGGGCTTCTTCCCAGGGTCGTCCATCGGCAACCTGGGGTCCGAGGCCGCGGTGCGGTTCCTCCGCCAGGCGGCGCAGGCGCTGCCGGGAGGCGGGCTGCTGGTGGGGGTCGACCTGGTCAAGGACCCGGCCACGCTGCACCGTGCGTACAACGACGCGGCCGGCGTCACCGCGGCGTTCAACCGCAACCTGCTCGTGCGGGCCAACCGCGAGCTGGGCGCCGACTTCGACCTCGAGGCCTTCGACCACTACGCCTTCTACGACCCGCTGCAGCAACGCGTCGAGATGCACCTCGTGAGCCGCCGCGCTCAGACGGTCACCGTGGGCGACCACACCTTCCACTTCGCACAGGGCGAAAGCCTGCACACCGAGAACTCGCACAAGTACACGCTCGAAGGCTTCCGCCAGCTGGCGCGGCGCGCCGGCTTCACGCCGGGGCCGGCGTGGGTGGACGAGCAGCAGCTGTTCAGCGTGCACTGGCTCGCCACCGGCGCCTGAGCGGCCATGGCGAACCGCCCCGCGAGGTCAGGCGTGGCGGTACCCGAGGCCCGTCATGAAGGTGTCGAAGGCCGCGGTACCCACCTCGGAGAGGTTGAAGGCAGCCGGGTCGAGCAACCAGTTCTGGAACAGACCGCTGACCAACGCGTGCAGGCCGTCGGCCAGCACGGCCACCGGCGCGGTGAGCGTGAGGTCGCCCCGTTCGGCCGACCGCGCCAGCGCCCGGCGGAACTGCTCCAGCTTCTCGGCGCGATGGGTCACGTGACGCTCGCGCACCGCCTCGGTTTCCTCGACGTATTCCACCTTGTACGTGGCGATCTCGAACACGCGGCGGGCCTGCGGGTTGTCGACCGCGCGGGCGAACGCCCCCTGCAGCCCGGAGCGCAGCGCGTCGATGGGGTCGGTGTCGGGGTCGTCGATGCGCCGCATCGTTTCCTCGAACGGCAGGGTCACCCGGGTCATCATCGCGTTGAAGACGTCCGACTTGTCCTGGAAGTGCCAGTAGATCGCGCCCCGGGTCACCCCCGCGGTGGCCGCGATCTCGTTCAGCGACGTGCGCGACACGCCGCGTTCGAGAAACACCTGCTCGGCCGCATCGAGGATGCGGTTGCGGGTTTCCTGGGCTTCTTCCTTGGTTCTCCGGACCATGTCGTGGCTGTCTCGCTGGGGTCGCGTGGCTGGTAGGACCGGCCATCTGTTCGTGTAAAAAGGTTGAAAAGGTCGCTTACATACATTCAGCGATGTATGTATACTAGCTCAAACCCGTCCGAAACGCCACCGGCCATTCGCGCCCGGTCGTGTTCCAGCCTGCGGGTTTTCCCTCGTTCCAGCGCCCTGTGGCGCCCTTCCGGAAGGTATCCCATGTCTGCGTTGAAAAACGTCTTGGCTGCTCCAGCCCTTCACCGCGCGGGCCTGACGGCCACCCTCGCATCCCTCGTTGTCCTGCTCGCCGCCTGTGGCGCCAAGGAAGGCGCCCATGGTGGCGGCGCTCCTGGCGGTGGCATGCCGCCGCCCGAAGTGGGTGTCGTGACCGTCTCCGAACAAGCCATCGCCCTGCAGACGGAATTGCCGGGTCGCGTGGAGCCCGTGCGTGTCGCGCAAGTGCGCGCTCGCGTCAACGGCGTGGTGCTGAAGCGCCTGTTCAAGGAAGGCAGCGAGGTCAAGGCCGGCCAGCCGCTGTTCCAGATCGACGCCGCCCCGTACCAGGCCTCGTATGAAAGCGCCCAGGCCTCGCTGGCCCGCGCCCAGGCGAACCTGACCCAGGCCGCCGCCCAGGCCGAGCGCTACAAGCCGCTGCTGGACGCCAACGCCATCAGCAAGCAGGACTACGTCAACGCCGTGGCCGCGCAGAAGCAGGCCGAGGCCGACGTCGCGTCCGGCAAGGCCGCCATCTCCACCGCCCGCATCAACCTCGGTTATGCGTCGGTCACGTCGCCCATCTCCGGCCGCATCGGCCGCGCGCTGGTCACCGAAGGCGCGCTGGTCAGCGCCGGCGAGGCCACGCAACTGGCCGTCGTGCAGCAGACCGACACGGTCTACGTGAACTTCACGCAGTCGACGAACGAGGTGCTGCGCCTGCGCAAGGCCCTGGCCGCCGGCCAGCTGCGCGGTGCCGGCAACGGCGCCGCCGCCGTGCGCGTGGTGCTCGACGACGGCTCCGAACTGCCGCGCCAGGGCAAGCTGCTGTTCCAGGACCTGACCGTGGACAGCACCACCGGCCAGATCACGCTGCGCGCCGAAGTGCCGAACCCGGACGGCCTGCTGCTGCCCGGCCAGTACGTGCGCGTGCGCCTGTCCCAGGCCGAACTGCCCGCCGGCATCCTGATTCCCCAGCAGGCGGTCACCCGCGGCAGCCAGGGCGACACCGTGCTGGTGGTGGGCGCCGACGGCAAGCCCGAGAAGCGCACCGTGAAGCTCGGCTCGTCGCAGGGCACGAACTGGCTGGTCCAGGACGGCCTGAAGCCGGGCGAGAAGGTGATCGTCGAAGGCTTCCAGAAGATGATGGTGCCGGGCGCCCCGGTCAAGCCGGTGCCGTGGGCCAAGGGTGCGAGCGCGCCCGCCGGCGCCGCGCCGGCCGCTTCCGCGGCAGCCCCCGCCGCTTCGGCCGCGTCCGCGCAGTAAGGGGTCGATCCCATGGCCAAGTTTTTCATCGACCGCCCGATCTTCGCGTGGGTGATCGCGCTGTTCATCCTCGTGATGGGCGGCGTCTCGATCACGCAGCTGCCGATCGCCCAGTACCCGCCCGTCGCCCCGCCGTCGATCGTCGTCTCCACCGCCTACCCCGGCGCGTCCGCCCAGACGCTCGAGGACGCGGTGCTGAGCGTCATCGAACGCGAGATGAACGGCTCGCCGGGCCTGATCTACATGGAGTCGGTCGCGCAGGCGGACGGCACCGGGTCGATCACGCTCAGCTTCGAACCCGGCACGAGCCCCGAGCTCGCCCAGGTGGACGTGCAGAACCGCCTCGGCCGCGCCACGCCCCGCCTCCCGGCGGCCGTGACGCAGCAGGGCGTGCGCGTCGACAAGTCGCGCGCCAACTTCCTGCTGTTCGCCATCCTGTCGTCCGAGAACGGCAAGTACGACCCGATCGCACTGGGTGACTACGCGTCGCGCAACGTGCTGCCGGAAATCCAGCGCGTGGCCGGCGTGGGCCAGGCTCAGCTGTTCGGCACCGAACGCGCGATGCGCGTGTGGATCGACCCCGCCAAGCTGGTCGGCTACAACCTGTCGTCGGCCGACGTGACCAACGCGATCCGCGCGCAGAACGCCCAGGTGTCGTCCGGCACCATCGGCGACCTGCCCAACACGAAGGACCAGGCGATCTTCGCGACGGTCGTCGTGAAGGGCCAGCTGAACGACGTCGAGCAGTTCAACAACATCGTCGTTCGCGCGAACGCCGACGGTTCCACCGTGAAGATCAAGGACGTCGCCCGCGTCGAACTCGGCGCCCAGGGTTACGCCACGTCCGCGCGCCTGAACGGCGAACCGTCCACCGGCATCGGCGTGCAGCTCGCGCCCACCGGCAACGCCATGGCCACGGCCAAGGCGGTGCGCGCCAAGCTCGACGAACTGCAGAAGTTCTTCCCCGAAGGCGTGAAGTACACGATCCCGTACGACAGCTCGCGCTTCGTCGACATCTCCATCAAGCAGGTGGTCGAGACGCTGATCGAGGCCGTGGTGCTGGTGTTCCTCGTGATGTTCCTGTTCCTGCAGAACATCCGCTACACGATCATCCCGACCATCGTGGTTCCCATCACGCTGATGGGCACGTTCGCGGTGCTGCTGGCCCTGGGCTTCTCGATCAACGTGCTGACGATGTTCGGCATGGTGCTCGTGATCGGCATCGTGGTGGACGATGCGATCGTGGTCGTCGAGAACGTCGAACGCATCATGAGCGAGGAAGGCCTGTCGCCGCTCGCCGCCACCCGCAAGGCCATGGGCCAGATCTCCGGCGCCATCATCGGCGTGACCGTGGTGCTGGTGTCGGTGTTCGTGCCGCTCGCGTTCTTCGCCGGCGCAGTGGGCAACATCTACCGCCAGTTCTCGGCGGTGATGGTGACGTCCATCCTGTTCTCCGCGTTCATGGCGCTGTCGCTGACGCCCGCGCTGTGCGCCACGCTGCTCAAGCCGGTGGAAGCGGGTCACCACCACGAGAAGACCGGCTTCTTCGGCTGGTTCAACCGCGGCTTCTCGCGCACGGCCAAGGGCTACGAGAGCTTCGTCTCGAAGCTGCTGCGCCGCGCCGCGCGTTACCTGATCATCTACGCGGCCATCATCGGCGTCGTGGTGCTGCTGATCCAGCGCCTGCCCACGTCGTTCCTGCCGCAGGAAGACCAGGGCACGATGCTCGTGAACGTGCAGCTGCCCCCGGGCGCCACGCAGAACCGCACGCTGGACGTGATGAAGCAGGTCGAAGGTTTCATGCTGAAGCAGCCTGAAGTCCAGAGCATGGTGAGCGTGCTCGGCTTCAGCTTCTCCGGCACGGGCCAGAACGCCGCCCTCGCCTTCATCACGCTGAAGGACTGGGACGAGCGCAAGGGCGCCGAGCACCAGGCCTCGGCCATCGCGGGCCGTTCGTTCGGCGCGCTGATGGGCGTGAAGGACGCGTTCATCTTCCCGCTGAGCCCGCCCCCGATTCCCGAACTGGGCACCGGCTCCGGCTTCAACTTCCGCCTGCAGGACCGCGGCGGCAACGGCCACGACGCGCTGCTCGCCGCGCGCAACCAGCTCCTCGGCATGGCGTCGAAGAGCCCGGTGCTGACGGGCGTCCGTCCGGACGGCCTGGAAGACGCGCCGCAGCTGCAGCTCGACATCGACCGCGACAAGGCCAACGCCCTCGGCGTGCCGTTCGACTCGATCAACTCGGCCATCTCGACGGCCCTGGGTTCGGTCTACGTGAACGACTTCCCGAACAACGGCCGCCTGCAGCGTGTCGTGGTGCAGGCCGACGCGCCCACCCGCATGCAGCCGGACGACCTGCTGCGCATCAACGCGGTCAACTCGAAGGGGCAGCCCGTGCCGCTGTCGGCGTTCGCCACCACCAAGTGGGTGACGGGCCCGATGCAGACGATCCGCTACAACGGCTACCCGACGATGCGCATCACCGGTGAAGCCGCGAAGGGCTACAGCTCGGGCGACGCGATGGCCGAGATGGAAAAGCTCGCCGCGCAGCTGCCCGCGGGCTTCGGCTTCGAATGGACGGGCCTGTCGCGCGAGGAGAAGCTGTCCGGCTCCACCGCGGTCGTGCTGTTCGCCTTCTCGCTGATGGCCGTGTTCCTGTGCCTGGCCGCGCTGTACGAGAGCTGGTCCATCCCGCTCGCGGTGATCCTGGTGGTGCCGCTCGGCGTGCTGGGCGTGCTGCTCGGAGGCACGCTGTTCGGGATGTCGAACGACGTGTACTTCAAGGTGGGCCTGATCACCATCATCGGGCTCTCCGCGAAAAACGCGGTGCTGATCATCGAGTTCGCGAAGGACCTGCACGCGCAGGGCAGGGACCTGGTCGAGGCCACGCTCGAGGCGGCGCACCTGCGCTTCCGCCCGATCATCATGACCTCGCTCGCGTTCATGCTCGGCGTGCTGCCCCTGGCCATCGCCAGCGGCGCGGGTTCCGCCGGCCAGCGCGCCATCGGCACCGGCGTGCTCGGCGGCATGATCTCGGCCACGCTGCTCGCCGTGCTGTTCGTGCCCATCTTCTTCGTGGTGGTGCGCCGCATCTTCAAGGGCAGCGAACGCCAGCGGAAGAAGTACGCCCATGAAGTGGACGACGGCGGCACCCCCGCCCAACCCCAAGGAGGCTCGCATGAGTAAGCGACGTCTGATGAACACCGCGGTCGCCACGGCCGCCCTCGCCTTCCTCGGCGCGTGCACGTCGATGGCGCCCACCTACGAACGCCCGGCCGCGCCGGTGCCCGCGGCCTTCCCGGCCGGGGCCGCCAGCGCGCCGGCCACCGGCACGCCGGCCAGCGACATCGCATGGCAGTCGTACTTCAGCGATGCGCGCCTGCGCTCGCTGATCGACCTCTCGCTGCAGAACAACCGCGACCTGCGGGTGGCGGTGCTCAACATCGAGTCGGCCCGGGCCACGTACCAGATCCGCCGGGCGGACCGCCTGCCCACGGTGAACGTGGGCATGAACCTGCAGCGGCAGAACTACGACGTCGAGCAGCTCTACACCGTGGGCGCGAGCGTCAGCGGCTACGAGCTCGACCTGTTCGGTCGCGTGCGCAGCCTGAGCGATGCGGCGCTCGCCAGCTACTACGGCACGGAAGAAGCCCGCAAGTCGGTGCAGATGAGCCTGATCGCCTCGGTGGCCAACCTGTACTACGCGCTGCTGGCGGACGAGGCGGCGCTGAAGGTCACGCAGGAGACGCTCTCCACCCGCGAGGAGTCGTTCAAGCTCACGAAGCTGAAGTTCGACAACGGCGCGGCCTCGGAACTCGACTTCCGCCAGGGTGAGTCGCTGCTCGAGAGCGCACGTGCCACGCTCGCGCAGCAGACCCGCCAGCGCACGCTCGACGAAAACGCGCTGGCCCTGCTGCTGGGCCAACCCGTGCCCACGGACCTGCCGGCCGGCCTCGCGTTCAACGAGCCGGGCTTCGCGGCCGACCTGCCGGCCGGCGTGCCGTCGGAGGTGCTCACACGCCGACCCGACGTGCGCCAGGCCGAGCAGCAGCTGATCTCGGCCAACGCCAACATCGGCGCCGCCCGCGCGGCCTTCTTCCCGCGCATCACGCTGACCGCCAACGGCGGCACCGCCAGCACCGAGCTGTCGGGGCTGTTCAAGAGCGGCACCGGCGTGTGGTCGTTCGCCCCGTCGATCACGCTGCCGATCTTCGACGCCGGCCGCAACCAGGCCAACCTCGACGCCGCGAAGGTGAACCGCGACATCGCGGTGGCCCAGTACGAGAAGTCGGTGCAGACCGCCTTCCGCGAGGTCGCCGATGCGCTGGCTGGCCGGGCCACGCTCGACGAGCAGGCGCGCGCCCAGGCGGCGGCCACCGCGTCGGAGGAGGCCCGCTTCAAGCTGGCGGACCTGCGCTACCGCAACGGCGCGTCGAGCTACCTCGACGTGCTCGACGCGCAGCGCTCGCTGTTCACGGCCCAGCTCGCACTGGTGCAGGTGCAGACGGCGCTCGCGCAGAACCGCGTGGCGCTGTACCGCGCGCTCGGGGGCGGATGGACCGAACCGAAGGCGCAGTGAGGTCCTCGTGACCCAAAAAAAGGGCGCCCGACGGGCGCCCTTTTTGTTGTCCTGCGAACGGTGGATCCCGGCGTTCGCCGGGACGACGGTGGAGGGGAAGCGGTCACCCCGACGAAAGTCGGGGCCCACCGCCCGCCACGCGCCCCGCCGTCGCGGTCACTTGTCCACGAACGCCCGCTCGATCACGTAGTGACCCGGCGTGCTCATGTTGCCTTCCTTCATCTCGAGCTTCTCGAAGATGGTCTTGCTGTCGCGCAGCATCTCGGGGCTGCCGCACAGCATGAAGCGGTCGTTCTCGAGGCTGACCGGGGGCAGGCCCAGGTCGGCGGCGAGCTTGCCCGACTCGAGCAGCACCGGGATGCGGCCCTGGTTGCGGAACGGCTCGCGCGTGACCGTGGGGTAGTACAGCAGCTTCTCGGTGACCTGCTCGCCGAAGAACTCGTTGGCGGGCAGTTCGTCCTCGATGACCTTGTCGTAGGCCAGCTCGGCGACCTGGCGGCAGCCGTGCACGAGGATGACCTTCTCGTAGAGCTCGTACACCTCGGGGTCGCGGATCATCGCCATGAAGGGCGCGAGGCCGGTGCCGGTGGACAGCAGCCACAGGTTCTTGCCGGGCAGCAGGTTCTGCGTGAGCAGCGTGCCCGAGGCCTTGCGGCCGATGAGGACCGTGTCGCCGACCTTCACGTGCTGCAGGCGCGACGTGAGCGGGCCGTCGGGCACCTTGATGCTCAGGAATTCGAGTTCTTCATGCCAGTGCGGGCTGACGACGCTGTAGGCGCGCAGCAGCGGCTTGCCGTCGACGTTGAGCCCGATCATGGTGAACTGGCCGCTCTGGAAGCGAAAGCCCGGGTCGCGGGTGGTCGTGAACGAGAACTGCCGGTCGGTCCAGTGGTGGACCGTCAGGACTTTGGCTTCGTAGAAATTGCTCATGGGTCGTGGCAAGGGGACAGGAAGTTCGGCCGCGAAGGCCAACCCGCGAGCATAACCGGAGGGCGACGCGCCCCCGGCAGGGAGCCCACGGATTCGAGGGGTTTGACAGTGTCGCCGATGCGCGGGACGTGCACAAAGCACATCCCGGCATATGCATACACCCCCCGGTCAGACCTGCACGGACGCCCGGCCGATGCCGTCGAACTCGACCGACACCAGCTCGCCCGGCTGGGCGATCAGCAGCCCGCACCACGTCCCGGTGGTGACGACCGTGCCGGCGGGCACCACCCGGCCGTCGGCCGTGGCGTGGCGCAGCCACTCGGGCAGCACCCAGGCCGGGTCGCCCAGCGCGTGCGAGCCCGTGAACTCCGACGTGCCGCGCTGACCCAGGGTCACCCGGCAGCGCTGCGCCGCCCAGTCGCGGCGCACGTAGGGCACCCAGTCGCCGAGCACCAGCGCGGCGTGCAGCTGCAGGTCGGCCAGGCGCAGCAGGCTCGGGGCCTTGAAGCCCTGCGCCCAGCGCGAGTCGACGAGTTCGATCGACACGCACATCGCGTCGATGAGCTCCGACGCGCTGTCCATGTCGAGGTCGGCCGCACGGTCGGCGTCCACGTCGACGCCCACCCGCAGGGCCACCTCGGCCTCGATGCCCCCCAGCAGGAAGGGCCAGTCGCCCAGCGTGGCGGGGCTCTGCCAGACGCCGGCGGGCGGCAGGGCGGAATGGCCCAGCGTGGCGGTGCGCGACGGGCCGCCGGACTTCCAGTGGCCGGGCGCGGCGTCGCCGAACCAGTCGAATTCGTTGGCGAGGGCGGCCTGCACCATGTAGGCGTCGTCGGCGTTGCGGATGACGGGCTCGAACGGGGTGGCGTCGATCGTGCGGCGCTCGCGGCGGGCGGCGACGAGCTGGTCGATCAGGGAGTCGAGCGTGGCGGACATGCGGGAACCTTCAAGGAGGGATGGGGGACAGCCGGGCGTCCCTGAGGCCGACGAGCAGCGCGTCGCCGTCGGCGGTGACCCTGAATTCTCCATACTTCGCGGTGGCAAAGCGTTCCGCATGGCCTTCCTTGAAGAACCAGGCGTCGGTGACCAGCACCCAGCGGCCGTCCTTCGGCACCAGCGCGACGCGCAGCTCCGAGGCCGACAGCACGGGCGCCTCCTCGCCGGCGACCTCGATGCGCAGCGGCGTGGCCACGCCGCGCTCGTCCACCTGCAGCACCACGCGCGGCGGCAGGGCGCCCGGCCCCGGGGCATCGGGCACCGGGGGCAGCCGGAAGTTCAGCCGCATGTAGTCGCCCTGCATCAGCGAACGCGGGTCCACCGGCGCGAGCTCGACCAGCACGGTGCGGCCATGCGAGATCACCGCCTCCTTGCGGACGATGCCGACGTTGACGACGGCCAGCGACACCGCGGTGCTGAACAGCACCAGCACGACCGGCAGCGCGAACCGCCGCGACGGCGCGCCGGCCGGCGCGACCCGGGCAGGCCGGGGCGAGCCGAGGCGCCAAGCCACGGCGCCGAAGACCACCGCGGCGCCGGCGAGCAGCAGCGCCTTGTCGGCCAGGCCCCAGTCGAGCTGGTAGTAGAACGCGCCGATGACCCACGTGGCGGCCAGGGCCGCGAGGCCCAGCAGCCGCCGGCGGCCGGTGACGGCACAGGCCGCCGCGGCGAGCAGCACGCTGCCGAGCGCCGCCATCGTGCCGGCGAGCGCGACCAGCACCACGGCGGCGACCGCGAGGGCCGGCCGACGCACCGACGGCCAGCGGCGCGCCAGCAGCACCGCGCCGGCCGCGGCCAGGACGGCCGACAGCACGCGCAGGGTCACGTCCACCGCGGCGGTGGTGCCGCCGCTCACCCCCGGCACCACGCTGCCGGCCATGAAGGTCCAGCCGCTCCAGACCGACAGGCCCGCGAGCGTGGCGGCGAGCCAGCCCGGCAGCGCCGCTTCCAGCCCCGCCGCCACGTCCGGCCGGCAACGGCTCTCCGCCACGACCACGAGGCCGGCCAGCGCCAGCAGGGCCTGCAGCGTCCACCAGCCGGTCACCGACCCGCCGCCCGAAACCAGCGTCAAACCGACGAACACCGCGGTGGCCGCGCCGAGGCACGCCCGCAGCCAGGCGCGCGGCACCGCGACCGCCACCGCCACGGCCAGCACGGCGAGGACGGCCATCGCGCCCCGGAACGGGAGGTCGCGGACGAGGCCCAGCCCCAGCATCGCGCCCCCGGCCAGCAGCCACGGCACCGCCAGCTGCTCGACGAACAGCGACGACCGCCTCGACCGCAGCACGAACGTCGCCCCGGCGAGGCTCAGTCCTCCCACGACGTACAGCCCGACCTCGGACCGCAGCGGCGCCTCGAGCAACAGCCCGAGGAACAGGCACAGCGGCACCGCCGCGAGCCAGGCCCCGAAGGCGGTGAGCAGCACCACCGGCCATGGCCGCTCGTCCACGGGCGGCGGGGCGGTCTCGGTGACGAGGCCCTCGGCGGCGGCCGCGGCGATCACGCTCGACAGCCGGTTCATGGGCGCACCCCATGGCGCCGGTGCACCCGCATCACCCAGCGCACGGACACGCCCAGCAGCCCGGCGGCGGCGACGCTGATCAACAGCGACGCGCTGATCGGTTCGGCATCGCCGTCGTGGAACAGCAACCGCCCGAGGCCGCAGACCAGCAGCGTGTCGAAGGCCAGCACGACGGCGCTCAGGGCGTACACGTCGAAGGCGGCGCGGCGCGAGAGGCCCCACACGGCCGACCCGGCCAGCAGCAGGCCCAGCGGGTACAGCGGGTCGACCGCGTCGCCGAACAGGCCCACCAGCGCGGACAGGCCGATGCCGAACGCCGCGAGCGTGATCGCCGAACGCAACGCCCACGGCCCGGCGCCGGTGTGCCCCCGCCAGGCAGGGCCGGTGAGCAGCACCAGCAGCAGCGACATCGCCCAGGCGGCGAGGTGGACCGTGGTGGCGGTGCCGTCGAGGCCGCGCCAGACCCGCAGGCCGGTGTGGGTGGCGGCCCACAGCGAGATGGCCGCCATCGCGACCACCACCCAGGGCGTCCAGGTCACGTCGCTGCGCACGCCGAGGCACAGCGGCAGCGCGAGCAGCGCCCAGAGCGCGAACAGCTGCCAGGGATCGGCGCCGGTCTGGTAGGTCTGGCCGAACAGCGCGAACAGCGCGCCGATGGCGAACAGGGCCGCGAGCCCGAGCGCCGCGCGGGCCGCGGGCCAGGCCCAGGCGCCCACCCCCAGCACCGCGAGAGCCCCCTGCAGCAGCGCGAACCGCCCGAAGCGGCCGAAGGTGGCCCAGTTGGCCGCGACCCACATCACGAGCGCGAACCCCGCGAGCGCCGCGGCCAGCACCGCGACCCCCCGCGCCAGGCCGGGCCGCAGCCGGTCCGGCTCGGCCCCGAAGGCCGCGAGGTCCTGCACCCGGCGGCTGGCCGCGGCGCCCAGGCCCTGGCGGGCGGCCCACTCGAACAGGACGAGTCGCAGGTTCATCTCCACCGTTCTCCCCGGATCGTTCGTGTAAGCGGGCGCCCACCTTCGGGCTCACCCACCGGACGGTCAACTGTAAGGGCTGACAGATGACCCGCCCCCCGAGATTTGCGCTAATGGTGGTACGGTGCCCGGTGCTCCGGGCCCGCACACACCGGTCCATGCCCATCATGCCCCTGCCGTCCCCCTTCGCCACCCTCCACCACCCGTGCGAGACCGCCCGATGCTGCGCATCCTGATCGTCGAGGACTCCCCGGTGAACATGGTGCTGACCGTGGCCATCCTGGAGCGGGCGGGCCACGAAGCCGTGCAGGCCACCACCGCCGCCGAGGGCCTGTCGCTCGCCCGCACCCAGCAGCCCGACCTGATCCTGATGGACATCCAGCTGCCCGACATGGACGGCCTCGAGGCCACCCGGCTGCTCCGCGCCGACAGCCGCACGAGCGCCATCCCCGTCATCGCGCTCACCGCCTTCGCGATGAAGGGCGACGCCGAAACCATGCGCGACGCCGGGTGCGACGCGTACATCACGAAGCCGATTCGTTACCAGGAGTTTCTGCAGGAGGTGGAAGCGGTGGTGCAGGGCATGCGGGGCAGCCACCCTCTGGAGTGAGCATCGGCGCGGGTTTCCGGGCGGTTTCCCTGTCGGATACATCCCACGCACGGACCTTGCATGTGCTGACCGACGGGTTGTTGCGGATTGCCTAAGCTGAGAACAGCTTCACACTCCGTGCCGTTTCCGTGTTTTCCCGAACGCTGTACCGCACACCAGGAGGTTCATCCATGCTTCGTGCTTTCGTGCTCTTGGCCATCCGCTCCAGCGTCGCCTATCGCCTCTCCCTGGCGACCGATGCGCGCGGCACGCCGCCCGCCTCCACCGCCCGCCGGACCCCGCCGCTGCGGAGCCCCGCCCACGCCTGAGAGGGGTCACCCTGCCCCCACGTCTCGACGCCCTCTGGCAGCTGAGCCGCGATGCGGTCACCAGCTGGAGCGACGACTACGCGCCCAGCATGGGGGCCGCCCTCGCCTACTACACGATGTTCTCGATCGCACCGCTGGTGCTGATCGTGGTGTCCGTCGCCGGCCTGGTGTTCGGCCAGGAAGCGGCACGGGGCGAGGTTTTCGGGCAGATCGAGCACCTCGTCGGGGCGCAGGGCGCCGCGGCGGTGCAGAGCCTGCTGCAAAGCGCCAACAAACCCGCCGAAAGCCTCCTCGCCACGGTCATCGGCCTGGGCGTGCTGCTCGTGGGCGCCACCACCGTCTTCGCCGAACTGCAGAGCGCCCTCGACCGCATCTGGCGCGCGCCCGCCCGGGGCGCCAGCGGCCTCTTCGGCCTGCTGCGGGCCCGGCTGCTGTCCTTCGGCATGATCCTCGGCCTCGGCTTCCTGCTGATGGTCTCCCTGATCGTCAGCGCCGCCCTCGCCGCCTTCGAGAAATGGTGGGCCCCCGCGTTCGGCGGCTGGGTGATGCTGGCCCAGGTGCTGAACTTCGCCATCAGCTTCGCGTTCATCACCTGCGTGTTCGCGATGATCTACAAGTTCATGCCCCGGGTGGCCGTCGCCTGGAAGGACGTCTGGATCGGCGCGGGCGTCACGTCGCTGCTGTTCGCGGTGGGCAAGATGCTGATCGGGCTCTACATCGGCCGCAGCGGCGTGTCGTCGGCCTTCGGCGCCGCCGGGTCGCTCGCGGTGCTGCTGCTGTGGGTGTACTACTCGGCGCAGATCTTCCTGATGGGCGCCGAGTTCACCTGGGTGTACGCGCACCGCTACGGTTCGCGCAAGGGCACGCCCAGGCCCCCGCCCTGCATCACCTGAAACCGGTCAAGCGGGCAGCGCCGCCTTCATCAGCGTCTCGAGCGCGTGCTCGCGGATGCCGTAGAACGCCTTGATCTCCCGGATCTGCGCCAGCACCTCGTCGTTCGGCTTCGGCGCCTGCCGCTTCACCGCGAGGATCATCTTGTTCTTGTTGGTGTGTTCCAGCGACACGAACTCGAACACCTGGGTGTCGTAGCCCGCCGATTCGAGCAGCAGCGCCCGCAGGCCGTCGGTCAGCATCTCCGCCTCCTGCCCGAGGTGCACCCCGTGCTGCAGGATGGGCCGCAGCGGGTGCGGGCTCAGCAGCTGCGGGCGGATCTGCTTGTGGCAGCACGGCGAGCACAGGATGATGGACGCGTTCGCGCGCAGCCCCAGGTGGATGGCGTGGTCGGTGGCCGTGTCGCACGCGTGCAGCGCGATCATCACGTCGATGGCCGGGGGCGTGTACGTGCGCACGTCGCCCGCGTCGAAGTGCAGGCCGGCGAGGCCCAGCCGGTCGATCACGCCGTTGCACAGCGACACCAGCTCCTGGCGCAGCTCCACCCCGGTCACCCGGGCGTTGCGACCCAGCGCGCGCTGCAGGTGGTCGTGCACCGCGAAGGTCAGGTAGCCCTTGCCCGACCCGAAGTCCACCACGTGCAGCGGGCGCGACGGGTCGGTGGCGGCCAGCGGCGACGCCGCGACGGCGCCGTCGAACACCTCGACGAACTTGTTGATCTGCTTCCACTTGCGCGACATGGCCGGGATCACGTGGTGGGCCGCGTCGGTGACGCCGAGCCCGACCAGGAACGGGCGGTCCATGGGGATCCAGCGCTGCTTCTCGCGGTCGTGCCCGGTGGGCGCCGCGGGGGCGGCTTCCTGGGCGAGCTTCTTGCGCAGCAGCGTGCGCTTGCCCTTGCGGCTCACCAGCAGCTGCACCTCCTCGCCGGTGGTGAGGAGGTTGACCTGCGAGAAGTGGTCGTCGATCAGCGCGCGCAGGTGGGCGAGGCCCGCCTCGGGCGCGAGGTTCTGCGTGAGGTCGCGGGTCGAGTGGCTGGCCACGAACGACAGGTGCAGCTGCCCCTTGAGCACCACGGGGCGCACGGTGACACGCTGCAGCGTGTCGTCCGGGCCGCGGTGTTTCGACAGCACGAGGCGCGAGAGGCGCGACTCGGCGAGGCTCGAGCCCACCAGGTCGAGGAACCGCTCGGTGGGATCGGAGGAATCGGGGGAAACGTCGTCGTGCATGGGGGCCTGCGAAGGACCCCCATTGTAGGAAACCGTGGCGTCAGGCGTGGCCGACGACCCGTTCCCAGTGGCCGACGGCCTTGTCGACCCAGGCGCGGTAGTGCGGGTCCTGGGCGGAGTAGAACGGGATGCCGCGCGAGGCGAAGCGGGCCGCGGCCTGCTGCTCGGGCGTGGCGGCGCGGGCCACTTCGAGGGCGTGCAGCGCCTTGATGCGGTGCATCGGGCGATCGGACATCAGCTCCTGGCGGAGCGTGGCGGAATCGAGGACGGAATGAACGGAGTCCATGGTGTTTCCTGTAGAACGAGCAGGTGAACTTTATTCGGCTGTCGACCTGCGTGCTTGAGTGAACAACGGGGTGGTTGTGGTGCAATTCACGGGCATCGCCGCCGTCACAATTGGCAACGCCCCATGCCGCGCCGCAACCCTCGCCACCACTACAACGTGTACGTCGTCGAACTGGACGACACGGTCTGGAACCACGCGCGCTTCCGCCGTGCGAACCCCGACTACCAGCTGGGCATGCCCTTCGTGTACGTCGGCATGACGGGCCTCGACCCCGACACCCGCTTCGACCGCCACAAGGCCGGCGTGCAGGCCAACCGCTATGTGCAGGCGCACGGCCTGCGGCTGCTGCCCCGGCTGTACGAGGTCTACAACCCCATGCCGTACCACGGGGCCTGCGAGATGGAGGTGGAACTCGGGATCGCGCTGCGCGAGAAGGGCTGGGGCGTCTGGCAGGGCTGATCCGGCAGCGTCCTACAGACCGTTCCGCCGGCTCCTGACACCTCGCAGCGGCACCTTTTGGTTGAATGGAACAACCATTTCCGTGGCTGCGGCCACGCTGACCGAAAGGCACCGCCATGAGCCAGACCACGAACGACCGAGACCTGCTGTGGGAACTGATCGAGGACATCAAGTTCGCGATGTTCACCACGCGGCACAGCAACGGCCACCTGCACTCGCGCCCCATGACCACGCAGAACTCGGAACTCGACGAGAACTCGAGCCTGTGGTTCTTCGTGTCCCGTCGCAGCGACGTCGTGGCCGACATCGCCACCCAGCCCCAGGTCAACATCGCCTACGCCGACCCGGGCGACGACAGCTACGTCTCCGTCTCGGGCGACGCGGCCGTGGTCGAGAACCTCGCCAAGAAGCAGCAGCTGTGGAACAAGGCCGCCGAGGCGTGGTTCCCGGGTGGCGTCAACGACCCCGACCTCGCGCTGCTCGAGGTGCGCATCACGCACGCGAACTACTGGGACGTGAAGGACAGCAAGCTCGTGCAGCTCTACAAGATGGCCAAGGCCGCCGTCACCGGCAAGCCGCCCACGAACCTGGGCGAACACGGCGAAGTGCGCATGAAGTGACGGGCCGCCATGTATTCTGGTGACGTTCCTGAACGGGTCTCCACCGGTGTCTCGGGCCTCGACACGATCCTCGGCGGCGGCGTCGCCGCCGGGAGCCTGTACGTCGTCGAGGGCTCACCCGGCACCGGCAAGACCACGCTCGCGCTGCAGTTCCTGCGCGCGGGCGTGCCGCGCGGCGAGCCCGGCCTCTACATCACGCTGTCGGAGACGGCGGCCGAGTTGCGAACCGTCGTGGCCTCCCATGGCTGGACGCTCGAAGGCCTGGAGGTCTACGAGCTCATCAACGAGATGGCCCTGGAGCCGGAGGACCGCCAGTCGGTGTTGATGCCCTCCGAGATCGAACTCGGCGAGACCATCCAGCGCGTGGTGAAGGTGGTCGAGGCCATGAACCCCGCGCGCGTGGTGTTCGACAGCCTCTCGGAGATGCGCCTGCTCGCCGACGAGCCGCTGCGCTATCGCAGGCAGATCCTCGCACTCAAGCACTTCTTCGCCGGCCGGCGCTGCACGGTGATGCTGCTCGACGACAAGACGTCCCACGAGGGCGACGCGCAGCTGCACAGCATCGCCCACGGGGTGATCTCACTGTCCCAGGATGCGCAGGACTTCGGCATCGAACGCCGCAGCCTGCGCATCGTCAAGATGCGCGGCATGAAGTTCCAGGGCGGCTCGCACGACCTCGCGCTCGTGACCGGCGGCATGAAGGTGTTCCCGCGGCTCGTCGCGTCCGAGCACCACACGGCGTTCGAGCCGCGCACCCTCACCACCGGCACGCTGGAGCTCGACAAGATGCTGGGCGGCGGGCTGTTCCCCGGCACGAACACGCTGGTCGTCGGCCCGTCGGGCATCGGCAAGACGACCACGGCCGTGAGCTGCATGATGGCCGCGCTGCAGCGCGGCGAGTCCGCGAGCTACTTCCTGTTCGAGGAGGGGATCGCGACGCTGCTGTCCCGCAGCGCCCAGCTGGGCCTCGACCTGGCGCCGGCGATCGACTCCGGCCAGTTGCGCATCTTGCAGATCGACCCCGCGGCGCTGTCTCCCGGGGAGTTCGCTTCGCGTGTGGTCGAGGCCGTTCGCCAGCACAAGAGCCGCTTCGTCGTGATCGACAGCTTCAACGCGTACGTCAAGGCGATGCCCGGGCAGCCTCACATCGTGCTGCACGCCCACGAGCTGCTGACCTACCTCAACCAGCAGGGCGTGACCACGCTCGTGCTGCTGGGCCAGCACGGTCTGGTGGGCGAGTCGCGCAGCGACGTGGACCTGAGCTACCTGAGCGACGTGATCCTCGCGCTGCGCTACTTCGAGAACGACGGCCGCATGCACTCCGCCATCACCTGCGTGAAGAGCCGCGTGGCCCAGCACGAACGCGCGATCCGCGAGTTCCAGCTGGGGCCGCTGGGCGTCCGGATCGGCGAGGTGCTGGCCGACTTCGAAGGCATCCTGACCGGACTTCCCACCTACCGCGGCGACACCGAGATGCTCGACACGCCCCCCGACCGGGGCACGATGTGACCACGGCCGAACACCGCGTCCTCGTGCTTGCGCCGTGGGGCCGCGACGCCGCCGTCATCTGCCAAGTGCTCGGCGCCGCCGGCATCGACGCGCTGCAGACACCGTCCGCCGGCGCCTTCGGCGCGGCGTTCGACGACGGGGCGGGCCTCGCGCTCATCACGGAGGAGGCCCTCACCGCGCCCTTCGTGTCCTCGCTGGCCGACCGGCTCGCGCGCCAGCCGCCCTGGTCGGACTTCCCTTTCGTCGTGCTGGCCGCCAAGCACCACGGCCCGCGCCCGCAGCAGGCGCAGGCCACCCTCGACCGCCTCGGCAACGTCATGCTGCTGGAGCGGCCGCTGCACGCGGAAACCCTGCTCAGCGCGGCCCGTTCGGCGCTGCGGGCCCGGCGCCGGCAATACGAAACGCGGTGGCACCTGGAGGAACAGCAGCAGGCCGCGACGCAGGCCGCGCTGCTCTTCGACGCCGAGCAACGGGCCAAGGCCGCCACGCGCGAGGCGACGGAAGCGCTCGCCTTCGCGCTCACCGCGGCGGAACTCGGCACCTTCCACTGCCCCTTGCCGATGGGCGAGATCGAATGGAACCCGACCTGCCGGGCGCACTTCTGGCTCGCGGCCGACAGCCGCGACCGCATCGGCGCGGAGCGCTTCTTCGCGATCGTGCACCCCGAGGACCGCGAACGCGTGCGGGCCGACCTGCAGCAGGCCATCGGCCTGCGGGAACCCTATGACGTGGAGTTCCGGACGGAATCGCCCGAGGGCATCTGCCGCTGGCTGCGGGCCAAGGGCATGGCGCACGGCCCGGTCGGACAGCCCGCGGTGCGCTTCGACGGCATCACCATCGACATCAGCGCCCAGAAGGCCCTCGAGGTGCAGCGCGAGCGGCTACTGGCCGCCGAACGCGCGGCGCGCCTGCAGGCCGAACACGCGAGCCGCATGAAGGACGAGTTCCTCGCGACGCTGTCGCACGAACTCCGCACGCCGCTCGCCGCCATCATCGGCTGGACCCACGTGCTGCGGCGCTCCGCCGCCGCCGAGAACGCCCGCGCCGTCGACACCATCGAACGCAACGCCCGCACGCAGTCCCGCCTGATCGACGACCTGCTGGACATGAGCCGCATCATCTCGGGCAACCTCCGCCTCGACATGGAGCTGGTGGACCTGGCGACGCTGACCGACACGGTGCTCGCGTCGCTCGAACCCACGGCGCAGGCGAAGCAGCTCGCGGTGGGCGGCCGGCGCGGCCCGCGGCGGCCCCTCGTGCGCGGCGACGCCAGCCGTCTGCAGCAGGTCATCTGGAACCTGCTGTCCAACGCGTTCAAGTTCACGCCGGCCGGCGGCAAGGTGTCGGTCACGCTCGGGCACGAGGCCGAGCGTGTCGTGCTGGTGGTGGAAGACTCCGGACAGGGCATCCCCGAGTCGTTCCTGCCCTTCGTGTTCGACCGCTTCCGCCAGAGCGACGCGTCGTCCACCCGCGCGCACGGCGGGTTGGGCCTCGGCCTCGCGATCGTGAAGAACCTCGTGGAGCTGCACGGCGGCGCCGTCGCGGCCTCCAGCGACGGCCCCGGGCGGGGCGCGCGGTTCGAGATCCACCTGCCACCGGCGGACGACGGCGCACGCGACGCCGGGGAGTCGGCCGAGGCGCCGGACGACACCACCTGCGCGAAATCGGGGCACGACTTCAGCGGCATGCGCATCCTGGTCGTCGACGACGAACCCGACCTGTGCGAACTGCTGCAGCACGAACTCGAGGCCTGCGGCGCCACGGTGTACGCGGTGCGGTCCGGCGCCGAGGCCGGCGAGCTGGTCGAATCGCACCGGCCCCACCTGTTGATCAGCGACATCGGCATGCCCGACGAGGACGGCCACGCGCTGCTGCGGCGCATCCGTGCGATGGGGCCGCAACGCGGGGGCGACCTGCCCGCCATCGCGCTGACCGCGTTCGCGGGACCGGACGACCGCGCGCGGGCGCTGGCCTCCGGGTTCATCACCCACGTCGCCAAGCCGATGGACATGGGCCAGCTGATCGACGAGGTGGCCGCGACGCTGAACGCCACCTCGCACGCCTTCTGAGGTTCTGACCGAAAATGCGGGCTTCCCAGTTCCCGACCGATCCGCCATGGCCTTCGCCGACAACCTCAAGCAACTCCCCGCCATCACGCACCTGACCGGGCTGCAGCTCTTCGACACGAAGGGCCAGCTGGTCGCGACGCTCGAGAACAAGCCGGGCCAGGCGGGTTCGGTCGCCGTGTACCACGCGCTCACGCAACGCTTCGGCGCCATCAACGCCGACGCGGCCCGCGAAGGCCTGTCGCTCTACGCCGAACACACGGACGACGCCCGCGCCCACCCGGGCAAGCACCCGAACATCGACCGCCTGATCGCCATCGAACGGGACGGCGGCCAGTTCGGGGTGGCGTTCCTGTCGACCTGATCCGGTAGCTTCGCACGCCCTGACACACACGGGTGGCATCAATCATGCGATAGTGGTTTCACGGGACGGCCCACCTCGCCGTCCGGAAGGGAGGCCCTGTGCAGACGCTCGACGTGATGCTCTCGCTGAACCTGTTGACCCCCCGCCAGCATGCCGAGATCCGCGCGTGGACCGCGCGGGCCCGCACGCCGGAAAAGATCATGCAGATGCCGCCCCACCTGTGGCGGGCGCTGGAGCTGGCCAGCGTGCTGATGGACTTCGACGGGGAACCCGAACGAACCTGCTGAGTTCGCAGTCCCCCGTGACAGGCTGGTCAGCCACCCGGCCGCATCAGGTCATCGCGGTGACGCCTCAGGAAACCCGCGACGTCCTGGGGAAGTGACCCCGTCATCGCCTCGACGCCGTCGGACACCGTGTCCATGGCGCCGAGGGACACACCACGGTCGATGTCCGCGAGCACCGCGGCGAGGGCCCGTGGCATGCCCGACGCCGCCAGTCGTGCCTGCAACGTGGGCCCATCGACCCGTTCGACCGCGATGGCGGTGCCCAGCACCGCGTTGGCGATCGCCACGAGGTGGTCGGCCGTGAGGGCGGCGGGCCCGGTGACGTCGAGCGTGCGCCGCCCCTCGAACGGCTGCCGCAAGGCCTCGGCCGCCACACGTGCGCAGTCGGCCCGGGCCACGTACGCGACGGCGCCGCCACCCGCCGCCGTGACGAAACGGCCGCTGGCGATCGCCGGTGGCAGCGTGGTCAGCAGCATCTCCAGGTAGAACGCGTGGCGCAGCACGGTGTGGCCGAACGGTCCGTCGCGCAGCGCGACCTCGGTGGCCCGATGGTCGGCCACGAGGGCCTGCAGCGGTGAATCGTCGGCGCGTTGCAGCGAGGTGTAGACCACGTGGCCGACCCCCACGCGGCGGGCGGCGTCCAGCGCCGCCAGGTGCTGCCGCACCCGGCGCGGGCCCGCGTGTTCGGCGCCGGTGCTGACGAGCAGCAGCCGGTCGGTGCCGGACCAGGCCGCTTCGAGCGAGGCCGGGTCGTCGAAGTCCGCGGCGCGGACGTCCAGGCCGCGTGTCGCCAGCGTGGCGGCGTGCGCGGGCGTGCGGGTGGTGCCGCGCAGGTGCGGCAGCGTGTCATCGAGAAGGAACGAGGCCGCGAGGCGGCCCAGGTGGCCGGAGACACCGGACACCGTGAGGTGGGGAGAAGTCATGACGAAGGTCTTTCCGGAAGGCCGCCGCGCGAGGCGAACGGCCGTGACGGGATCCCGCGCGCGGCCTCACGGCCGGCGCGGCTGCGGGGGCGGGGACGCCAGGGCGTCCCCGCGATCAGCAGGAGGAGGGAAAGACCTTTTGCACGGGGCCATCTTCGCGGGAGGGCGAAGCGGCGTCAAGGCAGAGCGGGCCGTCACCCCGATGACCATCGGGGCCCACCGGTGGCCGGCGCGCTGCGGTGGCGGTGGATCCCGGCGTGCGCCGGGATGACGGTGACCGCAGCCCTATCGGGCGGCGTCCGGCAACTCGATCTTGATGTCCAGCACCTCGAGGTTGTCCGTGCGCTCGAGGTTCACCTTGATGTCCTCGGGCTTGATCGACACGTACTTCGAGATCACCGCGACCAGTTCGCGCTGGAGTTGCGGCAGGTAGTCGGACGAGGCCGAGCGGCCGTTGCGTTCGTGGGCGAGGATGATCTGCAGCCGCTCCTTGGCGACGCTGGCGGTCTTCTTTTTCTCCCCGAGAAGAAACGAGAGAAACGACATCGTTGCTTACCTCCCGCCGAACAGGCGCTTGAAGAACCCGGGCTTTTCGGCATCGGTGAACCGCATCGGGCGCTCCTCGCCGAGGAACCGCGCGACCACGTCCTTGTAGGCCTCCGCCACGTCGGTGTCCTTCAGGTGGATCGCCGGCAGGCCCTGGTTCGACGCGTCCAGCACGGACTCGGATTCGGGGATCACGCCGATCAGCGGGGTGCGCAGGATCTCCTGGATGTCCTCCAGCGAGAGCATCTGGCCGCCCACCACGCGCGACGGGTTGTAGCGCGTGATCAGCAGGTGTTCCTTGATGGGGTCCTGGCCTTCGATGGCGCGCTTGGTCTTCGACGACAGCATGCCGAGGATGCGGTCGGAGTCGCGCACCGAGGAGACCTCGGGGTTCGTGACGATCAGCGCCTCGTCGGCGAAGTGCATCGCCATCAGCGCGCCGGTCTCGATGCCGGCGGGCGAGTCGCAGACGATGTACTCGAAGTCCATCGCGGCGAGGTCCTTCAGCACGCGCTCGACGCCGTCCTGCGTCAGCGCGTCCTTGTCACGCGTCTGCGAGGCGGCCAGCACGAACAGGTTGTCGCACTGCTTGTCCTTGATGAGCGCCTGGTTCAGGTTCGCCTCGTTGTGGATCACGTTGATCAGGTCGTACACCACGCGGCGTTCGCACCCCATGATCAGGTCGAGGTTGCGCAGACCGACGTCGAAGTCGATCACGGCGGTCTTGTGCCCGGCGAGCGCCAGCCCGGATGCAAAGCTCGCACTGGTGGTGGTCTTGCCCACCCCTCCCTTGCCGGAGGTCACCACGACGATTTTGGCCATCGGTTTGTCGATCCTTGTTGGTTGATTCGGTTGTCTTGTCAGAGCTTGAGGGCCTCGACGACGAGGCGCTCGCCGTCGAGCCGCACCTGCGCGGGCTTGCCCAGCACCTCGGCCGGCAGCGCCGTCTCGGTGGTGCGGTAGGTGCCGGCGATGGAAACCAGCTGCGGCTCCATGCAGATGCTGAAGATGCGCGCGCTGGTGTCGCCCTTGGCGCCGGCGATGGCGCGGCCGCGCAGCGGGGCGTACACGTGGATGTTGCCGTCGGCGATCACCTCGGCGCCGAAGCTCACGACCGCGAGCACGACGAGGTCGCGGCCCTTGGCGTAGGCCTGCTGGCCGGAGCGCAGCGGCTTGTCGACCACGAGCGCGCCGGACGGGATCACGGGCCACACGGGCGGCGGCACCTCGAGCACGGGCGCCGGGGCCGGCGCTTCCGGTTCGGGGGCCACGGGTTTCGGCGCGGGCGGGGCCTGGGTCAGCGCGGGCGTGTCGCCCAGGCCGGCGGCGAGCGCCTGCGCCATCTGGTCCTCGCTGCCACCCAGCACGCCCACGGGCTGCAGGCGGTGCTGGCGCAGCAGCGCCGCGAGGGCCTCGAAATCGATGGGGTCCTCGGATTCACGCACCGCGGCCAGGTCGATCACGACGGGGTCGAAATCGAAGAGCGACGGGGTGGTGCCGAAACGCTCCTCCAGCGCCGACGCGAGCGCGGCCAGGTCGGTGGACTTCAGCACCAACGCCATCGCCGTCAGGGCGGCACTTTTCAGGTCGAAGAGGGCGGACGGCGTACCGGTCGAAGCTGCAGCCATGGAAGGAGCGTGTCAAAGGCCCGGAGTTTAACTGCCCCCGGCACCGTCACTCCGGCGAAAGCCGGAGCCCACTCGCCGCTGGCGCGCTGCTGGCACGGTGGATCCCGGCGTTCGCCGGGATGACCCGTTGTCAGGGGTTCGTGCGAAGTCCGCCGCCTTCGCCACCAGTTCCGGCTCCGGCCGCACGCCGGTGTAGAGCACGAACTGCTCCAGCGCCTGCAGCGCGATCACCTCGCCGCCGGTGATCACCGGACGGCCGGCGGCGCGCGCCGCGACGATCAGCGGGGTCTCGACCGGGATCGCGACGACGTCGAACACCGTGTGGGCCGCGTCGATCAGCGAGAGGCTGTAGGCGAGGTCGCCCGACTCGTCGCCGCCGGACATGCCGATGGGCGTCACGTTGACGAGCAGGTCGGCGGCGAGGCCCGACGTGTCGGGCTGCCACGTGTAGCCGTAGGTGCCGGCCAGCGCGCGGCCGGTGGTCTCGTTGCGGGCGACGATCACGCCGTCCTTCAGGCCGGCGTCGCGCAGCGCGCACGTGACGGCCTTGGCCATGCCGCCGCTGCCGCGCACGGCCACGCGCAGGTCGCGCGGCACCCGGTGCACGTCGAGCAGGTGGCGCACCGCGAGGTAGTCGGTGTTGTAGCCGCGCAGGAAGCCGTCGTCGTTGACGATGGTGTTGACGGACTGCAGCACGCCGGCCGACGGATCGAGCGCGTCGAGCATCGGGATCACGGCCTCCTTGAACGGCATCGAGATCGCGCAGCCGCGGATGCCGAGGGCCCGGATACCGCCGATGGCGGCGGCCAGGTCCTTCGTGGTGAAGGCCTTGTAGACGAAGTCGAGGTCGAGCGCGTCGTACAGGAAGTTCTGGAAGCGCGTGCCGAAGTTGCCGGGACGGGCGGACAGCGACATGCACAGCCGCGTGGTCTTGCTGATGGAGGTTTTCATGGGGAGGGAATGAGTCGGTAGGCCGCGGCGTCGGCGTCGAGCACGTCGCGCGGCGGGAGGTCGGGGGTGCGGCGCTGGATGCGCCAGGCCGCGCAGGCGAGGCCGTGGCGTGCCGCCGCGTCGAACGGAAGGCCGGCCATCAGCGCGGCGGTGGCGCCGGCCACGACGGCGTCGCCCGCCCCCACGGTGGTGCAGATGGGCACGGCGGGCGCCGCGCACGTCCACGCACCCGCGGCGGTCACGAGGACGGCGCCGTCGACGCCCAGCGACACCAGCACGTGCGGCACGCCCCGGGCGACGACGTCGCGCGCGGCGGCCACCACGTCGGACACCGTGGGCAACGCCCGGCCGCACAGGGCGGCCAGTTCGTCCCGGTTGGGTTTCACGAAGACGGGCAGGGCCTCCGGCGTGCCGGCCAGGCGGCGCAGCAGGTCGGCCAGCGCCTCGCCGCCGGTGTCGACCACGAGGCGCGCGCCGGCCGCCGCGAGCTGGCGCGACAGCCGCTCCAGCGTGCCGGCGTCCACCCCCGGCGGCAGGCTGCCGGTGAGCAGGCACCAGTCGCCGGCGGTCACCCGGGCGGCGAGCGTGCGCGACAGGCGGCCTTCGGCGTCCGCAAGCATCGCGGGGTCGAAGGCGATGCCGGGGAGGTCGATCGACGTGGTCTGCTGGCGGGCGCTGTCGGTGAGCTGCAGGTTCTCGCGGATGTGGCCGGGCACCCGGTCCATCGCGTCGACGATGCCGCGCGCCTGGAACGCCGCCTCGAAGGCCCCGCAGTTCGCTTCGCCCAGCCAGCCGCACATCGCGACCGGCACCCCCAGCGAGGCGAGCCCCGCCGCCACGTTGAACCCCTTGCCGCCCGCCTGCCGGTGTTCGGCGGTGGCGAGGTGCGTGTGGCCGGGCGCGAGCGCCTCGACCCACAAGGTGCGGTCGATGGCGGGGTTCAGCGAGACGGTGCAGGCGCGGGGAGACATGCGTGAGGAAAGGCCCGAAGCGGCGACTCTACCCCACCCTTTCCCGGAAAACGCCCTGCGCACACCTCGTTTCGTTCGGGGATGGGCCGGGCTGTCCGAACGGGCCAAGAGGTGACAGAATCGGTGCCCCACCCCGCGCCCCTGACGACGCCCAGGCTGCCATCGCGACCCGATGCACCCCGCGCGCCGCGATCGCTGCCCCACCCCCCGGCATCTGCGCTAGACGAATCCGATTCCGCCGCGAGCGCCCCGCGCGCCCGGCCGCCCCTGGAGAGTTCCGATGACCGAAGTCACCAAAGGCAGCGCCACGCTGTCGCCCGCCGAAGCCGCCCTGCGCGACGCCGCGCTCGAATACCACCGCAGCCCCGTGCGCGGCAAGATCGCCGTCGTGCCCACCAAGCCGCTGTCGAACCAGCGCGACCTGTCGCTCGCCTATTCCCCCGGCGTCGCCTACGCCTGCCTCGCGATCGAGGAGAACCCCGAGCTCGCCGCCGACTTCACGTCGCGCGCCAACCTTGTCGGCGTGGTCACCAACGGCACGGCCGTGCTGGGCCTCGGCGACATCGGCCCGCTCGCCGGCAAGCCGGTGATGGAGGGCAAGGGTTGCCTGTTCCGCAAGTTCGCGGGCATCGACGTGTTCGACATCGAACTGGCCGAACGCGACCCCGACAAGCTCGTCGAGATCATCGCCGCGCTCGAGCCCACGCTCGGCGGCGTGAACCTCGAGGACATCAAGGCGCCCGAGTGCTTCTACATCGAGCGCCAGCTGCGCGAGCGCATGAAGATCCCCGTCTTCCACGACGACCAGCACGGCACGGCCATCATCTCCAGCGCCGCGCTGCTCAACGGCCTGGAACTCGTGGGCAAGACCATCGGCGAGGTGAAGGTGGCCGTGTCGGGCGCCGGCGCCGCGGCCATCGCCTGCCTCGACATGATGGTCACGCTCGGCGTGTCGCCGAAGAACGTGTTCGTCTGCGACAGCAAGGGCGTGATCCACGACCAGCGCGCCGACAAGCTCGACGCCTCGAAGCAGCGCTACGCGCAGACCACCGACGCGCGCACGCTGGCCGACGTGGTCAAGGGCGCCGACGTGTTCCTCGGCTGCTCGGCTGCCGGCGTGCTCACGGTCGAGATGGTCAAGACCATGGCCGAGCGGCCGCTGATCCTCGCGCTCGCCAACCCCGAGCCCGAGATCCGCCCCGAACTGGCCAAGCTCGCCCGCCCGGACTGCCTGATCGCCACCGGCCGGTCGGACTACCCGAACCAGGTCAACAACGTCCTCTGCTTCCCGTACATCTTCCGCGGCGCGCTCGACTGCGGCGCCACGCGCATCACCGACGAGATGAAGATCGCGTGCGTGAAGGAGATCGCCGCGCTGGCCAAGGCCGAGATCAGCGCCGAGGTGGCCTCCGCGTACGACGGCCGCGAGCTGCGCTTCGGCCCGGACTACTTCATCCCCACGCCGTTCGACTCGCGCCTGATCCTGCGCATCGCACCGGCCGTGGCCGAGGCCGCCCGCGCGTCCGGCGTGGCCGCGCGCCCCATCGAGGACATCGAGGCCTACCGCGACTCGCTGACCCGCTTCGTGACCCACACCGGCATGATCATGCAGCCGGTGTTCCGCGCCGCGCGTTCGGCGCCGAAGCGCATCGTGTTCGCCGAGGGCGAGGAAGAACGCGTGCTGCGCGCCGTGCAGATCGCGCTCGACGAGAAGCTCGTGCGCCCCATCCTGATCGGCCGGCCCGAGGTCATCGCCGCGCGCATCGAACGCGCCGGCCTGCGCCTGCAGCCGGGCCGCGACTTCGAGCTGGTGAACCCGGGCGACGACGTCCGCTTCAACCAGTACTGGGAGGCCTACCACCAGCTCAACGGCCGCAACGGCGTGTCGCCCGAGACGGCCAAGTCCATCGTGCGCCGCTCGAACACCGTCATCGCCGCGCTGATGGTGCACCTGAACGACGCCGACGGCATGCTGTGCGGCCTCGTGGGCCGCTACGACGCCCACTTCGAACACGTGCGCGACATCATCGGCCTGCGCCAGGGCGCCCGCACCTTCGCCGCGATGAACGCGCTGCTGCTCGACCAGCACACGCTGTTCATCACCGACACCTTCATCCACGACGAACCCGACGCGGCCCAGCTCGCCGACATCGCCGAGATGGCGGTCGACGAGGTCAAGCACTTCGGCCTGCCGCCGAAGGTGGCCTTCCTGTCGCACTCGATGTACGGCAGCAGCAAGCGCGCGTCGGCGCTGAAGATGCGCGAGGCGCGCAACCTGTTCGCCCACCGCTGCCCCGACGTGGAGGCCGACGGCGAGATCCACGGCGACGCCGCGCTCAGCGAGGAACTGCGCCTGAAGGCCCTGCCGTCGTCCACGCTCACCGGCGCGGCCAACGTGCTCGTGCTGCCGAACCTCGACGCCGCGAACATCCTGTTCAACGTGCTGAAGATGACCGGCGGCCACGGCGTGACCGTGGGCCCCGTGCTGCTCGGCGCCGCGGCGCCGGTGCACGTGCTGTCGCCGTCGGCGACGGTGCGGCGCATCGTCAACATGACGGCGCTGGCGGTGGCGCAGGCCGGGAAGGTGCGCTGAAAAAACTGTCCGTCATCCCGGCGAAGGCCGGGACCCTGTGCGGAAGCCGAAGGTCCCGGCCTCCGCCGGGATGACGTGTTTTTCTAGGGTTGCGGGCCGACGTCGAACGTCACCTTCAACACCCCGCCTTTCACCACCTCCCGGCCGCGCTCGCGCCCCGGGAACACATACGGCGCCAGCCGCGCCTTCGTCCCCTTCGGCAACGCGTAGTACAACGTCGCCGGCTGCTTCGCCAGCGCCTGCGCCGTGAGGTACCCGATCAGCGCGTGTTCGAGCGAGTGGTACCCGTTCTTCCACTGGTGCTGCTTCAGCGCGTCGCCCGGTTCGCCCGACGGCGACAGCCAGCCGTACACCTCGCCGTGGTCGCGGTCCACGAAGTGCGTGAGCCAGTACGGGCCGGTGCGTTCGAGGTAGCCGAGGTAGCGGCGGTCGTCCAGCGCGAGGGTGGACGCGAGCTGGTCCAGCTCGGCGGAGATCCACCACTGCTGGCTCGTGTCCTGGCCGTCCGCGGTCCAGCGCGACGCCCACGCGCCGGTGTCCTCCTGGAAGGCCTCGGCCAGCACGGCGCGGGCCTTGGCCCGAGCCCACTCGGCCGTGTCGGCGTCACCCCGCATCCGCGCGGCGAGCAGCACCATCCAGTAGGCCTTGCCGCTGTGGCCGTAGTCGTTGTGGCGCGCGCCGGGCGCCTCGCCGCCCGCGTCGAGCGTGCCGCGGCAGCGCGGCTGTTCACCCGCGCAGTAGTGCGTGCGGATGGCGCCGACCAGCCGCCCAATGTCGGCCAGCCAGCGCGTGCGGCGTTCGCCGTCGAGCAGCGGCGTCACCAGCACCATGTACGCGTTGAGCGGGTCGAGCTGGGCGACGAGTTCGCGCTTGCCCGCGTCGGGGCCCGTCAGCGTCCAGCGCATCTCGCCGCGGTCCGCGTCGAAGTGGGTCATCAAGTGGCGGTGCAGGCGGTCGAGGTCGTTGAGCGTGGCCGGGTCGCGGGTCAGGTCGTAGACGGCGGCCATCGCGAGGGCGGCGTACGCGAGGTCCTGCGCGGTGCGTTCGCCCACCGGCGGTTGCGGGCTGCCGTCACGCTCGTAGTAGGTGGCGGCGCTGCCGGTGGTCCGGTCGAGCGCGCGGGCGCGGATGTCGGCCGAGCCTGCCTTCGCGGCGGCCAGCAGCGCCGGGTCGCCGGTCAGGTGGAAACCCACCGCGTACGCGAAGGTCTGGCGCGACTGCATGCGGACGTACTCGCGGCCCAGTTCGGACTGGATCCACGCGGGCGCCCGCGCGAGTTCCTTGCACGGTTCGGCCGCGACGTACGCGCGGCCGTCGATGCAGCGGAAGGTGGGGAAGCGCCCCACGGGAGAACCGAGCGCGGCGGGCTGGCGCCAGTACGGCAGCAGGTCGTCGGTGGCGTGGCGGAGCCAGGCGGCGCCGTCGGGGGCGGCGGTGTGGCCCAGCAGCGGGGCCACGGCGAGCGCGAGGGTGGCGAGGAATCTGGGCATCGGGGGACCGGGAAACTTGATCGGTCAAGTGTTCCCGATCCGAACGGGCGATGCAACCCCATCCCCGGTCATCCCGGCGAACGCCGGGATCCACTGCGGCCGACACGCGCAGGATGGCGAGTGGGCCCCGGCGTTCGCCGGGGTGACGGCTCACGAGGTGCGGCCACCCCACCGCTGGGCCAGCACGCCGCCGATCGCCAGCTGCAGCGGGTGGTACAGCATCAGCGGCATCAGGATCAGCCCGAGCGCCGGGTTCGTGCCGAAGATCATCTGCGCCATCGGCACGCCCGAGGCCAGCGTCTTCTTCGAGCCGCAGAAGATCGCGGCCACGCGGTCGGCGTCGCTCAGGCCGATGAGCCGCGCGAGCGCGCGCACCACCAGCATCACGAAGATGAACAGCACCAGCGTCGCGAGGGCGGTGCCCACGACGGTCATCACGCCGAAGCGGGTCCACACGCCCTGCACCACCGAGTCGGCGAACGAGGTGTAGATCAGCATCAGGATCGTGCCGCGGTCCACCCACTGCAGGCGAGACTTGTGTTTCGCGGCCCATTCGCCGAGCCACGGCCGCGCGAGCTGGCCGGCCGCGAGCGGCACCAGCACCCACAGCACGAGGTCGCGGATCACGGGGCCGATCGGGAACTCGATGCCGGCCTGGCCGAGCATCCAGCCCATCCACATCGGCGTGAGCAGCACCCCGATCAGGCTCGACAGCGTCGCGTTGAACACCGCGACCGGCACGTTGCCGCGGGCCGCGACCGTCAGCGCCACCGACGACGAGACCGTGGACGGCAGCGCGCACAGGTAGAAGAAGCCGAGCTGCAGGTCGTGCGGCACGAGGCCGTGCGTGGCCCACACGCCGGCCACGCCGATCAGCGGGAACAGCACGAACGTGGCGCCCTGGATCAGCAGGTGCGCGCGCCAGCTGGCCGCGCCGGCGCGCATCGCGGGCAGGCTCAGCGACAGGCCGTTGAGGAAGAACACGAGGGCCACGCCCACCTTGTTGAGCAGCTCGGGCTGCAGCACCCCGCCATGGGCGCCCGGCGTGGGCCACAGGAAGGCGAGCACGACCGCGATGACCATGCCCTTCATGAACCCGTCGAACTTGAAACCGGGAGACTTCTTCACCGCACTCACCACGCCGCCACCTGTCCATCGCTGCGCGGGTCCTCGCCGCCCTCGATCAGCCCGTCGGGATGGCGCACCAGCGCCCCCGCATGGCCCATGCGTTCGTCGAACTCGGCGACCACCTCGACCGGGTGGCCCAGCGCCCGCAGGCGCTCGACCACGTCGTCGCCGTAGCGGCGTTCGATCTTCAGCGTGGTGCTCTGCTCGGCCCACGTGCGGCCCAGCAGCCAGCGTGGCGCGGACACGGCCGTGCGCACGTTGTGCCCGCCGTACATCAGGCGCGACAGCACGGCCGCCTGCGTCTGCGGCTGGCCTTCCCCGCCCATCGTGCCGTACACCACCAGCTTGCCGTCGGGGCGTTGCGCCATCGCCGGGTTGAGGGTGTGGAACGGCTTGCGGCCCGGCGCGAGCGAACGCAGCTTGCCGGGGCGCAGGTCGAACGAGCAGCCGCGGTTCTGCCACCAGATGCCGGTGCCCGGCAGCACGACGCCGCTCCCGAACTCGAAGAAGATGCTCTGGATCATGCTGACCGCGCGGCCCTCCGCGTCGACCACGCCGAGCCAGGTGGTGTCGCCGTCGCTCACCGGCGCGGGCCACGGGCTGGCCCGGTCGACGGGCACCGCGGCGGCCAGCTTCGCGATGGCGTCGTCGGTGAGCCACGACGCGGGCGTCGACGGCAACGCGGTCGGACAGGTCACCACGCGGTCGCGCACGATGAAGGCCTGCTTCGTGGCCTCGACCAGCGCGTGGATGCCCTCCACGTTGTCGGGATGCCAGCCGTCCTGGCGGATGCGGTCGTGGATCGCGAGGATCAGCAGCGACGCGAGGCCCTGCGTGGGCGGCGGCAGGTTGAAGACGCGGGTGCCGTCCTTGAGCGTGACCGACAGCGCCTCGACGATCTCGGGCGCGTGCGCGGCGAGGTCGGCCGCCACCAGCGGCGAACCGGCGGCCTGCAGGTCGGCGGCGATGGAATTGGCTAGGTCGCCGCGGTAGAAGTCGTCGGTGCCCGCTTCGCCGATGCGCTGCAGCGTGGCGGCCAGCGCCGGGAAGCGGTGGCGTTCCCCGTAGAGGGGCACCTGGCCGTCGCGCAGGAAGTGGTCGGCGAAGCCGGACACGTTCACCAGGTCCTTCAGCTTCGCGCGGGTGTTCTCCTCCTGGCTGTGCGTGACCGGGAAGCCGTCGCGCGCATAGGCCACGGCCGATTCCAGCAGGCGCGACAGCGGCAGCTTGCCGCCCCACACGTCGCGGCTGTGCGCGTAGGCCGCGCCCCAGCCCGACACGGTGCCGGCCACGGTGTTGGCCGCGAGCGGGCCGCGCCACGGGATGCTGGCGGCATCGCCATAAAGCGCGGGTGTCACCTGGCTGCCGGCCCGGCCGCAGGCGTCGATGCCGACGATGTCCTTGCCGGGTTCGTGCAGCAGCCAGAAGCCATCGCCGCCGATGCCGGTCATGTGCGGGTAGACGACGGCGAGCGTGGCGGCCACCGCGATGGTGGCCTCGATGGCGTTGCCGCCGTCGCGCAGGATGTCGAGGCCGGCCTGCGCGGCCAGGCTGTGCGACGCGACGACCGCGCCGCGGGTGCCGAGGATGGGTTTCATGGGGCTTGTCTCGAAGTTGGAATGAGGTTCACGCGTCGCGTGGCGCGGTCCACGCCGGCGCGAGCCGGCCGGCCGCGCCGCGCGCGGAAAAGAGGTGGTTGCGCATCTCGCGGTACGCGCCCACGGCGTCGCGCGCCAGCACGGCCTCGACGATGGCCACGTGTTCGGCGAACGATTCGGCCATGCGCTCGACGTTGCGGAACTGCGTGCGACGGAACGGCGCCACGCGCGCGCGCAGCGACTTGGCGGTGTCCACCAGCACCGGGTTGTGCGAGCCGTTCAGCAGGCACAGGTGCAGTTCCTGGTTCAGGCGGTCGTAGGCGTCGAGGTCGCTCGACTGCAGCGCCTGCCGCGTCTCGGTGTGCAGGCGGGTGAGCTCGCGGCGTTCGGCCTCGTCCATGCGCACGGCGGCATGGCGCGCGCAGGCGGCCTCCAGCTCGCCGATGGTCTCGAACATCGCGTCGAGCTGCTCGGGGGTCATGGCCGCCACCGAGGCGCCGCGGTTCGGGCGGTACACCACGAGGCCCGTGGTGACGAGCTGCTTCAGGGCCTCGCGCACCGGCGTGCGCGACACGTTGTAGCGCGTGGCGAGCATGGCCTCGTCGAGCCGGCTGCCGGGTTCCAGGCGCCCGAGCACGATGTCCTCCGCGAGGCGTTCGCCCACCTCGTCGGTGAGGCGGCCACGCGGGCGGATGGGGGGCAACGGGGTACTGCTGTCGGACGGCATGACGGGCGAATCTTTGCATGCAACGACACCGCCGGCACGGGCCGGCGGATGTATTTCACAAGCGCTTGATTCACTTGGATTTTTCAACATTTGTGCATCGCACTCCAGCGTGCTCGGGATTGCAGTCGTGCATGCAAGTCAGGGCTGTTCGACCTGGAATGCGGTGAATCCGCATGCACGGCTCATGCCGCCAGCCGCGGATGCCAGCACGCGAAGGCCCCGCGCCCTTCCCGCGCGAGCGGCGGCAACTCGGCCCCGCAACGCGGCGACGCCGACCCGCAGCGCGGCGCGAACGCACACCCCGGCGGCAGCGCGGTGAGGTCCGGCGGCGACCCGCCGATGGTGGGCAACGGCCGGCCGCGCTGGCCCTGCCCCACCACCGAGCCGAGCAGGCCCGCGGTGTACGGGTGCCGGGGCGACCGCACCACGCCGGCCACCGCGTCGTCCTCGACGAGCCGCCCGCCGTACATCACCGCCACCCGGTCGGCCACCTCGACGGCCGCGCCGATGTCGTGGGTCACGAAGATCACGGCCAGGCCCATCTCGCGCTGCAGCTCACGCAACAGCAGCAGCACCTGGATCTGCACGGTCGCGTCGAGCGCCGTGGTGGGTTCGTCGGCCAGCAGCACCTTCGGGCGGCACGACAGCGCGAGCGCGATCATGGCCCGCTGCCGCATGCCGCCGGACAGCTCGTGCGGGTACGCGTCGAGCCGGCGCTTCGCCTGGGGGATCTGCACTCGCTCGAGCATCTCCAGCGCCCGCTGGCGGGCCGCGCGGCGGTCCACCGCCTCGTGGGCCTGCACGGCCTCGGCGATCTGGTCGCCGATCGTGTAGACCGGGTCGAACGCGAGGCCGGGTTCCTGGAAGACCATCGACACCGTGCCGCCGCGGTACCGCTGCAGCGCGCGGCCCTTCAGTGCCAGCACGTCCTGGCCGTCGACCCGGATGTCGCCGGTGATGCGGGTGGTGGCCGCCGGGTGCAGGCGCAGCAGCGTGCGCAGCGTGACGCTTTTGCCGGAGCCCGATTCGCCGAGCAGGGCCAGCACCTCGCCCGGGGCGAGGTCGAAGCTCAGGTCGGAGATGGCGGACGCGCGGCGCTGGCCGGTGAACTCGACGCCCAGGTGGCGCACGCTCAGAAGCGGGTTGCTCATGCCAGCAGTTCCTCGGCGAAGTGGCAGGCGGCCCAGTGGCCGGGCGTCGACTCGCGCAACACCGGCGCCGCGCTGGCGCACAGGTCGCGTGCGTGCGCGCAGCGGTCGCGGAAGCGGCAGCCGCTCGGCGGGTCGATGGGGTTGGGCGGGTCGCCGGCCAGCGGCGACACGGTGGTTCGGTGGTCCGGGTCCATCGACGGCACGGCCGACAGCAGCGCCTTCGTGTACGGGTGGCGGGGCGCGCCGAAGATGCGGTCCACCGGCCCGGTCTCCACCACGCGGCCGAGGTACATGACCATCACGCGATCGCTCAGGTAGTGCACCACGTGCAGGTCGTGCGAGATGAAGAGGTACGTGAGGCCGCGTTCGGCCTTCAGGTCCTGCAGCAGGTTGAGCACCTGGGCCTGCACCGACTTGTCGAGCGCGGCCACGGCCTCGTCGAGGATCAGCAGCCGCGGCTCGAAAGCCAGCGCCCGCGCGATGTTGACGCGCTGCCGCTGCCCACCCGACAGCTCGTGCGGGAAACGCGCGCCGAACTGGTCGGGCGACAGGCCCACGCGGGCCAGCAGGCCGCGCGCGCGGGCGACGGCTTCGGCCTTCGGCACGCCGTGCACCTGCGGGCCGTAGGCCACCGCGTCGAGGATGGTCAGCCGCGGGTTCAGCGATGCGAACGAGTCCTGGAACACCATCTGCAGCTGTTTGCGGAAGTCCTTCAGCGCGAGGCCGCCGAACTGGCCCACCCCCTCGCCGTCGAAGATCAATTCGCCGCCGTCGGGGTCCATCAGCCGCGCGATGAGCCGGGCGGTGGTCGACTTGCCGCAGCCGGACTCGCCCACGATGCCGAGCGTCTCGCCCTTGGCCACGGTGAAGCTCACGCCGTCGACGGCGCGCACCTGCTGGCGTTTCGAGCCGCGCACGGCGAAGCGTTTGTCGAGGTCGCGCACCACCAGCAGCGGCTGAGCCGGACCGCCACGGTCGGCGGAGGAAAGAGAGGTGTTCATCGGCGGATGTCCATCGCCGACCGCACACCGTCGGCCAGCAGGTTGAAGGCCATCGACGTGACGAAGATCATCACGCCGGGCAACGCGGCGAGCCACGGGTTCAGGTAGATGGCCGAACGCAGCGTGTTGAGCATCAGGCCCCACTCGGGTTCGGGCGGCTTCACGCCGAGGCCGAGGAACGAGAGGCCCGACGCGAGGATCATGCTGACGCTCACGAGGCCGGTGGCGTACACGAAGACGGGGCCCAGCACGTTGCCGAGCACGTGCACGCGGATGATCGACAGCGGCCCGGCGCCGCTCATGCGCGCCGCGTTCACGTAGTCGAGGTCGCGCACCTGCGTGGTCACGCTTTCGGCCACGCGCACCACCTGCGGCACGAACACGAGGGTCAGCGCGATCAGGCTGTTGCTCATGCCCGGGCCCAGCGCGCCGGCGATGGCCACGGCCAGCAGCACCGACGGGAACGCGTAGAACACGTCGAGCGTGCGCATGATCAGCATGTTGGTGCGACCACCGACGTAGCCGGCGAACAGGCCGATCGACGTGCCGATCACGAAGGCCATCAGCACGGGCATCACGCCCAGCAGCAGCGACAGCCGCCCGCCGTACATCAGGCGGGACAGCATGTCGCGGCCCAGCTCGTCGGTGCCGAGCCAGTGGCCTTCGGTGCCCAGCGGCTGCAGGCGCTTGAGCATGCTCGCCTGGAACGGATCGGCCGGTGCGAGCCAGGGTGCGAACACCGCGGCGCCCACGATCAGCAGCAGCACGAGGCCCGCGGCCATCGCGAGCTTCTCGCGGCGCAACTGGCGGAACATCAAGGCCCAGTAGCTTCGGCCGGCTGCGGCGGCGGGCGGGAGGGAGATGGCAGCGGTCATGGGATGGACGGCGGACATGGTTCAGGCGCGGCCCATGCGCGGGTCGACGAGGGGCTGGAGGATGTCCACCAGCAGGTTGATCGCGACGAAGATCAGGCACAGCACGAGGATCGTGCCCTGCAGCAGCGGGATGTCGCGCTGGAAGATGGCGGTGTTCAGCAGGAAGCCCGTGCCCGGCCACGCGAACACCGTCTCGACGAGGATGGAGCCGCCCATCAGGTAGCCCACCTGCAGGCCGGCGACGGCCAGCACCGTGGGCGCGGCGTTGCGCGCCACGTGCCGGAACACCGCGAGCGGGCCCAGGCCGCGCGCCCGCAGCGCGACGACGAACTCCTGGTTCAGCGTGTCGGCCACCAGCGCGCGCACGGTGCGCGTGATGATGCCCATCGGGATCACGCACAGCGTGGCGGCGGGCAGCACGAGGTGGCGGACGTGTTCCAGGTCCCACAGCCATTCGCCCGAACCGCCGGGGCCCGCGCCCATCGCCGGGAACCACGGCCGCTGGATGGAAAAGAGGATGGTCAGCACGAGGCCGAGCCAGTAGTGCGGGATGCTCACGCCCACCACCGACAGCGCGGTGGCGATGCGGTCCACCACCCCGCCCTGGCGGTACCCGGCGACCCCGCCGAGCACACACCCGAAGAACACGCCGATGGCCGCGGCCACGCCGGCCAGCAGCACCGTGTTCGACAGCGCGCCGAGCACCTCCTCCGCCACGGCACGACCCGTGGCGATGGAGGCGCCCAGGTCACCCTGCACCGCACGCGCCAGCCACAGGCCGTAGCGCACGGGCAGCGGGCGGTCGAGCCCGTACTGCGACTTCAGCGCCTCGATGACCTCGGCCGGCGCGTCCGCCGGGGCGATCGCGTTGAGCGGGTCGCCCGGCGCGAGGTACACGAGCAGGAACGACACGACGGTGACGCCGAGGGCGATGGGCAGCGCGTAGAGCACGCGCTTGAGGAGGTAGGCGATCATCGTCGTTCGTCCTGCCGACCGGTCACATGCCGATCGTGGTCAGGTCCTGGAACCAGTGCTGCGCCTGCACGAAGGTCTTGACCTTCGGCGACAGCGCGTGCGGGTTGGTGTCGTGCACCACCCACAGCATCAGCGCGTCGTCGACCATCTGCTGGTGCACCGAGGCGAGCAGCTGGTCCTGCACCTTCACGTCGAAGCTCGTGCGGATCTTGTCGATGGCGTCATCCACCTTCTTGTTCTCGTAGCCGCCCCAGTTCACGCCGTTGGGCGCGATGTAGCGGCCGTACGCGAAGCGGGTCAGCGCGTAGAACGGGTCGGCGGTGACGTAGCCGAGGTTGATCGCGCTGATGCCCTTGCCGGCATTCATGTCGGCCTTGGCGCCGCTGCGCCAGTGCAGGTACAGCGTCTCCAGTTCGACCACCTGGAACTCGAGCTGGATGCCCACCTCGGCAAGGCTCTGCTGGATGAACTCGTTCATCGGCAGCGACAGCATCTGGCCCGTGCCACCCTGGGCGATGATGACCTTCGCCTTCAGCGGGTTGGCCTTCGTGTAGCCGGCCTGGGCCATCAGCGCGCGGGCCGCGGGCAGGTCGTACTTGATGTCGAACGAGGGTTTGCCGAACCACGGGCTCGTCTTGTCGAGCTGGCCCTTGGCGACCGACGCCTGGCCGTTGAGCAGCTTGACGATGGCCTCGCGGTCCACGGCGAGGTTGGCGGCCTTGCGCACGCGGATGTCGGTCCACGGCGAGCCCGGTTGGGTGCTGAAGTGGTACGGCCACACGTGCGGCGTCACGTTCTGCACGAGCTTGAAGCCGCGCTGCTGCAGCTGCGGCAGCACGTCCGGCGGCGGCGTCTCGATCAGGTCGACCTGGCCGTTGAGCAGCGCGTTCGCGCGGGTCAGTGCGTCGGGGATGGGCATCAGCACGATGCGGTCGGTCTTCGGCAGGCGGGCCTTGTCCCAGTACGCGGCGTTGCGCACGAGGTCGGCGCGTTCGCGCGGCACGAGCTTGTCGAGCTTGAAGGGGCCGGTGCCCGACGGCTTCAGCGCCACCTTGGCCCAGTCACGGCCCTGCGCTTCCCACTGCGCCGGGCTGCCGATCAGGAACCACGGCAGCTGGTACGGGAACAGCGCGTCGACGTCCTTCGTGACGATCTCCACCGTGTAGGCGTCGACCACCTTGTACGACGCGATCGACGGGATGCGCGGGCGCACCTGGGCGCTCTGCTTGGCGTCGAACTGCGGGCTCTTGTCGTTGAGCACCTTGTCGAGGTTCCACACGACGGCGTCGGCCTTGAACTCGGAGCCGTCGTGGAACTTCACGCCCTTGCGCAACGTGAAGCGCCAGACCTTGTTGTCCTTCGGGTCCACCTTCCATTCGGTGGCCAGGCCCGGCACGAGCTTGCCGGGGCGGGTGCCGATGTTGGCTTCCCACGCGATCAGCGGGTCGTAGAGCGTGTGGCCGGTGAACTGGTACGCGCCGGCGCCGCGGTCGGGCTGGCCCGTCGTGAGCGGGATGTCGGCCATCGAGATGCCGTAGCGGGCGACGGTCTCGGCCTGCGCGGAGAAGGCCGCGCCGAGCAGCGCGGGAACGGTGAGCAGCCACGGGGCGAGCTGCTTGCGGAACAACGGGGACATCGGGAACCTCCAGGAAGAAGACGGAGGCTCTTCTGCATGCACCGTGCCAATCGGCCGCTTCGCGACGATGTATTTCCCAAGTGCTTGTGGCGCGCCGGATTTCCACGCTTTGTGCGCGAGGCCGCGTGCGAAGGGGTTGCCGGCCGGTGCATGCAATCAGGGCGTTCGACGCGGGAACGCCGTGCCGCGGTGCATGCAGCCGCGGGTCGCCCTGCTGCACGCGGGGGCGAAGGATCGCGGGCACGATGGCCTCACTGGAGGATCCATCCGATGCACCTGCAAGGTTCCTGTCATTGCCGCGCCGTGACGTTCGAGGTCGACTCGCCGCACCCGGTGCCGTTCATGCGCTGCTACTGCTCGATCTGCCGCAAGACCGCGGGCACCGGCGGCTACGCGATCAACCTCGGCGCGGACCACCGCACGCTGAAGGTCAAGGGCCGGCGCCACTTGCGCGTGTACCGCGCGGTGATGCCCGACGGCCACACGAGCTCGGGCGAACGCCATTTCTGCGCGAAGTGCGGGACGGCGCTGTGGCTGTGGGACCCGCAGTGGCCCGACCTGGTGCACCCGCACGCGGGCGCCGTGGACACACCCCTGCCCGTGCCGCCCGAGAGCCTGCACATGATGGTGGGCTCGAAGGCGCCGTGGGTGGTGATCGAGGGCCGCGCGGGCGACCCGGTGGTGCAGGAGTACCCCGACGTGTCGCTCGCGCAGTGGCACGAGCAGCGCGGGCTCGTGTCCAAGTAGCCGCTCAGCGGGTCAGGAACGGGTCAGGAACGCGAGTTCCGTGTCCCAGGTGTTCATGTCGGGGCGGTTGTCGTCGAGGTACCACTCGATGCGCGAGCGCCAGGCCTCGCCGCGGCCCTCGGGCTGCTTGTCCCACGTGATGCCGTGGGCGTCGGCCCAGTCGAGCAGTTCGCCGGTGGCGCGTTCCAGGCCCTGCGGATGGCCGTGGTACATCGCGACGAGGTAGGGACCGGCGGCGATGGTGTCGCCGAGCACGCGGTCGTCGCCTTCGACCGCCTTCGCCACCGGGAAGCCGACGTCGACCGTCAGCAGCCCTTCCATGTCGATCACGGGGTAGCGGAAGAAGGGCGGACCCGACGGGGCCAGCCCGCGCGCCCCGAGCCAGCGGGCCAGTTCGCCGTGCAGAGGCGGCAGGTCCGTGGGCAGCTGCGCCATCGTGACGCGGTTGCGGATCACCACGCACGGCTGCGCCGGGCGGGTTTCCAGGCGCGGGGTGGTGATGGTCGTTGCGGTGGTGCTCATGGGGCGCTCCTTCACTGAACCTGTGTGTTCAGTGTCGGGGCGCCCCGACCACCCTGTCAAGACAGGGGATGTCCGACGCGTCAGGCGCCCAGGCGGAAGGTGCCCACGGCACCCGACAGCTTCACGGCCTGGTCCTTCAGGCTTTCGGCAGCGGCCGTCGACTCCTCGACGAGCGCGGCGTTCTGCTGCGTCATCTGGTCGAGGTCGGTGACGGCGCCGTTGACCGCGCCGAGGCCCATGCTCTGCTCGTGGGCGGCCGAGCTGATCTCGCCGATGATGTCGGTCACGCGCTGCACGCTCGCGACGATCTCGCCCATCGTGGCGCCCGCCTCGTTCACGAGCTTCGAGCCCGATTCGACACTTTCCACCGACGCCGAGATCAGGCTCTTGATCTCCTTGGCCGCCTGCGCCGAGCGCTGGGCCAGCGTGCGCACCTCGGAGGCCACCACGGCGAAGCCGCGGCCCTGTTCACCGGCACGCGCCGCTTCCACGGCCGCGTTCAGCGCGAGGATGTTGGTCTGGAAGGCGATGCCGTCGATGGTGCCGATGATGTCGGAGATCTTGCGCGAGCTGGCATTGATCTCTTCCATCGTGGTGACGACCTGCGAGACCACCTGGCCGCCGCGCGAGGCGACGTCGGCGGCGGACGCCGCGAGCTGGTTGGCCGTGCGGGCCGAGTCGGCCGTCTGGCGCACGGTGACGGTCAGCTGCTCCATGCTGCTGGCGGCCTGCTGCAGGTTGCTGGCGGTCTGTTCGGTGCGGGTGCTCAGGTCCTGGTTGCCGGTGGCGATCTGGGTGCTGGCGGTGGAGATGCCGTCCACCACGCCACGCACCTGCTGCAGCGACTGGCGCAGCGCGACACGCATCGCGTCCAGCGCCTTCAGCAGGCGGCCGGTCTCGTCGTCGGAGTGGGTGGTCTTCGACGAACCGCTCAGGTCCATGTCGGCGATGGCGCGGGCCATCGCCTCGGCGTCACGCAGCGGCACGAGGATGCTGCGCGACAGGGACAGCGCGAGCAGCACGCCCACCACGAGCGACACGATGCTGCTGATGACCAGCAGCGTGGTCGTCTGCGCGCGCAGGGCGTCGACACGCGCGGCGGCGACGTCGAGCTGTTGCTGCTGCGACGCCACCATCTCCTTCACGCCGGCCACGTATTCCTTCGAGGCCGGATCGAACTTCTCGTTGAAGGCCCGGCCCGCGCCTTCGGCGTCACCGGACTTCTTCAGGTCGGCGACCGTCTGGCGCGCGGAGAGGTACTGCTTGCGCAGCTCGCTCACCTTGTCGAACAGCGCCTTCTCCTCCGGCGAGTCCATGTGGTCCTCGATGGTCTTCTGGAGTTCGGTGGTGCGGCTCACCGACGCGGCGGTGTACGGCGCGAAGTAGTCGACCAGGGACGTGTCGCTGCTCTTGGCGATGGCCGCGGCGCGCTGCACGCCAGCCGTCGTGTGCATCAGCCACTCGGACGCGGCGCGCTCGACCAGCAGCTGGTCCTTCACGATGCCGTCGATGTTGACGCCGAGCTCGCGCAGCTTCAGCACGGAGAACACGCTGGTCACGAGCGACAGCAGCAGGATGGCGCCGAGCACCAGGCCCAGTCGCTTTCGGATGGAGACGTTCTTGAAAAACATGGAGACCCCGGAGATTTCGCGTTGTAGGTCGGCGAGCTTCCCTCTCGCCGTGTCTCCGGATATCGGACAGCCTCCGCCAACTTGGAACGTGAACATGTGAACCACGTCACACCAGCACGGGAAACCTCCGATGGCTGAACCCCCGTTCGCCCGCAGGGCGGAACGTCACCGGGGTTTGGGGTACTTCACCGTGTTTTTGTCACGTTTGCGCGCCACGGCCTCCTCGATGTCGATGCCCGTGTGGTCGGCCAGCTGCACGAGGTACAGCAGCACGTCGGCCACCTCGTCGCCGATGCGTTCCTTCGTCGCGGGGTCGAGCCCGGCCACCACCGACTCCTCGGGGGTCATCCACTGGAAGACCTCGGCGAGTTCGGCCGCCTCCACCATCAGCGCCATCGCGAGGTTCTTCGGCGTGTGGAACGGCGGCCAGCGGCGGTCGATGGCGAATTGCCGGAGTTCGGTCTGGAGGGTGCGGAGGTCCATGTGATTCCTTGAGGCGTGGACGGATTGGGCCACGACCCGGGCCACAATGGGCGCCGGCGCCCTTCCGCCCTTTTTCATGCGACCACCCGAATCCTTCGTCCGCCGCGTGCGCAGCCAGCTCGACGGGCTGCCGTCCACCGAACGCCGGCTCGCCGACTTCGTGCTCGAGTTCCCCGGCGAACTGGCGAGCTACGCGGCGAGCGAACTCGCGTCGCTGGCCGGCGTGTCGAACGCCACCGTGAGCCGTTTCGTCCGCCGGCTGGGCTACGCGACCTACGACGACGCCCGCCGCCACGTGCGCGAGGAGCGTGAATCGGGCTCGCCGCTGTTCCAGGCGGCGTCGTCCGCCCGGCAGGGGGGCAGCGTGGTGGCCACCCACCTGCAGCAGGCGCAGCAGAACCTGCAGCAGACCTTCGAGAAGCTCCCGGCCGCCCAGGTGCAGGCCATCGTCAAGGCGCTCGTGAACGCGCCGCAGGTGCTGATCTTCGGCAGCCGCAGCAGCCACGCCTTCGCGGTCTACCTGCGCTGGCAGATCATCCAGGTGCTGCCGCGCGTGGTCGCCATCCCCGGCCCGGGCGAGACCCTCGGCGAACACCTCGCCGGCCTCTCGCCGCGCGACTGCGTCGTCGTCTTCGGCATGCGGCGACAGACCCGCCAGATGGCCGCCGTGATCGACGGCGCCACGCGGGCGGGCGCCCAGCTGCTGTTCATCAGCGACACGATGTCGCCCGACTGCCCCACCGCCACCTGGTCCGTCGAATGCCAGTGCGCGGGCCCGGGGCCGCTCGACAACCACGTCGCCGTGATGGCGCTGTGCGATCTGCTGGCCTCGCTGGTGATCGAGGCCGCCGGGCCCGCCGCCCGCAAGCGCCTGGCCGCGATCGAACTCGCGCACGAGGAACTCGACGAGCTGTGACGGCGCCCCGCGCCGGGGCGTGATGCACCGGCGGCGCGCGGAGGCTCGGGAAGGTCGGCCGACCCCGTCATCGCCTTTTCACCCATGACACGATCCTGAAAACGCGTTGCCGGAACAGGTGGCACGCGGTTTGCAAAGTGTCGCCTCGTGTGAAAAGCATTTTTCACTCACGCACCAAAACCGAAATCCTGGCGCCAACCTTTTCAAGGAGCCTGACCATGACCCCGATCCTCCGCCGCCTCGCCTTCGGCCTGGCCTTCTGCGCGACCTTCGCCGCCACCGGCCAGGCCCTGGCCCAGGGCGCGCTCGACGGCATCCAGCGCACGAAGACCGTCCGCATCGCGATCCCCACCGACTACCCGCCATACGGTTTCGTCGGCAAGGACCTGAAGCCGCAGGGCCTCGACATCGACATGGCGAACTTCGTCGCCACGAAACTCGGCGCGAAGCTGGAACTGGTGCCGGTGAACAGCTCGAACCGCATCCCGTACCTGCAGACGCGCAAGGCCGACATCGTGATCTCCACGCTCGGCAAGACCCCCGAGCGCGAGCAGGTGGTGGACTTCACGCACGCGTACTCGCCCTTCTTCCAGGCGGTGTTCGCGCCGAAGTCGCTGGCCGTCAAGTCGTGGGCCGACCTGTCGGGCAAGACCGTGTCGGTCACGCGCGGCGCCATGGCCGACACCGAACTCGCGAAGATGATCCCCGCCGGCACCGAGGTGCGCCGGTTCGAGGACCACGTGGGCACCGTCTCCGCGTTCGTCAGCGGCCAGGTGCAGGTGATCGCCACCAGCGCCGCCGAGGCCGGGACCATCATGGCGCAGAACCCGCAGCTCAACGTCGAGTTCAAGCTGCTGCTGAAGGAGAGCCCCAACTTCATCGGCGTGAACAAGGGCGAGACGGCGCTGCGCGATCGCCTGAACCAGATCATCCTCGAGGCCCGCAAGAGCGGCGAGATCGACAAGCTGTCCGTCAAGTGGCTCGGCCGTCCGGCCGGCGACCTGCCCCTGTGAGCCGCGCCATGAAACTCACCGCCCTCCCCCTCGCCGCCACGCTGCTGCTGGCCGGCGCCGCCCAGGCCCAGTCGCAGGTCACCGTCTACGGCATCGCCGCCGTCGAGGTGCTCAACGTCACGAACGTGAACAACGGCACCCTGGCCGCACCGCAACTGTCCACCGACCGCCGTGTCGACAACAGCAAGGTCACCAACTCCCGCCTGGGCTTCCGGGGCACCGAGGACCTCGGCGGCGGACTCTCCGCCGTGTTCGGCTTCGAGTCCGCCATCGCGATCGACACCGGCGCGCAGGCCAACGCCAAGTTCTGGAACCGCGGCAGCTTCGTGGGCCTGAAGGACACGCGCCTCGGCCAGCTGACCTTCGGTCGCCAGTGGAACCTCGAGGACGGCATCATGAGCCGCTACTTCATCGGGGGCGGGTACACGGTGTTCCAGTTCGGCGAGTTCGGCTACATCAGCGACCTCGTGGACAACGCCGCGAAGTACGTCTCGCCCACGCTCGGCGGCTTCACGCTGCAGGCGCTCGCCGCGCCCGGCGAGGGAACGTCCGGCCGCACCGTCGAGCTCGGCGCCACGCAGGTGATCGGCCCGTTCGACGTCGGCGCCACGTGGCGCAAGGCGAGGAACGCCGCCGGCCGCGAGGACACCCAGACCGCCGTGGGCGTGAGCTGGCAGGTCGGCAAGGTGCGGCTGCACGCCGGCTTCGCCGGCAGCGACCCGCAGGCGCTCGGCCTGCCGAAGGCCCGCGCCTGGGACGCCGGCGTGGTGTGGGATGCGCTGCCCGTGCTCAGCGTCACCGCCGACTACGTCGGGCGCGACCAGCGCGGCACCGGCGACGACTCCGACTTCTGGCGCCTGCAGGGCGTCTACGCGCTGTCGAAACGCACCGCGCTGTTCGGCAACCTCGTGACGCTGCACAACGACGGCAACGCGAGCCAGAAGTTCTACGGCAACGGCGCGCCGGGCGTGGGCCAGAACGTCACGTCGCTCGGCCTGCGGCACACGTTCTGAGGACGGGGCCGATGACGTCGATCCTGCTCATCAATCCCAACACGTCCACGGCCACCACCGAGATGATGGTGGGCATCGCCGCGGCCGCGCTGCCGTCGGGGGTCACGGTCTTCGGCAGCACGGCCCGCTGCGGCGCGCCGATGATCGTCGACGAGGCCGACATGGCCGAGGCGCGCGACGAGGTGGCCCGCTGCTGGCGGCGGGCCGGCACGGGGTGGGACGGCGTCATCGTCAGCGCCTTCGGCGACCCGGGCCTCGCGGAGATCCGCGCGATGTCGACGGTGCCCGCCGTGGGCATCTGCGAGGCCTCGCTGCTGGAGGCGGCGGAGGGCGGCCGCCGCTTCGGCATCGCCACGGTGACGCCGGACCTCGTGGCGCTCATCGAGGCGCGCATCGGCGAACTGGGCCTGCGCGCGCAGTACACCGGCACGCGGCTCACGCCGGGGGCGCCGCGCGAGCTGGCGTCCGATGCCGGTGCGCTCGAGCAGGCGCTGTCACGAGCGGTCGCGGACTGCATCGACCTCGACGGCGCGCAGGCGGTGGTGATCGGGGGCGGCCCGCTCGGGCAGGCCGCCCGGGCGCTGCAGCCCCGCTTCCGCGTGCCGGTGATCGCCCCGATCCCGGCCGCGGTGCGCCAGCTGCGCGCACGGCTGGGGCTGCCGGCCGCCTGACCCTCAGCGCAACTTGACCAGGCCGTCCAGCACCTTGTCGAGCCCGCCGAACACCGAGATCCTGTCGATCCGCTCGGCGATGCGCTCCAGCGTCTCGAGCTCCTTCAGGCGCAGGGCCGTCGGGTTCTCGTCGAGCACCTTCGCGGTGTTCAGCAGCGAGCGCGTGGCGGCGGTCTCCTCGCGCCGGCGGATGGTGTTGGCCTCCGCCGCCTTCGTGGCTTCCACCACCTGCGACAGGATCGCCTTCACCTCGCCGGGCAGCACGATGTCCTTCACGCCGGCCGTGTCCACCACGATGCCGTGCGCCCACAGGCGATCACGCACGTGCCCGGTCACCACCTCGTCGATGACGGTGCGGTCCTCGAGCAGTTCGTCGAGCGTGCGCGTGCCCACCGCCGCGCGCAGGCCGAACTGCAGCTCGCGGTACAGGTGGTCCGCGGGCTTGTGCAGCTGCGCGTGCGCGGTGACCGGGTCGGCCACGTGCCAGGTGGCCGACAGGTTCACGCGCAGGGGCACCTTGTCGCGGGTCAGGATGTCCTGGCCCGAGACCTCGACGGACTGCAGCCGCAGGTCCACCACCTCCACCGCCACCTCGCGGTTGTAGCGCCAGAAGGCGTGCGCGCCGGGCGCGAGCCGGCCCGCCACGGCGCCGTCCACCACCAGCAGGCCGGCCGCGTGCTCGGGCACCAGCACCTGGAGCACCCCACCGAGGCCCGCCACGGGGCGCGCCCGCAGCTGCGTCTGCGCGAGCCGCGCGACCAGCGCCGGCGGCACCTCGGGCGACGCGGCAATGTCCACCACGTCGACATGCACCGCCACGAGGCCCTTCCAGTACAGGCGCCGCGTGCCCGGCGGCAGCACCTCGACGAGCACGCCGTTCTCGTGGCGCAGGCCCACCTGGGTCTCGCCGAGTTCGACCCGCACGAACTCGGCATCGACCACGTCGGGCGCGTGCGCGAGCAGCCAGTCGGCGATGGGGTTCACGAACGCGGGCGGGTCGAGCGGCACGCGCACGATGCGCAGCGTGTCCACCGGCGACAGCAGCCAGTGGCGGCCGGGCTGCAGCACACGGTCGAAGTCGCCGTTGCGCAGCAGCAGGCCACGTTCGTTCTTGTTCACGGTCACTCGCTGGATGGTGTTCACGGTCTTCTCCTTCGGGATCGGATCGGGGGTGCCGGGGCGCCGCGACGGGGGCGGACGTCGGGGGACCGCGTCCGGTCGTCGCCGAGAGCCTCGGCACCGCGTCCTGGAAGGGATCCGTGGTGCACCGGCTGTCGGCGCGAGCAGGCGCGGGCGGGGCCGCCGCCGGCCTCCGCCGCGGCACGCCCCGGCGGGGTCGATCACTCTCTCTACATGCCGGCGGGGCCGGCGCCCTGGGTATCGTGGCGGGACTCGAACCCGCGAACCTCCCCCGTGGGAACGGGGGCGCTCTGCCGAACTGAGCTACACGACGAGCATCGACCGTGTCGGGGACAGCGCGGCACGCCACCGCGCCGACGGGAAACCCGGGGCGGTGGCGCCGGCGGGGTGGAACCCCCGGCCTGTGAGCGTCCTGCCTTCGACGGCCAACATCTCCGGTGACGGGTTCCGGTGCCGCCCGATCGTCGCGGCCGATTTCCTCCCCCGGAGCGAGGCTCCCGGGGGTCCTTGATCTGGAGCAAAGGAGCCGGATCGTAAAGAGTCTTTACCCACCCGTCAAGCACGGAGGGAAAGTTTCTTTACTTGATCGAACGCAACCCGATGCCCCGGGGATCCCTCCGCGTATTGGCCGCGCGGTGGCGGCCGGCAGTAGACTGCGCCGTCATGTCCACGGGGAGGGCCACACGATGACCACACGCAAACGCTCCCCGGTGCCCGTCGTGGAGGTCTGACACGATGGGCCTCCTCGGCATCCTCCTCGGCCTCGGCCTGCTGATCTGGTTGTCCTACCGCGGTTGGAGCGTGCTGGTGCTCGCGCCGGCCGCTGCGGTGATCGCCGCGTTGTGCTCCGGCGAGCCGATGCTCGCGCACTGGACCATCACGTTCATGGGGTCGGCGGCCGGTTTCGTCGCGCAGTTCTTCCCGCTGTTCCTGCTCGGCGCCATCTTCGGCAAGCTGATGGACGACAGCGGCGCGGTGCAGTCCATCGCAGGCTTCCTCACCGACGTGCTGGGGCCGCGGCGGGCCATCCTGGCGGTGGTGATCGCCGGCGCGCTCGTCACCTACGGCGGCGTGAGCCTCTTCGTCGCGTTCTTCGTGCTGGCCCCGATGGCGCAGGCGCTGTTCCGCGCGGCCGACATCCCCGGCCGGCTGATGCCCGCGGCCATCGCACTCGGCACCTCCACCTTCACGATGTCGGCGCTGCCCGGCACGCCGGCCATCCAGAACGCCATCCCGATGCCGGTGTTCGGCACCACGGGCTTCGCGGCGCCCGGCCTCGGCATCATCGCGGCCATCATCATGCTGGGCTTCGGGCTGCTGTGGCTGCAGCGGGCCGAAGGCCGGGCGCGGCGTGCCGGCGAAGGGTTCGGCCAGCGCGGCGACGACCACCCGGCCCAGGCCGCGGACAACCCGGTGGTGCGCGAGCGAGCCAACACCGCCGGCACGTTCGACCCCGCCGAGATGGCGCACAGCGAGGCGGGCTCGGCGCGGTCCGGCATCGTCGTCGCGGCGCTGCCCATCGTGGTGGTGGTGGTCGTGAACCTGCTGATGTCGATGGTGGTGCTGCCGCGGCTCGACACCTCGTACCTGGCCGAGGCCCGCTTCGGCGGCATCACGGTGGCGTCGCTCGGCGGCGTGTGGTCGGTGATCGTCGCGCTGTGCGCGGCCATCGTGGTGCAGGTGGCGCTGACCTTCCGCAACGTGCCCGCGTTACGCGCCACCGTGGGCGCGGGGGCCAACGCCTCGGTGCTCCCGGTGCTGTCGGTGGCGAGCCTCGTGGGTTTCGGCGCCGTGGTGGCGGCCATGCCGGCCTTCGCCGTGGTGCGCGACGCGGTGCTGGGCATCGGCGGCAACCCGCTCGTGTCGCTCGCGGTGTCCACCAACCTGCTGGCCGCCCTCACCGGCTCGGCCTCGGGCGGCCTCACCATCGCGCTCGACGCGCTGGGCAGCACCTACCTGCAGATCGCCGACGCCAACGGCATCGACCCGGCGCTGATGCACCGCGTCGCGGTGATCGGCGCCGGCACGCTCGACACGCTGCCGCACAACGGCGCGGTGGTCACGCTCCTCGCGGTGTGCGGCTGCACGCACCGCGAGAGCTACTTCGACATCGTGATGGTCGCGATCGTCGGGGCGCTGCTGGCCCTGGCCGCGGTGATCGGGCTGGGCACGGTGTTCGGGTCGTTCTAGGGCTCCTGCGGGCCCCTGATCGGAACGAAACCGACCTGCAGACCGAAGATGCGGGCCACCTTGTTGAGCGTCTCCACCGTGGGATTCCCCTTGCCGGCCTCGAGCTTGCGCAGTGCTTCGACGCTGATGCCGCGGTGCGCCGCGAACTCCGGCTGCGTCAGGTGGCTGATCCTGCGCATCGTGGCCACGGCCTTGCCGAGCGAGATGTCGCCCGCGGCGACCTGCTTGTAGAGTTGCTCGCGCAGTTCACGGTCGCGCGTCCGATCGATGTGGCGGATCCGCTTGTCCATGTCGGCTCCGGTCCTATGCCAGCGCGGCCAACTGCCCGGCCTGCCGGTCGATGGCACGAAGGCATTGCGACAGCACGTGGTCCTCGACGCCGCAGGAGATCGCGAGTTCGGGAAGCCGGGCCACCGTGGGCGCGAAGTCGCGCAGTTCACGGGCGAGGCTGTCCCGCTCCGTCGCGGCCAGCAGGCCCGTGCCCGTCAGGTGGTCGAGCACGGCGCCCCAGTCGTCGAGCCGTTCCTCCCGGGCCCCGAGCCATTGCGCGCTGCGCGGCACCACCTCGGGGTCCATGAACATGGGGGCGAAATCGAAGACCGGCGTAAGCCGGATCACCCCGTCGACGGTGCGCTGCATGGCGGTGTTGCGCGCGTGGTTGTCGGTGTTGCGCATCGCCTGGTTGAGGACGTCGCGCTTGAAGAATTCCACCGTCTCCGCGGCAGGGTCCGTGGCGTGCCGCCGCAGTGCGGCGAGCATCCGGTTCTGGCTGACGACCTGGCCGAAGCCCCGGACACCCGCCAGGCTCGCCAGGCTTTCCTGGTGCAGGCGATGCAGGCGGCCGTCGCGGACCTCCCGGTCGAAGCGGCGCACGAACAGCATCTCCTTGTGCAGCATGACACCGCCGGGTCCCGCCGCGGTGTGCTCGCCCGCGATGGCGCGGAGGCCGCACCGGTCGACCAGACGGAGGTAAGCCGCCTCGTTGCGCAACACGGCGCGGTCTTCGTCCGACTTTCCGCGGGGCAGCTTGAGCAGCCAATGCGCGCGAGCCCTCGTGTCCGGCAAGGCGAGGTCGGCGAACCATCCGCCTTCTTCGTCCTGGGCCAGGAGGAACTTCGGCGCCACGCCCTGGACACCCGTGGTGCCCGCCGCCAGCATGGAATGGAGAGAGATGTGCTCCAGGAACTCATCGCTGCGCTGCAGGATGTCCTCCAGGCCCAGGCCGTCCTCCAGCAGAGGGCCCTTGTCCTTGGAGACTTCGGCCTGCACGAACGCGACCGCGGTGTCGAGTCGGAGGCGGCCGATCGGGTTGAACGCTCCCGCCATCAGCAGCGGAAAAACCAACCCTCCGTCGTCCTTCAGGTCGAGCAGCTTGACGAGGAACTGCCGTCCCTTGCCCTGGGGCACCAGGTCATAGAGGAATGGCGGTGGCAGGCGATCCACATGGCCGTCCGCATCCACCGCGTCGGCGGCGAACTCGACAGGCAGCCCCAGTGCGATGGGCTCCGGCGCATCGCTGAAGACGTATTCGGGAAGGTAGTCCAGGCGGCAGCGTTCATCGCCGAGCCACTGCAGCTCGGCGGCGGGGGTCCAGACGCCCTGCCGATGGACCTCGATGATGGGAGTCCGATCCGCCATCGACACGTGCCTCCTGCAAATTCATGTTTATGATACATAAATTGTCGCAGGCGGCACAGACAATATCGGTATTCTGATAATCAATAAATGGTTTCAGGCTTTCGCCTTGAATGCCGGCAGCTGCTGCCCCAGGCGCGCGCCCATCTCCGCGCCGAGGGCCTGCAGCGCGCTCAAGGGGCGCACCATCACCTCGAACTCGGCGATGCGGCCTTCCTCGTCGAAGCGGATCAGGTCGATGCCCTTGAGCTTCTTGTCGCCCACGCGGGCGCTGAACTCCAGCACCACGTTCAGGCCGTCGTCGGCGACCAGCTGGCGGTGGTATTCGAAGTCCTCGAACACCTTGATCACCGTGGACAGCGCCAGCACCAGCGCGGGCGCCGACTCGTAGGCCGCGTGGGCCATCGGCGAGCGGAACACGGCGTCGGGGCGCACGATGGCGGGCAGGCCGGCCATGTCGCCGCTGGCGACGAGGCCGTGCCAGGTCTCGATCGACTTCGCGACGGCGGGGGTGACGTGTTTCGGGACGGGGGTCATGTCTTCTCCTGGTGGGTGGATCGTCAGAGCGACAGCGCGAGGCGGGTGCCTTGCAGGATCGCGCGTTTGGCGTCGAGTTCGGCCGCCACGTCGGCGCCGCCGATGAGGTGGACCTGGCGCCCGGCGGCCTCCAGCGCGCCGAGCAGCTCGCGCTGCGGCTCCTGGCCAGCGCAGATCACCACGTGATCCACCGGCAGCACCGCCGGCTGGCCTTCCACGGTGACGTGCAGGCCGGCGTCGTCGATGCGTTCGTAGGTGACCGACGAGCTCATCGCCACGCGCCGCGCCTTCAGCGACGTGCGGTGGATCCAGCCCGTGGTCTTGCCGAGGCCGTCGCCCACCTTCGAGGCCTTGCGCTGCAGGAGGTGCACGCGGCGCGGGGCGGACTCGATCTCGGGCTCGCGGATGCCACCCGCCTGCGCGTAGGCGGTGTCGATGCCCCATTCGGCGTAGAACTTCTCGGGCGCCACGCTCGCGCTGCGGCCCAGGTGCATCAGGTACTCGGTGACGTCGAAGCCGATGCCGCCCGCGCCCACCACCGCCACGTTCGCGCCCACCTCGGCGCCGTCTCGCAGCACGTCGAGGTAGCCGATGGCCTTCGGATGGTCGATACCGGGAATGGCGGGCACACGCGGCGTGACGCCCGTGGCGAGCACGATCTCGTCGTAGCCGCCCTGAAGCAGCTGCGCGGCGTCGACACGCGTGTCGAGGTGCAGACGCACGCCGTGCACGTCGATCTGCCGACGGTAGTAGCGCAGGGTTTCGTAAAACTCTTCCTTGCCCGGCACCTGCTTGGCGACGTTGAACTGCCCGCCGATCTCGCAGGCCGCATCGAAGAGGGCCACGTCGTGGCCCCGCTCCGCAGCCGTCACCGAGAACGCCAGACCGGCGGGGCCCGCGCCCACCACGGCGATCTTCTTGCGCGTGGCGGCGGGGGTCACCGGCATCTCGGTCTCGTGACACGCGCGAGGGTTCACGAGGCACGACGTGATCTTGCCGCCGAAGGTGTGGTCGAGGCAGGCCTGGTTGCAGCCGATGCAGGTGTTGATCTCGTCGGCACGGTCCTCGCGCGCCTTGCGCACGAAGAACGGATCGGCCAGCAGCGGCCGGGCCATCGACACCATGTCGCACACGCCGTCGGCCAGCAGCTGCTCGGCCACCTCGGGCGTGTTGATGCGGTTGGTGGCGACGAGCGGGATGCCCACCTTGCCCATCACCCGCTGCGTGACCCACGCGTAGGCCGCGCGCGGCACCTTCGTCGCGATGGTGGGGATGCGGGCCTCGTGCCAGCCGATGCCGGTGTTGAGGATGGTGGCGCCGGCCGCCTCGATGGCCTGCGCGAGCTGGATCACTTCCTCGAGCGTCGAGCCGCCCTCGACCAGGTCGAGCATCGACAGGCGGTAGACGATGATGAAGTTCGGGCCGACACGCTCGCGCACGCGGCGCACGATCTCGACCGGGAAGCGCATGCGGTTCGCGTACGCGCCGCCCCATTCGTCGTCGCGGTGGTTCGTGCGGGCGGCGATGAACTCGTTGATCAGGTAACCCTCGGAGCCCATGACCTCCACGCCGTCGTAGCCGGCGTGCTGGGCGAGCGCGGCGCAGCGGGCGAAGTCGTCGATGGTGGCGTACACCTCGTCCGTGGTGAGCGCGTGCGGCACGTGCGGGTTGATCGGCGCTCGCAGCGCGCTGGGCGCCACCTGCGACGGCTGGTACGAGTAGCGGCCGAAGTGCAGGATCTGCATCGCGATCTTGCCGCCCTCGGCGTGCACCGCCTGCGTGACGACGCGGTGGCGGTTCGCCTCCTCCTCCGTGGCCAGCATCGCACCGCCCGGCGCCGGGCGGCCCTGTTCGTTCGGCGAGATGCCGCCGGTGACGATCAGGCCCACCTCGCCGCGCGCGCGCTCGGCGTAGAAGGCGGCCATGCGCTCGAAGCCACGCGGCGCCTCCTCGAGGCCCACGTGCATCGAGCCCATCAGCACACGGTTGCGCAGCGTGGTGAAACCCAGGTCGAGCGGTTTCATGAGGTGTGGGTAGCGGTCCATCGGCTTCCTTTATGCAACCGGTTGCAATTTGCGGAAGTCTAGGACCGCTTCAGGCTTATTGCAAGCAGTTGCATAATCGCCGCACCCCGGGCTTTCCCTGCCGCCGAATCCTCATGTCGCTGCCCCACGCCCTCCTCACGTCGCTGGCCGAACGCCCCTGCTCGGGCCTGGAGCTCGCCGGCCGTTTCGACCGCTCCATCGGTTTCTTCTGGCAGGCCACGCACCAGCAGATCTACCGCGAGCTGGCGCGGCTGGAGGAAGCGGGCTGGGTGCGGTCGACGGCCGTGGAGGCGAGCCGCGGCCGCAAGCGCAACTACGAGCTGCTGCCGGCAGGCCGCAAGGAACTCAAGCGCTGGGTGGTGGCCGGCGACGACCCGAAGCCGCTGCGCGACGAGCTGATGGTGCGCCTGCGCGCCGAGGCCGCGATCGGCCCGCTGGGCCTGCAGAAGGAGATGCGCCGCCGCCTCGCGTTGCACGAGGAGAAGCTGGCGACGTACCAGGCCATCGAGGCGAAGGACTTCGCCGACCCCGACGCGTCGCGGGAAGACCGCCTGCGGCACCTGGTGCTGCGGGCCGGCCTGATGCAGGAGGCGATGTGGATCGAACTCGCGCGGGAGGCGATCGCGATCCTCGAGTCCTAGACGTGGACCGCCGACAGGAACTGCTTCAGTTCGGCCGTCTGCGGCGACCCGAAGAGCTGTTCCGGCGGCCCGATCTCGTGGATGCGCCCCGCGTGCATGAACACGACGCGGTCGGCCACCTTGCGCGCGAAGTTCATCTCGTGCGTGACCATCATCAGCGTCATGCCCTCGTCGGCGAGCGACTCCACCACGCGCAGCACCTCGCCCACGAGTTCGGGGTCCAGCGCCGACGTGATCTCGTCGCACAGCAGCACCGCCGGCTCCATCGCGAGCGCCCGTGCGATGGCCACGCGCTGCTGCTGGCCGCCCGACAGCTGGTCGGGCTGCGCATCGAACTTCTCGGCGAGGCCCACGCGCGCCAGCAGGCGCTTCGCCTGCTCGACACCCGCCGGCCCCGGCCGCTTCTTCACGAGCGACGGCGCGAGCATCACGTTGCGCCCCACGCTCAGGTGCGGGAACAGGTTGAAGTTCTGGAAGATCATGCCCACGTCCTGGCGCAGCGCCCGCATGGCCGCCACGTTGCCGTGCAGCAGCGGCTGGCCGTCGACGTGCAGCGAGCCCTCGTCGAACACCTCCAGCCCGTTCACGCAGCGCAGCAGCGTGCTCTTGCCCGAGCCGCTCTTGCCGATGATCACGATGACCTCGCCGCGCTTGACGGACAGGTCCACGCCCTTGAGCACCTCGTTCGTGCCGAAGCGCTTGCGCAGTCCGGCGATCTCGACGATGCCCGGCGTGGTGGTGGTGGCGGCCGCGACGGCCTCGGGTGCTTCAGCGATGGCCATGGAGTTTCCTCTCGAGGGTGCGGGCCCAGTACGACACCGGGAAACACAGCACGAAGTACATCAGCGCCACGCAGGCGTAGACGGTGAAGGGGCGGAACGTGGCGTTGGCGATCATCGTGCCGGCCTTCGTCAGTTCGACGAACCCGATCACCGACGCGAGCGCCGTGCCCTTGATGATCTGCACGCTGAAGCCCACGGTGGGCGGCACCGCCACCTTCAGCGCCTGCGGGCCGATGACGTACCGCAGCTGCTCGCGCAGCGTCAGCGCGAGCGCGCTCGACGCCTCCCACTGCCCTTTCGCCACCGCGTTCACGCAGCCGCGCCAGATCTCGGTGAGGTACGCGCTGCTGTAGAGCGTGAGGGCGAGCGCCGCCGCGGTCCACGCGGACACGTTCAGCCCGAACAGCGCGAGGCCGAAGTACGCGAGGAACAGCTGCATCAGCAGCGGCGTCCCCTGGAAGAGTTGCACGTAGGCGACCGCGAAGGCCTCGGCGCCACGCACCTTCGCGATGCGCGCCACCAGCAGGCCGAGGCCGATCAGCCCGCCGCCGATGAACGCGATCAGCGAGAGCGCCACGGTCCAGCGCACGGCCTGCAGAAGGTTGCGCAGGATGTCCCAGAGCGAGAAATCGACCATGGCGGGCTCCTAGCGGCCGAAGATGAAACGCGGGCCAGCCCAGTTCAGCAGCTGGCGCACCATCACCGACAGCGCGAGGTACATCACCGTCGCGACGATGAAGGCCTCGAACGCCCGGAAGTTGCGCGACTGGATCAGGTTGGCCGCGTACGAGAGTTCCTGCGTGGACACCTGGCTGCACACCGCCGAGCCGAGCATCACGATGATGATCTGGCTCACGAGGGCCGGCCACACGCGCTTGAGCGCGGGCGGCAGCACCACGCGGGTGAACACCTGGCGCGCGCTCAGCGCGAGGCTCTGCGCCGCCTCGACCTGCCCGCGCGGCGTGGCCGAGATGCCGGCGCGCACGATCTCGGCCGCGTAGGCGCCGAGGTTGACCACCATCGCCAGCACCGATGCGGTCTCCGGCGTCAGCTTCACGCCGAGGCTCGGCAGCCCGAAGAACAGGAAGAACAGCTGGACGATGAACGGGGTGTTGCGGATCGCCTCGACGTACGCGCCGACGAGGGCACGCAACACGGCGCCGCCGTACGTGCGCGCCCACGCGCAGGCCACGCCCAGCCCGAGGCCGATCGTGGCGCTGACCGCCGTGAGCGCGAGCGTGATGCCCGCGCCCTTGAGCAGCATGGGCCACTCGACCAGCACCGCGGGGAAGTCGAAGGCGATCATGGCGACGACGAGGTCAGAGCGGCAGGTCGCCGGCCGGCCGGCCGAGCCACTTGGACGCGAGCTTGTCGAGTTCACCCGACTTCTTCGCGTCGGCGATGATCTCGTTGACCTTCAGCTTGAGCTTGTCCTCGCCCTTGGCGACGCCGATGAAGTTCGGCGAGTCCTTCAGCAGCAGCTTGAACTCGGTGCCGAGCTGCGGGTTCTTGGCCATCATCGCGCCGGCCACCGAGGCGCCGGTCGCGATGAGTTGCGTCTGGCCCGACACGTAGGCGGACACGGTGACGTTGTTGTCCTCGAAGCGCTTCACGTCCACGCCGCTCGGTGCGATCTTGCCCAGCTCCTGGTCCTCCATCGCGCCGCGGGTCACGCCCACGCTCTTGCCGGCGAGGTCGGCGGGGTTCTTCACGGTGATCGTCTTCGGGCCGAACACGGCCTGGAAGAACGGCGAGTACGACGAGGTGAAGTCGATCACCTTCTCGCGTTCGGGGTTCTTGCCGAGCGTGGAGATCACGAGGTCGGCCTTTTTCGTCTGCAGGTACGGGATGCGGTTGGCGCTCGTCACCGGCACCAGCTCCACCTTCACGCCGAGCTTCGCGGCGATCAGCTGGGCCATCTCGACGTCGAGCCCCTGCGGCTTCAGGTCGGTGCCCACGAAGCCGTACGGCGGGTAGTCGGTGGGGATGGCGACCGTGAGCACCTTCTTGGCGAGCACGTCGTCGAGCGCGCTCTGCGCCATCGCGGCGGAAACACCGAACAGCAGCGGTGCGGCGGCCAGCAGGCCGAGGGTCTTCAGGAACGCGCGGTGGCTCATCTCAGTTCTCCAGCGGGGACGTGGGGGGCATCAGATCGGTGAACAGCCGCTTCTTTCGGGGCGACCGTCCGGACGGGCTCGTTGTATGCAAGGGCTGTGCCGACGTCCGGCCCACCGGCGACAGCGCCTGCCGCAGCGACGCGAGCGGGTCGGCCGGCGCCGTGGGGCTCAGGTGCGCGGCCACGCCCTCGATGTGGCGGCGCATCAGCGCGACGGCCAGCGTGCCGTCGCCCCGTTCCAGGGCGGCCACGATCTCGGCGTGTTCCTCGCACGAGACGGCGGCCTCGTGCGGCGACTGGTACAGCGTGGCGATCAGGGTGGTGCGCGCGGTGAGGTCGCGCAGGATCTCGGCGAGCGTCACATGGCCCGCGCATTCGGCGAGGCACACGTGGAAGTCGCCGAGCAGGAAGCTGCGTTCGCCGGCATCGGCCGCGCGCACGGCGGCACGCTCCTGCGACACGTGCTTGCGCAGGCGCTTGAGCGCGGCCCCGTCGATGCGGCCCACGGCCGACTGCAGCAGCCCGGTCTCGATGACCTGGCGGGCGGCGAACGCGTCGCGCGCGTCGTCGAGGGAGGGTTGCACCACGAACCAGCCGCGGCGCGAGTTCACCTCGACCATGCCGCGCGCGGCCAGGCGCGCGAGCGCCTCGCGCACGATGGTGCGGCTCACGCCGAAGAGGTCGGCGAGCTGCTGTTCACCGAGCCGGGCGCCGGGGGCGAGCTTGCGGGCGAGGATCGCGTCGACGATGCGGTCGGCGATGTGCTGGGGCTTGTTGAGGTCGGGCACCCGGATCGTGCATGTTCGGTGGTTGCATACAAGGCCTGTGCGCCAGAACGAGGCGCGGCGGGCCGCGAAGGTGCCCCGTCGCCGGGGCGAACCCTTGTATGCAAGGGATGGGCCCGACCGCGCCGTTGTCGGTGTCATCGCTTTGGCGTATGTTGGGCGCCATGCCCTACCGCGAACGCATCGGCGACCAGTCCTTCACGTTCGACGACCTGAAGGCGGTGATGGCCAAGGCCACGCCGCTGCGGTCGGGCGACGTGCTCGCGGGCATCGCGGCCGGCACCGCCGCCGAACGCATGGCCGCGCGGCTGTGCCTCGCCGACGTGCCGCTGCAGCGTTTCCTCGACGAGGCGCTGGTGCCCTACGAAGAGGACGAGGTCACGCGCCTGATCGTCGACACCCACGACCGCGCCGCCTTCGCGCCCGTCGCGCACCTCACGGTGGGCGGGTTCCGCGACTGGCTGCTGTCCGACGCGGCCACGCCCGAGGCGCTCTCGGCGCTGCACGCCGGCATCACGCCCGAGATGGCCGCGGCCGTCAGCAAGCTGATGCGCAACCAGGACCTGGTGCTCGCCGCGCGCAAGTGCCACGTCGTCACGCGCTTTCGCAACACCATCGGCCTGCCCGGCCGGCTGTCGGTGCGGCTGCAGCCCAACCACCCCACCGACGACCCGCGCGGCATCGCGGTGTCGATGCTCGACGGCCTGATGTACGGCGCGGGCGACGCGGTGATCGGCATCAACCCGGCCACCGACAGCGTGCCGGCCCTGATCGACCTGTGGCGGCTGATGGACGAGGTGATCGGGCGCTTCGGCATCCCCACGCAGTCGTGCGTGCTGACCCACGTCACCAACACGATCCAGGCCATCGAACGCGGCGCGCCGGTCGACCTCGTGTTCCAGTCGGTGGCCGGCACGCAGCGGGCGAATGCGGCCTTCGGCATCGACCTCGTGGTGCTGGGCGAGGCGCGCGACGCCGCGCTGTCGCTGCGGCGCGCCACGGTGGGCGACCCCGCCAACGCGAACGTCATGTACTTCGAGACCGGCCAGGGCTCGGCGCTGTCGGCCGACGCGCACCACGGCGTGGACCAGCAGACGCTCGAGGCCCGCGCGCACGCGGTGGCGCGGGCCTTCTCGCCGCTGCTGACGAACACCGTCGTGGGCTTCATCGGGCCCGAATACCTGTTCGACGGCAAGCAGATCATCCGCGCCGGCCTCGAGGACCACTTCTGCGGCAAGCTGATGGGCCTGCCCATCGGCTGCGACGTGTGCCACACCAACCACGCCGAGGCCGACGCCGACGACATGGACACGCTGCTGACCCTGCTGGGCGCCGCTGGCGTCACCTTCATCATGGGCGTGCCGGGCGCCGACGACATCATGCTCAACTACCAGAGCACCTCGTTCCACGACGCGCTGTACCTGCGCGAGGTGCTGGGGCTGAAGCGGGCGCCCGAGTTCGAAGCCTGGCTGCAGCGCATGGACGTCACCGACGCGGCCGGTCGCCTGCGCCCCGCCACGTCGGGCCACCGGCTGATCGAACACCTGGGGGCGACACGTCCATGAGCGACCTCGTCACGCCGGACCCGTGGGCCGCGTTGCGCGAGCACACCGCCGCGCGCGTGGCGCTGGGTCGCAGCGGCGCGAGCCTGCCCACGCGCGAGGTGCTGCGCTTCGACGCGGCCCATGCGCTCGCGCGCGACGCGGTGCACCTGCCGCTCGACACCGACGCGCTGTGCGACCGGCTGGCCGCCGCGGGCTGGCCCGTCCACCGCGTGCACAGCGCCGCGCCGGACCGGGCGACCTACCTGCTGCGACCCGACCTGGGTCGCCGGCTGGACGAGGCGTCCACCGCTCGACTGGCCGACCTTCAGGCGCCCGCGCCGGATCTGGCCTTCGTCGTCGGCGACGGCCTCTCGTCGCTCGCCGTCAGTCGCCATGCCGTGCCGCTGCTCGAGGCGGTGCATTCGCTCGCGCCCGCCGCATGGCAGCTGGGGCCTGTGGTCGTGGCCGAACAGGCACGCGTCGCGCTGGGCGATCCCATCGGGGAACGGCTGAAGGCGCGGGTGGTGGCCGTGCTGATCGGCGAACGGCCGGGCCTCAGTTCACCCGACAGCCTGGGCGTCTACCTGACGTGGGACCCGCGCACGGGGCGCACGGATGCCGAGCGCAACTGCATCTCGAACGTGCGGCCCGAAGGGCTGTCGTACGCGGAGGCGGCGCGGCGGCTCGTGTGGTTGTGTGGCGAGGCGCTGCGGTTGCGGCTCACGGGGGTGGGGTTGAAGGATGGGAGCGATGGGGCGGCACTCGCGCCCGGCACCGGTGGGTCCCGGCTTTCCCCGGGATGACACCTCGCTCAGCGCCCCGGATCCATCGGCGTCGACTCGAAGTGTTTCGCCAGCCACTCGATCAGCGCCCGCACGCGCTTCGGCTGGTTGCGCCGCGAGTTGTAGGTGAGGAACAGTTCCAGGTCGGGCGAGTGCCATTCGGAAAGAACCTGCACCAGCGCCCCTTCGCGCACGGCCGGCGCCACGAGGAACAGCGGCAGCACCACGAGGCCTGCGCCGTGGACGGCCGCCGCCAGCAACGCGTCGCCGCTGTTGGTGACCAGCTTGCCCGCCACGTTCGGCAGGATGCGTTCGTGCGTGCCGGGGTGTTCGAGCGTCCACGGCACCGACTTGCCGAAGCCGTTGTAGCGCAGGCAGTCGTGTTCGCCGAGTTCGCTCGGGTGCGACGGCACCCCCTTGCGTTCGAGGTACGACGGCGAGGCGAAGAGCCCCAGCGGCGCCGAGCCGATGCGCCGCGCGATCAGCGTGTCGGGCAGGTCCCAGGCGATGCGCATCGCGAGGTCGATGCCCTCCTGCACCAGGTCGCCCGGTGCATCGCGCAGCTGCAGGTCCACGCGGACCTTCGGGTACTGCGCGAGGAAGCCGGCCACGGCCGGGCTCACCGAGCGCACGAAGGACAGCGGCGCCGTCATGCGGATCTCGCCGGTCACCTCGTTGGCGCCGTGCTGGCCGCTGGCCATCAGTTCGTCGTAGCCCTGCAGCACCGCGGCCACCTGGTCGAGCACGCCGCGGCCCTCGGCGGTGAGGGCCACGTGCCGCGTGGTGCGTTCGACGAGGCGCACGCCGAGCGTGGCCTCCAGGTCGGCCACCGCGCGGGAGACGACCGAGGCGGAGACCCCGTGCACGTCGGCCGCGTTGATGAAGCTGCCCATCTCGGCGACGGTCTTGAAAAGGGCGAGGGTGCGTAGTCGGTCCATCGAGGTCCATTGTGACCGAGGAAAACCCTGAGGCAGGGCCGCGACGTTCCACTGGCGCACCCGGGCCCGGCGCGCGCAACATGGCACATCCGCCGCACGAAGGAACCCCGCCCATGACCGACCCCTTCCTCTCCCGCCGCCTCGCGCTGGCCTGGTCCGCCTCGGGCCTCGCCGGCGGGCTCCTGCCCTCCCTCGCCCGCGCGCAGGCGGCGTGGCCCACGAAGGCCGTGCGTTTCGTGGTGCCGTTCGCGCCCGGCGGCAGCTCCGAGATCGTCGCCCGCTCCACGGCCGTCGAGCTGACGAAGCTGCTGGGCCAGTCGGTGTTCGTCGACAACAAGCCCGGCGGCGCCGGCAACGTCGCGATGGCGGAGGTGGCGCGGTCCGACGACCAGCACACGCTGATCCTCGGGCACATCGGCACGCTGGCCGTGAACCCGTACATCTTCGACAAGCTGCCGTACGACCCGGTGAAGGACTTCCGCCCGATCTCGCTGCTGGCCAAGGTGCCCAGCCTGTACCTCGTGCACCCGGACCTGCCGGTGAAGAACCTGAAGGAATTCGTGGCGCTCGCGAAGAAGAAGCCGGGCCAGCTGAACTACGGCTCGGCGGGCAACGGCAGCGCGGGCCACCTCGCGATGGAGTACCTGAAGATGGCCACCGGCACCTTCATGGTCCACGTGCCGTACCGCGGCACCGGCCCGCAGCTCACCGACCTGATGGCCGGCCGGCTCGACGCCGCCTCGGTGGGCGCGGCCGCGGTGATCCAGTTCATCAAGACGGGCAAGCTGCGCTGCATCGCCACCGGCACCGCGCAGCGCATCCCGCAGCTGCCCGACGTGCCCACGGTCGCGGAGCAGGGGTACCCGGGTTTCGAGATGACGCAGTGGTACGGCCTGCTCGCCCCCGCCACGCTGCCACCGGCGGTCGACGCGAAGCTGGCCGCCGCCGCGGCCAGGGCCGTCAAGGAACCCGCCGCGCTCGAACGGCTGAACCACGACGCGGCCATCGCGGTGGGCAGTTCGCCGGCCGAGTTCGCGGCGTTCATCGCGCAGGAGCAGGCGCGCTGGAAGGTGGTGATCGCGCGGGCGAAGGTGAAGCCCGACAACTGAGTGCCCGCTCGTTGAGCGACCGCAAGGCGGCGGCCGGCGATCACGCGTGAAATCCCGGTGGAGGAATGTCCCTCCTGCCACCGAGACCTGATCCATGACCCCCGCACTGTCGACGCTCGCCCGGGCCTCGCTCCTGCTCGCCTCCGCCCTCGCCCTCCCCCTCGCGGCCCACGCCGACGACACGACCCCCTGGCTCGTGCGCGTGCGCGCCGTGAACCTCGACAGCGCCAACAAGGACTCCACCGGCCTCGGCCTGTCGATCAACGACAAGGTGATCCCCGAAGTCGACATCTCGTATTTCGTGACGCCGCAGTTCGCCGTCGAACTCGTGCTGACGTACCCGCAGAAGCAGACGATCCGCTCGAACGGTGTCGAGATCGGCTCGCTCAAGCACCTGCCGCCCACGCTGACGGCGCAGTACCACGTGACCACACTCGGCGCGTTCAAGCCGTACGTGGGCGCGGGCCTCAACTACACGCGGTTCTCCGACGTGCGGTTCAACCCGGCGGTGCAGGCCGCGCTGCAACCGTCCGTCGACAAGAACAGCTTCGGCCTGGCCGTGCAGGCCGGCTTCGACTGGGCGCTGAACGACCGCGTGGTGCTCAACCTCGACGTGAAGAAGGTGCAGATCCGCACCGACGTGTCGTCGTTCGGCGTGAAGGCCGGTGAGTTCAAGGTGGACCCGCTGCTGGTCGGCGTTGGCCTCGGCTACCGCTTCTGACCGGGCATCCGGCCCCGGCTTGATGCACATCAAGGGCATCGGGCCGGGGCCGCCCTAACGTGCCCCGCCATGACCACTGCGACATCCTCCCCCCCGTCCGCCATCCCGCACCGCAAGGTGATCCGCGAATGGATGGCCCCCATCACCGCCCGCAGCACCCCCTGGGCGCTCGCGCTCGTGGCGTTCGACACCGTGCTGTTCGCCGCGTCGCTCACCGCGACGGTGCTCGTGCGGCCCGCCTGGCTGCAGCTGCTGTTCGCGCTGTTCACGGGGTTCGTGATCGGCCGCCTCTTCATCCTGGGGCACGACGCGTGTCACCAGAGTTTCACGGACCACCGGCGCCTCAACCGGTGGCTGGGCCGTTTCGTGTTCCTGCCGTCGCTCACGCCGTACAGCCTGTGGGACGTGGGGCACAACGTCGTGCACCACGGCTACACGAACCTCAAGGGCTTCGACTTCGTGTGGCAGCCGCACACGCTCGCCGAGTACCGCGCGCTGTCGCCGGCCCGCCGCCTGCTGGACCGCGTCTACCGCAGCGGCTGGGCGCCGTGGCTCTACTACCTGGTGGAGATCTGGTGGACGAAGATGCTGTTCCCGAACAAGCGCGCGATGCCCACGCGCCGCGCCATCTTCTGGAAGGACGGCCTGCTCGTGACCGGCTTCGCCGCCGCGTGGATCGCCGGCCTCGTGGCCGCCGCCGCGGCCACGGACCAGTCCGCGCTCTGGCTGGTGTTCGTCGGCTTCGTGGTGCCTTTCGTGTTCTGGAACGGCATGATCGGTTTCGTGGTCTACGTGCACCACACGCACCCGCAGATCGACTGGTACGAGGACAAGGCCTCGTGGGCCGCGGCACAGCCCTTCGTGTCGACCACCGTGCACCTGACGTTCCGGACGATGATGGGCGCGGCGCTGCACCACATCATGGAACACACCGCCCACCACGTGGACATGAGCGTGCCGCTGTACCGCCTCAAGCAGGCGCAGAAGCTGCTCGAGGAGCGCATGCCCGGCCTGATCGTGATCCAGCCGTTCTCGTGGCGCTGGTACTTCGACACCGCGCGCCGCTGCAAGCTCTACGACCACGCGGCACGCTGCTGGACCGACTACCGCGGCCGGCCCACCAGCACGCCGCGGGTTCAGCCCGGCAACGCGTAGTCCCGGCTCGACATGCGGTCGATGCCGCATTCGAGTGACCGCACCCACGCGATGAACTCGCGCACGGCGGGCCCCGCGAGCGGGGCGCCGTGCTGCGGCACGATCATGTCGATGGGCAGCGGCTCCACCATGTCGGCCCACAGCCGCAGGATCTTGCCGCTCACCATGTAGCGGCGGTGGAAGGCCTCCATGTGCTTCAGGTGGGGCCCGAGCGACGTGATGAACGTGCGCGGGTCGCCGCCCAGCGACACCCCCAGGTCGCCCGAGAACAGGATGCGGCTGACCGGGTCCCAGAACTGGAAGTTGCCTTCGGCGTGCAGGAAGTGCGCGGGCAGCGCCCACAGCTCGTGGCGGCCCACCGGGATGCGCATGCCGGGGTCGGGGATCGCGACGATGCGGCCCTCGGTCTTGCCGGCCTTGCAGAAGTGCGGCGCGAAGCGGGCCCAGAGGCTGCTGATGTAGAGCGGCGCGGTGGTGGCCGTCATCCAGCGGTCGAGCGACGCGATGATGTCGGGGTCGGCGTGGGACGCGATGATCGACGACAGCCGCTGCGGCGCGAAGTAGCGCGACATGCCGAGGTAGAGCTCGTGGTACGCGAGGTTGCCACCCGGGTCGATGATCGCGCCGGTGTCGTCGTCGACAATGAGGAACTGGTTGGCCTGGACGGCCTCGTCACCGTGGCCGCTGAGGTCGGTGAACATGAGGCAGCGGTGGCCGCCTTCGGAATAGAGCTGGACAGGCATGGGAACGGCGGATCGCCGGCAAAAAGGCCAGTCTAGGAAGCCCGCCACCGCGGGCGCTTGATGCCGGTCAAGCCCGCGCCGTCAATCCTGCTCGCCGTCGATGAAGCGGTACAAGGCCGCACCCAGCAGGCCGCCGGCGAGCGGCGCGACCCAGAACAGCCACAGCTGCGCCGTGGCCCAGCCGCCCACGAACACGGCCACGCCGGTGCTGCGCGCCGGGTTCACCGACGTGTTGGTGACCGGGATGCTGATCAGGTGCACGAGCGTCAGCGCGAGGCCGATCGCGACCGGGGCGAGGCCCTTCGTCGCCTGGGGGCCCGTGGCGCCGAGGATCACGACCAGGAACATCGCGGTCAGCACCACCTCGGTGACGAGCGCCGCGACGAGCGAGTAGCCGCCCGGCGAATGTTCGCCGTAGCCGTTGGCGGCGAAACCGGCCGCGACGTCGAACGCCGGGTTGCCGCTCGCGACCAGGTACAGCACCGCGCCCGCGACGACACCGCCGGCCACCTGCGCCGCGATGTACGGCGCCACCCGCGACGCGGGGAAGCGGCCAGCGGCCCACAGGCCCACCGACACCGCAGGGTTCAGGTGGGCGCCCGACAGGTGGCCGAGCGCCGCGGCGGCGGTCAGCACCGTGAGGCCAAACGCGAGCGACACGCCGAGCAGGCCGATGCCCACGCCGGGGAACGCGGCCGAGATCACGGCGCTGCCGCAGCCGCCGAGCACGAGCCAGAAGGTGCCGAGGGCTTCGGCGGCGAGGGGTCTGGCGAGGGGTTGGACGAGTTTCATGGGAAGGTCTCCGTGGATCAGAATTTGCCGAGCATGTTCAGGAACCAGCCGCGGCTGCGGTAGCTCAGGTCGGTGAGGTCGTCCGAGAAGTCGGTGAAGTTGTAGCCGAGCCCCACCTTGAAGTTCTCGTTGACGTGGTAGTAGCCGGCGGTGAGGAAACCGTCGCGGCGGTCGCCCAGTTCGTCGGCGCGCAGCGAACGCACTTCCGCGAGCCAGTCCCACTGGCGCAGCAGCTTCCAGTCGACCCGCAGCACCGCGAGGTCGGCCGTGCTGCGGAACCACGGGGCGCTGTCGTCGCGGCTCGCCCGCAGCTCTCCCACGCGGCGCGCGTACTTGCCGCCCACGCTCCAGCGCGCGGTCAGGTCGTAGGTGGCGTCGATCGCCGCCACGTGGCTGCGCTGCTGGTAGTCGATGCCGGTGGTGGACACCGCGACCGGCGTGGCCTCGGGCGTGCGCACCTGGCCCGGCGACGAGAGGTCGTGCAGGTACGTGTACTTCAGCAGCACGTTGAGGCGGTCGTTCGCCACCGGGCGGAACGCGTAGCCGGCCACGGCCTCGGTGTACTTCGCCGCGGCGAGGGCACCGGCCGTGCTGTTGCTGTCGGCCCAGTTGAGCTTGCCGATCCAGCGCGCGTCCTCGCCCGCCTTCACGCTGACGGCGTTCTTGAGCAGCCAGCTGCGGCGGGTCTCGGTGGCCGAGCGGTCGGTGCGGTACTCGGCGCCGCCGCTGTAGCGCACGGTGTCCGACGCGTAGCCCGTCGTGAACGCGGCGGCGTCGCGCTCGAGTTCGCCCAAGGTCTCCGTGCCGACGGTGCCGTTCTCGAACGACGCGCCGAAGGTCCAGTGGGTGTCGGGGGCGTACTGCACGCCGTAGGCATGGGTCAGCGCGGGCTGCTGGCCGGTCGAATGGCGGTGTTCGGTGTAGACGTTCAGGCCGTCGGCCACGCGCGACTTCACGCCGCTCACGAGGTTGCCGCCGCGGCCGGTGACGTTCTCGTCGGTGCGGCCCGTGTCGACGACGTACGTCGTGTAGACGCTGGAGCGGTCGTCATACTGGTACTCGACGCCCGCCTTGCCCGCGAGACCGCCGTCGCCACCGGACACCTCGCCGTTGACCGCGAGCTTGTCCGTCATGCGGTAGCGGCCGCCAACGCCGCCGCGGTCGTTGCTGCGGCGGGTGCCCGTGCGGGCCACGGTGTCCTGCGCGAAGGCGTAGCCGCCCCAGCCGGCGCCCGTGTAGTCGAGCTGCACGGCGAGGTCGGTGCGTTCGCCGGACACCACCGCGTTCGACGGCAGCAGCGGGTTGGCGATGACCGTGTCGTTGCGCTTGTTGTCGTGCCGCAGCGAGGACGAGACCTTCCATTGCGGGCTCAGCGTGTAGCCCAGCTGCACCTCGGCGGCGTCGGTGTCGAAGCCGTTGGCCTCGTCGCGGTGGTCGGCCTTCAGGCGCAGCTCGGCCCGTTCGCCGAGCGCCAGGGCCGCGTGGGCGCCGGCCTGCCGCACCTCGGTGGTGGACAGTTGCCCCGGTCCCGAGAAGCCGGCCTCGCGGTGCTGGGCGTACGCGCCGACGCGCCCGCCCGTCCCCACCTCGGTCTGGCCTTCGACACGCCACGCGTTGGCGGCCACGTCGGCGCCCAGCGGCGCGCCGGCGAAGCCGAAGCCACCGTCGGTGGACGTCAGCTGGCCCGTGCCGGGCCCTTCGCTGCGGGCCACCTCGGCCTTGAAGTACGTGGTCTCGCTCGCGCGGACGAGCACGTCCACGCCGCCGAGCTTCTGGTCGCCGCCGGTCTGCTTCTGGCGCGACACGGTGGTGCCGACACGCACCGCGTCGGTGGCCCACCACGACACGCGGCCGCCCACGGCCAGCGTGTCGAGCGAACTCACGAGCGGCACGTACTCGTAGTCGACGACGAGGTACGCCGGCTGGCCGGTGAGGCCGCCCGAACGCACGAGGCTGCTGTCGTCGGCGAGGCTCGGCAGCGGCGCGGTCAGCAGCACGCGGCCCTGCAGGTCGTCGATCTCGTAGTCGGACGACGGCACGAGCTGGCGGCGCGACAGCACGAGGCCCGAGTCGCGGTCGCGCACCTCGACGAACACCTTCTCGGCGCCGCGTGTCAGGTCCTGGTGGCGCAGGTAGTAGAGCGAACCGCCCGTGCCGCGGAACTCCTCGCGCGCGGCGAGCGAACCGGGTTCGGCGGCGTACACGTCGGCGCGCAGGCCGGCATCGCCCGACTCGGTGGACGTGTCGCCCACGTAGCGGCCGTGCAGGCCGTACAGGCCACGGCTCACCTGCGCGAGCTGCGTCTCGTCGAGGTTGAGCTTGAAGTTGCCCCACATCGCGTGCGAGCGGCCGTCGTCCACCTTGAGGTAGATGCGGCCCTGGGTCGGCGCGTCCTCGATGGCCGTGGCGTCGTCGCCGAAGGTGGCCCACGAGTCGGCCGGGTCGAGGCGACGGAACAGCGAATTGGCGTCCTTGCGGTCGAGGTTGCGGAACACCTCGTCGAGCGGGCGTTCCTCGGTGTCGACGCTGCCGGTCAGGGTCCAGCGGTCGTTCAGCTGGCCCTTGCCGTAGAAGGCGATGCGGCCTTCGGTCCACGTGTCGCCGCGCTGCCGGTTGGTGTCCTGCGTGACGAGTTCGGCCGGGCCGTCGACGTGGTTGCGGCCCACGGTGAGGTCGGCCTGGCCCACGAAGAACCAGTCCTGCTTCGGGATCTCGAAGTCGCGGCGGTACACCTTGGCCGAACCATCGGCGTCGGTCACCGCGATCTCGCCGGTCTGCACGCGGCGGGGCACGAGCTGCTGGAAGACGAAGCGACCGTTCGGGTCCACCGGCACGTCGAAGCCGAGCGCCCGCACGGTCTGGTCCACGCGGATGCCCGCGCCGCTCGCGGTCACGGTGCCGCCCTGGATCGGGATGTTGGCGATGGCGATGCGGCTGTCGCCGTACGCCGTCATCAGCTGGCGTTCGGCGGCGGCGGCCGTCGCGGGCGGTTCCGACGCGGGATGGCGGTCGGTGACGGTCAGCGAGAAGTCGCCGGTCTCGTCGAAGCGACCGCCCTCGTCGTAGACCCGCACGCGGTAGAAGAGCCTGCGCTCGGCGAGGTCCTCGGGCAGCTGCCACTGCGCGCGCCAGTCCGCATCGAGGCGCACGGCGGCGAGCAGGTGCGGCTGCAGGCGGTCGTCGGCGGTGAAGATCCGCAGTTCCGCGCGTTTCACGAACAGCCGGTAGTTGCTGTAGCCGAGGAACCGCACGGTTTCGCCCGGCACCACGGTGACGGGCCAGGCGGCGGCGTTCAGGCGGCGCGGCTGCGACAGGCTGTCGTACTGCAGGCGCAGGTCGTCGTGTTCGAGGCGCACGTCGATGCAGCGCTGGCGGTCCGCGCTGGACGAATCGGCGCCCACCTCGGGGCGGCCGTCGATCGTGATGCGCAGCGGGTCGTTCGCGTCGGCGTACGGCGTCAGCATGTGGCATTCGGTGGGGTCGACGGTCGCGACGACCACGGGCGCCGGGGACACGGCCGCGGCCGGTTGCGCCGGCGCCACCGGGTCGCGCCAGTACACCCGCACCTCGACGCGCCGGTTCGCGGGCCAGTTGGCCACGTCCTCGCGCGGCGTGGCCACGGGTTCGTCGGGCCCGCGCGACTGCGCGGTGAACGCGGTCGCCGGCAGGCCGAGCGATTGCGTCAGGTAGCGGCCCACCTGCTGCGCGCGGGCGAGGCCCAGGGCCTGGTTGTCGGGGAACGTGGGCCGCAGGCGAGCGCTGATGCGCTGCACGTCGGTGTGGCCCGTGATCTCGAAGCGCAGCTGCTCGCGGCCGCGCACCTGCGCGGCGATCGCGTCGAGCCGGGCGCGGTCGTCCGGCTTCAGCAGGTCGCGACCGGACTCGAAGCGGGGCGTGTGGGTGTCGGTGTGTTCGACCGGCGGCGCCACCGGCGCGGCCGCCGTGGCGGCGACCGGCACGTCGACCCGTGTCTCGCGCGGCGACCGGTCATCGCCCAGCACGAAGGTGAGCTTCGGCAGTTCGCGCTCGGACGTCTCGGGGATGCGGTCGACACCGTCGACCTCGACCGCGCGGCGGTCGGGGGCGGAGCGGTCCTGGAAGCGGCCCCGGGCTTCGGTCTGGGCCAGCGCGGTGGCGCCCGCGGCGAGGCAGGCGGCCGCCACCGCGCTCGACAGCACGGCACGTCGGAAGGGTCGGTTCATGCGGAAGCGATCGAAGGAGGAAAGGGAGTCGGGGTGATGGCGCATGGCGTTCTCCATCACCGGGTGGCGGAAGCCGGCACACGCTCGACCTCGATGTCCAGGTCGAACAACGCCCGGCCCCGCGCTTCGCCGCGCTGGCGCCAGCGTTCGCGCAGTTCGCGGGTCAGCACGTCGATGCGGGCGTCGCCGTCGGCGCGGGCTTCACCGGCCGCGGGGCGGTAGGCGAGGCGCAGCACCGACGGACGCGCTTCGAGCGCCTCGACCACGCGCTGCACCTGCGCCTCGAAGGCCGGCTTCAGGCGATCGCCGTCGAACGCGTCCGCGCGCAGGTCGAGGCGCACCACGCGGTGCACCGTCGCGCCGAAGTTGATCTTCACGAACTTGCCGCGGGTCACGCGTTCGGCCGCCGGGTTCTCGCTCGTGACGCGGTAGCCCGAGGGCAAGGTGCGTTCGTCGAGCTTGAGCACGAAGTTGCTGCCCGTGCCTTCCTTCGGCACCGCCGCGCAGGCGATGTGGAAGCGGCCCTGCGCATCGGTCGTCACCAGCAGGCCGTTGACGGTGGCGACCCGCACGTTCGCGAGGCCGGGCTCGCCCTCGTCCTGCCAGCCGTTGGCGTTCTTGTCGTCGTAGACCTTGCCGATCACGTCGGTGCAGTCGAACAGCGCGTCGGGCACCACGCGCACGGTGGCCGTGGCGACGGTGGACAGCGCCGGGCCGGTCTCGCCCTGGTTCGCGACGACCTGGTTGACGTAGTCGCCCTCGCCCACGCCGGTGCCCACGCCGAGCACCATCGAGAAGCGCTGGCTCTCGTTCGCGGCGAAGCTGCGCGCCGGGACCGTCAGGCGACGGCCCTCGACCCGCGGCACCACCGGCTCCACGGCGCCCGACGGCAGCCGCTGGGCCGTGAGCGACCCGGCGACGTACTTGAAGCCGGGCGGCAGCGTGTCGACGAGCACGACGTTGCCGAGCGCGACCGCGCGTGTGTTGCGGGCGGTGATCACGTACGGCACGAGTTCGCCCTTGCGCACGGTGAGCTTCGGGCTCGTCTTGCGCAGTTCGATCACGGCGCCCGTGCCCTGCGGGTCGAGCGGCAGGTGGTTGTTCACCACGTTCTGCGCGCCGGCCGCCGGGATGAAGATCGACGTGAAGTACGGCAGCGCGAGGCCCGGCGCGGGCATCGACGCCGACACCACGCACGGGTCGGCCGGCGTCGTGTCCACCGGACCGGAGGGCGACGAACACGTCAGCGCGTTCAGCGGGCCGGCGGCCGGCAGGTACGTGATCGAGTTGACGTAGCCCGACGGCGGGACCACCGCGAGCGTGTAGTCGCCTGCGGGTGCACCCGGCAGCATGAAGAACTGGTACAGGCCGTCGGCCGCCGTGGTGACCGTGCCGGCGCCCCCGAGCAGGTGCGCCGCGGGGTCGAAGCCGGCGGGACCGGTGAGGGTCACCGCCGCGTTCGCGACGGGCTGGCCGCTCAGGCTGTCGTAGACGATGCCGCTCGGGTCGAGCGGAAGGTCCTGGTTGACGATGGACTCGCCCGCCGCGACGACGACCGGGATCGACGCGCGCGGCGCCGTGCCCGGCATCGTCGGGTTCGGCCCGTGGGCCGCGTTCTGCACCGGGTCGGTGGGCCACACGCCGCCCACCACCTGACCGGCCGGCGAGCGGAAGCGCACGGTGTACGCGCCCGGCACCACGTTGTCGAAGCGGTATGCACCGTCGGCGCCCGTCACCAGCGAATGCATCACGACCAGGTCGGTCGCCGCGCAGGTGGACGAGCCGTCGCGGCAGCCCAGCAGCTCGACCGTCCAGCCCGACACCACCGGTTCGCCCGCGAGCAGCACGCGGTCGTGGTCGGCGTCGCGCCACACGGTGCCCGACACGCTCGACGGCGCCAGCGACCGTTCGCTGAAGTCGTAGCCCGAGCCCTGCGCCGCGACCGTGGTCATCGGCACGACGATGCGGTTCGGTCCGGGGACGGAACCCCCCAGCGAGCCGGGGTGTTCGCCACCGTTGTCGTAGCCCGCGGGCTGCGTCTGCGTCAGCGTGTAGCCGGCGCCGTTCGGCAGCGGGAGGTCGTCGAAGCGGTAGGCGCCGTCCGGGCCCGTCGTGGTGGTGCGCGACACCGGGGCGCCCGTGGCGTCGGTGCCGGTCAGCACGATCGTCACGCCCGCCAGCGGCAGGTCGCCCGGTTCGCGCTGGCCGTTGCCGTTGGCGTCGTTGAAGACGGCGCCCGCGAGCGACGCGCCGCGTTCGCCGAACGTGTAGCCGTCGGCGTTGCCCCCCGCATAGACGATGCCGGTGACGACGTCGTTGCCCGCGACGCCGAGCACGGCGCCGTTGACGCGGCCGGCGGTGTCGCGGCCGTCGGCGTACGTGACGGGCTGGGTTTCGGTGAGCGTGTAGCCGGTCGCGTCCGACGGCAGCAGGCCGTCGAAGCGGTAGTGGCCGTCGGCGTCGGTGGTGGCGGTGAGCGACACCGGCACACCACCCGCGGTGCGGCCGGTGAGGGTCAGCGTGACACCGGCGATGCCCGGTTCGCCGCCGTCCTGCGCGCCGTTGTCGTTGCGGTCCGCGAACACGGTGCCCGCGAGCTGGCCGCCGCGTTCGCCGAAGTGGTAGTCCACGCCGGCCTCTTCCGAGGCCAGCACGATGCCGTCGAAGCGGTCGTTCACGCCGCCCGGGTTCGCCGTGCCGCGCGGCGCGCCGCCCACGGTGCCGAGCACATCGGGACCGTCCACCACGCCGGCGGGCTGCACCTCGTCGATGCGGTACGCACCCGGCAGCAGGTTCGCCGCGGTGTAGCGGCCGTCGCCGTCGGTGGTCAGCGCCACCGTGACGGCGTTGCCGAACAGGTCGGTGCCGGACACGGTGACCGCCACGCCGGCCACGCCGGGTTCCGCCGCGTCGCGCGCGCCGTTGGCGGGCATCACGTCGGCGAACACGGAGCCCGACAGGCTCGCCGCGCGCACCGAGGCGAAGTTGTTGTTGCTGGAGCTCGCGCCCGGCGCGCCGAGGCGGATGCCGTCGATGCGGTTCGCGTTCGAGCCGTTCGGACCCGCGGTGACGCCGGTGCCCGTGGCGGGCACCGTGCCGCGCACGGACCCCGCGCCGGTCACGGTGCCGGCCGTGGTGAGGCCCGGCAGGTAACCCGCGGGGCGGGTCTCGACGACCGAGTAGGTGCCCGGGGCGACGTTGTCGAACACGTAGTCGCCGTTGGCGTCGGTGGTGGTCGAGCGGTTCACCGTGTTGCCGTTGCTGTCGGTGCCGTTCAGCACGAGCACGGTGCCGGCGAGGCCGGGTTCGCCCGCGCCGGGCTGGCCGTCGCCGTTGCGGTCGTGGTAGGTGTGCCCACGCACCTGGCCGCTGGTCAGTTCGCCGAACAGGTAGGTGCCGGTGCTCACCGGCACGCCCGTCGAGGGGATCGTGATGCCGGTGATGACGTTGCCGCCCGGCTGCGCCGCGCCCGGGTTGCCGTTCGCGTTCGCCTGGCCCGGCGCGTAGGTGGCGGGCTGGGTCTCGGTGATCGTGTAGCCGCCCGCGCCCGACGGGGGCACGTTCAGGAACTCGTAGCGGCCCGGCTGGCCGGCGACCGGGGTCGCGACGATGTCGACGGCGTGGCCGTCGGCATCGGTGCCCGTCAGGTGCAGCACCACCGCGGGGATGCCCGCGTCGCCGGCCTGCGGCACGCCGTCGTTGTCGCCGTCCTCGAACACGAACACCGGGATGCGCGTGCGCAGTTCGCCGAAGTCGTAGCCGGTGGCGGTCGTCCCCGAGGCCAACACGACGCCGCCCACGCGGTCGTTGACGGACGTGTCGCCGCCGGCCGTGCCGGCGTGTTCGGCGCCGTCGGCCCAGCCGGCGGGTTGCGTGCGTTCGGTGACCGTGTAGGTGCCCGGCAGCAGCGCGGTGAAGGTGTAGTCGCCGGCGCCCGCGGTCGACAGGGTCGACTGCGTCACCGGGTTGCCGAACAGGTCCGTGCCCGCGAGGTCGATCGCGACCCCGGCGATGCCCGCCTCGCCGGCCGAGGACGTGCCGCTCGCGTCGGCATCGTGGTACACGCGGCCCGCGAGCGACGCCGCCCGCACCTCGCCGAACAGGTTGGCGGGCGACTGGCCCGCCGCGCCGAGCACGATGGCCGTCACCTGGTTCGCGTTCGAACCGTTCGGGCCCGACGTGACCCCGGCGCCCGAGGTGGGCACGGTGCCGGCGACGCTGCCCGCGCCCGACACGGCGCCCGCGCGGGTCAGGCCCGGCAGGTAGCCCGCGGGCTGCGTTTCGGTGAGCGTGTAGGCGCCCGGCGCCACGTCGAACGAGAAGAGGCCCGTGGTGGGGTGGCTGGTGGTGGTCAGGCTCACGGCCTGGCCGAAGTCGTCGGTGCCCGTCAGCGTCACGGTGGTGGCGATGCCCGTTTCACCCGCGTCGAACGCGCCGTTGCCGTTCACGTCGTGGAACACGCGGCCGCCGACCGACGGCGTCTGCACCGTCACGCTGCCCGTGTTGAAGTTGTTGCCCGCGGTGCGGCTCGCGCCGCCGTTGGCGTCGCCGGAACCGGTGGTGATCAGGCTCGCGGTGTTGGTGAACGCGGTGCCGTTCGCGGGGCTGCCGGAGAAACGCACCGGGATGCGCACGGTGGCCGTGCCGTTGGCCGGCATCGACACGATCGCGCAGTCGACGCGGTTGCCGCCGACGGCACCGGTGCAGGTGGGCGCCGCCGGGTTGAAGGTGCCGGCGGTGACGGTGAAGACCGGCGCGGCGGCGACCACGAGGCCCGAGGGCAGCACGTCCTCGAACGACGTGGTCTCGGCCTCGAGCGGGCCGTTGTTGCGCAACACGACGAGCCAGTCGAAGGACTGGGTCGACGAGACCGTCGTGATCGGCGTGGCCGTGCCCGGGCGCACCGCGGTCTTGGACACCACCTCGACGTCGGCCTTGTAGCGGAACGTGGTGGGCTGCGGCGCGGTGTTGTTGCCCGGCAGCACGTCGAGCGCGTTCAGCGCGGGGTCGGCGAGCGCGACCGTCGCGGTGGTGGTGTGCTGGCCCTTCTCCTCGCCCTTGAGCGTGACCTTGACCACGGCCGACGCGGCTTCGCCGGTCGAGCCCGCGCCGGTGCCGCCCAGTTTCGAGATGGTGCAGACGATGCTGCCGCCCGCGGCGCCCACGGTCACGCCGCTGGTGTCGCACGTGGTGCCGGCCGGCAGCGGGCCCACTACCTCGACGAAGGTGGGCGCCCCGGCGCCCGCCGGCAGCGCGAAGGTCAGCCGCACGTTCTCGGCGGTGGACGCGCGGTTGTTCGTCGCCGTCAGCGTGTACGTGACGTTGTCGCCCACGTTGACCGGGTCGGCGTCGTCGGAACTGTTGACGAGCAGGTCGTAGACCGGCGACGTGACGGTGGTGGCCTGCGCGTTGGTGTTGTTCGCGGCGCCACCGGCCACCTCGGGCGTGGTCGTCGAGATGACCACGGTGTTGTTGATGCTGCCGGCCCCACCCCCGACGACGCTGAGCGCCGCGGTGGGCCGCACGAGCACCGTGACAGTCTGCTGCGCGCCGCGGGCGATCGACGTCCAGCCGCACGTGAGCGTGCGGTTCGACGCGCTCGTGGTCGCGCCGGCGCCGGGGGTCACCGAGCAGCTGCCGTTGCTGGCGGTCGCGGACAGGAACACGAGGCCCTCGGGCAGCGTGTCGGTGACCGAGACGCCGTAGGCCATGCTGCCGCTGGTCGCGACGGGGTTGCTCGCGGTGATGGTGTACGTGAGCAGCTGGCCCGCGGGCACCGGGTCGGGGTTGTCGGTCTTCGTCACCGTGACGTCGGCCTGCGCGCTGTAGTACGCGGTGGCGACGTTGGAGGTGTTGTCGGAGAGGTTCGTGTCGCCCTGGTCCTGCGCGAGCGCGAAGGCGGTGTTGGTGACCTGGAAGTCGTTCGAGCCGGCGGTGCCGTTGCCGAAGTGGCGCACCGACACCTGGATCCGCGGGCAGTCGACGCCCTGGGTGCAGACGGGCAGCGACGCGATGCGGCAGTTGTCGAGCGAGACGTTGTTGGTGCCGGTCGCGAGCGCGCACGAACCCATCGTGGCGGCGCCCGCCACCACGGCCAACGACTGGCCGGTGGTGAAGGCGTTGTTGAACACGTCGGTCACGGCCACGTCGACCGCCGTGGCCGGGCCGGCGTTGACGACCTCGATCTCCCACGTGACGGCCTGGCCGGCGAGCTGGCGCGTGCCGGCGGCGGACCCCGTGCCCAGCACCCGCTTGAGCGTCGACAGGTTCGCGAGGTCCACACCCGTCTGCGGCGTCACGCCCACCGTCTCGCAGTCGTTCGGCGCGTTGTCGTCGGCCGGGCCGTTCTGGGTCGACACGCACATCTGGTTGTTCAGCACGGCGCCCGTGGCCGTCGCCTGCGCGGCGATCGACGTGGACGCCGTGGTGGCGCCCACGGCCACCGCGACGTTCGTGCTCGAGCAGGTGATGGTGACGGGCCCGGCCTGCGGGAACGTGCTGCCGCCGCTGGAGACGCAGGTGAAGCCGGTGGCCGGCGTGATGCCGTTGACCCGCAGGCCCGCGGGCACGGTGTCGGTGAAGCGCACGGTGCCCGACGCGGGGAACGCGGTGGGGCCGTTGTTCGTCGCCGACACCGAGTACGTGAACGCGGTGTTGATCGGCACGCTCGACTGCGGCCACGACTTGCTCTTGTGCGCGTCGAAGTCCGCGATGGGCACGATCACGGTGGTGGCCACCGAACCGTTGGCGGTGGTGACGCCCGGCGCGGTCAGCGCCGCGGTGTTGATGACGCCCGAGCCCACCGTTTCGGCGCGCACGGGGATCACGACGTTGCCGAGCGCGACGTCGAGGCCCGCGGCGGCGGTGCCGGTGCGCGAGCACGACAGCGTGGCGCCGGTCGTGGGGCAGCTGGCCGACGCGGTGCAGGTCCAGCCGTTCGACGTGAACGAGGTGGAACCGCCCGCGAAGCAGAAGTTGGCCGGCAGGGTGTCGGTCACCTGCACGCCGGCCGGGTAGTCGCCGCTGTAGCGCGGGGCCAGCACGAAGTTGAAGGTGCTGCCCGTGGACACCGGGTCGGCGATCGACTTCGTCTTCGTGACGGCGAGCGCGCTGCCCGGTGTCACCGACGTGTTGCGGGAGGCCGTGTTGTTGGTCGCGACACCGTCGCCCACCCCACCGCCCGCGGCGACGTCGGCCGTGTGCGTGATGGTGGAGCCGTTGCCCGCGTAGACGGTGCCGGTGACCGACACGTTGCGGCTGCTGCCGACCGCGATGGACCCGATCGCGCAGGTCATCGTGGCGCCGGCCACCGAACAGCCGGCCGGCGTGGACGACGGCGAGAAGCCCGTCGGGAGGCTGTAGGTGAGCGTGGACGACGGCGACGTGTCCGGGCCGGCGTTGGCGACGGTGAACACGAAGGTCTGCGAGCTGCCGGCCGACGCGGTGGTGGGGCCGGCGATGGTCAGCGACAGGTCGGCGCCCGCGTTGACCGTGGTGAGTTCGCTCTGCGCCGGGCCGCCCGGCGTGGGCGTCGCGGTGACGGTCATCGTGCCCTGGGCGGTGGTGCGCACGCGCAGCGGCAGGTCGACGATGGCGCCGGCGGGGATGGCGATGCCGCTGCACGACACCGTGCCCGGGCCCGCCTGGTCGATCGCCATGCCCGTGCACGACACGCCCGCGGGCAGCGTGCCGGTGCCGGCCCAGCGGCCGGTGGCGGGCACGCTGAACGCGAACGCGCCGCCGGACAGCGGCGTGCCGTTCGTCTCGGCGACCCGCACCGTGTACGTGACCGTGCCGCCGGCGGCGATGGGGTCCGGCGAATCGGGCAGGTCGGAGATGATGAGCTGCGCGTGCGCGGCCCCCGCGAACGCGAGCGCCGGCAGCAGCGCGACCTTCGCGAGCGGCGCCCGCCTTGCCCATTGCACCGCGCGACCGATGTGCCGTGCGATGTCCCACCCGATGCCGTGTGTCATGTGCCGTTCCTTCGAAGCGGCGGACTCTAGGGAGCGACCTCGCGGGGCACCAGCGAGTTGACAATCGTTGACAGTCCGCCGTGCGGACGTCACGCCCGGCGGGGGTCGGGCCTCAGTCGGCGAGCGGGAGGCGGATGCGGAACTCGGCCCCTCGGCCCGGTTCGCTCGACACGGTCACCGTGCCGCGGTGGCGCACCACCACGGCGTGCACGAACGCGAGGCCGAGGCCCGCGCCCCCCGTCCGGCCGGCGTCGGGCGCGCGGCGGAAGGCCTCGAACAACGTGGCCTGCAGCGCGGGCGCGATGCCCGGCCCTTCGTCGGCCACGGTGATCAGCGCCTGGCCGTCGGACACCGCCAGCGCGCACAGCACCCGGCCGCCGTCGCGGCCGTACTTCAGCGCGTTGTCGATCAGGTTCGCCACCGCGCGGGTCAGCGCGTCGCGGTCCACGCGGGCCTCGAGCGAGCCGTCGCCGAGTTCGGTGACCAGGTCCACGCGGTGCGCGCGCGCCCGGTCCCACAGGCGGTCGGCGGCGTCGGCCACCACGTCGGAGAGCGTGGCGACCTCGAAGGTGTAGTGGTCGGACTGCGCGCGGGCGAGGTGCACGAAGTCGTCGGCCAGCGCCAGCGTGCGCTGCGCGTGGTTGCCGATGCGTTCGAACAGCGCGGGGCCGGCCTCGCCGCCGTCCAGCCGGTGCAGCTCGATCAGCGTGAGGATGGACGACTGCGGCGCGCGCATGTCGTGCGAAATGAAGCGCAGCGCCTCCTCCCGCTGTCGCTGCGCCTGCTGCACGGTGGAGATGTCGACGAGCGTGACGATCCAGCCGGCCGCGGCGCCGTCGGCGTCGCGCCGCGGGGCCCACTTCAGCAGCAGGTCGCGCCCGGCCGTGTCGCGGGCCGGCAGTTCGGTGTCGATGTCCTCGCAGGGTTCGGGCAGCGGCCGGCCGTCGAGCGGGAACACGCGGCCCGCGAGCAGGCCGGTGACGGGCTGGTCGAGCAGCGCGTCGTCGGACTGCTCGAAGTAGCGGTGCGCCGCGGCGTTCGCGAGCAGCACCCGGCCGTCGCGGTCGGCGACGAGCACCGGGTCGACCAGGTGGTCGAGGCTCTCGCGCACGAACCGCTGCAGCCCGCGCAGCTGCTCGACGGCGCGGGCCATCGCGCGCATGCGGCGGTCGAGTTCGTCGCCGCCGCGGGGCAGCCGGACGGGCAGCGCGGCGAGCAGCTTGTCGTGGCGCTGCAGCACCCGCACCTCGTTGGCGAGGTAACCCACGGCCGCCTCCATGCGCAGCCAGCTCCACAGCGGGTACACGAGCACGAGGCAGCCCAGCGCGGCGAGCGGGGCGAACTGCACGCCGGCGAAGCGCTGCGCGGCCCACGCGCCCACGTACACGGCGCCGAGCAGCGCGACGGCCGTGCCGAACGCCCAGCGGGGCCGCAGCCGGTACAGCCCCGCCATCGCGAGCAGCACGGGGAACACGGTGAACAGCGCGTTCTCGAGCGGCGTGGCGCGCCGCAGGTCGAGGCCGCGGCGCAGGCCGTCGAGCACGTTGGCCGTCACCTCGACGCCGGGCATCAGCTGATCCTCGCGCGCCATCGGGGTCAGGTACACGTCGCCGAGGCCCGCGGCCGTGGCGCCCACCAGCACGAAGGCGCCCTTCAGCACCGCGGGGTCGACGCGGCCGTCCAGCACGTCGACGTACGACACGCGGCGGAAGTGGCCCGGCGGGCCGGCGAACGGCACCTGGGTCCAGTGATCCCGCTGCCAGGTGCCCGGGGGCGCCTCGCCCGGCGGGCGGCGTTGCCCGGGCAGGCGGTCGTCGGCGATGCCGGCGCCCGCGACGTCGAGCAGCGCCAGCGTCCAGTGCGGCCAGCGGGTGTCGCCGCGGCCCTCGCGCAGGAACACGCTGCGGGCCACGCCGTCGGCGCCCAGCTCGACGTGGATGTGGCCGAGGGCGGCGGCGGCCGTCGCGAACGGGGGAATGGGCAGCGCGGCGTGGGGCGCCTCGCCGCCGAACCGTTCCATGTGCACCGGCAACACGACGTCACCCGCGCGCCGCAGCGCCTCGGCGAGGCGCGCGTCGTCCTCGGGATGGCGCAGGTCGGGTTCGGTCAGGATCAGGTCGAGGCCCACCGCGCGCGGCGCGGCCGCGTGCAGGCGGTCGAGCAACGCGGCGTGCACGTGGCGGCGCCAGGGCCATCGGCCGAGTTCGGCGATGCTGCGGTCGTCGATCCCGACGATCACGATGTCGGGTGGCGCCGGGCGGCCGTTCATCGCGCTGAGGTGGTCGATGAACGCGGCCTCGATGCGGCTCGGGCCGTTCGCGTGGCCCCACAGGAACGCGAGCACCGCGGCCAGCAGCCAGAAGGTCCCCCAGCGCGCGAAGGCCTTCGTCGTCTGCATCAGGGGGCTGTCGTGCCCAGCCGGCCGCCGTCGGTGGTGACGACCGGCGTGCCGTCGCCCGTGCACACCCCGCCCGGCGTGCCCACGCGGCGCGCGGCCGAGAACGGCGAACGCAGGCCGTCGGCCCGCACGGTCTTCAGGCGCAGGTAGTACGGCACGCAGCCGGGCGGCAGCGCGAAGCGGGCCTTCGGCTCGGCCAGCACGGCCTGGTCGACCAGGTCGGTGAAGCCGAGGTCGCGGGCCACCTGCAGCTCGAAGGTGTCGCCCGGTTCGCCGGACCAGTGCACCGAGATGCCGTCGCCCTCCTCGATCACCGGCTCGGGCGCGACGGGCGCGGGCACGATGGTGAAGCGGCTCGGGTCGCTGAACGGGCCGCGGTCCTCGGCGCCGGTGGTGTCGCGCGCGACGGTGGCCACGCGCCAGCGGTAGTCGCCCGGGTCGGCGAGGTCGATGCGGAAGGCGCAGCGGTCGCCCGCGGTGTCCTGGCGGACCACGGCCTCGTCGCCGCGGAACACCTCGAGGCGGTACAGCACGGCGCCGGGCACCTCGGTGCAGCGCAGGTCGAGCGGACCCGGGCCCGACGACTGGCCGACGGCCGGGAACCGGGCCAGCGGCGGCACCGGCGTGGTCTTGACGCGCAGCGGGGCCCGCGTCTCGGCGCCCATCAGGCCGTCGGCGTCGATCGCGCGCACGCTCAGCACGTAGGTGCCGTCGGGCAGGTCGGCGGTCTCGATCGGCAGCGCGGCCTCGGCGCTCACGCGCACGCGGGTGAAGGCGGTGTCCTCGGCGAATTGCACGCGGTAGGCCACGGCGCCGTCGACCGGGGCGACCGGCACGGCGAACGGCAGCCGTTCGACGAGGGGTGTCGTGACGCCCGGCGCCGGCAGCAGCGGGCGCACGCCCGGCGCCGACGTGGCGCTGCGCGACACCGCGCCCTCGCCGGCCGCGACCGCGGTCTCGGCACCCGACCTGCGCACCGGCGACACGGCGACCCGCCCCTCGACCACGTCGGACAGCACGTGGCGCCCGCCGTCGCGCACGGCCACGCCGAAGCGGGTGCCGCGCACGCCGGTCACGGCGAGCGGTGTGCGCACGTCGAACCGGGAGCCGGCGGGCTGCGGGGTGACGGTGGAGTCGACACGGCCGCGGTCCAGCTGCATCACCGTGTCGCGCCGGCCCGCCTGCGGCTTCTCGCGCAGGCGCTGCACGGTGACGGTGGAATTCGCCTGGACGTGCATCACCGAACCGTCGTGCAGCTGCAGCGTGGCGAACGACGCGGGGCCCACGGTCACCGTGGCCCGCTCGCCGAGCGCGTCGCCCGTGGCGAGCGGCCGGGTGGTGGCGCCCGGCGCGGGCAGCACCGTGACGGCGCCGCGCACGTAGACGACGGTCGCCGGCCGTTCGGTGCCGCGCAGGCGCGCGACGGGGAGCAGCAGTTCGCGGCCCGTCGCGAGGCGGTTCGGGTTCGCGACGCGGTTCAGCCGCGCGAGTTCGGTCCAGTCGGACGGGCTGTCGAGCAGGCGGGCGGCGATGCCGGTCAGGGTGTCGCCGCGTTCGACGCGGTACGGGACGGTGTCGTCGGCCGCCGTCGCGCCGACGGGCAACGCGACGGCCAGGGCCAGGGTCAGGGTCAGGCAGCGGTGGGTGTTCACGACGTGGCCTCCGGCCGGGCCATGGCCGCCACGGGGTCGTCGTCGTCGGACGCGACCGGCTCCAGGCGGTAGCCCTGGCCGTACACGGCCGTCAGGCGGAAGCCGCGGGCCGGCCGCAGGTTCATCTTCGCGCGCAGCGCCGAGACGTGGGTGTCGAGGCTGCGGGACGGCAGGTCGACCTCGACGCCCCAGACGGCTTCCATCAGGTGCGCACGCGACATCAGGCGGCCCGGGTTGTTGAAGAGGCAGCGGGCGAGGTCGAACTCCTTCTGCTTGAGCTCGATGGGTTCGCCCTCGAAGGTCACGGCGCGGGCGACGGTGTCGAAGCGGAAGCCGCCGTGCTGGTGCACGCGGCTGTCGTGGTCGGGGTAGCTGCGGCGCAGCAGCGCGTTCACGCGCGCCATCAGCTCGTGCACGCGGATGGGCTTGACCATGTAGTCGTCGGCGCCGCTCGTGAGGCCTTCGACGATGTCGCGTTCGTCGCCGCGGTTCGTCACGAAGACGATCGGCACGCGGTGGGCGAGGTGCGCCCGCGCCCAGCGGACGATCTCGATGCCCTGCAGGTCGGGCAGCTGCCAGTCGACGATCAGCAGGTCGAAGGTGTCGCGCTTGAGCGCGCGCAGCAGCGCCTCGCCGTGGTCGAAGGGCGTGCAGTCATGCCCGATCGCGCGGACCGTGCGTTGCACGAGGTCGAGCTGCGAGGGGTCGTCATCGAGGGCGGCAATGCGCATGGGGTGGTGGAGCAGGGCCGGCAGGCCCGGGATTCTCGCTCAAGCCGCAAATCGACGGTTTGTGCGGCCTCATGAACCCATCATTTCTGTATTGACAGAAATAAAACGCCGCCGGAAGATGTCGCCATGGACCTCTCGCCGACCCTCTCCCGCTTCGTCCTCCACTGGGGCGAGATGGGCACCCGCTGGGGCGTCAACCGCACGGTCGCCCAGATCCATGCGCTGCTCTACATCACCGGGCGGCCCATGCACGCCGAGGAACTGGTCGACACGCTGAAGGTCGCCCGTTCCAACGTCAGCAACAGCCTGCGCGAACTGCAGGGCTGGAACCTGGTGAAGCTCGTGCACGTGGCCGGCGACCGGCGCGACCACTTCGAGACGTCCAAGCAGGTGTGGGAGCTGCTGCGCACCATCGTCAAGGAGCGCCAGCGCCGCGAGATCGAACCCACCGTCGCCGTGCTGCGCGAGCTGCTGGCCGACCCCGGCATCTCGAAGGAACCGGCCGAGGCCAAGCTGCGCATGCAGGAGACGCTGGAGCTGCTCGACACCCTCACCCTGTGGAGCGACGAGATGCTGCGCCTGGACACCCAGACCCTCACGCAGGTGCTCAAGCTCGGGGCCAAGATCAAGAAGCTGATCGGGCGCACGCCCGCGGAGGCCTGACCCGCCTTTTTTTTGCCCTTTCGTTTCTCTCTCGACAGAAATTACAGGAGAACCACGATGCGCCCCGCCTACCCGTTGACCCTGCTGTACGACGCCGCCTGCCCGGTGTGCGCGCTGGAGATGGACCACCTGCGGGAACGCGACACGGGCGGGCACCTGGCCTTCGTCGACATCGCCGCCCCCGGGTTCGATGCCGCCCTGTACGGCACGACCCACGCGGCGCTCGACGCCGAGATCCACGGCGTCTGGGCCGACGGTTCGGTGGTCAAGGGCCTCGCCACCCTGCGCGCGGCGTACGCCGCCGTCGGCATCGGCTGGGTGCTGCACCCCACGGGCCTCGCGCCGGTGCGGCCGCTGTTCGACCTCGCTTACCGCCTCTTCGCGCAATACCGGCGACCCCTCTCGCGGGCCGCGGCCCCGCTGATCGACACGGTGCGTGCCCGCCGCACGCTCGCGCGCATGGCGCGCTGCCGCGACGGCGCCTGCGACGTCGCCAGGGAGGAACGGTCATGAGGGTGCTCGTCTGCGGCGCCAACGGCTGCGTGGGACGCGCGGTGGCGCGCGCGCTGCGGTCGCGGGGCCACCAGGTCGTCGAGGGCGTCCGCGCCCCGGCCGACGGCCGCGCCACGCTGCCCATCGATTTCATGGTGCCCACCGCCCCGGCCACGTGGGCCCGCCGCCTGACGGACCGGCAGGTGGACGCGGTGGTCAATTGCGTGGGCATCCTGATGCCGGCGCACGGCCAGTCGTTCGCGCGGGTGCACACCGACGGGCCGGCCGAGCTGTTCCGTGGCGCCGCCATCGCCGGCGTGCGCCGCGTGGTGCAGGTCTCCGCGCTGGGCGTGGGCGACGACGCGGAAAGCCTCGCCACGCCCTACCTGCACAGCAAGCTGCTGGCCGAGGAGGCCCTCGCCGCGCTGCCCCTCGACGGCGTCGTGGTGCGCCCCTCGCTCGTCTACGGCCCGGGCAGCCGGAGCGCCGCGCTGTTCGCCACGCTCGCGAGCCTGCCCGTGGTCAGCCTGCCGGGCCGCGGCACGCAGCCGCTGGCGCCGATCCACGTCTATGAACTGGCCGAGGCCATCGTGCGGCTGGTGGAGCGGCCCGACCCGGTGCGCGAAGTGCTCGAACTGGGGGGCGGCGAGGTGCTCACCTACCGCGAGATGCTGGCCCGCTACCGCGCCGCGCTGGGCCTCGGCGACGCGCTGTGGCTGCCGGTGCCGATGCCGCTGATGGCCTTCGGCGCCCGGCTCGCGGAAGCACTGCCGCAACGCGTGTTCTGCCGCGACACCATCCGCCTGCTGGCGCGCGGCAGCGTGCCGGCGGCCAACGCCACGGCCGGGCTGCTCGGCCGCGAGCCGTCGACCCTCGCCCACGGCCTGGCCATCACCGCGCCGGAGCCGATGGTGGACCTGCGCGTCTCGCTGAGCCCGGTGGTCGCCTGGACGCTGCGCCTGTCGCTCGCCTTCCCGTGGCTCTGCACGGCGATCGCCGGCGTGCTGCTGCACCGCGACGCCGATGCGACGACGCTGCTCGTCCTCGTCGGCGCGTCTTCGCTGACGACCGTGCTCGGCCTCCTGATCCTGTCGACGACGCGGAGGCTTGACACCGGCGCGCGGAAGGTCAACACTTAACTCTCCGGTTTTCAAATCGAAGGAGAGCCCGATGGACAACGTGCCCGCCCACCCCGTCGCGTCCCGCGAGGAATGGCTCGACGCCCGCACGCGCCTGCTGGCCCACGAGAAGGAGTTCACCCGCACGCGCGACCGCCTCGCCGAGGAACGCCGCGCGCTGCCATGGGTGAAGGTCGACACCGACTACACCTTCGACACGCCGGACGGGCCCAGGAGCCTGTCCGCGCTGTTCGGCGACAACCGTCAGCTCTTCGTCTACCACTTCATGCTGGGCCCGGGCGACGCCGAAGGCTGCGTGGGCTGCTCCTTCATGGCCGACCACATCGCCGCCATGCGTGTGCACCTCGAGCACCACGACGTCACCGTCGCGATGGTGTCCCGCGCGCCACTCGACGACATCCGCCGCTACCAGCAGCGCATGGGCTGGGACCTCACCTGGGTCTCCTCGGGCGGCAACACCTTCAACCACGACTTCGGCGTCGGCTTCACGCCCGAGGAAGTCGCGTCCGGCGAGGTCGACTACAACTACGGGAAGATCAAGCCGTGGGGCCAGGACGCCCACGGCCTCAGCGCCTTCTTCCGCGACCCGAGCGGCCAGGTCTTCCACACCTATTCGTCGTACGCACGCGGCAACGAGGACCTGATCGGCACCCTGATGCTGCTCGACCTGATGCCGCTCGGGCGCAACGAGAAGAGCCCGAGCGGCGAGCCGATGTTCTGGGTGAAACGCCACGACGACTACGTCGACGCGCCGAAGCCCGCACACACCTGCTGCGGCTGAGCGCGCCGTGAACCGTTTGCTGTCCGTGGCCGCGTGCGGGGCCGGCATGGCCGCCGGCCTCTGGCTCGACACCCGCGACGTGCCGCTCGACGTGCTCGCCGCGTGGTGCGGCGACCCCGACTCGCCATGGCTCGCGGCCAAGCGCCACGGCATCGCCATGCCCGCGTCGCACCTGCTGATGGTGGTGGCCGCGTGGCTCGTGCCGCACGGCGCGGGACTGCGCTTCGCCGCGCGCACCGCCCACGCCGCGGCGATGCTGCTGGGCATGTCCGCCGTCGCGCTGCTGGCGCCCGCGCTCGCGCGCCACGCCGGCATGACCGACGCCCACGCGCTCGTCGCCACGATGGCCGCCGGCATGGTCGCGGCAGCCTGGCTGCTGCCGCCGGGCCGCCCTCAGCCGTCGGCCGCCGTGGTGGGGAACCCGGCCGCCAGCCCCTCGCGCAGGTAGCTCACCAGCGCCTGCACCGTGCGCGGCACGTGCGGGCTGTACGGGCGGATGGCGTACAGCTGGCCGCCGAACGCGCCCACCGGACGCCAGTCCGGCAACACTTCCACCAGCTTGCCCGCGGCGACGTCGCGGTGCGCGCTGAAGTCGGGCACGAGCGCGATGCCCGCGCCCGCCAGCGCCGCGTCTCGCAACGCCTCGCTGTTGTTCGCCGCGAACGGGCCCCGCACCGCCACCGCGGTGCGCCCGCCCCGGCCCTTCGCCGGCTCGAAGCTCCACGTGGGCGTCTCGCCCCCGCGCAGGTAGTGCAGGCAGTCGTGGTCGGTCAGGTCGCCGGGTGTTCGCGGCACGCCCCGGCGGCGCAGGTAGGCGCGGGAGGCGACCAGCAGCGAGCGGGTCTCGCACAGCGTCCACGCGACGTGGGTGTCGGGCACCACCGCCACGTGCCGGATCGCGAGGTCGAACCCTTCCTGGGCCAGCGACACGAGGCGGTCGGACAGTTCCAGCTCCACGCGCACCTCCGGGTACAGCTTCAGGAAGGCCGGGATCAGCGGCACGACCTGCTGGCGGCCCAGCGCCACCGGCGCGGTGACCCGCAACACGCCGCGCGGCGCGGCGGCCAGGTCCTTCACACCCGAGAAGCTGCGTTCGATGTCGTCGAAGGCCGTGCGGGTGCTGTCCACCAGTTGCTGGCCCGCTTCAGTGAGGCGCACGCTGCGCGTGGTGCGCCGCACCAGCGCCACGCCCGCGGCCTGTTCCAGCTCGGCGATGCGCTGGCTCATGGCCGCCTTGCTGACGCCCAGCCGCTGCGCCGCCGCCGTGTAGCTGCCGAGCGCGGCCAGCACGCCGAGCCCGTGCACGTGGGACCACAACGCCTCGATCTTCTTGTTCTTCATGCGTCGATTGTTAAGTATTCTGAACAGAGAATCCAGCCGACAGCGCTTGGATGCGCCGACCCGCCTGCCTAGACTGTGCGCACCACCACCGGAGCACACACCATGGGCGCCACCGAAGCCTTCACCTCGACCCTCGACATCGGCCACCACGTGGGCGGCCACGACGTGCCCGGCAGGAGCGGACGCCGCCAGGCCGTCTACAACCCGGCCACCGGCGCCGTGGCGCGCCACGTGGCGCTGGCCGACACGAGCGAGGTGGATGCCGCCGTGGCCGCCGCGAAGAAGGCCTTCCCCGCCTGGGCCGACACCCCGCCCATCCGCCGCGCCCGCGTGCTGAACAAGTTCCTCGGCCTGATGAACGAACACCGCGACACGCTCGCCGCGATGATCACGGCCGAACACGGCAAGGTGTTCTCCGACGCGCAGGGCGAGGTGTCGCGCGGCATCGACATCATCGAGTTCGCCTGCGGCATCCCGCAGCTTCTGAAGGGCGACTACACCGACCAGGTCAGCACCGGCATCGACAACTGGACGATGCGCCAGCCGCTCGGCGTGGTGGCCGGCGTGACCCCGTTCAACTTCCCGTGCATGGTGCCGTGCTGGATGTTCCCGGTCGCGCTCGCCACCGGCAACACCTTCGTGCTCAAGCCCAGCGAACGCGACCCGTCCGCCGCCATCTTCATGGCCGGCCTGCTGCGCGAGGCCGGCCTGCCCGAAGGCGTGTTCAACGTCGTGCAGGGCGACAAGGTCGCCGTCGACGCGCTGATCGAACACCGCGACGTGAAGGCCGTGAGCTTCGTGGGCTCCACGCCCATCGCCCACTACATCCAGGAGCGCTGCGCGCACTTCGGCAAGCGCGTGCAGGCCCTCGGCGGCGCGAAGAACCACATGGTGGTGATGCCCGACGCGGACCTCGAGCAGACCGTCGACGCCCTCGTGGGCGCCGGCTACGGCTCCGCCGGCGAACGCTGCATGGCCATCAGCGTGGCCGTGCTGGTGGGCGACGTGGGCGACAAGCTGATTCCGCTGCTGGCCGAACGCGCCCGCGCGCTGAAGGTGAAGGACGGCATGGAGGCCGACGCCGAGATGGGCCCCATCGTCACGAAGCAGGCGCTCGAGCGCATCGAGGGCTACATCGGCCTCGGCGTGGAAGAAGGCGCGACGCTCGTCGTCGACGGCCGCGGCCTGAAGGTGCCGGGCCACGAGGACGGCTTCTTCACCGGCGGCACGCTGTTCGACCACGTGACGCCGGCCATGCGCATCTACAAGGAAGAGATCTTCGGCCCGGTGCTGTCGTGCGTGCGCGCGAAGGACTTCGCCGAGGCCGTGCAGCTCGTCAACGACCACGAGTTCGGCAACGGCGTGGCCTGCTACACCCGCGACGGCCACGTCGCCCGCGAGTTCGCGCGCCGCATCGAGGTGGGCATGGTGGGCATCAACGTGCCCATCCCGGTGCCCATGGCCTGGCACGGCTTCGGCGGCTGGAAGCGCAGCCTGTTCGGCGACACCCACGCCTACGGCGAGGAAGGCGTGCGCTTCTACACGAAGCAGAAGTCGGTCATGCAGCGCTGGGCCGAGAGCACCGCCAAGGGCGCCGAGTTCGCGATGCCCGTGGCGAAGTGACGCGCGTCACTTCCTCGGCGACTTCGCCCGTGCCTTCGCGGCGCTCACCGGCTTGAGCGTCGAGAAGATCGGGCCGTCCACCGCGCCCGGGACGGGCAGCGGCATGAACGCGATGGCCTCGGCCTCCTTCACCGTGAGGCCGAAGCCCACCAGCACGCTGCGCATCATGTGCTCCGGGTGGTGGTCCTGCGTGGGTTCGGTCAGCATCGTCTCGATGCCGTAGAAGATCGACCCCAGCACGATGTCGCGCGCCACCAGCACGCTGTCGACGTCGATGCGGCCTTCCCGCTTCGCGTTCTCCAGGTCGCGCGTGAGGTACAGGTCGATCAGCTGGCCGCGCGTGGCGATGCGCGTGCCCACCCGCGTGATGAACGTGCCCCACAGCGGGTAGCGCAGGGCCATCTGCATGTAGAGCCGGGTGCCGGTGGAGAAGCGCTGGATCGGGTCCGGGTACGCCAGCACGATCGGGTCCACGATGGCCAGCACCTCGTCGCTCATCGCGGTGGCCAGCGCCAGCAGCAGCTCGTTCACCGTCCGGAAGTGGTTGTAGAACGTGCCGCGCGCCACGCCGGCGGCGGCGATGAAATCGTCGATCACGGGCGCGTCCGCGCCCTTCTCGTGGAACACCTCCAGCGCGCTCGCCAGCAGGCGCAGCCGCGTCTTCTCCCGGCGCTGCGCGCCCACACGCACCCGGTGGTCTTCCGGGGCGATCTCTTCTTGTGTCTTCTCCATGGGCAGGAGGTTACACGACCCTAGGGAAATCACCGACGATTTGGCTCGACTGTCATCTTGATGTTTTCGTCAGTTTGACTAGAGTTCGTTTTAGACACTCAGTCTAAATTCAACTCGTTGCAAGGACCCCCTCATGAAGCTCCTCCGTCACGGCCCCGTCGGTTCCGAGAAGCCCGGCGCAGTCGATGCCCAGGGCCAGGCCCGCGACCTCTCCCTGCTGATCCCCGACTTCACGCCCGAGTGGCTGTCGCCCGAGAAGCTGCAGGCGCTGAACGCGATCGACCTCACGCAACTGCCCCTCGTGCCCGCGGGCGCGCGCCTCGGCACGCCGGTCGCCGGCTCGCGCCAGTTCGTCGCCATCGGCCTGAACTACCGCAAGCACGCCGAGGAATCGGGCCTCGAGATCCCGAAGGAACCGGTCGTCTTCACGAAGGCCCTCACCTCGCTGGCCGGCCCGAACGACGACGTCACCCTGCCCGCCGGCTCCGAAGCCACCGACTGGGAGATCGAACTCGGCTTCGTGATCGGCACGCTCACGCGCCAGGTGCCGGTGGAGAAGGCGCTGTCGCACGTGGCGGGCTACTGCCTGGCCAACGACGTGTCCGAGCGCGACTGGCAGATCAAGCGCAACGGCCAGTGGGGCAAGGGCAAGAGCTTCGACGGCTTCGGCCCCATCGGCCCGTGGCTCGTGACGAGCGACGAACTGCCCGACCCGCAGACCATCCCGCTCGAACTCGCCGTGAACGGCAAGGTGGTGCAGCGGAGCAACACGGCCGACATGATCTTCCCGGTGGCCGAGGTGGTCTCGTACCTGAGCCGCTTCATGACGCTGCTGCCGGGCGACGTGGTGATCACCGGCACGCCGCAGGGCGTGGGCCTCGGCATGAAGCCGCCGCAGTTCCTGCGCCGCGGCGACGTGATGACGCTCGACGCCGGCCCGCTCGGCACCCAGCGCCAGTTGGTCGTCTGACCTGACCCCGCTCCCCCGCTGAACCCGCCGTGCGCACGCGCGGCGCGGGCGGAGCCTTGCCCGATCGCGAAGGAGATGACCATGTCCCTCGATCCCCATCGGCCGCCGGCCGTCCACTCCGTCGACGAGTTCGTCTTCGGCGTTCCCGACCTGGCGGAAGCCCGCCGCTTCTACGAGGCGTTCGGCCTCGACGTGCGAGACGACGAGGAAGGCGCCCTCGCCCTCCACACCCACGGCCACCCGCACCGCTGGGCCCGCGTGGTGACCCGGCCCGCCAAGCGCCTGCTGTGGCTCACCCTCGGCATCGACGCCGACGACCTCGACCGCTTCCGCCGCCACCTGAACACCCACGAGGTGCCCCGCATCGCACCGCCGGACGGCGCGAGCCCGGACGGCCTGTGGATCGCCAGCCCCGACGGTGTCCCGCTGCAGCTCCGCGTGGCGCCCAAGTCCTCGCCGTCGCAGCCGGCCCCGCGCGAGTTCCCGCCCGACTGCGACAACCGGGGCCGGGCCCCGGCCCGCACGCGCGTGACCACGGTGCGCCCGTTGTACCTCTCTCACATCCTGCTGTTCACCGCCGACGTGGACGCCACCGTGCGCTTCTGCGAGGACATCCTCGGCCTGCGCCTGTCGGACCGGTCCGGCTCGGCGATCGCCTTCGTGCACACGCCCCACGGCAGCGACCACCACCTGATCGCGTTCGCGAAGTCCGACGGCCCCGGGCTGCACCACAGCAGCTGGTGCGTGCCGTCGCTCGACGCGGTGGGCATCGGCACCGACCAGATGGCCCGCGCAGGTTACGCGCAGGGCTGGGGCGTGGGCCGCCACGTGCTCGGCTCGAACTACTTCCGCTACGTGCGCGACCCGTGGGGCAGCTGGGCCGAGTACTCGTTCGACATCGACTTCGTCGCCCCCGGCCGCGAATGGCCCGCGGCGGACCACCCCGGCGAGGACGCCCTCTTCGTCTGGGGCCCTTCCCTGCCCGAAGACTTCATCGTCAATCACGAAACCGCCGCCCGCTGACCCGGCGGCGCCCCAGGAGATTCCCATGCGCAACGATTCCCCCCTGTACGACGTCGTGCTGGTCGGCTACGGCCCCGTCAGCGAAATCATGGCGCTCGCGCTGGCCCGCCAGGGCCGCCGCGTCGCGGTCTTCGAACGCTGGAAGGAGCGTTACCCGCTGCCCCGCGCCGTCTGCATCGACCACGAGCTGTACCGCGTGCTGTCGGCGCTCGGCATGGGCGACGCGCTGCCCGCCGTGAGCCACGCCGGCCCGCAGTACCGCTGGTTCAACGCCGAGTGGAAGGAGCTGCTGTCGATCGACTGGTCCGCCGAATCCATCTCCGGCGGGCCCGAGGTCAACTTCGTGCACCAGCCCACGCTCGAGACGATGTTCGAGGAGCAGGTGCAGCGCTGCGACAACGTCGAGCTGAACCTCGGCTGGGAGGCCGTGCACGCGAGCCAGACCGCCGACCACGCCGAGCTGGAACTGCGCCACGTGGACACCGGCGAGACCCGCACCGTGCGCTGCCGCTACCTCGTGGGCGCCGACGGCGCCAACAGCCTGATCCGCCGCGCGATCGGCTCCGGCCAGGAAGACCGCGGCTTCGAGGCCGACTGGCTCGTGGTCGACGTGCTGCCGAACGAGGGCGTGACACTCGACATCCCGCCGGCCGCGCAGTACTGCAACCCGACGCGCCCCACCACCATCGTGCCGGCCGGCGTGAAGGACGGCCGCTACTTCCGCCGCTGGGAGTTCATGCGCCTGCCGCACGAGACCCGCGAGAACCTCGAACACGAGGACGTCGCCTGGTCCCTGCTCGAACCCTGGGTGACACGCGACCAGGCCACCATCGTGCGCCACAAGGTCTACACCTTCCGCTCGCTGCTCGCCGACACGTGGCGCCGCGGCCGGATGCTGATCGCCGGCGACGCCGCCCACGTGATGCCCCCGTTCATGGGCCAGGGGATGTGCGCCGGCCTGCGCGACGACTGGAACCTCGCGTGGAAGCTCGACCTGGTGCTCGACGGCCGCGCGGACGCCTCGCTGCTCGACACCTACCAGCCCGAACGCCGCCCGCACGTCAGCGACGTGATCGACCTCTCGATGTACCTCGGCAAGGTGATCTGCATCCCCGACCCGCAGAAGGCCGCCGAACGCGACGCCGCGTTCTTCAGCGGCCAGGCCGCGCCGCCGCCGGCGTTCCCGTGCCTGACCGACGGCCTGCTGCGCCACGACGCCCACGGCAACGTCCAGGCGCCGGCCGGCCTGCTGAGCCCGCACGGCACCGTGCGGCAGGGCGGCCGCTCGGGCCGCTTCGACGACGTCGTGGGCCTCGGCTTCATGCTCGTGTCGCGCAGCACGGCGGCGCTGGCCGCGGTGGGGCCGCGCCAGCGCGCGGTGCTCTCGGCCCTCCGTGCCCGCCACGTGCTGGTGACCGCGGACGGCGCCGAGGGCTGGACCGACGTCGACGCGAAGTACATCCCGTTCATGGAACGCCACGGCATCGACACGATGCTGGTGCGGCCGGACTTCTACCTGTACGGCGCCGTCGCGCGCGCGCAGGACGTCGACGCCCTCGTCGACGACCTCGCGGCCGACCTGGGCCGGCACGGCGTGGTCCTCGGCACCACGACCGACCGCGAGGCCGTCCCGGCCTGACCGTTCCCGTTCACCCCTTCCCGCGCCGGCCCGGCGCGGGGCGCCAGCGTGGGCGCCACCACGCATTCCCCCCTCCTGGAGCGAACCGACATGACCCCCTCCGCGATCCCCCTGCGTGCCGACACCCCGCCCGCCCACTGGCGCGCGAGCCATGAATGGAAGACCGTCACGCTGCTGTGCCTGGGCTTCGGCCTCGTCGGCATCGACCGTTTCATGATCATGCCGCTGTTCCCTGTGATGGCGCAGGCGCTGCACCTCGACTACGCCGACCTCGGCCTCATCACCGGCGTGCTCGCGGTGGCCTGGGGCGTGGCCGCGATGTTCATGGGGCGGCTCTCCGACCGCTTCGGGCACCGCCGCGTGCTGATCCCCGCGATCATCGGCTTCTCGCTGCTGGCGGGCCTGAGCGGCCTCGCCACCGGTGTCGTCAGCCTGATGCTGATCCGCGCGCTGATGGGCTTCGCCGAGGGCGCGTACACGCCGGCCAGCATCGTCGCCACCATCGATGCGTCGAAGCCCGAACGGCAGGGCATGAACGTCGGCATCCAGCAGATGGCGCTGCCCCTGTTCGGTCTCGGCATCGCCCCGATCCTCGTCACGCAGCTGCTGAAGGTGGTGTCGTGGCACTGGATCTTCGCGATCGTGTCGATCCCCGGGCTGGTCGTCGCCTGGCTGCTGCACCGCGTGTTGCGCGACCGGCCGGTCGCGGCGCCCGCCACCCGCTCGACGCCCACGGTCGCCCACCGCTGGACCGACGTGCTGCGCTACCGCAACATCCCGCTGAACATGGTCGGCATGCTGTGCTGGCTCACGTGCCTCGTCGTGCTGAGCGCGATGCTGCCGAACTACCTGATCGACCACCTGCACCTGTCGCTCGAGCAGATGGGGCTCGTGCTGTCGGCGATCGGGTTCGGCGGCACGCTGGGCACCCTCGTGATGCCGGCGCTGTCCGACCGCATCGGGCGCAAGCCGGTGATGGTGATCTCCGTGCTGGGCGCCGCGGCCGGGCTGTACGCCCTGATGCACACCGGCGCCGACCCGACACGCCTCTTCGCCGGCCTCGCCGTCTCGCTCTTCTTCGTGTTCAGCCTCATCTGCCTGACCGTGGGCCCGCTGAGCGCCGAATCGGTGCCGCCGACCCTGATGGCCACCGCGTCCGGCCTCGTCGTGGGCGTCGGCGAGATCTTCGGCGGCGGCATCGCCCCGGTCATCGCGGGCCACGTCGCGCTCGGCTTCGGCATCCAGTACGTGATGCACCTGGCCGCCGTCGCGCTCGCCATCGGCTTCGTCGTGGTGCTGCTGCTCCAGGAAACCGCCCCCGCGAAGCGCCGCTGATCCCCCCGCCACCGACCCGGAAGTACCCGATGACCTCCCTCCGACACCTCCTCGCCGCCACCCTCGCCGCCGCCGCGTGCGGCCTCGCCCAGGCCGGCCCGCTGAACGTCACGCTGCTCGGCACCGGCAGCCCCGTGCCGAGCAACGTGCGCTTCAGCCAGTCCATCCTCGTGGAAGCCGGGTCGGACAAACTCGTGTTCGACCTCGGCCGCGGCGTGACGATCCGCCTCGCGCAACTGGGCATCCCGCTGCGCGACGTCACCGCGAGCTTCCTCACCCACTTCCACTCCGACCATCTCGTCGGGCTGCCGGACCTGTGGCTCACCGGATGGCTGCCCACCGGCTTCGCGTCGCGCACCGTGCCGTTCACGCTCTACGGCCCCGAAGGCACGGTGGCGATGACGCGCAACCTCACGAAGGCCTTCGCCGAGGACATCCGCGTGCGGCTGGCCGACGAGAAGCTGCCGCCGGCCGGCATCGCGTTCGACGCGCACGACATCCGCCCCGGCGTCGTGTGGGACCGCCGCGGCGTGAAGGTCACCGCGTTCGAGACGCACCACGGCGACCTGATCCACCCGAACTACGGCTACGTGATCGAACACGAGGGCAAGAAGGTCGTGATCTCGAGCGACACCACGTACGACGAACGCATCGCCGAGCAGGCCCGCGGCGCCGACCTGCTGCTGCACGAGGTGGCCGACATCGACCCCGCGCTGATGAAGGCCTACCCGCGCTTCAAGGAGATCGCCGCGCACCACACGACCCCGCAGGAGGCCGGCCGCATCTTCGCGAAGGCCCGCTCGAAGGTGGCGGCCTACACGCACATCATCGTGCTCAAGGCCGACGCGCCGCTGGACGTGCCCCCCACCGAGGTGCTGGCCCGCACCCGCGAGACCTACGACGGCCCGCTGGTGCTCGGCGAGGACCTGATGCGCTTCGAGATCGGCGACGAGGTGAAGGTGTTCGACGGCGCGCGGCGCCCCGTCGCGACGGCGGCCGCGCGTTGAAGGGCGGCCGCCTCAGGTGGCCGGCTTGTCGCTGAAGGCCTTCAGGTTGGCCTTCAGCTCGTCGCTCATGGGAACGTTGAGCGGCACGTTGCGCGGCGGGATGGGGTTCAGGAACCACTTGGCGTAGAGCTTCTCGAACTCTCCGCTTTTCATCAGGCCCACGAGCGCGTCGTCCACGGCCTTCTTGAACTCGGGGTCGTTCTTGCGCAGCATGATCGCGTACGGCTCCACCTGCAGCGGTTCGCCCGTCACCACCCAGTCGGCCGGGGCCTTCGAGTTGGCGACCAGGCCGTACAGCAGGATGTCGTCCATCGCGTACGCCTCCACGCGGCCGTTCTCGGCGAGCAGCGCGCCGTCGGCGTGGTCCTTCGCGGTGATGATCTCGGTGTCGAGGTTGTTGTCCCGGAAGTACTTGCGCAGCACCTGGAAGTTCGTGGTGCCCGCGGTGGTGGCCACCTTCTTGCCCTTGAGGTCGGCCAGCGACTTGATGCCCGAGGTCTTCTTCGCCATCAGGCGCGTGCCGGTGTAGAAGTAGTTGACCGCGAAGCCCACCTGCTCGCCGCGGGCCGAGTTGTTCGTGGTGGAGCCGCACTCCAGGTCCACCGTGCCGTTCTGCACCAGCGGGATGCGGTTCTGCGACGTGACCGGCATGCGTTCGATCTTCAGGTCGGACCGCTTCACCTTCGCCTTGAGCTCGTCGACGATGCGGTCGCACACCTCGACGCTGAAGCCCACGGGCTTCGCGTTGTCGAGGTAGCTGAACGGCACCGACGACTCGCGGTAGCTGAGGGTGATCGACCCCGTCTCGGCCATCTTGGCGAGCGTGCCGCCGGTCTGCGCCTGGACGGCGAAGGCGGACGCGACACCCAGCAGGGACAGCACAACGCGATTCAACGTGAACATGAGCACTCCTTGGCCGTGGTGGGAAATGAACAGCGGTCACTGTAGGGGCGCGGACCTTCGTCAGCGAATGTCGAAATGAACACACCGTATGCCCCGGCGACATACTTGCCGTGCATTCCGGCATTCGACAGCCGGGTTATCCCTGCCCACCATGGCGCCTCGTTCCAACACATCGGGAGAGGTCGCTTGAAGGTCGCCGTCATCGGGGGAGGCATCGTGGGCTGGACGTCGGCGCGCGCGCTGCGCGCCGCGGGCCACGACGTGGTGCTCGTCGACCGGGCCGGTGCGCCCGCGTCCGGCGCCAGCGGGCAGAACGGCGCGCAGCTCAGCTACGGCTTCGTGGCCCCGCTCGCCTCCGCCGCCATCCCGGCCCAGATCCCCAAGCTGCTGTTCTCGGCGGACTCGCCGTTCCGCATGCGCCCGGGCCTGTCGCTCGACACGTGGCGCTGGTGCCTGCAGTTTCTCGCGGCCTGCACCCACCAGCAGTCGGAGCGCACCACCCGCGCGCTGCTCGCGCTCGCGCACGAGAGCCACACGCACTTCACGCAGTGGCGCAACGGCCTCGACGCCGGCGTCGACATCGAACACGCGCAGCGCGGCAAGCTCGTGCTGCACCGCGACCCCGCCTCGCTCGACGCGGCCGCGCGCCAGATGGCCCTGCAGGCCGGCGTGGGCCCCGCGCAGGAGCTGGTGGACGCCGCCCGCTGCCTCGCCCTCGAACCCGCGCTGGCCGGCGGCAAGCCGCTTGCCGGTGGGGTGTGGACCCCGAGCGAGGAGGTGGCCGACTGCGCGAAGGTGTGCGCGGCCCTCGCCGACGAGCTGGCCCGCGACGGCCGCACCGACCTGCGCTGGGGCCACGAGGTCGCCGGCTGGGACGTGGCCGGCGGCCGGGTGCGCGCGCTGCTGGCGCGCCACCAGGACCGCCTGTGGCGCATCGACGCCGACGCCTTCGTGATCGCCGCCGGCGCGCAGACACCCGCCGTGACGAGGGGCCTCGGCGTGCACGTGCCGGTGCAGCCGCTCAAGGGCTACAGCATCGACGTGCCCGCCGACGCGCTGCGCGAGATGCCGCGGGTGAGTGTCACCGACACCTCGGTGAAGACCGTGTTCGCCCCGCTCGGCGACGGCCCGGCCCGCCGGCTGCGTGTCGCCGGGTTCGCCGAGCTGGTGGGCGGCGACCTGCACATCCCGCCCGACCGCATCGCCCGGCTGCTCGCCACGGTCGAGGGGGTGTTCGGCCTGCGCGCGCAGCCGCGGGACGTGCGCCCGTGGGCCGGCCTGCGCCCCGCCACACCCACCGGGCTGCCGTGCATCGGCCGCACGCGCCGGTTCGGCAACGTCTTCGTGAACAGCGGGCAGGGAGCGCTCGGGTTCACGCTCGCGTTCGGGTCGGCCGAGTTGCTGGCCGCTGAAGTGGCGGGCCGGCCGCGGGCGCTCGGCCGTGAAGGGGGGTTCCGTGCCGGACTGGCACCCCTCGCGGGCACATAGAGATGTCGTCATCCCGGCGAACGCCGGGATCCACTGCGGTCCAACGCGCCATTCACACGGTGGGCCCCGGCGTTCGCCGGGGTGACGGAAGATTCAGCCCTTCAGCGCCGCCGCCATGTTCACCACCAGGTCGTCGATGGCCGCGCTCGTGGGAATGTCCCGCGACCGCAGTGCATACACGTTCACCGCGATCTCCGGCTCGAGCGGCGCCACCGTCATGGCGGGCAGGCCGCCCGCATAACGCGCCGACCAGCTGTCCACGATGGCCCAGCCGAAGCCCGCGTGCGCCATCTCGATGGCCGCGTGGTAGCTGTGCGTGGTCACCGCGGCATCGGGCGACACCTCGTGCGTGCGGTACAGCGCGTGCAGCTGGCGACCGATGGGGTCGGCCGCGTCGAGGTCGATGACCGCGCGGCCCGCGAGGGATTGGACGGGCACACCCTGCGTCGGCACGTCGTGCCCCACGCACACGATGCGGCCCGTCGCCACCACCTGGTTGATCACCGCGGGGTGCGACGACGGTTCCAGCGCGAAGCCGAGCTCGGCCTCGCGGCGCACGACGCTGTCGGCGATCTGCGCGGAGTGCAGCGTGCGGAAGTTGAGCCGCACCTCGCCGTGCCCGCGGCGCCACTGGCCGAGCGCGCTCGGCAGGAACTGCAGCGACAGGGCCGGCACGCACAGCAGGCGCAGCACGGTGTCCGAGCCGGAGCCGAGGTTGGCGGCCGCGCGGCGCACCGAGTCGAGCTGCTGGTACAGCTGCTCCACCTCGGGGAACAGTCGCTCGGCCTCGCGCGTGGGCACGAGCCGCCCGCGCACCCGCTCGAACAGCATCACGCCGACACTCTGCTCGGCCTGCTGCAGCAGCCGGGAGGCCGCGGGCTGGGTGATGTGCAGGATGTCGGCGGCGCCCTTGACGGAACCGGCCTGCATCACGGCATGGAAGATTTCGATGTAGCGAAGGCGCAAGACGGGATCCTCACCGACGGGTGAGGCAGTCTACCGCTGCCTACTTCGCCGGCAGCCCCAGGAACGCGAAGGGCCGCGACACCTCGAACTTCCCCGACGTCTCGCCCGCGAACACGTTCTTCTGGTGTTCGCCGAGGCGCAGCACCTTCACCTGGCCGGCGCCCGGCGTGAAGTCCACCTTCTTCAGGTCGACCCAGAAGGCGTTGGGCGTGAGGGCCGATTCGAAGAAGTACAGCCGCCGCCTGTGGTCCACCACCGACCGCCAGCGGGTGCTGGAGATGTTGGGCTGGTCGAGTGTGGTGATGCCGAACGGCACCGAGGCGTTGCGGATCACGCTGAACATGGTGGCCACCGCCAGGTCGGGGTCGGTGTACTTCGGCACCGCGTTCGCGTAGAACGACGCCCGCGCGAAACGGTCGGACGCGCGGTTGGTGCCCGGCAGCATCACGGTGCCGCCGATCTGCTGCCAGTAGGCGTTGAGGGCGAGCTGCTCGTCGAAGGTGGGCGAGTTGGTCATCACCTGGTACTGGCGACCGTGGTGGATGACCTGGCGGCCGCCGATGTATTCGACGATGGCGCTGTCGCCGCTGGCGTCCGACAGCGACAGGTGCAGCGTCGCGAGGCGTTCCTCGCCGGGCACCTTGTCGGTCACCACGGTGAACGGCTCCTGGCGCAGGTGGTCCACGGCCTCCTTCACGGTGGCGAAGTTGTCGAGCACGTACTGCGCCCACGCGGCGATGGTGAGGCCCGCCTTGCCGCGGCCGTCGAACGGCGGGTACTGCGACTCGACCAGCCACAGCACGTTGGCCGCGAGGCCCGCCTCGTTCAGACCGTCGGTGGTGGAGATGTCGTAGCCGGTGGCGATCACGCTGCCGTAGCGCGACGTCCACTTCAGCGAGTTGGGGCCGGCCTCGCCCGTGCGCGCCATGCCGCGCGGGAAGATCCACAGGTTGGTGGCCACGTCGACCTTCCAGTCCATGGACCGGGCGGTGACGATGTTGCCGTCGGGGCCGAGGTACACCACGCGCGTGCAGGCGAACGCGGAGACGGAGGCCAGCGCGAGCGCGCCGGCCGCGAGCCATCGGATCGGAACCATGGCACTCTCCTTGTCGTTCAGTGCCCCTCGCCCGCGCTCGCCTTGCGTGCGTAGAACGTGGCCACGTCGTCGATCTCCTGGTCGGTCATCGCGCGCACCATGTTCCGCATCTGGGCCTGCGCGTCGTTGCGACGCGTGCCCGCCTTGAACGCGCGCAGCTGTGCGACGAGGTACTCCTTGGGCATGCCCTCGATCCAGGGCGTGCCGATCTTCTGGTCGACACCGCCGTGGCACGAGATGCACGGTGCGATGTTGCGCAGCGGGTCGCCCACCCGCACCAGGGCCGGCAGGTTCTCGTCGTACGTGGTGGGCGCGGTGCGCGCCTTCGGCAGGTAGGCGTAGTAGGCAGCGATGTCGCGGATGTCGGCCTCGCTCAGCGCCCGGGCCAGCGCCTCCATGATCGTGCTGGACCGGTGGCCGGCCTTGTAGTCGAGCATCTGCTTGATCACCACCTCGGGGTACTGGCCCGCGAGGTTCGGCGCGTTCGACGCGCTCATGCCCTGGGCGCCATGGCACATCGTGCAGTTCAACGCGAGCGTGGCGCCGCGGCCCACCGCGTCGCTGGGCGCGGTCTTCGTCATCGTGCGTTCCAGCACCACCACCGTCTCGCCCGGCGCGGCCTTCCCGTCCTTCGGCGACGACCAGCTCGCCGGCACGCCGGCCGCGCGGCAGATGGCGTCCCAGAGCCCGCGGGCGCTGAAGTCGCCGTGCACCGACGGCAGCCAGACGAACCCCACCAGGATCGCGGCCGCCGTGAACACCGCGAGCGCGGTGACCGTCCAGCGGAAGCCCGGGTTGCGGAACGACCAGGTGTCCATCACCGGCTCCCGATGGGAATCACCGGCACCGACGCATGCTCGAGCGAGGCCAGCTGGTAGATGGGGAAGCCGTAGTTCACGAGCGTCAGCCCGATCATCATCGCCACCCACAGCGCGAAGCCGTTGAGCAGCGGCGGCGTGTGGGTCACGGGGTGCGTGGGCGCGCTGAACGTGAAGGCCTGCGGCGTCACCTTGGGCCGGCGGTGCGCGGACGCCAGGATCCACACGAGGATGAACGCGGAGATCACCAGGATGAAACCGCCGATGGTGGACGCGATGACCGTCCACGCCTGCGGCGCGATGTCCGGGTGGCTGTAGTCGTAGTAGGCCATGCGCCGCGGCATGCCCAGCAATCCCACCCAGTGCCACGGCATCGACAGCACCATCATGCCGACGAACCACAGCCACAGCTGCAGCTTCATCAGCCCCTTCGGCAAAGGCCCGCAACCGGTGAGCTGCGGCCACAGCTCGTACGCCGCCATGAAGTACATGATGACGATGGCGCCCGCGAAGATCAGGTGGAAGTGGCCGGTGACCCACTGCGTGTTGTGCACCGTCTCGTTGAGCTGGTAGCTCATGTTGATGATGCCCCCCGCGCCACCGAAGCCGAGCATGATGAACGAGAAGGTCACCGCGAGCATCATCGGGTGGTCCCACGGCAGCGCCTTCACCCAGCCGAACAGGCCCTTGCCGCCGCGCAGCCGCGCCGCGATCTCCACCGACGCCACGATGGTGAACACCGTCAACAGCGTGGGCACCGACACCATCGCCGTCATCGCCGCGTGCACGAACTTGAAGCCCGCGCCCACCTGCGGGTCGGCGAACAGGTGGTGGATGCCGATGGGCATCGAGAACACGAGGAACAGCACGAAGGCCACGCGGCCCATGGTGTCGCTGTAGAGCCGTCCGCCGATGGCGCGCGGCACCACGGCGTAGAACATGATGTACGCCGGCATCAGCCAGAAATACACGATGGCGTGCAGCGTCCACGAGAAGAACACCCGCGCGAGGCCGGCGTTGATGGTGTCCACGAGGCCCAGCGACGCGGGCAGGATCAGCAGCAGGATCTCGAGCGCCGCGCCCACCGATGTCCACGCCCACAGGTAGGCGCCGGCCACGTTGCCGAACATCGCGAGCGGCACGGTCCTGCCCGGGTTCTCCTTCTTCCACGCGTGCAGGTTGACGCCCATCAGCGCCACCCAGATCCACGAGCCCACCACCACCAGCACCACGCCGATGTAGTAGAACGGGCTGCCCACCATCGGCGGGTAGAAGGTGTAGAGCACCGAGGCCTTGCCGAGCGCCATCGTGACCGCGGCCACCGCGGTGCCGGCGATCACGAGCCAGAAGCCCGCCCACGCCCACTTCAGGCCGATCAGCGGGCGCTTGAGCGCCAATTCGCTCAACGCGTAGCCGAAGCCCATCGCGACGAGCGTGGGCAGCACGTACGCCATCACGGTGCCGTGCGCGGTGACCGAGCGGTAGTAGTGCTCGGGGTTGTTGACCCAGTTCGCGAGCGGGCTGCGCACGAACATCTGCCATTCGCCGAGCACGATGGCGCCCAGGAAGGCGGCGAACGCCACCCAGAAGTGGGCCAGCACGAGCTTCCTAGCGTTGAACACAGCGCAGCCTTTCTCCCGAACGGGCCTTCGCGAGGAACTCCTCCGGCGGCAGCACCTGCACCCGCGCCCACATCGCCTCGTGGCCGGTGCCGCAGTACTCGTGGCACGGCATCAGGTGTTCACCGGGTTTCCTGAAACTCGTCGTGAAGGTGGCCACGAAGCCGGGGATCAGCATCGTGTTCGCGTTGGTGGTGCCCACGATGAAGCCGTGGATGGCATCGGTGGCGGTGGCGCGGAACATCACCGGCATCTCGGCCGGGACCACGATGCACGGCGGCTCGAACGAATACTGCTGCGCGATCAGCCGCACCATCACCTTGCCGTCGGGCCCGAGCGTGGTGCCGAGGTTGGACTCGACGAACTCGCCCTTCACGTGCAGCGTCTTCACGTCCACCGTCTCCACCCGCGACGGCGGCATCGCGGCCCAGTGCAGGCCGGTCACCACCATCATCACGAGCAGCATGACGATGATGAGCGCGACCACCCACGCCCACCGCTTCTCGGCGGCGACGGCGACCCGTTCGGCGTCGTGCGACGCGACGGCGCTCACTGCATCGCCCCCCGCGGCAGGTAGGCCGCGAAGTAGAACACCAGGTAGATGGCCACGACGATGGCCGTGGCCACGCCCGCCACCGCGAAGGTGCCCGCCGGGCCGCGCGCGACGATCTCCTCGACCTCGCGGTCATCGGTGGCCGTGTGGGGGACGTCGCCGTCGTCGTTCATGTTCTTCACTCCGGAAGCAGCTTGCGCAGTTCGTTGACCTGGCGCGGCTCGACGGGGGTGCCGCTGTTGTCCCAGGCCACGCGGATGTACGTCACCACGGCCGCGGCCTCGTCGTCGTTCAGGATGTGGCTGAACGGCGGCATGCCGTGCGGGCGCGGGTTCTTCTTCGTGCCGGGCGGGTAGCCGCCGTTGAGCACCATGCGGATCGAGTTGACCGGCGACGCCATGGTGATCGACTGGTTGCCCGCGAGCGGCGGCAGCGACGGCGGGTAGCCCTTGCCCTCGTCGCCATGGCACACGGCGCACTGCTTCTCGTAGGTGCGGCGGCCGAGTTCCATGACGTTGGGCGACACGAGCCGCGCCTGGCTCGTAGGGGGCGGTTCCGAGTCGCGCTGCGGCAGCGCCTTCAGGTACACGGCCATCGCCTCGACGTCCTCGTCGCTCATGTACTGCAGGCTGTTGTAGGTCACCTCGGCCATCGGGCCGTAGACGGTGCTGCGGTGGGACACCCCCGTCTGCAGCAGGTCGTGGATGTCCTTCAGGCTCCAGTTGCCGAGGCCCGCCTCGCGGTTCGACGTGAGCGACGGCGCGTACCAGTTCTGGTTCGGGATCATGCCGCCCTCGAAGGCCTTCGCCTCGCTGGAGCCGCCGAGCGCGTTCACCGCCGTGTGGCACATCGCGCAATGCCCCAGGCCCTGCACGAGGTAGGCGCCGCGGTTCCACTGCTCGGTCTGCGCGGGGTCGGGCGTGAATTCCCCCTGCTTGAAGTACAGCGTGCGCCAGCCCACCAGCAGCTCGCGTTGGTTGTAGGGGAACCGCAGCTCGTGCGGCCGGTTCTTCTGCTTCACCGGCGGCACCGACATCAGGTACGCGTAGATGGCGTCGGAGTCGGCGCGGGTGACCTTCGTGTACGACGCGAAGGGCATCGCCGGGTACAGCAGCGTGCCGTCGCGCGACACGCCGGTGTGCATCATCCGGTAGAAGTCTTCCGCGGTCCACGCGCCGATGCCGGTCTCTTCGTCCGGCGTGATGTTGGGGACGTACAGGTTGCCGAACGGCGTGGGCATGGCACGCCCGCCGGCGAACTCCCTGCCACCCGGGTGCGTGTGGCACGCGACGCAGTCGCCCGCGCGCGCGAGGTACTCGCCGGTGGTGATGACCTGCGTGGTGGCGTCGGGCGCCTTGCCGTCCTTCGATGCGGGCAGCAGGCCCGGCAGGGACAGGTAGAACACGCCGGCCGCCACCACGGCGGCCGCGCCGAGCCCGAGCACGATGCGGGTGACCTTGCCCATCAGCGTTGGCTCCCGCAGGCGAACGGCATGCGCACGAGGTTCGAGGACTCGGGCGCGGGGTCCTTCGGCGCGGGTTGGCGCGCGAGCCAGGCGGAGACGGCGGCGATGTCGGTGTCGTCGAGCCTGGAGGCGACCCGCTTCATGCAGTCGGGCTCCATCGCGTGGCGTTCGCCCACGCGCCAGCGCGTGAGCTGGGCCGCCACGTACGACGAGCGCAACCCGACCAGGCCCGGGATGCCCGGGCTCATGCCGTTGAGCGACGCGCCGTGGCAGCTGATGCAGGCGGGCACGCCCTTCTTCACGTCCCCCGTGGACGCCAGCTGCTGGCCGCGGGCGAGGATCGTGGCGTCGACCGCGGCCGACTCCTGCGTGGCGAACGGCGGGTTCTGCTTCGCGAAGTGCTCCGCCATCTCCTTCAGGTAGGGGTCGGGGAGGTACGCGACGAGGTAGTTCATCGGCGCGTAGCGCCGCGTGCCGTCGCGGAAGGCGACCAGCTGGTTGAAGAGGTAACCCGCGGGCTTGCCGGCGATGCGGGGGAAGTAGCCGTTCGACGTGCCCTGCCCGCTCTGGCCGTGGCACGTGACACAGCCCTGCACCCGCGCCTCCATCGAGTCGAGCGTCTTGAAGGCGGGCACCGCGTGGTCCTGCGCCGAAGCGCAGACCGACGTGCACACCATCCCGGCAGCAGCCCACTTCCTCCAGGTCATCATGCGTTCTTCTCGAAGTGACGACGACGGAGAGGATCCTAAGGTCGGTGCGCGCCTCCGGCAATGGGCCTTTGGTGAGGTGTGGGCCTCATCCGGCGGACGGATGTCCGTTCACCGACGCGCGGCACGCGACGACCCCTTCGAGAGCCGGACCGCCAGGCCCGCCGCGCCGGCGGCCGTCGCGAGCAGCGTCACGCCCATCCAGCCCCACTGCGCGAGCAGCAGCGCGCCGAGCGCCGAGCCCGCGGCCATGCCGATGAACATGCCGGTGAACAGCACCGCGTTCAGGCGGCTGCGGGCGCCGGGGTCGATGCTGAAGATGATCGTCTGGTGCGCCACCAGCGTCGCCTGCACGCCGAGGTCGAAACCGATGGCGGCCACCACCAGCAGCGCGAGCTGGCCCGAGGCCGGCAGCAGCGGCGCGAGCGCCATCGCCGCGAACGACACCACCGCGATGCCCGCGCCCACGCGCGTCACCAGCTCCGGGCCGCGGCGGTCGGCGAGGCGGCCGGCCAGCGGCGCGGCGAGCGCACCGGCGGCGCCGGCCAGGCCGAAGGCACCGGCCGCGGCGGCGCCCAGGTGGAAGGGCTCGCCGTGCAGCATCACCGCGAGGGTGGACCAGAACGCGCTGAAGCCGATGGCCAGCAGGCCCTGCGCCCACGCCGCGCGGCGCAAGGCCGGGTGCGCGCGCCACAACGAGGCCAGCGAGCCGAGCAGCGCGCCGTAGCCGAGTTCTGTCGTGGCCTTGAACCGCGGCAGGCCGCGCGCCGCCGCCACGCCGATCAGCGCGATGCTGCCGGCCGCGAGGAGGAACATCGACCGCCAGCCCCGGGCCTCGGCCACCGTGCCGCTCACCACGCGCGACAGCAGGATGCCCAGCAGCAGGCCGGTCATCACCGTGCCCACGACCTTGCCGCGGCTCGCCTCGGGGGCCAGCGTGGCGGCGGCGGGCACGAGGTCCTGCGCCATCGTGGCGGTGAGGCCGATCGCGAGGCTCGCGGCGAGCAGCACGCCGACCCCCGGCGCCATCGCCGCCGCGATCAGCGCGACGACGAGCGCGACCGACTTCACGAGGATGATGCGCTTGCGGTCGTAGCGGTCACCGAGCGGGGCGAGGAACAGGATGCCCAGGGCGTAGCCGAGCTGGGTCAGCGTCGGGATGAACCCGACGGCGCGCGGCGACGCGCCGATCTCGGCGCCGAGCACGCCCAGCATCGGCTGGCTGTAGTAGAGCGACGCGACGGCCAGGCCGGCGCCGGAGGCGAGCAGCAGCACGAGGGGCAGCGGCAGCGCGCCGTTCGTGGGGGTGGCGTTGCCGCCGTGGGCGGTGGCATGCGCGGGTTGAATGATGGTCATGGTGGAAACCCTTGGTTTCTTGGAATGGACGCCAGTGTGCTCGGCGCGTCCGACGCTGGGTAGTGGGACAGGGCGAACAACGCCCATGCGCCTGGCGTATAAAGCAGGCATGTCCCTGCCTCCTTCCTCCGCCGACCGCCTCGCGCTGATGGAAACCTTCGTGCGCATCGTCGAGGCCGGCAGCCTGTCGGCCGCGGCGAGCCAGCTGGGCGCCACGCAGCCCACCGTCAGCCGCCGGCTGCAGGCGCTCGAGAAGTCGCTCGGGCTCAAGTTGATCCGCCGGTCCACCCACACCATGCAGCTCACCGAGGACGGCGAACGCTGTTTCGCGCGCGCGAAAGAGCTGCTCGCCGACTGGCAGTCGTTCGAGGCCGACCTGCGCGGCGCGGGCGACGAACCGGAAGGCAACCTGCGGGTCATCGCGCCGCATGCCCTCGGGCAGCAGCTGCTGGTCGAGCCGCTCGTGGCCTACCTGCGCGCGTTCCCGCGGGTCAACGTCGAGTGGCTGCTGCACGACCGGCGGCCCGAGTTCGTCGCCGAGGGCATCGACTGCGGCATCCTGGTGGGTGAACCCGACCCGTCGCTCGTGGCGATCAAGCTGTCGGAGGTGCCGCGCATCGTCGTCGCCGCGCCGTCGGTGGTGACGGGCTGCGCGATGCCCACGCATGCCTCGGAGCTGGGCGAACTGCCGTGGCTCGCGCTGCAGAGCTACTACCGCACCGAGGTGCAGCTGACCCACCACCTGACCGGCGAGACACAGCGGGTGGCGCTGCGCCCCCGGCTGGGCACCGACAGCCTCTACGCGTTGCGCAACGCCGCGCTGGCCGGGGCCGGCGTGTGCGTGCTGTCCGCCTGGGCCGTGTCCGACGACCTGGCCCGGGGCCGGCTGGTGCAGCTCGTGCCGGAGTGGCGCGCCGCGCCGCTGCCGGTGTACCTCGTCTACCCGTACGCCCGCTTCTACCCGGCGCGGCTGCGAAGGTTCGTGGAGGCGATGCGCTCGTCGATGAGCGCTCAGGTCGACCGGGCCTGACGGGTCGACCAGTCGTCCGCGTGGCGGCGCAGGGCGCCGGCCAGCGTGCGGTCGACGAGGAACGGTGCGTCGAGCGCCGCCTGGGTCGGGCGATCGGACCAGCGCGCCAGCCGCGCCGCGCCCCGCGCGGTGCCCTCCAGCAGGTCGGTGCAGCGGCGCAGCGGGCGGTCCTCGCCCAGCAGTGCCGACAGCGACGTCGTGAACGCCGCGTTACGTGCCAGCGGTCCCTCGACGATCACCGGTCCGCGGTCGCCCAGCGCACGCACCCGGTCGTGGCTGACGACGGCGCAGTACCACGACGCGAGCGCGGGCCGCAGCGCGGCCGGCACGTCGGCCAGGGTCATCGCCGCGCCGTGTTTCGTCACGGTGCCCTGCCGCCCGCGCCACGGCCCACCGGCGTCCGCGAACGCCGGCAGCGCCTGCCAGCCGCCGTGCACCACCTCGGCGAGCGCCTCCACCGTGGCCGCGGAGGCCGGCGCGCCCGCGCACAGCACCTCGAACTCGCGGCCGCCCATGAAGCGCGCGGTGGGCACGGCGCGGCCGTCGATCGCGACGTTGACGAGTTCGTCGCGCGCCGGGGCGAGGTCCACCGGGCCGTTGCCGGTGGCCATCGCGATGGTCCAGGTGCCGGTGGTCAGCAGCGTGGCCCCCGGCGTGTCGAGATGCCGCGCGAGGCAGGCGTTGCTGTCGTGCACGCCACAGACCACCTCGCAGGCCGCCGGCAGGCCGAGGCGCCGGGCCATCGACGGGGTCAGGGGGCCCAGCACGTCCCACGCCGGTCGAACCGGGGCGAACCGGTCGGCGATGCCACTCGACACGGCCCAGCGCGAAAACGTTCCCGCTCCCGGCGACCACAGCTGCGTGTGGCACCCGAGCGACGACACCTCGCTGGCCGCCACGCCGCTCAGCCACCACGCCCAGTACTGCGGGTACGGCAGCCAGTGGCGGATGCGCGCCCAGTCGGCGGGTCGCGCCGCCTTCACCCAGTGCAGCTGCAGGCCGGCGTTCAGGCCCATCGGCAGGCGCGGCGAGCCGGTGTGGGCGAACGGGTCGAGGGCCGCCTCGAAGTCGGCGCGGTGGGCGCCGTAGCCGTCCCATTCGTAGTCGATCGGGGGCAGCACGAGGCCGTCGTCGTCGATGGCGCAGAAGGCCGCGCCGTGGGTGCTGACGATGAGTCGGCCCACGTGTTCGCGCGACGGCAGCCGCGGCACGGCGTCGAGCAGCCAGGCCCGAAGCGCCTCGACACCCAGCGCGGTGTACCCCGGTCCCTGCGCCGACGCGTTCGCACGCGACAACTGCCCGACGACCGCGCCATCGGCATCGACCACCAGCACCCGGGCGTTGCTCTTGCCGATGTCGACGACCAGCGTGTGGTCGTGTCTCATGCGAGGTGGAACATCAGGGGCAGCGGCTCGACCACCGGCGAGCCGTCGCGGTTCGTGCGCATCAGGTCGGCCATGTGGGTCCACCAGCGCTGCATCACCGGGTGGTTCGGCAGGTCGTCCATCGTGTGGCCCGGCACGCGGCGCAACACGGCGAACAGCTGGTCGTTCGCCTCGTCGAGGAAGATGCTGTAGTCCTCGATGCCGCTCGCCTTCAGCAGCGTGACCAGCTCGGGCCAGATGGCATCGTGGCGCCGCCGGTACTCGGCCTTCGCGCCCGGGTTCAGGAACATGCGGAAGGCGATCTTCTCGCTGCTGCTCATGCGAACCTCGTCCGCAGGTGGCGCACGCCGCGCGGCAACACCATCGCCCCGATCAGCAGCGCCCCCACGATCATCGACATGACGATGCCTGACACGTTGAGCATGCCCAGCGCGAACGTGAAGCTGCCGAGCAGCACCGCCGCGAGCACCGTGCCCACGATGCTGCCGCGTCCGCCCTCGATGGCCACGCCGCCGAGGATCACGATGGTCACCGCATCCAGCTCCCAGCCCATGGCGAGGTTGGGCCGGGTGCTGCCGATGCGGCCCGTGAGCAGCACGGCCGCGAGCGCGGCCATCAACCCAGCGAACACGAAGAGGCCGAAGCGGTAGCGGTCCACCGCGATGCCCGAGAAGCGCGAGGCCACCGGGTTCGCGCCGATCGCATACAGCCGCCGCCCGTGCACCGTGCGGTGCAGGAACAGGCCCACCGCGAGCGCGGCCACCAGCAGCACGGCGAACTCGATGGGCACGATGAGCCACGGCACGCCGATCACGTCGCCCACGCTGCCGTTGCCCCAGGTGCTCAGGGTCTCGGGGTAGCCGGTGATCGCCTGGTCGCCCAGCACCACCTGGGCCAGGCCCCGGTACAGCGACAGCGTGCCGATGGTCACCACGATGGACGGCAGCTTCCAGCGCGTGACGAGCCAGCCGTTGAGCGCGCCACACGCCGCGCCCGTGGCCGCCGCCACGGCGAGCATCACCGGCAGCGGCGCGCCGGCCTTCATCGCGAAACCCATCGCGAGCGAGGCGAGCGCCATCGTGGCGGCGATGGACAGGTCGATCTCGCCGGCCACCACCAGCAGCGCCATCGCGAGCGCGATCAGTGCCTTCTCGGAGACGTTGTAGGTGCTGTCGGCCACCGCGTACGGCGACAGGAAACCGTCGATGCCGGTGCCGAAGCCCACGTACACCGCGACGATCAGCGCCAGCAGCACACGTTCCCAGGTGTCGAGCGCCTTCATGCGGAGGCTCCTTGCAGCGCGGCCGCCGGCCGCTCGAGGATCTGCCGGCCGCGGCTGCGGTCGGCGCGGGCGTTCAGCACCACGGACACGAGGATCACCGCCCCGGCGATGGCCTGCTGCCAGAACGGCGACACCTGGATCACCGGCAGCGCGCCGTTGATGACCCCGATGAACAGCACGCCCAGCACGGCGCCCGACACGGTGCCCACGCCGCCGCCGATGCTCACGCCCCCGATCACGCACGCGGCGATCACGGTGAGTTCGTAGCCGGCCGCGAGTTCGGTGAACGCGATCGAGTACCGCCCGACCCACAGCAGCCCGGCGAGCCCCGCGAGCGCCCCACACAGCGTGTACGCCATCACCAGCCGGCGCGACACCGGAATGCCCGCGTACAGCGCCGCCGACGGGTTGCCCCCCAGCGCGTACAGCTCGCGTCCCTCGCGTCGCCAGCGCAGCAGCACGAGCGCCAGCACCACGACGGCCGCCGCGCACCAGATCAGCATCGGCAACCCGAACAGCGTGTCGCGCGGCAGGCCCTTGATGGCCGGGTGCACCTGGTGGTCGTTGACCCAGGCGCCACCGCTCGCCACGAAGATGGCCCCGCGGTACGCCGACATCGTGCCGAGCGTGACGACGATGGCCGGCAGCTGGAAGCGCATGATCAGGAAACCGTTCACGAAGCCGAGCCCCGCCCCGATGGCGCAGGCCATGAGCACGAGCACCGGCAGCGGCAAGGCCGGCCACGCCTTCGCGGCCAGCGCGCACAGCATGCCCGTGAGCGCGAGGTTCGACGCGACCGACAGGTCCACGCCGCGGGTCAGCAGCACCAGCATCTGGCCCATCACCAGGATGGCGAGGATGGCCGAGTCGTTGCCGATGTCGAGCGCGTTCCGCCACGTGAGGAACACCGGCGCGCGCGCGCCGACGGCCAGCGCCAGCAGCACGATGATGCCGAGCAGCAGCCACTCGCGGCGCATCGGGGTGGGTGACTTCGTCATGCGGCGAGCTCCGTGCGGTACTGGAACACCGGGGCGGGCGCTTCCTCACGAGGCGGCAGCGACAGTCCGGAGGCGGCGGCCACCAGCATCTCGGCATCGGCCTCGCCGCGCGCGAACTCGGCCACCGCGCGGCCGCGTTTCATCACGACGACCCGGTGCGCCAGGTGCATCACCTCGGGCAGCTCCGACGACACGAGGATCACCGCGAGCCCCTGCTCCACCATCTCGGCGATCAGTTGATACACCGCCTGCTTCGCCCCCACGTCGATGCCCTTCGTGGGTTCGTCGAGGATCACGATGCGCGGGTTCAGTCCCAGCCACTTGGCGATCACCACCTTCTGCTGGTTGCCGCCCGACAGGCCCGACAGCGGCGTGTGCTGGTCGGCGGTGCGGATGCGCAGGCGTTCGATCAGGCCGGCCGCGAAACGTTCCTCCCGCGCGGGCGACAGCCAGTGGCCGCGCGACAGCGGCGTCTCGCAACGGCCGCGCCCGGCGAGGCCCGCGAGGCTGATGTTGTGCCGCACCGAGAAGCCGAGGATGCCGCCCTGGCGCTGCCGTTCCTCGGGCACGTAGGCGAGGCCCGCGGTGATCGCGTCGGCGGGCTGGCGGATGTCGAGGCGCCGGCCGCCCACGGTCACGTCGCCCCGCGCGTCGGGCTTGAGGCCCATCAACGCGAGCATCGCTTCGCTGCGCCCGGCGCCGATCAGCCCGTAGAAGCCGAGGATCTCGCCGCGGCGCAACTCGAAGCCCACGTCGGCGAACTCGGTGGGGTGCGACAGGCCCGCCACCCGCATCACCACGTCGCCGCGCCGGTCGGCGATCGGCGGGTACACGTGTTCGATGGCGCGGCCGGCCATCAGCTTCACGAGCGACGGTTCGTCCGCGTCGGCGATGGCGCCCTGCCCCACCGAGGCGCCGTCGCGCAGCACCACGTAGCGGTCGCACACCGCGAACACCTCGTCGAACTTGTGCGTGATGAACAGCACCGCCACACCCTGCGCCTTCAGGCCGCGCACGAGGCCGTAGAACTCGCGGATCTCCTGCTGCGACAGCGCCGCGGTGGGTTCGTCGAGGATGACCACCCGCGCGTCCTGCGACAGCGCGCGGGCGATCTCGATCAGGTGCCGTTGCGCGAGGCTCAGGTGGCGCACCGGCGTGGTGGCGGCGAAGCCCGCGCCCACGCGATCGAGCGCGGCCTGCGCCTCGCGGTTCATGCGCCCCCAGTCGATCCACCGGAACGGGCCCATGCCCCGCATCGGCTGGCGGCCGATGAAGATGTTCTCGGCCGCGGTCAGCTCCTCGAACATCACGGTTTCCTGGTGCACCGCGACGATGCCCGCGGCCTGCGCGTCGCAGGCGCGCGGGAAGCGGCACGGCCGCCCCTCGACCAGGATCTCGCCATCGTCGGGCGCGTGCACGCCGGTGAGCGTCTTCACGAGCGTGGACTTGCCCGCGCCGTTTTCACCGATCAGCGCCAGCGCCTCGCCGGGCACCAGGTCGAGGTACAGGCCCCGCAGGGCGTGGGTGGGGCCGAAACGCTTGTGGATGCCGCGCAGCGAAAGCCACGGCGTCGGAGCGGCAGCGGTCATGGGCTCGTGGCTTTCAGAACACCTTGGCGAACTGGTCGACGTTGCTGGCGTCGTACGTGAACGGCTCGGCCATCGCGGCCTCGTTGTTCTCGTCGAGTGTCGCCGAGCCCACGCGGCCGAGCGAGATCTTTTCGCCCTTCGTGCCCTTCGCCGTGCCCTTCACGAACGCGTGCGCGGCGTAGATGGACGAGTAGCCGAGGTCGATCGGGTTCCAGATCGCGAACGACTTCACCGCGCCGCTCTTGACGTGGCCGGCCATCTCCGACGGCAGGCCCAGGCCGGTGACGAACACCTGGCCCACGCGCTTCTCGTCGACCACCGCCTTGCCGGCCGCGGCGATGCCGACCGTGGTGGGCGCGACGATGGCTTTCAGGTTCGGGTAGCTCTTGAACAGGCCCTGGGCCTCGCGGTAGCTCTTGTCGGTCTGGTCGTCGCCGTACACCACGCTCACGAGCTTCAGGCCGCTGTAGGCCGGCTGCGCGAGCGTCTTCTTCATCTCGGCGATCCAGGTGTTCTGGTTCGTGGCCTGGGCCGTGGCCGACAGCACGGCGATCTCGCCGGTCTTGCCCGCGACCTGCTCGGCCATCTTCACGAGTTTCTCGCCGATCAGCACGTTGTTCGACGGGGCGAGGTGCATCAGGCGGCCGTCCTTGCGCACGGCCGAGTCGAACGAGATCACCTTGATGCCGCGGGCCATGGCCTTCTTGGTCACGGGCACCAGCGCGTCGGGGTCGTTGGCCGAGATCACGATGGCCTTCACGTTCTGCGCGATCAGCGAGTTGATGATCTCGATCTGGCCCTCGGCGGTGGGCTTGGCGGGGCCGGTGTAGACGATCTCGACGTCCTTCAGCTCCTTGGCGGCGTCGAGCGCGCCCTGGTGGGCGGCGTCGAAGAAGCCGTTGCCGAGGCTCTTGACCACGAGGGCGATCTTGTCGGCGGCGGCCGAGGGGCCGGCCAGGCCCAGCGACAGCACAGCGACGGCGAGCAGGTTCAAGCGCGTTGTTTTCATGGTGTCTCTCTCAGTGGCGTGATGCGCCGCAAACCGCGACGCGGGGTGGAACCGGGAAGGGTCAGACGATGCCGCCGCCGCCGGCCGCGGCGGCCGGTCGGGCCTCGGCCACCTGGCGGCGGTAGCCGCTCGCGCGGTACGTGGCCACCGGATCGATGGCGCCGCCCGCGTCGGCGCGCACGCGCTGCAGCAGCGGGGTCACGTCGGTCTGGAAGGCGGCCTTGAGCAGGTGGGTGGCGGTCATCGCGTCGTTGGCCTCCTGCGCGGCGTCGAGCGCGGCGCGGTCGACCAGCAGGGCCTGGGCGTAGCTGCGCTGCACCTGGGCCGCGCTGGTCATCAGGCTCTCGATCGGGTCGGTGACGTTGTGGCTCTGGTCGAGCATGTAGGCCGGGTCGAAGCCGGTCGCCCGCTCGTGGCTTGCCGCCACCAGTTCGTTGAACACGAGGAACAGGCGGTACGGCGACACGCTGCCGGCGTCGAGGTCGTCGTCGCCGTACTTGCTGTCGTTGAAGTGGAAGCCGGCGAGCTTGCCCGCGGCGATCAGGCGGGCGACGATCAGCTCGATGTTGACGTTGGGCGCGTGGTGGCCCAGGTCCACGAGGCACTGCGCCTGCGGCCCGAGCGCCGAGGCCGCGAGGTAGCTGCTGCCCCAGTCCTGGATCACGGTGCTGTAGAAGGCCGGCTCGCAGATCTTGTGTTCGAGGAACATGCGCCAGTCCGACGGCAGCGCGGCGTAGATCTGGCGCGCGCTGTCGAGGTAGCGGTCGAACGCGCGGCGGAAGTGCTGCTGGCCGGGGAAGTTGCTGCCGTCGCCCACCCACACGGTGAGCGCCTGGCTGCCCAGCTTGCGACCGATCTCGATGCACTCGAGGTTGTGGGCCACGGCCTGCGCGCGCGTGGCGGCGTCGGTGTGGCTCAGGCTGCCGAACTTGTAGCTGTGCGGCTGGCCGGGCTGGTCCGAGAAGGTGTTCGAGTTCATCGCGTCGAACGCGAGGCCCAGCGAGGTCGCCTGGCCGCGCAGCTCCGACCAGTCGGAACACTTGTCCCACGGGATGTGCAGCGACACGGTGGGCGTGGCGCGCGCCAGCTGCTGGATCACGCCGCAGTCCTGCAGCTTGTCGAACACGTGGCGGGGTTCGCCCTGGCCGGGGAAACGCGCGAAGCGCGTGCCGCCGGTGCCCACGCCCCAGCTGGGGATGGCCACGCCGAAGGTGGCGACCTGCGCGCGCACGTGCTCGAGGTCGATGCCGCGCCGGGCGAGCAGGTCGCCCAGGTGTTCGTAGTCGTGCGCCAGGTCGCGCCGCAGCGGGTCGTTGCGTGCGGCGATGAAGGCCGCGTCGATGCCGGTGGTCATGGGGGTGTCCGTCAGGTCAGCGCGTGAACGCGGCGAGGTTGCCGGCGTCCACGTTGAGGATGTTGCCGGTGCTCTTGGCGCTCAGGTGTTCGGCGGCGAGGAAGTACGTGGCCTCGGCGATGTCCTCCGGGTACACGCTGCGCTTCAGCATCGAACGGTCGCGGTAGAAGGCCTCGAGGTCGGCTTCGTCGATCTTGTTGGCGGCGGCGCGTTCCTCGCTCCACTTGCCGGTCCAGATCTTCGAGCCGCGGATCACCGCGTCGGGGTTCACGACGTTGGAGCGGATGCCCAGCGGCGCGCCTTCGAGCGCGAAGCTGCGGCTCAGCTGGATCTCGGCCGCCTTCGCGGCGCAGTAAGCGGTGGCCTGGTTGCTGGCCACCATGCCGTTCTTGCTCGCGATCATCACGATGGACCCGCCCGTGCCCTGCGCCTTCATCTGGCGGAAGGCCTCGCGGCCCACGAGGAAGTAGCCCTTCGCGAGGATGTCCTGGTTGCGGTTCCACAGTTCGAGGCTGGTGTCCTCCAGCGGGGCGGCGGACGCGATGCCGGCGTTGCTCACCAGCACGTCCACCCCGCCGAACTCGACCGCGGCGGACGCGAACGCGGCCATCACGCTCGCCTCGTCCGTCACGTCGCAGCGCACGCCGCGCACGTGGTCGGCGCCGAACGCCTTCGCGAGGTCGGCCTGCACGGTGGCGAGCGCCTCGGCGTCGATGTCGGCCAGCACCACGCAGCCGCCGTCGGCCAGCAGCCGCCGGGCGATGGCCTGGCCGATGCCGCCCGCGCCGCCGGTGACGAGGCCCACCTTGCCCACCATGGGTTTCGGCTTGGGCATGCGCTGCAGCTTCGCTTCTTCCAGCAGCCAGTACTCGATGTCGAAGGCCTCCTGCTCGGGCAGGCCCACGTAGCGGTCCACCGCGTTCGCCTCGCGCATCACGTTGATCGCGTTGACGTAGAACTCGCCGGCGATGCGGGCGGTGGCCTTGTCCTTCGCGATGGTGACCATGCCGACGCGCGGCAGCAGGATCACCACCGGGTTCGGGTCGCGCAGCGTCGGGCTCGTGGGGCGCTTGTTGCGTTCGTAGTAGGCGCTGTAGTCGGCGCGGTAGCCGGTGATCAGCGACTGCAGCGCGGTGCGCAGCGCCGGGCCGTCGAGGCTGTAGACCGACTGCGGTACCACCAGCGGGCGGATCTTCGTGCGCAGGAAGTGGTCGGGGCACGAGGTGCCCAGCGCGGCCAGCGGCTCCAGGTCGGCGGAATTGACGAACTCGAGCACCTCGGGCGACGTGTTCACGTGCAGCAGCTTCGGCGCGCCCTCGGCCGACAGGCCGCGCAGCACCGGCAGCAGACGGGCCAGCGTCGAACGGGTCTCGTGGGCCGTCAGTGTCTCGACCACGGCGCCGCCGAACACCTTCACCTTGCGCGTCGCCCGCTCCTGGGCCAGCCACGACTGGGCGCGTTCGATCAGGTCCACCGTGTTCTCGAAACAGGCCTTCGACGTGTCGCCCCAGCTGAAGAGCCCGTGCCCGCCCAGCACGATGCCGCGCAGGCCGGGGTGGGCCGCGTCGTAGGCGGCGAGCTGCTGGCCGAGTTCGTAGCCGGGGCGCAGCCACGGCATCCAGCCCACCGTGCCCTCGAACACCTGCCGGGTGATGGCCTCGGAGCGGGCCATCGCGGCGATGGCGATCACCGCGTCGGGGTGCATGTGGTCGACGTGCTTGTACGGCAGCGACGAATGCAGCGGGGTGTCGATGGACGCGGCGCGGCCGTTCAGGTTGAACGTGCAGTGCGGCAGGTAGCCCACCATCTCGTCCTCGTGGGCGAGGCCGCGGTACAGGCCCTTCAGCGCACGCAGCTTGTCCATGTAGAGGGTGGAGAAGCCGTCGAGCTTCATCGAACCCACGTCGCCGCCCGACCCCTTGACCCACAGCACCTCGACCTGTTCGCCGGTCAGCGGGTCGCGCTGCATCACCTTCGCCGAGGTGTTGCCGCCCCCGTAGTTCGTGATGCGCAGGTCGGACCCGAGCAGGTTCGACCGGTACAGCAGCAGGCCCGGTTCGTCGAGCGTGGCCGCGCGGGCGTCGTCCCAGCGGGGAAAGGGCTTGGAGATGGGCGTCGGGGTGTTCATGGGAGCGGACTGTAGGCAGCCCACCCTTCAGGAGCAATTGATAGACTCTGATGCAATCGATCAGGAAACTCTTATGTTGCAGTGCTTCGATGCCCGGGAAGCGTCCACCCCCCACGGTAGGGCCGTTTGGCCACCTCGCGCCTGCGGGAAAGTCCTGAACCGACGGGGTTTCCGATGAAGAACCTGAACCTGCGCCACCTGCGGATTTTCGAGACCATCGCCAGCTGCGGCAGCTTCTCGCGCGCGGCCGACCAGCTCGGCATGAGCCAGCCGGCGGTGTCGATGCAGCTGCGCCAGCTGGAGACCGACCTGGGCACGGTGCTGTTCGAACGTCCGCAGCGCCAGCGGCTGACCGAGGCGGGGCAGGAACTGCTGCAGCACGCCCGGATGATCCTGGCCCAGGCGCGGGCCGCCGAGGACGCGATGGCGCTGTACGAGACCGACCCGAACGAAGCGGGGTCGGGGCCCCGCGGCGCGCGCGGGCTGCTGCACCTGGGCGTGGTCTCCACCGCCCACTACTTCGCGCCGCGCCTGCTGAACGAGTTCCACCGGCTGCACCCCGAGGTGCGCCTGAAGCTCACCGTGGCCAAGCGCCACGAGGTGCTGGCGATGCTGCAGGAGCACCGGCTCGACCTCGCGATCACCGGCTACCCGCCGTCCGAGTCCGACGTCGAGGCGCAGAGTTTCGCCCGCCACCCCCACTGCATCGTCGCGCCGCCCGACCACCCGCTCGCGAAACGCCGCAAGCTCACGTGGAGTGACCTGCGCGACGAACACTTCATCTTCCGCGAGAGCGGCTCGGCCACGCGGCAGTTCTTCGAACACCTGCTGCAGTCGCAGTCGATCCAGGTGCGCGTGGGCATGGAGCTCGCCGGCAACGAGACCATCAAGCAGGCGGTGATGTGTGGCATGGGCATCAGCTTCCTGTCGGCGCACGCGTTCCAGGTGGAGCTGGCGGCCGGGCTGATGGTGGTGCTCGACGTGATCGACATGCCCAAGCACATCGACTGGTGCGTGGTGCAGCGGCGCGACACGGTGCTCACCGGCGTCAACGCCGCGTTCCGCGAGTTCGTGTTCGAGCAGGGGGCGGCGGTGGCGGCCTGCCGCGTGTCCTGATCAGAGCAACCCGAGTGTCATCGCCTTGAGCGTGGCCGCGGCGCGTGTCGAGCACTCGAGCTTGCGGAAGATGTTCTCGAGGTGCGCGCGCACGGTGCTCGGGCTGATCTCGAGCACACGGGCCGCTTCCTTGTTGCTGTCACCGAGGCTGATGCGGCGGAGCACCCCCACCTCGCGGGCGGACAGCAGCGTGGGCGTCGCGGCGACCGGAGCCGGCGTGGCGACACCGGTCAGCGCCGCGACCACGTCCGGGTCGAAGCGGCCTTTCGTCGCTTCGTCGCGCAGCAGCGCCGTGGCCTCGTCCACGCCCAGCGCGGGACGCGAGGGGCGGTCGGTGCGCAACCACGTCCAGTGCGCCGCCGCGGCCAGCACCCGTGCCTCGGTGCCGATGGCCGCGCCCTTGGCGCCCCGGAAACACCCCGAGCCGTCGAGGCGTTCGTCGACGTACGACGCCACGTCCGCCTCGGCCTTCAGCGCCTCGATGCGGCGGGCCGCGCGTTCGGTCCAGTACGGCACGAGGCGCAGGCGCTCCTGGTCGGCCTCGTTGCGCACCACGGCCAGCTCCCACACCGTGTTCGGCACCGAGGCCCGGCCGATGCCGTGGATCAGCGCGGCGCGGCGCGTGCGGTCCTGGCCGGCCGCGTCGAGGCCCATGCCGGCGGCACAGGTGGCGGCGGCGTCGGCCACGCGGCGCGAGTAGCCGGTGAGCCATGGCAGCTTCAGGTCGATGACGTCGGCGATGAGTTCGAGCGACGCGGTGGTGTCCGCGAGCGCCGCCGACGGCGCCCGCAGGTCGCTCGCCGCGCCCTGGTCCAGCGCGTGGAGCCAGTCGGCCGCGTGCCGGCGGGCCACGTCGACGAGCCGCTTCGGGTAACGCCCGTCGGCACGTTCGGCGATGTGCAGCAGCGCGTCGGGCAGGCCGTGCGTGCGCGAGAAGATCTCGAGGTCGCCCGCGATCGTCACCACGAACACCGCTTCGGGGATGCGCGACGCCGGCAGGCCCTCGGGCTTGCCGTTCCCGTCGTACGTCTCGAAGATGTGGCGCAGCGGCGCCTCGACACCGGGCGGCAGGCCCAGCATGCGGGCGATCTCGCCGGAAACCTCGCAGTGGATCTGCGCGAGCGGCCCCACGGTCCCCGCGAAGGCCGCGGCCGCCTGGGCCGACGCCTGGGCCAGCATCGCCCGCCGGCCCACCACGTCGTCGCCCAGCAGGTTCGCGAACTCCGGCGCGTTGGCGGTGCAGCCCGACCAGCGCAACAACGCCACGCACGCGGCGTCCCCCTGGGCGGTGTCGTCCAGGCTCGCCGCCTCGGCGAGGCGCGACGCGAGCCAGGCGGTGCGGACGGAATGGTCGACGGGCTGGCCCATGCTGAGGTCGCCGACGAAGGCCAGGGCCTTGACGGCGTCGAACACGGGGATGCGGGAGTCTGCGGACACGGGGCGGGCGCGGAAGGGAAAAAGGCGGTCCCGCGCCGTGGCGCCGGACCGCCCGCACCTTACTTCGTCGCGTTGACCGCGTCCAGGATCACCGCAGCCACCTTGGCCGGCTGCGACTGCTGCGGCACGTGGCTGGACTCGAGCGTGGTGACCTTGGCGCCGATGCGCTGGGCCATGTCACGCTGCTGGGCCGGCGGGATCATGTGGTCGGCGTTCGAGACCACGTACCACGACGGCTTGCCCTTCCAGGCGGCCGTGGCCACCTTCTGGCCGAAGGCCTCGCCGAAGATCGGGCCCTGCGTCGCGGCCATCACGGCCGTCTGCTTGGCGGGCAGGTCCTGCGCGAAGTGTTTCGCCACGCCTTCGGGCGTGAGGCGCAGCCAGCCCGACGCGTCGGCCTTCAGGTGGGCCATGCCGGACGGCGCCGGGTAACCCTGGCCCAGGTCGGCGACGGACTGGCCGGCGTCCGGCGCGAAGGCGGCCACGTAGACGAGCGAGGCGACCTTGTCGTTGGCGCCGGCTTCCGTGATCACGGTGCCGCCCCACGAGTGGCCGACCAGCACGACCTTGCCCGGCTGGGCGTCGATGGCGCGCTTGGCCGCGTCCACGTCGTCCTTCAGCGAGGAGAGCGGGTTCTGCACCGCGACCACGTCCACGCCCTTGGCCTGCAGCAGCGGGATGACCTTGGCCCAGTCCGACCCGTCGGCGAAGGCGCCGTGCACGATCACGACGCTGGGCTTGGCGACGGCCGGGGTGGCGGCGCCGGCGGTGAAGGCAGCGCCCAGGGCGAGGGCGGCGAAGGCGAGGCGGGTGGCGTTCATGGCGGGTCCTGACAGAGGGGGTGTGAAAGAGCCTCTACTGTCGTTTCCGCAGCCCGCGGGCGCCATTGGACGAATGTCCGATGCCTGCCCTCTCCCTTCGTCAGGGCGCCCAGCGCACCCGGCCGCGCAGCGCGTCGGCACGCCCCTCGCAGTGCTGCTCGAACCGCAGGTCGACGGACTTGAGCGTCGTGCCCACGTAGGTCACCTCGTCCACCACGAACCAGCCGGTGACCCGGCTGCAGCTGCGCCCGCCCGTGGACCATTCCAGCGCGCCCCGGGTCGGGTTGTGGAACGGGTACCGCCCGATGTCGCCGTAGTAGCCGGGCTTCAGCAGCGGGATGGCGTTCATGCCGGAGAACATGGCGCTCCACCCCCCGATGCCGACCGACAGCTCGCGGCCGGTCGACCGGACCGACGCGGGGCCGTCGGCGGGCGTGAACAGGTAGCTGCGGCCCGCGCCGATGAACTCGCCCGGGTCGCTCACGAGGTACACCACGTTGCCGGCGGGCAGCGTGATGTTCGTGGGTTCCCACAGGCCGGCGGGCGGCGGGGTCACCGGCCCGGGCGCCACGCCGTCATCGTAGACGGTCCAGTGCACCCGGCCGTGCAACGCGGGGGCCCGGCCCTCGCAGTGCTGCTCGAAGGAGAGATCGATGGCCTGGAGCACGTCGCCGGCGTACGTGACGCTGTCGATGGTGAATTGGCCGGTGAGCTTGTTGCAGCCGCGCCCTTCGCCCGACCAGTCCAACCCGCCCACGGCGGGGTCGTGGAACGGGTAGCCGGTCAGGTTGGTGTACGTGCCCGGTTGCAGGCGGGTGGCCGACGTGGGTACGACGAAGTTGGCGGCCCACCGCTGGTCGCCCGTCACGGTGATCGCCAGCTGGCGGCCCGTGCCCGTCACCGTCATCACCGCGTTGGCCTGCGTGTAGTCGTGGGCCTGGTTCCCGGCGATGAAATCGCCGGGGTCGCCCCGCAGGGTGATCGAATTCGGCGCGACCACCATGACCGTGGACCGCGCGCTGTTGTTCGTGGCGGAGCTGTCGCCCGCGGCCGACACCGTCATCGTGCCACCGGGGATGTCCGTCGCGCTCGACACGACCGCGCCCGGCACGACGAACGTCAGGTGGCCGCCGCTGGGCAGGGACGGCACCGTCATCGAGGCGCCGAGGGTCGCGGGGCAACGGGCCCCACCCGCGGCGCCGCACCGCAGGGTGCCCGGGGCCTGCCCCGCGTCCAGCAAGATCGTGATGGCGACGTCGGTCGCGGTGCCCGGGCCGGTGTTGGCGACCCTCAGGTAGTGCATCGGCGTCCCGCCGGGGACGACCGGCCTCGCGGGCAAGGCGCTCACGGCGAGGTCGTACGTGCCGGAGGTCGACGACGCCTCGCCCGCGCCATCGCCACCACCGCCGCCGCCACACGCGGCGAGTACCACCGCGACGGCCATGGCCGCCAGCATTCGAGACTGCATTTTTCCTCCCTGGTATTCTTCTGGGTACAGCGGGGCGCATTCTGCCGGCAATCGGCGACGTTCCGAACGGGCGTTCAGCGTGCGGACCGCACGGGTGCGGCCGGGCGAGGAGACCCCGTCCCGGCGAAGACGCTTCAACTCAGGGAAAATACCGGGGTGTGACGCGGCGTCCAGCACCCCACCCCGTGGTGCCCGACCTGCCGGCGGCGGGGGCCAACAGCCCTGACTGGCGCCGATCCCCGTGGACCACGACTGCCGGCCGGCGCACCCCGCGTGCCCGGCCTGTTTCCTATTCCTGCTGTTCGCCAGCGTTCATCGGGTACGGCGCCCTCGGGGCCCGGGCCCCCAAGGTCGTCATGTCTTCTGCTCCAACCCTCTCCGCCACCCCGCCGCGGAACTCGCCGCGCCAGGTGGCCATCGCCTCGCTCGTGGGCACCGCCATCGAGTTCTACGACTACTACATCTACGCCGCCGCCGCGGTGCTGGTGTTCAACACGCAGTTCTTCCCGAAGGCCGACCCGTCGGCCGCGACGCTGCTGTCGCTGTCCACGCTCGCCCTCGCCTTCCTGGCCCGGCCCATCGGGTCCGCGCTGTTCGGCCACTTCGGCGACAAGATCGGACGCAAGGCCACGCTGGTGGCCTCGCTGCTGACCATGGGCGTGTCCACCGTCGCCATCGGCCTGCTGCCGAGCTACGAGACCATCGGCCTGTGGGCACCGGTGCTGCTGTGCGTGTTCCGCATCGGCCAGGGCATCGGCCTGGGTGGTGAATGGGGCGGCGCCGCGCTGGTGGCCACCGAAAACGCGCCGGAAGGCAAACGCGGCTTCTTCGGCAGCTTCCCGCAGCTGGGCGCGCCCATCGGCCTGTTCGCCGCGAACGCGGCCTTCTTCCTGGTCAGCTACTTCCTCGGCCACGAGGCCATGGTGGCCTGGGGCTGGCGCATCCCGTTCCTGCTGTCGTTCGTGCTGGTGGCCGTGGGCCTCTACGTGCGCCTGAACCTGCACGAGAGCCAGGTCTTCAAGGACGTGGAGAAGGCCGGCAAGAAGCTGCACGCCCCGGTGAGCTCGGTGCTGCGCCGCCATGGCCTGCAGGTGCTGCAGGGCACGCTGATCATGACGACCACGTACGTGCTGTTCTACCTGATGACCGCCTTCGTGCAGGTCTACTCGAAGAGCCCGGTGGCCGCCTCGCCCGCCGGCCACGCCCTGGGCCTCGGCATCCCGGCCAACACCTTCACCGGCATCCTGCTCATCGGCGCCATCGTCTTCGGCATCTGCACGAGCGTGGGCGGCGTGCTGGCCGACCGCTACGGCCGCCGCAACTGGCTGATCGGCGTGACGCTCGCCATCATGGTCTTCGGCCTGACCATGCCGTCCTTCCTGGGCGGCGCGAGCGCCTGGACCGTGCTGCTGTTCGTCATCGTCGGCCTCGGCCTGATGGGCTTCACCTTCGGCCCCATGGCCGCGCTGCTGCCCGAGCTGTTCCCGACCGAAGTGCGCTACTCCGGCGCCTCGCTCGCCTACAACTTCGGCGCCATCGTCGGCGCCTCGGTGCCCACGCTCGTGGCCCTCGAACTCAACCGCAGCTACGGGCTGTGGGGCGTGGGGCTCTACATGGCGGCCAACGGCGTGCTGACGCTCGGGGCGCTGCTGGCGTTGAAGGAGACGCGGGACCTGGATCTGGCGCGGGTGGGGTCGGCGGCCTGAGGCTGCTGCGACGAGCGGAACCCGAAACCCTCGTCGCCGTCACCCCGATGAACATCGGGGCCCACCGCGCATGGTCGCGCTGGGGGTGCAGTGGGTCCCGGCGTTCGCCGGGATGACCGCTGTTTGTTCCCGACGGCAGTGGGCGCAGGCCCGGGTGGCCGCTGGGTTCATGGACTGTTGACGGGGCCGGGAGGCCCCGTCGTTCACTTCGACACGTAGTCGAGCACCTTCCCGTCCTGCGCCTTCACGCCCGCGAAACGGGCGGCCAGGCGGGCCTGCAGGAACACGGGCAGCGGCGCGAAGCCGGTGCCGCGGGTCAGGTCGTCTCCGTGCATGAAGCACCAGTAGAGGAAACGCAGCGCGGGCAGCACGTCGTCGCCCTTCGAGGGAGTTGCGTCGAACAGCACGAAGCTCGTCATCGTGATGGGCCAGGCGGCCGGGCCCGGGCGGTCCATGATGGACGCCACGTCGTCGCCCCGCTTGGCCACGTCGCTCTCCTGGATGGCCGCGCGGAAGCCGGCCTCGGACGCCGCCACCCAGTTGCCGGCGGCGTTGCGCAACTTCACGGTGACGAGGCTGTCGCGCTCGGCGCGGTCGTAGCTGACGTAGGTGATGGTGCCCGGCGCGGCCTTCAGCGCCTTGACCATGCCGTCGTTGCCCTCGGCCTTGTCGACGGCGCCCGGCCAGTTCGGGCTCTGGCCCACGCCCACGTCACGCTCGAACGACGGCAGCGACTTCGCGAGGTAGCGGGTGAAGCCGTCGGTGGTGCCGGACTTGTCGCCCCGCACCACGCGCTTGATGGCCGTGGACGGCAGGTTGACGCCCGGGTTCAGCGACGTGATGCGCGGATCGTTCCACTGCGTGATCTGGTTCGCCATGATGGCGGCCAGCACCTCGCCGGTGAGCTGCAGGCGCTGGTTGGCGACACCGGGCAGGTTCACGACCGGCACGATGCCACCCACCAGCATGGGCACCTGGATGAGCTTGCGCTTCTGCAGTTCGTCGGCGGTCAGCGGGGAATCGCTGCCGCCGAACTGCACGGCGCGGGCGGTGATCTGCTTCACGCCGTCGCCCGAACCCGTGGGTTTGTAGCGCACCGGCACGCCGGTGCTCTTCTCGAAGGTTTCCGCCCACTTCTGGTAGACCTTCGACGGGAACGAGGCCCCGGCGCCCTCCACGGCGGCCTGGGCCGCCGTGGTCACCACGCACCACGCGGCCATCGACACGGCCACCGCGCGGCCCCATTTCATTCCCGTCGTCATCGCAGCCACCCTGGATCCGGTTCAAAACCCGGCATCTTATCGGGCCACTGCGGGATTTCCCGTAGCCCGGGAATCAGCTGGGCTGCTTCGTCGTGCGCAGGTACGGCTTGATGGTCTTGAAGCCCGGGAAGGACTTCTCGGCCTCTTCGTTCGACACCGCGGGCGTGATGATCACGTCGTCGCCGTTCTTCCAGTTCACCGGCGTGGCCACCTTGTGCTTCGCGGTGAGCTGCATCGAGTCGAGCACGCGCAGGATCTCGTCGAAGTTGCGGCCGGTGGTCATTGGGTAGGTGAGCATCAGCTTGATCTTCTTGTCCGGGCCGATGATGAACACCGAACGCACCGTGGCGTTGGTGGCGGCCGTGCGGCCGTCGGACGAACCCGCCTCGTCGGCCGGCAGCATGTTGTAGAGCTTCGCGACGGCCAGGTCGGTGTCGCCGATCATCGGGTAGTTCACCTTGGCGCCCTGGGTCTCCTCGATGTCGGACACCCATTCGCCGTGGCGGTCCACCGGGTCGACCGACAGGCCGATCAGCTTGCAGTTGCGCTTCGTGAACTCGGGTTCGATGCGGGCCATGTAGCCCAGCTCGGTGGTGCACACCGGGGTGAAATCCTTCGGGTGCGAGAACAGGCACGCCCACTGGTCACCGATCCAGGTATGGAAATCGATGCTGCCCTGGGTGGTCTGGGCGGTGAAATTGGGGGCGACGTCGTTGATGCGGAGGGACATGGCGAACTCCTTCGGATGAGGTTGGGATGGCGGGAGTGTCGCTCCCCCACCCGGGTCGGTCTGTGATGAACGTTACGCAAACGGCCCAGGGTAAACCCTAGGCGACTTCGAGGGTGGCGAGGCGGCGCAGGGCCGACACGTCCACCAGGTCGATCTGTTCGCGGCTCAGGCGCACCCAGCCCTGGTCGGCGAAGTTCTTCAGCAGGCGGCTGACGATCTCGCGCACGCTGCCCAGCTCGTCGGCCAGCGCCTGGTGGGTGGTGCGGATGGGCGTGGGTTTCGCGGCGAGCGACGCGGCCAGGCGCTGGTCGAGCTTCTGGAACGTGACGGCCGAGACCAGCTGCAGCAGGTCCGACAGGCGCTCCGAGAAGCGGCTGAAGACGTGCTCCCGGAACGTCTCGCTCGTGGAGAACAGCGCCCGGAACGTGCCCGGCGGCAGCACCACCAGCTCCAGCGGCTCCACCACGAGGCAGCGCGCCTGGTAGTGCGACTTGCCGAGCAGGCAGCTGCTGGTGAGGATGCAGGCCTCGCCCGGCAGCACGTAGTACAGGTGCAGCTCGCGGCCGTTGGGCGACGCCTTGATCACGCGGGCGCTGCCCGACAGCAGCAGCGGGAAGCCCATGCACGGCTGGTTCTCGTCGAACATCATCGCCCCGGCGGGCACCTTCATGTGCGTGGCGCTGGCCAGCAGGTCGTCGAACACGGCCGGCGGCAGGTCGCGCAGCATGGGGTAGTGGTGCAGCAGGAGGTCGCGGGTGGCGGAGTCGATCATGGGAAGGTCCGGGCGAGGTCGGGGATCGGAAGGGGCACCGCAAGCCGGTGATCATCGCGCGATCGCCGCCCTGCTGGAAGCCGCATTCACGGGATGCCGCGATGAAACCTCGCCTTGCCCCGCGGCGGCCGTTCCCGTAGGCTGGCGCCTGTAGCCCCCGCCGTGGCGTGCGCAGCACCGCGCGAGGACTCGATCCGGATCCTTCCCGTCCAGTTGCGCAATGCACGGAGGCAGTCGGCATGTCGAGTTCCAACAATGAGGGCCTGGCCCGCATCCGCACCGTCGCCCTCGTCGGGCAGACGGCCACCGGCAAGACGAGCCTGGTCGAAGCCCTGCTCGCCCGGTCCGGCGCCATCGGCGCGGCGGGGTCCGTCGAACGGGGCACCACCGTCACCGACCACGACCCCATGGAACGGCGCCTGCTGCACTCGCTGCAGGCCTCGCTCGTGCATTTCCAGCACGGCGACGCGTTCATCCACCTGATCGACACCCCCGGGTACGCCGACTTCGCGGGGCATGCGCTGTCCGCGCTCGAGGCCGTCGACACCGCCGCCGTCGTCATCAACGCGCAGGCCGGCATCGAGCAGATGGCGCTGCGCCTGATGGACTGGGCGGGGCAGCGCGGGCTGTGCCGGATGATCGTCGTCAACAAGATCGACGGGCAGGAGGTGGACTGCGGCGGGCTCGTGGAACAGCTGCAGGTGGCGTTCGGGAAGGTGTGCCTGCCGTTGAACCTGCCGTCCCTCGATGGGTCGTCGGTGGTCGACTGCTTCTTCAACGCCACGGACGATCCGTCGCGCCCGCCGCAGTTCTCGTCGGTGTCGGCCGCGCACCGGGCCCTGGTGGAGCAGGTGGTGGAGGTGGATGCCGGGTTCGTCGACCGCTACCTGAACGACGGCGACGTCGACCCGCGCGAGCTGCACGCGCCGCTGGAGCAGGCGTTGCGCGAGGGGCACCTCGTGCCCATCTGCTTCGTGTCGTCGCGCACCGGCGCAGGCGTGGGCGAGCTGCTCGACGTGATCGAACGGCTGCTGCCCAACCCCACCGAGGGCAACCCGCCACAGTTCCTGAAGGGCGAAGGCGACGACGCCCGCCCCGTCTCCGCCCAACCCGACCCCGCCCGCCACGTCATCGCCCACGTCTTCAAGGTCACCAACGACCCGTACGTCGGCAAGATGGGGGTGTTCCGCATCCACCAGGGCACCGTCACGCGGGACAGCCAGCTCTACATCGGCGACGGGCGCAAGCCGTTCAAGGTGGGGCACCTGTTCATGTTGCAGGGGAAGGAGCACGTGGAGGTGCCGCGTGGTGTCCCCGGGGACCTGTGCGCGGTCGCGAAGGTCGACGACCTGCACTTCGACGCCGTGCTGCACGACGCGGCGGAGGACGACCACCTGCACCTCAAGCCCCTGCCCTTTCCCGTGCCCGTCCATGGACTGGCCGTGGCGCCGAAGCGCCGGGGTGACGAGCAGCGCGTGTGGGAGATCCTGCAGAAGCTCGTCGACGAGGACCCGTGCCTGCGGCTCGAGCACGTGGTGGCCACCAACGAGACCATCGTCTACGGCCTCGGGGAACTGCACCTGCGCACGCTGATCGAGCGCATGAAGGAGGTGCACAAGTGCGACGTCGACACCCGGCCGCCGCGCATCGCCTACCGCGAGACCATCACGTCGATGGCCGAGGGGCACCACCGTCACAAGAAGCAGACGGGGGGCGCCGGGCAGTTCGGCGAGGTGTTCCTGCGCGTGGAGCCGCTGCAGCGTGGCGAGGGGTTCCAGTTCGTCGATGCCGTGCGGGGTGGCGCGATCCCCGGACAGTTCATCCCGGCCGTGGAAAAGGGCGTCCGGCAGGCGCTCGATGCGGGGATCCTCGCGGGTTACCCGGTGCACGACCTGAAGGTCACGGTGCACGATGGGAAGTCGCACAGCGTGGACTCGAAGGAGATCGCGTTCATCGTCGCCGGACGCAAGGCGTGCATCGATGCGGTGTTGAAGGCGCAGCCGATCGTGCTGGAACCCGTGGTGAAGGTGGAGATCACGGCGCGGGAGCCGAGCCTCGGGGGCATCACGGGCGACCTGGCCTCGCGGCGGGGGCAGATCAGCGGGACGCAGACCCTGATCGACGGGAGCATCGTCGTGTCGGGGGAGGCACCTCTGGCCGAGCTGGTGACGTACCAGACGCAGCTCAACGGGCTCACGGGTGGGGACGGGCGGTACACGCTGCAGTTGAGTCACTACGACCAGGTGCCGCCCAACCAGCAGGTGCAGTTGGCGAATCAGTACAAGTTGGGGGATGACGACTGAGGGCGGCACCGCATCTCGTGTGCGACGTCGTTGGCGACACGCTGGCGGGCGGGCGGGCGGGCGGGCGGGCGGGGCTGTGATAATCGCCCATCGTGCGACATGGCGAGTCCATCGGGACGACCCGTGAGCCACGGGGAGCGCGCTCATGCCGGGTTCGGCCATCTTCTTCCACGGTTCAACCGAGCACTTCTTCCGTCCTCTGACCTGGCAGGACCGCGAAGCCTGTGCCGCTGTGCTGCGTGCATTGCACGAGCGTGTGCATGGTCCCGAGGCCGACCATGCGCAATCGCTGACGAAGGACCTCCTCATCGAGATCTGCCTCGGTGTGATCACCATGCCGGCCTACCGCGAGGGTTCGATGCCCTCCGTTCAGTCCGTGAACGCCGAGGCCGAACGCGCCTATGCGCTGAACCTGCTGCGCACGCTGAAGGAGTACGGCTGGATCGAGGACTACAAGGACCCCATCGACCTGCAGCCGGTGCTCAAGCTGACCCGCGCCGGCAAGGCCTTCGCCGAAACGTTCGCCGAGCTCGACAACACACGGCACAAGACCCGGCAGCGCAACATGCGATCGGCCCGCAAGGCCCTGCTGGCTTTTCTGGAGCTGCGGGACGAGGACGAGCTCCTCGACGCGCATGACTACGCCAGCCGAGTCGTCCAGGACCTGCAGGACGACATCGAATACTTCCGCGCGCTGATGCAGAGCCTCACTCGGGAGGCACTCACGCAGAAGCTCGCATGGGACGATTTCAACGACTTCCTGGAGCGCCGGTTCGGCAAGGAGATGTCGGTGCGGCTCGTCGCTGATTCAGTCGACCGCCACCGCGGGCAGATCATCGAGCTGCTGGATCAGATCCGCGCCTGGCCGGAGGACCAACGCGCACGCACGGACGCGGCGCTGCGCCAGCGAGCCGCCTGGCTCGAACCCATGGTTTCGGGCGGGCGCAGCCCCACCTTGTGGCTGTGCGAGCGGATGGAAGCGCTCATCGACGCCGCCTGCGAACTGAAGCTGCCCATGCTGCGCAGCGAGATGCACAACTATGTGCGCCGTTTCACCAGCCTGCTGCGCCAGGCGCTGTCGCTCGACTACGGGGCTGAATCCGCGATGGGTCTCACGCTCGCCGGCATCAAGGCCGCGGACGCCCAAGGCAAGACGGACTGGCTCGAGAGGCTGGGTCGGCGTCTGAGCACGGCGGAAGTGCGCTTGCTGCCTGCCGGCAGCCTGCGCTGGACGCAGCGCGAGCGGCAGCAGGTCGATGTTGAAGAGCCCGAATGGAGGATCCGTTCCGACGCCAGGCTGGAAGCAGCGCTGCGACGCGCCGAAGCCGAGGCATTCGTCATCAGCGAGGAAGGTCTGTTGCGGCAGCTGGGCCAAGTGAGCGCGGTCTCGCTGCGCCTTTCCGACCTCGCGGCACGGCGGGCCGACGAGGTGCTGGCGACCTTGCATGCCGTGGGCGCGGCCCGATCGATGCACGGGCGCGAACGCTGGCAAGTCCGCAAGCTGGGCGAGCGGTTCGAGACCACCACCTTCATCGCCGACGACTACGAGTTGCGCCGCCTGCCCAAGACATGAACGCCGAGACCTTCCACGCCCTGCTCGACACGCGCCTTGCCGAACGCACGCCGGGTGGCGTGTCGCGCCGACGCTTCGCGGAAATATGCAACCGCCTGCTCGCCAGCGGCATCCTCTGGCGCGACTACTCCAAGCCCGAACAGGCGCTGTACGACGATGCCACGTCCGTCGAAGAATTGCTGCGCGAATGGTTCGACGTCCTGGGGTTCACGCTGACGCACGATGTGGATGCCAATCTCCTGCGCCTGTATCCACCAGGCGATGACCAGGAGGACGAGGACGGTGTCCGGAAGCTGCGGTCGCGGCTGTCGAAGGACGTGGTGGCCGCCGCGCTCGGGCTCCGCTTCCTCTATACCGAAGCGCTGACGGGCAAGCGCGAACTCGTCGACCAGGAGCTGGCCATCAGCCTGGAAGAACTGTCGCAGACTCTCGTGTCACTGCTGGGCACCACGCTCGCCAATTCCGTTGCGGATCGAAGCCAGGTGCTGCGAGAACTGCGCAAGCACCGGCTGGTGCGGTTCCGCGAAGGTGACCCCGGCTTCGGGCAGATGGAGATGCTGCTCAGCGTGCTGCGCCCCGTTCTGTCGTTCGTCAGCGACGAGGCCTTGCACGAGGTTCGCCAGCTGATGCAGGAAAGGAAGGTCTGACCCATGCGCCTGGAACGGGTGGTGACCGTCAACTGGGGGACCCTGGAGCCACGCGACTGGCCGCTGGCCGATGCCACGCTGCTGACCGGTGAATCAGGCTCAGGCAAGTCGACCTTGCTCGATGCCATCCAGGCCGTGCTCACCGCCGCGCGCCACGGCGTCTTCCATTTCAACGCCGGGCAGAACGAATCGACCCAGGGACGCCGCGGCGGGAAGGAGCCGCGCACGCTGCATGCCTATGCGCTGGGCCAGTGCGGCAACGAAGTGTTCCTTCGCCAGCGGTGCACCAGCTACGTGGCATTGAGTTTCGTTGCGTCGGAACAGGAAACCGGTGCAGTGCCCTTCACGGCCCTCCTGGGCATCGAAGCCCATGTGGAAGCCGGCCGGGCCGAGGGCGGCAAGCCCCTGTTCTTCCTGCTGCGCGGCGCGAGCCTGACACTGTCGCACGTGGCTTCGGTCGAGCTCGATCGCGTGCGACCGCTGCCGCTGAAGGAGGCCTACGCCCAACTGCAGCTCCGCCTCGGCCTGCAGGCCGACCACCTGCTGCGTTTCGAGGGCAAGGAAAGCTACCTGCAGCACCTCTACGGCCACCTGCTCGGTCGAAAGTTCGTGCCGGAGCCCGACGCCACCCGGTGCGCCCGCGCGATCGTGAAGGCCATGGCCTACCGCGAGATCGGCAACGTCAACGATCTGGTGCGCGACGAGATCCTCGATGCGCGCGACTTCAGCCAGGAAGTCGGCAAGATGCGGCAACTGATGCAGGAGATCGCCCGGCTGAAGACGGAAGCCGAGCGCCTGCAGCTGAATGTAGATCGGCTCAAACTGGTGGATGATGCGGCGAGCGACGTGGTGGGGCAATTGCGCCGGCACGTGGTGAACCTCAATGCGCATGCCATGCGCGCGCACCGGGATGCCCAGACCGACCACCAACGCCACGAGCGCCGACGCGTCAGGTTGTTCGAGCAGGCGGGGGAGTCGAAGCAGCGACTGGATGCCCTGGCAAGCGAGCGTGGCGTCGTGGAGGCGGAGCTGCTGCTGGTGCAGGGGGAACTTTCGGAAAACGCGGTGGCGCGCGAGAAGCAGCGCCTGACCATGTTGTCTGCCCAGCACGCCGACCGGTTCGGCAAGGATTGGGTGCGTGTGCAACAGGCCGCCGAGCGCATGGACGAGGTGCTCGTCCACGTCCGGCAGCTGCAGGCGCTGGATCTTTCGCCATTGCCGGAACTGCAAGCAGCGGTGCAGCGGTTGGCGCCGGAGGCCTTCCGTGCCGACCGCCGATGGGCACCGGCTCGTGACGCCCTGCGGGCCCCCGCGCGGCTCGACGACGAGCTGGCCGCATTCGAACTCGAACCGATGGACCACGCATTGCGTGCGCTCGAGGCGCAACTCATCGGGCCGGACGACACGTCGGTCATGAGTGCGCTGGTGGCCGCGCGCAGCGAGTTGATGCGGCAGCAGACGGCGCTGGTGGACGAGCAGATCGGCCTGCGTGCGGAGCAGGCCTTGCTGCTCCAGGGCCGGTCGCCCGCGCCGGTGGACGTCCAGCAGGCCCTCAGTCTGCTCGAAGCCGAACTGCCTGCCAGCCGTCCGCACATGCTGGCATCGCTGGTGTCGCCGCGGCCCGGCAGCGAATGGCAGGCGGCGATCGAGGGGTACATGGGCCGCGACCGCTTCGCGCTGATCGTCGAGCCCGACTTCGAGGAAGAGGCCATTCGGCTGGTCCGGCGCCATTTCGCCCGCCGCTCGCCCAAGATCGTGCAGGGAGCGAAAGCACTCGAAGACACGCGGGGCTCGACCGTCGCACCACACAGCCTGATGAGCGAACTGGTCTGCGACCACCCGGTGGCCAGGGCGTATCTGCTCGCGCTGTACGGCCGCGTGCGGCAGGTGTCCAGCGAGGCCGAACTTCGGCGAACGCCGCAGGGCCTGATGCAGAAGGGCCTGGGCAGCCGCGCTTACGGCATGTTCGCATGCCTCGCCTCGGAACAGGAACTGGCCTTTGGTCAGGACAGCCGCAAGCGCCGCCTGGAGTGGGTCAGCGGCCGTCTGGATGCCCTGGTGCCCGAACTGCTGGGGCTGAAGCAGACGGGTCAGTCGCTCACGGTGGTGCAGGGCTGGTTCAGCCAGAGCCGCGCCGCCTCGCTGGCCGAAGCGCTGGGTGAGGCCCTGGACGTCCGGCTGCAGCACGTCGACGTCCAGCTCCATCTTTCTCGCCTGGACACTTCCAGCATCGACGCGCTGGAACGGCGGCGGGACACCCTGCGCTCGCGGCTGGACGCGAAACAGGCCCAGTGGGACCTGGAGCAGCAGGCCATCGGCGTCCAGAACGACGAATTGAAGGGCGTGCTCCAGGCCTTGGCCAAGCTGGACGAAGAGCTGCCGGCGCTGGTCACCCACATCGTGAATGCGAGGGTGTGGATCAGCCGCTTCGCCAACGTGGCCGGCGAGGTCGCCACCGAGCTCCAGCTGCAGGAGGAGGCGCGGGAGCTCGGCGAAGCGGAGTTGCCGAGCTCGGCCACGCTGTCGAACCACGCCACGAACGCCGCCGACAGCCTGCCCGACCGGCTCAAGACCCTGCGCAATCACATCGCCACCTATCTGGCGGGAGCACGGACCGACGACGAGCGCTTCATGTGGAGCGAACCGCCGAGAAGCGTCGAGCACATCGAGACCGTGCTCGGTTCGGTGCTGGACGTGCAACGGTCCGCGCGAGAGCAGATCCGCCGGCAGAACGGCATCGGACTCGCCCAGAACGTCGAACGCCTCGAGAAAGCCGAAGGCACGTTCAACCACGTGTTCACGAGCGACTTCTGCTTCCGCGTGCGGCGGGACGTCAAGGATGGCTCCAACACGCTGCGCAAGCTCAGCCAGGAACTCAAGACCATTCAGTTCGGCGTCGACTCCTACGACGTGGTTCAGGACTGGATCCCGCGCTACAAGGCCTACTACGACTTCTTCGAGGCGCTCGACGGCGTCGTGGATCAACTGGAGAAGGAGCGCATCGCGATCTTCGATGCGCCGCAGCTCTCGACGGAGCACCGGGCCACCGCCCAGGAGATCAAGCGCCTGCTCCTGTCACAGGACCAGATCGCCGCCGAACGTGCATTGAAGGATCTGGCCGACTACCGCAACTACCGTCGCTACGACATCCACCGCGTCGCTGGCGGCCACGCCACGCCCATGTCGACCTGGGGCACGGGCTCCGGCGGTGAGCTGGAAACGCCGTTCTATGTGATCCGAGCCGCCGTGCTGGCCCACGCACTGGGGCATTTCGGCCGAGCCGGGGATGCACCCGCCCTCCGGCTGATGCTCAGCGACGAAGCCTTCTCGAAGATGGACGAGGCCCGCTCGCGGGCCGTGATGCGTTTCCTGGCGAAGAACATGGGGCTGCAGCTGATCGTGGCCATGCCGACGTCGAAGTCCGGTGCGATTAAGCCCGAGTTCGACAAGGAATACACCTTCTCGAAGCTGGAGGCCGAGGCCGACGGCCAAGTCGTGCACATCAGCGAGGTGCAGGAGAAGGACTTCAAACGGGACACGATGGCGGTACTGTGGGCCGAACACGCGCAGGCCGCCCGTGAGCAGGCACGGGCGACCTTCGAGGCCACGCAGAAGGGCGAGCGGTCGGCATGACGTCTCCGGTCCATCCGCTGCAGGAACGCGTCGCCCATGCGCTGCTGCAAAAGGCCGAACGTAGCGATGGAAGCCGCGCGGTCTCGGTGGCGCTCGACGACACGTTGCTGCCGGAACTTCATCGTGCGGCATCCCCCGAAGCCCTGGCGCATGTGGAACTGCTGCTCGAAGCACTCTGCGGGACGGGCTGGGTCCGGCTCAAGGCCGACAAGCCCCAGCCGTTCCAGACTTTGGCGGACCGCCGGCCTGCCTTGCATCTGCTGAATGCCTCGGCGCTGGCCGAATGGTCCGGCTTCGTACCATCACCACCCCGGTGGAGCCGCGTGCTGGTGCAAGCGCTGCGGGAGCGACCCTCCCTGCTGGACGTGCCCGACATGCCCGCGCTGCTCGACTACCTGCTGCGCAACCCGCTGCCGGGTCTCGAAGGAAGGGAGCCCGCAGCGTGCGCAGCCCTTCTCAACGCGCTGGCAGCAGACTGCCGCGCGGCTCCGGACAGTCTGCCCTACCTGCGAGAGCTGTCCGCGCGGCATTTCAGCGGGCACAGCAAGGTTCTCGATGCACGCGAGGAACTGCTTCGCCTGCTTGGTGCGGGCAAGGGCAGTTTCCTCGAGGCCCCGGTCCAGCTGCTCGTCGACCTGCCGGTCGCCTGGTGCGGCGGCGAAGTCCTGTTCATCGAGAACGGCGTGAGCTTCGAGCGCATGGCACTGCAGCGGCGGCCGGACTGGGCGGGCGCCGCCCTGGTGTACGCAGCCGGTTTTCGAAGCGGCGCACGCCGGCTGCGCGAGGAAACGGGGTCGACCCTCTACTGGCGCGGCCGCGTGCCGGGCCTGGTTGCCGAGCAGTTTGAGGCGTGGCTGTACCGCGACATCGGGAAGGCCCATGTAGCCTTCTATGGTGACCTCGACTTCGCGGGACTCGCCATCCTCGCTCAGCTCCGCACGGGGTTCCCGACATGCGTGGCGTGGCAACCCGGCTACCGGGCCCTGCTGGCACGGATCAGTTCGGGGCATCTGCCGGATGCCGCGAAGAAGGCGCGGCAACGGGATCCAGGTCTCACAGGCTGCGTCTTCACCGATGAGGTGCTGCTGCCGGCGCTGCGGAAGGAAGGTCGGTGCGTCGATCAGGAGCTTTGGCCCAGTGTTCCGCGGACGCCCCCCGCGCGTTGAGAATCGCAACGGACAGCCTCGTTTCATCGCGATGCGTCCCGCGATCACCGCCCTCGGCCCATGAGTAACGCATACGTTGCATATGCCGTTCGAAGGCGCTAGTATGTATTCTATGCGTGACACGATCCTTCTTCCTGGCGACTTGGGCAAACAACTCCGAACGCACCGTGAAGCCCAGGGGCTCACTGTGAAGGGCCTGGCAGAAAAGGCGGGCAAATCGCGCCCGGTGGTCTATCGACTGGAAAACGGCGAAGAATCCTCCGTCTCATCGTTCCTCGCGATCGCGGGAGCCCTCGGACTCACGGTTCACCTCGCAACCGCGTCCCTCCCCACCCTCGAAGAGACCGCGGGGTTCTTCACGGACGACGACACCGACCATGAGTGACACTGGCCCGCTGCCCGAAAAGGTTCGCTCGCTGAATGTCAGCGTCGGTGGGGTGGGCTCGGGCCAACTGCTGCGCCACTCCGTCTACGAATATCGCTACGCGACGCCCGAAGCAGACCAGCCCTCGGTCGCACTCCAGATGCCCGCGCGCCAACCCACTTGGCAGGCCGGGGACCTCTTTCCTTCCATGGACCAGAATCTGCCCGAGGGCGATCTGTTCATGAGGCTTCGGGCGATGTTCCCCAAGCAGTCGCTCACGCCGATGCACCTGCTCGCGCTGGGGGGCCAGAACGGCATTGGCCGGCTCGGATTCACATTGCAGAACCGACCCGCGCCGGGCGCCGGAAGGGTCATCGACAAGGCCACGCTGCTGGCCACCCGCTACAGCCCCTCGGTATTCGACGAATTGGTCGCCGCGTATCTCAGCACGGGCGCAGGCATTGCCGGCATGCAACCCAAGATCATGGTGCCGGACCGACCCACCGTACCGGTGCCCTCGTTGATCGTGAAGGCAGCCAGCGAAACGTACCCCGGCCTAGCCGCCAACGAATTCCTGTGCCTGAGCGCGGCAAAGCGAGCCGGCATCCTCACGCCCACCTTCGCCCTCTCCGACGACGGGCAGATGCTGGTACTCGACCGGTTCGACCTGGTCGATGCGGGTGAAGGAAAGACCCGGCGGCTGGGCTTCGAAGACGTCGCGGCTTTGGGCGGACTTCGCGTGCGAGACACCTTGGCCGACCGCAAGTACCACGGCAGCTACCAGCAGGTGGCGGAGCTGCTGCGAAAGTTCATGCTGCACAGCGATGACCTGCACCGCTTCTTCGAGCAAGTGGCTTTCAGCGTGATGGTGAGGAACGGCGATGCACACCTGAAGAACTTCGGCCTGCTCTACAGCAGCGAGAAGGACCTGCGCCTGGCGCCGATGTTCGACGTGGTGACGACAGCGGTGTACCGCTACACCCAGTACGCGGGCGGACCTGAACTCGAGGACCGGACCCTGGCGCTCAAGCTCTTCTCAGGCAAGCACGGGTCGAAGGTTTATCCGACCACCGAGGCCTTGCTGGACTTCGGGCGTCGGGTGTGTGGCGTTCAGCAACCTCAGCGGGTGATCGGACGCATCGCCCAGGCGATGGCTGAAACGCTGGAATCCACCCGGGGAGACGCCCGTGTGCCCGGAACGCTCCGGAATGACATGCGCGTCCTGTGGGAGGACGGGATGGCGCACGACCGAGTCGCCGCGAACCCCGGGTAGGTCCCGCTCGCTCGGGTGGGCATCGTTCGATGCGAGAGAATCGACCGGCCAGCAACCCCGGAGCTGTCGGTGTCCTTCCTCTCCGCCCTCCAAGTCTCGCCCTCCCAGGGAGGCGCCGCGCTGACCTCGGCACAGAAGCGGTTCAACACGCTGCTGCGACAGATCGAGCGCACACGCCAGACGCTGAGGGCTTGGCGCGACGGCGTTCCGGCTTACCGCCAGGCGCACGCCGAGCTGCTGCAGCCGCTGTCGAACCAACTGCTCGACGTTCACCGGCAGTGGATCTTCGCGTTGGCCGATGCCCTCGAGAAGCGCAAATGGACGCCCACCCAGCGCAGCACGCTGCGGGAGCTGGTGTGCGAGAACGCGGGCGGCCTGCTTGAGGCACGGGGTGACGACCCCGAGATCAAGGCGCTCTTCGACCAACACGCGGAAGTCGACTTCGACACGGAGAAGCGGACCCGGTTGCAGGAGATGAAGGAATCCGCCGAATGGATGACTGGCCTCGACCTGGGCGATGACGACGACCTCGAGTCGCCGGCGGATCTCTTCCAACGGATGCAGGAACGCATGCAGGCCAGGGAAGCCGAACCCAGTGAGCCGGCCGAGAAGCCCTTGCTTCGAAAGAAGACCGCGGCCCAGTCGCGCCGCGAAGCGGAAGCCCGGCAAGCCACCCAATCCGTGCGCGAGGTCTACCGCAAGCTCGCCAGCGCGCTGCACCCCGACCGCGAGACCGACCTGCAGCAGCGTGCGGCCAAGACCGCCCTCATGCAGCGCGTCAACCAGGCGTACGACGCCAAGGACCTCCTCGCATTGCTGGAACTCCAGCTCGAAATCGAGCAGCTCGACGCCACGCATATCGCCCAAGCGAGTGACCAGCGCGTGAAGCACTACAACAAGGTGCTGGCCGAACAGCTGAAGGAACTCAAATTCGAACTCGACCACGTCGAGGCCAACTTCTGCATCGAGTTCGGCCTGCGCCCATGGGGCACGATGGACCCGACGAAGCTGGGCCAACTCCTCGAACAGGGGAAGCGCGAATGGCTTGCACGGTTGAACGAACAGCAGCAGGACCTGCGCATGCTGAACGATTCGGCCGCGATGAAGCGATGGTTGAATCAGCAGCGGAACCGGAGGAGGTGGGGACCGTTCGCGGATGACCTGTTCTGAGAGGGTTCGTTCTCGCACGATCGCGCTGGTGAAACATGCAGGGCATGGATGCACGAAAATGCGTCCCATGTCCCAACCCCTGCCTGACTCGCCGCGCAGCGACGTCGTTCCAACCACCACGCCCGACAACGGCAGCCCCCTCTCGCCCGCGCAGAGGCGCTTTCAGTCGCTGGTGAAGCGAATCGAGTTGGAGCGCACCACGTTGAGTGCCTGGCAGCACCACGCACCGGCGTTCCGCCAAGCGTACTCGGAGGCCGTGGATCCGCTGTTGGTCGACGTGGACGCCGCGAACCGGCAGTGGGCCTTCGCCCTGGACGGCGCCCTCGACAAGACCACGTGGACGGCCGCCCAACGCACCACGTTGCGCCTGTTGCTCTGCGAAGCGGCGGACCATGTGCTGGCGGCGGGTGACGACCCGGCGTTGAAGGCGCTCTTCGACAAACACGCGGACATCGATTTCGACACCGAACAACGCATCCGGCTGATCGCCATGAAGCTGGAGGCCGAGCGGGAGACCGGGCTCGACCTCGGGGACGACGACATCGCCTCGGAGGACGAACTCGACGAGCGCATCTGGCAGGCGAAGGCCGCGGCGGCGGACGCGGCCGCCGACGGAGCGCCGTCACCGGTGCAACCAGGCGCCGACCCTGCCCAGAAGCGCCGTGGCCTCGACACCGCCGAGGCCTCACGCTCCCTGCGCGAGATCTACCGCAAGCTCGCCAGCGCCCTGCACCCCGACCGCGAGACCGACCCCGTCCAACGCGACACCAAAACCACGCAGATGCAGCGCGTCAACCAGGCCTACGACGACAAGGACCTGCTGACGCTGCTGCAGCTCCAGCTCGACATCGAGCAGATCGACACGCACCACGTGGCCACCGCGAGCGACCAGCGCCTGAAGCACTACAACGACGTGCTGGGCGAGCAGCTGGAGGAACTCAAGGACGAGGTGCACCACGTCGCCACCGACTTCTGCATGGAGTTCGGGCTGGAGAGCCGGCCGCTGCCCCGGCCGGAGAAGCTGACGCCGTTCATCGAGCGGGCGAGGCGGGAGGCGAAGGACGAGCTGTTCCGGTTGCAGTGCAACTTGAGGATGCTGAACGACGAGGCCGCGACGAAGCGGTGGCTGAGGGGGCAGCGGCTCCAGCGGTAGGAGCCCTCCGGGTTCCGGACCGCGTGTCGCTCCGTGTCACCACCGCAGACACCGGATCCCGACCAGCGCACCCACCACCGTCGGCAGCGCCATGCCCAGCACGTACCACACGGCCAGGAACGGCGCCGTCAGTTCAGGGCAGTGCAAGGCATAGACGGCCGCACCGGCGCCACCGGCCAGGGCACCAGCCGCGGCGCCGGCCCACCCCGGCCGGGTGGGGGCCAGGGTCTTCAACGCCAGCATCGAGGACACCAGCACCGGCAACGCGATGAAGCCGATGCTGAAGGCGCAGCTGCGCCAGGTCTGGCCCCACAGCAGGGCCGGGCGCTCCACCGCCGGGGCCAGCCACCAGGCCACGAGCGCGAGCGTCCACACGGCCAGCACCGGGAGCGCCAGGCCGAGCGCCACCGGTCGGCCCGCCGGCACGCCGGGGCGCGCGAGCCGCTGCGCGCCGACGAAGGCGGCCATGGCGAGCAGCAGCGGGAACAGCAGCTTCACCCAGAACATGGGCGCCCGCGCCACCTGGGCCAGGTCGTGGCGGAAGCCGTAGTCCCACGCGACGATGGCCACCGAGACGGGCAGCCCCACCAGCACGGCGAGCGCGAGGCGGCGGGCCGCCGCGTTGGGAGCGACCACCCGGGTGTCGGCCGCGAGCAGGTCCAGCAACTGGTCGGTTTTCATGATGCCGTCCTCAATCGCGCCGCCAGCGCCTTCAGGCCGCGGTGGATGCCCACCTTCACCGCGGACTCCGACAACCCCGTGGCCCGCGCCGTCTCGGCCACCGACAAGCCCTCGAGCTTCACCATGCGGATGGGCAGACGCTGCTTGTCGGGCAAGGCCTCGAGCAGGCCGTCGAGGTCTCGCCGTGCGTCACTCGCCTCGTGGTCCGACGAGGCGAACACCTCGAGTTCGTCGTCCAGCGGTTCGTGCAGCGCCTCGCGCCCCGACTTCGCGCGCAACACGTCGATCAGCTTGTAGCGCGCGATGGCGTGCACCCAGGCCGTGAGGGGCTGGCCGCGTTGGTAGGTGTGGCGCTGGTGGTGCATGGCGAGAAGGCATTCCTGGACCAGGTCTTCGACGTCGTCCGGCCAGCCGAACAGGCGCCGCCCGATGAAGGCGCGCAGGTGTCCGCTCATGCGTTTCAGGAACGCGTGATACGCCCGCGCGTCGCCATCGAGGCCGCGCAGGAACAAGCTGAGCAGCTCGGCTTCGACCTGTTGGAGTGTCATCGGATCTTCACGGGGTAGTTCGGTGCGCGAGGGACGCCGGTTACAGCACGACGAAGAAAAAGATTACCCCCGCATTGTGTAACCCGTCAGGCCCTCGCGACGAACTTGGATGGGACCGCGCCACCCCGGCCGGCCTTCAACCTCATCAGGAGCGATCCATGTCGAACCGTACCCTCGCGATCACCGCCTTCACCCTCGCTGCCCTCTCCGCGGGCGCCGCCCTCGCCGCCGACAAGCCCATGGCCGACGACAAGGCCCCCAAGATGGAAAAGTGCTACGGCGTGTCCATGGCCGGCAAGAACGACTGCGCGGCCGGCGCCGGCACCAGCTGCGCGGGCACCTCCAAGGTCGACTACCAGGCCAACGCCTGGAAGAACGTGCCCGCCGGCACCTGCACGTCGATCAAGACGCCGAAGGGCATGGGCAGCCTGACCCCGCCGAAGTCCTGAGTCGCCTCGCCACCAGCCATCATGAAACTCACCGCGGGCGTGAGCCTGAAGCCGCAGCACTTCGACGAGGCCGAGCGCACGCGCGCCGACGGCCTGTGGTTCGAGGTGCATGCCGAGAACTACATGGTGGCCGGTGGGCCGCGGCTGGCGTGGCTCGAGCGCATTCGTTCGTGTCACCCCGTCTCGCTGCACGGCGTGGCGCTGTCGCTCGCGGGGGATGCGGTGCCGGATGCGGCGCATCTCCAGCGACTGGCCGCGCTCGTGCGTCGCATCGAGCCCGCGCTGGTGTCCGAACACCTCGCGTGGTCGCGCCTCGACGGCACGTACTTCCCCGACCTGCTGCCGTTCCCGCGCACCACCGAGGCCCTGCAGCGCATGGCCGCGAACATCGACCTCACCCAGCAGGCGCTCGGCCGGCGCATCGCCATCGAGAACCCGTCGCACTACCTGCCGCTCGACGGGCACGCGTGGAGCGAGGTCGATTTCCTGAACGAGCTGGCGGTGCGCACGGGCTGCGGGCTGCTGCTGGACGTGAACAACGTGTTCGTGTCGGCGCACAACCTGGGTGGCGATGCGTTGGCGTACCTCGATGCGTTCCCGGTGAAGCACTTGATGGAAGTGCACCTTGCGGGCCACGGCGTGGATGCGAACCTGCCCCTGCTGATCGATTCGCACGATGCGCCGGTGTCGGCCGAGGTCTGGCGGTTGTACCGGCACCTCATCGCGCGCACCGGGCCCGTGCCGACGCTGATCGAGCGGGATGACCAGGTGCCTGCGTTCGACACGCTGCTGGCCGAGCGTGAACTCGCCTGCGTCGACCCCGCGGAGGCCTTGCCATGACACACACGACGTTCCTGCAAGGCTTCGAGCAGGCACTGCGGACCGAGGCGGGCCATCCGGCGATGGCCGTGTACCGCAACACCGTGATGAAGGGCCGCATCGATGCGCTCGAGGCGAACTTCCCGGCCGTGCTGCGGCTGGTGGGGCGCGAGTGGTTCCGTTCGGTCGCCGCCCTCTACGTGGCGGAGGATCCGCCCCGCGATCCGCGACTGGTCCTGTACGGCGATGGATTCCCCGAATTCCTCGGCCGCTTCGAACCCGCGTCCGAGCTGCCCTACCTCGAAGGCGTCGCCCGGCTCGACCACCTCTGGGTCGAGAGCCACACCGCCGCGGACGCGAAGGCCCTGCCGCACGACGCGCTGGTCGGCCATGCCCCCGAGCAACTCGGCGCGTGCCGACTCGTCCCCCACCCTGCCGCGCGCTGGCTGTGGCATCCCCAACTGCCCATCGGCACCCTCTGGTCGCACAGCCGGGCGTCGGACGACACCGCGGACCTCGGTGACATCGCCTGGGTCGGCGAGGGCCTGCTGCTGACCCGGCCCGGGCACGAGGTGCAGTGGGCCGGTCTCACCGCCGGCGGCGCCGCCCTGCTTTCCGCCTGTGGGGAAGGTCATGCCCTGGGCGAAGCCGCTGCCGCCGCAATGGGGGCGGAGCCCGAGTGCGATCTGGCCGCGGCGTTGGCGCTGCTTCTGGAACAAGGCGCTTTTGCGGCCGCCTGAACCCTTCCCCACCTCACCAGGAACTCGACCCATGAATGCCGTCCAGCTGCAGTCCCGCCGCCTCGCGGACCTCCTCGCCCACGTCACCCCGCACGACCTGCTGGCCGTGGTGAACCGCGTCGCCATCGCGGCGATCTTCTTCCTGTCGGGACGCACCAAGGTCGAGGGGTTCCTGACCGTGACGGACGGTGCGGTCGAACTGTTCCGCACCGAATACGCGTTGCCATGGATTCCGCCTGAACTCGCGGCCCACCTGGCCGCCTATGCGGAGCACCTGTTCCCGCTGCTGCTGGTGCTCGGGCTGTTCACGCGGCTGTCGGCGCTGGCGTTGTTGGGGATGACCCTGGTGATCCAGTGTTTCGTGTATCCGTCGGCGTGGCCGACCCACCTGTCGTGGGCGGCGATGCTGCTGTACCTCGCGGGACGGGGCGCGGGGCGATGGTCGGTCGATCGGGGCGTGGGCGTGGCTTGACGTCACCCGGCCGCGGCAGTGTCCCCACCCAGCAGACGCTCCAGCGCCTCGAGCCCCACCGGCTTGACCAGGTGACCGTCGAGGCCGGCCTCGCGCGACCGCGCATAGTCCTCCTCCTGGCCCCACCCGCTGATCGCCACGAGCTTGAGGCGCTCACCACCCGTTCGCGCGCGGACGCGCCGGGCGAACTCGTAGCCGTCCATCCCCGGCATGCCGATGTCGAGCAGCACGAGGTCGGGCTCGAAGGTGTCGATCGCCACGAGGCCGGTGTCGCCATCGTTGACCGCATGGGCGTCCAGGCCCAGCAGGAGCAGCACGTCGCGCAGGCTGTCCGCGGCGTCGGCGTTGTCGTCGACGACCAGCACGCGGCGCCAGGCCAGCACCGGGCGGGGAACCTTCGGGGTCGGCTGGTCCGCCGGTGCCACCGCCGCGGCCAGCGGCAGGCGCACGGTGAACGTGCTGCCCTGGCCCGGCCCGGCGCTGGCGGCCTCGACCCGGCCGCCATGCATCTCGACCAGGCTGCGCACCATCGTCAGCCCGATGCCCAGCCCGCCCTGCGACCGGTGGTGGCTGCGCTCGGCCTGCGTGAACAGGTCGAACACGCGAGGCAGCATCTCCGTCGGGATGCCCATGCCGTTGTCCGTCACCGTCACCACCGCCTCGTGGCCCTCGGCGAATGCAGCAATCTCGACACGGCCTTCCTCGTCGGTGTACTTCGCGGCGTTGTTGAGCAGGTTCGCGATCACCTGCGACAGGCGCACCGCGTCCGCCTCCACCACCAGCGGTGAACCCGGCAGCGCGATGGTGAGCCGATGCCGCGAGGCATCCAGCAGCGGCTTGCTCGTCTCCACCGCGCTCTGCAGCACCGACGCGAGGTCGACCCGCGCGTGCCGCAACTCGATCTTGCCGCTGGTGATGCGCGACACCTCGAGCAGGTCGTCCACCAGCCGCACCATGTGGTCGACCTGCCGCTGCATCATCGGCACCACCCGGTCGGACGAACGACGGTCACCCTCGGCCAGCCGCAGGATGTGCAACCCGTTGCGGATGGGCGCCAGCGGATTGCGCAGCTCGTGCGCCAACATCGCGAGGAACTCGTCCTTGCGGCGATCGGCATCGCGCAGTTCCTGCTCGTGCCGCTTGCGCTCCGAGATGTCGTGGAAGAGCACCGCCACCTGGCAGTTCGCCGGCTCGCCGATGCGGAAGGCGTAGACGTCGTAGTAGCGGTTCAGCGAATCCGCGGGGAACTCGAAGCGCTCCGACTGGCCCGACTTCGCGATGCGGCCGTAGATGTCGAACTACTCCGACTCATGTGAAGGCGAGATCGACTTCATGCGGCGCCCGATCGCGTCGCGGATGCCCGTCTGCCGCTCGAACGCCTGGTTCACCTTGAGGAACACGTAGTCGTCGCCGCGGCCGTGCTCGTCGAAGAGCACGCGGATGATGCAGTAGCCCTCGTCGATGGAGTCGAACAGCGTGCGATACCGCTGCTCACTGACCTGCAGCGCCTGCTCGGCCTCGCGCCGCTGCGTCACATCGCTCGCCGTGCCCAGCCACTCGGTCACCTTCCCGTCGCGGTCCAGCACCGGCACCGCCCGCGAATGCGTCCAGCCGATGCTGCCATCCACCCGGATCACCCGATGCTCCAGCTCGAACACGCTGCGCGTGGCGATCGCCCGGTCGACCGCCGCCTGCACCTGCGCCCGGTCCTCCACCGGGATGTAGGCGTCGACCCAGCCGGAGGTGGGGGCCTCGGTGTTGGAGATGAACGACCGGCCCTGGAGCTGCCGCATCTCCGTCCAGTCGGCGTTCATGCGGTAGACCACGTCGGAGGTGGCGCCGGCGAAGACGCGGAAGCGTTCTTCGCTTGCGTGGAGGGCGGATTCGAGGGCCTCGGTACGGTCTTGTGGCGTGGGCGTTGTGGTCATGTGCGGGCGGCGGGCGGACGATCAGGGGCCGAGCAATCGACGGTCCCGCGATGTTGCCGCATCCCGCCGGCCGTGAAGCTTTTCCAACACGACGAGGCGTTGAATCTTGGAACTAGGCAGGGAAGAGTGCCTTGGCCACGCGCATCACCACGGACCGAGCGGTGGCGGATCCGGGTCTGCTTCAACCGGGGCAGTTGTTCATCGACCTGTATGGAGGACCGGGGCACTCGGGGATGGTCGTCGAGGTATCGACGGTTGGTCACCATCGAAGGGAAGATCAATGACAACGGGTCGAGGAACGGGATTGGGGTGTTTCGGAGGAGGTCGAGGAGGAGGATTGACAACGGTTCATCGGGTACGGCAACCAAGCGTAAAGACCTGTTCTCACACCAGACGCCGGCCGGCATCGACCTATCAGACGCCTCCCGCACAACCTTGCAACTGGCAAATCGACAGGCGCACTAGTGCCGTGAGAACCTGTCGAGGTTCAATCGACTTCGAAGGTCATCCTGCGCAAGCCAACCCAAGGTTTCATTCCACAGCCGCGCGTGTCCATCACTGAGGCAATTCTCTGTGAGATATCTTTGCGGCACCCAATCGTTGACGCGCCACTGGCCCGCCTTACCGAGGAGCTCAGGGAGGAATTGTTTGAGGTCACCTTCCTCCGCCGCTTTCAAGATTTTCTGCCCGACACGATGAGCCCGTGTGGGCATCCCGAAAGACTCAGCAATCGTGATCGCAGACAAGAGGTCCAGCACGCACGGTTCATGCTCGAAGCTGAGCCCCTGGCTAAGCAGCCAGTATCGGCTCACACCTTGGTGTGAGCCGATGTCAGCGAATGCCTCCTCGTACGCCAACAGAAAGCGTCCCGTAGCCATCGAGGGGTCGTCAAACGAAGCTTCCGTGATCAGATGAAGGTCGCGAACACGACCATCCATGCCACGACCTCGCTCCTCCAGCCAATGGTGCAAGTGGCCCGGTCGCTTGTACCAATGGAACGCTTGGTGCTTCTGACCCTCGCCCAACTCGACCCAGTCCGAGCTCAGCGCAAACTCACTAGCGAACCAATCCACGAGCTGGACGCTCACCTTGTCGGCGAGGCTGCTCGAGGAAGCAAGGTGCTTCGACTCCAGCATCAAACGTTCAGGGAGCAAGCGAGGCAACTGCAGGGGAGCCAGTCCGTGTGCCCTCGTTGCCGCCAGCATGCGACTCGCTTGTTTTCGAGCAGGATCTTTCGAAGCGAACCACCAAGAGGCGGCTTTCCCCACGAGGTCCAAGCCCCACTTCAAGCCGGCCATCCACTCCATCCCCGTTCCTCTTCTCTTCCGTGTCTGGCTATTTTGTCTCCGATGACCGTGTCACAACCACGATCCGTGTCCAGGCCGTCAGATTGTTCAGCGAGGTTGGAGCACGACACAGCACTTGAGCCCCATGAACTTACAGCGCCAAAACGACCTCGCTGTTGATGCGAACCCGGGCTGACTGAGGCGAACAATACGCATACATATACATGTATTTATATACAGCTCATGATAGGATGGAAGCGATGAAAGTAGCTGGACTCTTCGCGGGCATTGGCGGTTTCGAGCTGGGCCTTTCGAGGGCGGGCCACCACGCAGAGTTGCTGTGCGACATCTTGCCGACTTCGCAAGCGGTGCTGAAGCATCGGTTTCCGAACGCCGAGCTGGTCGCCGACGTGGTCAAACTCGACGATCTGTCCAGCACCGTCGAGTTAGTGACTGCCGGCTTTCCGTGCCAAGACCTCTCCCAAGCAGGGAAGACAGCCGGCATTGCCGGTCACCGAAGCGGGCTGATCGGGGAGGTGTTCCGCCTCCTTGAACAGCGTAAGAAGTCCCGCAGGCCGGTCCCGTGGGTGATCGTCGAGAACGTCCCCTTCATGCTTCAACTCGGTGGTGGTGGGGCAATGCGGGCCATTGTTCAGGAGTTCGAGAGGCTGAAATACAAGTGGGCATACCGCGTCGTCGACAGCAACGGATTCGGTCTGCCTCAGCGTCGTGAGCGGGTCTATCTGGTGGCCAGCACGGTTGCCGACCCCGCCGACGTTCTACTCGTCGATGACAGCCCGTTGTTGCGACCCGAGACCAACTTGAAAAAGTTCGCCCATGGGTTTTATTGGACCGAAGGCTTGAGCGGGCTGGGTTGGGCGGTCGACGCCGTGCCGACCTTAAAGAACGGTAGCACCATCGGGATCGCAAGCCCTCCTGCCGTGCTACTTCGAAACGGCGCGCTCGTAAAGCCAGGGATTCAGACCGCCGAAACCCTGCAAGGGTTTGAAGCCGGTTGGACCCAACCCGCTGAGTCGGTGGGTAAGCCATCACTGCGATGGGCGCTGGTAGGAAACGCTGTGAGTGTGCCCATTCCGAAGTGGATAGGAGGGCGTATCAACGAACCCGGCCTATACGACAAAACTCGCGACACCGATTTCCCTTTGGAGGGAAAAGCCCCCCGAGCAGCTCGATTCGACGGAAAACGTCGCCATGCCGTCCAAATCAGCAGCGATCCGATCGGAATGCGTTCGGCGCCACTGGAAAAGGTCATGGGAGCTGACCACACCCCACTATCCGTGCGAGCGACAGCAGGATTTTTGGATCGCACGAGGCGAGCCAAGCTTCGCTTTGCGCCTGGCTTTATCGACGCAGTCGAGCAGCACCTTGCAACGATGATCGCTGCTGGAGAAGCTGCTCCGGCGATCCCAATACCCGGCCGAAACGCTTCACGACGAGCCGCCTAAATTCGCGCAAATCGCGTTGCGTAAAGCTGGGAAAGTCGCCTGACGAATCTGGCGTAGTCGAAGTCCGAGGACGCGGCCGGAGACGGAGGAGACTCTGTCACTACGGAAATGGGCGTCCCGTCGTTCTTGCAGTCCACCACGAGCACACCTACTGCGTCGAAGCCGTCGTCGTCAATCTTCGATCGGCACTGAAGCTTAGCGAGTCCTTCGAGCACGAGCGTCGCTGCGTTTGGCTTGTGGACAGACACCTTCGTGGGAACACTCCCGAGCGGCCACTTGTTCTCGTCCGGCGATATGAATGTTGCCGAAGCGTTTACTAGAACGATCCCGGCAGCGATTGCTTCGCTGTTGTCCCCATGAACGGTCTGGTGAGAGCTCGTCAACTCGTCGTGAAGTCGAGGGCGGGCTTTCTGGTGAGCGGTCATCGCCGCCTTCGCCTCTGTTGCCACCAATACCGACGAAACGCCCGACAAATGCAATGTCGGGAGTGCAGCCAACTCCGCTTCTTCGTGTGGCGCGAGTTCTATCCCATAGGCTTGCGCAAGCCCTGCAAAGTCAACTGCGTGGCGAGCACCACGGCGCGATCCACCGCGCGCCATTACCGGTGCGCGCGTGCAAATTACCAAGTCAAGATTCTTTTTCTTCTTGTTGCGGAAGTCGTGCATTTCATGATTGATGCCGAGTCCAACCTTACCGTCGGCAGAGTGATCACGAAGAAGAGCACAATTGCGCAAGAGATCGAAAACGAGGGTCCAGCACGCAATTTTGGAGTGACGGTCACTGCGGGAATGGTATTGCCACGCATTGCCGTGAAGAAACTTTCGACGACCCGTACCTGTCGTCAGTTTGCTCAGCGTTCGAGCCAGAATCTGTGGTCCGAGCATTTGCACTAGTTAAAGCTCCGAATAATTAGGTTATCGCGCTGGCACCCCTACTTTATAGAACCAGCTAATCTCATGCTCGATGAAAGTCCGCTTTTAACAAACTCAAAGTCTGCGTCACTATGGCCGACAAGTTAACGCCTGATGTGCGAAGTCTTCAGATGAGTCGCGTTCGCCAGAAGGACACGACTCCTGAACTCGCAGTGCGGAAGAGATTGCACTCGATAGGTTATCGATACGTCCTACATCCAAAGTCTCTTCCCGGCAGGCCCGACATCGCTTTACCTAAGCACAAGGCCGTAGTCTTCGTGCACGGTTGCTTTTGGCACGGTCACAACTGTCGGGCGGGACGGCCGCCATCGTCGAATGTTGCCTTCTGGGCGGAGAAGATTAGAGCCAATCAATCACGAGACACGAAGAAATCAGAACAGTTGATTCAGCAAGGCTGGCGCGTCTTTGTCGTCTGGGAGTGTGAAACCAAAGGCCCTCTACTAAGTGAAGCGATCAAACGCTTGGATCAAAAAATAAAAACTTAGAGACGGGCCTACTTGGCTTCTTCCAACTCTTACCGCCAGAGGCATGCCGCTAGGCGAATTTCAACGGCTCCCTGAAAGGCGAATAATCATAAGCATCAAATCCCGTTGACTATTCCCTCAAGCCGATCCAGCTTTCCGGTCTGCTCAAGATATTCAGCATAGGCGAGTTGCGCGCCATGAATCAGAGTATCGTAGTGAAGCACTCGACTGCCGGGCGATATTGCAATCATCGACGCCTTCATTCGCTCCGGATTTGAAGATTCTTCTTCAACCGGCTTTCCCAGGACAAAAACAACTTCGATGTTCGGAGATCGCTCTCCCAGAACCAACAAGATCTTTCGAAGTTTATCTACGTAGGTCTGCCCCTGCTCTTGCAATTCCAGAAGCTTCATTGAGCGACCGGCTCTCTTCAATTCGACGATGATGTGCTTACCCGCTGTTGTGCGGTATTTAATATCCACTCGACCGAGAGATTCCTTGCGCGTCAGATCGTCGACTATGACCCCTTCCTCACGCAGTCGACTCTCCATAATTAGGCTCTCCGCCGCACGCTCCCAAGACGGATCAAGCAACCACATGTGATCGAAAAGGTATTGTTGCAGCGCTCGCTCTTTCGAGTCTTCATCGACCAAATGTTGAAATCCACGTATCGCTTCCAGCCGAGATTTAACAATATCTTGGTACAACGAAGCTTCAAGCGAGTCGCGATCCGCAAGCACGGCGAGTAGTTTTTCTAGACTTCCAAGGCTATCAGTAAGCTCGTCTGTCGATCCCCGTAGCTTCATTCGCTCGAAAGCAAGAACTCCATGTCGGTAAAGAACACGTCGATCCTCCTCATCGTCAACAGGCAGCGCACTAAGCTTAGCAATCAAAGCCTCGGCGCTCTTCCGAAATCCAGACCCAAGGGAGTCCAGCCAACTTGCGAGCGCTGGTGAAGCTGTTTTTGCCTGCTCGACTTCATGCTTTCTGCGCCATTCATTCCACCGCTTTTCGACTTCGTTAAGACGCGACTTTAAGAACGTCAGCAAAGCCACGTATCGGTCATCGTCTTCCTGCACCCGCTGCCGGTCGCTTGTTGCTATGTCTGGCTGGTCATCAGCATCTAGAAAATCGGCTTCAATCTGACCTGTCAAATACTTTGTAAAGAGGCGACCGTCATTCAACCGATCTAGAACATTCTCATGAAACAGTCGACCGCGGGCAAAAACGACGATGCCGTTCAAATTTCCGGCCTCCACGTCGTCTAACTCCTTCGGCTTTCGGGAAGTTCCGAGCCATCCGCGAATTTTCCAACTCGTATCCCATGCGTCGAATCGGGAATCTAGAGATTCCTGCTCTAGCACATGAGCTGTCATCGAAGGGTTAAGATCGCCTCCTTCGAACGTCCAGAGAAACTGAACCTTTTGGAGATCACCACGATCAGCCGTAGTAATTGGTTGCCCATCTATGAAAATCTTGAAAGCATGAGCATCCCCGACTACGGAGAAACGACGAGCGAGTCGCTTTCGCAGAGCTAACACACCGCGACCTAGACGTTGTCGTTTGATATCGCGAAGAACAATCTTGGTCCCCGAAGTTACGGTCACTTCGTGGGCTTCGAGCGGATGCGGATGATATGGCGCGTTCGCGGCCACTGCACTGTGGATGCCAGCTACGCTCATGCGAAAGCCATTCGCTACGCCATCCTTCCACGACTGAACTTCAATTGCGTTAGCAATGGAAAATAAGGAGAGTTTTCCCAAGCCCTTGCGGCCCATGACGGGACGCCCTTTAGCGGTAATTCGACCAAACTCCGTATCACTGTCGCGTCTACGGTAGCCGACACGTAAATACTTGCCGTTGAGGTCTGCAATGGACATACCGATGCCATCATCGCGTATCTCGATTGATTCACCGCTGGAATCAAACGTGATATTAACCATGCTCGCATCTGCATCCCAGGCATTTGCAACAACTTCGGTAATGACCGCAGCAATGTTGCTATATAGGTTAATGCCTAGATGGTCCAGGACGTTAAGATCGACCGTCATTGCAAATTGCTGCGGCTCGATCATTTTCCCTGAACTAGCGGTCATAGTTAATTTCTCATCCCTTGATTTTATTCAGATGTAAATCGCGAACCGCGGCAATACGTCCCTGGACGCAGCTAAACGACGGTTGGTCGTCATGCATCGATGTTGGCAGCCCTCAACGCATTGGTCTCAATGAAGTCCCGCCGCGGCTCCACCTCATCACCCATCAGCATCGTGAACACCCGATCCGCCTCGATCGCATCATCAATCTGCACCTTCAGCAGCCGACGCACATTCGGATCCATCGTGGTCTCCCACAGCTGCTCCGGGTTCATCTCACCGAGACCCTTGTAGCGCTGACGACCCACAGCGTTCTCAGCCTGCGTGATAAGCCAGGCCATCGCCTGCCGGAAGTCGCTCACGCGCGCTTCCTTCTGCTTCTCACCCTCACCGCGCTTGATGACGGCGCTCTCACCCACGAGCCCCTTGAAGGTCAGGCCAGCCGTGCTAAGCACCTCATAGTCAGCCCCATGCACGAAGTCCGCAGAAATGATGCTGCTCTTCGTATTGCCATGGTGGATGCGGCTGATGCGCAGGATGTGCTTGTCGGTGCGCGTGTCGAACTCGGCCGTGACTTCGGCGTTGTGCAGCGCGGCCTTCAGGCCGGCGGCTGACGTTTCCGCGGCTTCCAGCGTGTCGAGGTCCAGCGCCAGGCCGTTGGCCATGGCGCGCAGGGCTTCGACGTCCATCCAGGCGCTCAGGCGGTCGACGACGTTGTTCGCCAGCACGTACTGACGGGCCTTTTCGGCGAGGTCTTCGCCGGTCAGCACCACGCCGTTCAGGCCGGTCTCGAGTTTCGCGTCCTTCAAGGCGACCTTGAGGAGGTACGAGTCGAGCTCGGTGCCGTCCTTCAGGTACTGCTCTTCCTTGCCGAGCTTGACCTTGTAGAGCGGCGGCTGGGCGATGTAGATGTGGCCGCGTTCGACGATCTCGGGCATCTGCCGGTAGAAGAACGTGAGCAGCAGGGTGCGGATGTGGGCGCCGTCGACGTCCGCGTCGGTCATGATGATGATGCGGTGGTAGCGCAGCTTGTCGGGGTTGAATTCTTCCTTCCCGATGCTGGTGCCGAGCGCGGTGATCAGCGTGAGGATTTCGTTGCTGGTCAGCAGGCGTTCGAAGCGTGCACGCTCCACGTTCAGAATCTTGCCGCGCAGCGGCAGGATCGCCTGGAACTTGCGGTCGCGGCCCTGCTTGGCGCTGCCGCCGGCGGAGTCGCCTTCCACGATGTAGATCTCGCAGAGCGCGGGGTCCTTCTCCTGGCAGTCGGCGAGTTTGCCGGGCAGGCCCATGCCGTCGAGCACGCCCTTGCGGCGCGTCATCTCGCGGGCCTTGCGGGCGGCTTCGCGGGCGCGCGACGCTTCGACGATCTTCGTGCAGATGATCTTGGCGTCGTTGGGGTTCTCGAGCAAGTAGTCGGTGAGGGCCTTGCTGACGACGTCTTCGACCGGGCCGCGCACTTCGCTCGACACCAGCTTGTCCTTCGTCTGGCTGCTGAACTTGGGCTCGGGCACCTTCACGCTCAGCACGCAGCACAGGCCTTCGCGCATGTCGTCGCCGGTGACCTCGACCTTCGCCTTCTTGGCGTAGTCGTTCTCTTCGATGTACTTGTTGATGACGCGGGTCATCGCGGCGCGCAGGCCGGTCAGGTGGGTGCCGCCGTCACGCTGCGGGATGTTGTTGGTGAAGCAGAGGACGCTCTCGGAGTAGCCGTCGTTCCACTGCATGGCCACCTCGGCGGTGATGAGCGTGCCCTGCTCGCTCATCTTCTCGCCGCTGGCGGAGAAGACGGTGGGGTTCAGCGTCTTCTTGCCGGTGTTGATGAAGTCGACGAAACCCTTCACGCCACCGGCGAACGCGAAGTTCTCCTCGCGGTTGTTGCGTTCGTCGACCAGGCGGATCTTCACGCCGTTGTTGAGGAAGCTCAGCTCGCGCAGGCGCTTGCTGAGGATCTCGTAGTGGAAGTCGATGTTCGAGAAGATTTCCAGGTCGGGGAGGAAGTGCACCTCGGTGCCGCGCTTCTCCGTCTCGCCGGTGATCTTCATGGGCGATACCTCGAAGCCGTCGCGCTGCTCGAGCAGGCGGTCTTGCGGGATGCCCTGCTTGAACTCGAGGAAGTGCACCTTGCCGTCGCGGCGCACCGTGAGGCGCAGCCATTTGCTCAGGCCGTTCACGCACGAGACACCCACGCCGTGCAGGCCGCCGGACACCTTGTAGCTGTTCTGGTTGAACTTGCCCCCAGCGTGCAGCTCGGTCAGCGCGATCTCGGCGGCGCTGCGCTTCGGCTCGTGCTTGTCGTCCATCTTGACGCCCGTGGGAATGCCCCGGCCGTTGTCGACGACGCTGATGGAGTTGTCGGTGTGGATGGTGACGACGATGTCGTCGCAGTGCCCGGCGAGCGCCTCGTCGATGGAGTTGTCGACGACCTCGAACACGAGGTGGTGCAGACCGGTGCCGTCGGAGGTGTCGCCGATGTACATGCCCGGGCGTTTGCGGACCGCCTCCAGACCTTCGAGGATCTGGATGCTGCCTTCGCCGTAGGCGGCACTGGCGTTGGGGTCCTGGGGCGTGGTGCGTTCGTCGCTCATGGCGCTTCAGTCTCTCGGAAATCAATCCGGCACCAAAGCGGACCGCGGAGCGGTTCGCCGGTGCCTTCGAACATATGGGGTCAGTCGCTCGTTTTTCGAGGCGTCAGATGCGCATCGGCATGACCACGTATTTGAAGCCCGCCTGCTCGGGCACGGTGATCAGCACGCTGGAGTTGGTGTCCTGGAGTTCGAGCTTGACCATGTCGACGCCCATGTTGGACAGCGCGTCCATCAGGTACGTGACGTTGAAGCCGATCTCGATGGTATCGCCTCCGTAGTCGATCTCGAGTTCTTCCTTGGCTTCTTCCTGCTCGGCGTTGCTGGACGCGATGCGCAGCACGCCCGGCTCGATGTTGACACGCACGCCCTTGAACTTGTCGCTGGTCAGGATGGCCGCGCGCTGCAGGCTCGACAGCAGGGCGGTGCGGCCCAGGATGACGCTGTTGCGGTGGTTCTTGGGGATGACGCGGTTGTAGTCGGGGAACTTGCCCTCGACGAGCTTCGTGACGAACTCCATGCCGCTGAACGTGAACTTGGCCTGGTTGCCGGCGAAGCGCATCTCGATGGCGTTGTCGCCGTCCTTGTCGTCGGTCAGCAGGCGCTGCAGTTCGAGCACGGTCTTGCGGGGAAGGATGACTTCCTGCTTCGGGATCTCGGTCTCGAGGGTGGCCTGGGCCAGCGCAAGGCGGTGTCCGTCGGTGGCGACCAAGGTGAGGTTCTTCCCCTCGGCGACGAACAGGATCCCGTTCAGGTAGTAGCGGATGTCGTGCACCGCCATGGCGAAGTGTACCTGGTTGATCAGGCCCTTCAGCACCTTCTGGGGCACGCTGAACATCGGTCCGAAGTCGGCGGCTTCCTGGACCAGCGGGAAATCGTCGGCGGGCAGCGTCTGGAGCGTGAAGCGGCTCTTGCCACCCTGCAGCGTCAGCTTGTTGGCGGTGGCGCTCAGCGTGACGACCTGGTCGGACGGCAGCGACCGCAGGATGTCGATCATCTTGCGCGACCCGACCGTGGTCGCGAAGTTGGCGGCGTCGCCGCCCAGCTCGGCCGTGGTGCGCACCTGGATCTCGAGGTCACTGGTGGTGAGCTCGATCTGTTCCCCGGTTTTCCGGATCAGCACGTTGGCCAGGATGGGCAAGGTGTGCCGGCGTTCCACGATCCCGGACACGGCTTGCAGAGCGCTCAGGACTTTTTCTTGCGCTGCTTTTAAGACAATCATGTCAACCTCTTCATTTAGTCGTCTTAGTAGAGGAACGACGCTTTCTGTGGAAAACGCCATTTTCTCTTTTTCTATCAACTGCTTAGCTCTCGCGTAACCCTGTGTGCCGCCGGTCTGGTTACGCGGGAGTCGAAACCCACAACTTTTCGGAACCGCTCAAATCTGTGGACAACCCATGAGTTGTTCGGGAGTTGTCCCCAGGCTTGTTGTTTGACAGTCTGCCATCCCCTGTGTTTCAACCCTTCAGGGTCTGCTCCAGCACGTGAAGCTGCTGGTTCAGTTCGGAGTTCTTCTGGCGCTCGCCGGCGATCTTGCGCACGGCGTGCAGCACGGTGGTGTGGTCGCGGCCCCCGAACAGCTCGCCGATCTCGGGCAGGCTCTTCTGGGTCATCTCCTTGGCCAGGTACATGGCGATCTGGCGCGGGCGGGCGATGCTGGCCGGGCGCTTCTTGCTGTACATGTCGGCCACCTTGATCTTGTAGAAGTCGGCGACGGTCTTCTGGATGTTCTCGACGCCCACCTGGCGGTTCTGGATGGACAGCAGGTCCTTCAGCGCCTCGCGGGCGAGCTGGATGTTGATGTCCTTCAGCGAGAAGCGGGAGTAAGCGAGGATCTTGCGCAGCGCGCCTTCCAGCTCGCGCACGTTGGCGCGCACGTTCTTCGCGACGAAGAAGGCCACGTCTTCCGGCATGGGGGTGCCTTCGGCGTCGGCCTTGCGCATCAGGATGGCCACGCGCATTTCCAGTTCGGGCGGTTCGATGGCGACGGTCAGGCCGGCGTCGAAGCGGGAGGTGAGGCGCTCGTCGATGTCCACCAGCCCCTTGGGGTAGGTGTCGCTGGTCATGATGATGTGGGCCTTCTTCGCGAGCAGGGCCTCGAACGCGTTGAAGAATTCTTCCTGCGTGCGTTCCTTGCCGGCGAAGAACTGCACGTCGTCGATGAGCAGCAGGTCGAGCTGGTGGTACTTGGCCTTGAGTTCGTCGAAGGTCTTGCGCTGGTAGTTCTTCACCACGTCGGTGATGAACTGCTCGGCGTGCAGGTACAGCACCCGGGCGTCGGCCCGGTCGGCCAGCAGCGCGTTGCCCACGGCGTGCACCAGGTGGGTCTTGCCCAGGCCCACGCCGCCGTAGATGAACAGCGGGTTGTACATCTGGCCCGGGGCGCCGGCCACGTGCAGCGCGGCGGTGCGGGCCATCTGGTTGGCGCGGCCGGCCACCAGCGTGTCGAACGTCAGCACCGGGTTGAGGCGGTGGCGCGGCAGCGAAGGCGGCGCTTCCGGACGCGGGCGCGCCGGGGCGCCGTCACGCGGCGGTTCGTTGAGCAGGTGGATGACCGGCGCGGCGGCCTGCTGGGCGCGGGGCGGTGGATCGGCCGGACGGGCCGGCGGCATGTCGCGCGGGGCCAGCGACAGGTCGAGGCGCACCGGCTTGCCGGCCAGTTCGCTCAACACGGCTTCGATGCGGGTGGCGTACTGGTTGCGGATCCAGTCGAGCTTGAAGCGGTTGGGCACACGCAGCGAGGCCACCGCCCCATCGGGGCCGGCGTCGGTGACGCTGGCCGCGGGGAGCGGACGGATCCACGTGTTGAATTGTTGTTCGGGCAGTTCGGCCGCGAGTCGCTCGCAACCGCGCTGCCACAGGTCAGCGCTCATGTTGTACTTGTGGAAAACTTCTCTTGGAGCGGCCGGATTCTACGTCCTGTGCAGGTCTTTTCCGCAGGGTTATCCACAGTTTTTCGCACAAGGTGCATCAGACGGTGACGATCGGCTTCTGGCGCGACGCTTTGACTTCGAAGTGACTTTGGGGTGTAATCGTGGGTTTCCCGAAGGCCTATCGGCTCTTTCGGCGTGCCTGGGCGTGAGCTGGGGACATGCGAAGGAGCGTGCAGGACGTGTGCCACCCCTGGTGCACGAACGCTGCGTGGCAGCGCTGGAGGGGCCCATGGCCACGAGTTTTCCGCACGCTGGGTGCGTGCGACCGCCGGCCTTTCCAAGCTGAGATTGATCATGAAACGTACCTACCAAGCCTCGAAGACCCGCCGCGCCCGCACCCATGGTTTCCTGGTCCGCATGAAGACCAAGGGCGGCCGTGCCGTGATCAACGCACGCCGCGCCAAGGGCCGCAAGCGCCTGGCCGTCTGAGGCCGACGCGAACGCGCGCGGTGCACGGCCGTTCCCGGTGAACACCACCGTGATCGGCCACCTGCTGCGGGCCGTCGACTTCGAACGGGTCCTCGGCACCCCCACCCGCGCACGCAGTGCCCATTTCGCCGTGCACTACCTGGCCAGCGCTCCGAGCCAGCCTGCCGCACCGCGCCGCAAGGCCGATGCGGACGACTTGTCAACAGGGTCGCCGGAGACCGAACCTCCCCTTGTGGATGGTTCCGCGCTTGCCGGCCTCTGGGTCGGCACGGTGGTGCCCAAGCGGCATGCCCGGCGTGCGGTGACCCGCACGCTGCTCAAGCGCCAGATCCATCGCGCCGTGCGCGACCAGCTGCAAGCCAATCCGGACGCGGGACTGCCCCGTGGCCTGTGGGTGGTGCGCCTGCGCGCGGGCTTCGATCGAAAGCTCTTCGCCAGTGCGTCGTCCGACGCGCTGCGCCTGGCCGCGGCCGAAGAGCTGGACACGGTGATGGCGCACGCGGCTCGCCGTGCCCGCGGCTGAATCCCGGAAGCCGCGTCCGCCATGCCCGCCTGGCTGTTCCACGCCCCGCAGCGGCTGCTGATCCTGCTCGTGAAGGGCTACCGCCTGTTCCTGAGCGCCTGGATCGGCAACGTGTGCCGTTTCACCCCCAGCTGCAGCGCCTATTCCCTGCAGGCCCTGCAGGATCATGGCGCGGTGGCCGGCAGCTACCTCACGGTGCGGCGGCTGGCCCGGTGCCATCCGTGGTGCCAGGGCGGCCATGATCCCGTGCCCTCCAAGGTGCCGGGCCTCTTCACGCGTTGGGTGAACCACCCGGCGCCGTCCGACTCCTCTCCCATCCCTCATCCCGAGAAGACCCGTACATGACCGATATTCGCCGCACCCTGCTGTGGGTGGTGTTCTCGATGTCGCTCGTCCTGATCTGGGACGCCTGGCAAAAGCACAACGGTAACCCCTCGATGTTCAGCCCGGCGCCCGCGCCCGCCGTCGCATCCGCGCCGGCCACGGGCAATGGCAACGGCAACGGCACGGCTTCGCTGCCCGCGCCGGCGAACATCGGTGCGTCCGGTGCGGCCGCGGCCGGCACCGCCCCCGCGGCGGCTGCCGTGGCGGCGCCGTCCGAGAAGGTCGTCGTCACCACCGACCTGCTCCAGCTGACCATCGACGGCAATGGCGCGTCCATCAGCCACGCCGAGCTGCTGGCCCAGGTGGACCCGCACGACCCGAAGAAGCACGTCGTGCTGTTCGACAACTCGCCCGAGCGCCTCTACCTCGCCCAGACCGGCCTGATCCCCACCACCGCGGGTGTCCAGCTGCCGAACCACACCACGGTGATGACCCGCGTGCCGGGCGACACCACGCTGCAGAACGGCAAGGACGAACTCAAGGTGAGCTTCGAGTCGCCCGACGTCGGCGGCGTGAAGCTGGTCAAGACCTACACGTTCAAGCGCGGCGAGTACGTCGTGGGCGTCAAGCACGAGGTGGTGAACACCTCGGCCGCCGCCATCACGCCGCAGCTGTACCTGCGCCTCGTGCGCGACGGCAACGCGCCCCCGGGAGAGTCGAGCTTCTACTCGACCTTCACCGGCCCGGCCATGTACACCGACAACTCGAAGTTCCACAAGATCGACTTCAAGAGCATCGAGAAGGGCAACGCCGAGCACGACAAGACCGGCAACAACGGCTGGATCGGCATGGTGCAGCACTACTTCGCCACCGCCTGGCTGCTCGACGGCAACCAGGAACGCGAGTTCCGCACCATGAAGGAAGGCAACAACCTGTACTCGATCTCGATGGTCGTGCCGCTCGGCACCATCGAGCCGGGCAAGACCAAGGACGTGGGCGCGCGCCTGTTCGTCGGCCCGCAGGAAGAGAACAAGCTGTCGGCCCTGGTGCCGGGCCTGGAACTGGTGAAGGACTACGGCTACTTCAAGGTGCTGGCCGAGCCGCTGTTCTGGCTGCTGACGCAGCTGCACAAGATCATCGGCAACTGGGGCTGGTCCATCGTGGCGCTGGTCGTGGTGCTGAAGGCCGCGTTCTACTGGCTCAACGCCTACGCCTACCGTTCCATGGGCAAGATGAAGGCGGTGAACCCGCGCATCATGGAACTGCGTGAGCGCCTGAAGGACAAGCCGCAGCAGCTCCAGCAGGAAATGCTGAAGATCTACAAGGACGAAGGCGTGAACCCGATCGGCGGCTGCCTGCCGATCCTGGTGCAGATGCCGTTCTTCATCGCGCTGTACTGGGTGCTGCTGTCCAGCGTCGAGATGCGCAACGCGCCGTGGATCGGCTGGATCACCGACCTGTCCGCGAAGGACCCGTTCTTCATCCTGCCGTTGCTGATGACCGCCACCAGCCTGCTGCAGACCTGGCTGAACCCGACCCCGCCGGATCCGGTGCAGGCCAAGATGATGTGGATCATGCCGCTCGTGTTCTCGGTGATGTTCTTCTTCTTCCCGGCCGGCCTCGTGCTGTACTGGCTGACGAACAACATCCTGTCGATCGCGCAGCAGTACCTGATCAACCGGCAGCTCGGCCTGAACAAGTAGCCCGAGTCGTCGACGGACCCCGTTCATCGGGTTCCCGAAGGCCCCTGGTTTCGCGACCAGGGGCCTTTGTTGTTTTTGCGGTGTGCAAGTGCTCGCCCATCTGCCCGACAATCGCCCCATGTTGTCTCGTCATTCGGATCCCATCGTGGCCATCGCCACGGCGTCCGGCCGGGGTGCGGTGGGCATCGTGCGCGTGTCCGGCCGCGACGTGTCGAGGGTGCTGCAGGCCGTGTGCGGCCGTGCCCTGTCGCCCCGGGTCGCCACGTACCTTCCCTTCCTCGACGCCGCGGGCCAGCCCATCGACCAGGGCCTCGCGCTGCATTTCCCGGCGCCCCACTCGTACACCGGCGAGGACGTGCTCGAACTGCAGGCCCACGGCGGGCCGGTGGTGCTGCAGCTGCTGCTCGCGCGCTGCCTCGAGGCCGGCAAGGGCACGGGCCTGCGCCTGGCCGAGCCGGGCGAATTCACGCGGCGTGCCTTCCTCAACGACAAGATGGACCTGGCGCAGGCCGAGGCCGTCAGCGACCTGATCGACGCGAACACCGAGGCCGCGGCGCGGTCGGCGGGCCGGTCGCTCAGTGGCGCGTTCTCGCACGAGGTGCATGGCCTGCGCGACGCGCTGATCAAGCTGCGCATGCTGGTGGAAGCCACGCTCGACTTCCCCGAGGAGGACATCGACTTCCTGCAGAAGGCCGACGCGCGGGGCCAGCTCGAGACCATCGGCAAGTCGGTGGCCGCCGTGCTCGACCGCGCGCGCCAGGGCGCGCTGCTGCGCGAGGGCATGACGGTGGTGCTCGCGGGGCAACCCAACGTGGGCAAGAGTTCGCTGCTGAACGCGCTGGCCGGCGCCGAGCTCGCCATCGTGACGCCCATCCCCGGCACCACGCGCGACAAGGTGAGCGAGACCATCCAGATCTCCGGCGTGCCGGTGCACGTGATCGACACCGCGGGCCTGCGCGACGCGGGCGACGAGGTGGAACGCATCGGCATCGCCCGCAGCTGGGACGCCATCGAGAAGGCCGACGCCGTGCTGTTCCTGCACGACCTGACCCGCGTGGGCGAGTTCAGCTACGACGTGGGCGACGACCGCATCGCCGAGCGGCTGGAGGGTGTGCTGCATTCCACCGACCGGCTCGTGCACGTGTTCAACAAGCGCGACGCCGCGGCGCCGCCGCGCACGGAGGACGTGCCGGGCCGCCATGTGGTGCTGTCGGCGCAGACCGGCGCGGGCCTCGACCGCCTGAGGGCGACGCTGCTCGAACTGGCCGGGTGGCATGCCCAGCCCGAGGGCGTGTTCATCGCGCGGGCGCGGCACGTGGAGGCGCTGCAGCGGTCGCAGGCCCACCTCGCCACGGCGCGTTCGCTGCTCGAAGGCGACGACCCGGCGCTGGACCTGCTGGCCGAGGAACTGCGTCTGGGGCACGACGCGCTGTCGGAGATCACCGGGCAGTTCACGCCCGACGATCTGCTGGGCGAAATCTTCAGCCGCTTCTGCATCGGCAAATGATCCCGCACAACAGGCGGTAGAGTCCCCTGTTCGAGTGGTCGGGCAACGGGCGCACCCGGGTTGTGCACCTCGCGGGGCGTGCCGATAATCGGCTCCATCACTTCAGGCTCGATTCACCATGGATTTTTCGGAACTGGTCCAGGCCATCCAGACGCTCAACACGGAAGACGCCTTCCGCGCGCGGCTCAGCCTCGAGCAGTGGCGCACCATCGGGCCGTACTTCACGCAGCACGAGATCCGCAGCGGCGACCTGCTCGTCAAGCAGGGCGACACCGACCGCAGCATGTACTTCCTCGGCCGTGGTTCGCTGCAGGTCTTCATGACCGGCGGCCCTCCGGGCAGCAACAAGGTCGCCATCCTGCGGCCGGGTTCGGTGGTGGGTGAGCCGGGCATCTTCCACGACGGCGCGCGCATGGCCAACGTGGAGGCGATGACGCCTTGCATCGTGTGGGCGTTGCGGGGGCCGCGGCTGGAGGAGCTGGCGCAGCGGTCGCCGGGTCTGGCGCTGGAACTGGTGCGTGCCGCGGGTGGTGTGATGGCCTCGCGCATGCGGGCCAACATGACCAAGCAGCTTCCGATCAGCTGACCACGTTGTCACCCCGGCGAACGCCGGGGCCCACTGTTCTTCCTGCGCGCTGTTGGTGCGGTGGATCCCGGCGTTCGCCGGGATGACGGAAGTTCAGCCGCGCGCGGCCGCGTCCTCGATCTGCTGCTGCACCTTCCGCGCCCCACGCAACACCAGCGTCTGGTCGAGCATGGCCTGCGGCGCCACGGCCTGGGCCACTTCGTCCAGGCGGTCCGGGTCGGTCATCAGCGTGTTGGCCAGGGCCGACAGCACGCAGATGGAGCGCCGCGGCGCCTGGGCCGGCAGCTGGTGCATCGCGTTGACGCGCACGTGGTGGCGCACGCTGGCGACCGCGCCGGGCGACAGGCCCCAGCTTTCGCACAGCGCCGCGCCGAGGGCGTCGTGGCTCACGCCGAAGGCCTCGTGTTCGAGGTCGACGAGTTCGGTGTCGTTGTGGGCCTTGGCCAGCAGCGGGCGGTACACGTCCTGTGCGTGCTTGAAGAGCACGGCCTTGCCGCATTCCTCGAACAGGCCGGCCGAGTGGGCGCCCCACGGGTCGACGCTGAGCGCCTGGCCGATGCGGCCCATGAGCAGGCCGCGCACGGTCGCGCGTTCCCACACGGCGTCGAGTTCCGGCGCGGGCGGGAACACGGCGCGCAGGCCGAATTCGAAGGTGACGGCCGCGACTTCGCGCGTGCCGAGGTAGGTGACGGCCTGCTGCACGCTCTGCACGCGGCCCTTGAGCCCGTAGAGCGAGGAGTTGACGGCCTTCATCACCGCGGCGGCCAGCGACATGTCGCCTTCGACCAGGTGGCCGATGGCCTGCACGTTGACGTCGTCCGACGCGAGCAGCAGCGACAGCTGCACCAGCGACTCGGGCTGGGCGGGGATGTCGATGTTGAGGGTGCGCAGTTTGGAGTCGACGGACGACATGGCGAGATCCAGGGTGAAGTGGTCTTCGTCGATCGTAACGACCGCCTCGAAGCCCGTAAAGCCGAAGTGGCCGCGGAATCAGGGCTTCCTTCGCGGATCGGTCAGACCGCCCCGCGAACGAGGCCGTCCCAGCCGGTCTTGAGGATGAGCAGGCCCACGACCACGATGAACACGCCGCGCACGAACCCCGCTCCGTGCTTCAGCGCGAGCCGCGTGCCGAGCAGGCTGCCGACGATGTTCGCCGCCGCCATCACCGCCGCGATGTGCCACCAGACGTGGCCCTTGAACGCGAACAGCACGATGGCCGCCGCGTTGGTGGCGGTGTTGAGCAGCTTCGCGCTGGCCGAGGCGTTGAGGAAGTCGTAGCCCAGCACCCGCACGAACAGGAACACGAAGAAGCTGCCGGTGCCCGGGCCGAAGAAGCCGTCGTAGAAACCGACCGCACCACCCACGAGCGACGCGAGCAGGGCCTCGGTGCGGCCGCTGTACTGCGGCGCGTGGGTGCGGCCCAGGTCCTTGCGGGCCAGCGTGTAGAGGAAGACGGCCAGCAGCACGAACGGCAGCGCCTTGCGCAGGCCGCCGGCGCTCACGAGCGTCACCGTCCAGGCGCCGAGGAAGCTGCCGACGAGCGCTGCCCCGGCAGCCGGCGCCAGGGCATGCCAGCGCATCTCGACCCGTTTCGCGTACTGCGCCGTGGCCCAGGCCGTGCCCAGGATCGCGGCGGACTTGTTGGTGCCGAACAGCGTGGCCGGCGGCGCGGTGGGATAGACGCTGAACAGCGCGGGGACGAGGATGAGGCCGCCGCCGCCCACGATGGCGTCGACGAAACCCGCCAGCAACGAGGCGACGGTGGCGGTGAGGAGTTCGAACATCGGGGAGCAGGTGCGGAGGGACGGCGCGCGGAACGCTGGACCGCGCGGTCACCCGCGCGCAACCCGGGAGTCTGACCGATGTGGGCCGCCGACGGGCGCAGTGCGGCATGAGGGGCCGCCGATGGATGTGGACGTCGAAGACGAGATCAGGACCGAAAAGACAATAGGGGCGCCAGGTTTCCCCGACGCCCCGATTGTTTTTCCTCGGCTGGATCACGATGACCTGTGTCCGCCTGTTGTCGCAGCCGCGGGCAGGTTGCCATTGGGTGCGTGAATGTCTCCTCTGTCCCCCGCCCTGCGAGTCATGTTTGGTGCATGTCCGCTGCGAGTGAAGCCACTTTAGTGCACGGGCGTGTACTCTCGCATCAGGTGTTTCCCTGCACCTAACTCGATGGAACCCATGATGCCGTGATTCTGGGCCGTCGTCGTGTCATAAATCACGAGTTTTCAAGGCGAATGGCGGAAATTGTGTTCATGCGTGCACTTCCGCACGCTTCTGAAACAAGTCGTTTCGCTAAAAGTGCACGGCCCGTTCAGGTTCGGCCGTCGTCTTCCAGGATCCATCGGGCGGCGCGTTCCGCGATCATCAGCGTGGGCGAATTGGTGTTGCCGCTGGTGATGGTGGGCATCACGCTGGCGTCGGCCACGCGCAGGCCGTCGATGCCGTGCACCCGCAGGCGCGCATCCACCACCGCCATCGGATCGCTCGACGGGCCCATCTTCGCGGTGCCCACCGGGTGGAAGATGGTGGTGCCGATGTCGCCGGCCAGCCGCGCCAGGTCGTCGTCGCTGACGAACTCGACGCCGGGCTTGAGTTCGCGCGGCTTGTAGCGCGCGAGCGCGGGCTGGGCGGCGATGCGCCGGGTCACGCGCAGCGAGTCGGCGGCCACGCGGCGGTCGTCGTCGGTGGTGAGGTAGGCCGTGTGGATGGCGGGCGCGGCCAGCGGGTCGGGCGAACGCAGCACCACCCTGCCCCGGCTCGTGGGGTTCAGGTTGCACACGCTGGCCGTGAAGGCGTCGAAGGTGTGCAGCGGTTCGCCGAAGGCGTCGAGCGACAGCGGCTGCACGTGGTACTCGAGGTTCGCGTGCGGCCGGTCGGGGCTGCTGCGCGTGAACGCGCCCAGCTGCGACGGCGCCATGCTGAGCGGTCCGCTGCGGCTCCACGCGTACTGCAGGCCGATGGTGGCGCGGCCCCACCAGGAGCGGCTCATCGTGTTCAGCGTGGTGGCGCCCTCGACGCCGTACACCGCGCGGATCTGCAGGTGGTCCTGCAGGTTCCCGCCCACGCCGGGCAGGTCACGGGTCACCGGGATGCCCAGGTCGTGCAGTTGCAAACCCGCCCCGATGCCCGACAGCTGCAGCAGCTGCGGCGTGCCCACCGCGCCGGTGCACAGCACCACGCCGCGCGTGGCGTTCACCTCGATGGGTTCGCCGCCGCCCGCGGGCAGCACCGTGACGCCGACCGCGCGACCGCCTTCCACGCGCACGCGCGAGAGGTGCGCCCCGGTCCACACCTGCAGGTTCGGGCGCGAGACCACCGGGCGCAGGAAGGCCTTCGACGCGTTCCAGCGGATGCCGCGCCGCTGGTTCACGTGGAAGTAGCCGACGCCCTCGTTGTCGCCGCGGTTGAAGTCCTCGGTGTGCGGGATGCCGGCCTGCTGCGCGGCTTCCGCGAACGCGTCGAGCACGTCCCAGTGCAGGCGCTGGCGTTCGACGCGCCATTCGCCGCCGGCGCCATGGAGGTCGTCGGCGCCGCGGTAGAAGTCCTCGTGCTGCAGGAAGGCCGGCAGGCATTCGTCCCAGCTCCAGCCGGGGTTGCCGAGCGATCCCCAGTGGTCGTAGTCGCGCGCCTGGCCGCGCATGTAGATCATGCCGTTGATGCTCGAGCTGCCGCCCAGCACCTTGCCGCGCGGGTAGCGCAGCGACCGGCCGTTGAGGCCCGGGTCGGGTTCGGTGCGGAACAGCCAGTCGGTGCGCGGGTTGCCGATGCAGCGCAGGTAGCCCACCGGCACGTGGATCCACAGGTAGTCGTCGTGGCCCCCCGCCTCGATGAGCAGCACGCGCCGGTCCGGGTCGGCGCTGAGGCGGTTGGCGAGGAGGCAGCCGGCGGTGCCGGCGCCACAGACGATGTGGTCGTAGGTGCTGGGGGTCACCCGCGCAGTCTAGTCACGCGGCCGGCGCCGTCGACCGTGTCAACCCGTACCAGTCGATGCGGCGGGTGGCCACCATCACGGCCGCGAGCACCACGAACAGCAGCACCGCGCCCAGCACCATCGCCGTCTGTTCCATCTGCAGCAGCACGTACAACGCACCGTAGAGCCCGGCGATGCCCGCGCCGAAGCCGAGCCCCGCGGGCCAGCCGCCGAGGATGTGCCGCGCGTAGAACCCGAGCAGCATCACGCAGGCGGCGCTCGCGATCGTGTACGACCAGCCGAAGGCGAGGTGCTCGGACAGGCTCAGCAGCAGCAGGAAGAAGATCGCGAGCGCGCAGCCCACCAGCAGGTACTGCACCGGGTGCACGCGCAGGCGCTGCAGCACCTCGACCATGCCCACGGCCACGAACGACAGCGCGATGAACAGCAGGCCGTACTTCAGCGCCCGGTCGGTCAGCGTGTACGGGTTCACCGGGTCGACGAAGGCGATGCCGAAGGTCTCCACGCACGGGCTCGATGCGCCAGGGCCGTCGCAGAGGCCGGCGCCGGACAGCACGTCGCGCCCCGCGCTGCTCGCGAGCGCGCTCACCTGCCACACGGCATGGAAGCCGTCCTCGCGCAGCTCGCGCTGCACGGGCAGGAAGCGGCCGCCGAACGAGGGGTGCGGCCAGTCGGACGTGAGGTCGACGCGGGTGGTGTCGCCGACGGGGGCGATGGCCAGGTCGCCGGTGCCCACGAGCTGCACGTGGATGTCGACGGCCAGCGGCTCGCCCGACTTCAGCACCGAGGCCGGCAGCACGGCATGGAAGCCCGAGCCGAGCTTCTGGAACGGCGTGCCCGGCTGCACCGTCGCGGCCTGCCCGCCCACCTTCACCTGCGCGTCGCGCAGGCCGCGGGGGTCGCTCACCGCGACGGCCAGCACCGGGGCGTCGCAGGTCACCTTGCCGCCGGCGTTCTCGGGCTCGGGCCGCATCAGGTTCCAGCGGGCCGCGAGCGTGGTGTCGGCCACGTAGGTGTTGACCTTGAAGAGGCCGCGGTGGCGCGGCTCCATCGTCACGCCGCCCTTGACCTCGAGGTGGTCGGGCGTGGAGTCGATGGTGAACTCGCGCTTGCGCGTGGTGACCACGGGCACGTTGCGCGTGCGGACGGTTTCCTCCCAGGTCTCGTGGCACACGGTGCGCAACACGGGGCCGAGCAGGGTCTGCGCGCCGGCCTGGGCCTGCTCGATGCCCTGGCGGGCCTCGGCGGCGCGTTGCTGGCGTTCCTCGGCGAGGTCGCCGACGCGGGCGAGCGCGACCATCAGCATCACGATGATCGCGAGTAGGGTCAGCACCTTGATCGCGGTGGGATGGGGTTTCATGGTGGTTCGTGGGTTGGAGGGGACGGACGCACTGTCGCGCCCCCTCTCGAAGCCACCATGAAGTCCGCGTGAAGCGGACGTGGGTCAGTGCGAAGCGCCGCCGGCCAGCACGGGGAACAGCTTGAGCAGCCCGTCGGACATCACCTCGACTGCCAGCGCGGCCAGGATCAGGCCCATCAGCCGGGTCATCACGTTGATGCCGGTCTTGCCCAGCACCTGGGCGATGCGGCCGGACGCACTGAAGGCGAGCCACACGGCGATGCCGATGACGACGCCGTAGCCGGTCAGCACGGCCATCTCCCACCAGTGGTGCGTCTTGTCGGCGTAGATGACCATCGTGGAGATGGTGGCCGGACCGGTCAGCAGCGGGATGGTCAGCGGCACCACGGCGATGCTGTCGCCGGCGTCCACCTTGTTGTCGCCCTCGCTGACGTCCTCCTGGCGGGTCTCTGCGGGCTGGGCGTTGAGCATCTGCAGGGCCGATATCAGCAGCAGCGTGCCACCGCCCACCTGGAATGACGCGAGGGAAATACCAAAGAATTCGATGATCTTCAATCCCGCCAATGCGCTGAGGGCGATCACCACGAAGGCGCTGAACGCGCTCACCCGAATGGTGCGGGCGCGTTGTTCCGGGGTGAAACCCTGGGTGAAATGTATGAAAAAGGGGATTGCACCAATGGGGTTCACGATGGCAAGCAATGCAATCAGGGGCTTGTAGATATCCATATCCGTATTGTGTGACGTCACGTTCTTGCAGGACATTTCTTACACGGCCGCCTCGAAAACAACAGTCCGGAAGGCCGCGATTCCTAAGGGGTTTCCATCATTTGCATGCGCTCGGGAAATTACTTGATAATGCAGATTCTGTGTCTGGAAGCAGCGCCTTCGCTTGAGTGTTCGGGATAGGTAAAAGCTCCACATGGTTCTCTGAAACTAAGGAAATGAAAGGCGCTCTCCATGGGCAACAAACTCTACGTCGGTAACCTGTCGTACAGCATTCGGGACGACGATCTGCAACAAGCGTTCTCGCAGTTCGGTTCGGTCTCCTCGGCCAAGGTCATGATGGACCGCGACACCGGCCGTTCGAAGGGCTTCGGCTTCGTCGAAATGGGCTCCGATGCCGAAGCGCAATCGGCCATCAGCGGCATGAACGGCAAGGACCTCGACGGTCGCGCCGTGGTCGTGAACGAAGCTCGCCCCCGTGAAGAGCGTCCGGGTGGCGGCGGCTTCGGCGGCGGCCGCTCCGGCGGCTACGGCGGCAGTGGTGGTGGCGGCTACGGCGGCGGCGGTGGCCGTTCGGGTGGCGGCGGCTACGGCGGTGGTGGCGGCGGCGGCTACGGTGGCGGCGGTGGTGGTGGCTACGGCGGTGGCGGCGGTGGCCGTTCCGGCGGTGGCGGCGGCTACGGCGGCGGTGGTCGTTCGGGTGGCGGCGGTTACGGCGGCGGTGGCCGTTCGGGCGGCGGCGGCTACTGATCCCTGATCAGACCTGAAGAGGCGGCGGACGCGAAAGCGTTGCCGCCTTTTTTCATGGGCGCTTGATCCGGCGCAGATGCGTGTGACGGTCACCCCGGCGAACGCCGGGGCCAATGTTCACCGCTGCGCCTCCACCCGGTGGGTCCTGGCGTTCGCCGGGATGACGGGGGATCGGGAAATCACTCCCCGGCGCGATGCTTTCGTTCGCGCCCCACCAGCAGCCGATCGAACACCACGTTCGGCAACGCCCGCATCAGCTTCGCCACCACCCCCATCTGCCACGGGATCACGCGGTAGCTGCGTCCGGCCGCGATGGTGTCGAACGCGCGGTCGGCGAAGGCCTCCGGCTGCATCAGGAACGGCATGCTGTACCGGTTCGCGGCCGTGAGCGGTGTGGCGATGTAGCCCGGCAGCACGGTGACCACGCGCACGCCGGAGCCGCGCAGTTCGCCGCGCAGGCTCTCGAGGTAGCTGATCACGGCGGCCTTGCTCGAGCAGTACGCGCCGTGCCCCGGCAGGCCGCGGATGCCCGCGACACTCGCGATGCCCACGAGCCGCCCCGACCCGCGCTGGCGCATCGCCGTGATGAAGGGCTGGAACGTGGCGGCCATGCCGAGGTTGTTGGTCTCGTACGTGCGGCGCATCACCTCGAGGTCCTCGAACAGCGCGGTGTCGACACCGAGGCTGATGCCCGCGTTGGCGATCACCACGTCGGGCAGGCCCGGGCCGGCGATGCAGGCACGGCCGGCGGCGGTGATGGCGTCGAGGTCGCGCACGTCGGCGGGGAACACCGAGAACCGATCGGCGGGGATGCCCTCGCCGCGCGCCCAGGCTTCCACCTCGGCGCCGCGGCGTGCCACGAGCGCGAGGCGCCAGCCGGCCTGGTGGTAGCGCTTGGCGAGCGCCTGGCCGATGCCGCTCGACGCCCCGGTGATGAAGACCAGCGGTGCCTGCGCGCTCATTGCTTCTTCGGCCGCGGTTCGAACACCGCGCGGGTGCGGCCCTGGAAGCGGATCACGCCGTCCCTGTGGGTGTATTCCATGCCGTCGGCGCGCATCTCGGTGCCGCCCTGGGTGACCGTGACCGGCTTGTCCGAGAACACGCGTTCGGTGTCGAGGAAGGCGTGCAGGAACTCGCTGCGGAAGTACACGGCCGCCTCCTTGTCGGTGGCCTCGCGCACCAGCTCGGCCTGGCCGAGCAGCTGCACCTCGGTGGCGCCGCCGTTGGTGAGCGCCCGGCGCGCGGTGGCGACCGAGGCGCGGCCCTCCTCGTCGATGGCGCGCAGGCGCACGTCGTCGATCTCGACCGAGTCGTCGTCGGGGTAGTGGCGCAGCTCGCCGCCCTCGATCTGGGCTTCGAGCGAGCCGGACGGGGTGTACCGCTGCACCGAGAAGTCGTGCATCTGGTAGTCGGGCACGTGCCGGGGCGCGACCACCGGGCGTTCGTCGGTGACGGGCACGGTGTTCTTCACGAGCCACCAGGTGCCGAGGGCCAGCAGCGCCATCAGCATCACCGGCAGGTACGTGGAGGCGATCTGCAGCAGCTGCCAGTGCCACGGCTGGCGCACCGGCGCCGGCGACGGGTCGACGCCGGGCGTGAGGGTGGGCTGGGTGTCCGCGAAGGTCACGGGGTGCCGTCGAGGGTGGTGAGGTGGCCGTGCAGCAGTCGGGCGTACGCGCCGGCGGCCATCAACAGCAGGTCGCAGCATTCGCGCGCCGCGCCGTAGCCGCCACGGGCCTGCGTCACGTGGTGGGCGATGGCCAGCACCTCGGCATGGGCATTGGCCGGCGCGCAGGCGAAGCCGGTGCGGGTCATCAGCGGCAGGTCGGGCCAGTCGTCGCCGATGGCGCCCATCTGCGACCAGCCGAGCTGCAGCGTGGCGAGCAGGCCGTTCGCGGCGGCGAGCTTGTCGTGCGCACCGTAGACGGCATGGCGGATGCCCAGGTCGGCCACGCGCCGGCGCACCGCCGGGGAATCGCGGCCGGTGATCACGACGGGTTCGATGCCACCCTGCGCCAGCAGCTTCAGGCCGTGGCCGTCGAGCGTGTTGAAGGCCTTGAACTCCTCGCCGTTCGCGCCGATGTAGATGCGGCCGTCGGTGAGCACGCCGTCGACGTCGAAGATGCACGCGCGGATGCCCTGGGCCTTCAGCAGCACCTCGGGCGGGAACGACAGGACCGGGTTCAGCGTGATCGCCATCAGATGACCTTGGCCCGCATCAGGTCGTTGGTGTTCAGGGCGCCCACGAGCGCGCCCGCGGCGTCCACCACCAGCACGCTGGTGATGCGGTGCTGTTCCATCAGGTCGGCCGCTTCCACCGCGAGCGCGTCGGCGCGCACGAGGCGGGGTTTCGCGTGCATGGTCTCGCGGGCGGTGAGGCCGCGCAGGTCCTGGCCGCCCTCGACGAGGCGGCGCAGGTCGCCGTCGGTGAAGATGCCCAGCACCTGGCCCGCGGCGTCGACCACCGCGGTGGCGCCGAGGCCCTTGCGGGTCATCTCCTTCATCATGTCGACGAAGGAGGTGTCGGGCGGCACGCGGGGCACGTCGTCGCCGGAGCGCATCACGTCGCGCACGTGGGTGAGCAGCTTGCGGCCCAGGCTGCCGCCGGGGTGCGAGCGGGCGAAGTCTTCCTCGCGGAAGCCGCGGGCGTCGAGCAGCGCCACGGCCAGGGCGTCGCCCAGGGCCATCTGCGCGGTGGTGCTGGCGGTGGGGGCGAGGTTGAGCGGGCAGGCTTCCTCGTCGACGCCGCTGTCGAGCACCAGGTCGGCGTGGTTCGCGAGCGACGAACCGGCGCGGCCGGTCATGGCGACCAGCGTGATGCCCACGCGCTTGAGCGCGGGCAGGATGGCCGCGAGTTCGTCGCTTTCACCGGAATTCGAGATGGCGAGCACCACGTCGCCCGGCGTGACCATGCCCAGGTCGCCGTGGCTGGCCTCGGCGGGGTGCACGAACATCGCCGGCGTGCCGGTGGACGCGAGCGTGGCGGCGATCTTGCGGCCGACGTGGCCGCTCTTGCCCATGCCCATCACCACCACCCGGCCGGTGCACTGCAGCACGGCCAGCACGGCACGGGTGAAACCCTCGCCCTGGCGGGCCTTCAGGCCGAGCAGGGCCTTCGATTCGATGTCGAAGGTTTCCCGGGCCAGGCGCAGGGCACGTTCGGCGTCGAAAGTTTCGTGAGTGGCGTTGGCAGGAGACACGGTGCGGGGCTGGGGTCCAGTAGGATGGAGCGATTGTAGGCACCCTCCCCCTTTCCGTCCCCCCCGATGGCATCCACCCTCGAACTGGCGTTGTTGTACCTGGTGGCCGCGGTCGGCGGCGTGGCGCTGTGCCGGTCGCTGAAGCTGCCGCCGATGCTGGGGTACCTCGCCGTCGGGGTGCTGATCGGGCCCAACGCGCTGGCCCTCGCGAAGGATTCCTCGTCGGTCACGTACCTCGCCGAGTTCGGCGTGGTGTTCCTGATGTTCGTGATCGGGCTCGAGTTCAACCTGCCCAAGCTGCGCAGCATGCGCACGCTGGTGTTCGGCCTGGGGCTGAGCCAGGTGACGCTGACCATCGTCGCGGCCGTGGCCGGCAACGTGCTGCTGGCCTGGGGCTTCACCATGGCGGGCCGGTCCTGGGGCCTCGGCTGGCAGAGCGCGGTGGCGCTGGGCGGCGCGCTCGCGATGAGCAGCACGGCCATCGTGGTCAAGCTGATGGCCGAGCGCCTGGAACTGGAATCGGAACACGGCCGGCGGGTGATGGGCGTGCTGCTGTTCCAGGACCTGGCCGTGGTGCCGCTGCTGGTGCTGATCCCGGCGCTCGGGTCGTCGCCCGAGGTGCTGATGCAGTCGCTGGCCTTCGCGGCGCTCAAGGCCGCCGCGCTGCTCACCGTGCTGCTCGTGGGCGGCCAGCGGGTGATGCGCTGGTGGCTCACCATCGTGGCGCGCCGCCGCAGCGAGGAGCTGTTCATCCTGAACCTGCTGCTCGTGACGCTGGGCCTCGCGTGGATGACCGAACACGCCGGCCTGTCGCTCGCGCTCGGCGCCTTCGTGGCCGGCATGCTGATCGCCGAGACCGAATACAAACACCAAGTGGAAACCGACATCCGCCCGTTCCACGACGTGCTGCTGGGCCTCTTCTTCATCACCATCGGCATGAAGCTCGACGCCGGGATCGTGATGGACCGCTGGGGCCTCGTGCTGCTGCTGAGCCTGCTGCCGGTGGTGTTCAAGTTCGCGCTGGTGGCCGGCCTTGCGAAGGCCTTCGGCGCCCAGCCCGGGGTGGCGCTGCGCACCGGCCTCTACCTCGCGCAGGCCGGCGAGTTCGGCTTCGTGCTGCTCTCGATGGCCACGCAGCAGGACCTGATTCCCGCGCGCCTGCACAGCCCGGTGCTCGCGAGCATGGTGCTGTCGATGCTCGCCACGCCGTTCCTGATCATGTACAGCAACCGCATCGTGATGCGGCTGAGTTCCAGCGACTGGCTGATGCAGTCGGTAGCCATGACCCGCATCGCCAAGCGCGCCATCAACACCGAGGCGCACATCATCATCGCGGGCTACGGCCGCAGCGGGCAGAACCTCGCCCGGCTGCTCGAGCACGAGCACATCCCCTACATGGCGCTCGACCTGGACCCCGACCGGGTGCGCCAGGCCACGGCGGCCGGCCAGAGCGTGGTGTTCGGTGACGCGGCCCGGCTGCAGAGCCTGATGGCGGCGGGCCTCGCGCGGGCCAGCGCCGTGGTGGTCAGCTACCACGACACCCTCTCGGCGCTGAAGATCCTGCGCCTCGTGCAGGAACACGCGCCGAAGGTGCCGGTGATCGTGCGCACGCGCGACGACACCGACATCGAACGCCTGCAGGCCGCCGGCGCCACGGGGGTGGTGCCCGAGACCATCGAGGGCTCGCTGATGCTCGCGAGCCATGCCCTCGCGCTGGTGGGCGTGCCCATGCGCCGCGTGATCCGCGTGGTGCAGGACCAGCGCGACGCGCGTTACGGCCTGCTGCGCGGCTACTTCCACGGCGCCGACGACGACACGGTGGACGAACGCCAGCAGGCCCGCCTGCTGAGCGTGAGCCTGCCGCCGGCCGCGGCCAGCCTGGGCGAGACGCTGGAATCGCTGGCCCTGCATGCGCTCGGGGTCAGCGTGGTGTCGGTGCGGCGCGCCTCGGGCGCCGTGACACGCCCCGACGACCACCTCACGCTGGCCGCCGGCGACACGCTCGTGCTGTCGGGGTTGCCCGAGCCCCTCGCCCTCGCGGAAGGCAAGCTGCTCGGGCGCGGCTGACCCCGAAGGGCCAGCCGGTCAGGGCCTCAGTTGCAGGGACGCGCCACGACGAGGCCGGCGCGCGCGTTCTGGATCGCCGTGCTGTCGTCGGCGCCCGTGGTGTTGCGCGTGAAGGTGCAGCCGTACGAGGTGGCGGCCACGGTGCCCGGGGTCACCACGTCGTCGCCGGCCGGCTTCGCGCCACCCGCTTCCCACGCGGTCATCGCCTCGAACGCCTCGGTCTGCTCCTGGATGGTGAAGTCGCAGTGGGCCACGCCGCGGATCGCGCGCTGCACCAGCCAGTTGCCGTTGCCCTTCGCGTCGGTGCGCTTGCGGTAGATCTGCTCCATGCTGAACGGCACGTACATGTCGCCCAGCGTGTGGATGGTCACCACCGGCACCTTGAACTCGCCGTTGACCTTCGGCACCCAGCGCAGGCCGTCGCGGCGCAGGCGGTTGGCGTCGGGGGCCGCGGTGATCTTCAGCACGCTCGCGTTCAGCGCGGTGGAACCCGCGGTGTCGCCGTCGATCGTGTAGGTGAAGCGGTTGGTGTCCGACACGCCCTTGTTGAAGATGCCGTTGACGGTGCCGTCGCTGCCGAAGGTGCCCCACACCACGGTGGTGTAGAGACCGGTGAAGCCGATGTCGAACATCGGGCGCGGGCCGCCGCTCAGGTTCTGCATCACCGACGCGTACTTCATGCCGTCGGCGGTGGGGGCCGACGGGAAGGTGGTGAACAGCTTCGCGGTCACGGTGTCCTTGATGTCGGCCCAGTTCCCCTGCGGGTACTTCGGCAGCCCGGCGATGGCCTGCGCGGTGAGCTGCGCGGCGCCGAGGTAGTCGAACAGTTCGGTGTCGCCCACCACGCCGCACATCGGCACGGCGCCGTTGTACTTGACCTTGTGGATCGCGGTGGCGGCGGTTTCGTCCTCCACCGCGGCGGCGGCGATGTGCCCGCCCATCGAGTGGCCGATGATGAAGGTCTTCGTGGGCGCGGCCAGGGTGCGGCCGTTGGCGGCGGCGATCTTCGTGAACTCCTGGGCCAGCGCGTTCGTGTCCTCGATGCCCACGCGCACGTCGTAGTAGTTCTTGCTGTAGCTCGACGCGGCCCAGGCGTAGCCCTGCGTGATCAGGTGGCGGCGGATCGACGGGTTGGACACGCTGAGGCCGGCCACCGTGCCGGCGTAGCCGTGGGCGTACATCACCAGCTTGCCGTTCCAGTTCGCCGGCACCTCGACGCGGTAGGCGGCGCCGTTGAGCACGCCGGACCAGCGCGAGGTGCCATCGGTGTCGGCGGTGCCGGCGGTCACCGCGGCGAAGGTGGTCTCGTTGGGCGCCGTGGGCGCGAAGGTGCGGGTGTCCTGGGCCCGGGTTTCCTCGGCGACCGGGGCCGCCGGGGCGTCGTCGTCGCCGCCGCAGGCGGTCAGCACGAACGGGGCGGCGGTGGCGAGGGCGAGCCAGCGGGCGATCTGGGGGTGTTTCATGGTGGGGACTCCTGTGTTTGTTCTGCCCGGCAGACCTCTCCGCCGGAGCCACGAGCCTATGCCTCACCCTGCGGTCCAGCGTCGGGAGTTTCCCGTCGCGACCGGTCTCGCCCGCGACAGGTTCGGTCTGTCTGACGGACCCCGCGTTCTCCCCGTTTCAGAGCCGCGCGGCCAGCCGCGTGCCCTGCGCGATGGCCCGCTTGGCATCCAGCTCGGCCGCCTCGTCGGCCCCGCCGATCACGTGGGTGGACACACCGGCCGCCCGCAGCGGTTCCAGCAGCTCGCGCATCGGCTCCTGCCCCGCGCACAGCACCACCGTGTCGCACTCGATCAGCGTGCCGTCGCGGCGGTCCTCCCCGAAGGTGACGAACAGGCCCTGCGGCCCGATGCGTTCGTAGTTGACGCCGCCGATCATCTCGACCGACTTCATCGCGAGCGTGGCCCGGTGGATCCAGCCCGTGGTCTTGCCGAGGCCCTTGCCCAGCTTGCCGGCCTTGCGCTGCAGCAGCGTCACCTGGCGCACGGCCGGTTCGGGCGCGGCCCGCACCACGCCGCCGCGCACCTCGGCCGGATCGGCCACGCCCCATTCGGCCTGCCAGGCCGGGAGGTCGAGCGCGGTGGAGTGACCGGGCTGGGTGACGAGGTACTCGGCCACGTCGAAGCCGATGCCGCCCGCACCCACGATCGCAACGCGCGGACCCACGTCGCGGCCGTGCAGCAGCACGTCGACGTAGCTCAGCACGTTGGGGCCATCGCTGCCGGGGATGCGCGGGTCGCGCGGCCGCACGCCGGTGGCGAGTACCACGTCGTCGTAGCCGCCCGCGGCCAGGGTCGGCGCATCGACGCGCCGCTCCAGGAACACGGTGACGCCGGTGGCCTCGAGCCGCCGCGTGAAGTAGCGCAGCGTCTCGACGAACTCCTCCTTGCCCGGCACGCGGCTGGCCATGTTGAACTGGCCGCCGATGGCGTTGCCGGCCTCGTAAAGGTGCACCTCGTGCCCGCGTTCGGCGAGCGTGGTGGCGGCCGCGAGGCCCGCGGGGCCGGCGCCCACGACGGCGACACGCTTGCGCCTGACCGCGGGGGCGATGACGAGCGTGGTCTCGTGCCCCGCCCGCGGGTTCACGAGGCACGAGGCCAGCTGCGCCTTGAAGGTGTGGTCGAGGCAGGCCTGGTTGCAGGCGATGCAGGTGTTGATGTCGGCGCCCTGCCCCCGCGCGGCCTTGACGACGAAGTCGGGGTCCGCGAGCAGCGGGCGGGCCATGCTGACCATGTCGGCGCAGCCGTCGGCCAGCACCTGCTCGGCCACCTCGGGCGTGTTGATGCGGTTGCTCGTGATCAGCGGGATGGTGACGCCCGCGGCGTGCAGCTCGCGCCGCATCTTCCGCGTGACCCAGGCGAAGGCACCGCGCGGCACGCTCGTCGCGATGGTGGGCACGCGCGCCTCGTGCCAGCCGATGCCGGTGTTGATGATCGTCGCCCCGGCCGCGGCGATGGCCTTCGCGAGCTGCACCGCCTCGGGCCACGAGCCGCCGTCGGGGATCAGGTCCAGCATCGAGAGGCGGTAGATCAGGATGAAGTCGGGCCCGGTGGCCTCGCGCACGCGCCGCACGATCTCGAGCGCGAGCCGCATGCGGTTCTCGTAGGAACCACCCCAGTCGTCGGTGCGGTGGTTGGTGTGCGTGACGAGGAACTGGTTGATCAGGTAGCCCTCGCTGCCCATCACCTCCACGCCGTCGTAGCCCGCGTCGCGCGCGAGCGAGGCGCAGCGCACGAACGCGCGGATCTGCCGCTCGATGCCGCGGGCGCTCAGCTCGCGCGGCGTGAACGGCGAGATGGGCGACTGGATGCGCGACGGCGCCACGCACAGCGGGCTGTAGCCGTAGCGGCCCGTGTGCAGGATCTGCAGCGCGATCTTGCCGCCCTCGGCGTGCACCGCGTCGGTCACCTGCTTGTGACGCCGCGCCGCGCCCGACGTGGCCAGCGTGCCGCCGAAGGGTTTGACCCAGCCCTCGATGTTCGGCGAGAAGCCGCCCGTGACCATCAGGCCCACGCCGCCGCGCGCGCGTTCGGCGAAAAAGGCCGCCATGGCCGCGAAGTGTCGGCGGCCGTCTTCGAGGCCCGTGTGCATGCTGCCCATCAGCACGCGGTTCTTCAGCGTCGTGAAGCCGAGGTCGAGTGGCGCGAGGAGGTGGGGATAGGGGGTCATCTGCAAAGGCTGTCACCGAGTGGGGGCATTGTGCGCAATCGCAAGATGGGGGGAACTCATGGCTTGTGCGGGGTCGCACAGCATTCACGTCAGGAGGATTTGCCGTGAAGCACTGGATCAAGACATCGTTGACCGTGGCCAGCCTGCTCGGGGCAGGCGCGTTCGCCCACGCCCAGGTGGTCACCCCCGCCACGAAATCGGTGGTGCAGCAGCGCCGCTGGCAGGCCGCGCTCGACGCGTTCGCGGCGGAAGACCGCGCCCATGCGCCCCAACCGGGTGGTGTGCTGTTCGTGGGCAGTTCGTCCATCCGCCTGTGGGACACGCTCGAGGCGCAGTTCCAGGGCGTGCCCGTGGTCAAGCGTGGTTTCGGGGGCTCGCGCCTGGCCGACTGCGCCGAGCGGGTGCCCGAACTCGTGCTGCCCTACCGGCCGCGCCTGGTGGTGCTGTACGCGGGCGACAACGACCTCGCCGAGGGCCGCACCCCGCGCGAGGTGGTGGAAAGCCTCAAGACCTTCGTGGACACCGTGCACGCATCGCTGCCCGACACGCGCATCGCGTACGTGTCCATCAAGCCGAGCCCGCTGCGGGCCGCGCTGATGCCGCAGGTGCGCGAGACCAACGACCTGGCGCGCGCCTACCTCGCGACCGACACCGACCTCGCCTACGTCGACGTCTTCAGCGCCATGCTCGACCCGGCCGGACAGCCGCGCAAGGACCTGTTCCTGCCGGACGCGCTGCACCTCAACGCGGCGGGCTACTCGGTCTGGCGCGAGGCGCTTTCGGCGGTCGTGCGGTGAACCACGCCTGGAAGCGGGCCACGCCGTAGAGCACCGCGAAGCTCACCACCAGCACCACCGGGTCGATCCACGGGGCGCGACCCGGTCGTGCCTCGCCCACCAGGGCGAGCGCCACGAGCGCCAGCATCAGGTGCACGCAGAACACGGTGAGCGACGCGGCGCCGAACACTTCCAGGAACCGCAGCCTCGGCAGGTGCTGCTTGAGCCACCGGGCGAAGTGCATCGCGAGGATCATCAGCGCGAGGAAGTCGAGCAGCCGCAGCGGGCCCAGGTACCACTTGTCGAACAGCACGTTGAGCGGCGAGTGGTCGCCGAACGGCACCTGGCCGATGGCATGGCGCCACACGAAACACACGGCCGCGAACACCGCCGCCACGACCACCATCGACCGCGGGAACGGCGGCGCCTTCCCCGGCCGCGTGGCCGCGGTGGCGCCCATCCAGAGGCCCAGCACCCACAGGAACTGCCACGCGAGCAGGGCGAACGAGCCCGTCTCCTCCGGCGGGATGGCGAGGTCGGTCAGGTCCACCGCCATCGCGTACAGCCAGCCTCCGAAACCGAACTGCGAGGCGAACCACAGCGCCAGGCTGCCGAGCAGGATGCCGGTCCAGCCCTGGTGCAGCGCGTGCATCAGCAGCACCGGGCTCGCGAGCATGAAGACGATGTACATCGGCAGGATGTCGAGCAGCGGCGGGTTGTAGAGCAGCAGCGCCGCGCCGAACACCGCGGCCACCGGGTCCTGGTGGAAGAACGAGGTGAGGTTGCCGATGGCCGTCTCGTCGGTGAAGAGGTCGATGAACCCCACCACGGTGAACAGGAACACGAGCAGCGCGGCCTGGCACGCGTAGATCTTCAGCGCGCGGCGCAGGAAGGCCTCGCGCATCTCCGGCACGCCGTCGCGCCGCGCGCGCAGCGTGTAGACCATGCCGGCCATGTAGCCCGACAGCATCACGAAGCCCTCGGCCGCCGAGACGTGGCCCAGCGGCTGGCCGAGCGGGTTCGCCACCACCGTGGGGAGGTGCGTGAGGGTCATCAGCACGAGCATCAGCCCGCGCAGTGCGTCGAGTTCCCAGCGGCGGGTCATGGCGGAAGGTGTGAACCCCCCTTCTGCGGCAACCCGCATGCCCGTGTCAGCGGGCCACGTCGCGCAACGCCGCCACGAGGCGGTCGACGTCGGCCTCCGAGTGGGCGGCCGAGAGCGAGACACGCAGCCGCGCCGTGCCGTCGGGGACGGTGGGTGGCCGGATGGCGGGCGCCCAGATGCCGCGCTCGCGCAGCGCGGTCATCGCGGCGAGCGCTTCCGCGTTGCCGCCGATGATCAGCGGCTGGATCGCGGTGAACGATTCGGGGTGGTCCCAGGGCAGGCTGGCCGTGCCCTCGCGCAGCCGGGCGATCAGCCGGTTCAGGTGCTCGCGCCGCCAACCCTCCTCGCGGATCACCTTCACCGAGGCCCGCAGCACCTCGGCGACGAGCGCCGGCGTGGCCGTGGCGAAGATGTAGCTGCGCGCGCGCTGCATGATCCACTCGACGAGCGTGGCGTGGCCGGCCACGAAGGCGCCGGCGCTGCCCGCGGCCTTGCCGAGCGTGGCCATGTAGATCAGCCGCGGCGAGTCGATGCCGAGGTGCGCGGCGGTGCCGCGGCCGTCCGGGCCCAGCACGCCGAAGCCATGGGCGTCGTCGATCATCAGGAACGCGTCGAAGCGTTCGCACAGCGCCATCATCTCGCGCAGCGGGGCCACGTCGCCGTCCATGCTGAACACCGCGTCGGTCACGATGAGCTTGCGGCGGGCGGTGCTGGCCTCGAGCAGGCGCGTGAGCGCGGCGAGGTCGTTGTGCGGGTAGACGTGGGTGTCGGCGCGCGAGAGGCGCACGCCGTCGATCAGGCAGGCATGGTTCAGCGCGTCGGAGAACACGGCGTCGCCGCGGCCCACGAGCGACGGGATGATGCCGATGTTGGCCACGTAGCCCGAGCCGAAGTACAGCGCGCGCTGGTGGCCGGTGAACTCGGCGAGTTCGCGTTCCAGCGCCTCGTGTGCGTCGCTGTGGCCGCTGACGAGCGGCGAGGCGCCGGCGCCCACGCCGTACTTCGCGGCGCCGCGTTGCGCGGCCTCGATCAGCGCCGGGTGCTGGGACAGGCCCAGGTAATCGTTGCTGCAGAACGCGAGCACGGTCTGCCCGCCCACCTGCAGGTGGGCGCCGTCCACGGCCTCGACGGCGGGTCGGCGGCGGATCAGGTGGGCATCGGCGAGCTGGGCGAGGTCGTGTTCGAAGGCGGCGAGCGGGTCGGTCATCGGAAGCAGTGGAGCGGGCAATCCGGCATCTTAGGCGCTGGCCGCCCCCGGTCGCCACACCACCTGTTCTGGCCGAGGGGTGTTCATCCGCGGCACGTCGGCCCACGGCGCCGCGCCCAGCCGGTCGGTCAGGTAGGCGATGTTGTCGTCGGCCGCGGACATGGCCGGATCGACTCGGTTGGCCACCCAGCCGGCCAGCCGCAAGCCCCGCGCGCGGATGGCTTCCGCCGTCAGCAGCGCGTGGTTGAGGCAGCCGAGGCGCAGGCCCACCACCAGCACCACGGGCAGGCCCAGGCGCCGGGCCAGGTCGGCGCCGGTCTCGGTGTCGTTGAGCGGCACGTGGAAGCCGCCGGCGCCCTCCACCACCACCACGTCGGCCAAGGCGGCCAGCTGGTGGTAGCGGTCGACGAGCACGCCGAGGTCGATCACCTGGCCCGCGGCACGGGCCGCGAGGTGCGGCGACATCGGCAGCGGCAGGCAGTACGGGTTGTCGAGTTCGCGGGGCACCTGCACCGAACCCGCGGCGCGCAGCGCGACGGCGTCCTCGTTGTCGGGGCCGTTCGGCGTGTCGATGGTTCCGGCGGCCACGGGTTTCATGCCGACGACACGCGCGTGGGTCTTGCGCAGGTGGTGGACGAGCGCGCAGCTGACGAGGGTCTTGCCGACTTCGGTGTCGGTGCCGGTGACGAAAAAGCTCATGCGAGTGCCTCCTCGAGGGCCTTCAGCGAGCCCTCGGCCAGCTGGACCGACGCTGCCTCGTCGATGACGTACGGCGGCATGAAGTACAGCGTGGACCCGATCGGCCGCAGCATCAGGCCGTGGCCCAGCGCGGCCGCGTGGAAGCTGCGCGAGAAGGCCGGGTCGTCGGTGTCGACGTCGAAGGCCCACAGCATGCCGAGCTGGCGCGACGATTTCACGCGCGGATGGTCCGCGAGCGGCGCGCACAGCGCCGTCAGGCGCTCGGCGGTGGCGCGGTTGTGGGCGAACCAGTCCTGCTGGTCGAAGATCTCCAGCGTGGCCAGCGCCGCGCGGCACGCGAGCGGGTTGCCGGTGTACGAATGCGAGTGCAGGAAACCGCGGGCGGTGCTGTCGTCGTAGAAGGCGGCGTACAGGTCGTCGGTGCACAGAACGGCCGACAGCGCCATGGTGCCGCCGGTGAGGCCCTTCGACAGGCACACGAGGTCGGGCACGATGCCGGCCTGCTGGTGCGCGAACATCGTGCCGGTGCGGCCGAAACCCACGGCGATCTCGTCGGCCACGAGGTGCACCTCGAAGCGGTCGCACAGCGCGCGGGCGAGGCGCAGGTATTCGGGGTCGTGCATCGCGATGCCGGCGGCGCACTGCACGAGCGGCTCGACGATGAACGCGGCCGTCTCGTCGTGGTGCTGCTCGAGGTACGCCTCGAGCGCGGCGGCGCACTGGCGGGCGTGGTCGACCGCGGAGACGCCGGGGGCGGCGAGGCGTGCGTCCGGGCTCGGCACGACGGCGCTCACGCGCACGAGCGGCCCGTAGGCCTCGCGGAACAGCGGGATGTCGGTGACCGACAGCGCCCCCGCGGTTTCACCGTGGTAGCCGTGCTGCAGGCCGATGAAACGGCACTTCCCGGCGCGGCCCCGGTTGCGCCAGTAGTGCGCGCTCATCTTCAGCGCGATCTCGGTGGCCGAGGCGCCGTCGCTCGCGTAGAACGCGTGGCCGAGGCCGGTGAGCGCCGCGAGGCGTTCGGAGAGCGCCACCACCGGCTCGTGCGTGCAACCGGCGAGCATCACGTGCGACAGCGTCGACAGCTGCTCGGTGAGCGCCTGCACGAGGTGCGGGTGGTTGTGCCCGAAGAGGTTCACCCACCACGAGCTGATGCCGTCGAGGTAGCGGCGGCCGTCGGTGCCCACGAGCCACGGCCCCTCGGCGCGGGCGATGCCCAGCAGCGGCACGGTCTCGTGCTGCTTCATCTGGCTGCACGGGTGCCACACCGCCTTCAGGCTGCGTTCGGTGAGCGCGCTCATGGCTGCACCATCCCGTCGCGGTACACCTCGAAGATCAGCATCAGCGGCGACGTGGGTGTCACCACGCGGTAGCAGCGGCTGGCGCGGGTGTCGGGCTGGCCCACGCGCGACCACAGCGCCTGTGCGACGTCGGCCGAGCCGGGCATCCCCTCGCGCTGCACGAACAGCTTGCCGAGCAGGTGGCCCACCGGCGCCTGGCCGGCGTCGAGGCCGGAGAGGAACCAGTCGGGCACCGCGTCGAGGCGCGTGTACGACAGGTTGTCCATCATCACGCGACCGTGCGCGTGCAGGCTCGTGACACGCTCGAGCCAGCGTTCGCCCCCGAGCTGCTCGCGCACGGCGGCGGGCACGTCGGTGACCTGCTGCTGGTGGTGCAGCTGCACGGTGACGGGACGCTGGGCCAGCGCCTCGCACACCCGCGTGGTGGACCCGTCCAGCGCCATCAGCGCCCGCAGCAGCGGGGCGTGACGCGGGTCGGAGGGGAAAAGTTGTCGCTCTACACTCATGCGCCCAGGATCTCGTGTTGCCGAAGTTGACGCCCAGGATCGTACCCCTTGACCTCACCGCCTCGCCGCAGGCGGTGTGCGCCCGCCTGCGTGGCCGGGGGGACATGGTGCTGCTGGAGAGCAGCAAGGCGATGCCCGGGCTGTCCGGCTGGTCGTGCGTGGCCGGCCCGCCGGTCGCCACGCTCGAGGCCGGCGAACGCGAAACCACGCTGCGCCGCGCCGACGGCGAGCTGCTCGGCACCTGGAACGACCCGTTCGATGCCTTGCGCGCGCTGATGGGCCGCATCGCCCACGGCGTGCCGCAGCCCGTGCCGTTCACCGGCGGGTTCGCCGGATTCCTCGGCTACGACCTCGCGCGCCACGTCGAGCGGCTGCCCGTGGCGGCCGCGGCCGACCCCGCCCTGCCCCGCCTGCGCCTGCACCTGTGCGACCACGTGCTCGCCTTCGACCACGCCGCGGGCCGCTGGTGGGACGCCACCACGCACTGGGAGTGGACCGGCGCGTTCGGCCGCGACGACGTGTGGGCCGAGACGCGTGCGCTGGCGGAAGGCCCGGACCCTGAACCCGGCACCTTCCACGCCGCACCGCTCGTGTCGCGCACCCCGCCCGCCACCTACCTCGCCGACGTGCAGCGCGTGCTCGACTACATCGCCGCGGGCGACATCTTCCAGGCCAACCTGTCGCACCGCCTCGAGGGCGGGTTCGAGGGCGACCCCTGGGCGCTCTATACCCGGCTCACCGCGGCGAACCCGGCGCCCTTCTCCGCCTACCTGGAGAGCGCGGGCCTCGCGATCGCGAGCGTGTCGCCCGAGCGCTTCCTGAAACTGACCGGGCGCGACGTGGTGGCCCGGCCGATCAAGGGAACGCTTGCGCGGGGTGTCGACGCCGCCGATGACGACGCCCGGCGTGAGCAGCTCGCGACGAGCGTGAAGGACCGCGCCGAGAACGTGATGATCGTCGACCTGATGCGCAACGACCTGGGGCGCGTGGCCGACACCGGCACCGTCGCCGTCGAGCGCCTGTTCGAGATCGAGCCGCACCCGAGCGTGTGGCAGATGGTGTCGACCATCCGCGCCCGGCTGCGCGAGGGCCTGGGCGCCGCCGACCTGCTGCGCGCGTGCTGGCCGCCCGGGTCGATGACCGGGGCGCCGAAGGTGCGGGCGATGGAGATCATCGAATCGCTGGAGCCGGTGCGGCGCGGGCCGTACGCCGGGGCCATCGGCTACCTCGACGCGTCGGGCACCATGGACCTGTCGGTGGTCATCCGCACCGCGGTGGTGGCGGGCGGCCGGGTGATGGTGCAGGTGGGTGGCGCCGTGGTGGCCGATTCGCTGCCGCAGGCCGAACTCGACGAGACCTTCGCGAAGGGCCGGCTGCTGGTCGAGGTGCTGTCCGGGTCGGTCAGCGCGCCTTGACGGCGGGCGGGGCGTCGCACGCCACCTGGGGCTCGATCGTTTCCTGCTTCACCAGCGCCACGTCGAACTTCGCGGGCGTGCCGGTCACGTGCAGCGAGCGGCTCAGCGACAGCGGCGCCACCTGCTTCGGGTTGGGCGTCAGCACGAGGTCGACGTGGCGCTTCGCGAGGTCGATGCGGCCGCGGCCGTCGACGCGGGTCTGCAGCGTGTCCAGCAACAGCGGGAACACCTCGCCGTGGCCGTCCTTCACCTGCACCTCGGCCCGCGCGCACAGGATGGGCACGTCCGGCGGGTCGCCCACCGCGGCCCGCAGCAGCTTGCCGCCGTTGAGCGCGAGGCGCGCGTCCAGCCCGGCCGACAGGCGCCCGCCCTTCAGCAGCGCCGAGACGCGCCCGTTCGCGTTCGCCAGCAGGGTGTCGGCCGTGGCGCCGCGGCTCGTGAGCTTGAGGTCGCCGGAGATCGGGCCGGTGGCCTCGCCGTCGTCGGGCAGCTTCGGCAGCAGCTGTTCGAGCCGCAGGTTGCGCCATGCGAGTTCCGCGCGCAGCGTGGCGGGCTGCTGGCGCGTGTCGTAGACCGCGAGGCCCTGGGCCTGGCCGCCCGCGAGCTGCCACTGCACCGGTGACAGGTCGAGCAGGCCGTCGTCGAGGTGGGCCTTCACGCGCGCCTGGGTGAGTGTCGGGATGCCGGGCACGTGCAGCGACCGCACGAGCAGGGTGACCTCGCCGTCGAAGTCGCGCAGCGGCGGGGTGTCGTCGCCGTCCTTCCCCTCCTTCGATGCCGCCTTCGCCTCCCGTTCGGGCCACACGTCCTCGATGCGGGTGGTGCGGCTCGTCAGCGTGGCCTCGAGGTACGGCCGGTCGCCGTGGCCGTTGTAGTGCACCTCGCCGCCCACGTCCGACTTGCCCACGTCGGCCCGCACGTCGGTGAAGTGCCACTGGTCCGTCGCCTTCGACAGCCGGGCGCGCACGGTGTACACCGCCGTCTCGGGCCAGGCTTGGGGCAGCAGGCGGCGCACGTCGGCGAGGGACGGGCCCGACAGCGTCAGGTCGGCCTCCACGCCGTCGAGCTTGAACAGGTCGGTCACCTGGCCGTCGGCGTCCAGGCGGGTCTTGCCGGACTGGCCGTGGCCGCGCACGGAAAAGGCCTCGCCCGTCTCGAGGAAGGTCAGCACCCGCGACGTGTCGGCCGAACCGGTGAACGGCCCGTCGCGCCAGGTGCCCTCGAAGGCGATGCGGGACACGAGCGGCGCGGCGTTCGCGGGCAGGTCGGTCGCGGCGGTCGACACGTCGAGGCCGATGCCCTCGTGCACGAAGCGCAGCCGGCTCTGGTGCGCTTCCAGCCGCAGGAACTTGAACTTGCCGGGGTCGCGGTCGTCGGGGTCGCGCAGGCGCCAGTTGCGCAGGCCGTCGGCCCGGCGTTCGAGCGACACGTCGGCGTCCACCAGCAGCAGGTGCGAGACGAGGGGGCGGCGCTCCAGCAGGCTGCGCCAGGCGAACGTGAAGGCCACCTCACCCGCCTTCGCGAAGGGTTTGCCGGCGGTGGCACGGGCCCACGGCGCGTTGTCGATCCGCAGGTCGCGGAAGCGCACGGTGGGGTCGAGCCCGCGGTCGAAGCTGACGTGCAGGTCGCCGATGTGCACCGCGCGGCCCGACTGCTCGGCGAGGTGGCGTTCCAGCGGGCCGCGGAACCAGTTCCAGTCCCACGCGACGGCCAGGCCGGCGATCGCCGCGACCAGCAGGAGGAAGACGATCGTTTTCGGGCCGGGACGGGTCATGCCCTAGTGTGTCATGCGCAGGTTCTTGGCCCGGGTCTCCACCCACAGGTACGCGCCGCTGGCCACGGCGAGCGGCACGAGGTAGTACAGCGCACGGTAGACGATCAGCGTGGCGAGCAGCTCGTCGGCCGGGACGGCGGGTGTCAGCAGCGCCACGAACACGGCTTCGAGCACGCCCAGGCCGGCGGGCACGTGGGCGATCACGCCTGCGACGGCCGCCGCGAGCAGCACGCCCAGCATGGCCGCGTACTCGACCCGGCCCTGCAGCAGCACGAACACGATGCCGGCGATCAGCATCCAGTTCACCATCGACACGCCCAGCTGCAGCAGCGCCAGCCGCCCCGACGGCAGGATCACCTCGTGCCCGCGCACCATCCAGCGCCGGCGCTTGAGCGTCGCGCAGGCCAGCAGGTACGCCGCGGCCAGGCCGAGCAGCAGGAGGCCGAGCCCGCGCAGGTCTCCCGCCTCGATGGGCCAGGTGGGGGGCACGGGAATGGGGTGCAGCAGGAACACGAGGCCCGCGAGCACGAGGTAGCCGAGCCAGTTCGTCAGCATGCTCACCGTGAGCACGCGGGTGACCACGGCCCCCCCGAGGCCCAGCCGGGCGTAGAGCCGGTAGCGGAACGCGATGCCGCCCACGAGCGCGCCGAAGTTCAGGTTGAAGGCGTAGCTGATGAAGGTCACCAGCATCACGCGGCCGGTGGGCAACTGGTGGCCGGTGAGGTGGCGGCCGAACAGGTCGAAGGTGCCGTAGAGCGTGTGGCTGGCGGCGGCGAGCAGCGCGCCCAGCAGCAGCACGGACACCGGCATCTCCGCCATCGACGTGCCCACCGCGCTCCAGTCGATGGTGCGGGCCTGGCGCACGACCAGCCAGGCCACGAGCGCGAAGAACGCGAACGCGAGGCCCCGCTTCGCCACCGGCCACCAGGCCCGGCGGGGTGCGTGCGGGGCGCCGCGTCCGGCGAGGGTCTGCATGTCAGCGGTCCGCGGTTTCGGTCGCGTGGGTCATGCCGGCGAGGTTGGCGATGGACGCCTCCTCGGGGTCGGCCTTCGGCACCACCACCCGCGGCACGTGCGCGGGCAGCCAGCCGGCCCAGGCGGGGTAGCGGCGCAGGAAATGGAAGACGAAGAAGCTGCGCACGATGTGCCACGGGTTGCGGCGCGGCAGCCGGTCGGCGGTGACCTGCGTGCACGCGTGTTCCATCAGGTACTCGAGGCGCTCGCGCAGGTGCTGGTTGAATGCCCGGTCGCGGATCACGACGTTGGCCTCGAGGTTCAGCGACAGGCTCAGCGGATCGAGGTTGCTGGACCCGACCGTGGACCATTCGTCGTCGGCCACCGCCACCTTGCCGTGCAGCGGCCGCTTGCAGTACTCGTGGATCTCGACGCCGGCGCGCTGAAGGTGGTCGTACAGCAGCGCCGCGGCCATCTTGACGATGGGCATGTCGGGTTCGCCCTGCAGGATCAGCCGCACGCGCACGCCGCGGCGCGCGGCCTTGCGCATCTCCTTCAGCAGCCGGTAGCCGGGGAAGAAGTACGCATTGGCGATGATGATGTCCTTGCGGGCGGCACGGATCGCGACGCGGTAGTGGCGTTCGATGTCGGTGCGGTGCGACTGGTTGTCGCGCGTGACGAACAGCGCGCTGGCCGTGCCGGGCTCGGGCTGCTTCGGGTGGATGGGCAGGCTCGGGCGGCGCTGGTACCAGCGTCGCTGGCCGTCGTCGGGCACCGCGATCGCGTTGCGGGCGAAGGTGCGGATCTCGTTGACGATCGGGCCTTCCACGCGCACCGCGTAGTCCTGCTTGGCCTGCGGGCCGAAGTCGGCCAGGTGGTCGGCGGAGTAGTTGATGCCCCCGACGAACGCCACCGCCTCGTCCACCACGACGATCTTGCGGTGCATGCGCCGGAACACGTTCGCGCGCATGCCGAGGATGCGCGGCTGCGGGTCGAACGCGCGGAACCGCACGCCTGCCTCCGTGAGCGCGGTGATGAAGGCCGGGGTCAGCTCCGAGGAGCCGAAGCCGTCGACCAGCACGTCGACCGTCACGCCACGGCGTGCCGCGTCGATCAGCACCTCGTGCAGCTCGTTGCCGACCTTGTCCTCGAACCAGATGAAGGTCTCGAGCACCACCTCGCGCCGGGCGCCACGGATCGCCTCGAACACGGCGGGGAAGAATTCCTCACCGTTCTCGAGGAGGGTGAAGCGGTTGCCCTGGGTCCAGCGCGCGTTCACAGCGCGATCTCCGCGGCGAGCGGGGCGTGGTCGGACAGGTGCGACCACGGCTTGCGCGGCAGCACGAACGGGGCGTGCACGCGCGCGTTGCGCACGTAGATGCGGTCGAGCTGCAGCACCGGGAACCGCGCCGGGAAGGTGCGGGCCGACTTGCCGGTGGCACGCACGAACACCTCGTGCAGGCCGGCGCCCTTCTCGAGGATGCGGTGGGCGTTGCGGCGCCAGTCGTTGAAGTCGCCGGCGACGAGCAGCGGCGCGTCGTCGGGCACCTCCTTGCGCACCATCTCGCACAGCATGTCCATCTGCTTGCGGCGGTGGGCTTCCTGCAGGCTCAGGTGCACGCAGATGGCGTGGATCTGCGGCTTGTCCTCCCGCCCCGGCACCTTCATCACGACGTGCAGCAGGCCGCGCCGCTCGGGCCCGCCGATGGACACGTCGCGGTTCTCGTGGTGGACGATGGGGTACTTCGACAGCACCGCGTTGCCGTGGTGCCCGTGCGGGTACACGGCGTTGCGGCCGTAGGCGAACTGCGGCCAGATGCTGTCGGCGAGGAACTCGTAGTGCGGCGCCTCGGTCCAGTTCGTGAACCGCTCGGCGTGGCGCATGTGGGTGCCCTGCACTTCCTGCAGGAACACCACGTCGGCCGACACCGCCCGCACCGCCTCGCGCAGCTCGGGCAGGATGAAACGGCGGTTCAGCGCGGTGAACCCCTTGTGGGTGTTCACCGTGAGGACCTTGAAGGAAAACTCGGTCGACCGCGGGGTCGCCGTCGGAGGGTTCTGGCTCATTCCTCCGGTTGTACCGAAGGGGCCGCGCGGGGGCTGTAGGAAAACGCCGAGGGCCCATGCAGGCCCACGGCGCGCCCCTCGGCGGTGCGTTACACCAGCCCTTCGGCCTTCAGCGCTTCACCCACGGCGGGGCGTGCGCCCACTCTCGCCATGAAGGCCAGCAGGTTGGGCAGTTCGTCGGTGGCGATGCCCACGTGCTTGGTCCAGTTGACGATGGTGTACAGGTAGGCGTCGGCCACCGTGAACGTGTCGCCGGTGAGGTACTGCTTGCCCGCGAGCTGGCCGTCGACCCATTTCAGGCGGTGGGCGATCCAGCCCTTCAGCACCTCTTTCCCGTCGGCCGGCATGGTGGGCGTGAACAGCGGTCCGAACGCCTTGTGCAGTTCGCTCGTGATGTAGTTGAGCCATTCCTGCACGCGGTAGCGCGCCATGGTGCCGGCGGGCGGCATGAGCTGCTTCTGCGGCACCTGGTCGGCGATGTACTGGACGATGACGGGCCCCTCGGTGAGGCGTTCGCCGTTGGCGATCTCGAGCACGGGCACGGCGCCCTTCGGGTTGATGCCGTAGAAGTCGGTGCCGTCGTCCAGCTTGTGGGTCTTGGTGCTGGTGCGCACCAGGTCGAAGGCGAGGCCCGATTCGCGCAGCACGATGTGCGGGGACAGCGAGCAGGCGCCGGGGCTGTAGTAGAGCTTCATGCGGACTCCATCGAGGACAAGGGAAACCGCACCATAGTCCGTCGCCGCCGACCGTGCAATCCGTTTGAGCGATGGCATCAAACCAGCCGCCTTTGAATCGCCGCCGCGGCACCTACATTGAAGTCATGAACACACCCACCCCCACCCTCGTTTCGTTGACCCAGTCCCGCACCGTCGAACGGCAGGTGCGTGGCCAACCCACCTCCGACGGCGACGGCGTCAAGCTGACCCGCGTGCTGACGCAGCCGCTGCAACGCCGCCTCGACCCGTTCCTGATGCTGGACGCCTTCGGCAGCGATGCCGCGAGCGACTACATCGGCGGCTTCCCGACCCACCCGCACCGCGGCTTCGAGACCGTCACGTACATGCTGGCCGGGCGCATGCGCCACCAGGACAGCGTCGGCAACGTCGGCCTGCTCGAGCCGGGCAGCCTGCAATGGATGACGGCCGGTCGGGGCATCCTGCACTCGGAGATGCCCGAGCAGGAGGAAGGCCGCATGGCGGGCTTCCAGCTGTGGGTCAACCTCGCCGCGAAGGACAAGCTGACGGCGCCGGGCTACCAGGACGTGCCGCCGGCCGACGTGCCCTTCCTGACGCTGGACGACGGCGTCACGGTGCGCGTGCTCGCGGGTGAGACCCGCGGCACCCCCGGGGCCGTCACGCGTCCGACGACCGAGCCGCTGTACCTGGACGTGACGCTGCCCCCGGGCACGTCGTTCGAGCAGCCGATCCCGGCGACGCACAACGCGTTCGTCTACGTGTTCGGCGGCGCGGCCGACGTGGCGGGCACGCGGGTCGAGACCGACCGCATGGCCATCCTCGGGAACGACGCGGGCGCCGACGGCGTGCGCATCGACGCCGCGTCGGACGAACCGGTGCGCGTGCTCATCGTGGCCGGCAAGCCGCTGAACGAACCCATCGTGCAGTACGGGCCGTTCGTGATGAACACCGAGGCCGAGATCCACCAGGCCTTCCGGGATTTCCAATCGGGTGCCCTCGCCACCTGAGCGGTTGTCCGCATCGGCTACCCTTCGGGCTCCTTCCCGAGCCTGGAGCCAGCCGATGCCCCGTCAAGTCCTCGACGAGTCCCGAATCCATCCCGCGGTGCGCGACCACGTCGCGAACCTGAACGCCGACATCGTGCACAACGTGCAGGCGGCGGCGGGGTCGAACCCGGTGCTCGTCGTCGGCATGGCGATGAACCCCGAATGCCGGAAGGCGCGGCGCGCGCTCGACGCGGCCGGCGTGAGCCACCAGTACCTCGAGTACGGCAGCTACTTCTCGGAATGGCGCCGGCGCAACGCGCTGAAGATGTGGACCGGCTGGCCCACGTTCCCGATGGTGTTCGTGAAGGGCAGCCTCGTCGGTGGCAACGCCGACCTCCAGCGCCTGATCGACAGCGGCGAGCTGAAGCGGCTGCTCGGGGCCTGATGCGCCCGATGCGAGCCCTGCCCCGCGCCCTCGCCTGCCTGGCCCTGCTGGCCGGCGCCGTGCCCGCGGCGCAGGCCCAGCTGCAGCCCTGCCGCATCGACGGCCACCGCTTCGAGGTGATGTGCGGCGCGGTGCGCCGCCCGCTCGACCCGGCCCGGCCCGACGGCCCGGCCATCGACGTGCGCTACGTGGTGGTGCCCGCGCTCGCGCGGCGCAAGTTCGACGACCCCGTCTTCCTGATCCCCGGCGGCCCGGGACAGAGTGCCTCGTCGGTGCTGTCCCAGGTGCTGCCGCTGTTCCAGCGCCTGAACAACCGCCGCGACATCGTGTTCGTGGACCAGCGCGGCACCGGCCGTTCCGAGCCGCTCGACTGCGAGGACCCGCGCCACCAGGCCGTCGCCGACCAGACCGACCCCGACCGCCAGTTCCGCCAGCTGATGGCCTGCCGAGACCGCCTGGGCGCGCGCCCGAACCTGGGCGGGGTCGACGGGCTGAAGTACTTCGCCACGCCGATCGCCATGCAGGACCTGGACGCGGTGCGCGCGCAGCTGGGCGCCGACCGCATCAACGTCGTGGGTGCGTCGTACGGCACCCGCGCGGCGCTCGACTACCTGCGCCAGTTCCCGCGCCACGTGCGCCGCGTGGTGCTCGACGGCGTGGCCCCGCCCGACATGGTGCTGCCGGCCAGCCAGTCGGTCGACAGCCAGGCGGTGCTCGACGCGCTTCTCGAGGCCTGCGCGCGGGAGGCCGGGTGCGCCGCCGATTTCCCGAACCTGCGCCAGGACTGGGCCAGGCTGCTGTCGGGCCTGCCGCGGCAGGTCGAGGTCACGCACCCGCTCACCGGCCGCCCCGAGCGGCTGCAGCTCACGCGGGACATCGTGCTGTCGACGGCGCGGGGCGCGCTGTACGCACCCATCCTGTCGTCCGCCCTGCCCGCCGCGATCCACGACGCCGCGGCCGGGCGCCTGGAGGGGCTCATGGGCCTCGGCAGCAGCCTGTTCTCCGGCAAGGCCGGCGCCATCGCGGCCGGCATGCACTTCTCGGTGGTGTGCGCCGAGGACGTGCCGCGCCTGGCCGGCCACGCCGAGGGCCGCGGGAAGGACTTCGGCGACGGCCAGCTGGAGCTGTACCGCCGCGTGTGCGCCGAGTGGCCGCGCGGCGCGGTGCCCGACGCGTTCTACACGGTGCCCGTGAGTCCGGCGCCGGTGCTGCTGCTGAGCGGCGGGCTCGACCCGGCCACGCCGCCGCGCCACGGCGAACGGGTGGCCACCGCGCTGGGCGCGAACGCGCGGCACGTGGTGGTCGACAACGCGGGCCACGGCCTGCTGTCGCTCGGCTGCCTGCGCGACACTTGGTTCCGCTTCATCGACGCCCCCGACGACGCCACCGCGCTGCGGGTCGACACGTCGTGCGCGAAGGGAGTGCCCCGGCCGCCGGCCCTGCGCCCCGTGCGCCTGCCCGAGGAGGCCGCGCGATGATCCACGTCGAACACCTCGCGAAGGACTTCCCCGCGCCGCGCCGCCTGCTGCGGCCGGCCGCCGACCCGGTGCACGCCGTGGTCGACGTGAGCTTCACCGCCCCTGACGGCCACATCCTGGGCCTGCTGGGCCCGAACGGCGCGGGCAAGACCACGTCGCTGCGCATGCTGGCCGGCCTGATCGAACCCGACGGCGGCCGCATGGACGTGGACGGCATCGACGTGGCCCGCGACCCGCGCGCGGCCATCGCCCGCATGGGCGTGCTGAGCGATGCGCGGGGCCTGTATCCGCGTCTCACGGCCCGCGAGAACATCGTGTACTTCGGCCGGCTGCAGGGCATGGCCCGCGACGCCGCCGAGGCGCGCGCGGAGGACCTCGCGAAGGTGCTCGACCTCACGCGCCTGCTGGACCGCCGCACCGACGGCTTCAGCCAGGGCGAACGCATGAAGACGGCGCTGGCCCGCGCGCTGGTGCACGACCCCGCCAACATCGTGCTGGACGAACCCACCAACGGCCTCGACGTGATGGCCACGCGGGCGCTGCGCGAGACGCTGCACCACCTGTGTTCGCCCGAGGGCGGGGGCAAGTGCATCGTCTTCTCGACGCACATCATGCAGGAGGTGGAGCGGCTCTGCGACAGCGTCGTGATCGTCTCGCACGGGCGCACCGTGGCCTCGGGCACGGTGGACGAGCTGCTCGCGTCCACGCTCGAGACCGACTTCGAGGAGGCCTTCGTCGCCCTCGCCTACCCCGGGGAGGCAACGCGATGAAGGCGGTGTGGACGGTGTACTGCAAGGAGATCGTCGACGCGCTGCGCGACCGGCGCACGCTGATGGTCGTGCTGGTGTCGAGCGTGCTGCTCGGGCCGCTGGTGCTGATCGCGCTATCGGGGCTGCTGGCGCAGTTCGAGACGCAGGCGGAGAAGCGCGTGGTGGTGGTGGACGGCATCGAGCGCGCGCCCACGCTGCGCAACTTCATCGAGCGCCAGACCTACACCATCGAGGCCCCGCCGCCCGACTACGAGGACCGGCTGCGCCGCTCGAAGTTCAGCGAGCCCGTGCTGGTGGTGCCGGAGGGCTTCGAGGACGCGCTGCTGCACGGCGACCAGCCCGTGCTGGAACTGGTGTCCGACAGCGGCAACCGCCAGGCCGAGGCCGGCGCGGCGCGGGTGCGCCGCCTGATCGACGGCTTCTCGCGCGAGCGCGGGCTGCTGGCCCTCGCGTTGCGCGGGGTGTCGGCCCAGTTGCTGGAGCCGGTGGAGGTGGCCGGGCGCGACCTCGCGAGCCAGCAGTCCCGCGCGGCGCAGCTGACGTCGATGCTGCCCTTCTTCGTGCTGATGGCGGTGCTGTACGGCGCGCTGAACGCGGCGCTCGACACCACGGCGGGCGAACGCGAGCGTGGCTCGCTGGAGCCGCTGCTGGTGCTGCCCGCGCCACGCTGGGCCCTCGTGCTCGGCAAGTGGGCGGCGGTGGTGTCGGTGTCCGTGCTGATCGCGGTGCTGAGCTGCTTCAGCTTCCTGCCCGCGCAGTGGCTGCTGCGCAGCGACACGCTGCAGGCGCTGTTCCAGTTCGGCGCGGTGGAGGCCGCCTGGTTCGTGGCCGTGCTGCTGCCGCTCGCGTGCGCGCTGTCGGCGCTGCTGATGGCCGTGGCGATCCGCTGCCGCACCTTCAAGGAGGCGCAGGCCAGCACCTCGGTGCTGCTGCTCGTGGTGTCGATGCTGCCGCTCGTGACCGTGTTCAACCAGGATGGCGAGGCCCCGTGGCACCGCTGGGTGCCGGCCCTCGCGCAGCACGCCCTGATGACGCGCGTGCTCAAGGGCGAGGCGCTCACCTGGGAGCTGATGGCCGTGCCCGCCGGCGTGTGCGTGGTGCTGGCGGCGGTGGGCGTGCTGGCGGTGTCCCGCGCGCTGCGCGGGGCCTCGCTGCGCTGACCCCGAACGGGTCAGTGCGACGTGCTCGTCATCTGCTCGCTCTGCAACGCACGTTCCACCTCCGACTGCCACGGCAGCGTGCGCACCAGCTCGTTCAGGTACAGCGCCACCTGCATGTTCGAGAGCTGCTCGCCCTTCGGCCCCACGAGCCGCAGGTTCGTGACGAGGCCGAGCGGGTCCGCCATCGCGAACACACCTTGTTGAAGTTCGACCCAGTCCCACGCGACTCCGGCGACGGAGGCCGACGAGGGGTTTCCCCAGAGGGTCTGACCCATGCTGGGGTGTTCCGGGTCACCGGGGTTGAGCACACTGGTGCCGAGGTGAACGAAATGCAATTCCGGGGTGGATTGCGCGTTCAAAAGCACCGGAGGCCAAGCACATACGATCCAGGCGGGCGTCATAGGGGTTGACGGGTCGCTATACGATCCCTGAGCATTGCGATCTGCCAATGATCTTTCCCGGGGCCCGCACCTCACAAGCTGTAAACCCTGGCATCTGTAAACCATGACAGGGGCACGCCACACGCAGGTGTTGTACGTGCGCCGAACGGTTCGAGGGTCGAGGCGACGCAGTGGTAAGCCCGAGTAAGGTTTGGCGCGCATCCGGTGAGCGTTTGGCGAGAGGAGCCCATGCTTCAAAGTGGTTACATGGCGGTGATGCAGGCGGGCAGTCGCGAGGAGTTCCTGTCCGAGATCGTGCATTTCACGCAGCAGCTCGGCTTCCAGACCGTGTCGGCCACCATGGTGCTCGACCACGTGCTCGCCGAGTCGGAGTTCATCACCGTCGACAACGCGCCCGATGCCTACCGGTCGGCGTTCCTCAGCCGCGAGAACTGGCGCCGCGACCCGGTCATGCAGCACTGCAAGCGGCAGAGCGTGCCCATCATCTGGAACCAGTCCACGTACACCAACGACGGCCAGGGCGAGATCTGGGAAGAGCAGGCCCGCTTCGGCTACCGCGCCGGCATCGCGATGGCGCTGCACCTCCCCGAGGGGCGCCACTTCATGCTCGGCGTCGAGCGCGACCAGGGCATGCCCACCAACTCCGCCGAACTCACGCGCATCGTGGCCGACCTGCAGCTGCTCACGGTGCACGCACAGGAAGCCGCGGGCCGCATCTTCGTGCCCGTCGCGCCCGACAAGTCGGTCACGTCGCTCACGCCGCGCGAGCTCGAGGCGCTCCGCTGGACCATGGAAGGCAAGACCGCCTGGGAAGTGGGCAACATCCTCGGCATCAGCGAACGCACCGCGGTGCTTCACGTCAACAACGCGATGCACAAGCTCGGTTGCGTGAACAAGCACCAGGCCGTGCTGAAGGCCTTGCGCATGGGCCTTCTGCGCTGATGCGGACGTCGAATCCATCGACCTTTCGGGGCCCTTCGCGGGCCCCTACCTGTAAGAGCTGACACTACCCACTCAACGGCCTCGCTGCTGGAATCTGCTCCGTGCATTCAACGAGATGCACGCCCCCCCAAACCGGAGCAGATCATGCAAAACCAATCCAGCACCGTTCAATCCAAGGCCAACGACAAGCAAGCCCAGAAGCCCGCAACGCCGCTGCCTGCTCCGCAGCCGCTGTCGCCCGAACTGCTGCAGCAGATCGGTGGCGCGGGTGGCCCGCGTGCCCTGCCCAAGGGTGGCTGGTGAGCGGCGCGAGCCCTCGCTGCCTGATCCTCGCGTGACTCTCTTTTGACACTCTGAAGAACGCACCCGCGTCGTTTCGGAGCGTCCGGATCCTTCCCCATGTCCAGCCTCTTCCGCCCTGAAGTCGCCGAAGGCCGGCGTCAGGGCTGGCTGGGCAGCATCCAGCTCATCCGCCCCGTGTCCCTGACGGTGCTGACCGTGCTCGTCGCGGCCAGTGCCGTCGCGGTGGCGCTGTACTTCAGCATCGGCGAGTACACGCGCAAGGCGCGGGTCACGGGTTACCTCGTGCCCGACCTCGGTGTGATGCGGCTCACGTCGCCCCAGCTCGCGCAGGTCGTCGAACGGCACGCCGTCGAGGGCCAGGTCGTGAAGCAGGGCGACGTGCTGTTCGTGCTCTCGCTCGATCGCGCCACCACACAGGGCGACGCGCACGAAGCCGTGCAGGCGAGCCTCGCGCGCCGCGAGCGCAGCCTCAACGCCGCCAGCAAGCTGCGCCAGGAACTGCAGGTCGCGCGTGTCGGTGCGTCGGCCCGCCAACTCGACAACATGCGCCGCCAGTTGAAGCAGCTCGACGAGGAGATCGTCGCGCAGCGCGCCCGCGTGCAAGGCGCGCAGCAGCTGCTCGAACGGCAGGAAGCGCTCGTCAAGCAGAACTACGTGGCCGCGGTCTCGCTGCTCGAGAAGACGCAGGACCTGCGGCTCGCCGAAGGCCAGCTGGCCTCGCTCGAAGGCAAGCGCACCGCGTTCCAGAGCGACATCCTCGTGGCCGAGGCGAAGCAGCGCGAGTTGCCGTTGGCCGAACTCGCCGAACAGGGCGAGATCGAACGCGACCTCGCCGAGGTGGCGCAGGAAGCCGCCGAGAACGAAGCGCGCCGGCGCCTCGTCGTGCGCGCGCCGCAGGGCGGCACGGTCACCGCGGTGTCGGCCGAACCGGGGCAGACCGTCGTGGCGCAGGCGGTGCTCGCCAACATCGTGCCCACCGGCGCGTCGCTGCAGGCGCACCTCTTCGCACCGTCGAGCGCCATGGGTTTCGTGCGCGCCGACCAGCCCGTGCTGCTGCGCTACGAGGCCTACCCGTACCAGAAGTTCGGCCACCAGTCGGGCCACGTGCTGCAGGTGTCGCGCACGCCGCTGCCGGCCGCGGAACTCGGCGGCCTGCCGGGTGGCGCCGCGCAGGAACCCATGTACCGCATCACCGTGGCACTCGACCGCCAGGACGTGCTGGCCTACGGCCGGGCCCAGGCCCTGTCGCCGGGCATGCAGCTCGAGGCCGATGTGCTGCTCGACCGCCGCCGCCTGCTCGAATGGATCTTCGAACCCGTGCTGAGCCTGACGGGTCGCGTGTGAAACCCCTGTTGCCTGGCCGGTGCCGGAACACCCCATGCTCGATTCGCTGAAGTTCGGATTCTCCTCGCGCCGCGTGCCGCTCGTGCTGCAGACGGAGGCGGCCGAGTGCGGCCTCGCCAGCCTGTCGATGTGCGCGTCGGCCCACGGTCTGCGCATCGACCTGCCCACGCTGCGCGAGCGTTTCTCGCTGTCGGCCAAGGGTGCCTCGCTCGCCGACCTCGTGCGCATCGCCGGCCTGCTGCAGCTCAACGCGCGGCCGCTGCGCGCCGAACTCGACCACCTGCCCCAGCTGCAGGTGCCGTGCATCCTCCACTGGGACCTGAACCACTTCGTCGTGCTCGTCGAGGTGCGGCGCAACGTCGCGGTGATCCACGACCCCGCCCGCGGCGTGCGTCGCCTGCCGATGAGCGAGGTGTCGAAACACTTCACCGGCATCGCGATGGAGCTGGTGCCCGCGGCCGACTTCCGCCCCAAGGTGGAAAAGCAGCACATCAGCCTCGAGCAGCTGCTGGGGCGCGTGACGGGCCTCAAGCGGTCGCTGGTCCAGATCTTCGTGCTGGCGCTGGCCCTCGAGGGCTTCATGCTGTTGGCGCCCTTCTTCCTGCAGTGGGTGGTGGACTCGGTGCTGGTGAGCGCCGACCGCGACCTGCTCGTCACGCTCGGCATCGGCTTCGGCCTGCTGGTGCTGATCCAGGTGGCCACCGGCGCGGTGCGGTCTTGGGCCGTGCTGTACCTGTCATCCACGCTGAACCTGCAGTGGTTGAGCAACGTGTTCGCCCACATGATGCGGCTGCCGGTCAGCTGGTTCGAGAAGCGGCACACGGGCGACGTGATGTCGCGCTTCAACGCCATCCAGCACATCCAGCAGACCATGACCACGAGCTTCATCGAGGCCGTGCTCGACGGCCTGCTCGTGATGCTCACGCTCGGCATGATGTTCGTCTACAGCGGCACGCTGAGCGGCATCGCGATCGGCTGCGTGGCGGTGTACGCGCTGCTGCGCTGGGCGTTCTTCCGCCCGCTGCGCGACGCCACCGAGGAGAGCATCGTGCACGACGCCAAGCGCGAGACGCACTTCCTCGAATCGCTGCGCGGCGTGCAGTCCATCAAGCTGTTCAACCGCCAGGAAGACCGGCAGTCGCAGTTCATGAACCGCGTGGTCGACGCGATGAACGCGAACCTCGCCACGCGCAAGCTCGACCTGATGTTCGGCGTGATCCACAAGCTCGTGTTCGGGCTCGAGCGCATCGCCGTGATCTGGGTGGGCGCCCTCCTCGTCATGGACCACCGCTTCTCGGTCGGCATGCTGTTCGCGTTCTTCGCCTACAAGGAGCAGTTCGCGGTGCGCGTGAGCGGCCTGATCGACAAGCTCGTCGAGCTGAAGATGCTGCGCCTGCAGGGCGAGCGGCTCGCCGACATCGTGCTGTCGGCGCCCGAGGCCGAGGTGGGGGGCGGGCGCGACGTGCGCGAGCGCAAGGTCGAGCCGCGGCTGGAGCTGCAGAACGTCAGCTTCCGCTACTCCGACTCCGAGCCCGACGTGCTCACCGACCTGAGCTTCTCGATCGAGCCGGGCGAGTCGGTGGCCATCGTGGGCCCGTCGGGCTGCGGCAAGACCACGCTGCTCAAGCTGATGCTGGGCATCCACGTGCCGCAGGCCGGCGAGATGAAGGTGGGTGGCGTGCCGCTGAACCAACTGGGCTTGCGCGCGTGGCGCGACATGATCGGCACGGTGATGCAGGACGACCAGCTGTTCGCGGGCTCCATCACCGACAACATCTGCTTCTTCGACGCGCAGCCCGACCCCGAGTGGGCCGAGGAATGCGCCCAGCTCGCCGCGGTGCACGACGAGATCGTGGCCATGCCGATGGGGTACCACACGCTGATCGGCGACATGGGCGCCAGCATCTCGGGCGGGCAGAAGCAGCGCATCCTGCTCGCGCGCGCGCTCTACAAGCGGCCGAAGATCCTGTTCCTCGACGAGGCCACCAGCGCCCTCGACGTGGACCGCGAGCGCCTGGTCAACCAGGCCATCAAGCAGCTGGCGCTCACGCGTGTCATCGTCGCCCACCGTCCGGAGACCATCGCGTCGGCCGGCCGCGTGATCGTGCTGAAGGACGGCAACGTGACGCAGGACCTGCGCAGCGTCAACGCGGCGTCGCGATAGCCGGCGGCGCCCATGTACGCCTTCCAGACGGCCGGCAGCGAACCCAACCCGCACGCGCTCGCGGCCCTCGTGAAGGCGAGCGAGCAGTACGCCATCGTCGCGTCGCGCGACATCGTCGACATCCGCGGCGTGAAGCTGTGGGCGCAGGGCCAGGCCGTGTCGGCGTCGCTGCACCAGCGCCTGATCGACCGCCGGCTGCAGAACCCTCTCGAGGTCTGCCTGATGGCGGAGGACGGCGTCACGCCGTTCTCGCTGCTCTCCGATTTGAAGCAATTCATCGAAGAGGATCATCCGATAGCCTTGGCCATCCGCCCGTGGGCCACCACGCTGCTGGAGCAGCTGCAGTACATCCCGCTGCATTCGGTGGTGCAGCTGATGCTCACCGCGTCGGTGGCCACGCGGCCCGCGACGCTGCGGCACGCGGTGGCGGCGATGGGGCTTGCGGGCGCGATGATCGCCAGCCGCCAGGGTTCGGTGCAGGACATCCGGCTCGCGATGCTGGGCGGGCTGCTGCACGACATCGGCGAGGTCTACATCCACCCGCAGTACCTCGACTACCTGCAACCGCTCGACCTGATGGGGCACAAGCACCTGGTGATCCACCCGCGCGTGGGCCAGATGCTGCTGAGCACGCTGACCGACTACCCCGCGCTGCTGTCGCGGGCGGTGGGCGAACACCACGAGCGCCTCGACCGGTCGGGCTACCCCGCGCGGCTGGCGGGGGACGAGATCTCCACGCTCGGCCGGGTGCTGGCCGTCACCGAGGTCACGCTGGGCATCCTGCGATGGCCCGACGCGCCGCTCAGCCGCGCGAGCTTCGCGATGCGCGTGGTGCCGGGCGAGTTCGATCCGGCGTGGGCGTCGTTCGTGTGGGACGCGGCCCGCGAGGCCGGCGAGGCGCCGGGCCGGCAGGCCACGTCCATCGACCTGTACCAGCAGCTCGCCGACATCGACCAGCAGCTGCTGCAGGCCCGCCAGCTCGGGCAGGAGCTGCACGACCAGGGGCGTTCGATCCCGGTGATCACGGTCGTGACCCAGGCGATGGAGCGGCTCGACCGGCTGCGGGTGGCCTGGAACGCGCTGGGTCTCTGGCGCGTGTCCGCGGGCGACGCGCCCGACGCCGAACGTTTCGAGCTGGAGCTGGCCCATGCCGAGTTGCGCCAGCGCATGCGCAGCGTGCAGCGCGAATGCCTGCTGGTCAGCGACCGGCTGGGCGAGGCGGAGAAGTTCCGGGTGGCGCCGCTGTGGAAGGGCTTGATGGCCGGGCGCGACTGATCGGTCAGGGCGCGGTGGCGGTCTCGACGTAGCCGAGCCAGCGCATCGCCTGCTCCCGCGAATCGCCACACATGTCCGGGTCCGGCTTCAGCGATGAACACACGGCCGGTCGGTCCGGGTGGCCGAAGATGGCGCAGCGTTCGTCCGCCGTCAGCTGCACGCAGCGCACGCCGGCCGGTTTGCTGATGCCGTTTTTCATCGGCATGCCGGGGATCGGCGACGAGATGGACGGGGCGATGCAACAGGCGCCACACCCGGGTCGGCAGGCGTGGGGAGCGGGGCGGGTGGTCGAGCGGTCGGACATCCCGACATTATTCGCTGCGGACACCACGTTCGGGGGCTCCGGGGTGTCCCCAGCCCGTGACGGCGAAGGGCCCAGAGCCTAAAATTCACGTCTTGCCCGCTCCCGAATTCCGGTGTAGCCGCGGCCCCTTTTTCCCCCGGAGCTCTTGATGTTGTACCCCCACGAATTCGACGTGATCGTCGTCGGCGGAGGCCATGCCGGCACGGAAGCCGCGCTGGCTTCGGCACGCATGGGCGCCAGCACGCTGCTGCTCAGCCACAACATCGAGACGCTCGGCCAGATGAGCTGCAACCCGTCCATCGGCGGCATCGGCAAGGGCCACCTGGTGAAGGAGGTCGACGCGCTGGGCGGCGCCATGGCGCTCGCCACCGACGAGTCGGGCATCCAGTTCCGCATCCTCAACAGCTCGAAGGGCCCGGCCGTGCGGGCCACGCGCGCGCAGGCCGACCGCATCCTCTACAAGGCCGCCATCCGCCGCCGCCTCGAGAACCAGCCGAACCTCACCCTCTTCCAGCAGGCCGTCGACGACCTGATGGTCGAGGGCGACCGGGTGGTGGGTGCGGTGACGCAGGTCGGCATCCGCTTCCGCGCCCGCGCGGTGGTGCTGACGGCGGGCACCTTCCTCGACGGCAAGATCCACGTCGGCCTGCAGAACCACGCGGGTGGTCGCGCGGGTGATCCGCCGGCGGTGTCGCTGTCGGCCCGGCTGAAGGAACTGAAGCTGCCTCAGGGGCGCTTGAAGACCGGCACGCCGCCGCGCATCGACGGCCGCTCCATCGACTTCTCGAAGCTGACCGAACAGCCCGGCGACCTGGACCCGGTGCCGGTGTTCAGCTTCATGGGCGACGCGGCCATGCACCCGACGCAGGTGCCGTGCTGGATCACCCACACCAACGAACGCACCCACGACATCATCCGCTCCGGCTTCGACCGCAGCCCGATGTTCACCGGCATCATCGGCGGCGTGGGCCCGCGCTACTGCCCGAGCATCGAGGACAAGATCAACCGGTTCGCGGACAAGGACTCGCACCAGATCTTCCTGGAGCCCGAAGGCCTGACCACGAACGAGTTCTATCCGAACGGCATCAGCACTAGCCTGCCCTTCGACGTTCAGCTGCAGGCCGTGCGTTCGATGCAGGGCATGGAAAACGCCCACATCCTGCGCCCGGGCTACGCCATCGAGTACGACTACTTCGACCCGCGTGCCCTGAAGGCCACGTTCGAGACGAAGGCCATCGGTGGCTTGTTCTTCGCGGGCCAGATCAACGGCACCACCGGCTACGAAGAGGCGGCGGCCCAAGGCCTGTTCGCCGGCCTGAACGCGGCGCTGCAGGTCCAGGGCAAGTCGGCCTGGACGCCGGGCCGCGACCAGGCCTACCTGGGCGTGCTGGTGGACGACCTGATCACCAAGGGTGTGACCGAGCCGTACCGCATGTTCACCAGCCGTGCCGAGTTCCGGCTGCAGCTGCGCGAGGACAACGCCGACGCCCGCTTGACCGAAGTGGGCCGGCAGATGGGCCTGGTGGACGATGCCCGCTGGGATGCCTTCAACCGCAAGCGCGATGCTGTTTCACGTGAAACAGAGAAGCTGAAGAGCACCTGGGTCCAGCCGAGCACCCTGCCCTCGGCCGACGCCGAGGCGCTGCTCGGCAAGGCGCTCGAACACGAGTACAGCCTGGCCGACCTGCTCCGCCGCCCGAACGTCACGTTCGACACGCTGGAAGAGATCGCCGCCATCGCCCGCCCCCTGGCGGGTGTTTCACGTGAAACACTGGTCCAGGAGTTGGGCCTCGAACTGGCGAACACCGTGATCGAGCAGGTCGAGATCAGCGTGAAGTACGCCGGCTACATCAACAAGCAGAACGAGGACGTGGAGCGTGCCGCCCACTTCGAACACCTCCGCCTGCCCGACGACCTGGACTACAGCAAGGTCACGGCCCTGAGTTTCGAGGCGCGCCAGAAGCTCGCCGCCCAACGCCCGGAGACCCTGGGCCAGGCGTCGCGCATCTCCGGCATCACCCCGGCCACCATCTCCCTGCTGCTGATCCACCTGAAGAAGGGTCGCTTCCAGGGCTTCGCCGCCAACGACAACACCACCCGGCCCACGGACGATGCAGCCGCCTGAGTCGCAGGCGCTGGCCGCCGGCCTCACGGCCCTGAACCTGTCGCTGGATCAGGGGCAGCAGTCCGCCCTGCTCGCCTACCTGGCCCTGATCGCCAAGTGGAACAAGGTCTACAACCTGACCGCGGTGCGCGACCCGGCGGAGATGCTGACGCTGCACCTGCTCGACAGCCTGTCGGTGGTGGCCCCCCTGCACCGCCATGTGGGTGACCGCGCAGCCCGGGTGCTCGACGTGGGCAGCGGCGCCGGTTTGCCCGGTGTGGTGCTGGCCATCGCCCTGCCCCAGCTGCAAGTCACCTGTGTCGACACCGTGGGCAAGAAGGCCAGCTTCATTCAGCAGGTGGCGGGCGAGCTTCGCCTGCGCAACCTCTCGGCACAACATGCGCGGGTTGAATCGATGAAGATCGACCCGGTGGATGTGGTGACGTCCCGCGCCTTCGCATCGCTCGTGGACTTCACTTCGCTCACCTCACACCACCTGCTGCCGTCCGGGGTGTGGATGGCGATGAAGGCCAAGGCGCCGGAGGAAGAGACCGCCGCCCTGCCCGCATCGGTGGATGTGTTTCACGTGGAACAACTGGCGGTGCCCGGCCTCGACGCCGAACGCTGCCTGGTCTGGATGAGGCCTCGCCCATGAACGTCTTCGGCATTTCGGATTACGGCTCCTTCTGCGCAGCCGTCCTGTTGTTCCTGGCCCTGCCCGGTCCCGGCACCTTCGCGCTGCTGACGTCCACGGGCAAGGGTGGCTTCCGGGCCGGTGCGGGTTGCACGCTGGGGGTGATCTGCGGCGACCAGGTGCTGTTGTGGCTGGCCGTGGCCGGCGTGGCCGCGCTGCTGGCGGCGCACCCGGTGGCGTTCAAGCTCGTGCAGTACGGCGGCGCGGCGTACCTGATCTGGATCGGGCTGACGCTGCTCCTGGCCAAGCCGGGCACGAGCCGCTCACCCGTCCACATCGAACCGCGGCACTACGCCCGCCAGGGATTCCTGATCACGTTGTTGAACCCCAAGGCCATCGTCTTCTACATGGCCTTCTTCCCGCTGTTCATCAACCCCACCACGCACCGCGGCCTGGTCACCTTCGCCGCGATGGCGGTGACCATCGCGCTGATCACCGCCGCCTACTGCCTGACCCTCTGCGCCTTCGCGCACGCGGTGTCGGCGAAGGTGAAGGCGCACCAGCGCCTGTCGCAGTGGCTGCAGCGTGTGGCCGGCCTGTGCCTCGTGGCCTTCGGCATCCGCCTGACCACGACCTGATCGAATCCCTCCCCTCGCCCGATCCCTGGAACCTCCCATGCGCATCTTCTGTGTCGCGAACCAAAAAGGCGGCGTCGGCAAGACGACCACCACCGTGAACCTCGCCGCGGGCCTCGCCAAGATCGGGCAGCGGGTGCTGATCGTCGACCTCGACCCGCAGGGCAACGCCACGATGGGCTCGGGGGTCGACAAGCGCGCCCTGCCCCTCACCGTGTACGACGTGCTGCTGGAAAGCGCCACCATCGCCGAGGCGAAGCAGCACAGCGAGCAGGTGGGCTACGACGTGCTGGGCGCCAACCGCGAACTGGCCGGCGCCGAGGTGGACCTGGTGGGGCTGGAGCGCCGCGACCGCCGGCTCAAGGGCGCGCTGGAGGCGGTGCACGACCAGTACGACTTCGTGCTGATCGACTGCCCGCCGTCGCTGAGCCTGCTGACCCTGAACGGCCTGTGCTGCGCCCACGGCGTGCTGGTGCCGATGCAGTGCGAATACTTCGCGCTCGAGGGCTTGAGCGACCTGGTGAATACGATCAAGCAGGTGCACGCGAACCTGAACCCGGACCTGCAGCTGATCGGCCTGCTGCGGGTGATGTTCGACCCGCGCATCACGCTGCAGCAGCAGGTGAGCGACCAGCTCAAGACGCACTTCGCCGACAAGGTGTTCAACACCGTGATCCCGCGGAACGTGCGGTTGGCGGAGGCCCCCAGCTACGGGTTGCCGGGGGTGGTGTTCGATCCGGCGTCGAAAGGCGCGCTGGCCTTCATCGATTTCGCCAAGGAGATGGTGGAGCGGGTGAAGCAGCCGGCGCCGGCCGTCCCGGCCTGACCCGCCCTGTCATCCCGGCGAAGGCCGGGACCCACTGCCACCGCGGGCGCACCATCGCCGCGGTGACGTGGTTTCAGAGGCCGAGGCCCTCGTCCACACCCAGGTGCACGTTCATCGACTGCACCGCGGCGCCGCTGGCGCCCTTGCCCAGGTTGTCCAGGCGGGCGATCAGCACCACCTGCGTGTCGTTGCCGAACACGAAGATGTCGACCTGGTTGGTGTCGTTGTTGGCCTGGGCGTCGAAGAAGCCGTCGGCCAGCGTGGCCGGGTCGCGCACCGGCATCACGCGGATGAACCGCTCGCCGGCGTAGCGTTTGGCAAAGGCTTCCTGCAGCTTCTCGGCGGTGACGCCGGCCGGCAGTTGCGACAAATGCAAGGGCACACTCACCGCCAGGCCCTTGAGGAACGGGCCCACGATGGGCATGAACACCGGCGTGGACAGCAGCCCGGTGTGGGCGGTCATCTCGGGCAGGTGCTTGTGGGCGAGGCCCAGCGCGTAGGGGCGCGGCGCGTCCAGCTTCGGGTTGTTGCCGGCCTCGTACTCCTCGATCATCTTCTTGCCGCCGCCGGAGTAGCCGGTGATGGACGTGGCGCTGATGGGCGTGCTCGCCGGGATCAGGCCGGCGTCGACCAGCGGGCGCAGCAGCAGGATGAACGCCGTGGCGTGGCAGCCCGGGTTCGCGATGCGCTTGGTCTTGCGGATCAGGTCGCGCTGCTCCGGTGCCAGTTCGGGCAGGCCGAAGGCCCAGCCGGGGGCGGTGCGGAACGCCGTGCTGGCGTCGATCACGCAGGTGTTCGGGTTGGTGATGAGCGAGACCGCCTCGCGCGAAGCGGCGTCGGGCAGGCACAGGAACGCGACGTCCGCCGCGTTGAGCAGGCGGGCGCGTTCGGCGGGGTCCTTGCGCAGGTCGGGGTCGATGCGCAGCACCTCGATGTCCTGGCGCGCGGCCAGGTACTCGTTGATGCGCAGGCCGGTGGTGCCTTCTTGCCCGTCGACAAACACCCGATACTTCATGGTCGATTTCCTCGTTGACTGAGTCGTGAAGGATAAGCCACGCCGATGACCGATCGTGACAATGATGCGAAGCCCGCACATCGCGTGCTTCTTCTCCCCGGGTGGCTCAACTCGGGCCCGGGCCACTGGCAGACCCTGTGGGAGGCCGCGTTCGCCGACACCCGCGTCGAACAGGACGACTGGCTCTGGCCGAAACGGGGCGACTGGATGAGCCAGCTCGAACAGGCCGTGCTGGCCGACCCGCGCCCGGTGTTGCTCGTGGGACACAGCCTGGGCTGCCACCTGGTGGCCGCGTGGGCCGGACATTCGCAGCAGACGGCGCGCATCGCGGGCGCCCTGCTCGTCGCCCCGCCCGACCTCGACCGCGACGACCTGCCCCCGCAGCTCGCCACCTGGCGCAGCACCGTGCGCCGCGCGTTGCCCTTCCCCTCCACGTTGGTCTACAGCGACGACGACCCGTATTGCGCCGCAGCACGGGCGCTGCAAATGGCCGCCGCGTGGGGCGCCGAGACCGTCGCCGTGGGCGCACGCGGCCACGTCAACGGCGACTCGGGGCTGGCGGCCTGGCCCGAGGGGCGCGAATTGCTGCAGGCCCTCGCGAAGCGGGCCTGACCGATCAACGAGAATGCGCGCATGGTCACCAAGAAACCCAAAGGCCTCGGCCTCGGCCTCGAAGCTCTGCTCGGCCCCAAAGTCAGCGACGTCCCCATCCCGGCCGACGACGGCACGCCGCGTTCGCTGAAGCTCGCGCAGCTGCAGCCCGGCAAGTACCAGCCGCGCACGCGCATGGACGAGGGCTCGCTCTACGAGCTGGCCGAGAGCATCCGCGCGCAGGGCATCATGCAGCCCATCCTCGTGCGGCCGGTGGGCCCGAACAAGTTCGAGATCATCGCGGGCGAACGCCGCTCGCGCGCGGCGAAGCTGGCCGGGCTCGACGAGGTGCCCGTGCTGGTGCGCGAGGTGCCCGACGAATCCGCCGCGGCCATGGCGCTCATCGAGAACATCCAGCGCGAGGACCTGAACCCGCTCGAAGAGGCGCAGGGCATCGCCCGCCTCGTCAACGAGTTCCACCTCACGCACGAGCAGGCCGCCCAGGCCGTGGGCCGCTCGCGCAGCGCCGCCAGCAACCTGCTGCGCCTGCTCAACCTCGCCGAACCCGTGCAGCAGATGCTCATGGCCGGTGACATCGACATGGGCCATGCACGTGCCCTGCTGCCGCTCGATGGTGCGCAGCAGATCCTGAGCGCGGCCGAGATCGTGGCGCGCAAGCTCAGCGTGCGCGATGCCGAGAAGCTCGTCACGCGCGCCGTCAGCGGCCGCCAGCAGCCGCTGATCCGCGTCGCGAAGGAGAAGCCGCGCGACATCGCCCGCATCGAGGAGGAGCTGTCCGACACGCTCACCGCCGCGGTGGAGATCCGCGTGAAGAAGCGCACCAAGCGGGGCGAACAGGGCGAGGTGGCCATCCAGTTCGGTTCGCTCGACGAGCTCAACGGCCTGCTGATCAAGCTCGGCCTGAAGCAGGAATGACAACTGCTACTGTCTGCACATGGGAGCAGGCCGCGCACGGTTGACAGCACATTCACCGAGGGAACTCCACCGGTGTCTTGTGGCTCACTCATTCGCGGCATGCGCCGATTCGCAGATGGATGCACACTGGTCACCAACGACAGCGTTCGTCACTGTTTGCATAAGGCAAGCCGCGATCAGTTGTGCAAAAGCCCCGCTTACGGGGGCATCATGGTGAACACGATCACCGAAGCTTGAACAAACTTGGTAAAACGCAAACAAGCGACGGAAACAAGCGACGGAAACGAGCAAGCGAAACCGGAGACAAGGCACTCGGAATCGACTGAACGACATGAACTGAGCCGACCCTGAAGGAAAGCTCTGATGGAGTCCCCCACAACGGGCTTCATCAGAACTTCCCCCAACGGTGCAGAGGTGGCCCCTCCGCACGGTTGTCCTGATGCTAGGAGGTCAGCATGGATGTGATCAGCCATTTCACCGCCCGTTTCGAACGCACGCGGGAAGAGGAACTCTCTCTCGAGGAGTACCTCGCCGAGTGCAAGCGCAACCCCGTGGCGTACGCCACCGCTGCCGAGCGCATGCTCAAGGCGATCGGGGATCCCCAGACGATCGACACGCGCAACGACCAGCGCCTGTCCCGCCTGTTCGCGAACAAGGTGATCAAGGTCTACCCGGCCTTCGCCGAGTTCTACGGCATGGAAGACGCGATCGAACAGGTCGTCTCGTACTTCCGCCACGCGGCCCAGGGCCTCGAAGAGAAGAAACAGATCCTTTACCTGCTGGGCCCCGTGGGTGGCGGCAAGTCCTCCATCGCCGAACGCCTCAAGTCGCTGATGCAGGAAGTGCCCTTCTATGCCATCAAGGGCTCGCCGGTGAACGAGACCCCGCTGGGCCTGTTCGACGCGCTCGAGGACGGCCCCATCCTCGAGAAGGAATACGGCATCCCGCGTCGCTACCTCCAGCGCGTGCTGTCGCCGTGGGCCGTGAAGCGCCTCGACGAATACGGCGGCGACATCCGCAAGTTCCGCGTGGTCAAGCGCTACCCGTCGGTGCTCAAGCAGGTGGGCATCGCGAAGACCGAGCCGGGTGACGAGAACAACCAGGACATCAGCTCGCTGGTGGGCAAGGTCGACATCCGCAAGCTCGAGACCTACGCGCAGGACGATCCGGACGCGTACAGCTACTCGGGCGGCCTGTGCCTCGCGAACCAGGGCCTGCTCGAGTTCGTGGAAATGTTCAAGGCGCCCATCAAGGTGCTGCACCCGCTGCTCACCGCCACGCAGGAAGGCAACTACAAGGGCACGGAAGGTTTCGGCGCCATCCCGTTCGACGGTGTCGTGCTCGCGCACAGCAACGAGAGCGAGTGGAAGACCTTCCGCAACAACAAGAACAACGAGGCCTTCCTCGACCGCATCTACATCGTGAAGGTGCCGTACTGCCTGCGCGTGAGCGAGGAGGTCAAGATCTACGAGAAGCTGCTGCGCGGCTCGTCGCTGGCCCAGGCCACGTGCGCGCCCGGCACGCTCAAGATGATGAGCCAGTTCGCCGCGCTCACGCGCCTGAAGGAACCCGAGAACTCGAGCCTCTATTCCAAGATGCTGGTGTACGACGGTGAAAACCTGAAGGACACCGACCCGCGCGCGAAGAGCTTCCAGGAGTACCGCGACTACGCGGGCGTCGACGAAGGCATGAGCGGCATCTCCACGCGCTTCGCGTTCAAGATCCTCAGCAAGGTCTTCAACTTCGACAGCACGGAAGTCGCGGCCAACCCGGTGCACCTGATGTACGTGCTCGAGCAGCAGATCGAGCGCGAGCAGTTCCCGCCCGAGCTCGAGCAGAAGTACCTCGCGTTCATCAAGGAACACCTCGCGGTGCGTTATGCCGAGTTCATCGGCAAGGAGATCCAGACCGCCTACCTCGAGAGCTACAGCGAGTACGGCCAGAACATCTTCGACCGCTACGTCACGTACGCCGACTACTGGATCCAGGACCACGAGTACCGCGACACCGACACCGGCGAGGTGTTCGACCGCGCCTCGCTGAACGCCGAGCTCGAGAAGATCGAGAAGCCGGCCGGCATCGCGAACCCGAAGGACTTCCGCAACGAGATCGTCAACTTCGTGCTGCGCGCGCGCGCCAACAACGCGGGCAACAACCCGGTGTGGACGAGCTACGAGAAGCTGCGCACGGTGATCGAGAAGAAGATGTTCTCGAACACCGAGGAGCTGCTGCCCGTCATCAGCTTCAACGCGAAGGCCAGCGCCGACGAGGCGAAGAAGCACGAGGACTTCGTCACCCGCATGGTGGCCAAGGGCTACACGCCGAAGCAGGTCCGCCTCCTCTGCGAGTGGTACCTCCGGGTGAGGAAAAGCTCCTGACGCGAAGGAGCCCCGGACAACCTGAAGGAGTCGCATGTTCCAGCAGATCATCGATCGACGACTCGCGGGCAAGAACAAGTCCATCGGCAACCGCGAACGGTTCCTCCGCCGCCACAAGGACCAGATCCGCGAGGCGGTGAAGCGGGCCGTGGACGGCCGCGGCATCCGCGACATGGCGCAGGGGGAGGACATCCACATCCCCCGGCGCGACATCGCCGAGCCCATCTTCGGCCACGGCCAGGGTGGCAAGCGCGAGATGGTGCACCCCGGCAACCAGGACTACGTGCGGGGCGACCGCATCGAACGTCCGAAGGGGGGCGGCGGTGGCGGGGGCGGCAGCCAGGCGAGCGATTCCGGCGAGGGGGACGACGACTTCGTCTTCCACCTCAGCAAGGAAGAGTTCATGCAGGTGTTCTTCGACGACCTCGCGTTGCCGAACCTCGCCCGCACCACGCTCGCCGAAACGCCCGAGTTCAAGACCCACCGTGCCGGCTACAGCAGCGACGGCACGCCCAACAACCTGCACGTGGTGCGGTCCATGCGCGGGGCCATCGGCCGGCGCATCGCGCTCGGGTCCGACGCCCGCCGCGAGCTGCTCGCGCTCGAGGAGCGGCTCATCGAGCTGCAGACGGCCGCGGGCGACCAGACCGAGGCCATCGCCGAGGTCGAGGCCGCCATCGCGGTGTTGCGCGCACGCATCGGCCGCATCCCCTACCTCGACCCCATCGACCTGCGCTACCGCAGCCGCGTGCGCGTGCCGGTGCCCACGGCCAAGGCGGTGATGTTCTGCCTCATGGACGTGTCGGGTTCGATGGACGAGGCGCGCAAGGACCTGGCCAAGCGCTTCTTCATCCTGCTGTACCTGTTCCTGACGCGCCACTACGAGCGCATCGACATCGTCTTCATCCGCCACCACACGCAGGCGCAGGAGGTCGACGAGCAGAACTTCTTCCACTCCACCGAGACCGGCGGCACCGTGGTGTCGAGCGCGCTGGTGCTGATGGAGGAGATCGCCCGGGCCCGCTACCCCACCAGCGAGTGGAACATCTACGGCGCCCAGGCGAGCGACGGCGACAACTGGCACCACGACAGCGGCCGCTGCCGGGAACTGCTCGCCAACAACATCCTGCCGCTCTGCCGCTACTTCGCCTATGTGCAGGTGGCGGAAGAAGAGCAGAATCTGTGGGACGAATACAGCGCGCTGTCGGCCGAATCGAAGGCGTTCGCGATCCGCAAGGTGACCGAGGCGTCCCAGATCTACCCGGTGTTCCGCGAGCTGTTCAAGAAGGAAGGAGCCGCGGCATGAGCGCTGTGCCTGTCGATTTCGACCCGATGCTGCGCCGCGCCATGCGCGCGGCCGACATCCGCCCGCCCCCGCGCGCGGCCGAACCCCTGCCCGCCCCCAGCGACTGGTCGTTCGAACTGATCGAGCGCTACCACGAGCGCATCAAGGCCACGGCCGAGCGCTTCGGGCTCGACACCTACCCGAACCAGCTCGAGATCATCACCGCCGAGCAGATGATGGACGCCTACGCGTCCGTCGGCATGCCCGTGAACTACCGGCACTGGAGCTACGGCAAGGAGTTCATCTCCACCGAGAAGAACTACCGGCGCGGCCACATGGGCCTCGCCTACGAGATCGTCATCAACTCCAACCCCTGCATCAGCTACCTGATGGAGGAGAACACGATGGGCATGCAGGCCCTCGTGATCGCCCACGCGGCCTACGGCCACAACAGCTTCTTCAAGGGCAACTACCTGTTCCGCATGTGGACCGATGCGTCGTCGATCATCGACTACCTCGTCTACGCGAAGAACTACGTGGCCGACTGCGAGGAACGCCACGGCCTCGACGCGGTGGAGGCGCTGCTCGACAGCTGTCACGCGCTGATGAACCACGGCGTCGACCGCTACCGCCGCCCGAGCCGCAAGTCGCTCGCGCAGGAGCTGGCCGACCGCAAGGACCGCGAGGCCTACGCCCAGCGCCAGGTCAACGACATGTGGCGCACGCTGCCGGCCAAGCCCGAGAAGGCGGCCGAGGAATCGTCCGCCCGCCGTTTCCCGGAGGAGCCGCAGGAGAACCTGCTGTACTTCATCGAGAAGAACGCGCCGCTGCTCGAACCGTGGCAGCGCGAGGTGGTGCGCATCGTGCGCAAGGTGGCGCAGTACTTCTACCCGCAGCGCCAGACGCAGGTGATGAACGAGGGGTGGGCCACGTTCTGGCACCACCACCTGCTCAACACCATGTACGACGACGGCCACCTCACCGACGGCCTGATGATCGAGTGGCTCAAGTCGCACACGAACGTGGTGTACCAGCCGCGCGTGGGCGACCGGGGCTACAGCGGCATCAATCCGTACGCGCTCGGCTTCGCGATGTACACCGACATCAAGCGCATCTGCCAGAACCCCACCGACGAAGACCGCCATTGGTTCCCGAACATCGCGGGCAGCGACTGGCTCGAGACGCTCGACCACGCGATGCGCAACTTCAAGGACGAGAGCTTCATCGGCCAGTACCTCTCGCCGAACCTGATGCGCGAGTTCCGCCTGTTCGCCATCGTCGACGACGAGAAGCAGTCGGAGCTCGAGGTGTCGGCCATCCACGACGAGCAGGGCTACCGGCGCGTGCGCGAGGCGCTGTCGCACCAGTACGACCTGGGCAGCCGCGAGCCGAACATCCAGGTGTGGAACGTGAACCTGCGCGGCGACCGTTCACTGACGCTGCGCCACTCGCAGCACGACGACCGGCCGCTGCACGACGGGGCCCAGGAGGTGTTGAAACACGTCGCCCGCCTGTGGGGGTTCGGCGTGCAGCTCGAGAGTGTCAACGGCGCCGGCGACGTCACGAAACGCTGGTCGGTGCCCGCTCCGCCTCCCTGACCAGGACAGGCCCCCGGCCCGGACCCCGTCCCCCGCTGCCGTCCGGGTGGGGAGCGTCGACCGCATGACGACGTGTTGCCCACCCTTCCTCCTTCCGCCCCGCGGGACCTGCCCTGCGGCCTGCTGTCGTTCGACGACGGCGGGCGGCTGCTCTCCCTCAACGGGCGCCTGCGGGCGTGGCTCGGCTGGGGGCCGGACGAACCCGTCGGCGCGCTGCTGACCGACCTGCTCTCGCCGCCATCGCGGCTCGTGTGCCCCGACGTGCTGTTCGAGCCGCTGCAGCACACCGGGCAGGTGGACGACGTGGAACTGACCCTGCGCACCCGCGCCGGCGTCGACGTGCGGGCGCTGTGGAACGTGGTGCACGAAGCCGATGGGGCCGCCGGCAGGAACATCGCGGTGGTGGTGCGGCTGCCCGACGCGCCCGAGGCCGACCCGTTGCTCGTGTCCGCCCGCACCGCCGAGCAGCTGCCCGGCCTCGTCTACCAGTACCTGCTGCGGCCCGACGGCACCAGCAGCTTCCCGTACGCGAGCGAGGCCATCCACGAGCTGTTCGGCGTGACGGCCGAGGACGTGCGCGAGTCCGCCGAACGCATCGCCTACCGCGTGCACCGCGACGACTGGCCCACGCTCGAGGCCAGCATCATGAAGTCGGCCCAGACCCTCGAACGCTGGGACAGCTGCTTCCGCGTGGTGGTCGACGGCAAGGAGCGCTGGCTCGAGGGTCGCTCGTCGCCCCAGGCCCTGCCCGACGGCGGGGTGCTGTGGCACGGCTACCTGTGCGACGTCACCGACCGCAAGGCGCAGGAGCGTTCGCGCCAGGGCGAGGCGGTGGCCGAGCAGGCGGGCCGGGCGCAGGCGGAGTTCCTCGCGCGCATCAGCCACGAGCTGCGCACGCCGCTCAACGCGGTGCTGGGTTTCGCGCAGCTGCTGTCGGCCGACCACGCCCTCGGCCTCAAGCCCCACCAGCGCCGCCAGCTCGACCACATCGAAAGCGCCGGGCGCAGCCTGCTCTCGCTGATCAACGAGGTGCTCGACCTCACCCACATCGAAAGCGGCCGCCTGCCGCTCAAGCTGCAGCCGCTCGACCTGCTGCCGGTGGTGGAGGAAAGCCTCGGCATGGTGGAGGTGATGGCGGAACGCGCCGGCATCGCGCTGCGCGTGCAGGTCGACGCCGCGCTGCGGGTCATGGCCGACCGCCGCCGGCTCGTGCAGTGCCTCGTCAACCTGCTGACGAACGCCATCAAGTACAACCGCAGCGGCGGCCAGGTGGTGCTGGGGGGCGTGCTGCTGCGGCGCAGTCGCGAGGTGCGCATCGACGTGCGCGACACCGGCAGCGGTTTCACGCCGTCGCAGATGAACCACCTTTTCGAGCCGTTCAACCGGCTCGGCGCCGAACAGGGGTCGACGGAAGGCAGCGGCCTCGGCCTCGTCATCGTGCGCGGCCTGGCCGAACGCATGGGCGGGCACCTGTCCGTCGAGAGCGAACCCGGCCAGGGCACCTGCTTCAGCCTGCGCCTGCCCGCCCCGGACCCGGCCGACGGCGAACCGCCGCCACGCACCGACCCCGTCCCCATCGACACCGCCCCACCCCCGGCCTCACCGGGCGCGCCGCGGAGGGTGCTGTACGTGGAGGACAACAGCGTCAACGTGATGCTGATGCAGGCGATCTTCAACCTGCGTCCGGGCCTGCGGCTGGAGGTGGCCAACACCGGCGCCGAAGGCCTCGAGAAGGCCCTGGCCGACCCGCCCAAGCTGCTGCTGATGGACCTGGGGCTGCCGGACATGGACGGGATCACGCTGCTCGGTCGCCTGCGGACGCACGCGTCGCTGGCGGAGGTGCCGGCGGTGGCGGTGTCGGCCGATGCGCTCAGCGCCGACATCGAGCGCGCGCTGGCGGCGGGGTTCAAGGCCTACTGGACGAAGCCGCTCGATTTGCGGAAGACGTTGGAGGCGCTGGATGGGTTGATGGCGTAGGGCGGACGATCGTTGCAGTTATTTCACTTATTGCGTTTGTGCCAGGCTTGCCCTATCCTGGAAAGGCGTCCCGCACCGGGGACGCCTTTCCAGGATCGTCAACCATGCACACCGACAACCGACCGCGCGAGGCCTCCGCGCCTGCTCCCGCCTTGAGCGATCGGGACATGGAAATGGCCCGCATCGCCCAGCGATGCATCATGGAAGCGCTCGACCGCTCGAAAGCCGCCGCAATCGTTTTGACCACGGACCACGGCGAACATCCTTCGGTTGCCGTTCCGCCTGCAGCGCTCAAGCTGATCGGGCAGTTGCTGGGGGCCATGAGCGAAGGGCGAGCGATCACGGTCGTGCCTGCCCAGCGCGAGTTCACCACCGTGGAGGCCGCGCACTTCCTGAACGTATCGAGGCCGTTCGTCGTGAAGGAAATCGAGGCGGGCCGGTTGCCCCATCGCATGGTCGGCACGCACCGCCGTGTCGCGTTCGAGGACCTTCAAGCCTACAGCCGTGCCATGCGCGAAAAGCAGTCCGCCGCGCTCGATCGGCTGGCGCAGGCGAATCAGGACCTCGGCCTGGACTATTGATGGCTGGCCGCGCGCGATACACCGCGCTGCTCGACGCGTGTGTGCTCTATCCATTGGCAATGGCCGACTCCTTGATGAGCGTCGCTGCCACGTCCCTCTTCGCAGCCAAGTGGACGACACGGATCGAGGATGAATGGATGCAGGCCCTCGTGCGAAATCGTCCGGAGTTGGCTGGGCGGCTCGAACTGCGGCGCGATGCGATGCGCGACGCCATTCCCGACTGGGACGTTCCGGAGTCGCTGTGGCGCAGCTTCGTGGAGGGCGAGGCCATGCGCGACATGCCCGATGCGGGAGATGTGCACGTGCTGGCAGCGGCCATCGGCGGCCACGCCGACTGCATCGTGACGTCCAACCTCTAGCACTTTCCCGAGGCCGTGGTCTCGCGTTTCGGCATCGAGGTGATCGACCCGGATCGGTTCCTGGTGAATCAATGGGACCTCGATGCCATCGCGGTCATCGCGGCGTTCAAGCGCATGCGTGCACGATGGCGGAAGCCCAGCGCTTCCGCGGAGAATTTCGCCGTGGCGATGGCGCGCGGCGGGTTGCCCGCGACGGCTGACCGGCTGCGAGATGCAGCCGAGTTGATCTGAACGCGAGTGATCGCCCGTGGACGCTCAGCCACCCGGCTCCACGAACGGCCGCACCACTTTCAGCAACCGCTCCGTCCAGTCACTTTGCTCCCCCACCGGCGCCGACTGGTTCAGCGCCGACGTGGCGGCGTCGAGCCCCGCGCCCTTCCACATCAGCCACGTGGCGAGGTAGTGGGCCGCGAAGGCGCCCCCCGCCGTGGCGACGGGACCGCGGGCGTGGAACGGGGTGTCGTCGGCGACGCGCACGCCGGCCTGCACCATCCAGGGTTTGCTCGCCGCGTCGGTGGCGGCGGGCAGGTCGGCCAGCAGGCCCAGGCGGGCCAGCAGCAGCGTGCCGGAGCACTGGCCGCCGATGAGCTGACGCACGGGGTCGAGCTGCAGGCGGTCGATGACCGCGGAGTTCTCGGCGATGGCCCGGCTGTAGAGGCCGCCGGGGAACACCACGGCGTCGGCCTCGTTCGCGAATTCGAGCGGCTGCGGCGTGTCGACCGTGACGCCGCCCATCGACGTGATGCGCGCCGACGGCGCGGCCAGCTCCGCCTTCCAGCCACTGGCGCCCAGCCGGTTCAGCAACCCGAACGTGATGAACGTGTCGAGTTCGCTGAACCCGTCGAAGACGACGATGGCCACCCGCATCGGGGTCGGCGGCACGGTGGCGCCTCTTACTCTTCCAGCAGGCTGCGCAGCATCCACGCGGTCTGCTCGTGGATGGCGATGCGCTGCGTCAGCAGGTCGGCGGTGGGTTCGTCGCTCGCCTTGTCGGCCAGCGGGAAGATGCTGCGCGCGGTGCGGGCCACGGCTTCGTGGCCGCTCATGAGCACACGCACCATCTCGAGTGCCTTGGGCGGGGTGGCCGGGGCGTCGGGCACCGACGACAGCGCGGCGAACTGGCCGTACGAGCCCGGGGCGGTGTGGCCCAGCGCGCGGATGCGTTCGGCGATGGGGTCCACCGCGTTCCACAGCTCGGTGTACTGGGTCATGAACATCGCGTGCAGCGAGTTGAACATGGGGCCCGTGACGTTCCAGTGGAAGTTGTGGGTGGTGAGGTACAGGGTGTAGGTGTCGGCGAGCAGCTTGCTCAGGGCGCCGGCGATGGTGCTGCGGTCCTTGTCGCTGATGCCGATGTGGACGGCGACGGTGCCGGCGGCGGGGGCCAGGCGGGAGGCTTCTTGGGCGGTCTTCAGTTTCTTGGCCATGGGGACTCCGGGTTCGATCGAAACAGTCTAACGACGGACGGGGTAATTGATAAGTCCGAAGGGAGGAGACGAGGCCTCCTCCTACGGAGGCTTGCGTCAGGACAAGCGTTTCACGCCGTCCAGCTCGCAGGCGTAGATGGCGTTGCGCAGCGCCGCGATGGCCTCGTAGCGCGTGAACGTGCGCCGCCAGGCCAGCACCACGCGCCGCGTGGGCACCGAGCCGCTGAACGGGATGTAGCGCACGTGCGGCTGGGTTTCCTTCGGCACGCTGAGCTGCGGCACCACGGTCACGCCCATGCCCGAGGCCACCATGTACTTGATGGTCTCGAGGGACGACCCCTCGAAGCTCTTGCGGATGCCCTCGGCGTCGCTCGAGAAGCGGGCGTACTCGGGGCACACCTCGAGCACGTGGTCGCGGAAGCAGTGGCCGGTGCCCAGCAGCAGCATGGTCTCCTGCTTCAGTTCCTCGGCGCTGATGTGCTTGCGCTTCGCGAGCGCGTGGCTCTTGGGCACGGCCACCATGAACGGCTCGTCGTACAGCGGCGCCACGGCCAGGCCCGTGTCGGGGAACGGTTCGGCCATGATGGCGCAGTCGAGTTCACCCGTGCGGAGCATGTCGAGCAGCTTCGCGGTGAAGTTCTCCTGCAGCATGAGCGGCATCTGCGGCACGCGGTCGATGGCCTGCTTCACGAGGTCGGGCAGCAGGTACGGCCCGATCGTGTAGATCACGCCCAGGCGCAGCGGGCCGGACACCGGGTCCTTGCCCCGCTTGGCCGTTTCCTTGATGCCGGCGGCGCCCTCGATCACCGTCTGGGCCTGGCGCACGATCTCCTCGCCGAGCGGCGTGACCGTGACCTCGTTGGCGCCGCGCTCGAAGAGCTTGACCTCGAGTTCGTCTTCCAGCTTCTTGATGGCCACGCTCAGCGTGGGCTGCGAGACGAAACAGGCCTCGGCGGCGCGGCCGAAGTGTTTCTCCCGGGCGACGGCAACGATGTAGCGCAGTTCGGTGAGCGTCATGCCCCGAGATTAACCGAAACTAACGATTCAGGCTTTCAAATAGTCTGACTTGGCGCCCAGCCATCGGGCCACGTGGCGTTCGGCCGCCTCGGCGTGGCGGTCCAGCAAAACCTCGGCGGCGGCCCGGGCCACCTGCACCAGGTCCTCGTCGAGCGCCATGTCGGCGAAACGCAGCAGCGGCGCACCCGACTGCCGGGCGCCCATGAACTCGCCCGGGCCGCGGATCTCCAGGTCGCGCCGGGCGATCTCGAAGCCGTCCTGCGTCTCGGCCATGGCGCGCAGGCGCGACTTGCCCGTGTCGGACAGCGGCGCCGTGTAGAGCAGCACGCACACGCTGGCCACCGAGCCCCGCCCCACCCGCCCGCGCAGCTGGTGCAGCTGGCTCAGGCCGAAACGTTCGGCGTGTTCGATGACCATCAGCGACGCGTTGGGCACGTCCACGCCTACCTCGATGACCGTGGTGCTGACCAGCACGTGCATGCGCCCGGCGGTGAACTCGGCCATCACCGCCGCCTTCTCGGCCGACGGCATGCGGCCGTGCAGCAGGCCCACCACCTGCCCGGGCAGCGCGGCCACGAGCTGCTGGTGCGTCTCGGTGGCGTTCTGCAGGTCGAGGGATTCCGATTCCTCGATCAGCGGGCACACCCAGTACACCTGCCGGCCGTTCGCCGCCTCGCCGGCGATGGTGTGGATGACGCCCTCGCGTTTCGCGTCGCTGAACACCTTCGTGACGATGGGCGTGCGGCCCGGGGGCAGCTCGTCGATGGTGCTGACGTCGAGGTCGGCGAAGAGGGTCATCGCGAGCGTGCGCGGGATGGGCGTGGCCGACATCATCAGCAGGTGCGGTTCCAGGCCCTCGGCGGCGTCGACGAGCTTTTCGCGCAGCGCGAGCCGCTGCGCGACGCCGAAGCGGTGCTGTTCGTCGATGACGGCCAGGCCCAGGCGCTTGAACACCACGTCGTCCTGGATCACCGCGTGCGTGCCCACCACCAGCGCCGCCTCGCCCGACGCCACGGCCTCGAGCATCTCGCGGCGCGCCTTGCCCTTGCGGCTGCCGGTGAGCCACGCGATGCGGATGCCCAGCGGTTCGAGCCAGCCCACGAGCTTGCGGAAATGCTGCTCGGCGAGGATTTCCGTGGGCGCCATCAGCGCGCACTGCCAGCCGTCGTTCATCGCGACGGTGGCGGCCAGCGCGGCCACCACGGTCTTGCCCGAACCCACGTCGCCCTGCAGCAGCCGGTGCATGGGCACCTCGCGCTGCAGGTCGCCCGCGATCTCCTCGACCACGCGGCGCTGCGCCTCGGTGAGCGCGAACGGCAGCGCGGCCAGCAGCCGCTCCTGCAGCCCGCCCTTGCGCACCTTGAACTTCGGCGCCCGCTGGTGCTCGCGCTCGCGCTTGGCCTGCAGCTGCGAGAGCTGCTGCGCCAGCAGCTCTTCGAACTTGAGCCGTTGCCACGCGGGGTGGCTGTGGTCCTCCAGGTCGTCGAGGCGGGTGTCGGGCGACGGTTCGTGCAGGAAACGCAGCGCGTCGCGCAGGCCCCACATGCCCTTCGGCACCAGCGCCGAGGGGATGATCTCGGCCAGGTCGGCCCGCTTGAGCCCGCCCGCCACCGCCTTGCGCAGGTAGGCCTGCGGCAGCGCGGCGGTGGTGGGGTACACCGGGGTCAGGGCGGCCGCGAGCGGCGTGTCGTCGTCCACGCCGCGGAAGTTCGGGTGGACCATCTCGATGCCGAAGAAGCCGCCCCGCGCCTCGCCGCGCACGCGCACGCGCCTGCCCGCCGCCAGCGTCTTCTGGTGGCTGGGGTAGAAGTTGATGAAACGCATGACCAGCGTGCCGGAGCCGTCGTCGAGCTTGGCGACCAGCTGGCGGCGCGGGCGGAACTGCACCTCGCAGTGGGTGACGACCCCCTCGACCTGCGCGGTGTCGCCGTCGCGCAGCGCCTGCACGGGCGTGATGCGCGTCTCGTCCTCGTAGCGCAGCGGGAGGTGCAGCGCCAGGTCGATGTCGCGACGCAGGTCGAGCTTCTCGAGCGCGCGCTGGGGGGCGGACTTCTCCTTGTTCGGGGGGGCTGAAACCTCGGGCATGGGGCGATTCTGCCCGGGACGGCGCTGATAGCATGGCGGCGCCGTACCCGAATACCTCCCATCCGACAGGAAGACGCCCATGTCCCGACTCCCGTTCCCCCGCCTGGTCCCGGTGCTTGTGCTCGCCGCGGCCGCCCTCGCCGGCTGCGCGCAGCCCGCCGTGCCGAACGAATCCGCGCAGGTCACCACCGACAACTTCTCGAAGGCCAAGGCCGCGGGCATCCGTCCGGTGGCGGTGGGCGACTTCCGGTCCGTGAAGGACAGCAAGCCCGTCGAGGCCCGCCACCTGAAGGACACGCTGTCCACCGAACTCTCCGGCGCCGGCCTGCTCGACCCCGCCTCGGGCGCCGTCGTGGAAGGCGAGCTGGTGTCGGCGGAGCTGGGCAAGACCAGCGGCAGCGTCGCGGCCCGCTTCATCGTGACCTCCGGCGGCCGTGTCGTGTACGACAAGGAACTGCGTTCGTCGTCCACCTGGCGCGCCGACGCCAACGTGCCGCGCGAGCAGGGCCTCGTCTACAGCAAGCTCGTGGGCCAGCTGTTCACCGACCCGATGTTCCGCAACGCCGTTCCCCGCTGATCCCTTCCGCAGTACCCGGTTCCACCATGTCCCGTTCCTACACGCTGGCCGACTTCGACTTCGAGCTGCCGCCCGAGCTGATCGCCCAGCACCCCGCCGCCGAACGCAGCGGCTCGCGCCTCCTCGACGGCACGCGTTCGCCGCCGGTCGACCACATCTTCCGCGACCTGCCCTCGCTGCTGCGCGCGGGCGACCTGCTCGTCTTCAACGACACGCGGGTCATCAAGGCGCGGCTGCTCGGCGCGAAGTCGAGCGGCGGGTCGGTGGAGGCGCTGGTGGAACGGGTGCTGCCCGGCAACGAGGTGCTGATGCACCTGCGCGCCAGCAAGTCGCCGAAGGCCGGCGGGCGCGTGCGGTTCACGAGCGGCGACGGGTCGAGTTCGTTCGACGCCGAGGTGCTGGGGCGTGGCGGGCCGGAAGACTCGCTGTTCCACCTGCGTTTCCCCAGCGAACCGTTCGCGTTGATCGAACGCCACGGCCACGTGCCGCTGCCGCCGTACATCACGCACGCCGACGACGCCGACGACGAACGCCGCTACCAGACCGTGTTCGCCGCCAACCCCGGCGCGGCGGCGGCGCCCACGGCGGCGCTGCACTTCGACGCGGCGCTGCTGGCCGAGCTGTCCGCGCGCGGCATCGGCCGTGCGGCGGTCACGCTGCACGTGGGCGCGGGCACCTTCCAGCCGGTGCGCGCCGACAACATCGCCGATCACCGCATGCACAGCGAATGGTTCGACGTGCCGCAGGCCACCGTGGACGCCATCGCGGCCACGAAGGCCGCGGGCGGGCGCGTGGTGTCGGTGGGCACCACCACGCTGCGCGCGCTCGAATCGGCGGCCGTCTCCGGCACGCTGCTGGCCGGCAGCCGCGACACGGCCATCTTCATCACCCCGGGTTTCGACTTCAAGGTCATCGACGTGCTGGTCACCAACTTCCACCTGCCCAAGAGCACGCTGCTGATGCTCGTGAGCGCCCTCGCCGGCCACGACCGCGTGATGGCGCTGTACCGCCACGCCATCGACCACGGCTACCGCTTCTTCAGCTACGGCGACGCGATGCTGCTCGAACGGGCGGCGTCGGCATGAAGGCGCTGGCTTTCGCGCTGGCGCTGGTCGCCCCGCTCGCGGTGGCGGCGCCGTACACGCCCTCGGGCACCTGCGGCCCGTTCCCCAAGGTCGACGTCGCGGTGCCCGCGGGCTACTGCATGGCGCTCGTGGCCGACAACACCCGCGGCCTGCGGTTCCCGCGCCGCATCGTCGAACTCGCGCCCAACCGCTTCTGGATCATCGACATGGGCAACTGGGAGCCCCGCCAGGGCCGCCTGCTCGAGATGACCCTGAACGAATCGGCCGCCGACCCGGCCGAACGCGTGCGCATCACCACGCTCGCGAGCAAGCTCGACCGCCCGCTCGCGCTGGCCGTGGGGCCCGACGGCAAGGTGTACGTGGGCGAGGCCGGCCGCATCTGGCGCACGCCCGCCACCGGCCCGCTGGTGCAGGAAGTGGTGGTCGACCAGTTGCCCGACAGCGGCGCCCACCCGCTGAAGGAAATCACCTTCGCGCCGGGCAACCGGATGTTCATCAACGTGGGCTCCGCGTCGGACGCCTGCCGCGACGCGAGCAACAAGCCCGCCATGCCCTGCCCCGAGGTGGAAGGCGACAAGCCCCGCGCCGCCGTGTACGAGGCCGTGCTCGGCGACGGCACGCCAGCGCTGAAGTCGCTCAAGCCCTACGCCACCGGCCTGCGCAACTCGGTGGCGCTCGCGTTCGTCGGCGACACGCTGCTGCAGGGCGAGAACAGCATCGACTACCCCGATGCCGAGAACCCGCCCGAGGAACTCAACGTGCTGCGCGCCGGCGCCCGCTACGGCTGGCCGTACTGCACCGGCGACCGCCAGGTCGCCCGCGGCTACGAAAAGCGCGCCGACTGCAAGGGCACCGAAGCCCCGGCCCAGCGCTGGCCCGCGCACGCGGCGCCGCTGCAGTTGTTCGCGGTGCCGGCGTCCAACCCCAGCCCGTGGGCCGGCCAGGTGCTCGTGGCGTGGCACGGCCACCGGCCCACCGGCCAGCGCGTGATGGCGCTCAAGGTCGACGCGAAGGGCCACCCGGCCGCCGCGCCGGTGCAGGTGGTGGGCGGCTGGAACGCGGCCGACGGCGTGCGGCCGAAGGGCGCGCCCACCGGCCTCACGGTCGACCGCGCGGGCCGCCTCTGGATCGTCGAGGACCGCAACAAGACCGTGATGGTGGTGCGGCGGGAGTCGAAGTAGATGTTCCGCCGGCTGGTGCGCGTGGTGCTCGCGGGCGCCCTCGCCGGCTGGCTGGCGCTGGCGACCGCCGGGTTCGAGCCGCCGGTCGACCTCATCGTGCTGGAGCAGGCCACGGTGACCACGGCCGGCGTCGAGCAGGTCGTGCCGCTGCCCGACACCTGGGCGCAGCGTGGCCTGGCGAACCAGGGCTCGGCGCGCTACCGCCTCGTGTTCCACCTCGACCGCGTGCCCGACCAGCCGCTGGCCGTGCGCTTCACGCGGGTCAGTTCCACGCGCAAGGTGATGCTCAACGGGCGGCTCATCACCGCCCCGAACGGCGCGGGCCGCGACCACCCGATGCCCGAGGTGTTCGACCTGCCGTCGCTGATGCTGCGGGCCGGGCGCAACGAGCTCGAGGTGGACGTGCGCTACCGCACCCGCGCCGGGCTGTCCGTGGCCACCATCGGCCCGGCCAACGAACTCCGCCTGCTCCACGACCGCGACGCGCTCTGGAACCGCGAGCTGCCCCGCATCCTGAACATGGGGATGATGGTGCTGGCCATCTTCATGTTCACGCTGTGGTGGCGCCGCCGCAGCGAATGGACCATCGGCCTCTTCGGGCTGCTGGCGGCCCTCGGCTCCCTGCGCAACTACGCCTACTTCTCCGACGTGGCCCTGCTGCCGGCCGGGCTCACCGACTGGTTCTTCTTCGCCGCGCAGTTCTGGACCATCCTCCTCTTCTGCGCCTTCGCGCTGAGCCTCGACGACAGGCAGGGCGCCCTGCGCCGGTGGTGGCGCTGGCTCGCCGGCACGGCCGTCGCGCTGCCGCTGCTGGGCGTCGGGTTCTCGGCCGCCGGGCGGTTGCCGGTGCTGCGCACCTTCACCTACCCGCTGCTGTTCCTGCTGGCGCTGGTGGCCATGCGTTTCCTCTGGCGCGCGGTGCGCTCGCGGGGCGACCCCACCCACCTCGCGCTGGTCGCCGCGTTTTCCGCGGTGGTGGCGGCGGGTGTGCACGACTACCTGTTCCAGCAGGGCATCGTGCCCGTCACCGGCACGTTCTGGCTGCCCTTCGCGATGCCGGTCGGCTTCGGCATCTACGGGATGATGCTGATGGGCCGCCTCGTCACCGCGGTGGGCGAGGTGGAGCGGCTCAACGTCGAGCTGGAGCACCGCGTGATGGCCCGCACGCGCGCGCTGCAGACGGCCAACCTCGCCAAGACCCGCTTCCTCGCGTCGGCCAGCCACGACCTGCGCCAGCCGGTCGCGGCCATCGGGCTGATGGTGGGGCTGCTGCGCGAGCAGGTGCCCGAGCCGCGCCTGCGCGGCATGATCGACCGCGTCGACAACGCCGTCGCGTCGATGGAGTCGATGCTCAAGGGCCTGCTCGACCTGTCGCGGCTGGAGTCGGGCACCGTGCACGCGCGGGTCGACTGGGTGCCGCTGCAGGGCGTGTTCGACGCCATCGCGCTGCACGAGCGCGAGGCCGCGGCGGCGCGCCGCCTGTCGCTGCGCTTCCGGCCCACGCGGCTCGCGGTGCGGTCCGACCCGGTGCTGCTCGAGCAGGTGCTGCGCAACCTCGTCAGCAACGCCGTGCGCTACACGGAACGCGGCGGCGTGCTGGTCACCGCCCGCGCGCGGGGCGACGACGAGGTGCTGCTGCAGGTGTGGGACACGGGCGTCGGCATCGCCGCCGAACACCAGGCCGCCATCTTCGAGGAGTTCGTGCAGGTGGGGGGCGCCGCGGCGGGGTCGCGCGGGCTCGGCCTGGGCCTGGCCATCGTGCAGCGCAGCCTGGGCGTGCTGGGCCATCCGCTGTCGCTGCGGTCGCGGCCGGGTCGGGGCAGCTGCTTCGGCGTGCGGGTGCCGCGGGGCCACGACGAGCGGCGCGCCCGCCCCCGCGGCGACGGTCCGGCGTTGCCCGTTCCGCTCCACGGCCTGCGCGTGCTGCTGGTCGAGGACGACGCCGACGTGCGCCACGGCCTCGTCGAGCGGCTGCGGTCCTGGGGCGCGGACGTGCGGGCGTTCGACGGCATCGCCTCGCTGCGCGCCGCCCTGCCCCCGGCCGGGGCCCCGCGCGGCGAACCGATGGCCGACCTCGTCGTCACCGACCAGGCCCTGCCGGGCGGCAGCGGCCTGCTCGTGATCGAACTCGTGCGCCAGCGGGTGGGCGCCATCCACGCGATGGTGGTCACCGGCGACACCTCGCCGGGCGACCTGACGCTGCTGGAAGCCTCGGGGGTGCCGGTGCTGCACAAGCCGTTCCGCACCGAGGCGCTGCTGGCCACCGTCCACCAGGCGCTCGCCGCCACCGCCCTGGGCGAACTGTCCGGCTGAGCGGTTCGGCCATTTGGTCGATTTCCGCGACGGGACGGTCACGGAACAATCGGGCATGCGTAATCGCCTGATCCGCTGGGCCGGCCTGCTGCTGTGGTGTGCACTGTCGTGCATGGCCCACGCGGCGGACGCCATCGCCCCGGTGGCGCTGCGCGAGGCGATGTTCCGCTACGAGAGCGATGCGGCGGAGCAGCGCGTGTCCCTGCCCGACACCTGGGGCGCGCGCAAGCGGCCCACGGTGGGCCGGGCCACCTACCGCATCGCGTTCGACCTGGCCGAGGTGCCGCCCGCCGGGCTCACCGCGCGGTTCAGCCGCATCAGCTCCACGCGCCGCGTGGTGTTGAACGGCTTCCCGGTGGGCAACGAAAGCCTCGTGGGCAACGAACACGGCATCCCCGACCTGCTCTCGCTGCCCGCGCCCATGCTGCGGGAGGGGGCGAACCTGCTCGAGATCGAGGTGAAACACCGCGACCGCGGCGGCCTGTCGGCCGGCACCGTGGGCGACCCCACCCTGCTGCGCGCCGAGCACAACGACGAACTCGTGGTCGACCGCGAGCTGCCGCGCGCGCTCAACATGGGCATGGCGACGCTGTCGGTCTTCCTGCTGCTGGTGTGGACCCGCCGGCGCAGCGAAACCACCATCGGCCTCTTCGGCGTGCTCGCCTTCCTCGGGTCGGTGCGCAACTACGCCTACTTCGCGGAGTTCTCGCTGTTCCCGGGGGCGGTGTCCGACTGGTTCTTCTTCTCGGCCCAGGTGTGGACCATCACCCTCTTCACGGCCTTCGCCCGCAGCCTGCAGGTGCCGCCGCCGACGGGCCGGGCGACGACCCGCGCGCTGGTCGCCTTCGGCGTGGGCGTGCCGCTGTTCGCGCTCGCGGCCGCCCCGTCGGGCCTGATGCCGGTGTTGCGGATGACGGTGTACCCGCTGCTGCTGCTCGCCGGCTTCGTCTCGGCCGGCCTGCTGTGGCGCGTGGCCCGCGTGCGGCGCGACGCCACCCACGTCGTGCTGGCCGTGGCGTTCACGAGCGTGATCCTCGCCGGCCTGCACGACCACCTGTACCAGCAGGGCGTGCTGCCGGTGACGGGCTGGTTCTGGATCCCGCTCGTGATGCCGTTCGCCTTCGGCGTCTACGCGCTGATGACGATGACCCGCCTCGTCACCGCCGTGGGCGAGGTCGAGCGCCTGAACACCGAACTGGAGCAGCGGGTGCTGCAGCGCACCCGCGCGCTGCAGAACGCCAACGCCACCAAGTCGCGCTTCCTCGCGTCGGCCAGCCACGACCTGCGCCAGCCCGTGGCCGCCATCGGCCTGATGGTGAGCCTGCTGCGCGAGCAGGCGCCGGCGCGGCCCATGTCGGCCATGATCGACCGCGTCGACGAGGCCGTCGCGTCGATGGAGGCCATGCTGCGCGGGCTGCTCGACCTGTCCCGCTTCGAGTCGGGCACCGTGCGGGCCCGTCCGCAGCGGGTCGCGCTGCAGGGCCTGTTCGACGCGATCGACCTCCACGAACGCGACGCCGCGGCGGCCAAGGGCCTCGCGTTGCGCTTCCGCCCCACGCGGCTCGCGGTGCAGGCCGACCCGGTGCTGCTGGATCAGGTGCTGCGCAACCTCGTCAGCAACGCCGTGCGCTACACCGAACGCGGCGGCGTGCTCGTGTCCGCGCGCGAGCGGGGCGCCGGCGAGGTGCTGATCCAGGTGTGGGACACCGGCATCGGCATCGCGCCCGAGGACCAGTCGGCGGTGTTCGACGAGTTCGTCCAGGTGGGCAACGCGGCGCGCCAGCGCACGCGGGGGCTCGGTCTCGGGCTGTCGATCGTGCGGCGGGGCGCGGGCGTCATGGGCCACGCGCTGTCGCTGCGCTCGACGCCGGGCCGCGGCTCGTGCTTCGGCCTGCGCGTGCCGCGTTCGTCGCAGGACGTGGCGCCCGCGGACGACACCCCCCGGCCCGCGATCGGCGCCGCGCCGCTGGCCGGCCTGCGCATCGTGCTGGTCGAGGACGACGACGCGGTGCGCGAGGGCCTCGCGGGCCGGCTCCAGGCGTGGGGCGCCACGGTGCGGGCCTTCGACGGCGTGCCCGCGTTGCGCGCCGCGCTGCCGCCGCCCGGGTCGCCGCACCGGGGCGACTTCACCGACCTCGTCATCACCGACCAGCGCCTGCCCGGCGGCAGCGGCCTCGTGGTGATCGAACTCGTGCGCCAGCGGTGTGGCGCCACGCGCGCGATGGTGGTCACCGGCGACACCTCGCCGGGCGACCTCACGCTGCTGGAGGCCTCCGGCGTGCCGGTGCTGCACAAGCCCTTCCGCACCGAGGCGCTGCTGGCGGCGGTGCAGCAGGCGCGGGGTGCCGTCGCGGTGGGTGAAGTGGTCTGAATGGTCCGATGTCCTTCTAGCGACAAAGTGTCACGAGAGTTTCACGGGACGTCGTTACTTTCCAGGCCTTTCGGCCTACGAGACCTTCCCCGTGCGACTTGTGCCCTTCACGCTCCGTCATGGCTTCCTGATCCCCGCGATCGCCCTGGCGCTCACCGCCTGCGGCAGTGACGACGACACCCCCGCTCCGGTGGCCCTCGCGGCACCCACGCTCGCGTTCACGCCGCCGTCGGAAAGCCTCGACCTCAGCAACTACACGCTGACCGGTCGCTACACGCTGCCGGTCGCGACGGGCGCCGGCGTCAACCAGATCGCCGCCGAAGTCTCGGCCGTGACGTACAACGCCGCCACCGACAGCCTGTTCATCGTCGGCGACGAAGGCACTTACATCACGCAGATCTCGAAGACGGGCCAGCTCATCGACACGATGTCGCTGCCGGCCGGCCTGTTCGGGGACCCGGAAGGCATCGCCGCGATCGGCAACGGCCAGTTCGTCGTCGCCGACGAACGCCTGCGCTCGGCCAACCTCTTCACCTACCAGGCCGGCACCACGCTCGACGCCACGAAGGTGCGCACCGTGAAGCTCGCCACCACGGTGGGCAACATCGGCCTCGAGGGCGTCACGTTCGACCCGCTGACCGGCGGCTACGTGTTCGTCAAGGAAATGACGCCGCAGGGCATCTTCCAGACCACGATCGACTTCGCCGCGGGCACCGCCTCGAACGGCTCGGCCACCACCGAGAACCCGACGAACCTGTTCGATCCGGCCCTGATGAACGTGGCCGACTTCGGCGACATCCACGCGCTGTCGAACGTGCTGCCGTCGACCGCCCCCGACTACGCCCACCTGATCGTGCTGAGCAACGACACGGGCCGCCTCGTCAAGACCGACCGCGCCGGTCGCATCCACGGCACGCTCGACATCTACCAGCCGGCCCAGCACGAAGGCGTCACCTTCGACAAGCAGCTGAACCTGTACGTGACCAACGAGGCCGGTGGTGGCTCGCAGGCACTGCCGCAGCTGTGGGTCTACGCCCCGACCCGCTCGGCGAACGCCGTGGGCCTCGGCAGCAACCTGTACCTCACCTTCGCGGCCAACGTGAAGGCCGGCACCGGCAACATCACGCTGATCGGCACCGGCGGCGACACCCGCACCATCGCCGTCACCGACACGACGCAGGTCACGATCTCGGGCGCGACCGTCAAGATCAACCCGACGGCCGACCTGGCGCCGAACACCGCGTACAGCATCCAGTTCGCCAGCGGCGTGTTCCGCGACGCCGCCGGCACCGCGACGCAGGCCGTGGCCGACGCGCAGAAGCTCGCCTTCACCTCGGTGCCCGACACCACCGCGCCCACGCTGAACGCCACCACGCCGCTCGACAACGCGACGGCCATCGCCGAAGGCGGCAACATCACGCTGACGTTCGACGAGACCGTCAAGGCCGGCGCGGGTTCGTTCACCATCAGCAACGGCTCGGACGACGTCCGCACCATCACCGCCGCCGACACCACGCAGGTCACCTTCAACGGCACCTCGGTCACGATCAACCCGACGGCCGACCTGCGTCCGGGCACCGGCTACCACGTGCTGGTGTCCGCCACCGCCATCACCGACACGGTGGGCAACGCCTTCGCCGGCTTCAGCGACGTCACGCGCCTGAACTTCGTCACGGCCGGCACGACCCCGCCGACCACGCTGGCCGCCGGCGACCTGCTGTTCATCGCGGTGAACGCCGATGCCACCGACGCCTTCGCCTTCATCCTGATGCGCGACATCGCGGCCGGCACGCAGATCGGCTTCAGCGACCGCGACAGCCTGACCGCCACCAACGAATCGGCCTTCCTGTGGACCGCCGACCGCGCCTACGCCGCCGGCACCATCGTGACGGTGCAGCCGGACAACACCACGCCCATCGCCGACAAGGGCAACATCGTGGGCTCGGGCGGTGGCATCAGCACGGGCGCCGAGACGATCTTCGCGTTCCAGGGCACCATCGCCACGCTGCCGGTGGCGACCAATGCGCCCACGCTGTTCGTCGACCGCTACATCGCCGCGATCCGCATGGGCACCACGAGCACGCTCGACGTCACGCTGGAAGGCGCGCTGACACCCGCAGGCGCGTTCATCTCGTTCACGCCGGAAGACAACGTGCGCTACGGCGGCACGCTGTCGATCGCGGACCCGGCGGCGCTGCGCGCGTCGATCGCCAACACGGCGAACTGGGTGCGCAACGACACCACGGCGTTCCCCATCACGGCGGGTTCGCTGTACCCTTGACGGGTGTCTACCGTGCCGGCCGGGAGGCCGGCACGATGCTCAGCGCTCGCCGCTGAGCACCAGTCCGAGCCGCGCCGCGGCCACCACGGCCTGCGTGCGCGACGTGACCTCGAGCTTGCGGAAGATCGCCGCGAGGTGGGTCTTCACCGTGGACTCGGCAAGGTCGAGCTCCCGGCAGATCAGCTTGTTCGGCTTGCCAGCCACCAGCAGGCGCAGCACGTCGGCCTGACGCGGCGAGAGGCCGCCCGGGCCCGTGGCCTCGGCATCGTCGGCGACGACCGTCTCGATCCTGGCCACCGGTGCGGGCGCTGGCTCACCCCGTGCGTGGCCGAGCACCGACGGCGGCAGGTAGACCCCACCGGCCAGCACCACCCTCAGCGCGGCCTGCATGATCCCGGCCTTGGCCGTCTTCGGGACGAAGCCGGCGGCGCCGGCGTCGATGGCGGCCAGCACCGTCTCGGGCGTTTCGTCGGCCGACAGCACCACCACGGTGACACCGGGCGCCTGGTCTCGCACGCGTTGCAGGCCGTGCATCCCGGCGCTGTCGGGCAGGCCCAGGTCGAGCAGCACGAGTTCGAAGCCGCCATCGGACCCGAGCAGCGCCAGCGCCTCGGCGATGTCGCCGGCCTGGTGCAGCTGGACGTCGGGGAACCCGTGCGAGATGAGCATCGCCAGGCCTTCGCGGAACAGGGTGTGGTCGTCGACGAGGAGGGTCTTCATGCCGGGGACGGGTGGCGGGGTCGACGGATTATCGCGGCCCGCGCGCGAGCGTCCTCATCCAAATGGCCGATGTCCCGAGGCGGACGGTCCCCCTTCACACCGATCCTGCTTTTGCGCCGGGGCCGTCACAGTCTGGCCCCAGGCGGGATTCCGGTCGGAACCCGCGTCGGCACAACGGCGCCGGGGGAGGCGCCACAACGGAGAACCTCCATGCGATTGAAGACCCTCTGGGCGGCCCTCGTGGTCGCCGGCCTGGCCGCCGCGTGCGGTGGTGATGGCGGTGGCGACACCTCCACGCCCACCGACAACACTGCCACCACCGTCACCCTGGCCGGCGTCGCCGCCAAGGGCGTGCTGACCGGCGCGCTCGTGTCGGTGCACCCGATCAAGGCCGATGGCCAGCCGGACCTGACCAAGACCCTCGCGTCCGCCGAAACCGGCGCCGACGGCAAGTACACCCTGCCCGCCTTCACCGGCACGCGCGGCGCGGTCTACCTGATCCGCATCACCGCCATCGCCAACAAGACCAAGGCGCTCGACGAGATCTCCGGCACGGCCGTCGCCCTGCCCGCGGACTTCGTCATGCGCGGCCTGTTCGTGGCCCCGACCGCACCGACGGCGTCGGCCACGTCGAACATCACGCCGTTCAGCGAACTGGCCGCCGCCGCGGCCGTGAACGCCACGGGTGGCGCGACCGCCGGCAACGCCGAACAGGCGCTGACCAACGTGCGCACGCTGCTCGGCTTCAACCCCTCGGAGGTCACGCCGGCCACCATCCAGGCCGCCGCCCCCGGCAACGAGCAGACGCTCGCCGTGATGCTGACCGCCGTGGCCAAGCTCGCCAGCGACAGCGCGCTCGGCTGCACGTCCACCGACCTCGGCCAGCGCACCAAGTGCGTGGTCGACCAGCTCGCCGCCTCCTCGAAGCTCGACTCGACGAAACCCGGCACCGTGGGCACCACGGACGTCTCCGCCGCCCTCGTGACCGCGGCCGAGGCCGTGGTCGCCGACCCGGTGCTGACCAAGGACTCCACCGTCAACGCCGGCACCATCAACACCGTGAAGTCGGGCCTCGAAGGCGACGGCGCGGTGGTGCCGCCCACCACGAACAACGGCATCGCCGCCACGAAGGCGCTGTTCCAGGAACTTCGCAGCGACCTCACCACGCTGTTCAGCAACGACGGCGTGACCTCGGTGTCCACCGGCGCGGTCAACCAGGAAGCCTTCAAGTTCAGCGAAGCGCTCAAGGGCGTGCAGGACCCGGTCGAGATGCTCGCCAAGGACGTCGGCGCCGTGATCGTGGGCATCGACCTCTACAACGACTTCAAGGCGGGCCGCAGCGGCAACTCGCGCAACGGCGGCGAAGGCGAAGTGGCCAACGGCGACTTCAGCACCCCGTCGCTGTCGTGCAGCCTCTACACCACGTCCGCCACCAACGAAGTGGCCCAGACCGCGGCCGACGCGAAGTTCATCGGCTGCAGCACGGTCTACTACATCACCCGCGTGTCGGGCGGCGCGGGCCAGCCGGTCGTCCAGACCCGGTGGCGCCATGGCTTCACCATCACCCCGGGTGCGAACAACACCTTCACGTACGAAGGCCGTGCCCGCAAGCGCGTGGAGAACTGCGCCAACGGCACCTGCACGCTGGTCTCGAACGACGCGCTGCAGCCCAACCTGGCCGCCTCCACCGGCACGGTGACCGCCTCGCTGACCGACGGTCACATCACCGGTTTCACGATGAAGGGCGACCTGTCCGGCGGCTTCAAGTCGGACACGACCGAGCTGGCGAACGCCAAGACCACGGTCGACCTGAAGGGCACCCGCAGCATCGCCACCGACGGCATGTCGTCGACGACGTTCTCCGGCACGTCGGTCTCGTACGACGCCAACAACGCCGTCCTCGGCACGCTGACCATCAAGTCGGGCTCGACGACCGAAGTCGCCGTCTCGTGGGATGCCAACGGCAACCTCGTGGCCCGCGACCCGGCGCTCGAGCCGGCCGGTGGCGACCTCGCCACGGCGTCGATGGCCATCGTGTGGACCACGGCGGGCGCCGAGTTCGACGGCGAGATCGCGCTGACCGATTCCGCCTGGGACAAGTCGAAGACCACGCACACCCCGACGAAGGCCCTGCTGCGCGGCGCGCTGAGCACCATCAGCAACGGCGCGAAGGCGGAGTTCTTCAACGGCACGCTGACGGCTTCGACCACGGGCTACGCCGCCTATGACGCGACGAAGGCGGATTCGGCGACGAACAACTTCGGCATCAACCTGGCCTTCACCGGCTCGGTGACCGCACCGTCCCGTCCGAAGCTGGAAGTCGCGATCGATGCCACCACGGCCAGCCACCTCGACGATCCGACCTCGGCCACGGTGTCGTACAAGTCGATCGTCAACGGCCAGGCCAAGATGCAGATCGGCGTGGCGGTGACGTCCACGGCCAACGGCCCGCAGATCAAGCTGACCGAGGCGGGCTCGAACCTGTCGGCCACCTACAAGAAGGGTGACCAGACGGTCGACCTGCTGGTCAACGGCGTCCTCGTCGGCAAGTACACCGACAAGGACAAGGTGATCACCTTCACCGACAAGTCGCAGGTCTCGCTCGACTTCGGTCTGTGATCCCCGCGTGACCCCTCGTGCGGTCCGGCAGCGATGCCGGACCGCATTTTGTCGTTCGACCGGAAGCGTTCCCGTGTTCCTCCGTCCCGTTCTCCTGCTGGCGCTGGCCGGCGCGCCGGCGGCCGTCCTGGCGGCCGGCTGGTCGGTCGACCTCTCGTCGTCCCGCCATGCCGACGCCATCCCGCTGCACCGCCTCGACATCGACGACGTGGCCGGCCAGCTGGACCCGCGGCCGGGCCGCAACATCGCCTACCTGCACGACGAGCTGCGCGTCTCGCGCGCAAGCGGTCCGTCGACGTGGTCGCTGCTCGTGCGCAACGAGGCGACGCTCACCGGCACCCGCGACAGCTTCGACCTCGCGCGGTCGGTGGAGACCGTCGGCACCCCGGCGCAGGACCGCCAGTGGCTCGTCGACGCGAAGTTCCGTTCGTACGTGGGCGCCGGCGTCGCCTGGCAGCGGGCCTTCCGGGTCGCGGCCGGGTGGGACGCCTGGTTCGGACTGCAGGGGCTGTGGCTGACCCAGTGGCGCGAGTTCGCGCTCAAGGGCCCGGCCGCCTACGACGCCGCCCTGAAGCAGTGGCGGTTCGACCTGCGCTACGAGCGCAACGACACCCGCTTCGACCTGCCCTTCCAGGACCCGTACGCCGGCGGCGGCCAGGCCCTGCTGACCGAGGGCGGCCTGCGGTGGACCGTGGGCGACGTGGCGGCCTCGGTGGCGTGGCGCGACGCCGGCTGGGCGCGCTGGCGCGGCCTGCCGCAGCAGCACCTCGCGCTGTCCACCACGACGCAGGCCGTCGACAGCGACGGCTTCGTGATCTACAAGCCGCTCGCCCAGGGCGGCTACCACCAGCAGACGCTGCACCGCACCGAGCCGGGCATCGTCACCACCCGGGTGACCTGGGCCATGTCGCCGGACACGCTGTGGTCGGCGAGCGCGGACCACGTCGCCGACTTCGGCTACCTGCCCCGGCTGGCCGTGCGCCACCGCATCGCCGACGCCAGCCTGTCGGCGGCCTACGACGTGCACGAGCGGCGCGTGGGGCTGGGCCTCGCGTGGCAGGGGTTCCAGCTGGCCTTCGGCACGGACCGCCTGGGCGACGAGGCGCGGTCCCGGGCCTTCCGCGTGGCCTACGTGTGGGGCGCCGCGCCCTGAAACCCTCCGGCGCTGCGACAATCGCCGGATGCTCCAGTTCGAACTCCTCCAGACCGACGGCCACGCCCGTCGCGGCCGCCTCACCCTCAACCACGGCGTCGTCGAGACGCCGGTGTTCATGCCGGTGGGCACGTACGGCACCGTCAAGGGCGTGCTGCCGTCGTCCCTCGAGGAGATGGGCGCCCAGATCATCCTCGGCAACACGTTCCACCTGTGGCTGCGCCCGGGCATCGACGTGCTCAACCAGTTCGGCGGCCTGCACCGCTTCGAGGGCTGGAACAAGCCCATCCTGACCGACAGCGGCGGCTTCCAGGTGTGGAGCCTCGGCGAGATGCGCAAGATCAGCGAGGAAGGCGTGCGCTTCGCCTCGCCCGTCAACGGCGACAAGCTGTTCCTGACGCCCGAGACCAGCATGCAGATCCAGCGGGCCCTCAACAGCGACATCGTCATGCAGTTCGACGAATGCACGCCGTACGAGACCAAGGGCCACCTGACCACCGAGCGCGAGGCGCGGGTGTCGATGGAACTCAGCCTGCGCTGGGCGAAACGCTGCCTCGACGAGTTCAACCGCAACGAGAACCCGAACGCCCTCTTCGGCATCGTGCAGGGCGGCATGTTCGAGCACCTGCGCGAGGAATCGCTCAACGCGCTGGTCGACCTCGACCTGCCGGGCTACGCCATCGGTGGCGTGAGCGTGGGTGAACCCAAGCCCGAGATGCAGCGCATCGTCGCCCACACCCCGCACCGGCTGCCGGCGAACAAGCCGCGCTACCTGATGGGCGTGGGCACGCCGGAAGACCTGGTGGAAGGCGTGGCCGCGGGCGTCGACATGTTCGACTGCGTGATGCCCACCCGCAACGCCCGCAACGCGCACCTGTTCACCCGCTTCGGCGACGTGCGCCTGCGCAACAGCCGCTTCCGCACCGACGAACGCCCGGTCGACGAGACCTGCACGTGCCACACCTGCAAGCACTTCAGCCGCGCCTACCTGCACCACCTGGAACGCTGCGGCGAGATGCTGGCGCCCATGCTGGCCAGCATCCACAACCTGCACTACTACGTGAACCTGATGCGCGAGGTGCGCGAGTCGCTCGACGCGGGCACGTTCCCGCAGTTCGTGGCGCAGTTCAAGGCGGATCGGGCGCGCGGGACGACGTAGCGCGTTGGCGCCGCAGTGGGTCCCGACGTTCGTCGGGATGACGAGACGGGGTGTCACCCCGGCGAACGCCGGGGCCCACTGCCCCCGACGTCAGAGCCTCGCCCTGAACGCCTTGTAATCCCGCGCACACCGCTCCGGCGCCTCGAACATCGGCAGGTGCCCGATCTCCGGCAGCACCACCACCTCCGAGTTGGGCAGCAGCGCGTGCAGCACGTTCGCGGTGCCCGGCGGGAACACCCGGTCCTCCTCGCCCCAGACGATCAGCGTGGGCACCGGCAGCCCGCGCACCCGCTCCTCCACCGAGTCGGCCGACGCCTGCGCGAAGATGCGCCGCTCGAGCGCGAGGTTGGCGATGCGGGCCTGCGCCAGCACCTTCATGATCGACTTCGGCACCACCGGCGGCTTGAACATCACGAACCGGAACACCTCGGCGAACTCCTCCTCGGTGCTGGCCACCAGCAGGTTGCGCCCCGTGCGCTGCAGGTGCTTCTGCAACTCGCCCTGCGGCCCCGACCACACGCCCCCCGCGTCGATCAGCCACAGGCTGCGCACGTCGTCCGGGAACATCGACGCGTAGGTCATCGCGATGTGCCCACCCATCGAGTTGCCCCCCAGGTCCACGGCCCCGAGGCCCAGCGCCCGCACGAAGGCGCGCAGCCGCTTCGCTTGCGCGATGGGCGAGTAGTCGGCGTGTTCGGGTTTGTCGGACTCGCCGAAGCCCAGGTGGTCGGGCACCACCACGCGGTAGTTGCCCGTGAGCCACGCGGCCACGCGCGTGAAGTTGTCCTTGGTGGCGCCGAAGCCGTGCAGCAACAGCAGCGTGGGGCCGGTGCCGCCGTCGAGGTACACGTAGGTCTCGCCGGTGTCGAGGCGGACGGTGCGGCGCACGAGGCGCGCTTTCCGGCGGGCGCGGCGCAGCGCCAGGGCCACGAGGGCCTTGTGGATGAAGCTCATGGGGTGTCTCTCTCCGGGGAAAACCGCCCTGTGGTTCTGATAAGTGGACGGGTGTGCACTATTTGACCACCACCCGGTGGTGGACGTCACCCCCCGCCGCGGAGGGGGGTGCGGTTATCATCGAAACCATGATCTCCCCCGCCCCTCAGACTCACGCCTCCGGCCGGCACTGCCTGCTGCCGGCCGCACATTCCTGAGCCCGGCGATCCCCACCCCCTCCCCGTTTCCTTCACTGCGCAAACCATCGATCGCCGGGCCCACCGGAACCCGCGCGCCTCCCTTTCGATCGACTGGAATGCCCATGGAACACCTCCTCGCGGACGAGCGTCTGCTCTCCGAACTCGACCACGTCCGCCTGACCCACCTCGTGCGCCGCACCCCGGCCGCGGCCGGCGGCCCCCTCGATGAACTGCTCGAAGGCGCCACCGCGGTGATGCCACGGGACGTGCCGCCGGACGTCGTGACGATGAACTCGCGCGTGCAGGTGACCGACGCCGCGACGGGTTCGCCGTCGGTGCTGACGCTGTCGTATCCGGACGAGGCCGACGCGGCCACCGGCCACGTGTCGGTGCTGTCGCCGCTGGGCGCGGCGCTGCTGGGGCGGCGCATCGGCGCGACGGTGTCGTGGTCTGCTCCCGACGGTCGGGGGCACGGCCTCGTGGTCTCGGCGCTGGAGTACCAGCCCGAGCTCAGCGGCGACTACACGGCCTGAGAGCAAAAGCGCGCATCCCGGCGAACAGCCGGGGTGAGCAGGGTGGTGTCGGGGCCGCGTTCGATTGACACCGCCCACCCCACCCCCGAGGATGCAGCCACCTCGTGACCCGGAGACCGTGTGCCCGACCAGCAGCAGTTCGACTACGTGATCGTGGGAGGCGGCTCGGCCGGTTGCGTGCTGGCGAACCGCCTGAGCGCCGACCCGTCCACCACGGTCGCGCTGCTCGAAGCCGGCGGCGACGGCACCGGCCTGCTGCTGCGCGTGCCCATCGGCGCCGTGGCCACCCTCCCCCGCCCGCTGCACAACTGGGCCTTCGAGTCGGTGCCTCAACCGGGGCTGAACGGCCGCCGCGCCTACCAGCCCCGCGGCAAGGCCCTCGGCGGCTCGTCGGCCATCAACGCGATGATCTACACCCGCGGCCACCGGTCCGACTACGACCACTGGGCCGCCCTCGGCAACACCGGCTGGTCCTACGAGGACGTGCTGCCGTACTTCCGCAAGGCCGAACACAACGAACGCCTGCACGACGAGTTCCACGGCCAGGGCGGCCCGCTCAACGTCGCCGACCTGCGCACCGACAACCCGTGGCACGCCCACCTGATCGAAGGCGCGCGCCAGGCCGGTTTCCCGATCACCGACGACTTCAACGGCGCCGAGCAGGAAGGTTTCGGCCTGTACCAGGTCACGCAGAAGGACGGCGAACGCTGGAGCGCCGCCCGCGCCTACGTGCACCCCGTGCTGACCGACCGTCCCAACCTGCAGGTCTTCCCCGAGACCCACGCCCTGCGCGTGCTGTTCGACGGCAAGCGCGCCACCGGCGTCGAGGTGGTGCAGAAGGGGTCGACGTTCACGGTGAACGCCCGCCGCGAGACCATCCTCTCCTGCGGCGCCCTGCAGACCCCGCAACTGCTGCAGGTCTCGGGCGTGGGCGACGGCGGTTTCCTGCAGAAGACCGGCATCCGCCTGCGCCACCACCTCCCCGGTGTCGGCCGCAACCTGCAGGACCACCTCGACTTCACCTTCGGCCACCGCGTCCCCGACACCGCCCTCTTCGGCGTCACGCCGCCCGGCTGGTTGCCGAGCCTGCGCGACGTGTTCCGCTATCGCCGCGAACGGCGGGGGCGCTTCACGAGCAACTTCGCCGAGGCGGGCGGGTTCCTGCGGCTCACGCCCGAGTCACCGGTGCCCGAGGTGCAGTTGCATGTGGTGATGGCGCTGGTGGACGACCATGCGCGCAAGCTGCACCTGCGGCATGGGCTGTCGGTGCATGTGTGCGTGCTGCGACCGAAGAGTCGCGGCACGGTGACGGTGGCGGGTGGTGACATGCGGGATCCGCCGGTCATCGATCCGCGGTACCTGGAGCATCCCGACGACATCGAGGAGATGGTGGGTGGGTACCACCTCGCGCGTCGACTGCTCGATGCGCCGGCCATCCGATCGCGCCTCGGTCGCGACCTGTTCACTGAGGGCGTGGAAGGCGAAGCCGAGGTGCGCGAGGTGATCCACGCGCGGGCCGAGACGATCTACCACCCGGTGGGGACGTGTCGGATGGGGGTGGATGACGAGGCGGTGGTGGATGCCGCGCTGCGCGTGCGGGGTGTGGGGGGGCTGCGCGTGGTGGATGCGTCGGTGATGCCAACTCTCGTTGGGGGCAATACGAACGCGCCGGTAGTCATGATTGCGGAGAAGGCGGCCGACCTGATCTTGGCAGGAGATGCCTAACTCCTCCCTGCAGGCGCGGAGCGAAGCCCTGCGGCACGTCCGCTTGCTGGTCGCGTTAGATGTCGCCCGGGCGTACCGAATAGTCTTGTCCGGCCAGAAGCGCGAACGCTTTCCCGAACGCCCAGATTGACGTGAACATTTCTTCTCGTCCAAATGCCTTTGCCGCAAACGCGAAAGCAAGAATGCCCCGGTAGAAGTAGTTCCAAAGGTCGTCTCGGTGCTCCTCATGTCGTGAGGTTCCTTTCATTCCATTCAAATGAAAGCGAGGCGGCGATCCTCCATACATGTCCATAATTTGGGGAGAGGCAGCGTGCACGTAACCAGAGTAGGTCTTGCTAACCTGCTTTGAGACCGTAATTCCTTGACTCGGACTTGTTGCTGCCCCGTTCATCGTGGCGATATAAGCTCGAATCTTCTTTCGTGGAACCATCGGGCGGTCTTGTGGACCGGGCTTCCCTGTCGCAGGATCAAATTCCTCCTCATAGAAGGCGTCCAAATACTTTTGATGCAGATCTGTGATCTCGCTGAAGATGACCGCGAACGAAAGGAATGTGATGTCCTCCTGAAGTTCGTCGAGCACGCGCTGCAGTACCGCTTGTTCCTGAACGAAACCATGATCGAACAGCAAACAAGCGCCTCGAAGCGTTGTGACGTACTTGGCCAGCTTTTGCACCAAGGCTTGATGCACCGTTCGTTCCGTGAATCTATAAGCAAATGACTCCGCGAACGGGATTGCTACGGGTTGAGGAACTGAGCGGGTCAGTTCGTGCACCGTTCGCTCCATGTACTTTAACGCGTCTCCATACATTGATTCGGCCATGTTGATTCTCGCGTTTGCTGATTCAATGAATGGTTGGGTATTCTATGCGCACGTCGCTACTTATTGTCCGACTCCTAAAATTGGAGTGGCGCGCAAGGACAGCCTTTGTGCTGTCCTCTTGAGGGAAGTGCTAACACTCGGTTAAAAGGATATCCAACATGTCCTTCTTGAATGCATCGAAACCCGTGCCATTCCGATGATCAAGCCAGCCTAGCGCCGAAACTATCGAGTAGCTAAGCGGTCGTCCTACCCGCAGTACCTTGAACGACCTGCCGTTGGTCGGCTCAGGAAAGATCTGCTCAAGGTGATTGAAAACTACTTCATTCACTACTCCAAGTCGATCGTCATCAAAGTGGTTGTATTGATTGCGTCCAGCATAGATCAGCATTCCGATCGGAAGGTGCCCAACCTCGCGGCCGACGCAGAACTCAGCCGGCAACTCGAGACGTTTTACGCGTGGCTTGGTCGACTCCCGAAGAAGTCGATTCATCTCCGATTCGAAGTGAAGAGCATTGGGTGATTTGGTGCGCGGAACACCGTGTCGTTTGATCGCAAAGTATGCGATTTGAAGAATTGACCCAGATACGACTTCGCGGGCTACGTCTATGCTTTCGAAAGCTGCTTGTCGCTGGGAAAACTCTTGTTCGGATGAGCCGTTCATGAGAGCGGCCAATGCCTTCATCTTTTGCCATGCGTAGCCGTTCAAGAGGTTAAAAAGGCCAATGGCAGCGGGCTCTATGCCAGCGAAGTAAGCCGGAGCAATGTTCATTGCGAACTATCATCCCCTCGATAGACGTTTGCGGGTGCGAAGACCTCGCCCCTAAGCCACGAGAGAATCCGAACGCCGTTCAGGTCTGAAGTTTGAACTTCAGATTTCAGGCCTCACCCCGAATGCGAACGTTGAAGGCCCAACTCAAAATACTAGTCAACTAAAAATTAACTAGTTGCCTCGTACGTCTCCTTTTTCCGTGGCTGATGAGCATGCGAATTTTAGTTGCCGGCAATTGCGGCGGCTGGGTTCAGTGTTCCAACGTCTGAAATGCGCGGCGGCGCTTGGCGTGCTGGGCGACTGGCACCTTGATGTCAGAGCGGCGGACTTCCCGCAGCCCGGTTCAGAACGTAGAACGAAACGGCAGTCTTCCAGGCTATCGGCGTAGCGTTGACTTCGACTGCGTTATCGAGAGCCCACTTTTTCTGCCATAGGTGACGAAGCGTATCGAATGCTCGGCAAGCTGAAAATCAATATTTGGACCAACAATGACGCCCCTAATGGCTGGCTCGACGCTCATTGAATCGGACAGAGGAATTGCGGCGTAAGGAAGAATGACATTGCCGCGAGTGCGCCACCGCTCTCGTGAGTCTCCTCCGCCTGCGGGAACTGCGCCGGTCAATCGCCATTCTTTTTCTTCTCGGAACGATGCGTGCTTGAAATAGCAGGCAAACTCGGAGAAAGCCCGCTGCATTTTTAATCCAGCCGTGCTAATAACTTGTTGCGTTCGATCTTGAACTGTCGAACGGATCTCGTCTGAGACCACCCCCTCCGTGAGGTCCTGAATGATCGAATCAAAGAGTTGGTTTATGACTGACTTCTTCTCTTGGTCATCGTAGACGCACCTTCTTAATTCGAGGTTGTTCTTAGTGGCGATTCCTGCAAGGGCTCCTGGGGAAAATTCGATGCAGTACCCGCCGTCGGGCGTATAGCCCCGCCACTGACTTAAAAGGTCTGGCTCCTCACTAACAGAGAGAACAAACACGCGGTGAAATGCCATCGAGATACTTGATGCAGTAGTCAGATCAAATGCATCGATCCAGTATTTAGCATAATTCCTAATTATGTCGCGTGAATCTGTACTTAGCGCCCTCAGAGGCTCGCGAATAAGCTCGTATGCATGCCACCACTCCTTATGATCATTCATGTACTGAATCTGGGTCATCCAGATCTCTGGAGGTGATCCTGGCTTGCCCAGCATTCCAAGCAGTCCATTCGCGTCGGTGTAGTGGTATAGCGGAATATTCAATTGCCCCCCCCCGTGATATTTAGGTTTGATTTGGACGATTTACACATAGGAGCCGCTCGGGGTCAGGTCTGAATTTGAACTTCAAAGTTCAGGCCTGACCCCGAATAGCTGCGAATGGTCCCCTGCGCGTGGTTCGGGGTCAAGTCTGAAGTTTGAACTTGAGACTTGATCCCCGGATATTCCCGGCCCTTCGCCCGCGCTTAGGCTGAGACCTTTTCACCGCGGGCGTGGAAAGCGAAGCAGAAGTGCGGGAGGTGATCCACGCCCGCGCCGAGACGATCTACCACCCGGTGGGTACGTGTCGGACGGGAATGGACGACGAGGCGATGGTGGACCCGGCGCTGCGGGTGCGCAGGCTGGGCGGTCTGCGGGTGGTGTTCGCGCCGGTGATCATGACCGCGAAGAAGGCAGCGGAGATGATCCTGGCGGACCTCGCCTAAGCCGGCTCCTGCAGGAACCGCCACGCCGGGTCCAGCGACAGCGCGCGGCGCGCCACCGCGAGTTCGGCCGGGTCCAGCGGCACCAGCGCCTGCACTTCGCCCGACACGCTCGTCGCGATGGGCAGGCCCCCGCGGTACAGCACACGCGCCCCCGCCACCCGCGGCAGCTTCGGCCCCGCCAGCACGGTCCCCAGCAGGTTCGCGGGATCGGCGGCCGCGAGGCACACGAGCGTGTCGCCCGCCGGTTGCCGGCGCACCTCGCGCATGCGCGCCACGGCCTCGGGCAGCGCGAACTGTTCGCCCGACAGGCCGGCGATGAAACGCCCGCCGCGCAGTTCGCCGCGTGCTTCCAGTCGACGGCACACGCGCACCAGGTCGCGCCACGCCGGCAGCCACGCAGCCTCGCGTTCGAGCAGGCGCCAGGCCATCACGCCGTAGCGGCGCAGCAGCACGCGCACCACCTGCTCCAGGTCGTCGGGCGCGTCGGGGTCGGCGGGGACGGGGGGCTTCACGAGCGACCAGCGGCCGGCGTCCTCGATGCCCGACAGCGGCCCGCGCCGGCGGAAACGCGAGCGGGTGGGCGTGCGTTTCGACGCCGGCACCATCAGCGCCCGCAGCCCGGCGAAGCTGTCGCACGTGGCACGGCCGCGCACCACCAGCTCGGCGAGGGCGTCCTCCAGTTCGGACTGCAGCAAACGCGTGCCGTGCTGCATCTCGTCGAAGAACGAGGCGCCGTGGTCGGCGAGGTACGAGGCGAGGCGCTGCGCGCGCGAGCCTAGTTCGACATCGTCGCCGGCGGGCGGCGCCACGCGGGCCCACAGCGGCGCGGACCGACGCGGCAGCAGCAGCACCGGCGTGGACTTGAGCGATCCGCCACTGCCTCCGCTCCGGCTGGTGCCGGAGGGCGGACGCAGGCGCATCCACACCGTGCGGCCCGCCGTGCACAGGTCGTCGAGCCACGGCGATGCGTAGTCGCGCACGCGCGCGGGCAGGATCTCGGCCTCCCACTGCCCGGCCGGTGCTTCGTAGCCCTCGAGCCGCGCGAGCACGGCAGGCAGCGCATCAGGGCCCTCCACCTGCTGGCCGGGGCCCACCTGCTGCCACTCGAACAGGAAACGCGCGAAGTCGCGTGGCTCGACCGGTTCGATCTCCCGCCGCAGCTTCTGCAGCGTGTAGCGGTGGATGCGCGCGAGCAGGTGGCGCTCGCACCACTCGATGCCGTCGGCGTCGGGTGTAAAACGGCCCTGCATCACCACGCCTTCGGACTGCAGGGCCAGCAGCGTCGCCTCGATGCGGGCTTCGGGGAGGTCCAGCGAACGGGCCAGCGACGGTACCCGCACCGGACCGAGCCCACCAAGGCGCGACCGCAGCAGGTCACGCAACGCGTCGTCGTGCGAGGGCACCTCGGTGAAGCCCACTGGCGGTTCGACCGCGGGCCGCGCGCTGCGCTCCGGGTACAGCACTCGCATCTGCACCAGCCGCTCCGCCACCGTCCACAGCCCGTTCGACAGGTGCGTGACCCGCCGCGCCTTCGCGAGCGCGGCCAGCCACCCGGTCCAGCCGTCGCGGTCGGCCACCTCGCGGTCGGTGAGCACGCCCAACGTGTTCAGCGCCTCGTGCATCTCGTCGGCATCGCGCACGCGCGGCCAGGCCTCGTCGCGCACGCTGTCGATGGCGTCGGGGTCGAGGCGGCCCAGGTCGTCGGCGCTGTCGGCGTCCATCAGGTGGCGGCTGCGCACGGCCTGCGTGCGGCGTTCCTCGAGCGGCGCGTCGTCGAGGAAGGCATACGGCTTCGCGTTGAGCACCTCGGCGGCCAGCGGCGACGGCGCGGCGAGGTCGCGCGCGATCACCTCCACCTCGCCCGACTCGATGCGCCGCAGCAGCGCGAGCCAGCCGTCGGCGTCCATCGCGTCGTGCAGGCAATCGTCGAGCGTCTGCGCGACGAGCGGATGGTCAGGAATCTGCCGTTCGCCCACGATGTTCTCGAGGCACGCCACCTGGTCGGGGAAAACGGACGCGAGCAGGTCCTCCGACTTCATGCGCTGCAGCTGCGGCGCCACCTTGTGCCCGCCGCGGAAGCGGGGCAGTGCGAGCGCGGTGGTGGCGTTCCACCGCCAGCGCACCGCGAACAGCGGCGCGTCGAGCAGCGCCTGCACCAGCACGTAGAGCGCGGTGTTCGAGTGCAGGTACTTCGCCACCTCGATCAACGGGAAGCTGTGGCTGGTGGACAGCGACAGCACGATGGCGTCTTCCGTGGCCGCCGCCTGCAGCTCGAAGTTGAACTGCCGGCAGAAGCGCTTGCGCAAGGCGAGGCCCCACGCGCGGTTCAGCCGGCTGCCGAACGGCGCATGGATCACGAGCTGCATGCCGCCGGACTCGTCGAAGAAACGTTCGAACACGATGCGCTGCTGCGTGGGCAAGGTGCCCAGGGCGGCGGCCGAACGCTGCAGGTGGTCGAGCAGCTGTGGCGCGGCGGTGTCGTCGAGGCGCAGCGTGTCGCGCGCCCAGTCGCGTGCGGCGGCGGGAGACGGCAAGGCGAGGTAGTCCTCGCGCAGCCGCGAGACCGCGGCGGACAGCTCGTCGGTGCGCCCGGGCGCCTCGCCGAGCCAGAACGGGATGTTGGGCGCCGCGCCGTGGGCATCTTCCACGCGCACGTTGCCGGGCTGGATGCGCAGGATGCGGTAGCTCGTGTTGCCGAGCTGGAAGACGTCGCCCGCGATGCTCTCCACCGCGAAGTCCTCGTTGACCGTGCCGATGCGTTCGGCCTGCGGTTCGAGCGTGACGGTGTAGTCGCCGGTCTCGGGGATGGTGCCGCCCGACGTGAGCGCCGTCAGGCGCGCGCCCTTGCGCTCGCGCAGCCGGCGGTGCACGGCGTCGCGGTGCACGTAGCCGGCGCGCGGGCCCTGGCGGGTGGTGAAGCCGTCCGAGAGCATGCGCACCGTGGCGTCGTACGTCTCCCGCGGCAGGTCGGCATAGGGCGTGGCGCGGCGCACCAGCGCGAAGAGGTCGTCCTCGTCCCACTCGCGGCTGGCCACCTCGGCGACGATCTGCTGCGCGAGCACGTCGATGGGCGCGGGCGGCACGCGCAGCGCGTCGAGTTCACCGCGGCGCACCGCGTCGAGCAGCGCCGTGCATTCGATCAGTTCGTCGCGCGACTGCGGGAAGAGCCGCGCCTTCGGCGTGCCACCCACCGCGTGGCCCGAGCGCCCGGCGCGCTGAAGGAACGTCGCGATGGACCGTGGCGAGCCGAGCTGCACCACGAGGTCGACGTCACCGATGTCCAGGCCCAACTCGAGCGACGCCGTGGCCACCAGCACCTGCAGCTCGCCGCGCTTGAGCCGCTGCTCGGCGAGCAGCCGCGCCTCCTTCGACAGGCTGCCGTGGTGCGCGGCCACGTTCTCGCGGCCGAGGCGTTCGCCGAGGTGGCGCGCGGCCCGTTCGGCCATGCGCCGCGTGTTGACGAACACGAGCGTGGTGCGGTGCGACAGCACGAGTTCGGTCACGCGTCCGTACACCTGCTCCCACTGGTCGTTGGACATCACGACACCCAGCGGCGTGGGCGGCACCTCGAGCGCGAGGTCGCGCTGGCGCGTGTAGCCGATGTCGACGACCTCGCACGGCGCGCCACCGGTGAGGAACCGCGCCACCACCTCGATGGGCTTCTGCGTGGCCGACAGGCCGATGCGCGTGAGCGGCGCGGGGCACAGCGCCTGCAGCCGCTCCAGCGTGAGCGCGAGGTGGCTGCCGCGCTTGCCGTTGGCCACCGCGTGGATCTCGTCGACGATCACCGTGCGCACGGTCGACAGCAAACGCCGCCCCGACTCGGACCCCATCAGCACGTACAGCGACTCGGGTGTGGTGACGATGACGTGCGGCGGCTTGCGCAGGGCCTGCTGGCGCTCCTTCGCGGGCGTGTCGCCGGTGCGCACCGCGGTGCGGACTGGCACGTCGGGCAGGCCAAGGCGCACGAGCTCCTCGCGAATGCCCGCGAGCGGGGCCTCGAGGTTCAGGTGGATGTCGTTCGACAGCGCCTTCAGCGGGGAGACGTAGACGACCGCGGTCTCGTCGGGGAGGCCGCCGGGCTCGAGGCCTCGACACACCAGGTCATCGAGCGCGGCGAGGAAGGCCGTGAGCGTCTTGCCCGACCCCGTGGGGGCCGCGACGAGCGTGTGCCGCTCGGCCCGGATCGCCGGCCACGCCGCCGCCTGCGCCTCGGTGGGCGCCGGGAACGTGCGGTCGAACCAGGCACGGACGGCGGGGTGGAACGGGGCGAGCGGCATGGCGACCTCTGCAGATCAGGGCGAACCGGCCGATCTCAACCCTCGGATAGGCCGTTCAGGGATGCGTCTTGGCGATCTCGCCGAACGCATGCCCCAGCCACAGCTTCAGCCGCTGGCGTTCCATCAGCCCGAGGCCCGGGCCTTCCGGCGCGGGCAGGTTGCGCGCGGCCCAGAAGCTGCTGTTCTTCAGGTCGATCTTCTGCACCACGGTGTCGTGCAGGTGCTTGATGGTGATGACCTTGGCGCCGAAGGCCAGTGCCTTGTCGAGCAGGCCGGACTTCTCGAGCAGGCTGAAGTCGTCGCCGCGCAGCTGGTTGAGCACCAGCACGTAGTGCAGGCGCTGGCCGAAGCGTTCGAGCAGGCGGGCGAGCAGGTCGACCGAGTCGCGGCCGGCGTCCATCACGTGCCAGTAGTTGATGGCGAAGCCGGAGAGGTCGGCCATGTCGAGCACGCCCGACTCCTCCATCCACTTGACGAGCGGCTCGTGCGTCTGCGCGGCGAGGTCGACGAGCACGCGGCGGCCCGGGGCCTCGGCGGCGCTTTCGATGATCTGGTCGAGCGCCTCGTAGCGGTCGACCAGCACGGGCGACGCGTAGTCGCTGTAGAAGCGCAGCAGCGAGCCGTGCGAGCGGTCGGTGTCGTAGCCGACGAAGGCCAGGTCGTGGTCGATGAAGTACTGCGCGAGCAGGCGCGAGACCATCGACTTGCCGACGCCCCCCTTTTCGCCGCCGACGAGGTGGATCTTCGAGACCGGGTTCGTTTCGAGGGTGACGACTTGCATGCGTGGGCTGCCGTGGATGTGGTTGGGCCCATTGTGCAGCACGGCCCGTGCCCGATCAGGGCGGGTCGGCCCGCATGCGGCGCGCCCACCGCACCACGAGGCGCTGGTAGCCCGAGCCGAACAGCCGCACGATCTTGTCGGCCCACCACGCGTCGCGCCCCACCAGCACGCGCCGCTCGTTGCGTTCCACGCCCAGCAGGATGCGCTGCGCGGCCGCGTGCGACGACGTGGCGTTCAGCAGCTTGTCGAACTGGCGGCGGGCCTTTTCCACCGGCTGGCCCGTGTAGGCCTCTGTGCCCGGCGTGATGCGGGCGCGGCGCGCGATCTCGGTGCGCACGCCGCCCGGGTGCACGCACGTGGCGCTCACGCAGGCGCGCGCGGACTCCAGTTCCATGCGCAGCGCCTCGGTGTAGCCGCGCACCGCGAACTTCGTGGCGTTGTACGGGCCGTTGAGCGGGAGCGCCATCAAGCCGAACAGGCTCGACGTGTTGACCACGTGGCCGTCGCCCGAGGCGACGAGGTGCGGCAGGAAGGCCTGGGTGCCCCACACCACGCCCCAGAAGTTGATGCCCATGACCCAGTCGAAGTCGGCCTGGGCCACTTCGGCGAGCGGGGCGCTCAGGGCCACGCCGGCATTGTTGAACACGAAGTTGACGCGCCCGTGCTTGCGCACCACGTCGTCGGCCCACGCGAACACCGCGTCGCGGTCGGCGGTGTCGACGTGGGCGAGGGTCAGCGTGACCCCGCCCGACGCGGCGATGCGCGCGGTTTCCGCAAGCCCCGTGTCGTCGACGTCGGACAGCGCGAGGTGGCACCCGCGCCGCGCCAGTTCGACGGCGAGCGCCCGTCCCATGCCGGACGCGGCGCCGGTGATGGCGGCCACCCTCCCCTTGAAGCGGTCGCGCGCCATGCCGGTCGGCTACCGGGGATACGGCGGGCTGGCCAGCAGTTCGCTCACGCGGGTGCGCAGGCCGGCCGGGGTGACGGCGGCGGCCGGCACCGGCTCGCCGGCCACGAGCCCCACGCGGCTCCAGAAGCCGCGGCGGAACGGGCGGACCATCGCGGTGCCGTGTTCGACGCGCGAGAAGAACGAGCCCCACAGGTTCTGCAGCGCCATCGGGATCACCGGCACCGGGTTGCGTTCCAGCAGCTTCATCACGCCGGCCTTGAACTCGCCGAGTTCGCCGTCCTTCGTGATGGCGCCCTCGGGGAAGATGCAGACCAGGTCGCCGTCGTCGAGGTGCGCGGCGGCGCGCGCGAACGCGGCCTCGTACACCGCCGGGTTCTCGCGCTGCGAGGCGATGGGGATGGCCTTCAGCAGCCGGAACATGCGGCCCAGCACCGGCATGTTGAAGATGCGGTGGTCCATGATGAACACCACCGGCCGCGGGCTCGCGCCCATCAGCACCACGGCGTCGATGAAGCTCACGTGGTTGCACACGAGGATGGCCGCGCCTTCCACCGGGATGTGTTCGTCGCCGCGCACCTTGAAGCGGTAGATGAGCCGCGTGACCACGAACGCGATGAAACGCAGCAGGTACTCGGGCAGCAGCAGGAAGATGTAGCCGGCGACGATGGCGTTGGCGATGCCCGTGATCAGGAAGACCTGCGGGATCGTGGCGCCGAGCTTGAGCAGCAGGCCCACGGCGATGGAACTGACGATCATGAACAGCGCGTTCAGGATGTTGTTGGCCGCGATGATGCGGGCGCGGTGGCTGGGCGCCGAACGCAGCTGGATCAGCGCGTACATGGGCACGCTGTAGAGGCCGGCGAACAGCGAGAGCAGCGCCAGGTCGGCCATCACGCGCCAGTGGGCCGGCTGCGCGATGAACGCGGACAGCGACAGGCCGTCGGCCGGCGGCAGCCCGCGCGACGCGAAGTACAGGTCGATCGCGAAGATGCTCATGCCGATGGCGCCGAGCGGCACGAGGCCGATCTCGACGTGGCGGCGCGACAGCACCTCGCACAGAAGCGACCCCACGCCGATGCCCACCGAGAACACCACGAGCAGCAGCGAGGCCACCTGCTCGTTGCCGTGCAGAACTTCCTTCGCGAACGACGGGAACTGCGACAGGAACACCGCGCCGAAGAACCACATCCACGAGATGCCCAGCAGCGAGCGGAAGACGACGAGGTTGCCGTGCGCGAGCTTCAGGTTGCGCACCGTCTCGGTGACGGGGTTCCAGTTGATGCGCAGGCCCGGGTCGGTGGACGGCGACACCGGCACCGCCTGCGACAGCACGCGCCCGAGCACGGCCAGCAGAACGCAGGCGACGGCGACCCAGGTGGCGCCCACCTCGGGGATGGCGATCAGCAGGCCGCCAGCCACGTTGCCGAGCAGGATGGACACGAAGGTGCCCATCTCGACCATGCCGTTGCCGCCGGTGAGCTCGCGCTCGTCGAGGTGCTGCGGCAGGTAGGCGAACTTCACGGGGCCGAACAGCGTGGAGTGCAGGCCCATCAGGAACACGCAGGCGAGCAGCACCGGCACGTTGTGCGTGACGAAGCCCCAGGCCGCGATGGCCATCACCACGATCTCGAAGTTCTTCACGAAGCGGATCAGCGCCGCCTTGTCGTACTTGTCGGCGAGCTGGCCGCTGGTGGCCGAGAACAGCAGGAACGGCAGGATGAACAGCGCGCCGATCACGAGGCCGGCCATCGTGGGCGCGAGCCAGGCGAGCTGGATCTGGTACGTCACCATCACCGTGAGCGCGAACTTGAACAGGTTGTCGTTGCCGGCACCGAGAAACTGCGTCCAGAAGAACGGCGCGAAACGCCGCTGGGACAGCAGGGCGAACTGGTTCGGGTGCGGGGCGTGGCTCAAGCGGATTCCTCGGGGCGGCGACGGTTCGGGAAGGGTTGTAGCACCGAATCAGCGGATCGCGATGGGGCGTGACCCCAGGCTGCTGCGTTCGAGCCACTGGAACACGGAATCGGCGGTCACGGTGAAGATGCGGCCGCTGTAGCGGTACTTGTCGGGGTGGTCGTCGAACGCGACGTTGGCCTGGGTCACCCGGGCGCCCAGACGCTGGAAGGTCGACAGGTGGACGGTCGCGGGCTTGTACCCCTTCAGGTTCAGCCAGGACTGGGCGCGGTCGCGGCTGTTGGCGTCGGCGTCCTCGGCCATCGCGAGCGTCTCGATGGCCCACTGGTTCGACTGCTGGTACTTCTTGCTCCAGACGTAGGCCAGCATGCTGTAGTCGGGGATGTGCAGGCGCGAGAGGCGACCGTTGTCGCGCAGCACCGCCAGCAGGTGCTGCTGCACCTCGGGCTTCAGCACGACGATGCCGGCCTCGTAGTCGAACGGGTCGTCGAGGAAAAACTCGCCGAGGCCCTGGCGGAAGATCGCCGAGGTGTCGGTGCCGCATTCGTTGAGCTTGTGCACCACGCGCCAGACGTCGCCGTCGCGGTAGGCGAAGCCCAGGTGGGAGTAGCGCTGGCCGTACTCGCGCAGGTCCTGGCCCACGCGGGCGATGACCACCACGTCGGCGCCGGTGCCGTTCAGCTGCTGCTCCACCTTGCCGGCCAGCGCCAGTCCGCGCTGGATGGCCACGGTGTCCGGGGCCTTCTGCTCGCAGGTCTGGCCGGCCTGGGCCGCCACCGCGGCGAGGGCCAGCACGAGGCCGGCGACGACACGGCGGGCGCTCATCGCGTCACCCGTTCGTTGTAGAGCAGCGCCTTGCCCACCTCGTTCGGGATGAACGCGATGGCGGTGCCGGCGGCCGAGAGCACCATGCCCGCGCCCACGGCGCTGGCCGTCACCGCGGTGCCCACGCCGACGGAGATCCCGCCGACCGCCTTGCCGGCCAGGCGCACCGTGCAGCGCACGCCGGTGGCGACGTTCTCGAGCACCCACATCGCACCGTCGGCCGAGGCCTCGACCGCGATGACGGTGAACACGACGCCTGCCGACAGCACCGCGGACGGGCCGACCACCGAGATCGCCACCGGCAGGGCCGACAGGCCCACGCTGGCTTCCGAGGCACCCGAGCGGTGCGCCTGGGCGGGGGTGGCGAGGACCAGCGCGGCGGCCAGCGCCGCGCCGAGGGAGAGTTGCTTGAAGCGGTTCATGGTGGACGTCTCCGGGTGAAGTCGCGGGGTCATTCGAACGATTGGCCGCGCTCGGCCAGCTGGGCTTCGTGGGCGTCGCGCAGGGTCTTGGCCAGCGTGAACACGGACGAGATCAGGAACAGCCAGCTGACGCCGAGGAAGGCCTTGTAGGTCGGGTTGATGTCCATGCGGTACAGGCCCCAGGCGGTCAGGCCCATCGCGAGGGCGAAGCCGCCCCACACCACCAGCTTCCACATCGGGGTGTCGTTGCTGCGGCCTTCGTTGTCGCGGACGAACTTCGAGAGGCCGAAGGCGGTGGAGAGGCAGAAGACGTAGCCCATGACCATGAACGCGCGGTCCAGGTCCTGGCCCGGCAGGTACGCGAGGCCGGTGGCGCACAGGGCGACGGCGAGGCCGAACGAGACCCAGACCTGCAGTTTCCAGGCACGGGTGTCTTGGCGGGCGGCGGGAGCGTTCATGGTCGTCTTCAGGGGTTGAGTGAACATGGCTGAATGGTCGTCGCTGACCGCCTCGGTATCAATCCACCTGAGGTGGGACGCACGCCGAGCCCTCTCTGGTATCGTCAGGTGATACTTTCGGGAGTTCCGGCGATGAGCACCACCCTCGACCTCGTGACCACGCTGAAGGCGGAGCTGAAGGCCGCCCAGGTCACCTATGCCGACCTGGCCGGGCACCTCGGGATGTCCGAGTCGAGCATCAAGCGCATCTTCGCGAAGGGCGACATGCCGCTCTCGCGCATCGACGACGTGCTGCGGGTGCTGAAGATGGACTTCGCCGAACTGGCCCGCAAGGTGGCCGACGCCCGGCCCGAACGCAGCGAACTCACGCTCGAGCAGGAGAAGGCGGTGGTGGCCGACCGGGTGCTGCTGCTGATCGCCATCTGCTGCCTGAGCCAGTGGTCGCTGGAGCAGATCGTGGGCACGTACACGCTGACCGAGGCGCAGTGCCTCGTGTACTTCAAGGTGCTGGACCGGCTCGGGGTGATCGAGCTGCGGCCGCTGAACCGCTACCGACTGAAGGTGGCCAAGACCTTCCGCTGGCGGCCCAACGGCCCGGTGATGAACTTCTTCCGCACCCACGTGGCGGGCGACTTCTTCAGCGCGGGCTTCGACGACCCGGGCGAGATGATGATGCTGGTGCACGGCCAGCTGGCGCCGTCGGCGGCCGAGGCCTTCGTGGAGCGCCTGCGCCGCGTGGGCCAGGACTTCGCGCAGCAGCACGTGGCCGACCAGAAGCTGCCGGCGGACAAGCGCCGCGCGTTCACGCTGGTGGTGGGCATGCGCTCGTGGCTGTTCGGCGCGTTCAAGGACCTCAAGCGCGACGACGGGGAGACGCTCAACGAGCTTCCGGCGGCGCCTGCTTCTCGTCTTCCACGTTGAGCGCGGCGGTGAGCCGCATCTGCGTGCCGTTGCGGTAGACGTCGAGTTCGAGCTGGGTCTGCTGCATCAGCGCCACCATCGACCCTTCGTCGACGGCGCTCATCGCGGGGGTGTCGATCGAGTAGACGACGTCGCCGGCCTTCAGGCCCAGGCGTTCGTAGCGGCTCTCGGGCAGCACGCTGTCCACCACGAAGCCGCCGCGCGGGTCGGGGTGCACCCGCACCTCGGCGAGGAACGCGGCGGCCAGCTGGGGCCGCGCGGTGGTGAGCTGGCGGGGTTCGACGACCGGGGCGTCGGGCGCGGGGGGCGCCGACGCCGTGGGGGTCGATCGCAACACGAGTTCGCGCGACTGCGCGCCGAAGCGCAGCGTGACGGCGCGGACGTCGACGTGTTCGAGGCGGATGCCGGGAAACACCTCCTGGCCGGCCGTGTACGTGGCCGGGCGCGAGGCCACGGCGATCACCGCGCCGCGCGGGGTGATGTCGACCAGGGCGAGGTCGATGTCGGGGAACGGGGCGTCGCCCCGCGCCTCGGCCTGCTGCTGGGCCAGGCGGTTCGCGGTGGCGGCCGGCAACGGGGCCTGCCGGTCCGGTGTGGCGTCCGGGAGGGACCACACGCCTGCGGCCAGCAGCACCACGGCGGTGGCCGCGAGGCCCACCCATCGCCAGGGCGACGGGCGGGCATCCAGGTGGAGGGACCCGTTCATCGGGAGACTCCGGGGTCCGTCCGCCTGCGCCTTACGGCGTGACGCGCGACTTCAGCCAGGTCATCGTGGCCGGGAGGGCCCACGCGCCGCTGCCGTACTGGTAGTTGGCGTCGACGGCGAGCACGCCGGTGCACTGGGCGCCGTAGGTGCCCAGGCCCATGAAGCAGTGGTCAGCGTACAGGTCGAGCACGTTGGTGTCCTTCACGATGGCCCAGCCGGAACCGTCCGCCTTGATGCACGACGTGGGGCTCAGGCCGCTGCAGGTGATGCCGGTGACGAGCTCGGCCTGCGAGCGGGCGATGGCTTCGGTGCCGCCCACGAACATGTCGCGTTCGCCATTGATGATGCGCAGGTTGCTGCCCGGCTGCGCGTGCTTGCCGTTGGCCATGCACGACTGCAGGTTGTAGGCGACCGTGTAGGTGGAGCCGGTGCCCTGGCCCATCGACGCGCGGATGCGCGAGTCATAGTCGCGCGACAGCACGGAGATGATGGAGCCCTGGCTCAGGCCGCCGGTCACGATGCCCTTGGAGCAGTCGGCCTTGGCGCGCGAGCACAGCTTCGCGATGGCGCTGTTGGCGTTGCTGGGGTTGAAGATGCACTTGGCGCGCTGGCCGATGGTGGAGCAGGTGCCGAACGACGCGTTGTCGTACTGCACGGTGGCGGCCACGAAGCCCTTGGCCACCGCGGCGTCGACGGCGGCGGAGGCCCACGCGCCGTTGTAGGTTTCGCCGGTGCCGCCGATGTGGACGTACACGGGGTACTTGCCGGACGCGGTGGGTTCCTTGCCCGAGATGCTGTAGGTGGTGCCGCAGGACGACGTGCTGCCGCCCTTGTACGTCGCGGTGAAGCTGGTCTGCGCGGCGGCGTACGACGACGCCACGGCGAAGGCACAGGCGAGCGCCGCCCGGATCAGGGTTTTGATGTTCAAGGTCTTGTCTCCGTTCTGGGTTGAAGACCGGGTCTTTGCCCGGTCGGCACGTTGAATGCCCGTGCCGGAACGAATCATGAACCTCGATTCACAAACTGTGTGGCGCGATCCTTAAGGACTTTCCGGGATGCGCGTAGCGTCTGCTGGAACGTTCTTCAGAGCACACCGCGGGCACGCAGCGCCTGCAGCTGTTCGACGGAAACGCCCACTTCGCGCAGCACGGCCTCGGTGTCCTCGCCGAGCACCGGCGCGCGGCGCGTGATGCCGCCCGGCGTGGCGCTGAGCTTCGGCACGATGCCGGGCACGTCCACCGCGAGGCCGCTCGCGGACACCACCCGTTCGATCATCCCGCGGGCCTGGTAGTGCGGGTCCTCGGCGATGTCCTTCGCCGTGTAGAGGCGGCCCGCGGGCACCTGCGCGGCGTTCAGCGCGTCGAGCACCTCGGCCACGGAACGGGCCGCGGTCCATGCGCCGATGGCCGCGTCGATCTCGGCCACGCGGGCCACGCGCGCGGGGTTGCCCACGAGCGCCGGGTCGTCGCCGAGGTCGCGGCGGCCGATGGCGGCCATCAGCCGCGTGAAGATGCTGTCGCCGTTGCCGGCCACGAGCACCCAGCCGTCGTGGCACGGGTACGCGTTGCTGGGCGCGATGCCGGGCAGCGCCGAACCGGCCGCCTCGCGCACGGCGCCGAAGGCGCTGTACTCGGGCAGCAGGCTTTCCATGCAGTTGAACACCGCCTCGTACAGCGCGACGTCGATCACCTGGCCCTGCCCCGTGGCATGGCGGTGGTGCAGCGCCATCAGGATGCCGATCACGCCGTGCAGCGAGGCCAGCGTGTCGCCGATGCTGACGCCCACCCGCACCGGCACGCGGCCCGGTTCACCGGTGAGGTGGCGCAGCCCGCCCATGGCCTCGGCCACCACGCCGAAGCCGGGGCGGTCCTTGTACGGGCCGGTCTGGCCGTAGCCGCTGATGCGCAGCATCACGAGGCCGGGGTTGGTGCGCGACAGCGTGGCGTGGTCGAAGCCCCAGGCCTCCATCACGCCGGGCTTGAAGTTCTCGATCACCACGTCGCACTCGTCGATCAGGCGGCGCACGATGTCGCGGGCCTCGGGCGACTTGAGGTCGAGCGCCACGCTCTTCTTGTTGCGCGACTGCACCTGCCACCAGACGCTGGTGCCCTCGTGCAGCAGGCGCCACTGGCGCAGCGGGTCGCCGGCGCCGGGCGGTTCGATCTTGATGACCTCGGCGCCGAAGTCGGCGAGGGTCTTCGCGGCAAAGGGGCCGGCGATCAGCTGGCCCATCTCCAGCACCTTGAGTCCGGCGAGGGGCCCCATCGGCTCAGCTCGCCTTCTGCTCGATCAGGTAGGACGCGTCGTCGTACTGGCCCAGCACGTCGACGAGGTACGGCATCAGCTCGACGAGTTCGTCGTGCAGCGTGTACGGCGGGTTCATGATGAACATGCCGCTGCCGGCCAGGCCGAAGCCCTGCGCGTCGGGCTGCTGCACCGTCATCCGCACGTGCAGCCAGCCCTTCGGGGCGATGGTCTCCAGGCGGCGCGGCAGCTGCGCGGCCTCGAGCTTGGTGACCTGCGGGTACCAGACCATGTAGACACCCTCGGCGAAACGTTCGATGGCGTCGCGCAGCGACGACACGACGCGGCCGTAGTCGGCATGGCCTTCGTACGACGGGTCCATCAGCACGGCGGCGCGGCGGGTGGACGGCGGCACCTGGCCCTTCAGGCCCTCGAAGCCGTCGCTGTCGCGGATCTCGACGCCCTTGGTCTCGCCGAGGAAGGACGTGAGGATGCGGTGGTCGGTGGGATGGCGCTCGAAGAGGCGCAGCTGGTCGCCGTGGCGCAGCAGCATCTGCGCGAACGCGGGCGAGCCGGGGTACTGCTCGAGGCGGCCGCCGGCGTTGAACTGCTTGACCAGTTGAACGTAGTCGGCGGCGAGTTCGGGCAGGTCGTCGCGGTCCCACAGGCGAGCGATGCCTTCGAGGTACTCGCCCTTCTTCTGGGCGTACTGGCCCTCGAGCGAATAGCCGCCGGCGCCGGCGTGGGTGTCCACCAGGCGGTACGGCTTGTCCTTCTGGTTCATGTAGCGGAGTACGCGGGTCAGCACGATGTGCTTGAGGACGTCGGCGTGGTTGCCCGCATGGAAGGCGTGGCGGTAGGCGAGCATGGGCGGATCTCGTTGGGGTGGCGCTGGAAGGGCCTATTGTCGTTGGTCCGGGCCGTCGAGGCGCGCGAACCGGGTGACGAGTTCGTCGAGCACGCCACGCACCCGCAGCGGCAGGTGGCGGTGGGTGGGCAGGATGGCCTGGAGCGGGAAGGTGTCGCTGGACCAGCCTGGCATCACCTCCACCAGCCGGCCCGCCGCCAGGTCGGCCAGCACGTCGAGCCGGGCCTTGAACGCGATGCCGAGGCCGGCCACGGCCCATTCCCGCACGAGGCCGCCGTCGTCGGCCACGCGGTTGCCGTGCACCCGCACGGTGAGCGATTCGCCGGCGCGGTGGAAGGTCCAGCGCACCTCGGGGCGGCTGCGCAGGTTCAGCGCGAGGCAGTTGTGGCGGTCGAGTTCGCCGGGGTGGTCCGGGGCGCCGTGGCGCGCCAGGTAGTCGGGCGACGCCACGAGCAGGCGGCGGGTGGTGGCGAGCGGCCGGGCGACGAGCGACGAATCCTGCAGCACGCCGTAGCGCACGGCGAGGTCGACGCGTTCGCGGGTCAGGTCGTGCATCGAGTCGGACAGGTGCATCACGACCCGCAGCCGCGGGTGGCGCGCCAGCAGCGGTTCGAGCATCGGGCTCAGCACCGACCGGCCCAGGTCGAGCGGCGCGGCCAAGTGCACCTCGCCGGCCAGCGCCTCGCGCTGGGCGCCGAGCAGCGAGCGGGCGTCGTCCAGCACGCCGAGCGCGCGCTGGGCGTGGTCGCGCAGCAGTTCGCCCTCGGGCGTGAGCCGCATCGAGCGGGTCGACCGCTCCACGAGGCGCACGGCCAGCGAGGTCTCGAGCCGCTTGAGCGACGCGCTGGCGGCGGCCGGTGTCATGTCGAGCTGCCGCGCGGCGGCGCTCAGCGAGCCGGCGTCGGCCAGGCGGATGAACAGCTGGAGCTGGGACAACTGCAGGTCGGCGGGCCAGTTCATCTGCAAACCAGATTTGAAAGTGTTGTCGAGGATGGGCGGATTATCAAACCAAAGCGATCTCCGTAAAGTTCGCTCCATCCCATCAGGAGTTCCGCCATGAAAGCCATCGCCCGCTACCAGCCTCTTCCGGTCGACCACGCCGAGTCGCTGGTCGACACCACCCTGCCCGACCCCGTGCCCGGCCCGCGCGACCTGCTCGTGCGTGTCCATGCCGTGTCCGTGAACCCGGTGGACACGAAGGTGCGCGCCAACGCCGCGGCCGACGGCCAGCCGAAGGTGCTGGGCTACGACGCGGCCGGCGTGGTCGAGGCGGTGGGCGCGCAGGTGACGCTGTTCAAGGTCGGCGACCGCGTGATGTACGCGGGCGACATCACCCGCCCCGGCAGCAATGCCGAACTGCAGGCGGTCGACGAACGCATCGTGGGCCCGGTGCCCGCGTCGCTCGGTTTCGCCGACGCCGCCGCGATGCCGCTGACGGCCATCACCGCGTGGGAGCTGCTGTTCGACCGCCTCGGCGTGACGCCGGAGACGAAGGGCACGCTGCTGGTGGTGGGCGCGGCGGGTGGCGTGGGGTCGATGCTCGTGCAGCTCGCCCGCCAGCTGACGGCGCTGACCGTCGTGGGCACGGCCTCGCGGCCCGAGACGCAGGCCTGGGTGCGCGACCTCGGCGCCCACCACGTCATCGACCACACGAAGCCGCTCACCGAGGGGCTGCGCGCCGCGGGCGTGGGCCCGGTCGAGTTCGTCGCGAGCCTCACGCAGACCGACCAGCACTACGCGCAGATCGTCGAGGCCCTCGCGCCGCAGGGCCGGCTGGGCCTGATCGACGACCCGAAGACGCCCCTCGACGTGATGGCGCTCAAGCGCAAGGCGCTGTCGCTGCACTGGGAGCTGATGTTCACCCGCTCGATGTTCCAGACGCCCGACATGCAGGCGCAGCACGACCTGCTGGCGCGGGTGGCGGCGCTCGTCGACGAAGGCCGGCTGCGCACCACCGTGGGCGAACACTACGGCGCCATCAACGCCGCCAACCTGCGCCGCGCCCACGCGCTCATCGAATCCGGTCGCGCCAAGGGCAAGCTGGTGCTGGAAGGCTTCTGACGCCGACCTTCGCCCTGGTGACAGACAGACCGCCCCGACCCCCCTACGATCCCGCCGCCACCGGCCCACAGGAACTGACCATGACCTCCTTGTTCGATCCCGCCCGCATCGGCGACATCCCCGTCGCCAACCGCATCGCGATGGCCCCGCTGACGCGCAACCGCGCCGGCGCCGGCCAGGTGCCCACCGACCTCACCGTCGCGTACTACCGCCAGCGCGCCAGCGCCGGCCTCATCGTGACCGAGGCGTCGCAGATCATGGCCGAGGGCCAGGGTTACCTCGACACCCCCGGGATCTTCTCGCCCGAACAGATCGCCGGCTGGAAGAAGGTGACCGACGCGGTGCACGCCGAAGGCGGCCGCATCGTGATCCAGCTGTGGCACGTGGGCCGCATCTCGCACGTGTCGCTGCAGCCGGGTGGCATCGCGCCCGTCTCGTCCACCGACCGCGTGGCGCAGGGCAAGACGTTCACGAAGGACGGGTTCGTCGACGTGTCCAAGCCGCGGGCCCTGCGCACGGACGAGCTCCCGGGCATCGTCGCGGCCTACCGCCACGCGGCCCGCTCGGCCATCGCCGCCGGCTTCGACGGCGTGGAGGTGCACGGCGCGAACGGCTACCTGATCGACCAGTTCCTGCGCGACAGCATCAACGACCGCACCGACGCGTACGGCGGCTCCATCGAGAACCGCACGCGCCTGCTGGTCGAGGTGATGGAGGCGGTCGTGACCGAGATCGGCGCCGGCCGCACGGGCCTGCGCCTGAGCCCGGTCACGCCCGTCAACGACGCGGGCCAGGACAGCGATGCGCAGGCGCTCTTCAACCGCGCGGTGGAACGCATCGCCCCGCTGAAGATCGCGTTCCTGCACGTCATCGAGGGCCAGACGGGTGGCGCGCGCGACGTGGCCCCGTTCGACTACGAGGCGCTGCGCACGCGCTACAAGGCGGGCCACGAGGCCGGCGCCTGGATGGTCAACAACGGCTACAACCGGCAGATGGCGATGGACGTGGTGTCGTCGGGCGCGGCGGACGTGGTGGCCTTCGGCCGGCCGTTCATCGGCAACCCGGACCTGGTGCGGCGCCTGAAGGACGACAAGCCGCTGGCGGCGCTGGATCCGAAGTCGCTGTATGGCGGGGGGGCGGAAGGGTACACCGACTATCCGGCGTTGAGCTGAGACATGTCACCCCGACGAACGTCGGGGCCCACCCTCCTTCGGCGCGCTGCGGAATCAGTGGGTCCCGACTTTCGTCGGGACGACATCACTTCCTGTGCGCCCCGGTCTTCCCCCGGAAGATCTCCTCGATCCCCACCTCCCGCGGCCCCGGGATCACCTCGAAGTCCTGCCCCGCGGCGATCGTGCCGGGCTCGCGCACCGCGAGGTAGAACCCGCACCACCCGTTGGCCGCCATCAGCTTCACGGCCTGGTTGAAGCCCATCGCCGCGTTGAACTTGAAGCACGGGAACCGCGGTTCGCTGACGGCCAGCGTGCAGTCGGGGAATTTCAACAGGTCGCCCACCCACACCTGGGTCTCGAGCAGACCGGCGATCGTCAGGTTCTCGCCCATCGCCCCGTGGGGCAGCGGGTCGTCCCAGCCGGCCACCTTGGCCTGCGCGCGCACGGTCTGCCAGAACGGGTAGTGTTCGCTCGGGTACGCGTACACGGCCTTCGACAGACCGCCGTGCACCGACAGGTCGGCCTGTTCGTCGCCGTCGAGGCCCATGGGGCGCACGGCCACGGGGCCGTCCACCGACCGCTTGAGGATGCCGGTGAGCACCGGCCGGCCGCCGATCTGGATTTCCGTGGCCTTCGCCCGGTTCACGCTGAGCAGGGTTGCCTTCATTTCACACCTCGCCAGCCACCGGCGCTGCCCGCCACGCGGCGGCCGTTCGGGCCGCTCACCCACTGGCCGAACAGCTTGGCCGCCGGATGGTTCACGCGGAACGAGCGCATCACCACGACCTGGCTCGCCATGCGCGGGTCGCCCTCGACGACGATGGCGAGCGGCTTGCGGCCGCGCTTGAGCCAGGTGCCTCGGTCCACCACCGTGTAGGCGCCGGTGGAGATGGCCAGCGCGAGCGGGTCGGTGTTGGGCGGGGCTTTCAGGTACCACGGGTTGCCCGGGGCCACCTTGGCCGCGCGCCACAGCGCGAGTTCGCCGAGGTTGGCACTGGAACCCGCGAGCGGGGCGATGAACGGGGCCTTCACCTCGGCGAGGGTGGCCAGCGCGGCGCCGATGTCGCGGCCGCCGAGCAGGCCGGCCGGGTCGGTGGCCTTTTTCCCCTTGCCCTCGACCGGGCCCACGAGCACGAAGTCGCCCGCGGCGACCACATGGCGGTCGTGCGCGAGGCCCTGCTTCTCGAGGCGGTTCTCGATCTCGGGGGCGTTGGTCATCGAGGCGTCGACGTCGCCCTGCTCCAGCGCGGCCAGCACCGAGGCGCTGGTGCCGGGCATCAGCTTGACCGCCACGCCCGTGTCGCGCCCGAATGCGCGCTGGAAGGCCTGGGCCAGGCCGGCGTCGACGAGGGACTGCTCGACGCCCAGCAGCATGGGGTCGGCGAGGGACTTCTTCTGGGCGGCCACGGCGGGAAGCGCGGTGGCCAGCAACGAGATCAGGAGCGGGCGGCGGTTCATGGAAGCGGATCTTACGTTCCCGGCCGGGGGCAAGCTGTAAGGCATCGCAGGTGCGGCGAACGGGCGGCGCCGATAGATTGCCACCCTCCCCGTTCCCCCTTCAGGAGTTCCGATGAACCGAGGCCGCGCGATCCCCGAATCCCCCGACAGCTGGGCCTGGTGCGAAGCCTGCAGCGACCGCCTCCAGGAACAGGAACCCCGCCTGAAGGCGGTCGACGCCGACGAGTTCGCCGCGAAGCTGTGGCTGGCCGAGGCGGGGCGCACCGACTGCCCGGTGCGCGCCGCCGACCACTTCCTGGCGTTGCCGCGGGCGGCCTGAACGCGTCAGAGGGCCGAGGTGAGCACCCGGCCGTCGCGGTAGAACGCGCGCAGGTTCTCGCGCACCAGGTCCGCCATCGCCCGGCGGGTCTGTTCCGTGCCGCTCGCGATGTGCGGCAGCAGCACCACGTTGTCCATGCCGGTCAGCTCGACGGGCACCTTCGGCTCGTGTTCGAACACGTCGAGGCCGGCGCCGGCGATGCGGCCGTCCTGCAGGGCCTTCACGAGCGCCGCTTCGTCGACCACGGTGCCGCGGGCGACGTTGATCAGGAAGCCCTTCGGGCCCAGCGCGTCCAGCACCTCGGCATTGATCAGGTGGCGGGTTTCCGGGCCGCCGGACACGATCACCACGAGGAAGTCGCACCAGTCCGCGAGCGCGGTGAGCGACGGCTCGTGCTGCCACGGCGCGTCGGCCACCACGCGGCGGCTGTGGTACCGGATGTCCATGTCGAACCCGCCGGCGCGTTTCGCGATGGTGCGGCCGATGCGGCCCAGGCCCACGATGCCCAGGCGCCGTCCGCTCACCCGCTGGGCGAGGCGGAAGCGGCCGTTGAGCCAGTCGCCGCGGCGCAGGAAGCGGTCGGCCGCGGTGACGCCGCGGGCCACGTCGAGCACGAGGGCCATGGCCAGGTCGGCCACGCAGTCGTTCAGCACGTCGGGCGTGTTGCCCACCGCGATGCCGCGGCGGGCGGCCTCGGCGAGGTCGAGGGCGTCGGTGCCCACGCCGAAGCTCGAGATCACCTTCAGCGACGGCAGCGCGCCGATCAGCGCCGCGTCGGCGCCGAAGGCGCCCGACGTGACGAGGCCGGTGAACTCCGCGCCGCGGGCCGCGAGGAAGGCGGCGCGCTCGGCCACCGGGGGCAGCAGGGTCACGTCGCAGTCGGCGGCCAGTTCCTGCTCCAGTTCGGGCAGCAGGCGGCCGTGCTGCAGCACTTGCGGGCGGGTGCTCATGGTCAGTCGATCTTCACGTTGCCGGCCTTGACGATCTTGACCCACTTGGCCATCTCGGCCACCTGGTAGTCGGCGAACTGCTTCGGCGTGTTGGGGCTGTACTCGAGGCCCAGCGTGTACATCTTCGCCTTGGTCTCGGTGGTCGCGAGGATCTTCTGCAGCTCGGCGTTGATGCGTTCCACGATCGCCGGCGCGGTGCCGGCCGGGGCGAACAGGCCTTGCCAGCTCACCACGTCGAACCCGGCCACGCCGGCTTCCTGCAGCGTGGGCACGTCCGGCAGCGTCGGGGTGCGCTTGGCCGACGTCACGGCCAGCGCCCGCACCTTGCCGGCCTGGATGTGCGGCAGCGCCACGGTCACGGTCTCGAAGCTCATCGGCACCTGGCCGGCGATGACGTCCTGGATGGCCGGGCCGCTGCCCTTGTACGGCACGTGGAGGATGTCGATGCCGGCCAGCACCTTGAGCGTCTCGCCCGACATGTGCTGCGACGTGCCCTGCCCCGCCGACGCGAAGGCGTACGAGCCGGGCTTGGCCTTGGCGCGGGCGATCAGTTCCTTGGCGGTCTTGGCCGGCTCGGTGCTCGTCACGATCAGCACGTTCGCGATGCTGCCGAGGCGGATGATCGGGGCGAAGTCCTTCGAGGCGTTGTACGGGATCTTCGGCGACAGCGCCGGGTTGATCGCGTGCGAGGCGACCGTGCCGAGCAGGATCGTGTAGCCGTCGTTCGGCGACTTGGCCACGCTGTCGGCGCCGATCACGCCGCCGGCGCCGGCCTTGTTCTCGACGATCACCGTCTGCTTCAGCGCGATCTGCAGCTGGGCGCCGACGTGGCGGGCCAGGATGTCCGACGTGCCGCCCGGTGCGAAGGGCACCACGAGCTTGATGGGCTTGGAGGGCCACGTGTCCTGGGCGAACGACGGGGTGGACACCACGGCGAGGCCGGCGGCGAGCGCGGCGGCGTGGGCGATGAAGGAACGACGAGCGGACATCGAAAACTCTCCAGACAACCTGCAAAAAACGCGTTTGTTGTCAGTTGTCCGACAACAAACAGATGGAATGGGCATCATGTCCAGCCCGCTTCTCCCCTGGTATCAGGGTTAACCAGCAGTTCGAACGCTTGCGTTTCTCAGACTTAGTTGTACGATGACATACAACGTGCGGACGTCGCACTGCCTCGCCCGCCATGAGTGGGCATCCTCACTCGGAGTCTCCATGAACCCCCAAGAGCTGAAACAAGCCCTCTCGTCCGGTCTTCTGTCGTTCCCGCTGACCGACTTCGACGCGAACCTCCAGTTCAACAAGGCCGCGTACACGAAGCGCCTCGAATGGCTGATGCCCTACGGCGCCACGGTGCTGTTCGCCGCCGGCGGCACGGGTGAGTTCTTCTCGCTGGAACCGGGTGAGTTCACGGAAGTGGTCCGCACCGCCGTCGACACCTGCAAGGGCGACACGCCCATCGTCGCCGGCGCCGGTGGTGGCACCACGCTCGCGATCCAGTACGCCCAGGCCGCCGAGAAGGCCGGCGCGCAGGGCATCCTGCTGCTGCCGCACTACCTGACCGAAGCCTCGCAAGAGGGCCTGATCGCCCACGTGAAGGCCGTCTGCGCCTCCGTGAAGATCGGCGTGATCGTCTACAACCGCGCCGGCATGCGCCTGACGCCCGCCTCGCTCGAGCAGCTGGCCGAGCAGTGCCCGAACCTGATCGGCTACAAGGACGGCGTGGGCGACATCGAGCTGATGGTGTCGATCCGCCAGCGCCTCGGCGACCGCTTCTCGTACCTGGGCGGCCTGCCCACCGCCGAAGTCTTCGCCCACGCCTACCGCGCGCTCGGCGTGCCGGTGTACTCGTCGGCCGTCTTCAACTTCATCCCGAAGACCGCGATGGAGTTCTACAACGCGTACGCCAAGGGCGACATCGCGACGACCGACCGCCTGATCAAGGACTTCTTCCTGCCCTACCTCGAGATCCGCAACCGCGGCCACGGCTACGCCGTGAGCATCGTGAAGGCCGGCGCCACCATCATCGGCCACTCGGCCGGCCCGGTGCGTCCGCCGATCTCGGACCTCAAGCCGACGGAAGTCGAGGACCTGCGCGCGCTGATCGCCAAGCTCGGCCCGCAGTAAGCCGTCCAAGGAAACACCGGTCATGAAACAGAACCTGATCGGTGGCGAATGGGTCGACGGACCCCGCGCCACCCGCAACATCAACCCGTCCGACACGCGTGACCTGATCGGCGAGTACGCGCTCGCCGACGCGGCGCAGACGAAGACGGCCATCGCCGCCGCCGAGACCGCCGCCGCCGGCTGGGGCCTCAGCACGCCGCAGCAGCGTTTCGACGCGCTCGACGCCATCGGTTCCGAGATCCTGGCCCGCAAGGCCGAACTCGGCGACCTGCTGGCCCGCGAGGAAGGCAAGCGCCTGCCCGAAGCCATCGGCGAAGTGACCCGCGCCGGCAACATCTTCAAGTTCTTCGCTGGCGAGGCCCTGCGCCAGGCCGGTGAGGTGCTCGGTTCGGTGCGTCCGGGCGTGGGCGTGGAAGTCACGCGCGAGCCGGTCGGTGTCGTCGGGCTGATCACGCCGTGGAACTTCCCGATCGCGATCCCCGCGTGGAAGATCGCCCCGGCCCTCGCCCACGGCAATGCCGTGGTGTTCAAGCCGGCCGAACTCGTGCCGGGCTCGGCCTGGGCGCTGGCCGAGATCATCTCGCGCAGCGGCATCCCCGCCGGCGTGTTCAACCTCGTGATGGGCCGCGGCACCGAGGTGGGCGCCACGATGCTCGAGGACAAGCGCGTCAACGCCATCAGCTTCACCGGCTCGGTGGCCACGGGCCAGCGCGTCGCGGCGGCGTGCGTGTCGCGCTTCGCGAAGTTCCAGCTCGAGATGGGCGGCAAGAACCCGTTCGTCGTGCTCGACGACGCCGACCTCGCGGTCGCCGTCAACTGCGCGGTGGACAGCGGCTTCTTCTCGACCGGCCAGCGTTGCACGGCCTCGTCGCGCGTGATCGTCACCGAAGGCATCCACGACAAGTTCGTGGCCGCCGTGGCCGAACGCATCAAGACGCTGAAGGTCGACGACGCCCGCAAGGCCGGCACCGACATCGGCCCGGTCGTGGACGACCGCCAGCTCGCGCAGAACCTCGAATACGTGAAGATCGGCCAGGACGAAGGCGCCCGCCTCGTCACCGGCGGCCAGGCCATCCCGACGAACGTCGACGGCCAACCCGGCTACTTCATGGCCCCGGCGCTGTTCGCCGACACGGCCCCGACGATGCGCATCAACACCGAGGAGATCTTCGGCCCGGTGGTCAGCGTGCAGAAGGTCAAGAACTACGACGAAGCGCTGCACCTGGCGAACGACACCCCGTTCGGCCTCGCCTCGGGCATCGCCACGACGTCGCTCAAGCACGCCACGCACTTCAAGCGCCACGCGCAGGCCGGCATGGTGATGGTCAACCTGCCGACGGCGGGTGTGGACTACCACGTGCCGTTCGGCGGCCGCAAGGGTTCGAGCTACGGCCCGCGCGAGCAGGGCAAGTACGCCGCCGAGTTCTTCACCACGGTGAAGACGGCGTACACCTCGGCATAAGGCTTTTCGCCGCTTGCCGAAGCGCCCGTCCCAGTGTCCCATGACACTGGGACGGGCGTTGTCCGTTGTGTCGGTTCCTTGACAGCCGACCCCGGAAACCCGACCATCGACATTCTGTTGTACGACAACTTACAACGCTGTTTTACCTCCGTCAGACCGAGCCGCAAGCCATGGACCAGCCCGTCGCCCGCCCACCCCACACGATCCGCATGCACGACGCGGACAACGTCGCCATCGTCGCCAACGACGGCGGCCTCCCGGCCGGCACCGTGCTGCCGAGCGGCCTGGTGCTGAAGGACCACGTGCCGCAGGGCCACAAGGTGGCCCTGGAAGACCTGCCCGAGGGCGGTGTCGTGCGCCGCTACAACGTGGCCATCGGCTACGCGGCCAAGCCCATCCCGGCGGGCAGCTGGATCCACGAGAAGATCCTCGTGATGCCCGGCGCGCGCGAGCTGGACAACCTGCCCATCGCCACCGTCAAGCCACCCGCGATGCCGCCGCTCGAGGGCTACACCTTCGAGGGCTTCCGCAACGCCGACGGGTCGGTGGGCACGCGCAACATCCTCGCCATCACCACCACCGTGCAGTGCGTGGCCGGCGTGGTCGACTTCGCCGTCGCCCGCATCAAGAAGGAACTGCTGCCGCTGTACCCGAACGTCGACGACGTGGTGGGCCTCGAGCACACCTACGGCTGCGGCGTGGCCATCGACGCGCCGGACGCGATCATCCCGATCCGCACCGTGCGCAACATCAGCCTCAACCCGAACTTCGGCGGCGAGGTGATGGTGGTGAGCCTCGGTTGCGAGAAACTGCAGCCCGAGCGCCTGATGCCCCCGGGCACCATCCCCATCGCCGACCAGCGCGGCGAGCAGGCCGCGGAAGACCTCGACGTGGTCTGTCTGCAGGACAACGAACACGTCGGCTTCCTGTCGATGATCGATTCGGTGCTCGAGTCGGCCAAGTTCCACCTGGAGCGCCTGAACAAGCGCCGCCGCGAGACCGTGCCGGCCAGCGAACTGGTGGTGGGCGTGCAGTGCGGCGGCAGCGATGCGTTCTCGGGCGTCACCGCGAACCCCGCCGTGGGCTTCTGCACCGACCTGCTGGTGCGCGCCGGCGCCACCGTGATGTTCTCGGAAGTGACCGAAGTGCGCGATGGCATCGACCAGCTCACGTCGCGCGCCACCACGCCGGAAGTGGCCGACGCGATGATCCGCGAGATGGCCTGGTACGACGCGTACCTGAACAAGGGACGCGTGGACCGCAGCGCCAACACCACGCCCGGCAACAAGAAGGGCGGCCTCTCGAACATCGTCGAGAAGGCCATGGGCTCCATCGTCAAGAGCGGCTCGTCGCCGATCTCGGGCGTGCTGTCCCCCGGTGACAAGCTCAAGCAGCGCGGCCTGATCTACGCCGCCACGCCCGCCAGCGACTTCATCTGCGGCACGCTGCAGCTGGCCGCCGGCATGAACCTGCACGTGTTCACCACGGGCCGCGGCACGCCGTACGGCCTGGCCGAGTGCCCGGTCATCAAGGTGGCCACGCGTTCCGACCTCGCCCGCCGCTGGCACGACCTGATGGACATCAACGCCGGCCGCATCGCCGACGGCGAGGCCACCATCGAGGACGTGGGCTGGGAGATGTTCCGCCTGATGCTCGACGTGGCCAGCGGCCGCAAGCAGACCTACGCCGAACAGTGGAAGCTGCACAACGCGCTGGTGCTGTTCAACCCGGCCCCGGTGACCTGACGCACGCCGTAGACTGCCGGGCATGGCGCTCCACACCTGGTTGATCTACCTGCTCGCCGTGCTCGGCCTGTCGCTCACGCCCGGGCCCAACGCGTTGCTGGTGCTGACCCACGGGGCGTTGCACGGCCACCGCCGGACCCTGTTCACCGTGGCCGGCGGCGCGGTGGGGTTCATCGGCCTGATCGCGCTGTCGATGCTGGGCATCGGCGCGCTGCTGCAGACCGCGTCGGGCGCGCTGACCGTGCTGAAGGTCGTGGGCGGGGCCTACCTCGTCTGGCTCGGGATCCAACTCTGGCGCGCGCCCCCGCTGCAGCTCGACCCCGCCACCGCGGCCGCCGCCGCCGATGCCCGGGGCCGCGTGCTGTTCCGCCAGGGCCTGTTCTCCGCCGTCTCCAACCCGAAGGTGCTGCTGTTCTACGGCGCCTTCCTGCCGCAGTTCATCGACGCGTCGCGCCCCCTGCTGCTGCAGTTCGTCATCCTGGCCGGCACCTTCGCCGGCATCGAGGCCGTGGTCGAGGTGCTGCTGGCCCGCCTCGCCCACCGCGTTCGCCCGTGGCTGGAACGCACCGGCCGCACCTTCAACCGCGTGTGCGGCGGGCTGTTCACGGCGATGGGCGTGGCGTTGCCGCTCACCCGCTGAACGTTGCTCGGCGGCCACGGTGCCGCTTCGGGGTTTTCACTGCACGCCCGTGCATTGTGCAGAACACCGACCCCCTCATTTCCCCGGTAATTCCGCATCGTGAATCGATGCTTTCACCTATCGGAGCCTTCTGACGCCCGGTGACATGGGGTCATGCAAACGTTGCATGACCCCCCGAGGCACGGTGAGGCCCCCCGCCGGACAATGGCAACACAATGAGTTGACGGTCGTTCGTTTATCCCCGGACGACCGATTTCCCGGCCCCTCACCCTTCGGCCGGAAGGCCGACCGAACGGACAGAAGCGGCATGGGGCGAGCCCCCCAACGAGGCCTGCGAACGCAGGCCGGCGCGAGGCTCGCCCGATTCCGTTTTTAACTTTGATGATTGGAACTGCCATGAACCAACCGAAGCTGGAAGGGCTGCGCTTGAACGTCCCTGCCTACGTGAAGAACAACCGCCTCATCTCGTGGGTGGCCGACGTCGCCGCCCTCACCGAGGCCAAGGACGTGTACTGGTGCGACGGCAGCACCGAGGAGTACGACCGCCTGTGCGCCCAGCTCGTGGCCGCCGGCACGTTCAAGAAGCTCAACCCCGAGCTGCGCCCGAACAGCTACCTGGCCCAGAGCAGCCCGAGCGACGTCGCGCGCGTGGAAGACCGCACCTTCATCTGCTCCGAGAAGAAGGAAGACGCCGGCCCCACCAACAACTGGATGGCCCCGGCCGAGATGCGCGAACTGCTGCAGACCGGCGACAAGGCGCTCTTCAAGGGCGCGATGCGCGGCCGCACGCTGTACGTCGTGCCGTTCAGCATGGGCCCGCTCGGCTCGCCCATCGCCCACATCGGCGTGGAGCTGTCGGACAGCCCGTACGTGGCCGTCAACATGAAGATCATGACGCGCATGGGCAAGGCCGTGCTCGAGGTGCTGGGCGCCGAGGGCCACTTCGTTCCGTGCGTGCACACCGTGGGCGCCCCGCTGGACGACGGCCAGAAGGACGTCAGCTGGCCCTGCAACACCACGAAGTACATCGTCCACTACCCCGAGACCCAGGAAATCTGGAGCTACGGTTCGGGCTACGGCGGCAACGCGCTGCTGGGCAAGAAGTGCTTCGCGCTGCGCATCGCGTCCACCATGGGCCGCGACCAGGGCTGGCTGGCCGAGCACATGCTGGTGCTGGGTGTCACGTCGCCCGAAGGCAAGAAACACCACGTCGCGGCCGCGTTCCCGAGCGCCTGCGGCAAGACCAACTTCGCGATGCTGATCCCGCCGGCCGGCTTCGACGGCTGGAAGGTCACCACCATCGGCGACGACATCGCCTGGATCAAGCCGGGCGCCGACGGCCGCCTGTACGCCATCAACCCCGAAGCCGGCTACTTCGGCGTGGCCCCGGGCACCAACAGCCTGACCAACGCCAACTGCATGGCCAGCCTGAACCGCGACGTGATCTTCACGAACGTGGCTCTCACCGATGACGGCGACGTCTGGTGGGAAGGCATGACCGACACGCCGCCGGCCCACGCCATCGACTGGCAGGGCAAGGACTGGACGCCGCAGATCGCCAAGGAAACCGGCGCCAAGGCCGCCCACCCGAACGCCCGCTTCACGGTCGGCGCGCTGAACAACCCGGCGCTCGATGCCGAGTGGGACAACCCCGCCGGCGTCGCGATCGACGCGTTCATCTTCGGGGGCCGCCGCTCCACCACGGTGCCGCTCGTGACCGAGGCCCGCACCTGGAACGAAGGCGTCTACATGGCCGCCACGATGGGTTCGGAAACCACCGCCGCCGCCGCGGGCCAGCAGGGCGTGGTGCGCCGCGACCCGTTCGCGATGCTGCCGTTCATGGGCTACAACATGAGCGACTACTTCCAGCACTGGCTGAACCTCGGCGCCAAGCTCGAGAAGTCGGGCGCGAAGCTGCCGAAGATCTTCTGCGTCAACTGGTTCCGCAAGGGCGCCGACGGCAAGTTCGTGTGGCCCGGCTATGGCGACAACATGCGCGTGCTGAAGTGGATGCTGGACCGTGTCGAAGGCACGGGCCAGGGCGAGGAAAACCTCTTCGGCGTGACCCCGCGCTACGAAGACCTCACCTGGACTGGCCTCGACTTCACGAAGGCCCAGTTCGACCTGGTGACCGGCATCGACAAGGCCGCGTGGCGCGACGAACTCGGCCTGCACGCCGAGCTGTTCCAGCAGTTGGCCTACCACCTGCCGGCCGAGCTGACCGCCACCAAGGCCGACCTGGAGAAGCGCCTGGCCGCCTGACGGTCCCGCGCCCCCAAGACAAAAGGCCTCGCATCGCTGCGAGGCCTTTTTGCTTTCCGACCGGCCCGCGGGGGCGGGCTGGTCGTGTCTCCCCGGGGCGTCGGCCCTCGTGGTGTCAGAAGCGCGTGATCGACAGCGACAGCTGGATCGACAGGATCGGCATCGACGGGAACGGCTGGCGCGGGATCGTGATCAGGTCGTCGTCACGGCAGCCCGGGCGGGGACGGTGGCGGGGGCGGCACGCGTCGCCGCTGCCGTTGTCGTCCTGCGGGGGCTTCGGGTTCGAGCCGTTGCAGAAGCCACCGTGGAAGAAGATGCCGATCAGCGTGCTGAGCTGGCGGAAGGCCTCCTTGTGCTTGTCCACCAGCGCGCCGCCCTTCTTGAGGTCGGTCTCGTTGATGTACTGCTGGTCGACCTTGCGGACACGGCCGCAGTCGTCGACGGCCACGAAGCCCTTGCCGGCCGGGTTCTCGTGCAGCGTGTTGCCGTCGCTCACCACGGCGTCGAGCGTGCGGCCCCAGCCCTTGGCTTCGTCGATCTTCAGGTCGCCGGTGGTGTTGCTGTCCACGCCGCTGATCTGCACGCCGTAGTCACCGTTCGTGATGGTGACCTTCGACGACAGCGTCATGTTCGGGTTGTCCTTGAACGGCGTGGTGTTGATGGTCACCTTGGTGCCGTCTTCCAGCTGGAAGGTCGTGGTGCCCCAGAAGTCGAACTCGTCCTTGCCGTCGATCTTCATGTGCGGGTCGCCCCACGCTTCGTACGTCTCACCGGTGTGCTTGTTCTGGATGTGGACGGTGTTGTTGTCGTCCGCGGTGATGCGGTAGTTGTCGTTCTCGAACACCGCCTTGCCGCCTTCCATCTTGGTGCTGGCGTTGGTCGGGTTCGACGGGTCGGCGCAACGCGGGGGCTGGCAGCCGCCGACGGTGATTTGCGCATTGAGCGTGGCCTGGATGGACATGGGTTCTCTCCCTGGTCAAAGGTGGGTGTACGGACGGGACTGTTGCTGCGGATGGAATTTCATCCGGAGCCGGCCGAACGCGGTAGATGGGACGTGCGATAGCTGTGAAGCACCCTAGCTCGGGTGCGCCCCAGGAGGCGCGCGCCCGGTCACAGCCGCACACCTTTTGGGGATGGCCGCGCGGCATCGCTGCCGTAGACTGCCCCGAGTCCCGCGAGACCGACACACAGCGGCCCGGGGCGCCTGGGAGAGGACAACGACGAATGGCGAACCTGCTCATCCGGCACGGCACCCGCGCGGCCGGCCCCTACACCTTCGAGGAGACCGAACGGTTCCTCGCCGAAGGCACCCTCGCGGCCGACGCGCTCGCGTGGACCGAAGGCCTGATCGACTGGACGCCGGTCGGCACCGTGATCGCGCAGCTGAAGGACCGCGTCGCGGCCATCACCCCACCCGAGTTCACCGACCTCGCGCGCCGTGTCGAACTGCCCGACGGCGTGCGCGGCCTGAGCTGGGCCGGCTTCGTGATCGCGCCGTTCTGGGCCGTCGGCAACCGCGTGTGGATCGGCCTGCTCGCGCTGATCCCCGGACTGGGCCAGCTCGTGAGCCTGTGGCTGCTGTTCCATGGCCGCGAACTCGCGTGGCGACGCGGCGGCTGGCCGAGCCTGAACGCCTTCCGGCAGACGCAGCGGCGCTGGTCCATCGCGGCGGCCATCGCGGCGCCGCTGATCGCGGTGATCACGGTGCTCGTCGCCGTCGAGGCGGCGCAGCAGCAGCGTGGCGGGCGGCCCGCCGCCGAAGCGCCGGCGCCCGCGCCGCGCGAAGCGGCCCCCGAGGAACCCGCTCGCCCGCTGCAACGCCGCGGCGCCCCGGCGGCCGAACCTGCCGGTGGCGCCGTCGCCCGCCTGCCGCTGCCGTTGCCGCGTTCGGCGTTCGAGGCCGCGCTGCGGGGGCGCACGCCCGAGGAGGTGGGGGTCATGGTGGGCGCGCCGGCCGCCCGGCACAACGAACAGGGCGTGCTCGTCCTGGCGTTCCAGAACGCCACGCTGAACCCCGAGACCCGCGGCCCCGACGACGCCAGCATCGTGATGTTCGTCGAAGGCCGGGCCGCGATGTTCCGCTACGCGCAGCAGACGAGGTGAACACCATGACCGCCCCTTGCGAACTGGTGCTGGTGAACACGCCGGCCGACCTGCCCGAGGCGCTGCGCGACGCCGCCCTCGCGCACCTCGCGGCCGTCACGCGCCGCACCGCCGACGAACTCGCCGGGCTCTGGTCGCACCCGCGGCCCGTGCTGGCGCGCACCGTCGACCGCGCCGAGGCGCTGCGGCTGCAGCAGGACATCCGCCGCGCCGGCTGGCACAGCGAACTGCGCGACGTGCCGCTGCCCCCGCCGCCGGCCGTGCGGACCCCCGCCGCCCCGACGGCGACCGCGACCACCGCCGAACGCGTGTGCCCCGCCTGCTCGCACACGAACGCCCCGCTCGCCCGCTTCTGCGGCGACTGCGGCGCGGCCCTGCCCGCGCTGCCGGTGCGCGCGCCCAGCCAGCACGACAGCGACCACGACGACGCCCTCGGCGCCACCGCGCGATCGGTGGCCGGCCTCGCGGGCCTGCCGCCGGTGCGCGGCTTCAGCATCGGGGCCCTGTTCGACGAGGTCTTCAAGCGCCGCACCCCGGCCGAGATCGAGGACCACCTGATGGCCGGCACGCTGCGCACCACGCCGCTCGTCACCGATGTCCCGACCGACTGGCCGCGGCCGTGGATGTTCGCGCGCCTGTTCCTGCTGTCGGCCTTCCTGTTCGTCATGTTCTGGGCCGGCTACCGCTACTTCGACAACCAGAACCTCGTGCCGGGCACGATGGTCATCGGTTCGTTCGTCGTGCCGATGACGGTCGTGCTGCTGTTCTACGAACTGAACGCGCCGCGCAACGTCTCGCTGCTGCTGGTGGCCAAGCTGGTGCTGCTCGGCGGCGCGTGGTCCCTGGTCATCTCGCTCGTGCTGTTCAAGCTGGGCAAGGACGTGAGCAGCCTCATCGGCGCGTCGGCGGCCGGGCTCATCGAGGAGACGGGCAAGCTCGCGGCGGTCGTGCTCGCCACGCGGTCGCTGAGTTCGGTGCGCTACCGCTACACGCTCAACGGGCTGTTGTTCGGCGCGGCCGTGGGGGCGGGCTTCGCGGCCTTCGAGTCGGCGGGCTATGCCTTCGGGCAGCTCGTGAAGGGCGGCTTCGGCGCGATGGACAGCGTCATCCTGCTGCGCGGCGGCCTGTCCCCGTTCGGCCACGTGGTGTGGACGGCGGTCACCGCCGGCGCGCTGTGGCGCGTGAAGGGCGCCATGTCGTACCACGGCACGCTGCTGGCCGAGCGTCGTTTCCTCGGCCTGTTCGTCACCGCCGTGGTGTGCCACGCGATCTGGAACGCGCCGTTCTCGATCGGCCCGGGGCTCACGAAGTACGTGCTGCTCGGCGTGGTCGCGTGGATGATCGCGCTGTCGCTCGTGCAGGACGGGCTCGCGCAGGTGCGGCGCGAGCAGCAGTCGGTGGGCACGCCCACCGCCTGAGGGTCAGGCCGGCGGCGGGTCGTAGCGGCCTGCCACCGCGTCGTCGAGCAGGAGCGCCCAGTGGTCGGACAGCCCGTGCAGGACCGGGGACGGGTCGAGGTACCGCGCCACCACCACCTCTTCCAGGTCGATCAGGCCGGCGGGCATCGGCCCGTCCGACGGGCCCACGAGCAGCACGGGCCGCCGGTAGCTCCGCATGCCGTCTCGCCCGTTCCCCTCGTCGAGATCGAGGTCCCAGCGGAAGCCGGGGTGGCGGCGCAGGATGAGTTCGCCGAGCAGGAGCGCGATGTCCAGCAGCCACGCGTGGATGCGTTGGTCGCCGTCGCGTGTGCTGCGCATCCAGGCGGCGATCCCCTTCGTGATGTCGGCGGGCCGGGGCAGCGCGGGCCACGTCGAGTTGATCCACTGGTGCAGCGCCGCGAGAAAGGGGGCGGGGTCGGCTCCGGCCAGCGCGGCGCGGGCGTCGAGGCCTTCGCCGTCGAGCCACGTCACCAGCGCCGCCACGCGTTCGGCGCGGTGGGCCAGCAGGTGGTCGAGGTTCTCGCGGGCCTGCGCATCCGTCCAGCGGGACGGCGGCCCGGGATGTGGTGGCGGGAAGCCGGGATAGTCGGCGAGTCGGGCGGCCAGACGGGGACCGGGCGCCGCGGTGCCGCGTCTCTGCTTGAACCAGTCGAACATGGGCCTCCGTCGCTCGCAAAGATGCTGATCCCGTTCAGTCGTCGCCGGTGTCGAGCCGGTCGGGTCCGACGTACAGGTGGCGGAGGTCGCGCCACCACACGGGCCCCAGCCCCGCCACGAAAGGCGGGTCGGGGAAGTCGCGGGCGCCGGTGGCCTGGAAGCGCAGGACCACGAGGTCGATGGGTGAACACACGGGGGGATCGGCGGCGTCCGCCGGCAAGGCGGGATCGAGGAGCACGGCACGACCGACGAGGCTGTCACCGTCGGCGATGTGGTCGTCGAACGCGTCCACGCCCCACGCGAAGGCAGGCGCCGCGCGCAATGCCAGTTCGCCGAGCGCCACGGCCACGTCCATCGCGTGCGTGTACGCCGCGGCCTGCTCGCCGGTAGCGCGCTGCCAGTCCGTCCACGGATCGATGCCGCGCCGCACCCAGGCGCGTCGGATCAGGTCGGGCCAGGTGATCCGGGTCCACTGGTCGAGCGCCTGCACCGCGGCCAGCGGCTCGCCGCGCAGGTCGATGCCCGCGGGCCGCAGCAGCGTGTCCAGTCGGGCGAGCCGGCGCGGGCGGCTCGCCCGCAGTGCCGCGAGCTCGGGTTCGCCGAGGCCGTCGGCCCAGGGCGGCGGTTCCGGTTCGACACGGCGCAGCAGCGGGTGGCGGAGGAACGGGAGCTTCACGGCGCGGGCCGTCGCCTCATGGTTGCAAGGACGAGGAGCGCGGCGCTTCGGCGCCGACCTCGTTCGCGTCGCGCGCCGCCGACGTCACTGGAGGTAGCTGACGCTCGAGGCGCACTCCAGCGGCTTCGCCGCCCCGCCGCTCACGTACTGCACCAGCCGCGAACCCGCGCTGTCCTCGTCGACGTTGCGGGCGGTGGCCGCGGCGTACCAGCGCTTGCAGTAGCCGGTGCCGATGCCGGGAATGGTTGCCGTCCCGGCGTTGGTGCGCAGCGCGAGGTACTTGCCATCCGGCGACCAGCCGGCGTTTTCGCCGAACTCGCCGTTGGAGAAGCGTTCGACCCGCGTGCCGTCGAGGCTCGAAATCCAGATGTCGAACTTCGTGATGCCGCCGTCGTTCCAGCCCAGCTGGATGGCCAGCTGCTGGCCATCGGGGCTCGCGGCCAGCGAGCGGCGCAGGCTGAAGCCCGCCGGCACGGCCAGCGTGCCCAGTTCACGTTCGTTGCGGCCGCTCGCCGAGGCCGAGCCGGTGATCACCTTGCGGTCGCCACGGGTGTAGACGTACGCGTCGGCGGACAGCCAGTCGAAGTCGTAGACGACGCCGGTGCCCGTGTTCGAGAAGTCGACGGCGAGCTTCGGGTCGGCCGGCGTGGCGAGGTCGACGATCAGCAGGCCGCTGCGCGAGAGCGTGTTGTTCGCCGCGAGGTCGGGGTACTGCAGCATCGCCAGGTATCGGTTGTCCTTGGAGAAGCGGAAGGCGGTGGTGTAACCCTCGAGCAGGAAGTCGGACTGCAGGGTCTTCGTCGCGGTGTCGTACACCTTGACGGTCATGTAGTCGGAGTTCTCGACACCTGTCTCGGTGTCGTGCCACGACACCGCGTAGCGCGTGCCATCGGGCGAGAACGTGATGGACTGGTTGGCGGCGTCGCGCGTGACGACCGTCGATTCGACACCGGTGTTCGCGTTGATGCGGCGGTAGGACGGCGTGTCGGTGGGGCGCAGCCAGAACGAGCCGGTCAGCCCCGGGTTCAACCCGGTCCCCGGCGTGACACCGCCGCCGTTGCCCGGGTCGACCGCCGGGTCGCCCCCTCCTCCGCCACCGCCACACCCCGCGATCAGGCCGATGGACAGGGCGACTGCGGTGACGAGCGAGGCACGATGGGGGAACTTCATGGCGGTAATCTCCTTGGCTGCCAAAAAAACAAAAAGCACCGGCCGCCGAGGCGCCGGTGCACACGGCGCCCGAAGGCGCCGCGGATCGAGGCTGTCGATCAGCCCTTGCGGCCCATCTGGCTCAGGCCTTCACCGATGGACTTGAGGGCGTTCGAGAACGCGCTTTGCATCAGGCTGAACTCCTGCGACACGCCTTGCAGTTCGGTCTGCGCGGTCGTGAACGCCTTGGCGTTCTGCTGGGCTTCCTTGTCGGCGTCGGCACCGCCGGCGCCACCCGTGCCGCCTTCCTTGGCAGCGGACAGGTCGCTCATCTTCTTGGACAGCTCGACCATCTTGGCGGCCTTGTCGCCCAGGGTCTTGCCCATGCCTTCGGCCAGCGCCTGCAGCCACGACTTCTTGCCACCCGTCTTGCCGCCTTCGCTGCCGCCGGACTTGTTGCACTCGTCCTGTTCCATGTACTTGCGGGCGTTCTCGACGAACTTGTCGGTCAGTTCGTTGACGAAGTCCTTCTTCCAGTTCTGGACTTCGTGGTCGCTGTTCACGGCGTGTTGCGCTTCCGGCGACACGTTCTGGTTCTTCGACTCGCCGATGGCCTCCTTGATCATGTTCTTGATCTCCTTGGCCAGGAACGGCGGCATGCCGTCTTCCTTCTGCAGGCGGTCGGTGGCGTTGCTGGCGGCTTCGCCGACGGCGTCCTGCACCAGGTTGCCGAGGGCCGAGCCGATCATGCTGCCGATCGGGCCGCCGAAGATGCCACCGACGATGCCGCCGATGCTGCTGAGGAGGCCGCCGCCTTGGCCGCCACCGATGCCACCCATCACGCTGTTCAGAGCTCCAGACATGTTTCTCTCCTGTTCAATTCCGTTGATTTGAGGCGCCGCCGTTGCGGGGCCCCCCTGCAACTCATTCGCCACCGTTGCCGATTGCGTACTGCAGAGTCGACGGAATGAATTAAAGGCGGAGGAGGGTTCTTTCGTAAGCTGGTGCGTGCGATAGCTAGGGTGCGCCCCAGCGGTGGATGTGAGGCGGACGAACGACATGTTCATGCGCGCGGGCTCACCGGGTGAGCCACCTCGCCGGTGGAGGAGGACGTGGCCGTGGACACGGGTTCGCGCGAGAGCAGCGAGATGCCGCCGCCGGTGACACCGAGCACCCATTCCTCGCCGCGGTAGTGCATGACGACCACGCGTTCCTTCGCGCCGACGGGCAGCGCGCGCACGAAGCGCAGCTCGCCCGCGTCGACGCGCGTGCCGGGAAGCAACCGGCCCTGCTGGAGGCGCTTGAGCATCGCGAGGCTCACCCACGCGAGCAGGCCGACGAAGGCCAATGCGAGCAGCGTGCTGAGGAGTTGCGACGAGAAGTTGTCCATGGGTCAGTCGGGGAACGGCTGAGCATTCTTCCCCACGGACCGTGACAAATGCCACACCTCGCCGGCTTGCAACCTAGGGGTTGACCGAGGGTGGGCAGAGGGCGGCACGGCGTGCCGCCGGGGATTCAGGGGTGCGCCGGAGGGCGGCGCACGGCCACGATGTCATAGGTGGAGAGGCCGAAGCTCGACTCCTTCACCTGGTTGCTCTGGTTCCCCCCGAGGAGGGTGACCCGGCCGTCACCACCGGACACAAAAAAGCCCACGTGGTTCTGTCCCGAGGCCTTGTTGCGGATGACGACCACGTCGCCGTTGTGGGCGTTGCGCAGGCCGTTCACACGATCGCCCCAGGAGGCCCAACTGATGGCCGCGGCGCTGTCGGTGCCCTTGCGGCCGGACTGCTCCATCGTCCAGTTGACGAACGAGGCGCACCAGGGCGTCTCGTCGGTGCGGGCCTTGAGCGACGTGGTCTGGTGGTACTCGACGATGCGCGCGTTGTGGCGGCTGCCCGCCACCTCCCGCTGGCCGGTCTCGCCGCGGGCGATGGCCATCCAGCCGCCCGCGTCGCTGCCGAGGTTCCGGCCGAGCTGCGCCAGCGTGGCGCCGCTTTCGGCGGCGGGGCCTTGCGGCTGCGCGCCTTCGCGGCGGCCCGGCAACTGCAGCCGGTCGCCGGTGAAGATCAGGTCGGGGTTGCGGATCTGCGGGTTCGCGTCGAGCAGCGCCTGCACCGTGGTGCCGTGTTCGCGCGCCAGGCCCGACAGCGTGTCGCCGCGTTCGATGCGGACCGACGACGACGCGGTGTTGTCGGACGTCGTGGGACCGGAGGCGGCCGAACGGGTGCTGGTGATCGCGGACATGCTGGGAACTCCTCGAGCGAAGTCCGCACCTTAGGGGCCGACAGCCGCCCCGTCGATCTGTCGCCGACCCTGGCTAGGGTGCACCCGAGGCCGCGTCCGGCCGCATGCCCTCGGGGTAGCGCGTGAGGTCCTCGCCCGGCGGCTTGCGCCGTGGCCTGGCGCCGGGTTCGCGCGGCCGCGTCTTCAGCGGGTCGACGTGCGACTCCACCTGCTCGCGCACCTCGCGGGCCCAGAGGATCACCTCGGCCATCACGTCGAACGTGTCCCGCGGGATCACCTCGCCCTCCTCGCCGCGCGCCAGCAGGTCGCGGGCGAGCGGGATGTTGCGCACGATCGGCACGCCCGCGGCCTCCGCCGCCTCGCGCATCGCGAGCGCGGTGTCGTCCTCGCCCTTCGCGGCGATGGTGGGCACGGGGCACGTCTCGCGGTCGTAGTCGATCGCGATGGCCACGTGCGTCGGGTTCACGAGCAGCACGTTGGCCTGCGCCGCGGCGTTCGTCGCATTGCGCTGCGACCACTCCTGGTGCGTCTGCCGGCGGTGGGCCTTGATGTGCGGATCGCCCTCGGATTCCTTCATCTCCTGCCGGATGTCGCGCAGGCTCATGCGGTTCTTCTTCGTGAAGCTGTGGCGCTGCCAGACGATGTCGAGCACGCTCACGAGCGCGAAGACACCGAGGGTCCACGCGATCAGCCGCAGGCTCAGCGCCCAGATGGCGTCGCCGATGGCGCCCGGCGCCGCGGTCGACAGCAGCGCGAACTGCGGCATCAGCGAGCGCAGCACGAGCCAGCCGATCGCGAAGAGCAGCGCGGTCTTGGCCACGGCCTTCAGCACCTCGACGAAGTTGTCCATGCTGAACATCCGCTTGATGCCGGCCGCGGGGTTCAGGTGCTCCGCGTTGGGCTTGACCTTCTCCATCGCGAACACCGGCCCCGCCTGCAGGAACTCGACGAGCAGCCCGACGACGATCACGGGCACGAGTAGCAGCCCGGTCGCCCACAGCACCGTCTCGAGCGCGAGCCACCCCATCGCCGGCGCGGAGAACGAGAACGGCTGCGTGACGGCCTCGAGCACGCGCCCGGTCAGCGACACGATGCGCTGGCCCACCAGCGGGATCGCCATCGCGCCGAGCGCCAACCACACGAGCAGCGTCAGGGTGCTCGTGATCTCCTTGCTTTTCGGGACGTCGCCCTTCTTGCGTGCGTCCTTGAGCCGTTTCTCGGTCGGCTTTTCGGTCTTGTCGCCACCGTCGTTGCTGTCGGCCATGGGGGTTCCTGCGGGTGTTCAAAAACGCGCAGAGCGTGCCCGAAAACCGTGCCCGGCCACCCCCACCCCTAGTTTGAGGCGTAACGCCCGCTTACATCGATGACAGGCTTCGCCCCTTTATTGGGACCCTGGGGTTTGTGACAGCCAGATCGTAACGTCAACTTACAAACGGTCGTGATGCACGTCACGAATCGGACCGTTTAGGCCGGCACCATCCCGGCATCGAAACCGACGTGGTGCGGTTCGGCAAACCGACGCAGTGCGGTTCGGGAGGGCAAAACCCCCAACGGGAGTTCCGATGTTTTGCGGATGGATCAAGCTGGGAGGCGCAACGACGCCTCCGATATTCACGGTAGTTGTTGCGTCGATTGCAATGTTCAGCCCGGCGGTCCAGGCCTGCGGACCGGGGGCGGCCACGGCGGCGTTCCAGGCCCCCACGGTGGCATCGAAGTTTGCGCTGGCTCGCGAATTCTGTTCGACGAATGAAGGCGTGAAGCCGGTGTCGGCGCCGCCCGTGGCCGACACCTCGCGGTATGCCGAACAGCTCTGGCTGTACGACCGCCCCGCCACGCGGGTGCCCGAGGTCGCCCTGCCGGACCCGCAACGCGTGGCGCCGCCCGAGCCGGCCGCGGCGCCGCCGGTCACCCGGCTGTCGGCGCCCGTCGCCGGCCGGAGCATCCGGGGCGTGAGCCGCGAGGCCTCGGCCCGCGCGCTGTCGCTCGTGCCGCAGATCAGCGACGTCGCGGCCCGGTTCCGCATCGACCCGCTGCTGCTGCACGCCATCGCCCACGTCGAGTCGCGGCACAACCCGGACGCGGTGTCGCACGCCGGTGCGCTCGGCCTGATGCAGGTGATGCCGGCCACGGCGCGCCGCTTCGGGGTCACGTCGCCGAAGGCGCAACTGCACGACCCGAAGATCAGCCTCGAGGTCAGCTCGGCCTACCTCAAGACGCTGCAGCAGCGCTTCAACAACAACCTCACGCTCGTGATCGCCGCGTACAACGCCGGCGAAGGCGCCGTCGAGAAGTACGGCCGCCAGGTGCCGCCGTACAAGGAAACGCAGGGGTACGTCCGCGACGTCATGGCGCACTACCGTGCGCTGCTGAGCCTGCGCGACAGCAGCCCCGCGGCCGCCGCGGCGGCGCCCGTGCGGCCGATGCTCTGACGGGGTCACGCGATGAGCCTCTCCGCGTATTTCCAGTCCGCGTCGCTGCGTCCCGAGGGGACGCTCTCGCGCTACAGCGACCTCGTGCTCGTGGCCGGCGTGATCGCCATCGTCGCGCTGATGGTGCTGCCGCTGCCGCTGTTCGTCATCGACCTGCTGGTCGCGGTGAACCTCGCGATGGGCGTGATGCTGCTGCTGATGGCGATCTACATCGGCTCACCGCTCGAGTTCTCGGTGTTCCCGAGCGTGCTGCTCATCAGCACGCTGTTCCGGCTGTCGCTCGCCATCGCCACCACGCGGATGATCCTGCTGCACGGCGACGCGGGCCACATCATCGACACCTTCGGCAAGACGGTGGCCGGCGGCAACCTGGTCGTGGGCCTGGTCGTCTTCCTGATCATCACGGTGGTGCAATTCATCGTGATCGCGAAGGGTGCGGAACGCGTGGCCGAGGTGGCCGCGCGGTTCTCCCTCGACGCGATGCCCGGCAAGCAGCTGTCCATCGACTCCGACCTGCGCTCGGGCCTCATCGACAAGGACGAGGCCAAGCGCAAGCGCCGCGAGCTCGAGATGGAGAGCAAGCTGCACGGCAACCTCGACGGCGCGATGAAGTTCGTCAAGGGCGACGCCATCGCCGGCATCGTCATCATCGTGATCAACCTGCTCGGCGGCCTCGCGGTGGGCGTGCTGCAGCAGGGCATGGACATGGGCCATGCGATGACGAAGTACTCGGTGCTGACGATCGGCGACGGCATGGTCTCGCAGATCCCGGCGCTGCTCGCCGCGATGTCGGCCGGCCTGATCGTCACGCGCACGTCGGACGCGGAAGACAAGCACCTGGGCGACGCGATGCGCAAGCAGTTCACCGCGAAGCCGCGCGTGCTGCTGGTGGCGGGTGGCATCTGCGCCCTCTTCGCGCTGGTGCCGGGCTTCCCGGCGGTCACGTTCCTCGTGATGGCGGTGGCGCTGGCCGGTGGCGGCGCGCTGCTCACGCCGATGCTGCGCCAGCGGATGGCGAAGGCGTCGGGCCCGGCGTTCGAGGCCGTGGTCAAGCGCAAGGAAGCCGCGCCCGGCGTGATGGCCACGGCGCTGCCGGCGCCCCACCCCGCCGTGCCGCTGCTGCTCGAGCTGCCGCCGCGCGCGCTCGGCGCGGACCAGGGCGCCACGCTCACGCGTTCGCTCGAATCGGTGCTCGACCACTTCCAGCTGTCGCTGGGCCTCGCGCTGCCGCGCATCAGCATCCACGCGCGCGCCGAGGGCGGCGACGGCTGGCAGCTGCACGCGTTCGAGGTGCCGGTGGCCCGGGGCGAGCTGCCCGAGGGCGACATCCCGGCGGGCCTCGCCACCGCGGTGCGCGAGGCGCTGCGCCGCCACACCGTGCTGTTCCTCGGCATCCAGGAGGCGAGCGCGCTGCTGACGCGCGCGTCGATCGACTATCCCGAGGCCGTGAAGGAGGTGCTGCGCGTGATCCCGATGCAGCGCCTGGCCGACATCTTCCGCCGCCTGGTCGAGGAAGAGGTGTCGGTGCGGCACACGCGCGACATGCTCGAGGCGCTGGCCGAGGCCGGCCAGCGCGAGAAGGACGTCTTCACGCTCGCCGAATTCGCGCGCATCGCCCTCAAGCGCCACATCAGCCACCGCTACGCGCCCGACGGCGTGCTGCGCGCCACGCTGCTGCTGCCCGACCTGGAGGAGCTGCTGCGTCAGGCGCTGCGCACCAACGGCGGCGCGCAGCAGCTGGCCATCGACCCGCAGGTGGCGCGCCAGGTGATCGACCTGATCCGCCAGAGCGTCGAGACCCATGGCGTGGCCGCGGTCGTGACCACCGTCGACCTCCGCCGCCACGTGCGCAAGCTGATCGAACTCGACTGCTTCGACGTGCCGGTGCTGTCGTACCACGAGCTGATGCCGTCGTTGCGGCTCGACGTCGCCGACCGGGTCGGCGCGCCCGCCACGGCGCTGCTCGAAGCCGCCTGACCGGGGCCCGCCCCCAACGTTCTCCACGAGACCCCGCGATGCCTTCCTTTGCCCACGTTTCCCCGTCGCTCCGCCGCGCCACCGCCTGGATGGCCGTCGCGCTGATGACGTCCCTCGCCGCCGCGTCGGCCTTCGCGGCGCCGCCGCCGTACGCCGAACGCAAGGTGCAGCTCGCCGCGCGCGAGCAGCCCATCGCCGCGTTCCTGCAGGACCTGTTCGGGCTGCTCGACGTGCCGGTGTCGGTGTCGCCCGCCGTCAAGGGCGCGGTGAACGGCACGTTCAACGGCGAGGCCGAGGGCATCGCGCGCAGCATCTCGCGCGCGTTCGGCCTCGTGATGTACTACGACGGCGCGGTGATGCACGTCTACACCGCGGGCGAGATGGGCGCGCGCACGCTGCCCACCACGCCGGCCGTGGCCGACAAGGTGATCCGCGCGGCCGGCGAGATGCGCCTGGCCGACGCGCGCAACACGCTGCGCACCACGCGCGACGGCGCGGTGATCGCGAGCGGCACGCGGCGCTTCATCGAGCAGGTCGAGGAACTCACCCGCGTGAGCCAGGTGAGCCAGGTCGTGCAGCCGCCGATGGGCTTCAAGGTCTTCTACCTGCGCTACGCGTGGGCACACGACGTGGCGGTGAGCTTCTCCGGCCGCCAGATCCTCGTGCCGGGCGTGGCGAGCATCGTGCGCGCGCTGGTGACCTCGTCGCCGCGCAGCCCGGCCATGCTCGGCCAGCAGGAACAGCTGCTGCGCCCCACGCAGCCGAAGCTCAAGGGCCAGGGCCTCGGCCGCATCCCGAACCAGCCGGTGCTGGGCCTGCCCGACGCCAACGCGCAGCCGGGCACGGCCGACGTGCTGATGGCCGCCTACGGCGGCGCCGGCGCCGGCGTCGGTGGCGGCGCGACGGGCGGCGGCGGCACCTCGCTCGTGCTGGGCGACCTGCAGCAGGTGCGCATCGAGGCCGACACCCGCCTCAACGCGATCATCGTGCGCGACGCGCCGGAGCGACTGCCCTACTACGAGCAGCTCGTGCAGTCGCTCGACGTCGAGCCGCAGTCGCTCGAGATCGAGGCCACGATCATCGACATCAACACCGACAAGATGCGCGAGCTCGGCATCAACTGGCGCGGCAACATCGAGAAGAGCTCGGTGCTGTTCGGCAAGGGCGACGCGTCGGACCTGCTGCTGCAGCCGGGCGGCTCCGTGATCGGCTCGGCCATCACCCCCATCGCGCAGGGCGGCGTGATCTCGGCGGTGCTCGGCAACGCGCAGCAGTTCGTGGCCCGCATCAGCGCGCTGCAGACGGAGGGCGCGGCCAAGGTGGTGTCGAGCCCGCAGGTGGTGACGCTCTCGAACGTCGAGGCCGTCTTCGACAGCAGCCAGACCTTCTACGTGCGCGTGGCCGGTCGCGAGGAGGTGGACCTCTTCAACGTGTCGGCCGGCACCTCGCTGCGCGTCACGCCCCACGTCTTCAAGGACACGCAGGGCGTGCGCATCAAGCTGCTCGTGAACCTGGAGGACGGCTCGCTGTCGTCCGAGCGCGTGGACGCGCTGCCGGTGGTGGCGCGCTCGTCCATCAACACGCAGGCGCTGATCTACGAAGGCGAAAGCCTGCTGATCGGCGGGCTGACCCGCGAGGCCTCGGAAAACGGCGTCGAGAAGATCCCGCTGCTGGGCGACATCCCGTTCATCGGCCACCTGTTCAAGACGCAGCGCGAGAGCGGCGGCCGAACCGAGCGCATGTTCCTGATCTCGCCGCGCCTGTCGGCGCGCCGCTCCGCGGCGATGGGCCCGGCGCCGGTGGCCCCGCCGCCCGTGGTGCCCGCGACACCCGCCCCCGCGCCCCAGGCGCCGCCGCCCACCGAATCGTCGGGCGCCTGCACGCCGACCTGGTGCCCGCGCGGCAGCGTGGTGGCCACGGCCGGAGCCCGCCCATGACGCCGACGCCGCTCGAGCTGCGTGTCCTCACCGGGCCCCAGGCCGGCGCGCGCATCGCGCTGGCCGCGGGCGGCCGCGTGGACGTGGGCAGCCTCGACGCGGCCGGATGCCAGGTGGTGCTGCGCGACCCGCGTGTCGCGGCGCAGCGCGTGCGGCTGCACGTGCGGCCGTACGACGTGCGGCTCGAGGTGCTGGCCGGCCAGATCGAATTCAACGGCACGTGGCTGGTCGCGCCGGCCTCGGCCGACTGGCCGCTCTACGCGCCCGTGCGCCTCGGCGACACGGTGCTGGCCGTGGGCGCGGAAGACGGCGCCCGGTGGGACGACGCCGTGGCCCTCGCGCTGTCGCCGCAGCCGCCGGCCGCGCCGGTCGACGAACCCGCGCCCGTGGCCGCGGCGCCCGCCGTCGCCCCGCGTCCCCGCCGCCGGCTGGAGACCTGGCTCGCGCTGGGCGGTGGCGCCCTGGCCGTCGTCGCCACCGGCCTGCTCGCGTTCGCGAGCCTCGTGTCGCCGCCGAAGGTGGTGACGCAGACGGCTTCGCAGCGCCTCGAGCGCCTGCTGGCCGCGCCCGAATTCAAGGGCCTGCGCGTGGCGCCGGCGGGCGCGGGCGGCGAGGCGCTGCTGGTGACGGGCGACGTGCTCACCGTCGCCGACCGCCACCGCCTCGACACGCAGCTGGCCGGCGCCGACCTCGCGCCCGCGATCGACGTGCGCGTCGCCGAGCAGGTGGCCGCCGCCGTGCGCGAGGTGTTCCGCATGAACGGCGTGGTGGCCGAGACCACCCCGGCCAGGACGCTCGCCGAGGTGGGCGTCGTGCATGTGTCCACCCGCGTGGCCGACCTGGCGCAGCTCGCCCGCGCCGAGGCCAGCGCACGGCGCGACGTGCCGGGCCTGAGCGGCCTCGCCGTGGAAAACGAACGCCCCGTGGCGCCGCCCGACAACGCGCCGATCACCGACGACCCGGGCAAGCGCGTCGCCTCCATCGTGCCCGGCGAGTCGCCCTACGTGGTGACCGTCGACGGCACCCGCTACTTCGTCGGGGCGCTGCTGCCGAGCGGCCATCGCCTCGCCTCGATCACCGAGCAGGAAGTCCTGCTCGACAAGGACGGCGTCGTTTCGGCGCTGCGCTTCTGACCCTTCCCCCTCCCCCGAAACCAGCAGGAGATCTCCCATGAGCAACACGATCAACCCCCTCTCGATGGTCGCCGCGGCCCCCTCCACCAACAGCACCAAGTCCGGCAAGTCCGACAACTGGTTCGAGGCGATGGCCGAGGCCTGGGGCCAGACGCTCGACAAGACCGCCACGTCCATCGAGGCGATGTCCGAGGACATCAGCAACGGCAACGACAAACCCGCGGCCATCACCGCGCTGTCGGCCGAGTCGCTGAAGATGAGCTTCCTGTCGAGCAGCTCGCACACCGCGCTCTCCAGCGTGGGCGGCGCGCTCGAGACGATGGCCCGCAAGCAGTGACCGGGAGGCCGCGATGAACGTCGATCCTTCGATGGTGGCCGCGAGCCCGGTGCTCGGCCTGGGCGGCGGCGGCCCCGCGTCGCTGCCGGGCGCCGGGCTGCAGGCCGGCTACGGCCTGTCCTTCACCGACCTGGGCCGCTTCGAGCAGGCGCTGTCGGCCTCGCAGGGCCGGCTCGACGCCCAGCCCGTGCGCGCCCCGAACGAGGCGCTGCAGGCGATGGCCCGGCCGCTCGAGTACGTCAACAACGAGGCCGCCTCGATCTCGGAGTTCGCGAACCGCGCCGTCTCGGCCGGCAGCGCGATGACGCCGGGCGAGATGGTGATGCTCTCGGTGCGCTGCCAGGAGTTCATGTTCCATTGCCAGCTGACCTCGAACGTCGCCAACCGCGCGTCCGACGGCCTGCAGCAGCTGTTCCGCCAGCAGTCCTGACCCACCATGCGCACCGACACATTCCTCCGCCGCCTGTGCATCCTGGGCGTGGCCGTGCTGCTCGCCGGCTGCATGCGCCAGGAGCTGTACGGCCAGGTGTCCGAACGGCAGGCCAACGAGATGGTCGCGCTGCTGCAGGGCGCCGGCATCGACGCCCGCAAGGAGTCGCGCGACGCGGCCAACTTCGCGATCACGTCGCCGTCCGCCGACTTCGGCCGCGCCATCGAACTGCTGCACGCCAACGGCTACCCGCGCGGCAACTTCGACAGCGTGGGCCAGGTGTTCAAGAAGGAGGGGTTCGTGTCGTCGCCGGTCGAGGAACGGGCGCGGCTCACCTACGCGCTGTCGCAGGAACTCGCGAACACGCTGCAGACCATAGACGGCGTCGTGGTCGCGCGCGTGCACCTCGCGGTGCCCGACAAGGACCCGCTGACCGACAAGCCCCATCCCGCGTCGGCCTCGGTGTTCATCAAGCACCGCGCCGGGCGCGACCTCACCGGCCAGGTCAACCAGATGAAGGCACTCGTGGTCAACGGCGTCGAGGGGCTGCCGTACGAGAACGTCACGGTCGCCCTGTTCCCGGCGGAGGCCGTGCCGGTGTCGCGCCCGGCGCTGGGCGCCGATCCGCTCGCCACCTCGCTGCAGGCGGCCGCGGGTTTCGGCGGGCTGCTGCTCGTGGGCAGCGCCGGCGTGTGGGGCTGGCGCCGTCGCCAGGCCTCGCGCGGCCTCGTGCTGGTGACCGACGACCGCGGAGGTGCCGATGCGGCGCGCGGCTGACACCACCATCGCCCTGCGTCCCGCGCTGACGCCCGACGAGGCGCGCCGCGCGCGCGCGTGGAACGTGCGCGTGGCCACCTGGCTCGACGAAGTGTGGGGCGACGAGGCCGACACGCTGCCGCCCTTCACGTGGGACACCCTCGCCGCCGTGCCCGGCTGGGCCGTGGGCACGCCGGCCGAACTGGAACGGCTGGCGTTGCTGGCGGGCGCGCTGTTCGCGGCGCCCGCGCTGCGCGTGTGCCTCGACGCCGGCCCGCTGATCCGCGTGCGCGCGCTGGTGGGCGCCGACGCGCTCGACCAGGTGCTCGCCGTGCCCGGCCTGCCGATGCAGGCGCCCACGTGGCCGCAGGACGCCCGGGGTGAACGCGACACGCTGCACGCGTGGGGCGGCACCCTGCTGGTGGCGAGCGTGGGCGACCCGCTCGTGCAGGCCACCGTCCACCGCGTGCTCGACCTGCGGTCCGGCGCCACCGACGCGCGGGCGGTGCCCGTGTCCGTCGCGCTGCGCCTCGTGCGCCTCGCGCTCGGCATCGCCCAGGGCGAGGGCCGCGCCACCGCGCGCCACCACCCGGACCCGGAGGTCGCCCGATGAGCCGCTACACCGTGCTGCACGGCCGCCGTTCGCTGCAGGTGGCCACCAACCGGCTCGTGGTGCCGGCCGGCGAGGTGGGCGACTTCACGTCCGCCATCCAGTGCGCCCAGGCGCTCACGTCGCTGCTGGAACACGAGCGCGCCCGCGTGGCCGCCGCGATGGCGCAGGCCCAGCAGGACGGCTTCGAGCAGGGCCGGCGCGACGGCGAACGCCAGGCCGCCGAACGCCTCACCGAGGTGGTGGCGCGCATCACCCGCGACCAGCAGGTGCAGCAGCAGGCCGCGCGCGACGCCGTGGGCGCCCTCGCGCTGGCCGTGGTGCAGAAGCTCGCGGCCTCGCTCGGGGCCGCCGAGGTGGTGCCGAAACTGGTGGAGCAGGCCGTGATCGAGTTGCTGCCGCAGCGGTCCACCCGCGTGCGCGTGGGGCCCGAGGCCATGGAGGCCACCCGCGAGCGCCTCGCGAAGCTGGGCCTGGCGGGGGACGTGCGGGCCGACGAGACCCTCGGCCCCTTCGACTGCGTGATCGACAGCGTCACCGGCCAGCACGTGGTGAGCCTCGACTCCCAGCTCGCCGCCATCGGCCGCGCGCTCGGCATCGCCGAACGCGACATCGAACGCGACACCGAGACGGCCTGATGACGATCGCCTCGTTCGACGAACACCTCCGCCAGTCGCTGCACATGCTGCAGAAGGCCCGGCCCGTGCACCAGCGCGGGCGGGTGGTGCAGGCCTTCGGCACGATGCTGCGGGTGACCGGCATCCCCGCGCGCATCGGCCAGCAGTGCCGCATCGTGGACCCCGGGTCCGGCGCCGCGGTGCCGGCCGAGGTGGTGGGGTTCGCCGACGGCCACGCGCTGCTCGTGCCGCTGGCGCCGCTGCATGGCGTCACGCTCGACGCCGAGGTGGAGGTGACGCACGACGGTGGGTCGATGCTCGTGGGCGACGGCCTCAAGGGCCGCGTGCTCGACGCCTTCGGCCAGCCGCTCGACGGCCGGCCCCTGCCCGCCGGACTCGACGCCGCGCCGCTGCACGCCGAGGCGCCGGCCGCGCTCGACCGGCCCGCCATCGGCGAGACCTTCGTGACCGGCATCCGCGCGGTCGACAGCCTGCTGACCGTGGGCGTGGGCCAGCGGCTCGGCGTGTTCGCGGCGGCGGGTGGCGGCAAGTCGACGCTGCTGGGCATGCTCGCGCGGCAGGCCACGGCCGACGTGAACGTGATCGCGCTGATCGGCGAACGCGGCCGCGAGGTGCGCGAGTTCATCGAGGACAGCCTGGGCCCCGAGGGCCTCGCGCGGTCCGTGCTCGTCGTGTCCACGTCCGACCGGCCGGCGATGGAACGCGCGCGGGCGGCGCTCGCGGCCACGGCCATCGCCGAGGGGTTCCGCGCACGCGGCGCGCGCGTGATGCTGCTGATGGATTCGGTCACGCGGCACGCGCGCGCCCTGCGCGAGATCGGCCTGTCGATCGGCGAGCCCCCCGTGCGGCGCGGCTTCCCGCCGTCGGTGTTCGCCGAACTGCCGCGCCTCTTCGAACGCGCCGGCAACGACGGCCGCGGCAGCATCACCGCGTTCTACACCGTGCTGCTCGAGGACGAGGACAGCGCCGACCCGGTCGCCGAGGAAGTGCGGTCCATCCTCGACGGCCACCTGGTGCTGTCGCGCCAGCTCGGCCAGGCGAACCACTACCCGGCCATCGACGTGCTCGCGAGCGTCAGCCGCACCTTCACGCGCGTGGCCTCGCCCGCGCACCGCGAGGCGGCCGGCCACGTGCGCGCGCTGATGGCCAAGCACGCCGAGGTGCGCTTCCTGCTGCAGGTGGGCGAATACAAGGCGGGCAGCGACACCCTGGCCGACGAGGCCATCGCGAAGCTGCCCGCCATCCATGCGCTGCTGCGCCAGCCGGCGGACGAGGCGTCGGCGTACGACACCACACTCGGCCAGCTGCAGGCCCTGGCCACCTGAGGCGCGTCGCCATGAAGACCTCCGATCCGTCCCTCGGCTCCCCCGCCGACCTGGCCCAGCTGAAGCGCCTGCGTCAGGCCCGTGTCGAGGCCGCCGAACGGCGCGTGTTCGCGCAGCGCCGCGTGTGCGACGAGGCCCGGGCCGCGGTCGAGGCGCAGGCCCGGCGCATCGAGGTCGAACGCGAGCGGCTGCGGCGGTATGCGCTGGAACGGGTCGGCGCCGGGGCCGCGTCGCTGCCCCGGTTCCAGGCGCTCGACGCCGCGTTCGGCGAAGACCTCCACGACAACCGCGACCGTGCCGAGTACGACCTGATCGACCAGCAGGAAACGCTGGCCGACGAACAGGCCGCGTTGCGCGAGCGCCAGCGCGAGTGGCTGCGCGAGCAGGCGCGCCGCGATGCCGTCTCGGACGCCCTCGTCCGCAGCCGCGCCGCCGTGGCGCTCGGCCGCGAGCGGTCCGTCGAATCCGAGATCGAGGACACCCGCCGCGGTGTCGTTTCCCATCCGCTTGCCCGGAACCCGTGATGATGAAACCGTCCGCACCTTCCACCCCGTCCGACACCTCGTCGTCCGCGCGTTCCACCGATCGCCAGCGGCCCGCGCCGAAGCCGGAGCGCGAGGCGTTCGAGCAGCTGCTCGAGGCCCGCGAAGGCCGCGAGCCCCGGCCGGAGGCCGCGGGCCTCGTGGTGCCGCCCACCCCGTTCGAGTTCGCGCGGTCCGCGCCGTCGAAGGAGGACACCCCCGGCCTCGAACGCACCGACCTGCACCGGGCCGCACCGCTGCAGGCCGCCGCGATCGAACCGCCGCCGTCCGTGGTCGGCGCGCTGCCCGACCCGTCCCAGGCCGCGTGGGCGCGGCGCCTGGAGGCGCCGGCCACGGCCCCGGGCGCGGCCACGCGTTTCCAGGTGATCGACCCCGCGGCGCCGCGCTGGCTGTCGTCGGTCGAAGTGCAGCCGCTCGCCGGCGGGGGCGTGAACGTCGCCGTGGTGGCCGGAGCCGAACATGCGGCGCTGCTCGACCGCCACGTGCCGCAACTGCAGCGCCGGCTGGGCGCGCGCGCGCAGCCGCACGTGCGGGTGGATCCGCGCGACGACGACGACCGCTGACTGACCGCCCGCTGGAAGTACACGCATGAGCGACCTGTCGATCTCCCCCGTGGCGATGCGCGCGCTGCTCGAACTGCCCGAGCTGCCGCAGGAGGCCCCGAAGAGCCCGCTGGAAGCGCTCGCCGCCACCGCGGGCGAGGCCGGCGGCCTGGGCGACCCGCGGACGAACGGCGTCGCCGCGCTCGGCATCACGCCGGAGGCGGCCACGACCCTCCCCGAGGTGCAGGTCGACGGCGGGCACGAGTACACGTCGCCCGCGCCCACGCTCGCGTTGATGGCGCAGGCGACGTCGCGCCAGGACAACCCCGCGCCGGCGACCTCCGACACGAACGCCCCGTCCCGGCACGAGGCCGCGGTCGAGGCCGGCACGCCCGCCGATGCGGGCGCCGCGCCGCTGCCCACCGACCTGCCGGCCACGGTGGCCGTGGCGTCGCTGCTCCACGTCACCAAGCCCGAGTTCCGGTCGAACCCGGAGCCGTCGCACGCCGTGGACGAGCGCGGCCGCCACGCGTTCACCGCCGAGGCGGACGAGGACGACACCGCGGACGCCGACGACGAACCCCCGGCCGAGGAACCCGACGCGCGCACCGAGCCGCTGCCCCTGGCGAGCGGCGACGCGGCCCTGTACGCACGCCTGGTGGCGGGCCTGCGGCACCTGGGCGACGTGTCGCCCGTGGCCGAGGAAGTGCTGGGCGAGTTGCGCCGGCAGCGGCGCGTGGTGCTCGTCACGCCGTCGACGCTGCTGCCCGGACCGAAGTGCCCGGCGCACGTGGACGTGCTGTGGCCGCTGCCGTCGGGCGGGCGCGCGCTGCGCCTGGCCGGCGAACTGTGGTGGGCCCGCGTGCCGGTGCCCGACACCTGGTGGAGCGCGCACCTCGTGAAGTCGCGGTCGTCGGACCTGCAGCACCACCTCGCACCGCGTCCCGGCGACGACCAGGCGCGCGACGTCGCGGTGTGCCTCGGCACGCAGGCGCTGGCGGCCGGCGCCGGCGCGCAGGTGTGCCTGCGCGTGCGCGACACCACGCGGCTGTGGCGCGCGCTCGAGCCGCAGTGGAGCCTGCGCGTCGCCGTCGGCACGCGGCCCTGGCCCGCGCGTGCCGCGCCCCGCCCGGAGGTCGTCCATGTCGCCTGAGACCCTCGACGCCCTGGGCGTCTGCGCCGCGAGCCTCGACGTCGCGTCGGGCCGCGTGCTGTGGCGCGCGCCGTCGTTCGAGCGCCTCGCCGGTGGGCGCGACGACTCGGTCGCCGACCTGTGCCGGCGCCTGGGCGGCCTGCAGGCGCTGCTCGACGCCGGACCGGACGTGTCGGTGCGCATGGTGGCCGGTGAAGGCCGGCCGCTCGAGGCGCGACGCATCCCGCTGGAGGACGGTCGCGTGCTGCTGCGCCTCGACGACCGCCACGGCGAGGCGCAGGCGCGCCAGCGCCACCTGGAGGACCGCGAGCAGCTGCTGTTCACGTCGCGCCTGCTGTCCATCGGCGAGATGGCCACCACGCTCGCCCACGAGATCAACCAGCCCATCGGCGCGGCGGCGAACCTGCTGCGCGGCTCGGTGATGCGGCTGCAGCGCGGCGACCTCGACGCCGACGGGCGCACCGGCCTGCTGCAGGCGCTGCAACGCGCCACCGAGCAGGTGCTGTTCGCCTCGCGCGTGATCGCCCGCATCCGCGAGTACACGCATTCGCACACGGCCAGGCGCGTGCCCCTCGACGTGGCCGCGCTGCTGCGCGCCTGCGTGAGCCTGCTCGACTGGGAGACCGAACGCGAAGGCGTGCGCGTCGACCTGCGGGCCCCCGCGGCGGCGCTCTGGATCCACGCCGACGAGGTGATGCTGCAGCAGCTGTTCGTCAACCTGATGCGCAACGCGATCGACGCGATGCGTGGCAACGCCCCCGGCACGCGCCGGCTCGACCTGTCCGTCGGGGTCGAGGGTTCGCAGGTGGAGGTGACCGTGCGCGACAGCGGCAGCGGCATCAGCGAAGAGGCCGAGCAGACGCTCTTCGTGCCGTTCGTGTCCACCAAACCCACCGGCACCGGCATCGGCCTGAACATCTGCCGCTCGTTCGTCGAGCTGCACCAGGGGCGGCTGTGGTTCACGCGGAACGACGGCGGCCCCGGCACCTCGTTCCACGCCGCGCTGCCGCTGATGGCCGAGAACGAGGTTTCCGCGATCAAGAAGGAGAAGACCCCATGAACGCCCGCACCGTCTACATCGTCGACGACAACACCGAGTTCCTGCAGTCCGCCGTGTGGTGGCTGGAAGGGGCCGGCTACGACGTGGAGTGTTTCGACGACCCCCACCGCGCGCTGGAGGTGCTCGCCGCCCCGCGCTCCGACGCCTGCCTGCTGCTCGACGTGCGCATGCCCGCGATGTCCGGGCTCGAGGTGCACGATACGTTGCGCGAGCGCGGCGTGCGCCTCCCCGTCGTCTACATGACCGGCCACGGCGACGTGCCGCTCGCGGTGGAGGCCATGCGCAAGGGCGCGGTGACCTTCATCGAGAAGCCGTTCGCGGACGAGGCGCTGGAGTCGGCGCTGGCGCTGGCGTTTTCGCCGGCGGACGCCGGTGCGGACGCGGTCGCGGCGGCCGCGCCGTCGGGCGACGGCGAGTTCTCGTCGCGCATGGCGCGCCTGACCGCGCGCGAACGCGAGGTGATCGACTGGGTGGTCAAGGGCAAGCTCAACAAGGTGATCGCCGACCTGCTGGGCATCAGCATCAAGACGGTGGAGTTGCACCGCAAGAACGCGATGACGAAGCTGCAGGCGCGCTCGGTGCTCGAACTGAGCCGGCTGATGTTCACGGGGAAGGTGTCGTGATGCGGGCGAGACAGCTGTTCCGCGCACGGCTGCCCGACAGCGTCGTGGGCCTGAGCCTGCCCGCGTCGGCTCCGGTCGCCGAGGCGCCGCGTGGCCGCGCCGTGTTCGACGCGGCGCGCGTGCTGGCCACGGCCGAGGCCTGGCTGCCGCTGCTGGAGGACTGGCTGGGCGCCGGGCTGCTGCCCGAACCCGTCGGGGCCACCGACGCGTTCGGCGAATCGCTGATGTTCAACCAGCATGCCGTGCTGTCGCACGAGGAGACCGGTGTCGACGTGCACCTGCCGCTCACCGCGCTGGCCGCGCGGCGCACGCCGCCGCCCGAGACGCTCGCCGGCTGGACGTGGCGGCCCGTCGTGTGCGAACTGGTGCTCGACGTGCTGCCGCTGTCCGCCGAAGACCTGCGTCACCTGGAGCCCGGCGCCGTGCTGATCCTGCCCGCGTCGTTCTCGTCGACCTGGCACGGCTGCCTGCAGCCGGTCAGCGGCCAGGGCGGCGCGTTCCTCGCGCGGCTGCACGAGACGCGCGGCCGCCTCGGCGTGACGGCCACCGGCGAGGACGGCGACCACCCGCCCAACGACCTCGCCGCCGTGCGTTTCGCGCAGCCGGTGATGGCGCGTCCGCACGACCTCTTCGGCTGGCGGGCCGGCGGAAGGCCCCCGCAGCTCGACACGCCGCAGCTCGCCGGCCCCGGCGCCATCGTGCTGCAGGCGTCGCCGCTGCACGACCTGCAGCCGCTCGCCGCGGGGCAGCTCATTCCCGTGGGCTCGGGCTTCGGCGTGCAGGTGCAGGAGGTGCTGTCCACCTTCGAGCCCGCGCCCATCGAACCCGACATCTCGCTCGCCTGACCGGTCTCCCCTTCTCCATGGACCTCACCCAGTTCTCGCCGTCCTCCGCCCTCATCACCGTCGTGCTGCTGGCGCTCGCGCCATACGCGGCCGTCATGGTCACGTCCTTCACGAAGATCGTCGTGGTGCTGAGCCTGCTGCGCAACGCGCTCGGGCTGCAGCAGGTGCCGCCCAACGTGGTGCTCAACGGCCTCGCGCTCGTGCTGTCGGTGTACGTGATGTACCCGGTGGGCCAGCAGATGGCCGAGAAGGCCGCGGCCGTGCCCAACGTGTCCACCAGCACGAGCGGCATGCTGGCCGCCGCCGACGCGGCGAAGGAGCCGCTGCGCGAGTTCATGGTGAAACACGCGCAGCCGCGCGAGCGCGCGTTTTTCCTCAAGACCGCGCAGAAGGCGCTGCCCGCCGACAAGGCCGCCGCCCTCACCGACCGCGACTTCATCGTGATCGTGCCGGCCTTCACCGTGACCGAACTCGCGACGGCCTTCCAGATCGGCTTCCTGATCTTCCTGCCGTTCCTGGTGGTCGACCTGATCGTGTCGAACATCCTGATGGCGATGGGCATGATGATGCTGTCGCCCACCACCGTGTCGCTGCCGTTCAAGCTGCTGCTGTTCGTGCTGATCGACGGGTGGGTGAAGCTCACGCACGGCCTCGTGCTCACCTACCAGTGAACGGGGCCGCGCGATGATGTTCAACACCGAGGCGATGCAGCTCACGCAGCAGGCGCTGTGGCTCGTGCTGGTGCTGTCGGCGCCGGCCGTGGTGGTGGCCGCGCTCGTGGGGCTGCTGATCGCGTTCGTGCAGGCGGCCACGCAGCTGCAGGAACAGACCTTCCAGTACGCGGCCAAGTTCTTCGCGATCGTGCTGGTGATCCTCGTCACGTCGTCGCTGCTCGGCGGCACGCTGGTGCACTACAGCGACCGCATCTTCTCCGAGTTCGCGGGCATGGTGAGGCGCTGACGCCATGGAGTCGCTCGCCCAGGTCGCCGCGCTGTCCGATCAGGCCCTGCTGCTCGGGCTGTCCACCACGCGCATCGCGGTCGCCTTCCTCGTGATGCCGCTCTTCACCGGCGACCTGATCCCGGCCACGGTGCGCAACGCGATCTACGTCGCGTTCGGCGTGCTCGCGCTGGCGCTGCAGCCGGCGGCCACGAACGCGCAGATCCAGCAGGTTCAGTGGCTGATGCTGTTCGGCAAGGAGGCCTTCCTCGGCGCGGGCGTCGGTTTCCTGTTCGGATCGGTGCTGTGGGCGTTCGAGGCGGCCGGCGCGCTGATCGACACGAAGATCGGCGCCACCACCGCGCAGGTCACCGACCCGATGTCGGGCCAGCAGACCCCGCTCACCGGCGCTTTCCTCGGGCGCATGGCCAACTTCGTCTTCATGTTCTCGGGCGGGCTGCTGCTGTTCATGGGCACCCTGCTCGACAGCTACACGCTGTGGCCGGTGCTCTCGACGCTGCCGGCGCTGAAGGGGGCGGGCATCGGCGCGTTCGAGGCCGAGTTCGGGCGGCTGATGCTGCTCGCGCTGCTGATCGCCGCGCCGTCGCTCGTGGTGCTGTTCGCGATCGACGGCGTGCTGGGCCTCGTGAACCGGTTCGCGCAGCAGCTCAACGTGTTCTCGCTGTCGATGTCCCTCAAGACCTGGGCGTCGACGGCGGTGCTGATGCTGATGACGGCGTCGATGGTGCAGCAGCTGATCGCCGACGTGCAGTCGCGCCCCGCGATCGTGTTGCGCACGCTGCGGTCGCTGTTCGCGGGATGACCTCCTGGCCGTCCTCCGCCGGCCGCCTGCGCGTGCGGCCCTTCACGCCGGACGACCGCGACCGGCTCGTCGCCATGCACCGGGACCCGCGCGTGCGCGAACTGCTGATCGACGATCGCCCCTTCGACGACCCGCGCTGGACGGCGACGTTCCTCGACCGGCTGCAGGGGTACTGCGCCGAACACCCGGGGCTCGGGCTCTGGGCCGCCGAACACTGGGTGACCGACCTGTCGCCGGGCGACCCCGACTACGCGGCGGCGGCCGAGGTGCTCTCGCCCGAGGCGCTCGCCCGGATGTGCGCGCCCCGCCCGCGTTTCATCGGCTGGTTCAACCTGATGCCGATGCCGGCCGATCCGGGCGAGGTCGAACTCGGGTGCCGGCTGGTGCCGGAGGTGTGGGGCTCGGGCCTGTCGCTGGACGGCGGGGCGTTGCTGCTCGACCACGCGTTCGACCGACTGGGCCGTCCGCGGGTGCACGCGGTGTGCCATCCGGGGCACCGGTCGGTGCACCTGTGCCTGCGGGCACTGGGGTTCGACCACCGGGGCGAGCGGTTCTACGAGGGGGTGTGGTCCAGCCACTTCGAGGTGGACGCGGCGACCTGGTCGCGGGCGCGCCAGCGGCCGCTGGCCACCCGGCGGCGCGAGGCGGCGGTGTGGGTGCGGGAAGAACTACGCCCCGAGCCAGCGCCCGCGGGCGTCGCCCAGGGTGCCGAACGGGGACCCGTGCAGCGCGGCGCGCAGGCTGCCCACCACGGCCTCGGGTGAACCGCCGGTTTCCCATTCCGACACCAGCGCCGTCAGCGCGGCCCGGGTGGAACGGGTGAGCGACCCGCCGAGCGGGTCGTCGATGTCCTGGCGCAGCTTGTTGCAGTAGAGCGCCTTCGCCCTCGGGTCGGACGACACCAGCGCGATCACCGAGCGGGTGGCGGTGTCGAACGCGGTGGCCGGCAGCGGCGACGGGCCGCTTTGCTGGGCGTGCCACGCGCAGAGGTATTCGATGGGGCCGAGGCTGCGGCTGTTGCCGGACGAGGCGGTGCCGGCCGCCAGGCCGTGGCCACCCCAGGCGTCGAGGCGACCGGACGGCAGGCGCCCGGTGGACAGCGCATGGACGAGCGTCTGCGCGACCGACCGGCGTGCATCGACGTCGGCCCGGTCGTTGACGAGGCACAGCAGCTGGAGGAAGGCGGGGTAGAGGCGGTCGCCGAGCGAACGGCAGACGTGGTCCAGGAACCGGACCCGCTGGTCGTCGCTCGCGAGGGCGCTGCAGCCGTCGATGAGGGTCTGAGCGGCGGCCTCCCAGTCGGGGGCCGCCTTCAGCGCCGGGGTCATCGCGATGCCGGGTCGTCGAGCAGGTGGCCCACCAGTCGGCGGGCCCACCCTTCGGCGTCCTTCGGAGCATCGGCCGTCACCCGGGCCGACAGCACATGGCTCGTGGCGGGGGTGGCGGCGAACCATTCGGCACCGCCGCGGGCGTCGCCCTGCGGTGCGGTCGAACGGCCGGCCCAGCCGGAAGAGGCCGGCTGGCCGTGGGAGATGAAGGGGGTCGTGGCGCTCATGGCTGGATTCCGTCTGGCCCCGAGATTACGGCCTCGGGCGCTCGATGGACAGCTGTCGCCGACCCCAGGTGGGGTCGACCCCAGGGCCTCACAGGCCTTGTTGCTGCTCGAAGCGGTCGATCGCGGCCGTCAGGTCGGCGGCGCTGCGCGGGTCACGGCGGTTCCATTCGGCGGCCAGTTCACGGGCACGGCGGATGTCACGGCTGGCGCTGCGCTCGGCCGGGGTGGCGCGGAACGAGTTCAGGAAGTTGGCGAAGGCGTTGCCGAGGAGGGCGGCGCCACGCGGGGCGGTACGTTGTTGGGCGACTTGCAGCTGGATGGTGGTGCTCATGATGAACTCCTTGTTTGTTTGGCTGACCGACTTCGATCAGCGCATGGACCGAATATTAGGGTTTCCACCAGGACCGCGCCAATTGAATCTGTGAAGGATTGATATTCACGCCGCTTATATCCACGATGAACTTCCTGACCCTCGACCTGAACCTGCTCCGCGTGTTCGATGCGGTGATGGCGGAGCGCAGCATCACGCGGGCCGCGGATCGCCTCGCACTGACCCAGCCGGCGGTCAGCAATGCCTTGAAACGCTTCAGGGAGGCCGTAGGCGAGGACTTGCTCACCCGTGAAGCGCACGGGGTGCGTCCCACCCCTTACGCCGAGCGCCTGTGGCCCCAGGTCCGGGTCGCGCTGAACCGCCTGCGGGACGCCTTCGAGCGCCAGGATTTCGACCCGCGCACCGCCAGCGCCAACTTCCGCATCGCCACGGCCGACGCCACGGCGGCCACGCTGCTGCCCTCGGTGATCGCCGAGATCGAGCAATCGCAGGCGCAGGTCAACCTGCGGGTGCTGCCACTGACCACCCGCGACCCTCGCGGCCTGCTGGAGCGCGACGAGGTGGACGTGGCGGTGGGCTACTTCCCGGAAGCGGTGGCCGCGCTCGTCGCCCAGGGGGACGACGCGTCGCTGCACCACCAGCGCCTGCACCAGAGCGAGTACGTCTGCGTGATGCGGCGCGACCATCCGCTCGCGAAGGGGCCGCTCACGCTCGACGCCTTCTGCGAGGCGCACCACCTGCTCGTCAGCTTCTCGGGCCGTGCGCACGGGTTCGTCGACCAGGCGCTCGTGGCCCTCGGCCGCTCGCGGCGCATCGTCCTCACCGTCAACCAGTTCTTCACCGCCGGCCGGGTGGTGGCCCAGAGCGACCTGCTGACGGTGCTCCCGGCGTCGTTCGTCGACGCCACCGGCTACCAGTCGGCCGTGGTGGAGCGGCCGCTGCCGCTGCGGGTGGCCCGCATCCACGTCGAGTTGCTCTGGCATCGCCGGCACGACGACGACCCGGCCCACCAGTGGTTGCGCACCCGGCTGGTCGAAGCGGGGCAACAGCTGGTGTCGCGCCGGCAGTCTTCGTAAGACAATGTCGGCCTGTCCCGACCGAGATCCGCCATGTCCCCCCCTGTTGTCGCCCCCGTTGCCCACGACCTGACCGACGAAGAGTTCGCCGAACTCGACGACCTGCTGCTGGAAACCCCGCAGCCCCTGACCCCGGTCGACGCCGTGATGCTCGACGGGTTCCTGTGCGGCATCCTCGTGCAGCCGGTGCTGCTCGAACCGGCCGTGTGGCTGCCCTTCGTGTTCGACTTCGACGGCCAGCCGCTGCCCGACGACGTCGACCCTGTCTGGCGCGACCGTGTCTCGGCCCTGGCCGTGCGCCGCTACAACGCGCTGAACCACGCGCTGGTGGAAGACGGCTGGTTCAACCCGCTCGTGCTCGAGTTCGACGAGGAACACCCGCGCGAGCCGGTGCCCGAGGGCGAGGTCGACCCGCTGGCCGGCCTTCCGGAGGTCTCGCAGCCGCTGATGCCGTGGGTCGCCGGCTTCCAGCACGCCGCGCTGAGCTTCCCGGACCTGTCCGAGATGCCCGACGACGCCGTGATGTCGGCCCTCGCCCGCCTCTACCGCCACCTGCCGACGGAGACCGACGAGGAGCGCGAGGTGGTGGCGGTGCTCGACAAGGAGTTCCCGCTGGCCACGCTCGACGACGCCATCGAGGAACTGGTGGTCACCGTGGCCGACCTGGCCGACCTGACGCGCGACCAGCGCTACAAGGTGGAGCAGGTGCGCCGCGAGACGCCCAAGGTGGGCCGCAACGACCCGTGCCCGTGCGGCAGCGGCAAGAAGTTCAAGCAGTGCCACGGCGCCACCTGATCTGATCCGCTGACCGGCTGGCCGTCAGGCCAGCGGCAGCGGCACGCCGGCTTCGGCGAACACCTCGCGCACCACGGCCAGGCCGTTGAGCGCGGCGGGGAAGCCGGCGTACACCGCCATCTGCATCACCACCTCCACCACTTCCGCCGGCTCGCACCCCACGTGCAGCGCCGCGTGGACGTGCACGCGCAGCTGCGGCGCCGCGTTGCCCAGGGCGCACAGCGCCGCCACCGTCGCCAGCTCGCGTTCGCGCAGCCCCAGCCCGTCGCGGGTGTAGATGTCGCCGAACGGGAACTCCACGATGTAGCGGGCGAAATCGGGGAAGGACTTCGCGAGGCCCTCGACCACCGCCAGGCCGGCGGGGCCGTCGACGTCGGCTAGCCTGGCCGCGCCGCGCTGGTAGCGTTCGTTGAAGGGGTGTGGGGTCATGGGTTCCTCCTGTGTTGCGATGACGTCCACTGTAGGAACGGGTTCGCGGGCCGGGAATGACCGAGGTCGTGATACCTTTTTGGTATGTCCTCCCGCCTGGATTCCCGCTCGCTCGCGCTGTTCCTGGCCGTGGCCGACACCCTCAGCTTCCGGCAGGCCGCCGAGACGCTGCACCTGTCGCAGCCCCCGCTGAGCCGCGCCATCCGTGAACTCGAGGAGCGGCTCGGCGTGCGCCTGTTCGACCGCGGCACCACCGGGGTGAGCCTCACCGAGGCGGGCCGCACGCTGCTACCGTACGCGCGCGGCGTGGCGACGCTGCTGCGCGAGGCCGAGGCCAGCCTCGCGCAACCGCACCTGCCGCCCACGCTGCGCCTCGGCCTCACCACGGCGGTCGAACCCGTGTGGTTCGGCGGGCTCGCCGAACGCATCGCGGCGGCGCATCCCGGCACGTCCGTCACCACCGTGTTCGACACCTCGCCCCGGCTCGTTCGGCAGGTGCGCGCCGGCAAGCTGAAGGCGGCCTTCATCGCTCTGCCCACCGAGGCCGCCGGCCTGGACGTGATCGAACTCGACCGGCTGCCGATGAAGGTGGCGATGCCCTCGGCGCACCGCCTGGCCCGCCGCCGGTCCGTGCGGCTGGACGACCTCGCGGGCGAAGCCGTCTTCTGGTTCGAGCGCGCCCGCCAGCCCGCGTTCTTCGACCACTGCCAGAAGGTCTTCGCCCGCCACGGCTTCGCCCCGCGCTGGCGCCAGGAGCCGGCCGACCACCACGTGCTGCTGGCCGACGTCGCCCGCGGGCGGGGGATCGCGCTGCTGCCGTCGTCCTTCTCCGGCCTGCGGCGCGCGGGGGTGGTGCACCGCGCGCTGGCCGAGGGCGACGAACTGGCCGTGGCCATCGGCCTGGCCGTGCCGGCGGGCCGGCCAACCTTGCGCGACCAGCTGGTCGCGAGCCTGGGCCTTCCATCGCCGCGCGGACAATAGGCGGTCGTCCCCCGTCCGAGCCGTACCCCCGATGCGCATCCAACTCCTCTCCGACCTGCACCTCGAGCGTTACCCCGACTTCGTGCCCCAGGCCGGCGCCGACGTCGACGTCCTGGTGCTGGCCGGCGACATCGGCTCGTACCAGGCGGGGTCGGACCTCGCCACCGACGACTTCGGCCTCGGCCGCTTCTCACCGAAACGTTTCGGCGACCAGTGGCCGCGCGTGCTGTACGTGCCGGGCAACCACGAGTTCGACTCGCTCGAGTTCGCGCCCGCCCAGGCCCGGCTGAGGCAGACGTGCGACGAACTGGGCATCGAGTGGCTCGATCGCGAGGTGATCGAGATCGGGTCGGTGCGTTTCGTGGGCACCACCCTGTGGAGCGACTTCGACGCGCTGGCCGCGTCGGAGACCAGCGTCACGAAACAGCTGCAGCAGCGCGAAAAGGCCTTCCGCGCCGCGAACTTCTACCTGCGCAAGTACACGATGCTGCGCGACGGCGTGCCCCAGCTCGCCGAGGACATCCGCGAACTCTCGCTCGACTGCCAGGCGTGGCTGCGCCGGGTGCTCGCGACGCCGTTCGACGGCACCACGGTCGTCGTGACGCACTTCGCCCCATCGCTGCGCAGCGCCGACCCGCGCTACGGGCTCACGCCGGGCACGGCCGGGTTCTGCAACGCGATGGACGACTTCCTGCCGGGCGCGCAGGTGTGGATGCACGGCCACCTCCACTGTCCGAACGACTACGTGGTGTCGGGCGAGGTCGACGGACGGCCCTTCTCGTGCCGCGTCGTGGCGAACACGCTGGGCTACCGCGGCAAGGGCGAGCAGGAAGGTTTCCAGGAAGGTTTCGTGGTCGAGGTGCCCTGACTTGACGCGGGTCGGGTGCCGAGCCGCGAGGGTGTGCAACACTGGATTCTCCCGAGACCCTCACCGGAGAGCCCATGAAGATCCTGATCGCCGCCGATGGCAGCCCCTACACCCGCCGCGTGCTCGACTACCTGGGCTCGCATCCCGAGTTCATCGAGGGCCACCAGGAGTACGTGGTGCTGCACGTGGTCGCGTCGGTGCCGGCCCGGGCCGCCTCGAACGTCACGAAGGATCTGCTCGACTCCTACTACGACGACGAGGCCGAGCGGGTGTTCAAGCCCATCCGTTCGTTCTTCAAGAAGCAGTCGCTGAACGCCGACTTCGTCAGCAAGGTGGGCCACGCGGCCGACGTGATCGGCAAGGTGGCCAAGCAGGGCAAGTTCGACCTGCTGATCATGGGGTCGCGCGGGCATGGCGCCATCGCGTCGCTGCTGATGGGATCGGTGGCCGTCAAGGTGCTCGGCCACTGCGACACGCCGGTGCTGCTGGTCCGCTGAACTTCAGCGGGACGACAGGCCCCCGAAGCAGGTGCGGAGGAGCAGGTCGACGATCTGCTCGTCCGTGTGCTGGCCGCCCGCCTTCAGCAGGCCCAGCACCGGGTCGCAGGCGCGGGCGAACAGCGTGTAGAGCACGATCTCGGGCGGCAGCGTGCCGTCCAGTTCGCCGGCCGCCTGGGCGGCGACGATCCATTCGCCGAGGGTTTCGCTGACCGTCATCAGGCGGTCGAGGTACGGCGTGTGGCCCATCAGCGTGGTGCGCAGGGCCGAGTTCTGCGACGGCAGCGACGGCATCTCGCCGGCCAGCTGCACCTCCATGCACCACCGCACCACCGCCTTCAGCCGGGCGAGGGGCGACAGTTCGGGGGTCGCCTTGGCGGTCTCTTCCAGGAAGGCGAGCGCCCGCTGCAGCACCTTCACCATGGCCGCGGCGGCCAGCAGTTCCTTCGACGGGAAGTGCTTGTAGAGGCTGGCCTTCGCGATGCCCACGTCGGCGGCCACCTCGTCCACCGTCATCGCCTCGAAACCCTTTTCCGCCAGAAACCGGTTGACCGACGACACGATCGCGTCCTCGCGGACACGCAACACCTGCTCACGGAAGGAAACCTTGGCCATCCCGGAATTGTATGGCCGGACCGTCCACGATGTGAACCCACGGGTTCACGTCTGGACGCTGTCGTTCATCCCATCAGTTGCGGCGCGGCAACCCGGTGAGGCGCGACAAGGAGGGGGCGGCCGAGCGCTGCGGCGTCTCCGGACGCACGTCGGGTTCGTCGCGGAAGCTCGCGTCGAGGCCGAAGGCCGTGCCCATGTCGGCGGCGTCGGGGCCGTCGGCGGTGCGCGGGGTGGGTCGGACGGCCTGTTGCAGCCAGCGGGGCATGAAGTTCATGGTGGTGGTTCCCTCTCGGTTCGCCTTCAGTGTGCAAGGGCGACCGCCGGGGCGATGACGTGAACAGCGGCAGGGATCCCGCCAATTGCGTCCAGGGCGCATCTGTCGGCGTTGTCCTACATGAACTCGTTCCGATTGGGGATGGTGAGGGCCCTGGCGACGGCGTAACTTCAACGTGTGGCCCCCACCGATGTCCGGGCCGCGGGAGATCGCCATGCACATCACGCCCCGACAGCTCCTCACTTCCGGCACGGCCGCAGCGGCGGTGGCCGGTGCGCTCCTGCTTGGCGCCGAGGACGTCGGGCTGGCGCCGTTCACGCGCGCCCACAGCGTCGATGCCGCGAACCTCTGGATGTCCGGCAACGCCGCCCCGCCCGCGCGCAGCGTGATGCCGCGCCGTGCGCCCGCCGATGCCGCCCGCCACTCGGGCGCGCGCTGAAGCCTCTCCGTCCTCCCTGCCTTCCCTTCGGGCGTAACCTCGGTCGCGCGCCGGCTGTCGCGCCGGCGCGAACGGGAGCGTCATGAAAGTCGTCGTGCTCGGGGCGGGCATCATCGGGATCAGCACCGCCTGGCACCTGCACCGGCAGGGCCACGAGGTGACGGTGGTCGACCGCCAGCCGGACGCCGCCCTCGAGACCAGCTTCGCCAACGGCGCCCAGATCTCCGTCAGCTTCTGCGAGCCGTGGGCGCATCCGTCGGCGCCGCTGAAGGTGCTCAAGTGGCTGGCCCGCGACGACGCCCCGCTGCTGTTCCGCCCGCAGCTCGACTGGTTCCAGTGGCGCTGGGGCCTGCGGTTCCTCACCCAGTGCACGATGCCCGCCTTCCGGCGCAACGTGGGTGAACTCGTCGCGCTCGGCCGGTACAGCCACGAGACGCTGAAGGCGATGGTGGCCGAGACGGGCATCACGTTCCACCGCCTCGAGCGCGGCATCCTCCACCTCTTCTCGTCGGAACACGACTTCGTGACCGGCGCGGCCGCGGCCCGGCTGATGCGCAGCCACGGCGTCGACCGGCGCGTGCTCGACCGCACCGAGGTGCTGCAGGTGGAACCGGCGCTGCGCCACGTGCCGGGCCTTTGCGGCGGCACCTACACCCCCACCGACGAATCGGGCGACGCTCGGGTCTTCACGCAGGCGCTGGCGCGGCGGTGCGCGGCGGGCGGCGTGCAGTTCTTCCACGGGCACGACATCACCGGCTTCGACCGCGAGGGCGCGCGCGTGGCCGCCGTGCGCGTCACCGAACGGGCCACGGGCGACCGGCGCCGGCTCACGGCCGATGCCTACGTGGCGGCGCTCGGCAGCTACACCGGGCCGATGCTGCGCCCGCTGGGCCTCGACTTCGACATCTACCCCACCAAGGGCTACTCGGCCACGCTGCGGCTGAAGCGTCCGCAGGAGGCGAGTGTCGTGAGCCTGATCGACGACGCCTACAAGATCGCCATCAGCCGGCTCGGCGACCAGGTGCGCATCGCCGGCACCGCGGAAATGGCCGGCTACGACACCGGCCTCGACGCGCCCACCGCCCGCGTGCGCTGCCAGCAGCTCCTCGACCGTTACGAGGTGCTGTTCCCCGGCGTGGCCGACCGGTCGGAGCCGCACTTCTGGGCAGGGCTGCGCCCGAGCACGCCCGACAACCGCCCCTGCATCGGCCGCACGCGCCTCGAGAACCTCTGGGTCAACGCCGGCCACGGCACGCTCGGCTGGACCCACGGCGCGGGGTCGGGCCTCGCCCTCGCGGAACTGATGGCCGGCCGCCGGCCCGACGTCGACTTCACCTTCTGCGGCATCCCCCGTTAGCGGGGGCCTCCATGTGACTTGCGCCACCGGCGCTCGGCCGGGGTCGCTCTTACACTGCGCCACCCGCCGGCACCAGGCCGGGCGGGACACACACGATCAGCAGGGGAGAGAGGGCATGGGCAAGGCAGTGGTGGGCGCGGTGGCGCTCGTGGTGGTGGTGGCCGGCGGCGGCGTGGGCTTCGCGGCGTGGTCCGGCGGCAAGGTGGCCGGCGAGCTGCAGGCCCAGACGGCCGCGGTGCTCGCGCCCTTCCCCGCCATCAAGGTGGTGGAGAACAGCGTCACCAAGGGCCTCTTCAGCTCCGTCCACACCGTCACGCTCGACGTGGGCTGCGCCCCGGTCGCCGAGGCCTCGCTGCAGCCCGCCGTCGACAACGGCCCGCCGCCCAAGCCGCTGCAGATCACCTGGCGCGACCACGTGAGCCACGGCCCGGTGCCCGGCGGCCGTGGCCTGGGCCTCGCCGCCATCGACACCGAGATCGTGCTGCCGCCCGAGGTGGCCGCCCAGCTGGCGCGCCTGTTCGGCGACCAACCCGTCGTGAAGGTGCACACCGCGCTGGGCTTCGGCGGCACGTACGTGTCCGACCTGACCAGCCCGCCGTTCAAGTACGCCGAGGCGGGCAAGGGCGACATCGACTGGCGCGGCGTGAAGGCCACGATGCGCGGCAGCCTGACCGGTGGCGTGGCCGCCGGCGGCTCGTACACGTTCGAGGCGCCCGGCCTCAGCGTCAACTTCGCGTCCGAGCAGGCCAACGGCACGCTGCGCGTGGGCCGCATGTCGCTGCAGGGCGAGATCACCCCGCAGGCCGGCGCGTCGATGCTGCTCGCGCCGGGCCGCGGCTCGGGCGCCATCGAGAACATCACCTTCGCGCTGGCCCCGGCCGGCGGCAAGGTGGTGGACGTGAGCTTCGAGAACCTGTCCCTCGCCTCCGAGGCGAAGGTCGACGCGAACGGCCTGTGGTCGGCCGTCAGCAAGCTCGGCATGAAGGGCCGGGTGGACGACTTCGCGATCGAGCAGGTCGACATGCAGGTCTCGCTCAACCGCCTGCACGGCCCCACCTACCAGCAGTTGATCGGCCGCGCGATGCAGTCGACCTTCGGTTGCCACAAGCCCGGCGACGAAGCCGCGATGCGCGAAGCCGCCGCGATGGAAGCCGACCTGCAGAAGGGTTTCGCCACGCTGCTGATGCACAACCCCGAATACGGCCTCGACCGCCTGGCCGTGCGCCTGGGCGGCAAGACCGCCGAGCTGTCGTACCGCCTGGGCATGAAGGGTGTCACCGACGCCGACGCCGCCCTGCCGCTGCCCGCCCTGGTGGGCACCAAGGGTTATGGCGCCGCCACGTTCAAGGTCGAGAACGGCTGGATCGAGCAGGTGGTGAAGAAGGTGGTGACCGTGCAGGCCACCGCCGACGGCGCGCCGCCGGCCGAGACGGTGGCCCAGGTGATGATGATGGTCAACGGCACCCTCGACGACCTCGTCGCCAAGGGCTACGTGGCGCGCGAGGGCGAGGCCGTGGTGTCGAAGGCCTCGTTCGAGGGCGGGCTGCTGAAGGTCAACGACCAGCCGCTCAACGTCCCGATGGGCATGCTCGCCAAGTGACGCGGCGCCGGTGCGCGGGCTTCACCAGCCCACGTACTTGCCGTTGACCTTGTAGCGCTTCACCGCGTCTTCCAGGTCGAGGTACTCGCTGCACTTGCGGGCGCAGGCCTTGTCGAGCCGGGCCAGCCGCTGCTCGGCCGTGGGCAGGTCGCCCTTCATCAGCGCCAGTTCGCCCGAGTAGGCGAGCGCCCCGCGGTGCGCCGGGTCGATGCGCAGCGCGGCGTCGTAGTGCTTCTGGGCCGCCACGACGTCGTGCTTGCTGCTGCGCCGCAGGCTGTAGCCCATCAGGTTCTGCCAGTCGGCGCTGCCGGTGTCGTTGACCTCGCGCAGCGACTCGAGGGCGGCGTCGAAGCGCTTGGCCGAGACGTGTTCGCGGGCCGTCGCGAGGGCGTCGGACCCGCTGCCACCGCTGTCGGCGGCGAAGGACCACGGGCTCGTGGCCAGGAGGGCGGCGGCAAGGCACCAAGGGGCGAGGAAGCGGTTCATCCGTGAACTCCGGTGGGTCGATCGGCCCGCGCATCGTACGGCCTTTCATCGGCGCCCCGTACAATCGCGCCCCCGCCGTTTGACCCTCCCCCTCCCCCATGTACTGCGCGATCGACTTCGGCACCTCCAACTCCGCCATCGCCATCCCGTCCGGGGATGGCATGCGCCTCGTCGAGCTGGAGCCGGGGCATCGCACGATGCCCACGGCGGTCTTCTACTTCACCGAGGGCCGCGACGACAAGGACGGCCCGCCGCGCGCGTTCGGCCGCGCGGCCCAGGCCGCGTACGTCGACGGCATCGACGGCCGCCTGATGCGGTCGATGAAAAGCATCCTCGGCAGCAACTTCGTCGAGCAGACCACCGACGTGGGCGGCGGCCGCGGCGTGAAGTACCTCGAGATCATCGCCGGCTACCTGCGCCACCTGAAGACGCTGGCCGAACGCGAGGCGGGCGGCCCGATCCACCGCGCCGTGCTCGGCCGGCCGGTGTTCTTCGTCGACGACGACCCGGCGCGCGACGCCCAGGCCCAGGCCACGCTCGAGGCCGCCGCGCGCAGCGTGGGCTTCGAGGAGGTGCAGTTCCAGTACGAGCCGCTCGCCGCGGCCTTCGACTTCGAGAGCCGCATCGACACCGAACGGCTGGTGCTGGTGGCCGACATCGGCGGCGGCACGTCCGACTTCTCCGTGGTGCGCACGGGCCCCGAACGCGCGCGCCACCTCGACCGGCGCGACGACATCCTCGCGAACCACGGCGTGCACGTGGCCGGCACCGACTTCGACCGCCGCGTGGAGCTCGCGAGCATCCTGCGCGAGTTCGGCCACGGCGCCTTCGGCCCGAGCGTCAACGGCGCGCCGCCGAAGGAAGTGCCCAGTACGGTGTACTTCGACCTCGCCACCTGGCACCTGATCAACACCGTCTACACGCCCCAGCGTGTGGCCGAGCTGCGCAACATGAAGCCGTTCTACGGCAATCCAGTGCACCACAAGCGCCTGATGACGGTGGTGACCGAACGCCTGGGGCACGAACTGGCCGCGCGGGCGGAAGACGCGAAGATCGCGGTGGCCCAGGGCGGCGACACCGACATCGACCTGGGGGTCGTCGAGAACCGCCTGTCGGTGCTGCTGACCGAGCGGGACGCCGCGTCGGCGCTCGACGGCGACGTGGACCGCATCGTGCAGGCCGCGCGCGACACCGTCGCCCAGGCGGGCCTGGCGCCCGAACGCATCGACGCGCTGTACTTCACCGGCGGCTCCACCGGCCTGCGCCTGCTGTCGCAGCGCATCGCCGAATCGTTCCCGGCGGCGGAGGTGGTGCGCGGCGACCGGTTCGCCAGCGTGGCGACCGGCCTCGGCCTGCACGCGGCCCGCTGGTTCAGCGGCGCGGCGGCATAGGGCGGCGCCCCGGCGGACGCGGGCCGCGGGCCGGCGCATTCGCCTGCTGCGGCCGGCTGATGTCGGCCAGCAGCAGCGTGGCGCGCACCAGCGTCTCGACGGCCTCGGTGAGGTCGGCGGGTGGCTCCATGGTCTCGATCTCGGCGAGCAGGTCGTCGGCGTCTTCCAGGTCGTCCGCGTCGAGGTGCTGGAACACGAGGGCCAGCGGCTCCGTGAGGCGCTGCGCGTCGAGCTGCATCAGCCACGGGAACCGGTCCACGGCGGCGGCGAAACCGGCCACCCACGGGTAGACGGCGTCGACCTCGGGCGGGGCTTCGCCGAAGCCGTCCTCGTCTTCCGGTTCGTCGTCTTCGCCGTCGTTCTCCAGCTCGAACACCCAGGGGTCGAACCACTGGCGCGCGACGATGGCCGCGTTCAGCTCGCCGGCGCGGCGCTTGACCAGCTGGTGCAGCCGGGTGGGGTCGAACTTCGGCGGCAGCGGCCGGCCGCGTTCGACGTCGGTGACGTGCGCGAGCCAGTCGGCCTCGGGCACCCGCTGCGGCTGCAGCAGCACGCCGCACAGGTACCCGTCGAGCATCGTCACGTCGAGCGGTTCGAGCGGCGCGGGCACCCGGTCGAGCAGGGCCTGGAGTTCGTCGATCTCGCGTTCGTCGAGCGGTCGGGGCGCGGGGCGCGCCGGGGGGCGGGGTGGGGGTGCAACCATGGGCCATTGTCGCGCGGATGGGGTCGTATCCCCCAAAAGGGGGTGTCACCCCCCGAGGCCGTCCGCTGGCCCTTCGTTGCGCGCAAGCCTTTGATTGTTAAGGAATATTTCCGAAGGTTCCACGATGCGGGCCGATCGAAAACGTCCCTCCTATTAGGGATGGGTGCCCCCCGGACCCCCCCGTACGATTCCCTCCGTGCTGTCACACGGGTCTTTGGAGGCCTTTGCTCCACAGCCTGAATCGCCCGCCTTGCGAACAATCAGAACAAGCGCACAAAGAACAAGGGCGACAGGCTGGAACGTTCCCAACGACGTCCTTTCGAGGACTTTTCGAAAGCCCGCCTCTCCCGAGGTGGGCTTTTTTTTGCATCCGCTCAGCTGAGGATCATCTGCGTGCAACGGAAGAGGGCGATCTTCTTCCCGTCCGGCCCCGTCACCGTCGCCGACCACACCTGGGTGCTGCGCCCCGTGTGGTCCGCCGTGGCCTCGCACCGCAGCAGCCCTTCCCGCGCGGTGCCGAAGAAGTTGCTCTTGAGCTCGATGGTGGTGAAGCTGCGGGCGCCCGCCGGCAGGTGGGCGATGGTGGCGTAGCCCGCGCAGCTGTCGGCCAGCACGATGACCGAGGCGGCGTGCAGGAAGCCGTTGGGCGCGAGCATCCACGGCGCCACCGTCATCTCGGCTGTCAGGCGGCCCTCGGCGACCGAGGTGACGCGCAGGTCGAACTGGCCCGGCAGCGTGCCGGCCTGGCGCGACATCAGGGTCTCGGGGGTGACTTCGGGTCTCAGCATGCGGCGCTCCGTCGGGATCGTTGGCGAAACACCCAGCATACCCATCGGCCGGGGAAGCCGCCCCTAGAATCGTCCGCCATGAACAAGTCCCCATGGTGGAGCGCCGTGGCGCTCGCGGCCGGGCTGCTGTGGTCCGCGCACGCGCCGGCCCAGACGGCGCCCCCGCCCGCGACGCCCTCCGAGGAAACCGCGCCGGCGGTGTCGCTGTCGGCCCGCAAGGTCTACGAGCAGGCCCGGTCGCAGCTCGTGCAGATCCGCACCGTGTTGAAGGGCCAGGCGAGCCAGGCCTCGGTGGGCTCGGGCTTCTTCGTGTCCGACCAGGGGCACATCGTCACCAACTACCACGTGGTCAGCCAGGCGGCGCTGAAGCCCGACCGCTACGACCTCGTCTACGTGACCGCCGACGGCCGCGAGGCCGCCGTGCAGCTGCTGATGCTCGACGTGCTGCACGACCTCGCCCTGCTGAAGGCCGTGCCGAGGAAGGAGCCGTTCGACGCGCTCGCCTTCCGCGCCGCCGGCAAGCCGCTCGGCCAGGGTGAACGCATGTACTCGCTGGGCAACCCGCTCGACGTGGGCTTCGCCGTCATCGAGGGCAACTACAACGGCCTGGCCGAGCGCAGCTTCTACCCGCAGATCTTCTTCGCCGGGTCGCTCAGCGCCGGCATGAGCGGCGGCCCCGCCCTCGACCAGGAAGGCCGCGTGATCGGCGTCAACGTGGCCCGCCGCGTGGACGGCGAGCAGGTCAGCTTCCTCGTGCCGGCCGAGTTCGCGAGCGTGCTGCTGCAGCGTGGCCGCGACGCCGCGCCCATCAAGTCGCCCGTGTGGCCCATCGTCAACGACCAGCTGATGACGCACCAGGCGCTGCTCACCGACCGCTTCATCCGCCAAGGCTGGAAGAGCGGCACGCACCCGCGCTACACGGTGCCCGTGCCGGTGGACCGCTTCATGCGCTGCTGGGGCCGCAGCGAGACCTCGCGCACCGGCGGCCTCGACTTCGAACGGTCCGACTGCGCGATGGACACCCGCATCTTCGTCGGCGAGTTCACCACCGGCTCGCTGCGCACCGGCCACGAGAGCTATGACGGCACCAAGCTCGGCAGCCTGCGCTTCGCGAAGCGCTATGGCCAGAGCTTCCGCAACGAAAGCTTCCAGCGCCTGTCGTCCGAACACCAGACCAAGCCGCAGTGCCACGAGGACTACGTCGACCGCGGCGGCCTGCCGCTGCGCGCGGTGGTGTGCCTGCGCGCGTACAAGAAGCTGCCGAAGCTGTACGACGTGTCGGTGCTGGTCGCCACGCTCGACCAGTCGACGGCGGGCGTGCAGGGCCGCTTCGACGTGCAGGGCGTCAACTACGCGAACGCGATGAAACTCACCCGCCACTACCTGGAGGCCTACGGATGGGCACGCTCGCACTGATCGAGGTCCTGGACCGCGACGGGTCGGTCCGCCACGCCCGGAAGGTGCTGTCCTGGCCGCTGCGCGTGGGCCGCGCGCTGGACAACGACCTCGTGCTGGACGACCCGCACGTGGCCGGCCACCACTTCCAGGTCGACGCCAACGACGACGGCGTGTACCTCACCGTCGGCGACACGGTCAACGGCGTCGCCATCGGCCCGCAGCGGCTCGCCGCCGGCGAACGCTGGCAGGCGGCCGCGGCGCCGTCCAGCATCGTGGTGGGCCGTTCGCACCTGCGGCTGCGCCTCGCGGAACACCCGCTGCCCGCCGAGGTGCCGCTGCGCCACACGCGCGTGCTGGCGCAGCGTGTCGCGTCCATCGCGTGGCTGGTGGTGCTGAACCTGCTGCTGCTCGTCTTCGCCACCTACCTCGCGAGCGACCCCGAGCCCTTCCCCCGTTCGCTGGCGCGCGACGTGATGGGCGGCGTGGGCCTGCTGTTCGCGTGGTGCGGCGCCTGGACGCTGCTGTCGAAGCTCTTCACGCGCCAGGGCCACTTCGCATGGCACGTGCGCGTGCTGCTGACGGCCGCGCTCGTGTGGCAGCTGCTCGACGGGGCGCTGAGCCTGGTCGCGTTCTCGCTCGACTGGACCTGGCTCACGGGCCATTCGTACGTGCTGGAGACGGCGATCGCCGCCGCCGCGCTCTACTTCCACCTGCAGGCCGTGGAGCCGCACCGGCCGCTGGTCACGCGTGCGTTCGCCGTCTCGGCGTTCGTGGTGGGCCTCGGGCTCACGCTGTGGGGCAACTGGCAGCGTTCGGAGACCACGAGCAGCGAGCTGTACCAGGCCACGCTCTTCCCGCCGGCCTTCCGCCTCGCGAAGACCGTCGACACCGACCGCTTCCTCGAAGGTCTCGCGCCGCTCGAGGAGAGCCTCGATGCCAAGGCGAAGAAGCCGGCGGACGAGGACGAGAGCGCGGGCGGGAACGACGAGGAAGAGTGACTCAGCGGCGCTTCTCGACGATCACCGGCACGAGCTGCAGCACGTCGCGGATGCGGTCGGCCGCGCCCTGCGCCTCGCCGCGGCTCGGGTAGGGCCCGGCCTGCAGGCGGTACATCGAGGGTTCGCTGAACACCGCGAGCAGCGGTGCCAGCCAGTCGAGTTCGTCGGACACGCGGCGCTGGAACTGCACGGCGCCGTCGCGCTGGCGGAACGCACCGAGCTGCACCCAGAAGCCCTGGGCGGCCGCCGTGGAGGCGACGGTGGGCGGGGTGTCGGGCACGGTGGCCGGTGTCGCCGCCGCCACGGGCAGCGGCGGTTGCGGCGCGACCGGCGCCGTGGCCACGACGACGGGCTGCGCATCCGGCACGGCCGGCGCGGCGGGCGAGGTGTTGCCCCGTTGCCAGGACCCCGTGCGGATCTGCTCGAACGTGATGCGCTCCACCTCCACCGGCGCGACGCCGTTGAGCACACCGAGCTTGAGCGCGGCGGTGTAGCTGAGGTCGATCACGCGGCCCGCGTGGAACGGGCCGCGGTCGTTCACCCGCACGATGATCTCGCGGCCGTTCTTCGGGTTGCGCACGCGCGCGTAGCTCGGGATCGGCATCGTCTTGTGCGCCGCCGTCATCGCGTACATGTTGTAGGTCTCGCCGCTCGCGGTCTTGCGGCCGTGGAACTTCTTGCCGTACCACGACGCGAGGCCGCGTTCGGTGAGTTCGCCGTCCTCGCGCATGGGCGAGTAGTCCTTGCCCAGCACCTCGTACGGCTTGTTGGGCCCGCCGCTGCGGATGGGCTCCACCTTCGGCTGCGCATCGGGCACGTCCGACAGGCCGGACGGCGGGCGTGCCTCGGGACCGTCGCGGCCCGACTTGCCGGGGCCGGACGCGCACGCGGCGAGCAGCAGCACGAGCGCCATCGCGAACGAGGCGGCGATCGAACGGGACAGGGTCGGCGGTGCGTGGCGTGAGGTCTCGGTCATGCGTCGGGGGCCCGGGTTCGGGGCATTGTGCCAAACCGTCGCGGACGCCGGCGACGCGTGAGACGCCGCGGTATGCTCCGCGGCATGTCGCTCGACCAGTGGATCGCCTTCTGTGCCTTCGCGGCGATCTCGTCGATCACGCCGGGGCCGAACAACATGATGATCCTGGCCTCGGGCCTGAACCACGGGCTCGTGCGTTCGCTGCCCCACCTCGCCGGCATCGTGCTCGGCTTCGCGTTCATGGTGCTGGGCGTCGGCCTCGGGCTGCACGCGGTGTTCACCACGGTGCCCGCGCTCGAGACCGTGCTGAAGTACGCCGGCGCGGCCTACCTGCTCTGGCTCGCGTGGCGCCTCGCCCGGGCCGAGCCCATGGGCACGGACGCGACCGGCGCCGCCACGTCGAAACCCATGACCTTCCTCGGCGCCGCGGCCTTCCAGTGGATCAACCCGAAGGCCTGGGTGATGGCCGTCACCGCCGTCACCACCTACCTGCCCGCGGCCTTCGGTCTCGTCGACGCCGCCGCGCTGGCCGTGGTGTTCGGGCTCGTGGGCGGGCCGTGCGTGGCCGCCTGGGCGGTGTTCGGCGTGGGCATGCGCCGGTTCCTGCAGGACCCGCGCAGCGTGCGCATCTTCAACCTCGTGACGGCCGGGCTGCTGGTGCTGTCGCTGTACCCGATCCTGTTCTCGCAGTGATCGCCAGCGCGACGGCGGCCAGCACCGTCGCCGCGGCGAAGGTCGTCCGGAAGCCGGTCGCGGCGAACACGGCGCCGAGCAGCGACGTTCCGGCGATGAACCCCAGCTGGCGCGACAGGTTCAGCAGGCCGGACACCGTGCCGCGCCGCGTGTCCGGCGCGGCCGCCATCACCGCGGTGTTGTTGGCCGCCTGGAAGAGCGCGTAGCCGGCGGTGAGCACGGCCAGCGGCACGAGGTAGCCTGCGAGGCCCGCGGCCACCGGCGCGAGGCACAGGCCCGCGGCGCCGGTCGACAAGCCGGCGACGCCGACCCGGGCCATGCGATGCGCGCCGAAGCGGTCCACGAGCCTGCCGGCGGGCGCCCCGGCCCACGCCGCGACCGCGGGCCCGACCGACATCGCGAGGCCGACCCCGGCGGCGTTGAGGCCGAACGCGGCGGAGAGGTGGAACGGGCCGACCACCAGCGTCGACATCACCACGGCCGAGACCAGCAGGCTCTGCAACAGGCGGCTGCGCAGCGCCGGGTCGCGCGCCGTCGCCCACGTCGTGCCGCCCGGCGCCATCACCGGGGGCGGGTCGGCCGGCAGGTGGCGCCACGCGAGCGCGAGCGCCAGCCCGCCCAGCGGCACGCCGGCGAGGAACACCGCCGGCCAGCCGGCATGGGTGATCAGCAGGCCCCCGACCGTCGGGCCGAGCGCGGTGCCGACCGCGCTCACCGACCCGAGCAGGCCCATCGCCCGGCCGGCGTTCGCCTTCGGCACGGCCCCGGCCACGAAGGCCAGCGTCAGCGCCATCATCACCGCGGCGCCCACGCCCTGCAGCGCCCGCGCCGCCACCAGCACGCCCAGGTCCGGCGCCGCGCCCGCGAGCGCGGAGGCCGCGGTGAAGAGCCCGACGCCCGCGAGCAGCAGGCGCCTGCGGCCCCAGCGGTCGCCCAGGCGCCCGACACCGACGATCAACGCGGTGACCGACAGCAGGTAGGCGAGCACCACCCACTGCACCTGCGGGAAGGTCGCGCCGAACACGCCGGCGAGCGTGGGCAGCGCCACGTTGGCGATGCTGGTGCCGAGCGCGGGCAGCAGCATGCACAGGGCCAGCGCGGCCAGCACGCCGGGTGGGGTGCGGGGGGAATCGTCGTTCATGTCGTCGCTCCGGAAAAGGCAGTGAGTCGACGATAGGGATCGCGGTGACATGGCGAAAGGCGCATCATGTGCATTGAATTGATGCACACGACGCCATGTCACGCCCCGACCTCAACCTGCTGTTCACCCTCGACGTGCTGCTGACCGAGGGCAGCGTCGCCGGCGCGGCCCGCCGGCTGCGGCTCAGCCCGTCGGCCATGAGCCGGGCGCTCGCGCGGCTGCGCGAGACCACCGGCGACCCGCTGCTGGTGCGGGCCGGGCGCGGGCTGGTGCCCTCCCCGCGCGCGATCGAACTGCGCGAGCAGGTGGGTCGCCTCGTGGCCGAAGTCGAGGCGATGCTGCGCCCCGCCGCCGACGTCGACCCCGGCCAGCTGCAGCGCGCCTTCACGCTGCGCACCAGCGAGGGGTTCGTGGACACCTTCGGCGCGGCGCTGCTGGCCCGCCTGGCCGCCGAGGCGCCGGGCGTGCGCCTGCGCTTCGTGCCGAAGCCGGACAAGGACAGCGCCCCGCTGCGCGACGGCTCGGTCGACCTCGAGACCGGCGTGGTGGGCCGCACCGCGGGCCCGGAGGTGCGCGCGCAGGCGCTCTTCCGCGACCGGTTCGTGGGGGTGGTGCGCGAGGGGCACCCGCTGGCCGTGGGCGAGGTGACCCTCGACCGCTACCTCGCCCACCGCCACGTCGCGGTGGCGCGGGGCGGTCCGGACCGACCGGGGCCGGTCGACGGTGCACTGGCCGCACTGGGCCGCGCGCGCGACGTGGCCACCACGGTGGCCGGCTTCGCCGCCGCGCTCTCGCTGGCCCGCGCGACCGACCTCGTGGCCACCGTGCCCGAGCGGCACACGGCGGGCCTTCGGTCGGGCCTGTCCGGCTTCGCGTTGCCGATGGCCGTGCCGCCCATCACCGTGTCGTTGCTGTGGCACCCGCGGCTCGACGGCGACCCGGCGCACCGCTGGTTGCGCGGCTGCGTGCGCGACGTTTGCGCGGGGCTGCTGGACGAACCGGGCGGCCCCGTGGCTCAGGCGGCGGCCATGAAGCCCAGCGCGGCGATCGAGGGCACGAAGAAGTAGCCCGAGCCCACCAGCGAGGTGAACGGGTCGAGCTGGTCGTGCCGCTGCCCGGTGGGCAGGCCCTGCACGGTGAACGCGCGGACCGGCGGGGACGACCCCGCGAAGTCGTCCTCGTCCGACAGGTCGGCGAAGCGGCGGTTGACGAGCCAGCGCGATTCCACGAGTTCGAACTGGCGGTCGAGGTCGGCGTTGAGCGCCATGAAGAACAGGCCCGCGGCCGGCCCGGGGTCGCCCGGCGCGGTGGGCAGGTCCTCGTTGGCCCCGCCCGCATAGACGCGGCCACGCCGCAGCAGGCGGTGCAGCTTCGCGGTGGCGATGCCCGATTCGACGTCCCAGCCCAGCATGTCGCGCGGGTTCGCGCGCCGCACGTGCGCGCCGCGCGGGCACTGCAGGCCGTCGAAGTCCTCGACACGGTAGCGGAAGTGGTCGTGCGCGGGTTCGGGGTGGGCGTGCGCGACGGGGCATGCCACCAGCGGTCGCCCGTCCTTGTGGCGGCCCACCATCTTCTCGGTCAGTGTGGGTTCGCCGGCCCGGGCGGGCTGCTGCCGGGCCTCGAAGTCGCGGAAGCGCTGCACGTGCTGCACGATCTGCTGCACCGCGAGGTAACTGCCGTTCATCGCGAAGCGGCGGTCGGGGCCGCCGGTCCAGCCCGCCACGTCCGGGCAGTAGGCCAGTTCGCCGTATTCGTTCCGGTGCCCGAGGATGAACTCGCCCGGCGCCACGAGGTGGTCGTCGGCCAGCGGCCCCGCGGGCCGGCGCCGCAGACCGTCGATCTGCGGCTGAGCGATGCCGTCGCGGAAGCCGAAGGGTTCGGTGGACCGACCGTCCGTCCCGATGTAGCTCGGGCACGTGGGCACCTCGGCGCGCACGCGCAGGCCGCTGCCGGGGCCGGGGGTCAGCAGCGCGTGGCCCGGGCCGGCGCGGTCCTGGTAGTGCGCGAGCAGCACGTGCACGTCGCCGGGGGCGGGCCACGCGCTGTTGGCGGGCGGGCGGCGCGGGCCGCGCACGAACGGCGCGGGGAACGGGAAGTCGGGGCTGGCCTCGAGGCCGAACGCGGCGAGCCCCGGGTGGGAGAACGCGAGCATCGCGATCTCGTCGTGGCGTTGCGGCCGGTCGAGGTTCGCGTCGTCGCGGCCGAGGTGCCGCACCGACTTGACGAGGCCGGTGGCCATCACGTCGCGCAGCCAGCGGCGCGCGGCGTGGCGGTCGGTCACCTGCAGCAGGCGGTAGGCGCCGTGGCGAAGCGGCGTGAAGCCCGAGCCGAGGATGGCCTGGATGTCGGCGGCGTGCGCCTGCAGGTCGGGCACGGCCGGGTGGCGGCGGGGGGCGTGGCTCATGATTCGGCGGCCCGCATGATCCGGTCGTCCTGCAGGCGGTCGGGCGACGGGGCCGCCAGCGCGTCGCGCAGGCGGGTGGCGCGGGTGATGTCCTGGTTGGAGTGGTTGTAGGCCTCGTAGCGGTACAGGTGCGGCACCATGCTGTCGCGCGCGTAGGCCTTGAACCACTGCTCGTGCTTGCAGCCGCCGAACGCGAACCACCGCGTGGGCGGGAAGCGCCGGGCGCGCGTGACGGCGGGTTGCCCCGGCGCCGCGGCCGGCCGTTCGCGCAGTTCCGTCCAGCGCCAGGTGAGGTTGATGCCGTCGGACGCGCCGAGGATGAACTCGTCGAGGTACGCCCCGAACTCGCCATCGAAATTGCTGCAGAACACGAGCCGCCGGCCGCCGTCCACCAGGTGCCAGTGGCCGAACTTGATGCCCTCGGCGTTGCCGAGCCGGGCCTCGGTGAACCACGACTCGCCGACGAACATGATGAAGCGCATCAGCAGCCGCAACGGCAGGCGGTGGCGGATGTCGGTGACGCTGATCATGTGCCCCACCTTGGTGGCGAGCGACGCCTCGCAGGCCTCGATGGCGGGGTGGGTCTGCTGCGCGGCCGGGGTCTCGTGCGGCGTCACCTTGTTGAAGCCGTCCAGGCGTTTGCCGACGCGGCTCAGGCCGTTCCACACGAGGCGCAGCGCGATGGCCGCGACCACGACGAAGGCCGTCAGCAGCACCAGCACCGCGGTGGGGGCGGGCAGGCCGTGCCACGCGGGCGCCCGGCCCAGCGCCGCGAGGGCCTCGACGTGCTGCGACAGGCCGAGGCCGCCGTGCGCGAGCCAGCCGAGCAGCAGGTTCCAGCCGAGCGCCTCGGCCGCCAGCAGCAGCGCGAGGGCGGGCAGCAGCACCGGCGGCCCCAGGTGCGCGGGCACGACGAGCAGCGCGATCGCCACCGCGATCGCGGCGACGGCGACCACCGCGGCCACGTACAGCAGCACCCCGATGCCCCACGCCGCGAGCACGCCGAGGGCGCCGCCGAAGAGCCGCAGGTCCTGCAGGTAGTGCCCCGTGACGGGATCGACCGATGGCACCACGAGGAACCCGAGCAGCAGCACGAGGGCCGCGACGAGGCCGACCGCGATGGGCAACACGCCGGCCCGCAGCGCGGCCGTCAGCAGGTACAGCAGCAGGAGGGACAGCACCACGTACGCCAGCGCCGTGGTGGCGTACGGCGCGAACGCCATGAACACCGGCGCGCCGAGCACCGTGTCCGCGTCGACGGCGAGGCCGCCGGCCGCGATGGCCGTGGCGCCGATGGTGGCGAGCACACCCGTCAGCACGATCCACGCGAGCAGCGCGGGCACGACGAGCCTCAGCAGGATCAGCATCACGCGCACCGGCGTCGACAGCCCGGTCGAGCGCCAGAAGCAGCGGGGCGACGGGGTGGTGGCGAACGCGTGGTCGGGATGGGTCGTGACCTCGCGGGCCGCGTGGGCGAGCTGCCGGCTCGTGGGCGGCTCCGGTGTCCCCTGCAGCCGGGCGCGCGCCGCCGCCACCGCGCCGCGCACCGCGACGAACAGCTTCGCCTCCGCGCGGATCTGCGCCACGGACCGGTCGCGCACGCCGACGTAGCCGCCGTCGGCCCGGCTCAGTCCGCCGGACAGCCGCCTGCGCAGGGCGTCGGCATCGGGCGGTGCGCCGAAGAGTTCGGCCAGCAGGGCCGGGTCCTGGCGCACCAGCGCGTCCACCACCGCGTCGGGCGCGATGCCGGGGTCGATCGCGAGTTCCAGCAGCAGCGACGGCCCGGCGTCCACCGGCGGCAGCACCGCGAGGCAGGCGAAGTGGACGAAGCCGAGGCCCTCGAACAGCGCCTCGCAGCGGGCGCGGAGGACCGGCAACGCCAGGTCCCGGACGAGGTGCGTGGCGTGGTCGCCGGAGACCGGCGCCACGATGCAGAGCATCTGGTCGCGCACCATCGTCAGCGCGCCTTGAGCCGCATGCGGCGGATGATGGGGCCGTCGTAGCGCAGGCGCCACCACGCGAAGTCGGCCCACGTGAGGCGCGGCAGCGTCAGCAGGCCGGTCAGGGCCGACGTCAGGATCGCCACCACCTGGTCCTGCGCGATGCAGGTGCGCGGGCCGTGGCCGAAGACGAGGTGGTACGGGCCGGACGGGAAGGACGTGCGCGCGGCGTGGAACGGGCACACCGGTTCAGGGTTCGCCGGGTCCGGATCGAACATCGCGGCGGGGCTCACGAGCGTGACCCGCGCGCCGGCGGCGATGGCCACGCGGCGGTCGCCGTCGAGCGCGTACGCGGTGTCGCGCGGCACGTCGCGCAGCAGCAGCGGGAACGGCGGCCGGAAGCGCAGCGCCTCGATCACGTGCTGGCGCACGGCGAGCTGGAAGGCCGCGTCGGTCCACGCGGCCGCGCCGAGCCCGCGGGCCTGGTCGTGCAGCGGGCCGTACACCGCGGGCCGCTGCAGCAGCTCCTGCATCACGAGCGCGCCGGCCTGCACCGTGGCCGGGTGGCCCACCCACAGCAGGCCGACGGCGGTGCGTTCGAGCCGCGCGTCGGCCGGCAGGCCCCACGCGGCCGCGAGCGCGTCGCGGTTGCGGCGCACGCGTTCGCGCAGTGCGTTCGCGTGGACCTCGGCGCGCAGCTGCACGGCGCGCGACGCGAGGCCGCCGATGATGAGGTGGGCGCCGGGGTAGCGCAGTTCGCGGAAGAAGGCCTTCAGCGCGTCCGGCGTGGCCGGCGCGCCTTCCAGTTCGGCGGCGGCGCTTCGGAAGATGGGGCGCATGCCGGCCCAGGCGACACGGGTCAGGTAGTCGTCGATCAGGTCGAAGGTGAGCGACGGGGCGGACGCGAAGCCGCCCGCCAGCGTCAGCGCTTCCCGGCGGGCGCTGTCGCCGCACGCGGCGGGGGTCGCGAGGAGGCTGCTGGCGAGCTGGCGTTCCGCCTCGTGGCGGGGGCCGGCCTCCAGGCCGATCAGGAACTCGCCGGCCACGAGGTTCGGCGCGTGCGAGGTGTTCGAGTAGCTGGCCGTGCGCTGGAACACGCGCCGCACGGCCGACGCGCGCACGACGACCGGCAGCCGGCCCTCGAGGAACGGCGAGCGGCGGATGGCCGCGCCCAGCCAGCGCAGCAGCCTCGGCTGGTGCACGAGCGCGCTCACGACGCCGTACCCGATGCGCCGCAGGAAGAACCCCTCATTCGCCATCGCGGCTCCCGTGGACGAGTTTCAGGGCCCGGTATGGCGGCCGGGCCGACGTGCGCGCGAGGCCGGCCTCGCAGCGCTGCTCCAGCACGACGATGCCGCGCGAGCGGGCGAGCGACAGGGCTTCGTCGAAGTGCGCGTGGGCGTCGCGCGGGCGCCCCGCCTCGGCTTCGATCTCGGCCAGGATCACGACGGCCTCGGCTTCGTGCCCCGCCTGCCCGAAGCCCGCCGCCGCCGCGCGCGCCTGCGACGCGGCCGTCACCGCCTCGTCGAGGCGGTGGGCGCGCGCGAGCGCGAGCGCGAGGTACTTGGGGAAGTAGTACGCGTTGTAGCGGCCGCCCGTGTCGGGCAGCTTGCCCTCGATGGCGTCCTCGAGGAGCGTGACGGCCTCGGCCGCCTGGCCGCACGCGGCCATGCAGCCGGCGAGGATCGCCAGCACCGGCGGCAGCATGCTCGTGAGGTCGTTCGCCTGGCAAGACACCAGCGTGTCGCGCAGCCGGTGCAGCGCGTCGGCGTGCCGGCCCTGCGCCATCCACACCTCGGCCTGCACGAAGTCGACCAGCACGCGCGAGAAGGCGTGGTCCTGCGAGCCCAGTTCCCGGTACGCCTCGTCGCACGCGGCCTGGGCCTCGCGGAAGCGGCCCATGCGCCACAGCACGTCGGCGAGGAAGGTGCGCAGGTTCACGTTCGCCACCACGGCCCAGCCCGGCATGATCTGGCGCATGCCGGCGTCGTCGCCGAACTCGCGTTCGATCTGGCGGGCGATGAAGACCACCTGGTCGTAGAGGCCCAGTGCGTGGTGCAGCAGCAGGCGGGCCTGCATGGCGGCCATGCGCACGCTGGCGCTGCCGGCGGTGGCGGCCGTGTCGGCCGCGCGGCTCGCCACGTCGAGGCCGTGGCGGTACGAGCCGCTGATCCACAGCACCACCGCGAGCTGCAGCAGCACGCCGGCCTGCCGGCGCGTGTCGCCCAGCTCGCGCGTGATGGCCTCGGCGCGTTCGAGGTTGGTGACGATGTCGTCGGTCTGCCCGAGCGGCAGCTGGGCTCCGAGCACCTTCATGCGCAGCGAGAGTTCGCTCGCTAGGCGCCCGGCCGGGTCGGCGATGCGGCGCGACGCGTCGAGGCCCTTCGTGAACAGCACCAGCGCGTCGCGGTACGCGGAGCACGCGATGGCGCGGGCCATCGCGCGCAGCGCGAAGCCGGCGGCCGGGCCCCAGGCCTCGCCGTCGTAGGCATGGTGCGCGAGCGCGGCGGCCTGTTCGCCGAGCTGGTCGGCGAAGTGGGCGGCCAGCGCGTCGAACGCGGCGCGGTGCAGGGCCTTGCGGCGCGGTCGGGTGAGCGATGCGGTCACGGCGTCCTGCACGAGCCCGTGGCGGAACTCGAAGCGCTGCGGCGCACTGGCGTCTGTGGGCGGCTGCGCCACGAGCAGGCCCGACGACTGCGCGGCGGCCAGGTGCGCCTCGGCCTCCTCGGCGCCCGTCCCGAGCATCGCGCCCACCACCGGCCCGGTGATGGGCCGGCCGACGATGGCGGCGGCCTCGAGCGCGCCCTGCGCTGCGGGCGGCAGGCGGTCGACCCGCGCGCCGATCACCGCGGCGATCGAGGCCGGCAGCCGCACCTCCGCGCCGGAGCCGCCGCGGTGGTAGTCGCCCGGGGCGCCGACGAGCGTGCCGTCGTCGACGAGGGTCATGGCCATCTGCTCGAGGAAGAACGGGTTGCCGTCGGCGCGTTCGACGAGGGCGTCGACCACGGGGCCCAGGCGGGCGTCCGCGCCCAGCAGGGCCTGCGCGAGGTCGACCATGTCGCCGGTCTCGAGCGGTCCGATCCAGTGTTCGCTGAACCACGGCGCGGAAGCCCAGCGGTGCACGAAGTCCTGGCGGTACGTGGCGCAGATCAGCATGGGCTGGTGTTCCACGCGGCGCGCGAGCGATTCGAGCAGGCGCAGGCTTTCGCGGTCGGCGAGGTAGATGTCGTCGACGACGACCAGCAGCGGCGCCTCGGCCGCGCGTTCGACCGCGAGCGCGACCACGGTCTCGACGATGTTGCGCAGGCGCTGCGCGGGCGGCATCGCGTCGAGGCTCGCGTCGTGTTCGCCGATGTCGAGCAGGTCGGCCGCGGCGGCCCAGTGTCGGCGCCGCTCGGCGGGCCAGCCCGCCACGATGGCGCGCACGGCGTCGCGCTGGTGCGCGGGGTCGGTGTCGGGCACGCCCATCAGCGTGTGGATCAGCTCGCCGATGACGGCGTACGGCAGGTGGGTGGTGTATGCGCGGCCGCACACCCAGTGGTCGCGGAAGCCCGTGGCCCGCAGCGCGCGCGCGTACTCGGAGGCCACGCGGGACTTGCCGATGCCGGCCTCGCCGCGCAGCCCGACGACACGCAGGCGACCGGCGCGCACCTGCCGTTCCACCTGCCCGAGCGAGTCGAGCGCATGCTGGCGGCCCACGAGCGGGCCGAGCTGGCGGCGGCGGGCGAGCGGGTCCACCGCCGAGTGCTGCGCCGTGCCGGACAGCTCGTACAGCGCGACCGGGCCCACGTCGCGCACCTCGTGGGTGCCGAGCGGCGTGTCGTCGACCTGTCCGGACAGCAGCCGGTGCGTGGCGCCGCTCAGCAACACGGTGCCGGGGCGGGCGATTTCCTGCAGGCGTTTGGCGAGGTGGATGCTCTTGCCGTCGACCCGGTCGGCGGGCGAGCCGGGGTCGCGCCAGACGATGACCTCGCCCGAGTTGATGCCCGCGCGGGTCACGAGCGGGCGGTCCGGGGTGGACCGCGCGGCCGCGCGGCGCTGGATCTCGGCGGCGGCGAGGCAGGCGCGGACCGCCTGGTCCTCCTGGCCGAGCGGCGCGCCGAAGACCACCAGCACGCCGTCGCCGTCGATGCGGAACACGTTGCCGCCGTAGGCCGCCACGACCTCGCACATCAGCTGCGTGGCCTGCTGCAGGTAGTCGCGCGCCTCCTCGACGTCGAGGTGCTGGATGCTGGCCGTGGAGCCGCACACGTCGCAGAAGAGGATGGTGGCCTGCTTGCGGGCTTCCGCGGGGCGGACCGGCGAAGGCAAGGAGGGAACCGGCCCTGCCGCCGTAGCCGGCAGGCAGTGCGGACAGAATCGCTCGCTGTCGGGCCGCGAGCGGCCGCATGCGGAACAAACGCCCATCAGTTCCCCCTGATGTGCCCTGTTTCATTGCGTCAGGGCTCTTCGGACTCTAGCAGCGATGCCGGGTTTGTGGCCTCCGCAAACAGGGGGAGGCGCGGCGGTGCGACAGTCGCACAGGTGACACGTCCGGACGGCCAAGACCCCCATCCGGCACGGAACGCGGCAACGCCGGACAATGCGTCCACGCGGCGCGCGACCGGCGCCCGCAACGCGACTCCCCGATCCCGTGGCCTCCTCCGCCTCCTCCGATTCCGCCTTTTCCCTGCGCCGCATCGCGCTCCCGGCCTTCGGGCCCTCGCTGCTGTTCGGCATCGGTGAAGGGGCCATCCTGCCCGTGATCCCGCTGACCGCCCGCGACCTGGGCGCCTCGGTGCCGGTGGCCGCGCTGGTCGTCATGCTGATCGGCATCGGCTCGATGGTGAGCAACATCCCCGCGTCCATCATCACGATGCGCCGCGGCGAACGCTGGGCCATCGTGGCCGCCGCGGTGTGGTGCGCGATCGCGATGGCGCTGTGCGGGTGGACCGGCCACCTGGGCGTGTTCCTCGTCGCGAGTTTCATGATCGGCATGTCGCAGGCCGTGTTCAGCCTCGCCCGCCAGAGCTACCTCACCGAGGCCGTGCCGCCGGAATTCCGCGCGCGGGCGCTGTCCACGCTCGGCGGGGTGATGCGCATCGGCCTCTTCATCGGCCCGTTCGTCGCGGCTGCCGCCATCCACCAGTTCGGCCTGCAGGCCGCGTACGCGGTCGGCATCGGCGCGCTGGTGCTGGCCGGGCTGGTCGCCGCGCGCATCCCCGACCTCGAGGACACGCACGGCGTGCCCGCGGCCGACGCCCCGGTCGCGCAGGCGCCCACGCTGTGGTCGACGATGCGCGACCACCGCCACGTCTTCGTCACGCTGGGCATCGGCATCATGCTGGTGAGCGCCGTGCGCGCGAGCCGGCAGGCCATCATCCCGCTGTGGGCCGACCACCTCGGGCTCGAGCCGTCGGTGGCCTCGCTGATCTACGGCCTCGCCGGCGGCATCGACATGCTCGTGTTCTACCCCGCCGGCAAGGTGATGGACCTGAAGGGCCGCCGCTGGGTGGCGGTGCCGGCGATGGTCACGATGGCGGCGGCGCTGCTCGCGATGCCGTTCACGCAGGGCGCGATGACCTTGCTCATCGCGGCCGGGGTGCTCGGTTTCGGCAACGGCATCGGCTCGGGCATGGTGATGACGCTCGGCGCCGACCACTCGCCCCGCCCCGGCCGGGCGCACTTCCTCGGCGTGTGGCGGCTGATGGCGGACATCGGATCGTCGTGCGGGCCGGCCTTGCTCTCGTTCCTGGCGGCCACGCTGTCGCTCGGCGCGGGCATCGCGGCCACGGGGCTCATCGCGCTCGCGGCGGCGGGGCAGCTGGCGTACTGGATTCCGAGGGTGGGGGACGGCCGGGGGCGTTGACCGACACGCGACCGGGCCGCAGTCTTGCATAGGACCCGCCGTCTCCGACGGTCCCGAGTTCCATGCGCTTCTTCCCGTTACTTTCACTGACGATATTGCCGGCATTTTTGGCGGCGAGTGTCAGTCTTGCCGGTTCGCCCGGGCCGACGCCCTACCCGACCGCCGCGGCCGCTTGGCCGGGCGAGGGCGCCATCCGCGTCTTCGGCTGGATGCCCAAGGACCGTGCGCGCTTCTGGCAGGCCCGCGAGACCGACCGCGGCGCCACCGTGCTGGCCGGTGACTCGCTGTTCGGCGGCTGGCGTGGCGCGGCCGGCGCGCTGTCGCCGCTGCCGGTGGCCAACCGCGCGATCGGGGGCGACACGAGCCGCGGCCTGCTGTTCCGCTTCCAGGAGGACGTGCTCGAGCTCGCGCCGCGGCGCATCGTGCTGCTGATCGGAGGCAACGACCTGAGCGCGCTGCAGCCCACGGAGCAGACCGCCCGCAACATCGAACGCATGCTCGACGCGGCCGCCGCGCTTCAACCCGCGCCGGCCATCGTGCTGTGCACCGTCACGCCGCGCGCCGACCCGAAGGCGCCGGTGGCGCGCACCGAAGTGACGCGGCTCAACGAGCAGATCCGCGCGATCGCGGCGCGGCGCCCCAACGTCACGCTGGTCGACCTGCACCCGTGGTTCACCGCGCCGGACGGCGGCCCCGACCCCGCGTGGTTCGGCGCCGACCGCGTGCACCTTTCCGCGCGCGGCTACGAGCGCCTGGGCGACGCCCTGCGCCCGGTGCTGCTGGCCCGCGCCCCCGACGCCCCCTGATTTCCATTTCCGAGGAGACCCCGATGAACAGCGACACCGACTCGCCCGCCCGCACGGACCGCGGCACCACCGGCGCCGCCACCGCCTTCATGGACGCGATGCGGGCGATGGCGGCGAGCCTCGTCGTCGTGTCGCACGTGATCCTGATCTTCTTCGACAACAAGGTGCAGTTCCCGTTGCGCGGGCTCGCGGTCGCGTTTCTGTTCATCCTGTCCGGCTTCCTGATCAGCCGCTCGCTGCTGCACCGCGCGCGCAAGCCCGGCCCGCACGTGCCCAACTTCCTCGCCGACCGCTGCGCGCGCATCCTCACGCCGCTCGTGCCCGCGGTGCTGGCCATCGCGCTGCTCGACGCCACCGTGATCGAGGCGCGCATGGGCGGCGACGGCCTCAGCTCCGGCCCCGTCGCGCTCGTCGGCAACCTGCTGCTGCTGCTCGACTACCCGCTGTTCCAGGCGCTCGCCGTCGCGGGCGTCGACGTGTCGGGCTGGCGCATCCGCCCGTACAACACCGCCGAGCCGTACTGGACGGTGGCCATCGAGTTCTGGTTGTACATCGCCGCCGCGATGCTCGTGTTCTGCGCGCTGCTGAAGGAACGCGTGCGCACCGGCTGGCTGGTGCTGCTGACCGCCGTCAGCGTGCCCGTGGTGATCTGGAACGCGGCCGACGGCCCGGGCAAGTCGCTCACGCTGATCTGGATGCTGGGCGCCGCGGCGGGTTTCCTTGCGCAGGTGCTGGGGCGCGAGGCGGTCGTGTCGCGCGCGCCGTCGCTGTGCTGGTGGATCGCCGGCACCGGCGCCATCTCGCTCGCGATGCGCGTGTTCAAGCTGGGCTTCGACCCGTACGACCTGCAGACGGCCTTCCTGCTCGTCACCGTGTTCCTCGGCCTGTTCCTGCGGCTCAACCGCGCACGTTCGGTGCCGCGCCCGGTGGCGCGCGTGGCCGGGTTCTTCGCGAGCTACAGCTACAGCCTCTACCTCGTCCACAACACCATCCTCGTGATCGTGTTCGAGCAGGCGGTGGGGTTGCCGAAGGCGCTGGCCGTGGCCATCGCCGTGGTGCTCGCGCATGCGTGCGCGCTGATGCTGCACCACGCGTTCGAGAAGCACCACCGTCGCGTGGGCAGCTGGCTGCGGCCGCGCTTCACGCGGGCGCTGACGCCGGCGGCGGAGCGGCCTGCCGCGACGACCGTGGCACCGGTCGTCGCGCCGGTGCCGGTGGCCGCTGCATCCGTGGCGCAGGCTGCCCCCGAGCCGTCCGTGGCGCTGCCGTCGCCAGCCGAGGTGATCGGCGGCGCGGTCGCCGCGGCGACCGCGGTGGCGGCGGCGGCCGCGAGCCTCGTGCCCGACGTGGTCGAGCCCGGGGACACCCCGCCCCTCGGCGGTGGGCTCCAGCCTCAGTGACCGCAGGCCCGCGGCCTCACGACGGACATCGCGGCTCGCGGTTCCGGCGGTAGGTGACGGGCGACATGCCTTCCTGCCCGCGGAAGAAGCGCGCGAACGAACTCGCCGAGGTGAAGCCGAGCTGGTCGCTGATCTCCGACACCGGCAGGGAGCCGTCGCGCAGCAGCCGGCGCGCCTCCGCGAGCTTCACGCGCAGCAGGATGTCCTGGTAGGTGCAGCCGTCGCGCTGCAGGCGCCGCCGCAGGGTCCACCGGGTCATGTGCAGGTGGTCGCACAGCTGCGCGAGGAGGTGGGCGTCGAGGTCGTCGTGGCCCGCCGCGAGGGCCTCGCGCACGAACTGCTCCACGCGGTCGACGAAGGTGTCGGGTCGGCCGATGCTGCCGAACTCGTCGGCCAGGGCCTCGGAGAACACCCGGTGCAGCAGCACGTTGTGCTGGGCGAACGGGGTGTCGAGCACGGTCGAGTTCACGGCGAGCGTGTTCGTCGGGGCCGCCCAGCCGATGCGCGATTGCAGGAAGTCCTCGGCCGCGGTGCCGAGCCGGTCGGAAGAGCCGCGCAGCGTGCAGCCGAAGCGCACGGCCTGCGGCGGCGCGTAGTGCCTGACGATGTTCGCGAGCATCGCGAAGTTGGCGAAGGCGCTGCGGCCATCGGCCTGCAGCGGGTCGTCCACGTGGTACTCGAAGAGCAGCGTGTCGTCGCGGGACTGGCACACGAGCGTGTCCACGTCGCCGATGATGCCGCGGTACGTCACGAAGGTGTCGAGCGCCTGGCGCAGCGTGGGGCTGTTCGCGCAGACGGACACGAGGTTGAGGAAGTCGGGGAACAGCGGCTGCAGGCCGTCGTCCAGCAGGCCCGTGCCGAGCGGCACGTGGGCGACGAGGCGCATCAGGGCCTGGTGTTTCGACGCGGCGAGGCGTCCCTTCGGGGCCGCCAGTTCGTGCGGCGTGATCCCGGCCAGCCGCAGGAAGTGGTCATGGGGCACACCCTGTTCGTCGGCCGCCCGCAGCATGGCGCGGGCGACGGCGTTCGACACGGTTCGCGGTCGGGCCATCATGGGTGGGCTTCCTCCAGGTGCGGAGGGCGGCCCCGGAGGGCCGCCTTCGTTCAGTACGTCAGGCCATGGAACACAGGATACAGCGGGTGCGCCGTGTCATGCGGCACGTCGGACCGCTGCGCCTCCACCTCGGCCATCGACGACGGCAGCTCGAACGGCAGCTTGCCCGTGGGCACCGAGCGGCCCGCCAGCACGTCGAACAGCGCGGTGTCGTCCACGCCGAAGTTGCCGACGATCGCCGACGCGAGGTCCTTCACGTTCGTGAGGATGGCCGGGCGGTCGAGGTACACCGTGACGATGGTGGGCACCTTCGCGGAGGCCGCCTTGATGGCCTCGTAGTCCGCCTGCCCGTCGGCGAAGGCCAGGCTCCCCTCGTGCTGGATGGAGCCGAACATGTAGTTCGGGTGCAGCACCTCGTACGGGGCGTTCACGCGCATGATCGCCACGTCCGCCTCCTCGGCCGTCGCCACCACGGTGTAGCCGGCCGCCACCGCCGCCGCGGCGTCGATGCCGTGCAGGAACACCTTGCGGACGGTGCCCGCCAGCGGCAGCGTCGCGTTCCTGTTTTCCAGCAGCACGAGCGACTTGCGCTGGGCCTCCTGCGCGGCCGCCACGAACGCGGCCTGCGCGACGGTGTTCGCGGCGGCGTCCGCGTCCACGTACGGGTCCTCGAACAGGCCCTGCTGGAACTTCTGCAGCAGGATGCGGTAGGCGGATTCACCGAGGCGCGCCTCGGTCAGCGCGCCGCGGTTCACCGCGTCGACGAGCACCTCGCCCTCGGTCACGCCGCCGAACTGGTCCATGCCCGCGTTCACCGCTTTCACGAAACGTTCGGCCTTCGTGAGGTTCTCGACGCCCCACGACGTGCCGAGCTTCGCGACGAAGGCCCACGGCGGCACGCCGTCGGGGGCGCCGTCGAGGCATTCCTCGATGCAGTCGTTCGTGATGGCCCAGTCCGACAGCACGACCCCGTCGAAGCCGAAACGGCCGCGCAGCAGTCCCGTGAGCATCGAATGGCTGAAGCCGGCGCCGACCTTCTCGAAGGTGAGGCCGTCGTAGCTGAGCGTCTCCGCCGGCATCGAGTAGGTGGGCATCACCGAACCGACCCGGGCCGCGAACGCGCCTTCGAACGGCCGCAGGTGGTAGGCGAAGTTGCCGCCGGGGAAGGTCATCTCCTTGCCGTAGGGGTTGTGGCTGTCCCAGCCGTCCTTCGCGGCGCCGTAGCCCACCCAGTGCTTGACCACGGCCACGACGCTGCCCGAACGCAGGCCGGTCGCGCCGTTCTGGAAGCCCTCGATGTACGCCTGCACGAGACGCTTCGCGAGGTCGGCGTCCTCGCCGAAGGTGCCGTTGATGCGGGACCAGCGGGGTTCGGTGGCGAGGTCGGCCTGGGGCGAGAGGGCCATCGTGAGACCGACGGCGCGGTACTCCTGGCGGGCGATGTCGCCGAAGCGCCGCACGAGGTCGGCATCGCCCGTGGCCGCGAGGCCCAGCGTCTCGGGCCAACGTGTGAAGCTGCCGGGATCCACGCTCGCGCCGGCGGTGTACTGGAAGTGGTGCCGCGGGTCGGAGCTGATGGTGATGGGGATGCCGAGGCGGGAGGCCTCGCCCACGGCCTGCAGTCCGTTCGAGGCCTCGGCCATGTCGCGGGCCGGCAGGCTCAGGCGGGTGATCAGGCTGTTGACCTTGCCGTCGTTGACGAGCGTGGCGAACGCGGCCATGTCGTAGCCGGTGTCGGTGGACGGCGCGGTGCCGTGCATCATCGCGCCGGCCTTCTCGGCGAGGGTCATGCGGGCCACGAGGTCGCGGGCGCGGTCGGCGGCCGGCAGACGCCAGTCCTCGTAGGCGTCGAGCTGGCCGTTGCGGTTCAGGTCCTTGAACTGCAGCCGGTCGACGGTCAGCAGCGGTGCGGTGCGGCGGCCGAGTTTCGCCTGGGTCACCGGGGCCACGGTGTCGTCGCCGCCGCAGCCGTGCAGGGCCACCGCACCGACGGCGGCCGCGACGGCCCATGCCACGGGGTGGGTCTGGAGAATTCGCATCGGGAGCTCCTCTTGTCTGTCCTGGGGACACCCAGTGTTCGGGAGGACCGCCCGCGAAGCCGCACATCCGGGAGCAGATCAGCGACCGCCGGGTGCAGGGTTTTCGATGGCATGACACGCGATGAACATTCCCTTAACGCCGGGCCGGTCCATCGCCAGCGTGTGCGGAGATGAGGAGATGAAAGCAAAAAGCCTCCGTCGTTTCCGACGAAGGCTTTGCTTCTTGATTTTGGTGGGCCCTGAGTGACTCGAACACTCGACCTACGGATTAAGAGTCCGCTGCTCTACCAACTGAGCTAAGAGCCCCACGCTTGTTCTTTCTTCTTCTTCTTGCCCGATGGACCGAGGCTCGAAGTGGCGCGTCCGGCTGGGATCGAACCAGCAACCCCTGCCTTCGGAGGGCAGTACTCTATCCATTGAGCTACGGACGCGAAGACGGCGATTCTAACAGTGCGCGGGACGCTTTCCCAAGGCCGCATGTGGCCGCCATATAATGCGAGGTTACGCACCCCGCGCAAGGTTATCCCCCGCAGTCGAGGAAATCCATGGCCGAAGTCCACCTGACATCTGATCACGACGCCCCGCACGAAGGGCCCATCAAGACGCCGAAGCAGCTCATCTGGGCCGTGGTATTCGCCTTCCTCGTGCCGATCATCGGCATCATCCTGCTGGCCAACTACGTGGCCGCGGAGAACAAGCCGGCCGCCGGCAGCGACGGCATGTCGGCCGAAGCCATCGCCAAGCGCATCGCGCCCGTGGCCGGCGCGCCCGAGGTGAAGGACGCTTCCGATCTGACCACGCTGGCGAGCGGCGACAAGGTCTTCGCGGCCCAGTGCTCCGCCTGCCACGCCACCGGCGCCGCCGGCGCGCCGAAGGTCGGCGACGCCGCGGCCTGGGGCCCGCGCCTCGCGCAAGGTTTCGACGGCCTGCTGCACAGCGCGCTCAAGGGCAAGGGCGCGATGTCGCCGCAGAGCGGCGGCGATTTCAGCGACTTCGAGATCGCCCGCGCTGTGGTCTACATGGCCAACCAGGGTGGTGGCAAGTTCGCCGAACCGAAGGCGCCGGTGGCTGCCGATGCGGCGTCTGCCGCGGCCTCCGCGGCGCAGTAAGCCCGCGCGGTTCGCCGCCCCGAAGAACCGGCCCCGCGAGGGCCGGTTTTTTTTGCGCTTGCAAGTACCTTGTCACCCCGGCCAACGCCGGGATGACGGGCTATCGGACGGCCTCGCCCTGCGCCGCCTGCGGGCTCAGGGTGTGCCCGAAGCGTTCGGCCAGGGCCGCCACGGTGGACGTTTCGGGCGACCAGTGCCCCTGCTCCACCGCGTCGGCCGCCGCCTCCATGTCGAGCGTGTGCACGATGCCGAGGCCGATGTCGGTGGCGATGAAGAGGCGGTCGTGTTCGTCGAGCCAGGCGCTCTCGAACACGGCGTCGCGGCCGGCATGGCTGCGCAGCACGGGCGCGTGGCCGGGCACGGCGTGCAGGCGCCACACGTGGGGCGCGGCCTCGAGTTCCACGTACACGCGCTGCGGGCCGTTCTGGAAGAACCACGCGCCGGCCTCGTCGGCCTCGTAGTTGCGTTCGATGAATTCGCGCAGCTTGTCGTGCACGATGCGGCTGCCCTTGACCTGCGGGAACGGGCCGGCGGCCTGGATGCGGTCGTCGCGCATGTACCAGTCGCCGCGCGCGTCGAGCGCGAGCCAGCCGTAGCAGTCGGGCACGTTGGGCCACTTCTTCAGCGCGGCCTTGACGATGTCGTCCATCACGAAACTCCGGGTGGGGGGACGGGAGGATCATTCTGACCCGCCGGCGCGGCCACCGCCACGTGGCCCGACAACCACCCCATCACCTGCTCCGGCAAGGTCAGCACGTGGCCGGGCCAGCGGCCGCGCGGGAAGCCCACGTGGCCCCCGTGTTTCGGTTGCCACAGCGTGACGAACGCGCCCACCTCGTCGCGGTGCGGCAGCGAGTGCCCCGGCACGAACGGGTCGTTCAGCGCGTTGACCACCAGCGCGGGCACGCGGATGCGGTGCAGGTGCGGCTTGGCCGAGCCCCGTGCCCAGTAGTCCTCGGTGTTGCGGAAGCCGTGCAGCGGCGCGGTGAAGGCGTTGTCGAACTGGTACAGGTCGCGCACCTGGCGCAGCGCGCGCGTGTCGAGCAGCTTCGGGAACTGCGCGGCCTTGCGCAACGCCTTCGGCAGCATCGTCTTCAGGAACATGCGCGTGTACATCTGGCGGTTCACGCCGCGGCCGATGGCCGCGCCGCCGGCGGCGAGGTCGAGCGGCGCCGAGATGCCGGCCACCGCGGCCACGTTGCGCGCGGCCTGGGTGCCGGCCTCCTCCGCCCAGCGCAGCAGCGCGTTTCCGCCGAGCGAGACGCCCACGGCCACCATGGGGCCGGCGTGTTCGGCGCGCATGCGGTCGAGGATCCAGCCGATCTCCTCGTAGTCGCCCGAGTGGTACGCGCGGGGCGCGAGGTTCATCTCGCCCGAGCAGCCGCGGAAGTGCGGCACCGCGAAGCGCCAGCCGTTCTCGCGCGCCCAGTTCGCGAACGCCTGGGCGTAGTGGCTGGCCGACGAGCCCTCGAGGCCGTGGAACAGCACCAGCAGCGGCCGGGCGATGGGCGGGGTGCCGGGCGAGACGCCGGGCACTTCCTGGCGGTCGACGTCGATGAAGTCACCGTCCGGGGTGGTCCAGCGTTCACGCTGGAAGATCGGGCGCGGCCCCTGGTAGCGCGTGGAGAAGAGCGCCGGCCAGATGGTCTGCAGGTGCCCCCCGATCTCGCCGTCGCCGGCGAGCCACGCGGGTGACCGGTAGTTGTCCATCTCGGGAACCTCGGGACCTCAGTGCAGGACGGACGGGGCCTCGCCGATCTCGGGCAGTTCCGTTTCGGTGCCCGGGCTCGCGTGGTGGGCGGCGAGGCGCCAGCCCAGGTCGGTCTTGACGTAGACGTTGGTGGCGATGACCCAGCCCACCTGCGGCCCGTCCTCGGTCAGCAGCTGGATGCGCTCGAGCACGCTGTGGATCGCGCTCATGGGGCCCTGCTGGCGGCGCACCTTCTCCGGGTGGGCGTCGACGACGCCGTTCGAGAACATGGCCTCGAAGGCCGAGCGGATGGCCGCGTGGCCGATGACCCGCGGACCGCCCGGGTGCACGCACGTGATGTCGTCGTCGTCGGCCCACACGGCCATCAGCCGTTCGATGTCGCCGCGTTGCAGCGCGTCGTAGAACTGGTGCTCGATGTCGTCGGGCGAGGCGAGCAGCGCGGCGTCGGGTGGTTTGGGGCGGGCCATGGCGTCCGGGGGCTTAGTGGAAGACGACGGTCTTCTGGCCGTTGAGCAGCACGCGGTGCTCGACGTGCCAGCGCACCGCGCGCGCGAGCACCATGCACTCGACGTCGCGGCCCACCGCGGTGATGTCCTGCGCGCTCAGCGCATGGTTCACGCGGGCCACGTCCTGTTCGATGATGGGGCCCTCGTCCAGGTCGGGCGTGACGTAGTGCGCGGTGGCCCCGATCAGCTTGACGCCGCGGTCATGGGCCTGGAAGTACGGCTTCGCGCCCTTGAAGCTCGGCAGGAAGCTGTGGTGGATGTTGATGGCCCGGCCGCGCAGGAAGCCGCAGAACTCGGGGCTCAGGATCTGCATGTAGCGCGCGAGCACCACCAGGTCGACCTCGTGTTCGGCCACCAGCGTCTCCACCTGGCGCTCCTGCATGCGCTTGGCCTCGGGCGTGGCGCCGGCCGCGAGCGGCAGGTGGTGGAACGGGATGCCGTAGCGGTCGGCCAGTTCGGCGAACGTGGGGTGGTTCGACACGATGGCCGGGATGTCCACCTCGAGCTGGCCCGAATGCCAGCGGTACAGCAGGTCGTTCAGGCAGTGGCCGTGCTGGCTCACCATCAGCAGCAGGCGCGGGCGGCGCGCCACGCTGTGGAACTGCGCGGTGAGGCCGAACTGCTCGCGCACGCTCGTGAACAGCGAATCGAGCGTCTCGGCGTTGGCCAGGTGGGCCGGCGCCTCGAAATGGACCCGCATGAAGAACAGGCCGGTGGCGGCGGTGTCGTCGCCACTGGGGAGGTCACCGAACTGCTGGGAGTCGAGGATGTTGCAGCCGGCCTGGTACAGCAGGCCCGACACGGCATAGACGATGCCCTTGGCATCTCGGCAGGACAGCGTGAGGATGAATTCTTGCGCGCGGGGCATGTTGACTCTCGTAGGAAGCCGCCATTGTACGAAGGCCCCCCTGTTTCGCGCGGGGGGCCGTCCCAATGCCACCCATTCACGGGTCGTCGCGCCCTAGAATTGCCGCCACGTGAACTTCGTCACATCCGCACGCCATGGCCACGTCCCCATCGGATTGGAGCGAGAAGAGCCGGGAGCTGGCCGCGTTGCTCGCCCGTGCCGGATTGGGTGATCGCGCGGCTTTTGCACGCCTCTACGACCGCACCAGCCCGCATCTGTTCGCGGTCGTGCTGCGTATCAACCGGGACCGGGCGCAGGCGGAAGACGTGCTCCAGGAGGTCTACGTCAACGTGTGGCGGGCCGCGCAAGGTTTCGATGCCGCGCAGAGCCAACCCCTCACCTGGCTGACGAGCATCGCCCGCAACCGGGCCATCGACAGCCTGCGCCGCAAGCAGGCCGAGCCACCGGTGCGCCCGGCCGCGCGCAACGACGACGAGGAACACGACGTGTACGACGACCTGGCCGACACCGCCCCCGGACCCCTGGCCCTGCTGGGCCGGGCTTCCGATGCCCGGGCGCTGTCGCATTGCATGGAGGGCCTGAGCGGCCCGCAGCGGCAGAGCGTGGCACTCGCGTTCTACGACGGCCTCACGCATGCCGAGGTGGCCGAGCAGATGCGCCAGCCGCTCGGCACCGTGAAGTCCTGGGTGCGGCGCGCGCTGCAGGCGCTGAAGTCGTGTCTCGAGAGCGCGGTGGTGCGCGACGTGTCGGCGGGGAACTCCTGATGGACTACTCCCGCCGCGAACTCGCCGACCGCCTCGCCGCGGAATACGCCGCCGGCACGCTGCGCGGCGGCGCGCGGCGCCGCTTCGAGTCGCTGTTGACCGCCCACCCCGCGCTGCGGTCGGCCGTCCGGGCCTGGCAGCATCGCCTGATGCCGCTCACGGGCGTGCTGGTGCTCGAGGCGCCGCCGCCGGCCGTATGGCAGCGCATCCAGGCGCGCATCGGCGGCGACGTGGCGAAGGCGGTGGGCTGGTGGGCCCGGCTGTCGGTGTGGCGCGGGCTCACCGCCGCGGCCACCGTGGCCACGCTCGCGCTCGGCGTGCTGCTGGCGCTGCCCGAAGCCGCGCGGCCGCCGGTGGTGGTGGTGCTGGCGGCGGCCGACGGCTCGGCGTCGCCGTCGTCGTTTGTCGCCGGCATCAGCGCCGATGGCCGGGCGCTGGTCACGCGGCCGGTGACCCCGGTCGCGCTGCAGGCGGACCGGGCGCTCGAGCTGTGGTCGCTGCCGGCAAAGGGCGCGCCGAAGTCGCTGGGCCTGATCTCGGCCGACGCGGCCACGGTGTTGCGCAAGGGCAAGGTGCCGGAGGACACTGCGGCGCTGGCCGTCAGCCTCGAGCCCACCGGGGGCTCTCCCACGGGCGCCCCGACCGGGCCCGTGCTGTTCGTCGGGAAACTCTAGGCGAGCGCGTCGTCCAGGGCGGCTTCCACGCGCGCAGGCGACATCTCGGTGAGACACCGCGTGTGCCCGAACCGGCAGGTGCGCTCGAAACACGGGGCGCAGTCGAGCTGCAGCTCCTCCTTCAGCCACAGCACCCGGGCGCGCGGGTTCAGCGGCGGCGTGTGTTCCGGGCTGGTGGAGCCGAACGCGGCCACCTGCGGCACGCCGAAGGCGGCGGCAACGTGCATCAGGCCCGAGTCGTTGCTGACCACGCCACGGGCGGCGGCGATGAGCGCCATCGCGTCGATGAGCTTCGTCTTGCCGGCCAGCACCTGGCAGGCGCCGGGAGCGGCCTTCGCGATCTCCTCGCACAGCGCACCCTCCTTGCCCGAACCGAGCAGGATCACGGGCTGGCCGAAGCGGGCGTGCAGCGATCGGGCGAGCTCGGCGTAGTGGCTGGCGGGCCAGCACTTGGCCGGGCCGTATTCGGCGCCGGGCGCGAAGGCAAAGTAGGCGCGGGGCGACAGGCCGACCGCGGCCGTGACCGCGGCGAGCCGGGCCTCGTCGAACGAGAGTTTCGGCCGTTCGGCTTCCGCCGGCGGGCTGCCGGCGAGGCCGCTGTAGAAGGCCACCATGGGCGGCCGTCCGCCCGGGTTCGGGAAGCGCTGGTTCAGCAGCACCGGCCGGCCCTCGCCCTGGTAGCCCACGCGGCGCGGGATGCCCGCGAACCACGGGATCAGCGCCGACTTGATGGAGTTGGGCAACACGTAGGCCGTGTCGAACCGGCCGCGCAGCGTGCCGGCGACCTTCCGACGGGCCGACCAGTCGAGCCGGCCGTGCGCGAACGGCAGTTCGATGACCTCGTCGACCTGCGGCATCGCGTGGTAGACGGGCGCCACCCACGGCAGCGCCGCCACCGTGAGGCGTTCGCCGCGCGCCGCGAGGCGGGCGCACAGCGGCTCGGACATCACCGCGTCGCCGATCCACTGCGGCGCGATGACGAGGGAGCGGGTCATCTCAATGGTGACCGTGGAAGACTTCGCCGGCCTTCAGGCGGTACACGGTGCTGCAGTACGGGCACTTGCCCTCGCCGGCCGTGGTCACGTCGATGTAGACCTTGGGGTGGGTGCTCCACAGGGTCATCTTCGGGTTCGGGCAGGCGACCACGCCCGGACCCATCAGGTCGGACGCGAGCAGTTCCACGGGAGGCTGGTTGGCGGTGGGGTTCTTGCTCATGGCGGTCAGACCTTGGACAGCCACTCGCCGTACTTGGCGTTGCGGCCGTTGACGATGTCGAAGAAGGCGCTCTGGATCTTCTCGGTGATGGGGCCACGCGAGCCGATGCCGATCTCGATGCGGTCGAGTTCGCGGATGGGCGTGACTTCGGCGGCGGTGCCGGTGAAGAACGCTTCGTCGGCGATGTAGACCTCGTCGCGGGTGATGCGCTTTTCCACGAGCTTCAGGCCCAGGTCGCCGCAGATCGCGAGGATGGTGTTGCGGGTGATGCCGTTCAGGGCGCCGGCCGACAGGTCGGGCGTGTAGACCACGCCGTTCTTGATGATGAAGATGTTCTCGCCCGCGCCTTCGCTCACGAAGCCGGCGGAGTCGAGTAGCAGCGCCTCGTCGTAGCCGTCCTCGGTGGCTTCCATGTTCGCGAGGATGGAGTTCGAGTAGTTGCTGACCGCCTTGGCCTGCGTCATCGTGATGTTGACGTGGTGGCGGGTGTAGCTGCTGGTCTTCACGCGGATGCCGCGCTTGAGGCCTTCCTCGCCGAGGTACGCACCCCAGGCCCAGGCCGCCACCATCAGGTGGATCTTGTTGCCCTTGGGCGAGACGCCGAGCTTCTCGTCACCGATCCAGACGAGCGGACGGAGGTAGCAGCTCTCGAGCTTGTTCTCGCGCACCACGTCGAGCTGGGCCTGCATGACCTGCTCCAGCGTGAAGGGGATCTTCATGCGCAGGATCTTGGCGCTGTTGAAGAGGCGTTCGGTGTGCTCGCGCAGGCGGAAGATCGCCGTGCCGTTCACCGTGTTGTACGCACGGACGCCCTCGAAGGCGCCGCAGCCGTAGTGCAGCGTGTGGGTGAGCACATGGATCTTGGCGTCGCGCCAGTCGACCAGTTGCCCGTCCATCCAGATTTTTCCGTCGCGATCGGCCATCGACATGGCAAGGCTCCTGAGATTCGGGTGAAACAACAAAACCCGTGATTTTACGGACTTGCGGGGCTTTCGCCCGAATCTTCGTTTTCAGGCGACGAATCCGGTCGCGTCAGATGCCACGATTGGAGCTTCCCGCCGGGGAGCGAGACGGTCACGGTGACGCCGCCCTCGTCGCGCCATTCCCAGGTGTCGGGCTGGCCCGGCAGTTCCTTGCCGAGGCTTTTCGTGACCTGGAGGATCTCCAGCATGGTCATGCCCGGCTTGAGCTTCGCGTTGAGCATGACGCCGCTGGGCACGAGCCCGACGGGCGCCCGGCCGGCGTTCTGCATCACCCGCAGCGTGCGGTTGAACTGCAGCAGCAGCCAGAAGACCACGACCGTGCCGGCCATGGCGATGCCCGGCCATCCGTAGACGCGCCACCCGAAAGCCACGAAGACCGCGGCGAGGATCCAACCGACGTAACGATTCATGGGGCCGATGTTAGGGCCCGCGGCGGCGGTCGGACGTACGGGATGCCCGCAGGCGGGCGGGGTTCAGCGGGGTTGCTTGCGGACGAACCGGATGGGCTGTTCGCCACCGGCGGCCGGGGCGCCCTTCTTCGGCACGCCCGGGGGCGTGCCGGCGTCGCAGCCGTCGCACCCGCAGCCCGGGGCCGACTTCGACAGCCGCTGAAAGCGGGCGCGCAGCGCCGAGGGCAGCGGGCCGGCGGCGGCCAGCCGCCCCGCCGCGCGGCGGCGCCAGGAGGCCGGCATCAGGACCCAGGCCGCATACACCGCGCACGCGGCGACGATCAATCCGACGACGAGGTCCTGCATGTCCGTTCCTTCCAGGGGTGGGGCGGGGGCGATCGGCCCTAGCCCGTGATCCAGAGCGTGACGTGGTACGTCACGTACGAGGCGATGTACGCCAGGGCGAAGAGGTAGCCCGCCATGATGAGCGGGTACCGCCACGAGTTGGTTTCACGGCGCACCACGGCGAGCGTGGCGAGGCACTGGGGCGCGAAGACGAACCAGGCGATCAGCGCGTACGCCGTCGCGATGGACCAGGTCTTCTGGATCACCTCGTGCAGCGACTGGGTGACCGCCTCCTCGTCGCCCGACAGCGCGTACACCGTGCCGAGCGCGCCCACCGCCACCTCGCGGGCCGCGAGGCCCGGCACGAGGGCGATGGAGATCTGCCAGTTGAAGCCGATGGGCTTGAACACCGTTTCCAGGCCGCGGCCCAGCTGGCCGGCGTAGCTGTACTCGATGGGCGGTTCCGTGGCGCCTTCGGGCGGGGCCGGGTAGTTCGACAGGAACCACAGCAGCACGATCAGCGCGAAGATGATGCCGCCCACGCGGCGCAGGAAGATGGTGGCGCGTTCCCACAGGCCGATCACCAGGTTGCGCAGGTTGGGCCAGCGGTACGGCGGCAGCTCGAGCATCAGCGGCTGGTAGTTCGCGCTGGTGCGGAAGCGCTTGAGCACCCAGGCCACGGCCATGGCGGACACCACGCCGGCCACGTACAGCCCGAACAGGGTCAGGCCCTGCAGGTTGAACACGCCCACGTCGCGCACCGGCACGAAGGACGCGATCAGCAACGCGTACACCGGCAGCCGCGCCGAGCAGGTCATCAGCGGCGCGATCATGATGGTGGCGAGGCGGTCGCGCCAGTTCGGGATGGTGCGGGCGGCCATGATGCCGGGGATGGCGCACGCGAAGCTCGACAGCAGCGGGATGAAGGCGCGGCCCGAGAGGCCCACCTTGCCCATCAGGTTGTCGAGCAGGAACGCGGCGCGCGGCAGGTAGCCCGAGTCTTCCAGCACGAGGATGAACAGGAAGAGGATCAGGATCTGCGGCAGGAACACGAGCACCCCGCCGGCGCCGGCGATGATGCCGTCGACGATCAGGCTGCGCAGCGGGCCCTCGGCCATCAGGTGCGTGACCTGGTCGCCCAGCCACTTCATGCTGCCCTCGATGGCGTCCATGGGCACCGAGGCCCAGCTGAACACCGCTTGGAACATCAGGAACAGCAGCAGCGCGAGCAGCGCGAGGCCCCACACCGGGTGCATCACGACGGCGTCGATGCGGTGGTTGAAGCGCTTGAACTGGCGGGCGTCCGGCGCGACGAGCGCCAGCAGGCGACGCACTTCGGGCTGCAGGTCGGCGTACGAGCCGGGCTGGTCGGCGGCCGTGGGCGTGGGCCACGAGGCCTGCTGCTCCAGCTGCGCGAGCAGCGCGGCGTGGCCCTGGCTCTGCACGGCCACCGTCTCGACCACGGGCACGCCCAGTTCGGCCGACAGGCGCTTCACGTCGATGGCGAGGCCGCGCTTGCGGGCCACGTCCATCATGTTGATGGAGACGATCATGGGCCGGCCGAGGCGCTTGAGCTCGAGCACGAGGCGCAGGTTCATCGGCAGGTTGGTGGCGTCCACCACCGCGACGATGGCGTCGGGCGCCGGTTCGCCGGGGCGCTGGCCCATCACGATGTCGCGGGTGATCTGCTCGTCGGGCGTGGCCGGCGTGAGGCTGTAGGCGCCCGGCAGGTCGACGACCGTGACGGTGCGGCCGTTCGGCAGCTTCGTGGCGCCCACCTTGCGCTCAACGGTGACGCCGGCGTAGTTGGCGACCTTCTGGCGCGCGCCGGTCAGCAGGTTGAACAGCGCGGTCTTGCCGCAGTTGGGGTTGCCGACGAGGGCGACGCGCAGCGGCGTGTTCATGGTTTCGGTCGTCATGGCACCGACACCTCCACGCATTGCGCTTCCACCAGCCGCAGCGCGAACAGCGTTTCACCGACCTGCACCGCGAGCGGCTCGCGGCCGCCCGGGCCGCGGCGCAGCAGCTGCACCTGCTCGCCGGGCAGGAAACCCAGTTCGCCGAGGCGGTTCAGGGTGGACGCGTCGACACCCTGCGTCGAGCCGGCATTGACGGCGAGCACGGTGCCGACGGCCCCGTTGGGCAGATCGGAAAGGCGGGGAGAAGACATGGCGGGAGGGGAGGTTCGGCGCGGCGCCGGTCGTGAATGATAACAACTCGCATCTCTTCCGACTCGCCCGGATGATCCGGGTTCCCTTCCCCGAAGCGCTCAGAGGCTGCGCACGAGGTCCACCGCCTCCTCGATGCGTTCCACCGCGTGGATGGTCAGCCCCTCGACCGGCTTCTTCGGCACGTTGGCCTTGGGCACCACCGCGACGCTGAAGCCGAGCTTGGCGGCTTCCTTCAGGCGTTCCTGCCCGCGCGGGGCCGGCCGCACCTCGCCCGCGAGGCCCACCTCGCCGAAGGCGAAGAAACCGCGGGGCAGCGGCTTGCCGCGCAGGCTGCTCTGGATGGAGAGCATCACGGCGAGGTCGCCCGCCGGTTCGCTGATGCGCACGCCGCCCACCGCGTTGACGAACACGTCCTGGTCCATGCAGGCGATGCCGGCGTGGCGGTGCATCACCGCCAGCATCATCGCGAGGCGGTCGCGGTCGAGGCCCACGCTCAGGCGCCGGGGGCTCGGGCCGCCGCTGTCGACCAGGGCCTGCACCTCCACGAGCATGGGGCGCGTGCCCTCGAGCGTGACCAGCACGCAGGAGCCCGGCACCGGGTCGCCGTGGGTGGACAGGAAGATGGCACTGGGGTTGGCCACGCCCTTGAGCCCCTTCTCGGTCATGGCGAACACGCCGATCTCGTTGACCGCGCCGAAGCGGTTCTTGATGGCGCGCACGAGGCGGAAGCTCGAATGGGTGTCGCCCTCGAAGTACAGCACCGTGTCGACGATGTGTTCCAGCACGCGCGGGCCGGCCAGCGCCCCTTCCTTCGTGACGTGGCCCACGAGGATGATGGCCGTGCCCGAACTCTTCGCGATGCGCGTGAGCTGCGCCGCGCATTCGCGCACCTGGGCCACCGAGCCGGGGGCGGAGGTGAGCTGGTCGCTGTACATCGTCTGGATGGAGTCGATCACGCACACCGCCGGCTGCTCGGCCGCGATGGTGGCGGAGATCTTCTCCAGCTGGATCTCGGCGATGACCCGCACCTGCGAGCCGTCGAGCCCGAGGCGGCGCGAGCGCAGCGCGACCTGCGCGCCCGATTCCTCGCCGGTGACGTACAGCGTGGGCACCGTCTTCGACAGCGTGTCGAGCGCCTGCAGCAGCAGGGTGGACTTGCCGATGCCGGGGTCGCCGCCGATCAGCACCACGCCGCCGGCGACGATGCCGCCGCCCAGCACGCGGTCGAGTTCGTCGATGCCGGTGGGCTGGCGGTCGACGTCGGTGGCCTCGATCTCGGAGAGCGTGGTGACGGGCTGCGCCGCGGCGAGCGACTGGTAGCGGTGTTTCGAGGGGGATTCGGCGACCGACTCGGTCAGCGTGTTCCAGGCGCCGCAGCCGGGGCACTTGCCGAGCCACTTGGGGCTCGTGGCGCCGCAGTCGGTGCAGGTGTAGATCGATTTGTCCTTGGCCATGCGGGCATTGTCGCCGCCGCCGTCATTCCCTCACCTTGCCGCGGCCCGCCTTCACCTGCGACCGCTGGCTCTTGCCTTCGAGGCGGCGCTGTTTCGAGCCGTAGGTGGGTTTCGTCGCCCGGCGCACGCGCGGCACCTTCTCCACGCTGGCCACCAGCTCGGCGAGCCGGGCCAGCGCGTCCTGCTTGTTCATGTCCTGGCTGCGGGAGGTCTGGGCCTTGATCACGACGACGCCGTCGGCCGTGATGCGCTGGTCGGCGAGGGCGAGCAGGCGTTCCTTCACCGGCTCGGGCAGCGACGAGGCGCGGATGTCGAAGCGCAGGTGGACCGCGCTCGACACCTTGTTGACGTTCTGGCCGCCCGCCCCCTGCGCCCGGATGGCGGTGAATTCCACCTCGGCCGGGTCGATGGCGATCACGGCACCGCGCTCACCGGCACGCGCGGCGCCACGGCGCACATCAGTTCGTAGCCCACGGTGCCGGCCGGGTGCGCCACCTCGTCGATGGGCAGCACGTCGCCGCCGGGGCCGCGGCCCCAGAGCGTGACTTCCGAACCCGGGCCCGCGTCGGGCAGGCCGGTGAGGTCGACGGTGACCATGTCCATGGACACCCGACCGGCCAGGCGCGTGCGCCGGCCGTTCACGAGCACGGGGGTGCCGGTGGGCGCCGAACGCGGGTAGCCGTCGGCATAGCCGCAGGCGGCCACGCCGATGCGCATCGGCGTGTCGGCGACGAAGGCCGCGCCGTAGCCCACCGCGTCGCCCGGTTTCAGGTCCTGCGTGGCGATCAGCCGGGTGCGCAGGGTCATGGCGGGCTGGAGGTCCCAGTGGGCGATGCCGTGTTCCGGGTGGTCGGGCGACGCGCCGTACAACATGATGCCGGGGCGCACCCAGTCGCCCCGCACGCCCGGGCGGGTGGGCGACTCGCGCAGCGTGGCGGCGCTGTTGCACAGCGACCGTTCGCCGGGCAGGTCGTGCGTGGCGGCCTCGAAGGCGGCCACCTGCCGGTCCACCCCGCGCGGGCCGTCGGCCTCGGCGAAGTGGGTCATCAGCGAGACCTCGTCCACCTGGGTCAGGCCCGACAGCCGGAGCCACGCCGAGCGGAAGGCCGCGGGCGTGAAGCCGAGGCGGTTCAGGCCGCTGTTCATCTTCAGGAAGACGTGGTGCGGCCAGGTGGTCTTGTGGAGGGCGAGCCAGTCGATCTGGGCCTCGTGGTGCACCACGTGCCACAGGTTCAGGCGGGAGCAGGCTTCCAGGTCGCGGGCGTCGAAGCAGCCTTCGAGCAGCAGGATGGGGCCGCGCCAGCCCAGCCGGCGGAGCTGCTCGGCCTCGGCGATGTCGAGCAGCGCGAAGCCGTCGGCGCCGCGCAGGCCCTCGAAGGCGTGGGCGATGCGGTGGCCGTAGGCGTCGGCCTTGACCACGGCCCAGACCTTCGCGTCGGGCGCCATCCGCCGGGCCCGGACCAGGTTGTGCGCCAGGGCGTCGGTGTGGATCAGCGCTTCGATGGGACGGGGCATGTGTCGATTCTGCCAGCGGTGTCGCCGTCTCGCGTGGGCGGCTCGCGAGGGGCACGTGCTATAACGCCGCCGCAGGGGGACCAGGACCCGCGGACCGGCCGCCGCATGACAATCGACCGGAACACCCGGCAGCCTTCGAGGCGAATCAGCACGAGCGAATGAAAAAAGGTTTCTACACCATCATGTCGGCGCAGTTCTTCAGCTCGCTGGCGGATCAGGCGTTGCTGGTCGCCGCGATCGAACTGCTGAAGACCACCGGGGCACCGGCCTGGATGACCCCGGCGCTCGGTCCCATGTTCGCGCTCTTCTACGTGATCCTCGCGCCCTTCGTCGGGGCGTTCGCGGACGCGATACCGAAGGGCAAGGTGATGTTCTATTCGAACCTCGTGAAGCTCGTCGGCTGCGGCATGATGCTTTTCGGGGTGCACCCCTTGCTCGCCTACACGGTGGTGGGGCTCGGCGCGGCGGCGTACTCGCCGGCCAAGTACGGCATCCTCACCGAACTGCTGCCCAACTCGCAGCTGGTGAAGGCCAACGGCTGGATCGAGGGCCTCACCATCGGCTCCATCATCCTCGGCCTGCTGCTCGGCGGGCAGCTGGTGGGCGTGCGGTTGTCCACCTTCCTGCTGGGCTTCGACCTGCCGCTGATCGACACGGGCATCGATTCGGCGCCCGAGGCCGCCATCGCCACGCTGATCGCGATCTACATCCTCGCGGCCATCCTGAACCTCTACATCCCGCGCACCGACGCGCCGCTGCAGCCGCTGGCCCACGGCCCGATCGGCCTCGTGCGCGACTTCGCCGCCTGCAACGCGCGCCTGTGGAGCGACAAGCTGGGCCAGATCTCCCTGGCCACCACCACGCTGTTCTGGGGCGTGGCCGGCAACCTGCGCATCATCGTGTTCTCGTGGGCCGCGGCCGCGCTCGGCTACAACACCACCCAGGCGTCGCTGCTGGTGGGCGTGGTGGTGGTGGGCACGGCGCTCGGGGCGGTGTACGCCTCCATGAAGATGCGGCTCGACCAGGCCACGTCGACGATCCCGCTGGGCATCGGCATGGGTCTGCTCGTGATCGCGCTGAACTTCATCGACGGGCCCTGGGTGGCCGCGCCGTTCCTGATCGTGCTGGGTGGCCTCGGCGGCTTCCTCGTGGTGCCCATGAACGCGCTGTTGCAGCACCGCGGGCACAACCTGATGGGCGCGGGGCGGTCCATCGCGGTGCAGAACTTCAACGAACAGGCCTGCATCCTGGCGCTGGGCGCGTTCTACGCCGGCATGACGAAGTTCGGGCTCTCGGCCTTCGTCGCCATCACGGTGTTCGGCCTCGTGGTGGCGGGCATCATGTGGGTCATCGGGCGGTGGCACAAGCGCAACGTGATCGTGCACAAGGACGAAGTCGAGCACCTCCTCGCCCTGGCGCGCAGCGACAAACACTGACCCCCGCGTGTCATCCCGGCGAACGCCGGGATCCACCGCGACTTACTGCAACGTCCGGCTCGCCGGCGCCACCAGCACATCCTCGGGCGGCGCCAGGTTCAGCGGCGCCGCGTCCAGCGTGCACGTCGACATGACGGCCCAGCGTTCATGCAGCTGCCACAGCACGCAGCGGCAGTCGGGCGACAGTTGGGGGTGTTCGGCCAGCATCGCGAGGTTGCGGGTGATCTTCTCGCCCATGCCGATGCGGTGCGCGGGGTTGGCCTCGGCCTGCAGGAACTGGCTGTAGCCGGTCATCAGGGCGAGGGTGCCGGCGAGCATGGCTTCGACCTGCGGCATGTGGTGTTCTTCGGTCAGGACGTCCATGGAAAGCTCCAGGCGGCGTTGCAACAGAACCCATCCTATTGCAAATGCGAGTCATTCGCAACGACGGAGATCAAGGTCGGGATTTCAGGCCGGGGCGGCCGAGGGATCCAGCACGCGCAGGGCTTCGTCCAGCTCGTCTTCCATCAGGGGTTTGGCGAGGTAGGCGTCGCAGCCGGCCAGCGCGCCGCGCACGCGGTCGCTGGAGCTCGACAGGCCGGTGACCATCACCACCCGCGGCATGTTGTCCGCCGGCTGGATGCGCCCCTGCTTGATGCGCTGGCACAGCGCGAGGCCGTCCATCGAGGCCCGCGGGCCCAGGGCGACGTCGAGGAACACCATGGCGAAGGGCTGCGCGGCCAGGCGTTCGAGCGCCTGTTCGGGCGTGTGCGCCACGTGCACGCGGTAGCCCCGTCGCTGCAGCCGCACCTGCATGAACCGCAGCGCGACGCGGCTGTCGTCGAGCACCAGCACGTCCTTGCCCTGGGGCGACGTGTCCGCCGTGCCCAGCAGGCCGGGTTCGGAGGCCACCCAGTCGGCGCCGGCGCCGGGGACGTCGAGGTGGGCGAGGCGCTGCTCGAGCAGCGCGTCGAGCTCGCGCACGATGTGGGTGGGTGCGATGGGGCGCTGCAGGCGCGCCGCCGCGTCGGCCGGGACCTGGGCGCCGATCAGCACGGCGTCGCGCAGCCGGCCCGCGTCGCGCACGGTGGTCACCGTGGCCGCGTGGTCGGCGTTGACGACGGCGAAGTCGGCGGCGTCGAGCGTGTCCACCTCCTCGTAGGCCGGCGTGCGGGCCTCGGCGAGACGGAAGAAGGAGGCCAGCGCACTGTGTTCGAAGTCGCTGAATCCGAGCAGGGCGACGGTGTAGCGCAGGGGGATGCGCTCGGTCATGGCGGCTCTCCGGGCGGACGAAGGACCCATGTTCGACGGGACCTCGACCGCCGTCAAGCTACGATCCGCCCCTGCCCCCCACTTTCCTGAAGGATTGCGCATGGCTTCGGCTCCCACCTCCGCGTTCGACTTCCAGGCCTCGACGATCGGCGGCCAGCCGGTGTCCCTCGCCGACCACCGCGGCAAGGTGCTGCTCGTGGTCAACACCGCCAGCGCCTGCGGCTTCACGCCGCAGTTCGAGGGGCTCGAGAAGCTGTGGTCGCAGTACCGCGACCAGGGTCTCGTGGTCGTCGGTTTCCCGAGCAACCAGTTCGGCCACCAGGACCCCGGCACCAACGACGAGATCGCCTCGTTCTGCCAGGTCAACTACGGCGTCAGCTTCCCGATGATGGCCAAGGTCGACGTCAACGGCGACGACGCCCACCCGCTCTGGAAGTGGCTCACGGCCGAGGCCCCGGGCATCCTGGGCACCAAGGCCATCAAGTGGAACTTCACGAAGTTCCTGATCGGGCGCGACGGCCAGGTGATCAAGCGCTACGGGTCGATGGACAAGCCGGGCGACATCGCGGCGGACATCGAGAAGGCCCTGGCGAGCTGACCGACGCGGCGATCGGCGTCTCGGCCGATAATCAGCGCTTCTTTGCAGGAGCCGATTCATGTTCGAGCACGTCGATGCCTACGCGGGCGATCCCATCCTCTCCCTCAACGAGGCCTTCGGCCGTGACCCGCGGCCCCACAAGATCAACCTGAGCATCGGCATCTACTTCGACGACGAAGGCCGCATGCCCGTGATGAAGGCCGTGAACGAGGCCGAGAGCGGCATGCTCAAGACCCTCGGCGCCCGCCCGTACCAGCCGATGGAAGGCGCGGCGAACTACCGCCAGGTCGTGCAGCACCTGCTGTTCGGCGCCGACCACGAGGCCGTCACCAGCGGCCGCATCGCCACCATCCAGACCCTGGGCGGCTCGGGCGGCCTGAAGGTGGGTGGCGACTTCCTGAAGCGCTACTTCCCCGATTCGAACGTGTGGGTCAGCGACCCCACCTGGGACAACCACCGCGCGATGTTCGAGGGCGCCGGCTTCACCGTGAACACCTACCCGTACTACGACCCGGTCTCGGGCGGCGTGCGGTTCGAGGAGATGCTGGCCGCGCTGCAGCAGCTGCCCGAGAAGAGCATCGTGCTGCTGCACGCGTGCTGCCACAACCCGACGGGCGTCGACCTGTCGCCCGCGCAGTGGGACCGCCTGATCCCCGTCATCGCCGCCCGCAAGCTGATCCCGTACGTCGACATCGCCTACCAGGGCTTCGGCGACGGCATCGATCAGGACGCCTTCGCCATCCGCGCGCTGGCCAACGCCGGCGTGAGCTTCTTCTGCGCCAGCTCGTTCTCGAAGAGCTTCTCGCTGTACGGCGAACGTTGCGGCGGCCTGAGCGTGGTGTGCCCGAACAAGGCCGAGGCCGAGCTGGTGCTGGGCCAGCTGAAGGCCACCATCCGCAAGAACTACTCGAGCCCGCCCACCCACGGCGGCCAGATCGTCGCCAAGGTGCTGCAGACCCCCGCGCTGCACGCGCAGTGGGCCGCCGAACTCGACGCGATGCGCGTGCGCATCGCCGCCATGCGCCAGAAGCTGTACGAGGTGCTGTCGGCCAAGCTGCCGGGCCGCGACTTCCGCTACTTCATCACCCAGCGCGGCATGTTCAGCTACACCGGCCTGTCGCCCGAGCAGGTGGACCGCCTGCGCGAGGAACACGGCGTGTACCTCGTGCGTTCGGGCCGCATGTGCGTGGCCGGCCTCAACACCCACAACGTCGAGGCCACGGCCGTGGCCATCGCGGCGGTGCTGGCCTGACCTTGAACTAGGCGGCGGGCGCCCCGGCCCGCCACAACCGGCCGCACAGGCCGCGGTAGACGAACGCCCCGGCGGGGCTGTCCGGCGAGTGGCCGGTGCGCTCCACCGTGACGCCGAAGCCCACCGCCGTGGCGAACACCGATTCGGCACGGTCGGCGAGCGGGATGCGCCCGGCCGCCTGCGGCGGCACGGGCCCCACCGGCAGCACGGCCCCGGTGGGTTCGATGGCCCACAGGAACAGCGTGCGGCCGTCGGGCATGCCCACCGGCACGGGCAGGCGGGTGTCGAGCACCCGCTCGTGCCGCGCGGCCGACACCACGATGCCGGTGCTGCCTTCCGGCGCGGCCAGCACCCCCACGTAGCTGTCGGGCAATTCGCCGTCGGGCGGGCCGGCGCGCCACAGCGACGGCACGAACGGCAGGGCGAGCCCGATCGCGATGCCCAGCGCCAGGGCGCCGGCGGAGACCGGGAAATGGCGCGGTTCCATGGTGGTGCCATTGTTGGCCGGCCCGCCGATCGGATCAAGCGCCCTCAAGCGTGGTGAAATGTGCGGTTCGCTCCCGACCGCAGGACCCGTGACCATGCTGAACTGGATCTTCAAGAAAAAGCCCGCCGCCGCACCGGCACCCGTTCGCCCGTCGCCGGCCCCGGCTCCCACGCCCTCCCCCGCCGAGACGGCCGCGGCACGCGAAGCCCGCATGGCCCAGTGGGCCGCCCGCCTCGGGCAGGCCGCCGGTGACGACGCCGCGCTGCTGGCGCTGGCGCGCGAGGACGCTCCGGTCGACATCAAGGTCGCGGCCATCGAGGGCCTGGCCGGCGAGGCCGCGCTGAAGGACGCCGAACGCGAGTTCCGCACCCACGACCGCCGGGTGTACCGCCTCGCCAAGCAGCGCCTCGCCGCCGCCGTGGCCACGCGCACCGCCCGTGAAGCCGCCACCGCGCTGCTCGACAGCGCCGAGGCCCTGGCCACCGACGCCGTGATCCCCGCCAACCGGCTGGTGGCCCTCGACCGCGACTGGAAGGCGCTCGACGCGAGCCTGCTGACGCCCGAGAGCATCGCCCGCTTCGGCACGCTCACCACCCAGCTCACCGCGCTGATGCACGACCGCGCCGAACGCGAGGCCGCCGTCACCCGCTGGACCGCCGCCGCCCGCGAGGCGGTGGCCCGCCTGCAGACGGTGTCGCTGGCCGTCGCGCACGGCGCCGAGACCCAGGACGTGCTGACCGCCGCCGCCGACACCGCCGCCGCGCTGCAGGCCGACGTGCCGCGGGGCCACGACGACGCCACGCTGGTCGAGGCCCTCGGCAGCGGCCGGCTGACGGCCGCGCAGATCGAGACGCGCCTCGCGATGCTGGCCCAGTTCGAGGCGCCGGCGGCCGCGCCGGAAGCGCCCGCGCCGGCCGAGCCGGTGTCGGACACGCCCACGGAAGGCGCGGCCGAGAGCGAGCCCGCCCCCACTCCGGCGCCGGTGGACCCGGTCGCCGTCGCCACCGACCGCTGGCGCTCGCAGCCGCCGATCGGTGACGAACGCATCGCCCAGGCCCTCGAGCAGCGCTTCACCGTCTGGCGCCGCGGCCAGGGCGGCTCCACCCCCGCGGCCCCGGCCCCCGAGAAGAAGAAGGACAAGCCCCCGCGCCCGAAACCCGTGGCCGCCGACCCCGAGGCCATCGCCCGCGCCGACGCGCTGCTCACGCAGGCCGAGACCGCGCTGGCCGAAGGCCACCTCGCCGAGGCGCATCAGCAGCTGACCGCCCTCGACGACCTGGTGTCGCCCGCCCAGCGCGGCCGGCTGCAGGGCCTGTGGGCCGAACACGGTCGCCTGAAGGGCTGGCAGCAATGGGGTGGCGCCCGCGCCCGCGACGACCTGGTCGCCGAGGCCGAGGCGCTGGCCGTGGCCACCGAGGCGCCCGACGCGAAGATCGCCGCCCGCCTGCAGGCCGACACCATCGACGCGCTGCGCAAGCGCTGGAAGGAACTGGACCGCACGGGCGGCCCCGGCAGCCAGCCGCTGTGGCAGCGTTTCGACGCGGCCCTGAAGACCGCCTACGTGCCGGTGGCCGCGGCGCTCGCCAAGGTCGACGCCGAACGCCAGGCCAACCTCGCCACGCGTGAAGGCCTGCTGGCCGTGCTGGAGGCCACCCCCCCGGCCGACGAGACCGGCTGGCGCGAGCAGGTGCGCGCGCTCGACACGTTCCAGACCGGCTGGCGCAAGCTTGGCCCGGTCGAGCACACCGTGCCCCACAAGTCGCGCGAGGCGCTCGTGGCGCGCTGGCGCGCCGCGGTGGCGCGCATCGAGGCGCCGCTGGAGGCCGCCCGCAAGGAAGCCGAACGCGGCCGCGAGGCGCTGATCGCCCGCGCCCAGGCCCTGGTGGCCGAGGGCGCCAGCGGCCAGGGCCGCGAGCTGGTGCCGCGCGTGCGCGACCTGCAGGGCGAGTGGCAGGAGCATGCGAAGTCGGTGCCGCTGTCGCGGGGCGCCGAGAACAGCCTCTGGACGCGGTTCAAGGCCGAGACCGACGCGGTGTTCGCCCAGCGCGAAGCGGTCTTCACCGCGCGCGACGAGGTGCTGCGCGCGAACCTGATGGTGCGCGAGGCGCTGGTGGAGCGCCTGGCCGCGCTGACCGCCGACACCCCGGCGGCCGAGCTGAAGCGCACGCTGTCGGAGGTCGACGCCCAGTGGCGCCAGGCCGGCGACGTGCCGCGCCACGACGTGCCCCGCATCGACGTCGCGTGGCGCAATGCCCGCGAGGTCGCGCAGTCGCACCTCGCCGCGAGCGCGCAGCGCAAGTGGCAGGTGACGGTGGAGTCGGTGCTGGCGCGCCACGCGTTGTGCGAGCAGCGCGAGCGCGAGGGGGCGTCCCCGGCGCTGGACGAGGCCTGGGCGGCCCAGCCCGCGGTGCCGGCGGTGTGGGACCGCGCGCTGATCGACCGCTGGGCGCGTCCCGCGGCGCCGGCCGATGCCGACACCGTCGACCAGTGGCTGCTGCAGGTGGAGATGGCCCTCGACATGCCGTCGCCCGAGGCCTTCCAGGCGGCGCGCCGCGAGTGGAAGCTGCGCGCCATGAAGGCGGCGCTGGAGTCGCGTCAGGCCACGTCGGCCGACACGGTGGGGGTGGACGACGGGTTCGCCCACCTCCTGGGCCAGCCTGCGCTGGCGCCGGGCCAGCGGGAGCGGTTCGACGCGATCGTGGCGGTGATCCGCACGCGCCCGCGCTGAACCGCGGCGGGGGCGTTCAGCGGTAGAACGCCTCCACCGTGCCCTTGACCTTCATCATCAGCGGCTGGCCCTTGCGGTCCAGCGCGCGGCCGGCGGGCACCTTCACCCAGCCTTCGCTGATGCAGTATTCCTCGACGTCGTGGCGTTCCTTGCCGTTGAGGCGGATGCCCACCTCGTGTTCGAACACGGCGGCGACATGGTGGGGGCTGCGCGGGTCGACCGACAGGCGGTCGGGCAGTGCGGGTTTGGCTTCGTTCATGGCGCGATTCTCCCTCGTTTTGCGGGCGCCTCAGAGGGTGGCCAGCATCGCGACCACGGTGGCGGCCATCGCCGCCGTGGCGAGCCAGCCGAGCCAGCGCAGGCGCGTGCCGATCACGTGGTCGCCCATCGTGTCGCGGCGCGTGGCCAGCAGCATCATCACCACCATGATGGGCACCGCGATCACGCCGTTGATCACCGCGGACCAGAACAGCTCCTTCACAGGATCGGTGGGCGTGAAGCACAGGATCACGCCCCCCACCGTGGCGGCGGCGATCACGCCGTAGAAGCCGCGCCCCTCGCCCTTGTCGAGCCGCAGGTTGAGGCTGCCGTGCCAGCCCGCCGCCTCGGCCACCGCGTAGGCGGCCGACCCCGCGAGCACCGGCACCGCGAGCATGCCCGTGCCGATGATGCCGAGGCTGAACAGCAGGTACGCGAACTCGCCGGCCAGCGGCCGCAGCGCGTCGGCCGCCTGGGCCGAGGTCTGGATGTCGTGCACGCCGGACGCGTGCAGCGTGGCCGCCGTGGTCAGGATGATGAAGAAGGCGATCAGGTTCGAGAAGGTCATGCCGATCACCGTGTCGGCCTTGATGCGCCGCAGGTGCCCGCGCACCTCGCTGGGCGTGTGCGGCGCGGTGCCGCCCACGTCCTCCACCTCCTGCGAGGCCTGCCAGAAGAACAGGTAGGGGCTGATCGTGGTGCCGAAGAGCGCGACGACCATCAGCAGCATCTCGTTGCCCGCGGGCAGCCGCGGGTGCACGATGGACCCGGCCACCTGCCACCAGTCGAGGCGCAGGGAGAAGGCCACCGCCACGTACGACAGCAGCGCGAGCGTCAGCCACTTGAGCCAGCGCACGTAGGTGGCGTACGGCAGGAAGACCTGCAGCACGAGGCACGCGAGGCCGAAGGTCACCGCGTACACGTGGGCGGAGCCGCCGACCAGCAGGCGCAGCGCCTCGGCCATCGCGGCGATGTCGGCCGCGAGGTTCAGCGTGTTGGCGACGAGCAGCAGGCCCACCACGCCGAACAGCACCCACGCCGGGAAACGTTCCTTGATGTTGGCCGCCAGGCCGCGCCGCGTGACGTAGCCGATGCGCGCGCTGACCACCTGGATCGCGACCATCAGCGGCAGCGTGAACACCATGGGCCACAGCATCGAGAAGCCGAACTGCGCGCCGGCCTGGGAGTAGGTGGCGATGCCGCTCGGGTCGTCGTCGGCGGCCCCGGTGATGAGGCCGGGGCCGAGTTGGCCGAGGCGGCGGCGGATCTGGAGCTTCTGGATGTGTTTCTGCATGGGCGCGTCGGGGATGTCAGCACGCGGCCAGTGCGCGCTCGACCTCCTCAACGCGTGCGGCCACCGTTCCGTGCACCTCGACGTGCCGATCGCCCCGCGCCGCGAGCTGCTCGCGGTACCAGGCCTGCTGGCGCGTGCGGAACGACACGTCCCGCCGCGTGCCGTCCTGGTCGAACGGGATCTCGTCGCCGCACAGCACCGACAGCGTGTAGCGCCGTTCGGCCAGCGCCACGAGCGCGGGATCGGCCCTGCCGTGGGTCCACCCGGCGTAGCCGAGCGTGGTGAGCGGGGACGTGTCGCACACGAGCACCGGGTCGGCCGACCGGGCGGCGAGGTCCTCGCGGCGGGTCTGCTCGCGGGCGATGGCGAGCAGGTCGGCCTCGTCCAGGCGCCCGCCCTGCGTTTCCCAACGCTCGCGGCCGTATTCGGCGACGGCGGCCGTGCCGAACCGCACGGCGAGGGCCGCGGCCAGCGTCGTCTTGCCGGTCGACTCGCCGCCCAGCAGCACCACGCGCGGCACGACGTCCGCGCGCACGATCGGCGGCAGCCAGCGAAGCATCTCGCGGGGGCGTTCGCGCACGCGGGTGGCGCTGATGGGCACCTGCCGCCGCTGCGGGTCGAACATCTCCGGCCGCACCGGGTGGCCGAGCGCGTCGGACAGCACCGTGGCGCACGGGAACACGTAGGGTTCGCTGGCGAACATGGCATCGGGCCGGCGGTTCAACCGGCGCAGCAGCTCGGCCAGGTATTGCTGGTGGTCGAGGTCGGGTGCATCGTTCGGCGGGGCCCCGGCGCCGTCGAGCACCACCACCTCGTGCTGCGGCAGGCAGTCCGCAAGCCACCGGCGTCGAACCTCGGGCCCGCAGCCCGGCAGCTCGGGGTTCGACCAGCTGAGCACCAGCACGCGGTCGCTCAGGCAGCCCGCATGGTCGATCAGGGCGAGGTGCCCGAGGTGCAGCGGCGCGAACTTGCCGACGACGAGGCCGAGGCGGTACGGCTTCATCGCGCCGCCCGCCCCCGCTGCCATTCGCGCCACCAGCGCCACGCGCCGAACCACGCGTTGACCCAGTACACGGCGTAGAGGCCCGCGGTGAGCGTCAGCCCCCGCGATGCGAACAGCGGCACCGACACGGTGTTGACGAGCAGCCAGAAGCCCCAGGTCTCGAGCCGCCGCCGCATCAGCAGCAGCTGCGCGACCACGCTGAACGCGAGCACGGCCGAATCCGCGAACGGCGCGTAGGCGTCGGTGAAGCGGTGCAGCAGCGCGCCGTAGGCGACCGTGACGACGATGCCCGCGACCGCCATCAGCACGAGGCCCCGGGGCGCGGCACGCGACACGGGCGCCACGTCGCGCCGCCGCCAGAGCCACCATCCGGCCGCGCTCGTCGCGATGAAAAACACCTGCAGCAGCGCGTCGGCGTACAGCTGCGAGCCGTGGAAGACGAACGCGAAGAGCACGCAGCCCACGATGCCCACCGGCCAGGTCAGCACGTGGTTGAAGGCCGCCAGCGCGATCGACAGCGTCGCCGCGGCGTTCGCGGCCATCTCCAGCGCCGTCATGCGGGGGCGTGCCCCGGCAGGTCGCTCGTGTACTGGCGCAGCTTGTCGTCGGCCACCAGCGGTTTGATGGCCAGCGGCAAGGTTTCGCCGAAACGTTCCTCGATCGCGTCGCGCAGGCGCGGCGCCAGGTCGGCCAGCGGCTCGGTGGCGTCCACGCGCAGCACGAAGGCGCCGTCGGCCTGCTGGTGGAACGCGAACCGCGCGATCGGGAACGGCGCCAGCGCCTGGCTCAGCTCGACGTTGTTGACCCAGTGCCCGTCCGGCGACCGGTAGCGCACCGGCGAGCGGCCCACGAGGCCGCGCAGCACCGGGCCGCGCGCGCTCATCTCGAGCCGGGCGCGGTCGCCCGTGCGGTAGCGCAGCAGCGGCAGGCAGGGGTTGAAGCCGCCGGTGAGCACGATCTCGCCGGTGACCCCGTACGGCTGGGGCCGACCGTCCTCGTCGACGATCTCCACGTGCAGGTGCGGCTGCAGCAGCACGAAGCCGTCCACGGCCGGGTCGAACACGCCGATGGGGCCGGCCTCGTTCATCGAGTAAAGGTCCAGCACCGGGCAGCGGAACCGCCACTCGAGCGCGCGGCGCAGGCCGTCGTGCAGCGCCATCGACGTGGACAGCAGCGCGCGCGGGCGATGGGCGAGGCCCAGCCGGGCCAGTTCGGCGAGCGAGATCGGGTCGCCCGAGATCAGTTCCGGCGCCATCGCGTCGAGGTACTTCGCGCGGTCGGCGGGGTCGTTCCAGTCGTCGGGGTGCAGGTTGAGCTTCGCGAGGCCGCACTCGCCGCGCAGCGGGTTCACCGAGACGTAGGTGAAACACCGCTTCTGGAAACCGGCCAGCACGATGCCCACCCGCCCCGCGCCGGCCTGCAGCTCCACGCCGAAGTGGCGCAGCGCCCGGGCGTGGAAAGCCTGGTAGTCGGCCGCCACGCGGGGCAGCGACGGCACCTTCAGCGGGTGGCCGGTGGTGCCGCTGGTGGAGAAGCAGATGACCCGGTCCACCGGCAGCGCCGAGGGCGTGTGCAGGTGCAGCGCGCAGGCGAGGTCGGACCGGGACACGAGCGGGATGTCGGCCCAGGGGCGGCCCACCAGGTCGCGCGCGGCGGGCACGGTGGCGGCCAGCTGGCGCACCCAGGCCTCGGCCCAGGGCGGGGGCACGGTGGCGTCCACCGGCCAGTGGATCTGCGCCGTCATCACCTGCCAGTGCCGCCCCCGCGCGCGCCAGACGTCGAGCCAGTTAAGCCGGTGGCCGCTCAGGTCGCGGAACACGGGCGCGTTCGGGTGGTCGACGAGCCGGCGCAGCATCGCGCGGCCACGCGCGCCCAGCACCGGGAAGCGGCGGCGGGAGAACAGCTGGTCGTCGGGCGGGCGGCTCATTCGCGGGTGTACTTGTCGGCGCCCTCGCGGGCCTCGTCGGTGTCGAGCCGCTGCTGCAGCACCTTCGGTTCGATCGGCGGGGGCGCGGGCGGCGCCGGGATCGCCCGCCTCAGCACGAGCGCGGCGGCCAGGGCCACGACCCCGAGCCACAGCGCGGCGCCGGTGACCGTCCGCACGTCGGCCACCCAGCCCACGCCCGTGGCCAGCGCGGCGGCCAGGCACAGGAAAAAGAGCATCGCGGCCACGCCGCCCAGGCGGGCGCTCTTGACGAACAGCGGCAGCACCAGGAGGCCGATGCCCCACTGCCACCAGGCGAGCATGGGCCGGGGTTCGTTCAGCGCGAGGCCCAGGCGCAGCAGCAGCCCGGCGCCCAGCAGCACGACGGCCACCCCCGCCACCTGGCGCACGGCGCGGGGCGAGGTGTCGTCGGCCCACCGGGCCAGGGCCCACAGGACCAGCACGGCGGCGGGCACGCCGACCATCAGGGGATGGGCGCCGCCGACCGCCTTCAGGCCGCCGGCGAACCCGGGGTACAGCTCAAGCATCGGGAGGGAAAGTTGTGCGAATGACCACGGCCCGCACTATAGGCCCGGAGGGCTTCCCGCGCCGACCGCGATAATCGAAGGTTTTGACGCGTCCAGTTCCATGTCGACCGACCTCACGCCCCAGGTGCGCCGCCGCCGCACCTTCGCCATCATCTCCCACCCTGACGCGGGCAAGACCACGCTCACGGAGAAGCTGCTGCTGTTCTCGGGCGCGATCCAGATCGCCGGCAGCGTGAAGGCGCGCAAGGCGTCGCGCCATGCCACGTCCGACTGGATGGAGATCGAGAAGCAGCGCGGCATCTCGGTGGCCTCGAGCGTGATGCAGATGGAATACCGCGACTGCGTCATCAACCTGCTCGACACCCCGGGCCACCAGGACTTCTCGGAAGACACCTACCGCGTGCTGACGGCGGTCGACGCGGCGCTGATGGTGATCGACGCGGCCAACGGCGTGGAACCGCAGACGCGGCGCCTGCTGCAGGTCTGCCGGGCGCGCAACACCCCCATCCTCACGTTCGTCAACAAGATGGACCGCGAGGTGCAGGAGCCGCTGGCGCTGATGGACGAGATCGAGCGCGAGCTGGGCATGGAAGTCGTGCCGTTCACGTGGCCCGTCGGCATGGGCAAGTCGTTCCACGGCGTGATGGACCTGCGCGAGGAGCGCATGCGCGTGTTCACGCCGGGCGAGGACCGCAACCACAACGACGACGAGATCCTCGACGGCCTGGACAACCCGGCCTATGCCGAACGTTTCGGCATGCCGTACGAGCAGGCCCAGGGCGAGATCGAGCTGCTGACCGACGCCGCCCCGGCCTTCGACAGCGAAGCCTTCCTGACCGGCCGCCAGACGCCCATGTTCTTCGGCTCGGCCGTCAACAACTTCGGGGTGCGCGAGGTGCTCGACGCGCTGGTCGACCTGGCCCCGGCGCCCGGTGCGCGCGCGTCGCTGCAGCGCGAGGTGGCGCCCGACGAGAAGAAGTTCACCGGCGTCGTCTTCAAGATCCAGGCGAACATGGACCCCGCCCACCGCGACCGCATCGCCTTCGTGCGCGTGGCCAGCGGCCACTTCGAGCGCGGCATGCGGCTGAAGGTGGTGCGTTCGGGCAAGGAACTGCGCCCCAACACCGTGGTGAGCTTCCTGAGCCAGCGCCGCGAACTGCTCGACGAGGCCTTCGCCGGCGACATCATCGGCATCCCGAACCACGGCGTGCTGCAGCTCGGCGACACGCTGACCGAGGGCGAGTCCCTGCAGTTCACCGGCCTGCCCTTCTTCGCGCCGGAAATGTTCCGCACCGTCGAAGTGGCCGACCCGCTGCGCAGCAAGCAGCTGCGCGCCGGCCTCACGCAGCTCGGCGAGGAGGGCGCGATCCAGGTGTTCCGCCCGGTCGCCAGCTCCATGCTGCTGCTGGGCGCCGTGGGCCAGCTGCAGTTCGAAGTGGTCGCCCACCGTCTCGAACACGAATACGGCGTCAAGGCGCGCATCATGCCGAGCCGCTTCCAGGTGGCCCGCTGGGTGACCTGCGACGAGGCCGACGGCGGCGACAAGGAGCTCAAGCGTTTCATCGACGGCAACTCGCACCGCGTGGCCTACGACGCGGTCGACGCGCCCACGGTGCTGGTCGAGTACGCGCCGGAGCTGCGGGCCATCGAGGCCAACTGGCCGAAGATCAAGTTCCACGCGCTGCGCGAGCACGCGGGCCTCGTGTTCCAGCGCCAGCTGGAAGGCTGAGCGGAGGACGGTGATGAGCACGACCGCCCCCGCCCCCGAGCCGTCCCGCCTGTCGCTGTACCTGAACCTGATCCGCTGGGACCGCCCGGCGGGCACCTACCTGCTGCTGTGGCCCACGCTCGCGGCGCTGTGGATCGCCGCGGGCGGCTTTCCCGGCCTGCACCTCGTCGTCGTCTTCACGCTCGGCACCTTCCTGATGCGCAGCGCAGGCTGCGCCGTGAACGACGTGGCCGACCGCGACTTCGACAAACACGTCAAGCGCACGGCCCAGCGGCCGGTGACGAGCGGGCGGATCGGCACGCGCGAGGCGCTGGTCTTCGGCGCCGTGCTGGCGCTGGTGGCCTTTGCGCTGGTGCTCACCACGAACCCGCTCACCATCGCGATGAGCTTCGGGGCGCTCGCCATCAGCATCTTCTACCCGTTCACGAAGCGGTTCCTGTCGATGCCGCAGGCGGTGCTGGGCGTGGCGTTCAGCTTCGGCATCCCGATGGCCTATGCGGCCGTGCGGGGCGCGGTGCCGCTCGAGGCGTGGCTGCTGCTGCTCGGCAACCTGTTCTGGGTGCTGGCCTACGACACCGAATACGCGATGGTCGACCGCGACGACGACCTGAAGATCGGCATCAAGACCTCGGCCATCACCCTCGGCCGCTTCGACGTCGTCGGCGTGACGTCGTTCTACGTGATCGCGCTCGCGATCTGGGGTGTCGTGGGGTGGCGTGCCGGCCTGGGCGCCTGGGCGCTGGCCGGGCTGGCGGGGGCCGCCGCGCAGGTGGTCTGGCACTGGTCGCTGATCCGGGATCGCGGTCGCGACGGGTGTTTCCGGGCCTTCACCCGCAACCACTGGCTGGGTTTTTCGGTGTTTCTAGGCGTGTTGGCCGACTTGGCGTTCCGCTGATCTTGCGCAAGGATGTTTCAGTCTGTAACGTGAGGACTTCATGCTGTTCTCGCGTTCGCCGTCTGCCGGCCACCTTGCCTCCGTCGCGTTCCGAGGCCGTTCGTACTGGCAGGTGCTGACCCGTGTCGCCCCTGTGGCCGGGGCGATCCATGGCGCCTTCGCGCTCCTGTTCGAGCTCATGGGCGCGCCGCGCCTCGCGCTCGGCAACCTCGCCTTCACCGCGTTGTGGGGCGTGATCTACGGCCTGCTGCGCGGCCGCCGCAACCGGCTGGCGGTGCTGCTGTTCTGGCTCGCGATCCCGGGGCATTCGCTGCTCGCCACCGCCGTGCTCGGCTGGGACAGCGGGTTCCACTACTACGTGCTGCTGATGGTGCCGGTGATGTTCGTGAGCCCGGGCCGGCAGGATTCCACGCGCGTGCTGCTGGGCGTGCTGCTGGCGGTGTTCTACGTGGCCCTCGACGTGATGGCCCGGCGCACGGTGCCCCTCGAGCCCGTCTCCCCGGGCGCGCTCGACTGGATCCGCTTCTTCAACATGGCCAGCACCTTCTTCGTGCTGGGCTACCTCGCCCACGTCTACTTCGGTGTCGTGGGCGTGGCCGAGAGCCAGCTGCGCGCGCTGGCCACCACCGATCCGCTGACGGGCCTGGCCAACCGCCGGCGCATCCTCGACGTCGCGCACTACGAGATCCAGCGCGGCCGCCGGGAGGGCATGCCGCTGTCGTTCGTGCTGGGCGACGTGGACCACTTCAAGCGCATCAACGACGGCCGCGGCCACGAGACCGGTGACCAGGTGCTGATGGCGATGGCCGGCGTGCTGCGCACCGTGGTGCGCGAGCGCGACACCGTGGCCCGCTGGGGCGGCGAGGAGTTCCTGGTGGTGCTGCCCGAGACGGCCCTCGACGAGGCCCTGCGCGTGGCCGAACGCGCGCGCGTGGCCATGGAAAACGGCGTGTGGCCCGACGACCGGCCGGTCACGATGACGCTGGGCGTGAGCCAGTGGCGCGCCGACGAGACCCTGGCCGAGGCCGTGGCCCGCGCCGACGAGGCGCTGTACCGCGGCAAGCACGCCGGCCGCAACCGGAGCGTGCTCGAGCGGCCGGCGGTTCAGCCGAACTCGTTGCCCAGTTCGGCCGCGCGGCGCTGAGCCGCCTTCATCGCCTTCACGAAGGCGGCCTTCACGCCGCTCGATTCCATCGACGTCAGCGCCGCGTACGTGGTGCCGCCCTTCGACGTCACGCGCTCGCGCAACACCGACGGCGGTTCGCTCGACGCTTGGGCCAGCGACGCGGCGCCCGAGAACGTGGCGAGCGCGAGCTGCTTGCCCTGCTCGGCCGTGAGGCCCATCTCCTCCGCCGCCTGCACCATGGCCTCGACGAAGTAGAAGACGTAGGCGGGGCCCGAGCCCGACAGCGCGGTGACGGCGTCGAGGTCGCCCTCCTGGTCCACCCACACGGTGCGGCCGGTGGGGGCCAGCAGCTTGTCGGCGTCCTTGCGCTCCTGCGCGGTCACGGCCGGGCGGGCATACAGGCCGGCGATGCCCTGGCCGATCAGCGCGGGGGTGTTGGGCATCGCGCGGATCACGCGTTCGGTGCCGAGCGCCGCCACGATGGCGTCGCTGCGGATGCCCGCCATCACGCTGAACTGCAGCGCCTGGCCGAGGTGCAACGCGACCGGCGCGGCGGCCTCCTTGAAGACCTGCGGCTTGACGGCCCACACCGCGACGTCGGCCCGCTGCAGCACCGAACCCGGCGCCTCGAGCGTGATCACGCCCAGGTCACGCTGCAGCACCGAACGCTGGTCGGCGTTGGGTTCCAGCACGAGGATGTCCGCGGGAGCGCGGCCGCTCTTGAGCAGCCCGCCGATGACGGCGCTGGCCATGTTGCCACCACCAATGAATGCGATCGTGTTCATGCCGTGAGTGTAGGCCGAGCCCACTGCCGCAGCGCGGCGGCCGCGGCGTCCAGCCCGGGCCGGGACTGCAGGTAGAACGACAGCTTGCCCGGCGACGGCCAGCCGCGGGGCCGGACCAGGTCGCCGGGAATCGCCGACTCGTTGAGGCACCCGAGCCCCCAGCCCGCCCGGATCGCGGCCACCGCGCCGTGGCTGCCCGAGCAGCTCAGCTGCACGTGGTGCGGCCGGCCGTTGCGCTGCAGGGCCTGCAGCGCGATCTCGCGCACCGGGCAGCCCGGCCCCAGCAGCACGAGGGGTGCCGCGTCGTCGCGCGGCACGGCGAAGCGCGGCGCGGCCACCCACGCCAGCGTCTCGCGGCGCAGCAGCCGCGCGCCGGGCAGCGGTTCGTTGCTGGTGATCACGGCCAGGTCCATCTCGCCCGCGGCCCACAGCGCGCGCAGCGACTGCGAGCTCGACCACAGCAGTTCGATGCGGGCCGGCCGGGTGTGCTCGTGCAGCAGGTCCAGCAGCCCGGCCAGGCGCGCGGGCAGGAAGTATTCGCTGATGCCGATGCGCCAGGGCCGCGCGGGCGCGTCGCCCGCCACCGCGGCGCGCGCCTCGTCCTGCAGCGCGAGCAGGCGTTTTGCGTGCGGCAGGAAACGTTCGCCCTCGGGTGTCAGCGCGAGCGCGCGGGTGCTGCGCGTGGCGAGCGCCGCGCCGAGCGACGATTCGAGCTGCCGCAGGTGCGTGCTGACGGCCGACTGCGTGCGGTGGACTTCGCGCGCCGCCGCCGTCACGGACCCGTGCCGCGCGATGGCGACGAAGCTGCGCAACCAGAGGGGGTCGAGGTCATTCATCTGCGTTCTCGCTCAATGGCATCGAATCAATCCGATTGTTCGCTGAATGCCACGAGCCTACAGTGAATCCGTCCCCACCCCACCACGGAGTTCCGAGATGCCCTACCTGCACATCCAGCTGTCCGGCGAACCCGACGACACCCTCGCCGCGCAAGTCGCCACCCACGCGACCGACCTCACGGCGAACCTGCTCGGCAAGGATCCCGCGCTCACCGCGGTGGTGATCGACTTCGTGCCGGCGCGCCGCTGGTTCATCGCGAAGGCGCCGCTGTCGGCGTCGAACGAACGCAGCTACCACTGGCTCGTGACCATCACCGACGAGACCAACACGAAGGCCGAGAAGGCCGCCTACCTCGCGGCCGTGCACGAGACCATGGGCAAGCTGCTCGGTGGCGTGGCCGACCACTCGTACGTGCAGGTGGCCGACGTGCGTGCCGCGGCCTACGGCTACGGGGGGGTGACCCAGGAGCGGCGCTACCAGCGGCCCTGAGCTATAGGAAAAACCATGGGAAGTCGCGAAGAAAATGCGATTTCTCATATCGGTTGGGGTTCAATACGCTGCGGGGCACACCGCTTCGAGAACCCCGATGACCACCGCCCTGCCTGCTTCCACCACGCTGTCCGTTCCCGCCCGACACCGCCGCTGGCCCCGGCGCGTGGGGGTCGCCCTGCTCGCGGTGGCCGCGCTGCTGGCCGGCGGCGCCGCCGCGCTGTACGCGGTCGACGCGCCGGTCCCGCTCGGCCCCGAGCCGGCGGGCCTGGCCGATGCCCTGCCGCCGGCCCGTCCGCCCGCCGGGCTCGCCTTCAGCGTGTTGCAGACCGGTGTGTCCGACGGCGCGGCCGAGGCGCTGCTGGTGGGCCGCGGCCGCTGGACGGTGCACCGCCGGCCGTCGCAGTCGGCCGTGCTCGTTCGGCATCCGTCCGGCACCCTGCTGTTCGACAGCGGCCTCGGCCGGCAGGTCGACACCCAGTTCGCGGTCAACGGCTGGTTCCACCGCACGATGTTCGGGTACCGCCGCGCCGGGCACCGGCCGGTGGTGGACCAGCTCGAGCGCGCCGGCTGGGACCCGAAGCAGGTGCGCGCGATCGTCCCGTCGCACATGCACTGGGACCACGTGAGCGGCCTGCCCGACTTCCCCGACGCCGAGGTGTGGGTCACGCCGCGGGAGCGCGAGGAAGCGTCCCACGGCCACGCCCCCGCCTTCCTCGCGAGCCAGTTCGCCGGCGTGGCGCACTGGCGCGACCTGCGCTTCGACGGCCCGCCGGTGCTCGGTTTCCCGGCCAGCCACGACGTGTTCGGCGACGGCAGCGTGGTGCTGCTGCCCATGGGCGGTCACACCGTCGGGCAGACCGGCCTGCTGCTGCGGCTGCCGTCCGGCGAGACGTACCTCTTCACCGGCGACGTCACGTGGACCCTCGAAGGCGTGACGCAGGCGGCCGACCGCTCGTGGCTGCTGCGGCACCTCCTGCCGCTGGACCACGACGAAGCGGCCAACCGCGCCGTCATCGCGCACCTGCACCAGCTGGCCCAACGGCACCCGGCCATCCGCATCGTGCCGGCCCACGACGAACACGTGCTCACGACCCTGCCGAAGTTCCCGGCCCTCAGCCCATGACGTCCATGAACCTGCGCAACCTCCGCTACTTCTGCGCCGCGTGCGAGACGCGGTCCACCGTGGCAGCCGCCCGCCAGTGCCACGTCACCCAGCCGGTGATCTCGAACGCCATCGCGCAGCTGGAGGAGGAACTGGGCGCCGTGCTGTTCACGCGCCAGGCCCGCGGCCTCGCGCCCACCCCGGCCGGCCTGCGCCTGTACCGCCAGGGCGGCAAGCTGCTGGCCGACGCGTCGGCCATCGTCGAGTCGTTCCAGGACGCCGGCAGCCGCCCGCGCCTCGCGCTGCGTGTCCATCCGGCGCTCGACACGGCCCACGTCGCCCGGCTGCTGCGGCACCTGCGCCGCGAGCTGGTGCCGCTCGAGCTCTCGGTGGTGGAACAGGACGGGGCGGCCGCGGACGTCGATGTCGACGTCACGGTCGAGTCGTGCGTGACCGCCGGCCACACCTTCGTGCCGTTGTGGGAGGAGCACTACGTGCTGGTGGTGCCGCCCGAACACCCGCTGGCCGTGCAGGAGCAGGTGAGCCTGCGCGACCTGCACGGCACGGCCTTCGTCGACCGCCTGCACTGCGAGCTGGCGGCCCACTGGCACGCGGGGCTCTCGCAGCACCACGTGGTGCCCGACGTGCGGGCACGCGTGCGCAGCGAGGAATGGGCGATGGGGCTGGTGGCCGCCGGCGTGGGCGTGACGATCGCGCCGCTGCACGGCGGCCGGGCGCGGCCCGGCGTGGTCGTGCGCCGCGACGTGGCCGAACTGCAGACCGTCACCCGGCGGGTCGGGTTCGCGTTCCCGGGTGCCGCCCAGGGCACGGTGGCCGACGTCGTGCGGGTGTGTTCGCCGTGGGTGCCGGGGGAGGCGGTGGCCTAGGGCGACCCCGCCGACTTGGCCCATCGGCGGATGCGTGCTCGCAGTTGCGCCTGCTGGTTGCCATCGAGTGGCATGAGCGAGACCATCTCGACTGCCTGGTCGACGGCCACGTATCGGTGTTCGATCAACGCGATGCAGAAGTCGCGATCCTTGTCACGACCCGCCCATGCCTTCGACATGAAGAGGTCGGGCACGTCCAGGCAGTAGCCCACGAAGCCATTGGTGTTCTCGTTCTGCACCCTGCACACCCGTGACCGCCAGCCATCCGGCAGCGTGGCGGTGTCGGGCCCGACACCTTGCGCGTAGTACCCATGGGTGGCGTGGAAGTTCGAGCCTTCGCCGATGGCACCGTCGATCTCATCGGCCAACTCAGGGGCGTTCAGGGGATAGATGTCCGCTTCCGCCGACATCGTGAACACGGCCGGTGGATTCGGTTTCGATCCGAGGATGGACTGGCTTCCGACGATCATGAACTCGTACTGCTTGGTGATGTCCGCGCTCGCACGAATGATGTGCTCGAGCTCGGCGCGGTTCATGCGCCGTCCCCTCGGTCGACGTCGCCCAGGACGATGCCGTTCTTCAGTCCGCGCATTTCCTTCAGGATGGCCTGACGCGTCTTGTCGGAAAGGACCGTGACCAGGGGCGACGCCTGGCGAAGTTCCTGCGCACGCCGCGTGCGACCCAGAACCTTCCGCCATTGCTTGTGCTCGAGGATGTCTTTCCACTCTCGCCACAGCCCGATCGAACGGGAGTCGGCCGAGTTCGTCAGCCATCGATTCAAGGTTTCCCGAGCTCGGTCCAGCAGATCCGGATCGGTGCGGGTCAGTCCGATGGCGTGTTCGTGCAGCGCCAGGCTCTGGAGGTCCTGGGCCTGGTGACGCGAGGAGTCGGCCGAGACCGTCACCTGCACGGCAGGCCGGGCATGACGGGACCGTGCGGCGGCGGAGCCTGCCGAGGCGGGCTGCATCGTGTCTGCGGCCAGAAGGGCCAGATCACCGCTGATGCCCAGGGCCGACATCACCCTCACATAGTTTCCGAACGAGGGGGCCGGATCACCCGACTCGATGGCTCGCAGCGTGTTCCGGGTCATTCCGACACGGTGCGACATCTCGACCGTGCTCATTCCCTGTGCCTCACGAAGGCGCTTGAGCCGATCACCCAACTGCAACAGCAGTTGCCGATCAAGGAGCGACGACAGGATCGGGGTGGCCATATGGTCAGCATATTAACCAAATCAGTAAGATTTGGTTATTTTGCTGATCAGATCATGGGGTGGGGGATTGCCGTGCGCCGAAGATCGCCGTGCCCACCCGCACCATCGTCGATCCTTCGAGCACCGCGGCCTCCAGGTCGGCCGTCATGCCCATCGACAGGGTGTCGAGATCGAGTCCGTCGCCGCGAAGTGTTTCGAAAAGTTCGCGCAGTTTCCGGTGGGCCGCCCGCTGTTCGGCGGGGTCGTCGGACGGTTCGGGAATGGCCATCAGCCCGCGCAGCCGCAGCCGCGGCAGCGCCACCACCGCGCGCGCCACGTCGGCGACCTCGGCCGGCAGCAGCCCGCTCTTGCTGGCCTCGCCGCTGGTGTTGACCTGCAGGCACACCTGCAGGGGCGGCAGCTCGACCGGGCGCTGGTCCGACAGCCGCTCGGCGATCTTCAGCCGGTCGACCGTGTGCACCCAATCGAACTGGGATGCCACGACACGCGTCTTGTTGCTCTGCAGCGGGCCGATGAGGTGCCACTCCAGTTCGCCGCGCTGCTCGATGAGGGCGCCGATCTTGTCGACGCCTTCCTGCACGTAGTTCTCGCCGAAGCGCCGCTCGCCCGCCGCGACGGCTTCCCGGACGGCATCCGGGCTGTAAGTTTTGCTTACGGTTAGCAACGTGACGCTTTGCACGGGGCGTTGCGCCACCGCACAGGCCCGGGCGATGCGCTCGTGCACTTGTTGTATGTTCGCTGCAATCGTCGCCATAATCCCTCGAGCCTATCTCATCGGGACGGGCGACCGCATCCCGCTGCCACCCCCCGCGCCCCGAAAGACACATGGACATCACCCAACTGCTGGCGTTTTCGGTCAAGAACAAGGCCTCCGACCTTCACCTCTCCGCCGGTCTGCCGCCGATGATCCGTGTGCACGGCGACGTGCGCCGCATCAACGTCGACCCCCTCGAGCACAAGCAGGTGCACGAGATGGTCTACGACATCATGAACGACTCGCAGCGCAAGGCGTACGAGGAAACGCTGGAAGTCGACTTCTCGTTCGAGATCCAGGGCCTCGCCCGCTTCCGCGTCAACGCGTTCAACCAGAACCGCGGCGCCGGCGCGGTGTTCCGGACCATTCCGTCGAAGATCCTCACGCTCGAGCAGCTCAACGCGCCGAAGATCTTCGCCGACCTGTCGCTGAAACCTCGCGGCCTCGTGCTCGTCACCGGCCCCACGGGCTCGGGCAAGTCCACCACGCTCGCGGGCATGGTCAACCACCTCAACGAGAACGAGTACGGCCACGTGCTGACCGTGGAGGACCCGATCGAGTTCGTGCACGAATCGAAGAAGTGCCTGGTGAACCAGCGCGAGGTGGGCCCGCACACCCTCAGCTTCGCGAACGCCCTGCGTTCCGCGCTGCGCGAAGACCCGGACGCCATCCTCGTGGGCGAAATGCGCGACCTGGAAACCATCCGCCTCGCGCTGACCGCCGCCGAGACGGGCCACCTGGTCTTCGGCACGCTGCACACGTCCAGCGCCGCCAAGACCGTCGACCGGATCGTGGACGTGTTCCCCGCGGCCGAAAAGGACATGGTGCGCGCGATGCTGTCGGAATCGCTCGTGGCCGTGATCTCGCAGACGCTGTGCAAGCTCAAGGACGGCTCCGGCCGCGTGGCGGCGCACGAGATCATGCTGGGCACGCCGGCCATCCGGAACCTGATCCGCGAGAACAAGATCGCGCAGATGTATTCGTCGATCCAGACCGGCAACAGCGTGGGCATGCAGACGCTCGACCAGAACCTGGTCGACCTGGTGCGCCGCAACATCATCTCGCCGGCGGAAGCGCGCGGCAAGGCGAAGTCGCCGGAGAACTTCCCCGGCTGATCGCCGGCGGCCACCCACCACGACGCGCCACGTGCGGACGCCCTGAACGGATCGATCGAGAGATGGCGCTGAAGAAACTGTTCGACCGCCTCAAGCGCGGCCCCGCGGAAGCGGTGGCCGTGCAGGCGCGCGACAGCGCCACGTCCGACTCGGGCTTCTTCTCCACCCAGTTCGTCGACCGCGGCGAGGACAGCCAGGTGCTGGCCACGTGGGCCGCCCGCGCGCCGGACGTGGGCGCGAAGCCCCTCGACCGCGCCGCCGCCGAACCGCTGTTCGCGAAACTCTGGGGCGCCGACCGCTACGTCGCCGCGCTGTCGCCCGACGAGCTGCAGCGCATGAGCCACTACCTGCACTTCGTCACCGTGCCGGCCGACCAGGAGGTCATCGGGCAGGACGAACAGGGCGACTACATGCTGATCGTGCTCGAGGGCACCCTCGCCGTCGACCGCATCCAGCCGTGGGGCGGCCGCGCGCGGCTGGCCGAGGCCCGCGCGGGCGACATGCTCGGCGAGATGTCGCTGCTCGACGCCGGCGCGCGCTTCTCCGCCTGCACCACCCTCACCCCGTGCACGCTGGCCGTGGTGGACGCCCAGCGCCTGGATGAGATGATCACGAACGAACCGCGCCTCGGCCTGGCCTTGCTGGCCTCGCTGTCGCGGCGGCTCTCGCTGCGGCTGCGCCAGGTCAGTGCGCGCCTCAGTGCCTTGCTGTCCAGCAACTAGACCGTTTGACCCTTCAGGGAATCGACCATGGAAAGAGACCAGGCATCGAAATTCGTCAACGACCTGCTGCGCCTGATGGTGTCGCGCAACGGGTCCGACCTCTTCCTGACCGCCGACTTCCCGCCGGCCATCAAGGTGGACGGCAAGGTGACGAAGGTGTCGCCGCAGCCCCTCACCGGGCAGCACACCATCGCGCTCGCGCGGTCGGTGATGAACGACAAGCAGGCCGCCGAGTTCGAGCGCACGAAGGAGTGCAACTTCGCGATCTCGCCGCAGGGCATCGGCCGCTTCCGGGTCAACGCCTTCGTGCAGCAGGGCAACATCGGCCTCGTGATGCGGACCATTCCGCAGACGCTTCCCACCATCGACGCGCTGAACCTGCCGCAGGTGCTGAAGGACGTCACGATGACCAAGCGCGGCCTCGTGATCTTCGTGGGCGCCACCGGCTCCGGCAAGAGCACGTCGCTCGCCGCGATGGTGGACTTCCGCAACGAGAACTCGTACGGCCACATCATCACCATCGAGGACCCGGTCGAGTTCGTGCACCCGCACAAGAACTGCATCGTCACGCAGCGCGAGGTGGGCCTCGACACCGAGGGTTGGGAACAGGCCCTGAAGAACACGCTGCGCCAGGCGCCCGACGTCATCCTGATGGGTGAGATCCGCGACCGCGAGACGATGGAACACGCCGTGGCCTTCGCCGAGACGGGCCACCTGTGCATGGCCACGCTGCACGCCAACAGCGCCAACCAGGCCCTCGACCGCATCATCAACTTCTTCCCCGAAGAGCGCCGCGCCCAGCTGCTGATGGACCTGTCGCTGAACCTGAAGTCGCTGATCTCGCAGCGCCTGCTGCCGCGCCAGGAGGGCAAGGGCCGCATCGCCGCGGTCGAGATCCTGCTGAACACGCCGCTGATCTCCGACCTGATCTTCAAGGGCGAGGTCAGCGAGATCAAGGAGATCATGAAGAAGTCGCGCGAGCTGGGCATGCAGACCTTCGACCAGGCGCTCTTCGACCTCTACGAGAACCAGCTCGTCACGTACGAGGACGCGCTGCGCAACGCCGACTCCGTCAATGACCTGCGCCTGCAGATCAAGCTCCACAGCAACCGTGCCCGCAACGCCGACCTGTCGGCGGGCACCGAACACCTGACCATCGTCTGATGACCTCCCGCACCTACGACCCCGTTCCTTCCCGCCGCGTGGCCTTCCTGGGCCTGGGCGTCATGGGCTACCCGATGGCCGGCCACCTCGCGCGCGCCGGCCACCAGGTGACCGTCTACAACCGCACCGCCGCCAAGTCCGCCCAGTGGGTGGCCGAGTACGGCGGCAAGAGCGCCGCCACGCCCCAGGCCGCGGCCACTGGCGCCGAGATCGTCTTCGGCTGCGTGGGCAACGACAACGACTTGCGCCACGTCACCACGGGCGCCGACGGCGCGTTCGCCGGGATGGCCGCGGGCAGCATCTTCGTGGACCACACCACCGCGTCGGCCGAGGTCGCCCGCGAGCTGTCGGCCATCGCCCGTGGGCGGGGTTTCGCGTTCATCGACGCCCCGGTGTCGGGTGGCAACCTGGGCGCCATCAACGGTGCGCTGACCGTGATGTGCGGTGGCGACGCCAAGGCCTTCGACACCGTGCGCCCCATCGCGCTCGCCTTCTCGAAGGCCGTGACGCTGCTGGGCGAAAGCGGCGCGGGCCAGCTCGCGAAGATGGTCAACCAGATCTGCATCGCCGGGCTCGTGCAGGGCCTGTCGGAAGCCATCGCCTTCGGCCAGAAGGCCGGCCTCGACATGAAGGCCGTGCTCGAGGTCATCGGCAAGGGCGCGGCGCAGAGCTGGCAGATGGACAACCGCGGCCCCACGATGGTCGACGGCAAGTTCGACTTCGGCTTCGCGGTCGACTGGATGCGCAAGGACCTGGGGCTCGTGCTCGCCGAGGCGCAGCGCAACGGGGCGCGGCTGCCGGTGACGGCGCTCGTGGACCAGTTCTATGCCGACGTGCAGGCGCTGGGTGGCGGCCGCAACGACACGTCGTCGCTCATTCGCCGGCTCACCTGAGTCGACCCGTCACCCCGGCGAAGGCCGGGGCCCACCGGTCCCGTAGCGCGCTCCGGCGCCGGTGGATCCCGGCGTTCGCCGGGATGACCGTTTCAGCTTCCGCAATCCCTCGCGACCAGTCGCAGCAACAGCAGGAACTGCGACGCCGTCCCGAACCGGCGCGCCTCCAGCAGCGCGGGGCCTTCGGACTGCAGGCGCACGCCGTAGGTGTCGTCCTCCCGGTCGAAGCGCACCTCGGCCGCCGCCGACGTCGACAGCGCCACATCCACCGGCGCGGCCTTCTCGCGGCCCCGCCAGGCGGTGACGCGCAGCATGCAGCTGCTTTCCAGCGCGTAGGTCCACCTGCGCGAGCGGTGCGCCTCGCCGCCGATCTCGTTCATCACGCGCAGGCGCCCGGCGTTGTCCATGTCGTGCGGGCTGGTGAGCGAGCGGTCCTCGCTCGGGTAGCCGTCGGCGCAGGCGCCGAGCATCACCAGCAGCACGACCGCGATCGCCCGCCGGGGGAGGTCACTCGCCATCGACGTCCTCCGGTGGGAGGCGCGTGGCGAGCACCTTGTCGATCGTCTTGCCGTCCATGTCGACGATCTCGAAGCGCCAGCTTTCCCAGTCGACCGTGTCGGCGACCTTGGGCAGCCGGCCGGTCAGCAGCATCATCAGGCCGCTGAGCGTGTGGTACCGGCCGCGGTCCTCCTCGGGCACGCGGTCGAGCTGCAGGCGGTCCTTCAGCTCGGGCACCGGGATGTGGCCGTCGAGCAGCCACGAGCCGTCCTCGCGCTGCACGGCCCACGCGTCGTCGGCGTCGGCCGGCTGGAACTCGCCGGTGATGGCCTCCACCAGGTCCTGCAGCGTGACCAGGCCCTTGACCTCGCCGTACTCGTCGACCACGAAGGCCATGTGCACGCCCGACGAGCGGAAGTTGTCGAGCAGCTCCATGCCGGTCAGGGTCTCGGGCACGTAGAGCGGCGGGCGCAGCTGGTCCTCGAGCGACGGCGGCACGCCCCGCACCATGCGCGAGAGCAGCTGGCGCGCGTTGGCGACGCCCACGATGTCGTGCAGCCCGCCGCGCACCACCGGGAAGTGGTTGTGGTCGGACGATTCGATGCGGGCGTGGTTCACCTCGAACTCGAGCGTGGTGTCGAGGCACACGATGTCCGCGCGCGGCACCATCAGCGAGCCGATCTGGCGGTCGTCCAGGCGGAACACGTTGCGCACCATCGTGTGCTCGTGCGACTCGATGACGCCGGCGCTCGTGCCCTCGGCGAGCACGGCGTGGATCTCCTCCTCGGTCACGTCCGGCCCCTTGCGGTCGTTCACGCCCAGCAGGCGCAGCAGCAGGTGGGTGGACGCCGACAGCAGCTTCACGAACGGCTTCGTCGCGAGCGACAGCGCGTCGATGGGGCGTGCCACGAGCCGGGCCACGGCCTCGGGGTGGCTCTGCCCCAGGCGCTTGGGCACCAGTTCGCCGAGCACGATCGAGAAGTACGTGATCAGCACGACCACGAGGCCGGTGCCGATCCAGCCGGCCCATTCGACGGGCACGCCGAGCCCCGCGAGCCAGACCGACAGCGGGCCGGCGAGCGCGGCCTCGCCCACGATGCCGTTCAGCACGCCGATCGAGGTGATGCCGATCTGGATGGTCGACAGGAAACGGGTCGGGTCGGCGCCGAGCTTCACGGCGGCCGCCGCCGCGCGGTCGCCCTCGTCGAGGGCCTTCTGCAGCCGTGTGCGCCGGGCCGTGACGAGAGCGATCTCGGACATGGCGAACAGGCCGTTGAGGAGGATGAGGGCGAGGAGTAAGGCGATTTCCATGGGGTGCGACGTTCGGAAGGGGCCGGGCCCTGCGGGCCACGGGGCAGGCGGCCACGCACGGGTCGTGCCCGGTGGCCGTCGGAAGGACGAATGGGAGGCTCGGCCGGCGGGTGCCGGTCAGCGCTGCGGCGAGGGGGGTCTCAGCAGCGGGTCGAGGGTGCCGGCGCGCGGCGGCGCCTCGGGCACGCGCAGCCGCAGGCGGTCCGCGGTGCGGACGGGCTGGGGCGGCGTGGTGTCGGCGACGTGGTCGGCCGCGTCGTCGGAGCAGTCGCTGTGTTCGCCGGCGAGGTCGACGGAGGCCGGCGCGGGCGCATCGGCCTCGGTTCCGACGTCGACCGCGGCCGTGACGAGCGGCCGGGGGTCGTACACGGCGGCGAAGGTGTACGCGGGGATCAGCAGCGCGAACACGCAGGCGAGCAACCACCGGGGGAACCGGAACGGTGTCCCCGGGGTGGAGCGTCTGCGGGGCAGACTGTCGCCCGCGTGGGCCATCAGGGCTTGTTGGTGGCCGGCTTGGCGTTGTTCGTGGGCGCGCCCAGCGGCTGCAGCGTGGCCAGCTCGGCGGGGGTCACGATCTCGAACACGCGCACGACCTTCTGCACGCCGCTGATGCGGCTCGTCAGGTCGACGGCGCGGTTGGCCTCGGCCTCGGTCACGCGGCCCATCAGGTAGACGATGTTGCGTTCGGTGACGATCTTGAACGCGTTCGCGGACACGTCGCCGGCGTCGACCAGCGTGGCCTTGACCTTGCCGGAGACGAGCGCGTCGTTCGAGCGCGCCGTGAGCGAGCTCGAGAAGCCGACCATCAGCTCGTTGACCGTGGAGCGCACGTTGTCGATGCGGGCGATGGCCTGCTCGACGGCGGCGCGGTCGGCCTCGTTGGGCACCTCGCCGGTGATCAGTGCGATGCGGTTGTAGCTCGTGACGTTGATGTGGCCGCGGTCGCCGATGGCTTCCTTGATGCGGCTGCCGGCCCTCAGCTCGATGGCCTGGTCATCGACCTGGGTGCCCGAGCTGCGGCGGTCGGTGGCCATCAGCGTGCCGCCCACCATGGCGCCGCCGACGACGATGGCGGCGCAACCGGAAAGCGTGGTCGAAATGGCGAGGGTGGTGGCGATGAAGCCGAGGCGGAACGACGTTCCCGTCATGTATTTTCCTGTTCTCCGAGCAATTGCAGGTCCACCGCGTCGCACAGGCAGTGCAGCGCGAGGATGTGGACTTCCTGGATGCGTGCGGTGCGTTCATGGGGAACGCAGATGTGCACGTCGGTCTCGCTCAGGTGCTGGTTCATCTTGCCGCCGCCACGCCCGGTGAGCGCGATCACGGTCATTTCCTTGGCATGCGCGGCTTCGACCGCGGCCAGCACGTTGGCGGAGTTGCCGCTGGTGGTGATGGCGAGCAGCACGTCGCCGGGCTGGCCGAGGGCCTGCACCTGCTTCGAGAACACCTGGTTGAAGTCGTAGTCGTTGCCGATGGCGGTGAGGATCGACGTGTCGACCGTCAGCGCGATGGCGGCGAGCCCGGGACGTTCGCGTTCGAAGCGGCCGATGAACTCGGCGGCGAAGTGCTGGGCATCGCTGGCGGAACCGCCATTGCCGCAGGCGAGCACCTTGCCGCCCCCGGTGATGCTGCCCACGACGGCACTGACGGCATCCGCGATGGGACGCGACAGGATTTCGGCGGCGGCGTACTTCAGGTCGGCGCTGTCGAAGAATTGTTGCTGGATGCGTTGTTCAAGCATGGGCATGATTTTAAGACACGGGCCCGGAGCCAAGGTTCCGTGTGAGGGGCGGGGGCGTCAGCCGTCGTCGGTGAAGGCCGCGTGGATCCATTCGAGATCATCGCCGTCGATCACGACGACGTCAAAGCGGCAAGGTGGGGGCGACGCGGCGGATTGCAAGAAGTGGCGGGCCGCGAGGCGCACCCGCTGCTGCTTGGCCGCCGTGATGCTGGCCGCCGCGCCGCCGTGGCCTCGGGTGCGGCGCACCCGCACCTCCACGAAGACGAGCGTGCCGTCGCGGTCGCGTACGATGAGGTCCACTTCGCCGCCGCGTGCCCGCGGCCCCGCCGCCACCCGGTAGTTCCGCGCGACCAGCCGGAGCCCGTGCCGGACGAGGTGGTCGAGCGCCCGGCGTTCGCCCGCGTCGCCTGCCTGCTGCCTTGTCGTCCGCCTTGTTGTGATCCCTGCCATGGAAGCCCCGACCCCACCGTCCGCCCGCCCGTCCCTGCTGCTGCAAGCCGCCGATGCGGCCGCCGGGACCCAACACTACCCGGCGTCGACCCTGTACGTGGTCGCGACCCCCATCGGGAATCTCGCCGACCTGACACTCAGGGCGATCCACGTCCTGTGGAAGGTGGACGCGGTGGCGTGCGAGGACACCCGCCACACGAGCCCGCTGCTGCGCCACCTGGGGCTCGACAAGCCGCTGATCGCGCTGCACGAGCACAACGAACGCGAGGCCGCCGCCACCGTGCTGGCGCGGCTGGCCGCCGGCGAGCGCGTGGCCTACGTGAGCGACGCCGGCACGCCCGCCGTCAGCGACCCGGGCGCCGCGCTCGTGGCCGCGTGCCAGGCGGCCGGCTACCGCGCGGTGCCGGTGCCGGGCGCCAGCAGCGCGCTGGCCGCGATGTGCGTGGCGGGCGACACCGAGGCCCGGGGGTTCGCTTTCACCGGCTTCCTGCCACCCAAGGGCAACGAACGGACGCTGGCGCTGAAGGCCGTGGCCGCGCGGGCCGACGCCCAGGTGCTGTTCGAGGCGCCACACCGCATCGCCGCGCTGCTGCAGGGGCTGGCCGACGTGGCGCCGCAGCGGCGCATCTCGGTGTGCCGCGAACTGACGAAGCAGTTCGAGTCGGTCGAGACCCTGCTGGCGGGCGACGCGCCGGCCTGGCTCGCGGCCGACGCGAACCGGTCGCGCGGGGAGTTCGTGGTGGTGGTGCACGCGCTCGCGCCGCAGGCGGCGCCCGAGGGCGACACCGCGCACGACACGATGCTGAAGACGCTGATGGCCGAGCTGCCGCTCAAGCAGGCCGTGGGCCTCGCCGCCGAATTGAGCGGCGCGCCGCGCAACGCGCTCTACGCGCGGGCGCTCGAGCTGAAGCAGCAGCAGGCCGACTGACGGCGGTTCACCAGCCGCGGCGGTCGCCCAGCTCGCGGCGGATGCTGCGGCTGGCGCGGTCCTGCATGGCCTCGATGCGCTGGCGCTCGCGCCACGACACGTGGCCGTCGGCCTGGGCCCACGCCTCGGCGCGGTCGATCTCGCGCTGCTGGCGCACCAGGTAGGTGGCCTCGCGGCGGTTCAGCTGCCCGGTGACGATGCCGTGGCGGATGGCCGCGGCCTGCCGGTACTGGCGGGCGTCGATCTGGTCGCTGCGGTCGTTGCTGCGACGGTCGTAGCGATCGTCGTACCGGTGGCCGTAGCGGTCATGGGCCGAGGCGGCGCCGGACAGGGTCGCCAGGGCGGTGAACACCAGGGCGGCGAGGGTCTTGAGGCGGGTCATCGAAGGTCCTTTCGAAGGTCGGGGACGGACGAAACACGGGACAGCATGCGTGAAACAACGCACGAACCGCCCCTTCCCGCTGACAGCGAGGGGGTAATAAGGTGTTTCCGGCCCGCCCCCACAAGACGGGGGCGCGCTCCTACAATGACCCCATGATCTCCCGCGAACCCACCCTCGAACGTCTGGCGGTCGCCAGGTCCCTGCTGCTCGACCCGTTCGGCCTCACGGACGCGACGGTGGCCAAGGCGCTGAAGACCATCGCGGCCCACCGCATCGACGACGCCGACCTGTACTTCCAGTACACGCGCAGCGAGGGCTGGAGCCTCGAGGAAGGCATCGTCAAGTCGGGCAGCTTCGGCATCGACCAGGGCGTCGGCGTGCGGGCGGTGGCCGGCGAGAAGACGGCGTTCGCCTACTCCGACGACATCTCCGAGGCGGCGCTGCTCGACGCGGCGCGCACGGTGCGCACCATCGCCGCGGCCGGTCAGAGCGCCTCGGTCAAGGTGCCCTCGAAGCCGCGCGTGGCCGGCAGCCGCGTGCTGTACGCCCCCACCGATCCCATCGCCACGCTCGACAGCACCCAGAAGGTGGCGCTGCTCGAACGCGTCGAGAAACTCGCCCGTGCAAAGGACCCGCGGGTCAAGCAGGTCATGGCCGGCGTGGCCGCCGAATACGACGTGGTGCTGGTGGCGCGTGCCGACGGCACGCTGGCCGCCGACGTGCGCCCGCTCGTGCGCCTGTCCGTCACGGTGATCGCCGAGCAGACCATCGCCGGCGAGGTGCGCCGCGAGATCGGCTCGGGCGGTGGCGGCGGCCGTTTCGGCCTCGGCTACTTCCAGCAGGACATCATCGAGCAGTACGTCAACGACGCGGTCAACGCGGCGCTCACCAACCTCGAGGCGCGCCCGGCCAAGGCCGGCGAGATGAGCGTGGTGCTCGGCCCGGGCTGGCCCGGCGTGCTGCTGCACGAGGCCATCGGCCACGGGCTCGAGGGCGACTTCAACCGCAAGGGCTCCAGCGCGTTCAGCGGCCGCATCGGCCAGCGTGTGGCGGCCAAGGGCGTCACGGTGCTCGACGACGGCACCATCCCCGACCGCCGCGGCTCGCTCAACGTCGACGACGAAGGCAACCCGAGCCAGCGCAACGTGCTGATCGAGGACGGCATCCTCAAGGGCTACATCCAGGACGCCATGAACGCCCGCCTGATGGGCGTGGCCCCCACCGGCAACGGCCGCCGTGAAAGTTATGCCGCGGTGCCCATGCCGCGCATGACCAACACGTACATGCTGGGCGGCGACAAGACGAAGGAAGAGATCATCGCCGGCCTGAAGCGCGGCCTGTACGCCACCAACTTCGGCGGCGGCCAGGTCGACATCACGAGCGGCAAGTTCGTGTTCTCGGCGTCCGAGGCCTTCTGGGTCGAGAACGGCAAGATCCAGTACCCCGTCAAGGGCGCCACCATCATCGGCAACGGCCCCGACGCCCTCACCCGCGTCAGCATGATCGGCAACGACATGAAGCTCGACACCGGCGTGGGCGTGTGCGGCAAGGAAGGCCAGAGCGTGCCGGTGGGCGTGGGCCAGCCCACGTTGCGCATCGACCGCATGACCGTGGGCGGGACGGCCTGAGGCCGGGTCACCCCTTGACGACCTGACAAGGCCGCGTGCTACAGTACCGCCCATGCGTCCCGCAGTGAACTTCTTCGGCTACTACTTTTTTATCTTGCCCAACCCCGGCGGAGAGAGAAGCGCGTAGCCCGAAGAAACGCACCGAGACTCAAGAAAACCGCCGGATCCACGGCGGTTTTTTTTCGCCTGAACATCCCGACGCACCCCGACGACCGACCCAGCAAGGAGCTTTTTCTGATGAATGCCCAAGCCACCAGCGCCGCAGAAGGATGGACGGCCCCCGCCGACCGCACCGGCCAGACCGACGACGAACGCATCCGCAACGTCACGCCGCTGCCCCCGCCGGAACACCTGGTCCGGTTCTTCCCGATCCGCGGCACGCCGGCCGAGACGCTGGTCGCCGAGACCCGCCAGAACATCAAGAACATCATCGCCGGCACCGATGACCGCCTGCTCGTGATCATGGGCCCCTGCTCCATCCACGACCCGGTCGCCGCCGTCGAATACGCCCGTCGCCTGCTGGTCGAGCGCGAGAAGTACAAGGGCACGCTCGAGATCGTGATGCGCGTGTACTTCGAGAAGCCGCGCACCACCGTCGGCTGGAAGGGCCTGATCAACGACCCGTACCTCGACGAGAGCTACAAGATCGACGAAGGCCTGCGCATCGCCCGCCAGCTGCTGACCGAGATCAACAAGCTCGGCATGCCGGCCGGCAGCGAGTTCCTCGACGTGATCTCGCCGCAGTACATCGGCGACCTGATCTCCTGGGGCGCCATCGGCGCGCGCACCACCGAGAGCCAGGTGCACCGCGAGCTGTCGTCGGGCCTGTCGGCGCCCATCGGCTTCAAGAACGGAACCGACGGCAACATCCGCATCGCCACCGACGCCATCCAGGCGGCCGCCCGTTCGCACCACTTCCTGTCGGTGCACAAGAACGGCCAGGTCGCCATCGTCGAGACGAGCGGCAACCCCGACTGCCACGTGATCCTGCGCGGCGGCAAGACGCCGAACTACGACGCGGTGCACGTCGAGGCCGCCTGCAAGGACCTCGAGGCCGCGAAGCTGCGCCCGTCGCTGATGGTCGACTGCTCGCACGCCAACAGCAGCAAGCAGCACGAGCGCCAGATCGACGTCGCCCGCGACATCGCCACGCAGGTCGGCGGCGGTTCGCGCCGCATCTTCGGCGTGATGGTCGAGAGCCACCTCACCGCCGGGGCGCAGAAGTTCAGCGCCGGCAAGGACGATCCGTCCAAGCTCGCCTACGGCCAGAGCATCACCGACGCCTGCATCGGCTGGGACGACTCGACCGGCGTGCTGCAGGTGTTGAGCGAAGCCGTGAAGGCGCGCCGCGGTTGAACAAGCCCGCGCCCCGGACCGGGGCGCGCAACAGTTTGCAAACCGGGTGAGGGTGGGCAAAAAGTCTGGCCCGGGGTGCTTCGGGCGGGTTGAATGGGGTCTTCTCAAGCGAAAGGAAGAGCCCATGTCCCGCAAACCCCGCCGCGACGCCCCGTCGATCCGCGAAGCCGCGCGCCAGGTGATCCGCGTCACGCTGGCCAGTTTCGCGGTGGCGGCCTCGTCGGCCCAGGCGGCCTCGCCGCCGCAGCGGCTCACGGCCGAATCGGTCTTCACGCGGGCCGACGTCAACCACGACGGCAAGCTCTCGCGGGCCGAGGCGGCCCGGTTCCCGGTGTTCGCCGAGAAGTTCGACCAGCTCGACGCCGATCACGACGGTTCGCTCGATTTGGCGGAGTTCGAGGTGGGGTTCAACGCGCCGCAGTAACACGGTGATCCCGGCGAACGCCGGGATCCACCGGGGCCGGAGCGCTCCGGCGGACGGTGGGCCCCGGCGTTCGCCGGGGTGACAGCCTCACTTCGTCGAGAACAACTTCGCCGCCCGCCCCTTGAGCTCCAGCAGCTCGCTCGGCGTCACCGAGTAGCGCCCCGTCAGCACGTCCACTTCCACGCGGAATTCCACGTCGCGCTTGCCGTTCGTCAGCAGGCCCGAGGTGAACTCGTATTCCTCGTCCTCGGCGGGCAGGCCTTCGGCCTTCACGTCGTAGTCCTCGTACTGCACGTTGTGGATCTCGCCGCTGGCGAGGTCGAGCGTGCCGGTGGAATTCACGACGGATTCGGTCAGTTCGTCGACGATCGCGATCGGCAGTTTGAGGTCCACGGCAGGCTCCGGCAGCAAAGGGAAGGCGCGGATTCTAGGCCTTCTGCGAAACCCGTCCCCGTGTCGCCGCTTCAGGCGTCGGTGGCCGTGTCGCGTTCGTGCATCTCGGCGTCGATGCTGCGGAACAGGTCGGCCATGGTCTTGCCGGGTTCGTCGCGGAAGGTCTGGTCCAGCAGTTCCAGGTGCTGGATGCGGTCGATGCGGAAGTTGCGGAACGCGTTGCGGTGCTCGCACCACGCGGCCAGCGTCCACACGGCGCCCCAGTAGAAACACCCGAGCGGCCGCAGCGTGCGTTCGCTCTCCTGCTCCTTCAGGTCGATGTAGCGGATGGTGACGAAACGCCGTGCCTCGGTGGCCAGCCGCAGCGATTCGAGTCGCGCGCGCGTGCGGGTGTCGAAATGGATCGGGGGCGCGTACACCGCGAGGCTTTCGGCCGCCGCCCGGGCCGGCGCGGGCAGCACGGCCAGGATCTTCGACAGCGCCGCCTCGGCCTGCTTGGCCAGCGCCTCGTCGAGCCGGGGCTGCGCGATGCGCACCGACGCCACGAGCGCCTGGGCTTCTTCATGCGTGAACATGAGCGGCGGCAGGTCGAAGCCCGGACGCATGCGGTAGCCCACGCCGGCCTCGCCCTCGATGGGCACGCCCTGCGCCATCAGGTCGGCCACGTCCCGGTACACGGTGCGTTCCGACACCTCCAGCCGTTCGGCCAGGAACTGGGCGGTGCTGAGCCGCCGGCCGCGGATCAGCTGGACGATCTGGAACAGGCGGTCGGCACGGCGCATGGCGGGCAACGGGTGACGGGCGGAAGTGGGCGATCTGGCGCGCCATTGTGCGGCGGCCAGCAGGGGAGGCCAAGCGGGCCATGAGTGGGAGGCGCCGATCACGCTTCAAGCGAGCGAATGGAGCCCGACCCGGTTGCCTTCGGTGTCGGTGATGTGGGCGCAGAAGCCCCAGTCGTCGGGCAGCGGCGTCTTCTCGACGGCCACGCGCCCGCCCGCCTGCGGCACCCGCGACAGCACCTCGTCGATCGACGGCGTGGACAGGTAGACGACGGTGCCGGCCGGCGCGGGTGGCTGGCCGTCGCAGCTCACCGACAGGCAGCCCCCGACCCCCTGGCCCTCGAAGGCGAACAGCGCCATCGAGTGGGCGCCCTCGCCTTCGCGGCGCATCGGCTGGCCCAGCACGGTTTCGTAGAAGCCCTGGGCGCGGTCGAGATCCAGGACGGGGATCTCGAACCAGTGCAAGGCATTGACGGTGTGCGCGATGTTGTTCTGCAGCATGGAAACCTCCTCGTTGGTCGGGAGGGTCATGCTGCGCGGGGGCTGCTGACAACGTGTTGTCAGGAGCCTTCGCGGCTCACTCCAGCGTGGCCTGGCGCACCGCGTGTTCCCACCGGCCCATCAGTTCCTCGGCACGGGGGCGGGCCATCACCGGGAAGAAGCGGCGTTCCACCTGCCACTGCGCGGCCAGTTCGTCGAGGGTGCTCCACACGCCGCTGCTCAGGCCGGCGAGGTATGCGGCGCCGAGCGCCGTGGTCTCGATCACCTTCGGCCGCACGACGGGGATGCCCAGCAGGTCGGCCTGGAACTGCATCAGCAGGTCGTTGACGCAGGCGCCCCCGTCCACGCGCAGTTCGCTCACCGGCGAGCCGCCGGCGGCCACCGCGTCGCGACTCATCGCCGTCAGCAGCGCCGCGCTCTGGAACGCGATGCTCTCGAGCGCCGCGCGGGCGATGTGGGCGACGGTGCTGCCGCGGGTCAGGCCCACGATGGCGCCGCGCGCGTCGGCCTTCCAGTACGGCGCGCCCATGCCGGTGAAGGCCGGCACGAACATCACGCCGCCGCTGTCGGGCACCGATTCGGCGAGCTGCTGCACCTCGCCGCTGCCCTTGATGGCCTGCAGGCCGTCGCGCAGCCACTGCACCACGGCGCCGGCGATGAACACGCTGCCCTCGAACGCGAACTCCGGCGCGGCCGTGGGCTGCGCCGCGCTCGTGGTGATCAGCCCGTTGGCCGACTGCTGGAAGTTGCCGCCGGTGTGCATCAGCATGAAGCAGCCGGTGCCGTAGGTGTTCTTCGCGAGGCCGGCGCGGAAGCACGCTTGGCCGAACAGCGCGCTCTGCTGGTCGCCCGCCACACCCCCGATGGGCAGCGATTCGCCGAACAGGTGGGCCTCGGTGTGGCCGTACACGTGGCTGGAGGGGAACACCTGCGGCAGCATCTCGCGCGGTACGTCGAGCACCTTCAGCAGTTCGTCGTCCCACGTGTTGTCGTGCACGTTCAGCATCAACGTGCGCGAGGCGTTGCTGACGTCGGTGGCGTGCAGCTTGCCGCCCGTCAGGTGCCACATCAGCCACGAGTCCACGGTGCCGAAGGCGAGTTCGCCGCGTGCCGCGGCCTCGCGTGAACCGGGCACGTGGTCGAGGATCCACTTGAGCTTCGTGCCCGAGAAGTACGCGTCGATGATCAGGCCGGTGCGTTCCCGGAACAGCGGCTCGAGGCCCTGCTCGCGCATCGCGGCGCAGGTGGGTTCGGCGCGGCGGTCCTGCCACACGATGGCGTTGTGGATGGGTTCGCCGGTGCGCCGGTTCCACACCACGGTGGTCTCGCGCTGGTTCGTGATGCCCACCGACGCGATGTCGCGCGCGCCGAGGCCGGCCTTCGCGAGGGCTTCCTTCGCGGTGGCGAGCTGGGTCTCCCACAGCTCGCGCGGGTCGTGTTCGACCCAGCCCGGCTGCGGGTAGATCTGGCGGAACTCGCGCTGCGCCATCGCGACGATGCGGCCGTTCGCATCGAACACGATGCTGCGCGAGCTGGAGGTGCCCTGGTCGAGGGCGAGCAGGTATTTCATCGGGCGACCTCGCACTGGACGCCGGCGTTGGCCAGCAGCTTCGGGAAGGGATCGGGGGGCGGGGCGTCGGTGAACAGCATGTCCACCTCGTCGAAGCGCGCGAGCTGCACCATCGCCGGCCGGTTGAACTTGCTGTGGTCGGTGGCGAGCCACACCTCGCGCGAGTGCTCGAGGATGGCGCGCGCCACCTTCACCTCGCGGTAGTCGAAGTCGCGCAGCGTGCCGTCGGCCTCGATGCCCGAGATGCCGATCAGCCCGATGTCGACCTTGAACTGGCTGATGAAGTCGACGGTGACCTCGCCCACGATGCCGCGGTCGCGCGAGCGCACCACGCCGCCGGCGACGATCACCTCGCAGTCGGGGTTGTCGGACAGGATGGCGGCCACGTTCAGGTTGTTCGTGATCACGCGCAGGCCCTTGTGGTGCAGCAGCTCGCGAGCGATGGCCTCGGTGGTGGTGCCGATGTTGATGATCAGCGAACACCCGTTGGGCACCGACTTCGCGACGGCCCGCGCGATGCGTGTCTTGGCCGATTCGTTGAGCTGCTGGCGCTGTCGGTAGGCGATGTTCTCGGTGGTGGAGCTGGGCAGGCGCACGCCGCCGTGGAAGCGCGCGAGCAGCCCGGCCTCGGACAGCAGCTTCACGTCGCGCCGCACGGTCTGCAGCGTGACGCCGAACTGGTCCGCGAGGGCCTCGACCGACATCGAACCGCGGGCGCGCAACTCGTCCATCAACTGGGCCTGGCGGGGGTTCGGGATCATGCGAAAGACAGGTTCGGTGTTTCCGGAAGACGCGAGCGTACCCAAAACGCGTGGGTGTCCTCAGGTGGTTTCCCACCCTTGCGCGATGTTCGCATTCGGGCTAAAAAGAAAAAAGAAGAACACAAACGAACCCAAACCGAACATCCGGCCCGGTTCGAGCGTGAAACACCGCACAAGACCGTTCGCGGTGTCACTGCTTCACATCGTTTCCCCTCCGAGGAGCCTGCTTGAATCCACCGTTGACCGACTGTGACGTGCTTGTCGTGGGCGGCGGCATCAATGGCGCCGGCATCGCCCGTGACCTGTCGGGTCGCGGGCTGAAGGTCGTGCTCTGCGAGAAGGACGACCTCGCGGCCCACACCTCGTCGTCGTCCACGAAGCTGATCCACGGCGGCCTGCGCTACCTCGAGTACTACGAGTTCTCGCTGGTGCGCAAGGCGCTGGGCGAACGCGAGGTGCTGCTGCGCAGCGCGCCGCACATCATGTGGCCGCTGCGCTTCGTGATGCCGCACGACCCCGGCATGCGCCCGGCGTGGATGATCCGCGCGGGCCTGTTCCTGTACGACCACCTCGCGAAACGCGAGGTGCTCCCGGGCTCGCAGGGCATCGACCTGCGCCGCCACGTGGCCGGCCAGCCGCTCAAGCCGCAGTTCGGCCGCGGCTTCGTCTACTCCGACGGCTGGGTGGACGACGCCCGCCTCGTGGTGCTCAACGCCATCGACGCCGCGCAGCGCGGCGCCCAGGTGCTCACCGGCTGGCGCTGCGTGGAGGCGCGCCGGGGCGAGACCGGCTGGACGGTCGACCTCGACAACGCGGCCGGCGACCGGCGCACCGTGCGCGCCCGCGCGCTCGTCAACGCGGCCGGCCCGTGGGCCGCGCAGTTCCTGCAGGCCCACGCGCACATCGCGGGTTCGAAGACGCTGCGGCTCGTGAAGGGCAGCCACATCGTCGTGCCGAAGCTGTTCGACCACGACCACGCGTACATCTTCCAGAACCCCGACCGGCGCATCATCTTCGCCATCCCCTACGAACGCGACTTCACGCTGATCGGCACCACCGACGTCGAACACCACGGCCCGGTGGGCCAGGCCCGCATCGACGACAGCGAGATCGCGTACCTGTGCGAGCAGGCGAGCCGCTACTTCGCGAAACCCGTGACCCCGGCCGACGTGGCGTGGACCTACGCCGGCGTGCGCCCGCTGCTGGGCGACGAATCGAGCGACGCGTCCGCCGTCACCCGCGACTACCAGCTCGACCTGGAGGCCGGCCCCGCGCCGCTGCTGACCGTGTGGGGCGGCAAGATCACCACGTTCCGCAAGCTCGCCGAGGAAGCGGCCGACACGCTGTGCCGAAGCCTCGGCGTGAGCGCCGGCCCGTGGACGGCGACGGCCACGCTGCCGGGCGGCGACCTGTCCGAATGGATCGGCCCGCCCGTGCGCCCCGACACCGACTTCGCGCGCTTCGACGAGGCCCTCGGCCGCCGCCACCCCGAATGGCCCGCCGCGCTGCGCCACCGCTACGCCCGCGCCTACGGTTCGCGCGTCGACTTCCTCGTGCGGCCCGACGGCCTCGGCGAGGAGATTGCGCCCGGCGTCTTCGAGGCCGAACTCGACTACCTGCACGAACACGAGTGGGCCCGTTCGGCCGACGACGTGCTCTGGCGGCGGTCCAAGCTCGGCCTGCACCTCACGCCCGAGCAGCGCGAACGTGTCGCGCAGTGGTTCGCGGCGCGATGGCCCGCGGCGGCGTCCTGAATCTCCCTCCATGAAGTCCACATGCAACTGACCCTGGAAAACCTCGGCAAGCAGGTGGGGCCCACGCCCTACCTGTACCCGATGAACCTGAGCCTCGTGCCCGGCGCCGTGACGGTGCTGCTGGGCGCGACCCAGGCCGGCAAGACCACGCTGATGCGCCTGATGGCCGGCCTCGACAAGCCGAGCGAAGGCACCGTGCGCGTCGACGGCGTCGACGTGACCGGCGTGCCCGTGCGCCAGCGCAACGTCGCGATGGTCTACCAGCAGTTCATCAACTACCCGTCGATGACCGTGTTCGACAACATCGCCTCGCCGCTGAAGCTGCGCGGCGAGGACGGCATCGACGCCCGCGTGCGCTCGCTCGCCGCGCGTCTGCACATCGAGCCCTTCCTGCAGCGCCTGCCGGCCGAACTCTCGGGCGGCCAGCAGCAGCGCGTGGCGCTCGCCCGCGCGCTCGCCAAGAACGCCCCGCTGATGCTGCTCGACGAACCGCTCGTGAACCTCGACTACAAGCTGCGCGAAGGCCTGCGCGAGGAACTCACGCACCTCTTCGCCGCGGGCGACTCCACCGTCGTCTACGCCACCACCGAACCCACCGAGGCGCTGCTGCTCGGCGGCTACACCGCGGTGCTCGACGCGGGCGAACTGCTGCAGTACGGCCCCACGGCCGAAGTGTTCCACCGGCCGCAGTCGATCCGCGTGGCGCGTGCCTTCAGCGACCCGCCGATGAACCTCGTGCCCGCCCGCACCGACGACCGCGGCATCACGCTGCCGTCCGGCACGGTGATGCCGATGGCGGGGCTCGCGGCATCCGACGTCACCGTGGGCCTGCGCGCCAGCGCGCTGCGCGTGGCCGAGCGGCCCGGCGACCTGGCGCTGCGCGGCAAGGTCGAGCTCGCCGAGATCTCGGGGTCCGACACCTTCGTGCACGTCGAGACGGCGGAGGGCGAACTCGTCGCCCAGCTGACCGGCGTGCACCGCTTCGAGCTGGGCGAGGGGGTCACGCTGTACGTGAACCCGGCCCAGGTGTACGTGTTCGACCCGGCGGGTGCGCTGCTGCGCGCCCCGGTCGCGAGGAGCGCCTGACATGGCCCGCATCGACCTCGACCTCGCCCACGCGTACCGTCCGAACCCGCAACGGGACGAGGACTACGCCCTGCTGCCGCTGAAGATGACCTTCCGCGACGGCGGCGCCTACGCCCTGCTCGGCCCCTCGGGTTGCGGCAAGACCACGCTGCTCAACATCATCTCGGGCCTCGTGACACCGTCGCAGGGCACCGTCTCGTTCGACGGCGTCGACATGACGTCGAAGACGCCGCAGCAGCGCAACATCGCGCAGGTGTTCCAGTTCCCGGTGATCTACGACACGATGACCGTGGCCGAGAACCTCGCGTTCCCGCTGCGCAATCGCGGCGTGGCGCCCGATCGCATCCGCCAGCGGGTGGGCCAGATCGCCGAGATGCTCGAGATGAGCGGGCAGCTCGACCGCCGCGCCTCGGGCCTGGCCGCCGACGCCAAGCAGAAGATCTCGCTCGGCCGCGGCCTCGTGCGCGAGGACGTCTCCGCCGTGCTGTTCGACGAACCGCTGACCGTGATCGACCCGCACCTGAAGTGGCAGCTGCGGCGCAAGCTCAAGCAGATCCACCACGAGCTCAAGCTCACGCTCGTCTACGTCACCCACGACCAGGTCGAGGCGCTCACCTTCGCCGAGGAGGTGGTGGTGATGACCCGCGGCCGCGCGGTGCAGGTGGGTTCGGCCGACGCGCTCTTCGAGCGGCCCGCGCACACCTTCGTGGGCCACTTCATCGGCTCGCCCGGCATGAACTTCCTGCCGGCGCGCTGGGCGAACGGGCTCGAGGTGGCCGGCCGGCCGCTCGCCGGGCCCGCGCCCTCGGCGCTGTCGTCGGCGGGCGAGTTCAAGCTGGGCGTGCGCCCCGAGTACGTGACGATCACCACGCCCGACGCGCCGGGTGCGCTCCCCGCCGTCGTGTCGATGGTGCAGGACGTGGGCACGTACTGGCTCGTCACCGCGAAGGCGGGCGAGGCGGTGCTGCGCGCGCGCCTCGGCCCCGACGCCGAACCGCCGAAGGTGGGCGACACCGCCTGGCTCGGGGTGCTCGGCACCCACACCTGTTTCTACAACCGCAACGAGGAGCTGATCGCATGAAGCCGGTCAACCAGAAAGCCTGGCTGCTGGTGCTGCCCGTGGTGCTGTGCGTGGCGTTTTCGGCGGTGCTGCCGCTGATGACCGTCGTCAACTACTCCGTGCAGGACATCATCTCGCCCGAACGCCGCGTGTTCGTCGGCACCGAATGGTTCGCCGCCGTGATGCGCGACGAGGAACTGCACGGCGCGCTGCTGCGCCAGATCGGCTTCTCGCTCGCGGTGCTGGCCGTCGAGATCCCGCTCGGCATCGCGCTCGCGCTGTCGATGCCGGCCACCGGCTGGCGTTCGTCGGCGGTGCTCGTGATCGTCGCCATCTCGCTGCTGATCCCCTGGAACGTGGTGGGCACCATCTGGCAGATCTACGGGCGCACCGACATCGGCCTGATGGGCGCCGCGCTCGCGAAGCTGGGCATCGACTACAACTACACCGGCTCGGCCACGGATGCGTGGCTCACCGTGCTGGTGATGGACGTGTGGCACTGGACGCCGCTCGTGGCACTGCTGTGTTTCGCCGGGCTGCAGGCCATCCCCGACGCCTACTACCAGGCCGCGCGCATCGACGGCGCGAGCAAGTTCGCGGTGTTCCGCTTCATCCAGTTGCCCAAGCTGCGCGGCGTGCTGATGATCGCGGTGCTGCTCCGGTTCATGGACAGCTTCATGATCTACACCGAGCCCTTCGTGCTCACGGGCGGCGGGCCCGGCAATGCCACCACGTTCCTGTCGCAGTATTTGACGCAGAAGGCCGTGGGCCAGTTCGACCTCGGGCCGGCGGCGGCGTTTTCACTCATCTATTTCCTGATCATCCTGCTGCTGTGCTTCATCCTCTACAACTGGATGCAGCGCGTGGGCACGGCGTCGGACGCGGAGGTGTCCCATGGATAAGCGGTTCCGCAAGCGCGTGTTCTTCCTCGCGCTGTACCTGGTGTTCGCGATCCTGCCGGTGTACTGGATGATCAACATGTCGTTCAAGACGAACGAGGAGATCCTCTCCACGTTCAGCCTGTGGCCGAACGACTTCACGCTGCAGCACTACCGCACGATCTTCACCGACGAGAGCTGGTATTCGGGCTACATCAACTCGCTGATCTACGTGGGCATCAACACGGTGATCTCGCTGCTGGTGGCGCTGCCCGCGGCCTACGCGTTCTCGCGCTACAGCTTCCTCGGCGACAAGCACGTGTTCTTCTGGCTGCTGACGAACCGCATGACGCCGCCCGCGGTGTTCCTGCTGCCGTTCTTCCAGCTCTACACCACGCTCGGCATGATGGACACGCACATCGCGGTGGCCCTCGCCCATCTGCTGTTCAACGTGCCGCTGGCCGTGTGGATCCTCGAGGGGTTCATGAGCGGCGTGCCGCGGGAGATCGACGAGACCGCCTACATCGACGGTTACTCGTTCCCGCGCTTCTTCCTCACGATCTTCATCCCGCTGATCAAGGCCGGCGTGGGCGTGGCCGCGTTCTTCTGCTTCATGTTCAGCTGGGTCGAGCTGCTGATGGCGCGCACGCTCACGAGCGTGAACGCCAAGCCCATCGTGGCCACGATGACCCGCACGGTGTCGGCCTCCGGCATGGACTGGGGCGTGCTCGCCGCGGCCGGGGTGCTGACCATCGTGCCGGGCGCGGTGGTGATCTGGTTCGTTCGGCACTACATCGCGAAGGGGTTCGCGATGGGCCGCGTCTGACACAACGGGAGTCCGAGACATGTTCGAGTGGATGGCGTGGACCCTGCCGGTGGCGGTGTTCTTCACCTGCATCGTGCTGATGCTGGTGGGCATGACTTTGTGGGAGATCAAGTCGCCCACCACATTGCGCCGTGGGTGGCTGCCGATGGCCACCACGCGTGGCGACCGGCTCTTCATCGGCTTGCTGCTCGCGGCCTACGTGAACCTCGTGTTCGTGGGCCTGGGCGAGAAGATGGTGGGCTGGTTCGGGCTCGAGATGGAGCCGTCGGTGTGGATCAGCTTCGTCCTGTCGATGGTGCTGCTCGCCGTCGTGATGAGAAAAGGTTAGTCAGTTCCTTGAAAAGGCATCCGGTCAACCCTTCCCAGCCGTGTGCCAGTTCGATCCATGGGAAGTCCTGAGGAGAGAAGAGATGAAACTGCGCTTGAACGGGGTGGCGCGCGCCGCCGCCATCACGGCCGCCACGCTGGCCCTGGGCCAGGGCGCCTGGGCCGGCGAGGCCGAGGCCAAGAAGTGGATCGACAGCGAATTCCAGCCGTCCACGCTGTCCAAGGAGAAGCAGGCGGACGAGATGAAGTGGTTCATCGAAGCCGCGAAGAAGCTCCAGGCCAAGGGCGTGAAGGAGATCTCGGTGGTGTCCGAGACCATCACCACGCACGAGTACGAATCGAAGACGCTCGCGAAGGCCTTCGAGGAAATCACCGGCATCAAGGTCAAGCACGACCTGATCCAGGAAGGTGACGTCGTCGAGAAGCTGCAGACCTCGATGCAGTCCGGCAAGAGCATCTACGACGGCTGGATCTCCGACTCCGACCTGATCGGCACGCACTACCGGTACGGCAAGATCATGAACCTCACCGACTACATGACCGGTGCGGGCAAGGAGTTCACGAACCCGGGCATCGACATCGAGGACTTCATCGGCCGCAGCTTCACCACGGCGCCCGACAAGAAGATGTACCAGCTGCCCGACCAGCAGTTCGCCAACCTGTACTGGTTCCGCGCCGACCTGTTCGCGCGCAAGGACCTGAAGGACAAGTTCAAGGCCAAGTACGGCTACGACCTGGGCGTGCCGCTCAACTGGAGCGCCTACGAGGACATCGCCGAGTTCTTCACCAACGACGTGAAGACCATCGACGGCAAGCCCATCTACGGCCACATGGACTACGGCAAGAAGGACCCGTCGCTCGGCTGGCGCTTCACCGACGCATGGCTGTCGATGGCCGGCACCGCCGACGTCGGCATCCCGAACGGGCTGCCGGTGGACGAGTGGGGCATCCGCGTGGCCGACGACAAGTGCACGCCGGTCGGGGCCTCGGTCTCGCGCGGTGGCGCCACCAACTCGCCGGCCGCCGTCTACGCGCTGACGAAGTACGTCGACTGGATGAAGAAGTACGCCCCGAAGGAAGCCACCGGCATGACCTTCGGCGAGTCCGGCCCGGTGCCGGCGCAGGGCCAGATCGCCCAGCAGATCTTCTGGTACACCGCCTTCACGGCCGACATGGTCAAGCCGGGCCTGCCGGTGGTGAACGCCGACGGCACGCCGAAGTGGCGCATGGCCCCCGGCCCCAACGGCCCGTACTGGAAGCAGGGCATGCAGAACGGCTACCAGGACGTGGGCTCGTGGACCTTCTTCAAGGGCCACGACGCCAACCGCACGGCCGCCGCCTGGCTCTACGCCCAGTTCGTGACCAGCAAGACCGTGTCGGCGAAGAAGTCGGTCGTCGGCCTGACCTTTATCCGCGACAGCGACATCCGCCACGACTACTTCACCAAGAACGCGGCCAAGTACGGTGGCCTGATCGAGTTCTACCGCAGCCCGGCCCGGGTCGCGTGGACCCCGACCGGCAACAACGTGCCCGACTACCCGAAGCTCGCGCAGCTCTGGTGGAAGAACGTCGCCGTGGCCGTCACGGGTGAAAAGACCCCGCAGGCCGCGATGGACAACCTCGCCGAGGAGATGGACCAGGTGATGGGTCGCCTGCAGCGCGCGGGCATGGCGCAGTGCGCGCCGAAGCTCAATCCGAAGGGTGACCCCAACAAGTGGCTGGGCGACAAGGGCGCACCGTGGAAGAAACTGGCCAACGAAAAGCCCAAGGGCGAAACGATTGACTACGAAAAGTTGCTGGGCGCCTGGAAGGAAGGCCGCGTCCGCTGACGCGGAATGACCAGTCCGCACGGGAGGGTTGACAAACCCGAGCCACGTGGGCTGGTCGTTTCCGGCTGTTTTTAGGGTTATACGGTGAATACGGGCCATCTGATCGGCGAGATCAGATGGCCCGTTCCTTTGCAATCCCGCACTTGCAACTGCTTACGGGCAGGGGTCGTGACGGCGGTCCAATCCAGGGTCTGTCCTGAAGTTGGTAGTACGTCATGCAAGTGGTTCAACGCAACGAGATTCTCAACCGGCTCGCCATCGCCAGCGCCGTCATCGCACTCACCGCCTGCGGCGGTGGTGGCGGTGGCACCGACGTGGCCGCCTCGCCGGCCCCGGCCGACCAGGCCGCGCCGGCCCCCGACACGGCCACGCCAGGGCCTACGGCGCCGACGAGCCTCGTGGCCTCCGCGGTCTCCGCCGCGCGTGTCGAACTGACCTGGTCCGCCATTCCGGGCGCGGTGAGCTACCTCGTGTCCCGCTGCGCGGTGGCCGGGTGCACGCCGGACGAGCAGGTCGCCGACATCGAGGAAACCAGCTACAGCGACACCGGCCTCACCGCCGGCGTGACCTACGTCTACAGCGTCACCGCCGTGGACGCCGAAGGCCGCACGGCCGCCTCGGCCGCCGTGACCGCGACGCCGGTCGACGGCGACAGCGTCCTGGCCGCGGACAAGCAGGGCCCGAGCACACCGTCGGCGCTGACCGCCAAGGTGCTGTCGCCGACGCAGGTCGCGCTGTCCTGGACGGGCAGCACCGACAACGTCGGCGTCGACAACTACAAGGTCGAGCGTTGCCAGACCTCGGCGTGCACGAACTACGTGCAGGTCACGGCCGGCAAGAACACGACGTACACCGCGGCGTCCCTGAAGCCGTCCACGCTCTACTCGTTCCGGGTGCGCGCGTACGACGCGGCCGGCAACCTGAGCTGGCCGTCGAATTCCGCGGTCATCACCACGACGGCCACCACGGCGCCCGCGCCGAGCCCCGCACCGGCACCGGCCCCCGCGCCCACGCCGGCGCCCGCTCCCGCGCCGACCCCCGCACCCGCCCCGGCGCCCACGCCGGCAGCCGCCCCGTCGCCGGCGGTGCCCGCGAACGTGAGCGTGCCGGGCGCCATCACCACGCCCTACCCGACGATGCAGAACCTGACCGTCGAATGGGCCTTCACCGGTGACGCCAACAAGAACGCGACGGTCAACGTGCGCTACCGCGCCCAGGGCCAGACGGCCTGGGTCACCGGCATGCCGCTGCGGCGCGTCCAGGCCGGCAGCACGTCCGGCTTCTCGTGGCTGACCCGCCACTCGGGCAGCGTGTTCGACCTGCAGCCGGGCACCACGTACGAAGTCGAGCTGTCGCTGGTCGATGCCGACGGCGGCAGCACCACCCGCACCGTGACTGCCTCGACGCGCGCCGTGCCGGCCCCGATGGCCAACGCGCCGGTCAAGGCCGCGACCCCGTCGACGCTCGCCGGCGTGCTGGCTTCGGCGGTGCCGGGCGACATCGTCCAGCTGGCCGCGGGCACCTACAGCGGCTTCACCATGCCCAAGGACGGCGCGGCCGGCAAGCCCATCGTGATCCGCGGCGTGCCGGGCACCGTCTTCAACGGCGAGCTGTTCTTCAACGGCCGCCAGTACGTGATGCTCGACGCCGTGCAGGTCAACGGCACGGTGCGTTTCGACACGACGAAACACTTCGCGCTCACCCGCAGCCAGATCAAGTCGGTCCCGACCGTCCGTGGCGGCAGCACCGTGGTGGCCTACCTGCGCGCCGAAAACGCGTACATCGCCGACAACGTCGTCACGGGTGTCACGCCCTGGGCCGACGCCTCGCTCGGCGTCAACGGCAGCAACACCGGCGAGGGCATCGAGTTCACGGGCCCGGGCCACGTGATCATGAACAACCGCGTCAGCGGCTTCCGCGACAACATCTCGCTGCTCGAGCAGAGCGAGGCGGTCGACCAGTACAGCATCGACATCCTGAACAACGACCTGTCGACGGCCGCGGACGATGCGGTGGAAGCGGACTTCTGCGCGCACAACTGCCGCGTCATGCGCAACCGCGTGACCAATGCGTTCATCGGCATGTCGTCGCAGCCGGGCCTGGGCGGCCCCACGTACTTCATCCGCAACGTGATGTACAACATCGCCCACGTGTCGTTCAAGCTCTACCGCGGCAGCTACGGTGACGTGCTCCTGCACAACACGGTGGTCAAGGGCGGCGACGCGATCGGCGTCTACGCCGGCACCCCGGTGAACAACCTGCTCAGCCGGAACAACCTGTTCATCGGCGGCCCGGGCGGCTCCTACGGCGGCTACGACAACGGCAGCGGCAAGGCCCTGCAGATTCCCGACCTCGTGACGTCGAACGCGGACATGAACTACGACGCGCTCGGCAGCACGACGGGCACGTTCAGCGGCCGCTTCGGCGGCACGGCGTTCAGCGACCTCAACCAGTTCCGCAGCGTGACCACCGAGAAGAACGCCATCCAGGTGAGCCTCGCGGTGTTCAACAGCACCGTCGCGCTGCCCTCCAACGCGATGAGCACGTACGCGGCGCCGGACCTCCGCCTGAAGGCGGGCTCGGCCGCCGAGAACACCGGGGTCGTGATCCCGGGCATCAACGCCGGCTACTCGGGCAGCGCCCCGGACGTGGGCGCCTACGAAGTGGGTGCGGCGCTGCCGGTGGTGGGTCCGCGCTGATCGACACGACGTTCACACGCCGACATGAAGGCGGCCCGGGAAACCGGGCCGCTTTTTTTCCGCCTGCGCACGCCGATTGCCCGATGGGTTCACCCCGGCTCTCGCCGAAAGGAGATCCCATGAAGACCCGCGACACCCGCTCCGCCTGCCTCGAGGCCTGCAACGCCTGCGCCGCCGCGTGCCACCACTGTGCCGCGGCGTGCCTGAAGGAGCCGGACGTGACGATGATGGCGGACTGCATCGCCCTCGACATGGACTGCGCCGCGATCTGCCAGGCCGCCGCCGGCTTCCTGGCGCGGGGCAGCGACACCGCGCCGGCGCTCTGCGCGGTGTGCGCCCGGGTGTGCGAGGCGTGTGCCGACGAATGTTGTCGCCACGCGATGGACCACTGCCGGCATTGCGCCGAGGCCTGCCGCCGGTGCGCCGAGGCGTGCCGCGCGATGGCGGTCTGACTTCCGCGCGGACAAGAAAAAACGCACGACCGGTTGCCCGGGCGTGCGTTCATCGTCAACCGCGAGCCGCCGAGGCGGCTCGTGGAAAGACCAGCTTAGAACTTGTGCTTGATGCCGAAGTCGTAGCCGTTCTTTTCCAGGTTCGGGTTGGCCTTCACCAGGTCGCTGTTTTCGTTCACGTAGTCAGCGTAGATCGTCGTGCGCTTCGACAGGGCGTAGTGGTAGCCCAGGCCGAATTGCTTGTCGAGCTTGGTCTTCACGCCGGTGATCGAGTTCTTGTTCTCGAGTTCGCCGTACGAAGCCTTCAGTTCGCCGTTGCCGATCGGGGCGGTCAGGCCGAGGATGTAACCACGACGCTCGTCGTTGCGGCCGAGGGACGTGAAGCCGAGGCCCGAGCCGTTGACGTTGGGGCCGGTCGGGTTCGGGGTGTTCAGGCCGGTGTCACCGAAGCCGTACAGGCCGATCAGCTTGACGACCTTGAAGTCCCAGGCGGCGTTGATGGTGGTCCATTGCGCGTCCGAGTCAGCCGGGTTTTCGTGGCCGACGCCGACCGTGATCGGACCGCCGGTGTAGACGGCAGCAACGCTCCACGGACGGTCAGCACCGATTTCCTGGGCCTTCGGGCCGGCGTTTTCAGCGATCTGGGCGCCGAAGGTGAAGCCACCGAACGTGCCACGGTAGTTGACCGAGTTGTCGTAGCGGTTCGTGCCGATGCGGCCGGTCAGGATCGTGGTGTTCTGAGCCACCGTGTCCGTGCCCCACGGGTCACCAGCAGCTTGCGACAGGGCGTAAGCCGGGTTGTCTTCACGACCCAGGTAGACGCTGCCGAAGGCGGTTTGCAGACCGACGAACGACTTGCCGTCCCAGAACGTGCCGTTGGCGACGCCGGTGTCAGCGCTGAAGCGGTGTTGGAACTCGAAGAACGCCTTCAGGCCGCCACCGAGGTCTTCCACGCCGCGGAAGCCGAGGCGGTTGGCCGAGCCGGCCAGGATTTCACGGTTCTTGACGCCTTCGGACTGTTGGCCGATGCCTTGGTCGATCTGGCCGTAGATCGTGACGGACGATTGAGCGAATGCGGAACCGCTGACAGCGGCGATCGCGGCAAGTGCGAGCAGAGATTTTTTCATGGTGTGCATTCCAACTTATTTGAGGTCAATCGGCTTTCCATGATCGATGGGGCCGGAGGGCGTGTTGCAAGAGGTTGCCTCACAGCACGACAGAACGCATTGGAGCGCAGCTTCAGGGCCCTGTCACGATATCGGTGCACCACCGTTGGCATGATGCGACACTCGGGTTGACGTCATCGTCGAGTCACGGTCCAGGCGGGGAAACCCTGAACAGGGCTTCATCGAGCGCCTCCACCCAGTGCCGGACCGGCAGGAGCGTGCCGCCCTGGAGGTGCCCGATGCAGCCCACGTTCGCCGAGAGGATCGCCTGCGGCCCGCCGGCTTCCAGGTGCTGGAGCTTGCGGTCGCGCAGTTTCAGTGCCAGTTCGGGCTGGAGCACCGAATAGGTGCCGGCCGAGCCGCAGCAGAGATGAGGCTCCTGGAGTGCGACGTTCACGTTAAAACCCATCTCCCGCATGTGGGTTTCGACCCCGCCCCGAAGCCGCTGGCCGTGCTGCAGGGTGCACGGGGGGTGGAACACGAAGTGGCGCAGCCCCGCCTGGCGCAGCCGGGGCTTCAGCTTCGGCGCCAGGTCCGGCAGCAGCTCGCTCAGGTCGCGGGTCTTCGCGGCGATGCGCCGGGCCTTGTCCGCGTACGCCGGGTCGCCCGCGAGCGCGTGGCCATAGTCCTTCACCGTGACCCCGCACCCCGAGGCGTTCATCACCAGGGCCTCGACCTGGTCGACCAGCGGCCACCAGGCGTCGATGTTGCGGCGCATGTCGTCGAGGCCGCCGGCGGTGTCGCCGAGGTGGGACCGGATGGCGCCGCAACAGCCCGCCTTCGGCGCGACGATCGACTGGATGCCCGCCATGTCCAGCACCCGGGCGGTGGCCGCGTTGATGTTCGGCGCCATCGCGGGCTGCACGCAGCCCGCGAGCAGCAGCACCTTGCGCGGGTGCGCCCGCACCGGCCAGCGCCCGGCCGGCGCGGCGGGCTGCACCTTGTCCTTCAGCGCCGCGGGCAGCAGCGGCCGCACGGCCCGGCCGAGGCGCAGCGCGGGACCGAACCAGCGCGACGTCAGCCCTTCCTTCAGCAGCCAGCGCACCGCGCGCTCGCGCGCCGGGCGTTCCACCTTCCGGTCGACGACCTGCCGGCCGATCTCCACCAGGTGGCCGTACTGCACCCCGGACGGACAGGTGGTCTCGCAGTTGCGGCAGGTCAAGCAGCGGTCGAGGTGCTGCTGCGTGTCGGCGGACACCGGTTCACCTTCCAGCACCTGCTTGATCAAATAGATGCGCCCGCGCGGCCCGTCGAGCTCGTCGCCGAGCAGCTGGTACGTGGGGCAGGTGGCAGTGCAGAAGCCGCAGTGCACGCAGTTGCGGACGATGGACTCGGCCTCGCGGCCCTCGGCCGTGCCCTGGAACTCGGGGGACAGGTGGATCTGCATGGTCAGAGCCCGGGGTAGAGCCGGCCGGGGTTGAAGATCCCGGCCGGGTCGAACGACTGTTTCATCCGCCGGTGGATGGCGGCGAGCCCCGGCGACAGCGGCGTGAAGACCCCGGGCGACTTGTCCGCCGCCCGGAACAGCGTGGCGTGGCCGCCCACGGCCGCGGCGGCCCGGCGCACCTGGGCCGGCGGCGTGGCGGTGCACCACCAGCGCTGGCCGCCGTGCCATTCGATCAGCTGCTCGCCGGACAGCCCGAGCGGCGGCGCCGTCTGCGGCACGGACAGGCGCCACAGCGGCACGCCGCGGTCCACCGCCAGCAGCGCCTTCGCGAAGAACTCGTCGGTCTGGTGGCGCACGCCGTGCCAGAAGGCGGACCCGGTGCCCACGTCGATGACCTCGCCGCCGGCGTCCTTGAACGTGCCGATGGCCGCCCGCACCGCCGCCATCGCGCCGCGCAGCCGCAGCAGCAGCGTGCCGTCCCACCAGGCGCTGGCGTTCAGCGGCAGCGGCCGGCCGCCCCATTCGTTGAGGCGCGCGAGCGCCGTGGCCTCGTCCATCGCGAACCGCACCGTGGCGGTGGCCGGCGACAACGGCAGCACCTTGAGCGACACGTCGGCGACGACCCCCAGCGTGCCGAGCGACCCGGCCAGCACCCGCGAGACGTCGTAGCCCGCCACGTTTTTCATCACCTCGCCGCCGAACTGCATCAGTTCACCGGTGCCGTCGAGCATCGTGACGCCGAGCACGTGGTCGCGCACCGCGCCCACCGACGCCCGCGCGGGCCCCGACAGGCCGGCGGCCAGCATCCCGCCCACCGTGGCGTCCGGCCCGAAGACCGGCGGTTCGAACGCGAGGCCCTGCCCCTTTTCCGCGAGCGTGGCTTCCAGGTCGGACAGTCGCGTGCCCGAGGCCACCGTGACCACCAGTTCGGTGGGCTGGTAACTGACGATGCCCGCGTGGCCGCGGGTGTCGAGCACGCGGCCGGACGGTGTCTCGCCGTAGAAGGCCTTGGTGCCGCCGCCGCGCACCTCGAGCGGCGTGCGGTCGGCGTGCGCGGCGCGCACCTGGTCGACCAGGTCGGTGAGTTCGGCGGAGATCGGCAAGGGCGCGGCCTCAGAAGCGGGGGATGTCGGCGAACGCCAGCAGCCCGCGGCGCACGTGCATCTTCCCGTACTCGGCGCAGCGGTTCAGCGTGGGGATGACCTTGCCGGGGTTCAGCAGGCCATCGGGGTCGAACGCGTGTTTCAGCGCGAGCATGCGTTCGCGTTCGGCGGGCGAGAACTGCACGCACATCGACGACAGCTTCTCCACGCCCACGCCGTGTTCGCCGGTGACCGTGCCGCCCATCGCGACACTCGTCTCGAGGATGTCGGCGCCGAACAGCTCGCAGCGGTGCAGCTGGTCGGGGTCGTTCGCGTCGTACAGGATCAGCGGGTGCAGGTTGCCGTCGCCCGCGTGGAAGACGTTCGCGCAGCGCAGCCCGTACTTCGTCTCCATCGCGGCGATGGCCTGCAGCATGTCGGCCAGGCGGTGCCGCGGGATGGTGGAGTCCATGCACATGTAGTCGGGGCTCATGCGGCCGCTCGCCGGGAAGGCGTTCTTGCGGCCGCTCCAGAAGCGCAGCCGCTGGGCCTCGTCGCGGCTGACCTCGGCACGCGTGGCGCCCGAGGCCACCATCACTTCGAGCATGCGGTCGATCTCCTCGGCCACCTCCTCCGGCGTGCCGTCGCTCTCGCACAGCAGGATGGCCGCGGCGTCGAGGTCGTAGCCGGCGTGGACGAAGTCCTCCACCGCCGCGGTCATCGGCTTGTCCATCATCTCGAGGCCGGCGGGGATGATGCCGGCGGCGATCACGTTGGCCACCGCGTCGCCCGCCTTCCGCAGGTCGTCGAAGCTCGCCATGATGCAGCGGGCCACCACCGGCCGGGGCACCAGCTTGACCGTCACCTCGGTGATCACCGCGAGCATGCCCTCGCTGCCCACCACCAGCGCGAGCAGGTCGAGGCCCGGGCTGTCGAGCGCGCCGGAGCCGAACTCGACGAGTTCGCCCTCGGCGGTGAAGCCGCGCACGCGCAGCACGTTGTGCAGCGTCAGGCCGTACTTCAGGCAGTGCACGCCGCCGGAGTTCTCGGCCACGTTGCCGCCGATGGTGCAGGCGATCTGGCTGCTGGGGTCGGGTGCGTAATAGAGACCGTGGGGCGCCGCCGCCTCGCTGATGGCGAGGTTGCGCACCCCGCACTGCACGACCGCGGTGCGGGACACCGGGTCCATGTCGACGATGCGGTTGAAGCGCGCGAGGCTCAGCGTGAGCCCGAGGGCGTGCGGCAGCGCGCCGCCGCTCAGGCCCGTGCCGGCGCCCCGCGCCACGACGGGCACGCCCAGGCCATGGCAGGCCTTGAGCACCGCGGCCACCTGGTCCTCGGTCTCGGGCAGCGCCACGGCGAGCGGCACCTGCCGGTACGCGGTGAGGCCGTCGCATTCGTACGGCACCGTCTGCTCGCGCTGCCACAGCAGCGCGTGGGCGGGCAGCAGCGGCGTCAGCGCCGCGACCACCTGGGCGAGGCGCTGGTCGCGGTCGGGTGGCGCCGAGGTCACGCGGGCGATCCGTTCGTGAAGACGGTGAGCACGCCGGTGTAGCCGTACAGGTGGCGGCGGGCGATCTCGCCCGCGGCGAAGAAGCCCACGAGCGGGACGTCGCCGAGCGCATGGCGGATCAGCGCGAGTTCGGCCGACGGCGCGCCGAAGTGCGGCCCCCCCCGCCCGGTGCAGCTGACGTACACCGCCCCGGCGATGCCGCGGGCCGGGTGCGTGCCGCGCTCGGCCGGGTCCGCGTGCAGTGCGAGGGCCGCGGCGAGCGGCAGGGTCTCGGGTTCGAGTTCCTCGCGGATCTCGCTGCAGATGCGCACGAGGTCGCGGCGCGCGGCCTCCATGTCGCGGTGGCAGAACGCGAGTTGCATGCCCACGGCGATCTCGTCGGCCACGGCCACGCCGCGCGCCTTGGGGTCGATGCCGATCAGGTGGCGCACGCGGGTGTCGGCGCCGAACTGGCCCGGGTGGCTGAGGGTGTCGTCGCGGCCGTCGGTCAGGCCCACCAGGGTCTCGCGCAGCCGGGACAGCGCCTCGCGCGGCTCGGAGGCGTCGACGCCCAGGTCGCGCAGCAGCACGTCGAGCGCGGGTTCGCCGTCGAGGGCCAGCACGAGGTTGCGGTCGCACTCGGTCACGTGGCGCACCGGCCCGACCGGCTGGCAGCCCTGCGTCACCCGCGACACCAGCGCCACGCCGCGCCTGAAGGCCACGCCGGACAGCCCGCCCTCGACCACGCGGTCGGCGACCTGCACGGTGCGGGTGCGGGACGACGGCAGCCCGCCGAAGAGGTAGCCGGTGGCCACCCGCCGGCTCATCTCGTGGATGAGTTCACCGAGGTCGGGCGTGGCCGGGTCGGCGTGGACCAGCGCGGTGGCCGCGTCGAAGCCCCCCAGCGGCTGGGCGCCCGAGAAGACGCGGAACTGGTCGCGCGGCAGGTCGGACAGCATCAGCACGAGGGCCGGCTCGTCGATGTACTCCGCGCCGTTGGCGCAGACCCCGACCCCCACCGTGCCCACCCACGAGACCCCCGGCCAGCGTTCGCCCAGTTCGGCGAGCAGCGCCGTCGCGTGCGGTGCGTAGTGGTCGGTGACGTAGACCCAGCCGAGCGTGGGCGTGGCGATGTGCGTGCCGGACGGGTCGGCCCGCTGGGCGTCGATCTGCGCGGCGGCCAGGGCCAGGCCCATGCGCCAGTCGGGGTGCGTGGCGTGGGCGTGTGCGAAGAGTTTCATCGGTCAGCGCTTTGGCGCCGCGCGCTTGCGCGCCGCGGTGCCGGCGGCCGTCTTGCGCGCCGTCTTCGCGGGCGCGGCCTTGGCCGGTTCGCCCACCGGCGTGCCGGCCGGCTCCTGCATCGCGGTGGTGGCCAGCTGGGTGAACTGCTTGGTGAGCGCGCCCCACCACTGCACGGGGTCGACCATGGACGCGGCGGCCTCGGGGGCGGCCTCGCCCTTGGTCTTCTTCTCCGGGGCGGGCGGTTCGGTGGCGGGCGCCTCGGGTTCCGGGGGGGATGCCGTGGCGGCGCCGGTGGCGCGCGCGTGCAGCGAATCGCGCAGGTCGCCCATCTGCACGTTCATGGTCTTGAGCGTGGACAGCGTCATGCGCTGGACTTCCAGCGCCTGGATGGTGGCGGCCAGCATGCGGGCGTTCTGCTCGAGCCAGAACTGCACGGTGCGCAGCTCGCCGATGCGTTTGTCGAGTTCCTCGGGGTTCAGCGTGGGGGCGATCCACTGGCCCATCGCGGGCATCGCCGAGCCGGCGTTCTTGACGAGGTTCTGCAGGAAGTCGAACCCCGGAACCAGGTTGGTGAAGGAAGGGGTGTCGGACATGGGGACTCCTGCGGTCGCGTGGGTTCGGTTCATCGTACATGCCCCGTGGCGCGTCCGGCAATCGCGCTTGCCCGGATGGTGCGTGGGATGGAACTGGGGATTGCCGGTGGGCTGCTGGTCGCGGAGGCTGGCCCCGACCCCTCGACGGGTCGTTCCACCCACAAGGACAACACCATGAGACAAGCTTCCAGACTCCTGGCCGGCCTCGCGCTGGCCCTCACCCTGCCCGGCATCGCGCTCGCGGGGGGGCCCGACCCGGCCCCCGCCGACGATGGCGGCACCGACCGCCTGATCATCCGCTACCGCCCCGGCGTGCCCGGTGCCGCGCGAACGGCCGCGCCCGCCGACCGCACCCGGCTGCATCGCGGCGCCGAGGCCGCGGCCGCCCGGTTCGGGCGCCGGCTGCAATGGGTGCGCACGGGGGCGTTCGACACCCACGTGATGCGCCTCGACGGGCGGATCGGGCGCGACGAGGCCGTGCGCCTCGCGAACGAGATCGCCCGCGGCGACGGCAGCGTCGAGTACGCCGAACCCGACCGCATCCTCCACGCGCTGGCCACCCCCAACGACACCCAGTACGGCCAGCAATGGCACTACTTCGAGGCCCGCGGCGGGCTCAACCTGCCGTCCGCCTGGGACAAGTCCACCGGCGCGGGGGTGGTGGTCGCGGTGATCGACACCGGCTACCGGCCCCACGCCGACCTCGCGGCCAACGTGCTGGCCGGCTACGACTTCATCAAGGACAGCGGCAACGCCAACGACGGCAACGCGCGCGACAACAACGCCCAGGATCCGGGTGACTACGCCACCGCGGGCGCCTGCGGTTTCCTGAGCCCGATCCGCGACACGACGAGCAGCTGGCACGGCACGCACGTGGCGGGCACCATCGCGGCCGTCAGCAACAACGGCACGGGGGTCGCGGGCGTGGCATACCAGGCGAAGGTGCTGCCGGTGCGGGTGCTGGGCCGCTGCGGCGGCTACACCTCGGACATCGCCGACGGCATCGTGTGGGCCGCGGGCGGCAGCGTCTCCGGCGTGCCGGCGAACCCGACACCCGCGCGGGTGATCAACCTCTCGCTCGGGGGCCAGGGCGCCTGCGACACCACGTCGCAGAACGCCGTGAACCTCGCCCGGTCGCGCGGCACCGTGGTGGTGGTGGCCGCCGGCAACAGCAACGCGGATGCCTCGGGCTTCTCGCCGGCCAGCTGCAACGGCGTGGTCGCGGTGGCCGCCACGAACCGCAACGGCGGGCGGGCGTCGTACTCGAACTACGGGTCGAAGGTGAGCGTGGCCGCGCCGGGCGGCGACACGGCCTCGGGCGCGGCCAACGGCATCCTGTCGACGCTCAACAGCGGCACCCGGGGCCCGGCGGGCGACAGCTACGCGTACTACCAGGGCACGTCGATGGCCGCGCCGCACGTGGCCGGCGTGGTGGCGCTGATGCTGTCGCGCAACCCGGCGCTGACGCCGGACGAGGTGGCGAGTCGCCTGAAGTCGAGCGCGCGGGCCTTCCCGGCCACGTGCTCGGGCTGCGGCAGCGGCCTGGTGGACGCCAGCGCCGCGGTCGACGCGGCGGGCGGCGGCTCGACGACCCCGCCCACGGGCACCGCCGAGGTCGAACCGAACAACACGATCGCCACGGCCCAGACCGCGCGCGAGGGCGACACGATCGCGGGTTCGCTGTCGGCCACGAGCGACGTCGACGTGTTCAAGGTGGCGATCAAGGCCGGCAGCACGCTCGGCGCGAAGCTCACGCCGAACGCGTCGGCCAACTTCGACGTGGCGATCCTGAGCGCGGCGGGCACCACGCTCGCGAGCAGCAGCAACACGGGCCTGGGCGTGCTCGACGCCGCCTCGTACAAGAACAGCGGCACGGCCACCGCCACGTACTACGTGCGGGTGAAGTACACCGGCGGCGCCACCGGTTCCTACCAGCTGGTGATCGACTAGCGCGGAAGCGGCTCGCGGGTGACCGTGTAGCCGCGGCGGGCCATCAGGGCCGGAAGGCCCTCGGGCCCGACCAGGTGGAGCCCGCCCACCGCCGCGAACACCGACTGGCCGTCCGCGTGAAGCCGGTCGACGGCGTCGGCCAGGCCGGCGTTGCGGCCCTCGATGAGGCGCCGCAGCCGGGCGCGGTCGCGGGGCGTGTCCACGCACCCGCACCATTCGGTGTAGTTCGCCAGCTCCTCGTCGCGGCCCGCCTCCCAGGCCCGCGCGAGGCGCAGCATCTGCGGCACCACCTTGCCCTGCTCGAGGTCGTCGAGCATCTGGCCCATGTTGGCGCGCAGGTCGGTCTCGTTGTCGCTGATCAGTTCGCCGAGCTGCGTTTCCACCGTCTCGAGCGACTGCACCGGCTTGCCCATCGCCCGGGCCGCCTGGCCCAGCGAGAAGTCGATGCCGTACAGCGCGTCGAACCCCTCACGCCGCGTGGCCGTGAGGGTCAGCGTGGCGCCGAGCATCTCGGGCGCCATCTGGTCGGCCAGCGCCGGCGGCATGCACGCCTTCTGCAGTTGCGCGCGCAGGCGGCGGTCGAGGTCCGGGGTCAGCGTGAGTTTCGGGTCGCGCGCCATGCGCCGCTGCATCTTCGCCATCACGGCCGGGTCCTGCGGGTCGAGCTCGAGCGCCAGCGTGTCGCTGCGGCCCAGCGCGTCGCGCACCGTGGGCCCGGGGAACGACCACGACAGACGGCCCACGTGGATGGTGCCGTAGAGCCACGAGGTGCGGCCGTCCTTCGTGGCGCGCCACAACATGCCGCGGTCGCGGGCGTCGCGCTGGCCGGCGGCCTGTTCCGCCTCGGTCGGCGGCTTGGCCGCGGGCGGGCACAGGGTGAACTGGGCATGGGCCGGGCCCGTGGACAGCACGGCGGCGGCGGCCCACAGGGCCAGGGAGCGGAGGATCTTCATCGGCGGTCGCGCAGGTCGAAGGTGAGCACCCCGTCGTGCTGCTGCCAGCGCAGCCGGCCCAGCACGTCCATGCCCAGCAGGGGGCGGTCGCCCAGGGCGGGCAGGGCGACGATGCGCAGGTCGTCCACCCGGACGCCACCCTGGAGCGCCACGTCGGCCCGCACCACCTCGCCCGTCACCACGCCGCCGGCGGTGCTGGACTGCACCTCGCCGAGGGCGACGAGTCCCAGTTCCTTCGCGAGCGAGGCGGAGAGCGCCGTGCCGGTGGCGCCGGTGTCGATCAGGAACTCGACCCGGTGGCCGTTGATGGTGCCGGGCCAGTGGTAGTGGCCGTCGGGGCCGCGCTGGATCTCGACCACGTCGCCGCTGGTCTGGAACCGCGCGCGGCGCTGCTTCCCCTCGAAGGCCTGGAACGCGAGGAACACGCCGAGGCCGACGAGCAGCCAGACGGTGGCGATCTTCAGGGTGTGGGGAAGTTCGGACATGGGCGCGTTCGAGTGTCGCCGGTTTTGGCCGGTTCCCCGTCCGGTGCCCGGCGCGAAATATTTCACGATCCGCAAGACGGACCCCGGAAGGTGTCGCATTCTTGCGGTGGCGATGTTGCCAGGCACTATTTCCACCCACAAAAAGGTCGTGCGATGAATCTCTACAAGAATGCACGTTGGACCCGTTGGAACCAGGACATGACGGCGATGAGGGGACACGCCGCCCGGATGCTGCTCCCGCAGCGCGACGGCACGTTTTTCCTGAGCCGGGACCGCAGCGACGGGGCCTCGATCGAGGTCGACGGTCGCGCGGTCGTCAACTTTTCGAGCTACGACTACCTCGGGCTCACGCAACACCCGGAGGTGCTCGCCGCGTCGCACGACGCGCTCGACCGCTTCGGCAGCTCGGCCTCGGCCAGCCGCATGGTGTGCGGCCAGACGGCGGTGCACGACGCGCTCGACGAGCGCATCGCGCGTTTCCTCGGCACCGAATCCGCGATGACGTTCAACAGCGGCTTCGGCACCAACGCGAGCACCATCGGCTTCCTGTTCGAGCCGCGCGACCTCGTGCTGCACGACGCCTACATGCACCAGAGCGCGCTGGAGGGCATCCGCCTGTCGGGCGCCACGCGCATGAGCTTCCGGCACAACGACGTGGCGGCGCTCACCGCGCTGCTCGAGACCGAGGCGCCCAAGTATCGCAAGGTGCTGGTGCTGGTGGAAGGCGCGTACAGCATGGACGGCGACGTGTGCCCGCTGCGCGAGATCGCCGCGCTCAAGCGCCGCCACGACTTCTACCTGATGGTGGACGAGGCCCATTCGCTCGGCACCGTGGGCGCGACCGGCCGCGGCATCGGTGAACACGCGGGGGTGGACCGCGCCGACGTGGACCTGTGGATGGGCACCCTGTCGAAGACGCTCGCGAGCTGCGGCGGCTACATCGCCGGCAACGGCGAGCTGGTGGAGTTCCTGCGCTACAACTGCCCCGGCTACGTCTACAGCGCGGCGCTGCCGCCGGTGGGCGCCGCGGCGGCCGAGGCGGCGCTCGGCGTGCTCGAGCGCGAGCCGGAACGGTCGGTGGCGCTGCAGGACAAGGTGCAGGCCGCCCAGTCGATGGCGCGCGCGGCGGGCCTCGACATCGGCACCGCCGACATCGCCCCGATCCTGCCGGTGATCCTCGGGGAACGCGACCTGACGCTGCACACGTCGTTCGCGCTGTACCAGCGGGGCCTCTGCGCCCACCCGCTCGTGTACCCCGCGGTGCCGAAGCAGCAGGCGCGCCTGCGCTTCTTCATCACCGGGCTGCACACGGAAGCGCAGCTGCAGGAGGCGTTCGACGCGGTGGCCGCCATCGTGGCGGAGGCCACCGCGTAGCGCGGGTCAGTCGGGGGTCGCGACGGCCTGGTCGATGGCGCCGAACACCGACTGGCCGTCGGCCCCCTTCACCTCGATGCGGACGGTGTCGCCGAAGCGCATGAACTCGGTCTTCGGTTCACCGTTCGCGATGGTCTCGCGGGCGCGCACTTCGGCGATGCAGGCGTAGCCGCGCGATGCGTCCGCGTTGCTGACGGTGCCGCTGCCCACGATGCTGCCCGCCCGCACGTTCCGCGTCTTGGCCATGTGGGCGATCAGCTGGCCGAAGTGGAAGCTCATCTCGGGCCCCGCGTCCACCAGGCCCACGCGCTTGTTGTTCCATGCGACCTGCACGGGCAGGTGCACGCGGCCGCCCTGCCAGGCGGCGCCCAGTTCGTCGGGCGTGACGGCCACGGGCGCGAAGGCCGTGGCCGGCTTGCTCTGGAAGAAGCCGAAACCCTTGGCGAGTTCGCCCGGCACGAGGTGGCGCAGGCTCACGTCGTTGGCCAGCATCACGAGGCGCACGGCGTCGATGGCGCGGTCGGGCGGCGTGCCCATCGCCACGTCGCCGGTGACCACGGCGATCTCGGCCTCGAAGTCGATGCCCATCTTCTCGCTGGGCACCACGATCAGGTCGGTGGGGCCGAGGAAATCGTCGCTGCCGCCCTGGTACATCAGCGGGTCGGTCTTCAGGTTCTCGGGCATCTCGGCGTCGCGGGCCTTGCGCACGAGTTCGACGTGGTTCAGGTACGCCGAGCCGTCGGCCCACTGGTAGGCCCGGGGCAGCGGCGCCATGCACATCGCCGGATCGAACGGGAACGCGTGGCGGGCGCGGCCGTGGTTCAGCGAGATCGTCAGCTCCTCCAGTTGCGGCGACAGGAAGTTCCAGTCGTCCAGCACCTGCTGCAGCCGGGTGGCGATGCCGTTGGCGTAGTGGGCCGTCGTGAGGTCGCGGGACACGACCACGAGCTGTCCGTCGCGGGATCCGTCCTTGTAACTGGCGAGTTTCATGGTGTGTGGCGTGGCAAGGGCTTCGGTTTCCCGTATTGTGGATGCATGGACGACCTTGCCACTTCCCTGCCTCCCGCCCGCTGGCGCCGCCTGCTGCCGGTGTCCGTGCCCGTGATCCTCGCCCACGTCGCCGCCCTGCTGGCATCGACCGGCGTGAACCTGTCCCATGCGGAAACGCCCGTGCCGGCGCGCGCGCCCGCGGTCGCCGTGCGGGTGGTCGACAGCCCGGCGCCGTCGGCGCCCGTGGCCCAGGCGCCGGCGCCCGCGACCCCCGCGGCCCCGGCGCGGAAGGCCGCCGGCCTGAAACCCGCGGCCGAACCGCACAAGATCACCGAACCCACCGCCACCGACGCGCCGGTCTACCGCACGAAGATCCCGCCCTCCACCGTGCTGCGCTACGCCATCAGCCGCGGCCCGTGGAGCGGCAACGGCGAACTCACGTGGGAACTGCTCGACGGCAACCGCTACCACGCCCGCCTGGAGGGCCGCGTGGCCGGCATCAAGGTGCTCACGCAGGACAGCACCGGGTCCATCGACAACGCCGGCATCTCCCCGGTGCGTTTCACCGACGAGCGCCGTGGCAAGTCGGTGATGGCCGCCAACTTCCAGCGATCGGCCGGCAAGATCACCTATTCCGGCCCATCGAGCGAGTACGTGCTGGTTCCCGGCACGCAGGACCGCCTGACCTGGATGGTGCAGATCGGGGCCATCGCCGCCGCCGACCCGAAGGGCGTGGCCGCCGGCAAGAAGGTCGCCATGTACGTCACCGGAGCCCGGGGCGATGCCGATGTGTGGACATTCCATGCCATCGGCGTCGAAAACGTGCCCATCGGCGGGATGTCGGTGTCGGCGATCAAGCTCGTGCGCGAACCCCGCAAGGTGAACGACACACTGGTGGAAGTGTGGCTCGACCCGCAGCTGCACCACCTGCCGGTGCGCGCCCGCATGACCAACCAGCCGGACGGCGAAACCTTTGAACTTCTCCGCCGGCCCGTGGATCCATCGTGAAACCTCGGGCTTGAAAGCTGCACGTCCGGCCCGAGCTACCGGTTGCCACCAGGAGAAACGCACCATGCAGATGGTCTACAACTCTGACAACTACGTCGTCGTGCAGTTCGATCTTCCCCAAGAACAGGACGGGGAGCCGCACGGCGGCGAATCGCTCTCGCGGGGCGGCTTCGAGATCGTCGACAAGTTCGCGCGCAAGGAGATCTTCATCGAGGGCGCGATGGCCGAGGCGTTCAAGGACGAAGTCACCGCGCTGATCGAGACGTCCCCCTCCGAAGAGGAGATGGACGACTACATCGAACGGTACACGTCGCTGATGCAGCATCCCGTCATCCTGCACTGAGCGCGCACGACACGCGTGTGGCGCGTGAAATTGCCACACGCCCGCGCGGGCAAACCCCAGCGCGGAAAAGCGCCCTTGCGCTATGGTCGGGGCGCGGCCCGGCAGTATCGGGGCTTGCCCCTTGGTGCGTGGTGCGCCAAGATGATCCCCGACGGTTGATCCCGGAGCTGCCCCATGGCCACCTCTCGCTTCGACGCCCGTGTCGTGCTGTCGCCCGGCCTGAAGGAGGCGCCGGTCCTCGATCGCATGTGCTCGCAGTTCGTGCTGACGCTCACGGTGCGGCACGCTGCCCGCTTCAACCTCCGCCGCGACTGGAACAGCCTGCTCTCGCTCACCGCGAAGCACCTCGTGTGGCCCGTGAGCGTGCTCGAACGCCTGCGTGCTTTCCTGAAGCAGCGCTGCCGCGGCAATGAACACTGGACCGGCCACGAGGCCCTGAGCGACGCCGCGTTCATGGCGCGCCACGGCGGCTGGGGCGGCCCGTACGAGGAAGGCACGCTCTTCTTCTACATCGACGAATACATCAAGGACGCGCCGAAGGACCTGCTCGCCGTCATCGGCACCACGGCCGAGTGGCTCGACCGCAGCCTGAAGAAGGAATCCACGCTCGTCGAGAAGAACATCGACGCGCTCGCCGGCCTGCTGCAGCTGAACCCCGCCGAACGCGCGCTGCTGCTGTACGGCACCCTCGCGCGCTACCAGCGCGACCTGCGCGGCCTGCTCGTCGAGTTCAAGGTGTCGAACGCGCAGGAGGCCTACGCCGCCATCGCCGCGGTGGCGGGTGTCAACGAGCAGGAGGTGGCCGAGGCGCTGCGCGCCGGCTCGCGGCTCGAGCGCACGGGCATGGTCGAGAACCTGATCTCCGAGCACAACATCACCGACCTCGCCGACCTGATGAAGGTGAGCGAGCAGCTGCCGCCGGTGCTGATGCGCCACTACGAGGGCCCGTCCGACCTGATGGCGGTGTTCACGCGGCCCGCCTCGCGCAGCGAACTCACGCCGGACGACTTCCACTACGTGGGCGACGACCAGAAGGTGCTCACCGCGCTGCTGCGCAACGCGGTGACGCGCCGCGAGCCCGGCGTCAACGTGCTGCTGTACGGCCCACCCGGCACCGGCAAGACCGAGCTCGCCAAGGTGGCCGCGCAGGCCGCCGGCCTCGAGCTCTACGAAGTGGAATACGCCGACCGCGACGGCAACAGCCTGAGCGGCCGCGACCGCTACCGCTCGCTGCAGATCAGCCAGGTGTTCCTGAAGGGCAGCCCCACCGTGGCGCTGCTGTTCGACGAGGTGGAGGACGTCTTCCCGCCCATCTCCACCGACGCCGCCCAGCTGATGGCCCGGCTCGACACCGGCGACGGCATGCCCTCGGGCAGCGTCAGCGGCAAGGCGTGGGTGAACCAGATCCTCGAGACCAACCCGGTGCCGGTGATCTGGGTCACCAACCGCATCGAGCAGATCGACCCCGCGTTCCGCCGCCGCTTCCAGTACCACCTCGACCTGAAGTCGCCGCCGCCGGGCGCCCGCGAGGCGCTCGTGACCCGCGCGCTCGAAGGCGTGCAGGTGTCCGACGGTTTCGCGGCGCGGCTCGCCGAACGCCGCGGCCTCACGCCCGCGCAGGTGCGCACCGCGGTCAAGTTCGCGCGGCTCACGTCCGATGGGCCCGACGCGGCCGCCATCGAGCAGCTCATCGAACGCCAGCTGGGCAATGCCGACAAGGCGCTCGGCTCGGCCAGCGTGCGCGGCGCGCGGCGGGTGGTCACGCGCTACGACCTGTCGCTGCTCAACACCGAATCGCGCTTCGAGGTGCCGCGCATCGTCGAGGCGCTGTCCCGCAAGGGCTTCGGCACGCTGTGTTTCCACGGGCCGCCGGGCACCGGCAAGACGGCGCTGGCCGAACACATCGCCCAGCAGCTGCAGCGGCCGCTGATGATCCGCCAGGCGTCCGACCTCGCGAGCAAGTTCGTCGGCGAGACCGAGCAGAACATGGCGCGCATGTTCGAGGAGGCCCAGTCCGAGCAGGCCGTGCTGCTGCTCGACGAGGCCGACAGCTTCCTGCGCAGCCGCCGCATGGCCGAGCGCAACTACGAGGTCACCGAGGTCAACGAGATGCTGCAGGGCATGGAGCGCTTCTCGGGCGTGTTCATCTGCACCACGAACCTGTTCGACGAACTGGACGAGGCCGCGCTGCGCCGCTTCACGTTCAAGGTGCGCTTCCTGCCGCTCACGGCCGGGCAGCGCGAGCGCATGTTCGTGGCCGAGGCCCTCGACGGGGCGGCCGACCGGCTCACGGTCGAACAGTCGCGCCGCCTTCAGCAGCTCGATTCGCTGGCGGCGGGCGACTTCGCGAGCGTCAAGCGCCAGGTGGACGTGCTGGGCGAGGTGTTCACGCCCGACGAGTTCCTGTCCCAGCTCGAGGCCGAACACCGCGTGAAGCCCGAGGTGCGCCGTCGCAAGGACATCGGTTTCCTGCACTGATGGCCAATTCCCGCTAAAGCCCGGCGTCTTTCTGCCGAAGACCTCCGGATAAAGAAGAACTCCGGGGCCCAGATGGATACGGGAATGATCGATTGGAGCCTCAATCCGGGATGGTGGTTGGTGTCCTGGGGGCTGGCGCTGTTTGCCGCGTACGCCGCACTGGACCTGTCCCGTGGCGTGCTGTCGGCACATCGCCCTACCGCGACGCGAGCGCTCGCTGGCGCCGCCTTGGCGCTGGCCACGGGCATGTGCGCCGCGCATTTCATCGCGATGTCCCACAGCGGGCTGCCCGCGGTGCTGCACCATGACGGCTGGTCCGTGTTCGGGGTGCTGGTGCTTGCTTACGTCGGCTCGCTGCTCGGCATCGGCGTGGCCGTGGACCGCGTCCGCCGGCCCGCCCGTGGCATCGCCGGTGCGGTGCTGCTGGGCCTTTTCCTCTGCGCGGTGCCGTTGCTCGCGCTGATGTCGGCCGAGCTGAACCCGGGCCTGCGCTGGCACCACCCCGGCCCGTGGCTCGCCGGCGCGCTGCCGTTGGTGGCGGGCGTGGCCCTGGCCTGGTACCTCTTCTCCCGTTGCCGCCGTCCCGCCACGCGGCACACGCTGGCGTGGCAGGCGCTCGCCGCCGTGCCGCTCGGCACGGCCATCGTCGCGGCCAACGCACTCGTGACCCGCTGGGTGGCGGTGCCGTGGGATGCGGTGTCCGCGCCCGTGGCCGGCGCCGTCAGCGGTGACACCCTCTTCGCCCTCGCGACGCTGGCCGTGCCCAGCCTCATCGCGCTGCTGCTGCTGTCGTCGATCCTCGAATCGCAGTTCAAGGCCGCGCTGCGCCGCGCCCGCGAGGAACTGCAGGTCGCCGCCCAGACCGACCCCCTCACCGGCCTGCCCAACCGCGCGATGTTCGAGACCTGGCTGCTGCGCGCCACCACCCGCGCCGACCGCCAGGAACAGCGCGTGGCGCTGCTGTTCATCAACCTCGACGGCCTCAAGACGGTCAACGAGTCGCTCGGCCAGGCCGCCGGTGACGCCGTGCTGTGCGAGATGGGCAAGCGCCTGCGCGGGCTGGCCGGCCCCCGCGACATCGTCGCCCGGGCCGGCGGCGACGAGTTCCTGATGATGCTCGAGGGCCACCCGGACACGGCACAGGCATCGGCCATGGCCGGGCGCCTGCTGAAGGCGCTGAACGAGCCGTGTGTCGTGGAGCAGCGCGAGCTGACGATGTCCGGGTCGGTGGGCGTGGCGATGTACCCGGACCACGGCGACCAGGCCAAGCTGATCCCCCACGCCGCGGCCGCGATGCATTCGGCCAAGCGCAACGGCGGCGGCAACCAGGTGATGTTCGACCCGCGCATGGTGGCCGGCGCGCGCGAGCAGGTGGACCTGCTGCGCGACCTGCGCCGCGCCATCCAGCACCACGAGCTCGAGCTGTACTACCAGCCGAAGATCCACGCCCCGAGCGGCCAGATCACCGGCGCCGAGGCGCTGATGCGCTGGCACCACCCGCAGCGCGGCATGGTGGGCCCGCACATCTTCATCCCGCTCGCCGAGAAGTTCGGGCTCATCAACGCCCTCGGCAACTGGCTGATCGAGGACGTGTGCAAGCAGATCCGCGCGTGGCGCGACGGCGGCCTGCGCATGCGCGTGGCCATCAACCTCTCGGTGCACCAGCTGCGCCAGGAGGACCTCGTCGACCGCATCGTCGACGCGCTGAAGCGCCACCGCGTCGACCCCGGCCTGCTGACCTGCGAGATCACCGAGTCCGCGGCGATGGAGGACACCCGCACCACGCTGCAGGTGATCGAGCGCCTGTCCGCCGCCGGCGTGCACCTGTCGATCGACGACTTCGGCACCGGCTACTCGAGCCTCAGCTACCTGCGCCAGCTCGCGGCCGAGGAACTGAAGATCGACCGCAGCTTCGTGATGGACCTCGAGGGCAGTGCCGACGCCCGCGCCATCGTCGACGCCGTCGTGAAGCTCGCCCAGGCCCTGGGCCTGAAGGTGGTGGCCGAGGGCGTGGAGACCGAGGCGCAGCAGAAGATCCTGCGCACGCTCGGCTGCGACGAGCTGCAGGGTTTCCTGTTCGCCAAGCCCATGTCCGCGAAGGCGCTGACGCTCTGGGCCATCAAGGACGAGGGGCCGCGCGCCCTCGACTTCCGCCCGTCGCTGTTCGACGATTCGCTGTCGACGCCGCTGCAGTGACCCCGCGTCCGGGCCGGCCGGGCCCGGTTTCCTACAATGGCGGGATGAAACTGCCCGCCTTCACCCGCGCCGCCGCCCTGCCCGGCATCATGAAGAACCGCATCGTCATCCTCGACGGGGCGATGGGCACCATGATCCAGCGCTACAAGCTGGGCGAGGCCGACTACCGCGGCACGCGGTTCGCCGACCACCCGAAGGACCTGAAGGGCAACAACGAACTGCTGCAGTTCACGCGCCCCGACGTGATCCGCGAGATCCACGAGCAGTACCTCGCCGCCGGCGCCGACCTGATCGAGACCAACACCTTCGGCGCCACGTCGGTGGCCCAGGACGACTACGGCCTCGGGCCCCTCGCCCGCGAGATGAACGTGGTGGCCGCGCGCATCGCCCGCGAGGCCTGTGACAAGTACAGCACGCCCGACAAGCCGCGTTTCGTGGCCGGCGCCCTGGGCCCCACCCCGCGCACCGCCAGCATCAGCCCCGACGTGAACGACCCGGGCGCGCGCAACGTGCACTTCGAGGAACTGCGCGCCGCGTACTACGAGCAGGGCGAAGGCCTGCTGGAAGGTGGCGCCGACGTGTTCCTCGTCGAAACCATCTTCGACACGCTCAACGCCAAGGCCGCCATCTTCGCGCTCGACGAGCTGATGGAAAACACCGGCGAGCGCCTGCCCGTCATCATCTCGGGCACGGTGACCGACGCGTCGGGCCGCATCCTGTCGGGCCAGACCGTCACCGCGTTCTGGCACAGCGTGCGCCACGCGCGCCCGCTCGCCGTGGGCCTGAACTGCGCGCTGGGCGCGGCGCTGATGCGCCCGTACATCGAGGAACTGACGAAGGCCGCGGGCGACACCTTCATCAGCTGCTACCCGAACGCCGGCCTGCCCAACCCGATGAGCGAGACCGGTTTCGACGAAACCCCGGACATCACCGGCGGCCTCGTCGAGGAGTTCGCGCAGGCGGGGTTCCTGAACATCGCCGGCGGCTGCTGCGGCACCACGCCCGACCACATCGCCGAGATCGCGCGCCGCGTGGGCAAGTACCAGCCGCGCTGCGTGCACGGCGGCCTGTTCAGCGACCTGCTGGCGGCGGCGTAGCCCCGGAACGATCGCCGATCAGGATCTCCACCCGGCGGTTCGCCGCGCGGCCGGCGTCGGTGTCGTTGGGCCCCACGGGGTCCTGGGCGCCCCGGCCGGCCACCGCGACACGCACGGGCGAGAAGCCCCGCGCCACGAGCCAGTCCCGCGTGCTGGCGGCCCGGTCGAGCGACAGCGCGTTGTTCGCCGACACCGACCCCTTGCTATCGGTGTGGCCCACGATGCGCACGTCCATGTTCGGGATCTTGCCCGTGACCACGGCCACCTGGTCCAGCGCGGCCCGCGCGGCCGGCTTCAGCGCCGACCGGTTGGGCTCGAAGCTCTGGTCGCCGGGCAGGGTGATCCACAGGCGGTTGTCGGTGCTGCGGTCCACGGTGACGCCCGTGCCCTTCAGGCGGCTTTCCAGCTGGCCGCGGGCGGTCTGCAGCGCGGGGGACCACCCGGCGCCGGGCGCCGGCTTGCCGTAGGCCGGGCCGGGGGCGGACCCCTCCACCGCGGGCGGCGCGTCGGGCACCTTGCGGGGCCGGGAATGGCAGCCGGCGAGCCACAGCGAGGTGGCCACGGCGGCGAGCAGGGTGAGTCGGGGAACCGGGGAGAGCGTCGCGAGGGTCATGGTGTTGTTGCTTTCGGGCGGCACCGGGGCCGGAAGGGCCATTGGAACGTCTGTCGCATCGTGCCTTGTAACCGGGCGCGGCACCGGGGTTGCCGATAAAATCCCTCCCTCCTGGCCCCCCTGCTGAACCGCCCCCACACCGTGACCCCTTCCACCGCCGTTGCCGTCCCCCCTCCGATGAAGCTGTCGGGCCTGGAGCCCGTGCTGATCGGCGAAGGCTCCCTCTTCGTCAACATCGGCGAGCGCACCAACGTCACCGGATCGAAGGCCTTCGCCCGCATGATCCTCAACGGCGAGTTCGAGCAGGCGCTCAGCGTGGCCCGCCAGCAGGTCGAGAACGGCGCCCAGGTGATCGACGTCAACATGGACGAGGCCATGCTCGACGCGAAGGCGTCCATGGTGCGCTTCCTGAACCTGATCGCCAGCGAGCCCGAGATCTCGCGCGTGCCGATCATGATCGACAGCTCCAAGTGGGACGTGATCGAGGCCGGCCTGCGCTGCATCCAGGGCAAGGGCATCGTCAACTCCATCTCGATGAAGGAAGGCGAAGGCCCGTTCCGCGAGCAGGCCAAGCTGATCCGCCGCTACGGCGCGGCCACCGTGGTGATGGCCTTCGACGAGAAGGGCCAGGCCGACACCTACGCCCGCAAGACCGAGATCTGCGAACGCGCGTACCGCATCCTCGTCGACGAGATCGGCTTCCCGCCGGAAGACATCATCTTCGACCCGAACATCTTCGCCATCGCGACCGGCATCGAGGAACACGACAACTACGCGGTGGACTTCATCGAAGCCACGCGCTGGATCAAGCAGAACCTGCCCGGCGCGAAGGTGAGCGGCGGCGTGTCGAACGTGAGCTTCAGCTTCCGCGGCAACGACCCGATGCGCGAGGCCATCCACACCGTGTTCCTGTACCACGCCATCCAGGCGGGCATGGACATGGGCATCGTCAACGCCGGCATGGTGGGCGTGTACGACAACCTCGACGCGGTGCTGCGCGAGCGCGTGGAAGACGTGGTGCTGAACCGCCAGCCGGCCTACAAGGACGGCGAGGAGAGGCTCACCCCCAGCGAACGCCTGATCGAGATCGCCGAGACCGCCAAGGGCGCCGCGAAGGACGACTCCGCGAAGTTCGCGTGGCGCGCCAAGCCCGTGGCCGAGCGCCTGAGCCACGCCCTCGTGCACGGCATCAACGACTTCATCGTGGAAGACACCGAAGAGGTGTACCAGGCCATCGTCGCGAAGGGCGGCCGCCCGTTGCACGTGATCGAGGGCCCGCTGATGGACGGCATGAACGTCGTCGGCGACCTGTTCGGCCAGGGCAAGATGTTCCTGCCGCAGGTGGTCAAGAGCGCGCGCGTGATGAAGCAGGCCGTGGCCCACCTGCTGCCCTACATCGAGGAAGAGAAGCGCCAGCTGATCGACGCGGGCGGCGAGGCGAAGGCCAAGGGCAAGATCGTCATCGCCACCGTGAAGGGCGACGTGCACGACATCGGCAAGAACATCGTCACGGTGGTCCTGCAGTGCAACAACTTCGAGGTCGTCAACATGGGCGTGATGGTCCCGTGCCAGGACATCCTCGCGAAGGCGAAGGAAGAAGGGGCCGACATCATCGGCCTGTCCGGCCTCATCACGCCGAGCCTCGAGGAGATGCAGTACGTGGCCGGCGAGATGCAGCGCGACCCGTACTTCCGCGACCGCCGCATGCCGCTGCTGATCGGCGGGGCCACGACGAGCCGCGTGCACACCGCCGTGAAGATCTCCCCGCACTACGACGGCCCGGTGGTCTACGTGCCCGATGCCAGCCGCAGCGTGAGTGTCTGCAGCGACCTGCTCAGCGACGAGAAGGCCGCGGCGTACATCGCCGAGCTCCACTCCGACTACGAGCACGTGCGCGACCTGCACGCGAACAAGAAGGCCACGCCGCTCGTCACGCTCGAGCAGGCCCGCGCCAACAAGGCGCCCATCGCGTGGGCCGCCTTCGACCCCGCGAAGCCGAAGTTCACCGGCCGCCGCGTGTTCCGCAACTACGACCTGGCCGAACTCGCCGAGAGCATCGACTGGGGCCCGTTCTTCCAGACGTGGGACCTCGCCGGCCCGTACCCCGCCATCCTCACCGACGAGGTGGTGGGCGAGGCGGCCACGAAGGTGTTCGCCGACGCGCGTGCCATGCTGAAGCGCCTGATCGAGGGCCGCTGGCTCACCGCCAACGGCGTGATCGGCCTGTACCCCGCGAACACGGTGAACGACGACGACATCGAGATCTACACCGACGACACGCGCAGCGAGGTGCTGATGACCTGGCACGGCCTGCGCATGCAGACCGTGCGGCCGGTGGTCGACGGCGTGATGCGCCCGAACCGCTGCCTCGCCGACTTCGTCGCGCCCAAGTCGTCCGGCAAGGCGGACCACGTGGGCCTGTTCGCGGTCACCGCGGGCCTCGGCGCCGAGAAGAAGGAAAAGCAGTTCCTCGACGCCAACGACGACTACAGCTCGATCATGTTCAAGGCGCTGGCCGACCGCCTCGCCGAGGCCTTCGCGGAACGCCTGCACCAGCGCGTGCGCACCGACTTCTGGGGCTACGCCGCCGACGAGCAGCTCGACGTCGACGCGCTGATCGCCGAGAAGTACCAGGGCATCCGCCCGGCCCCGGGTTACCCGGCCTGCCCCGACCACACGGTCAAGGGCGACATGTTCCGCGCGCTCGCCTGCGACGAGATCGGCATGGGCCTCACCGAAAGCTGGGCCATGACCCCGGCGGCCAGCGTCAGCGGCTTCTACCTGGCGCATCCCGAGGCGGCCTACTTCAACGTGGGCAAGATCGGCGAGGACCAGGTGCGCGACTTCGCAGTCCGCACCGGGCAGGACCCGGATCGGGTGGAGCGGGCGCTGGCGTCGCTTCGCTGAGCGCTGCCCGACCCGCTTACATCCGAAACAATCCGACTCATCTCGGACCGGTTTCGTCACGTTCCTTCGCACGAACTGGCGGTCGGACCCACGGCACCTGCCGTGGATTGACGGTCTGACGCGTCAAATGGCCGTTGAAGCCGGTGGTATGCCTTTCGCGTGCAAAAGCGCCCGTATCTGGGTGTATTTGCATGAGGGGGCACGAAGTGAAGACACTTCCGACGAACTTGAGGACCCGGGCGCGCGTCGCCACGGCCGCCGCGCTGCTGGTGCTGCTGACCGCCTGCGGCGGGGGCAAGGAAAACGATTCCGGTGAGTCCGCGGCCGCGCTGCCGCCGGCGGAACAGCCCACGGCCGAAGCCGCGGCGCGGTTCCTGACGCAGTCCACCTTCGGGCCGAACCAGGACAGCATCGACTGGGTCCGCGTGCACGGCCAGGCCGCATGGGTCCGCATCCAGCTCGCGGCGCCGCAGAACCGGCACCTGAACTACGTGAACGCGGTCGCGGCCAGCTTCGCCGGCACCGACTCCACCATCCAGCAGTCGCACTTCCGCGAGTCGTTCTGGACGCAGGCCCTGACCGCGCCCGACCAGCTCCGCCAGCGCGCGGCGTTCGCGCTGTCGCAGATCTTCGTCGTGTCGTTCGCCGACTCCAACGTTTCGGGCCAGATCCGCGGCGTCACGACCTACTACGACATGCTGGGCGAGAAGGCCTTCGGCAACTACCGCGACCTGCTCGAGGCCGTGACGCTGCACCCGGTCATGGGCCAGTACCTCACGATGCGCGGCAACCAGAAGGAAGACGCCAAGGGCCGCGTGCCCGACGAGAACTACGCGCGCGAGATCATGCAGCTGTTCTCCATCGGCCTCTACGAGCTGAACGACGACGGCACCTACAAGGGCGGCACGCCCACCGAGACCTACACCCACGAGGACATCCAGGGCCTGGCCAAGGTGTTCACCGGCTGGAGCTGGTACGCCGGCCCGAACGCGGCCGACCGCACCAACTCGCGCTTCGGCGGCGGCAACGCCAACCCCGACCGCGACTGGATGCCGATGCAGGCCTACGCGAACTACCACTCGGTCAGCGAGAAGAAGTTCCTGGGCGTCACCATCCCCGCCAACACGAAGGCCGACGCCGAGGCGGAACTCAAGATCGCGCTCGACACCCTGTTCAACCATCCGAACGTGGGTCCGTTCATCGGCAAGCTGCTGATCCAGCGCCTGGTCACCAGCAACCCGAGCCCGGCCTACGTGGGCCGCGTGGCCGCCGCGTTCAACAACAACGGCCAGGGCGTGCGCGGCGACATGAAGGCCGTGTTCACGGCCGTGCTGCTGGACCCCGAGGCGCGTTCGTACAACAGCCTCAGCAACTCCACCGGCAAGGTGCGCGAACCCGTGCTGCGCCTCTCCAACCTGCTGCGCGCCACCCAGGCCACGTCGGTCAAGGGCAACTACACCGGCATCGACGACACCGACAACACGGTGACCCGCCTCAGCCAGACCGTGCTGCGCTCGCCCACCGTCTTCAACTTCTTCCGCCCCGGGTACACCCCGCCGGGCAGCGACCTCGCGAAGGCCGGCTTCGTGTCGCCCGAGCTTCAGCTGACGAACGAGGTGTCCGTCGCCGGCTACCTGAACTACATCCGCGGCTGGATCTCCGCCAGCACCACGCGCGACGTGCAGCCGAACTGGGCGCCCTTCGTGGCGCTGGCCGAGGACGTGCCCGCGCTGGTCGACCGCGTGAACCTGCTGCTGATGTCGGGCCAGATGCCCGACGCGCTGCGCACGCAGATCGTCGCGGCCGTCGAGGGGCGCACGATCCGCAAGGCCACGGCCACCAACGCCAACGACGTGGCGAACGACAAGACCGACCGCGTGCGCATCGCCTTCATGCTGGCGATGGCGTCGCCCGATTACCTGATCCAGAAGTGACGAGGAACCCGCCATGACCATGAACAACGCATCCCGCCGGGAGTTCCTGCGCCGTGCCTCGCTCATCGCCGGCTCCGTCGGCCCCGCGGGCGTCCCCTTCGCGATGAACCTCGCGGCGATGAACGCCGCGGTGGCGCAGACGGCCGACTACAAGGCCATCGTCTGCCTGTTCCTCTACGGCGGCAACGACTCCGCCAACATGGTGCTGCCCACCGACACGGCGTCGTGGAACACCTACACCACCGTGCGCAACACCGGCACCGACCCGATCGCGCTGCGCGCCGTGGGCACGGCGCCCGACGCCACGGCCGCCGCGGCCTCGCCCGCCGCGCTGGGCGGCGTGCTGCCGGTCGTGCCCAACTTCACCGCGTTCGCGGAGAACAACGCCCGCACCTTCGCGCTGCACCCGGCCATGACCGAGATGAAATCGCTGTTCGACCAGGCGCGCGTGGGCATCATCGCCAACGCCGGCCCGCTCGTGCAGCCGATGACGAAGGCCGAGTACCAGAGCAACACCACGAAGAAGCGCCCGGCCAAGCTCTTCTCGCACAACGACCAGCAGTCGATGTGGCAGGCCCTCGGGCCCGAGGGCGCGCGCATCGGCTGGGGCGGCCGCTTCGGCGACCTCGTGGCCGGCGGCAACAGCAACACCGTCTTCACCAGCATCTCGGCCGGCGGCAACGCCGTGTTCATGACCGGGCAGAACGTGTTCCAGTACCAGGTGGGCAGCAACGGCGCCACGGCCATCGGGAACATCACGGGCAACCTGTTCGGCTCCACCGTGGCGGCCACGAACTACCGCAACATCATCACGCAGACCAACGCCACGCACCTGATGGCGCGCGAGCAGGCCGTGATCACGAAACGCTCGATCGACGCGCAGGCCGCCTTCCAGACGGCCTACGCGGCCTCCACGGTGGCCGCGCCCACGCAGTACATGCGCCCGTCCAGCCGCACGCTCGCGAACAACGACCTCGCGGTGCAGCTTCAGACGGTGACCCGCATCATCGGCGCGCGCGCCGGCCTCGGCGCGACGCGGCAGGTGTTCTTCGTCTCGATGGGCGGCTTCGACACCCACGACAACCAGAACCGCGGCCAGGCCGACCTGATGGCGCGCCTCTCGCACGCCATCGGCTACTTCGACACCGCGCTCGCCGCCATCGGCATGCGCGACAAGGTGGCGCTGTTCACGGGCTCCGACTTCGGCCGCACGTTCACCACCAACGGCGACGGCACCGACCACGGCTGGGGCGCGCACCACTTCGTGTATGGCGGCGCGGTCAAGGGCAAGGAGATGTACGGGCGTTTCCCGCAGGTGGGGCTGAACCAGCCCGACGAGGTGGGGTCCGGCAGCTTCCTGCCCGGCGTGTCGGTCGACCAGATCGGCGCCACGCTCGGCAAGTGGTTCGGTGTGAGCGACACCGACCTGAACCTCGTGTTCCCGAACCTGAAGAACTTCAGCAACCCGAACCTCGGGTTCGTCTGATCCACCAACGAAAAGGCCGGCGCCGCAACCTGACGCCGGCCTTGTCGATGAACCGCGGTGGATCCCGACGTTCGTCGGGATGACCAAGCCGCGTCACCCCGGCGAACGCCGGGGCCCACTGTCCCTTACTGCTTGTATTCCTCGACCGGCTTGTCGTTCGGGTTCGCCCACGCCGCCTTCGTGGCGTCGCTCGCCGCGAGCCCCACGCGCGTGTTGCTCGGCGGGATCGGCTGCAGGAACCACTTGTCGTAGAGCTTCGCGACGTCGCCGCTCTTGATCATCGCCCGCACGCTGTCGTCCACGACCTTGCGGAAGGCCGGGTCGTTCTTGCGGTACATGATCGCGATGGGTTCGACGGAGAGCACGTCGCCCACGATCTTGAAGTCGGCCGGGGCCTTCGCGCGCGAGATGTTGCCCGCGAGGATCTGGCCGTCCATCACGAACGCATCGGCGCGGCCCGATTCGAGCAGCAGGAAGGCGTCGGCGTGGTCCTTGCCGAACACCTCCTTGAAGTCGACGCCGTTGGCGCGGCGGTGCTTGCGCAGCAGCATCACCGACGTGGTGCCGGTGGTGGTGGCCACCGTCTTGCCCGCGAGCTGCTCGATGTTCGTGATGCCCGAGGCGCCCTTCACGGCGATGCGCACCTCCTCGACGTAGAGCGTGGGTGCGAAGGCCACGTCCTCCTGGCGCTTGGCGTTGTTGGTGGTCGAGCCGCACTCGAGGTCCACCGTGCCGTTCTGCACGAGCGGGATGCGGTTCTGCGACGTCACCGGTTGGTACTTGACGTCGAGCTTCGACAGGCCCAGCTGCTTCTGCACGTCGGCGAAGATCCTCGTGCAGACGTCGTAGTGGAAGCCCGTGTACTTGCCGTCGCCGAGCGTGTACGACAGCGCGCCGGACGACTCGCGCACGCCCATCGTGGCAGTGCCGCTTTCCTTGATCTTCTTCAGCGTGTCGTTCTCCTGCGCGTGGGCGGTGCCGAGGGCGGCGCACAACACGGCGAGGGCGAGGGTCGTTCGTTTCATGGTGTTTTTCATCATGGTGGGGAAAGGGGTCTGGATCACAGGGGCCACACGCAACGCGCGGTGGTGTTGGTGGGTTTGGTGATCGGCGTGTAGGTGACTGCGGCGCCCGGCTGCCCGATGTTCAGGCGGCGCTGCGCGTAGCCGGCCGTGGCGCCCGTGCCGGTGCCCACCACGAACTGCTTGAGCTTGCCGTCGTCCGGCGTGACCGACGTGAAGTCGGGCAGCGGCGTGCCGCCCGGGTGCGTCTCGCAGGCGGCGGTGCCGCCGGCCACGGTGGGCTGCAGGAAGGTCAGCACGTCGTTCGGGCCGCGCACGTACACGTACTGCAGGCGGTTCGCGCCGGCGATGCTCACGGTGCGGCTGAAGTAGCGGCCGGACCACAGGCGCGAGCGGGTGGCTTCGGACAGGCCGGTGACGGCCTTGGCGCCGTCGGCGGTGCCCAGCTTGACGAGGCGCAGGCCCGTCATCGACAGGCTGCCGTCCGGCTGCACGTGGGCGACGCCCGGGGCGCTCGGGATGGCGAGCGCGCCGTTGAACACCACGGTCGTGTCGCCGAAGTTCACGACGCTCGTGTTGGTGGTATCGCGCGCGTACGCGCCCTTGCGAAGGCCTGCTGACTTGGCGGTCTCGAAGAACGTCGCCGTGCCGGTCTGCGGGTCGTTCTGGTAGTAGAAGGTGCTGTGCACGTAGGTGCCGTCACCGAACATCACCAGGAACTCGGGCTCGTTGCTGCCGTTCGGCCGCACCCACCCGCCCACCAACGCGTCCGTGCCGGTCACGCGCTCGAAGGTCACGCCGCCGTCGGCCGTCAGCGTGTTGCCGCTGATGGAGACGTTGTTCAGCGTGCCGTTGCCCGGTCCGGCGGCCTCCGAGGCCTCGATCAGGCTCGTGGTCAGCACACCACCGGCGAACGCGTAGCGGCCGTACTTGTAGCCGAAGCCGTTGTCGAACTGCGTCGTGGTGACGTCGGCGGTGTTGAGCGCCACGCCCGAGTCGAGCGTCTGGTGCACGAAGGTGCCGTCGCCCGCGAACAGGAACAGCTCCTTCGTGGTCACCGCGCCCACGACCGTCGTCTTCACCCACGCGCCCTCGATCGGCGCGGCGGCCGTTTTCGCGGCGGCGTTCTTCACGTCGGTCAGGTGCGCCGCGGTGGGCACGAGGCTGTCCTGCAGCGCGGCGGCCAGCGTGTCGCGGTCGGCCGGGGCGAGTTTGCCCGCGACCTGCGACAGCACCTGTTGCAGCGATCCCGTGGCCGCCTGGCCCAGCGCGCCGGAGCCCGCCTTGCCGGTGAGGCCCGACGTCGCGGCCGTCTTCGCGAACGCGGCGGTCAGCAGCTGGCCGAGGCCGGCCATCTTGTCGCGCTTGGCGGCGGTGCCGACGGTCTCGTCGCCCACGTAGTTCGAGTACAGCGTCAGGCCGCCCACGTCGCCGGCGGTGCCGACGAGGTTGCTGAGGATGTTCTCCTCCGCCTGGGCGCGGTTCGGCGCGCGGCCGCCGTCGACCTCGGACACGACGAGGGTCGTGTACGGGCTGATGACGGCGGCCTTGCCGGCCGGCGCGGCCAGCGTGAAGCCGGCGGTGACGGGCGCGTCGGCGTTCGTCGTCGTGCCGGCCACGGCCTTCGCGAGCACCGTGAAGCCGGTGGCCTGGGCGGCCGTCAGTTTCTCGATCTTGTAGGTGCCGGTGGCCGAGGTCTTTGCCGTCGGCTCGCCGGCATCGCAGTCGCGGTTCTCGTTCAGGTCGACGCAGACGGTGGCGTTCGCGAGCAGGCCGTCGAAGGCGACACCTTCGATGCTCGACTCGGCGGTGGACGGCGGGGTGACGGGAGCGGGCGTGTCGTCGTCGCCACCACAGCCGGCGAAGGACAGGACCGCGAGGCCGGTGAGGGCCAGGACCAGCGGTTGGGGTTTGAATCGCATCATGGACTTCCAGGAAGGTTGGGTCGCGCGGGACGGTGCCCGCGCGGCGGATTCATCGAGGTTCGAGGCGGATCGCATCAGCGGCGCGCGCGACGGGCGCGGTGCGCGGCGGTGCCGAGGCCCGCCACGCCGAGCAGCATCGCGACGAGGTCCAGCAGGCGCATCGAACCGCCACCACCGCTGTCGCCCGACGGCGCCGGCGCGGCCGTGACGTCGAGGAACGCGGCCGACACGGCGCCGGCCTTGCCGTCGTCGTTCACGCCCTGCACGAACACCATGTGGCGGCCGACCGACAGGCCGGTCGTGTCGAGCGTGCCCGTCACCGTCTTCGTCGCGTCGGGGAAGTCGGCCTTCGCCTGGTCGGAGGACGAGAGCGTGAGCGGGATGCCCTTCGCGCCCGCTTCCCACGGCATCGTGTCGATGTAGGCCATGGCCGACTTGACGTTGTAGACGACCGGGTACGGCGGCGGCAGGATGTTGGCCTGGCCGGCGTTGGAGTAGCGGTAGCGGTTGTCGTCGACGGTGGCGGTGACCGACACGGTCTCGCCGGCGGCGACCGAGGCCTTGCCCACGGCCACGTTCACCGTGTCCGGGCCGAACGGCAGCTGGTACGGCCGGTGCAGCACGCGGCTCAGGTAGTGGAAGCCGTTGAAGTTCTCCGGGTAGGTCTCGCGCTCGAACACGCCGCAGTCCTCGTAGAAGGACCGGCCCATCTCCACCGTGTACGCCGGCGCGCCGAGGTAGCCGTAGACGGCGTCCTTCGTGGTGCCCTCGGTGTTGTAGCTGAGGAGCTGCTGCGACGAGTAGTTGTTGTGGTACGCGAGACGCTGCGCGATCACGGCCATGCCCTTGTTGTTGGGCGTGTGCGTGTTGTTGTTGTTCTCGGTGCGCTCCACGCCCCACGGCCACAGCACCGCGCGGGCGTTGCTGTGCAGGTCGATGAAGACGCCGCCGCCGTAGTTCATGTCGGCGCCGGTCTGCCAGTCGAGTTCACCGAGGCCGCCGTTGTCACGGTTCTCGGCGTTGCAGTAGGTCGCGTTCTTCGGGCGGCCGTCGGGCAGCGCGCCGCCTTCCCACTTGCAGGCGGCCTGGTTCCAGGTGCCGCGCACGTAGTTCAGCACGGCCTTGGTCTCCGGCTCGGAGGCGGGGCCCGTGCCGCGGAAGGTCTCGCCGCACGAGTTGCCGTCGGAGCCGCCCGTGCCGCCGGTCGCCCAGCCGAACGGGTAGTTGCGGTTCAGGTCGACGCCCGAGCTGATGGTGTTGGTGACACCGCCGGAGACCGTCGTGCAGGCGGCCGTCGTGTAGTTCGTGTTCTTGCGCTGGCGGGCCGAGATGTCCTGCTCGGCGAGCTTGCGGCCGTCCGGGTTGTGCACGATGAAGTGGTACCGGTTGGTGTCCAGCATCATCGTGGCGTTCGGGTCCTTGCCGTAGTTGTCGAGCAGCCACTCGATGAACTTCATGCCGACTTCCTGCGGCGCGTACTCGCGCGCGTGGATGCCGCCCGTCCACACCATGTTGGGCGGCGCCTCGGCCTTCGCGTCCTGCTTCTCGAAGTTGCCGACGACGATCACCTTGACCGGGTTCGGGTCGACCGGGAACAGGCTCAGGTTGAACCGCGTGACCACCGACGCGGGCAGGTACTTGATCAGCAGGTTCGCGAACGACGACTGGCTGTTGTCCGGCACGGTGGTGCCCACCGGCGGGATGACCTGCTGCGTGCCCATCCAGCTCTTGCCGAGCGTCTGCACCTTCGCCATCTTCGGGTACTTCGCGACGAGGTCGTCGAAGGTCGAGTACACCTGCTCCACCGTGCGGTAGCAGCCGTGCGCGCCGTTGGCGATGCTCTTGATGCCCACGAGACCGAGGATGCCCTTGCGGTCCTCGGCGTCCTGCGCGCGGCCCGTGACGAAGGCGTGGATGCGCGTCGTCTCGGCTTCGTCGATGGTGACGTTCGCGCCCATGGCCTTCAGGCTGGCGAGTTCGTCGGGGCCCACTTCGGCAGTGACTTCGTGCTTCTTCTGGTCGACGTACGGGTGGTCGAGCAGCTTCGTGAGCTTGCCCAGTTCGTCGGGGCTGCTGTAGGTGATCCGGACGGACCAGATCTCCGGGCCGGTTTCATCGTGGGCGCTGCTGCTGGGCAGCGAGAAGGCCATCGCGAGGGCCACGGGCAACGGGGCCAGGCGGGCGACGGCGCGGGGTGAGCATCGGAACTTCACTGCAGGTACTCCTGTGAGGGTCGAGCGGTTGTCGGATGGAGCGGGAGCTGCGCGTGTCCCACCGGCCGGTTGAGTCACGTCACGATGCAACCAATTGCATCGACCGTGCCCGCTTGAAAATCACGGTATGGCGCGCACCGGGGCGGTGACGCGGCTTCGTCCATTGCGGTGCAGCATCGCGACTGGGATGACCCCTGTCATAGGAAGAACGGGTATGGCGCGGCGCCCGGCGTTGGTGCGGCACCGCAGCATCGGCACGGCGCCGGCGTGACGGGTTGCACGAGATTCCGTGGGCCGTCATGGCCGCCGGATCGGGAATCCGGCGGCGGCCTCTTTCACAAGAGGCGGTACTTGCGGATCTTGTCGTTGAGCGTGGTCTTGGGCATGCGCAGCGCCTTGGCGCTGTGGGCGATGTTGTCGCCGTGGCGGCTCAGTTCCACCGCGATCAGGGCGCGTTCGAAGGCCTCCACCATCTCGGTCAGCGACGCGCCGGACTCGGCGTCGGGCCCTTCGGCCGCGGGCTCCAGGCCGAAGCCGTCCTTGCCGATGCCGAGCACCACGCAGTCGGCCACGTTGCGCAGTTCGCGCACGTTGCCCGGCCAGCCGTGGGCCATCAGGCGGTGCATCTGGTCGTCCGACAGCGACGGGTGCGGGCGGCCGTAGCGGCTCGACGCGAGCAGCATGAAGTGCTCCATCAGCAGCGGGATGTCCTCGCGGCGCTCGCGCAGCGGCGGCACCTCGATGTTCACGACGTTGAGCCGGTAGTACAGGTCGGCGCGGAAGGTGTTCTGCTGCGCGCGCTGCAGCAGGTTGTCCTTCGTGGCCGCCACCACGCGCACGTCCACCGGCACGCTCTGGTTCGAGCCGAGCCGCTCGATCTTGCGCTCCTGCAGCACGCGCAGCAGCTTGATCTGCATCGCCATGGGCATGCTCTCGACCTCGTCGAGGAACAGCGTGCCGCCGTCGGCGTACTCGATCTTGCCGATGCGGCGGCGCTGCGCGCCCGTGAACGCGCCGGCCTCGTGGCCGAAGAGTTCGCTGTCGAGCAGGTTGTCGGGCACGCCGCCGCAGTTGAGTGCGACGAACGGGCGCGACTTGCGGGTCGACAGGTCGTGCAGGGCCTGGGCCACGAGCTCCTTGCCGGTGCCCGTCTCGCCGTGGATCAGCACGTCGACCGGCGAGTTCGCCACCTCGGACACGAGCGAACGCACCTTCTGGATCTGCGCCGACCGGCCCACGAGCTTGCCCTCGATGGCGTTGCGGTCGGACAGCGCCTGGCGCAGCGCGGCGACCTCGAGCGTGAGGGCCCGCTTCTCGAGCGCGCGCCGCACCACCTCCACCAGCACCTCGGGCGAGAAGGGCTTCTGGATGAAGTCGTACGCGCCGCTGCGCATCGCCTCCACCGCGAGGTTCACGTCGCCGTGGCCGGTGATCATGATGACGGGCAGCTCGGCGTCCACCTGCTCGCGGCAGTGGCGCACGAGCGAGAGGCCGTCGGCGCGCGGCAGGCGCATGTCGGTGACCACGACGCCGGGGAAGCTGGGCGCGATCAGCGGCGTGGCGGCTTCGGCGGAATCCACCGCGCGCACCGACAGGCCGGCGAGCTGCAGGGCCTGCACGCAGCCGAGTTGCATGTGGGGGTCGTCTTCGACGACGAGGACGGAGAGGTCAGGCAGCATGGTCGGGGCCCACCGGGCCGGTGGGCAGGTAGAGGGTGAATCGGGCGCCGCCCTCGGGGCGGTCGGCGGCTTCGATCTCGCCGTGGAATTCACGGACGATGTCGCGGGAGATGACGAGGCCCAGGCCGAGGCCCTGGCCGTTGGCCTTCGTGGTGAAGAAGGGTTCGAAGAGGTGGTCGGCGGTGCCGCCGGCGAAGCCGATGCCGGTGTCGAGCACGTCGACGCGCACCCAGCCCGTGGGGCAGGCGGCGGCCGGCAAGTGGGGCGGCGACACGCCGTCGGGCAGCGCGGAGGCCTGCAGCGTCAGCGTGCGCGGCGGCCCGCCGCCCATCGCGTCGATGGCGTTGCCCACGAGGTTGATCAGCACCTGCTCCAGGCGGTTCGGGTCGCACCATGCGGTGAGTCGCCCCGGCTCGCAGAGGTTGCGCACCTCGACCTCCTCTTTGCGCATGCGCGGCCCGTAGAGGAACAACGCGTTGCCGATGGCGTGGGCGATGTCGGTGGTCACCGCGACGGGCTGCGACTTGCGCGCGAAGCCCTTCAGCGGCTGGATGATGTTGCCCATCTGGTCGGCCATGCGGGCGATGATGCCGAGGTTGCCGGACAGCGAGTTCAGGTCGCCGCGCTTGAGGAACTCGGACGCGTTGCCCGACAGCGTGCGGATGGCCCCGAGCGGCTGCGTCAGCTCGTGCGTGATGCCGGTGGCCAGCTGCCCGAGGATCGCCATCTTCGCGGTGTGCACGAGTTCGCCCTGCGCGTTGCGCAGCGTCTGCTCGGCCCGTTCGCGTTCGCCCACTTCCTTGCGCAGCCGGTCGTTCGCGTCGGTGAGGTCCTGCGTGCGGCTGGCCACCTTCTGTTCGAGCGCGGCGTTCACCTCCTCCAGCATGCGCCGCGCCTGGTAGCGCTGGCGCTGGATGCGGCGGTGCTGCGCGAGGTACAGGGCCAGCAGCACGACGAAGGCCGCGCCCACGGCCCACATCATCCCGTACACCACCGCCTGGCGGCGCGTGGGGCGCAGGTCCGTGAACGTCATCAGGCGCCAGTCCATGCCGTCGAGCGTGCGGCCGAGCACGAGCATCTCGGGGTTGCGCGCGCGGTGGTGGTGCGGCTGGCCCACGGGCAGCACGCCTTCGATCACCTGGCTGTCCTCGTCCACCGACAGCTGCACGACGAGCGGGAAGCGGTCGATGCGCCGGTTGTTGTAGAGGCGCGAGAGCTGCAGGTCCACCCGTCGGTCCAGCGTGAGGTCGCCGAGCGAGGTGTAGCGCCATTCGGGCTGCGACGACATGATGACGACCTGGTTCGTGTCGGCGAGCACCGCCTGCGACGACAGCATCTCCCAGGTCTTGTCGATCGCGTGCAGCCCGATCTTGATGGTGGCCACGCCCACCACCCGCGCGCCGTCGCGGATGGGGTGCGACACGAAGTAGCCGGGCTCGTTGCCGTGCACGCCGATCGCGAAATGCCGGCCCACGCGGCCCGACAGCGCCTCGAGGAAGTACGGCCGGAACGACAGGTCCTCGCCCACGCGGCTGTCGTCGGGCACGTCGGTGTTGCTGGACGCGAGCACGATGCCGCGGTCGTCGAGCACGAACACCGACATGCTGCCGAGGTGGGCGTTGAGGCGCCGCAGGTAGTCGCTGGCGATGCGGCGCTGGCCGGTGTTTCCGGGGCGCCGCAGCAGCTGCAGCACGTCCTGGTTCAGCTGGATGGTGGCCGGCACGTGCTCGAGCCGGTTGATCACCCCCTCCACCGCCGACGAGAACAGGTCGAGCCGGTGGTTCGACTCCTGGCGCAGCGTGGCGATGCCCTGCCGCTCGGCCACGGTGAAGCCCGCCCAGCCGCAGCCCACCACCACGCACGCGATGGCGAGTGCGAGCAGCAGGCGGCGCACCGCCGGCCACCCGGCGAGGGATTGGCCGGGAGCGGGCGCCGTGTCGGCCGGCGTCTCGTCCATCATCCCCGGGGCTTGTCGGTGGGCACGCGGTACAGCTCCAGCAGGTCGTCCGACGGCGGCCAGTTGAGGTTGAGGCCCTTCGGCGTGATGGGCCGCTGGAACCACTTCGTGTGGATGCGCTGCGCCTCGCCCGTGGTCATCAGGCGCGTGAGCGCGCGGTCGACGATGCGCTTGAGTTCGGTGTCCTCGCGCCGCAGCATGCAGCCGTACACCTCCGACGACATCGGCGAACCCACCACCACCCAGTTCTCGGGCTTCTGGGCCTTCGCGCGTTCGCCGTACAGCAGCGCGTCGTCGAGCATGAAGGCGTCCACCTGGCCCATCTCGAGCAGGCGGAACGACTCGCCGTGGTCCTTCGCCGAGATGACCGTGAAGCGGTCGCCGTTGCGTTCGTTGAACGTGCGCAGCAGCCGGTCCGACGTGGTGCCGGCGGTGATCACCACCTTGCGGCCCTGCAGGTCGCCGAAGTCGCGGATGCCCGACGTGCGGCTGGTCATCAGCCGCGTGCCCACCACGAAGATGGACACCGAGAACGCCACCTGCCGCGCCCGTTCGACGGTGTGGCTCGTGGAGCCGCATTCGAGGTCGACCGCGCCGTTCTGCACGAGCGGGATGCGGTTCTGCGCCGTCACGGGCACCAGCTTGATGGTGAGCGCGGGCAGGCCCAGCTCGGCCTTCACCGCGTCGAGCACCTTCAGCATGAGGTCGTGCGAGTAGCCCACCACCTGGTGGCGCGCGTCGTAGTACGAGAACGGCACGGACGACTCGCGGTGGCCGAGGTTGATGGTGCCGGTTTCCTTGATCTTGCGCAGGGTGTTGTCGGTGCCTTGCGCGCGGGCCGTTCCCACGGCGAGCAGCAATGACAGCAACAGCAACGGCAGGGCGCGGGACAACGAGGTGTTCACGGAAGCAAAGGGAGAAACTGCAGCGCGGACACCCGCGGCCGGGCCGAACAACGCACGGAACGTGCCCGGAAAATGTCGGAAGCGGTGCATTGTGACAGGGTGGAGACGGTTCCACCTCTGGGGGGAAGTGCCGATGGCGACGGGATCCCGTGCGGTCGAAATCGCGTTTGAACGGAAAGCCGATCTTCTGCAGCCGTTTTCGCTGTGGATCAGGCCACGGTGAGCACGCGCCGGTGCTGGATGGCCTCGGCGAGGTGCGTCGTGCGGAGCGTCGCCTCGCCGCCCAGGTCGGCGATGGTGCGTGCGATGCGCAACACGCGGTGGTGCGAGCGCGCCGACCAGCCGAGGCGCGCGGACGCGGCCTGCAGGAAGGCCGACGCCGCGTCGTCCAGCGCGGTGTGGGCGTCCAGCGTGTCACCCTCCAGCCGCGCGTTGGGCGCACCCTGCCGCGCCACGGCGAGGTCGAACGCACGCGCCACCCGCGCGGCGATGGCCGCGGAGGGTTCCCCATCGGGTGTCGCCGCCAGCGTGGCCGGTGGCACGGCCGCCACCTCCACCTGCAGGTCGATGCGGTCGAGCAACGGGCCGCTCAGGCGCGACTGGTAGCGCTGCACCGCATCGGGCGTGCACCGGCAGTGGCGCAGCGGGCTGCCGTGGTGGCCGCAGGGGCACGGGTTCATCGCGGCGACGAGCTGAAATCTGGCGGGGTACTCGGCCTGCCGCGCGGCGCGCGAGATCACGATGCGGCCGGTTTCCAGTGGTTCGCGCAGGGCTTCGAGGGCATCTCGCCTGAGTTCGACGAGCTCGTCGAGGAACAGCACGCCGTGGTGCGCGAGCGAGATCTCCCCCGGTCGTGGCGGTGACCCACCTCCCACCAGCGCGGCCGGCGACGCGCTGTGGTGCGGCGACCGGAACGGTCGCTGCCGCCAGCGCTCCGGCGTGAAGCTGCCGTGCAGGCTCAGGAGTGCCGCGGACTCGAGGGCGGCCTCGATGGGCATCGGCGGCAGCAGCCCCGCGAAGCGCGACGCGAGCATCGACTTGCCCGTGCCGGGCGGTCCCACCATCAACAGGCTGTGCTGCCCGGCCGCGGCGATCTCGAGCGCCCGCTTGGCGCCGGCCTGGCCCTTGACCTCGCGCAGGTCGGGAAGGGTGGTCGTTCGCGCGATGGATTCGGGCGACGCACGCGCCAGCGGCTCGACGGGCGCGTCAGGTGGTGCGGGCCGGAACGCCTCCACCACGTCGAGCAGGTGGCGCGCCCCATGGATCACGAGCCCGTCCACGAGCGCGGCCTCGCGCGCGCAGTCGAACGGCAACACCAGCGCCCGGCCCGACCCACTGCCCCGACGCAACGCGAGGGCGAGCGCCAGCGCCCCGCGCACGGGCCGCAGGTCTCCCGCGAGCGACAACTCGCCAGCGAACTCGAACGCTTCGGTGCGCTTGAGATCGATCTGCCCGCTGGCAGCGAGGATGCCGAGCGCGATCGGCAGGTCGAACCGTCCCGACTCCTTCGGCAAATCAGCGGGGGCCAGATTGACGGTAATGCGTTTGTTGTGGGGGAAGGTGAGGTTGCAGTTGATGAGGGCCGCGCGCACCCGTTCACGCGCTTCACGCACCTCGGTGTCGGCGAGCCCCACCAGCGTGAACAGCGGCAACCCGTTCGCGAGGTGCACCTCGACCGTCACCTGCGGCGCACCGAGGCCGTCGAGGGCGCGGCTGTGGAGGACGGCGAGGGACATGGGGCGAGTCTCGTTGTGCCGACTGCCGTGTCGCCCTCGCCTACCCGGCGTTTCAGGCACGTATGCGAGGTGGGTCGCAAAAAAGGAGACCTGACCCCGAAGTTCAAGACGTTCGCCTTGATGTCGGCCGGGTTGGGCATGCTCGCCGTGGTGCGGCGACGTCGCGTGGCTTCCGCCGGCGCGACGGAACGTTGAGCGCCTTGGGGGGGGACGCTCGCGAAGGCGAGTCCGGAACCCCACCTTTCCTGCGCGGTGGTACGTCGGGCTTTCGATCAGCGCCCGACCGCCGGCACGGCGCCCGCCTTCGGCCCCGGCGCATCCGCCGTGGGCCTCACCAGCCGCTCCGGCAGGAAGACGGCGGCCACGGCCCCGACCAGGCACACGAGCGCCGCAACCTCGTAGACCGGTTGAATCCCGGCCGCGAACGCGGCGGCGAACGGATTCGTCGCCGCCATCCGCACGCCATCACCCGCCAGGAAGGCCTGCATCCCGTGCGCGAGCAGCGACCCCATCGCGGCGATGCCGAGCGCCCCGCCCAGCGTGCGCACCATGATCGGCGTCGACGTGCCCACGCCGATCATGTGCGGCGGCACGGAGAACTGGGACACCACGGTGACGAGCGGGAACAGCGCGCCGATGCCCAGGCCGAGCGGGAACAGGAACAGCGACATCCAGCCCACCTGCGTGGGCGCGTGATTGAACACCAGGACCAGCGCCGAGAAGGCCAGGGCCGACAGCAGGCAGGCGCCGACCGCGACCCCGCGCACGCGGCCGCGCGCACGCAGCATGCGGCCGCTGACGATGGCCGCGAGCGTGATGCCCACGGACACCGGCATCAGGCGCCACGACGAACCCGTGGGCGAATGGCCGAGGCCGCTCTGCAGGTAGATGGGCAGGAAGACGACGGCGGCGAAGAGCACGACGCCGCTGGCCGCGCTGACCAGCGTGGCCGCGATGAACGTCCGCTGCGTGAACAGGGCCGGCGGCAGCAGCGGATGCGCGACGCGCCGCTCGACGGCCACGAAGGCCGCGGCCAGCACCGCCGCCGCGGCCAGCAGGCCGAGCATCTCGCCGAGGCCGACACCGCTTCCGCCGAGCGCGCCTTCACCGCCCTCGCGGCGCGTGGCGAGCAGCAGGCAGACGAGCGTGGCGGACAGCAGCGCGGCGCCGAGCCAGTCGATGGGATGCGGATGACGCGCCTCCGGCGGACGGAAGCTCGCGGCGAGCACCGCCAGGGCCACGATCGCCACCGGCACGTTGATGAAGAACGCCCAGTGCCACGAGAGGTGCTCGACGATGTAGCCACCCACGAGCGGACCGAACATCGTGGAGACGCCGTAGGACGCTCCGAGCAGCCCCTGGTACCGGCCACGCTCCTCCAGCGGGAAGAGGTCGACCACGCCCAGCATCGTCAACGTCAGCAGGCCACCGCCGCCGGCCCCCTGGACGGCGCGTGCCAGCACGAGCTGCGTCATCGAGGCGCTCAACCCACAGGAGAGGGAGCCGGCGAGGAAGAGGCCGGTCGCCCAGAGCAGCAACGGCTTGCTGCCGTGCACGTCGGCGAGCTTCCCGTACAGCGGCACCACGACGGTGGACGCGATGAGGTACGCCGAGAAGATCCAGGACACCTGCGACGCACCGTGGAACTCCCGGATGATCCCGGGCAGGGCCGTGGCGAGGATGGTCTGGTCGAGCGCCGCGAGCACGAGCATCGCGACGAACGCGGCGAAGGTGAGGGAGGTCTGGCGGGAAGTCATGGGCCTGTTGCGGGGTCGCGGGAGTGGCGAGTCGCGGCAGTGTCGGCACCGTCGGTATTTTTGTACAGTGCAATGTATTGAACGATTCATTTCATCGAATGAAACACTTCGACCTCAACCTGCTGCGTGCGCTGGATGCTTTGCTGCGCACGGGCAGCGTCACCGCCGCGGCCCGTTTGATGCACCTGAGCACGCCCGCGATGAGCCATACGCTGGGTCGCATCCGCGAGCTGCTGGGCGATCTGGTCCTGGTGCGCGCGGGACGGCAGCTCGTGCCCACGCCGCGCGCGCTCGAACTCATCGAACCGGTGCGCCGTCTGCTCGACGACGCGCAGGCCCTGCTGGTCCCGTCGACGGCCCGGGGCCTGGCCGGCGTGAAGCGCCAATTCGTCCTGCGTGCACCCGACGGCATGGCCGTGGTGTTCGGCGCGCTGCTCGCGGAGAAGATGCAGACCGTCATGCCGGAGGCGAGCCTCAAGTTCCTTCCCGAAAGCCACCTCGACCCGAGCGGCCTGCGCGAGGGGCGGATCGACCTCGACATCGGCGCGCTGCGGGACGGCGATCCCGAGATCGAGACGGCGCCGCTCTACGAGCAGACGCTGGTCGGTGCGGTCCGGAAGGCACATCCGTTGATGGCCGCCAACGTCACGGCCAGGCGTTTCGCGGCACAACGGCACGTGCTGATCGCCGCCCGGGCCAACGAGCCCATGCCGATCGACGAGGCCCTGGCACAGCGCGGCCTGCAGCGCTTCATCGCCCTCACCGTGACGAACTCCTATGCCGCGCTGATCGCGGCGTCGCGCTCGTCCCTCGTCGCCTGCGTGCCGGCGCGCATGGCCCATGGCATGGCGCCGGTGCTCGACATCGAGGTCTTCGACCTCCCCTTCAAGCTCCAATCGCCCCCGGTGGTGCTCGCCTGGCATCCGAGGCACAACGCCGATCCCTCGCACCGGTGGCTGCGGGAGTGCGCGCAGCACGTGGTCAACCTGGAACCCTGGACACCTCCCGCGCCCGGACCGGCGGCTCGCGCCACGGCACGTCGCAGACAGGCCGGACGCGAGAGCGCATGATGCGTCTGAAACGACACCCCGAGGACCGCGACATGGAAGCCACCACCCACCCGTTCCACGAACTCTTCGAGCAGCTGGGCCTGCCCTCGTCCGAGGCGGAGATCCGCGCCTTCATCGAGACCCACCGGCCGCTGCCCGGCGGCACGAAGATCACCGAGGCGCCGTTCTGGTCGGCCTCCCAGTCCGCCTTGCTCAAGGAGTTGCTGCTGCAGGACGCCGACTGGGCCGAGGTGGTCGACCAGTTGAACGTCGCGTTGCACTGAGGCACCGTGCAGTCCCGGGACCGGCCCGTCAACGCGCGTCGGCGATCTCGGTGAGTGGCCCCCGCGCCTGCAGCCGCACCGGCAACAGCTCGGGCAGCACGCGGCGGAAGTCCTCGGGCCGCCGGGGATCGAACGTGCCGGTGACGGGCAGCGCACCGACCTTCGGGTCGGCCGGCACGAGGCCGGTGGGGCCATAGCGTTCGAACTCGGCGAGCACGTCGACGAGTGGCGTGGTGTCGAAGGCGACGCGGCCGCGGCGCCACGCGGCGATGGCGTCCGGGGCCACCGGGGAGACCGCGCCGAGCCGGCCGTTCGCGTCGCTGGCCACCTGCTCGCCCGCGTGCAGGTCCACGGTGGCGTCGCCGAGCCGCACCGGGACGATGCCGGTCTCCACCGCCACGTGCCCGCGGGTGTCCTTCTCGACCTTCGGGGTGTGGCGCACCGCGACGCTCGCGCCGGCGGCGCCGATGCGCAACGGGCCGGCCTGCACCTCGAACGGCCGACCGTCGTCCGGCACGCGGAAGACCACCTGGCCCGTGGACAGCCGCACCACGCGTCGCGTGGGGTACAGCGCGACCTCGACGCGGGTGGACGCATCGAGCGTCATCCGCGTGCCGTCGGGCAGGTCCACGTCCAGCTGCGCCCCGCGGTTCGTCAGGTACGTGTTCGTGTAGTCCGCCTGCTGCCGCCAATAGGCCCAGCCCACGAACGAGGCGCCCACGACGGCGAACAGCAGCACGACCACGAGGGCGGCGGCCAGGTACCACGGGCGGGCCGGTCGATCGGGGTGCGGGTCGAGGGTCACGGGGAATCCGAAGTCGGGGGCGAGGCGCCGGAATTATTGCCGACGCACCCCCGCGGCGCTTTTCAGCGCCGACGCAACCCCAGCGTCACCCCGCCCTTCGGCCGCAATGTCACGTGCATCACCGGCTCGCAGACCGGCGCGTCGTCGGGCAACGCGAGGTCGTACCGCTGCAGCAGCATCGCCGCGATCACCGTCATCTCCAGCATGGCGAAGTGCTGCCCGATGCACACGCGCGGCCCCGTGCCGAAGGGCAGCCACGCGCCACGCGGGCCTGGCCCACCCGCGTCGAGGAAACGCTGCGGCAGGAACCGCGTCGGCTGCTCGAAATTCCGGGCGTCGCGCTGGATGACCCACGGGGTGATGCGCACCAGCGCGCCCTTCGGGATGCGCCAGCCGCCCGCGTCGATGTCGCGCGTCGCGCGGCGGGACATCAGCGCGGGGATGGGCGGGTACAGGCGCATTGCCTCCTTGAGCGTCGCGGTGAGCCACGGCAGCCGCGCGACGTCGGCCGCGGTGGGCACCCGCCCCTGCAGCACGTCGTCGACCTCACGGCGCGCCTGGTCGAGGGCCGGCGCGTCCCCGGCGATCAGCCGGCTCCACCACAGCAGCGCCGTGGCCGTGGTCTCGTGGCCGGCCTGGAAGGTGACCATGCACTGGTCGCGCAGTTCCTGCTCCGACAGGCCCTGGCCCGTGGCCTCGTCGCGGGCCGCGAGCAGCATGCCCAGCAGGTCGTCGTGGGCCGCCGGTCCCTCGGCGCGGCGGGCGGCGATGTGCCGGTCGACGAGGCCCTTCAGGGTGCGCAACGCGCGGCGCTTCGCCGCCTTGCCCGGCAGCGGCAGCCAGTCGGGCAGCGTCGCCGGGTAGAACATCTCGCGGAAGGCGGCCTCGCTCGCCACCTGCACGGCGTCGATGGCGCGGGTGGATTCCTCCGAGGCCTCGCTGCTGAACAGCGTGCGCAGGATGACGTCCATGGCCAAGCGCGTGAACAAGGCGTCCATGTCGACCCGGCCCTCGCGGACGTCGGGCGGGAGCGCCGCGTCGAGGCCCTTCGCGGCCGACGCGGTCATCAGCGCCGCATACCCCGCGACCCGCTTCGGCGAGAACCCGGGCTGCAGCAGACGCCGCTGCCGTTGCCACACCTCGCCCTCGGTGACGAGCACGCTCTGCCCCATCAGCTGCTCGAACACCTCGGGGCCGCGCTCCCAGCGCACGAGCCCGTCCGCGTTCGTGACGAGCAGTTCGCGCACGAGGTCCGGCGAGAACACGTCGTACCCCTCCTCGACGGCGATGCGCATGTACGAGACGTCGCCATGGTCGGCGCGGAGCTTCTCGGTGAACCCGAGGTAGTCGCGTTTCATCGCGGCGAGCAGCGGCAGGCCGAACCAGCGCGAGGGCGGGCCCGACGGGCGGCCGGTGCGGGGCGAAGGGGAGACGGTGGCGGTGATGGGTGAGTCCATGCCGCGATGTTCGGCACCGGCGGTGCGCCCGTCTTGAACGTTTTCGACATGCCGGGCCGGGCCGAGGCCCTAGACTGCGTCCATGGAACGTGCCACGCCCCTGTCCGACGCGGTGAACCGTCTCTGGCTCCCCCGGGTGTCCCTCGCGTCGTGCGTGCGGGCCGTCTTCAGCCGCGACACCACGGGCGTGGTGTTGCCGGACCACCGCCGGTTCAACTACTTCCCGCTCACGCCGTTGTGCAGCATCTCGTGGTTCTTCCAGGGCGAGTGCCACACGATGCCGTTCTCGGCGACGCCGCGCCCCGGCGTCGGTGGCGTGCCGCTGCCGCGCATCGTCGCCGCGGGCCCGTTCGATCGGCCCTCGCTCTCGTGGCACCCCGGTCCGGGGCACGGGATGATGCTCATGCTGATGCCCGATGCGTTCAGGGCCCTGACGGGCCTGCAGCCCAGCCAGTTCGTCAACCGCTTCGTCGACGTGCACGAGGTGCTGCCCGAGGCCTGGTGCGCGATGTGCCACGACGTGCTGGCCGCGCCGGACGACGACGCCCGTGTCGCGCTGATGGAAGACTTCCTCGACCCGCTGTGGCAGGCCGCGCGCCCCGAATCCACCACGCCCGGCCGGCGGTACCACGACTGGGCCCAGGCGATCGCGATGCGCGCCGCCACCTCGGGCCTCGGCCGCAGCGCGCGCCAGGTCGAGCGCCGCATCAAGGAATGGACCGGCCAGCCGCTCCGTTCGCTCCGGGGCATCAGCCGCGCGGAACGCGCGTTCCTCGACGGCATCTCGTCGGGGCGCGACGACAGCGTCAACATGGCCGAGGTGGCCGTCGAGGCCGGTTACGCGGACCAGTCGCACATGTGCCGCGAGTCCCGCCGGGTCTCCGGGTTCACGCCCGACGAACTCCGGCGGCGCACGCGCGACGACGAGGCGTTCTGGGTCTACCGGATCTGGCAGTGAGCAGCCGGCCCGCACCGCTGGCCGCGGACATCTCCGCCCGGTCGAAGGCGACGCTGCTCGTGCTGGCGGCCATGGTGCTCTTCGCCGCCTACGACGCGCTCGCCAAGCACCTCGCGGCGACGTACCCGGTGACCGAGCTGCTGTGGGTGCGGTACGCCACGCACGCCGGCCTCATGCTGCTGGTGTTCGGGCCCACGATGGGCCTGCGCCTCGTGAAGACCGCGCAGCCGGTCGCCCAGGTGCTGCGCGCGCTGCTGCTGGTGGCCGTCACCTTCCTCTTCATGAGCGGCCTGAAGCACATCCGGCTCGCCGAGGCGACGGCCATCAACTTCCTCGCGCCGCTGCTGGTCACCGCGCTGTCGGCCCCGCTGCTGAAGGAGACCGTGCCGCTGCGCTCGTGGATCGCCGTGTCCGTCGGTTTCGTGGGCGTGCTGCTGATCGTGCGCCCCGGCGCCGAGATGAACGCCGCCATGCTGTTCCCGCTGGGTTCGGCGGTCTGCTACAGCCTCTACCAGGTGATGACCCGCCGGTTCGTCGGCGCGGAACATCCCGTGACCACGCACTTCATCCTCGGCTCGGTGGGGCTGGTGGCGACGACCTTCACGTGGCAGGCGAGCTGGTCCATGCCGACGCCAGCGCACCTGCCGCTGATGCTGGGCCTCGGCCTCACCACCGGGACCGGGCACTTCCTGCTGATCAAGGCCTTCGAGCACATCAGCCCGGCCGCCGCCGCGCCGTTCACCTACACGCACCTCGTGTGGGCCGTGGTGCTGGGGTTCGTCGCCTTCGGCGAGGTGCCCGCGCTGCTGTCGGTGCTGGGCATCCTCACCATCGCGGGCAGCGGGCTCTTCAACGCGCTCGGTGCGCGCGCGAACGCCGGCCCGCCGACGCGTCGCTGACACGGCGGACCTCGACGTTCACGGCCGCGACGGCTCGACGTCGTCCGCGGCATGGACCCAGATGTCCCCGGCGTCGTGGATGTCGGCCGTCAGGTGCGTGGGGTTCCAGAGGTCACCGAAGCGCCCCCGGAACCCGATCGCGAGGCGGTTGCCGCGGGGGCCGTGGATGGCGCGCCACAGCTGCCGGCCGCCTTCGCCTTCCAGCACCGCGCCGGACACCCACAGGCACAGCGCGCGTCCGTCGAAGCAGGCCACCGAGAAGCGCAGCACGCGGTGCGGCCCGCAGGGGGTGACGTCGGCCACGGTGCCGACGTAGCGGCGTGGCTGGCACAGCTCGCGCACCGGCAGCCCGGGCGTGAGCTCGACAGGGGCGGCGGGCATGCTAGCGGGCGCGTCGCGCGTCGACGCTCCAGCGGCCGGGGCCGAAGGCCCCGACGAACAGCAGTCCGCCGGTGATCGCGAGGTTCTTCAGGAACAGCAGCTGCTGCACGTGCTGCTGCGCGGGCGGGACCTGCCAGTACGCATGGAACAGGAAACTCGCCGCGACGGTGAACAGCGCCAGGGCCAGCGCCGTCGCGCGGGTGTACCAGCCGGCCACGAGGGCGATGCCGGCCGTGACCTCGAACACCGCGACGGCGATCGCGAGCGGGAACTCGAGCGGCAGGCCGGTCGACGCGATGGCCTCGGCCGTGCCGCGCAGCCCGCCGAGCTTCTCGAGCCCGGACAGGAAGAAGAGCACCGCGAGCAGCACGCGGCCGGCCAGGGTCAGGGTCTGCTGGAGGCCGTGGGTGGTCTCCTCGGGGGCGTGGAGGTCCACGGGGATGAAGGTGGTGCGCATGGGGATGGTGAACGAGGGGTGGAGGGACCGCGGGCGCGCGAGGGCGCCCGCGATGGGAGGTCGAGGACCTGTTCAGCGCGAGGGCCGCGCCGCCATCTCGATCAGCGCCGCCACTTCACGGGCGTGGCTGACCTGTGGCACGTGCGACGCGCCGGGGATCGCGACGGTGCGCTTCGACTGCGCGCGCTCCGCCATCCAGGCGAGCGCCGCCGGCGGGATGTTGCGGTCGCCGGTGCCGTAGACGAAGTAGGACGGCACCGTCTTCCACGCCGTGCCCGCGTTCGCCTCGCCGAGGGCCGCGTCGGTGATCGGGCGCTGCCCGATGGCCATCAGCAGCGCCTCGGCCTCGGGCACGTCGGCGGCGAACTGCTGCCAGAAGCGGTCGGTGCGGATGTAGAGGTCCGCCACGCCGGCCTGCTGCGGCACCGGCGCGGCCAGCGCCTGGCCGAGCGTGCTGCCCGGAAACTTGCCCGACAGCGTGGCGGCGCTCTCGTCCGCCTCCGGCGCGAAGGCCGCGACGAACACGAGGGCCTTCACGCGCGGCTTGCCGACGGCGGCGGTGCTGATGACGGAGCCGCCGTACGAATGGCCCACCAGGACGATGTCACCGCCGATGGCGTCGAGCACGCGTGCCGTGTAGCCCGCGTCATGGGCCACGCCGCGCAGCGGGTTGGCGATGGCCACCACCGGGTAGCCGGCGCGGCTCAGGCGGGTGGCGACGGCGTTCCAGCTGGACGCGTCGGCGAAGGCGCCGTGGACGAGCACGACGGTGGGTCGGGGCGTGGCGGCCTCGGCCGAACGTGCCGCGCCCGCGAACGCGATCAGGTTCAGGCACACCAGGAGCAGGGAGGTGAGGAGGCGGAACATGGGTGGAGTCCTTGGAAGAGGGGGTCGAGGCGGCCGGGATGAGTCGGCCGCCGTGGCGATCAGCCGCGGATGAACGCGAGCAGGTCCGCGTTCAGGCGGTCCATGTGCGTCTGCGTGAGGCCGTGCGGGGCGCCGGGGTAGACGATCAGCTTCGCGCCCTTCACGAGGGTCGCGGTCCGGCGGCCGGCCACGTCGATCGGCACGATCTGGTCGTCGTCGCCGTGCACCACGAGCGTGGGCACGTCGAACTTCTTCAGGTCGTCGCGGAAGTCGGTCTCGGAGAACGCCTTGATCGAATCGAACGTGGCCTTGTGGCTGCCCTGCATGCCCTGCATCCACCAGGCGTCGATCAGGCCCTGCGACGGTTTCGCGCCCGGCCGGTTGAAGCCGTAGAACGGGCCGGTCGGGATGTCGCGGAAGAGCTGCGACCGGTTGGCCTCGAGCGCGGCGCGGGTGCCGTCGAACACCTCGACCGGCACGCCGTCGGGGTTCGTCGGGCCCTTGACCATCAGCGGCGGCACGGCGGAGACGAGCACGATCTTCGCGACCCGCTTCGTGCCGTGGCGCGCGACGTAACGCGTGACCTCGCCGCCACCGGTCGAGAAGCCCACGTGCACCGCGCGGGTCAGCTTCAGCGCGTCGACCACGGCGGCGAGGTCGTCGGCGTAGTGGTCCATGTCGTGGCCGTCCCACGGCTGGCTCGAGCGGCCGTGGCCGCGGCGGTCGTGCGCGACCACGCGGAAGCCCTGGTCGGCCAGGAACTTCATCTGCCCGTCCCAGCTGTCCGAGCTGAGCGGCCAGCCGTGGCTGAACACGACGGGCTGGCCGTCTCGCGGGCCCCAGTCCTTGACGTACAGCTGCACGCCATCCTTCGTCGTGACGTACGGCGAGCCGCCCTGGGGTTGCGACTTGCCCGATCCGCCGCCCTTCGCGGCGCGTGCCGGCGAGATGGCCGTCGAGGCGACGGTGATCGCGGCCGCGCCGCCGCCGATGAGCAGGGTCCGGCGTGCGGTGCCGTCCGTGGGTTCGATGCCGAGTGCGTTCATGTTGGTCGATTCCTGAGTGAGTGGGTTGACGGTCGCCGAGGCCTCGTGGCCGGGGCGGGGGTGTCGAGATTCATGTTAGGAACGGCCCCCCGTGCCAACCAGACCTCGCGACGTCGCCGGTGTGTTGCCTCGCGCGAAGCAATCGGGCGATTGGTGCGCGGCGGTCAACGCAGTGCGGCATCGGGGGCGACACCGGCGTCGCGCCATCACCGCGACACTGCGGTCGAGCGTCGGCCGGCTCGCTTTTTCGCGCGGCGCTGTCACAACGACTGCGTTCCGGACGTCTGGAAGGTCAACTCCCGCGAACATCCATGACGGCCTCACCCCCGCCCCTTTCTCCCGCGACACGGCAGGACCTCGTGGCCTCCAGCTTCTCCACGAGCTACGCCGGCGTCGTGGCGTTCATGACCGTGGTCGCCGAAGGCAGCTTCGCGAAGGCGGGCGACCGCCTCGGCATCGGGCGTTCGGCGGTGAGCCGCGGCGTCCAGAAGCTCGAGACCCAGCTGGGCACGCGGCTGCTGAGCCGCACCACGCGCAGCCTGGCGCTCACGCGGGAGGGCGAGATGTTCCACGCGCGTTGCCAGCCCGGTGTCGCGCAGATCTCGCAGGCGCTGGAGGACCTGCGCGAACTGCGCGACGGCCCGCCCCGCGGCCCGCTGCGCATCGGCGCGCCCGCCGGGTTCGGCCGCAAGGTCGTCGCGCCGCTGCTGCACGGGTTCCAGTCGCGGTATCCCGACATCGCGCTCGACCTGTCGCTGAGCGATGCCCCGGTCGACTTCACGGCCGACCGCATCGACGTCGCCTTCCGCAACGGCCGCCTGGAGGACAGCCAGCTCATCGCCCGCCAGATCGTGCCGATGCAGATGTTCGTGTGCGCCTCGCCGGCCTACGTGAAGGCGCGCGGCATGCCGGCGACGCCGGACGACCTCGTGCACCACGACTGCGTCAACTTCCGCCTGGCCTCCGGCCGCACGCGCGAGTGGGAGTTCAAGGTGCGGGGCGAACACCGCAAGGTCACGCCCGCGTCCCGCCTGACGTTCAACGACGCCGAACTCGTGCGGCAGGCGGTGGTCGAGGGCCAGGGCATCGCGCAGATGCCGGGCTACCAGGTCTGCGGGCTGCTGCGCGAACAGGCGCTGCTGTCGTGCATGCCGCAGTACGCGCCGGACGACAGCGGCCACTACCTCTGCTACCCGAGCCGGCAGCACCTGCCGTCGCGCATCCGGGTGTTCGTGGACCACATGACGACGGCCATCCGCGCGCTGGACCTCCAGTGCACCGGGCTCTGATTCGCGGCGCGCGGGCGGGATTGGTGCGTTCGAGTCAACAGAGCTGCCGACGTCGCACGTCTGGTGCGCGACGGCCCGTTCCCCTAGCATCGCCTGGATCCCCCGGTGTGGCGTCGCGCACCGGTGCCGGAGAGACGACATGGTCAAGCTGAGCCCGCCCCCCACCACGCTGCTGGACACCTACCGCGGCACCGAGTTCCAGCCGCTCTACACCACGACGGTGAACGTCACCGGTGGCGAGGCCGGGCATGGTCGCGCCTCCGGCATCGTGCGTTCGGAGGACGGCGGGCTGGACCTCGACCTGCGCCTGCCACCCGCGCTCGGCGGCCCCGGCGGCGGCACGAACCCCGAGCAGCTGTTCGCGGCCGGCTACGGCGCGTGTTTCCACGGCGCCGTGAACCTGCTGGCCGCGCGCCACGGCATCGACCTGCGCGACGCCTCGGTGGCGGTGACCGTCGCGTTCGGCTGCGACCCGATGGACGGCCGCCACAGCCTCACCGCCGACCTCGTCGTCCGCCTGCCCGGCCTCGACCGCACGCTCGCCGAGCGGCTCGTGCGCGAGACCGAACGTATCTGCCCGTACGCGAAGCTCGTGCGCCAGGGCATCGAGGGCACGGTACGCGTCGAGACCTGAGCCCGATTGGTTCCGGGAACTCACCGCACCGTCTGACCCGAAGGAGGTGGAGGCCCTGGTGACGTACCTGAAGTCCTTGCGTTGAACCTCCCCGCGCCACCCCGGCACTCACTGGGGTGGCCGTCTTCAGCCGCCTCCCGCGACGAACCGGTCCGCCCGCGCCGCCGCCACGACCGCGCGTTCGTCCACCTCGAGGCGGTCCAGCGGCCGCGCGTTCGCGAGCCACGCGTTGGCCCGGATGAACCACGGCGCGATCTCCCCGTCCTCGAACACGTCGCGCAGTTCCGCGAGCACGTCGCGCACCACGGGTCGGATGCCCGTGTCGCCGCGCGCCAGCTGGAACGCGGGCAGCAGGATGCTGCCGCGCCAGTCGATCACCACGACCTCGCGCGCGACGATCCACCGCGCGAGCAGCGAGACCGGCTGGTCGTGGTGCGCCCGCAGGCGCTGCGCGAACTCGTTCCCCTCGATCAGCCCGCCCGACACGCGGTAGCCGAGGTTCATCTCGAACAGCGCGATGTCCTCCAGCCGGCGGAACGTGTCGGCCGAGGGCAGTGCGGGTGGCAGGGGCGCGCGTGCGACGGGCGCGGCGCGCAGGGTGTCGATCCGATCGGTCATGGCCTGTTCCTCCGGGTTGGGTGGTCCGCGACGACTTTAGGCAGGCGATCCCCCGCCGGCCAGACCCGCGGCCAGGACCACAGCGTTGAGCCCGTGGCACCAATGGCCGGTGGTCCGGGCCCATCGGTGATTCGTGGGCAACATTGCGTTGATGCGTTGCCGTCTAGTGGGCGCGGGGGCGTCTCCCTAGGATTCATCACACCGGTCCTGCACCGCGACGTTCCCTTTCCACCGACCCAAACCAGGAGTCCACCATGGCCCAACGCATCAACTTCATGAAGCAGTCCCCGGAGCTCACCAAGAAGCTTCTCGAGGTCTCCCACGCGCTGAAGAGCTCGTCCATCGAGGAGAAGATCCGCAACCTCGTCGACATCCGCGTCGCCCAGCTCAACGGCTGCGCGTTCTGCCTCGACATGCACGTCAAGACCGCCCGGATCAACGGCGAACGCGAGCTGCGCCTGCACCACCTGGCCACCTGGCGCGAGTCCACGCTGTTCGAGCCGCGCGAGCGCGCCTCGCTGGCCTGGGCCGAGATCCTGACCCAGCTGCCCGCGCAAGGCGTGCCCGACGAGCTGTTCGAGCGTGTCCGCGGCCAGCTCTCCGAGACCGAGATCTCCGACCTCACGTATGCCGTGATGGCAGCCAATGCGTGGAACCGCGCCAACGTCGCATTCAAGTCGGTGCCCGGCAGCTCGGACGCCGCGTTCGGCCTCGACAAGGCCCAGCTCGCCTGATCGCCACCTTTCGAAGAGGAGTCACACCATGAAAGTCGTCGTCATCGGCGGAACGGGCCTCATCGGGTCCAAGCTCGTGACCCGCCTGCAGGCGGCCGGCCACGAGGTCGTGGTCGGTTCGCCCAACACCGGCGTCAACACCCTCACCGGCGAGGGGCTCGACGCGGCCCTCGCCTGCGCGCAGGTCGTCGTGGACGTCGCCAACTCGCCGTCGTTCGCGGACGACGACGTGATGGCGTTCTTCAAGACCTCGGGCAGCAACCTGCTCGCGGCCGAGAAGAAGGCGGGCGTGCCGCACCACATCGCGCTGTCGGTCGTGGGCACGGAACGCCTGCAGGCCAGCGGCTACTTCCGCGCCAAGCAGGCGCAGGAGGACCTGATCAAGGCGTCCGGCGTGCCGTACACCATCGTGCATTCGACGCAGTTCTTCGAGTTCGCCGGCGGCATCGCGCAGTCGGCCACCGAGGGCCAGTCGGTGCGCCTGTCGCCCGCGCTGATCCAGCCGATCTCGTCGGACGACGTGGCCGACGCGATGTTCGACGTGGCGGTGGGGCAGCCGCGCAACGGGATCGTCGAGATCGCGGGCCCGGAACGCTTCCGCCTCGCCGAACTCGTGGGCCAGTGGCTGGCCGCGAAGAAGGACCCGCGCCACGTGGTGCCGGACGACGGCGCGCTGTACTTCGGCGCCCGGCTGGACGACGCGACGCTGGTGCCCGCCCCCACGTCGACGCCGCGCCTCGGCGCGTCGCGCTTCCAGGGCTGGCTCGCCACCCAGGCCGGCTGACCCCGCGTCGATTTTTTTCAATGCCTCCGGCCCGTCGCGACGAAGACGACGGGTGTCAGGTCGTCGAGGCGGCTGTCACGGGCGTGCACTTTCCATCCGTTCGTGCACGGGACGAACCCACGTCGGCGCGGCGTCCCCGCGAATGCCGATCAGCAACACGACGATGCGCCGGGCAGGAGGCACCCTCTCTTTCCGAACGATCTTCCGGAGCTGCCATGAAGCTGTTCTATTTCCCGGGCGCGTGTTCGCTCGCCGGGCACATCGTGCTCGAATGGACCGCGCGGCCCTACGAGGCCGTGCGCATGAGCCGCGACAGCATCAAGTCGCCCGACTACCTCGCGATCAACGCGGGCGGCACGGTGCCGCTGCTGATGGACGACGGGTTCGCGCTGACCGAGAACGTCGCGATCCTCGGCTACCTCGGTGACCTGCACCCCGAGGCCGGTCTGCTCGGCGACGGCACGCCGCGCGGCCGCGCCGACGTGATGCGCTGGCTCGCGTTCCTCAACTCGGACGTGCACAAGGCCTTCAAGCCCATCTTCGTGCCGGGCCGTTTCCTCGACGACGCCGGCGCCGCCGACGCGCTCGCCACCAAGGCGCGTGCCCACATCCGCGACTACCTCGAACGCCTCGACGCACAGCTCGAGGGGCGCGACTGGCTCGTGGGCGACCGCTCGGTGGCCGACCCCTACCTGTTCGTGCTGCTGCGGTGGGCCCGCGCCAAGGGCGTCCACACCGGCGACCTGCACAACCTCGCGCGCTTCTTCGTGCGCATGCACGAGGACGAAGGCGTGCGCCAGGCGCTGATGAACGAGGAAGGCGCGCACGCGCTGAGCCCTCGCTGAACCCGCATCGGTCCGCCATGCGCGCCTACTTCCTGTCGCTGCTGCTGGGCGTGCTGGTCGGGCTGATCTATGCCTGGTTCGGCGTCCGGTCGCCCGCCCCGCCCACCATCGCGCTGGTGGGCCTGCTCGGCATGCTGCTCGGTGAGCAGACGCCGGCGCTGCTGGAGCGCTTGTCCGCTCCACGTTCCACCGTCGCGGCGCACCCCGCCGACGCCGTCCACCCCGACCGAAAGGAATGACGATGCCGACTCCCTCGCAGGATGCCCCTCCCGTGGAGACGGCGCGCAGCGACCACGTCGAGGTCAGCTTCGACGGCGCGCGGTGCATCCACGCGCGCTACTGCGTCACGCGCGCGCCCGCCACGTTCCTCGCGAACGTCGACGGCCAGTGGATCCATCCGGCGGCCACCGCCGTGGAGACCCTGGTCGCGACCATCCACCAGTGCCCGTCCGGCGCGTTGCACTACCGCCGCCTCGACGGCGGCCCGGAGGAACCGGCGCCGCCGGTGAACCTCGTGACGCTGCGCGAGAACGGGCCGTACGAGGTGCGCGCGCCGATGCGGCTCGGCGACACGTCGCCCGGCTTCCGCGCCGCGCTGTGCCGCTGCGGCGCGTCGAGGAACAAACCCTTCTGCGACAACAGCCACCGCAAGAGCGGTTTCCAGGCCACCAGCGAACCGGCGGGCGGGAACACCACGGCGCTCGTCCGGCGCGACGGTCCGGTCGACGTGCTCCCGATCGCCGACGGACCGCTGCGGCTCGTCGGCGCGCTCGAGATCGTCTCGGGCACCGGCCGCATCGTCGAACGCACGCGCGAGGTCGAGCTGTGCCGCTGCGGCGGCAGCGAACACAAACCCTTCTGCGACGACAGCCACCTGCGCATCGGTTTCCGCGCGCCCGGTGTCGAACGACCCGCGGAATGAGAGGACGCCCGATGCCCACCCACCTCACCATGCCCTGGCCCGGCCTCGACCGGGCCGCCGAACTCCTCCGGTCCACCGGCGTCGGCGAACACGCCAGGCGGTCCGGTGACCGCGCGCCCGCCGTCGGCGTGCTCGACCGCGACGGTGGCCGCGTGCACCTCGCCGACCTGTGGCGCGACGGCCCCGTGGTGATGCTGTTCTTCCGCGGCGGCTGGTGCCTGAGCTGCGACCTGCACCTGCGGGCCTGGCGCCGGCAACGCGACGCGCTGGCCGCGCTCGGCATTCGCCTGGTGGCCGTCTCGCCCCAGAGGCCCGATCCCGAGGGCGACGACGCCGGTTTCGCCATCCTGAGCGACCCCGACCTGGCCGCCGCCAACGGCTTCGGCATCGCGTTCACGCTGCCGCCCGAGGCGGTGGACCTCTACGCCGCCAGCGGCATCGACATCCCGGTGCTCAACGGCAACGGCCTGTGGGTGTTGCCCATCCCCGCCGTGTACGTCGTCGGCCCCGACGGCCTCGTGCGGTATGCCTACGTGGAAGGCGATTCGCCCGAAGGTGTGCGCCCCGAGGACGTGCTCGCCGCGATGGCCGGCGGCGCGGCCTGACCCGTCAACCGTCGTCGTCGACGCGGGTCATCGTGACCGCGGCGAACGTCGCGCCCTGGGCCAGCGTGCGGTGGACGGGGCAGCGGGCCGCGACGTCCGCGAGCGCCGCCAGCTGCGTGGCATCGAGGTCTCCCTCCACGCGGATGTGGCGCGTGAACTCGTCGGGCGGCGTGCGGTCCTTGACCTTGCGGTGGTCCACCCCCGTGCGCACGCGCTCGAGCGGCCAGCCCTTCAGGTCGGCGAAGTGCCGCAGGGTCATGGTCGTGCAGGCCGCGAGCGCGGACGACAGCAGGTTGTACGGCGTCGGCCCCGACCCCAGCCCGCCGACGGAGGCGGGTTCGTCGGCCAGCCAGCGCGAGCCGCCGGACTGCAGGGCCAGCTGGAACTTGCCGAGGCCGGTCTCCTCCGCCTCGGCGTCGAACGCAACGCCCGGCAGCGCGACGGGGTCCGGCAGGTAGCGCAGCGCCCACGCGGCCATCACGTTCGTCGCGTGTTCCGCGTCGGCGCGGTCGCGCAGCAGGTGATCGGCCCGGTCGAGCGAGATGAAGCTCTTCGAATGTCGCGCGGCGAGGAAGATGCGGCTCGCGTTGTCGATGTCCACGACCTGGTCCATCGGGCTGTGCAGGATGAGCAGCGGCACCTGCAGGCCGGCGAGGTGGCGGTCGGGGTCGTGCGTGCGCACGTCCTCGATGAAGGCCTGGCCGACGCGCACCTCGAAACCGCCGAGCGGCACCGGACCGGCGCCGTCCGCGTCGATGCGGCGCAGCACCTCGGCCGGCACGTGGCGCAGCAGGTGGGACGCGTCGAACGGCGCGCCCACGGTCGCCACGGCGCGCACGGACGGGATGCGCGAGGCCGCCACCAGCGCGGCGGTGCCGCCCAGGCTGTGCCCGATGAGCATCGCGACCGGCATGCCGGCCGCGTCCATCGCCGCGGCGGCCTGCACGAGGTCGTCGACGTTCAGCGAGAAGCTCGACCGGTCGGCGTCGCCCTCGCTGTCGCCGATGCCGGAGAAGTCGAAGCGCAACACACCGATGCCCTGGCCCGCCAGGCCGCGACCGATCGCGACGGCCGAGCGGCTGTCCTTGCCGCAGGTGAAGCAGTGGGCGAGCACGGCCCAGCCGCGGCAGATGCGCTCGGGCATCTCCAGCCGGCCCGCGAGCCGCTGTCCCTGGCCGTTGACGAACGAGAAGGTGCGGGTCGGCATGGGCGGCCCGCGTCAGGCGACGAAGGTGTCGATCGACACGCCGCCCAGCAGCGTCAGCGTGACCGGCGTGCGTTCGGCGATGTCCACGAGGCGCTGCCGCTGCTGCGCGTCGAGCCCCTGCGGGCGCAGCGTGCGCACGATGCGCGGGCCGTCCTCCTCGCGCCGCCACTGCAGCTCGACCTCGACCGAGGTCATGGGCCAGCCCTTGCGGTCGGCGTACATGCGCAGCGTGATCGCGGTGCAGGCGCCGAGGCTCGCGAGCAGCAGTTCGTAGGGCGCGGGCCCGGCATGCTGGCCGCCGAGCACGGACGGCTCGTCGGCCACCAGGCGGTGGGATCCCAGTTCGATGTCGGTGCGGTAGCGGTCGCGTCCGATGCGTGCGGTGCCGATGGCCATGGGGGTCTCCTGTGGGAAAGTTCAGAGCCGGATGGCGCCCGCGCTCACGTAGCGCGAGAAGTTCTCGACCGGCATCGCGGCCTGGCCGCGGTAGTGTTCGTCGGACCAGCTCAGCACGACGTCGACCTCGCCCGCGAGGATCCGGACGTCGCCGAGCGGGATCTCCAGCGCCATGCCCTCGCCCTCGCGGTACTCGACCGGGCCGACGATCTCGCCGACCAGCACGACGGCCTCGGCCGGCGATGCCGGCGCGACGGGCCGGGGACCCGATTCCGCGGACAGCGCGCGGCGCACGCCGGCGTCGTCGTGCAGGCGGCGGAGGTACGGGCCGAGGTTCCGGAAGCTCGAGAGGCCCACCTTCGTCGTGAGCGCCCAGCGCAGCATCACGAAGAGGTACGCGTCGGCGCAGGTGCGTTCGCCGGTGAGCCAGTCGCGGCCGTCGAGCTGCGCGTCGACCCGTTCCAGCAGATCGCGCACGCGGTCCCGGCCGGCTTCGGCCACGAGCGGGTCGGGCACGAGGCCGAAGCCGTGGCGTTCGGGGTAGAAGACGGGGCCGTAGGCCTTGTGGACCTCGGCGTTGAGGAACGCGAGCCACTGCAGCGTGCGCGCGCGGGCCGTCACGTCGTCGCCACCCCAGAGCCGGGCGCGCGGGTGCCGGTCGGCGATGTACGAGAGGATGGCGATGCTTTCGGTCAGCCGCAGGTCGCCGTCGACCAGCACGGGCACGGTGCCCATCGGGTTGACGGCGAGGAACGCCGGGGCCTTGAGTTCGGTGCGCCGCAGCGGCATCGCCTCGAAGTCGGCGCCGGCCCATTCGAGCGCGATGTGGCTGGCCAGCGACCCGGCGCCGGTCATGTAGAAGAGTTTCATCGGAGGCCTCCCGCCGGATCAGTTCGGTGGCAGCACGGCCTCGACGCCCTGCTTCTTCACGAGGAACACCAGAAACTTCGCCGGCTTGGTGGTGCTCGCGTTGCGGCCCACCGTGTGCAGGTCGGCCGGGCCTTCGTAGAAGGTCTCGCCGGGCTTCAGCGTGACCTCGCGGCCGCCCTTCACGCCCATCACGATCGAGCCCTCCAGCACGTAGATGAAACCGTGGGCGTCGTGGCGGTGCACGGGGTCGGCGCCACCGGGCGGGTAGGTCACGGTGAGCATCAGCACCTCCTGGCCCGGCAGGTTGGACAGCGCCTTCGACATCAGCGCGTCGACCGCCGGCGGCGGCGGCGCGGCCGACACGGGTTCGGCGGTCCAGAGCACGGCGGACAGCAGGGCGATGGCGGAAAGGCAGACGGGTGGGCGCGGCATGGTGGGTCTCCGGTCGAAAGCGATGTCGCGATGCTAGGAAGCGCCCCGCCCGCGCGGAAGGCACGGCGCGGGGCTCGCCGTGTTTCCCGATTTGCACCAATGCGGCGGGGCGCCGCGGCCGACACTGGCCGCCCGTTTTTCTTCAACAGGAGCTTCGACATGTCCTCATCCGACACCCCCGTGGTCCTCATCACCGGCGGTGGCGCCGGCATCGGCCGGGCCGCCGCGCGGCGCTTCGCGGCGCAGGGCGCCCGCGTCATCATCACCGGCCGCCGACAGGCCGCGCTGGAGGCCGCCGCGGCGGACCATCCGGCGATCGGCTTCGTGGTCGCCGACGCGGGCCAACCCGCCGACGCGGAGCGCACGGTGCAGACGGTCATCGACCGCCAGGGCCGCCTCGACGTGCTCGTCAACAACGCCGGCGCGGGCGCGATCCTGCCGCTGGCCGACGCCACCGCGGAGCGCATCCGCGAGATCTTCGACGTCAACGTCGTGGGCCCGTCGCTGCTCACGCGCGCGGCGCTGCCGCACCTGAAGCGCACGCGCGGCCACATCGTCAACGTGTCCAGCACCTTCGGCCACAAGGCCGCGCCCGCCCTGTCCCACTACGCGGGCAGCAAGGCGGCGCTGGAGCTGATGACGAAGTGCTGGGCGCTCGAGTTCGCGCCCGACGGCATCCGCGTCAACGCGATCGCCGCGGGACCGACCGACACCGACTTCCTCACCGAACGCATGCAGCTGAGCGAGGCGCAGGCCGAAGCGGTGCGCGAACACGAGCGCGCCCGCATCCCGCTCGCGCGCCGGGGTTCGCCCGACGACGTGGCCGCGTGGATCGTGACGCTGGCCTCGTCCGCCGGCGCGTGGGTCACCGGGCAGGTGATCACTGTCGACGGCGGGCTGGACGCGACCTGATTCAGGCGAGGTACGACCCGAGGAAGGCCGCCGACCGCTGCTGCGCGAGGGCGGCGGCCGCCTCGTCGCGGTGTTCGCCGCCCCGCCGCGCGAACGCATGGCGGCACTCGGGGTAGAGGAAGGTCTCGACGCGCGGGCGCCGTTCCAGCGCGTCGAAGATGTCCTGGCGCGCCGGCAGCGGGATGTACTCGTCGTCCTGCGCGAGGTGCACGAGCAGCGGGCTGTCGATGCGGGCCGTGTCGTCGAGGTACCGGTTCGCGCCGCCCGGGTAGTACACGACCGCGGCGTCGACCCGCGTGCGCGAGGTCGCCAGCAGGGCCAGCAGGCCACCGAGGCAGAAGCCCATCAGCGCGACGCGGCCGTCCGATCCGGGCATCGCGCGGGCCGCGTCCAGCGTGCGCAGCACGTCCTCCACGCCCGCCTGCACGTCGAAGGCCTGGTACAGCGCCACGGCCCGGTCCCGTTCCGCCGGCGTGCGGTCCGTGAGGTCGATGCCGGGCTCCTGCCGCCAGAGCAGGTCCGGGCAGACGGCGAGGTAGCCGCGCGCGGCCAGTCCGGCGCAGGTCTCGCGCATGTCGGCGTTGACGCCGTAGACCTCGTGCAGCACCACCACGACCGGGGCGGGCGTTGTCGAGGGCGGGGCGACGTGGGCGTGGAACGCCCCGTCGGGGGTGTCGATCCGGAGGGTGGTGCGCATGGGGTCCGCCATGAGGAGTGTGGGGGAAACCGATGCTAGGGAGCGACCCCCCGCCCCGGTAGGCCCCGGCCGCTCATCGCGCTGTTGCCCCGGCGGCACCAGTGGACGGCATGCCGTGTTAACGAGACCGGTGTGCGCTTTTTTCACCGATTAACTGGCCCCGGACGGGGGCGGCTTCGATACTGGTTTCGCCTTCCCCGCCGGGGCAGGCGGGCCGAGCGGGAAGGAGCATCGAATGACACAGGATCTGGGACTTCCATGGCGGGCGCGACCATGGAACTCGTGACACGACCCGGCAGCGACACCGGCGACGGGCTGGCGTCGAGCTTCGCCACGAGCTACGCGGGCGTGCTCGCCTTCATGGCGGTGGCGAACGAGGGCAACTTCGCGCGCGCGGGCGATCGCCTGGGCATCGGCCGCTCGGCCGTCAGCCGCAACGTGCAGCGGCTCGAGGTGCAGCTCAACGCGCGGCTGTTCCATCGCACCACGCGCAGCATCTCGCTGACCAGCGAGGGCGAGATGTTCTTCGCGCGCTGCCAGCCGGGCGTGATGCACATCGCCCAGGCCTTCGAGGAGATGCGCGACCTGCGCGAGGGCCGCCCCCGCGGGCGGCTCCGCGTCAGCTCCTCGGCCACCTTCGGCCGCAAGGTGGTGGCGCCGCTGCTGGCGGGCTTCCAGGAGGCCCATCCCGAGATCGAGCTGGAGCTGCTGCTGGACGACGCGCGCCCCGAGTTCATCGCCGACCGCATCGACATCTCGTTCCAGAACGGCCGCATGGAAGACAGCCAGGTGGTCGCGAAGCAGCTCGTGCCGATGCGCATGCTGGTCTGCGCGTCGCCCGCCTACGTGCGCGAGCACGGGCTGCCGGCCACGCTGGACGACCTCGCGCGGCACCGCTGCGTGCACCTGCGCCTGCCGTCGGGCCGTATCTCCGAATGGGAGTTCAAGGTCGACGGCCGCACCCACCGGATGCTGCCGCCGGCGCGTGCCACGTTCAACGACGACGACCTCGTGCTGCAGGCCGCGCTCGGGGGACAGGGCCTCGCCCAGCTGCCCGCGTTCCAGCTGTGCCAGCCGCTGCGGTCGGGAGAACTCGTGACCTGCCTTGCCGAACACGTGCCCGACGACCGGGGCCACTACATCTGCTACCTGAGCCGTCGCCAGCTGCCGTCGCGCGTCCGGGTGTTCATCGACCACATGACCCAGCGCATCCGCGCCGAGCACCGGGAGTCGATGGAGATCACCTCGGGCCTGGACCTCGCCGGCGAACCCGTGCGCCACGTCGCCTGATGGCGACCCGGCCGCGCTCAGGGGGCGAGGCCTTCCTCCGCGTGGAGCGCGGCACGGGTGCCCGCGTCACCGTACATGCGGCGCGCGAAGGCGGTCAGGTAGCGCAGGCCATCGAGGTCGACGTCCATCGCCACCGCCCAGCGGAACATCACGAACAGGTAGGGGTCGGCGACCGAGCGGGCCCCGGCGATCCAGTCGCGGGATTCCAGCTGGCGGTCCAGGCGCGCGAGGTGTTCGCGCACCAGCCGCCGCGCCGCGGTGGCGTGGCGGCCGATGGGGGCGTCGGCCTCGTCCGGCTCCTGCCGCGCGAGCAGCGGCCGGAACGCGGGATGCACCTCGGTGTTCAGGAAGGCGAGCCACCGCATGGCCTCGGCGCGGGAACGCGTGTCCCCGCCGAGCAGGCCGGACGCGGGGTTCAGGTCGACGAGGTAGCAGAGGATGGCGACGCTTTCGCTGAGCGTGAAGCCGCCGTGCGTGAGCACGGGCACCTTGCCCATCGCGTTGAGGCCCAGGAAGCCCGCGGACCGGAGGGTCTCCGGCGTCATCTCCACCAACTGGTACGACGCCTGGACCCACTCCAGCACGATATGGGCCGCCAGCGAGCTGGCGCCGGCCATGTAGTAGAGCTGCATCATCTCGCGATCGGTCCCCTGGCCCGTGCTGTGGAAGCCCATGCTAGGAGCCGCGTCGCGCGGTCGCTAGGTCCTCGCGGGGCACCGCACTGTTTCCATCGATGCACCACCGGGCGCGCGTGGATGTGCTCCACTGGTCGTGCCGCCAGCGTGGTGTCTACGCGGCGGGCGAAGGGGGTTGATCGCTGCGGCGTTGTTTTGACGCCCTCCGGCTTTCGTTTCATACTCGCCGCTCCCGTCGTGCGAGCGCCATCCCAGCCCACCATGCCAGCACCGCCCGAGGCCGCACCCACATCGACAGAGACCTGCTGGCGCTTCGGTGCATTCGCGCTCCGCGAGACGCAGCGGCGGCTCGAGCGGGCGGGCCAGGCCGTCCGGCTCGGCCCGCGTTCCTTCGACCTGATGCTGCAGCTCGTGCGTCGCGCGGGCGAGTACCTCGGCAAGGACGAACTGCTCGCCACCGTCTGGGCCGGCGTGGTGGTCGAGGAGGCCAGCGTGCGCGTGCACATGTCGATGCTGCGCAAGGCGCTGGGCGAACCCGGCGACGACGACGAATGCCGCGAGTGGATCTCGAACATCCCGTCGCGCGGCTACCGGTTCAACGGCCGCGTGGTGCGCGAGGAAACCGACACCTCGGTGGCGCCGCGCACCCGCATGGCGGCGCCGTCGTTCACCGCGCTGCCCGCGCGGCTGACCGAACTGGTCGGGCGCGATGCCGACGTGGCCACCGTGACCGACGCGCTCTCGGCGCACCGCCTCGTCACCGTCGTCGGGCCGGGCGGCATCGGCAAGACCAGCGTGGCCATCCGCTCGGCGGAAAGCCTCCAGCAGGTGCGCGGCACGCAGGTCGCGTTCGTCGACCTGTCGCCGCTGATCTCGCGCGACCACGTGCTCAGCACGATGGCCCGCGCGCTCGGCGCGGCGCCGGACCTGCCCGACACCATCCAGGCCATCACGCAGTGCCTGGTCGGGCGGGACATGCTGCTTCTGATCGACAACTGCGAGCACGTGGTGGAGTCGCTCGCGGAGCCGGTGATGGCGCTGCTCACGGCCCTGCCGGGCCTGCGGGTGCTGGCCACCAGCCGCGAGACGCTGCGCGTGACGGGCGAATGGGTGCTGCGCCTGTCGCCGCTGGCCGTGCCCGATGCGGAAGGGGTGTCGCTGACGGAGGCGTTGCACTGGCCCGCCGTGCGCCTGCTGGTGGGCCGCGCCGAGGCGGCGGGCGCCGGGCAGTTCAACGAATCGCAGGGGCCCGTGCTGGCCCGCATCGCCCGCCAGCTCGACGGCATCCCGCTCGCCATCGAGCTGGTGGCCGCGCGCCTGGGGGGGCAGTCCGCGCGCGACCTCGCCCCGCGGCTCGACGACCACATCCGCCTGTTCTCCATCAGCAACCGGGGCGCGCCGCCGCGGCACCGAACGCTCGCGGCCGCGCTCGACTGGAGCATCGCGCTGCTGGGTGAGTCGGAGTTGCGGCTCTTTCGCCGCCTGTCGGTCTTCCGCGGGCGTTTCGACGTCGACTCGGCCCTCGGCGTCGCGGTCGACGCGGACCCGGAGGAGGCGTTCGACACCCTGGTGTCCCTCGCCGACAAGTCGCTGGTGTTCTTCGACGGCGACGACGCGGTCGCGCCCTATCGCCTGCTCGACACCACGCGCAGCTACGCCGCGGCGTTGCTCGCGCAGAGCGACGAACGCACCGCGCTGCTGCACCGCCACGCGACGCTGATGCTCGACCTGATGAAGGAGGCGACCGTCGAGCTGCAGGTGCTCGACGAGCAGGCCTGGGGCGAACGCTACGCCTACCGCCTCAACGACGTGCGCTCGGCGCTCGAGGTGTGCCTCGTGCAGCAGCCCGACGTGGCGCTGGCCGCGGCGCTGGTCACCACGTCGTCGCCGCTGTGGTTCCACCTGTCGCAGGTCGCGGAGTTCCGGGAGCTGGCCGAGTCGGCGCTGCGCCTCGTCGACCAGCAACCCGAGCCGGACTCCGGGGTGGTCGCGTCGCTGAACACGACGCTCGTCACCGCGCTGCTGCACACCGGGTGGGGCGACGATTCGCTCGACGCGATGTGCGACCGCGCCCTGGCCGGCGCCATCGCCATCCGCTCGCCCGGCCTCGAGCTGCGTGCGCGCTGGGCCCGAAGCACCTACGAAATGCTGGTCCGTGCCGAGTACTCCGCGGCCCTGTTGCATGCCGATGCCCTGGCATCGCTCGTGGCGCCCTGGGACGATCCGACGGCGCTCGTGCTGTCGCACCGCGTCAGCGCGATGGCCAACCACTTCGCGGGACGCTTCGCGGCGTCCCGCTGCCACAGCGAGCGCGCGCTCGCGATCACGTTCGGCAGCGGCCGGGCCCAGCCCAACCTGGTGGGGCCCGACGCCGTGGTGGCGGCGCAGGCGCTGCTCGTGCGCACCTTGTGGATCCAGGGCGAGGGCGAAAGTGCCTTGCAGATGAGCCGCGAGGCCGTGGCGCGGGCCGACGCCCTGGGGCACGTGGTGTCGCTGTGTTCCGCGCTCTACGGCGCGTGCGTGGTGGCCCTGTGGTGCGACGAAACCGAGCTGGCCGCGCGCTGGATCCACCGCCTGAAGGACGAGGCCCAACGCCGCGGCTTGCTGGGCTGGCTCCGTTACGCGGAGTGGTACACCGAAGGGCTGCTGCTGGCCGTCGGCCCGGACCGCGATGCGCATGTCCGCGACGTCGCCACGCGCCTCCACGCGTACGACCCGCCGCGGCAGGAGCTGCTGCTCACGTTCTGCCTCGACTGGCTCGACGACCGCGTGGTGGAGCGGCTGGCGCGCGGCGAGGGCCTGTGGTGCGCGCCCGAGGCCTGGCGCGCCGTGGGCTGGCGGCACGAACGCGAGGGCCGCACCGACGAGGCCGAGGCCGCGTACCGCCGCGCGATCGACACCGCGCGAGAACTGGGCGCGGCGGCCTGGGAGGCGCGGGCGCTGCGCAGCCTGGCCGGGCTGCTGACGAACACGGGGCGGCCGAAGTTGGCCGCGAAATTCCTGAAGACCGTCGACGGGGCCGCCGCACGACGATGAACAAGACCTTCACCCTTCTCCTGGCCGGGGCCGCGCTGGCCATCACCGCGACGACCGCGCTCGGCCAGGCACCGGCCACCGATCCCGACACCGGGTTGCCGGTGATGCAGCCCTTCCGTTTCCCCGCGTCGCCCGCCGTGCCCGCGTTCTGGGCCCGGCGTGTCACCGGCTACCTCACCACCACCGACGGGGTGCGGCTGCGCTACGCGGTGCTGCTGCCCCGTGCCAGCGGTCGCGTGCCGGTGATCGTCAACGTGCACGGCTACGACGCCGGTTCGATCGGCGGCCTCGCCTACCGGCAGCGGCGTACGGCGCAGAACCTCGAGCTCGACCGACGGCTGCTCGAGGCCGGCTACGCGGTGATGGGCGTGAACACGGCCGGCACAGGGTGTTCGGAGGGGACGCTGGAGTACCTCCGCCCGCAGTTGGGGCGCCATGGCGCGGAGGCGGTCGAGTTCGCCGCCGCCCAGTCCTGGTCCGACGGCCGCGTGGGCATGGCGGGCTCGTCCTACGGCGGCGCCTCGCAGCTCGCGACGGCGCTGAACCGCCCGCCCCACCTGCGCGCCATCGCGCCCGGCATGGTGCTGACGGACTACCGCGAGGCGCTCGCGCCCGGCGGCGTACCGCAGCCCGGATTCATCACGCCGTTCCGGCTCGTCTTCCGCGCCTACTGGGAGGACCCGGTGACGGCCACCGCGAAGGAGGAGGGCGACGACGCGTGCCTGCGGCAGGTCGAGCGGAACCTCGCGGCCGAGGAGGCCACGCAGTCCATCATGCAGCTCGTGACGTCGCACCCGCTGCGCGACGCGACGATGGGCAGCCACGACTTCGGCCGCGACCTGCACCGCATCGACGTGCCCGTGCTGTCGATGGAGGCGTTCCAGGACCAGGCGGTGACGGCGCGGGGCGGGCACTACCAGGCGGTGCTCGATCCGATGAAGGTGTGGCTGGTGCAGACCAACGGGTCGCACGACCTGTACACGGTGGGCGCGTTCCAGGACACGGTGGTCCGGTTCCTCGACCGCTTCGTCAGGGACCAGCCGAACGGCTTCGAACGCGACACGCCCCGCACCCGGGTGTGGATGGAACTGGCCGACCCGGTCGATGGCGGCGCCGCGCGGCGCGCCGAGGCGCGGGCCGGCTGGATGGTGGACCGGGGCACGATCACGCCGGACGACGTCGAGGTCCGCACCCTCCACCTCGGCGCGGGCGGCACGCTGGGCGATTCCGGTGCGCCGGGCGCGGCCGACGGGTTCGACGCGCCGGGCACCGGCGTCGCGGTCAACGACCTCGGCGGGAACGCCTTCTGGGGGCCGCTGCCCGCCGACTGGCGCGAGACCCAGCTCGCGTACACCTCCGCGCCGCTGGCCGAGGACACGATGCTCTACGGCCCCGCGAGCGCCGACCTGTGGGTCGCCGCGATGGCGGGTGACGCCGACCTGCAGGTCACCGTCACCGAGGTGCGCCCCGACGGCCAGGAGATGTACGTGCAGCGCGGCTGGCTGCGCCTGTCGAACCGCACGCTCGACACGACGCGGTCGACGCCGCTGCGGCCGGTGGCCCTCGAGGATCCCGAGCGGCTGCGGGTCGTGCTGCCGGGGCGGCCGGTGCTCGCGCGGGTGGAGGTGAACAAGATGGGGCACTTCGTGCGCAAGGGTTCGCGCCTGAGGCTGTGGATCGACACGCCGGCCCAGACCGGGGGGATGGTGTTCGACACGTTCTCGCTGCGGCAGCGCGTCCATGTGCTGCACACCGCGAAGTTCGACTCGCTGCTGCGCTTCGGCGTGCTGCGGGGCGTGCGCGGGCCGGCGGCGCTGCCGGCCTGCGGCCGGGTGCTGATGCAGCCCTGCCGCCCGGATCCGCTCGCGGCCGGCCGATGAGCGCGCCCCCGACGTCGCTCGGGACGGCGCCGCCGGCCGCGCCCCTGTTCCCGCCCCGCGCCACCGAGATCCCCTACCGCCCGGCGCTGGACGGGCTGCGCGCCCTCTCGTGCCTCGTGATCGTCTTCTTCCACTGCTGGGCCCCCTGGGCGGGAGGCGGCTTCGTCGGCGTGGACGTGTTCTTCGTCATCTCGGGCTACCTCATCACCACGATGCTCGCGGGCGAACAGGCCGGCGGCGGCATCCGCGTGGGCCGGTTCTACGCGCGGCGCGCGGCACGGCTGTACCCGACCCTGCTGCTGCTCGTGGTGGCCTACCTCGTGCTGGCGCCCGTGCTGTGGCCGTCCGACCGGCAGTGGCTGTACGCGGGGCTCGCCGCGTTCTACCTCACCGACTACTCGCTGGGGCATTTCGGCCAGCCGCTCATCGTGGGGCACAGCTGGTCGCTCGCGGTGGAGGAGAAGTTCTACCTGCTGTGGCCTCTGGTGCTGCCGTTCGTGCTGCGGGCGCGGCGCCCGGTCGCATGGCTGGTCGCGGCCTTCGTCGCGGCCACGGCCTGGCGGTGTTTCACGGCGGTCCAGTTGGGATGGCTCCAGGCCTATTTCACGTTCGACGCGCGGCTGAGCGGACTGATGCTCGGCGCCGTCGCCGCGATCGCGCGACCGAAGGTCTCCGCATCCGCCGCGTTCATCGCCGCGGTGGCGCTCGCGGTCGTCATCGCCGTGCCCACGCTGCCGTCGCTGCCGTTCCACCGCACGCTCGAGGCGACCACGCTCGTGATCACGCTCGCCGAACTCGCCGCGTTCCTGCTCGTGTGCCGCGCCGCCGGCCACGACGCGGGTGGGGTCCTCGCGTGGCCCCCGCTCGTCTACGTGGGGCGCCTGTCGTACGGCATCTACCTGTGGCATTTCCCGATCGTGGTGCTGCTGCGCGACCACCATCCGCTGTGGATCACGGCAGCCGGGACATTGCTCTTCTCGGTCACGATGGCGGCGCTGTGCCTGCACCTGATGGACGAGCCCATCCGGCGCTGGCGGGAACGGCGATGGCCCCGGCGTTCACTGGCGTGACGGCGCGCGCCCGTGGAAGCGCCGGGAACGCCGTTTGCACCACGTTGCATCGACCTTATCGATGCAACGGACCATGACCGACCTGAACCTTCCCGACTGGCTCGCCGACACCGAGGTGTTCGGTGTCTCGATGATCAACCTGCTGCTGGCGCTGACCGTGTCGCTGGTGGTGTACATGGTGCTCTCGGCCGCGCTGAGGCTGGTGCTGAGCCGGCTCAAGCGCATCTCGGACCGCACCACGAACCGGGCCGACGACGTGATCGTCGAGATCCTCGGCGGCACGAGCGGCTGGCTGATCGCGCTCGTGGCGCTGCTCGTGGGCGTGGGGCTGCTGGACCTGCCGGACCGCTGGGCTTCGCGCGTGAGCCAGCTCTGGTTCGTGGCGCTCGCGCTGCAGATCGCGCTGTGGGCCAACCGCGCGGTGACGATGGTGCTGAGGCGGCACGCCGCGCGCCAGGCCGGCCCCGGCGTGCAGACGACGAGCGCGGCGGCCACGCTGATCTCCTGGGGCGTGCGCACCTTGTTGTGGTCCGTCGTGCTGCTCGCGATGCTGTCGAACATGGGCGTGAACATCACGGCCTTCATCGCGAGCCTCGGGGTCGGGGGCATCGCCGTGGCACTCGCCGCGCAGAACGTGCTCGGCGACCTGTTCGCCTCGGTGGCGATCGCGGTCGACAAACCCTTCGAAGTCGGCGATTTCATCGTGTTCGGCAGTGTCGCTGGCACCGTGGAGCAGGTGGGGGTCAAGACGTCCCGCATCCGCAGCCTGGGCGGCGAGCAGATCGTCATGTCGAACACCGAGCTGCTCAAGCAGACCGTCAGCAACTACAAGCGCCTGCGCGAGCGGCGCATCGTGTTCGGCTTCCGCCTGACCTACGCCACCACGCCCGAGCAGGCCGAGCAGGTGGTGGCGATCGTGCGGCGCATCGTCGAGCAGAGCGACAGGCTGCGCTTCGACCGCGCGCACCTGAAGGCCTTCGGCGAGAACGCGCTCGAGTACGAGGTGGTCTACATCGTGCTGGCGCCCGACTTCAACGTCTACATGGACGAGCAGCAGCGCATCAACCTGGCGCTGATGCGCGAGCTGGCGGGGCTGGGCGTGTCGTTCGCGGTGCCGGCGCGGTCGCTGGTGGTGACCCGCGCCGACGGCGCGCCGCCCGCCGAACCGGCGCTGCAGGCCTGACGGACGAATGTGTTCACGACGGCGGCTTTTCGTCAAACGGCCGTCGCAATGACCTAGGGGTCGCGCGAGGGCATGGCCCTCGGGCGGGGCGAACGCGGCTAGAGTCCGACGCCCCCCGATCTCCGCGCCGACCCGACCATGACCGATGCCGCCACCCCCTTGTCCGTCGCTGGCCGCACGCTGTCGCGGGCCGACGTCGTCGCGCTGCTGGCCGAAGCACCCGATGGCCTGCAGTTCGAGGACTGCGTCTTCGACGGCGAGGACCTGTCGCGCCTCGTGCTGCGCGGCGCGCAGTTCTTCGACTGTTCGTTCGCCGAGACCTCGTTCGAGCGGTGCGACCTGCGCGACACGCGGTGGATGGGCAACAAGGGTCGCCAGGCCGACTTCCACCTCGCCGACCTGACGGACGCGCGCTGGGCCCGCTGCGACCTCAACAACACCGTGTGGGCGCGCGCCACGCTGGCGTCCGCGGTGTTCACCGAGTGCAAGCTGACGGGCGCGGGCTTCCACGAGGCGCGCACGCTGGGCCTCGGCTTCCACGAATCGCTGCTGGTGGGCGTGGACCTGCGCGGCATGTCCTTCCGCAAGCAGACGCTCACGCAGCTCGACCTGTCCGACGCCGACCTCGCGGGCTGCGACTTCCGCGAGGCCGTGTTCGAGGGCGGCAGCCTGCGCAACGCCCACCTGCGCAACACGCGCTTCGAGGGCGCCGACCTGCGCGGCGCGGACCTCGGCGGCCTGAAGCTCGCGAGCCTCGGCGCGGCCTTCAAGGGCGCCGTGCTGTCGCACGGCCAGGCCGCGGCGCTGGTCGAGGAACTGGGCGTGCGGGTGGTCTGACCCGACCCCGGGGCGCGCTCAGCGCGACCGCGCGAGCTTGAACGTCCCCACCAGCCCGGACAGGTGCAGCACCTGGTCCTTCAGGCTTTCGGTGGCGGCCGACGACTCCTCGACGAGCGCGGCGTTCTGCTGCGTCACCTGGTCGAGCTGGGCCACCGCCTGGTTGACCTGGCCGATGCCGTCGCGCTGCTCGGCGGCGGCGGTGCTGATCTCGCGCACGATCTCGGTGACGCGGCGCACGGACGAGACCACCTCGGCCATCGTGGCGCCGGCGTCCTGAACGAGGCGCGTGCCGGACTCGACCTCGTCGACGCTCGTGTGGATCAGCGTCTTGATCTCGCGGGCGGCCTGCGCCGAGCGTTGCGCGAGGCCGCGCACCTCGCTCGCCACCACCGCGAAGCCGCGGCCCTGTTCGCCGGCGCGCGCGGCTTCCACCGCGGCGTTCAGCGCGAGGATGTTGGTCTGGAACGCGATGCCGTCGATGGTGCCGATGATGTCGGCGATGCGCGTCGACGCGGCGGCGATGCCGTTCATCGTGGTCACCACGGCCGACACCACCTCGCCGCCGCGTTCGGCCACGCCGTAGGCCGAGGCCGCGAGTTCGCTCGCCTGGCGGGCGGCGTCGGCGGTCTGGCCCACGGTGGACGTGAGCTGCTCCATGCTGGACGCGGTCTGCTGCAGGCTCGACGCGGCCTGTTCCGTGCGGGACGACAGGTCGAGGTTGCCCGCGGCGATCTCGGCGCTGGCGGTGGTGATGGACTCGCTCGCGCCCTGCACGTTGGCCACGAGGTCGGCGAGACGCCCCTGCATCGTGCTCAGGTCGGCGACGAGGGTCTGCATCTCGTTGTGGCGTTCATCGGGCACGGCGGCGGCGGTCAGGTCGCCGTTGGCCACCTGCTCCGCGCGGCGCGACGCCTCGGCGAGCGGACGCACGATGGACCGCGCGAGCACCCAGGCGCACGCGGCGGCCAGCAGCACGCCGATCGCGATGCCCGAGGCCAGCATCGCGATGCCGGTGCGGTGGTCGGTGTCGGCGTGCGACCGTTCCTGTTCGACCCGCTGGCGCTGGTACTGCGCCATCGCTTCCACCGCGGCCGCGTCGCTGGCGGCCGCCGGGCGCAGTTTCGACTGGATGTCGTCGTCGGAGACCGCTTCGCCCGCGGCCTTCTTCTTCACGAGCGCGTTGCGCACGTCGCGGAAGCCGTCGCCCGCGGTGTCGATGGCGGCGAAAAGGCGTTTCGTCTCCTCGGAGTCGGCCAGTTCCTCGAGCGACTTGCGCACGACCTCGGAGCGGGCCGAGGTGACCTTGCGGTCGGCGTTGATGCGTTTCGCGTAGTCGGCGTCGTCGATCTCGAGCAGCGTCTCGGCGCGCACCGAACTCAGCACGACGATGGCCTGCAGTTCCTGCGCGAGCAGCGCGCGTTCGGCGGACGGGCCGCCCAGGTCGGCGGCGATCACGTGGAGGGTGTCGAGGCGCCAGATGCCGATGCCGGCGGCGGCCGACATCACGACGAGCACCAGCGCGAACGCGAGGGCCAGGCGGGGACCGAGCCGAAGCCGGTCGAAGAGGGATTGCATGCGGGATTCTCCGAAACGAATGGGGTGTTCCCCGCGCTCCCGCCGCGAGGGGATTGGTTTCGGCTGTTTTCGGCGCGGAACGCCGCGGGTTGAGGGTTTTCACCCATCGGCACCGAGCGCGCCGCGGCCGAGCCCCGGTGTGTGTCGTCCCGATGACAGGTGACCGTGGAACCGGTGCCGATGCTGGGCATTCCTCCACAGGCTCCGCCGCCGCGCGAGACGGCCCCGGCGGGGACTCAGCGGGCGTGTTCGGCGTTCACCTTCGTGAAGCCGACGCCGCCCGCCTCGAACTGGGCCATGGCCTTCTCCACGCCGAACCGGCCCGACGACTCCTTCTTCTCGCGCGCGTCCGCGGGGGCCTGCGTGGGCTTCAGCGTGGCCTGCCACTTCGGCACCCGGAGGTCGTCCTGCTTGACGACGCCGAGCGCGACCCGGCCGTACACCAGGCCGGGGAAGATGTTCGCCTTCAGGTAGTACTGCTTGCCGGCCTCGAGGTCGGCATCGGCGTACGACCAGTTCTCGGAACTGCCCATGAAGAGGTGTTTGCCGGGCTTGGTTTCGTACTGGATCATCTTGCCCGCGCCGAGCGAGCCCACGTACGTGGTGCCGTCCCACAGGTCGATGTCGAGGCCGTCGCCGAGGAACACGGCCTCGCGCACGAAGGTGACCAGCGCCTTGTCGGACTGGGGGGCCTCGACGCGTTGCGCCGGGACCATGATCGAGGCGCAACCGCCGAGGGCCAGCGCCATCGCGGCGATGGAAGTTTTCTGAAGGAACATGTCGTGATCTCTCCCTGGGGGATCTGTTGTGGTGAACGAGCGCGCGCAGTGTGCCCGCGCGCCCCGTCGCCCGGGGAGAGGGCTACTACTGAATCGGTGTTCAGCAGCCCAGCTCGGTCAGGCCGGGATGGTCGTCCGGCCGGCGCCCCGCCGGCCAGTGGAACTTGCGTTCGGCCTCGGCGATGGGCAGGTCGTTGATGCACGCGTAACGCAGCGCCATGAGCCCGTTCGTGTCGAACTCCCAGTTCTCGTTGCCGTAGTTGCGGTGCCACTGGCCCGAGTCGTCGTGCCATTCGTAGGCGAAACGAACGGCGATGCGGTTGCCCTCGAAGGCCCACAGCTCCTTGATGAGGCGGTAGTCGAGTTCACGCACCCACTTGCGCTGCAGGAAGGCGCGGACGTTCTCGCGGCCGTTCACGAACTCGGCGCGGTTGCGCCAGCGGGTGTCGACCGTGTAGGCGAGCGACACGCGTTCGGGGTCGCGCGAGTTCCAGCCGTCCTCGGCGGCGCGCACTTTCTGGCGGGCGGTTTCGGCGGTGAAGGGGGGCAGCGGCGGGCGGGTTTCCATGTGGGTTCTCCGAAGGGATGGGGGTGTAGACAGATCTGTCTACATGCGACGGGGCCGACTCTAGGGCATGTAGACAGACTTGTCTACAATGCCGCATGGACCTCTCCGCCCGCGACCGCATCCTCGCCACCGCCCACGACCTGTTCTACCGCGACGGCATCCGCGCCACGGGCATCGACCGGGTGATCGCGGAGGCGGGGGTCACGAAGGTCACGTTCTACCGGCACTTTCCGAGCAAGAACGACCTCGTGCTCGCGTTCCTGGCCCACCGCCACGCCCTCTGGATGGCCTGGTTCACCGACGCGCTGCAGCGGCACGCCCCCCGCAAGGGGCCGCCGCTCGGGGCGCTGCTGCCGGCGCTCGCCGAGTGGTTCGACGGCGACGGGTACCGCGGCTGCGCCTTCATCAACATCGCCGCCGAGCTGGGCGCCTCGGTGCCCGGCGCGCTCGAGGCCGTGCGGACCCACAAGGCGGACATGGCCGACACGATCGCCACGCTGCTGCCGCCCGGCCGCGCGCGGCGGTCCGATGCCGCGGCGGTGGCCCTGGTCGTCGATGGTGCGATCGTGCAGGCCCAGATGGCGGGGAACGGGGGCGACGCACTCAAGGCGGCCGCGCGGGCGCTGAAAGCATTCGACGCCATTTGAACTTCGCGCACCATTTTCGTGCCGATGTGTGTCTGAAATCCGCCGGAGGCACCGCGACGGTGCCGCATTCGCCCGGCGTGGGGGCGGGATGTCCGATGGTGGGGCGGCTCCCGTGGGGAAGGTGCTTGGCACAGAAGCTGCAGAAGTGATTCCGCAGATTCAACCAACCGCCCCAATGGAGTCCCCTTTCATGAAGAAATCGCTTGTGTGCCTGTCCGTGCTGGCTTCGCTCGTGGGCGCTGCCGCTCACGCTGAGGAAGCGCCCGCGGTCACCGCGAACCTGACCGTCACCACGAAGTACAAGTACCGTGGCCAGGACCAGAGCAACATCGAGAAAAGCGTCGCGCCGGCCATCCAGGGCGGCTTCGACTTCTCGTACAACGGTTTCTACATCGGCAACTGGAACTCCACCGTCGGCTTCGTGCCGGGCACCGACATCGAGATGGACGTGTACGGTGGCTACAAGGGCGAGATCACCAAGGACTTCGGCTTCGACGTCGGCGTGCTGCGCTACCAGTACCCGCAGGGCTCCGTCTTCAACACCACCGAACTCTACGGTGCGCTGAGCTGGACGTTCATCACGGCCAAGCTCTCGTACACCGCTGGTGACCGCTACTTCGGCTTCGAGGAAGGCCGCGGCACGCTGTACGGCGATCTGAGCGCCAACTACGAAGTGGTCAAGGGCCTCACGCTGAACGGCCACGTGGGCTACACCGCGCTGACCAGCGACACGAAGGACATCTACGGCCTGCCGAGCTTCATCGACTACAAGGTCGGCGCCACGTACGACCTGGGTTCTGGCTTCTCGGCCGCCGCCGCCTACGCCGGCGCGACGAAGAAGGACCAGTGGGGCGACGGCAACAAGGGTCGCTTCATCGTGTCCATCACGAAGGCGATGTGAGGTCCGGCACTGCCGGCGGGAATCGAGCGAACATCAACCAAGGAGAATTCCATGAAGATGGTGACTGCCATCGTCAAGCCGTTCAAGCTTGACGAGGTCCGGGAAGCCCTCAGCACCATTGGCGTGCAGGGCATCACCGTGACCGAAGTGAAGGGTTTCGGGCGCCAGAAGGGCCACACCGAGCTGTACCGCGGCGCGGAGTACGTGGTGGACTTCCTCCCGAAGGTGAAGATCGAGGCCGCGGTCGACGACGCACTGATCGACCGCGTCATCGAGGCCATCGAAGGTGCGGCGCGCACCGGCAAGATCGGCGACGGCAAGATCTTCGTGTCGCCGCTGGAACAAGTGGTTCGCATCCGCACCGGCGAGACCGGCAAGGACGCGCTCTGACGTCCCGAGAAAGACAACCATGAAAAAACTGATCCTTTCACTCGTCCTGGGCCTGTCGGCCCTGGGCTTCGCCGGAGGTGTCCTCGCACAGGACGCCGCCGCATCCGCTCCGGAGGCCGCGGCTTCCGTGGCCGCGGTCGCCGCACCGGCGGCCGAAGCGTCGGCCCCCGCCGAAGCCGCACCGGCCGCCGCGCCGGTCGCCAACAAGGGTGACATCGCCTGGATCGTCGTCGCCACGCTGCTCGTGATCCTGATGACCATCCCGGGCCTGGCCCTGTTCTACGGCGGCCTCGTGCGCAGCAAGAACATGCTGTCGGTGCTGATGCAGGTCATGGTCACGTTCTCGCTGATCGTGGTGCTGTGGATGGTCTACGGCTACAGCCTCGCGTTCACCGAGGGCAACGCGTTCATCGGCGGCCTCGACCGGCTGTTCATGAAGGGCCTGTTCAACGCGGCCGACGGCTCGTTCGCCATGGGCGCCACGTTCAGCAAGGGTGTCTACATCCCCGAAATGCTGTTCGCCGCCTTCCAGGCCACGTTCGCCGGCATCACCTGCTGCCTGATCGTCGGCGCCTTCGCCGAGCGCATCAAGTTCTCCGCCGTGCTGCTGTTCATGGTCCTGTGGTTCACGTTCAGCTACGCCCCGATCGCCCACATGGTGTGGTTCTGGATGGGTCCGGACGCCTACTCGGCCGCCTCGGTGGTCGATGAGATGAACGGCAAGGCCGGCTACCTCTGGCAGATGGGCGCCCTCGACTTCGCGGGCGGCACCGTGGTGCACATCAACGCGGCCGTCGCCGGCCTGGTCGGCGCCTTCGTGGTCGGCAAGCGCGTCGGCTACGGCAAGGAAGCCTTCACGCCGCACTCGCTGACGCTCACGATGGTCGGTGCCTCGCTGCTGTGGGTGGGCTGGTTCGGCTTCAACGCCGGTTCGGCCCTCGAAGCCGGCAACAGCGCCGTCCTCGCCTTCATGAACACGCTGGGTGCCACCGCCGCCGCCGTGCTGGCCTGGTGCATCGGTGAAGCGCTGCTCAAGGGCAAGGCCTCGATGCTGGGTGCCGCCTCGGGTGCCGTCGCCGGCCTCGTCGCCATCACCCCGGCCGCCGGCAACGTCGGCCTGATGGGCGGCCTCGTGATCGGCTTCGTCGCCGGTTTCGCCTGCCTCTGGGGCGTGAACGGCCTGAAGCGCCTGCTGGGTGCGGACGACTCGCTGGACGTCTTCGGCGTCCACGGTGTCGGCGGCATCGTCGGCGCGCTGCTGACCGGTGTCTTCAACAACCAGGCCCTCGGCGGCCCGGGCCTGGTCGGCGACTGGGTCACCGCCTCGGTGGTGTCCAACAGCATCGGCGCGCAGGTCTGGATCCAGCTGAAGGCCGTCCTGCTGACCGTGGTCTGGTCCGGTGTCGTCTCGTTCATCGCCTTCAAGGTCGTCGACCTGGTGGTGGGCCTGCGGGTCACGGAAGAGGAAGAGCGCGAAGGCCTGGACATCTCGGCCCACGGCGAAACGGCTTACCACAAGTAAGCTCTCGCTCCGGCGCCGCGCCAGCGCGGGCGGCGCCTCGCTTGAACGAAAAGGCCACCTTCGGGTGGCCTTTTTGTCGTCCGGCCGGGTACCCTGTTTTCAGGGGGAGTGCGGCAGGAAGCCGCGACTTGCAGCCGCCCGGCCCGCCCCCACATGCCTAGAATCTCCGCATTGACGCGATTTCGGGCTTCCCATGGTTCCTCACCTCATCACCGCCCTCAACGGCCCGATCAACGAACTGGAGCAGCGCATCCTCGAGTCGCTGCCGGCCATCGAACGCTGGTTCCGCCTCGAATGGATGGAACACACCCCGCCGTTCTACACGTCGGTCGACGTGCGCAACGCCGGCTACAAGCTGGCCCCGGTCGACACCAACCTGTTCCCGGGCGGCTTCAACAACCTGACGTCCGAGATGCTGCCGCTGGCGGTGCAGGCGGCCATGGCGGCCATCGAGAAGATCTGCCCCGAGGCGAAGAACCTGCTGCTGATCCCCGAGAAGCACACCCGCAACTCGTTCTACCTGGCCAACGTCGCCCGGCTGATGCAGGTCTTCCACCAGGCCGGCCTGAACGTGCGGCTGGGCACACTCGACGACACCGTCACCAGCCCCACGTCCATCGACCTGCCCGACGGCACCTCCCTCACGGTCGAGCCGCTCGTGCGCACCCGCGGCCGCCTGGGCCTGAAGGACTTCGACCCCTGCACCATCCTGCTGAACAACGACCTGTCGGCCGGCATTCCGAAGGTGCTGGAAGGCCTGCACGAGCAGTACCTGCTGCCGCCGCTGCACGCCGGCTGGGCGGTGCGCCGCAAGACCAACCACTTCCAGGCGTACGAGGAAGTGGCGAAGAAGTTCGCGAAGCTGCTGGGCATGGACCCGTGGCTCATCAACCCGATGTTCGCGCGTTGCGGCCAGATCAACTTCACCACCGGCGCCGGCGAGGAAGAGCTGGCCGCCCAGGCCGAGACGCTGCTCGCGAAGATCCGCCGCAAGCACAAGGAATACGGCATCCCCGAGAAGCCGTTCCTCATCGTCAAGGCCGACGCCGGCACCTACGGCATGGGCATCATGACCGTGCGCGACCCGAAGGACCTGATCGACCTGAACCGCAAGACGCGCAACAAGATGAGCGTCATCAAGGACGGCCAGGAGGTGAGCGAGGTCATCCTGCAGGAAGGCGTGCCCACGTACGAGCGCATGAACGACGCCGTGGCCGAGCCCGTGGTCTACATGATCGACCGCTACGTGGTGGGCGGGTTCTACCGCGTCAACGCCGAGCGCGGGGTCGACGAGAACCTCAATTCCCCCGGGGCGGTGTTCGCCCCGCTGGCCTTCGCCGAGTCGAACCAGCTGCCGAAACCGGGCGTCAAGCCGGGCGCCAGCGCCCCGAACCGGTTCTACATGTACGGCGTGATCGCCCGCCTGGCCATGCTGGCCGCCAGCTACGAGCTGGAGGCCACCGACCCGGACGCGGAGGTTTACGAGTAGGTCACCTTCGGGCAAGATGACAAGTTGTTGCATTGCAACATCTTGTCTGTCCGTCAGGTGCAAAATGGCGACCCCTAGATTCTTCAGCCCGCGCTGCACGCTGCGCCGCGGTCGACCGTGACCCAGCCCCGTCCCACTTCCAGCCTCGCGGCGCTCACGCTGGGCGCCATCGGTGTCGTGTACGGCGACATCGGCACGAGCCCGCTGTACGCGCTCAAGGAGGTCTTCGCCCACGGGCGGGTGCCGCTCACGGAAGAGAACATCTACGGCGTGCTGTCGCTGGTGTTCTGGACGCTCACGATCATCGTGTCGCTGAAGTACGTCCTGCTGATCCTGCGGGCCGACAACAATGGCGAAGGCGGCCTCATCGCCATGCTGGCGCTGGCGTCCACCGCGGTGGCGGAACGGCCCGCGCTGCGCAACCGGCTGCTGCTGCTGGGCATCTTCGGCACCGCCATCTTCTTCGGCGACGGGGTCATCACGCCGGCCGTCTCGGTGCTCTCCGCGGTCGAGGGCCTCGAGGTGGCCGCGCCGGGGCTGCACCACTACGTCGTGCCCATCACGCTGGTGGTGCTCACCGCGCTGTTCCTCGTGCAGCGGCACGGCACGGCCAGCGTCGGCAAGTTCTTCGGTCCGGTGATGGTGGTCTGGTTCGCCGTGCTGGCCGTGCTGGGCGTGCAGCACATCCTGACCAACCCGTCGGTGCTGTGGGCGCTGGCCCCGGACCATGCCGTGGCCTTCCTCGTGGCCCACCCCGGTACGTCGTTCGCGGCGCTGGGCGCGCTGGTGCTGTGCGTGACTGGCGCCGAGGCGCTGTACGCCGACATGGGCCACTTCGGCAAGCGCCCCATCCGCCTCGCGTGGTTCGCGCTGGCCATGCCGGCACTCGTGCTCAACTACTTCGGCCAGGGCGCGCTGCTGCTGGCCCACCCCGAGAACGCCAACAACCCGTTCTACGAGATGGCCCCGCACTGGGCGCTGTACCCGCTGATCGCGCTGGCCACCTGCGCCACCGTGATCGCGTCGCAGGCCCTGATCACCGCGGCGTTCTCCATCACGAAGCAGGCCATCCAGCTCGGCTACCTGCCGCGCATGCACATCCACCACACCTCGGTGAAGGAAGCGGGCCAGGTGTACGTGCCCGTCGTGAACTGGGGGCTGTTCGCCTGCATCGTGTTCGCCGTCGCGCTGTTCGGGTCGAGCAGCAAGCTGGCCGGCGCGTACGGCATCGCGGTCACGATCGACATGCTGATCACCACCACGATGACTTTCTTCGTGCTGCGTTACGGCTGGAAGTACCCGTGGGTGCTGTGCGTGGCCGCCACCGGTTTCTTCTTCATGGTGGACGCCGTCTTCTTCGCCGCCAACATCGTCAAGGTGTTCGACGGCGGCTGGTTCCCGCTGCTGATCGGCGGCGTGATGTTCCTGCTGATGATGACGTGGAAGGAAGGCCGCCAGCTGATGCGCGACCGCCTGCGCGACGACGCCATCGACCTCGAGAGTTTCCTCGAGGCGGTGTTCCTCAGCCCGCCGGCGCGCGTGACCGGCACGGCCGTCTTCCTCGTGAGCGAACAGGGCCTCACGCCCAACGCGCTGCTGCACAACCTCAAGCACAACAAGGTGCTGCACGAGACCAACGTGTTCGTCACCGTGACGCACCACGAGGTGCCGTGGGTCGGGTTCGACAAGCGGGTGGAGATGAAGTCGCTGGGCCACGACTGCTGGCAGGTGACGCTGCACTTCGGCTTCAAGAACGACCCCGACGTGCCCGAGGCGCTGAACCTGCTGCGTGGCCGCGGCGTGCGGCTCGACGACATGGAGACCTCGTACTTCCTGTCGCGCGACATCGTGATCCCGGCGCTCGGCGAGGGCATGGCGATGTGGCGGGAGAAGATGTTCGCGAGCATGCACCACAACGCGAGTGGGGCGGCGGACTTCCTGAGTCTGCCGACGAACCGGGTCGTGGAGCTGGGCTCGAAGATCGAAATCTAGCAAGCCCGTCATCCCGGCGAAGGCCGGGACCCTGGGCCTGTGCCGGAGGTCCCGGCCTTCGCCGGGATGACATCGTGTTGTTGGGCCCGCCAGAGCGGGTTGCGGCGTTTTGTGCAACAGTGGCGTCCTTACCCGACCGCTGCTCGCCATGAACCTGCTCTTCGTCGCCGACCCGCTCGACACGTTCAAGCCCTACAAGGACTCCACCTTCGCGATGATGCGCGAGGCCGCGCGCCGCGGCCACCGCATCCTCGTGTGCGAGCCGAAGCACCTGCACTGGCAGCGGGGCGGGCGCGTGAGCGCGCCGCTGCGCGAGATCGCGCTCACGGGGTCGCTCGACGACTGGTACACCACGGTGTCCGAGGGCACGGTCACCGCGCTGGCGGACGTCGACGCCGTGCTGATGCGCAAGGACCCGCCGTTCGACAGCGAGTTCTTCTACGCCACCCACCTGCTGGAGCAGGCCGAGCGCGAGGGGGCGCGCGTGTTCAACAAGCCGTCGGCGCTGCGCGACCACCCCGAGAAGCTCGCGATCCTCGAGTTCCCGCAGTTCATCGGCCCGACGCTCGTGACGCGGTCCGAGGCCGACATCCGCCGCTTCCACGCCGAACACGGCGACATCATCCTCAAGCCCCTCGACGGCATGGGGGGCATGGGCATCTTCCGCGTGGGCCCGGACGGCCTGAACCTCGGCAGCATCAGCGAGACGCTGAACCGCGGTGGCGCACAGACGGTGATGGTGCAGCGCTACCTGCCCGAGATCGTCAAGGGCGACAAGCGCGTGCTGGTGATCGGCGGCAAGCCGGTGCCGCATTCGCTCGCGCGCATCCCCCAGGGCAGCGAGATCCGCGGCAACCTGGCCGCCGGCGGCAAGGGCGTGGCCCAGCCGCTGAGCGCACGCGACTTCGAGATCGCCGAATCGCTCGGCCCGATCCTCGCGGCGCGCGGCCTGCTGCTCGTGGGCCTGGACGTGATCGGCGATAGCCTCACCGAGATCAACGTCACGAGCCCCACCTGCTTCCAGGAGATCACGCAGCAGAGCGGCTTCGACGTGGCGGCGATGTTCGTCGACGCGCTCGAAGCGGCCCTGCGCGCGCCGGCGGCCTGAACGGAAGGGCATTTCCGGCCGCAGGGGGCCGCGTGCGGCGACAATCGGGGATTCCCGCTTTCGCGCCGCTTTTGCGATCCACCCCCCATGGCCGTCCTTTCGCTCTCCAACGCCCACCTGGCCTTCGGCCACGTGGCCCTGCTCGACAACGCGGCGTTTTCGCTCGAGTCGGGTGAACGGCTCGGCCTGATCGGCCGCAACGGCGCGGGCAAGTCGTCGCTGCTGAAGATCCTGGCCGGCCTGGAGAAGCCCGACGACGGCCTGCTGCAGATGACGCAGGGCCTGCGCATCTGCTACGTGCCGCAGGAGCCGGTGTTCGACCTGTCCTCATCGGTGTTCGACGTGGTGAGCCTCGGCGTGGCCGAGGCCAAGGCCGTGCGCCAGCAGTACGAGGAACACGCGGAAGGCGTCGACCTCGACGCGCTGCAAACGCGCATCGAGGCGCTCGATGCCTGGACGTGGGAGCAGCGCGTGGACACCACGCTCGGCCAGCTGCACCTCGACGGCAGCCGCATCGTCGGCGACCTGTCGGGCGGCATGAAGAAGCGCGTGGCGCTGGCCCAGGCCCTGGTGGCCGTGCCCGACGTGCTGCTGCTCGACGAACCCACCAACCACCTGGACCTCGACTCCATCGCCTGGCTGGAAGACCTGCTGCGCTCGTTCAAGGGCAGCGTGATGCTGATCACCCACGACCGCGCCTTCCTCGACGGCGTGGCGACGCGCATCATCGAGCTCGACCGCGGCATCATCCGCAGCTACCCCGGCAACTTCACCGCCTATGAGCGCCTGAAGGAAGAGCAGATGGCCTCGGAGGCGCTCGCCAACGCGCGCGCCGACAAGCTGCTGGCCCAGGAGGAGGTGTGGATCCGCAAGGGCGTGGAAGCCCGCCGCACGCGCAGCGTGGCCCGCATCGCGCGGCTCGAGGTGCTGCGCGCCAACCGCCAGAAGCGCCGCGACTCGCTGGGCCAGGTGCGCCTCGAGGTCGACTCGGGCGTGCCGAGCGGCAAGATCGTGGGCGAGCTGCGCGACGTGTCGAAGGCCTTCGGCGACAAGGTGATCGTCAAGGGCTTCAACGCCACCATCCTGCGCGGCGACAAGGTGGGCCTGATCGGCCCCAACGGCGCGGGCAAGACCACGCTGCTCAAGCTCATCCTCGGCCAGCTCGCGCCCGACCACGGCACGGTGCGCCAGGGCACGAAGATCGAGGTGGCCTACTTCGACCAGATGCGCAGCACGCTCAACCTCGACGCCACGCTCGCCGACACCATCAGCCCGGGCAGCGAATGGGTGGAGTTCGCCGGCCAGCGCAAGCACGTGATGAGCTACCTGAACGACTTCCTGTTCTCGCCGGAGCGGGCCAACTCGCCGGTGCGCACGCTGTCGGGCGGTGAACGCAACCGCCTGCTGCTCGCCCGCCTGTTCGCGCTGCCCGCGAACGTGCTGGTGCTCGACGAGCCCACGAACGACCTCGACATCGACACCCTCGAGCTGCTCGAGGAACTGCTGCAGGGCTACGCCGGCACCGTGTTCCTCGTGAGCCACGACCGCCGCTTCCTCGACAACGTGGTCACCAGCACCATCGCGTGGGAGGGCGACGAGAGTCCGGGCCTGTGGCGCGAGTACGAAGGCGGCTACGAGGACTGGAAGGTGCAGCGCGACCGCGCCCGCAGCCTGCGCGACAAGGCCGCCCGCGCCGCCCCGGCCCCCACGCCGCCGGCCGCCGCCAGCGCACCCGCGGCCGCGCCGGTCAAGAAGGCCAAGCTCAGCTACAAGGAACAGCGCGAGCTCGACGGGCTGCCGGCCCGCATCGAGGCGCTGGAGGCCGAGCAGGCGCAACTGGCCGAGCAGCTGTCGGGGGTCGAGATCTACAGCGATGCGAAGCGGCTGGCCGCGGCGCAGGCGCGCTCGTCGGCCATCGAGGAGGAACTGATGGCAGCCCTCGAGCGCTGGGAAGTGCTGGGCGCCAAGAACTGATCGGCCATCCCGGCGTTCGCCGGGGTGACGGCTGAGGTCTATCTCGTCAATGCCCCGAACCACGAATCCGTGGCGGCCCGGTGCGTCCGGCTGATGATCAACCCCGACTGCAGGTACAGCGCATTGAGCAGCCGCGCCGCCCGTTCGCCGTCGAAGCCCGGCCAGTCGCTCAGCTCGCGCAGCGAGACGCTGTTGCGCTGCAGCCGCTGGATGGCCGCGGCCAGCACCCCCGTGGCCCGCAGGTCACCCAGTTCGATGCCCGGCGCCACGCGGTAGGCCACGGGGCCGGCGATCTCGGGCAGCAGCGTGGCGCGCGAGCCGCGCAGCGCGAATTCCCACAGCACGGGGCGCAGCGGGTGGTAGTGCTGGTCCTCGCCCACCAGGGCCTTCTCGACGTCGCCCGGCGGCCGCAGCACCGCGGGTTCGACGTGCAGCACGCGCAGTTCCGTGGGGCGCTGCTTCAGCAGCGCGTCGAGGCTGATGGGGCAGTGCACCAGGCGCTCGATGGCGAACACCGTGAGCGGCACCACCATGTCGCCCATCTGGAGGTGGACCACCACCTGCTGGCCGTGGCGCACGCAGGCCGCGAGCACCTCGAGCGCCTCGGAGGCCTGGCCCGCCTGCTCGAAGCGGCCGAGGTCGGCGAGCAGCGACGGGCTGAGCGATGGCTGGCGCGGCGCGCCATCGGCCACGACACCGTGCGCCCTCGGGCCGCCGGGTTCGTGGAGGTATCGCTGGAAGGCGCTGACGCGGAGCAGCTCCGGCTCGCCGAAAGGGATGGTGGGTTCGAACATGCAACAGGAAAATCGCTTCTCCCGTGACTTTATGCCACTCCGGGCATCGCGGGCATTCGCCCTTTCCCTCGACAGGGGCGTCAGCTGCTCCGGCGCGCGCGCTGCAGCGCCTGCCAGAAGGGCGGCTCCTGGGTCGTGGCGAAGTTGATGCGCATGAGCGAGGTGGGCCGGGGCGACGCGTAGAACAGCGACCCCGGCGCGAGCAGCCAGCCGTCGTCCAGCATCGTGTGTGACAGCCGTTCGGTGTCCATGCCCACGTCGAGCCAGCCGAACAGGCCACGCGGCGGCGCACCGAAGCGGCAGCCCGCGGCCTCGGCCGCCCGCACCGTGCGCGCCCGGGCCGCGTCGAGCAGCCGGGTGATGCGCTCGACATGCCGGCGCAGCAGCCCCTGCTCCAGGCAGTGGGCGATGGCCTGCTCCTGCATCACGGGGGTCGTCAGGCTCGTCAGCAGCTTGGTGTCGATCACCCGCTCCACCAGCGCGGGCGACGCCGCGAGGTAACCCACCCGCCAGTTGGGCGCGAGGATCTTCGAGAAGCCCGACACGTAGACGGTGCGGCCGAGCCCGTCCAGCGCCGACAGCCTCGGCAGGTGCGCCGGCGCGAGGTGGGCGTAGGTGTCGTCCTCGACGATGTGGAAGTCGTGGGTGTGGGCGAGCTGCAGCAGCCGGTGCGCGGTGCCCAGCGGCAGCGAGGCGCCGGTGGGGTTGTGCAGCACCGAGACGGTCACGTACAGCCGCGGGCGGTCGGCGGGCTTCTGCGCCTCGATCAGGCGGGCCATGGTGGCGAGGTCGGGGCCGTCCTCGCCGCGCGGCACCGGCAGCATGCGCATGCCCAGGGCGGCGAGGCGCGCGTACTCGACGGACCAGCCCGGCTCGTCCACCAGCACCGTGTCGCCGGGCCGCAGCAGCGCCCGGGTCACGATGTCGAGGGCCTGCGTGGCGCCCGAGGTGGTGACGATCTGCTCGGGCGGCGCCGGCACGCCCAGCTCGGCGAGCTTGCCCGACAGCGAGCGGCGCAGCCGCAGGTCGCCGGCGGGCTCGCCGTACCGCACCGTCATGGCCTCCAGCTGGTGCCCCGCCGTGACGCGGCGCAGCGCGCTGCCGAGCATCGGCACGTCGAGCCATTCGACCGGCAGGGTGCCGAGGCCCGGCATCGGGCGGGCGCCCGGCGGCTGGAACATGCCGCGCACGAGCGCGGTGGCGCTGATGGGGGCGGTGGGCCGCGGCGCCTCCCCGGCGGCGGGTGCGGGCGCGCGGGTCGCGGGCCGGGGCTCGCGCACGTAGAAACCCCGCTGGCGCCGTGCCTCGACCAGTCCGGCGGCCAGCAGCTGGTCGTAGGCGGCCACGACGGTGTGCGGGCTCACCTCGTGGCGGCGCGCGCATTCACGCACGGATGGCAGCCGCGACCCCGGGGCGATCAGCCTCTGGCGGATGCGTTCGGCGAACCGCTCGGCCAGCTGGTCGGTCAGCGTGGTGTGAGACTCGCGGGAGAGAGGGGTCGCGTTCATGTGTCGGTGGCCTTGCCGATACAGTCCGTGGTGCGTATCGTTAAAGTGTATCGGTACTGTGCTGGTGATGTGCGTAGACTGGGCTTTTGCCATGAACGAAAGTGGGATCCCATGAACTGGCACCTGGCCCGGCGCACCGAGCGCATGAACCCGTCGAGCATCCGCGAGATCCTGAAGGTCACCGAACGGCCGGGGATCATCTCGCTGGCTGGCGGCCTCCCGTCGCCGGAGGTGTTCCCGGTCGAGGCGATGCGCGAGGCGAGCGCCAAGGTGCTGCGCGACACGCCGGTCGAGGCCCTGCAGTACGCGTCGAGCGAAGGCCTGCCCGAGCTGCGCGAATGGGTGGCCGACCACCTGCGGCAATCGGGCATGCGGGTGGATGCTTCCCAGGTGCAGATCACCACCGGTTCCCAGCAGGGGCTGGACCTCGTGGGCAAGGTGCTGGTGGACGCGGGCAGCCGCGTGGCGGTGGAGTCGCCCACCTACCTGGGCGCGGTGCAGGCCTTCGGCGTGTTCGAACCCGAATGGACCACGGTGCGCTGCGACGGCGACGGGCCGCTGCCCGAGGGGCTGGTGGACGCCCGTGGCGCCCGCATGCTGTACGCGCTGCCGAACTTCCAGAACCCGAGCGGCCGCTGCATCAGCGCCGGGCGCCGGGACGCGCTGGTGCGCGCGGCGCGCGAGATCGCCCTGCCCATCGTCGAGGACAACCCGTACGGCGACCTCTGGTACGACACGCCGCCCCCGCCGCCGTTGGCCGCGCTGTGGCCCGAGGGCGTCGTCTACCTGGGCAGCTTCTCGAAGGTGCTGGCGCCGGGCCTGCGCCTGGGCTACGTCGTGGCCCCGCCCGAACTCGGTCCGAAGCTGCTGCAGGCCAAGCAGGCCGCCGACCTGCACACGCCGGGGTTCAACCAGCGCCTCGTGCTCGAGGTGCTGCGCACCGGCTTCCTCGCCGAACACGTGCCCACCGTGCGGGCGAAGTACCGGCAGCAGCGCGACGCGATGGCCGCGGCCCTGGAGGTGCACCTGCCCGCGGGCTGCCGCTGGGAAGTGCCGCGCGGCGGCATGTTCTTCTGGATCGAGCTGCCCGAAGGGACCGACGCGTCGAAGCTGCTGCCGCAGGCCATCGAGCGGGGCGTGGCCTTCGTGCCGGGCTCCGCCTTCTATGCGGAAGGCGGGAACCCTGCGACGATGCGCCTCTCGTTCGTCACCGCCACGCCGGAGCAGATCGACCGCGGCGTGCGTGCGCTGGCCGAGACCCTCCGCGACCACGCCTGAGGCCCCCGCCATGAAGCTGCCCTTCTCCCAGGTCGATGTGTTCACCCGCACGCCGCTGAAGGGCAACGCCCTGGCGGTGGTGCACGACGCCGACGACCTCACGGACGCGCAGATGCAGGCCTTCGCCCGCTGGACGAACCTGTCGGAGACCACCTTCCTGCTGCGTCCCACCACGCCCGAGGCCGACTACCGCGTGCGCATCTTCGCGCCGAACCGCGAGTTCCCGTTCGCGGGTCACCCCACGCTCGGCAGCTGCCATGCGTGGCGCGCGGCCGGCGGCGTGCCACGCACGCCGGGTGTCGTGGTGCAGGAGTGTGGCGTGGGCCTCGTGCGCATCCGCGTCGACGGCGAGGAGGCGGCGTTCGCCGCGCCGCCCATGAAGGCCACGCCGGCCGACGAAGGACTGCTCGCCAAGGTCCGGTCGGCCCTGGGCCTGTCCGCGGAACACGTGCGCGCGTCCAGCTGGCTCGACAACGGCCTGCCGTGGCTGGTGCTGCAGCTCGACAGCGCCGCGCGGGTGCTGGCCGTCGAACCCGACTTCGCGGCGCTGGCCCTCCTGGCCGACGTGGGCCTCGTGGGCGCGCATGCGCCCGGGAGCGACGTGCAGTTCGAATTGAGGGGGTTCGCGCCGGGCGGCGGCATCCCCGAGGACCCGGTCACCGGCAGCCTCAACGCCAGCGTGGCGGGGTGGCTGATGGACCGCGGCGAAGCGCCGCCCGCCTACCGTGCCGCGCAGGGCGCGCGGGTGGGCCGGGACGGCCGTGTGTCGCTGGTCCGGGAGGACGGCACCCTGTGGGTGGGCGGGCCCACCGTGGGGTGCATCCGGGGCGACGTCAGCTTCTGAGGCCGACGTCGGCGGGCGCCGGGAGGCCCCCGCCGAGACCGTCGCCGGTCAGTTGTTGCGCAGCGTGATGATGGCCGCGGCACCCAGGCCGAACTGCGCGAAGATCTGCGACCAGTCCTTCAGGTTGCGGACAAGCGCGCGGCCCCAGGTCTCGTAGTCGAGCTTGTTGGGCACCACCACCGCGTCGCCCGGGTTGAGCAGTGCCGACTGGAGCTTGTTGCCGCCGAACACGCCGCGGTTGTCGGTGGCGTGCGAGACGGTGCCGTCGGCGCGCAGCACGAACATGTTCGACACCTCGGCCGCGTCGTCGAGGCCCGCCGAGCTGACGTAGTCGCCCACGGTCTTCTCGCGTTTCCACAGGAACGCGTTGTTGTTGACCACGGCGCCGGCCACCGTCACGAAGGCAGGCTTGGTGGGCACCACGATCTGGTCGAGGTGTTCCAGCGGCACTTCCGGCAGCTCCGACAGCGAGGCCACCGTGGGCTGCAGCTCGAGCGCGATGCGGCCGTTGGGTTCCATGCGGCGCAGGCGCCCGATCTGGGCCTGGGTGGCGGCCGAGCTGACGGCGGCCTGGCCCGCGGTGGCGAGGTCGGAACGGTTCGCCGCGTCGCGGGCGGCCTGCACCGACGACAGGGCCTCGAGGCGAACGATGGCCGCCTGCAGGTTCTCGCGCTGGCGCTGGCGGGTTTCCTCGCGGCTGAACTCGAGGCCGTAGATGTACGCCTGCGGAGTGAGGCCGCCGGCGCGCGCGATCAGCTGCGGCAGCGTCTCGCCGGGCAGCAGCTGGTAGGTGCCGGGGGCGCCCACCTCGCCGAGCACCGCCACCATGCGCGTCTGGCGGGACACCGGCACGCGCAGGTCCTTCTGGCTGTAGATGGTGACGACGTCGCCGGGCTGCAGCTCGAGGTTGTTGGTCTCGTCGCCCTGCAGCACGGCCTTGCCGAGGTTGAACGGGATGACCTGGGTGGAGAGGTCGTCCTTGTTCAGGCGCTCGATGACGGCGTAGTCCCAGTTCAGCTCGTCGAAGAGCGGCGCGGCGATGCGCTGGCGGGTGTTGGTGACGTAGCGGTTGTTGCGGTCGTCACGTTCGTCGTAGCGTGTGCCGCCGCTGGTGGCGCGGTTGTCGCCGGTGTTCGAGGCGTTCTGGCCGTCGCGGTCCGTGTCCATGTCGCGGGCGCCCTGGCGGGTCATGTCGCGGTCGTCCATGCCGTCGTTGGTGCGGCCGGTCGACTGGGCGCCGTTGCGCGTGTCGCCGCGCATGCCGTTCATGCGGTCGCGGCGGTTGCGGTTCATCGGCTCGTCGTCCTCGATCACCTGCACGAGCAGGTTCTTGCGGCGGTAGAAGTCGGGCGAGATCAGTGCGTCGCGGTCGGGGATCAGGTCGCGGATGCGCATGCCGGGGGTGTGCGCGTAGCGCAGCGGCTGCGCGACGGCGCCGCGCAGCGTCACGGCGTTGCTGAACGCGGGCGAGATGGGCAGCAGCGTCAGCACGTCGCCGTCCTGCAGGGGCTTCTGCAGGCCGGCCGTGTCGAGCTTGAACTGCTCGACGAACCGGGCGGCGCCGGGGCGCGAGGTGTCGATGCGTTCGACCTGCACGCGGTTCGGGTTGACGAGCACGGGCGAGTCGCCGGCGTAGTGCAGCACCTCGGCCACGGATTCCTTCGCCGACTTCAGCTCGAAGATGCCGGGGCTGTCGATGGTGCCGGTGACGGCCACGCGCGGGCCGGCCGGCTGGAACACCACCACGTCGCCGGCGGCGAGCTGCACGTCCTTCGACTTGTCGCCCTGCACGAGGAAGTCGTAGATGTCGATCTCGGAGACGATCTTGCCGTCGCGGCGGAGCATCACCTTGCGCATCGAGCCGTTCGCGCTCGGGCCGCCTGCGGCGACCACGGCCGACAGCATGGTGGACTGGCTGGCGAGCGTGTAGACGCCCGGCACGCGGGCCGGGCCCACGACGAACACCTTCACGCCGCGGAGCTGGCCCAGCGTGACGTTCAGGTTGAAGTTGGTGTAGAGGCGGCCGATCTGGGCGCGGAGGTGGCTCTCGAGGTTCGAGGCGCGGGTGCCGGCGACGGTGAAGGTGCCCACCTTGGGAAGGCTGACCTGGCCGCTGCGGTCGACGGTGGCGCGGTAGTCGACGTCGATGCTGCCCCAGGCGCGGATCAGCAGCTGGTCGCCGGGACCCACCATGTAGTCGGCCGAGACCGGCACGTTGTCGACCGGCGAGAAGCTGTCGGCCGCCTCGTTGAAGAAGCGCGAGCCGAAGGTCTGCAGCTGCCGGCCCGTGGCCGCCTCGACGAACTTCTGGAATTCGCTGGGACGCTGCGGCAGCATGTCGCTGCGCCGGCCGGGCGACGTGACCGACGGGCGCTGCTGCTGCTGTTGCTGCTGTTGCTGCTGCGAGGGCGAGCCGACGCCCGTGGGCGCCGACGCGGCATCGTTGCGCACCACGACGCCGTTGCGACCCGGTGCGCCGTTGTCGGCGCCGCCGATCAGGGGTTCGCCGTACGCCGAGCTGCTGAAGCCGCCCGGGAGGTTCTCGCCGGCGGCGAGCAGGCTGGTGGAGATCGACAGCAGCGAGGCGGCGAGCGCGCCGGTTCTGAGGAAGGTGCGGAAGGACGGCAGGGTCATGCGGAACAAACTCTCGGAAGGCCCGCGGCCGGGTCCCGCGGGTGGGGAGGCAACACGGTGCACCGTTGAAGGCAGCCGCGAATATTAGCCGAAGGGCGTGACGCGGCCATCGGGTGGAACGTGGTCGCCGGCTTTTTGCGGCGCCCGCCCGCGACCCGATAAACTGGTGTGCCCCCTGAAGCCCGCCCGGAATGGACGCTCCCGACATCCGCCTGATCCCCGCCGACAGCCCCGAATGGCTCGACGGCGTGCGCGACATCTTCCGCGAATACGCCGGCAGCCTCGACATCGACCTCGCCTTCCAGGGGTTCGACGAGGAGCTCGCCTCGCTGCCCGGCCGGTACGCCGCGCCCGGGGGCCAGCTGATGCTGGCGCTGGTGGACGGTGGCATCGCCGGCTGCGGCGCCTTCGCCCCGCTGCACGATGCCGACTACCCGAATGCGTGCGAAATGAAACGCCTCTACGTCCGCCCGGCCTTCCGCCGGTTCGGACTCGGGCGCATCATGGCGCAGGCGCTGCTCGACGACGCACGCCGCGCCGGCTATTCCGCGATGCTGCTCGACACGCTGGACGACATGGAGGCCGCCCGCGAGCTGTACGCCACGCTCGGCTTCCACGAGATCCCGCCTTACTATTTCAATCCCATCCCCGGGGCGCACTATTTGAAGGCCGATCTCGACTGACCCGGTCGCCGCTCCCTTCCTCTCGTGCGCCTCTCCCATCCCTCTCCAGCGTCAGACACCCCATGACCGCACCCTCTTCCCTCGGCATCGAACTCCGCGCCGGCGCCCTGCGCTTCGCCGTGCGCCCCGACCTCGGCGGCGCCATCGCCGGGCTGTGGTCCGGCGGCACGCCGGTGCTGCGCTCCACCGAACCGGCCGAGCTCACGCTGCCGCGCTCGTCGGCCAGCTACCCGCTGGTGCCCTATTCCAACCGCATCGGCAACCGGCGCTTCACGTGGGCCGGGCGGGAGCACACCACCGTCGCCAACTTCGGCGACTACCCCCATTCGGTGCACGGCGTGGCCTGGCTGCGCGCGTGGGAGGTGGTCTCGGCCACCGAGACGAACGCGGTCATCCGCTACCGCCACGTGCCGGACGACCACTGGCCGTTCGCCTTCGAGGTGGTGCAGCACTTCGACCTGACGCCCGAGGCGCTCACCGCGCGCTTCGTGTTCACGAACACCGGCGACGTCGCGGCGCCCGCGGGCGTGGGCTGGCACCCGTACTTCCCGAAGCGCGCGCGCAGCCGCCTCGACATCGCCATCGCCGGCCGCTGGGATTCCGACGCCACGCACCTGCCCGTGCGCCGCGAGGCGCAGGCCGGCATCGCCGACGAGGTGGCCCGCCTCGACTACGACAACTGCTTCGACGGCTGGACGGGTACCGCCCGCATCACCGACGAGACCTTCTCGCTGGCGCTTTCGTCCACGCTGCCCTACCTCGTCGTCTACACGCCGCAGGACAAGGACTACTACTGCGTGGAGCCCGTGAGCCACGTCAGCAACGCCATCCAGATGGCCGACCCTGCCGCCCACGGCCTGCGCACGCTGCAGCCGGGCGAAACCTTCGACGCCAGCATGACCCTCGTGGTCGCCGCCTCGTGAGGGCACCGTGAGCAACACCGCCCCGATTCCCGAAGAAGACGCCCCCTGGGTGCTGGCCGTCGCGGCCCACTCGACGCTGGGCGAGTCCCCGCTGTGGCACCCGGTCGAGCAGTGTCTCTATTACTGCGACATCGCCGAACACCAGCTGCGCCGCTTCGATCCGGTCACGGAGGAGCTGCGCCACTGGCAGTTCGAGACCCACCTCGCGAGCATCGCGCCCATGCGCGACGGCGCGCTGCTGCTCGCCCAGCGCGACGGGCTGTGGCGCTTCGACCGGCACACGGGCCAGCGCACCGCGCTGGCCGCCCCGCCGTACGACCCCGCGGCCTTCCGCTTCAACGACGGCAAGTGCGATGCGCAGGGTCGCTTCTGGGTGGGCACGCTGAGCGACGCGCGCGTGCCGCAGTCGGCGCTCTACCGCTACGACCGCAAGCAGGGCCTGCAAGTCGCGGCCGACGGCATCACGGTGTCGAACGGCCTCGGCTTCAGCCCGAACGGCCGCACGATGTACTGGGCCGACACCACGTCGCACACGGTGTTCGCGTTCGACGTCGACCCCGACGCGGGCACGTTGTCGAACCGCCGCGTGTTCGCGAGCTTCCCGCTCAAGCAGGCCGGCCAGTCGCTCGACACGTACGGCGGCCGCCCCGATGGCGCGGCCGTGGACGCCGAGGGCTGCTACTGGGTGGCGATGTACGAGGGCTCGCGGCTGCTGCGCATCGCGCCGTCGGGCGAAGTGCTGCGCGACGTGCGCGTGCCGGTGCGCTGCCCCACGATGCCCTGCTTCGGCGGGCCGGACCTGCGCACGCTGTACCTCACCACCACGCGCGAGAAGCGCCCCGAGGACGAACTCGCCGCGCAGCCCTGGGCCGGCGGCGTGCTGTCGTTGAAGGTCGACGTGCCGGGGCTGCCCACCACGTTCTTCGGGTGAGCGTCAATGACCGAGCAGGTGCTCGGTTTGGTTGAAACCAGACAGTGAATAGCGGTTCACGGAACTGGACGGGTTTCCACGTATAATTCCGAGGCTTTGCTGCAACCGGATGTTCTTGAGCCATGGGCGCACCTACCGAACATGGCGTCGATGACTTCCAGGACACAGATGCGGCGCAAGATGAGGCTTTCAAGCCCCTGACACGTGAAGAAGTGTTGAGCTTGAGGGCCCGGAACCCACTGGTCTCGCCTTGGCGAATCCTTGCGGCGCAAGCCGCGCTGGGTCTGGTCTGCGCCGTGGTGACGTGGTGGCTCACGCATCGCTTCAGCGCGGTGTGGTCGGCCCTCTACGGCGCAGCGGTGGTCGTGGTTCCCGGGGCCTTGCTGGCCTATGGAATCCGGCGTGGAACTGCCAACCCGGCGGCGGCTGCTGCAGGGTTCATGTTCTGGGAACTGGTGAAGATTGCCGTGGCTGCTTCCATGTTGGTGGCAGCAGCCATGTGGGCGCCCGATCTGAGCTGGCCGGCGATGCTGGTCACGATGGTCGTGTGCCTGAAGTTGGGTTGGCTGGTGCTGCTCCTGCGGCGCCGGCCCGTTGTGACACCATAACAAAGAGAGTCTGATTCGACATGTCTGCCGAAGCAAACGCTGCTGCTCACCACGCGGGCCCCACGCCCACGGAGTACATCCAGCACCACCTGCAACACCTGCAGAAGAACTTCTCTTTCGAGAGCGTGAAGCAGACGTCCATCGTCGACTTCAGCGTCTTCAACCTCGACTCGCTGGTGTTCTCGGTGGTCCTCGGTGTGCTGGGCTGCTGGTTCCTGTGGATGGCCGCGCGCCGCGCCACCTCGGGCGTCCCCGGCCGCTTCCAGGCCCTGGTCGAGATCCTCGCTGAAGGCGTCGAGAACCAGGCCAAGGGCGTGATCCACAACGCCCAGAGCCGCAAGCTCATCTCCCCGCTCGCCCTCACGGTGGCCGTGTGGATCTTCCTGATGAACTTCATGGACATGATCCCCGTCGACCTGCTGCCCGGCATCTGGCACCAGGCCGGCCCGGCGCTCGGCTTCAAGGATTACCTGCGTGTCGTGCCCACGGCCGACCTGTCGACCACGCTCGGTCTGTCGACCAGCGTGCTGTTCGTCTGCCTCGTCTACAACGTCAAGATCAAGGGCGTTGGCGGCTGGGCCCACGAGCTGATCGCGGCGCCCTTCGGCGACAAGTGGTTCCTGTACCCGGTGAACTTCCTCATGCAAGTGATCGAATACGTCGCGAAGACCGTGTCCCACGGCATGCGGCTGTTCGGCAACATGTTCGCCGGCGAACTCGTGTTCATGCTGATCGCCCTCATGGGCGGCGTGTGGGCATTCCAGTTCAATCCCGTGTCCGGTGGCTTCTGGCTGGGCGTGGGGCATGTGGTGGCCGGGACCGTCTGGACCCTGTTCCACATTCTCGTGATCACGCTGCAAGCCTTCATCTTCATGATGCTGACGCTGATCTACACGGGCCAGGCGCACGACGCGCACTGATCCGTACGTTCTCTCTCGTTTCTTCCCTTTCGTTTTTCATTCCCTTTAGGAGCAATCATGGATAACAGCTACATCGGTCTTCTGGCACTGGCTTGCGGTCTGATCGTCGGCCTGGGCGCGATCGGCGCTTCGATCGGCATCGCACTGATGGGCGGCAAGTTCCTCGAGTCGTCGGCTCGCCAACCGGAACTGATGAACGAACTGCAAACCAAGATGTTCATTCTGGCCGGCCTGATCGACGCCGCCTTCCTGATCGGCGTCGCCATCGCGCTGCTGTTCGCGTTCGCCAACCCGTTCGCCGCTTTCATTCGGTAATTCATCGCCTCCCTTTCACGGTTGAAAGGACTGTGCAATGAACATCAACGCAACACTGTTCCTCCAGGCGATCGTCTTCGCGATCCTGGTGTGGTTCACGATGCGCTTCATCTGGCCGCCCCTCACCAAGGCCCTGGACGAGCGCGCCGCGAAGATTGCCGAAGGTCTGTCCGCCGCTGACAAGGCCAAGACGGAGCTCGTCGCCACGCAACAGCGTGTCGGCGAGCAGCTGTCGGCCGCCCGTGACGACGCCAACAAGCGCCTGGCCGATGCCGAGCGCCTGGCCCAGTCGATGATCGAGGAAGCCAAGACCCGCGCAAGCGAGGAAGGCGCCAAGATCATCGCTTCGGCGAAGGCCGAGGCCGAGCAGGAAGCCACCCGCGCACGCGAAAGCCTGCGCGACCAGGTGGCCGTGCTGGCCGTCAAGGGTGCGGAACAGATCCTGAAGCGCGAAGTCAACGCCGGCGTCCACGCCGACATCCTGAATCGCCTGAAGGCTGAGCTGTAAACCATGGCCGAGCTTGCAACCATCGCGCGCCCGTACGCCGAGGCGCTGTTCAAGGCATCCGACGCCACCAGCGCGCCGGCCCTGGCTGGAGAAGTCCAGTCCCTGGCCGCCGTCGCCGGTGACGCCCAGCTGCGCCAGTTCGCATCCGATCCGAAGGTCACCGCCCAACAGGTGCTCGACCTCATCGGCGCGGTGCTGAAGGCGCCGCTGTCGGCTCCCGCGAAGAACCTGCTGCAGCTCGCGCTCGAAAACGATCGCCTGGCTGCGCTGCCCGAAGTGGCAACGCAGTTCCAGGCGCTCGTCAACGAGCGTTCCGGTGTCTCCGACGCTGTCGTCTACAGCGCGTACCCCATCGAACCGGCCCAGCTGGCCGACGTCAAGGCGATGCTGGAGAAGCGCTTTGCGCGCAAGCTCAACGCCACGGTCGTCGTGCAGCCGGATCTGATCGGCGGCATCCGCGTGGTGGTCGGTGACGAAGTGCTGGACACCTCGGTCAAGGCCCGTCTTGAACAAATGAAGGCAGCCCTGACGGCGTAAGCCGTCTCCGCTGCCCGTCCAACCTGCCGAGGCCTCGCCCGACGCAGACCGGAGAGAAGCTATGCAACTGAATCCCGCAGAAATTTCCGAACTGATCAAGAGCCGCATCGAAGGGCTCACCGCTTCGGCGGACATCCGCAACCAGGGCACCGTGGTGTCGGTCACCGACGGCATCGTCCGCATCCACGGCCTGTCGGACGTGATGCAGGGCGAAATGCTGGAATTCCCGGCCACGTCGGCCGGCACGCCCACCTTCGGTCTGGCCCTGAACCTCGAGCGCGACTCCGTCGGCGCCGTGATCCTGGGTGAGTACGAGCACATCTCGGAAGGCGACACCGTCAAGTGCACGGGCCGCATTCTCGAAGTGCCGATCGGCCCCGAACTGCGTGGCCGCGTGGTCAACGCCCTCGGCCAGCCCATCGACGGCAAGGGCCCGATCAACGCCAAGCTGACCGCCCCGATCGAGAAGATCGCCCCGGGCGTGATCGCGCGGAAGTCGGTCGACCAGCCGATGCAGACCGGCCTGAAGTCCATCGACTCGATGGTGCCCGTCGGCCGTGGCCAGCGCGAGCTGATCATCGGTGACCGCCAGACCGGCAAGACCGCCGTCGCCATCGACGCGATCATCAACCAGAAGGGTCAGAACATGACCTGCATCTACGTTGCGATCGGCCAGAAGGCTTCGTCGATCAAGAACGTGGTGCGTGCCCTGGAAGCCAACGGCGCCCTGGAATACACGATCGTCGTGGCCGCCTCGGCCGCCGAATCGGCCGCCATGCAGTACGTGTCGGCCTACTCGGGCTGCACGATGGGCGAATACTTCCGCGACCGCGGCGAAGACGCCCTGATCGTGTACGACGACCTGTCCAAGCAGGCCGTGGCCTACCGTCAAGTGTCGCTGCTGCTGCGCCGCCCGCCGGGCCGCGAAGCCTACCCCGGCGACGTGTTCTACCTCCACAGCCGCCTGCTCGAGCGCGCCGCCCGCGTGAACGCCGACTACGTCGAAGCCTTCACCAAGGGTGAAGTCAAGGGCAAGACCGGTTCGCTGACCGCCCTGCCGATCATCGAAACGCAAGCCGGCGACGTGTCCGCCTTCGTGCCGACGAACGTGATCTCGATCACCGACGGCCAGATCTTCCTGGAAACCTCGCTGTTCAACGCCGGTGTCCGCCCCGCCATCAACGCCGGTATCTCGGTGTCGCGCGTCGGTGGTGCCGCCCAGACGAAGATCATCAAGGGCCAGTCGGGCGGCATCCGTACCGACCTCGCGCAGTACCGCGAGCTGGCTGCGTTCGCGCAGTTCGCTTCCGACCTGGACGAAGCCACCCGCAAGCAGCTCGACCGCGGCGCCCGCGTCACGGAACTGCTGAAGCAGGCCCAGTACTCGCCGCTGTCCATCAGCCTGATGGGCGCGACGCTGTTCGCGGTGAACAAGGGCTTCATGGACGACATCGACGTCAAGAAGGTCCTCGCGTTCGAAGCCGGTCTGCACACGCACCTCAAGTCCAGCCACGCCGGTCTGCTGAAGAAGATTGAAGACTCCAAGGCCCTCGACAAGGAAGCGGAAGCCGAACTGTCCAGCGCCGTGACGGCCTTCAAGAAGTCTTTCGCCTGACCCGCTGACGGTCCGAAGACCCTTTAACGAAGGAACTCCGACATGGCAGCAGGCAAGGAAATCCGCGGCAAGATCAAAAGCTTCGAGAACACGAAGAAGATCACCAAGGCCATGGAGATGGTGTCCGTCTCCAAGATGCGCAAGGCGCAGGAGCGCATGCGCGCCGCGCGCCCGTATGCCGAGAAGATCCGCAGCTTGGCGGCCAACCTGTCGTTGGCCACGCCCGAGTACAAGCACCCGTTCATGGTCACGAACGACACCGCCAAGACGGCCGGTGTCATCGTGGTCACGACCGACAAGGGCTTGTGCGGCGGCCTGAACACCAACGTGCTCCGCGGCCTGACCAACAAGCTGCGCGAGCTCGAAGGCCAGGGCCAGAAGATCGAGGCCGTTGCCATCGGCAACAAGGGTCTCGGTTTCCTGAACCGCATCGGCGCGAACGTGGTCTCGCAAGTCACCCAGCTCGGCGACAAGCCGCACCTCGACAAGCTCATCGGGCCGGTCAAGGTGCTGTTCGACGCCTACGCCGAAGGCAAGCTGTCCGCCGTGTACCTGACGTACACCCGCTTCATCAACACGATGAAGCAGGAACCGGTGCTGATCAAGCTGCTGCCGCTGTCGGCCGACAGCCTGAAGGGCGAGGAACAGGCGGGTGCGGTGGGTGCGGGTTCGCACGGCTGGGACTACATCTACGAGCCCGATGCGGCCACGGTGATCGACGAGCTGCTCGTGCGCTATACCGAAGCCCTGGTCTACCAGGCCGTCGCCGAGAACATGGCGTCGGAACATTCGGCGCGCATGGTGGCGATGAAGTCGGCGACCGACAACGCGGGCAACGTGATCGCCGAGCTGAAGCTGGTCTACAACAAGGCCCGCCAGGCAGCGATCACCAAAGAACTGTCCGAGATCGTGGCAGGCGCCGCCGCCGTTTGACGGCCAGCGCACCCCAGGTCGACGATTCAAGAAACTGATTATTCAAGGATACGAACATGGCTGACGGCAAAATTGTTCAGTGCATCGGCGCGGTGGTGGACGTGGAGTTCCCCCGCAACGAAATGCCCAAGGTGTACGACGCACTGAAGCTCGAGGGCACGGCCCTGACGCTCGAAGTGCAGCAGCAGCTGGGCGACGGCGTGGTGCGCACCATCGCGCTGGGTTCGTCCGACGGCCTGCGCCGCGGCCTGACCGTGACCAACACCGGCAAGGCGATCTCGGTGCCCGTCGGCCGTGCGACCCTCGGCCGCATCATGGACGTGCTGGGTTCGCCCATCGACGAACGTGGCCCGGTCGGTCAGGAACTGACCGCTTCCATCCACCGCCTCCCGCCGGCGTTCGACGAGCTGAGCCCGTCGACCGACCTGCTGGAAACCGGCATCAAGGTGATCGACCTGGTCTGCCCGTTCGCCAAGGGCGGCAAGGTGGGTCTGTTCGGTGGCGCCGGCGTCGGCAAGACCGTGAACATGATGGAACTCATCAACAACATCGCCAAGGCCCACAGCGGTCTGTCGGTGTTCGCTGGTGTGGGTGAACGCACCCGTGAAGGCAACGACTTCTATCACGAGATGGCCGACTCCGGCGTCGTGAACCTCGAGAAGCTCGAAGACTCGAAGGTCGCCATGGTGTACGGCCAGATGAACGAGCCGCCGGGCAACCGCCTGCGCGTCGCGCTGACCGGCCTGACCATCGCCGAGTCGTTCCGTGACGAGGGCAAGGACGTTCTGTTCTTCGTCGACAACATCTACCGCTACACGCTGGCCGGTACCGAAGTGTCCGCCCTGCTGGGCCGGATGCCTTCCGCCGTGGGCTACCAGCCGACGCTGGCCGAGGAAATGGGCCGCCTGCAAGAGCGCATCACGTCGACCAAGGTCGGCTCGATCACCTCGATCCAGGCCGTGTACGTCCCTGCGGACGACCTGACCGACCCGTCGCCCGCCACGACCTTCGCCCACCTGGACTCCACCGTGGTGCTGTCGCGTGACATCGCCTCGCTGGGCATCTACCCCGCCGTGGACCCGCTCGACTCGACCTCGCGTCAGCTGGACCCGAACGTGGTCGGCGAAGAGCACTACAACACCGCCCGCGCGGTGCAAGGCACGCTGCAGCGCTACAAGGAACTGCGCGACATCATCGCCATTCTGGGCATGGACGAACTGTCGCCGGAAGACAAGCTGGCCGTGGCCCGTGCCCGGAAGATCCAGCGTTTCCTGAGCCAGCCGTTCCACGTGGCCGAAGTGTTCACGGGTTCGCCGGGCAAGTACGTGCCGTTGAAGGAAACCATCCGTGGTTTCAAGATGATCGTGGCCGGCGAGTGCGACAGCCTCCCGGAGCAGGCCTTCTACATGGTCGGCACGATCGACGAGGCTTTCGAGAAGGCGAAGAAGATTCAGTAAGGATGGAGCCCCTCGTCCGTTGGGTACAACGGACGATCCCCCAAGGGGATGCGGGCCGGCTTGGGGCGGCCCGGCGCTCGGCCCGCGCGCTTTACTGACTCCGTAATGAAGGAAAACATCATGGCAACCCTGCATGTAGACGTGGTCTCCGCCGAAGAAAGCATCTTCTCCGGCGAAGCCAAGTTCGTCGCCTTGCCGGGTGAAAACGGCGAGCTGGGCATCCTGCCCCGCCACACGCCGCTGATCACCCGCATCAAGCCGGGCGCCGTTCGCATCGAGCGCACCGACGGCACGGAAGAGTTCGTGTTCGTGGCCGGTGGCATCCTCGAGGTGCAACCGGGCACGGTCACCGTGCTGGCCGACACCGCCATCCGCGGCAAGGACCTCGACGAAGCCAAGGCCACCGAGGCGAAGCGCCTGGCCGAGGAAGCGATGAAAAACGCGAAGAGCGACATCGACTTCGCCGCGGCCCAGAGCGAGTTCGTCGCGATGGCCGCCCAGATCGCCGCGCTGCGCAAGTTCCGCAAGAAGTGATCGACCGGCTGGCCGCCTCGCGGCCGGCACGCAAAAAGCCCGCCGGGGAAACCCGGGCGGGCTTTCCTTTTGAGCACCACCGGGCGGGTGGTGTAATAGGCGCATCCGACATTTCCGAGGGTTCCGTGGACGACAGCGCCGCCTCCATCGCACGCGACATCGCCGCCATCGGCCGCATCAGCGCGGTGCCGTCGCTGCTGCGCATCGTGTGCGACAACACGGGCATGCGTTTCGCGGCGGTGGCGCGTGTGACCGAGGGCACGTGGATCGCCTGCGCGGTCGAGGACCACATCGATTTCGGCCTTCGGCCCGGCGGGCGCCTCGACGTGCACACCACCCTCTGCAAGGAGGCCCGCGCGGCCCGGCAGCCCGTGGTGTTCGACCACGCGAGCGCGGACCCGGTGTACGCCACGCACCACACGCCCCGCCTCTACAACATCGAGAGCTACATCTCGGTGCCCATCGTGCGGCCGGACGGCGCGTACTTCGGCAACCTCTGCGCGATCGATCCGCGGCCCAACCGGGTCTCGGACGCGAAAACGATCTCGATGTTCCAGAGCTTCGCGGAGCTGATCGGCCGACAACTCGACGTGGAGGAGCGCCAGGAGGAAACCGAGACCGCGCTGCTCGACGCGCGGGCCACGGCCGAGCTGCGCGAGCAGTTCATCGCGGTGCTGGGGCACGACCTGCGCAACCCGCTCGCTGCGGTGAGCGCCATCGCGGACCTGCTGGCCCGGCGCCAGGAGAGTGACGTGGTCCGCTACGGCGAACGCCTGCGTTCCAGCACGCGGCGCATGTCACGGCTGATCGACGACGTGATGGACTTCGCCCGTGGCCGCCTCGGCTCGGGCATCGGCCTGCGCCTCGCCCCGGTTCCCGATCTGGCGACGGCGCTGCACGACGTCGTCGCCGAATTGCAGACGGCGCACCCCGAATCGCGCATCATCGAACGGTACGAGCTGGCGGGCGAGATCGTGTGCGACCTGGGCCGCGTGCAGCAACTGGTGTCGAACCTGCTGGCGAACGCGGTCGACTACGGCGGCCGGTCCGATCCGGTGTCCGTGGTGGCCCGGCGTGAAGCCCACACGCTGACCATCGCCGTGTCGAACGGCGGCGCGGGCATTCCGGCGGCCCACCTCGACAAGATCTTCGAGCCCTTCTGGCGCCCGGCCGAAAGCGCGCCGGGCGGGGGGCTGGGGCTCGGCCTGCACATTTGCTCGCAGATCGTGTGCGCGCATGGCGGCACGCTGCAGGTCACGTCGTCGCCGGACGCCGGCACCACGTTCACCGCGACCCTGCCGATCCGCCCAGGCTCCTAGGAGCCCTTCTCTCTGGCACCCAGGCTCCTTGGCCGCGCCCACGCGCGTCAGATCAGTACCACGGCGTCCGGCAGCTCGTTCGGGTTGGTCGCGCCCGCCGCTGCCGGGAAGTGCAACGACAGCAGCGCATGCACCTCGTCGACGGCCGCGGCCAGGCCTTCGGCGAAGCGGTCTTTCGCGAAGGCCGTCGCCATGCGCGCCGCCACCTCGGCCCACTGGGCCCGCGGCACGAGGTCGTTGAGGCCGCGATCGGCCACGATCTCGATGCGGTGGTCGGCGAGCAGCAGGTAGATCAGCACGCCGTTGTTGTGCTGCGTGTCCCAGACGCGCAGCTTGCCGAACAGCATCACCGCGCGTTCGCGGGCGCTGGCGCCGCGCCACAGGTACGACAGCGGCAGGCCCGCCTCGACACAGATGCGGATCTCGCCGGTGTGGGCACGTTCGCTCTCGGCCACGCGCGACTGCAGCGCCTGCAGGCCGGCGTCGCCCAGCGCACGGCGCGAGTCGTGGGCGTCGCGCCAGCGGTGTTTCACCACACGGACCCAGCGGTTGCCGGATGCATCCATCACCAGTCTCCCGAGGCGCCACCGCCTCCGAAATCACCACCGCCGCCGGAGCTGAAGCCGCCGCCCCCACCCCCGCCGCCGAAACCGCCCCCGCCACCACCACCCCAGATGATCGGGCCGCCGCCGCGGCGTCCACCGCCCACCCCCATCGCGCCGACGAGCAGCAGCGCGACGAAGCCGGCGCCCACGCCGACCAGCACGCTGGCGGTGAGCCACCAGCCGATGCCGCCGACGGCGCCGCCGGTCAGCACCGAACCGAGGCGCTTGCCGAAGACCGAGACGGCGATGCCGCCCACCAGCGGCACGCCGACGAGCAGGAAGATCAGGCCGTCCTCGAAGTCGAAGCCCGGCCGGGAAGAGGGTGACGGACGCACCGTGGGTTCGGGCAGGCCTTCGCCGGCGATGCGCGCGGCGAGCGCGTCCACGGCGAGGTTGAGGCCGCCCGCGTAGTCGTTCTGCCGGAAGGCCGGCACCATCTGCTCGTCGATGATGCGTTTGGCCGCGAGGTCGGGCACCGCGCCCTCGAGCGCCTTGGCCGGGGCGATGCGCATGCGGCGGTCGCCCTTGGCCACCACCACCAGCAGGCCATCGCCCACGTCGCGGCGGCCGATCTTCCAGGCGTCGCCCACGCGCTGCGTGTAGTCGGCGATGTCTTCGGGTTTCGTGGTGGGCACCATCAGCACCACCACCTGCGACCCGTTCCGCGCCTCGATGGCCTGCAGCTTGTCGGTCAGCGCGCGCCGCTGCTCGGTCGACAGCGTGCCGGTCTCGTCGATGACACGTGCCGACAGCGCGGGCACGGGCACCAGGTCCTGCGCGAACACGAAGCCCGCGGATGCCGCGAGCAGCAGCGCGAGCCCCAGCCGGCGCAGCATCGCGCTCACTTGGAGGCGGGCTTGTCGAAGCTCACGGACGGCGGCACGGAGATCTGCGCCTCGTTCTGCACGGTGAAGCTCGGCTTGATCTGATAGCTGAAGGCCATCGCGGTCAGGTTCGTCGGGAAGCTGCGCGCGAGCACGTTGTAGTCGGCCACCGACTTGATGTAGCGGTTGCGCGCGACGGTGATGCGGTTCTCGGTGCCCTCGAGCTGCACGCGCAGGTCCTGGAAGCCCTTGTTGGCCTTCAGGTCCGGGTAGCGTTCGCTGACCACCATCAGGCGGCTCAGCGCGCCGCTCAGTTCACCCTGGGCCTTCTGGAACTTGTCGAAGGCCTCGGGGTTGTTGATGAGCTCGGGCGTGGCCTGGATGCTGGTGGCCTTGGCGCGGGCCTCGACCACCTGCGTGAGCGTGTCCTGCTCGAACTGGGCCTCGCCCTTGACCGTGGCCACGATGTTCGGGATCAGGTCGGCGCGGCGCTGGTACTGGTTGAGCACCTCGGCCCAAGCGCCCTTGACGTCCTCGTCGAGGCGCTGGAAGTCGTTGTAGCCGCAGCCGGTGAGCGCGGTGAGCGAAGCGAACAAGACGGCGACGAGCCACGGCCTGCGAATCATGAGCGGGTCCTCCAGATCAGGGAGCTGCATGCTACCCCGGCCGGAAGCCGGACCGTCCGCAAGGTCTTCAGGACGGTGGCAGCCACCCGTCGGCGGGCACGCGGGCCTTGCCGCGGGGCGCCGGCCGCATCTGGTCCATCACCCAGTCGACGCGCGCGACGTTCACGCGGCCCTCGGCGGCGAGCCTCGCGCGTTCGCGGTCGGGGTTGTGCAGCAGGCTCGCGAGCCAGGCGGCTTCGATGGGCGTCAGGCGCGACGGCTCCTTGTGCAGGTAGTGGCGCGCGGCCGCGGTGGCGCCGCAGCGGCCCTCGCCCCACGGCGCGAGCGCGAGGTACAGGTTCAGCACGCGGGCCTTGCCCAGCGTGCGGTCGAGTTCCACCGCGTACAGCAGTTCGCGCAGCTTGCGCACGGGGCTGCGGCCGTCGCCGGTGTAGACGAGCTTGGCGAGCTGCTGCGACAGCGTGCTGCCGCCGCGCACCACGCCGCCCCGCGCCTGGTTCGTGGACCAGGCGGCGGCCATCTCGGTGGCGTCGAAGCCGGTGTGTTCGTGGAAGCGCTGGTCCTCCGCGGCGATCACCGCGCGCGGCAGCCAGCGCCCGAAGCCCGCGGCGGGCGCGGCACCGCAGGCGAGCTCGGCGTCGGCGAGGCGCTCGGTGCCGAGGCCCGACACGCGGAAGCCCGTGACCTTCGGGGTCACTGTCATCGCGCGCGACGGCAGGCGCAGCGCGCCGCGCAGGTCGAGGCGACCCTCGATCTCCGCACGGGCCGTCTCCGGCACCACGGCGGCCAGCACGCCGTAGGCATCCGAGAGCGGCACGTCGGTGAAGGTGAAGGCGAGTTCGGCGTCCGCGCGGTGCATCGCGAACGTCCAGCGGCCGATCACCGCGTTCGGGGCGTCGCCGATCACCACGCCGCCGCGCACCTGTCCGTCGATGCCGTGTTCGAGCGTGAACTCCACGCGCGAGACGGTCAGCGGCTCGTCGCCCCACTCCGGACGGCGCAGCGCACACGGCGCGCACACCGCGAACCACTGGCCCGCCTTCGGCGAGGCCTGCCAGCGCACGGGCCCCACCGGCGTGGCCCACGTGCGGTCGGCCGCGAGGCCCAGCACGATGGGGTGCGTGGCCACGCGCCACAGCGCGGGCACGCTCACCTCGGTCGACAGCGGGCCCACGCGCACGCGTTGCGCCCACTCGCCCTCGGCGGGGCGCAGCGCGTGCAGCGCCATCGCGAGCAGCAGCGCGACGGTCGTCGCCAGCACGCCGACGGCGACCAGGATCCTCAGCGCCCAGGCCTTGATCACAGCGTCCTCGCGATGGTGACGGCCTGCCACGGGCCGGTGGAGCGGCCGGTCTGCGCGGCCCAGTACCAGCTCGACGTGTCGGTGAACGCGTGGCCCGCCGCGTCGACGATGCGTTCGCACACGCGGGTGGACCGGCCATCGCGTTCGGCGACGAAGCAGCGCCACAGCCGGTCCTTCGCGTCGGCCTCCAGCTGGGCGTTGCGGATGGTGTAGCCGAGGCCGCGGTAGCAGTCGGCCGCCGGGTGCAGCTGGCGCGTGGGTTCGTTCACCGCGCGCAGCACCAGCACCTGCTCGCCGTCGGTCATCCGCGCGATGTGGCCAGGGAAGCGCGACGCGAAACGCTGCTCCACCGCGCTGAGCGCGAGCGGACGAAGGCCCTTGCCTTCCCATTGCATGGGCCATTCGGGCGACGCCGTGGTGGCGGTGGCCGGCGCGGCCTGCCGCGCGAGCGGCGACAGCGCGCAGGCGACCAGCACCGCCGCGAACATCCCCTTGATCACCACCGACCGGTCACTGCGTGCCATCACGGCCTCCACGGATCACCCACACCACGCCCGCGCACACCGCCGCGAGCACCACCAGCCCGATGCCCTGGTGCAGGGCCTCGGACACCGGACGCCCCGTCGCCTCCATCGCGACGAGCACGCTGTTGCGCACCACGTTGCCGGCCAGCACGAAGAGGCCGGCGGCCGGCAGGCGGCGCAGGAAGGCGCGGTCGGCGAGGCGGCCGTACCCGGCCATCGCGCACGCGCAGAAGTACGCCATCCACACCATCTGCACGCCCGAGCACGGCGCGTCCACGATCACGAGCCGGCCCTCGACCACCATCGCCGTGCCCGCCCGTTCGGCGCCGAGGCCGGCCAGCTGCAGGATCCAGGTGCTCAGCTGCGCCGTCACCACCCGCAGCGGGAAGCCCGCGTAGAACTGCAGCGACGACACCACCGGCAGCGCGAGCACCGCGAGGCCCGCCATCGGCAGCGTCGCATGGCCCGACGGCAGGAAGGCGCGCGCGACGCAGGCCATCGCGAGCGCCGCGAACACCGCGCCGATCAGCGGCGGCAGCATGAAGGTGGCGAGCGTGGCGGCGCCGGTCGCGATCGCCGCGGCCGTCCACCACCGACCCGACGGGCGGGCCGACATGCGGGGCACCTCGCGCGCCACCAGCAGCGCGAACGCGGCGAGGGCGGCGAGGCCCAGCGGGTCGTCGGACCCGTCGGCCACCCGCGCCGCGGCCCACCGCCAGTGCGGCCACAGCGCCGCGGCCTGCAGGGCGAGCCACACCGGCGGCGGGAGCCGGTCGATGCGGCCCAGCCACCGGCCGGACTCGCTCGTGGAGAGAACGATGCGGGTCACGGCGAGACCTCAGGCCTTGCGGCGGCGGGTCGCGAGCGTCGCGCCCACCACCCCCACGACGACGAGCAGCGCGAGCCAGGCCGACGGTTCCGGCGTGCTGGGCACCTCGGCGCCGATCGAGAGGTTGCTCACGCCCTCGGGCAGCGGCGACGGCTGGTCGACCGACGGCGACAGCGCCGGGTTCGGGTTGCGCACGATCTTGTCCACGGCGATGAAGCTCGTGTACTGCGTCAGCAGGCCGTGCTGCAGGCCGAGCGCGGTGATGGCTTCCTTCTGCGTCGAGCCGCCCTCGAGCGCTTCCTGGTCCGACAGCGCGGCGATGCGCTGGCGGGCCCACAGCAGGCGCAGGGCCGACGAGGTGTTGTCTTCATGGCCGGCCGTGGCCATCTCGATGCGGTACGGACCATCGCCCGAGCGGCCGTCGACGACCAGCTTCGCATGCGTGGTGTCGCCCTTCCACTTGCCGAACACGACGACCGGGCGGCCGCCGAGCACGTCGGGCTGCTGCGCGGGTTCCACGTCGTAGGCGTCGAGGCCCTCGAAGCGCAGCTTCACGTGGGTGAGCACCGGCGAGTCGATCATCTTGCGCAGCCGTTCGGCCTGCGCGGCGGCCTCGGCCGGCTTCGTCACGATGAACGCTTCGCCCATGCCGGCGCGGGCCAGGCCCTCGATCAGGTGGCGGTTGACGCTGCTGCCGATGCCGAACGCGAACACGTTCTGGTGCGACAGGTGCTGGCGCACGAGCTGGAACACCTCGGACTCGACGTTCACGTAGCCGTCGGTCACCACGATGACGCTGCGCGACACGCCGTCGGCCTTCGGCAGGGCCGCCAGGCGCTTCAGCGCCGGCACGATCTCGGTGCTGCCGCCACCGCCCATCGCGCGGATGGTGTCCATGGCCTTGTCGATGTTGGCGCGCGTCGCGGGCACCGAGGTGGGCGAGAGCATGCTGTTGCTGCCGGAGAAGAGCATCACGTTGAACGTGTCGCTCGGGCGCAGGCTGCCGATCAGGTTCTGCAGCAGCACCTTCGCGGTCTCGAGCGGGTACCCGTGCATCGAGCCCGAGATGTCGACCACGAACACGTAGTCGCGCGGGTTGATCGAACGGCTCGGCGCGGCCTTGGGCGGCTCGATCAGGCCGAGGAAGTAGTTCTCGTCGCCGCCGCGGAACAGCATCAGGCCGGTCTCGATGCGGTCGCCGGCCAGGCGGTAGTCGAGCAGGAAGTCGCGGTTGTTCGCCGGGCGGCTGCCGGTGGGGGCGAGCGCGACCTTCACGTGCTGGGTGCCGACGTTGTCGACGCGCACGTCGTGCGACGACGAGGTCACTTCCTTCACGGACACGGGCGCGTCGATGGAGACCTGGATGTCGAACGTGGCCGGCGTGGCCTCGCCTTCCTTGAGGTACGGCACGGCGGGCATGGCGCCGCCGGCCGACGGGGCGCCGGCGTAGCGCGGGCCCACGACGGTCGGGAACACGAAGCCGTAGCGGGCGTCGGTGGGCGTCAGCAGCTCGGTGTAGTGGAGTTCGACGCGGACGTCGTCACCCGGCAGGATGTTCGCGACGTTCATCTCGAACACGTTCGGGCGGTGCTGCTCCAGCAGCGCGGTGGTGCGGCCTTCCTTCTTCGCGGCCTCGTACTCGACGCGCGCGGCCTGCTTCTCCTTGATGCGCGCGGTCAGCAGCCGGTCGCCGAGGCGCACGTTCATCGCGTACACGGCCGACTGCGTCGAGCCGGGGAACACGTAGCGCGCCTCGATCGGGCGCTGTCCTTCGTTGCGGTAGCGCTGGACCACGGTCACGTCGGCGATCACGCCGGCGATGCGCACGTCCACCGTCGTCGACTTCAGCGGCAACCGGTCGGTGCCGGGCTCGCTGCTGTTGACCTGGAAGTACGGGCTCTCGGCCTTGCGGGCCTCCGAGTCGTCCGCCCGCGCGGGCGAGGTCCAGACCAGCGACAGCACCGCGGCGAACACCGCGATCGCCGCGCACCACAACACCCGCCCGATCTGGCTGAGCGGGCCGGGTGGGTGAAGGAACAGGCGCATGACATTTCTCCTTGAAGGGGCCGCCGGGATTGGCGGGACGGGATCAAGGATCGGCGGGGTATGCGAATGCAGTTGGAAGCGGCGGGGCGCTTTTGCGGTCACTGTGTGAAGTGTTCGTGAAGTCCTCCGACGTCATCCCGGCGAACGCCGGGACCCACCGCGCCCGGAGCGCACGGGCGGACGGTGGGCCCCGATGTGCATCGGGGTGACGGACCGGGTGATTCAGCGTTCGCTCAACCGCGCATCCTTCGGGTACGCGATGACGTGGTCGGCCGCCACGCGGGCCGTCTGGCCGGCGCCCAGGTCCAGCGTCCACATCGCCACGCCGGGCTGCTGGTTCCAGGCGAGTTCGGCCGGCTGCGGCGCGAAGGTCGACGTGACCTTCACCTGCTCGTCGACGCTCACCGGCGCTGCGTCGAGCACCTGCACCGCGATGGGCGACGTATGGCGGTTCTCGACGACGTAGGCCCGCGACACGCGGCGTTCCGCGCGGCCGCCCGCGAAGCCGCCCGTGCCGAGGCTGTCGCGCTCGGGAACGGCCGTGACCCGCACGCGCTCGTCGCGGCCGAAGGACAGCGTCAGGCGTTCGCCCTCGGCGGTGTTCCAGCGGCCCTGGCCCACGTACGCGCCGTCGCGGTACAGCTGCATCGGACCGGCCGGCCACACGCCGGCGGGCACGGGCAGGTCGGCGACCAGGAAGGCGCTCGGGTCGAGGCGCGGGCTCGTGCGCACCGCGAGGCGGGCGGTGTCCACGTGCTGGCCGAGGGCGATCGCGACCCGCTGGCCGCTCGAGGCCACGTCGATGGCCTGGGGCACGTCGAACTCGGTGGCGAAGGCGGTGTCGACGGTCGCGACCTCGAACGACGTGTCGGCCATGGCCTCCACCTCGGCCAGCATCGCGGGGGCGGGCGCCATGGCCGCCATCGGCATCGCCCGGCGCTTCATCTCGACGGGCGGCGGCGCGATGCCCACCTGCCAGGGCGTGGGCACACGCCCGGCGGTCTCGCGGCGCGGCTGGCCGGTGGACAGCACGAGCTTCACGCCCGCCCAGTCCTCGCCGGTGGACTGGGCGACGAGCGCCTGGCGTTCGAGGCGCACCTGGCGCGACGCCGTGTCGAGCAGCGCGCGGTATGTGGGCGACCAGGTGGGGCCGGGCACCTGGTAGCGCAGCGTGACGTCGGCATCCGACGCCGCGGCGAGGGTCACGGTGACCGTCACCACCTGGCCGCCGGCGCCACGCGCGCGGGTGCGTTCGGCCAGCAGCGGGGCGAGCTGGCGGTCGAGATCGGCCTGCTGCCGCGCCAGCTGGCGCTGTTTCGCCAGCGCGTCCTGGCCCGTGCGGCGCACGGCGTCGGCCACGCCGGTCAACTGCTTCGCATCCATCGCGGGGCGCGTGTCGCGGCCGCCGGCCACACCTTTGAGGTAGCTGGTGACGAGGCCCAACGCGTCGTTTTCGGCGAGCAGCGCGTCCTTCTGCTCCTCGAGCGCGCGGATGCGGCCGTCGAGCGGGTGGGCGGCGCAGCGCGACGACAGGTCGCGCGCCTCGGTCAGCGCGGTCGTTTCGCCCAGGCGCACCGACGCGTTGGCGGTCACCTGCAGGCTCTGCACGTCGAGGCCGGCGGGCAGGCAGGCGAAGGTCAGCGTGCGGGCGCCGGCCTTCGCGCTGGCGACCCGCTCGACGGTGGCGCTGCCGGGGTAGACCTTCACCTGGGTGATGCGGGAGTCCTGGGCGTGGACGGTGGCGGTCGCGGCGAGGAGGGCCAGGGCGAGGGGACGGAGGATCGGGGTCATGGGAGCCTTTCGTGTCAGGGGACGAAGGCTGATACGCGGGAGGGGCACGGATGGGGTGAAAAAAAAGTTCGTCACCCCGGCGTTCGCCGGGATGACGGCAGCGAGGGAAATCCCAGGGGTCCCCGTGTGCCGCACGCCACACCACCCCCCACAAGGTGGGTCGCCCGGGCGCCAACGGAGGCCCGGAACAAGCCACACTTCGGGTTGCGCCGGCACGCGATTCGACCGGCACTCAGGGCAGGACGGAGTCAACGAGGATGGAAGAACAGAGGATCGACCGGATCCCCGCACGGTGGGCGGTGGCCGCCGCGAGCGCCGCGGTGCTGCTGCTGGGGGCGGACGCCCGCGCCCAGACCCCCGCGTGCGACCAGCTCAAGAGCTCCCTCGCCGCGCGCCTGCCGGCGCCCGGCAGCTACCACCTCGAATCGCTGGCGGCCGGGGAACCCGTGCCGAAGGGCGCGAAGGTGATCGGCAACTGCAGTGGCGGGGCCTACCGGATCCTGTTCATCCGCGGCGCGCCCACGGCCGCCGCGGCGCCGGCCCCGAAGCCGATGCCCGTGGAGAAGCCCGCGCCGGTGCCGCCGCCCGCCCCCGTGGTCGCGGTGCAGCCGCCCCCGCCTCCACCGCCGCCCCCGAAAAAGATCGAGGTCCCGCCGCCGGCCCCCGCGCCCGTGGTGGCCGTGGCGCCTCCGCCGCCCCCGAAGCCCGAACCGAAGCCGGAGCCCGCGCCCGAACCGCGTCCCATCGTGAAACCCGCGGCCGAACCCGAGGCCGACATGGCGGCGCTGATGCCCATGCCCGCACCGGCCGACGACGGCCCGTCCTTCCTCGACGAGGCCACCGGCTTCGCCGGCGACCACTGGCCGTGGCTCTCCGCCCTGGTGGCGCTGCCGCTGCTGCTGTGGGGCTGGGGCCGGGTGACCTACCACCGGGCCTACGACGCGGCCGGCCTGCCGCGCGGCCCGCGGCTCTGAACGTCAGCGCGAGGGCGTCGGCGGTTCGTTGCGGAACCGCTGGAAGAGCGTGGCGACGATCGGGCCCGAGATGTTGTGCCACACGCTGAAGATCGCGCTCGGCACGGCGGCCAGCGGCGAGAAGTGGGCCGTGGCGAGCGCCACGCCGAGGCCCGAGTTCTGCATGCCCACCTCGATGGAGATGGCCTTGCGTTTCGAGACGTCCATGCCCGTGAGTTTCGCGAGCCAGTAGCCGAGCAGCAGGCCCAGGCCGTTGTGCAGCACCACCACGGCGAAGATCATCAGGCCGCTGGTGGCGATGCGGGCCTGGTTGCCCGCCACCACCGCGGCCACGATCGCGACGATCGCCACTACCGAGACCAGCGGCAGCACCGCGACCGCCGCCTTGACCTTTTCGCGCAGCAGCGACTGGGCGAGCACGCCGACGGCGATGGGCAACACCACCACCTGCACGATGGACCAGAACATCGCCGAGGCGCTCACCTCGAGCCACTGGCTCGCGAGCAGGTAGATCAGGGCCGGGGTCACGACCGGCGCCAGCAGCGTCGTCACCGAGGTGACCGCGACCGACAGCGCCACGTCGCCCCGCGCCAGGAACGTCATCACGTTCGACGCGGTGCCGCCGGGGCAGCAGCCGACGAGGATGACGCCCACCGCCACCTCGGGCGGCAGGGCCAGGGCCTTCGACAGCACCCAGGCCAGGCCCGGCATGATGACGAACTGGCCGGCCACGCCGATGGCCACGTCGAGGGGGCGCTTGCCCACTTCCTTGAAATCTTCCTTCGACAGGGTGAGGCCCATGCCGAACATGATCAGGCCGAGCAGCGGCACGATGTACGGGCCGACGAGCTTGAACGGCGCGGGGAAGAAGAACGCGAGGATGGCGAAGAGCAGCACCCAGAGGGCGAAGGTCTTGCCGACGAACTGACTGAGGCGGGCGAGGAACTGCATGGGGAGGATCCTGGGTAACGGGACAGTTTAGTGGCTGTCCGGTCGCCCGGGGCCTCCTCAGGCGTACGACGGCAGCGCGAGCGTCGCGACGGCCCCGCCGTCGGGCGCGTTCGTCAGCGTCACGCGGCCCTGGTGCAGCTCGGCGATCTCCTTGACGAACGGCAGCCCGAGCCCCGTGCTCTTCTTCTGCGTGCCGGGCCGCGCGAGCGAATAGAACTTCTCGAACACCTTGCCCTCGGCGTACTGCGGCACGCCGGGGCCGCGGTCGCGCACGGTGATGGCCACCGTGCGCCGCGCCCGTTTCACCGCGAGCGTGACCGTGCCGCCGTTCGGCGAGAACTCCACGGCGTTCGACAGCAGGTTGGCCACCGCGCGCTGCAGCAGGAAGGCGTCGCCCTCGACCGACGGCACGTCCTCCTCGGGCGACACGTCCACGTCCACCGACAACCCGCGCGGCGCGCCCGCATGGCGCGCGGCCGAGGCCAGGTCGCGCAGCATCGGGCCGAGCGCGACGGGCGCCACGGCGTCGAGCCCGCGGCGCGTCTCGAGCGCCGTCAGCTCCATCATCCGGTCGACGAGCTCCTGGATGCGCAGCGCCTCGCGGGCGATGTTGCCGGCGAAACGCGCGCGGTCGGCGTCGGGCATGGGTTCCTGCAGCAGCTCGGCCGCGCCTCGGATGGCCGACAGCGGGCTCTTCACCTCGTGGGTGAGCGTCTGCACGTAGTCGGCGACGTAGCTGTGGCCGGCGAGCGCGTCGCGCATCTCGTCGTAGGCCGCGCCGATGGCGCCGAGCGCGCGGCGGCCGAGGCGCGGCAGGCTGAACGAACGCTGCGCGCGCACGTAGCGCACGTAGTCGGCGATCACGCCGAACGGCCGCACGAGCCACAGCGACACGATCACCGCGAACAGCAGCACCGCCGCCGCGGAGGTCACGCCCACCAGCACCGTCTTGCGCCGCGCGGCCTCGACGAACTGCCCGAAGCTCTGCACCGGCTTGCCCACGCTCACGACGCCGATGATGCGGTCGTTCACGCGGATGGGCGCGGCCACGTACATCACCGTGGTGCGGTGGTCGCTCGCGATGTCGGGCGTGGATCGGGCGCCGTACTCGCCCTGCAGCGCGAGGCGCACGTCGCGCCACTGCGAATGGTCCTTGCCGGTCTCGCGGCCGAGCGAGTCGAAGACGACCCGGCCGTCGCGGTCGGTCACGGCCGCGCGCAGCTCCACGCGGGTCTTGCGGAAGCCGAAGATGTCGGCCTCGAAGCGGCGCGCGTACAGCGCCTGGAACAGCGGGCCGAGGGCCTCGGCCTGCAGCGTGCCGTCGACCGACTGGTGCTCCACCAGCGTGGCCATGAGCTGGGCGGTCTCGACGAGCGACTCCTCGGCGCTCTCGCGGTAGCGGGGGTCGATGTCCTCCAGCTGCCGATACATCAGCCAGCCCACGCCCAGCGCGTAGGCGAGGAGGATGCCGATGAAGATGCGGGTGCGCTTGCTCATGGCGCGCACCCTATCAGAACGTCAGGCCGGGGCGGTCTCGACGTGGGCGCGCCGCACGCGGCGCTTGCCCGCCTGCTTGCCGCCGTACATCGCCGCGTCGGCGCGGCGCAGCAGTTCGGCGGCGTCGGCGCCGTCGCCCAGCGCGAGCGCGTAGCCCACGGTGATGCCCACGCTGCACTCGGTGTGGGTCAGCCGGAACGGTGCGTCGGAACTGGCGAGCAGCTTGTGGCCCACCACCTCCGCCTCGGCGTCGCCGCCGAGCTGGGTGGCCACCACCACGAACTCGTCGCCACCCAGGCGGGCCACGAGGTCGTTCGCGCGCACCGCGCCCTTCAGGCGCTCGCCCATCTGGATCAGGAGTTCGTCGCCCGCGTCGTGCCCGTGCTGGTCGTTGACGGGCTTGAAGCCGTCGAGGTCGAGCAGGTAGACCGCGGTGAGGCGGCCCGGGGCGGACTGGTCGATCAGCGGCTGCAGCCCGAGCTGCAGGCCGCGGCGGTTGAGCAGGCCGGTGAGCGGGTCGGTCTGCGAGATCAGCAGCACGCGGTCGTGCTCGCGCCGCGTGGCCGCGGCCTCTTCCCGGAACTCGGCCACGCGCACGTTGATGACCATGACCCACGCGAAGATCTGCACCAGCGCGCTGATCATGTACATCTCCTGCATGAACAGCGTGGCGGGCGCCTGGCCGCGGTTCAGGGCCATCGCCGTCATCGCGCCGATGGCGTACGTGACCCAGCCGCCGATGGTCCACGCGGCCGCGCGGTCGCCGGTGCGCGCGCGTTTCACCGCGACCGTCACCGACAGCAGCATCGGCCAGGCGCCGAACACGGCGCTGAGGTCGGTGGCCTGGTGGTAGTCGATCACGCCGGCCGCGAACAGGCCGGCGACCAGCAGCATGACCGCGGCCATGCCGTGCATGAGGCGCCCGATGCGGGGGTACATGCCGCCCACGTCGAGCGCCCGCTCGGCGAACATGAAACCGCCGACGAGCACGAGCAGCATCAGCAGCACCGCGCCGTTCTGCACCATCCAGCGGTTGTCGGGCCACAGGTACTGCTGCGCGAGGCCGAAGTACGAGAAGAAGAACAGCATGCCGGTGACGCTCGACCACGCGAGCCACACGTACAGCGACTCGCGGTTGGCGATGGCGCCGGTGAGCGCGTAGGCCAGCACGCACAGGCCGATGCCCAGCGCGATGCCGTGCCACATCTGGAACGCGTTCTCGCGCTGCGACACCCGCGCCGGCTGGCGCAGCGACATCGGCACGATCATCGTGCTCGTGGTGCGCACGCGCACGAAGAGTTCGAGCGGTTCGCCGGCCGGCAGGTTCACGAGGGCCGTGTGCGTGCGGCCGGGGAACGGGCGTTCGGAGACGATCAGGTGGTCGCCCATCTCCACGCGCTGCAGTGTTTCGGCGCCGCGCTGCACGAACAGCTCCACGTCGTCGAGCGACACGTAGTCGATGGTGAACCACCAGCGCGACGGACCGTCCTTCGGCACCGCCACCGGCACGTGCAGCCAGACGGTGTCGCGGTTGAGGCCGAGGTTGGCGTACGGCGCCTTCGGCGTCCTGAACTCGGCCCGGCGCGCCACCACGTCGGCGATCTTCAGCGTGTGCGACGGGTCGTCGAGCACGGTGACGGCGGGCCAGAGGTCGATGCCGTCGCCGTCGAGCGGCAGCGACGGCGTGCCCGCGCGGGCGGTGACCGCCAGCAGCAGCGCGGCGGTCCACAGCAGGCATTTCGCCAGCAGGCGGGTGGAAAGGAAGATCGGGTCTCGCATGTCGAAGGGCGGCCCGCTCCAAAGGGGAGCGGGCCGCATCGTTGCCTTATCGGCAGGCCTTCGGCGGCGTTGAGGGCGAAAGGGGTGGGAAATTCCCGGATCAGGCGCCGATCGACGCGGGCAGGTCTTCCGCGAGCGCGTAACCCGTGCCGCGGTGCGTGCGGATCGGGTCGAGGTCGGGCGCCACCAGCTTCATCTTCGCGCGCAGCGTCTTCACGTGCGCGTCCACGGTGCGGTCGAGGCTTTCGGTGGCGTCGTCCCACACGCGTTCGAGCAGCGCGTCGCGCGTGAACACGTGGCCGGGGCGCGAGGCCAGCGTCTGCAGCAGGCCGAACTCGTAGCGCGAGAGTTCGAGCAGCCGGCCGTAGTAGCGGATCTGGCGGCGTCCCTCGTCGACGGCCACGGGCGCGTGCGTGGTGGCCGCGGGGGTCGGCGCCGCCACGGGTTTCGCCGCGCGGCGCAGGATGGAACGCACGCGCGCCACCAGCTCGCGCGGCGAGAACGGCTTGGCCACGTAGTCGTCGGCGCCCAGCTCGAGGCCCACGACGCGGTCGATCTCGTCGCTGCGCGCGGTGAGGAAGATCACCGGCACGTCGGCCACGGCGCGCAGCCGCTTGAACACCTCAAAGCCGCTGGTGTCGGGCAGGCCCACGTCGAGGATCACGAGGGAGGGGGCGTCGGCGGTCACGTGGGCCACGGCCTCGGCGCCCGTGGCCACCCAGGCGGGATCGAAACCGTCGGTGCGCAGCGCGTACTGCAGCGTGTCGGCGATGCCGGGTTCGTCTTCGACGATCAGGATCTTCGGTTTCATTCGGTGGGCAGGAAACCTTCGATCGACAGGTAGCGCTCGCCGGTGTCGTAGTTGAAGCCGAGGATGGTGGCGCCGTTCGGCAGGTCGGGCAGCTTCTGCGCGATGGCCGCGAGCGTGGCGCCCGACGAGATGCCCACGAGCAGGCCTTCCTCGCGCGCGGAGCGGCGGGCCATGTCCTTCGCGGCGTCGCCGTCCACCTGGATCACGCCGTCGAGCAGTTCGGTGTTGAGGTTGCGCGGGATGAACCCGGCGCCGATGCCCTGGATGGGGTGCGGCGATGGCTTGCCGCCGCTGATGACGGGCGAGGCGCTGGGCTCCACCGCGTACACCTTGAGCTTCGGCCACAGCGCCTTCAGCTGGCGCGCGCAGCCGGTGATGTGGCCGCCGGTGCCCACGCCGGTGATCAGCGCGTCGAGGCCGCTCGGGAACGCCGCGGCGATCTCGGCGGCCGTGGTGCGTTCGTGCACTTCCACGTTGGCGGCGTTGTCGAACTGCTGCGGCATCCAGGCGCCAGGGGTCTCGGCGACGATCTCGTGGGCGCGGGCGATGGCGCCGTTCATGCCCTTCTCGCGCGGGGTGAGTTCGAAGCGGGCGCCGTAGGCGAGCATCAGGCGGCGGCGCTCGACGCTCATGCTCTCGGGCATCACCAGCACGAGGCGGTAGCCCTTCACGGCCGCCACCATGGCCAGGCCCACGCCGGTGTTGCCGGAGGTGGGTTCGACGATGGTGCCGCCGGCCTTCAGGCGCCCGTCCTGCTCGGCGGCCTCGACCATCGCGAGGGCGATGCGGTCCTTGATGGAGCCCCCGGGGTTGGACCGCTCGCTCTTCACGTAGACGTTGTGGCTGGACCCGAACAGCCGGTTGATGCGGATGTGCGGTGTGTTGCCGATGGTCTGCAGGACGTTCTGGGCGAGCATGGAGTTCCTCCGGTCGTGGTGCCAAATTATGGGTGCAACGATAATCCCGGACATGTTTGCACCCCTCCAGAACGACACCTTCCTGCGCGCCTGCCTGCGCGAGCCCACCCCGCACACCCCGGTCTGGCTCATGCGCCAGGCCGGGCGCTACCTCCCGGAGTACCGGGAGACGCGGGCGAAGGCCGGCAGTTTCATGGGGCTCGCGACGAACACCCAGTACGCCACCGACGTCACGCTCCAGCCGCTGGAGCGCTACGACCTCGATGCCGCCATCCTGTTCAGCGACATCCTGACGGTGCCCGACGCGATGGGCCTCGGCCTGAGCTTCGCCATCGGCGAGGGCCCGAAGTTCGCGTCGCCGGTGCGCGACGAGGCCGCGGTCGCCCGCCTCGCGGTGCCGGACATGGACAAGCTGCGCTACGTCTTCGACGCCGTCACGTCGATCCGCAAGGCCCTGAACGGCCGCGTGCCGCTGATCGGGTTCTCGGGCAGCCCGTGGACGCTCGCCTGCTACATGGTCGAAGGCCAGGGTTCGGACGACTACCGCCTCGTCAAGTCGATGCTGTACGGTCGCCCCGACCTGATGCACCGCATGCTGGAGGTCAACGCCGACGCGGTGGCCGTCTACCTGAACGCCCAGATCGACGCGGGCGCGCAGGCGGTGATGATCTTCGACAGCTGGGGCGGCGTGCTCGCCGACGGCGCGTTCCAGCAGTTCAGCCTCGCCTACACCCGCCGCGTGCTCGCGAAGCTGCAGCGCGAGAAGGACGGCCGGCGCATCCCCCACATCGTCTTCACGAAGGGCGGGGGCCTGTGGCTCGACGAGATCGCCGCGAGCGGCGCCGACGTGGTGGGCCTGGACTGGACCGTGAACCTGGGCCAGGCCCGGCGCCGGGTGGGCGACCGCGTGGCGCTGCAAGGCAACCTGGACCCGAACGTGCTGTTCGCCCCGCCCGAGCAGGTGCGCGCCGAGGTGGTCCGCACGCTCGACAGTTTCGGCGCGCCGGCCAACCGGGATGGCACCACGGCCGGGCACGTTTTCAACCTCGGTCACGGCATCAGCCAGTTCACCCCACCCGAGATCGTGAAGGTGCTGGTCGACACGGTGCATGAACACTCCCGCGCCCAGCGAGCGGGCGCCCGCTGACCTTCGGATCGGCGGATCTGCGTGCCTGAACGCCCGTACAGACGCGTTAATTGTTCGTCAAGGCTTGACTTATCCCCAAAATGCTGCGTGCGACAACCCCTCCGAAGGGGTGCTGCACCGCAGCAGACATATCGCGAATGTGCTTGCTAAGTTATTGATTTCATTGGGTTCGCCGATTGCCACGAAAGTGGGCATTCCAAGCGGAAGCCAAACAGATCAACGCCTTAGCGTGGCTGTGGGCAGTTTACCCACAAAGTTATCCACAGATCCGGTGGAAAGCTCCAAAAGTTCATTCAAATCATGGCCTTAAGTGCAATGTCTCAAAAAGGCCTGAACTTTGACCGCTAACTCGCTGACTTCATCCGGTGCCGAACCGGTGCGGCTGGCGGTGGCCGTCGAGGCCCCGTTGCACAGCGGATTGCACGGCCCGCTCGACTACCTGAGCGAGCGACCGCTCCCTGCCGGCACCTTGGTGCGTGTGCCGCTGGGCCGGCGCGACGTGCCCGGGGTGGTGTGGACCACGGCGCCGGGGGAGGACGAGGGGCATGCGCTGAAGGCCGTGTCCGAGGTGATGGACGCGCTGCCGCCGCTGTCGGCCCGCTGGTGCGACCTGGTGAAATTCACATCCACCTACTACCAGAGGGGTCTGGGCGAGGTGGCGATGGCGGTGCTGCCGCGGGAAATCCGCAAGCTGGACAACACCGGGCTCGCCAGCCGCATCGCGAAGCTGCGCAAGGCGTACGACAAACCCCTGCCGGACGCCCCGGCGCCGGTGCGTCCCGAACTGACACCCGACCAGGCCGAGGCGCTCGCGAAGCTGGCCGAGGCGAACGTGCCGGGCGCCGCGCCGGTGGTGCTGCTGCACGGCCTGACCGGCAGCGGCAAGACCGAGGTGTACCTGCGCGCGGCCGAGGCCGCGCTCGCCGCCGGCCGCCAGGTGCTGGTGCTGGTGCCCGAGATCAACCTGACGCCGCAGCTCGAAGCCCGGTTCGCCGAACGGTTCGGCGGAGGCGACGCACCCCGGCGCATCGTCTCGCTGCACAGCGGCCTGACCCCGGTGCAGCGGCTGAAGAACTGGCTCGCGGCCCACCTCGGCCTGGCCGACCTCGTGCTCGGCACGCGGCTCGCGGTGTTCGCGCCGCTGCCCCGCCTCGGGCTGATCGTGGTGGACGAGGAACACGACCCGTCGTTCAAGCAGCAGGAAGGCGCGCGGTATTCGGCGCGCGACCTGGCCGTCTACCGAGGGAAGCTGGAGGGCTCTTGCGTGCTGCTCGGCTCGGCCACGCCGTCGCTGGAGAGCTGGCAGCGGGCCGAGCAGGGCCGCTACCTGAAGCTGACGCTCGCGAACCGGGTGGGCGGCGGTGTGCTGCCGAAGGTGCGGCTCGCCGACATGAACCTGCTGCCCAAGGTGCGCGGCGCGACGACCGCCCTGGCGCCGGCGTTGATCGCGGCGCTCGGCAAACGCATCGAACGCGGCGAGCAGAGCCTCGTGTTCCTGAACCGGCGCGGCTACGCCCCCGTGCTCCACTGCACCGACTGCGGCTGGAAGAGCGGTTGCCCGCACTGCAGCGCCTGGCGCGTCTTCCACAAGGGCGACCGCACGCTGCGCTGCCACCACTGCGGCTTCACGCAGCCCGTGCCGCGCGCGTGCCCGGACTGCGGCAACCTCGACATCGCCCCGCTGGGCCAGGGCACCGAAAAGCTCGAAGAGCAGCTCGCCGCCGCGCTGCCGGGCGCCCGCGTGGCCCGCATCGACGCCGACACCACGAAACACAAGGGCGCGCTCGAGGCCAGTCTGTCGGCCGTCCACGCCGGCGAGGTCGACATCCTCGTGGGCACCCAGATGGTCACGAAGGGGCACGACTTCCGCCGCATCACGCTGGTGGCCGCCGTGAACCCCGACAGCGCGCTCTTCAGCAGCGACTTCCGCGCGCCGGAGCGGCTGTTCTCCCTGTTGATGCAGGCGGCGGGCCGTGCCGGGCGCGACGCCGCGCAGGCCGACCGCAGCGAGATGTGGGTGCAGACCTGGCACCCGACCCACCCCGTCTACACGGCGCTGCGCCAGCACGACTTCAACGCGTTCGCGGCGAGCCAGCTGAAGGAACGGGAGATCGCGGGGCTGCCGCCGTACGTGCACCTCGCGCTGATGCGGGCGGAGGCGAAGACGCCCGAGGCCGCGCGAGATTTCCTGCAGGCGGCCGCCGACCTGGCGGCGACACTGCCGGGCGCGGGCGAACTGCTGCTCTACCCGCCGGTGCCCACGACGATCGCCCGGGTGGCGGGCGTGGAGCGCATGCAGATGCTGATCGAGGGGGCGTCGCGGCCGCAGCTGCAGCGGGTGCTGGGGCCGTGGATGGCGGCGTTGCCGTCGCTGCGCAGCACGCACAAGGGCGTGTGGCGCTGGGCGCTGGACGTGGATCCGTTGGCCATCTAGCGGGAGCAGTGGGCCCCGACTTTCGTCGGGGTGACACTCATCTCGTCATCCCGACGAAAGTCGGGACCCACCGCCGTCGAAGCGAGAAGGCTCAGCGGTACACGTCCTGCCCGCGGGCGACCCGCCATTCGTTCTCGAAGTGCGCCGCGTCGTCGTCCGACCGAGGCCGCACCGCCATCAGGATCGCACCGTCGCGGATGCCCGCGTCGTACGTCTTGAGGCGTTCCTCGGGGATGCCCCAGCCGATCAGGGCGCCGACGATGCCGCCCGTGGCAGCCCCGGCGCCCGCGCCGGCCACGGCCGCGGCCAGCGGGCCGGCGATCACGATGCCGAGGCCCGGGATGGCCAGGGTGGTGCCCACGGCGGCGATGGCCGCGGCGATGGCGCCCACGGTGCCGCCGATCGCGCCACCCACGCCGGCGCCTTCGGCGGCCTTGGTGCCGAGTTCGGTGACACGCACGTCGTCGGCGAAGTAGCGCTGGCGGGTGTCGTCGGACATCACGAGGTTGACGTCGTCCTTGCCGTAGCCGCGGTCCTGGACGGACTGGTAGGCCTGCTCGGCGCTGTCGCGGTCACGGAAGAGGCCCGTGACGAGGGGTCCGGTGTTGCTCATGGCGATCTCCTGGAAGTGAGTTCCAGAAGGATGCCGGGGGGCGTGGACCCCGTGCAGCGGACGGCAGCGTGCCCGGTGGTGGGCACGCTCCTACAGGGGGTTCAGCGCTGTCGGGCCGCCTTGGCGCGGGCCAGCCGCTCGCAGAAGAGCGGCATCGACAGCATCAGGCCGGCCGATGCGGCCAGGGCCATGGGCACGTACGACCCGGTGGCTTCGATGGACCAGGCCCCGATGAAGATCAGGCCATGGCCGAGGAGGTAGAGGCGGGCGGAACGTTGGCGGAGGAAGTGGCGCATGGCGGGCATCGAGAAGGATCGTTCGATGAGCCCCAGTGTGCGCCGTTCGTTTCGGCGTGTGGCGTAAAAAAGCGCAAGAAATCGCACGCTGACGTGAAAGTCCTCCGCCGCCGTCACACCAGCAGGCCGGGCACCTGCGCCACCAGCGCCTGCCGCTGCTTCGTGGCCGCGCCCAGCAGCGCGAAGCCGAGCAACTGGCCGTCGCCGCTGTGGAAACGGGCGTCGCAGCCGTCGTCGGTCAGTTCCACCGTCCACGCGCCCGAGGCGTCGAGCGCCGGCGGGCACACGACGGTGGGGCAGGCCGGCGTCTTCACGATGACCGGCATGGGCGGGTAGACCACCGGGGTGGGGTTGCCGGCCAGCGTGGCGGCGAGCGCCCGGGCCTGCTGCATGATGGGCATCACGTAGGGCAGCGTGTGGCCGTCCACCTCGGCGCAGTCACCCAGGGCGTGGGTGTGGGGGGCGCTGGCCGACAGCAGCCGGTCGGTGACGATGCCGCGGTTCACGCGCACGCCGGCCGCCTGGGCCAGCTGGGTGCGCGGGCGCAGCCCGATGGCCGACAGCACGAGGCCGGCGTCCAGCGAACTGCCGTCGCTCAGCGTGAGCTTCAGCGCGGCACCGGCACGGTCCACGCGGGACACCGACACGCCGAAGCGGAACGACGCACCCGCCTCGGCCAGCTTCGACCGCAGGCGTTCGCTCGCCTGGTCCGGCAGCAGGCGCGGCAGCACGCGCGGGGCGAGGTCGATCACGGTGGGCGAGATGCCGCGCGACAGCAGGTCGTTCGCGAACTCGCAGCCGATCAGGCCGGCGCCCAGCACGGCGACCGAGGTGACGCCGTCCAGGCGCTCCGAGAAGCGGCCGTAGTCGTCCAGGTCGTTGACGGACAGCACCGTGTCGGCGGCGTCGCCCTCGATCGGCAGGCGGATCGGGTCGGCGCCCACGGCGAAGACGAGGTCGCGGTACGCGATGCGGGCGCCGTCGTCGAGTTCGACGGCCTGGGCCGCGGTGTCGATCCGGGCGACCACGCGGCCACGGAGGACCGTGGCCACGCCCAGTTCGGCGGCCATCTTGTCGCTGTCCTTCATCACCAGGCTCGCGGGCGTCTTGTTGCCGGCCAGCGCGTTCGACAGCATGGGCTTCGAGTAGAAGCCGCCGTGGTCGCGGCTGACGAGGACAAGGGGCGTTTCCTTGTCGAGTTTGCGGAACTCGCGGGCGAGCGTGAAGCCGGCGAGGCCGGTGCCGAGGATGACGACGGGGTTGGACATGGCGTTGGATCGGTAGCGAAGCGCGTAGCCTAACCCACCCGCCGCCATTGAAATCCGGCTGGCGACGCCCATCTGCAAGGGACTTCAAGAACACCCCGGGGATCCGTCCGTGCTGACCTTGCTGATCGTTTCGGCCGCGGCCCTGCTGTGGGTCGGGTGGCTCGTGACCGAACCCTGGTTCACCGAACGCCGCCGCGCCCGCTGGCGCGCGCTGCCGTTCCCCGCCGACTGGCGCACCATCCTGCGCCGCCGCGTGCCCTACGTGCGCGGCCTGCCCGCCGACCTGCAGCTGCAGCTCAAGGCGCACATGCAGGTGTTCCTGCGCGAGAAGGCCTTCATCGGCTGCGCCGGCTTCGAGGTGACCGACGAGGTGCGCGTCACCATCGCCGCCCAGGCCTGCCTGCTGCTGCTCAACCGGCCGTCCAGCTACTACCCGAAGCTGCGGCAGATCCTCGTGTACCCGGGCGCCTTCGTCGTCGACAAGGTGCACACCGACGGCGGGGGCATCGTGCGCGACGAGCGGCAGGCGCTGTCCGGCGAGTCGTGGTCGCAGGGGCAGGTGATCCTGTCGTGGGACGACACTGTTTCCGGCGCGGCCACGCCCGGCGACGGCCAGAACGTGGTGATCCACGAGTTCGCCCACCAGCTGGACCAGGAGAACGGCCCGGCCAACGGCGCCCCGGCGCTGGGCCCCACGCAGCGGCGCGCGCGGTGGGCGCAGGTGATGGGCGACGCGTTCGCGAGGCTGCAGCACCAGGCGGCCACCAGCGAGCCGTCGCTGTTCAGCACCTACGGCGCCACCAACCCGGCGGAGTTCTTCGCGGTGGCGTCCGAGGTGTTCTTCGAGCAGCCCGAGCGCCTGGCGGCCGAGCAGCCGCTGCTCTACCGCGAGTTCACGGCGCTCTACCGGGTGGATCCGGGCAGCTGGTGATCGGTTGAACAGCGGGGCGATCCGCGGTGTCTTCCGCGGATCGGGGGTGGTCGCCGCCGGCTAGGCTCGCGTCTGCCCGTCACCCTGACCGCCCGCGATGCTCAAACATTACAAGCGACGCAGCCTGAAAGCCAAGCTGGCCTTCTGGTCGGCCGCCGCCATGGTGGTGGTGGTGATCGCGGTCACGTCGTTCACGCTGTGGGTGCTGCGCTCGGACATGACCCGCAACGTGGCCGACGTGCAGTCGACGCTGTCCGAGAGCATCGCCCGCGAGGTCGACGCCCGCGTGGCCGACCGCCGGCTGGCGCTGCAGCAGGCCGCCTCGGTGCTGGACCCGGCCATGATCGCGAAGCCGGACGAACTGCGCGAGCACTTCGCGTCGCGCCCGGTGGTGCAGGGCCTCTTCGAGACGCTGATCGTGGTGGACCGCGAGGGCCGCATCACGTTCGACACCCCCTCGTTCACCGGCCGCTCCGGCCGTTCCGTGGCCGACCGGCCCTACTTCAAGGAGCTGATGGCGACCGGCCGCCCCGTGGTGTCGGACCCGCTGTCCGGCCGCGCGACGGGCGAGGCCAGCATCGTGTTCGCCGCGCCGATCCGCACCGCCACGGGCGAGACGGTGGGGTTCCTCGGCGGGGTGATGTACCTGACCCGCCCCAACTTCCTGTCCGACCTCGCCAACGTGAAGGTGGGCAAGACCGGGTACGTCTCGGTGATCGTCAAGGGCGACCCGCCGGTGATCATGATGCACGGCCACAAGGACCGCATCATGACCCCGGTGCCGCCCCCGGCCAGCAGCCCGCTCGTGTACCGCGCGCTGGCGGGCGACGAGGGGTCGTTCGAGGGCACGAACTCCGTGGGCCTCGACGCCATCTACAGCTTCCGCCTGCTCAAGAACGTGCCGTGGCTGCTGACCACGGCCTACCCGCTCGCCGAGGCCCGCGAGCAGCTGCGCGGGTCGGAGCGGCAGGTGATCGCGCTCGGCCTCGGGCTGATGGTGCTGGCCGGCATCGGCATCTGGGTGCTGGTGGAACGCCTGCTCGCGCCGCTCGACCACCTGCGCGCGGCGATGGTGCAGTCGCGCGACCGCTCCGAACCCGTGGTGGTCGACGTGCGCGACGAGACCCGCGAGGTGTACGAGGTGGTCGAGGCCTACAACACGCTGATGGCCCACACGCACGAGGCGCGGGCCGCGGTGCAGCAGAGCGAGCAGCGCCTGCGCACCATCGCCGACAACCTGCCGGTGCTGATCTCGTATGTGGACGCGGACGAACGCATGCAGTTCGCCAACGAGACCTACCGCGCCTGGTCGGACGTGGACCCGGTGGCCGCCATCGGCCGCCGGATCGCCGACGTGGTGGCCCCCGAGCTGTACGAGCAGCGGCGCGATGCGCTGCGCGCCGCGCTGTCGGGCCAGCGCGTGGAGTTCGACCTCGTGTCGACCGCCCGCGGCGCCCGCCGCCACCTGCACACGGTGTACGTGCCCGACGTGCGCGAGGACGGCCGCGTGGCCGGCCTCTACGCGCTCAGCACCGACGTCACCGCGTTGAAGGACGTCGAGACGAAGCTGAACGCGCTGGCCCGCGTGGACCCCCTCACCGGCCTGCCCAACCGCCGCGCGTTCGACGAGCGGTTGCAGGCGAGCGTCGCCCGCCACCGCCGCACGCGCCAGCGCCTCGCGCTGCTGTTCCTCGACGTGGACCACTTCAAGGAGATCAACGACACCCGCGGCCACGGCACGGGCGACGAGGTGCTGTGCGAGTTCGCGCGGCGCCTGCTCACGTGCGTGCGCCAGACCGACACGGTCGCGCGCCTGGCCGGCGACGAATTCGTGATCATCCTCGAGGGCCTGAAGGACCTCGAGGAAGCCTCGGCCATCGCCGAGAAGATCGGTTTGCTGATGCGCCTGCCGTTCCACGTGGGCAACGAGATCCGGCGGGTGACCACCAGCATCGGGGTGGCCTATGTCGACGATCCGCGGATCCAGGCGGACGACATCATGGCGAAGGCGGACGGGGCGCTCTACCGGGCGAAGCGGAACGGGCGGAACACGTTCGCGGTGAGCACGTTCTAGCGCGAAGGGCGCAGTGGGCCCCGGCGTTCGCCGGGGTGACCACCTTCTTCAGCCCACCTTGTGCCCCGGCACATCGAACCGGTCCAGGTCCATCACCTTGGCCCACGCCGCCACGAAGTCGTCGACGAAGGGCTTCGCGCCGTCGCTCGACGCGTACACCTCCGACAGCGCCCGCAGCTGCGCGTTCGAGCCGAACACGAGGTCGGACAGCGTGGCCGTCCAGCGCGCCTCGCCCGTCTTGCGGTCGCGGCCCTCGAACACGCCGGCCTGGCTCGACGACGGTTGCCACGCGGTGCGCATGTCGAGCAGGTTGACGAAGAAGTCGGGGGTCAGCTGGCCCGGGCGCTTCGTGAAGACGCCGTGGGGCGTGTGGCCCACGTTGGCGTCGAGGGCGCGCAGGCCGCCGACGAGTGCCGTCATCTCCGGCGCCGTCAGGGTCAGCAGCGCGGCACGGTCGACGAGCGCCGTGGCGGCGGTCATGCCGGTGCCCGTGCGGGCGTAGTTGCGGAAGCCGTCGGCTGCCGGTTCGAGCACCATGAACGCCTCGGTGTCGGTCTGTTCCTGCAGGGCGTCCATGCGGCCCGGCGTGAACGGCACGGTGACGGGGAAACCCGCCTGCTTCGCCGCGGCTTCGACCGCCGCCCCGCCGGCCAGCACGATCAGGTCGGCGAGCGAGACCTTCTTGCCACCGGTGGCCGACCCGTTGAAGGCCTGCTGCACCGTGGTCAGCGCCGCGAGCACCTTCGCCAGTTCGGCGGGTTCGTTGGCCTCCCAGTCCTTCTGCGGGGCGAGGCGGATGCGGGCGCCGTTGGCGCCGCCGCGCATGTCGGTGCCGCGGAACGTGGTGGCGGAGGCCCAGGCCGTCTTCACGAGCTGACGCGGCGCGATGCCCGTGGCCAGCAGCTTCGCCTTCAGCGCGGCGATGTCGGCCGCGTCGACCAGCGGGTGGTCGGCCGCGGGGATCGGGTCCTGCCAGATCAGGTCCTCCTTCGGCACGAGCTTGCCGAGGTAACGCGTCTTCGGGCCCATGTCGCGGTGGGTCAGCTTGAACCAGGCGCGGGCGAAGGCGTCGGCGAACAGGGCCGGGTCGGCCATGTAGCGGCGGGAGATCTTCTCGTAGGCGGGGTCGACGCGCATCGCCATGTCGGCGGTGGTCATCATGGGCGCGTGGCGCTTTCCGGGAACGTGCGCGTCGGGCACCTTGCCGTCGCCGGTGGTGCCCTTCGGCTTCCACTGGTTCGCACCGGCGGGGCTCTTCGTCAGTTCCCACTCGTGGCCGAACAGGGTCTCGAAGTAGCCGTTGTCCCACTTCGTCGGGTTGGGCGTCCAGGCGCCTTCCAGGCCGCTGGTGATCGCGTGCGCGCCGATGCCGCTCTCGAACGCGTTCTTCCAGCCGAGGCCGAGTTCCTCGATGTTGGACCCCTCGGGCTCGGCGCCCACGTGGCGCGCCTCGCCGGCGCCGTGGCACTTGCCGAAGGTGTGGCCACCCGCGGTGAGGGCCACCGTCTCCTCGTCGTCCATCGCCATGCGGGCGAAGGTCTCGCGCACGTCGCGGCCCGAGCCGGCCGGGTCGGGGTTGCCGTTCGGGCCTTCGGGGTTCACGTAGATCAGGCCCATCTGCACGGCCGCGAGCGGGCTCGCGAGTTCGCGCTCGCCGCTGTAGCGTTCGTCACCGAGCCAGGTGGATTCGGGGCCCCAGTCGGTGGGCTGAGGTTCCCAGATGTCCTCGCGGCCGCCGCCGAAGCCGAAGGTCTTGAAACCCATCGACTCGAGCGCGACGTTGCCGGTCAGGATCATCAGGTCGGCCCACGAGAGCTTGCGGCCGTACTTCTGCTTGACGGGCCACAGCAGCCGGCGCGCCTTGTCGAGGTTGCCGTTGTCGGGCCAGCTGTTGAGCGGGGCGAAACGCTGTTCGCCGGAGCGGGCGCCACCGCGGCCGTCGAAGATGCGGTAGGTGCCGGCGGCGTGCCAGGCCATGCGGATGAACAGCGGGCCGTAGTGGCCGTAGTCGGCGGGCCACCAGTCCTGAGAATCGGTCATCAGGGCGTGCAGGTCCTTGATGACCGCGTCGAGGTCGAGGGTCAGGAACTCCTTGCGGTAGTCGAAGTCCTCGACCATCGGGTCGGCCAGCGTGGAATGCTGGTGCAGCAGGGCCAGGTTCAGGGCGTCGGGCCACCACTGGCTGTTCGTGCGGGCGCGCAGCGGCTGGTGCGCGACGGGACACTTCGATTCGGCGTTCATGCGGCTTCTCCTCGCGTTGGCTGGGATCGGCAAGCGTAGTACGGCCGTCCTCCCGAGGGAAGCGTTCATGAACCGGAGGGCCGGGTCTTTCCCGGCCCTTCGGGGTCAGCGCTGGACCAGCGCGGCGAGCTTCGCCACCACCCCCTGCCCGTAGGCCGGATCGGCCTTCGTGAAGTGGGCGATCTGGCGCTGGCGGATCTCGTCGGGCACGCTCTGCATCGCGTTCGCGATGTTGGTGACCAGCCGCTCCTTCGCATCCGGCGTCATCAGGCGGAACAGGTTGCCGGCCTGGGTGAAGTCGTCGGCCGTCGCACGGTCGTCGTACCGACCCGCCACGCCTTCGAGCGCCCAGCCCGGTTCGCCGTGGCCGAGGCCGGACGGGTTCGAGCCGCCCGCCTGCACCGGGTCGTAGTTGCGCGCGGCGCCGCCGTTGTCGACGGCCATCGCGCCGTCGCGCTGCTGGTGGTGCACCGGGCAGCGCGGGCGGTTCACCGGCAGCTGCTGGTGGTTGGTGCCCACGCGGTAGAGCTGCGCGTCGTGGTAGCCGAAGAGGCGGCTCTGCAGCATCTTGTCGGGGCTGAAGCCGAGGCCCGGCACGATGTGCGAGGGCGACAGCGCGGCCTGCTCCACCTCGGCGTGGTAGTTGTCGGGGTTGCGGTTCAGCTCGAGCACGCCCACGGGGATGCGCGGGAAGTCGGCGAGCGGCCACACCTTCGTCAGGTCGAACGCGCTCCAGCCGGTGCGGGCTTCCCAGGCGGCGACCTGGTCCTCGCGCATCACCTGGACGTAGACGTCCCACTGCGGGAAGTCACCGTTCGCGATCGCGTTGAACAGGTCGCGCTGTGCGTAGTCGGGGTCGGTGCCGGCCAGGCGCTGGGCCTCGGCGGCGTCGAGGTTGCGGATCCCTTGGCGCGTCTTCAGGTGCCACTTGCACCACACGCGTTCACCGGCGGCGTTGACCAGGCTGAAGGTGTGGCTGCCGAAGCCGTCCATGTGGCGGTAGCCGTCCGGCGTGCCGCGGTCCGAGAACAGGATGGTGACCTGGTGCAGCGACTCGGGCGTGCGGCTCCAGAAGTCCCACACGGCCGTGGGCGACTTGAGGTTCGTCTGCGGGTCGCGCTTCTGCGTGTGGATGAAGTCGGGGAACTTGATGCCGTCCTTCAGGAAGAAGGTGGGCGTGTTGTTGCCGACGAGGTCCCAGTTGCCGTCTTCCGTGTAGAAGCGCAGCGCGAAGCCGCGCGGGTCGCGTTCGGTGTCGGCCGAACCCTTCTCGCCGCCCACGGTGGAGAAGCGCAGGAAGGTCTCGGTGGTCTTGCCGACCGCGCTGAAGAGGCGCGCCTTGGTCAGCGGCGTGATGTCGTGCGTGACGGTGAAGGTGCCGTAGGCGCCGGAGCCCTTCGCGTGCACGACGCGTTCGGGGATGCGCTCGCGGTTGAAATGCTGGAGCTTCTCGAGGAGGTGGAAGTCCTGCAGCAGCACCGCGCCGCGCGGGCCGGCCGTGACCGAGTTCTGGTTGTCCGCGACGGGAATGCCCGAGGCGGTGGTGAGGCGGGGGGTGTCGTTCATGGGTGCGTCCTCGTGTCGATGCTTCGCAGTCTCGGGCGTGGCGGGATGGGAGGGAAGTTGAAAGGATCGAAGGCGGCGATAGGCAAGGCCATCGGCGCTGCCCTTAAAGTGTCGGACGCGGTTTCCCCGTCGACATCCCCCGGAAGGATCACCATGCCCTACCCCCGCCTCGCCGCCACCGGCCGGTTCTTCGGCCGCCTCTGGGCCGTCCTGGACGGCACCCGGCGCCTGGTGTTCAACTTGATCTTCCTCGCGCTGCTGGGCGTGCTGGTGGTCTCCTGCGTGCGGGGTGGCGCCGCGCCGCTGGCCGAACGCACGACCCTCGTGCTGAACCTGCGCGGCAAGCTCGTCGAGCAGCGGTCCACGCGCCCGCGCGATGCCGCGCTCGCGCAGGTGGGCGCCGGCCGGGTCGAGGTCGACACGCAACTGCGCGACGTGCGCACGGTGCTCGACGCCGCCGCGGCCGACCCGAAGGTGCACAACGCGCTGCTGGTGCTCGACGAATTCCAGGGCGGCGGCCTGCCCGCGCTGCGCGAGGCGGCCGCGGCCATCGCCCGCTTCCGCGCGAGCGGCAAGAAGGTGACGGCGTGGGGCGGCGGCTACGACCAGCGCCAGTACTACCTCGCCGCGCAGGCCGACGAGGTGTTCATGCACCCGATGGGCACGCTGCTGATCCAGGGTTTCGGCGGCTACCGCAACTACTACCGCGAGGCGCTCGACCGTGTCGGCGTCACGGTGAACCTGCTGCGCGTGGGCGAGTTCAAGGACGCGGGCGAATCCTTCATCGCCGACGGCCCGTCACCGGAATCGCAGGAGGCCAGCCGCGTGCTGTACGACGGCCTGTGGGCCACGTACACGCACGACGTCGAGAAGGCGCGCAAGCTGCCGGCCGGCTCCATCGGCGCGCTGATCGACGACCTGCCGCAGCGCCTCGCCGCGGCGGGCGGTGACCCGGCGAAGGCGGCGCTCGACGCGAAGCTCGTCGACAAGCTGATGACCCTCGACCAGGTGCGCGAACTGATGATCGAGCGCGGCGCCAAGTCCGATGACGGGAAGTCGTTCCGCCAGGTGGCGTTCGCCCCGTACCTCGCGCGCCAGGTGCCGAAGCTGGCCGGCGACGCCATCGGCGTGGTGGTGGCCGAGGGCGCGATCGTCGACGGCGCGGCGCCGGCCGGCGCGGTGGGCGGGCTCTCGACGGCCGACCTCGTGCGCCAGGCGCGGCTCGACGACAAGGTCAAGGCCGTGGTGCTGCGCGTGAACTCGCCGGGCGGCAGCCCGTACGGCTCGGAACTCATCCGCCGCGAACTCGAGCTGACGCGCGAGGCGGGCAAGCCGGTGGTGATCTCGATGGGCGACGTGGCGGCCTCGGGGGGCTACTGGATCTCGATGGCCGCCGACGAGGTGGTGGCCGACGCCGCGTCCATCACGGGCTCGATCGGCGTGTTCGCGCTGCTGCCCCGCGCCGACAAGGCGCTCGAGAAGCTCGGCGTGCACACCGAGGGCGTGCGCACCACGTGGCTGGTGGGCGCCGGCGACCCGCGCAAGCCGCTCGACCCGCGTTTCGCCGAACTGCTGCAATCGAGCATCGGCCACGTCTACCAGCAGTTCACGACACTCGCCGCCGCGGCGCGCAAGACCACGCCCGAGAAGATCGATGCCGTGGCCCAGGGCCGCGTGTGGACCGGCTCGCAGGCGCTGGAGCGCGGGCTCGTGGACACCGTGGGCGGCTTCGACGTGGCGCTGAAGTCCGCCGCGAAACGCGCGAAGCTGGAGGGCGAGCCGCGCATCGCCTACATCGAACCCGAACGCAGCCGCTTTGACCAGGTGCTGGGCCTGCTGGGTGGCGCGACCGCCAGCGTGGTGGGCGAGCAGCTCGACGCGCGGCTGCCGTGGGTGCGGCCGCCGGCGGTGGCCCAGGAAGCGCGCGACGAGATGGCGTGGCTGGTTCAGCTGGCGGACGGTCGCAACCCGTTCGCGTCGCTGGCCCACTGCCTCTGCTCGGCCGACTGACGCGTCAGGGGGCTAGTGTCGTGAGTTGGAAGTTCGTTGATGAATCCTGTCGATAAACACCCCCATCCGTCGTTGCGGTGCTCGCGAGGCATTGAGCCTCGCTCCGCGCCGCGCCTAGGCTGCGGGCGTTTCTCGACAGGATTCACAACCGCTCAGGCACCAGCGAGCACCGCTCAACGAACTTCCAACTCACGACACTAGCAGCGGCCGCGTGAGCGTGGCGAGCCCCGAGAACGTCAGGAACGACAGCACGGTGCTCGCCATGATGATGCGGGCCACGCGCCCGTTGTCGGCGCCGTGCCGCTCGGCCAGCATCGACACGTTGCTGGCGCTGGGCAGCGCTGCCGCGAGCGCGAGCACGGTGAGCCCGAACAGCGGCACGTCGGCCCCCGCGGCGCGCGCGCCGAAGCCGAGGCCCAGCACGAGCAGCGGGTGCACGAACAGCTTCACCAGCGCCACCGGCAGGTAGTTCGCGACCGGCGTGCGCGTGTGCGCGTGCTGCCCGGCGCGCCACAGCACGGCGCCGATGGTGAACAGGGCCACCGGCGAGGCCGCGTCGGCGAGCATCTTGATCGACTGGTCCACCGGGCCGGGCAACACGATGCCGCTCGCGGCCTTCGCCGCGCCGAGGCCGATGGCCCACGGCAGCGGGTTGCTGAACGCCCCCTTGAGCGCGCGGGCGAGCGGCGACGGGCCGGGGCCGTGGGGCGCGTGCGACTCGGCCACCGCGATGCACAGCGAACTCGTGAGCACGAGGTCGACCAGGATGGTGGTGATGACGGGGCCCGCGGCGCGGTCGCCGAGCAGCGCGACCAGCAGCGGCACGCCCATGAAGCCGGTGTTCGGGAACGCGGCCACCAGCGCACCGAACGACGCGTCCTTCAGGCTCACCTGCCGGCGCGTGGCCGCGATGGTGCCGAGCACGATCACGACGGCGCACACCGCGTAGATCACGGTGAGCCACGGGTCCACCAGCTGGGCGAACGGCATGCTGGACCCGAAGCGGAACAGCAGGCACGGCAGCGCGAAGAACAGCACGAAGCCGTTGAGGCCGGGGATGGCCGACTCGGGCAGGTAGCGGCGGTGGGCGGCCAGGTAACCGCAGAGCACCAGCGCGAAAAACGGGAACGTGACGGCGAAGATCGAGGACATGGGGGCGAAGCCTAACCGCGCAGCGCGCCGGCGTGGCCCGATTCGACGTGGAACGTCGCCGCGGTTCGCACGGTCGCCCGCGGGTCGGCGGCGTCGCTCACCACCCGCAGGCGGGCGTCCAGGCGGCCGGGCACGAGGCGGAAGGCCACGTAGCCGCGTTCGTCGCGGCGGCCGTAGCGCACGTGCGGGTTCCACGGCAGCGCGGCGTCGAGCAACGCCTGCGAGCGACCGCGGCTGCTGATGGAGGTGCCGCAGAACTCGGTGGCGATCACGGGCGCGGCCGGGTCGCCGCGCCGGTGCAGGTCGCAGACGTAGTGCGTGTGGGTGTCGCCGCCCAGCACCACCGGGTTGGCCACCTGGGGCCGAGCGAGCTGGTCGAGCAGGCGGGCCCGGGCGCCGGGGTAGCCCGACCAGCCGTCGGTCCAGACGCGGTCGCCGTCGGGGCGCCACGTGAACGGCGCCACCAGCGTCTGCTGCGCGATGAAGTTCCAGCAGGCGCGGCTTCCGGCGAGGCCCTCGCCGAGCCACCGCTCCTGCGCGAGCCCGAGGTACGTGCGTTCGGGGCGGACCAGGTCGGGGCAGCGGTCCACGTCGACGGTGTTGCCGCCGCCGCGCAACGGCGGCGGGCAGGCCTGCGGGTCGCGGTACTGGCGGTTGTCGAGCACGTGGAAGCGGGCGAGCGCGCCCCAGTCGCAGCGGTCGAACACCTGCAGGCCGGGGCCCGCGGGGCGCGTGGACGGCGGCAGCGGCATGTGTTCCCACCACGCCTGGTAGGCCCACGCGCGGCGTTCGAGGAAGGCCGGCGCGAGGAACGGGCCCTGGTCGGCGGCGTAGTCGTTCTGCACCTCGTGGTCGTCCCACGTGACGATCCACGGCGCGCTGGCGTGGGCGCGCTGCAGGTCGGGGTCGCCCTTGTACTGCGCGTAGCGGGCGCGGTACTGGGCGAGCGTGCGGGTGTCGACCAGGCCCTGGTGCGCGCGCACGGCGCCGGGCACCGGGCCGTATTCGTAGATGTAGTCGCCGAGGAACAGCACGAGGTCGGGCGTTTCGTCTGCGAGGTGGCGCCACGCGGCGTAGTGGCCGTGGTCCCAGCGCTGGCACGACGCGATGGCGAACGCGACGGGGTCGAGGCTGCCGGCGGCCGGGGCGGTGCGGGTGCGACCGACGGGCGACACCTGGCCCATCGCCGTGAAGCGGTACCAGTACCAGCGCGCGGGTTCCAGCCCCGTGACCTGCACGTGCACGCTGTGGCCCCAGTCGGCCTCGGCGTGGCCGGTGCCGGACCGCACGACGTGGCGGAAGGTGTCGTCGGTGGCGAGTTCCCAGTGCACCTCGACCATGCGGGCCGGGTGGGCGTCGGGGGACAGGCGGGTCCACAGCACGATGCTGTCGGGGCGGGGTGTGCCGGACGCCACGCCGAGCGAAAAGCACGGTTCGCGCGCGCCCAGGTTCACGCAGGCGACGAGGCCCGGCGAGGCGCCCGCGGCCAGGATGGCGGCGAGCAGGTGGCGGCGGTTCGGATCGGACGTCATCGGGAAGGTTTCACTAGGGCCTGTTCACACGACGGAAGCCATTCTGGCTGCAACCCGGAGGGAACGGGTCTCGGAGAGCGCAGCGCCGCGTTGCGGCCCTTGCCCGGACGGAAGTCCGGGCGGCGGACCGCGCCTTGCTCTGCGCTCTCCGAAACCCGTTCGCACTGGCTTCCGTCGTGTGAACAGGCCCTAGCACAGAGTGCGTTGCAAGGACATCGGCGGGCCTCGTTATGATCCGTCGCCTCCCCCCGTTCGCCCGCCTCGCCCGGACCGCTTTTCCATGTCTAAAGCCCCCTCGCTGAACCCCGCCCAGATGGCGGCCGTGCACCACCTCGACGGTCCCTGCCTCGTGCTCGCGGGCGCCGGCTCCGGCAAGACGCGGGTGATCACGCACAAGATCGGCCGGCTGCTGGAGGCGGGCTACACGCCGGGCCAGATCGCCGCCATCACGTTCACGAACAAGGCCGCCCAGGAAATGCGCGAGCGCGCGAAGGAACTGATCGGCGGCAAGGCGGCGAAGAACCTCGTGATCAGCACGTTCCACTCGCTGGGCGTGCGCCTGCTGCGCGCGGAAGGCGAGCGCGTGGGCCTGAAGGACAAGTTCAGCATCCTCGGCGGCGACGACGTGGTCGGCATCCTGAAGGACGCCGGCGGCACCACCGACGTGAACATGGCGCGCCGCTGGCAGTGGACCATCAGCCTCTGGAAGAACCAGGGCCTCGACAGCGACCAGGCGGCGCTGGCCGCGCTCGACGACGACGAACGCGTGGCCGCCGTGGTGATGAAGCGCTACGAGGAACGCCTCGCGGCCTACCAGGCGGTGGACTTCGACGACCTGATCGGCGTCCCGCACCGCCTGCTGCAGCGCGACGAGGAGTGCCGCACGAAGTGGCAGAACACGCTGCGCTACGTGCTGGTCGACGAATACCAGGACACCAACGCGATCCAGTACGAGCTGCTCAAGTCGCTCGTGGGCGAACGCGCGATGTTCACTGCGGTGGGCGACGACGACCAGAGCATCTACGGCTGGCGCGGCGCCACCATCGAGAACCTGCGCCGCCTGCCGCAGGAGTACCCGGCGCTGAAGGTGATCCCGCTCGAGCAGAACTACCGCTCCACCGGCTTCATCCTGCGCGCGGCCAACTGCGTGATCGGCAACAACCCGAAGCTCTTCGACAAGAAGCTGTGGAGCGCGTTCGGCGACGGCGACCCCGTGGCGCTGGTCGAGTGCGACAACGAGGAGCACGAGGCCGAACGCGCCGTGGCGCGCATCAACAGCATCCGCGCCCAGCACCCCGACGCGGCCTACAAGGACTTCGCGATCCTGTACCGGGCCAACCACCAGGCGCGTGTCTTCGAGAAGGCGCTGCGCAAGGCGAACATCCCGTACAAGGTCTCGGGCGGTCAGAGCTTCTTCGAGCGCACCGAGATCCGCGACCTGTGCGCGTGGCTGCGCCTGCTCGTCAACAACGACGACGACCCGGCGTTCCTGCGCGCGGTGACCACGCCCAAGCGCGGCATCGGCCACACCACGCTCGGCGCCCTCGGCGAGTTCTCGGGCAAGTGGAAGGTGAGCCTGTTCGAGGCGCTGTTCGCCGAGAGCCTCGGCACGGCAATGAAGCCCGCGGCCGTGGCCTCGCTCCACGAGTTCGGCCGCCTGGTCAACGACCTCGAGTACCGCGCGCGGCACACGTCCGGGTCCGAGGACGCCAAGGCGCTGCTGATGGGCTGGCTCAAGGACATCGACTACGAGAAACACCTCTACGAGGGCGACGACAGCGAGAAGGTCGCGGCCGGCCGCTGGTCGAACGTGATGGACTTCGTCGACTGGATCGCCCGGCGGTGCGGCGGCGAGATCGAGAACGACGGCGGCATGAGCCTCGAGACCGAGCGCCAGACCGTGCTCGACGTGGCGCAGACCATCTCGGTGATCATCAGCCTGGCCGAACGCAGCGACGAGCAGGACCAGGTGACGCTCTCGACGCTGCACGCGTCGAAGGGCCTCGAGTGGCCGCACGTGATCCTTGCCGGCGTCAACGAGGGCCTGCTGCCGTTCCGCAGCGAGGACGACGAGACGACGCCGCAGCACATCGAGGAAGAGCGTCGCCTGATGTACGTGGGCATCACCCGCGCGCGGCGCACGCTCGCCGTCGACGTGCTGCGCCGGCGCAAGAAGGGCCGTGAGTTCGTGCCGGGCGTGCCCAGCCGTTTCATCGCCGAGATGAAGCTCGACGAGGTCAAGGAGCAGGTGGACCCGCGCGAGAAGCTCAAGGCGCTGCGCGCGGCGGCGGCGGCGCGGGCGTCGATCGCGAAGCCGGAGGAGCCGGAGACGGCTTGATGCCGCCGGGCGGTGGCGGCAGTGGGCCCCGGCGTTCGCCGGGGTGACGGGTGCGTGTCATCCCGGCGAACGCCGGGATCCACCGTCGCTCAGACGAACCCGAGCTTCTTCGTCGCGAAGTTCTGCAGGTTCGGCAGCAGCTGCAGCAATTGCGGATCGGTCGCCCCGAACCACCCCAGCAGCGTGGCCGCATACTGGTCCACCGACGTGGTGGGGATCCAGCGGCCCTGCAGTTCCCACGAGTCGACGCCCACGTCGTCCACGCCACCGAGCGCGAGGCTCGGGTACGTGCCGTACGTGGTGCCGCCCTTGACCGCGCCGCCCACGACGAGGTGCTGGTTGCCCCACGCGTGGTCGGTGCCGCTGCTGTTGTTCGGCGTGAAGGTACGGCCGAAGTCGCTCTGGGTGAACGAGGTCACCGCGTTGCCGTAGCCCGTGGCCACCATGGCGGCCTGGAAGGCGCCGAGGGCGTCGCCCAGGGCCTTCAGCAGGCGCGGGTGGGCGCCTTCGAGCGGGGCGTCCTTGACGGCCTGGCCGCCGTGGGTGTCGAAGCCGTCCATCTGCGCGAAGAAGATCTGGCGCGGGCCGGTGGCCGTGGCGTTGGACACCACCAGCTTGGCGATCTGGTACAGCTGGCGGGCGATGGCGGTGGTGGGGCGCTTGTTCGCGTCCAGCAGCGGCGCGAAAGCGGCGTCGATGGCGGCGTAGGCGGTGTTCTGGCCGGGTTTGGTGGCGACGAGCGCACCCAGCCGGTCGGACACGCTGAACGCGTTGCGCTGCGCGGCGGTGAACGCCGTGCCCAGGTCCTGCGACTGGGCCTCGGCGTACAGCGCGTCGATGGCCTTCTTGCGGGCCGAGTTCGCGGCGAGGTTCGTGGCGCCGAAGCTGTCGCCCGGGTTTTCCGGCAGCACGAGGGCCGACTGCGTCTCCGACAGGCCGAAGCGCGCGGTGCCGCCCACCGAGATCACCGGGGCGCCGGCGGCCAGCGTGACGGACGCGCGGCCGCCCCATCCCGTGCGGGTCATCGCGTCGGCCGTGGCGGTCTGCCACAGGTTCTGCTGGTCGGAGTGGGAGTAGAGGTTGTCGGGCAGCAGGTCGGAGCTGGCCGGCTCGGCGCGGAACTGCGCCTTCGTGAGGGGCTTGTAGAGCGTGCCCACGTTGAACACCGGGGCGAGCTGGCCGTCGGTCCAGGCTTTCGACAGCCCGGACAGCGCCGGGTGCAGGCCGTACTGCGTGCCGGCGAGCGGCAGCAGGCTGGCGACGGGCACGTGGATGTCGCCGCGCACGGCCTTGTACTGGTTGTGGCGGGCCGTGTCGGTGGGGACGATGGTGTTCAGGCCGTCGTTGCCGCCGTACAGGAAGATGCAGACGAGCGCCTTGTAGTCGGCCGCGTGGGCGGACTTCGTGGCGAGCGTCAGGTTGGCGAGCGTGCCCGCGCCGAGGGCGCCGGCGAGGCCGAGGCCCGAGCGGGCGAGCCATTCGCGGCGGGTCAGCGCCGTGGCGGGGGTGGCGTGATGGTGGTGCGACATGATGGGGACGATCTCAGCGTTGCACGTGGTACTGCGGGGCGCCGAACACCAGGTAGGCGGCGGTCTTGACCCGGTTGGCGGCGTTGGAGCCCGAGGCCTCGACGGCCTTCACGACCTCGGCGCGGGGCGTGACGGGCAGCGTGCGGCCCAGGGCCAGCATCGACAGGCGGTCGACCAGCTTGCCGGCATCGGCGGCGTCGGTGGACATGGCCGCGAGGTTGACCTTCGTGCCCACGGCGTTGGGCACGCTGGCGGCGGGCGTGCTGCCGTTCCAGTCGAGCAGGTACACGAGGAAGTTCAGCCGGTTCAGCGCGGTGTTGGCGTTGTGGATGCCGAAGGTGGGGCCCACGAGCGTGGTGCCGGGCACCGGGTAGTCGGGCGGGTAGAAGTTGAAGACGGACGGCGCGCGGAAGACGTGCTGCTGCATCGTCTCGCCCCACCACCAGCCGAAGGCGTCGCCGTCGGTGACGCCGTCCAGCGCGCGGACCACGCCGGTGAACATCAGCACCGGTTCGCGCAGCTTGCCGGCCGAGCGGCCCACGGTGTCGCCGCGGGCTTCCGTGTCGAGCAGCACGGCGGCCACGGTGGCGGCGAGGTCGCCGCGCTTGCCGGTGCCGAAGCCGTTGTACTTGCCCGAGGAGAAGGCGAGGGAGACCCGGCCCACGTACGCGGCCGACGGGTTGCTGGTCACGAGCTGCTGGATCAGTTGCTTGCCGATGAAGGGCGGCGTGTTGGCGTGGTTCATCACGCTGTCGAGCACGGTCTCGAGCGCGGTGTCGGCCGTGTGGCCGGAGGCCAGCTTCACGCCGAGGAGCTGGCGCTCCTTCGTGTCGTGGTACTGGTCGACCTTGACCATGTCGCCGCCGTAGTACGTGCAGTTGGCCCCCTTGGGCCAGCAGCCGTAGCGCGAGGCGCCGCCCGCCGGGTACGTCCAGCCCGTGAGCGCGTACGCATACGCGCGCACCGTGTCGTTCGTGTAGGTGGGCGAACACTTGCCCCCCTTGAGCGATCCGTCGGCGTCGAGCTCGCAGGTGCCGATGGTGAACAGCTGCAGCAGTTCGCGCGCGTAGTTCTCGTTCGGCGCGTCCTTGTCGTTGTTGGCGTTGTTCAGGAAGTCGCCCATCACCGGCGACAGCGTGACCTTGCGCAGCACGTCGCGGTAGTTGCCGAAGGCGTTGGCCAGCAGAGCGTTGTGGTAGTTGCGGAACCCGTAAGTGCCGCTGGTCTCGACGCCGCTGACGACCAGGATCTGCTGCAGCGCGAAGGCCGTGCGCTGGCGAAGCTGGTCGGGCTGGCCGATGGCGTTGCGGTAGAAGTCCCAGAGCAGTGGCGTGGTGGAGTACCAGTCGCGCCAGCAGTTGTCGCCTCGGCCGGCGCAGAAGTCGGCCGAACCGGTGTACGTGTGGATGGCGTCGCCCTGGCCGCTGCTGTAACGGGAGGTGGCGGGCAGCGCCATCTGCGCGGCAACCCAGGCGGAGGCGCCCTGCGCCTTGATGGCAGTGACCAGCGCCTCGGTGGGGCCGAAGGTGGCTTGGTCGGCCAGGCGCACCGCGTCGGCGTCGGTGGTGGGCTGGGTCGTGGGGGCCGGGGGCACCGGCGCGGGGGGCACCGGCGTCGCGGGCGCCTCGCCGGACGGGACGTCACCGCCCGTGGCGGAGGTGCTCCCGCCACCGCCTCCGCCGCATGCGGCGAGAACGGCCGTGAACAGGGTCACGGTCATGGCGGTGTGCCAATGCCGCCGCCGCGGCGTGGAAGTCGTTTCGAAACGTTGGTCTGCGACCATGGATCACCCGTATCTGCTTGCAAATGTGGCGCGGCGTGTCACTGAGGGACCAGGCAGGTCACCTCGGGACCGCGCGCGCGGCCTGGGCGGGTATGCAGCAGGAAGGGTGCCGGGGAATGTGACCGGATGTCAGCCGGTCAGGAGGGCACGGCCATGCGGGCCAGCACGTGGTCGCACATGCCGCGGGCCAGTTCGTGTTCGCCCACGAAGACCTTGCCGACGATGTCGCGGGCCAGCAGGTCGGCCTCGCTTTCGTTGTGGCTGCGCACGATGACCTCGATGTTCGGGTTCAGCAGCCGGGCCGTCTCGACCATCTTGCGCACGTTGAACACGTCGGGCACCGCGATCACCAGCATGCCGGCCCGGGCGATGTGGGCCTGGATCAGCACGGCCGGATCGGCCGCGTCGCCGGCCACGGCCGGCACGCCGCGCTCGCGCAGCTGCTCGACCAGCTCGCGGTGTTCGTCGGCCACCACGTACGGGATGCGGTGTTCGGTGAGCGTGCGCGCGATGCGTCGCCCCACCCGGCCGTAGCCCACGAGCACCACCTGGCCGTGCAGCAGCGAGGCGTCGACGCTCATGGGCAGTTCGGCGAGCGGGTCGTCGCGGGCCTCGAGGCGGCGGGCGAAGGACGAGTGGGCGCGGATCCACCGCATGGCCGGGTCGATGGCGGCGAACAGCGCCGAGTTCAACGCGATGGACACGAGCGCCCCGGCGAGGATCAGGCTCTGCCCCGCCTCGGGCAGCAGCTTCATCTGCAGGCCCAGGCCGGCCAGGATGAACGAGAACTCGCCGATCTGGGCGAGGCTCACGCCCACCGTGAGGGCCGTGTTCAGCGGGTAGCGGAAGGCGAGCACGAGGGCGAAGGCCGCGAGGGTCTTGCCCACCATGATGATCAGCACCACCACCAGCAGCTTGACCGGCTCGTTGAGCAGCACGGCCGGGTTGAACAGCATGCCCACCGAGACGAAGAACAGCACCGAGAAGGCGTCGCGCAGCGGCAGCGATTCCTCGGCCGCGCGGTGGCTGAACTCGGACTCGCGCATCATCATGCCGGCGAAGAAGGCGCCGAGGGCGAACGACACGTCGAACAGCTTGGCCGACGCGTAGGCCACGCCGAGGGCCGCGGCGATCACGCACAGCGTGAACAGCTCGCGCGAGCCGGTGCGGGCCACGAGCCACAGGATCTTCGGGAAGGCCCAGCGGCCCACCACCAGCATCAGCGCCATGAAGGCCGACACCTTCGCGAGCGTGAGGCCCAGCGTGACGCCGATGCCGCGGCCGGGTTCGGCGATCGCGCCGGGCGCCGGGTCGCCGCCCAGCAGGCCGGCGATGGGGGGCAGCAGCACGAGCACGAGCACCATCACCAGGTCCTCGACGACGAGCCAGCCCACGGCGATGCGGCCGTTCACCGATTCGAGCACCCCGCGCGCTTCCAGCGCCCGCAGCAGCACGACCGTGCTGGCCACCGACAGCGCGAGGCCGAACACGAGCCCGGCGCCGAGGTTCCAGCCCCAGTAACTGGACACGCCGACGCCCAGCAGCGTGGCGACGGTGATCTGGAGCAGCGCGCCGGGGATGGCGATGCGCTTGACCGCCAGCAGGTCGGACACCGAGAAGTGCAGGCCGACGCCCAGCATCAGCAGCATCACCCCGATCTCGGCCAGCTGGCCTGCCAGCGCCACGTCGGCGACGAAGCCCGGCGTGGACGGGCCGATCACGATGCCCGCGAGCAGGTAGCCCACGAGCGGGGGCAGCTTCACCCGCGCGGCCAGGTAGCCGAGCACCATGGCGAGACCCAGCCCGACGGCGATGGTGGAGATCAGGCTGACGTCATGCGGCATGCGGGCTCCTTCGGCGCGGAATGGGGGGACTGGCTGGGTGCGGACCAGTTTATCGGCAGAAACGAAAACGCCTCCGGGTGGAGGCGTTTGAACCGGCGAAGTTCAGGGTCAGGCGGCGTCGGGGGCGACCGGGTGCTCGGCCATCAGTTCGAGCGCCTTCACGAGGGCCGAGTGGTCGAGGTCCTTGCCGCCGTTCGCGGCCACCACCTGCATCAGCTGCGCGGCACCGGCCGTTTGCGGCAGTGCAACACCGAGTTCGCGGGCGCCGGCCAGCGCGAGGCTCAGGTCCTTCTGGTGGAGGTTGATGCGGAAGCCCGGGTTGAACGTGCGCTTGATCATGCGCTCGCCGTGCACTTCGAGGATGCGCGACGAGGCGAAGCCGCCCATCAGCGCCTGGCGCACCTTCGCCGGGTCGGCGCCGGCCTTGCTGGCGAACACGAGGGCTTCGCCCACGGCGGCGATGTTCAGCGCGACGATGATCTGGTTGGCGACCTTGCAGGTCTGGCCGTCGCCGTTGCCGCCCACGAGCGTGATGTTCTTGCCCATCAGCTCGAACAGCGGCTTGACGCGCTCGAACGCGGCTTCGGTGGCGCCCACCATGATGGTCAGCGTGGCGGCCTTGGCGCCCACTTCACCGCCGGACACCGGCGCGTCGACGTAGTCGCAGCCGAGGTCGTTGATCTGCTTCGCGAAGGCCTTCGTGTCCATCGGCGAGATGGAGCTCATGTCGACGACGGTCTTGCCCTTGGCGAGGCCCGAGGCGACGCCGTTGTCGCCGAAGAGGACCTTCGCGACGTCGGGGGTGTCGGGCAGCATCAGGAAGATGACGTCGGCCTTCTCGGCCACTTCCTTCGCGCTCGCGCAGGCGGTGGCGCCGGCGGCGGTCAGTTCGGCGGGCACCGCGCGGCGTGTGTTGACGAACAGCTCGTGGCCGCCCTTGAGGAGGTTGGCGGCCATGGGCGTGCCCATGATGCCCAGACCGATGAAACCCAGCTTGCTCATGTGTGTGTCCTAGAAGAGGGGGTGGAGAGGATCAGGGGCGGTACTTGTCGTGCAGGGCCTGCGTGGCGCTGCGGAAGACGCCCAGGTCGCTGCCGACGGCGACGAAGGTCGCGCCCTGATCGAGGTAGCGGCGCGCGTCGGCTTCCACCGGCGCGAGGATGCCGATGGGCTTGCCGTGCTGGCGGGCCGCATCGAAGATGGAGGCGATGGCGGCCTGCACGTCCGGATGGTTCGCGTTGCCGAGGTGGCCGAGGCCGGCGGCGAGGTCGGACGGGCCCACGAACAGGCAGTCGATGCCGTCCACCGCGGCGATCTCGGCGGCGGCGGCGAGGCCGGCGCGGCTCTCGATCTGCACGATCACGCAGACCTGGTCGTTGATGCCGGTGAAGTAGCCGGGCACGGTGCCGTAGCGGTTGCTGCGCTGGGACACCGACACGCCGCGCACGCCCTGGGGCGGGTAGCGGGTGGCCGCCACGGCGCGGCGGGCGTCGTCGGCGCTTTCGACGAACGGCACGAGGAAGTTGTAGAAGCCGGCGTCGAGCAGGCGCTTGATCTCGACGGTGTCGTTCTGCGAGGGGCGCACGACGGGGGCGCTCGGGCTGTCCTTCAGGGCCATCAGCTGCGGGATGAAGCTGATGACGTCGTTCGGCGAGTGTTCGCCGTCGAGCAGGAGCCAGTCGAAACCGGCGACACCCAGCACTTCGGTGGTGATGGGGTTCGCCAGCGAGCACCAGCAGCCGATCAGGCGCTTCCCTGCGAGCAGATCGGCGCGGAGCCGGTTCGGGAAGCTGGAATACGGGGTGACGGGCATGGCGGGACCTTCAAAAACGCGGGCGTGGAAACCCGTTGTCGGTCATCGTACAACTTGGAATCAAGGGGTGCAACCCGGGTGAACCCCAAAGGTCGGGCATCCTGGCACGTGGCGCGCAGGGTGAACCGTGGGCCCCGGCGTTCGCCGGGGTGACGCGATGGTGGTCATCCCGGCGAACGCCGGGACCCACCGCCGCCGGAGCGCGCGGTGTGATTCAGGCGTCCCCGGCCAGCGCCGCCGCGCGCCGACGGCGCTCGCGGCTGTTCGCGAGGTGCGTGCGCATCGCCGCGCGCGCCGCTTCCGGGTCCTGCGCCGCGATGGCGTCGTAGATGCTCTCGTGTTCGCCGTTCACGCGACGCAGGTACGCGAGGCGTTCGGCATCGTCGGTGTGTGCCGGATCGAGCCTCGCGCGCGGGATGGCGGCCATGCCGAGCGCGCTGATCAGGTCGGTGAAATGCGGGTTCTGCGTGGCGCGGGCGATCTCGGAGTGGAACGTGAAATCGGCGGTGACCGCGTCGGCGCCCGCCGTGACGGCGGCGGCGAACTCGTCGAGGGCCTGGCGCATCACGGCGAGGTTGGCGTCGGTGCGGCGCACGGCGGCGAGGCCCGCCGATTCGGTCTCGAGGCCGATGCGCAGCTCGAGCACGGCGATCACGTCGCGCAGCGTCGCGAGCTGTTCGGGGCCGATGCGGAAGGCGCTGGCCTCGCCGAGGCCGACGACGAAGGTGCCCACGCCGTGGCGCGTCTGCACGACGCCGGAGGCCTGCAGCTTCGAGAGCGCCTCGCGCACGACGGTGCGGCTGACACCGAACTCGTCCATGATCGCGGCCTCGGTGGGCAGCTTCGCGCCCACCGCCAGCGCACCCGCGCGGACCCGCTCGATCAGCACGTCGACGACGTCGAGTGCGAGGTTGCGGGGCTTGGTGCGTCTGGTGGCCATCGTGGGCGTGTTCATCGATTCCCTCTTGTGTTCTTTCCCGGGTGCGATGGGTTGTATGACGACCCTCGCCACCCGGACTGTAGCAAAGCCCGTGCGAAATGCGGCGCAACCTGCCGCAGATCGCACGGGGTCCCACTCATTTCACGGGCGTGATGAACGCGATCAGCTTGCCCATGTTGGCCACCCAATTGCTCGTCGAGATGCCGAGCGGACGGTCCTTGTTGGTGTACGGCGCGATCACCGGCGCATCGAGCGAGTCGTACGGTGACGTGTCGTACACATCGCCCACGTGTTTGCTCTGGTACGCCGTCCCGGTGTACGGCGTGGTCGGTCCGTCACCGCGGTACGGGTTCGTCACCTGCGGCAGCGGCGTGAGCCAGTGGTTCTTCGTGCCGAGGTCGTCGATCACGGCCTGGGCCGCGGCCTCCGTCACGTCCGGCGTCTTCATCACGGCGCCCGTGAACAGGTCGGGGAAGTCGACCTCGCGGATCGAGAAGTACTTGGGCAGCGCGCGCGGCGTGGTCACGTTGAGCGGCGAGTTCGCCACCATCGCGGCGATCTCGGCGTCGGTCATCGCGTTGAGCTGGTCGTACGTCGTGCGCATCCCCGCGATGTTGACGTTGCGGCCGGCGGAGTAGTGGCTCGGCGTGTCCTTGTGGTTGTTGTCGGTGTAGTACGCGCCGTTGTGGATGTTCGACCCGTAGCGGTGGACGAAGCGGCCCACGTTCGTGCCGAGCTCGATGAACGTCGGGTGCGTGCGGCCGCCGCCGAGCAGCGGGTTCTCGGCGATCTGCGTGGGCGTGAGCTTGCAGGTCTCGAGCCACGCGAGCGCCTCCGGCACCCGCGCGAGGTACTTGCGGTCGCCCGTCACGCGGAAGTAGTTGAAGAGCTGCTGCACGTTCGTCTGCGTGGTGTGGGTCGCGAGCGACCGCGGCTCGTAGCTGCGCGCGCCCGCGGGCGATCCGGCGGGCCGGCCGTTGCGGTCCGTCGCGAGGTGCTGCAGGCCCCACCCTGCCTGCGGCGCGGGCTGCTGCAGCGTGCGCAGGCATTCCATCGCGCGCTTGATCGGGGCGACGAGGCGGGTCTCGCCGAGGCCGATCACGCACATCAGCAGGAACTTGATGTTCTCGCCGGCGACGTCGTCGTTGAAGGTGACCATCGTCGTGTAGTCGCCGTCGTCCATGCCGGCCGTGGCGCCCGCGGGCAGCTGGCCCGGGTTGGGCAGCGGCATCGACGAGATCGCGTTCTGCGCCACCGGCCAGCGCTGCGGCCAGCCGCCGTCGGCCACGCCGCCGCTGAACTGCGCCTGCAGCACGAAGTCGATCGCCTTGTCGACGGCGGGCTTGAACTGCGCGTCCTTCTTCTCGAGGTACATGCGCAGCAGGAACTGCGACGACACCGCGGTGCCGGCATCGTCGAACGTCGCGTTGCCGTAGTAGTGCTGGAACTCCTCGAGGCGCCAGCCGTTGGCGCCCACGGTCTCGTACCAGTGCTTGAGCGAGTCCTCGCCCGCGAAGTCGTGGATGTAGTTCCATCCGCCGGCCGGATGCTGGGCCGACATCAGCGCCTGGCCGGTGCGCACGGCCGCGTCGTAGAAGCGCTCGTCGCCGGTCGCGTGGTACGCGTCGAGGAAGGCGTGGCCCGCGGTGGGCGTGCCGGGCGGCTGGATCCAGCACATGCTGCGCTTGGCTTCCATCTCGCCCCAGCTGATCGACAGGTCGGGCAGGTACTGCCACACGTAGCCGCCGCGGTACGAGACGTTCTCGTCCATGTGTTCGGCGGCGCGCTTCAGGGCGTCGAGCGCCGCGCCGCGCACGCCGGTTTCGGCGGGCGGCGGGTTGGTCGGGGTCACGTCGTCGTCGCCACCGCACGCGGCGAGCGCGATCGGGGCGAGGCTGGACATCACGAACATTCTGCGTTTCATGTTTTGGAACTCCTCTGGGGGATGGGTTTGCCGGAACGGCGCACGATGACATCGTTGTCTGTCATCGTACGACCAGAGTAGGCGCCGTGAATTTGTTCACGAATTCGGACAAACCCGGGGGCCTGCCCAGGGGGCTCATTAGGGTAATCCCCGCAGTCCGTTGCCTTGACGGGCCGGGATCGGTGGGCGACGATACGTTCCGTTGTACGACAACCTACAACACGGTGTTGACGCTGTAGGCGGCAGACACCGTGTCTGCGTTGTGTGCCGTGTCTTCTGCTGAATCCGGATCAACATGCCTGCCACCACCTGCTCCATCCGCTTCCCTCGCCTGCTGCTGACGGGCGCCGCTGGTGGGCTCGGCCGCGAACTGCGCTCGCGCCTGAAGCCGCACTGCGATGTCCTTCGCCTCTCCGACATCGCCGACCTGGGCGCCGCCGCCCCCGGTGAAGAGCTGGCCATCACGCCGCTCGAGGACCGCACCGCGGTGCTGAACCTGCTCGAGGGCGTGAGCGCCGTCGTGCACCTGGGCGGCGTGTCCGTCGAGACCCCGTGGGACCCGATCCTGCAGGCCAACATCATCGGCACGTACAACCTGTACGAAGCCGCCCGCAAGCAGGGCGTGCGCCGCGTGGTGTTCGCGAGCTCGAACCACGTGACCGGCTTCTACCGCCAGAACGAGGTCATCGACGCGGACGCTCCGATGCGCCCCGACGGCCTCTACGGCGTCAGCAAGGCCTTCGGCGAAAGCCTCGCCCGCTTCTACTTCGACCGCTACGGCATCGAGACCGTGGCGCTGCGCATCGGCTCGTCGTTCACCGCCCCGCGCGACCGCCGCATGCTCGCCACGTTCATGAGCTACGACGACCTCGAGCGCCTCGTGATCGCGTCGCTCACCGCCCCGGTGGTGGGTTACTCGGTGATCTACGGCATGTCCGACAACCGCACCAAGTGGTGGGACAACACCAAGGCCTCCCACGTCGGCTACGTGCCGCAGGACAGCTCCGAGCCCTTCCGCGCCGAGGTCGAGGCCCGCCAGCAGACGCTCGACTTCAACGACCCCGCCGTGCTGTACCAGGGCGGCCCGTTCGTCCGCACCGGCCCGTTCGAGTGAGCGACATGCAAGCCGTCTCCGACATCCGCGACCAGGTGGGCGAAAGCCCGGTCTGGTCGGTGGCCGAACAGGCGCTGTACTGGATCGACATCGAGTCGCGCCAGATCCGGCGTTACGACTGGGCCACCCGCACCGTGCAGAGCTGGGCCACGCACGAACGCATCGGCAGCATCGTGTTGCGCGAAGGCGGCGGCCTCGTGGCCGGCATGGAAACGGGCGTCTTCGAGATCGACCTGCCCGCCGGCAAGCCGCACGCGGTCGAACGGCTGCTGTTCCCCATCACGTTCGCCGAACCCGGCATGCGCTTCAACGACGGTCGCTGCGACCGCGACGGCCGCTACTGGGTCAGCACGATGGTGCGCGACATGTCGCTCGCCTCGCCCGCCGGCAAGCTCTACTGCGTGACGGCGGCCGGCATCGGCGAGCCCCTCGTCGAGGGACTGATCACCGGCAACGGCCTGGCGTTCACCGCCGACCGCCGGTACGTGTACCTGTCCGACTCGCACCCGAACGTGCAGACCGTCTGGCGCGCGCGCCTCGACGCCGAGGGCAACATGGCCTCGCGCGAGGTGTTCGTCGAGATGAAGCCGATGGCCGGGCGCCCCGACGGCGCCGCGATCGACGAGGACGGTGGCTACTGGATCTGCGGCAACGACGGTGGCGTGGTGCATCGCTTCACGCCCGACGGGCAGCTCGACCGCTCGATCGCCGTGCCCGTCTCCAAGCCGTCCATGTGCGCGTTCGGTGGCCCCGAACTCGACCAGTTGTTCATTGCCTCGATCCGGCCCGGCAAGCCGGTCGAAGGTTTCGATGCCGCCCTCGATGGCGCGCTGTTTGTCACGCGGCCGGGTGGGCGCGGTATCGCTGAAGTTCCTTTCCGCTCACGTTGAACTGGAGTCCTTGAATGAAAAACATCACTCTCCGCCTGCGCACCGGCGTCCTCGCCGCCGTCATGGCCTGCGTCGGTTCGGTGGCCATGGCCACGGAATTCCGCTCGTCGGACATCCACCCCGAGGATTACCCCACCGTGCTGGCCGTGCGCCACATGGGTGAACTCGTCGCCAAGCGCACGAACGGGCGCCACAGCATCAAGGTGTACGCCAAGTCGGCCCTCGGCATCGAGAAGGACACGATCGAGCAGACCAAGCTCGGCGCGCTGGCCATGACCCGCGTGAACTCCTCGGCCATGAACAACGTGTGCCAGGAAACCACCGTCGTCACGATGCCGTTCCTGTTCAACAGCAAGGAACACATGCGCCACGTGCTCGACGGCGCCGTCGGTGACGACATCCTGAAGGCCTGCGCCGCGCAGGGCTTCATCGGCCTCGCCTGGTACGACAGCGGCGCCCGCTCGATCTACACGGTGAAGAAGCCCATCAAGACCCTGGCCGACGCCAAGGGCCTGAAGGTGCGCGTGCAGCAGTCCGACCTGTGGGTCTCGCTGCTGGAAGCCATGGGCGCCAATGCCACGCCGATGCCCTTCGGCGAGGTCTACACCGCGCTCAAGACCGGCCTGATCGACGCCGCCGAGAACAACTACCCGAGCTACGAGTCGTCGCGTCACTTCGAAGTGGCGAAGTACTTCTCGAAGACCGAGCACTCGATGGCCCCGGAAATCCTGCTCTTCTCGAAGAAGACCTGGGACACGCTGACCCCGGAAGACCAGAAGATCTTCCGCGAAGCCGCCAAGGAATCCGTCGTCTACATGCGCAAGCTGTGGGACGAACGTGAAGAGAAGTCGCTCGCCACCGTCAAGGCCGCCGGCGCCCAGATCGTGGAAGTCGACAAGGCTTCGTTCCAGGCCGCGATGAAGCCGGTCTATGACAAGTACCTCCAGGATCCGAAGCTGAAGGCCCTGGTCGCACGGGTGCAGGCCACGAAATGAGCGTTGCATCGCATTCCCCGGCAGCTCCTGTGACCTCGTCCGCGCCGCCGAATCTCTTCACGCGTACTTGCACCTTCATCGCGAAAGCGTGCTTGAACATCGGCGTGGTCGGCATGGTGCTGCTGGTGATTGCGGTGCTGTACCAGGTCTTCGGTCGTTACATCATGAACGACACGCCGACCTGGGCCGAAACGAGCGCCATCCTGCTCGTGCTGTACGTGACGATGCTCGGTGTGGCCGTCGGCGTCCATGACGCCGGCCACATCGGCCTCGAGTCCTTCCTGGTGCTGGCGCCCGAGTGGCTGCGCCTGAAGCTCGAGATCCTGATCCACGCGCTGGTGCTGCTCTTCGGCCTCACCATGGCGTGGCAGTGCGGCATCCTGTCCGAGTCGGTTTGGGACTACAAGCTCCCCACCCTCGGCATCTCCGAAGCGTTCCGGTACATCCCCGCCGTCATGGCCGGGCTCCTGATCGCCCTTTTCTCGTTCGAACACATTGTTGCGCTCGTGCGTGGCACCGAGGTGGAGCCGGCATGGCACTGACAATTCTCTGCGTGACCTTCGCCCTGCTGCTGTTGCTGGGCGTTCCGGTCGCTTTCTCGATCGGCCTGTCGTCGCTCGCGGCGATCCTGTATGAAGGCCTGCCGCTGGCGGTGGGCTTCCAGCAGATGATCTCGGGCATGAACCCGTTCTCGTTCCTGGCGATCCCGTTCTTCATCTTCGCCGGCGAGATCATGATGTACGGCGGCATCGCCGACCGCATCATCGCGCTGGCCAAGAGCCTGATGGGCCACGTGCGCGGCGGCCTGGGCATGAGCAACGTCGTGGCCTGCACGCTGTTCGGCGGTGTCTCCGGTTCGCCGGTGGCCGACGTCTCGGCGATGGGCGCGGTGCTGATCCCGCAGATGAAGAAGGAGGGCTACCACGCCGACTACGCGGTCAACGTGACGACGCACGCGTCGCTCGTGGGCGCGCTGATGCCGACCAGCCACAACCTGATCATCTTCGCGCTGGCCGCCAGCGGCAAGGCGAGCATCTCCACGCTGATCCTCGCGGGCATCATCCCCGCCATCCTGCTGACGCTGTGCAACCTCGGCGCCGCCTACTGGGTCGCCGTCAAGCGTGGCTACCCCGCCGGCGAGTTCCCGGGCTGGAACATCGTGGGCAAGTCGTTCGCGCAGGCGCTGCCGGGCCTCTTCGTCGTCGTGATCATCATCGCGGGCATCCTGTCCGGCGCATTCACGGCCACCGAGTCGGCCGCCGTCGCCGTGCTGTGGGCGCTGCTGCTGACGGTCTTCGCGTACCGCACGCTGACGCTCGACCAGTTCATCCGCTCGGCCGCCAAGGCCGTGAAGACGACCGGTGTCGTGCTGCTGCTGATCGGCATCTCGTCGATGTTCGGTTACCTGATCGGCCTGTACGGTGTGGCGGAGATGACCGGCAACGCGCTGTCGCACCTGTCGGACAAGCCCTGGGTGATCTTCCTGTGCGTGAACGTGATCCTGTTCCTGCTGGGCACGTTCCTGGACATGGCCGCGACGATCCTGATCTGCACGCCGATCTTCCTGCCCATCTGCCAGCAGTTCGGCATGAGCACCGAGCAGTTCGGCATCGTGATGCTGATCAACTGCGCGCTGGGCCTGAACACCCCGCCGGTGGGCACCACGCAGTTCATCGGTTGCGCGATCGGCGGTGTGTCGGTGGGCACGGTGATGCGCACGATCTGGCCGTTCTACGGGGCGCTGATCCTGGCGCTGATGCTGGTCACGTACGTGCCCGGCTTCTCGATGTGGCTGCCCAACATGATCCTCCATTGATCGGTTGAGACCACGAAAAAGGCCCGCTTCGAGCGGGCCTTTTTTCATGGTGCGTGGGACTCAGAGGATGAGCAACGCCCGGAAGTCGTTCACGTTCGTGAACGTGGGCCCCGGCACCACGAGGTCGCCGAGCGGCTTGAAGAAGTTGTAGGCGTCGTTGCGGTCGAGGTGGTCATCGGCCTTCACGCCCAGCGCCGCGGCGCGTGCGAGGGTGTCGGGGGTGACCACCGCGCCGGCGTTGTCCTCGATGCCGTCGATGCCGTCGGTGTCGGCGGCCAGCACCCACACGCCGGGCTGGCCCTGCAGCGCGATGGCGCAGCCGAGCAGGAACTCGGTGGCGCGCCCGCCGCGGCCGCCCTTGGCCTTCACGGTGACGGTGGTCTCGCCGCCGCTCAGCACCACGCACGGCGCCTTGAACGGCTGGCCGCGCCGGGCGACGGCGCGGGCCAGGGCCGCGTGCACCTTGCCCACCTCGCGCGACTCGCCCTCGATCTCGTCGGACAGGATGTGCGCGTCGAGCCCGGCCGAACGCGCGAGCGCGGCGGCGGCTTCCAGCGACTGCTGCGGCGTGGCGATCATGTGGACCACGTTGCCGTCGAAACACGCGTCGCCCGGCTTGGGCGTCTCGAAGGCGCCCGACTCGAGGCCCGCACGCGCCGCCGCCGGCACGTCGATGCCGTAGCGGTCGAGGATGGCGAGCGCGTCGGCGCACGTGGTGGAGTCGGGCACGGTGGGGCCGCTCGCGATCACCTCGGGGGCGTCGCCCGGCACGTCGCTGATCAGCAGCGTGACCACGCGCGCCGGCCGGCACATCGCGGCGAGCCGGCCGCCCTTGATGGCCGACAGGTGCTTGCGCACGCAGTTCATCTCGTCGATGGCGGCGCCGCTCTTGAGCAGGGCCTTGTTGATGGCCTGCTTGTCCTCGAGCGTCACGCCGTCCGCCGGCAGCGACAGCAGCGCCGAACCGCCGCCGGAGATCAGGCACAGCACGAGGTCGTCGGCCGTGAGGCCCTTCGCGAGTTCGACGATGCGCGCGGCCGCGTCGCGGCCCGCGGCGTCGGGCACGGGGTGCGCGGCCTCGACCACCTCGATGCGCCCGGGCTTCGCGCGGTAGGCCGGCGGCACGTGGTCGTAGCGCGTGACGACGAGGCCGGACAGCGGGGCGTCCGAGGGCCACAATGCATCGACGGCCTGGGCCATCGCGCCACCGGCCTTGCCCGCGCCGAGCACGAGCGTGCGGCCCTTCGGCGGCGCGGGAAGGTGGGCGGCGGTAACGTCGGCCGGCAGCGCGCGCGACACCGCGGTGTCGTACAGCGAGCGGAGGAAGGCGACGGGATCGGAAGCGGGCACTGGCACGGTGTTCATGCCTGCATTTTCGGTGGCGTCGCCGCTGCTGCACAGACCTTTTTTGCCACAGGCACGCCGATTGCCGACACTGCACCATGCCCGACGCCAACGACGTCATTCTCGACCCCGATGACCTGGAAGCCCGAGCGTCCCGGGTGCTCTCGTTCGCGCTCGGCAACGGCGTGCTGTTCGTGCTCGCGGTCGACCCCGAGGTGGCCTTCGGCCGCGACGGCGTGGCCGACCCCGTGTGCTTCTTCTCCGGCGGACGCCTCGTCGACCTGCCCAACGGCCTGGCGCTGAGCTGGCGCCACGACGGCGAGGACGGCTGGTTCGGCGAACGCCCGCTGCTGCAGCACGAACGGGCGCACCGCCTGAGCCTCGCCGACGGCGTGACGGAACGCGAGGCCGTGCTCGAGGACCCGGCGGGCCGGCAGACCCGCTGGCGCGAGACCCGTTTCGTGAGCCTCGCGCACGCCCACGTGGTGATGCTGCGCTGGGAGCTGACCCCGCTGAACTGGTCGGGCGCCATCGTGGTGAGGTCGCTGCTCGACCTGCGCACCCACCCCGTCGCCCACCCCGCGTGGGCGCAGGGCGGCGAGCCCGAGCAGGTGCGCAACCTGATGCCGTCCGACGGGCTCGCGGTGCGGGTGCGCCGCTCGCCCGACGGCACGCCGTGGCGCGTCGACGTCACGCTGCGCACGTCGGGTGCGCCGGGCCGGCAGGCCGGCCGCTCGCACGAACTCGGCGGGAGCGACCAGCAGCACCACGTCGAGCTGGCGGCGTCGGCCTCCGTCTGCATCGACGTCGCGATGACGGTCACCGTCGACGACGGCGCCGCCCCCGCGGCGCCGCCCGGGTTCGACCCCGAGCTCGAGCGCCATCGCGCCGCGTGGCAGTCGGTGTGGGAGCGGGTGTTCCTGGGCACGTCGGACCCGGCGCTGCAGCGGGCGTTGCGCTTCAACGCGTTCCACCTGCTGCAGGCCGTGTCGCCGCTGTCCGTGGGGCGCGACGTGGGCCTGCCGGTGTGGTCGGCCTCCGACCGGCAGCCGGGCCACGAGGCGTGGGACGAGGCCCTGGCGCTGCCGTTCTACAGCCTGCACCTGCCCGCCCTCGCCCGCGAGCTGCTGCGCCATCGTGCGGGCCGGCAGGCGGTCGAGACGCCACGGGCCTGGTGGTCGGCCGCCGCGTTCGGCGCGTGGCGCCACCACCTCGCCACGCACGACGGGGCGCTGCTGGGCGGCACGTCCGGTGAACTGATCGTCGCCTGCGCGCGCCGCTGGGCCGGCGTCGCCCCGGAACACCGCTCGCTGCCGGCCGCGTGGACGCTGCGGTGCGCGTCGCGGCTGCGCGGCCACCTCGACGCGTCGGTGTGGATGCGCCTGTGCGAACGCACCGCCGTGTCGGAGGCCGAGGTGGCCCGGTGGGACGAGGAGAGCCGGCAGGTGCCGGTGGTCTGGATCGGCGACGTGCTCGTGCTGCCCGAGGGCGACGGCCTCGACACGCTGACGCTGCTGCACCTGCTCGGACCCGACGAGGCCAACGACCTGATCGCGCACCTGGGCGGCCTGTCCGTCGCCGACTGGTACGCCCACTCCGTGCGCCACCACGCGGCGCAGGGTGTCGGCCGGGGGCGGCTCGCGGGCGTGGCCCGCGCGGGCGCCCTCGCGTCGGTGGATGCTTCGGCCTCGTGGATGGCGTTCGAGCGCGCGGTGCACGAACCGCTGCGCGACCTGGCGGCGGTCGACGACGGGCTGTCGTTCGGCACGATGGGCGGGGTGTGGGACGTGCTGCTGCGGCACTACCTGGGCCTGTGGCCCACGGTGGACGGCCTGCGGCTGGACCCGCGTCCGCCCGATGCGCTCGATGGCATCGAGGGGCGCGTGGTGCTGGCGGGGCACTGGGTGAACGCGCGGCTCGAGGGCCGGCGGCTCACGCTGCGCACGTCGCCGGGGGCGCCGCCGCTGGTGGTGTGGTTCCGGGGGAACCGCCACGAGGTGGCGCCCGATTCACGCTGGTCGGTGCCGTGCCGCTGAGGGGCGGCACGGACCGTCCGGTCAGAACTTCACGTCGAGCGCGGCGCGCACTTCGCGCGGCGTGCCGTAGTACGCATTCCACGTGGCCATGTGGTACGACTTGTCGAACGCGTTGTTCAGGTTCACCGACGCGGTCAGGTTGCGGGTGATCTGGTAACGCGCCATCAGGTCCACCACCGCGTAGGCCTCCTGCGTGAAGCGCACGGGGATCGCCGGGGCGCCGCCGCCCGGGAACACCGAACGGTCGCTGTAGGTCTCGCTCTGCCAGCGCACGCCGCCGCCCAGCGTCAGGCCGTTGCCCACCGTGGCCAACTTGTAGGTGGAGAACAGCTTGAACGTGTTGGCCGGGATGGACGTGTCCAGCGGGCCGCCGTCACGCGTCTGCGCGAGGTTGCGGGCGAAGGCCGCGGACAGCTGCCATGAGGGGGTCAGCGCGCCGGACACTTCCAGCTCGAAGCCGCGCGACAGCGTGCCCGACTCGGCCCGGTACGCCGGCTTGTTCAGGTCGCCGCCGATGTACTCGCCCGGGATCACCACGCCGAAGTTGTCGAGCTGGATGCGGTAGATGGACGCCGACACGTTCAGCTGGTCGTCGAAGAACGCGCCCTTGATGCCGGTTTCCCAGGTGTTGCCGAGCAGCGGGTCGAGGTAGCTGCCGTCCGTCGTCTGGCTGGTGTTCGGCTTGAAGATGCTGGTGTAGCTCACGTACGCCGACCAGTGCGGGGCGAAGTCGTAGACCACGCCGGCGAACGGCGTCACCTCGCCGCTTTCGGCGCGCGAGGAGCTGTCGTACAACACGCCGGCGGTGTCCGAGTACGACACGTTGTTCCGCCAGTCGGTGACGCGGGCGCCGACGATGACCGACAGGTCGTCCACCGGCTTCAGGCGCGCGGCGGCGAAGGCGCTGGTGATGCGTTCGCTGAAGCTCCAGGAGCCGCGCGGCGCGTAGACCGGGGCCGCGGGCGTGTTGCCGTCCCAGTTGTAGATGTCGGGGATGGCGGTCACGGCCCAGCCGGGGAAGTCGGGCGCCACGTCGGTGGTGCGCGACGTGCTCGCGCCCACGACCAGCTCGTGCTTGCGGCCGAAGGCTTCGATGGGGCCCGTGGCGCGCACGTCGAACGTCTCCTGGACGGGCGTGCCTTCCCAGCCGGAACCGTAGAGCGAGATGCCGGCGCCGGTGCCGGGCGTCAGGTTGCCGCCGGCGGCATAGCCGAGCCGTTCGTCGTAGTCGCTCTCGGACCGGATGACCGAGCCCTTGACCGACCAGCCCTGGCCGAGGCGTTGTTCGAGCGAGGCGAACACCGAGCTGTTGTGGCGCTCGGAGTAGCCCCAGTTCGCCGCGGCGGAATCGGAGCGTGCCCAATTGACGAGCGAGCCGTCCTTCGCGAAGAACGGGCGGCCGCCGCGCGCATGGCCGGTGGCGTCGTGGTGCTGCAGGGACAGGCCGGCGGTGAGCAGCGTGTCGGGGGTCAGGTCGGCCTCGAGGATGCCGTACAGCACCTTGCGTTTCTCGTGCAGGCGGTCGATGTACGACTCGTTGTCCTGCACCGCGGCCACCGCGCGGCCGCGCAGCGTGCCGGCTTCGTTGAACGAGCCCGACACGTCCGCTTCACCGCGGTAGTAGTTCCACGAGCCGGCCTCGACGCGGCCCGACGCCTGGAAGGCGGTGGTGGGCTTCTTGCGGATGAGGTTGATCGAGGCGCCCGGCGACCCGACGCCGTTCATCAGGCCCGAGGCCCCGCGCACGACTTCGACGCGGTCGAAGATCACGACGTCGTTGGTCTGGAAGATGCTGGCGTAGTTGCTGTAGTTCTGGCCCACGCCGTCGATGAGGTAGTTCTCCACCTCGAACCCGCGCGAATAGATGATGCTGGAGTCGGAGCCGGCGTTGCCGCCCTGGCTGATCGACAGGCCGGCGACGTTCTGGACCACGTCCATCATCTGCGTGAGGCCCTGGTCCTCGAGGCGCTGGCGGGTGAAGACCGTGACGGACTGGGGCGTCTCGCGCAGCGACAGGTTCAGGCCGGTGGACGCGCTGGTGGCGCCGGTGGTGTACGAGCCGGTGCCCTCGGTGGTGGCGTCCAGCGTGGTCTGGCTGCGCACCTTGATGACGGGCAACGCGGCTTCGCCGCCGCCGGTCGCCGCGGGCGCGGCCGTGGCGACCGGCGCCTTCACGAGCGCGTAGCCGCCACCCGGCTGCGATGCCGCGGCGAGGCCGGAGCCGGCGAGGATGGTGTCGAGGCCTTCGCGCACGCCGTAGCTGCCCGACAGGCCGGCGCTGCGCTTGCCCGCGGTCAGCTGCCCGTCGATGGTCAGCGGCACGCCGGCGGTCGCGGCGAAGCGGGTCAGCACCTCGTCGAGCGAACCGGCGGGGATGTCATGGCGCACCGGCGCCTGGGCGGCGGCCTGGGCGTGGGCCACGGTGGCCGTGGCGCCGACACCCAGCGACAGGCAGGCGAGCAGCACCGCCCGGGTCAGGTGGGAACGGGAAAAGGTCGGGGCCGCGGAGGCACTCGGGGATGGCATGGGAACTTCCTCAGGAATGTGAAACGGGCGGCCGCGAGAGGCCTCTGCCTGTTTCCCGGACGAGACCGGGAAAGTGCTACGGGCCGCGCGAAAAAAAGTTCAGCGGGCGGCGACGGTCACCCAGTAGCGCGAGGTGTGCCGCACGTGGATGGGCAGCACCCGGGCGAGCGACGCGAGCACGCCGTCGGTGTCGTCGAGGCGGTAGACACCCGACACCACCAGGTCGGCCACCGCCGGGTCGCAGCGCACCACGCCGCTGCGGTGGCGCGAGAGCTCGGCGATCACGTCGGCCAGCCGCCAGCGCTGCACCACGAGAAGGCCGCGTTCCCACGCGGTGGACAGCGGGTCCGCGGCGTGCGGCCCGTCGACGTGGTGGGCGGAGAAGCTCGCCTGCTGGCCGGCCGAGAGGCGCAGCGCGGGGGTGGTCGCGCCGTGCAGGGTGATGTCGACGGCGCCCTCGAACACCTGGGCCACCGCCGCCTCGGCCGTGCGGCGCACGGTGAAGCGCGTGCCCAGCGCATGGATGCGGCCTTCGTGTGTCTCGACGACGAAGGGGCGCAGCGCGGCGTGGGGGTCGTGCGCGGTGGTGACGAGCATCTCGCCGGCGTGCAGGCGCACGCGGCGTTCGTTCGCGCCGAAGTGCAGGTCGGCCGCGGTGCCGGAGTTCAGGGCGACGCGGCTGCCGTCGGGCAGCGACACGTGGCGGCGTTCACCGGGGCCGGTGCGCAGGTCCGCGAGCGCCGTCCGCCACGGCGGCGTGTCCATCGACACGGCCGCGAGACCCGCCGTGCCCGCGAACAGGCCGGCCGCGCCGAGCACCTTGCGGCGGGTGCGGTCGGGCGCGCCGCGGTGGCGCAGCACCGAACTGGCCACGCCATCGGGCGCGGCGTGCAGGCGCTGGCCCATGTGCTGGACCTGCTGCCAGGCGCGTTCGTGTTCGGGGCGGGCGGTGCGCCAGCGTTCGAAGGCGTCGTGCTCTTCCGGCGTGACCTCGCCGGACCAGAGCGTGACCTGCCATTCGAGCGCCGCCACGTGGGCCGGCGACGTCGCGGGGTTCAATGCGTGTCGCCCCCGAGCACCGCGAAGCAGGCCGTCGCGGCCTTCAGCATGTGCTTGCGCACGGTGGCGACGGCGATGCCCAGCTGGTCGGCGATGGCGCTGTAGGTGAGCCCGTCGAACTGGGAGAGCAGGAAGGTCTCGCGCACCTTGGCCGGCAGTGCGTCGAGCGCCGCGTCGATGCGGGTCAGCGTCTCCAGCACCAGCGCCCGTTCCTCGACGGAGGGCGCGAGCGCCGCGGGCTGGTGGGCGAGCATCTCGAGGTACGCCTGCTCGATCACGCGGCGGCGGTGCTGGTCGATCACCAGCCCCTTGGCGATCTGCATCAGGTGCGCGCGCGACTGCTCGGGCGGCGGCGTGCGGCCGGACACCAGCACGCGCATGTAGGTGTCATGCGCCAGGTCGGCCGCGTTGTCCGAACACCCGAGCCGCTTGCGCAACCACCCGTACAGCCAGCCGTGGTGGTGGCGGTAGAGCGAATGGACTTCGTGTTGCGAGGCGAACTCGACGGCCGGCATGGCGCTTCTGAGTAATGAGAACGTTTCTCATTATAGGGCGCGCAATGGACGGGATCGAGGGGCTGTCGGCCCGGAGCCACAGTGGACAGGGCCTGGAATGCAAGAAGCCCCGGGCATTTGCATGCACGGGGCTTCAGGCGACGATCCTGGTGGCCAAGGGCGGAATCGAACCACCGACACGCGGATTTTCAATCCGCTGCTCTACCAACTGAGCTACTTGGCCGCGAGCCTGAGAGTATAGCCTGAAAAACGGGCGCGGCGGAAGAGTCTCGTTCAGAGAGTGCCGTTGCGCTTGTTGCGGGTCAGGTCGACACCCAGCTGCTTGAGCTTGCGGTAGAGGTGCGTGCGCTCGAGGCCGGTCTTCTCGGCCACGCGCGTCATGCTGCCGTTTTCCTTCGACAGGTGGAACTCGAAGTAGCTTTTCTCGAAGGCGTCGCGGGCCTCGCGCAGCGGGCGGTCGAGCTCGAAGAGCTGTTCGCTCTGCGGGCCCAGCGGCAGCGTGGCGAGGGGCAGCGAGTTGGCCGGGATCATCGTGGTCTCGATGGTCGTCAGGCCGTCGGGACGCAGCGCCGCGGGCTGTTGCGGGCTGGCGGGTCCGGGCTGCGGACGGGGCGCGGGCTTCGCGAGCGCCTGCTCGACGGCGCGCAGCAGCTTCTGCAGCGTGATGGGCTTCTCGAGGAAGGCGATGGCGCCCACCTTCGTGGCCTCGACGGCGGTGTCGATGGTGCCGTGGCCCGACATCATGATGACGGGCATGGTGAGCTGCGCCGTGGCGCCCCATTCCTTCAGCAGCGTGATGCCGTCGACGTCGGGCATCCAGATGTCCAGCAGCACGAGGTCGGGACGAACGCGTTCGCGGCAAGCCCGTGCCTGGGCGGCGTTTTCAGCCAACTCGACGCTGTGACCCTCGTCGGTCAGGATCTCCGAAAGCAGGGCACGGATGCCCAGTTCGTCATCAACAACAAGAATGGTGGCCATGGGTCCTCGATGCGCCCGGCGTCAAGCGGTTGCAGGGACAGCGGGGGGGCTGTCTGCCGGCGCCAATTTTGAAAATGATATCGAAACTTGGGCACCGGCAATACCCTGCCCCGGCTCGGCGCTCCTGGCCGACTCCCCGGGCAGGTTCGCGAGCCGGATCCGCGCCCCGTGTTCGTCGACGATCTTCTTCACCACCGCGAGCCCGAGCCCCGTGCCCTTGCTCTTCGTGGTGACGTACGGTTCGAAGGCGCGCTTGAGCACCTTCTCCGGGAAACCGGCGCCATTGTCCAGCACCTGCAGGCGCACGGCGCGCACCTCGCCCTGCTCGTTGCGCGCGACCTCGGTGCGCAGCCGCACGTGGCCGTCGGCGCGGTCGTTGACGGCGTCGAGCGCGTTCTGCACGAGGTTGTGGATCACCTGCCGCAGCTGCGTGGTGTCGCCCACGATGGACGGCAGCCCCGGCATCAGCTCGGCCTTGAGCCGCCCCGACTCCTGCGCGGTGGCGTACAGGCCGAGCACCTCGCTCGCCAGCGCGTTCAAGTCGAGCGACTGCAGGCGGGCCGACGGCAGCCGCGCGTAGTCGCGGAACTCGTTGACCAGCGTCTTCATCGCCTGCACCTGGTTCACGATGGTGCCCACCGACCGCACGAGCATCGCCTGGTCCGTGCCCTCGAGCTTCGATTCGAGCTTGTGCTGCAGCCGTTCGGCCGACAGCTGGATGGGGGTCAGCGGGTTCTTGATCTCGTGCGCGAGGCGGCGCGCCACCTCGCTCCAGGCCTCGGCGCGCTGCGCGGACACCACCTCGGTGATGTCGTCGAACACCATCAGCCGCCCGGCGTGTGGCATGGCCGCGCCGCGGACGAGCAGCGTGACCTTGTCGCGCTCCATGCTGTTGACCGTGCCGGTCTGCAGGTCGAAGGCGTCCTGCCACTGGTCGCGTTCGCCGGCTTCGGGGCTCGCGCGGTGCAGGTCGAAGCGCTGTTGCACGGCGCTGGCGAACTCCTCGAGGCCGGGCACGTCCGCCAGCGGCCGGCCGCGGTAGGCCGACAGCGGCAGGCGCAGGATGCGCGTGGCGCCGGGGTTCACCGTGTCGATGCGGCCCTCGCGGTCGAACACGATCACGCCGGCGGTCAGGTTGTCGAGGATGGTCTGCAGGTTCGTGCGCGCGGACTCCAGCTGCGACAGGCTGCGCTGCACGAGCGAACGCGCGTCCGACAGCTGGCCCGTCATGTCCGCGAACGACCGCGTGAGGCCGCTCAGTTCGTCGCTGGCGGCCAGCACCTGCTTGGGCGTCAGGTCGCCGCGGGACACCTGCCGCACGCCGTCGGCGAGCACGAGCAGCGGCCGCGCGAGCTGGTTGCCGAGCGTGACGGCGAGCAGCAGCGCGCCGAACACCGCGAGGATCAGCGTCAGCGTGAGCGTGCCGATGTACATGCGCCGCAGGCCGTTGCGCGCGAGCGCGCGGGCCTGGTACTCGCGGTAGGCCGCCTGCACCGACAGCGCGTTGGCCACCACCTGGCTCGGCAGCAGCTGGGTCACCATCAGGAAACGGTCCTGCGCGTTCAGCGAGAAGCTGCTGTTGGGCATGTAGGCCAGCGCGCGGATGCGGGCTTCCGACGAGGCCGACGGGTTGTCCTCGTCGAGCCCTTCCAGCTGCCCCACCACGCGCGACGTGCGCGCCGCGCGCAGCTGCGCGCTCGACGGCCGCTCCGGCGCGAAGCGCGCGGTGCGCCCCGTGGTGGCGAGCACCTGGCCGCTGGATCCGAGCAGGGTCACCTCCTGCGCCGAGAGCTGCTCGCGCAGCCGCTCCAGGGCGATGGGCTGCACCGTCTGCGCCGAGTCGCTGAGCCGTTCGGCCGCGAGGCGGGTCTTCGTGGCGAGGTCGTTGACCTGCGTGTCGAGCGTGCCGCGGCCGAGGCTCAGGCCGGCCTCGAGCGCGCCCTCCACCTTCAGGTCGAACCAGGTCTCGATGCTGCGGGCCACGAACTGGTACGACACCGTGTAGATCAGCAGCCCGGGCAGCACCCCCACCATCGCGAAGACGAGCGCGAGCCGCATCAGCAGCCGGCTGCCGAACTTGCCGCGCCGCACCCGCAGCAGCAGGCGCACGCCGGCGATCAGGATCACGAGGGTGAGCAGGCCGGCCACGACCACGTTCACCCAGAACAACCAGACGTAGTGCTCCTCGTAGAGCCCGCGGCTGTTCGTGGCGAGCGACAGCAGGAAGACGAGCACGAGGCCGGTGCCGATCACGGCGACCAGCGAGATGATCCACGCCCACCGGGAGGCCTTGCTCATGGTGCGGGGAACGCCGTCAATTCAGGCGGCGCATGCGCTCGGCACGCAGGGACCAGTCGGCCTGACCGCCGATGCCGATCTGCATCGGGCGGGGCATCTGGCTCGTGTCGAGCTCGTAGCGGAACTCGACGTAGTACCCGTCGCCCTCGAGCTGCGACGGCTCGGCGATCTTCCAGTTGACCGAGCTGCTGAGCGACGCGAGCGCGTCGGCCAGGTTGTCGTGGTTCTGGTTCAGGCCGCCGAACGTGACGCGGTACTTCCGCGTGAGCGGCTGGTAGGCCAGCCGCCAGGTGCGGGTGGCGTCGTTGATCTGCTTGTCACGCCAGTACCAGCGGTCGCGGAAGACGTTGGCCTCGGCGACGAACACCAGCGGCACCCCCTTCTGCAGCGCGTCTTCCACGCTCTTGGGCAGCTCGAACTTGGCCGAGAACGTGAGCTGCAGACCGTCGTCGTTCCGGGCCAGCTCGAAGGTGGTCAGGTTGACGCCGCCCTCGGCCCGCGCCACGCCGGCCCCCGTCAGCAGCACCAGCACCCACAGCGCGGTTGCGACGGCAACGCGCAGGCGCCCGCCCGGGCGCGAGGCACCGTGGCGACACCAGTGTGAGAGGAAGGGCCAGAGGATCCGGTGCACGCGAGCGGGTCAGGGCAAGGGTTTGGTCAGCAGGGCGTAATAGAAACCGTCGGGCGACGCACCGGATTCGGGCGGCGCGCCGTCCCCGTGATTGTCGGGCCGTGGCAGCAGGTGGCCGGGAGAAGGTGGCCGGCCCACAAGGCTGAGGCCGCCCTGGCGTTGCAAAAAAGCGTCGATTCCGGCCTCGCCCTCGGCCTTGAACACGGAACAGGTGCAGTAGACGAGCCGGCCGCCCGGCTTCAGCAGCGGCCACAGGGCGTCCAGGATGGCCGCCTGGGTCGCGGCCAGGGTCGGGATGTCCGTCGGGCGGCGCAGCCAGCGCACGTCCGGGTGGCGGCGCACGATGCCCGAGGCGCTGCACGGGGCGTCGAGCAGGATGGCATCGAACGGCTGCCCGTCCCACCAGGTGTCGGGCGTCCGGGCGTCGGCCGCGGCGGTGCGGGCCGACAGGCCCAGGCGGGCCAGCGTGTCGTCCACCCGGCGCAGGCGCTCGGGGTCGCTGTCGAGGGCCAGCACGTCCAGGTCGGCCAGCTCCAGCAGGTGGGCGGTCTTGCCGCCCGGGGCGGCGCAGGCGTCGAGCACCCGGGCGCCGGCCGGCAGGCCGTTGCCGATCAGCAGCGGGGCGGCCAGCTGGGCGGCCGCGTCCTGCACGGAGACATCGCCCTCGGCGAACCCCGGCAGGTCGTGCACGGGCGCCGGCCGGGCGAGCCGCACGGCGTGCGGGCCCACCACGGTGCCCGCGAGCCCGGACGCGGCCAGCCGCTCGACGTAGGCGGCGGCCGTCGACCGACGGGCGTTCACGCGCAGCGTCATCGGCGGGTGTTCGTTGTCGGCCGCCAGCACCTCGCGCCAGGCGGCGGGCCAGTCGGCCCGCAGGCGTTCGATCCACCACTGCGGATGGTTCAGCGCGGCGACGGGGTCCTTCTCGACGGCCTCGACCACGGCCGCCATGTCGCGCAGGAACCGGCGCAGCACGGCGTTGACGAACGGGGCACCGGCCTTGGCCGACTGCTTCGCGGCCTCGACGGCCTGGTTCACGAGCGTGTGCGGGGCGTACTGCGCGCCGGTGCTGTCGCCGGGCCACAGCAGCGCGAGGGCGGTGGTCAGCAGCGCGTCGACGTTCGGCGGCGGCGCCTTCGGGGCGAGGAAGCGGCGCGCGGCCTGGGCGCTGCCGAGCCGGCGCAGCACCTGGAAGATCAGCGCCTGGGTGCCGGGGCGGGCCGCGGGCGGGCAGCGCTCGAGCACGTCGTTGAGCGAGCGGCCGGCACGCACCGCCTGCAGCGCGTCGGCGGTGTGCCCGAGCAGGGTGGAAAGGGGCAAGGAAGGGGTGTTCACCCGGAGAGTCTATCGGCCCGACCTCGCGCCGAGACCCCGCCGGGGCAGGATGCCGCCGGGGCGGTCACAATCCGGGGCTCAGAAGCCCGAGGATCGAGCCATGTCCGGCGAACCCAACGCCCCCATCTTCCGCAGCGAGGCCGAACTCGCGTCGCTCAGCGCGTCCGAGCGCATCCGCTACCGCCTGGTGGGCGCGGACTGCCGCTACCACGCCAACGACAACATCGCCGCGTTCATCCAGCCGGGCGAGATGGACGAGCTGCGCGTCGAGGTCGAGGCGAAGATGCAGGAGGTGCTCAAGGCCCTCGTGATCGACACCGACAGCGACCACAACACGAACGAGACCGCCCGCCGCGTCGCGAAGATGTTCCTGACCGAGGTGTTCGCCGGCCGCTACGTGCCGATGCCGCTCGTCACCGAATTCCCGAACGCCGAGCGCCTGAACGAGCTGATGATCGTGGGCCCGGTCACCGTGCGCAGCGCCTGCTCGCACCACCTGTGCCCCATCATGGGCCGGGTGTGGATCGGCATCCTGCCGAACGAACACTCGAACCTGATCGGCCTGTCGAAGTACGCCCGCATCTGCGACTGGATCATGAGCCGCCCGCAGATCCAGGAGGAGGCGGTGACCATGCTCGCCAACGAACTGCAGGAGCGGGTCAAGCCCGACGGCCTCGCCATCGTGATGGAGGCCGACCACTTCTGCATGCAGTGGCGGGGCGTCAAGGACATCGACTCGAAGATGATCAACAGCGTCATGCGCGGCGCGTTCCTGAAGGACGCCAACCTGCGCCGCGAGTTCCTCTCGCTCATCGGCCAGCGGAACTGACCCACGCCCCCTTCACCGAAAGGACCGAACGCCATGCTGGTACGTCTGATGTACGCGAGCCGCGCGAGCGGCGCCATCGACCAGGAGGTGCTGGCCGCCATCCTGAGGAAGTCCAAGGCCCACAACCCGACGGTGGGGGTGACGGGCGCGCTGATCCTGTGCCCCGCGTCGGGCGTGTTCCTGCAGGTGCTGGAAGGTGGGCGCGCGGCGGTCAACGCACTCTACAACCGCATCGCCGCGGACAAGCGCCACCAGGACGTGGTGCTGCTCAGCTACGAGGAGATCGACGAACGCCGCTTCGCGGTGTGGTCGATGGGCCAGGTCAACATGGCCCGGCTGAACCCGGCGCTGCTGCTGAAGTACTCCGAGACGGCCACGCTGGACCCGTACAAGGTGCCGGCCCGGGCCTCGATGGCGCTGTTCGACGAACTGGTGGCCACGGCCGCCATCGTGGGCCAGGGCTGACCGGCCGGATCAGATCGGCTCGTCCGGCGGCTCGACGAAGTGCCGGGCCAGTTCCGGGGGCATCGGGCAGTCGAGCAGGGCGCCGGTCAGGCGCAGCGCGTCGGCCGCGTCCGGGTCGAGCCGGCGCGACGGGCTGAGCGCCAGCGCCTGGTCGATCCAGGCGCGCACGATGGCCGGACGCAGCATCCACGGCACGGCCTGCACTTCCGACAGCGCGTTGGCGAACCCGTCGGCATCGGGCGGCACGCAGGCCGGCAGCTCGTGCGCGGAGATCCAGGGCGACATCACCGCGAGGTACCAGCCCTGCCCCGTCGCCGGGTCGTTCGCGGGCACGAGGCGCGACAGGAAGGCCGTGACGCGGCCCACTTCGCGCAGCGTGTGCAGCGACAGGTCGGCCATGTCGTTGTGCGCGGCTGGCGCCGCGCCGCGCGGCATGGGTTCGCCCAGCACCTGCCGCAGCGCCAGCCACTGCAGCCGGTCGATGGGGCGGATCTGGCCGTCGGCGGCCATCACGCGCCGCGCGGCCTCGACGAGCGATTGCCGGTCGCCGAGCGGGCCGCCGGCCAGGCGCTGCAGCAGGCGCTCGAGCCAGGGCAGGCGCGAGGCGCGCGACAGGTGTTTCGTGGTCTCGCGCAGCGCCTTGGCGGTGCTGAGGCCGCGGGTCTCGTCCTGCCACGCGCGGCGTTCCCGCTGGCTGCCGGGGGTCAGCAGCAGCGCGAGCACCGTGGCGCGCAGTTCGCCGGGGCCGTGCACGCGCGAGAGCGTGGCGAACGCCTCGCGTTCGTCGTCGCCCATCACGGCGCGGGGAAGGTGGAGGGACGTGTCGGCCATGGGAAAGGGCTCAGGGGGTGCGCGGCAAACCGCTGACCGGCGCGGGCAGCACCGCCGCGTCGCGGAAGCCGAACAGGCTCGACAGCACGCGGGTGGGGAACTGCTGCACGGCCGCGTTGTAGTCGGCCACCGCGTCGTTGAACATTTGGCGCGCGAACCCGAGGCGGCCTTCGGCGCCCAGCAGGTCGTCGCGGGCCGTCGCCATCGCGGGCGCGAGCTTGAGCTCGGGTCGGCCGTCGATGGCCTGCTGCAGGCGCCGGCACGCGTCCTCGAGCACCTGCTCGGCCATCGCGAGGCTGACCATGGGGCCCGACACGCCGGGGTGCGCCCGGGCCAGGTCCAGCGCGGCGTGGGCCTGGTGGCGCGCGGCCACGGCTGCGTCCGCCACGTCGGGGTCGACGTCCGCGTCGGCGCGCGCGGCCTCGGCGAGCTGGGGAATCAGCTCGTGGCGGCGGCGCAGCTGGGCTTCCAGCTGCGAGAACGCGGTGCGCATCACGTTGCGGAGCGACATCAGGCGGTTGTACGCCCCCACCGCCCAGAACACCAGCACCGCCGCGGCGATGGCCGCCGCGATCCCCGAGGAGGTCATGGCAGCAGGCCCAGGCGGTCGGTGTCGGCGAACTCGGGCTGGCCGCGTTCGCGCCAGCCCTTGTAGCCGCGGCGGCGCAGCGCGCAGGCCGGGCACTGGCCGCAGCCGTAGCCCCATTCGTGGCGCTGCGAGCGGTCGCCGAGGTAGCAGGTGTGGGTGTGCTCGACGATCAGGTCGTTGAGGGGTTCGCCGCCCAGGTCGGCGCTGAAGGCCCAGGTCTGGGCCTTGTCGAGCCACATCAGCGGTGTCTCGACGGTCATCTTGGTGTCCATGCCGAGGCTGATGGCCACCTGCAGGGCCTTCAGCGTGTTGTCGCGGCAGTCCGGGTAACCGGAGAAGTCGGTCTCGCACATGCCGCCCACGAGCACGTTCAGCCCGCGGCGGTACGCCACCGTGGCGGCGAACGTGAAGAACAGCAGGTTGCGCCCCGGCACGAAGGTGTTGGGCAACCCGCTGTTCGTCATCTCGAGTTCGCGCTCGGACGTGAGCGCGGTGTCGGAGATCTGGCCCAGCAGGGACAGGTCGAGCAGGTGGTCGTCGCCCAGGCGCGCGGCCCAGCGCGGGAACCGCGCCACGATCTCTTCGCGCACCGCGTTGCGGCACTGCAGCTCGATGGCGTGGCGCTGGCCGTAGTCGAAGCCGATGGTCTCGACGTGGTCGTGGTGCTCGAGCGCCCACGCGAGGCAGGCCGTGGAGTCCTGCCCGCCCGAGAAGAGCACCAGCGCCCGGCGCGAGGCTTTCATTGCCGCACTTCGCCCTGGCCCAGCACCACCCACTTCATGGACGTGAGCCCCTCGAGGCCCACCGGGCCGCGGGCGTGGAACTTGTCGGTGCTGATGCCGATCTCGGCGCCCAGGCCGTACTCGAATCCGTCGGCGAAGCGCGTGCTGGCGTTGACCATCACGCTCGCCGAATCCACCTCGCGCAGGAAGCGCATGGCGTTCGAATGGTGTTCGGTGAGGATGGCGTCGGTGTGGTGCGAGCCGTAGCGGTTGACGTGGGCGATGGCCTCGTCGATGCCCGACACCACCTTCACGCTGATGATGGCGGCGAGGTATTCCTCGGACCAGTCCTGCTCGGTGGCGGCCACGACGTTCGCGCCCGGCACCTTCGACAGCAGCGCGACGGACGCCGCGTCGCCGCGCATCTCGACCCCCTTGGCCGCGAACACGGCCCCGATGCGCGGCAGGAACGCGGCCGCGACGGCCTCGTGCACCAGCAGCGACTCGGTGGCGTTGCAGGGGCTGTACTTCTGCGTCTTCGCGTTGTCGGTGACCTTCACCGCGAGGTCGAGGTCGGCCGTGGCGTCGACGAACGTGTGGCAGTTGCCGTCGAGGTGCTTGATGACCGGCACCTTGGCCTCGCGGCTGATGCGTTCGATCAGGCTCTTGCCGCCGCGCGGGATGATCACGTCGACCGATTCGGGCGAGGCGATCAGGAAACCCACCGCGGCGCGGTCGGTGGTCTGCACGAGCTGCACGCCGTCGCGCGGCAGGCCCGCCTCGTCGAGCGCGGCCTGCACCAGCTTCCACAGCGCGAGGTTGGAGTGGATGGCCTCCGAGCCGCCACGCAGGATGCAGGCGTTGCCGCTCTTGATGGCGAGCGACGCGGCCTCGATGGTCACGTTAGGGCGGCTCTCGTAGATCATGCCGAACACGCCGAGCGGCACGCGCATCTGGCCCACGCTGATGCCCGTGGGGCGGCGGCGCAGGTTCGTGATCTCGCCCACCGGGTCGGGCATGGCGGCGATCTGGTCGCAGCCCTCGGCGACGGTGGCGAGCACCTTCGGCGTGAGGCGCAGCCGGTCCACCAGCGGCGCGGCCAGGCCGGCGGCCTCGGCGGCGGCGATGTCGCGGGCGTTGGCCTCGGCGAGCGGGGCGGAATCGCCGCGCAGCAGGCGGGCGAGCGCACGCAGCGCCTCGTTCTTCGACGCGGTGGAGGCGGCGGCCATCTTCGTGGCGGCCGCGCGGGCCGCCGCGCCCATGTGGGCGATGGTGGCCTGGAGATCGGTGGAGGTCATCCCCGCATTGTCCCAAAAACAGGGACCGGGCGGGGGATCAGGGTGCGGTGGCCTCGGCCTGGACGACGATGCGCACGCGGTCCTCCACGAACGGCCAGCCGTAGGTCATGCCGAACTCGCTGCGGCGCAGTTCCCCCTCGAAGTCACCGCCGCACACCTCGCGGGTTGACTCGGGCGGGGTATAGCAGCCGAAGCGGATCGCCTGGAGGGTGAACGATGTCGACTTGTCGCGCAGGGTCAGTTCCCCGTCCAGCGCCACGAGGCGGCCGTTCTCGGTGCGGAACTTCCGGGAGACGTAGTAGGCCTGCGGGTAGTCCTTCGACGCGAAGAAGTACTCACCTCGCAGGATGGCGTCGAGCGGCGCGACCCCGCTCGTGACCGAGGCCGTGTTCACCGTGACCGACAGTTCGCCGGCGCCGGTGGCCCGGTCGTAGCGCAGCTGGCCCTGGACGTCGTCGAACCGCCCGCGGTGGGTGGAGGTTCCGAAGTGCTTCACTTCCCAGTGGACCCGGGTGTGTTGCGGGTCGAGCTGCCAGGGCAGGCTTTGTGCTTGGACGGCCGGGGCGCACCCCAACCCCACCAAAAGAGCGACGCGGAAGGTCTTTTCACGCCGCCAGCGGTCGAGATAATGGGACATAAATGACATGACACGGCTCGAAAGGCCATCGATGACCGAATTTACGTCACCTGGGGTGTCGGCGGGCGACCGCGACGGTGACCTGGATCGGCGGGTGGGAGAGGCGCGGACCGAACTGCTCTACCGCCGCTCGCAGATGGTGAACTGGGCGGGCGCGGGGTTCGCGCTGCTGCTGTCGGTGGGGCTGCTGCCGTACGTGTCCACCCGGGGCGTCTGGGCGTGGTTCGCGCTGCGCCTGCTCGTGTCCACCGGCCGGCTGTGGCTCAACCTGCGCTACCGCGCGTCCACCGACAAGGGGAACCCGTTCTGGGACCACGCCTTCGTCGCCGGCCTGGGCGTCGACGGCCTCGCGTGGGCGCTGATCGGGCTGTGGGTGATCCCGCTCGACATCCCCACCATCTCCGTGCTGATGCTGACGTCCATCGTGGGGGTCGCGTCGGTCGGCATCTTCGTGCTGCAGTCGAGCTGGCGCGCGTCCGCCACCTTCGTGGTCTCGCTGCTGATGCCGCTCGTGCTGCTGGCGCTGTGGATGGGCGACCGGTCGGGCCGCTTCATCGGCGCCGGGCTGTCCGTCTACCTCGTGCTGCTGCTGATCGAGACGCGGCTCTCGGAGCGGCGCATCCGCGAGCTGCTGCGCCTGCGCTTCTGGACCGACCGCATCGCCGAGGAACGCGCCGAGGCGCTGCGGCTGGCGCAGCGCCAGGGCATCGTGAAGGACCAGTTCCTCGCGACGATGAGCCACGAGATGCGCACGCCGCTGCACGGCATCCTCGGCCTCACGCGCGCGCTGCGGCGGGAGCAGCCCGACACCGCCCAGCTCGCGCTGGTGGAGCGGGCCGGCGAACACCTGCTCACGCTGATCAACGACGCGCTCGACTTCTCGAAGCTCGAGGCCGGCCAGGTGCGGCTCGACCCGCAGACCTTCGACCTCGCGGCCCTGATCGACGACGTGGTGTCGCTCTCGATGCTGCCGGCGAGCGAGGCCGGCCTGCTGCTCGAGACGCGCCAACACCTGCCGAAGCCCTGCCTGGTGGTGGGCGACCCGGCGCGCCTGCGCCAGATCCTGCACAACCTGATCGGCAACGCCGTGAAGTTCACGGAGACGGGGCGCATCACGGTCGTGGCCAAGCACAACGCCGAGGCCGGCCGGGCGCGCATCGCCGTGCACGACACCGGGGTGGGCATCGCGCCGGAACACCTGTCGGTGATCTTCGACGCCTTCCACCAGGCCGACGGCACCTTCACGCGGCGTTTCGCCGGCACCGGGCTCGGCCTCACCATCGCCCGTGAACTCGCCCGTGCGATGGGCGGCGACCTGCTCGTGACGAGCCAGGTGGGCAAGGGCTCGGTCTTCACGCTGAAGCTCGACCTGCCCCATCCGCCGGTGGACGTGTCGCTCGACGAACCGCCCGCCCCCGAACCCGCGCCGCGCGCGTTGGGCGGCCGCGTGCTGCTGGCCGAGGACAACCCCGTCAACGCCATCGTGGCCGAGGCGGTGCTGCGGAAACTCGGGATCGACGTGACGGTGGTGGAGGACGGCGCGCGGGCCGTCGAGGCGTTCCGCACCGGCCGTCCCGACATGGTGCTGCTCGACTGCCAGATGCCGGTGGTGGACGGCCTGGAAGCCGCCCGGCGCATCCGCGCGCTGGAGGCCGCGGAAGGCTGGCCGCGCACCCCGATGGTGGCGCTGACCGCCAACGCCTTCGAGGGCGACCGCGCCGACAGCCTGGCCGCCGGCATGGACGACCACCTGGCCAAGCCGTTCAAGGACGAGGACCTCGCGAGGGTGCTGGCGAGGTACCTGCCGCCCCGCTAGGGTCACCCCGGCGAACGCCGGGGCCCACCGTGCGAGGGGCGCGCCGTCGAGGCGGTGAGTCCCGGCTTTCGCCGGGATGACGAACGCTGATTACTGCTTGACGGCCTCGACCTGGATCAGCAGGCGCACGTCGTCCGGAATGCCCGGCAGGCCGTACTTCACGCCGAATTCGCTGCGCTTGATGGTCGTCTCGAAGTCGCCACCGCACACTTCGCGCTTGAGCATCGGGTTCGTGTAGCAGTTGAAGTTCGACGCGGTCAGCGTGACCGGCTGGGTCACGCCCGCCAGGGTCAGCGAACCGGCGACGGACTTGACCTTGTCGCCGTCGAACGTGAGCTTGTCGCCCGTGAACTTGGCCGTCGGGTGGGCTTCGACGTTGAAGAAGTCCTTGCTCTTCAGGTGGCCGTCGAACGGGCCCGTGCCGGTGTTGATCGACGCGGTGTCGATCGTCACGTCGACCTTGCCGGTCTTGGCGGCCTTGTCGAGCGTCACGGTGCCTTCCTTCTTGTCGAAGCGGCCGCGGTTCGTGCTGGTGCCGAAGTGGCGGGCCTCGAACGTCACGAAGGTGTGCGTCGGGTCGATGGCGTACGTGGCGGACTCGGCATGGGCGGCGCCGGTGGCGGCCAGCACGGTGGCGGCGATGAGCAGGGTCTTGTTGAACATGGGATGTCCTTGGTTGGGAAGGGAACGAACGGAAACGAAAAGGCGGGAGGGTTACAGCGGGGCGACGCCGGTCAGCACGAGCTTGAACTTCACGACCACGTCGTTGGCGACCATCGACGTGTCCTTCCAGTCGCCGTCGCCGATCTTGAAGTCGAGGCGCTTGATGGTGAACGAGCCCGCGGCCGTGGTGTTGGCGCCTGCCTGGGTGACCTGCACCGGCACCACGACGTCCTTCGTGGCGCCCTTGATGGCCAGCTTGCCGGTCACCTCGAACTTGCCGCCGCCGAGGCCCTTCACGGCGCCGGACTGGAAGGTGGCCTGCGGGAAGGCCTTGGTGTTGAACCAGTCGGGCTTGACCACCTCGGCTTCGGTCTCGGCGGCGCCGAGCGACACGCTGGCCAGGTCGATCGTGAAGCCGATCTTCGAGGCTTCGGGCTTCTTCGGGTCGAAGGCCACCTGGGCGTCGAACTTCTTGAACTTGCCGTCGACGGGCACGCCCATCTGCTTGCTGGTGAAGGCGATCTCGCTCTGGGCCGGCACCAGCTTCTGCTGGGCGGCGGCGGGCAGGACGATGGCCACGAGGGCGGCGGCAGCGATGAATTTCGAGAAGGTCATGGTGTCCTCAGTGCGGAGAAGTCCGGGAAAAGTTCAGCGGCCCATGGAGGGCAACATGCGGGCGAGCAGGCCGTCGCGGTCGACGAAATGGTGCTTCAGCGCGCCGACCACGTGCAGCACCACCAGCACCGCCATCGCGTAGGCCAGCCAGGCGTGCCAGGGCTTGATGGCCTCGGACAGCGCCTTGTCGGGCGACACGAAGTCGGGCAGCGGCAGCACGCCGAACAGCACGATGGGGAAACCGGCGGCCGAGCTGTACGCCCAGCCGACCAGCGGCACCGCGAAGAACAGCAGGTACAGCAGGTGGTGCGTGCCGTGGGCGGCGAGCCGCTGCCAGGCCGGCATCGGCACGTCCGCGGGCGGGCGGTGCGTCAGGCGCCACAGCAGGCGCAGGGCCGACAGGGCGAGGATCGTCACGCCGGCCCACTTGTGCCAGTTGTAGAGCTTCAGGCGCTGCGGCGAGAACGGCAGGTCGCTCATGTAGAAGCCGACGCAGAAGGCGCCGAGGATGCCGAGCGCCAGCAGCCAGTGCAGCGCCATGGCCATCGGGGTGTAGCGACCAGCGGTTGGTTTCATGCGCGAGCGTCTCGTGGAAGGGCGGGGTCGCAAGGATGGGCCGGAAGGCCTGCCCTGGATGTGCCAAAAGGCACAGGAACGGAATGTAGAGGGATCCAGGGAGGCGCGCTTTCACCGGCCTTGTTGTGACCGTTCAGAAAAAATGCATGCTGCCACCTTCGGCTGCGCGTGGAAACCCTCTCCGGAGATACCCCGTTCGTGGCAAGACGGCCACACTCGCCGCCAAGTCGCCCCCGTACGCTCAACGCTCCGACCGTCGACTTTCACGGAGTGACTCCATGAGCCCGAAGCTGACCGCCACCACCCTCGCCGCCGCGTCCGCGCTGCTTCTGTCTGCCGGAACGGCACAGGCCCAGATCTCGGGCGACGTGATCCGCATCGGCCTGATCACCGACATGTCCGGCCTCTACGCCGACCTCGACGGCGCGGGCGGGGTCGAGGCGGTCAAGATGGCCATCGCCGACGCGGGCGGCAAGGTCAACGGGAAGACCATCGAGTTCGTGGTGGCCGACCACCAGAACAAGCCCGACATCGCCGCCGCCAAGGCCCGCGAGTGGTTCGACACCCAGGGCCTGGACATGCTGCTCGGCGGCGCCAACTCGGGCACCAACCTCGCGATGGCCAAGGTGGCCACCGAGAAGAAGAAGCCGTTCATCTCGCTGGGCGCCGCGTCGGCCGCGCTCACGAACGAGCAGTGCTCGCCGTACATCATCCACTACGCCTACGACACCGTCGCGCTCGCCAAGGGCACCGGCAACGCGGTGGTGAAGTCGGGTGGCAAGACCTGGTACTTCCTGACGGCCGACTATGCCTTCGGCACCTCGCTGCAGAACGACACCACGGCCGTGGTCACCGCCGCCGGCGGCAAGGTGCTGGGCGCGGTGCGCCACCCGCTGTCGGCCAGCGACTTCTCGTCGTTCCTGCTGCAGGCGCAGGGGTCCAAGGCGCAGATCCTGGGCCTCGCGAACGCGGGCGGCGACACGGTCAACTCGATCAAGGCCGCCAACGAGTTCGGCATCACCAAGACGATGAAACTCGCCGGGCTGCTGCTGTTCATCACCGACGTGCACGCCCTGGGCCTCAAGGCCACGCAGGGCCTGTACCTCACCGACGGCTGGTACTGGGACCAGAGCCCCGAGGCCCGCGCGTGGGCGCGGCGCTACTTCGGCGTGATGAAGAAGATGCCGTCGATGGTGCAGGCGGGCGACTACTCGGCCACGGCGCAGTACCTCAACGCCGTGAAGGCCACGGGCACCGACGACGCCGACCGCATCATGGCCCACTTCAAGAGCACGAAGATCAACGACATGTTCGCGAAGGGCGGCTACGTGCGCGCCGACGGCCGCATGGTCCACGACATGTTCCTGATGCAGGTGAAGAAGCCCGAGGAGTCCAAGGCGCCGTGGGACTACTACCGCATCGTCGAGACCATCAAGGGCGACGACGCGTACACCACCAAGGCCGAATCGAAGTGCCCGCTCTGGAAGTGAGGCCGGCCGGGTGACCCTGGCGACGGCGGGGTGGTCCGCGACTTGCGTTTTCGCGGGCCATCCATGTTCCAGGGAGTACCCATGAAGACCTTGCCGACCCGTCTCGCCACGTCCGCGATCGCCGCCGCGGCCATCGCCCTGACCGCCGCCGCCCCGGCGCGCGCCGAAACGTTCAACCTGGGCCTCGTCTCGGCCGCCCAGACCTTCACCCTGGGCAACAACGGCCTGGCCACGGGCTGGATCAACGACATCTACACCTTCACGGTGGCCGAAGGCACGTCGTTCGACTTCACCGGCGTCGTCAGCAACATCTTCGGCCGCAACCTGACGGGCTCGGCGAACCTCGGTTCCACGCTGTATTCGAACGATCCGTCGTTTGTACAAGTTGCGGTTGGATCTACCGTGCCCACCGACAACAGCGGCTTCACGTTCGAGCGCACCGCCACGTACGAGCCCACCGTGCTCGGCGCCGGCGAATACGGCCTGTACGTGACCGGCCTGATCTCCACGGGTGGTTTCGCGCCAGCGGTGCCGGCCAGCTACTCCGGCCAGATCACCTTCGGCAACATCGCCGCGCCGGTGCCCGAGCCCGAGACCTGGGCGCTCATGGCCATGGGCCTGGTGGGCGTGGGCGCCGCGGCGCGCCGCAAATCCCGCAAATCGGCCTGAGCCCCCGGGGCGGCGGGCGCCGCGAGAAGCCCCTACCATCGCGGCACCGCCACCCGACCCGCGCCCATGCCCGTTGCCATCGCCCACCGATTGAACCCGCTCCTCGCCCTGGTCGCGCTTTCCGGCGCGGCCTGGGCCCAGGAACCCTCCCTCGAGACCTGCGCCGCCATCGGCCCCGCGGCCGACCGGCTGGCCTGCTACGACAAGCTCGCCGGCCGCGCGCCGTCGGCTCCGGTGCCGATCGCGCCAGCCGCCGCCGAGGTCAAGCCCTCCACGTCGCTGCTGGCGCCGAAGGACGAAGCCGCCGCGCCGGCCACCGCCTCGGCGCAGCCGTCGTCCGGCTCCGCCAGCTTCCTGTCCAAGTACTGGGAACTCGACCCCGAGGACAAGCGCGGCACGTTCAACTTCACGGGCTACCGCGCGAACTACGTGCTGCCGGTGCACTACACGAGCCACATCAACCGCTCGCCCCAGTCGCCCACGCAGGCCGTCGTCTCGCTGCCCGACTACCGCCGCATCGAGGCGAAGTTCCAGCTGTCGCTGCGCACGAAGGTCGCGCAGGACCTGCTGATCGACAACGCCGACGTGTGGCTCGCCTTCACCCAGCAGGCCATGTGGCAGATCTGGAACGGGGTCGACTCCAAGCCCTTCCGCAACACCGACTACGAGCCCGAGGCCATCTACATGGTGCCGGTGCCCAAGAACCTGCGCGGCCTGCCCGGCGACGTGCAGTGGCGTTACCTGCAACTCGGCCTCGCGCACCAGTCGAACGGCCAGTCCGACCCGCTGTCGCGCAGCTGGAACCGCGTGTACCTGGGCACGGGCTTCGAGCGCGGCAACTGGGGCCTCACGCTCAAGTACAACCACCGGCTGGACGAGGACGACACCACCGACAACAACCCCGACCTGCTGCACTACCGGGGGCGCGGCGAGGCGAACCTGCTGTGGACCGGTGGCGCGCACACGGCCTCGCTGCTGTGGCGCTCGTCGTTCAACACCACGAACCGCGGGTCGCTGCAGTTCGAGTGGACCTACCCGGTCTTCCGCGACCAGCCGAACGGCCTGCGGTGGTTCGTGCAGGGTTTCACCGGCTACGGCGAAACGCTGACCGACTACAACTTCAAGCAGACGAGCTTCGGCGCCGGCGTCAGCTTCCTGCAGTTCTGACGGCGGCCTCCCACTCGGCCCACAGCGTCGCCTCGTGCGCGCGGGCCGTGGCGAGGTGCCGCGCCTTCACGTGGCCGTACCCGCGGATCTCCTCGGGCACGCGCGCGATGCGGGCCGCCAGCGCCAGATTGTCGGCGCGCAGCCGCGGCAGCATCGTGTCGAGGCGCGCCTCGTAGTCGTCGATCAGCCGCCGTTCCTCGCGGCGTTCGGCGGTGTACCCGAACACGTCGAACGGCGTGCCGCGCAGTCCCTTGAGCCGCGCGAGCACGTGGAACGCGCCGCGCACCCACGGGCCGAACGGGCGCTTCACGCCCTCGCCGTGCGCGTCGCGGCGCCCGCCCACCGGGGGCGCCAGGTGGTGCTTCAGCGTGTAGTCGCCCTCGAAGCGCTCGCGGATCGACGCGGCGAAGGCGGGGTCGGTGTGCAGCCGGGCCACCTCGTACTCGTCCTTGTACGCCATCAGCTTGAAGAAGTAGCGCGCCACCGCCTCGGTCAGCGCCGAAGAGGTCCCGAGCGCCGACTCGGCGGCGCGCACGCGCGCCACGAGCGCGGTGTAGCGCGCGGCCCAGGCCTTGTCCTGGTACGCGGTCAGGAACGCCTCGCGCTGCGTGACCATGTCGTCGAGCCCGGTGCGCCGGATCACGTGGATGGGCTGCGTGGCCGGCGCCATCAGCGCGGCCACCGCGGCGGGTTCGTGCGCGAGCCGGCGGCCCCACGCGAACGCGGCCTGGTTCAGCGCCGGCTTCACGCCGTTGAGCTCGATGGCCCGCATCAGCGACTCGAACGACAGCGGCACCCAGCCGCGCTGCCAGGCGTAGCCGAGCATCAGCGGGTTCGTGTAGATCGAATCGCCGAGCAGCTGCACCGCGGCGCGTTCGGCGTCGAAGGCGCCCAGGTGGTCCGAGCCCACGGCGTCGCCGATGGCCGCCTCGCAGCGGGCCGACGGGAACTGCCAGTCGGGGTCGTGCACGAACGCGGCGGTGGGCGTGCCGTGGGTGTTGAGCGCCACGTGCGTGCGGCCGTGGCGCATCGTCGCGAGGGTCTGGCGGTCGGCTGCCACGATGGGGTCGCACGCGATCACGAGGTCGGCCTCGGCCGTGCCCACCTTGGTGGTGTGGATCGCCGCCTGGCTGTCGGCGACCTGGATGTGGCTCCAGGTGCTGCCGCCCTTCTGCGCGAGGCCCGCGGCGTCCTGGGTCACGACGCCCTTGCCTTCCAGGTGCGCCGCCATGCCCAGCAGCTGGCCGATGGTGATGACGCCGGTGCCGCCGATGCCGGCGACGACGATCCCCCAGGCGGTGGGCGCGCCCGGCACGTCCGGGTCGGGCACCGGCGGCAGCGCGAACGGATCGGGCCGGGTCACCGCCTTCACCCCCTTCGGCTTGCCGCCTTCCACCGTCACGAAACTCGGGCAGAAGCCGTCGAGGCAACGGTAGTCCTTGTTGCAGGTGTTCTGGTTGATGCGGCGCTTGCGGCCGAACTCGGTCTCCACCGGCTCCACGCTCAGGCAGTGGCTCTTCTCGGAACAGTCGCCGCAGCCCTCGCAGACGAGTTCGTTGATGACCACGTGCCGTTCCGGCTCGGGCATCGACCCGCGCTTGCGGCGCCGGCGCTTCTCGGTGGCGCAGGTCTGGTCGTAGATCAGCACCGAGCAGCCCTCGACCTCGCGCAGCTGGCGCTGTACGGCGTCCAGCTCGTCGCGGGGGTACACCGTGACACCGGGGGCGAGGCGGCCGCGCACCTCGTCGTACTTCGCCGGGTCGTCGGTGACGACCACGATGCGCCGGGCGCCTTCCGCGTCCAGCTCGCGGGTCATCTCGGGCACGCGCAGCGTGCCGTCCACCGGCTGGCCGCCCGTCATCGCCACCGCGTCGTTGAACAGGATCTTGTAGGTGATGTTGACCTTCGCCGCGATGCTCTGGCGGATCGCCAGCAGCCCCGAATGGAAGTAGGTGCCGTCGCCGAGGTTCGCGAACACGTGCCGGTCGGTGGTGAACGGCGCCTGGCCCACCCACGTGACGCCCTCGCCGCCCATCTGCGTGAAGGTGGTGGTCTGCCGGTCCATCCACAGCACCATGTAGTGGCACCCGATGCCGGCCAGCGCGCGCGAGCCCTCGGGCACGACGGTGCTGGTGTTGTGCGGGCAGCCGCTGCAGTAGAAGGGCGTGCGTTCGCTGCCGGTGCCGAGGTTCAGCGCCTGCAGGCTGCGCTCCTTCGCGTCGATGAGCGCGACGCGGGCGTCGATGCGCGCGAGCGTGTCGGTGTCCGCGCCCAGCTTGCGCACGCGCTTGGCGATGGCGCGGGCGATCAGTGCCGGCGTCAGGTCGGCCTGCGCGCGCAGCAGCCAGTTGCCGCTCGGGTTCGGCTGCGACCACTCGCCGCCGGTGCGGTCGCCGTCGGTCTCGTCGAACTTGCCGAGCACGTTCGGTCGCACGTCGGGCCGCCAGTTGTAGAGCTCCTCCTTCACCTGGTACTCGATGACCTGGCGCTTCTCCTCGACGACGAGGATTTCCTGCAGGCCGGTCGCGAAGTCGCGCGTGATGGTGGCCTCGAGCGGCCACACCACACCCACCTTGTGCAGCCGGATGCCGAGGCGGCGGCAGTCGTCGTCCTCGAGGCCCAGGTCGTGCAGCGCCTGGCGCATGTCGTTCCACGCCTTGCCGCTCGCGATCAGGCCCAGGCGGTCGTGGGCGGTGGACACGGTGCTGTGGTTCAGCCGGTTGGCCCGGATGTACGCGAGCGCGGCGTACCACTTGTGGTTCATCAGCCGCGCTTCCTGCTCGAGCGGCGGGTCGGGCCAGCGGATGTGCAGGCCGCCGGGCGGCATCTCGAAGTCGTCGGGCAGCGCGATGCGCACGCGGTCGGGGGTCACGTCCACCGACGTCGACGACTCGACGATCTCCTGGATCGTCTTCATGCCCGCCCACACACCCGAGAAGCGGCTCAGCGCGAACGCGTGCAGCCCGAGGTCGAGGATCTCCTGCACGCTGCTCGGGAAGAACACCGGCAGGCCGCAGGCCTTGAAGATGTGGTCGCTCTGGTGGGCCGCGGTGCTGCTCTTGGCGATGTGGTCGTCGCCGGCCACGGCCACCACGCCGCCGTGTTTCGCGGTGCCCGCCATGTTGGCGTGCTTGAAGACGTCGGAGCAGCGGTCCACGCCCGGCCCCTTGCCGTACCAGAGGCCGAACACGCCGTCGAAGCGGCGCGAGGCCGGGTACAGGTCGAGCTGCTGCGTGCCCCACACCGCGGTGGCGCCCAGCTCCTCGTTGACGCCGGGCTGGAACACCACCTGGTGGGCGTTCAAGTGGTCGCGCGCCTGCCACAGCGCCTGGTCGTACGTGCCGAGCGGCGAACCCCGGTAGCCGCTGATGAAGCCCGCGGTGTCCAGGCCCTGCATCGCGTCGCGTGTGCGCTGCAGCATCGGCAGGCGCACCAGCGCCTGCACGCCACTCATGAACGCCCGCCCTTCGGAAAGGCGGTACTTGTCGTCCAGCGTGACCTGTTCCAGCGCGCGTCGGACGGCCTCGGGAAGCGGTGCATTCATCTGCAGACTCCTGAAGGGGCTCGTGACCCCATTGCCGTGGACCCACTGTATCGATTTCCGAATGCCGGTGCGACAACACGCTTTTGCGCAGCGGGGGGTCGAACGGCAATAATCCACCGATCCGCAGCCCCGCTCCCCCCGGAAGGCCCGACGCCATGTGTTCACCGCCCGTGCTTGTGCCCGACCGCCTGCCGACCTTTGCTGCGGTGCACCAGTGGCGGACGTGAAACCGCGGGCCGGTCGGTCCCGCTGGAGCCGCTGGCTGATGGGCGTCGAATCGAAGCAGCGCATCCGCCTGCGGCAGTGCGCGCTCGCGATGCTGCTCGTGCTGTGCAGCGTCATCAACATGTCGTGGCTCGTGTGGATCGGGCTCGCGCCGCCGCGTCCCGTCGCGGTCTGGGCGCTGGTGCTGGTGGGCGGGTTCGTGGCCTTCTTCATCGTGATCCGCAGCGGGCGCAACCTCGCGTTCGACGAACCGTCGCTCACGGTGCCGCAGATGGTGTTCGCGATCGTGTGCGGCGCGGTCGGCTATGCGCTCGCCGGGCACGGCCGCGGCGGCGCGTTCCCCATCCTGATGGTCATCTTCATGTTCGGCATGTACGCGCTCACCGCGCGGCAGATCTGGCGCGTTGGCGTGTTCGCGGTCGCGGTGTTCGGCGCCACCATGGCGTTGATGAGCCAGCTCGAGCCCGACGTGTTCCTGCCGTCCGTGGAGTCCAGCCACTTCATCATGATCGCGGTGATGGTGCCCGCGGTGGCCATGATGACGAGCCAGCTGAGCCGCATGCGCGAGCGGCTGCGCCGCCAGAAGAAGGACATCTCCACGGCGCTGGCCCGCATCCAGGACCTCGCCACCCGTGACGAACTCACGGGCCTGATCAACCGGCGCCACATGGTCGAGCTGATGGAGCAGGAGCGCCAGCGCGGCGTGCGGTCCGGGCAGACCTTCTGCATCGCGCTGCTGAGCCTCGACGAACACGCGGCGCTGCAACTCGCGAACGGCGAGGCGTTCGGGGACGAGCTGCTCAAGAGCTTCTCGCGCGAGGCGCTCGCGGTGGTCCGCATCTCCGACCTGCTGTCGCGCTGGAACGGCTCGGAATTCCTGCTGATGCTGTCGAACACCCGCTCGTCGCTCGCCCGCCTGAGCCTCGAGCGCCTGCGCGAGCGTGTCCGCCAGGTGGCCGCCGACCCCGGCGCGCCGCTGTCGCGCACCGGCTTTTCGGTGGGCGTGACGGAACACCGGGCGGGCGAGACGGTCGCCCAGACCATCGAACGCGCCGCGCTGGCGTTGCAGAATGCGCAGTCCGCGGGCTCCAACCGCGTCGTGCTGACCTGACGGTCAGCGGGTTCGTGCAAAGGCGCACGGAGGCCCCGTCCCCGGGGCGCCGGGCACTCAAGTCGATTCCGGGGCCCGACGATAAGACGGGCCTATGGCTTCGCTCAGCGCTCCCCGCTTCCGTTCGGTCTGGCTCGGTCCCTCGACCGGCGCCCAGCGGCTGCGTGCGTCGCAGTCGCTGCTGGCCGTGTTCGTGTATGCCGTCTTTGCGGCGGTGCAGCATGCCGAGGTGCTGGCCGGGCTCGTCGACCTGCGGGCGTCGCTCTGGCTGACCGCGTTTTTCATGACCGGGTCGCTCGGCTTCTACGCCGTGATCCGCACCGGGCTCAACGAACGGCTCGGCAGCGACCCGTCGCTCACGCTCCCCCAGATGGTGCTGGGCGTGCTGGCCACCGTCGGCTCCTACCTGATCACCGGGCCCGCCCGCGGCGCGGTGATGTCGCTGATGGTGCTGATCCTCGTGTTCGGCATGTTCGCGCTGCGCCCGCGCCAGGCGCGGTGGCTCTCGGTCTTCGCCTGCACGCTGCTGGGGTTGGCGATGGTGTGGAAGGGCGCGACCGACCCTTCGAGCCACCCGCCGGCCGTCGAGGCGGTGCACCTGCTGTTCGCCATCATCATCGTCGCGGCGGTGGGCACGCTCACCGCGCGCATGGCCGCCATCCGCGCGCGCATGCGCGCCCAGAAGGCCGACCTGCAGCACGCGCTGGAGCAGATCCGGCTGCTGGCCACCCGGGACGAACTCACCGGACTGTCGAACCGCCGCCACATGAACGAGCTGATGGCCATCGAGAAGGCGCGCCAGCGCCGCACCGGCCAGCCCATGTCGGTGGCTCTGCTCGACATCGACTTCTTCAAGCGCATCAACGACACCTATGGACACGGCGGCGGTGACCTGGTGCTCAAGACCTTCGCCCAGCTCACCCGCGACAGCCTGCGTTCCACCGACGTGATGGGCCGCTGGGGCGGCGAGGAGTTCCTGCTGATGCTGCCCGACACGTCCGCCGCCGACGCGGCCCAGTGTGTCGAACGCATGCGCTCGCAGCTCGCACGCCTGTCGGCCGACGCCATCGCCCCCGGGCTGCGTGTGACGTTCTCCGCGGGCGTGGCCGAGGTGGCGGGGGTCGACGAACTCGAGACCGCCATCGAACACGCCGACCAGGCGATGTACCGCGCGAAGGTCCAGGGCCGCAATTGCACGGTGGTGGCATAGGCATTGCAATGACGACGCGAGCCTGTTGCTCGCGGAGCCCGTTGCGTGTCGTTCGTCCTGTGTGATCCCCCGGTCTCGTCCCCGCCTGTCCCCACCGGACCGGCGTGGACCGAACGCCTGCAGCTGCTGCTCGAATCCACCGGCGACGGCATCTTCGGGGTCGACCTCGCCGGCCGCTGCACCTTCGTGAACCGCGCCGCGGCCGACATGCTGGGGCACCGCACCGAAGCGGTGCTCGGCCGCAACATGCACGAGCTGATCCACCACACCCATGCGGACGGCCGGCACTATCCCGAGGCGGACTGCCCCATCTTCAACGCCTTCCGCCGCGGCCTGCCGTGCCGCATCGACAGCGAGGTGCTGTGGCGGGCCGATGGCTCCGCCTTTTCGGCCGAGTACTCGTCGTACCCCATCCTCGACGGCGACGTCGTGCAGGGGGCCGTGGTCACGCTCGTCGACATCACCGAACGCAAGCGCGCCGAGGCCCAGCTGCACCAGGCGCGCGACCAGCTCGAACGCCGGGTCGACGAACGCACCGCCGAGCTGACCCGTGCGCTCGGCCAGCTGCGCGAGCTGTCGGCCTACCTGGAGCGTGTGCGCGAGGACGAACGCACCCGCATCGCCCGCGAGATCCACGACGAGCTGGGGTCGCTGCTCGTGGCGCTCAAGCTCGATGTGAACTGGCTCGCCAAACGCGTCGACGACCGCCCGCCGCTGCAGTGCAAGTGCCACGACATGGGCCGGATGATCGACACCGCGGTCGACAACGTGGGCCGCATCATCACCGACCTGCGCCCGAGCATCCTCGACCACCAGGGCCTGTGGGCCGCGCTCGAATGGCAGGCGCAGGAGTTCTTCGACACGACCGAGATGCCGCCCGACCTGCGCTTCCACGTGGCCGCCGGCACGGTGGAGCCCGCGGGCGAGCAGGGCCAGCGCTGGGCCATGGCGGTGTTCCGCATCTTCCAGGAGATGCTCAGCAACGTGGCCCGCCACGCCCGCGCCCGCTCGGTCACCATCCGCATCGAGGTCGAGTCGCCGCCCGCGCCGGTGCTGCACCTGGAGGTGCGCGACGACGGCGCGGGCGCGACGCGCGAGGCGCTCGACCACCCGCGCAGCTACGGCGTGATGGGCATGCGCGAGCGGGCCGGCCACTTCGGCGGCCGCGTCGCGATCGACAGCCATCCCGGCCTGGGCACCCGCGTGCGCCTGGCCATGCCCTTCCCCACCGAACGCGCCCAGGAGGTGACCCCGTGATCCGCGTGCTGATCTGCGACGACCACCAGATCGTCCGCCAGGGCATCCAGCAGATGCTCGCCGACGCGGGCGACGTGCAACTGGCGGGGGAGGCCGCCAACGGCCCCGAGGCGCTCGCCCGCGTGCGCGAAGGCGGCATCGACGTGGTGCTGATGGACATCGCGATGCCCCAGCGCGACGGCCTCGACGTGCTGCGCCAGCTGAAGAGCGAGTTCCCGCGCCTGCCGGTGCTGATGCTGTCGACCTACCCCGACAAGCAGTACGCGGTGCGCAGTCTGAAGCTCGGCGCGGTGGGCTACCTGAACAAGAGCGCCGACTCCGAGCAGATGATCGGGGCCATCCGCAAGGTGGCCGCCGGCGGGCTGTTCATCACGCCCGCCGTGGCCGAACACCTCGCCGGCGCCATCGGCGCGGGCCGCGACAAGGCGGAGGAGCAGCCGCTGCACGACCGCCTCTCGCACCGCGAGTACCAGGTGTTCCGGCTGCTGGCCGGCGGGCGCAGCGTGGGCGAGATCGCCGACCAGTTGATCCTCTCGAGCAACACGGTGAGCACCTACCGCGCCCGCATCCTCGAGAAGACCGGCACGCGCAACGACGTCGAACTGGCGCTCTACGCGGTGCGCCAGGACCTGTCGCCGGTGATGCACGGCGTGTAGGGCTGGCACTACACGGCAATCACGGCGCCCGCGATGGGCGGCGCGGCGGGGTGTCCCTACAGTGGCTTCAGCCATCGAGGACACCCACATGACCGACCGATACGACCCGTACGACGCCGACCGCCCCTTGACGATGGGCTGCCGCTGCGGCCAGCACGCCAGCGACGCCGAACACGCCACCGCCGAGTTGCGGGCGCGCTGCGAGACGAGCGCCTTCGAGGCCGAGTCGAACGCGTTCATCGAGGCCACGCTCGTGAAGGCGCTGTTCCCGCGGGACGCCGTGCGCCGCCGCTTCCTGCGCGCCGTGGGCAAGGGCTCGGCGATGGCCGCCATCGGCAGCGTGCTGCCGGTCGCGAGCCTGCAGGCCATGGCCCAGGAAAAGGGCGCGCTCGAGAAGAAGGACCTGAAGATCGGCTTCATCCCGATCACGTGCGCCACGCCGCTGATCATGGCCCACCCGCTCGGCTTCTACAGCAAGCAGGGCCTGGACGTGCAGGTCGTCAAGACGGCCGGCTGGGCGCTGATCCGCGACAAGATGATGAACAAGGAGTACGACGCCACGCACTTCCTGTCCCCGATGCCGATGGCCATCTCGATGGGCGTGGGCTCGAACGCGGTGGCGATGAACGTCGCGTCGATCCAGAACACCAACGGCCAGGCGATCACGCTGCACGTGAAGCACAAGGACAAGCGGGACCCCAAACAATGGAAGGGTTTCAGGTTCGCAGTGCCGTTCGAGTTCTCGATGCACAACTTCCTGCTGCGCTACTACGTGGCCGAAGCGGGCCTCGACCCCGACCGCGACATCCAGATCCGCGTGGTGCCGCCGCCCGAGATGGTGGCCAACCTGCGCGCCGGCAACATCGACGGCTACCTCGGGCCGGACCCGTTCAACCAGCGTGCGGTGTTCGAGGAGATCGGCTTCCTGCACCTGCTGACGAAGGACCTGTGGAACGGCCACCCGTGCTGCGCCTTCGGCACGTCCACCGAGTTCATCCAGCAGAACCCGAACACCTTCGCCGCGCTGTACCGCGCGGTGCTGACCTCGTCGGCGATGGCGCGCAAGCCCGAGAACCGCGAGCTGATCGCGAAGGTGATCTCGCCGCAGGCCTACCTGAACCAGCCGGAGACGGTGGTGGCGCAGGTGCTCACCGGCAAGTTCGCCGACGGCCTCGGCAACATCCGCACCGTGCCCGACCGCGCCGACTTCGACCCGATCCCGTGGCAGTCGATGGCGGTGTGGATGCTCACGCAGATGAAACGCTGGGGCTACGTCAAGGGCGACGTGAACTACAGGCAGCTCGCCGAGAAGGTGTTCCTGCTGACCAACGCGAAGCGCACGATGAAGCAGCTCGGCCAGCCGGTACCCGAGGGCGCGTACCCGAAGTTCACGGTGATGGGCAAGGTGTTCGATCCCGAGAAGCCCGAGCCCTACCTCTCCAGCTTCGCGATCAAGCGGACGTGATGGCCGTCCCGCTGAAACTGCGCGCCGCGCTGCTGTCGGTGCTGCTGCTCGCCGTGTTCGTGGGCGCGTGGCAGCTCGCGACGAGACCGGTGGCCAGCGCCTCCGGCCCGGCCCTGACGCCCGAGCAGATCGAGTACCAGAAGATGCTCGGCAAGGACCCGGGCGGTGCGAGCGGCACGTCGTCGGGTTTCCCGACCCCGGCCCAGTTCGCCACCACCGCGATCGGCCACCTCGCGCGCCCCTTCTACGACAACGGGCCGAACGACAAGGGCATCGGCCTGCAGCTCGCGTACTCGCTCGGTCGCGTGGGCCTGGGCTTCGGCCTGGCCGTGCTGGTGGCCGTGCCGCTCGGGTTCCTGATCGGGATGAGTCCGCTGGTGCACCGCGCGCTCGACCCGTTCATCCAGGTGCTCAAGCCCATCTCGCCGCTCGCGTGGATGCCCATCGCGCTCTACACGATCAAGGATTCGTCCGTGTCCGGCATCTTCGTGATCTTCATCTGCTCGGTGTGGCCGATGCTGATCAACACCGCGTTCGGGGTGTCGGGTGTGCGGCGCGAGTGGCTGAACGTGGCCCGCACGCTGGAGGTGAAACCCCAGCGCCTGGCGTTCGAGGTGATCCTGCCGGCCGCGGCCCCCACCATCCTGACCGGCATGCGCATCAGCATGGGCATCGCGTGGCTCGTGATCGTGGCGGCCGAGATGCTCGTGGGCGGCACCGGCATCGGCTACTTCGTCTGGAACGAATGGAACAACCTGTCGCTCACGAACGTGATGTTCGCCATCACCGTGATCGGCCTCGTGGGCATGGGGCTCGACCAGCTCTTCGCCCGCGCGCAGAAGGCGGTGACGTATGCCGAATGAGTTCCTGCGCATCGAGGCGCTCGCGAAGACCTACCCGGGCGCCGGCGAGGCCGTGTTCGACGGCGTCGATTTCGAGATCCGCCGCGGCGAGTTCGTCTGCATCGTGGGCCACTCGGGCTGTGGCAAGACGACGATCCTGAACGTGCTGGCCGGCCTCGAGCAGGCGAGCGCGGGCCATGTGTTCATGGACGGCCGCGAGGTGGCCGGCCCGAGCCTCGACCGCGGCGTGGTGTTCCAGGGCCACGCGCTGATGCCGTGGCTCACCGTGCGCCGCAACGTGGCGTTCGCCGTGCGCAGCCGTTGGCCCGAATGGAGCGCGAAGCAGGTCGACGCGCACGTGGAGGAATTCGTGCGCCTCGTGGGTCTCGAGCACGCGATCGACAAGAAGCCGCAGGCGCTGTCGGGTGGCATGAAGCAGCGCGTGGGCATCGCGCGCGCGTTCGCGATCCAGCCGAAGATGCTGCTGCTCGACGAACCGTTCGGTGCGCTCGACGCGCTGACGCGCGGCACCATCCAGGACGAGCTGCTGCGCATCTGCGCGCAGACGCACCAGACGGTGTTCATGATCACGCACGACGTCGACGAGGCCATCCTGCTCGCCGACCGCATCCTGCTGATGAGCAACGGGCCGCGCGCCCGCGTGGCCGAGATCGTGGTGAACACGATGCCGCGCGACCGCCAGCGCGCCACGCTGCACCACGACCCCGCGTACTACCGCATCCGCAACCACCTGGTCGATTTCCTGGTGTCGCGGTCGAAGGACCTGTCGCACGGGCGCGCGCCCGCGACCCCGGTCGAAGTGTCCCCCTGATTTCCAACCACCGACAACTGAAGGAGAAGACGATGAGCCGTCTCGACGTGACCGAAAAGATCGTGACCGCGAAGGTGACGAAGGGCCTCAAGTGGTCCGACGTGGCCGAGCAGGTCGGCAAGAGCAAGGAATGGGTCACGGCCGCGTGCCTGGGCCAGATGACGATGACGGCCGACCAGGCCGCCGTGGTGGGCGAGATCTTCGGCCTCGATGCCGACGAGCGCAAGTGGCTGCAGGTCGTGCCGTACAAGGGCTCGCTGCCCACGAGCGTGCCCACCGACCCGCTGATCTACCGCTTCTACGAGCTGGTGAGCGTGTACGGCACCACGTTCAAGGAACTGATCCACGAGGAGTTCGGCGACGGCATCATGAGCGCCATCGACTTCAAGATGGACCTGAAGCGCGAAGCCGATCCCAACGGGGACCGGGTCCGCATCCTGATGTCGGGCAAGTTCCTGCCGTACAAGACCTATTGATCAGTGACTGATCATCCACGGGCGCTTGCTCGGGAACGCCTTGTTCCCGTTCGGCGCGCGCACCGTGGCCGAGCGCTTGCCGCTGTTCGTGCTGCAGCACCCGCACCCCGACGGGTGTTTCAGCCGCGCGTAGTCGCCCGAGCGTTTCGGCTCGTGGCGCGCGCGTTCGTTGATGTCCATCGCCGTGCGCGTGCCGCCGTCGAGCAGCGCGAGCCGCGGGGCGCTCGCGAACACGCGGGGCGACGGCGACTGGCAGTCGGGGCACGCTGCCGGTTCGTTGCGCTGGCCCAGGGACCGGAAGGCGTCGAAGCCCCCGCAGTCCCGGCATTCGTAGTCGTAGGTGGGCATGCGAGGGCTCCGGCGGGTTACTTCAGGTCGGGCGACAGCGGCATCGCGATCGAGCCGTCGAGGTGCTTGATCGGACCCGCGGCGGTCGGGTTGATGTCGAAGTCGAAGATGCCCGTGGGCAGCCACAGCGTGGCGCACGAGTTCGGCACGTCCACCACGCCACTGATGTGGCCCTGCACCGGCGCGGTGCCGAGGATCGAGTACGCCTGCGCGCCCGAGTAGCCGAACTTCTTCAGGTACTCGATGGCGTTCAGGCACGCCTGGCGGTACGCCACGTTCACGTCGAGGTAGTGCTGCTTGCCCGACTCGTCGACCGAGATGCCCTCGAAGATCAGGTAGTCGTCGTAGCGCGGGGTGATCGGGCTCGGCTTGAAGATCGGGTTCTTGATGCCGTACTTGGCCATGCCGCCCTTGATCAGCGTGACCTTCATGTGCACCCAGCCGGCCATCTCGATGGCGCCGCAGAAGGTGATCTCGCCGTCGCCCTGGCTGAAGTGCAGGTCGCCGACGCTCAGGCCGGCGCCGTCCACGTAGACGGGGAAGAACACCTTCGAGCCGCGCGAGAGGTCCTTGATGTCGCAGTTGCCGCCGTGTTCGCGCGGGGGCACCGTGCGGGCGCCCTCGGCCGCGGCTTTGGCGCGTGCGTCGCCCGTCATCGCGCCCATGTGGGCGGTGCCGGCCGACGGCGGGTTCACGAGGCCCGGCACGCGATCCGGGTCGGTGGCCAGCAGCGCGGCCTCACGCTCGTTCCACATGTCGAGCATCTTCTGGTCCGGCAGGCAGCCGATCAGGCCCGGGTGGATCAGGCCCGCGAAGTTCACGCCCGGCACGTGGCGCGAACTCGTGAACATGCCCTTGAAGTCCCAGATCGATTTCTGCGCCTCGGGGAAGTGGTCGGTCAGGAAACCGCCGCCGTTCTTCTTCGAGAAGAAGCCGTTGAAGCCCCACAGGCTGTCCTGCTTCGCGCCGATGTCGAGCAGGTCCACCACCAGCAGGTCGCCGGGTTCCGCGCCCTTCACGCCCACCGGGCCCGACAGGTAGTGCACCGTGGTCAGGTCGATGTCGCGCACGTCGTCGGCGCTGTCGTTGTTCTTGATGAAGCCGCCGGTCCAGTCGAAGGTCTCGAGGATGAAGTCGTCGCCCGGGTTGACCCAGCACGCCATCGGGATGTCGGGGTGCCAGCGGTTGTGGATCTTCTCGTTTTCGGTGGGCGACTTCGTCAGGTCGACCTTGATGAGCGTGTCGGTCATTGCGGACTCCAGGGGGGTGAGGGAATCAAACGGAGAGGAACTGGCGGATGCGGGCGACGTCGGTGCCGGCGCGCGAGCTCTCGTGCACGAGGCGGCCGCCCTCGATGACGAACAGCCGGTCGGCCACGTCCATCGCGAAGCTGAGGACCTGCTCGGAGACGATGATCGTGATCTCGCGCATCTTGCGGATCTCGTTCAGCGCGCGCGCGATGTCCTTGATGATCGACGGCTGGATGCCCTCGGTGGGTTCGTCGAGCAGCAGCACCTTCGGGTTCGTGACGAGCGCGCGGGCGATCGCGAGCTGCTGCTGCTGGCCGCCCGAGAGGTTGCCGCCCTTTCGGTGGCGCATGTCGAAGAGCACGGGGAACAGCGCGTAGATCTCGTCGGGCACGCGCTTGTCGCGCGCGTTCTCGAGGCCGGTCTGGATGTTCTCGAGCACCGTGAGGGTCGGGAAGATCATGCGGCCCTGCGGCACGTAGGCGAGGCCCTTCCTCACGCGCAGGAAGCTTTCGTCCTTCGTGACGTCCTGGCCGTCCACCTGGATGGTGCCGCTCTTCGCGGGCAGCACGCCCATCAGCGACTTGAACAGCGTGGTCTTGCCCATGCCGTTGCGGCCCATGATGGCGACGGTCTCGTTCTTCTTCGCGTGCAGGTCGATGCCGTGCAGCGCCTCGCTCTGTCCGTAGCTGACGTGCAGGTCGGTGACGTGGAGCATGTCGTTTTCCTCCGTTGAATCAGTGGCCGAGGTACACGTCGACGACCTTCGGGTCGTTCTGCACCTGCTCCATCGACCCTTCGGCGAGGATCTTTCCCTGGTGCATGACGGTGACCTTGTGGGCGATGCGCTTGACGAAGTCCATGTCGTGTTCGATCACGATCACGGAGCGGCCCTTGCAGATGCGCTGCAGCAGGTCGGCGGTGAGCTCGCGCTCGCGCACGCTCATGCCGGCGATGGGTTCGTCGAGCATCAGCAGTTCGGGGTCCTGCATCAGCAGCATGCCGATCTCGAGCCACTGCTTCTGGCCGTGCGACAGCAGGCCGGCCTCGGTCTCGAGGGTCTCGGCCAGGCCGATCTCGGCGGCCACGGCCTGCACGCGGTTCTTCACCTCGTCGTCGCGCTTGAACGCGAGCGCGCCGAACACGCCGCGGCCGCGCGGGAACGAGACCTCGAGGTTCTGGAAGACGCTCAGGTTCTCGTAGATCGACGGCGTCTGGAACTTGCGGCCGATGCCCTTGCGAACGATCTCGTACTCGGGCAGTTTCGTCATCTCGCCGTTCTTGAACTTGATGCTGCCCGCGCTCGCGCGCGTCTTGCCGCAGATCAGGTCGAGCAGCGTGGTCTTGCCGGCGCCGTTCGGGCCGATGATCACGCGCAGCTCGTTCTTGTCGACGTAGAGGTTCAGCGCGTCGATCGCCTTGAAGCCGTCGAACGAGACGGTCAGGTCCTCGACCGCCAGCACGAAGTCGGTGTTGCTCATGGTGCGGGGTCCTCAGGTCTGCTGGCTGCTGATGCCCGGCGGCAGTGCGCCGGGTTCGGTGGTCGCGACGGCCTCCGTGCGCTTCGGCGCCACGGCGGCTGGCGCGGCCTGGCGTGCGGCCATGCGGCGCTGCCACCACGGCTTGACCTTGTTCGTGTAGAGGCCGGCCAGGCCCTCCGGAAACACGAGCACCACGCCGATGAACATCGCGGCCATCAGGAACAGCCACAGGTCGGGGAAACTCTCCGAGAAGTAGGTCTTGCCGAAGTTCACGAGCAGCGCGCCGTACACCGCGCCCACGAGCGACATGCGCCCGCCCACCGCCGCGAAGATCACCATCTCGATGCTGGGCACGATGCCCACGAGCGATGGCGACATGAAACCCACCTGCAGCGTGAACATCGCGCCGCCGATGGCCGACAGCAGCGCCGCGAGGCAGAACGCGAACACGCGGAACATCGACACGTCGTAGCCGGAGAAACGCACGCGGTCCTCCTTGTCGCGCATCGCCAGCAGCAGCGTGCCGAGCTTGCTCTTCTGGATCCACGTGCACAGCACGATCGAGCCGAGCAGCAGGCCCACGCTGACGAAGTACAGGATGTACTTGGCGCTGTTCGTTCGGGTGTCCCAGCCGAGCAGCGTCTTCAGGTCGGTCATGCCGTTGACGCCGCCGGTGTAGCCCTGCTGGCCGATGATCAGCACCGTGAGGATCAGCGCGATGGCCTGCGTGATGATCGCGAAGTACACGCCACCCACGCGGCGCTTGAACATCGCGTAGCCGATGACGAACGCGATCAGCGTGGGCACCACCAGCACGAGCAGCAGCGTCAGCGGGAAGCTGCGGAAGGGCTCCCACCACATCGGCAGCGCCGTCAACTGGTTCCAGTCCATGAAGTCGGGGATGCCGGGGGTCGACTGGATCTTCGTGGTGACGGGGTCGGAGGCTTCCAGCTTCAGGAACATCGCCATGCCGTAGCCGCCGAGCCCGAAGAACACGCCCTGCCCGAGGCTCAGCACGCCGCCGTAGCCCCACAGCATCACGAGGCCCAGCGCGACGAACGCGTAGCAGAGGTACTTGCCGACCAGGTTCAGGCGGAACAGGTCGAGGCACAGCGGGAAGACGACGATCAGCAGCAGCGCGAGCAGCAGCACGCTGCCCATGCCGGTGCGGTCCAGCCAGTGTTTGAAGGAGGTCATGGTGGATTCCGTGGGCAGTGGGTCAGCGGCGCACCTTGGAGGCGAAGAGCCCCTGCGGCCGCAGCATCAGGATCACGACGATGGCCGACAGCGTCAGCACCTTGGCGTTCGAGCCCGACATGAAGAACTCGGTGATCGACTGCGTCTGCGCGATGCCGAAGGCCGAGACCACCGTGCCGAGCAGGCTCGCGGCACCGCCGAAGGTCACGACGAGGAAGGCGTCGACGATGTAGAGGCTGCCGCTCGTGGGGCCCGTGGAGCCGATCGTGGTGAACGCGGCGCCGGCCACGCCGGCGATGCCGCAGCCGATCGCGAAGGTGAGGCGGTCGGTGCGTTTCGTGTTGATGCCCGTCGCGTTGGCCATCGTGCGGTTGGCCACCGTGGCGCGCACGCGCAGGCCCCAGCGGGACTTGTAGAGCGCGATCAGCACGCCGCAGGTGACCACCACCGACAGCGCCATCACGAAGAGGCCGTTCAGCGGGATGTCGAGGCCCTCGGCGGGCGACCACGAGCCCATCAGCCAGTCGGGCAGCGTGGGGCTCACTTCCTTCGGGCCGAAGGTGGAGCGGAAGATCTGCTGCATGCCGAGCGACAGGCCCCAGGTGGCGAGCAGCGTGTCGAGCGGGCGCTTGTAGAGGTGGCGGATGAACGCCCATTCGACGCCCCAGCCCACGAGGAACGCCACGAGGAAGGCGACGGCGATCGCGAACGGGAAGTACGCGGCCATGAGGTTGGGCGCGAAGGATTCGGTGAGGTGGGAGATCGCGAAGATCGTGTAGGCGCCGATGGTCATGAACTCGCCATGCGCCATGTTGATCACGCCCATCTGCCCGAAGATGATGGCGAGGCCGAGCCCCATCAGCAGCAGCACGGAAAAGAGGCTGAGGCCGGCGAAGCCCTGCATCAGCCCGATGTTCATCATGTCGGAGAAGGTCATCGCGACTCCCGGTGGTACGACTCTGGACGGTGGAGAAGGGGCGGGCCGGGGCCCGCCCCGTCAGCGGTGGATCACTGGTAGCCCTTGGGGAACGGATCCGGCTGGATCAGTTCGGGCGACTCGGCGACGACCTTGAACTGGCCGTCCTTCTGCGCCTGGCCGATGCGGGTCTTGCTCCACAGGTGGTGGTTCTCGTGCACCTTCACGTAACCTTCCGGCGCGGTCTTGAGCTCGATGCCGGCCGACGCGGCGGCGATCTTGTCGACGTCGAAGCTGCCGGCCTTCTCCACGGCGGCCTTCCACAGCCACGGGCCGAGGTAGCCGGCCTGGGTCACGTCGCCGATCACGGCGTCCTTGCCGTACTTGGCGCGGAACGCCTCCACGAACTTCTTGTTGTTCGGGTTGTCGAGCGACTGGAAGTACTTCATCGACGAGTAGAAGCCGGCCATGTTCTCGCCGCCGATGCCCAGCACCTCGTCTTCCGTGACCGAGATCGTCAGCAGGAACTGCTTGTCGGCGGTGACGCCGGCGGCCTTCAGCTGCTTGTAGAAGGCCACGTTCGAGCCACCCACCACCGCGGCGAAGATGACATCGGGCTTGGCCACCTTGATCTTGTTGATCAGCGAGTTGAAGTTCGTGTGGCCGAGCGGGTAGTACTCCTCGCCCACCACCTTGGTCTTCAGCACGTTCTCGATGTGCTTCCGGCCGATCTTCATCGACGTGCGCGGCCAGATGTAGTCGGAGCCCACGAGGAAGTACGTCTTGGCCTTCTTCTCCTTCGAGGCCCAGTCGAGGCCCCACAGGATCTGCTGCGTGGCTTCCTGGCCCGTGTAGATCACGTTCTTGCTCTGCTCGAGGCCTTCGTAGAAGGTCGGGTAGTACAGCATCCCGTTCTCCTTCTCGAAGATGGGCAGCACGGCCTTGCGCGAGGCCGAGGTCCAGCAGCCGAACACCGCGGCGACGCGGTCGTTGACCAGCAGCTTCTTCGACTTCTCGGCGAAGGTGGGCCAGTCGGAGGCGCCGTCCTCCTTGATCACGCGGATCTTGCGGCCGAGCACGCCGCCCATCGCGTTGATCTGGTCGATGGCCAGCTGTTCGGCCTGGATCGAGCCCGTCTCCGAGATCGCCATGGTGCCGGTGGCCGAGTGCAGCTGGCCCACTACCACCTCGGTGTCGGTGACGGCGAGCTTGGTGGTGTTGACCTTGGCGGTCGGGAACTGCTGGGCCAGGGCCAGGCCGGCGACACCGCTCATCGACAGGGCGGCGGCGCCCTGGAGGAGCCGGCGGCGCTGTTGGGATTTCGGGGTCGGAACGTGATCACGGGACATCGTGCTTCTCCAAACGGGTTGTGGGCGAAACCTCGGGCCGGCGCACCGCGTCGGTGCGAAACGCCTGACCCATGACCCGGATGGTGAAAGCGATGACGCATTCGACCCATACGTCAATCAACGTAGAACCCCGCCCCACCCCACCGTCATCCCGGCGAACGCCGGGACCCACTGGACGCTGGCGCGCTTCGGGGCGGTGGGCCCCGGCGTTCGCCGGGGTGACGGCTGGTGGGTGCACTTCTTGCTCACCGCTCCGCCCGAGACAAATCCCACAGGAGTGGCCCGTGGCCACACAGAAGATCTTCCGCATCCGGCGCGACTACAACAGCTGGGTGGCCGACGAAACGCTGGAGGACTACGCGCTGCGCTACACGCCGCGCAGCTTCCGCAAGTGGTCGGAGTTCCGGGTGGCGAACACGGCGTTCGGCGCCACGTCCTTCCTCGCGCTCGAGGCCATCGGCGGCGCCATCGCGCTCAGCTACGGCTTCTCGAACGCGGTGTGGGCGATCCTGGTCGTCGGCCTGATCACGTTCCTGACCGGCCTGCCCATCAGCTACTACGCCGCGAAGTACGGCGTCGACATGGACCTGCTGACGCGCGGCGCCGGCTTCGGCTACCTCGGCTCCACGCTCACGTCGCTGATCTACGCGAGCTTCACGTTCATCTTCTTCGCGCTGGAGGCGGCCATCCTCGCCGCCGCGCTGCAGATGTACTTCGGCTGGCCATTGCCGGTGTGCTACCTCGTGTCGTCGCTCGGCATCGTGCCGCTCGTGATGTACGGCATCACCGTGATCTCGAAGCTGCAGCTGTGGACGCAGCCCATCTGGATCGTGCTGTTCGTGTGCCCCTACGTCTTCGTGCTCGCGAAGAACCCCGCCGCGTTCTCCGACTTCACGAGCCTCGTGGGCCGAACCTCGAGCAGCAGCGGCTTCGACGTCGTGATGTTCGCGGCCGCCGCCACGGTGGCCTTCTCGCTCGTGGTGCAGATCGGCGAGCAGGTGGACTACCTGCGTTTCCTGCCCGAGAAGACGAAGGCGAACCGCGCGAAGTGGTGGGGTGCGGTGCTCGTGTCCGGGCCGGGGTGGATCGTGCCCGGGATGATCAAGATGCTGGGCGGCGCCTTCCTCGCGTTCCTCGCGCTGCAGCACCAGATCCCGTCGGACAAGGCGATCGAGCCCACGCAGATGTACCTCGCGGGGTTCTCGTACGTGTTCGACAACCCGGCCTGGGTGCTGGCCGTCACCACGCTGTTCGTCGTGGTGTCGCAGGTGAAGATCAACCTGACCAACGCCTACGCAGGTTCGCTCGCGTGGTCGAACTTCTTCGCGCGGCTGACCCACAGCCACCCGGGGCGCGTGGTGTGGCTCGTGTTCAACGTGCTGATCGCGGTGCTGCTGATGACCCTCGGCGTGTTCGAGGTGCTGCAGCGCGTGCTCGGGCTCTACAGCACCATCGCGATCGCGTGGGTGGGCGCGCTCGTGGCCGACCTCGTCATCAACAAGCCGCTCGGCTGGAGCCCGAAACACATCGAGTTCAAGCGCGCTCACCTGTACGACCTGAACCCGGTGGGCCTCGGCGCGATGCTGACGGCCGCGCTGCTCGGCGTGCTGGCCCACGTGGGCCTGTTCGGACCGGAGGCGGAAGCCTTCTCGCCGTTCATCGCGCTGGCGACCGCGCTGGTGGTGTCGCCGGCGCTCGCGCGGTGGACCCGCGGCCGCTTCTACCTCGCCCGGCACGACGTCGCGCGCTGGCGGCCCGGCCAGATCGTGAAGTGCTCGGTGTGCGACAACCCGTTCGAGTCGGAGGACATGGCCCACTGCCCGGCCTACGGCGCGCCCATCTGCTCGCTGTGCTGCACGCTCGAGTCGCGCTGCCACGACCGCTGCAAGACGCAGTCGCGCGCGGGCGAGCAGGTGAGCGCGTGGCTCACGGCGGTGCTGCCGCCGCGGCTCGCGTCCACGCTGAACTTCCGCGTGGCGCACTACCTCGTCGTCGCGGTGGCGCTGGTCGGGCTGCTGGCGATCAGCTTCGGCGTGGTCTACGACCAGGAGGGCGCGATGCACGGCGCCGAGCGCGCCGCGCTGCAGGCGCCGTTCCTGAAGGTGTTCGCGCTGCTGTCGCTCGCGGCCGCGGTGGGGGCGTGGTGGATCGTGCTGGGCAGCGAGAGCCGCCACATGGCGCAGGCCGAATCGAACCGCCACAACGAGCTGCTCGCGCGCGAGATCGAGGCCCACCAGCGCACCGACACCGCGCTGCAGGCCGCGAAGGACGTCGCCGAGGCGGCGAACCAGGCGAAGACGCGCTACGTGGCCGGCATCACGCACGAGTTGCGCACGCCGCTCAACAGCATCCTCGGCTACGCGCAGATCCTGCTGAAGGACGAGCAGGTGAGCGGCGCGCGGCGCACGTCGGTGGCCACCATCCACCGCAGCGGCGAACACCTGCACGGCCTGATCGACGGGCTGCTGGACCTCGCGCGCATCGAGGCAGGCCGCCTGCGCCTCGACCCGTCGCCGCTGCCCGTGCACGAGTTCCTCGACGAACTCGTGCGCATGGTGGGCCCGCAGGCCGAGGCGAAGGGCCTCGATTTCCGCCTGGAGACGCGCGGCCGCGTGCCCGACTGGGTGCACGCCGACGTCAAGCGCCTGCGCCAGATCCTGATCAACCTGCTGGGCAACGCCGTGCGGTTCACCGAACGCGGCGGCGTGGTGCTGCGCATCGACTGGCGGCGCGAGGTGGTGCGCATCGAGGTGGTGGACACCGGCATCGGCATCGCCGAGCAGGACCAGGAGCGCATCTTCCTGCCGTTCGAACGCGGCAGCGCGGGCCGGCGCAGCGGCGAACCCGGCACGGGCCTCGGCCTCACCATCACGCACCTGCTCGCGCAGCTGATGGGCGGCGAGTTGACGGTGCAGAGCGTGGCGGGCCAGGGCAGCACCTTCGGCCTGCGCCTCTACCTGCGCGAGATCGCGGCGCCGGCCGCGCCACCCGACCGCCTCGGCGGTTCGCTCCGGCCGGTCACCGGCTACGAAGGGCCGCGGCGCACGCTGCTGATCGTCGACGACCAGCCCATCCAGCGGCAGATGCTCGCGGGCCTGCTGCTGCCGCTGGGCTTCCGGCTGCGCGAGGCCGCGAGCGGCAGCGAGTGCCTGGAGAGCGTGCTGGAGCAGTGCCCCGACGCCGTGCTGCTCGACGTGTCGATGGACGACATGGACGGCTGGGAGACCGCGCGCCGCCTCCGCGCGGCGGGCCGGACGGAGGTTCCGATCATCATGGTGTCGGCCAACGCCTTCGAGAACCGCCCCGACATCCTCGCCGCGGCGGGCTGCCAGGGTTTCGTCGACAAGCCGGTGATCGAGAGCGAGCTGCTCGAGATGCTGCAGCGCCACCTGCAGCTCGAGTGGGTGGCCGAGGTCGCGGCGCCGGCATGGGTGCCGTCGCCGGCGGCTCGGCCCGTGTCGCTGCCGGCGGAGTCCGCGTCCGAGTTGATGCGGCTCGCGCGCCTCGGCCACATGCAGGGACTGCACCGCGTGCTCGACGACATCGTGGCCACGCATCCCGCGGCGCAGGACGACTGCAAGCGCCTGCGCGCGCTGCTCGAACGTTTCGAACTGGACGAATTCATGAACGAGATCGCACGAGGCCTCGGGGCCACGCAGGCGGAGGCATGGTGAGCGAGACCGTGGTGCTGGTGGTGGACGACGCCCCGCAGTCGCTCGGGCTGCTGTGCCACACGCTGCAGGAGCACGGCTACACGGTGCTGGTCGCGCGCGACGGCCAGTCGGCGCTCGACCGCCTCGACCTCGCGACACCCGACGTGGTGCTGCTCGACGCGATGATGCCGGGCCTGAGCGGTTTCGAGACGTGTCGCCGCATCAAGCAGGACGCCGCGCTGCAGCACATCCCCGTGATCTTCATGACGGGCCTGTCGGACACGCGGCACGTCGTCGAGGGTTTCGACGCGGGGGGCGTCGACTACGTCGTCAAGCCGGTGCGCGCGCAGGAGGTGCTGGCGCGGCTCGCGACCCACGTGCGCAACGCGCGGGCCGTGCGGCTCGCGCGCGAGGCGGTGGACGTGGGCGGGCACGGCGTGTTGGTGATGGATGCGCGGCAGCGGGTCGCGTGGCGGTCGCCGCAGGCGCAGCGCTGGCTCGCCGAGTTCTTCCCGGACGGCGACGGTGCCTGGCCGGCGTCGGGACACGAGTCGATCGAGCAGGCGAACGACGGTCGCGTGCTGGTCGCGCGTCGCCTGGGCCCGGTGGGGCTGGGCGAGGTGATGTGGCTGCTGTCGGTGCGCGCGGCGGGTGTCGCGCCGGCGAGCCGGCTCGGCACCGCGTCGCTGACACCGCGCGAGACCGAGGTGCTCTCGTGGGTCGCGAAGGGCAAGACCAACCGCGACGTGGGCGAGATCCTCGGGATGAGCCCGCGCACGGTGAACAAGCACCTCGAACACGTGTTCGAGAAGCTCGGGGTGGAAACCCGCGCGGCCGCGGCCGCGCTGGCGTCCCGGGAGGGGCTCGGCAGCGAGGCGCCGACCCTGCCGCGATGAGCGGCGGATCGGCGCCGCGGTCTCATTGCCAGGCCACGCCGTAGTAGTCGTACACCTTGCGGCCGTACGCGTCGGTCCATTCGGGCGCGGTGTCGCGCTCGTAGTGCGGGGCCTTGTCGAGCTGCTCCTTCTGCAGCGGCACCACGTAGCCGTCGAGGCCCGTGTCGTACGTCAGCATGTCCCACGGCAGCGGGTACCGGTCGGTGCCCATGCCGAGGAAACCGCCGAACTCCAGCGCGGCGTAGCGCACGTGGCCCGAACGCTTGTCGATCACGAGGTCGTCGATCGAGCCGAGCTTGTCGCCGTTGGGGTTGTAGACCGGGGTGCCCTCGACCTTGTTCGAGGAAATGCAGGGATGTCCGCTCATGGGGGTCTCCTTCATGTGGCGACCGCGGCGACATGCCGCGGCGCATGTCCCAGTTATCGGCGATGCACCCTGTGGCGCCCATCGGCGCAGGGCGGCCGGTGCCGTAGGAACGTCCCTACCGAACGTGTAATTCCGCGTTCATCAGTGTTAATCCGGGGTTAAGAAATGCATCCGGAGCGTACAGTCGCGCCTCACTGAAACCGGTTCCAGTGTGACGAAAGTAGCAGTTCCACGGTGTGGCTCCGGGCACGGTGTGCCCGCGGCCGCCCATCACTCGACAGAGGAGTTGACCGTGAAAATGAAACCTGGAGCCTGGCGCTTCGGCGCGGGCGTGCTCGCGCTCGGCGTGGGCCTCACCGCCTGCGGTGGCGACGACGACATCGCCCCCACGACCCCGCGGGCCGACTGGCCCACCGTGACCAGCGCGATCGCGAAGGACACCGCGCAGGAAGCGCAGATCAAGGCCATCGTCGAGAGCATGACGCTCGCGCAGAAGGTCGGGCAGATCACGCAGCCGGACATCCGCAGCATCACGCCCGCCGAGGTGACGCAGTACTACATCGGCTCCGTGCTGAACGGCGGCGGCGCCTGGCCGGGCAACAACAAGCGCGCGCCCGTGTCCGACTGGCTGGCCCTGGCCGACGCCTACTGGCAGGCGTCGATGGACACCGACCTGCCGGTGAAGATCCCCGTCATCTGGGGGACCGACGCGGTGCACGGCCACGGCAACGTGTTCGGCGCCACCCTCTTCCCGCACAACATCGGCCTGGGCGCCGCGAACGATCCCGAGCTGATCCAGCGCATCGGCGCGGCCGTCGCCGCGCAGGTGGTGGCGACCGGCATCGACTGGACCTTCGCGCCCACGCTGGCCGTCGTGCGCGACGACCGCTGGGGCCGCACGTACGAAGGCTTCTCCGAGGAACCGTCGATCGTCGCCGCGTACGGCGGGCGTTACACGACGGGCCTGCAGGGCACCTTCGCCACGTCGGGCCGGCCCACCGTGGTCGCCACCGCCAAGCACTTCATGGGCGACGGCGGCACCGACCAGGGCAAGGACCAGGGCGAGACGAAGGCGAGCATCGACGACATGATCGCGATCCACGGCGCGGGCTACTACCCGGCGCTGGCCGCCGGCGCGCAGACGGTGATGGCGTCGTTCAACAGCTGGACGTTCAAGGGCACGGCGCCGAACGGCACCGCACTCGACTTCGACAACGTCAAGATGCACGGCAACAAGTACCTGATGACCGACGTGCTCAAGGGCAAGATGGGCTTCGACGGCCTGATCGTGTCCGACTGGGACGGCATCGCGCAGGTGCAGTACAAGGACGCGGGCGGTGTCTCGCGCACGTGCTCCAAGACCTCGTGCCCGCCGGCCATCAACGCCGGCATCGACATGGTCATGGTGCCGAACGACTGGAAGCAGTTCATCGCCGACACGATGGCCTCGGTGCAGGCGGGCGAGATCCCGATGGCCCGCATCGACGACGCCGTGACGCGCATCCTGCGCGTGAAGCTGCGCTCGGGCCTGATGAAGCTGGAGAACGGCCAGACGGTGTCGACGAAACCGTCGGCCCGGCCGGGCGCCGGCGACGCCGGCCTGCAACACCGCGACCTCGCGCGCGAGGCCGTGCGCAAGTCGCTCGTGCTGCTGAAGAACGACGGCAACGTCCTGCCGCTGTCGCGCGGCCAGAAGGTGCTGGTGGTGGGCCGCAACGCCAACGACCTCGGCAACCAGAACGGCGGGTGGTCGCTGACCTGGCAGGGCACCACCAACGTCAACGCCGACTTCCCGAACGCCGACACGATCCTTGCCGGCATCCAGGAGGCCGCAGGCGCGGGCAATGTCACCTACTCGGCCGATGGCGCGGGCATCGACGTGTCCACGTTCCAGGCCGTGATCGCGGTGATCGGTGAAACGCCGTATGCCGAAGGCGCGGGCGACATCGGCCGCGCCGGCACGCTCGAACACGCCAAGCGCACGCCTGCCGACCTCGCCGTGCTCGACCTCGTGAAGGGCAAGGGCGTCCCGGTGGTCACCGTGCTGGTGTCCGGCCGCCCGCTGTGGGTCAACAAGGAACTCAACCGCAGCGATGCGTTCGTCGCCGCCTTCCTGCCCGGCACCGAAGGCAAGGGCGTGGCCGACGTGCTGTTCCGCAAGGCCGATGGCTCGGTGAACTTCGACTTCCAGGGCAAGCTGTCGTTCTCGTGGCCGAAGACGGGCTGCCAGACCACGGTGAACCGCGGCGATGCCGACTACGCGCCGCTCTTCGCGTTCGGTTTCGGCAAGCGTTATGCCGAACCGGGCACCGCCGTGGGCAACGCCCTCGACGAGACCTCGCCCGCGCTCGGCTGCGGCCAGACCGCGAACACCGGCCCGGCCGCGACCGAACCGCTCGAGATCTACAACCCGGCGCAACACCCGCAGTTCAAGCTCGAGATCGGCTCCGACCCCAACTGGCACGTGCCGCTCGGCGACGACCTGAACGCCACGGTGACCACCACCAACGGCGTGTTGACCGCCACCACGTCGCAACTCAACGTGCAGCAGGACGCGAAGAAGCTCGTGTGGACCGGCGGCGACGCCGAGTTCAAGGCGATGGTGGGCCCGACCAGCAACCCGCCGGGCGCGTCCGACCTCAACAGCTACGTGCACCCCGACGCGAAGGCCGTGCTGGCGTTCGACATCGCCGTGCACCAGGCGCCGGCCAGCAACGTGGTGGTGCGCGTGGACTGCGTCTACCCGTGCCGCGGTGAAGCCGACGTGACGACGCTTCTCAAGGGCCTCCCGCTCGACACGAAGAAGACCGTGAAGATCCCGCTCGCCTGCTTCGCCGAGGCCGGGGCCGACTTCGCCGCCGTCGACACGCCGTTCCTGCTGAAGACCGCCGGCGCGTTCTCGGCCACCGTGGCGCGCGTGCGCTGGGTGGTGGGCGCCGCCGCCGACGCCGACACGCTGGCGTGCGCGGACCTGAAGCCGCCGCCGGCCGCCGCGATCGAGCCGCTGGCGGGCCCGTCGGTCACGCTGTGGGGCCCGGGCGGGCCGTACGGTGACCTGAAGACCGACATGTACATCTCGAACGGCACGCACGTGGTGGCCACGCCCATCGCCGGTGGCTTCGACGTGAACTTCCTCGCCGACGGCGGCAACGGCACCTTCAACTTCAAGGGCGCGGGCCTGAACCTCGTGAACTACGCGGCGGGCACCCTGTCGTTCGACGTGAAGGTGCTGACCTACGGCGCCAACACGAAAGGCCTCGCGGTCAAGATGGAGAGCCCGGGCGACGGCTGCCGCAACGTCGACTACATCCTGCCCGATGCCAAGCGGCCACCGGCCGACGGCCAGGTGCACCGCGTGACGCTGAACGTGGCTGACGTGGTGGCCAACGTGAACGCCCCGTGTTTCACGCTGGAGAACGTGGTCATCCCCTTCGGCATCTTCCCGGTGTGGGACGACCAGCAGGGCGTGCGGTTCGAGGTCACCAACGTCACCCTGGCGACCCCGTAGCGGAATGGAGGGCGCCCAGCGAAGCCGGAAGGCCGTCGGTATACTGGCGGCTCAGCGCTGATTTGTTCCGGCTTGCGGGCGCTCTATAAATTCCGCTAAAGACGTGGCCCCCGACCCGGCCCCGCTTTTGGCGGTGCCGGGTTTGTTTCATCTGGGTGATCCATGGGATCTGTCGGCCACGTCCAACCGCAATCGATGCACTTCGCCGAACCGCTGCCGCTCAAGAGCGGCGCCGCGTTGCGCGACTACACGCTCGTCTACGAAACCTACGGCACGCTGAACGCCGCGCGCGACAACGCCGTGCTCGTGTGCCACGCGCTCAACGCGTCGCACCACGTGGCCGGCACGTACGACGGCCAGCCGAAGAGCGAAGGCTGGTGGGACAACCTCGTGGGCCCGGGCAAGCCGCTCGACACCACGAAGTTCTTCGTGATCGGCATCAACAACCCCGGCTCCTGTTTCGGCTCCACCGGCCCGATGCAGGTGGACCCGTCCACCGACCAGCCGTACGGCGCGCACTTCCCCGTCGTCACCGTGGAGGACTGGGTCGACGCGCAGGCCCGCCTGCTCGACCGCCTGGGCATCACGCAGCTGGCCGCGGTGCTGGGCGGCAGCCTCGGCGGCATGCAGGCGCTGAGCTGGTCGCTGCGCCACCCCGACCGCCTGCGCCACTGCATCGCGGTGGCCACGGCGCCCAACCTGTCGGCGCAGAACATCGCGTTCAACGAGGTGGCGCGGCGCGCCATCGTCACCGACCCCGACTTCCACGGCGGCCACTTCTACGCCTACGGCACCGTGCCCAAGCGCGGCCTGCGCGTGGCGCGCATGATCGGCCACATCACGTACCTGAGCGACGACTCGATGGAGGCCAAGTTCGGCCGCAGCCTGAAGGGCGAGGCGTTCGGGTACAGCACGCAGGACATCGAGTTCGAGATCGAGAGCTACCTGCGCTACCAGGGCGACAAGTTCAGCGACTACTTCGACGCGAACACCTACCTGCTGATCACGCGCGCGCTCGACTACTTCGACCCCGCGGGCGAACACGGCGGCGACCTGACCGCGGCGTTCGCGAAGGCGCGCTGCAAGTTCCAGCTCGTGAGCTTCACGACCGACTGGCGCTTCTCGCCGGCCCGCTCGCGCGAGATCGTCAAGGCGCTGCTCGACAACCACCTGTCGGTGAGCTACGCCGAGATCGACGCGCCCCACGGCCACGACGCGTTCCTGCTCGACGACAGCCGGTACCACGCGCTGCTGAAGCAGCGGTTCGCGAACATCGCCGCGGAGGTGCGGGCATGAGCGACCGCAAGGACATCGAACTGATCGCCGACCTCGTGCCGCCGGGCTCGCGCGTGCTCGACCTGGGCTGCGGCACCGGCGAGCTGCTGGCGCACCTGCGGGACACGCGCCAGTGCACCGGCTACGGCATCGAGATCGACGACGCCAACGTGCTGGCCTGCACGCAGCGGGGCGTCGACGTGATCCAGCTGAACCTGGAGGACGGCCTGGCCATCTTCGAGGACCAGAGCTTCGACGTGGTGCTGCAGCTGTCCACCCTCCAGCACCTGCGCAACACCGAACGCATGCTGCAGGAGACGGCGCGCGTGGGCCGCGTGGGCATCGTGAGCTTCCCGAACTTCGCCCACTGGCCCAACCGCCTGCAGATCGCGGCGGGCCGCATGCCCGTGACGCGCGTGCTGCCCTACCAGTGGTACGACACGCCCAACATCCGCGTGGGCACGTTCAAGGACTTCGAGGTGCTGGCGGGCAAGAACGGGCTGCGGGTGCGGGAGGCGTTCGGGATCCAGGGCGGGCGGGTGGTGCGGACATTCCCGAACTTGCTGGCCAGCGTCGCTGTCTTCAAGTTCGATCGAGGCTGACAGCACCGGTGAACCGTGGGCCCCGGCGTTCGCCGGGGTGACAGAGAGGGTGTCATCCCGACGAACGTCGGGATCCACCGGCCCCGCTGGACGTCACTCCTTCCCGAGCAACGCTTCCTTCAACAGCGAATCCGCCGGCTGCGGCCCCACCCAGATCTTCAGCACCATCGCGAAGAACTCGGCGTCGCCGACCGGTTCGCCCTGCGGCTTGCCGAGGATGTAGAACAGCGTGCCCTTGCCGGGGATGAACTCCATCGCGAAGGTTTCGCCGGGGGCGACCTTCGGGCGGCCGGAGAAGATCTCGATCAGGCGCAGGCTGGAGAGGCTGTGCTTCTGCGTGAGTTCCTTCGGCGAGTTCTCGCCCATGCCCTTGATGAACAGGCGGCCGAGTTCGGTGCCGGGCAGGTCGCGCAGGGCGACGAACTGCAGCTTCTTCGGACCGGGCAGGGCCAGCAGTTCGTCCACCGTGCCGACCTTGCGCGTGGTGTAGAGCGCCATGTCGTAGCCGTTGAAGATGCCGCGGCGGCGCGTGCCCTGGCCGTTGATCTGGAGCTTGGTGCCCAGCACCTCGGCGGTGGGTTCGAACTTCGAGGTGGTGGGCGCGGCCTGGGCCGCGGTGACCCAGAGCGCCGCCGCCATGGCCACGGCCAGCGCGGCGTGACGGGTGAGGGACGGTCGGCGGGCGGGGGAAGTCGGCGGCATGGGCCTCTCCAGGGCTATTTTTGGAATGTGCCGCCAGTGTCGGCGAGGGTTTGTTCCGATGGCAAGCGGAAAAGCCCTGTCACACGGGACAAATTCACTGTCTACACTTCCTTCATCATGCTGAGCACCCTCGAGACGGCCGACGGCCTCAAGCTCCACGTCCAGCACAGCCCGGTCGGCGACCGCGGCCGTGGCACCGTCGTGGTCGTGCACGGCCTCGGGGAACATTGCGGGCGCTACGCGCACGTGGTGAAGGCCCTGAACGGCTGGGGTTGGCACACGGTGGCCTACGACCACCGGGGGCACGGCCGCAGCGAAGGGGCGCGGGGCGCGCTCAACGACCCCGACGCCATGCTGGCCGACCTGTCCCTCGTGGTGGCGGCGGCGCGCGCGGAACACGTCGGGCCGCTGGTGCTGCTGGGGCACAGCATGGGCGGGCTGGTGGTGGCGCGGTACGGCGCCGAAGGCACGCTGCACGACCCGGAACGCTGGTTCCACCCGGTGGACGCCATCGTGATGTCGTCGCCGGCGCTCGATGCCGGCCTGTCGGGCGGCCAGCGTTTCCAGCTGCGCCTGATGCGGCTGCTGGCGCCCAACCTCGCGGTGGGCAACGGGCTCAAGCCGGAGTGGGTGTCGCGCGACCCCGAGGTGGTGAAGGCCTACGTGGCCGACCCGCTGGTGCACGACCGCATCACGCCGAAGCTCGTGTCGTTCATCGTCGACGGGGGCGAGTTCGCCCGCCGCCAGGCCTCGGCCTGGAACGTGCCCACGCTGCTGGTGTACGCGGGCAAGGACCGCTGCGTGGCACCGCGCGGCAGCCGGGCGTTCGCGTCGGCGGCGCCCACGCACCTCGTGGAAACGCGGGAGTTCCCCGCGCTGTACCACGAGATCTTCAACGAGCCCGAGCAGCAGGAGGTGCTGGCCGCGCTCGAACGCTGGCTCGCGACCCGCTCGGCGCGGGTCGACGAACTCAGTTCAGTTCGGTGACGAACTGGTCGCGCGGGCGGCGCACCTTCTCGAGGTTGACGAGCCAGTCGCCCTCGGCCTGGCGGTAGCCGAGCGGCAGCAGCGTGACGCTGCGCAGGCCGCGCGCCTTCAGGCCCAGCAGTTCGTCCACGGCGGCGGGGTCGAAGCCTTCCATCGGCGTGCTGTCCACACCCTCGAACGACGCGGCGATCACCGCGGCGCCGAAGCCGATGTAGGCCTGGCGGGCGGCGTGCTCGAAGTTGACCTGGGCATCGCGGCCCGGGTACGTCGCGAGCAGCTTCTGGCGGTACGCCTCCCAGCCGTCGTTCGTGCCGCCGCGCACCTGGTTCGTGTAGTCGAACATCCGGTTGATGCGCTCGGCGGTGTAGTTGTCCCAGGCGGCGAACACCAGCAGGTGCGAGCCGTCGGTGATCTGGGCCTGGTTCCACGCCACGGCGCGAACCTTCGCGCGCAGCTCGGCGTTCGTGACGACGATCACCTCGAACGGCTGCAGGCCGCTGGAGGTGGGGGCGAGGCGCGCGGCCTCGACGATGCGGTCGACCTTGTCCTGCGGCACGGCCTGGGCCGGGTCCATCTTCTTGGTGGCGTAGCGCCAGTTCAGCTTGTCGAGCAGTTCCATGGTGTCGGTTCGGTGAGGTGAATTCGGACGAGCGTGCGAATGTAGGGCGGCCCGGGCGCGGCTGCCGGGCCCAGGGCATTCGGGCTTGTGTTAGGAGGGGCGTGTCAGCGGCGCAGGTCGAGCCGGATCACCGGCACGGCCGGGGCCGCGAAGCGGTGTTTCATCCGGTCCATCCAGCCGGGCTTGGCCGTGGCGTCGTGCACCGGGTCGTGCCGGGCGATGGCCTCGCGCAGGTCGGCGGAGAAGCCGTCCTTCGTGTCGATGACGGTCATCGACACGCCCGGCGGCAGCAGCGGGTCGAGCAGGCGGGTGAGGACGTCGCGGTGCCGGTCGGCCTGGGTGGCCTCCAGCAGCACGGCCGCCTGGGTGCTCGCGGCGGAATGGATCACGGCGAGCCACGCCCGGCGGATCGACGGTTCGGCGGTGCAGTGGGCCAGCAGCGGGGCGGTGAGCTTCGAGACGTCGGGCGGCGGCAGGGCCTCCACCACGAACCCGTCGGCCACCCGGCGCAGCAGCATCAGCGTGCGCAGGCCCAGCAGGTCGTCGTAGGTCAGCAGGCAGCGTTCGCCCCGGTCGTCCAGCACGACGTTGAAGCGCTGGTTCATCACGAAGGACAGCAGCGCGCCCCCGGTCTGGTGCAGCGTGGGTGTCGTGACGGGCGGGTGCAGCGTGGCCGGGTCCTGGAGCCAGACACCCAGCGTGGGCAGCTCGCCGGGGTCGCCCGGGAACAGGTGCAGCCGCTGGGTGCCATGGCCCGAGCCGCCCGTGGCGGGCTGGCGGGCCCCGGGGAACCAGATGGGCGTGTCGACGAATTCCATCACCGTCACCTGCGTGCCGGCGGCCGAGAGCGCTCCCTCGGTCCAGGCATGGAGACGGCGCAGCAGGTCGATCGTCATGTCGGCATTCTTCCATGCCCGGGAGGCGGGACGGAAGGCCCGTGCGCACGGGGTGCCATCCAGGTGACACCGGGTTCAGTGCACGGCCGTCTAGAATTTCGCCTCATCACCCACTACAACGCGAGACGAACGCCATGATCCAACACGACAAGCTGTACATCGGGGGGCAATGGGTCCCCAGCGTCGGCAAGGAAGCGCCGAGCTCCGTCACGTCGCCCGCCACCGAGGACACCATCGCCTCCGTGGTGCGGGGCACGGCCGACGACGTGAACCTCGCGGTGAAGGCCGCCCGCGGCGCGTTCGACGCCTGGTCGAGCCGCCCGGTGGCCGAGCGCGCCGACTTCCTGATGAAGATCCACGAGGGCCTGAAGGCCCGTGCGAACGACATCGCCCAGGCCGTCACGTCCGAGATGGGCATGCCGCTGAAGCAGTCGCTGCGCATCCAGGCCGGTTCGCCCATCGCCGCGTTCAAGCTGTACGCCGGCCTCGTGCAGAACTTCCACTTCGAGGAGGAAGTGGGCAACTCGCTGGTCGTGCGCGAGGCGATCGGGGTGGTGGCCGCCATCACGCCGTGGAACTACCCGCTGCACCAGATCGCCGCCAAGGTCGCCGCCGCGCTGGCCGCGGGCTGCACGGTCGTGCTCAAACCGTCCGAGGTCGCCCCGCTCGACGCCTTCATCCTGGCCGAGGTGGTGCACGCCGTGGGCCTGCCCGCGGGCGTCTTCAACCTCGTGACCGGCCGCGGCACCGTGGTGGGCGAGGCCATGTGCTCGCACCCGGACGTCGACATGGTGTCGTTCACCGGGTCCACCCGCGCCGGCCGCCGCATCTCCGAGCTGGGCTCGGCCACCATCAAGCGCGTGGCCCTCGAGCTCGGCGGGAAGTCGGCCTCGATCATCCTCGACGACGCCGACTTCCCGGCGGCCGTGAAGGGTTCGGTGGGCGCCTGCTTCCTGAACGCCGGCCAGACCTGCACGGCCCACACCCGCATGCTGGTGCCCGAGAGCCGCTATGAAGAAGCCGCGAAGCTGGCCGTCGCCGTCACGCAGGCCTACAAGGTGGGCAACCCGTTCGAGGAGACCTCCACGATGGGGCCGGTGGCCTCCAAGGCCCAGCAGAACACCGTCAACGAGTACATCGAGATCGGCCTCGCCGAAGGCGCCGAGCTGCTGACCGGCGGCACGGGCGCGCCCGAGGGCCTGGAGGGCAAGGGCTACTATGTGCGCCCGACCGTCTTCGGCCGCGTGGACCCCGAGTCGCGCCTGGCCCAGGAAGAGGTGTTCGGCCCGGTGCTGGCCATCATCACGTACAAGGACGAGGCCGACGCCATCCGCATCGCCAACAACACGCCGTACGGCCTGTCGGGCGGCGTGTGGTCGGCGTCGGACGAGCGCGCGCAGCAGGTGGCGCGCAAGATGCGCACGGGCCAGGTCGACATCAACGGCGGCACGTTCAACATGCTCGCGCCCTTCGGTGGCTACAAGCAGTCGGGCAACGGCCGCGAGTTCGGCAAGTACGGTCTCGAAGATTTTCTGGAGATCAAATCGTTCCAATTCAAGCGTTCGTGACGCGGAGCGTTTAACCTGAGAGGGCTTGCCGTTTTCGGCAAGCCCTTTTTCGTTGCCCCGACGCCCCCCGAGCGCCTTTCATGAAACTGATTCCCTTCGCGGCCGAACACCTGGAGGTGGGGGCATCCTTGCCCTTCGACCTGTTCGACGCCGCCGGTCGCCTGATCATGCCGCGTGACGCCGTGATCCAGGACGTGACCCAGTTGGGCCGACTGACTGCCCACGACCTGATGGTGGACGAAGACCAGAGCGCCGAGTGGCGCCTCGCACGACAACGCGAACGGGAGCTCGCCGACGCCTTCGACGACGCCTTCAGCGCCAAGACCGAGGCCGTCGAGGTCGAGGCCCCGCCCCGCCTCGAACTCATCTCCGAACTGGGCCTCGTGCAGTCGCAGCTGAACGTGCTGCTGCTCGAGGTGTCCCCCGACGACAAGTGGGTGCCGCGCCTGCTGGCCGTGGCCGGCCGCATGCGCGACCTGATGGACGAACACGCCGACGCGCTGCTGTTCCTCGTGCTGCAGCGGGCCGTGCGGCGCTACGAGCACTACAGCAGCCGGCACGCGCTGCTGTGCGCGATGACCTCGTCGCTGTGCGCCCAGCAGCTGGGCTTCTCGTCCGCCGAGCTGCGGTCGCTCTCGATCGCCGCGCTGACGATGAACTGGAGCATGACCGCGATGCAGGACGAGCTGACGCTGCGCGAGCGCACACCGTCGCTCGACCAGCGCATCCGCATCGACCGCCATCCCGAGATGAGCGCGAACCAGCTGAAGGAGGCGGGAGTCACCGACCCGCTGTGCATCGACGTGGTGGCGCGCCACCACCAGGACGGCCCGGCCGACCTGCCGCTCGCGGCGCTGTCGGCGGCCGACCGGCTGGCGCGCGTGCTGCGCCGCCTCGACGTGTTCTTCGCGAAGATCAGTCCGCGCCTGAGCCGCCCCGGCATGCCGGCCACGCTCGCCGCGCGCGCGGCGTGCCTCGGGTCCAACGGCGAGGTGGACGAGGTGGGCGCGGCCATCATCAAGGTGCTGGGCATCTACCCGCCGGGCACCTGCGTGAGCCTCGCCAACGGCGAGGTGGCGATGGTGCTGCGTCCCGGCGTGCACGCCAGCCAGCCGCGGGCCGTGAGCCTCGCGGGGCCGGGCGGTGGCGAGCTGAAGGTGCCGCAGCTGCGCGACACGGCCGAAGCCACCTACCGCATCACCGGCACCGTGAAACCCACCGACCTGCGCGCCACGGTGAACGTGGCGGACCTGCTGGCGATGATGTGACCCGGCCGGTCAGACCGTGGCCAGCAGCGTCTCGGAGACACGCCACAGCCGGTCGGCCACGGCCTTGTCCATGATGTGCGGCGCGTGGCCCGACGTGCGGTTGCCCGGTTCGGCCGGCAGCCCCTGCTGGCAGTCCTCCAGGTAGAGCCCGCCCCGACCCTCGAGCGCCGGGGCCGTGGCGGCCCACACGCTGGTGGCGGCGCCCTGCGCCGGGGTCTTGAACCGGCTGGAGATGCGGCCGTCGTCGCCCACCCAACCCATCGCGCGCTTCTCGTCGTCGGGCACGTGGCGGTGCAGGTCGGTGTCGACGCCGCCCGGGTGCACGGCCAGCGCCGTGATGCCGTCGGCCGCGTGGCGTTCGTGCAGGCCCAGCGACATCAGCGCGTTGGCCGACTTCGCCTGGCCGTAGGCCTTCCACTTGTTGTACTCGCGGCGTTCGAAGTGCAGGTCGTCGAAGTCGATGCCGGCGAGCTTGTGCCCCATCGAGCTCAGCGTGACCACGCGGGCGTTGCCGGCCGCCTTCAGCGCCGGCAGCAGCGCGTTGGTGAGGGCGAAGTGGCCCAGGTGGTTCGTGGCGAACTGCGATTCCCAGCCCTGCGGCGAACGTGCCAGCGGGCAGGCCATCACGCCCGCGTTGTTGACCAGCAGGTGCAGCGGCCGGTCGCCCCACGACGCGGCGAAGCGGCGCACGCCCGGGATGTCGGCGAGGTCGACCAGGCCCACGTCGATGGCGGGGTTGCCGGTCTCGGCGCGCAGCCGCTCGGCGGCGGCGCGGCCCTGCTCGGTGTTGCGCACGGCAAGGGTCACGCGGGCGCCGACGGAGGCGAGCGCGCGGGCGGTCTCGAGGCCGATCCCGGCGCCACCGCCGGTGACGATGGCCGAACGGCCGGTGAGGTCGAGGCCCTGCACGACGTCGAGTGCGGTGCTGCGGGCGTGGAACGGGGAAGTGATGGGCATGGTTGTCTCCAAAGTCCACGCCGGAGGATACGGGCCGACCCGGGTTTTACACTTCACGAAGGTGACAAGGAGCCCCCCATGAACGCACGTGACCCGCTCGCCCCGCGCAGCCCCGACCTGCCCGGCGCCATCGCCGCCTTCACCGACAGGATGTGGGACGAGGAGATCGTCCCCGCGCTGACCGACTACATCGCCATTCCCGCCAAGAGCCCGATGTTCGACGCCGACTGGCGGAAGAACGGCTTCATCGACAAGGTCGTGCGCGACGCCGCCGCCTGGGTCGAAAGCAAGAAGGTGGCAGGCCTGAAGCTGGAGGTGGTGCGCATCGAGGGCCGCACGCCGGTGATCTTCTTCGAGGTGCCGTCCACGAAGCCGGAGAGCACCGGCACCGTGCTGCTGTACGGCCACCTCGACAAGCAGCCCGAGTTCAACGGCTGGCGCAACGACCTGGGCCCCTGGACGCCCAAGTACGAGAACGGCCTGCTGTACGGCCGCGGCGGCGCCGACGACGGCTACGCCGTGTACGCGGCCATCGCCGCCATCCTCGCGCTCGACGCGCAGGGTGTGCCGCGCCCGCGCTGCGTGGGCCTGATCGAGGCCTGCGAGGAAAGCGGCTCCTTCGACCTGCCGGTGTACGTCGACGCGCTGAAGGACCGGCTGGGCGACGTGGGCCTCGTCGTGTGCCTCGACAGCGGCGCCGGCAACTACGACCAGCTGTGGCTCACCACGAGCCTGCGCGGCATGGTCAGCGGCACGCTGAAGGTGGAGATCCTGAGCGAGGGCGTGCACTCGGGCGATTCGAGCGGCCTCGTGCCGTCGAGCTTCCGCATCCTGCGCCAGGTGCTCGACCGCCTGGAGGACTCGAAGACGGGGCAGCTGCTGCCCGACAGTTTCCACTGCGCCATCCCCGCCGACCGCATCGAGCAGGCGAAGGCCACCGCGCAGATCCTCGGCGACGAGGTGTGGAAGCGCTACCCGTGGGCCTGCGGCGCCGACGGCGGCCCCACGCTGCCCACCACCACCGACCCGCTGGAGGGCCTGCTCAACCGCACCTGGCGGCCGACGCTGAGCGTGACGGGCGTCGACGGCTTCCCCGCGATGAAGGACGCCGGCAACGTGCTGCGCCCGTACACCGCGTTCAAGCTGAGCCTGCGCCTGCCACCGCTGATCGACGGCAACGAGGCCGCGGCGCGCCTGAAGACGCTGCTGGAGGACAACGCGCCGTACAACGCCAAGGTCACCTTCGCCGCCGACGGCCGCGTGGGCGCGGTGGGCGCCACCGGCTGGAACGCGCCCAGCCTGTCGCCGTGGCTCGAGACCGCGCTGAACCAGGCCTCGATGGACCAGTTCGGCGCGCCGTGCGGCTACATCGGCCAGGGTGGCACCATCCCGCTGATGAGCCTGCTGCAGCAGTGTTTCCCGAAGGCCCAGATGATGGTGTGCGGGGTGCTGGGCCCGAAGAGCAATGCCCACGGCCCGAACGAGTTCCTGCACGTGCCGTACGGCAAGCGGCTGACCGCGGCGGTCGCCCAGGTGATGGCGGCCGCGAGCTGATCCCGCCTTCCGGCGCGTGCGCCGTCCCTGCATCCCGCAGGGATTTAATGTGACTCTTATAGTCACACAATGTCGTCCGCCAACACCCAGTTCTCCGTCGCCGCGCACCTGATGGCCGCGCTGGGTGCGCGCGATGGCGAAGGGGTGCGTTCCGCCGAACTCGCCGCCAGCGTCAACGCGGACCCGAGCTTCGTGCGCCGCGTGCTGTCGAAGCTCGCGAAGGCGGGCCTCGTCACCACCACCCGGGGGCAGCACGGCGCCTGTTCGCTGGCGCGGGCCCCGTCCCGCATCTCGCTGCTCGACGTCTACAAGGCCGTCGAACCACCGGCGCCGTGCGCGATGCACGCGTACCCGGTGTCCGAGGAGTGCCGGGTGAGCCGCAACATCAAGCGCTGCATGGACGACGTCCTGCGCGAGGCCCAGCAGGGCTTCGAGCAGGGCCTCGCCCGGCAGACGCTCGCGGACGTGGTCGACACCGTGAACCGGGGTCGGTGAGCTCCGTCACCACCCCTTTTTTTTGCTCGTTATTGTTCTTTCGATAGTCACAATTCATTCATCTCCGTGGAGCACCTCATGACACTTTCGACCCGCATCCGGGAGGGCGCCGCATGCTGAGCGCCGACACCACCGCCTCACCCGCCGACGCGGCGCGCCTCGGCGCGCAGGCTTCGTCGCCCGCACGCGTTTCCGGCTGGATCGCCGTGCTGTCCCTCGCCGTGGGCTCGTTCGCCACGGTGACCACCGAGTTCCTGCCCATCGGCGTGCTGCCGCTGGTGGCCGCCTCGCTCGGCGTGACCGAGGGCACCGCCGGCCTGATGGTCACGATGCCCGGCATCGTGGCCGCGCTCGCCGGGCCGTTGCTGATCGTGCTGTCGGGGCGCCTCGACCGCCGCGCGGTGCTGCTGGTGCTGTCGGCACTGCTCGTGGCGTCGAACCTGCTCGCGGCCATCGCACCCGACTTCACGACGATGCTCGTCGCGCGGCTGATGCTGGGCCTGTGCGTCGGGGGCTTCTGGACCTTCGCGCCCGGCGCCACCGCCCACCTCGTGCCGGCCGATGCGCAACCGCGGGCGATGTCGTACGTGCTGGCCGGGGTGTCGCTCGCCACGGTGGCCGGCGTGCCCGCCGGCGCGCTGCTCGCGAACCTCGTCGGCTGGCGCGCGTCGTTCGGCGTGGCCGCCGGCCTCTCGGCCCTGATGTTCATCGCGCAGATGCGCCTGCTGCCGCCGATGCCGCCGGCCCGGGCCACCCTCGCCCGCGACCTGCTCAAGCCGTTCACCACGCCGCGCGCCCGCGCCGCGCTGCTGACCACGCTGTTCCTGATCGCCGGCCACTTCGCCGCCTACACGTACCTCACGCCGCTGCTGCAGCAGCGCTACGGCCTGTCGCCGGGCCTGGTCACCACGCTGCTGCTGGTCTACGGCGCGGCCGGGTTCTTCGGCACGTTCGTGGGCGGGCGGCTCGCGTCGCGCAACGTGCTCGCGGTGTCGCTGCTCGCGGCGCTGCTGGTGGCCGGCGTGCTGCTGTTCGCGGCCACCGTGGGGGGCGGCGTGGTCGCCGGGGCGCTGGTCGCGCTGGTGTGGGGCACGGCGTTCGGCCTGATCCCGGTGTCGATGACGACGTGGATGCAGACCTCGCTGCCGAAGGACGTCGATGCCGGCCAGGCGGTGCTCGTCACCGGCTTCCAGGTGGCGATCGCGTCGGGGGCGTTCCTCGGCGGGGTGGTGGTGGACCACCTGGGAATCCCGTCGGCGATGGGCATGGCCGGCGTGCTGGCGCTGGTGGCCGCCGCGGTGGTGGGGCTCGCGTTCAGGTTGCGCTGAAGGAGGCCGTCATCCCGGCGAACGCCGGGATCCACCGCGGCCAGTGGGCCCCGGCGTTCGCCGGGGTGACACGTGCGTTGGCGATCAGGCCGCGCGCTTGACGCGACGGGCGATGCCCGCCACGCCCAGGCCCGCGAACGGCATCGCGATCGCGGCCGGTTCCGGCACCGGGCTCGCGAAGGACGTGAAGCCCGGGCTGCCGATGTCGCCGGACGGTTTTCCCCGCTCACGCGGGCGCGGACACTCCGAGCATCGCGGCGCCCAGCGCCTCGGCCACCTCGATGCCGTCGACGCCGGCGGACATGATGCCGCCCGCGTAGCCGGCGCCCTCGCCGGCGGGATACAGGCCGCGCACGTTGAGGCTCTGGCGGTCCTTGCCGCGCGTGATGCGCAGCGGCGACGACGTGCGCGTCTCGACGCCGGTCAGCACCGCGTCGGCCATCGAGAAGCCCTTGATCTGGCGCTCGAAGGCGGGCAGCGCCTCGCGGATCGCGAGGATGGCGTACTCGGGCAGGCTGCTGCGGCCCTTGGCGCCGAGGTCGGTGAGGAACACGCCGGGCTTGTACGACGGCTGCACCGAACCGAAGGCCTTCGACGGCCGGCCCTTGATGAAGTCGCCCACGAGCTGGCCCGGCGCCTGGTAGCCGCCACCGCCCAGTTCGAACGCGCGCGATTCCAGCTGGCGCTGGAACGCCATGCCGTCGAGCGGGTTCACGGGGCCGTCGGCGCGGCCGTCCTGGCGGTAGTCCTGCGGGTTGATGCCCACGACGATGCCGGCGTTCGCGTTGCGTTCGTTGCGCGAGTACTGGCTCATGCCGTTGGTGACGACACGCCCCTCCTCGGACGTGGCCGCCACCACCGTGCCGCCCGGGCACATGCAGAAGCTGTAGACCGAACGGCCGTTCTTCGCGTGGTGCACGAGCTTGTAGTCGGCCGCGCCGAGGATCTCGTTGCCCGCGTTGGGGCCGAAGCGCGCGCGGTCGATCACGCCCTGCGGGTGTTCGATGCGGAAGCCCACGGAGAACGGCTTGGCCTCCATGAAGACGCCGCGCTCGTGCAGCATCGCGAACGTGTCGCGCGCGCTGTGGCCGAGGGCCAGCACGACGTGGTCCGTGCGCAGCTGCTCGCCCGACGCGAGCGTGAGGCCGCGCACCTGGCCGCCGTCGACGTGCAGGTCGGTCACGCGCTGCTCGAAGCGGATCTCGCCGCCGAGGGCCTCGATGTCGGCGCGCATCTTCTCGACCATGCTGACGAGGCGGAAGGTGCCGATGTGCGGCTTGCTGACGAAGAGGATCTCCTCCGGCGCGCCGGCCTTCACGAACTCGGTGAGCACCTTGCGCGTGAGGTGGCGCGGGTCGCTGATCTGGCTCCACAGCTTGCCGTCGGAGAAGGTGCCGGCGCCGCCCTCGCCGAACTGCACGTTCGACTCGGGGTTCAGCACGCCCTGGCGCCACAGGCCCCAGGTGTCCTTCGTGCGCTGGCGCACTTCCTTGCCGCGTTCGAGCACGATGGGGCGCAGGCCCATCTGCGCGAGGATCAGCGCCGCGAAGATGCCGCACGGGCCGAAGCCCACCACGACCGGGCGCGGCCGGTCGCCGCCGAAGAAGCCCTCGGGCGCGTGGCCCGCGAACTTGTAGCCGGTGTCGGGCGTGTTGCGCACCTGCGGGTCGCCCTCGTGCTGCAGCAGCACCGAGGCCTCGTCGGCGAGGTCGCAGTCGATCGTGTAGATGAGGACGATGGCGCTCTTCTTGCGCGCGTCGTAGGCGCGGCGGAAGACGGTGAACCCCTTCAGGTCGGTGTCGGCGATGCCCAGGCGCGCGACGATGGCCGGGCGCAGCGCGTCCTCGGCGTGGTCGAGGGGCAGGCGGAGTTCGGTGATTCTCAACATGGGGTCAGGCTTTCGGCCTCGGGGATTCGTCGTTGGTGCTCGGTTCGGGCTGCTCTTCGGCGCGCATCTCGTCGAACGCCGAATCTTCCTCGAGGGGCGTCGGTTCGTCGGCGACGGGTTCCTGCGGCAGGAAACCGCCCGACTGGTGCCGCCACAGCAGGGCGTAGTGTCCCCCGAGCGCGAGCAGTTCGTCGTGCGTGCCGTGCTCGACGATGCGGCCGCGGTCGAGCACGATCAGGCGGTCCATGCGGGCGATGGTGGAGAGGCGGTGCGCGATCGCGATCACGGTCTTGCCTTCCATCAGGCCCAGCAGCTGCTCCTGGATGGCGAGCTCCACCTCGCTGTCGAGCGCCGAGGTGGCCTCGTCGAGCACGAGGATGGGCGCGTCCTTCAGCACCACGCGGGCGATGGCGATGCGCTGGCGCTGGCCGCCGCTCAGCTTCACGCCGCGTTCACCCACCTGGGCCTCGTAGCCGGTGCGGTCCTTCCAGTCCTGCAGGTCGACGATGAAGTCGTGCGCCTGGGCCTTCCTCGCGGCGGCCACGATCTCGTCGTGCGTGGCGCCGGGGCGGCCGTACCCGATGTTGGCGGCGATGGAGCGGTGCAGCAGCGAGGTGTCCTGCGTCACGAGGCCGATGGCGCCGCGCAGGCTTTCCTGCGTGACGTTCGCGATGTCCTGCCCGTCGATGCGGATGCGGCCCTGTTCCAGCTCGTGGAAGCGCAGCAGCAGGTTCACGAGCGTGGACTTGCCCGCGCCCGAGCGGCCCACGAAGCCCACGCGTTCGCCGGGGCGCACGGTGAGGTCGAAGTCGTCGAGCACCTTCCGGCCGTCGCTGCGGCCGTACGTGAACGTGAGGTGTTCGAAGCGGATCTCGCCGCGGGGCACCGACAGTTCCGGCGCGCCGGGCGCGTCCACCAGCGTGTGCGGCACCGCGATGGTCTCCATGCCTTCCTGCACCACGCCGATGTTCTCGAAGATGCCGGTCACTTCCCAGCTGACCCAACCGGCCACATTGGCGATCTGCCAGGCGAGCGGCAGCGCGGTGGCCACGATGCCGGCCGACACGTCGCCGCGCGCCCACAGCGTGACGCCGATGGCCGCGGTGCTGACGAGCAGCATCGCGTTCATGGCCGCGAGCGTGGCCATGAAGCGGGTGATGAGCCGCATGTGCGCGGCGATGGCGCCGGTGTGCTCGTCGATCATGTCGCGCACGTAGGCGTCCTCGTCGCGCACGCGGGCGAAGAGCTTGACGGTCAGGATGTTCGTGTAGCTGTCGACCACGCGGCCCATCACCGACGACCGTGCCTCGGAGCTGATCTTGGCCAGGTCGCGCATGCGGGGCACGAAGTAGCGCAGGAAGACCACGTAGCCGATGAACCACAGCACCGTCGGGATGGCGAGGCGCCAGTCGGCCATGGCCATCAGCACGAGCGAGCTGAGGCCGTAGACCGCGATGTACCAGATGGCGCGGATGCTCGCGACCACGCACTCGCGCAGCGCGTTGCTCGTCTGCATCACGCGGTTGGCGATGCGGCCGGCGAAGTCGTTCTGGAAGAAGGGCCAGCTCTGCCGCACCACGTGCCAGTGGCTCTGCCAGCGCACGAGGCTCGTGACACCCGGCACCACGGCATTGTTGCGCACGAGGCTGTCGGCGATCAGCGTGACCGGCCGCCCGATGACGACGAGCGCGGCCATGCCGACGAGCGACGGCAGCGCGGCGCTGAACGCGGCGGCGCGGTCGGTGGCTTCCATCAGCGTGACCAGCCGGCCGATGAAGACCGGGATCAGCATGTCGATCAGCGCGACCGCGAGGCCGGTGACGAACATGGCCGCGTACAGGCTGCGCGTCTGGCGGATGAAGTGCCAGTAGAACGCGACCAGCCCCGAGGGTGGCGGGCCCGGCGGCAGGGCCGTGGGCTGGATGCGGTTTTCGAAGAAGCTGAACATGGGGCGTGGGTGGCGGCCCGCCATTGTCGGGCCTGCCGTCCACGTCCGTGGGCCGGACGTGGAAAAGCCGCCCGGAGGCGGCTTGTCGCGGGGTCGGGGTCGACTCAGGAACCCGACTTGCGGACCGAGGCGCGGGCTTCGGCGCGCACTTCCTCGCGGTCGCGGCCGACGCCGGCCGGGGCGCGGGCGAAGTCGTTGCCACGTTCGAAGCTGTCGGTGGCCGACTCTTCGTTGCGCGACTTCAGGAACTCGGCCTTCACTTGCTCGCGGGTCAGGCCGGCGGTCGTGGCCGAGGCGGCAACGGCCGGCTTGGCGGCGGCGGTCGTGGTCACGGCGGCCTTCGGCTGCGGGTTCAGGTTGAAGCCGGTCATCGGGTCGAATTCGCCACCGGCGAAGGCGGAGGTGCCGGCGAAGGCGAGGGCGGCGGCGGCGATGAGGGTGCGGGTGTTCATGATGGGGTTCCTGTCAGGAGATTCGGATTCGGGGGACGTCGCTCGCGGCTCAGGAGCCGCCGGCGGTGGAGGCCTTGCCGCCGCGCAGCGCGGTTTCGGTTTCGGCACGGACCTGGGCGCGGGTCAGCGTCGAGGCGGTGTCGGGGGCCTGGGCGTATTCGGTGCCGGTGTCGAAGCTCACGAGTTCGCCGTCGTTGCGGGCGCGGAGGTACTCGGCGCGCACTTCGGCGCGGGTCAGGGTGGACGCGGCCTTCGGGGCCTGGAGGTACGCGGTGCCGGCGTCGAAGCGCTCGACCTTGGCCACGTCGGCGGCCTTCACGGTCACGCGGGGGGTGGCGGTGGAGACCACGCCGAAGCCGGTCATCGGGTCGAACTCACCGCCGGCGAAGGCGGAGGTACCGAGGAGGGCGAGGGCGGCGGCGGCGACGATCTGGCGGCTGTTCATGATGATGTTCCTGCGTTTCTGAGGTTGATTCGTACAGGGCCGGCGGCGGTGCCGTCCTGTCCTGCCTCGGTGAGTCGCTGGGAAGTGGCTCATCGATGGGATGAACTTTAGGGATTACCCTGAACGAGAAAAAGGAGCGTTCGTTCAATTCCGTGTTGCTGAAACCGAAACAATGACCGTTCGACGTCGCTCTTTGGCACGCTGAACGAAAAAACCGCCCCGGAGGGCGGTCTTCACAGGCCACGGAGGGCTCAGGACGCGTCGGCGCGGCGGCGCGGCGAGTGCAGCGCGGCGCGGGCTTCGGCCCGGACCTGCTCGCGCGACACCGTCGACGGCGCCTTGGCGGTGCGTTCGACCGGCAGGGCCGAGTCGCGGGCGGTGTTCAGCTCGCCGGCGGCACGGGCGCGGGCCACGTCGGCGGCCACTTCGGCACGGGTCAGCTTCGACGGGGTGCTGGGCAGGTTGTAGTCGCGCATCGGGTCAAACTCGCCACCGGCGAAGGCGGAAGCGCCGGCGAAGGCGAGGACGGCGGCGGCGAGGAGGTGCTTGCGGTTCATGATGAATTCCTGGTTCTGGAGGTGGACTGTTCGGGCAGGGCGGTGGATTCCGTCTTGTCCTTGCCTCGGTGAGTCGCCTGGTGTGTGTGGCTCATCGATGGGGTGACTTTAGGGAAAACCCTTGGCGTGAAAAAGCACCGGACGGCCAATACCGTGTTCGCGGTCCCGCAACAATCCGCCGGGAAGGACGCGACCGTGAAAAAAGCCGCCCGGAGGCGGCCAAAAAGCTGTCCCGGGGCGGATGCCACCCCGGGTCGCTCATGGAGACGATGGTCGCGGCGGCTCAGGAGCCTTCAACGGCGCGGCGGTTCTTCAGCGCCAGGCGCGTTTCCTCGCGCACCTGCTCGCGGCTCAGGTTCGACGGGGCCTTGGGCGCCTGGGCGTATTCGGTGCCGACGTCGAAACTCACCAGTTCACCGGCGTCACGGGCGCGGGCGAACTCGGTCTTCACCTGCTCGCGGGTCAGGGTCGACTTGACCTTCGGGGCCTGGGCGTATTCCGTGCCCGTGTCGAAGCTGACCATCTCGCCGCCGTCACGGGCGCGGAAGTACTCGGCGCGCACTTCGGCGCGGCTCAGCGTCGACTGGCCGACGTTGCCGAAGCCGGTCATCGGGTCGAATTCGCCGCCGGCGAAGGCGGAGGTGGTGCCCAGGACGGCGAGGGCGGCGGCGGCGAAGAGTTGCTTGCGGTTCATGATGGAATCCTTGGGATCTGAAGGTTGGACCAGTCGGGCATGGCGGTGGAATACCGTCCTGTCCTTGCTTCGGTGAGTCGCCTTGTTGTGTGGCTCATCGATGGGATGAACTGTAGACATTGCTTCACCATCAATAAACCACCTATCATTCAACTGCGTATTGCCAAAAATGGAATGATTGGGCCGGGCCATGGACAGACTTCATTCGATGCGGGTGTTCGCGCGGGTCATCGACGAGGGCAGCTTCGCGGGCGCGGCCCGCAAGATGAACCTGTCGGCGGCGGTGGTCACGCGGCTCGTCGCGGACCTCGAGGAACACCTGGGCGCGCGGCTCATCAACCGCACCACACGCCGCCTCGCGCTCACCGACACGGGTGAGCTGTACCTCGAGCGCGTGCGGCAGATCCTCACCGAGGTGGAGGAGGCCGAGGCCCAGGCCAACGCGGCCACGTCCGAGCCGCGCGGCCACCTGCGCGTGCTGGTGCCGCCGGCGTTCGCGGTGCACCAGCTCGCGAAACACCTGCCGCGCTTCCGCCAGCAGTACCCGCTCGTCACGCTCGAGCTGTCGGTGCCGGGCGTGGTGGAGACGGTGGACGAGAACCACGACGTCACCATCATCACGTCCACGCGCCAGGTGCTCGACGGCGACTTCATCGCGCGGCGCCTCGCCGGCTCGGAGGTGGTGATGTGCGCCGCGCCGTCCTACCTCGACCAGCGCGGCCGGCCGATGCACCCGAACGACCTGCACGACCACGAGGCGATGATCCCCACGTTCACCCGCGAGGCCACGTTCAAGCGCTACCAGGCGCTGCCGGGCGACGATGAGGAGAACGAGGTGCGCCTCGTGCCGCACCGCCCCGCGCTGAGCACCATCCACATCGACACGATGTACGCGGGGGCGCTGGCGGGGCTTGGCATCGCGCCGCTGCCGTCGTACGTGATCGAGGACGCGCTGCTCGAGAACGCGCTGGAGCGCGTGCTGCCCGACTGGTACCTGCTGACGAGCACGATCTACGCGGCGATGCCCACGCGCAAGTACGTGCCGGCCCGCACGCGGGCCTTCATCGACTTCCTGGTGGCCACCTTCGGCGGCGGGGAGCGCGACCCGTGGCTGGCCGCCGCCGGGTGCGCCCTGCCGTCAGGCACGCTTCAGTAGAAGCCTTCGACGCGCGCCGTGCCCGCCAGGCGCTCGAGCAGGTGGGCGAGCGGGCCGAGGCCGTTGTAGCGGGTGGCCACGTGGTGGGCGTACTTCCACACGAGCGGCAGGTCCTTGAGGTAGGCGTCCTTGCCGTCGCGGTGGGACAGGCGGGCGAAGATGCCCAACACCTTCAGGTGCCGCTGCAGGCCCATCCATTCGAAATCGCGCCAGAAGTGCCCGAAGTCCTCGCCGACCGGCAGGCCGGCCTTGCGGGCGCGTTCCCAGTACCGCACGGCGAAGTCGATCTGCACCTCTTCCTCGAGCTCGACGTAGGCGTCGCGCAGCAGGCTCGCGAGGTCGTACGTGATGGGGCCCCAGACGGCGTCCTGGAAGTCGAGCACGCCCGGGTTGGCGGCCGTGCCGGGTTCGCCGCTCAGCATCAGGTTGCGCGAGTGGAAGTCGCGGTGCACGAGCACCGTCGGCTGGGCCAGGTTGTTCTGGAGGACGAGCTCCACGCACTGGGCGAGGCGGTTCTCCTCGTCGGTGGACAGCTGGGTGCGCACGTGCCGGGCGATGTACCAGTCGGGGAACAGCTGCACCTCGCGGGTGAGCAGCGCCCGGTCGTAGGCCGGCACCTGGCCCTCCGCGGCGATGCCCTGCAGGCGCACCAGCGCGGTCAGCGCGTCGCCGTACAGCGCCTTCGCGTTGCCGTCGGCCAGCACCGACAGGTACGTGCGGTCGCCGAGGTCGGACAGCAGCATGAAGCCGCGCGCCTCGTCCCAGGCCAGCACCTCGGGGGCGTTCAGCCCGGCGCCGCGCAGCAGGCCGGCGACCTGCACGAACGGGCGGCAGTCTTCCTGGGCCGGCGGCGCGTCCATCACGATGCGCGGGCCGTTCGTGGTGTCGACGCGGAAGTAGCGGCGGAAGCTGGCGTCGGCGCTCGCGCTGCGGGCGCTGGCCGTGTCGATGCCGTGGGCGGGGGCGAGTTCGCCCAGCCACTGGGCGAACGCGGCCTCGCGTTGCGGGTCGGTCCAGGCGATGGGCGGAAGGGTCGGCGCGGAGGAAGGCGGCATGGCGGAGGGGTGGGGTGGTCCCGGAGGGGTGCGGGACCGGACCCTCGTGGATAATCCCCGGATTCTACAAACCGCCTGCCCCCCCGCCCTGCGATCCGCGGGGCCGTGGCAGGTCCCGGGTCAGCCCGCTCGTCACCCATCCCGATCTTTTGCTGCGTCCGCCCTCGATCTCCCTGCAGGTGGCTCCTCCCGTGTCCGGCGTGCGGCGCCTGTGCGCCGGTGCGCTGCTCGTGGCCGCGGCCTGGGCGCCCGCCGCGTGGGCCCAGGTGGCCCCGGCCGGCGCCGCATCGGCGCCCGCGCCGTCCGGTGGCGGCAGTTCCTCGATGAAGGACCAGCCCGTCCACGTCGAGGCCGACGCCATCGAGGGCCGTCCCGACGAAGGCGTGACGGCCACCGGCGACGTCCGGCTGCGCCAGGGCCCGCTGAAGCTCCAGGCCGACCGGCTCAGCTACGACCAGCGCACCGACACCGCCCGCGGGGCCGGCAACGTGCGGCTGGACACCGACGATGGCAACTGGCTGAGCGGCCCCGAGGTGCAGCTCAAGGTGCACGAGTTCGAGGGCTTCTTCTCGTCGCCCGAGTACTTCATCGCCCGCACCCGCGCCGGCGGCCGCGCGTCCCGGTGGGACTTCTTCGGCCGCGACCGGGCCGAGGCGCGCGACTCCACGTACACGAGCTGCGACCGCGACGATCCGGCCTGGCTGCTGTCGGCCGACCGGGTGGAACTCGACTTCGACAAGAACGAGGGCCGCGCCCACGGCGCCGTGCTGCGCTTCTACGACGTGCCGATCCTCGCGGCGCCCACCTTCACGTTCCCGCTGTCGGACGACCGCAAGTCGGGCTGGCTGCCGCCGCTGCCCACGCTCGACAGCAAGGGCGGCTTCCAGTTCGCGATGCCGTACTACTGGAACATCGCGCCCAACCGCGACATGACGCTCACGCCGGTGCTCAGCGCGAAGCGCGGCCTGGGCCTCGAGTCGGAGTACCGTTATCTGCAGCCGGCCCACGAAGGCATCGTGCGCCTGCACACGTTGCCGAAGGACGAACTGTCCGGCGACGCCCGCGGGGCGCTGCGCCTGATGCTGGAAGGCGCGTTGCCGGGCGACACCCGCTACAAGCTCGACGGGCTGCGGGTCTCCGACAACGACTACTGGAAGGACTTCCCGCGCAACGTCGTGAGCACCACGCCGCGCCTGCTCGGCACCGACCTCACGATCTCCCGCAACTTCGACCGCTGGACCCCGTACGCCCGGATCAAGACCTGGCAGGTGCTCCAGGACTCCGACCTCTCCGAGCCGCTGCTCGTGGCCCCGTACGACCGCTTGCCCCAGGTGGGCGTGCGCACGGTGCAGCCCATCCCGGGCGGCCTCCAGTTCGGCCTCGAGACCGAATACAACCGGTTCGCGAACCCGCACGGCTACACGGGCGACCAGCGCGTCCAGGACCTGATCGCCTCGGGCGTGCCGCCGCGCGCCACCGGTGAACGCGTCCACGCGCTCGGCTCGGTCAGCTGGCCGTACCTGACGCCGGGCTGGTCCTTCGTGCCGAAGATCGGCGTGAACGCCGCGTCGTACCAGCTCGACCAGCCCATCGCCACCGGCCCGTACCAGGGGCAGACCAAGGTCAGCCGCGCGATCCCGTCGTTCAGCCTCGACAGCGCCTGGACCTTCGAGCGCGACGCCGACTGGTTCGGCCGCGACGTGCGCCAGACACTCGAGCCCCGCGTGCTGTACGTGAGGACGGCCTACCGCCAGCAGGCCGGCCTGCCCAACTTCGATTCGGCGGTGCGCGACTTCAACGTCGACTCCATCTACACGGAGAACGCGTTCTCGGGCGTCGACCGCGTGTCCGACGCCAACCAGGTCACCGCCGGCGTCACCACGCGGGTGCTCGATTCGCAGACCGGCGCCGAGAACGTGCGCCTGGGCCTGGCCCAGCGCGTGCTGTTCTCCGACCAGCGCGTCGCGCCGGACGACGGCGACACCATCACGCAGAGCGTGTCCGACGTGCTGCTGTTCGGTTCGTCGAACCTCTCGAAGCGCTGGTACCTCGACGCCGCGCTGCAGTACAGCCACGACCTGCGCCGCATGGTGCGTTCGGTGGTGGGCGCGCGCTACACCGCGCCCGACTACCGCACGGTGGGCGTCGCGTACCGCTACAAGGCGGGCGAGACCGAACAGATCGACTTCTCCTGGCAATGGCCGCTGTACGGTCCGACGCGCCGCGACCGCCTGAGCGGCTCCGGCCTCTCGTGCGGCGGCGCCTGGTACACGGCCGGCCGTGTCAACTACAGCCTGCTCGAGAGCCGCGTGACCGATGCGGTGGCCGCCGTCGAGTACGACTCGGGCTGCTGGGTCGGCCGCATCCTCGCGCGCCGGCAGTCCACCAGCACCCGCGAGGCCACCACGCAGGTGGGCCTCGAGGTGGAGTTCGTCGGCCTGTCGCGACTGGGCACGAACAACCCCACGAAGGTCTTGAAGGACAATATCCCGGGCTACCGCCCGCTGCGCGACGATTCCGACGCGCCCGCTGCCCCCTGAAACACCCATGATGTCACTGCCCCGTTTCACCCGCGCCCTGCTGTCGCCGCTGTTGCTGTCCCTGCTGCTGTCGGCCGTGTCGCCGGCATCGTTCGCCCAGGCGAGGCGGCAGGCCCCGCGCACGGCCGACTACATCCTGGCCGTCGTGAACTCCGAACTCGTCACCGCCAACGAACTCGAACTGCGCGTGGCGCAGGTGCGCGACGAGGCGCGGCGCAACGGCGGCCGCCTCCCGCCCGACGACGAGCTGCGCCGCCAGCTGCTCGACACGCTGATCGACGAGCGCGTGCAGATCACCTACGCCCGCGACACCGGCATGCGCGTGGACGACACCGAACTCGAACGCGCCGTGGCCAACATCGCCGCGCAGAACCAGCTCACCACCACGCAGCTGCGCGACCGCCTGCGGGCCGAGGGCATCGACTACGTGCGCTTCCGCAACAACATCCGCGACCAGATCATGATCGAGCGGAACCGCGAGCGCGAAGTGCAGGCCCGCATCAAGATCACCGACGCCGAGATCGACGACTACCTCGCGAAGCAGCGTTCCAGCGGCGCCACCACCCAGTTCAACGTCGCGCAGGTGCTGGTGACGGTGCCCGAGGGCGCAGCCGACACCGTCGTGGCCGAACGCCAGGCCGTGGCCCAGGCGGCGCTCACGCGCATCCTGGGCGGCGAGGACTTCGCCGCCGTCGCACGCCAGGTGTCCGAGGACGCGAACAAGGGCAAGGGCGGCGAGATCGGCCTGCGCCCCGGCTCGCGCCTGCCCGAGGTCTTCCTGAACGTCGTGCGCGACATGAAGGCCGGCCAGGTCTCGTCCACGCTGCTGCGCACCGGCGCCGGCTTCCACATCCTCAAGGTGGTCGAGCGGCGCGACACCGGCGGCCTCGTCGTGACGCAGACCCGCGCCCGCCACATCCTGCTGCGCCCGTCGCCGCAGATGTCCGCGCAGGCCGCGTCGCGCCGCCTGCTCGAGTTCAAGCGCCAGATCGAGAGCGGCGCCAAGTCGTTCGACGCGCTGGCCCGCGAACACTCCGAGGACGGCAGCGGCCCGCAGGGCGGCGACCTGGGCTGGGTCTCGCCGGGCGCCTTCGTGCCCGAGTTCGAGGAGGCCATGAACGCGCTGCCCATCAACGGCATCTCGGAGCCCGTGACGTCGCGCTTCGGCATGCACCTGATCCAGGTGATGGAGCGCCGCGACACCCAGGTCGACCCGAAACAACTGCGCGAGCAGGCCCGGGCCGCGCTGCGCGAGCGCAAGTACGAGGACGCGCACACCGAGTGGCTCAACGAGCTGCGCGCCCGCGCCTACATCGAGATGCGCGAGCCGCCGCAGTGACGATGACGCACCGAGTGGAATCGAGGCCGGCGTGGTGAACCACATCCCGCGCAAGCGCTTCGGCCAGCATTTCCTGTCCGACCGGGCGATGGTCGAGGCCATCGTCGACACCATCGATCCGCGGCCGGGCCAGGCCCTGGTCGAGATCGGCCCCGGCCTCGGGGCGATGACCGACCCGCTCGTGGCGCGGTCGGGCAAGCTCACCGTGATCGAACTCGACCGCGACCTCGCGGCCCGGCTGCGCAAGCGCCCGGAGCTCGAGGTGGTCGAGTCGGACGTGCTCAAGGTCGACTTCCACGCGCTGGCCGCCACCATGGGGCAGAAGCTGCGGGTGGTGGGCAACCTGCCGTACAACATCTCCACGCCCATCCTGTTCCACCTGCTCGAGGTGGTCGACCAGGTGGTCGACCAGCACTTCATGCTGCAGAAGGAGGTGGTGGACCGCATGGCCGCCGCGCCGGGCAGCAAGGACTACGGCCGCCTGAGCGTGATGCTGCAGTGGCGCTACGAGATCGAGTCGGTGCTGGACGTGCCGCCCGAGTGTTTCGACCCGCCGCCGCGGGTCGACTCCGCCATCGTGCGCATGAACCCGCTGCCGGCGCCGCCCGGGGTAGACGCCGCGCTGCTGGGCGAACTGGTCACCACGGCCTTCTCGCAGCGGCGCAAGGTGCTGCGCAACACGCTGGGCAAGTGGCTGGACGCGAAGGGGTTCCAGGGCGAGATCGACCTGACCCGGCGCGCGGAAGAGGTGCCGGTGGCCGAGTACCTGGCGCTGGCCGCGGCCGTGGCGACGCCCGCCGCCTGACGTCCGCCCGGGGGATTTTCCGGGCGAAACTCCGGGCGAAAAAAAGCCCGCGTGGCGCGGGCTTCTTCTCGGTGGCGACGACAACCTTCAGGCGGCGCTGAGCCACATGGAGGTGTCGAACGCGCTGCTCATCATCGGCATGTTCATGCCGAAGTTCGCGTTGGCGGCGTTCTTCGAGGCCGGCTTGGCCGGCTTGTCCGTCGTGATCTGGGCCGATTCCGCAGCCCGCTCCCATGACCCTTGTTCTTGGGAGCGGGCTACTGAAAAGAATAGAAACACCGGAACTGGACCTTGCGCTCGGCCCAGAAGTCGGCCGTGTCGCGGAACACGTCGAGCAGCTGCTCGCGGGCTTCACGGTCGAAACGCGGGTTGTCCGGCAACTGCTCCAGCACGACCACGAAACCGGGCTGGCTGCCCGACTTGTGAACGAGGTCCGTCATGCAGTCGTACAGCGCGTCCAGGTTCTTGCCGAAGTGGGCCGGGAACAGGAAGGACTCGGCGATGGCCTCCATCACGTCCTGCTTGCTCTGCGCAGCAGTCAGGTTGGCGTAGAGGAAGTGCTGGCCGGCGCCCTGGGCGGCTTCCTGCAGGTCTTCCACGCGGTAGGCGCGTATCGACTGAACAATGTTTGGACGGACTGTCTGCAACAGCATGGTCGCGTTCCTCCTTAGGTCTAGAAATTGAACTTCGCTCTACCGGTGATCACTTCACGATGCGGCTGAAGCTCGCGTAGTGGTCATCGGTATAAAAACAGGCGTCGGGGAGTTTCACCTCGGTGCCCCCGCACACGATGCGCCGGGCCCCCCGGTCGCGCGCGCCCACCGTCTTCACGGTGTACTCGCGGTAGTAGCGTCGCGGCGCGGAGGGAAGCAACCGCTCGCGGTTGCCGAACACCACACCGTCTTTCGAATAGGGAAAAGGCCCCCCCTCGCGGATCAGCAGGAGGGTGTCCACCGCCTGCCTGGGGAGATCGTCGACCTTGACCGCCGGGAGCCGGCTCTCGGTGGCAGGGCCCTTGGCGAAAGCCGGGGAGACCCCGGTGCCAAGCAGCGCTGCTGCCGCCAAGAGGAGGGTGAGCCCTGACTTGCCAGAGGCTTGCCGAATGGCCGACCCAGCGGTGAAGAACACGGGTAATCCCTGGAACGACAAACCGTCATGTTACCGAATCGGGCGAAAAAGCTCAAGCCGCTGCCTCAAAATGGAGCAGCGGCCTGCGTGTGAGAGTGGGTGCTCACAGAGCTGTTTTGCGACGTAATCCGGTGGTTTGAAGCGGAGCTAGGGAGTTTTACGGGGCCGTGAAAAGAGGTGTGACACCAGGCGGTCCGGGGAAGGGGCGTTCCGCCTGGCAGGTGCGATCAGCGGAGCGCGTTGGCGTCCGCGACCGTCAGGGCCGTCATGTTGACGATGCGGCGCACCGTGGCCGACGGGGTCAGCACGTGCACCGGCTTGGCCGCGCCGAGCAGCACCGGGCCGATGGCGATGCCGCCGCCGGCGGCGGTCTTCAGCAGGTTGTAGCTGATGTTCGCGGCGTCGATGTTGGGCATGACGAGCAGGTTCGCCTCGCCGGTCAGCGAGCTGAACGGCATGATCTGCGCGCGGGCCTTCTCGTCGAGGGCCACGTCGCCGTGCATCTCGCCGTCGACCTCGAGCCAGGGCGCGATGTCCTGGAGGATCTTCAGCGTGTCGCGCATCTTCACGGCCGACGGCTGGGCGCTCGAGCCGAAGTTGCTGTGCGACAGCAGCGCCGCGCGGGGCATCAGGCCGAAGCGCTTCATCTCCTCGGCCGCCATCACGGTGATCTCGGCCAGCTGCTCGGCGGTGGGGTCGTAGTTCACGTGGGTGTCCACGAGCATCACCATGCGGCCGGGCAGGATCAGCCCGTTCATCGCCGCGTACGTGTTGGCGCCCTTGCGCTTGCCGATCACCTGGTCGATGTAGTTCAGGTGCATGTTCGTGGTGCCCCACGTGCCGCACAGCAGGCCGTCCACCTCGCCCTTGTGCAGCAGCATGGCGCCGATCAGCGTCAGGCGGCGGCGCATCTCGATCTTGGCGAGCTGCTGCGTGACCCCCTTGCGGGCGGTCATGCGGTGGTAGGTCTGCCAGTAGTCGCGGTAGCGGTCGTCCTGCTCGACATTGACGAGGTCGTAGTCGCGGCCGGCCTGCAGGCGCAGGCCGAACTTCTCGCAGCGCTGCTCGATGATGGCCGGGCGGCCGATCAGGGTCGGGCGGGCGAGGCCTTCGTCCACGGCGATCTGGACGGCGCGCAGCACACGTTCCTCCTCACCCTCGGCATAGGCGACGCGGCGGTTCTTCGCGCCCTTGGCGAGCGAGAAGATGGGCTTCATCGTGGTGCCCGAGGCGTACACGAAGGTGTTGAGCTTCTCGCGGTACGCGTCCATGTCCGCGATGGGGCGCGTGGCCACGCCCGAGTCGGCCGCGGCCTTGGCCACCGCCGGCGCGATCTTCATCATCAGGCGCGGGTCGAACGGCTTCGGGATCAGGTACTCGGGGCCGAAGCTCAGGTTCACGCCCGCGTAGGCGGCGGCCACCACCTCGCTCTGCTCGGCCTGGGCCAGGTCGGCGATGGCGTGGACGGCGGCGATCTCCATCTCGATGGTGATCGTGGTGGCGCCCGAGTCGAGCGCGCCGCGGAAGATGTACGGGAAGCACAGGACGTTGTTGACCTGGTTCGGGTAGTCGGTGCGGCCCGTCGCGATGATCGCGTCCGAGCGCACTTCCTTGACTTCCTCCGGCAGGATCTCCGGCGTCGGGTTGGCCAGCGCGAGGATGATGGGCTGCTTCGCCATCTTCGCGACCATCTCCTTCTTCAGCACGCCACCGGCGCTCAGGCCGAGGAAGATGTCGGCGCCCTCGACCACCTGGCCGAGCGTGCGCTGGTCGGTCTTCTGCGCGAAGGTGATCTTGTCCTCGTCCATCAGCTCGGTGCGGCCTTCGTAGACGACACCCGCGAGGTCGGTGACCCAGATGTTCCGGCGCGGCACGCCCAGCTTGACCAGCAGGCCCAGGCAGGCGAGCGCGGCGGCGCCGGCGCCCGAGGCCACGAGCTTGACCTCGTCGATCTTCTTGCCGGTGACCTTCAGCGCGTTGAGCACCGCGGCGCCGACGACGATGGCCGTGCCGTGCTGGTCGTCGTGGAAGACGGGGATCTTCATGCGCTCGCGCAGCTTGCGCTCGACGTAGAAGCAGTCGGGGGCCTTGATGTCCTCGAGGTTGATGCCGCCGAAGGTGGGCTCCAGCGCGGCGATCACGTCGACGAGCTTGTCGAGGTCCTTCTTCTCGTTGATCTCGATGTCGAAGACGTCGATGCCGGCGAACTTCTTGAACAGGACGCCCTTGCCCTCCATCACCGGCTTCGCGGCCAGCGGGCCGATGTCGCCGAGGCCGAGCACCGCGGTGCCGTTCGTGATGACGGCGACCAAGTTGCCGCGCGAGGTGTAGCGGAAGGCGTTGGCCGGATCGGCCACGATCTCCTCGCACGCCGCGGCGACGCCCGGCGAATAGGCGAGGGCGAGGTCACGCTGGTTGACCAGTTGCTTGGTCGCGGCAATGGCCACTTTGCCGGGCGTGGGGAACTCGTGGTACTCGAGGGCGGCACGCCGCAGTTCGGCGCGTTTTTCTTCAGCATTGGCCATGACGGTGATTCTCGCGAATGTCCTGATAGACGGAGCGTGGGTCGGGATTGTAGGAGTGTCCTCCTGCACACCCGTGCCGGATCGGCATTCGACTCCTGCGCGGCCCGCAGCACATGCGCGAAACTGCGTAGAGCCGCCCCGAGCCCGTCGGCAATACTTCCGCCATGAACGTCCCCCAGCCGATGCCGATGCCCGCCGAACTGGCACGGCCGCCCCGACGCTACCGCCGGGCGCTGCTGTGGGCCGTGCTCGTCACGCTGCTGCTCGTCGCGCAGTCGCTGCTGGTCTGGCTCACCCTCAACTTCGAGAGCAACCGCGCGCAGGAGGGGGTGGAAGGCGTGGCCGCCGCGGTGGTCGTCGACCTGAAGCAGGCGCTGCGCCGCGACCAGCAGAACCTGCAGGCGCTGCTCTGGAACGACCCGTCGCCCGAATCCTGGCGCCAGGAGAGCGCGACGCTGCTGCGCGCGCGGCGCGAGCTGCTGCGGGTCGAGCGCCGCGACGAGGACATGAACCTCACCGGCGCCGTCGATTCGCCGTTCCAGCAGCCCATCTTCAGCCAGATCGCCCGCGACGACCTCGACCTCGAGGCCGACCTCGCCTGCGCCGCCGCCAAGCGCCAGGCCGGGCCGGCCTATTCGCGCACCTACTTCGTGCCCATGGCCGGGGCGATGGGGCAGGAGGTGGTGGACCTCTGCATGCCGGTGGTGAACGAGGGCCGGGCCGACGGCTTCATGGTCAGCACCATCTCGCTGCCGCGCCTGCTCGACGAGGTGGTGCCGGCCGACGTGATGCGGCTGCACGAGCTCTCCTTCGTCGAGGGCGACGGCACGCGGCTCGCGCGGGCGGGCGTGCCGCGGGGCGCCGGGGTGTTCAAGTCGGAACGGCTGGTCGACCTGCCGGGCATCACGCTGCAGCTGCGCGTGGACAGCAGCAGCCAGCGCCCGCAGCTGATCCCGAACCTCACCACCGCCCTCGTGCTGGGCCTGTCGCTCGCGCTGGGCGTCGTCGTGGCGCTGCTGGCGCGCGACGTGCGCAAGCGGGCGAAGGCCGAGTCGGCGCTCGCCGAATCGCTCGCGTTCCGCAAGGCGATGGAGGACTCGCTCGTCACCGGCCTGCGCGCCCGCGACATGGACGGCACCATCACGTACGTGAACCCCGCGTTCTGCGACATGGTGGGCTTCCCGGCGGTCGAGCTGATCGGCCAGAGCGTGCCGTCGTACTGGCCGCCCGAGAAGGTGCCCGAGTACCTCGAGCGCCAGGCCGCGCGGTTCGCCGGGTCGTCGCCGCCGCGGGAAGGGTTCGAGACCGTGTTCATGAACCGCGACGGCACCCGGTTCCCGGTGATGATCTACGAGGCCCCGCTCGTCGACGGCGCGGGCCGCCAGACCGGCTGGATGAGCGCCACGCTCGACCTGAGCGCCCAGCGCAAGGTGGAGGAGATGTCGCGCCAGCAGCAGGAGCGCCTGCAGGCCACCGCTCGCCTGGCCACCGTGGGCGAGATGGCGTCGCTGCTGAGCCACGAGCTGAACCAGCCGCTCGCGGCCATCGCGAGCTACGCCGCGGGGTCGCTGAACCTGATGTCCGACCCCGACATGAACCCCGCCGGCGCCGAGATGCAGGGGCTGCTGCGCCAGGCGGCGCAGCGCATCGCCGAGCAAGCCGAACGCGCCGGCCGCGTGATCAAGAGCGTGCACGACTTCGTGCGCCGCCGCGAGCAGGCCCACGAGCCGGTGCGGGCCGACCAGCTGATCGAGTCGGTGCTGCCGCTCGTGCGGCTGCAGGCGCGCAAGAGCGGCGCGCAGATCGAGATCGACGTGCCCACCCCGGTGCCGCGCGTGATCTGCGACCGCACGATGCTCGAGCAGGTGATGCTCAACCTCACCCGCAACGGCATCCAGGCGATGGAGGGCGACATCCCGCTCGCCCGCCGCGAGCTGATCATCCGCGTGCGCCAGACCCACCCGCGCTGGGTGGCCTTCAGCATCATCGACCACGGCCCGGGCGTGGACCCGGACGTGGCCAGCCGCCTCTTCACCCCGTTCTTCACCACCCGCACCGAGGGCATGGGCCTGGGCCTCAGCCTGTGCCGCACCGTGATCGAGCAGCACGGCGGGGTGCTCGACTTCCAGAACGTCCAGGATGCCCATGGCCGCGTGACGGGCGCAGAATTCAGGTTCACGCTGGCGGCCGAACCCCCGCACGGCCCGGCGCATCCCGCCCGGGCGCGGTACACCGACCCGGCGGCCGACCCTTCGAACCGATAATCCGCGCATGACCTACCCCCCGTCACCCCCGCTCGGCCTGCCGATGGTGTACCTCGTCGACGACGAGGACGTGGTGCGCGACGCGCTCGCCTGGCTGCTGCGCTCCCGGCGCCTGCTGTCCGAGGGGTTCGCCAGCGCCGAGGCGTTCGAGGCCATGCTCGACACCCATCCGCTGCCCGGCAAGGTCGACCCCACGAAGGCCGCCTGGCCCGCCGCGCCCAGCTGCCTGCTGCTCGACGTGCGCATGCCCGGCACGAGCGGGCTGGTGCTGTTCGACCGCCTCGTCGAGCGCGGCCTGCTGCCGCTGATGCCGGTGATCTTCCTGACCGGCCACGGCGACGTGCCCACGGCGGTGGCCGCGGTCAAGCGCGGGGCGTTCGACTTCGTCGAGAAACCGTTCTCCGACAACGCCCTGGTCGACCGCGTCGAACGGGCGCTCGAGGCCAGCGCCGACGCCATCGGCCGGCAGCGGGCGAAACACGCGGTGCAGCGGCGGTTGTCCGAACTCACCGAACGCGAGCGCGAGGTGATGCACTGCGTGATCGACGGCCGCCCCAACAAGCTGATCGCCGACGCCCTCAACATCAGCGTGCGCACCGTCGAGGTCCACCGCGCGCGGGTGTTCGAGAAGATGGACGTGAAGTCGGCCGTCGAACTCGCCAACGTGCTGCGGGACCACGGGGGCGGCGCGGCGTGAGCGCCCTCGGCGAATTCGACCTGATCGCCGCGTACTTCACCCGCCCGGTGCAGCGCGCCGTGCTCGGTGTCGGCGACGACTGCGCGCTGCTCGCGCCGGGCCACGGCATGCAGATGGCCATCTCCAGCGACATGCTGGTCGAGGGCCGCCACTTCCTGTCCACGGTCGCCCCCGATCGCCTCGGCCACAAGGCGCTGGCCGTGAACCTGAGCGACCTGGCCGCGTGTGGCGCGAAGCCCCTGGCGTTCACGCTCGCGCTGTCCATGCCGCGGGTCGACGAAACCTTCCTCGCCGGCTTCTCGCGCGGCCTGCTGGCGCTGGCCGACGCCCACGGCTGCGAGCTGGTGGGCGGCGACACCACGCAGGGCCCGCTCAACATCTGCATCACCGTGTTCGGCGAGGTGCCGCCCGACCAGGCCCTGCTGCGTTCGGGCGCGCGGGCCGGTGACCACCTCTACGTGAGCGGCACGGTGGGGGACGCGCGCCTCGCCCTCGAGGCCTTCCGCGGCACGGTGGCGCTGTCCGGCGACACCTTCGAACGCGCGCGCCTCGCGATGGAGCTGCCCCAGCCGCGCGTGACCCTGGGCCTCGCGCTGCGGGGCATCGCGTCGAGTGCCATCGACATCTCCGACGGCCTGCTGGGCGACCTGCACCACGTGCTGCGCCGCTCGGGCGTGGCCGCCGTGGTGGAGGCCGACGCGCTGCCGCGCAGCGCCGACCTCGCCGCCCAGCCGGTCGCGCTGCGGCATGAATGCGGGCTGGCCGGCGGCGACGACTACGAACTGCTGTTCACCGCGCCGGCCGCCCACGCGGCCCGCGTGGCGCAGGCCTCGCGCGAGACCGGCGTGCCCGTCACCCGCATCGGCCGCATCGAACAGGGCGCCGGCGTGCGTGTCGTCGACGCCTCGGGCGCCGACCTCCCGATGACCTTCGGCGCCTTCGACCACTTCAAGTCATGACCGAGAACCCGGCCCCTCCGCCGCCGCTCCAGCCGCTGCAGCCGGCCCCCATCCGCCGCCCCACGCTGCGCTTCATGTTCAGCCACCCGGCGCACGTGATCGCGCTCGGCTTCGGCAGCGGCCTGTCGCCCGTGGCGCCCGGCACCGTGGGCACGCTGTGGGCCTGGCTCGCGTTCATCGTGATGCGGCCGTCGCTCACCGACGTGCACTGGGCGCTGCTGCTCGGCATCGGCACCCTGGTCGGCTGGTGGGCCTGCACCGTCACCGCGCGGCACATGGCCGTGGCCGACCCCGGCGCGATCGTCTGGGACGAGATCCTGGCCTTCTGGCTGGTGCTGTGGCTCGTCACGCCCGCCGGCCTGTTCGGCCAGGCGGTGGCCTTCGGGCTGTTCCGCTTCTTCGACGCGGTCAAGCCGGGGCCGGTGGCCTGGGCCGACGAACGTTTCAAGGGCCGCCGCGGCGAACCGCCGGGCTGGCGCCAGGGCTGGGGCATCCTGTTCGACGACTTCGTGGCGGCGCTCTGCACGCTGCTGGTGATCGCGCTGTGGCGCTGGGGGGCGTGATGACGACGAGCGTGGATCCCATCGAGGCGGTGGAGCCCGAGGTGCGGGCGCTGGCGGCGGCGCTGCTCGCGCGCGGCGTGCGCCTGGTCACGGCCGAGTCGTGCACCGGCGGGCTGATCGCCGCGGCCTGCACGGCGATCGCCGGCTCCAGCGACTGGTTCGACCGGGGCGTGGTCACCTACAGCAACGACGCCAAGGAGGACCTGCTGGGCGTGCCCGGCGCCACGCTGCGCCGCCACGGCGCGGTGAGCCGGCCTGTGGCCCTCGCGATGGCCGAGGGCGCGCTCGCGCGGGCGCCGGCCGGGCTGGCGCTGGCCGTGACCGGCATCGCGGGGCCCGGGGGCGGGTCCCCCGACAAGCCGGTGGGCACGGTGTGGCTCGCGTGGGCGGTGGCCGGGCAGCCGGCGGAGGCGGTGCTGCTGCAGCTCGACGGCGACCGGGCATCGATCCGGCTGCAGACGGTGCGTCACGCGCTGCAGGCGGGCCTGAGGGCCCTGTAGTCGTCCTACCGCTGCCCGTTCCAGATGCCTTCGATGGTCTTCGTGTGGTGCAGGTCGCCCTGGCCCCAGCGGCCCCGGAAGCGCTGGCGGTCCTCGGAGAACCGGGCGTAGAAGTAGCCCTGGCCGTAGGTGTCGGTCCACTCGCAGCGCAGCACCACCTCGTTGCGCATCTCGCAGGGCCCGAGCGTGCCGGGCACCTCGCGGCCGTCGGGTTCGACGAACACGTAGCGGCCCACCGTGTGGTCGTTCCGGTCCTCCCAGAACACCGTGGTGACGGGCAGGCGCTGGCCGCCGCTGAAGATCTGGCCGGTGTACTTCGTTTCGTCGGGCGTGGAGGTGGCGCAGGCCTGCAGCAGCGCGACGACCGCGACCGTGGCGAGGGCGCGCAGGGCGTTCATGACTTGCGGGCGTTCAGGTCCACGCTGCGCTGTTTCGCGAGGTTGACCATGTCCTGGCCGGCCGTGATGAACTCGACCTGCCCGTCGCGCATCTGCTGCCGGGCCTTGTCGAGGTCGCCGGTGGTGGACGACTCGAACGCGTCGGCGGCGGTCTTCGCGCCGGCGCCCAGCTTGCCGAAGCCGGAGACCATGCGGCTCTGGATGTCGCGCACTTCCGGCGACTTCATCTCGGTCTGCTGCAGCGCCGCCTGCGCACGGCCGATCGCGGCGGCCGACTCGCGCATGATCGCGGCCTTCTCGGGGTTCGTGGTGGCGGCCTGCACCTTGGTCATCGCCTGCTGCACGTCGGCCTGGGCCATGGCGGTCTGGCCCGCGGCGTTGAGGGCGACGAGGTCGGTGCCGATGGGGTCGATGCGGCTGCAGCCCGCCAGCGCGGCGAAGGCGAGCGAGACCAGGGTGACGGTGATCGGGCGCATGGCGGTTCCTGGGGACGGGGGCGTTCAGGCGGACAGGGCGAGCCGGCGGCCGGGGCCGACGGGCTTGCGGGCGCCCACGGCCACCCGCTCGCAGATCATCAGCGACAGGCGGCGCAGGCCGGCCCACGCGTCGACGGGCCAGTCGGGGTGGCGCAGGCCCTTGGCGAGGCCGTCGCACACCTGCGCGGCTTCCACCAGTTCGGCGAGCGCGATGTCGGTGAGCACCGGCGCGGCGCGTTCGAACAGCCGTTCCTTCGCGCCCCACACCCGCGCCTCGCGCAGGGCCATGGGCAGCGGCTTGCCGTCGTTCATCGCGTCGCGCACGCGCTTGAGGGCCAGGATGTCGTTGGCGAGCGTCCAGTGCACGAGCACCGCCGCCTCGCCCTCGGCCTGCAGGCCGTCGAGCATGCGCAGCGCGCGCGAGACCTGGCCGGCGAGCACCGCCTCGCCGAGCTTGAAGACGTCGTAGCGCGCCACGTTCAGCACCGCGCTCTCGATCTGCTCGAAGCTCAGTTCGCCGGCGGGGTACAGCAGGCCGAGCTTCTGCACCTCCTGGTGCGCGGCCATCAGGTTGCCCTCGACGCGGTCGGCGAAGAAGGCGAGCGTCTGCTGGCCGGCCTCGCCGTCCATCACGCGCTGGCCCTGCGCGGCGAGCCGCTGCGCGATCCAGGTGGGCAGCGCCTTGCGGTCGATGGCGTCGACGCGCACCGTGACCCCGGCGCCGTCCAGCGCGAGGAACCACGCGCTGCTCTGCTGCGTGCGGTCGAGCTTGGGCAGCTGCACGATGGTGACGACGTCGTCCGACAGCGTCTCGCAGTAGCGCTGCAGCGCCTCGGACCCGTCCTTGCCCGGCTTGCCCGAGGGGATGCGGATCTCGACGATCTGCCGGTCGGCGAAGAGGCTCATGGCCTGCGACGCGCCGAGCAGGCCGCTCCAGTCGAAGTGGGCGCCGGCGACGGTGTGCACCTGGCGTTCGGTGTGGCCGGCGGCGCGGGCCGCCGCGCGCACGGCGTCGCACGCCTCCTGCGCGAGCAGCGGTTCGTCGCCGTACAGCGTGTAGATGGGACGCAGGGCGCCCTTGGTGGCGCACTGCTTCAGGTGGCCGGCGAGCTGATCGGCGCGGACTTGCATCGCGGCGTCCTCAGAGCTTGACCGCGGCCAGGCGGCGCATCACCTGCAGCGCGATGTCGTCCTGCATCGCGCGGTAGAGCAGCTGCTCCTCCTGCTCCTTGGCCAGGGCGTCGCGCTCGTTGTAGGTCATGTCGCGCGTCTGCAGGATCTCGGTGCGGGGGATCAGCTCGCGCCCGTTGTTCGCCTTCAGGCGGAAGGTCAGCCGTTCGCGCAGCTGCAGTTCACGCACCTGCCCGGTGGACGTGAACGCCACCACGCTGCGTTCCTCGACGTCGCCGAGCACCTCGAAGATCACCTCGGCCGCCGGCGCCCCTTCGACGAGGCGGGTGGTGGTCGACGACGCGAGCGCGCGCCGCAGCGCCACGCCCATGGGCGACGTGGCCTTGAAGCCGGACAGGTACAGCGTGCGGAACGGCAGCTCCGGCGGACGCCGGAGCTGGAAGCCGCAGCCGGCGAGCAGGCCCGCGCCCGCCGCGGCGGCGAACGCAGAGAGGACGAGCCGCCGGGTCGCCATCAGACCACCACGTTGACGAGCCGGCCTGGCACGACAACGATCTTCTTGGGCGCCTTGCCTTCGGAGAAGCGGATGAACTCCGGGTTGGCGAGGGCCAGCGCCTCGATGGCGGCCTTGTCGGCGCCGGCGGCCACGCGGATCGAGCCGCGCAGCTTGCCGTTGACCTGCAGCATCAGCTCGATCTCGTCCTGCACCAGCGCGGCCGGGTCCACCTCGGGCCACGACGCGTCGAGCAGGTCGCCGCCCGTGGCCGCGTAGCCCAGTTCCTTCCACAGGTGCCACGTGATGTGCGGGCAGGCCGGGTACAGCACGCGCAGCAGGATGCCGAAGGCCTCGCGGATCACCGCGGGCGCGTCGCCCTTGAAGCCCTCGAGCGCGTTCAGCAGCTTCATCGCGCCGGAGACGACGGTGTTGTACTGCATGCGCTCGTAGTCGTAGCTGACCTGCTCGAGCACCTTGTGCACCTCGCGGCGCAGCGTCTTCGCGTCGTCGGACAGCGACGCGGCATCCACCGCGCCGGCGGTGCGGGCCGCGTCGGCGTGCTTCACGCCGAAGTTCCAGATGCGGCGCAGGAAGCGGTTCGCGCCCTCGACGCCGGCGTCGTTCCACTCGAGCGTCTGCTCGGGCGGCGACGCGAACATCACGAACAGGCGGGCCGTGTCGGCGCCCTGGCGCTCGATCAGCTGCTGCGGGTCGACGCCGTTGTTCTTCGACTTGGACATCGTGGTCCAGCCTTCGTACACCACCGGCTTGCCGTCTTCCTTGTGCACGGCCGACTGCACGTGGGCGTGTTCGTCGCGGACGATGTCGAGGTCGTGGGCCCAGTAGTAGTCCTTGCCGCCGGTGTCGTGCGTGCGCGAGAACGCCTCGTTGAGCACCATGCCCTGCGTGAGGAGCTTCGTGAACGGCTCGTCGATCTTCACGAGGCCGAGGTCACGCATGACCTTGGTCCAGAAGCGCGCGTACAGCAGGTGCAGGATGGCGTGTTCGATGCCGCCGATGTACTGGTCCATCGGCATCCAGTAGTCCGTGCCGGCGCCCACCATGGACTCGTCGTTCGTGGCGTCGCAGTACCGCATGAAGTACCACGAGCTGTCGACGAACGTGTCCATCGTGTCGGTTTCCCGGCGCGAGGCCTTGCCGCAGGTGGGGCAGGGCACGTTCAGGAAGGCCGCGTGCTTGTTCAGCGGGTTGCCGCTGCCGTCCGGCACCACGTCCTCCGGCAGCACCACCGGGAGGTCCTTCGCGGGCACCGGCACCGGGCCGTGGTCCGGGCAGTGGATGATGGGGATCGGGGTGCCCCAGTAGCGCTGGCGGCTGATGCCCCAGTCGCGCAGGCGCCACGTGGTCTTCTTCTCGCCGAGGCCCTTCTGCGCGAGGGCCGTGGCCACCGCGTCGACGGCGGCCGTGTGCGACAGGCCACTGAAGTAGTCGGAGTTGATGGTGACGCCGCGCTGCTTGTCGCCGTACCACTCCTGCCAGTGGTCGTAGCTGAAGTGCTCGCCGTCGATGGTGACGACCTGGAGGATGTCGATGCCGTACTTCTTCGCGAACGCGAAGTCGCGCTCGTCGTGCGCCGGCACGCCCATCACGGCGCCGTCGCCGTAGCTCATCAGCACGTAGTTGCCGACCCACACCGGCACCTGCTCGTGCGTGAGCGGGTGGGTGACGAAGAGGCCCGTGGGCACGCCCTTCTTCTCCTGCGTGGCGAGTTCGGCCTCGGTGGTGCCGCCGGCCTTGCATTCCTCGATGAACGCGGCGATCTTCGGGTCGGCCTTCGCGGCGTGGGTGGCGAGCGGGTGCTCGGGCGCCACGGCGCAGAAGGTCACGCCCATCACTGTGTCGGCGCGGGTGGTGAAGACGTACAGGCGGCCGTCCTGGATCAGCTGGCCGTCGGCGCCGCGGATCTCGTGCGGGAACGCGAAGCGCACGCCCTCGCTGCGGCCGATCCAGTTCTCCTGCATCAGCTTCACGCGTTCGGGCCAGCCGGGCAGGCCGTCCTGCACCTGGTCGAGCAGTTCACCCGCGTACTTCGTGATGTTCAGGTAGTAGCCGGGGATCTCGCGCTTTTCCACGGGGGCGCCCGAGCGCCAGCCGCGGCCGTCGATCACCTGCTCGTTCGCGAGCACGGTCTGGTCGACCGGGTCCCAGTTGACGATCTGGGTGCGGCGTTCGCAGATGCCCGCCTCGAGCATCTTCAGGAACAGCCACTGGTTCCACTTGTAGTACGACGGCGAGCAGGTGGCGACCTCGCGCGACCAGTCGATGGCCAGCCCCATCGCCTGCATCTGCTTCTTCATGTAGGCGATGTTGTCGTAGGTCCACTTCGCCGGCGGCACCTTGTTCTTGATGGCCGCGTTCTCGGCCGGCAGGCCGAAGGCGTCCCAGCCCATGGGCATCAGCACGTTCTTGCCCTTCATGCGCAGCTGTCGCGTGAGCATGTCGTTGATCGTGTAGTTGCGCACGTGGCCCATGTGCAGCTTGCCGCTGGGGTAGGGCAGCATGGAGCAGGCGTAGAACTTGGAACGGCTCGCGTCCTCGGTCACGCGGTAGGCGTCGGCGGCGGTCCACGCGGCCTGGGCGGCGCGTTCGATCTCGGTCGGTTTGAAGTCGGGGCTCATGGGAGGGCGCGGTCGGGGCGCTCGAAGGGTGTCACCGATTATAGAAAGCACGGTGCCCCCTTCGGGGCGCGACCCCATTGCGGTCCGGCCCGTCGGGGCTTAAAAAGGTGGCGGGCACCGCCCGGACGGCCGCGACGTCGGCCGAAAACCACATTGGAGACAAACCATGTTCACGAAACGCTTCCGGCGCCGGGCGCTGGCGGCCGCTGCATTGGCGTCCGCGATCCTTCCCGCATCCGCCGCCCACTGGGCGCTCACCGGCGACGTCGGCGCGCACGACCCGGCCATCTACCAGGAAGGTGACCGCTGGTTCACCTTCAGCACCGGCGAGGGGCTGCAGGTGCTGGCCGGCGACAGCACCGGCCGCAACTGGACCCGCGCCCCGCGCATCTTCCTGTCGCCGCCGTCGTGGTGGAAGACCTACGTGCCGAACCAGAAGGCCAACGACGTCTGGGCGCCCGACGTGCACCCCTTCAACGGCAAGGTGTGGGTGTACTACGCGATCTCGACCTTCGGCAGCAACACGTCGGCCATCGGGCTGGTGTCGGCCGCCAAGGTGAGCGACGGCCGGTGGACCGACAACGGCCTCGTGCTGCGTTCCACCAGCGCCAACGACTACAACGCGATCGATCCGAACCTCGTGGTCGACGCGTCGGGCAACCCGTGGCTCGCGTTCGGCTCGTTCTGGAGCGGCCTGAAGATCGTGCGGCTGAACCCGTCGACGATGAAACCCACCGGGTCGCACACGTCCATCGCGAAACGCAGCGCGGGCATCGAGGCGCCCAGCATCGTCTACAACAACGGCTGGTACCACCTGTTCGCGTCGATCGACAAGTGCTGCCAGGGCGTGAACAGCACGTACAAGATCATCCACGGCCGCTCCCGGACCATCACGGGACCGTACCTCGACAAGGCGGGCAAGAGCCTGCTGAGCGGCGGCGGCACGGTATTCGACGCCGGCAACGCACGGTGGAAGGGGCCGGGCGGGCAGGACGTGGGGCACGGGGTGATCGCGCGGCATGCGTACGACGCGACGGATGGGGGGAAGCCGAAGCTGCTGATCAGCGACCTCAAGTGGACCAGCGACGGGTGGCCCACGTACTGAGACTCCGCTCACGAAACACGGCGGTCACCCCGACGAACGTCGGGGCCCACCGTGCCCCGGGCGCGCCGCGGGTGCGGTGGGTCCCGGCGTTCGCCGGGATGACGCGTGCAGGTGTCACTTCTTCCGGCGCAGCGTCGACTGCATCATCGGCTTCCACGACCCGTCCTTGTCCTGCAACCACCCCGAGAACTCGCGCGTGTCGGCGTCGATCCACTTGATCACGTCGCGGTAGTTCGCCTTGCCGTTGCCGTCCATCGCCGGCCCTTCGGCCGCCATCGTCAGCGTGGTGCCGTCGGCCTCGCGCGTGATGTCGTAGACCCAGAGCTTCGGCATCATCGATCCGATCCACGTGCCGGTGAACTTCTTCTGTTCCTCGTCGTAGCCGAGGGTCAGGATCATGGTGCCGGTGTCGCCGCCGGGCATCGGGCAGGTGCCGACGCACTGCACCCAGAACGGGCCGATGCGGCTCACGGTTTCGGTGCCCTTGTAGACCTCGTCGCCCATGCGGGCCTCGGTGGCCCATTCGCCCACGAAGCGGTCGAGCCAGGCGTGTTCGGCGGTGGGCTGGATGTCGTCCATGTCGGTTCCTTCTTGATGGTGAATCGATCGGTTGAGTATGCGCGTGTGCCGTGACAAGTCAACCGATGTCCTTGCACTGCGCGGGTCGACGTGACTAGAATCCGCGTGCTTGTCGGGGTGCCGAGGGTCGATTCGATCCGGGGCTGAGATGGCGTATCACGCCAAACCCGTTGAACCTGATTGGGATAACCCCCGCGTAGGAAACAATGCACTCGGCCCTGGCGCACCCTCGCGCCCGGTCTCCAGGCAGGCACCCCACCACTGGAGGCACGATGGCCAAGCAACCGACCCACGTCGACACCGACGACCTGTCCCGCCGCATCACGCGCGCGCCGTTCCCCGGCTCGCGCAAGGTCTACATCGACGGCCCGCGGCCCGACGTGCGGGTCCCGTTTCGCGAGATCGCGCTCACCGACACGCTCGTGCACGACGGCCCCGGCGAACCGCGCCGCGAGCCGAACCCGCCGCTGCGCGTGTACGACGCGTCGGGCCCGTACACCGACCCCGACGCCCGCATCGACATCACGCGTGGCCTGCCCGCGGCCCGTGCCGCCTGGATCGACGCGCGCGGCGACACCGAGGTGCTGCCCGGCCTCACCAGCGCCTACGGCCGCGAGCGCCTGGACGACCCCGCGCTGCAGGCCCTGCGCATGGCCGCGTCGCCGGTGTTGCGCCGCGCGAAGGCCGGCGCCAACGTCTCGCAGATGCACTACGCGCGGCGCGGCATCGTCACGCCCGAGATGGAATTCGTGGCCGTGCGCGAGAACCTGCTGAAGGCGCAGCTGCGCGAGCGCCTGCTGACCGAACGCCTGCCCAAGCGCGGCCACGGCTTCGGCGCCACGATGCTGCAGGACATCACGCCCGAGTTCGTGCGCAGCGAGGTCGCGCGCGGCCGCGCCGTGATCCCGTGCAACGTGAACCACCCCGAGAGCGAGCCGATGGCCATCGGCCGCAACTTCCTCGTGAAGGTCAACGCGAACATCGGCAACTCGGCGGTCACGTCGGGCATCGAGGAGGAGGTCGACAAACTCGTGTGGGCCATCCGCTGGGGCGCCGACACGGTGATGGACCTCTCCACCGGCGACAACATCCACGAGACGCGCGAATGGATCCTGCGCAACTCGCCGGTGCCCATCGGCACCGTGCCGCTGTACCAGGCGCTCGAGAAGGTGCACGGCAAGGCCGAGGAGCTGAGCTGGCCGCTCTTCCGCGACACGCTGGTGGAGCAGGCCGAGCAGGGGGTGGACTACTTCACCATCCACGCGGGCGTGCGGCTCGCCTACGTGCCGCTGACGGCGAACCGCCTCACGGGCATCGTCTCGCGCGGCGGCTCCATCATGGCCAAGTGGTGCCTCGCGCACCACCGCGAGAGTTTCCTGTACGAGCACTTCGACGAGATCTGCGAGATCATGAAGGCGTACGACGTCTGCTACTCGCTGGGCGACGGCCTGCGCCCCGGCTCCATCGCCGATGCCAACGACGAGGCCCAGTTCGCCGAGCTGCACACGCTGGGCGAACTCACGCAGGTGGCCTGGAAACACGACGTGCAGGTGATGATCGAGGGCCCCGGCCACGTGCCGCTGCAGCTCGTGAAGGAAAACGTCGACAAGCAGCTTGAGGCCTGCTTCGAGGCGCCGTTCTACACGCTGGGCCCGCTGATCACCGACATCTCGCCCGGCTACGACCACATCTCGTCGGCCATGGGCGCGGCCAACATCGGCTGGTACGGCACCGCGATGCTCTGCTACGTCACGCCCAAGGAACACCTGGGCCTGCCCAACCGCGACGACGTGAAACAGGGCCTCATCGCCTACAAGATCGCCGCGCACGCGGCCGACCTCGCGAAGGGCTTCGCCGGCGCGCAGATGTGGGACAACGCGGTGTCGAAGGCCCGCTTCGAGTTCCGGTGGGAGGACCAGTTCCGCCTGGCCATCGACCCCGACACCGCGATGGCGTACCACGACGAGACGTTGCCGAAGGAAAACGCGAAGGTGGCCCACTTCTGCTCGATGTGCGGGCCGAAGTTCTGCTCGATGAAGATCTCGCAGGAGGTGCGCGAGTTCGCACGGCTCAACCCATCGGTGAAGCCGGCGGCGCTGCCCGTCGTCGAGGTGCACCGCGCGCTCGGCGAGAAGGCGGTGGAGTTCCGCGAGCGCGGCAGCGAGATCTACCTCTGATGCCCCACGCCGCCATTGCGGGCGCCGGCCTGGCCGGCCGCCTCGTCGCGTGGCGCCTGGCCCGGGCGGGCTGGCGCGTGAGCCTGTTCGACCGCGCGGCGCGCGACGACCGCGACTCGGCCTCGCACGTGGCCGCGGCCATGCTGTCGCCGCTGGCCGAGCGCGTCTCGTGCGATGGCGCCGTGTTCGACATGGCGCAGCGCGCGATGGTGCTCTGGCCCGCGTGGCTCGCCCAGCTGCAGCACGACAGCGGCCACGCGGTGTACCACCGGCGCGAGGGCACGCTGGTGGTGGCGCACCCGGTCGACCGCGCGAACCTGACCCACTTCGAGCAGGTGCTGCGCCAGAAGCTGCCGCCCACGCACCAGGGCCTCGTGCGCCCGCTCGACGGCCCGGCGCTCGACACGCTCGAGCCGGCGCTCGCCGGCCGCTTCGGCCAGGGCCTGCACCTGGTGGGCGACGGGCAGCTCGCCAACGACGAACTGCTCGCGGCCCTCACCGTCGCGCTCGACCGGTTCCGTGTCGAGTGGTTCGACGGCTGCGAGGTGCAGTCGCTCGCGGCGGGTGAACTGCACACGGCCGATGGCCCGTGCCGCGCCGACGTGGCGATCGACACGCGCGGCCTCGGCGCCCGCCGCGGCTGGCCCGGGCTGCGCGGCGTGCGCGGCGAGGTGCTGACGGTCGCGTGCGACGGCGTCGTGCTGCAGCGGCCGGTGCGGCTGATGCATCCGCGCTACCAGCTCTACGTCGCGCCGCGCCCGAACGGCCGGTTCGTGGTGGGCGCCACCGAGCTCGAGAGCGAGGACACCGGCGCGGCCACGCTGCGGTCGGTGCTGGAACTGGGCAGCGCGCTCTACAGCCTGCACCCGGCCTTCGGCGAGGCGCGCGTGGTGCGGGTGGCCACGGGCCTGCGGCCGGCCCTCGACGACCACCGTCCGGCGTTGCGTCGCCAGGCCGGCGTGTGGGAGCTCAACGGGCTCTACCGCCACGGCTACCTGTGCGGGCCGGCGCTGGTGGACGAACTCGAGCAGGCGCTGGTGCGATGAGCCGCCGGCTGTCCCTCAACGGGCGCGCGGTGTCGACCGAAGCGCCCACCCTGGCCGACCTGCTGCGCGCCGAGGGCTTCGACCTGTCGGGCGCGATGGCCTGCGCCGTCAACCAGTCGTTCGTGCCCCGGTCGCAGTGGGCCGCGCGGCCGCTCGCCGACGGCGACGAGATCGACGTCATTTCACCCGTCACCGGAGGTTGATCGACCATGGATGATTCTTCCTGGACCGTGGGCGGCCAGACGCTGCAGAGCCGCCTGCTGCTCGGCACGGCGCGCTACCCCTCGCCGCAGGTGCTGGCCCACGCCGTGGAGGCCTGCGGCACGCAGGTGCTGACCGTGGGCCTGCGCCGCCTGCAGCCCGCCGACGGCGGCGGCAACGCGTTCTGGGAGCGCGTGCGGGCGATGGGCTGCCGGCTGCTGCCGAACACCGCGGGCTGCCACTCGGCCGGCGAGGCCGTGACGCTTGCCGAGATGGCGCGCGAGATCTTCGGCACCGACTGGATCAAGCTCGAGGTGGTGGGCGACGACTACACGCTGCAGCCCGACCCGTTCGGCACGTTGGATGCGGCCACGCGGCTCGTGAAGGCGGGCTTCCAGGTGTTCGCGTACACCACCGACGACCTCGTGGTGGCGCAACGCCTGCGCGATGCCGGCGTGGCCGCGATCATGCCCTGGGCCGCGCCCATCGGCACGGGCCGCGGCCCGCTGAACCCGCACGCGCTCGAGACGCTGCGCGCACGCCTGCCCGACGCGGTGCTGGTGGTCGACGCGGGCCTCGGCCGGCCGTCGCACGCCGCGGCGGTGATGGAGATGGGCTTCGACGCCGTGCTGCTCAACACCGCGGTGGCGGAGGCCGGCGACCCGGTGCGCATGGCGCGTGCGTTCGCCGACGCCACGCGCGCGGGCCGCCTCGCGTTCGAGGCCACGCCGATGGTGCAGCGGCAGGCCGCGCAGGCGTCCACGCCCACGGTGGGCCAGCCGTTCTGGCACGCGACCTGAAGGACCGGGACCGCATGGGCTACCTGCTGACGATCGCCGGGCACGACCCGGTGCACGGGGCCGGCATCACGGCCGACCTCGCCGCGTGGGCCGCGATGGGCCTCGACGGCGCGAGTGTCGTCACCGCGCTGACGGTGCAGAACTCGGAAGGGCTGGCGCGGGTCGAGCCGGTGTCGCCCGCGCTCGTGCGCGACGCGCTGCGGGCCGTGCTGCGCGACGGCGAGCCGCTGGCCATCAAGGTGGGCATGACCGGGTCGGTCGCGGTGCTGCAGGAGGTCACCGCGTTCGTCGCGGCGCGGCGCTGTCCCGTGGTCGTGGACCCCGTGCTCGCGGGCTCAAACGGGCTCGCGGCGCACGAGGGGGGCGCCGAAGCGTTCCTCGACGCGCTGCGCGGCCTGCTGCGCCACGCGACCGTCTTCACGCCGAACGTGCCGGAGGCGCAGCGGCTGCTGCCCCCGGGCGTGCCGATCGACCTGGAGGTGCTGCGCCACCTGGGGCGTGGGGCGGTGGTGCTCAAGGGTGGGCACGACGCGGACCCGCTTCGGTGTGTCGACCGGGTGTCGGACGGGGCCCGCGTGGCGTCGCTGTCGGCCGCGCGCCTGCCGGTTCCATCCCACGGCACCGGCTGCGTGTTCTCGGCGGTGCTGGCCGGCATGCTCGCGTCCGGGTGGGACGTGTTCGATGCTGCGGCGGAGGCGAAGCTGCGGGTGCTGGCCGGCATGGCGCAGGCTCGGCAACAGGGCGCGGGGCGGCCGCACACGCGGGCGGCCGCACAGGCCGGCAGCGACCACCTGCCGACGCTGGGCTGGGGCGCCCCTCCCGCCGATGTGCCTCCCCCCTTCGCGCCCATGCCGTCGCCAATGGGGTTCTACCCCGTGGTGCCGGACGCGACCTGGGTCGAGCGGCTGCTGTCGTGGGGCGTGCGCACCGTGCAGCTGCGCGTGAAGGCCGGTGCGCTCGACGATCGGGTGCTGCGTGCCGAGATCGGCCGGGCCGTCGCGGCGGGCCGGGCGGTGCCCGGGGCGCAGGTCTTCATCAACGACCACTGGCAACACGCCATCGCCGCCGGCGCGTTCGGCGTTCACCTCGGGCAGGAGGACCTCGACACAGCCGACCTCGCCGCGCTGCGCCGCGCGGGCCTGCGCCTGGGCGTCAGTTCGCACACGCCGGCGGAGATGTCCCGCGCGCATGCGGTGTCGCCGTCGTACGTGGCCATCGGGCCGGTCTATCCCACCACGCTGAAGGCAATGCGGTACGAGCCGGTGGGTCTGGAGCGCCTGCGCGCCTGGACCCATCGGTACCAGCCGCGCTACCCCGTCGTGGCGATCGGGGGCATCTCCCTGGAGCGGGCGCCTGGTGTCTGGGCGTGCGGGGTCGATTCGGTGGCGGTGGTGAGTGGCGTGACCCAGGCGGCGGATCCACGGGCCGCGACGGAGGCGTTTTTGCAGGGGGTTCCCGCGGGGAGATGAGGTGGGTGGCGGGATGGTCACGGGCGTGCCGGCGTCCTAGCCTGGGTGGACCATGAACTCACTCGCACGATCCGCCATGGACTCTCTTCCGAACACCCCTGATCTCCACCCCGTCGCTCCCGATGCCCCGCCAACGCTGCCGTTGCGCGCGGCCGTGTGCCACTGGGGTGCCTGCCTGGCCCTCTGGGTGCTGCCCATCGTGTCTGCGCGGCACTGGGGCTGGCGCTGGCCCGACCTGCACCTGGTGAGCTACTTCGTCTTCGGCTTCTACCTGAATCGCCGCGTGCTGCGCCGCCTGATCGTCTGGCACCCGAACTTCGACACGGTGCAGAACGTGTCGTCGAGCAAACTCGCGGCGTTCCTGTTCTGGCCGCTCATCTATCCGGTGCTGTTCTTCAAGTTGGCGGTGGTGAAGGTGTTGTGAGGGGCGTGGGGGCCGTCCGGCCCGAGTGGGGCGAAGGCGACTTGATCGGCGCGCGCGCACGAGATCAGCGACGGAACCAACACCCTCGTCACGCCGGCGAACGCCGGGGCCCACTGCACGCCGGACACTCGCCGTGAGAAGCGGGCGGATGCGGGCGTTGCAAGTTCACACGACGGTGCCGAGCGGCCGCAGTGGATCCCGGCGGTTGTCCATTGCTGTCCGGGGAAAGTTTTGGCGGTTCAAAAACTTGCCGTCATCCCGGCGAAAGCCGGGACCCACTGCGTCGATGGAACGCTCGGAAGGTGGCGGCGTCTGGCGTGACGTTTTCTCTTGGGGAGAGGCCGCGCCGGGTCTCGGCCCGGCAGCCGAGTTCCTTTCTTGGCGCCAAGAAAGGAACCAAAGAAGCG